>Ga0308156_1000008_pt1 | contig 1001555 bp, 968 predicted proteins | sample PhyAR2_FD_201041 | JGI IMG/M metagenome (GOLD analysis project Ga0308156, IMG submission 201041) | Phyllosphere microbial communities from UC Gill Tract Community Farm, Albany, California, United States - DLSL A.R2 | ecosystem: Host-associated > Plants > Phyllosphere > Unclassified | place...
TCCTGACCGGTACCACGGTGCACGTCTCGGGTGACGCGGCGAAGCTGCTCAACAGCACCTTCAAGACCGACGCCGTCAAGAGCGGCCTCCTCGTCGGCACCGCCACCATCACCGCCAAGATCAAGTAACGCTTCCGCGCCAGGGACGACCGCAGCACCACGCAGACCGCGTGGTGCTGCGGTCGTTCCGGCGTGTGCGGACCGCGGCGACCACGGCGACGGCCTGGAGGCGCGGATCACCTCACCGACGTCGCTGCCACCAGCGGCGTGGCCGGTCCTCGGACGCCGCCGCACGTTCGGCCGCCGCGCGCGCGTCTGCCTGCTGGCGCGCCTGCCGGCGGTCCCGCCACCGGGACAACTCCTCGTCGACGTCGCGGAGCGGGGTCACCACCGGTGGCCCGCCGAGCAGCTGCCGTCGGGCCTCCTTCACGCGGGCGTTGAAGTCCTCGAGCACGGCACGGACGTCGGTCTCGACGGACAGGTCGTCGAGGTGGGCGTCGAGTTCGGCGTCCTCGGTGCGGAGCGACAGGGCGGGCGGTGCGATGCCGCGGATGTCCTCCCGCTCGATCTTCGACTTGATCCACCAGTCGGGATCGTGCCGACCGTCGTTCCCGGGCAGTGGCTTGCCGTGGTACGGGTTCCCCTCGAAGGCGCCACGGCGTTCGGCTTGTTCGACCTGGGCCCTGGCGTGCGCCGCGACGTCGGCGGCCTGCAGGAGTCGACGTTCCTCGCGGACCTCGTCCGGGTCGAGGGAGCCGCGTTCGATCTCGCTGTCCACGAGCTGCTGGTACCGGTAGCGGGCGGCCCGCCGCAACCGGTCCATGCGTGCATCGACGTCGTTCATCGTGCTTCCATCTTGCACACGGACTCACGAATCGCGCGAGAGTTCCTCGACCGTGAGCGCTGCCTGGATGAGGGCGAGGTGCGAGAGCCCCTGCGGGAGGTTCCCCATGAACGCGCCGTCCTCGCTGATCATCTCGCTGAACAGCCCGACGTCGTTCGCCTGCTCGACCATCTCGTCCATCAGGACCCGGGCATCGTCGACCCGGCCGACGCACGCCATCGCTGCGACCAGCCAGAACGAGCACGCCACGAACGGGGACTCCTCGTCCTCGATGCCGGAGTAGCGGTACACGAGCGGGCCACGCTGCAGCTGGTCCTCGATCGCCCGGATCGTCGACTCCATCCGGGAACCGCGATCGAACGCGCTCATCGCGTGCAGCAGGATCGAGGTGTCGAGCTTGTCGGAGCCCGGGTACATCACGTAGTGGCCGCGCTCCTCGTCCCAGCCGTGCTCCCCGACCCACTGCACGATGAGCTCGCGGTTCTCCACCCACTTGTCACGCGGGCCGTCGATCATGCCGGCGTCGTGCAGCTCGATCGCGGCGTCGAGTGCCTGCCAGCAGCCGATCTTGCTCGTGACGTAGTGCTGCGCTTCCTCGAGTTCCCACATGCCCGAGTCCTGCTCCTCCCAGCGGTGGCAGGCGTCGTCGGCGAGGCCCTGCAGGACCGCCGCGGTCCTGCGGTCGAGGACGTTCCCGGCCCGGACGTACTGCCGCAGGATCTCGAAGACGTCACCCCAGACGCCGAGCTGCAGCTGGTCGCCCGCGCGGTTCCCGATCGTGACCGGGCCGACCCCGTTCCACCCCGGGACGTCGCGTTCCTCGACGCCGTCGCTCTTCGACCCGTCGAGCCGGTAGAAGATCGGCATGTCCGCGTCGTGCTCGGCGATCGTCTCCATCACCCACGAGACCGCGGCGTGGGTCTCCTCGCGCAGGCCGAACCGGGTGAGCGCGTGCACCGTGTACGACAGGTCTCGCACCCAGGCGAACCGGTAGTCCCAGTTCTTCCCGCCGGTGCGGTCCTCGGGCAGGCTCGTCGTCGGGGCCGCCGCGATGGCACCGGTGGGCGAGTAGATGAGCAGCTTGAGGGCGAGGGCGCTCCGCTGCACCGCGTCGGACCACGGGCCGTCGTAGGAGAACTCCTCGGACCAGGTCGCCCAGTTGTCGATGGTGCGGTCCATCGCGTCGAGGGCGCTCTCCGGCCGAGGCATGAAGATCGGCTCGTCGTGGGTGCCGACGATCGTGAGGATGTGCTTCGACCCGGCCGTGGTGGTGAAGCGGCCGGAGAACCGGGGGCCGTCGTCGTGCACGGGCTCGAACCCCTGCTCGACGATGGCGATCGTGATGCCGTCGATCCCGATCACGGCGCCGTTCGCCGTGTCGAGGCGCTTCGGCTCGGTGGTGTTCAGGAGGGTGCCCGGCACGACCGCCCACTCGAGTTCGACCGTGCCCTCGACGCCCTGCACGCAGCGTGCGACCTCCGCCCACGGCAGCCGGCCGGCGACACCGGTGACCATCGCGTCCGTCACGGTCGCACGGCCCGACGACGTCGTCCACGTCGTGACGAGGACGTTCGTCCCTGGCAGGTACTCGCGGGAGACCTCGGCGCTTCCGTCGACCGGCCGCAGCGCGACGTGTCCGCCGTGCTCGGCATCGAGGATGCTCGCGAACACCGGCGGTGAGTCCATCGCCGGGATCGGCAGCCAGTCGATCCGACCGTCGCGCGCGATGAGCGCGACCGTCCGCCCGTCGCCGATGGCACCGTAGGAGCGGAGTGGGACGTAGCCGTCGGTGCGCTCCTCGTTGTCGGTCGCGTCGGGGGTGTCTCGGGTCCGCTCGGTCATGCTCCAAGACTGCCCGGGCCCTGGACCCGACCATCAGGCGGGCGTACCCCGCTGTGGAGAACGCATCCGAGCCTCCAGACCGTGGAGAACCGGCGACACGCCCGGCGTGACTTGTGCACCCCGGGCGTGTCGCACTACTGTCGTCCTCCTGCCCATCGGCAGGACCGCCCGTCCCGGGCACCATCGGAAGGACCGTGCATGCGCGCCGTGCAGCACCACGAACAGCGAGTCGAGCTCCAGCTCGACACGCTCCTCGTGCTGCCCGAACAGCGCAGTGAGCAGTGGTCCGACCGCTATCCCGCGTAGGCACGCGACGTCACCCGACGCCCCGTGCCCACCCGGCCCGGGGCGTCCTCTCCACGACGCTGCCCTCCGAACGTCACACGTCGTGACCCGGAACGGTAGCCGGAGTCCGCCTCGGACCGTCACCGAAGACGTCGCCGACGACCGTCGTCGACGACCGTCACGAAAGCGAGACGAAGCGATGAAGAAGATCAACGACCGGCTGCTGAGCTGGGCCTCGATGCTCGAGGAGAACACCGAGCAGCAGGCGCGCACCACCGCTCGCATGCCGTTCGTGTTCCCGCACCTGGCACTCATGCCGGACGCCCACCTCGGCCTCGGGGCCACCGTGGGTTCGGTCATCCCGACCCTCGGTGCCGTCATGCCGGCGGCCGTCGGCGTGGACATCGGCTGCGGCATGATCGCGGTCCGCACCCAGTTCACGAAGGGCGACCTGCCCGACGACCTGCAGGAGCTGCGGGAGCAGATCGAGCGGGCCATCCCGCTGTCCGCCGGTGCGTCGAACCGGAAGATCGTCGCCACCGCCGAGCCCCGGATCGCGGAGCTCGAGACGATGGCGGCCGCCGCCGGGTTCGACCCCGCGGGGGCGCACGGCGGCTGGCGGAACCAGCTCGGCACCCTCGGGTCCGGCAACCACTTCATCGAGGTATCCCTCGACGAGACGGACCGGGTCTGGCTGTTCCTGCACTCCGGGTCGCGGGGTGTCGGCAACAAGATCGCCCAGCGGCACATCGCGGTCGCCAAGCGGATGATGCAGCGCTGGTGGATCGAGCTGCCCGACCCCGACCTGGCGTACCTGGTCGAGGGCACCCCGGAGTTCGACCGGTACATCGCCGAGCTGCGGTGGGCCCAGCACTTCGCGCTCCTCAACCGCGAGGAGATGATGGACCGGGTCGTGCGGCAGCTGTCCGAGGTGCTCGGGCAGCCGGTCGACGAGCGGGAGCGGATCAACTGCCACCACAACTTCACCCAGCGTGAGACGCACTGGGGGAAGTCGGTGTGGGTGTCCCGGAAGGGCGCGATCCAGGCGAAGGCCGGACAGCCCGGGCTCATCCCCGGATCGATGGGCACCGCGTCGTACGTCGTCGAGGGCCTCGGCAACAAGCCGTCGCTCGAGTCGTCGCCGCACGGTGCCGGTCGGCTGTACTCGCGGTCCGCAGCCCGGAAGACCTTCACGCACGACGAGCTCCGGGCGGCGATGGTCGGCATCGAGTACCGCGACACCGACGCGTTCCTCGACGAGATCCCCGCGGCGTACAAGCCGATCGACCAGGTGATGGCCGACGCGGCGGAGCTCGTGTCGGTCCGGCACACGCTGCGCCAGGTCGTCAACGTGAAGGGCGACTGACGTGGTCGTCCCGACACTGACAGACGTCCGTCGGGCGGTCGAGTCCGCGTGGGTGAGCCGGCCCGAGCACGCCGTCTCGTGGCCGGACCCCCACCCGGACCGGTCGCCGTTCGACGACGAGTACTCGCGCGTCACGGACCCCGAGCGGTACGCGGTCGTCGGAGCCCGGGCGCGCGCCTGGATCGACGCGCTCGTCTCGCTCGGGCTGGCGGGGATCGGCGGACGAGACGGTGAGACCGTCCGCCTCGATCCGGTGGCACCTGGAGCGCTGCCACTCCACGCTGGCCTCCGAACGCTGGACGGGGTCCCCGGCGCGGTCCTCGACCTTTCCGTCGGGGACCCGCCGGCACCGGTCGGCGTGCAGCCGGACTGCGGCTGCGATGCCTGCGACTCCGGCTCGGACGACCTGATCGAGGCGATCGACGACTCATTCGTCGGGCTCCTCGGCGGCGGCTTCGTGCTCATCGAGTCGACGCGATCGCGGATCGTCGCGTTCAACGACGGATGGAGCGCGTCCGGGAAGACAGGTGACGTCCGGGCTGCCGTCGCCGCGGCACGGCGCGGCGAGCGCCGCGTCGGTCGTCGCACGCTGGTCGGGGCGTCGTGGTGGTCCGTCAGCGGACCGGAGTGACACGTCAGCGGACCGGCGTACCCCGCGCAGCGGCAACGCGAGGCGATTGTGCAGGGCGCGCCGACCGGGCCTGCGAGGGAGGCGCGGGGCGGGCCAGCCCCGCGCCTCCCGCCCGGCAGGTGGCTGGGATCAGCCGCTCCTTCCGGACACGGGCCGTTCCGTCAGGCACGCTCTGTGGGGTGAGTGAGCAGGCGGAACAGGCGGAACAGGCGGCCCGGAAGACCGGCCGTGAAGCGAAGCGGGTCGCGGACAGTCGCTGGTTCGAGGTGACCGCACGCGCGGGGTTCGTCGGCAGCGGCATCGTGCACCTGCTCATCGGCTACCTGGCGATCCTGCTCGGCGTCGGCAACGCCTCGTCCGGCACCGAGACCGACCAGTCCGGCGCACTGCAGCAGATCGCCGCGGTGCCAGGCGGCGTCGTACTCCTCTGGATCGTGACCGTCGGTTGCGCGGCGCTGACCGTCCGGCTCGTCCTCGAGGCGGTGGTCGGCGGGCGCACCGACAGCGCTCGCGCGTGGGGCAACCGCTGCAAGGACGTCGGCAAGGCCGTGGTCTACGGCGTCATCGCGTACTCGGCTGCGTCCTACGCCGTGGGTGCCGGCAAGAGCTCGAGCGGGTCGACCCGTAGCGCGGCGGCGAAGGCGCTCGCGACGCCCGGCGGGGTGTTCCTGCTGCTCCTCGTGGCGGCGGTGGCGGTGGGCATCGGGATCGGCCTCGTGGTGATCGGGATCCGTCGCTCGTTCTGGAAGCAGCTCGTGCACCCGCCGCAGTCGGTCGAGCGGGTCGTGACGGTGCTCGGCGTGGTCGGTTACGTGCTCAAGGGCCTCGCGGTCGTGATCGTCGGCGTGCTCATCGCGGTCGCGGGGTTCCGCAGCAACCCCGACCAGGCCACCGGGCTCGACGGCGCCTTCGACGCGCTCCGGAGCATGCCCGGGGGTGTGTTCGTACTGGTGGCGATCGGCATCGGGTTCCTGGCCTTCGGCGTGTACAGCTTCTTCCGGGCCCGCTACGCCCGGCTCTGACCCGCGGATTCTGATATGTTGGTCCTGCTCGCCTCCTGCTGGGGGATCGAGAAGCAGAGCCGGTGCAGCTGGGGTATACCAGATCCCGGCTCTTGCGCTGTCTGGCCCACTCACGGCTCGACGGCCAACGAGTCCAGTTTGGCAAGGATTCGAGGGTCGATCACCCGTCCTTCCGCCCTCGCTCTCCCGAACGCACCGAGCACCTGATCCGGCAACCACAGCATCGGTTCTTCCTCCGGGTCGCCGTGCTCGACACGGAGCGACGGCGGCAAGACGGAGCGCCCGCGGAGTGCGCGGATCAGCCGAAGATCACGCTCCATGAGTCGAAGCGAACGGGCCTCGAGTGTCAACTGCGTCACGTCGCGTCGACCGAGCTCCCACGTCAGCCGCTCGAGGCACAGCGCCCGAGCACGTTCCTCGCGCCGGAGATCGATCGGCGCGGCGATCATCACGAGGTGATGAGCATCGAGGTCCGCGATCGCGGCGATCACGCGCGTTCGCTCCCGCGCGTTGAGGTCGTGCCAGTGCAGCTTGCCATGGGTGGGACGAAGGGAGGACAGGACGTCGCGGGTGGCATCGACGTCGTCTGTGTCCACGATGGACGCACCGAGCAGGTAGGCGGGGGCATCGAGGCCGTGCGAGCGGATGCTCTCGTCACCCCAGGCGTGCAGCGGACAGATCACCGGGTCACGTTGCCAGTTCGTCCGGCGGAACGACGAACATGTTGAACGCACGCGGAGGCGTCACCGGTAGACCGGGGGCATGAGCGCCACTGCGACGACCGGACCCGGGACCGTCTTCTCCGACGCCCGAGCGGTCCTCGCCGAGAGCATCGTGTGGGACCCGGCCGGGCAGCGGCTGCGCTGGACCGACATCACGCTCGGGACGCTGAACACGGCCGACGCCCACGGCTCGCTCGAGTCGAGCGTGCCGCTGCCGCCCCCGCTCGCGAGCTTCCAACCCCGAGCCGCCGGCGGGTTCGTCGCGGCGCTCGGGGACGTGGTGGTCGTGACCGACGCCGAGGGCACCGTCGAGCGGGAGATCGCCCGCGTGCAGCACGCCGGTCCGGGGCTCCGGTTCAACGAGGGCAAGTGCGACCCGTTCGGCCGGTTCCTGGTCGGCAGCATGAACCTCACGACGGGGGAGCCGGACGGAGCGCTCTACTCGATCGAGGGGACGGCACGACGCGGCTGCTGCGGGGCGGCTTCGGGGTGACGAACGGGATCGAGTGGTCGGACGACGGCACGGTGATGTACGTCACGGACACGAGCGCCTCGACGATCTACCGCGCCCCGTACGGACCCGACGGCGAGCTCGGCGAACTCGAGCCGTTCGTCGTCGGCGACGCGCACGACGGACTCGTCCGCGACGACGAGGGGTGCTTCTGGAGCGCGATCTACGGCGGGGGCCGTGTCGAGCGCTACGACGAGGACGGGTCGCACCTCGAGACCGTCGAGCTCCCCGCACCGAACGTCACCTCGGTCGCGTTCGGCGGCCCGGACATGTCGACCCTGTTCGTCGCCACGGCGCGGGAGAACCTCACCGAGGAGCAGCTCGACTCCCACCCGCACTCGGGCGCGGTCTTCGCGGTGCCGACCCGGGTGCACGGGTTCCCCGCGAACACGTTCAGCGGCTGACGGGCGCGCGGCCCCGGCGACCAGGACTCCCGGCGGGACGGCGGGTATCGTGGGCGCTCGCCCGACCCGAGGAGACCGAAGTGCACGACGACCACACGGCAGCCACCCCGGACCCGGCGAGCGACCTCGCACGGGCCGAGAACGCGGACGTCACCGTGGAGGTCGACCGGGTCGCCGTCGACGGCACCTACGTCCGGGTGAGCTCGATCGGCGAGCCGGGCGAGCGGGCGTTCCTGCTCGTGGCCGGACTCGGGATCGCCGCGACGTACTACGAGCGACTCGCCCCGCACCTCAACGAGAACGGGCCGGTGCACGCCCTGGACCTCCCTGGGTTCGCCGGCGTCCCGCGGTTCCGCGGCAGGGTCTCGATCGAGCGGTACGCCGACGCCGTCGAGAAGGTCATCGACGACCTCGGTCTGGTCGACCCGGTGCTCGTCGGACACTCGATGGGGACGCAGGTGGTGACGGAGGTCGCTGCCCGGCGGCCGGAGATCTCCGACCTGGTGCTCATCAGCCCGGTGGTCGACTCGCACGCCCGCACGGTCCGGCAGTCGGCGTTCCGGTTCCTCCGGTCGACGCTGCACGAGCCGGCGGCGGTCCGGTGGCACGGCATCACGGCGTACGCGCTCTGCGGTTGGCACTGGTTCTCGAAGGTGCTGCCGCGGATGATCGCGTTCCCGATCGAGGAGCGCGCCGCACACGTGCAGGCACACACGCTCATCGTCCGCGGCGAGTACGACGCGATGGTCCCGCGGGACTGGGTGCGCCGCCTGGCTCGGGTGTTCCCCTACGCGGTCCTGCGCGAGGTCGTGGACGGTGCCCACTCGGTGATGCACGCCCAGGCGGACGCGGTGGCTCGGCTCGCCGTGGACCACGTCGCGGGTCGGCTCCCGGACCGGGGGGTCTCCTCGCTGCAGCGGGTGCGGGACGACTCGACGGCGTCGGACCTCTCCCGGCTCGGCCCGCGCGAGGCCTGGCTGCTCGTGAAGTCGCGGTTCGTCGAGCTGTTCGGGATGGCGAGGAACGACGACGAGACGCTCGAGGCGGCGAAGTCCGCGCACGCGGTCGCGATGGCCGACGGCGACGACCTGCCCGTCGATCCGGAGGACCGCCGGAAGGTCGTCGACACGGTCGCCCCCGAGACGCGCGACGCCGGCTGAAGCGACGCGGTGGGCTGGACCGCCTGGAGGCGCGGTGCCGGTCTCGAGAACCGGCACCGCGCCTCCAGACTGTCGCCTCCAGTGCGCGGGACGCGCGTCAGGGCGTGATGCGGCCCGGCAGCATGTCGCGCGTCAGCGCGTGCGCCTCGGCGAGCACCTTGCGCGCCTCGTCCGTCTTGTCCCAGACGTTCCAGAGCAGCACACCGCGCACGGTGTCGTCGTCGTCGAGGTAGTAGACGACCCCGGTGACCGTCGGTTCCTGCCAGTCCTCGACGGTCCGGAGCTTCGTCGTCACCTGCCCGACGGCCTCGTACCCCATGTCGAAGACGTCCGAGTAGAACATCGGCGTGTGGTCGTACGTCTCGTCCGCGTCGGCGAGGTTCCGACCGGCCTGCCGACCCTGCTGCTGCGCGTTGTCGACGTGTTCGACGCGGCGGGTGCCGAGGATCCGGTCGGGGTACTCGGCGACGTCCCCGGCGGCGAAGACCGAGTCGTCGTCGGTCAGCAGCGTCGAGGAGACGAGGATGCCGTCCCGCACGGTCAGTCCCGCGTCGGCAGCGAGCTTCGTGGCCGGTTCGATGCCGAGTCCGACGACGACCGCGTCGGCCTCGACCGTGGAGCCGTCGTCGAGGGTCAGGGTGACCCCGCCCTCGTGCTCGCTGCCCTGCTCCACACGTCGGCCGGTGCGGAGGGTGACGCCGTGGTCCGTGAACCGCTGCTGGAACGCCTGCGCGAGGTCGTCCGGGAACATCCGGCCGCCGACGACCTCGTCCGGGTCGACGAGCGTGACGCGGGCGCCGTTCTGCACGATGCCCGCCGCGATCTCGGTGCCGATGTACCCGCCGCCGACGACGGCCACGTGGGCCCCGGCGTCGGCGAGCTCACGGAGCCGTCGGTAGTCGGCGGCGCTCCGGTAGTCGAGCACCCGCTCCGACGGCTCGAGGCCGGACAGGCCCCGCGGCTTGCCACCCGTGGCGATGAGCAGTCGCTCGTAGCCGTGGGTGTCGCCGTCGGCCGTCGTCACGGTCTTCGCGGCACGGTCGATCGCCGTGACCGCGGTGCCGAGGACGAAGGACGCCCCGGTCTCCTCGGTGTGCAGGTCGACCTTCTCGTCCCAGCTGAAGTCGGGGTCGGTCCACAGCTTCTTCGAGAGCGCCGGCCGGGCGTAGGGCCGGTCGACGTCCTCGCTGATGATGCCGATCGAGCCGTCGGCGTCGAGTTCGCGGACGCCCCGTGCTGCGGCGTCCGCGACCATCCCGCCGCCGACGATGAGGTAGCGGTAGTCGGTCATGTGCGGCCGGGGGTCAGGCGTGTGCGGAGGCGTCCGCGACGGCCGGGGTCGTGGCCGAGGCGAGGGGCGTGCTCGGCGCGCGGTTCTCCGCGGAGACCATCCACGCGAGCTGCTCGAGGCGCTCGATGAAGCCGTGGAGCAGGTCCGCGGTCGTCGGGTCCTCCTCGTCGACCTCGTCGTGGACGTCGCGCATGGTCCCGGTGGCCTGGTAGAGGCGCAGCGTGACCTGGTCGATCGCGTCGTGCGTCGTGATCTCGCCCTCGGGGAACTGGTCGAGGTGGCTGGTCGCGGCGACCGTGCTCGAGCGTCCGTCCGGCACGGCGTAGAGCGCACGCATGCGCTCCGCGGTGTCGTCGGCGAACTCACGGGCCGCGTCGACGATCTCGTCGAGCTGGAGGTGGAGGTCCCGGAAGTTGGTCCCGAGGATGTTCCAGTGGGCCTGCTTGCCCTGGACGTGCAGGTCGATGAGGTCCACGAGGACCGCCTGGAGGTTCTTGGCGAGCTTGTCCGATGCGTGCATGATCGGTTCCTTCCGCGTTGGTGGCCGGTACCACACCGGTCTACGCGGTGCGGCAGGACGTCCGCTCAGAACGGCGTCCCCCGCGGACGATCAGTGCGAGACTACGGGGTCGACCTGGTCGACGGCGGAGCGCATCTGCTCGAGGAACACGGCGATGACCCGGGCGTCGTCGGCGGACAGGCCCTCGGCGATGGACATCATCCGGCGGTGCATGATCCCGAGGGTGGCGCGGACCTCGTCGTCGGTCTCGGTCGTCGGCGTGATGACGAGCGCACGACGGTCGGTCGGGTGCGGGTCGCGGCGGACGTGGTTCGACTTGACGAGGCGGTCGATGAGGATCGTGGTCGACGCCGAGGAGATCTTGAGGTAGGCAGCGAGGTCCTTCGGGCTGACCGACCGGCCGGACCGCTGGGCCTGGAGCAGGAACCGGACGGCGAGCAGGTCGGTCTCGCCCATGCCCATCGAGTCACGGGTCCGGCGGCGCATGGCGGTCTCGGCGGCACGGTAGCGGCGCAGGGCGTTCAGGACGGCGACGCCGCGCTGCGTCGCGTCGTCGTCGGGGAACCAGTACCCGGACGGCTCCGTCATCTCCTGCGTGACCATGCGGTTCAGGTTAGCCCGTCTCGTTGTCAGGCTGTCTAGGGACCTCACGGGATGCGCTCTCCCGCACCCCGCTGACGGACTGGAGGCGCGGTGCCAGCCGGCACCGCGCCTCCAGTCCGCGACGTGGTCGCGCGTGATCCGCGACGTGGTCGCGCGTGATCCGGTCGCGTCAGGCGGCGACCTGCTCGGCCGACGCGTCGGCGAGCGCGGTCAGCGCGCCCTGCACGAGCTCGGTGACCTCGGCGTCCTCGCGCGGGTGGGTCTCCGCGAAGCGGACGACCGACTGCGGGATGGCGACCTTGACGTCCTCGAGGACCTTCGCACCGGCGATGCCGGCCACCTTGCGGGCGTCGTCGTGCGCCCAGACACCGCCGTACTGGCCGAACGCCGAACCGATCGCGGCGAGGGGCTTGCCGGAGATCGGGGAAGCGCCGAACGGACGGGAGGCCCAGTCGAGCGCGTTCTTCAGGACGGCCGGGATCGTGCCGTTGTACTCGGGCGTGACGAGCAGGACGGCGTCGGCAGCGTCGATGGCGGCGCGGAACGCGACGGCGGAGGCGGGCGGGGTCTCGCCGTCGATGTCCTCGTTGTAGAAGGGCAGGTCGACGATGCCGTCGAACGTGGTGACCTCGATGCCCTCCGGCGCGTGGTGGACTGCCGCCTCGGCGAGCTTGCGGTTGATCGAGTCGGCGCGGAGGCTGCCGACGAGGGCGAGGACGTTCGTCATGGGGATCCTGTTCGTTCTGGAGCGGAAAGGTGTCACCGACAACCAAAGCATCCGACCACCGGGGTATTCCCGTCTGTGTAGGTTGACGACGTGAGCACGCTTCGGACGCCGGCCAGCACACCGCGCACGACCGACCCGGACTGGTGGCGGAACGCCGTCGTCTACCAGGTCTACCCACGCAGCTTCGCCGACACGGACGGCGACGGGCTCGGTGACGTCGCCGGCATCACGAGTCGCGTGCCGTACCTGGCGTCGCTCGGCGTCGACGCGATCTGGCTCTCCCCGTACTTCCCGTCACCCCTGGCCGACGGCGGCTACGACGTCGCCGACTACCGTGCCGTCGACCCTCGACTCGGGACGCTCGACGACTTCGACGCACTGGTCCGGGCGGCGCACGAGCACGACGTGCGGGTCATCGTCGACGTCGTGCCGAACCACACCTCGTCCTCCCACGTCTGGTTCCAGGCGGCGCTCGCCGCTGCGCCCGGGTCACCCGAACGGGCGCGCTACGTGTTCCGCGACGGCGCCGGTCCCGCGGGCGAGCAGCCGCCGAGCGACTGGGTGTCGAACTTCGGCGGGAGTGCGTGGACCAGGGTCCCGGACGGCCAGTGGTACCTGCACCTGTTCGCCCCGGAGCAGCCCGACCTGGACTGGTCGAACCCGTCGGTCCGGAGCGACTTCGAGGACACCCTGCGCTTCTGGTCCGACCGCGGCGTCGACGGCTTCCGGGTGGACGTCGCCCACGGGCTGGCGAAGGACCTCTCGACGCCGTACCGCCCGTCGAACGAGCACGCGCTGCCGCTCGACGGCTCGGACCCGCTCTACGACCGCGACGAGGTGCACACGATCTTCGAGTCGTGGCGGACCGTCCTGGACGAGTACGACCCGCCCCGTGCCGCGGTCGCCGAGGCCTGGGCCCCCGCGCCCCGCAGGGTGCTCTACGCGCGGCCGACCGAACTCGGTCAGGCGTTCAACTTCGACCTGCTCGAGGCGCCCTTCGACGCGTCGGCGTTCCGGACGGTCATCGACAGGAACCTCGCTGCTTCGCGTGAATCCGGGGCATCGAGCACGTGGGTGCTGTCGAACCACGACGTCGTGCGGCACGCGACCCGGTACGGGCTGCCGGACGGCACCGACACCGACGCCTGGCTGATGACCGACGGCACGCAGCCGACGCTCGACCGCGAGCGGGGGCTCCGTCGGGCGCGCGCGGCGACGCTCCTCGTGCTGGCGCTGCCGGGGTCGTCGTACGTCTACCAGGGCGAGGAACTCGGGCTGCAGGAGGCCGCGGCGATCCCGCACGACCTGCTGCAGGACCCGAAGTGGATCCGCACCGGCCACACCGTGAAGGGCCGGGACGGCTGCCGAGTGCCGATCCCCTGGACGACGTCGGGCCCCTCGTTCGGCTTCGGAGCGGTGGCGCCCCACCTGCCGCAGCCCGCCGACTTCGGGGCGTCGTCGGTCGAGGCGGAGTCGGGCGACGAGTCGTCGACGCTGTCGCTGTACCGTGCGGCACTCGCCGCCCGGCGGCAGCTGCAGCGGGGCGAGTCGCTCGAGTGGATCGACGCGGGCGACGGCGTCGTCGCGTTCGCACGCCACGACGGGTGGCGGTCGGTCACGAACTTCGGCACGGAGCCGGTCGCCCTGCCCGCCGGGTCGGTCGTGGTGTCGTCCGGACCGCTGACGGACGGTGCGCTGCCGGGCGAGACGACGGTCTGGCTCGCCTGACCCGAGGATCCTCCTCCACAGCCTGGAGGCACGGGGTGGCGATCCACAGATCGTCCGACGTCCGCCTGCTGGTCACCACCCGGTCGCGACCATCGGGGCATGAGAGATCCCAACACCCCGACGGGCGGCCGTGCGGCCGCCCGGTCCCGTCCCGTCCGGCTCGCGGTGGCCGTCGCGAGCGCGGTCACCGCGCTCGGCGTCCTCGCCGCGCCCGCGTTCAGCCCCGCCGCGTCCTCCGCCGACGAACTCGCCTTCCCGTACACGAACCACTTCGACTCCGCCGCGGGTGGCACCCTCGACGGGCACGCCGTGATCGCCGACGGCCGACTGCGGCTCACCGACGACGTCCAGAAGCAGGCCGGAGCGTGGTCGACCGACGACACGTTCCCGTCCGACCTCGGGCTCGAGATCGAGTTCGAGTACGCCATGTGGAACGACGTGGGCGATCCCGGAGCGGACGGCCTGGTGCTCTCCCTCGCCGACGGAGCCGCACCGCAGGGCGTCGGAGCGTTCGGCGCGGCCCTCGGCTACTCCTGCCGGCACGAGCAGAGCCAGGGCGGCGAGTTCCCCTGCGACCTGCCGGGACTCCCCGGTGCCTTCGCCGGGATCGCGCTCGACCAGTACGGCAACTTCTCCCAACCGCTCAACCAGTCGGGCCCGGGCCCACAGGCCGAGTCCGTGGTGATCCGCGGGTCGGGCAACGGTCTGGACGGCTACCGCTACGTCGACGGCGTCAGCGCACCCGGCGACGTGGAGACCGAGGGCCCGCGACCCCGGAAGGTGCGGGTGACCCTCCTGCCCGGGTCTGCGGGCGAGCTCTCCGTCACCGTGCGGCTCGAGGCCTCCGGTGCGATGCGGACGGTACTCGACCGGGTGCCCCTGCACGGCGACGGACAGGCACCGCTCCCGCGCACGCTCCGTCTCGGGTTCTCCGCAGCGACCGGGTCCCACGTGAACGCGCACGAGATCGACGCCCTGCGCGTGTGGCAGCCCGCCGACCTCGCCGTGGAGCACGACCTCGCGCCGACCGCGACGGCCGGCGACGTGGTCGAGTACGACGTGGTCGCACGCAACGTCGGCCCCAACAGGTCGGCTCCGAGCGCCCTCGACGTCGACGTCCCCGACGTGTTGCAGGACGTGACGTGGTCGTGTTCCGCCGACGCCGGGTCCTCATGTGGGGCACCGTCCGGCACGGGCGACGTCTCGACCGAGGTCGACCTCCCGCGTGACGGAGTGGCCACCGTCACGGTGCGCGGAGAGCTCCCGGCCGGGACGACCGGCGGCCTCGACAGCGTCGCGACGATCCGCACGGCGCCCTCCCTGGCGGACGTCGACGAGTCCGACAACGTCTCCGCTGCGAGCGCGACGATCGAGGCCGGAGCCGAGCCGGTGGCGCACGTGGAGACCGACAAGTCCGTCGAGCCGTCGACGGGCATCGCCCCCGGCGACGAGGTCGAGTACACCGTGACCGCTCGGAACGTCGGACCGGAGCCGGCCGAACTGGTCGGCGCCGTGGACGAACTCCCGACGGCGATGCGGTTCGTCGGGTCGGACGACGGGTGCACCGCCTCCGGCCAGGTGGTGACCTGCTCCTCGGGGCGATCGCTCGCGGCCGGGGAGTCGATCGCCTTCCGGATCCGCGCGGCACTCGACCCCGGGTACGAGGGCGACGGGTCCGACGTGGTCAACGTCGCGACGGCCACCTCACCGACGGACCCCGACGGCGGGCGGCCCTCGCCCGAGGTGGGCATCGGCGTCGTCGACCCGGACGACGGCGGCCCCGGCGACGGCGGACCGGGCGACGGCGGATCGGGCGACGGCGGACCGGGCGACGACGGCGGTCAGGACGACGCCCGGGCGCCGGAGCCGGGCGGTCCCGCCGTGAACGGGACGGGTGCGCTCGCGTACACGGGCGCCGAGGACCTCGGACTGCTCGCGGCGATCGCCGGCGTGGCCGTGGCGGCTGGCGGTACCTGCTGGTGGCTCGCGCGTCGACGCCGGGCACGGGCAGCGGCGGAGGACGCACCGAGCACGTGACGGTCGCGGGTCGGCGGAGCACCCGGAACGGTGCTGCTCCGCCGACCGTCCGACGCGGAGCCGTCCGGGTTCGAGCATCCTCAGCGGCGGGACCGCCACCGCGGTCGGCCGCACCACGCTCCGGCGGTAGGATCGAACCACGATCCGCATGCCCGAAAGAGGTCTCGTGTCCGACTCCGTGGACGACTCCGGCCAGCGCGCGCGGTACTGGCCGATCCCCGTCCTCCGGGCCGTCCCAGCCGCGATCGTGGCCCTCGTCATCACCTTCTCGTCCAACCACGCAGCGGGCTACGGCCTGCTGCTGTTCGGCGGGTTCGCGGTCGTCGACGGGCTCGTGCTCCTGCTCGCGGGGCTCACCCGCCTCAGCGCGGACGACCGGTCGCGGCGCACGACCCTCGTGCAGGCGGTCGTCACGCTGCTCGCCGCGGTCGCCGCCTTCGCGTGCAACGGACTCGGGCTCCCGGCGTTCATCGCCGTGATCGTCGCCTTCGCGGTGCTGACCGGGGCCCTCGAGCTGACGCAGGGCCTCCGTGCCCGCCGTCGCTCGCCGTTCGCCCGTGACTGGACCACCGTCGGCGGCCTCACGCTGCTGCTCGCCGTCGCCTTCCTGGTGACGCCCCCCGACTACACACAACAGCTCGGCGGCGTCGAGCAGGTCACCGGCACACTGGACGCGTCGATCGTCCTCGTCGGCCTGCTCGGCGCGTACCTCGCCGTCACGGCGGTCTTCCACGTGATCGCCGGACTCTCGCACAAGTGGGGAACGGCCGCTCCGGCTGCCGCCCCGGACGGAGCACCACACGCATGACCACCCCCAGCCGTCGCGACCGCCTGCGCCCGGTCGAGCTCCTCGGGATCTCCGCGATCGTCGCGGTCTTCACCGGACTCGTCGTGCTGTTCTCGACGCGGGAACTCCAGCTCGCCGTGATCTTCCTCGGCGTGGCGTTCATCGTCGTCGTGGTCGTGCTCGCGATGCTGCAGCTCGCGTCGTCGAGCGACCAGGACGACAACGACATGCTCGGCGGTCACAAGACCCCGGGTGAAGGAGACGGCGACGACTTCCACTGAGTCTCCTGCCGCCCGGGCGCTGCCGTCACGTCGGCCGTTCCAGGGCGATCCGGACCTGCCGCAGCGCTACCGACACCGGTACCTGATCCTCGCCGTCTGCTGCATGAGCCTGTTCATCGTGTCGATGGACGCCACGGTGGTGAACGTCGCACTGCCGTCGATCGGCCGGGAGCTCGACAGCACCATCTCCGGTCTGCAGTGGACGATCGACGCCTACACACTGGTCCTGGCGAGCCTCCTCCTGCTGTCGGGCTCGACCGCTGACCGGATCGGCCGCCGACGGACGTTCCAGATCGGCCTCGCGCTGTTCACGGTCGGGTCGCTCCTCTGCTCGATCGCGCCGGGCGTCGGGTGGCTCGTGGTCTTCCGGATGGTCCAGGCGGTCGGCGGGTCGATGATGAACCCGGTCGCGATGTCGATCATCACCGCCACGTTCGACGACGCGAAGGAACGCGCCCGCGCGGTGGGCGTGTGGGGTGCGGTGGTCGGGGTGTCGATGGGGCTCGGGCCGCTCGTCGGCGGGGCGCTCACGGACACCGTCGGGTGGCGCGCGATCTTCTGGATCAACGTGCCGATCGGCATCGCGGCGATCGTCCTGACGTTCCTGTTCGTCCCCGAGTCGAAGTCGCCGAAGCCCCGGCGGCTCGACCCGGTCGGGCAGGTGCTCGTCATCGTGCTCCTCGCCACCCTCGTCGGCGGGCTCATCGAGGGTCCGCGGCTCGGTTGGACGTCCCCGGCGGCCCTCGGCCTGTTCGTCGTCGCGGCGGCCTCCCTGGTCGTGCTCGTCGCCGTCGAGCGTCGTCGCCGTGAACCGCTCGTCGACGTCCGTTTCTTCCGGAGCATCCCGTTCTCGTCCGCCGTGGTGACGGCCATCGCGGCGTTCGGTGCGAACGGGGCGTTCCTGTTCCTCAACGCGCTCTACCTGCAGGAGGTCCGGGGGATGTCCCCGTTCGAGGCCGGCCTGTGGACCCTGCCGGCCGCGGTCGCGACGATGGTGGTGTCCCCGCTGTCCGGGCGCCTCGTCGGGTCGGTGGGCACGCGGATCCCGCTCGTCCTCGCCGGCATCGGGGTCGGGGGCGCCGGTGCGATCCTCACCACCATCGACGCCCACACCCCGATGTGGGTGCTCGTCGTGGCCTTCGTGCTGTTCGGCTTCGGGTTCGGGATGGTCAACGCGCCGATCACGAACACGGCGGTGTCGGGCATGCCCCGCGCGCAGTCCGGCTCGGCCGCGGCGGTCGCGTCGACGAGTCGGCAGACCGGGGTCTCGCTCGGGGTCGCCCTCGCGGGGACGGTCACGGGCGCGAGCGCGGTGGCGAGCGTCGGTGCCGGGTTCGCGGTGGCCACGCACGCGATGTGGTGGATCGTGGTCGGGATCGGTGCGGGCATCATCGTCGTCGGCGTCCTCTCCACGACCGCGGCGGCGAAGCGCTCGGTCGAGGGCATCGCGCACCTGCTCCAGGACTGACGCCCGGGCGGCGACACGCCTCCGCGCGCACGAGACACCGCCGCGCGCACGAGACACCGCCGAATCCGGCGGCGTCTCGAACGACCGGCGGCGTCTGGCTCGACCGGCGGCGTCTCGACACCGAGCGACACGCCCGGGATCACGTTTTCCGTGCGGCCCTGTCAGGATCGCGCCCACGGCCGACACCTCAGGGTGAAGGAGGTGGGAAGTGGGCGTGACGACCGAGTCGGACGAAGCGATCATCCGTGCGATGGCGCTGGGCGACAAGGGCGCGCTCGCACGGGCGTTCGATCGCTACGCGGCGACGCTCACGCGGTATGCCTGGGCCCTCGCCGACGACCGGATGGACGTCGAGGAGATCGTCCAGGACGCCTTCCTCACCCTCTGGCAGCGTGCCGCCACGCTCGAGCTCCCCGCGGACACGATGCTCCCGTGGCTGCTCGTCGTCTGCCGGAACCACGCACTGAACGCCGGTCGCAAGCGGATCAAGCACCGCGGCGACGAACTCCCCGAGAACCTCCCCGCCCCCGAGGACCACAGCGAGGCCCGTGAACGGCTCCGCTGGGTCCGCGACGAGATCGCCGCGCTCCCCGAGACCGACCGACGCATCTGCGAGCTGTGCCTGCTCGAGGGCCGCTCGTACGCCGAGGCCGCCGAGGCGCTCGGCCTGAGCGTCGGGGCGGTCACCCAGCGGGTCTCCCGCAACCGACGCCGACTCAAGAAGGTGGTGATGCACGATGAACACTGAACCTCCCGAGGGAGACGACCTGCACCGCATGCTCGTCTCGATGAAGCAGAACGTCCTCGAGCGCGCCACCCCGCTTCCGAAGCGGCGTCGTGTCCGTCCGGGCATCGCGATCGGTGTCGTCGGACTGCTGGCCATCGGGACCGCGACGGGTGCCGTCGCCCTGTCCCTGTCGCAGCAGGAGCGGCCGACCGCGGCACCGACACAGACCCAGCAGCCCGAGCCGGCGCCGTCCGCGACGACGCCGACGTCCGCGCCGATCACGCCGACGGCGACGCCGACCCGAAGCGCTGTCGCGACGATCCCGACGACCTGCCGCGGGACCGTCCCGTCCGACGACTACGACCGCTTCTTCGGGTCCACCCCGTTGACGGAGATCGACCAGACGCAGGAATCGACGGGGACGGACTCGCCGGACATCCTCTGGACGGGTGGTTCCGCGGCGATCACGTGTGTGTGGGCCGATCCCAGCGCCGACGTCACCGGCCTCACGATGGACATCGGGACCACCGGTCCCGGGGCGGACGAGCGGCTCGCGGAGAGTCCGTGGGACTGCCAGGAACGTGACGGTGGTCGGCTGTGCCAGCTGACCGTCCCTGCGGAGCCGTACCCGGTCGACCAGACGACGACGGTCTTCATCCGCGGCGACACGTTCGTCGTGATCCGGCAGGCCAACTTCCCGACCAACGGCCTGCTCGACGCCGTGGTGGGGGAGATCTGGGGGGACTGACGGCCTGGAGGCGCGTGGCGGGGACGACCCGTGCCTCCAGTCCGTCGGTGGGGAACCTCACACGACGCGGGCCGCGACGATGTCGCGGGCCAGCGTGCGGACCGCGCGGTTCGGCTCCGGACTCGTCCGTGTCGCGAGGCCGATCCGCAGCGGCTCCACGGTGTCCTCGAGTTCGAGCACCACGCCGTCGTGCCGGACGCCCGAGTCCGGGACCACCCCGACCCCGAGACCGGCCGAGGCGAACCGGACGACCGCTGGCATGTCGTTCATCTCGGCGACGATCCGCCGCCGGATGCCGAGCCGTTCGAGTGCCGTGTCGAGGATGATCCGGTTCCCGAAGCCGTGGGCCGTGTCGATGAAGGGTTCATCGGCGAGGTCGGCCAGCGACACCGAACCCCGATCGGCGAGGGGGTGGTCAGCGGACAGGAACACCCGGAACGGCATCTCCCGCAGCGGCTCGACCACGACGCCCGTCGGGATGCCCGGTAGGCCCGTGTAGGCGATGTCGAGCCGCCCGGCGACCAGGTCCTGCACGAGTCCGGTCGTCCCGGACGGCGACGTCATGAGTTCGACCGCGACGAGCGGGTGCCGCTGCCGGAACCGTCGGAGGACCCCGGTGAGGTCGACGATGTCCATGCTCGTGAAGATCCCGAGCCGGACCCGGCCGCGGAGCTCGGCGTCGGAGACGGTCGCGAGGTCGCGCATCCGGTCCAGGGACTCCAGCACTGCTCGGGCGTGCGGCAGGAGGTCCTCGCCGGCGGTGGTGAGCACGAGGTGTCGCCCGGTGCGGTCGAACAACCGGACGCCGAGGCTCCGCTCGAGCGACGCGATGCCGGCCGACACGGTCGACTGCGCTGCCCAGAGCCGTTCGGCGGCACGGGTGACGCTGCCCTCTGCCGCGACGGTCACGAACTGTTCGAGCAGGCGGGTCTCCATCCCTCGAGTATCGACCCGCTCGATGGTCGTCATCAAGGAGATCCGTTGGACTCGATGGAGCGTCGGCTGCACCATCGGTGCATGTCCACTCTCACCGCCCCGTCCCACACCGTCGAACCCGTGGTCGAGGCTCCCCGCGGCCGCCGTCAGCACACCCGTCGTCGGCACGGCTTCGGCTTCTGGGCCGTGGCGTTCGCGTTCCTCGCGGTGATGGCCTTCGCGACCGTCCCCGCGCCGCTCTACGTGATCTACCAGGCACGGGACGGCTTCCCGACGTTCACGACGACCGTGGTGTTCGCCGCCTACGGCGTGGGCGTCGTCGCGGCGCTGTACCTCGCCGGACACCTCAGCGACGTGCACGGCCGCCGACCGCTCATCCTGGTGTCGATCGCGCTCGAGCTCGTCGCGGCCGTGCTGTTCCTGCTCTGGAACGACGTCAGCGGGCTCATCGTCGCTCGGCTCGTCACCGGCCTCGGCGTCGGGCTGCTGACGGCCACGGCGACCGCGCACCTCGGCGAGCTCCGGGTCCGCGCGACCGGGTCGGCTTCGTCGGCCTCCGGTGCAGGGGTGGTCGCGGGGGTCGTGAACCTCGGTGGGCTGTCACTCGGCGCGCTCGTCGGCGGTGCCCTGGCGGAGTTCGTCGGGCAGCCGCTCATGGTGCCGTACGTCGTGTTCGTCGTCGCCCTCGCGGTTGCGTTCGTCGTGGTGCTCGCGGCGCCCGAGACCGTCGACCGGCCGTCGGCGCCGGTCGCCTACCGGCCGCAGCGACTGCAGGCACCGGAGGGCAAGGGCGCCGCGTTCTGGGCCGCCGGGACCGACGCGTTCGCCGCGCTGGCGGTGCAGGGCCTGTTCACCTCGGTCGCGCCGACGTTCCTCGGGACGACCTTCCACGTGACGGACCGGCTGGCAGCCGGAGCGACGACGTTCGGGGTGTTCGCCGCGAGTGCGGTGTCGCAGATCGTGTTCGCCCGGCTCACGCAGCGTGCGCAGATCCGGCTCGGCATGGTGCTGCTCGTCGGCGGGCTCGTGATCCTCGCCGTGGCGGCCGTGCTGCTGCAGGTCGCCGGGTTCATCGGGGGCGGGGTGATCGCCGGAGCTGGTGTCGGACTGCTGTTCCGCGCCGCGATCGGCAGCGCCGGAGCGCTCGTCGAGCCCTCCCGTCGCGGTGGCGTCCTCGCCGCGACGTTCCTCATCGCCTACGCCGGACTGACGGTGCCCGTCGTGGCGGTCGGTGCTGCGCTCCTCGTGCTGCCGACCCTGCCGGTGCTGCTCGGGTACGTCGTGCTCGTGATCGCTCTGGCGGTCGTCGCCGGGAACCGCCTGGCCGCACGCGCGTAGGACGCGCCGCCCACTTCCGCTCACGAAGTGCCGTGGCCGCGGCGACCGCCTGGAGGCACGACACCCGTCCGGCATACTGGGCGCGTGTCCCAGAAGCGCAACCGTTCCGTCATCACGGGGGTCGCCGCCGTCCTGGCCGCCGGCCTCGTCGCGGGCGGGGTCGCGCTGACCGCGCAGCGCGGCGCCGACGACCCCGTGATCGGTGGCACGGGCGTCACCATCACGCCCAGCGCCACGGCCGGCGAGGGCACGGCGACCGACGGCACCGTGACGATCACCCGCACGGGGCCGGACCTGCCGGGCGACGCCGTCCTCGATCGCTGCGACACGAGCAGCCGGCAGACCGTCGCGCAGTACGACACCGCTGCCCTCGGCACCGTGGTGCTGCAGTGCGGGAACTCCGGGCAGGGCTACGAGCACATCCGTGTCCGGCACACCCAGGACTGGCAGGACGTCGTCACGGGCCACGGCTCCCGCGACTGGGACGACGCGATGCTCACGGCCGTGCAGACCGTGCTCGAGACACCGCGCACCGGGTACCCGCAGGACGCCGGCGACGGCAAGGTCTGCTACTCGGCACCCGTGCAGTTCGACGACGGCTCGCGTCCGGGTGCCGAACCGTTCGTGAAGGTCATCGTGTCGTCCACCACGGACCGCGTCATCACCGCCTACCCGACGCGCGACGACGGCTGCTGACCGGGGGCTCCTGCCCGCCGCCGACGCAGTACGACATCCCCGACGTCGTACGACATCGGGGATGTCGTTCCGGGTCGACCGACTTACGCGTGCACCTCGTGCTCGTGCCGACGGTGGGACGCGGGCTCGAGCTGGAACGTCGAGTGCTCCACGGGGACGTCGAAGTGCTCCGCCACGCACTGCTGCAGGTCGTCGAGGATCCTCGGCGCGTGCGCGGTCGAGAAGCACTCGTCGTCGACCACCACGTGCGCCGTGAGGTTCGGGACGCCGGTGGCCACGAGCGTCGCGTGCAGGTCGTGCACGGCGATGACGTGGTCCAGCTCGAGGATGTGCCCCCGCACGGCGTCGAGGTCGAGCCCGGGCGGCGTCGACTCGAGCAGGACGTTGGCGGTCTCGCGCAGGAGCCGGATCGCACGCGGCAGGATGAGCAACCCGATGAGGATCGCCGCGACGGAGTCCGCCCGTTCCCACCCGGTCAGCATGAGGACGACGGCCGCGGCGATGACGGCGACCGAGCCGAGCGTGTCGTTCAGGACCTCGAGCCGGGCCGCCCGCGACGTGAAGCCCTCGCCGGAGGCCCGCAGCAGCACCGCGTACGCCACGAGGTTGCCGACCAACCCGATGATCCCGAACACCAGCAGCGGCCCGGAGTGGATCTCGGCCGGGACGAACAGACGCTGGACCGCCGAGATGATCACGTAGACGCCGACCGCCAGCAGGATGGCCGCCTGCGCCGTGGCACCGAGGACCTCGGCCCGCTGGAAGCCCCACGTGCGCTGCGCCGTCGGACTGCGTCGGGCGAGCCGCGTGGCGACGAGGCCGATGCCGAGACCGCCGGTGTCGACGACCATGTGGCCCGCGTCGACGAGCAGGGCGAGCGATCCGGTGACGACCGCGCCGATCACCTCGGCGAGCAGGATCCCCGCCGAGATGCAGAAGGCGATGAGCAGGGCGCGCTCGGACGCGTGCCCGTGCCCGTGGTCGTGTCCCATGCGCAACATCGTAGGGACCTCCACCGACGACATGCCAGGATCGGGAGCGTGACCCGGTCGCCGTACGAGCTGAGCACGCCGCCCGACGTCCTCGCCCGGCTGCACCCGCGGCTGCGGACGTACTTCGGTCCGGTCCCGCCCGGTCACGTCGGCCGTGGCGAGGGTGTCTTCGACGTCGTCGGCACGCCCCGGCGCTGGCTCTGGCCGCTGCTCGTCTGGTTCGCCCGCGACGCCGTCGTGTTCCCGGTCTGGGAGCGGGACGTGTCGTTCACGGTCGAGAACCGTCCGGCTCGCGTCCACCGCGGGTCGGGAACCAGCCTGGAGGCCCGCGTCGCCGTCCGCGCGCACCGCACCTTCCGGTTCCGCTCCGGCGCCCGCACGATGCTGGACGCCATCACCGCCGAACCCGAGGGGCTCGTCGACCACCTCGGTCGCCGTGGGCGCGTCAGCGCCCTGCTCCGGACGGAGGTCGACGGGACCGGTCCGGACGCGGGCGCCCTGCGCCTGGTCTCCACGCGCGTGACGCTCCGTGCGCTGGGACGGCAGTTGCGCCTCCCGGCCCTGATCGCACCGCGTGTGACGCTCGTGGAACGATTCGATGACGATGCCGACCTGCAGCGCGTGTCCCTCGTGCTCTCGGCTCCGGTCGTCGGCACGCTGTACCGGTACGAGGGGGCGTTCCGGTACGAGATCGCGCCGGACACAGAACGGGGATGAGATGAGCGACCAGAAGGGCCGCGCCGTGGTCGCGGGGGCGAGCGGCTTCGTCGGGCAGTACCTGCAGGACGCCTTCCGCGACGAGGGCTACGAGGTCGTCACGATCGGCCGCACCGGGGACGCCGTGTGGGGCGACACCATGCGGATCCGCGAGCTCGTTGACGGAGCAGCACTCGTCGTGAACATGGCCGGCAAGAGCGTCAACTGCCGGTACGGGCGTCGGAACCGGGCGGAGATCATCCGGTCCCGGGTCGACACCACCCTCGAACTCGCCGAGGCGATCCGCACGAGTGAGCACCCGCCGCCGCTCTGGGTCAACGCCTCCACCGCGACGATCTACCGGCACGCCGACGACCGCCCGCAGGACGAAGCGACGGGCGAGCTCGGCGAGGGGTTCTCGGTGTCCGTGGCCAAGGCGTGGGAGGACGCCCTGTACGCGGTGGACCTCCCGGGCACCCGACGCGTCGCGCTCCGGATGGCGATCGTGTTCGGTGACGGCAGCGCCCTCGTCCCGCTCCTCCGCCTGGCGCAGGCCGGGCTCGGCGGTCCGCAGTACGACGGCCCGTGGTTCCCGACCCGCTCCCGGCTCCGTGCGGGTACCTACCACCACGACCGGCACACCCGCGGCCGGCAGCGGTTCAGCTGGGTGCACATCGCCGACGTCCTCGGGGCGATCCGGTTCGTGCGCGACCACGAGGACATCGACGGCGCCGTGAACGTCTCCAGCCCGAACCCGTCGGACAACCGCACCGTGATGGCCACCATCCGGGACGCCGTCGGGCGCCGGTTCGGGATCCCGACCTGGCGGTGGATGCTCGAGATCGGGTCGTTCGCGATCCGCACCGAGACCGAGCTCGTGCTGAAGAGCCGGTGGGTGGTGCCGACGCGCCTCGTCGAGGCAGGGTACGAGTTCCGCTACCCGCACCTCCGCGGGGCGCTCGCCGGGATCATCGCGGAGCGTCGCCAGCACCGGGGCTGAGCACCGGGACCGGGAGGCCGGCAGTGGTGACCGGCAGCGCCCGCGGTCGGGCCGCGCGCGACGACCAGAGCACGGCTGCGACGACCACCGCGCCGGCGGCGATCTCCACGACGTCCGGTACCTCGCCGAACGCCGCCCACGACGCGAGCACGCCCACCACTGGCACGAGCATCGAGAACGGCGCGACGGTGCTCGACGGGTACGTCGCCATCAGTCGTGACCAGATGCCGTAGCCCACCAGGGTGGCGACGAGCACGATGTAGAGCAGTCCGAGGTCGGCAGGCAGGGCCTCAGCGGTGAACGCCGTCCCGAGGGCGTTCCCGATGCGCGAGGGCCCCTCGACGACGAACGACAGCACGGCCATCGGGATCGGCGGGACGATCGACCACCAGAGCGTCAGGTGCAGCGGGTTCGGCGCTCCGGCACGCCGGGTGGCGACGTTGCCGATCGCCCAGCCGAGCGCGCCGCAGAGTGCGAGCACGACGGGCAGGAGCGCCGCCGCCTGGGCCCGGTGCACGGCGATCGCGGCGAGGGCGCACACCGCGATCGTCACCCCGATCACCTGCCGCCCGGTGAGTCGCTCTCGCAGGAACACCCCGGCGAGCACGACCGTGAACGGTGCCGACGCCTGCAGCACGAGCGAGGCGAGCCCGGACGGCATGCCCGACGCCATGCTGAGGTAGAGGAACGCGAACTGCAGCACTCCGAGCCCGAAGCCGACGAGCAGCAGGCGGCCGAACGGGATCCTCGGACGCGGGACGAGCAGCACGGTCGGCACGGCGAGCAGGGTGAACCGCAGCGCCGCGAGCAGGAACGGCGGGAAGTGCTCGAGCGCCAGTGCCGTCGCGGGGAAGTTGAGCCCCCACACGACGGCGACGACCACGGCGAGGAGACGATCACGGGTACGCACGGGTCGATCGTGACGCACCGAGACCGTGCAGCACCAGCGAAGAGTTCCGAAGCGACGTTGTAGGGTCCCTGCATGGTCGACTTCGACGTACAGTTGCTCGCCGTCCTCCGCGAACTCGATGAACGCGGCAGTGTCACCGCCGTCGCCGAGGCCACCCACCGGACGCCGAGCGCGGTGTCACAGCAGCTCCAGACCCTCCAGCGCCAGGTCGGTGTCGTCCTGGTCGAACGCGTCGGCCGTGGTGTGCGGCTGACCGAGCACGGGCGGGTGCTCGCGGGCCTGGCCGGCGGGGTCGCGACGGCGATCGCCAGCGTGGACGCCGCCTGGCGGGAACACCTCGGCGGCGCGGGCGGTCGCGTCGACCTCGCCGTGTTCCCGTCAGCCGCCGAGCTCCTGCTCCCCGGACTCCTCACCCGGATGCGCGAGCACCCCGGCATCGAGCTCGTGCTGGTGGACGTGGACGTCAGCGAGGACGAGTTCGGCCCGCTCGCCGCCGATCACGACGTCGTCATCGGGCACCGGCCGGACGGCGCACCGCCCGCAGGACGGGAAGCGCTCGAGACCGTCCCGCTCCTGCGCGAACCACTCGACGTCGCGCTCCCGCTCGACCACCGGCTGGCGTCCCGCGAGCGCGTCCGGATCGACGACGTCGTGGGGGAGTCGTGGATCGGGGTGCCCGCGGGCTACCCGATCGACCGGGTGCTCACGGCGATGGCGGCGGCGACGGACACCCCGCCGAGCGTCGGGTTCCGCACGATCCACCTGCCGGTGATCGAGAACCTCGTGGCGGCGGGGCACGGCGTCGCGCTCGTGCCGCGGTACACCTCGGGCACGCGTGCGCCGGGGCGCTTCCACCTCGCGGAGCTCGCGGACGTCCGTGCGGGTCGCCGGATCGAGGCGCTCGTCCGTCCGGACCGTGCGGTCCGTCCTGCGGTCCGTTCCGTCCTGGAGGCGCTGGTCGCCGAGGCCCTGGACGTCACCACCTGAGGTGGCGGGCCGACGCGCGGGGCGCGAGCCGCGCCTCCAGTCCGGCGAGACGCCGTCATGACCGCGAGACGCCGTCCCGGCCGCGAGACGCCGCCGCATCGCGCGTCGTCCCACACGTCGCGCGGCGTCTCGCGCCGGGCGCGGCGTCTCGCGCCGGGCGCGGCGTCTCGTCTCAGTGAGACGAGACGCCGCGTCAGACGTCGAGGTGGTCGACCAGCTCGTCCGCGAGGCCCGTGTAGGTGGCCGGCGTGAGGTTCGTCAGTCGCGCCTTCGCACCGGACGAGATGTCCAGACCGTTGACGAACGCGACGAGTTCCGCCTGCCCGATGCGCTTGCCGCGCGTGAGCTCCTTGAGCATCGCGTACGGGTCCTCGATGTTCGACTGGCCCGCGGTGACCTCGGCCCGGATGACCGTCTGGATGGCCTCGGCGAGCACCTCCCAGTTGTGGTCGAGGTCCTCGGCGAGGCGGGCTTCGTTCACGGCGATCTCGCCCAGGCCGCGGCGCAGGTTGTCGAGCGCGAGCAGCGAGTGCCCGAACGCGACGCCGATGTTCCGCTGCGTGGTGGAGTCGGTGAGGTCACGCTGCAGCCGGCTCGTGACGAGGGTCTCGGACAGTGTGGAGAACAGTGCCGACGAGATCTCGAGGTTCGCCTCGGCGTTCTCGAACCGGATCGGGTTGATCTTGTGCGGCATCGTCGACGAACCCGTGGCACCCGCGACCGGGATCTGCGTGAAGTACCCCATCGAGATGTAGGTCCACACGTCGGTCGCGAGGTTGTGCAGGATCCGGTTCGCGTGGCGCACCCGGTCGTACAGCTCGGCCTGCCAGTCGTGCGACTCGATCTGCGTGGTGAGCGGGTTCCAGGTGAGCCCGAGTCCCTCGACGAACTCCTTCGACAGTGCCGGCCAGTCCGCCTCGGGGTCGGCCGCGAGGTGCGCCGAGAAGGTGCCGGTCGCACCGGAGAACTTGCCGAGGTACTCGCCGCCCTCGATCTGCGCCAGCACGCGCTCGAGGCGGTACACGACCACCGCGAGCTCCTTGCCGAGCGTCGTCGGGGTCGCCGGCTGGCCGTGCGTGTGCGACAGCATCGGGACGCTCTTGAGCTCCTCGCCCATCCCACGCAGCACCGTCAGCACGGCCTTGAACGCCGGCAGCCAGACCTGGTCGACGGTGTCGCGCACGGTGAGCGCGTACGACAGGTTGTTGACGTCCTCGCTCGTCGCGGCGAAGTGGGTGAGCTCGGCGATGGAGTCGAGCCCGAGCTCCGACAGGCGGCGGCGCACGAAGTACTCGACCGCCTTGACGTCGTGACGGGTCGTGGCCTCGATCTCGGCGAGCTCGGCGATCTGCGTCTGCCCGAAGGTCTCGACGACCTGCCGGAGCGCGGCCTTGTCGTCGACGCTGAGCGGCGACGTGGTGAACATCGCGTGGTCGGTCAGGAAGATGAGCCACTCGACCTCGACCACGATGCGTGCGCGGTTGAGGCCGGCCTCGGAGAGGTGCTCGCCCACCGTGTGCACGATCGGGTAGTAGCGCCCGTCGAGCGGGCTGATCGGCTGCGGGGGAAGGGGGGTCATGGGGCTCCCTGACGGACTGCCGGCTCGAATTGGCGGAAGAGCGCCCGGCAGGCCCGTTCGACGGTCGAGAGCACTCGGTCGAACTCGTGCCGGTCCGCGTAGTACGGATCCGGTACGTCGGTCTGCTGGGGCCAGGCGTCGTCGTACCGCAACAGGAGCGTCACCTTCGCGGCGTCGTCCATGGTCGGTGCCCACGAGCGCAGGATGCGTTCGTGGGAGCGGTCGAGTGCGACCACCAGGTCGAGGTCCGGGAACCGGTCCGGGTCGAACTGACGGGCGCGATGCCTGCTGCCATCGTATCCGCGCGCGGCGAGGGCTGCGATCGTGCGCTCGTCGGCAGGTTCGCCGACGTGCCAGTCGCCGGTGCCGGCGGACTCGACCTGGAAGCGGTCGGACATGCCGGCGTCGGCCGCCAGCTGGGCGAAGACGATGCCGGCCATGGGGGAGCGGCAGATGTTGCCGCTGCAGACGAACGAGACCCGGAAGGGGGCTCCGGCGTCCGTGGTCATGGGGACATCATGACGCAGGGACGTCGCGTCCGCGACGGGCGTCGCGTCCGTCGTCGTGGCCGGAGGCGCGGTGCCGGTCGCGTCGTCGGCCCGCGTCACGCGCGCTGGCGGTTGAGCACCGGGCGCACGAAGAGCCCGATCAGCCAGGCGAAGACGGCGAGCACGAAGGCGCCGACGATGCCCCACCCGAACGACTCCACGTTCAGCCCGAACCCGAACGCGTCCGAGATCCCGGCGACGATGAGCAGCAGGATCGCGTTGACGACGAACGAGATGAGCCCGAGGGTCAGGATGTAGATCGGGAACGCCACGATCCGGATGAGCGTGCCGATCACCGCGTTGACGAGGCCGAACACGAACGCCACCAGCAGGTAGGTCAGCACGGTGGCCGTGGTGCCGCCGTCGCCGAACGGGGTGACGGAGACGCCGCTGACGATGAGCGTGGTGAGCCAGAGCGCAACGGCGTTGACGACGAGGCGGACGAGGAATCGCATGCACCCATGATGCCCTCCGGTGGCCGGGGACGGGCCGGTAGCCTGTTGTCGTGACTGACGAGCGCGTGCACATCCGGCCCGAGATCGCGGTGCTCCCCGCCTACAAGCAGGGACGCCAGGCCGCGGCCGACGCCTTCAAGCTGTCGAGCAACGAGAACCCGTTCCCGCCGCTGCCCGGCGTGGTCGAGGCCGTGCAGGCGCAGACGGCGTTCAACCGCTACCCCGACGCGACCGCCCTCGCCGTGCGCGCCGTGCTCGCGAACCGCTTCGGCACCACCGTCGACGAGGTGCACGTCGCCCCGGGCAGCGTGGCGATCCTGCACGAGCTCGCGAAGGCCACGTCCGGCCCCGGCGACGAGATCGTCTACGCCTGGCGCTCCTTCGAGGCGTACCCGGGCGTCGTCACGGTCGCCGGTGCCACCAGCGTGCAGGTGCCGAACCGCGCCGACGGCGGCCACGACCTCGACGCGATGGCCGCAGCCGTCACCGAGCGCACCCGCATGGTGATCGTCTGCACGCCGAACAACCCGACCGGACCGGTCGTCACGGGCGCCGAGTTCGAGGCGTTCATGGCACGGGTGCCGTCCTCCGTGCTGGTCGTCCTCGACGAGGCCTACGCCGAGTTCGTCACCGAGCCGACCGCCGTCCGTGGCGCCCCGCTGCTCGAGCGGTACCCGAACCTCGTCGTCCTCCGCACGTTCTCGAAGGCGTACGGGCTGGCCGGCCTCCGCGTCGGGTACGCCCTCGGCCCGGCGTACGTGCTCGACGCCGTCCGTGCCTGCGCGATCCCGCTGTCGGTCACGGCGCAGGGGCAGGCCGCGGCGCTCGCCAGCCTCGAACGCGAGTCCGAGCTGCTCGCGCGCGTGTCGGAGATCGCCGCACTCCGCGACCACATCGTCACGTCGCTGCGGGAGCAGGGCTGGGACGTGCCCGACGCGCAGGGCAACTTCGTGTGGCTGCCCACGGGCGAGCTGACCGCGCACGCGGCGGAGCGCTTCGAGCAGGCCGGCATCATCGTCCGCGCCTTCGGGAACGAGGGCATCCGCATCTCCATCGGTGAGCACGAGGCTGTGGGAACGCTCCTCGAAACGGCGGGCTCGCTTGTGGGGGACCTCCAGGCAGCCGAGTAGTCGCTGCCGCTACGCTGGCCCGCATGTCATTCCGCGCCGCGGCCCCCGCGACGACCACCATCCGGCTCCTCGACACCGAGGGCCGGTTCGTGGAGACCGACGAGAACGCCGAGTTCGCCGCCGCCGCGCGGGCGATCCCGGACGAGACCCTGCTGGCGATGCACCGCCGCATGGTCCTCACCCGTCGGTTCGACCACGCCGGTCACAACCTCCAGCGCACCGGGCAGCTCGGCCTCTGGGTCCCGAGCCACGGACAGGAAGCCGCGCAGACCGGCTCCGTGTTCGCCCTGCGCGCGCAGGACCACGTCTTCCCCTCCTACCGCGAGCACGCGGTCACGATGCACCGCGGCGTCGAGCCGATGGAGATCATCGCGATGTACCGCGGGCAGACGCACGGAGGCTGGGACCCGGACGAGCGCGGCAACACGCACATCTCCACCCTGGTGATCGGCTCGCAGACGCTGCACGCCACCGGCTACGCCCTCGGGCAGAAGCTCGACGGCGACGTCGGCACGGGCGACCCGGACCGTGACGCGTGCTCGATCGTGTACTTCGGCGACGGCGCGACCAGCCAGGGCGACGTGAACGAGGCGTACGTGTTCTCGGCCTCGACCAAGGCGCCTGTCGTCTTCTTCCTGCAGAACAACCACTGGGCGATCTCGGTCCCCGTGGCCGTGCAGTCGCCGACGCCGCTCGTCGACCGCCCCCGCGGCTTCGGCATCCCGAGCGTCCTCATCGACGGCAACGACGTCCTCGCGTCGTACACGGCCTCCGTCGTCGCCACCGACCACGCCCGCAGCGGCCAGGGTCCGGCGTTCATCGAGGCCGACACGTACCGCATCGGTGCGCACACCAGCTCGGACGACCCGAGTCGGTACCGCGGCGACGACGAGCTCGACGAGTGGGTCCGCCGCGACCCGATCACCCGGTCCGCCGCGTACCTGCGCAGCAAGGGCGTCACCGACGAGCAGCTCGCCACGTTCGACGAGGAGGGCGAGGACATCGCCGCCGACGTCCGTCGCCGCACGGTGGCCCTGACGGCACCGTCGGTGGACGTCATGTTCGACAACGTGTACCGCGAGCCGCATCCGCTGATCGCCGAGCAGAAGGCATGGCTCGAACGGTACGAGGCCGGCTACGAAGGGGGCGCCCACGCATGAGCACCACCGAGCAGCTCTTCGACTACACGCTGCGCTCCCACCCGGGCGCCGGCGAGGTCCCGAGCGACCCCACCCCGACCCTCCCGATGGCCAAGGCGCTCAACGCCGGGCTCGCGGCCGCGATGCAGGCGGACGACAAGGTCCTGCTGATGGGCGAGGACATCGGCCAGCTCGGCGGTGTCTTCCGCATCACCGAGGGCCTGCAGGACCGCTTCGGCCCAGAGCGCGTGCGGGACACCCCGCTCGCCGAGGCCGGCATCATCGGCACCGCGATCGGCCTCGCCCTGCGCGGCTACCGTCCGGTCGTCGAGATCCAGTTCGACGGGTTCGTCTGGCCGGGCTTCGACCAGATCACCTCGCAGCTCGCGAAGATGGCGAACCGGCTGCCGGCGCACATGTCACTGCCGGTCGTCATCCGCATCCCCTACGGCGGCCACATCGGCGCCGTGGAGCACCACCAGGAGTCCCCGGAGGCGTACTTCGCGCACACCCCGGGCCTCCGCGTGGTGAGTCCGAGCACGCCGAACGATGCCTACTGGATGATCCAGGAGGCGATCGCCTCGAAGGACCCTGTGGTCTTCCTCGAGCCGAAGTCCCGCTACTGGCCGAAGGGCCAGGTGGACCTGGTCGACGGCCACGTCCCGATGCACACGACGCGCGTCGCCCGCACCGGCACCGAGGTCACCCTCGTCGGCCACGGCGCGATGGTCGCCACGCTCATGCAGGCCGCCGAGCTCGCCGAGTCCGAGGGCACCAGTTGCGAGGTCATCGACCTCCGCTCGATCTCCCCGATCGACTGGGAGCCGCTGCTGGCGTCCGTCCGGAAGACCGGTCGGCTCGTCATCGCGCAGGAGGCCTCCGGCTTCGTGAGCGTCGGCAGCGAGATCGCCGCGACGGTCGCCGAGAAGGCGTTCTACACGATGCAGGCGCCGCCGCTCCGGGTCTCCGGGTTCGACATCCCGTTCCCGGTCTCCAAGCTGGAGCACCTGCACCTGCCGGACGCCGACCGCGTCCTCGAGGCCGTCGACCGCGCCCTCGCCTACTGACACCCTGACCGAGCACGACCCGAACGCCGAAGGAGCCGACGTGGCCGCCGCCGAATTCCCCCTGCCCGACGTGGGCGAAGGCCTGACCGAGGCCGAGATCGTGCAGTGGCGCGTCGCGATCGGGGACGAGATCGCCGTCGACCAGGTGCTCGTCGAGATCGAGACCGCGAAGTCCCTGGTCGAGCTGCCGTCGCCGTTCGCCGGCACCGTCACCGGGCTCCTCGTCTCCGAGGGCGACACCGTCGAGGTCGGCAAGCCGATCATCCGGGTCGACTCCGACGCGACGGTCGCCTCTGGTGCGCCGGTCTCGTCGACCCAGCCTGGAGGCGCGGCTCCCGTCGCGGACAGGGTCCCGGCCTCGCCGGACGTCACGGCCACCCCGCCGGCACCGCCCGCACCCGCTGCTCCGGTCGCGCAGACCCAGGCAGCGCCCGCGCCGGTCGCCGCTCCGGCTCAGGCCGCCGCTCCGGCTCCGGCCGCCGCGCCTGCGGCAGCCGCCCCCGCGCCGGCGCAGCCGGTCGCCGACGGCGCCTCCGTCGTCGGCACCGACGAGTCGTCCGGCGCCGTCCTCGTCGGCTACGGCTCCGCGACCTCGTCCCCGTCCCGTCGGAAGCCGGGTGCCCGCCGGGCCGCAGCCCTCGCGGCCGAGGCGAGCCGTGCCTCCAGTGCGGATGCCGCTGCAGCGGCCGAAGCCGCCACCGATCCCGGTGAGGCGAGCACCGCCGAGGCGATCAGCGCGCTCGGCTCGGGGTCCGGGCGCAAGCAGACCACCGCGACCAACGTCCTCGCGAAGCCGCCGATCCGGAAGCTCGCGAAGGACCTCGGCGTCGAGCTGACCGAGATCGTCGCGACCGGTCTCGCGGGTGAGGTCACCCGAGACGACGTCATCCGGCACGCGAAGCAGGCCAGTGTCTTCCGCAACATCGAGACGCCCGAGTGGGGCGACGTCCGCAGCGAGACGATCCCGGTCAAGGGCGTCCGCAAGGCGATCGCGACCGCGATGACGACGTCGGCGTTCACCGCGCCGCACGTCTCGCTGTTCGTCGACGTCGACGCGACCCGCACGATGGAGTTCGTCAAGCGCCTGAAGTCCTCGCCGACGTTCGCCGGCGTGAAGGTCTCGCCGCTGCTCCTCGTCGCGAAGGCCGTGATCTGGGCCGTCCGCCGCAACCGCTCGGTGAACTCGACCTGGACCGACCGCGAGATCATCGTGCACCACTTCGTGAACCTCGGCATCGCCGCGGCCACCCCGCGCGGGCTCATCGTGCCGAACATCAAGGACGCGCAGGACATGTCCCTGCTCGAGCTGGCCCAGGCACTCGAACAGCTCACCCTGACCGCCCGCGACGGCAAGACCACCCCGGCGCAGATGGCGAACGGCACGGTGTCGATCACGAACATCGGCGTGTTCGGCATGGACACCGGGACCCCGATCCTCAACCCGGGCGAGGTCGCGATCGTGGCGATGGGCACGATCAAGCCGAAGCCGTGGGTCGTCGACGGCGAGGTCCGGTCCCGCATGGTGACCACGATCGGTGCCTCGTTCGACCACCGGGTCGTCGACGGGGACGTGGCGTCGCGCTTCGTGCACGACGTGGCGTCGGTGCTCGAGGAGCCGGCGCTGCTGCTCGACTGACCGGACGCAGTCCTCCGCACGACTCGCGCCCGTTCGCGCGCCGTTCACCCGGATGTCGGTGGGCGGCGGGATGATCGACGCATGGTCCACCAGCTCCTGATGCCCCCGCAGGAGATCCGAACGGATCGCCTCCTGCTCACCCCGCTGACCCCCGCCGACATCGACGACGTGCACGACGTGTTCTCCGACGCCCGGACGTGGACCCACCTGCCCGCCGGTCGGCACACGGTGCGGGCGTCGACCGTGGACCTCGTCCAGCGCAAGATCGGTGGTCGCGCTCGTCACGGCCTCGGGTCGTGGGCGGTGCGCTCGGCTGCGGACCACGCGTTCCTCGGGGTCGGCGGTGTCGACATGACCGCCGCCGGGGTGTGGAACCTCGGGTACCGGCTGGCGCCGTCGGCGTGGGGCAACGGCTACGCGACGGAGATCGCCCGCGCCGCCGTCAGCGCTGCGCAGGAGGTCGCACCCGACGTCCCGATCACCGGCCGGGTGCTCACGAACAACCCGGCGTCGGCCGCGGTGCTCGAACGGGCGGGGTTGTCGCTCGTCTGGCAGGGATCGACGTCCGCCACGCTGCCGACCGGTGTCGAGCGTCAGGTGTGGGCAGACCGGGCGCTCTCACGGACGCAGCGGGCCTGGCTCGTCGCCAACGCCTGAGTCCCCGGTCGACCGACGCGGGGCCGTCGCAGCGGCAGTGATCGCGCTGATCACCAGGAGCACCCCGGCGAGCGGTGCGACCTCGGCCGGACCGACGGTGAGCAGGACGATCGCGACGAGGGCGACCACACCGAGCACGACGTGGCTCACCGCAGCGCCCCGAACAGCACGTCGGCCTCGCGCGGCAACTCCGTGCGCAGCGACCACTGCACCGTGTTCCAGTCGTGGCCGCTGCCGGGCGCGAACGCGACGTCGCAGTGCGCCCCGGCCTTCCGTGCAGCGGCCCCGAGCGCGCGGGCGTTCCGACTGAACGCGTGGTCGGAGGACCCCGCCGTCAGCCAGACGGTGTGCCCGCCCAGCCCGTGCGCCCGCATCTGGGCGATCGGGGCAGCCGCCTTCCACGCCGCCACCGAGCCGCCGAACGCCTGGTCGGCGCTGTGCTGCGGGCTCTGGTCGATGGGCTGCAGCTCGCTCGAGATCGCGAGGGCCGCCCCGAACCGGTCGGGCGCTCCGGTGAGGAACTGCATGGCGCAGGTCGCTCCCTGCGAGAAGCCGACGAGGCCCCAGGCCCGGCGGTCTGGTGTGACGGGCAGGTGGGCGGTGAGCCATCGGGGGACGTCCTCGGTGACGTAGGTCGCCGACCTCCCGAGTCGCGAGTCGACGCACATGGTGTTCAGCCCTGGCGCCGAGAGCTGGTCGACGGACACGACGATGGGCGCGCGGCCGTGGTGCGCTACGGCGTAGGCGTCGAGCACGGTGCCCATCTGCCCGGCGGTGAACATGTCGCTCGGGGCTCCGGGCTGGCCGGCGAACGCGAGCACGACGGGCAGCGGAGCGGGATCGCGGACGAGGGCGGCCGGCGGCAGGTAGACGATCGCGGGACGGGCGGGGAAGCCGGAGCGCGCGCCGGGGATGTCGACGGTGCGGACCTCGCCGACGGAGGGCAGGGCCCTCGCCGGCGCCGCGTGCAGGTCGAGCGACGGGTAGGGGTCGCTCTGCACGACGGTCCCGAGCGTCGGGTACTTGGCGAACTCGACGTTCACCCCGAGTGCGGGGACGAGGAGCGCCGCCGGCACGAGCACCACGGCGAGCACCCGGCGCCAGCGCCCGCCCTGCACGATGCCCGTGACCGCCAGGGCGAGCCCGGCCGCCGCGATCGCGATCCACATCCGGGTGACCGGACTGAGCGCGACCCCGAACACGTTGAGGACGTCGCTCACGATCCAGCAGAGGACGAGCACGACGAGGGCTGCCGCGACGGCGATCGCGCCACGGAGCCCGACGGACCGCCACGCACGGCGATCCCGCCACGACCTGACGACCGGCAGCAGCACGACGACCGCGAGCACCGTGAAGGCGACGTCGATCGGGACGAGCTTCGACGGTGCCTGCAGCTGCGTCGCGAGCAGCCATTCGGTCGGGCTCACGAGCGCGACGCCGCAGTGCCGCGGTGGGCCTGCCGCAGCGCCCACAGGTGCTTCGGCCGGAGCCCCGGGACGTACGCCGACGCCAGCGCCCGGGCCACCCGCGGCACGTGCAGGGCCGTGGGGACGACGATCCAGAGCGGCTCGTGTCGTGCGCCGAACTTCTCCTTGAAGCGCTGCAGCGACCGGAACCCGTACACGGGCTCGAGCACGCGGGCGAGGAGCATCGACCCGCGGGCGACCAACGTCCCGGCGCCGGCGTGGGCGGCCAGCGGTGTGCCGGAGAGGCTGATCGTGGTGAGGCCGGCGTCCCGGGCCCGGAGTGCCGTGCGGGCGATGAGGAACTCCATCACGCCGGGCATCCCGTCCTCGCCGCGGCGCATGACGTCGAGTGTGTACCCGGTCAGCGTGCCGTGCTCGTACACCGGCAGCCAACTCGTCACGGCCGTCACGTGGCCGTCCGGCGCGACGGCCAGCATGAGTCGGACGTCCGGGTCGTCGAGCTCGCGGAAGCCGCCGAGGGTGAACCCCATCTCGGGCAGTCGACGGTCGGCGGCCCAGCGGGTGCAGATCGCCTCGACCTCGGCGCGACGGGTGTCGTCGAGCGCGCCGAACGTGGTCCACTCGTCGCGGACGCCTTCCCGGTCTGCCCGGTTCGACGCCGTCCGGAGGTCCTGCCGCTTCTTCCCGCGCAGGTCGAACGCGGTGACGTCGAGCACGGACTCGACCCCGACGGGCAGGGCGGACCAGCCCTCGGCCACGAGGATCTCCCGCACCGGCTCGTGCACGCTCGTGAACGCGGGCACCCAGCCGTTCCGCTCGCAGAACGCCGTGAACGCCGCGAGCACCGCGGCGCGGTCGGCCGCGGCGCACGCCGGGTCCGACACGGTCAGGGCGACGTCGCCGCGCACGCGGTACGCGACCGCGCCGAGTCCGCCGGGGTGCGTCCAGGTCGCGTTCCCGCGCCAGGTGCCCATGTGTCCGAGGGTGCCGGCGTCGCCGTCGCGGAGCATCTCGACGAGGTCGTCGCGGCAGGGGCCCGCCGCGCGGAATCGCTTGCGGACGAGCCGTCCGTGCAGCCCGAGGACGGCGAGCAGGACGGCGGCGGGCACGAGCCACGCACCGAGGAGCGTCACCTGCCACTCCAGCGCGTCGAGCCCGAGCCCCTGCCACTGGACGGCGTCGGAGCGCATCGGCTCGATGACGAACACGTCGACGAGCACCACGGTCAGGACGACGAGGACCCCGGTCGCCAGGGCGAACCCGGCGGGCCGGCCACGGTGCACGAGCCATGCTGCGCAGAGGAGCAGGACGCCGACGACGACGACCGACCGGTCGCTCATCGCGTCCACGAAGACGGACAGCACGCCGTCGGGGTCCGGCACGACGAGGGTCACGAGCGTCCCCGCGCCGAGCGCGATGAGGGTGCTCACGACGAGCGTGCGTGCGCGCACGGCATCGCGGGTGGCGCGGGTGTCCGGACTGGAGGCGCGGCGCACGACGACCACGCCGGCTGCGGTCCCGAGCAGGGTCGCCAGGGCACGCGCCAGGTCCGACCCGTGGCCGGCGAACAGGACGAGCGTCAGCACCACGGTCCACAGGGCGGTCCGGGTCCGCCAACGGTGCTGCGTCGGCATCGCGGCGGTGGCGGCACCGAGCAGCGCCGCGGCCACGATCGAGGGCGCGAAGAGGGGCTGCCCGACGGCGAACTCGGCGTGCGCCTCACCGAACGCGGCGCCGATCGACACCGTCGCCAGCGTCCCGAGCACGGCGAGCGCAGGTGCGCCGACGCCGATCACGAGGGTCCGAAGGGAACCGAGGGAGCGTTCGGCGAGGACCGTCGTGAGTGCCACCGCGGCGAGCGCCAGGCAGGCGACGGGCGGGTGGTGCGGGAAGTCCGGCTCCGCGTGGGCCATCCGGGCGGAGACGACGAGGACGCCCGCCACGACGGTCACGACGACGGAGACCGGGAAGCGACGGAGTCGTCCGAGCAGAGCTTGAGGGGCCACGATCTCATCCCAGCCGGTCGCGGTCGCCGCGTCATCGCTCCGCGGTGTGAACCACGATGGCCGATCGGCCATCCCGGCTGGCTCGGAGGATGACCGTCAGACGGTGCGGACCGCCGGCACGTGCTCGACGGGGAGCCGCAAGTGCAGCGCGAACCCGTCGTCCGGCTGCGGACCGGACTCCATGCTCCCGCCGAGGAGCGACGCACGCTCACCGAGGCCGATCAGCCCGAGCCCGGACCCTGGTAGCTCGAGCCGGTCCGCCCGCGCCGGCCCGTTCACGACGTCCACGAGCACCTGTCCGGCGTGGATCCGGCCGCTCACCCGGACGGTCGCGTCCGGGGCGTGCTTCCGGACGTTCGTCAGCCCCTCCTGGACGAACCGGTACACGGCGCGCTGGAGCGGTTGCGCGAGGGTGTCCGGCAGGTCGACGGTCGTGCTGGTCTCCAGGCCGCTCTCGGCGACCAGCCGCGGCAGGTCGGCGAGCACGGGCTGCGGGGCGATCTCGCGGTCGGTGCCACCGGAGGCCCGGAGCACCTGCACCATCTCGCGCAGTTCCTGCAGGGTCACGACGCACAGCTGCCGGATCGTGCGGGCGAACCCGCGCTCGGCCTCGTCCCGCCCGGCCATCTGCATCGCCCCGGCCTGCACGGCGATGAGGGTGACCTGGTGCGAGACGACGTCGTGCATCTCCCGCGCGAGCAGCGCCCGTTCGCGGGAGAGCGCCACGGCGGCGGCCTGTCGGCGTTCGTCCTCGCGGGCGCGGTGGACCTCGGCGAGCTGCTCGGTCAGGCGCGCACGGGTCTGCACGAGCAGTCCGACGGCCAGGGGCCCGAGCGCGAAGATGAGGGCGTAGACGACGGACACGACGATCTCGTCGAGGGTCTGCGGCGGCCCGACGAACCCGCCGAACCCGACGAACTGCACGAGCGCGGCGAGGAGCATGAGCCACCGGCGGTCCGTGCGCTCCCCGAGCGTGAACAGCGCGATGCTGGCGGCGACCACCGCGGACCCGACGAACAGCCCGGGCATCGTCAGGGCGAACGCGAGCACCGGGAAGCGGCGGCGGATCAGCAGCGCAGCTGCGGCGAGCAGCGACAGCCACGTCTCGACCGTCGTGGCTCCCGAGATGTCGAGCACGGCGTCGGCGACGGCGGCCGCGACGAAGAACGCGTCGACCAGCCACCAGGGTGCCCGGTGGGTGCGCACCCAGCGCAGGCCGGCGTCGACGAGGCGGTCGAGCCTCCCGTCGGTCGCGGCGAGGACCCGACGGAGGCGGGTGGCCGTCGGCTGCTCAGCCATCCAGCAGTCCCGCCTCGGCCGCACGCAGTGCGAGCTGGACCCGGGTCGGGACGCCGAACGCGGCGAGGAGGCCGCGGACGTCCTCCTTGACGGTGCCGGTGCTCACGCCGAGACGCTGGCCGATGTCCGGGTTGCTCGCGCCGTCGGCGACCAGCCGGAGCACGGCGCGCTCACGGTCGGACAGCGACGGCGGCACGTGCCCGGGCAGGCGTGGGGCGAAGAGCCGCGACCGGTCGACACCCGGTGCGAGGACCACGCCGCCGCGGGCGAGGACCCGGACGTACTCGGCCAGCGCCTCGGGGTCGGTGTCCTTGAGCAGGAACCCCGCGGCCCCGAGCTCCATCGCCTGGCCGACGTACTCGTCCGTGTCGAACGTCGTCAGCATCGCGACCGCCGGGGGATCCGCGAGCGTCTGCAGCTCGCGGAGGACCTCGAGGCCGTTCACCCGCGGCATCCGCACGTCGAGCAGCACGACGTCGGGCGCGTGCGTCCGGATGACCTGCACGGCCTCGACGTCGCCGGTCGTGGCCACGACGTCGATGTCCGGCGCGGCTCCGAGGATCAGCTCGAAGCCGTAGCGGACGAGCGTCTCGTCGTCGACGATCACCACGGTTGTCACGGCCGTCATCTTGTCATGCACGTTGGCGTTCGGAGAGGGACTCGCTACTGTGATGCGAACTGGTCATGTCCGCGCATGACCACCAGGACGACCAGCGACGGAGCACGAGGGACGCATGACGAGCCGCATCACCGAGGGCGCCGAGCCGAAGCACCAGCAGCTGCGGCGCATCCTCCTCGAGCTCGCCACCTCGCGCCTCGCGCCCGGCGCCGCGATCCCCTCCGAACGGCAGCTCATCGCCGAGTACGGCGTCTCGCGGATCACCGTGCGCGAGGCGCTCGGGCAGCTCGTCAACGAGGGCTACCTGGAGCGCGTCCGCGGCAAGGGCACCTTCGTGGCGCACCGTCCCGTGCAGTCCACGCTGCACCTGGCGTCCTTCACCGAGGAGATGCGTGCGATGGGGCACGTGCCCACGACGGTCGTGCTCGTGCGCGAGGAGCGGATCCCACCGAAGGACACCGCCGCCGCGCTGCGCCTGGACCCGGACGTCCCGGCCTTCCACGTGAAGCGTCTACGGATGGCCGACGGTGCCCCGGTGTCGATCGACGACGCCTGGCTCGTGGCGGACGCGTTCCCCGGGTTGCTCGACCACGACCTGTCCGGGTCCGTCTACTCGATCATCGCGACCGAGTACGGCACGCCCATCGACCGGGCGCAGCAGACCGTCGCGGCGAACCCCGCGGCGGACGACGTGGCGACCCTGCTCGGGACGAAGACGGGTGCGCCGGTGCTGGAGTTCGACCGGGTGTCGTACACGGGGGAGCGCCCCGTGGAGCACACCCGCTCGTGGTACCGGTCGGACCGGTACCGCGTGCAGATGGAGGTCACGGCGACGGCGCCGCAGGTGGTCGCGTAGCGGCCTGCGCGGGTCTGCGCCGGTCCGCGCGGGTTCACGCCGGTCCGGGGTACGCGAAAGCGACAGTCTGCCGGCGCACGAATGCATCACGTGCGCGAAAGCGACAGTGTGCTGCCGGCTTCCGGCAGCACACTGTCGCTTTGGCGAGGGTCGGGCCTGGAGGCGCGTGGTGCGCCCGTCGTGCGACTACGCCTCGTAGAGGGCGTCGCCCTCGCGGACGGTCGTGCCGACGGTGCCCTGCGCGATCGAGTCCGGCGCGGAGCCGAGCACCACGACGGGGCAGATCGGCGAGTAGCCGGCGGCCGAGATCACCGACGGGGTGAACCGGACGACGGGGTCGCCGGCGGAGACGGTGTCGCCCTCCGTCGCGAGGAGCTCGAAGCCCTCGCCCGAGAGCTTCACGGTGTCGATGCCGACGTGCACGAGGACGTCGGTCCCCGCCGAACCCTGCAGGGCGAACGCGTGCGGGTGCAGCTTCACGATGGTGCCGTCGACGGGCGCCACCGCGGTGACCGCGCCCTCGACGCCGGTCGGGTCCACTGCGACGCCGGCGCCGACGAGCTGCCCGGCGAACACCGGGTCGGGCACGTCGGCGAGTGCGACGACCGGGCCCGCGAACGGGGTCCGGACGCTCGTCACAGTTCGTCCTGGATGTCCTGCGCGAGGTTGTCGGCGACCGTGCCGACGATGACCTGCCAGCCGGTGCCGCCACCGACGACGGCCTGGGCGCCGGCGGCCTGCAGTGCGGCCTTGTCGACGAGGTCGCCGTCCTCCACCTCGACGCGGAGGCGCGTGATGCAGCCCTCGACCTCTTCGATGTTCTCCACCCCGCCCAGCGCGGCGATGATGTCAGCGGCCTTGATGTCAGCCATCGGTTCCTCCTCGTTCAGGGTGTGAGCGCCAGGTTGACATGCGCCCGGTCTCGGTTCAGACTACGGAACTGGTCATGACCGGACAGGACCGGACCTGGTGATACCGCCGAGGTTACCTGCGCTGGCTGCACGACTCAACTCACCCCGACAGCTCCACCCAATGACGAGAGGACTTCCGATGAGCACCACCACTGCCACGGACGTGCCGGAGAAGAAGCCGAAGAAGCAGTCCAAGGTCTTCGCGAACGCCCAGCGACTCGGACGCAGCCTGCTGCTCCCGATCGCGGTCATGCCGGCGGCGGGCATCCTGAACCGCATCGGTCAGCCCGACCTGCTCGGCGCCATCCCCGGCTTCGAGACGGGCGCCAGCGTCATCTCCGCCGCCGGGCAGGCCGTGTTCACCTGGCTCCCCCTGCTCTTCGCCGTCGGCATCGCCATCGGGTGGGCGAAGAAGTCGGACGGCACGACGGCGCTCGCCGCGGTCGTCGGCTACATGGTCATGTACCAGGTCTTCGCCGTCATGTCGCCGATCGTCCTGGCGGGCGTGAAGGACGCGAACGGTGACCAGGCCACGATCAACTTCGGTGTCCTCGGCGGCATCGTCATGGGTCTGGTGTCCGCAGGGTTGTGGACACGTTTCCACCGCACGAAGATGCCCGACTTCCTCGGCTTCTTCTCGGGACGTCGTCTCGTCCCGATCCTGACGGCAGCAGCGGCCCTCGTCATCGCCGTGCTCATGTCGTTCGTGTACCGCTACTTCGACATCGCGCTCACCGCCGCCGGTACCGCCGTGGCGGACAACGCCGTCATCGGTGGCGGCATCTTCGGGTTCGCGAACCGCATGCTGATCCCGGTCGGCCTGCACCAGCTGCTGAACTTCTTCCCGTGGTTCCAGCTCGGTAGCTTCAACGCCGGTGGCACGATCTGGCACGGTGACATCGCCCGCTTCCTCAACGGCGACCCGACCGCTGGCATCTTCCAGACCGGCTTCTTCCCGATCATGATGTTCGCGCTGCCCGCGGGTGCCCTCGCCATCTGGCGCAACGCCAAGCCGCAGAACCGCAAGCTCGTCGGAGGCATCATGCTCTCGGCCGCGCTCACCTCGTTCGTGACCGGCATCACCGAGCCCCTCGAGTACTCGTTCATGTTCGTGGCGTTCCCGCTCTACGTCATCCACGCGGTCCTGACGGGCACGTCGCTCGCCCTCGTGAACGCACTCGGGATCCACGACGGGTTCTCGTTCTCGGCCGGCGCGATCGACTACGTCCTGAACTTCGGCAAGGCCGACGGGGCGATCTGGCTCATCCCGATCGGCCTCGGGTACGCGGTGGTCTACTACTTCCTGTTCAGCTTCGTGATCAAGAAGTGGAACCTCCGCACGCCGGGGCGCGAGGACGACACGATCGCGGAGAACACGATCGACGCGGCGACGAAGCCGTAGACGTCACCATCTGAGGGACCGGAGGCGCGGTGCCAGCTGGCGCCGCGCCTCCCGTCCGTCATCCGGTTGATACTGGTTTTGACAACCGTTATCAACTAGCCCTACGCTCGAGGACATGCACAACCGTCTCCTCGCCCTGCCGCTCGTCGCCGGCGCCGCCGCGCTCGCCCTGACCGGGTGCGCGACGTCCTCTGCCTCCGGTGACGCCTCGGGCGACGGCACCGTCCGGGTCGTCGCCTCCACGAACGTCTACGGCTCGATCGTCGAGGCGATCGGCGGCGACCACGTCTCCGTCACGAGCATCCTGAACGACCCGTCGCAGGACCCGCACTCGTTCGAGTCGAGCGCGAAGACGCAGCTCGCCGTGTCGAAGGCCGACCTCCTCATCGAGAACGGCGGCGGCTACGACGACTTCATGACCACGCTCGCCGACGCGTCGAGCACCAAGGCCGACACGATCAACGTCGTGCAGCTGTCCGGCCTCGACAAGGGCGGGGACGCCGAGTTCAACGAGCACGTGTTCTACAGCTACCCGACGATGGTGAAGCTCGTCGCCGACGTGTCGAAGCGCCTCGGTGAGCTCGACAGCGCGGACAAGAGCGAGTTCGCGAAGAACGCCGACGCGCTGACGACGAAGCTCGAGGGGCTCGAGTCGACGACCGCCGACCTGAAGAAGACGTACGCGGGCGAGAAGGTCTCCTACACCGAGCCCGTGCCCGGCTACCTGTTCGACGCCATCGGGCTCGACAACGTCACGCCCGAGGCCTTCTCCGAGGCGATCGAGGAAGGCGACGACGTCCCGCCGGCCGCGCTCAACGACACCCTCAAGCTGTTCACGAACAAGACCGTGAAGGTCCTGGCGTACAACGACCAGACCTCCAGCCCGGAGACCGAACAGGTCAAGAAGGCCGCCGAGGACAACGGGATCCCGGTCGTCGGTGTCACGGAGACGCTCCCGAAGGGGGAGGATTACGTCTCGTGGCAGCAGGCGAACATCGACGCGGTGCAGGCGGCGCTCCAGAAGTGACCACCCTCCAGACTCCCTCGCGAACCGTCACTGCCGCCGGCAGTGGCGGTTCCGCCGTGCTCGCGCTGCGGGACGCCGAGCTCTCCTACGGTGCGCGCCGGCTCTGGTCGCACCTCGACCTCGACCTGGCGCCGGGCGAGTTCGTCGCCGTGCTCGGGCCGAACGGTGCCGGCAAGACCTCACTGCTGCGAACCGTCCTGGGCCAACAGCGGCTGACCTCGGGCACGATGTCGTTCCTCGGCCAGCCGGTCCGTCGCGGGCACCGCAAGATCGGGTACATCCCGCAGCAGCGCCTGATGGACCCCGGCACGCCGCTCCGCGCACGGGACATGATCGCGCAGGGCGTCACCGGGTCGCGGTGGGGGATCCTGCCCGCGAGCCGCGCCGAGCGCGCCCGTATCGACCGCATCCTCGACGAGGTCGGGGCGACGGCGTTCGCGGACGCCCCGGTCGCCGAGCTGTCCGGCGGGGAGCAGCAGCGCACCCGCGTCGGGCAGGCCATCGCCGCAGACCCCGCACTGCTGCTGTGCGACGAACCGCTCATCTCGCTCGACCTCCGCCACCAGCGCGGCGTCACCGAGCTCATCGACCGCCAGCGCCGACAGCGGGACGCAGCCGTGCTGTTCGTCACGCACGACGTGAACCCGATCCTCGACGTGGTCGACCGGGTGCTCTACATCGCCGGCGGGCGGTTCCGGATCGGCTCGCCGGACGAGGTCCTGCGCACCGACGTGCTCTCCGACCTGTACGGCACCCCCGTCGACGTGGTCCGCACGATGGGGCGGATCGTCATCGTCGGCGCCAACGACGCCCACGACCACCACTGCGACCCGGACCCGCACGCTCCGGCGCCGGACGAAGGGCGGATCTGATGGACGTCTGGTCGACGATCTTCTCGTTCCAGGACTACGGCGAGCTCGTCGTGCTCGTGCAGAACTCCATCTGGGCGGGTGCGGTGCTCGGGATCGTCGGTGGACTGATCGGCCCGTTCGTGGTCGCCCGGAACATGCCCTTCGCCGTGCACGGGATCTCGGAACTGTCCTTCGCGGGCGCGAGCGCGTCCCTGCTGCTCGGCGTCAACGTCGTCACAGGGTCGCTCGTCGGGTCGGTCATCGCGGCGCTCCTCATCGGACTGCTCGGCTCGAAGGCCCGCGACCGCAACTCGATCATCGCCGTGCTCATGCCGTTCGGGCTCGGGCTCGGCATCCTCTGCCTGGCGCTCTACAAGGGTCGGGCGGCGAACAAGTTCGGGCTGCTCACCGGACAGATCGTCTCGGTGGACAACCCGCAGCTGACGTTCCTCATCGTCATCGCGGCGATCGTCGTCGCGACGCTGCTCGTGATCTGGCGTCCGCTGATGTTCGCGTCCGTCGACCCCGACGTCGCGGCGGCGGCCGGCATCCCGGTGCGGACGCTGGCGATCGTGTTCATGCTCGCCCTCGGCCTCGCGACCGCGGTGTCCGTGCAGATCGTCGGAGCGCTCCTCGTCCTCTCCCTGCTCGTCACCCCGGCGGCCGCGGCACTTCGCCTCAGCTCGCACCCGGTGGTCGTGCCGATCCTGTCGACCGTGTTCGCGGTCGTGTCGGTCGTGGGCGGGATCCTGCTCGCCCTCGGCGGCGGACTGCCGATCAGCCCCTACGTCACGACGATCTCGTTCGCGATCTGGGTGGTCTGCCGCATCGTCGGCGGACGCAAGGACCGCCGTGGACGCGACCGGATCACGGGCCGGGACCAGCGTGGCGGGGGTGCACCGCGCCTCCAGGCCGGAACGCCGGACGCGTCCTCGGGCGCGAGCCGCAAGGAAGGAGTCACCGCATGAACGCCGTGCAGAAGCCGAAGCGGAACACCTGGCAGCGCGAGGCCGTGCGCACCGCGCTCTCCAGCACCGAGGGGTTCGTGAGCGCCCAGGCGCTCCATCAGCACCTGCGGGACGACGGATCCACGATCGGACTGGCGACCGTGTACCGGGCGCTGTCCGACCTGGCGACCGAGGGTGACGCCGACTCCCTGCAGCAGGACGGCGAGTCGCTGTACCGCGCCTGCACGACCGACGCGCACCACCACCACCTGATCTGCCGGAACTGCGGCCGCACCGTCGAGATCGAGGCGGACCCGGTGGAGCGGTGGGCGCAGGAGGTCGCCGCGGCGAACGGCTTCACGAACGCCAGCCACGTGGTGGACATCTTCGGCGAGTGCGCATCGTGCACGGCAGCGCGCACCGGCGCGTAGTCTCCGCCTCATGCACGTGATCCTGGTTCCCGGATTCTGGCTCGACGCGAGCGCCTGGGACGAGGTGACCCCGGTGCTGCGCGCCGCCGGCCACTCGGTCGAGGCGGTCACCCGCGACGGCGACACGCTCGACGAGCAGGTCGCCGCACTGGTCGAGAAGCTCGACGACGTCGCCACCCCCGACGAGCCCGTGGTGCTCGCGGGGCATTCGGGGGCGGGGCCGATCGCGTACATGGCCGCGGACCAGCGGCCGTCGCTCGTCGCGCACCTGCTCTACGTCGACACGTTCCCCGGGCCGGAGGGCGGGTGCGTCAACGACGAGCTGCCCGTGGTGGACGGCGTCGTGCCGTTGCCCTCGTGGGACGTCTGGGAGCCGGCGACCGTGCGGGGCATGACGGCCGAGCTGCGGGAGGCCTTCGAGCACCGGGCGATCCCGGAGCCCGCCGCGGTGCCGTCCGACCGCTTCCACTACTCCGACGCTGCACGGCACACGATCCCGGCGACGGTGATCACGTGCGAGATCCCGGCGACGGACCTCGCGACGATGGTGGCCGACCACCAGACCTGGGCGGCGGAACTCGTGGCGACCGAGGAGCTCTCGATCGTGGGGCTCGAGACGGGGCACTGGCCGATGTTCACGGCGCCGCAGGAGCTCGGCGAGCTCATGGTGCAGGCGTTGGCGCCAGCGCCGACCGCGGCGCCGTAGCGCGTCCGCGGGTGGGCGCTCGCCGCGCTCGCGGGCGGGCGTCCGCGCATCCACTGAGCAGGAACCGTCGGGTGGCGGCACGTGACCCGACCATTTCTGCTCACTGAACGCACCCGCCGGACGTGGGGCGCGCCTCCAGGCCGACGACTGCAGCCGCAGTGGTTTGCGACACGCCCGGTCGTCGCGTACGCTTGACCCTTGGTTCTCCGCGTCCGCGCGGCGAGCCCAGTTGTTCCAAGCCCTCCGACCGTCGCGAACGCTGCGGTCGCGCGGTGCTCACGGGCCCTTCGACAGGGTCAGCGGGCCTGGGCGGCGCGCACAACCCCCTCGCAGACAGCCCGGTCGCCGACCGAGCCGCAGCGCGTGCGCGCCAGGCAAGTGAACTTGGGTGCGGCAGTCAGCCGCACGGTACCTCAGGAGGAAACCATGGCAGCAGTGTGCCAGGTGACCGGAGCCACCCCCGGCTTCGGACACAACATCTCGCACTCGCACCGCCGGACGAAGCGTCGCTTCGACCCGAACGTGCAGAAGAAGACGTACTACGTGCCCTCGCTTCGTCGTAACGTCACGCTCACGCTCAGCGCGAAGGGCATCAAGGTGATCGACGCACGCGGCATCGAGTCCGTCGTCAAGGATCTCCTCGCCCGTGGGGAGAAGATCTGATGGCCAAGAAGGGTCAGGACGTTCGTCCGATCATCAAGCTCCGCTCCACGGCGGGCACCGGGTTCACCTACGTGACCAAGAAGAACCGTCGCAACAACCCGGACCGTCTCGTGCTCAAGAAGTACGACCCGGTGATCCGCAAGCACGTCGACTTCCGTGAGGAGCGCTAAGCATGGCGAAGAAGAGCAAGATCGCGAAGAACAACCAGCGTGCCGAGATCATCGCGCGCTACGCCGAGCGTCGTCTCGAGCTGAAGAAGGCCCTCGTGGACCCGAACGGCTCCGACGAGTCGCGTGAGGCCGCCCGCGTCGGCCTGCAGAAGCTCCCGCGCGACGCGTCGCCGGTGCGCTACCGCAACCGCGACGCCATCGACGGCCGCCCCCGTGGCCACCTCGGTGAGTTCGGCATCAGCCGTGTCCGCTTCCGCGACATGGCCCACCGTGGCGAGCTGCCGGGCATCACGAAGAGCTCCTGGTAAGCACCAGCTTCCGCGAACGCCCCGTCACCCCAGTGGTGGCGGGGCGTTCGCCGTTCCCGGCCCGTTTCGGGGGACATCTTCGTCACATCGGTCACTCCAGCCCCGTTGATACCCCGACAACCCCGGAAATCCGGGCGAGTCGGCGGGTTTCGTCCCAGGTGGCTGGTACGTTCGACTCCGGTTCCGCCGGGCAGCACGCCTGCGGTCCCGCGGCACGGGGCACCCGCTCCGGGCGCCGGACGAGAAGTCGTCCGACCGATACTGCAAGAAGTCCGAGGAGGACATCCATGGCTGACAAGTCACTGAACCGCACCGAGCTCGTCGCTGCCGTCGCGCAGGAGTCCGGCCAGAGCCAGGCCACCGTCAACGGCGTCGTCGACGCACTCTTCTCCGTCGTCTCTGGCTCGGTTGCCGACGGCACCAAGGTCACGATCCCCGGTTGGATCGCCTTCGAGAAGACCCACCGCGCCGCGCGCACCGGCCGCAACCCGCAGACGGGTGAGGCCATCGAGATCGCCGCGAGCGACTCGGTCAAGGTCAGCGCCGGCTCGAAGCTGAAGGCTGCGGTCAAGTAAGACTGCTTCCGCGTTGAAAGGGACGGCCTCGGCCGTCCCTTTCGTCGTTCCCGGGCAGCGTCGGTGCTCGGGTCGCGTCCGCTGCGTGGTTGCTCCTCCACAGCCTGGAGGCACGGATCGCCGCCCACAGGTCGGCCCGCCCGATTCCGTGGCCGGGTGGGGCAGCGCCTAGGCTTGACGGGTGAACCGGATCGCGCGCATCGCCGGCCCCGCCGTGCTGCTGCTCGTCGGGTTCGTCTCCCTCCTGGTCGCCCTCGTCATCGGGGGCGGGGCGAACGCCGCGCTCATCGCCGATCCGGGTGCCGTGGTGCGCTTCGGCCTCCCGATCGCCCGGCTGGTCGTCGACCTCTCCGCCGCGGCCACGATCGGCGGACTGGCCCTCGCGACCGTCGGGCTGTCCCGCACGGCTCCGGAGTGGAACCGCGCGATCGACGTCGCCGCCGGCGCCGCGGGCATCTGGACCGTGGCGTCCGCCGTCACGACGTTCTTCACCTTCCTCAGCGTCGCCGGCTCGAAGGTCAGCCTCGACGAGCAGTTCGGCCAGTCGATGGGCGTGTTCCTCACCGGCACCGACCTCGGGCTCGCCTGGCTCGTGACCGTCCTCGTCGCGGCCGCCGTCACGGTGCTGTGCTTCGCCGTGCGCTCGCGGGGGATGGTCGCCCTGACCGCCGGTGTCTCGATGATCGGGCTCATCCCGCTCGCGCAGCAGGGGCACGCCGCGGGCACGGCCAGCCACGACGCCGCGGTCACCGCGCTCGGCCTGCACCTGGTGGGCGCCGCGCTGTGGGTCGGCGGCCTCCTGATGCTCGTGCTGCTCCGGCCCGTGATCGACGGCGCTCGTCTGGCCGTGGTCGTCGGGCGGTACTCGAGCATCGCCCTCGGCTGCTTCGTGCTCGTCGCGGTGTCCGGGGTCGCCTCGGCGCAGATCCGCGTCGGCGCGTTCTCGAACCTGTTCACCGCCTACGGGGTGCTGGTGCTCGTCAAGACCGGGGCCATCGTCGCGATCGGCGTCCTCGGTGCCGTGCAGCGGCAGCGCGCCATCCGCTCCCTCACCGTCGCGCCCGGGCGCCGTCGTCCGTTCTGGCTGCTGATCGTCGTCGAACTCGCCGTCATGGGCGTCGCGAGCGGGTTCGCCGCGGCACTCGGCCGCACCGCCACCCCGGTCGACCAGATCGCGCTGAGCAAGACCACCGACCCGTCACCGGCCGAGCTGCTGACGGACGACACCCTGCCGCACGCCCCCGGGGCCTGGGGCTGGCTGACGGCGTGGAACGTCGACCTGTTCTGGCTGATGGCGGCCGTGCTCGTCGCGGCGACGTACGCGGCCGGGGTCGTCCGGCTCCGTCGACGCGGCGAGCACTGGCCCGTCCGCCGCACGGTGGCGCTCGGCATCGCGCTCGTGTCGCTCGTCGTGGCGACCTCCGGCTCGCTCCACACGTACGACCGGTTCCTGGTGTCGGCGAACGTCGGCGCCCACCTGCTCCTCGGGCTCGTCGTCCCGACGCTGCTCTGGGCCGCGGCGCCGGTGAGCCTGATCCGCGCGGCCGTGCACCCGCGTGACGACGACAGCACCGGCGTGCGCGAGTGGACCGCCGTGCTGCTCGACAACGCCGCCGTGCGGTACCTCGTGCAGCCGTTCCCGGCGTTCGTGTTCCTCGCCGCGGTGTGGTGGGCGTTCTTCGCGACCGACGCGCTCCGCTGGTCCGTCAGCGACTCCACCGGGCGCACCGTGATCGACGTCGTGTTCCTGCTCGTCGGACTGCTCGCCGTCCCGAGCCTGCTCACGCCCGTCGCGGCCGGTGCACGACGGGCGTCGGTGCCCGCTGCACTCGTCCGGATCGCCGGTGCGGTCGTCGTCGCGGCCGGACTGGTCTCGCTCGGCATCGCGATGCGCGGGCCGCTCGGGCTCCTGCAGGCGTCGTGGTTCGGCGCGATGGGCAGGACGTGGGGACCGGACCCGCTCGTCGACCAGGCTCGTGCCGGGGTCCTGCTCGTCGTCGCCGGTGCCGCAGTGCTCGTGACCGTCGTCGGGGTGGTGCTCGTCCGCGTACGGCGCGAGCACCGCGCAGGGATGGACGCCCGATGAGCGTCGAACTCAGCGCCGAGCAGCGCGCGGTCTTCGAGTACATCGAGCACACCCGTGACCACGTGTTCATCACCGGGCGCGCGGGGACGGGCAAGTCGACGCTCCTCAACCACCTGTCGTGGAACACCGAGAAGCAGGTCGTCATCTGTGCGCCGACCGGTGTTGCGGCGCTGAACGTCGGCGGCCAGACCATCCACTCGCTGTTCCGCCTGCCGATCGGCCTCATCGCCGACGCCGAGCTCCGACAGGGTCCGGACACCCGCAAGCTCCTCAACACCATCGACACCCTCGTGATCGACGAGGTCTCGATGGTGAACGCCGACCTGCTCGACGCGATGGACCGCTCGCTCCGGAAGGCCCGCGGCCGCCAGTTCGAGGCGTTCGGCGGTGTGCAGGTCGTCATGTTCGGGGACCCGTACCAGCTGCCACCGGTGCCCGGCGACGGGGACGAGCGCGCATACTTCACCGACCACTACCGCTCGATGTGGTTCTTCGACGCGAAGGTGTGGCTCGAGGCCGAGCTGCACATCGTCGAACTCGCGACCGTCCACCGGCAGCGTGACGACGCCTTCGCGGCGATGCTCACGGCGGTGCGGCACGGGCGGGTCACGGCTGACGTGGCCGGCCAGCTCAACGCCGCCGGGGCGCGACCCGCCCCGGACGACGCGATCACCCTGGCCACGCGCAACGACACCGTGGCGCGCATCAACAAGGCCGCGCTCGACCGGCTGCCGGGCAAGCTGAGGACGGCGCGGGCCGACGTCAACGGGGACTTCGGCGGGCGGAACTTCCCGGCCGACGAAGCCCTCGAGCTCAAGCCCGGCGCGCACGTGATGTTCCTGCGCAACGACCCCGACCAGCGCTGGGTGAACGGCACGCTCGGGATCGTGCAGACCATCCGGGACACCGTGTGGGTCGATGTCGACGGGGAGTCCTTCGAGGTCCAGCCGTCGGTGTGGGAGAAGTTCAAGTACTCCTACGACCCGGACAAGAAGGAACTCAAGAAGGACACCGTGGGGGAGTTCCAGCAGTTCCCGCTGCGCCTGGCGTGGGCGGTGACGATCCACAAGTCGCAGGGCAGCACGTACGACCGGGCCGTGGTGGACCTCGGCAACCGGGTGTTCAGCGCGGGGCAGACGTACGTCGCGTTGTCGCGCCTGACCTCGCTCGAGGGGCTCTACCTCACCCGGCCGCTGCGGCCGCAGGACATCATCGTGGACCTCGACGTCCGGCGCTTCATGTCCGAGGCGCCGCGCGTGGTGGCGACGGAACTCGAGGCCCCGAAGGCGCCGGAGCCCGACGACGACTGACTCCCGGACGGCTCGCGAGCTCGCGGGCTCTCGAGGTCGCAAGAAGTGCCGTCGGAGCGCCGAGTGAGCGGCAGCACGTGAGACCTCGGCGGCGAGCACATGGCGAGTCGCGCGACCTCGGCGGGCAGGGCGCCCGGACGCAGGACGCCCCGCCGGCCACGAGGGCGGGCGGGGCGTCCTGGACGCGAGGGCTCAGGCGCGAGCGGCGTCGGCCCGCAGTGCGCGGAGGTTCTCCTTGTCGGCACCGAACGCCGTCAGGAGCAGGATCACGCCGACGATCGCGTGGAACACGTTGTCCGTGGTGTTGAGCGCGAAGATGTTGGCCGAGGTGTTCACGAACACGAATCCGTACACGGCGAGGACGACGAGCACGGCACCGACCAGGATGTTGCCGTTGCGGGACCCGATCGTGTTGCCGAGGCCGACGATCAGGAGGACCGCGGCCAGCATGACCCAGATCAGGGCGAGCGGCGGGTTGACGCCGAACGCGTTCCAGAGCATCCCGCCCTGGCGGCTGAAGAACCCGGGGTCGCCGTCGGCCGCGAAGAAGAAGCCGAGGATGCCCCACACGAAGAGGATCGCGCCGACCGTCAGAGCGAGTCCGCGGTTCGGGGAAGCGGTGATGCTCGGTTCCTTGATGGCCACTTCGGTTTCCTCCTCGTACGCAGCCGACGCGGTGTACGTCGGTCCGGCGATGTGCGCCGGTGCGTTCACCCGCGCGAGACCGATCGGTGCGTTCCCAGCCTCCGACCGGCGCTCCAACGGTATCGTGTCGGACCCCGACCGTCCGAATCGCACGCGCGTCGCCAGGCGCGCGACGAGGCCGACGACCAGCACCCCGAGGAGGACCAGTCCGGTGACCCGAACGCCCGAACGCAACGCACCGGAATCGCGTGGACCGAGTGTCTCGCGACGGTTGCGGTGGGGGCTGTTGGCGGCTCTGGGGTTCGTGATCGTGCCTCTCGTCTACGCGGCGGCGGTGTTGACGCCGGTGGGGCAGCGGGTCGAGGACGCCGCACTGGGCGGGGTCCGGGAGTCCGACCTGTTCGGGTCGGACACTGCACTCAACGTCATCTCGGTGCCGGTGATCCTGTTGCTCGTGGTCGTGATCGCTGCCGTCGCGTTCGCTCGACGTCGGCTCGCGGTGGGGATCGGAGCCGGCGTCGTCGTGCTCGCGGCGGCGGCCACCTCGACGCTCGTCAAGCGTATCGCCGAGCGCCCGGAGATCGCCCAGTCGACGACGCCCAACTCGTTCCCGTCCGGTCACGCGACGATCGCCCTCGCCGCACTGTTCGCCGTGCTGATGGTGACTCCGCGGCGCTTCCGGCCCGTCGTCACGCTCGTCGGTGCGGCGTACGCGGTGTTCGTCGCCAACCAGACCGTCGTCTACGGCTGGCACCGGGTGAGCGACATCGTCGGGGCGTGTGCCATCGCACTCTTCTGGCTCGGGGCCGTCCGGGCGTTCGGGCCGCGGGTGGACCGGGGTGAGCGCGGTGACCGGGACGGCCGTCGAGGACCGCGGCGCATCGTGACCGGGATCCTCGTCGTCGCGACCGGCGTGACGTTCCTGGTCGGGGTCGCCGCCCTCGTGTACGGCGTGACCGGCGGCGCACACGACCACGCGGCGATCCTCGTCGCGGGGCGGATGGCGTCGAGCGCGAGCGTCCTCGCCGTCGTGACCATCGTGTGGATCGCGGACGGCATGCACCACGCGGCACGCACCGACACCGAGGAGATCCCGTCCGCGCGGTGAGCATCGCGGGTGCGAGGGTTACAGCCCTGTAACGCGTCCGGACCCCGGACGGCAAGACGACTACCGTTGCCCGCGTCGGCGGAGTAGGGACCCGCTGCGGACGGGGAACCATGCGGGTGCAGCACACCGTGGCGCGACGTCGCCGGGCACGTGGAGCGATCGCCGCTGTCCTGGGTCTGGTCATGGTCGGTGTCGCTGCGCTCGTGCCGACCACCGCCGCCTCGGCCATGACGCAGGTGGGTGGGGTGCCGAACGTCGTTCCGGGCGCATCGACGTCCGTCACGGTGCAGAACCAGTCGGCGGGCACCGGGACCTGGACCATCACGGCGCCGCCGGAGACCCGGATCACCGCAGCACGGTCGGCACCGGGGAGCGGCCTCGGACAGTTCGCGTGCACGCCCTCCGCCGACGGGTCGACCGCCGGGTGCGGTACGAGCACCTGGGGTGCCGGCAACCAGGTCGTCATCACGCTCACCGCCGACGCCGGGGCGACCGGCGGGGTCAAGCGCGGTACCTCGGCGATCAGCGGGGTCGAGTCCGGCACGTACGCGGTCACCGTGATCGGCCTGGCGCCCGTGAACCGACTGCAGTGCACCACCCTCGACGACGTCGGCGTCACGCCGGTGTACGGCAAGACGAGCACCGGGTTGTACACACCAGCCGCGCCGGGCACCGACCTCGGTCTGGACACCAAGGCGTCCGCGTTCCCGCCGACGACCGGGACCTACAGCGCGGCGACCAGCTCCTTCTACAGCTCCTACGGACCGGCCGGCTACGGTGACACGACGGTCTACCGCGGCGAGCTGGCGATCGGCGCGCAGAACGTCACGGATCCATCGGACTCGACGGTGACGATCTCGCTGCCGTACGCGCAGCGGTTGCAGTTCACCATCGGAGGCATGGACGCCCCGTCCGTGGTCGACGTCACCGGCGCCGGGCCGGACGGCGCCATCGTCCCGTCCGGAGCGGCGCGCAGCACGGAGCCCGGATCCACCACGACGTCGACGGTCGGTGACGCACTGCACGTCGTCGGGTCGTCGGCGTACGCCCAGAACGCCGACCCCATCCCGGAGAAGTCGGCGGACGTCTGGTTCGAGCAGCCAGTCACGAGCATCACCCTCCACCAGTACGGCCAGGGTGCCGGCAACGACGGCGGCTACGTGATCACGCCGGCGCTGGGCTGCCAGACCGGCACCGTCTCGACGGCGGATGCCCAGGCAGTCGCGACGGACGTCTCCGCCGCCGACGGTGACACCACGGTGACCTACGAGGTGCCCGTGACGACCACCGTGACGAACACCGCTGCGGCGTCGGACATGCAGCTCGTCCCCGCGGTCCGGTCGGACCTCGCCGCCCGGGTGCAGGACCTGGGCGGCTCGCTCGACGCGCTCAGCTCGACGTCGACCGGCGCGTGCGCCCTCCCGTCCGACGCGCTGACGTCGGACCTCCTCACCGCATCGTCGGGGGCACTCGCTCCCGATGCGTCGTGCGTTCAACGCGCCACCGCGACCGTGACCCTGCCGCTGGACGCCGACCCCCGGACGCTGTCGATCACCTCGACCCTGGCGAGTTCGACCCACCAGTCCGCGTCCCGCGTGAAGGACGACTCGACCGCGTCCCTGACCTTCCCGGCAGTGCGCTCCGCACTCACCGTCGTCGCCGCCGGGCCGTCCTCGGGTCTCCCGACCGCCCCGGTCACGAAGACGTTCACTGTGCGTGGGACCGGCCCGGACACGTCGGGTCGCTCGACCATCAGCATCGACGACCCTGAAGGCTTCCCGGTGCGCTCGTGCTCGGTGTCCGGACTCGCGACGCAGCCGTCCTGCGACGATCTGCTGAGCGGCGATCCGGTACCGATCGGAACGGTCGCCGCGGGTGCGACGCGCACCGTGACGATCCGCGGGGTCGTCCCCGACGGAACTGCGGCCGGGACGACCTGGCCGCTCACCGCCAGTGTCTCGTCGCCCGTTGACTCCACCAGCCCGCACGTCGCCACGACGACCTTCACGGTGGCTGCTCCAGGGAAGCCCGGCGTGACGGAGCCGGCGGCTGGGTCGACGACGACTGACCGGCGTCCGACGATCGCCGGCAACAACGTGCCGAACCGGGCAGCGGTCGCGGTCTACCAGGGTGAGCGGCTCGTCTGCCGCGCCACCGGAGATCGCGGGGGGTACTGGTCGTGTGAGCCGACGGCCGACTTCGCGATCGGCAGCGTGACGCTCCGCGTCACGGACACCTTCGGTGGCATCACCGGGCCGGAAGGCGGTACGTCGTTCACGGTCACCCGGCCGGCAGCACAGCCTGGAGGCACAGGGCCGTCCGGCGGCACGGGCGGCGGTTCCGCAGGCGGCCCTGCCGGGAACCCGGGTCCGACGGACACCGGTGGAGGGACAGGGGCGGGCGCGCCCGCTGGACCATCGTCGGCATCGCCGACTCCCGGGTCGGGGTCCGGCTCCGGGAACTCGGGTGAGAACGGTGACGGTGACGTGAACGGCGGCGGGAGCGGATCCGGCGGCGGGTCCGGAGCCGGAGGTGTCGACGACGCCGGGACGAACAACGGTCCGATGGCGATGAACCTCCGGTTCGGCACCCAGCGCATCATCCCCGGCACGGCCGCCGACATGCGCGGCACCCTCGGTCCGAACGCCTCGGGAGGGACGGTCGCCATCACCTTCCAGGCCCGGATGTCGACCGGCATGGTCTACCGGAACGTGGACGTCGAGGTGGACGACCAGCCGCTCGACTGCACGGTCGCCACGACCTCGTTCTCGTGCATGATCCCGCTCGATCCCGGGCAGCAGGCCGACGTCGACGTCCGCGTGTACGCCGACCCCGTGAACGCGCCGGACACCGCGGTGCAGCAGATCTCCCTCGCGTCGAACCGGGCGTCGCAGGCGAACGCGATCACCGTGACCACCGCGGTGGCGAAGGCCGAGACCGAGGCCTCGCAGCTCGCCGACCAGATCACCACGTTCAACGTCACGGAGTTCCCCGGCGCGATGGTGCCGCTCCTCGCGATGCTGCTCTTCGCGCTCGCCGCGACCGTCGCCGGCAGGCGCGCCGCGTCCGGCCCCGCCGCAGCGGCGACCACGCCGCCGACCGGATCCGGCCCGCCGGAGCCGAGCCGTGCCTCCAGTCCGACCAGTCCCCGTCCCACCACCGATCCACCGTCCGGGAGCAACCGATGACGCAGACGACCGACGCCCCCACCGAGCAGCGCACCCGCAGGAACCCCGCGCCGATCATCCTGCTCGTCGCGGTGGTGCTCCTCGCGGTGTACTACGTCGTGATCGGGCTCTCCGGGGCGCTGAAGACGACGACCGCGGTGCCGGTGACCGGGTCGAACAACCCGACGGGGAACTACATGACCCTGCGGATGAGCGTGCAGGACGTCGACCTGTCGAACCGGGTGATGCAGGCGAACGTGCTGCCGATCCCGCACGGCTCGTTCGAGGGCGAGAAGGCCGGTGAGATCTCGAAGCCGCTCCGCATCGAGGTCTCGAGCGGCGGCGTGACGACGAGCGTCGTGACGTTCCCGGGGCAGTCGGTGGTCGACGCGACCTCGCTGACGCTGACCCTGGACCGCGGCGACACCTCGTACCCGTTCGACCAGCCGTTCACGAACTTCCAGCTGAGCGTGCAGAACGACGACACCAGCGCCGCCGTGCCGTTCGAGGTGGACATGTCGAACTCGGCGCGCCCGTGGGTGATGAACGCCGAGCGGAGTGCCGGTGAGCAAGCGGACGGCCGGACCCTCGTCCCGATGCAGATCGACGGGCACCGCGACACCCTGAGCGTCGTGATCGTGTCGTTCTACATCCTCGCGATCCTGTTCACGACCCTGATGGCCGTCGTGACCATCGGAGCGGCGATCCTCCGCCGGAAGCTCGAGTTCGCGAACGTCATCTGGCTGAGCGCCACCCTGCTGTCGTTCCCCGCGCTGCGGTCCGCGATGCCGGGGGCGCCGCCCATCGGGACGACGCTCGACTTCGTGTTCCTCTTCCCGTGTCTGGCGCTCGTCGCGATCATGTTCGTGTGGACCGGCGCGTACATGCTCTGGCGGGAGTCGAAGGTGCTGCGCGGGCGGGTCCTGGAGGACGACGCCGCGTAGTTCCTCCTGGCGGGAATGCCGGCGGCTGCGGTACGTTGTACCCAGCAAGTCGATGCAAACGCATCGAAATCGCGGAAGGCGGCGCATCATGCAATTCGGCATCTTCACGGTCAGTGACGTCACGACCGACCCCACCACCGGGCACACCCCCGACGACACCCAGCGGGTCCGGGACATCCTGACGATCGCCGAGCACGCCGACCAGGCAGGCCTCGACGTCTTCGCCACCGGCGAGCACCACAACCCGCCGTTCGTCGCGTCGTCGCCGACCACCATGCTCGGCTACCTCGCCGGGCGCACGAAGAACATCACGCTGTCGACCTCGACGACCCTGATCACCACGAACGACCCGGTGCGGATCGCCGAGGAGTACGCGATGCTCCAGGTCATCTCCGACGGTCGCATGGACCTCATGATGGGCCGCGGCAACACCGGCCCCGTCTACCCCTGGTTCGGGCAGGACATCCGCCAGGGCGTCAACCTGGCGATCGAGAACTACGCGCTCGTCCGCCAGCTCTGGGAGAACGACGTCGTCAACTGGCAGGGCAAGTTCCGCACGCCGCTGCAGGGCTTCACCTCGACCCCGCGTCCGCTCGACGGCGTCCCGCCGTTCGTGTGGCACGGCTCCATCCGGACGCCGGAGATCGCCGAGCAGGCCGCGTACTACGGCGACGGCTTCTTCCACAACAACATCTTCTGGCCGATCGAGCACACCGCGCAGATGGTCGGGCTCTACCGGCAGCGCTTCGAGCACTACGGGCACGGGCGTGCCGACCAGGCGATCGTGGGCCTCGGCGGGCAGTTCTTCGCGCGGAAGAACTCGCAGGACGCGATCGACGAGTTCCGGCCGTACTTCGACAACGCGCCGGTGTACGGACACGGCCCCTCGATGGAGGACTTCACCCACCAGACCCCGCTCACCGTCGGCTCCCCGCAGCAGGTCATCGACCGGTACGCCGCGATGAAGGACAGCGTCGGGCACTACCAGCGCCAGCTGTTCCTCGTCGACCACGCGGGACTGCCGCTCAAGACGGTGCTCGAGCAGATCGACATCCTGGCCGAGGACATCGTGCCGGCCCTCCGCACGATCAACGACGAGGGGCGCCCGGCGGACGTGCCGTCCGACCCGCCGTCGCACGCCGCTCGCGCGGCCGCGGCGCTGGCCGCCGGCACGGCGGGCAGCGACCACGTCGCCGCCGAGGACGAGTGGACGGGCGCGTCGGTTTGACGCGCAGAGCGCGCACAGCGCTCGCAGCGCTCGCAGCGCTCGCTTCGCGAGCAGCAATGGTCGGGTCCCGTGTGGTGACCCGACCATTGCTGCTCACGATGCGGGGTGGGCGCGACCACCGACGGCCTGGAGGCGCGGTGCGGGCTGGCACCGCGCCTCCAGGCCGTCACGGCGTGCGTCCCGAGACTCGCGCCTGGCGACGGTCCTCGGGCGCCGAGGCGCGAGTTCCGTCGCTCAGGCCGAGTCTCGATCCGGGGCAGCCGGGGCGGCCGGGCGGGCGGGGACCAGCTTGAGGCCGACCACGCAACCGACGATGCCGGCGATGAACAGCACGCGCAGCACCGTCACGGGCTCGGCGCCGGTGGCCATGCCCCACAGCACGGTGAGCGCGGCACCGGTCCCCGTCCACACCGCGTACGCCGTGCTGATCGGGATGTGCTTCAGGACGTAGCCGAACGCGACGAGGCTCACCACGATGGTGATCGCGAACACGATCGTCGGGCCGGGGACGGTGAACCCGTCGCTCTCGCCGAGGGCGGTGGCCCAGACGGTCTCGAGCGCGGCGCTGACGAACAGGACGATCCACGGCATCTCAGCTCACCACCTTGAGGCCGACGACGCAGGCGACGAGGCCGAGCACGAGGGCGACGCGGGCGACCGACGCTGCCTCCTGCTTGCGGAGGATCGCGACGATCACCGTGAGCGATGCGCCGATGCCGACCCAGACGGCGTAGGCGGTGCCGACCGGGATCTCCTTCATCGCGAACGCCAGGCCGACCATGCTCAGGGCCATCCCTGCGACGAACACGATCGTCGGGACGACCTTCTTGAAGCCGTTCGAGGCGCCGAGGGCGGTGGCCCACACGGCCTCGAGGACGCCGGACAGGACGAGGATCACCCATGCCATGACGATCTCCTTCCATGAGTCGTACGAGTGTGCGAGTACAAAAGTAGCACAGTTGTGCGAGTATGGGTGGCATGACGAGGAGCATCGACGTCGAGGAACGGCGCCGCACGGTGTCCGAGGCAGCGTGCCGGGTCCTCGCGCGGGACGGCCTCGGGGCGCTGAGCGTCCGGAACGTCGCCGCCGAGGCCGGCCTGCCGCCGAGCACCGTTCGCTACGTGTTCCCGACGCAGTCGAGCATGCGCGAGCACACCATCACGCTCGTGTTCGACCGCACACGGGAGCGGATCGCGGCGATCCCCGCGGACCGGTCGGGTCGTGAACGTGCGCACCGGATCGTCCTCGAGCTGCTGCCCCTCGACGAGGAGCGGGTCATCGAGCTCGACGTCTACCTCGCGCTCGGGAACGCCGCGCTGACCGACGACGAGCTCCGGCCGGCGCTCGACCGGGTCGTCGACGAGATGCGGGAGTGGAGCGAGGAGATCCTCGGGCTCGTCGGGGTGCCCGCCGCCGATCGTGAGTACGAGGCCCGACGGCTGCACGCGTTGATCGACGGGCTCGCGATGCACGTCGTGCGGCTCGCACCGGGAGAGTCCGGCGACTGGGCGATCGACGTGCTCGACCGGCACCTCGACGGGGTCGCCGCGGGCTGACGCGGGGCGCCGGGCGGCGCCGTGGGGGCTTGCGGGGCTTGCGGGGCTCGCACGGTGCGAGGTCTCGTGGGCACCGTGCGAGGTTCCGTGCATCGTGCGGGGCTCGCGGCGTCCCACGGTGCCCGGAACCTCGCACACTGCGCGCGCCTCGCACGGTGCGCGCGCCTCGCACCGTGCGCGCGCCTCGCACGGTGCGAGCCCTCCGGGCGACGCTCGTCGCCTATCCTTGCCCGGTGACGACGACCACCCGGCCGCCGCAGCGCGCTGACTCCCGATCGCGGGCCCTGACCGGCCCCGGGCTCGTGCTGCTCGCGGTCGTCGTGCTGCTCGCGATCCGCCTGCTCTCCCCGGCCGTCGGCACCGCGGGGCTGCCGAACGTCGTGCAGGACTTCCTCACCCTGGCGATCAGCGTCGTCGTCGAGTCGCTGCCGTTCGTGGTGCTCGGCATCGTGCTGTCCATCGTCGTCGAGGTCTGGGTGCCCGTCGGTGCGCTCGAGAAGGTCCTGCCGCAGCGCCCGATCCCGCGCCGGGCGGTCATCTCCCTGATCGGCATGCTCTTCCCGGTGTGCGAGTGCGGGAACGTGCCGCTCGCCCGTGGCCTCATGATGCGCGGGTTCACCCCGGCCGAGGCCGTCACGTTCCTCGTCGCCGCGCCGATCCTCAACCCGCTCGTGATCATCAGCACCGCGCAGGCGTTTGGCTGGTCCGGCTGGATCCTGCCGGTCCGCATCGTCGGTGGCTTCGTGATCGCCAACCTCGTCGGCTGGATCGTCGCCGCGCACCGTCGTCCGGCCGACCTGCTGCTGCCCGCGTTCGAGGCTCGCTGCCGCGCGGCGATCGGCGCCCCGCGGTCCCGGAACCGCTGGCGGGAGAGCGCTGCACAGTTCGGTGGCGAGACCGCGACGATGATGCCAGCACTGTTCGTCGGCGCCGGGCTGGCCGCCGCGATCCAGGTCGCCGTGCCCCGGTCCACGCTCGTGTCGATCGGCGCGAACCCGGTGCTGTCCGTCGCCGCGATGATGCTCCTCGCGATGACGGTGTCGCTGTGCTCGAACGTGGACGCCTTCTTCGCGCTGTCGTTCGCGTCGACGTTCCTGCCCGGGTCGATCACCGCGTTCCTCATCATCGGGCCGATCATCGACGTGAAGATGATCGCCCTGCTCCGGACGACGTTCCGTGCACGCTTCCTGGTGCTGCTCGCCGTCGTCTGCGTCCTGTTCGCCGCGACCGTCGGGTTGGTGATGAATGTCCTCGTCTGAGTCGCGCCTGCCCACGTACCTCGGCCTCGGGTCGGTCCTCGCGGTGGCGCTCTGCACGCTGTGGCTCGCCCTCGCCGGGCACCTCGACCTGTACATCAACCCGCGGTACTCGGTGTTCACGATCGTCCTCGCGGCCGTCGCGGTGCCCGCGTCGGTCGCCGGCCTGGTGGTCGTGGCGCGCGGGCACGAGCACGTGCACGACGACGAGGAGCACGAGCACCGGCCTGGGGGCGCGGGTCGTCTCACACGGATCGTGCTCGGTGGGGTGGCTGCGCTCGTCACGATCGGGGTCACCGCCGCCATGCTCGTCCTGCCCCCGACGACGCTCTCCGCACGCACCGCACAGCAGCGGAGCGTGGACTCGGCAACCCTGTCGAACGCCACCGGATCGGAAGCGGCGGTGTCCCTGCTCGGCAGCGGCTCGGTCGACACGTCGGAGTACGGCGTGAAGGACTGGGCCGCCCTCATCCGGCAGACCACGGACACCACGTCGCTCGTCGGCAAGCAGGTGCGGCTCTCGGGGTTCGTCGTGCCCGGGTCGGACGGGTCGTTCACCCTGACCCGGTTCGTGATCAGCTGCTGCGCGGTCGACGCCCAGCCCGTCGGCCTCGGGGTCGTCACCGACGGAACCGTCCCTGACGAGGACCAGTGGGTCACCGTGACGGGAGCGCTCGCCGCCAACCCGGACCAGGCGGCGGACGCCCGGATCGTCATCAAGGCAGCGACGGTCAAGAAGATCGCGCAGCCGAAGGACCCGTATGAGTACTGACGCACCGACGCGTCGCCGGCCTCGGAACCGTTTCTGCCGTCGGCTCGTCGCCACGGTCCTGGTGTTCGTCGTCGTCGGAACGACCGCCGCGGTCGTCGGCTCGCAGCAGGGACCCCGGCTCCGCGACGTCACCTACGACGCCACCGGGCTGGTGTCCCGTCCGGCCCAGCGGGTGATCCTCACCGCGAACCAGGCGCTGCAGGAGGTCTCCGCCGCCGACGTCCGGGTGAGCCCGGCGGCCGCGCACACCGTGAGCTCGAGCGGCAACACGATCGCCGTGGAGTTCGCCGGCCCCCTGGCGTACGACCGCGACTACACGGTCACCGTCGACGGGGTCCGGGCACCAGGACAGCGTGCGACCTCGGACCTCCGCGCGACGATCCGGACCGGGAGCACCGACGTCCTCGCGCTCGTCCCGGGAGGGACCGGCGTGAAGGACCGGATCGTCCGTCGGTCCCTCGACGCCGGGGGAGCGACCACCGTGTACGAGGCGACCGGCATCGCGGAGTACGTCCGCCTGGGCCGGTCGCTCGTCGTGGTGAGCGGGACGGACGCGGGGTCCTCCGTCGACATCGTGCCGCTCGCCGGCGGGGTGCAGGACGAGGACGCCCCCGTCGAGCACCTCACCCTGCCGACCGCCGAGGGCCGCGTCACCGCCCTGCACGCCGCGGACGACGGCGCCTCGTTCGGGTTCGAGTACGCCGACACCTCGACCGGACAGTCCCGCAACGTCGGGCTGTACGTCGTGGACATGACCGGCACGCACCTGCCCACCGCGATCGACGCGAGCGGGAAACCGGAGACCGGGGCCACCCCGATGACCGTGGGGCAGTGGGCGTACGTGCCACGGACCGAGAGCGCCCTGGTCCGGACCGGCAGCGACGACCTCGTGCTCGTCGACATGAGCGGCCGGACCGACGCCGTCCGCCTCGGGAGCGCCACGTACCTGCACGGCTTCGTCGGCACCGGCACCACCGCCGTGGTCGAGACCGGGACCGGCATCGTGCGCCTCGACCTCACGGACGGCGAGCGCACCGCGCTGCAGGCCCCTGCCGCCAGCACCGACGCCGCCTACCTCGGGCGCATCGCCCAGTTGACGGACGACAGCTACCTGCGCGTGGTGGGGGACGTGCGGTCGGACGGGACCATCTCGCAACGGATCGTGCGGGTGGAGGGGAGCCGCGCCTCCCGGCTGCCCGTGCCCGTCCCCGAGGACGCGAGCGTCACCGCGGTCTGCCCGTCCCCGAACGGGCAGTTCGTCGCCGTCGCGACGAAGTCGGCGACGAGCGAGCTCGTGAGCATCGTCGACGCCACCTCGGGTGCGCTCGAGGCGAGCATCGACGCGGGGTCCGTGGACTGGTGTGCAGCGTTGCCGTCGGGCGACGAGGTCGGCTAGCGCCGGAGCGTCACCTTCGGGTACTCGCCGAACCGGCGGAGGTACTCGCCCGAGAACCGGCCCATGTGCGTGAAGCCCCACCGTGCCGCGACGTCCGCGACGGCGACCTGGGCGGGGGAGGCGCGGAGCAGGTCCTCGTGGGCACGGCGCAGCCGGACCTCGCGCAGGTACTGCATCGGCGACCGGTCGAGCGTGCGGTGGAAGGCCTCCTGCAGGCCACGGACGCTGAGGTCGGCGACCCGCGCGAGGTCCGACACCGTCAGGGGCTCGTGCGCGTGCGCGTGGATGTGCTCCACGGCGGTGCGGATCCGGGCGTTCCGGTGCTCGCCCCAGCCGATCGGTGCCACCTCGGCGCGGAACCGGTACATGTCGAGGAGCGCCCTGGCGGTATCGCGCTGGGACTCGTGCCACGCGAGCGACTCCGCGCCCTGCTCCCGGAGGGCCCGGATCGACGACGCGACCGCGGTGCGCCACCGGGCCATCGACTCGGCCGTCGGGGTGGCGTTCCGGTCGAAGTCGACCGACCCGTCGACGAGGTACCGCTCGGACGCGACGTCGAGCACGAGCCCGCGGTCGAGGTGCACGAGCCGCTGGTCCCAGTTCGTGTAGTCGATGCTGAACCGCTGCTCGATCGGGAAGAGCGTCGGGACCCCCGGTCGCATCCGGACCTCGTCGCGGCCGGCGTCGATCGCGGCGACACCGTCGTCGATCCACTGGACCACGACCTCGCCCTCGACCGCTGCGTCGCCGCGGAGCGACCCCTGCATCTGCGACCGGCGGATGCTCATCCGGTCGTCGCCGACGCCGACGTAGCGGTACCAGTACGAGCCGTCGGTGCGGTCGGAGCGCCACGACCGGCCGGCGTACATGCCGGCGAGGTCGGCGACGGCGGCGTCCGTGTCGGTGCCGGCGACGGACACGAGGGGCGGGGTGCCCTCGTGGGCCGGGGTGGTCATGGGTACAGCCTGCCGTGCGCGGCTCGTCCGCGCCTGCGCGGTGCGCGTGTCGGACGGTGGGGTGGTGAGCGCGCGGATGGCGCGCACAGACGGACTGGCGCGCCCCGCTCAACGGCAACGCGAAGCGTTGCGCGGGGCGCGCCGACCGAGCCTGCGAGGGAGGGCGGTGCCAGCTGGCACCGCCCTCCCGTCCGTTGCTGGTCGCGTCCAGGACGCGGGTCGCTACGCCAGCGTCGCCGCGTCGATCACGAAGCGGTACCGGACGTCCGACGACAGGACGCGCTCGTACGCTTCGTTGATGTAATCGGCGCTGATGAGCTCGGTCTCCGGCAGGATCCCGTGCTCGGCGCAGAAGTCGAGCATCTCCTGGGTCTCGCGGATGCCACCGATGGCCGAACCGGCCCAGCTGCGACGCGAGCCGATCAGGGCGAAGGCGGGGACCTCGAGCGGCTCCGACGGGGCACCGACGTTGACGATGGTGCCGTCGACCGCGAGCAGGCCCAGGTAGGCACCCATCGGGATCTTCGCCGACACCGTGTTGATGATGAGGTCGAAGGAGTTCGCGAGCTTCTCGAACGTCTCCGGGTCCTTCGTCGCGTAGTGGGCGACGGCTCCGAAGCGCAGGGAGTCCTCCTGCTTGGAGGTGGTCTGCGACAGGACGGTGACCTCGGCGCCGAGCGCGGCGGCGATCTTGACGCCCATGTGGCCGAGTCCGCCGAGGCCGACGATCGCGACCTTCTTGCCGGGGCCGGCCTTCCAGTGGTGCAGCGGCGAGTACAGGGTGATGCCGGCGCAGAGCAGCGGCGCGACCTTCTCGATGTCGAGCGACTCGGGGACGCGCAGCACGAAGTCCTCGTTCACCACGACGGCCTGCGAGTAGCCGCCCTGGGTGATGCTGCCGTCGGCGGGGTCGACGCCCGCGTAGGTCTGGATGTTGCCCTTGAGGCAGTACTGCTCCTCGCCCTTCAGGCAGTTCTCGCACTCGCCGCAGGAGTTCACCATGCAGCCGACGCCGACGCGGTCGCCGACCTTGTGCTTGGTGACGTTCTCGCCGACGGAGGCGACGTGGCCGACGATCTCGTGGCCGACGACCTGGGGGTACTGGATCTCGCCCCACTCGCCGCGGACGGTGTGGATGTCCGAGTGGCAGATGCCGGCGTAGGCGATGTCGATCTCGACGTCGTTCGGGCCGAGGTCACGACGGGTGATGGTGGTCTTGACGAGCGGTTCCGTGGCGGACGGGGCCGCGTACGCGTTGACGGTGCGCAATGGTCTCCTCGTGGGGTTGCTTCGGACCGGATCCGGTCCTGCTCCAGTCTCGTGGAGCGCGCCATCCCGTGGGAGGTCCCACTGGGGCACCCCTCTCGCGTCAGCCCTCGCGTGTCGGGTCGGATGCCGACCGCGAGGGCTCCGGTGACCGGCGCAGCCAACTCTCCACCGGTGTCTGATTCATCGGACTTCTCGAAAAGTCTTGCAGATCGGACATTTCGGAATGTACGATCGATCGGACATCCGGAGGGGAGCTCGCATGACATCGACGCCCGTGTACTCACTCGCTCAGCTCGGTGCGGCAATCCGGACCGAGCGGCAGCACGCGAGCCGCACGCAGCTCGCGATCGCCGACGCGGCCGGTGTCCAACGCCAGTGGCTCGTGCAGCTCGAGAACGGGCGCCTCCCGAACCCGTCCGTCCAGAAGATCCTCGCCGTGGTCGACGTCCTCGGACTGCGCCTCGCGATCGAGGACGACCCAGACGCCGAGCGCGCGCGATGAGCAACTCGCTCATCGCGTACATCGACGGTGTACGGGTCGGGGTCGTCGAGCAGACCTCCGGGGGGCAGCTCACCTTCACGTACGACGACACGTACTCGCCGGCGTCGACTCCGCTGTCCGTCGCGATGCCGATCGTCCCCGGCGCGGTGTACAAGCACCGGATCGTCGCGCCGTTCCTCCAGGGTCTGCTGCCGGACAACAACGAGACGCTCGAGGCGATCGCCCGGAACCACCACACGTCGGCGCGGAACCCGTTCGCCCTGCTGCGTCACGTCGGCGAGGACACCGCCGGCGCGCTGCAGCTGCTCCCGCCAGACGAACCGGCCGGAGACGCCGAGCAGCAGTCCGGTGACATCGAGTTCTTCTCCGACGACGACTTCGAGGACCTCATCGACGGGATCGTCGAGGACGCCGGCGCGTGGCAGCGTCGGCGCGACGACATCCGCTGGTCGCTCGCCGGGGCGCAGCCGAAGGTCGCGCTCTACCGTGAGGAAGCGACCGGGCAGTGGGGGCTGCCCCGAGACGCCACGCCGACAACCTACATCCTCAAGCCGGCCGGACCGGATTCCCGCCACGACGTCAACGAGTTCCTCACCATGCGCGCCGCTCGGAACCTCGGCCTCGACGTCGCCGATCACGAGGTCATGCGGACGCGGCGCGGTCACCACGTCTTCGTCAGTCGTCGGTACGACCGGGTGGTCGGGGACGGAGGGCGACTCCACCGCGTGCACCAAGAGGACTTCGCGCAAGCGCTGTCGGTCGATCCCGCGAGGAAGTACCAGTCCGACGGCGGCCCCGGGGTCGCCGAGTTCGCCCGGGTGCTGCTCGCGCTCTCGCCGTCGGTCGTGCAGGATGCGACCCTCCGGTTGTTCGAGGGGCTGGTGTACTCGATCGCTTCGGTCAACACCGACGCTCATGCGAAGAACTACTCGCTGCTGCACCCCGGGCGCAGGACACGGCTGGCACCGCTTTACGATCTGGGGTCGAACGTTCTGTACGACGGCGCGCAGCCGCTCGAGTCCGCGGTGTCGATCGGTGGACAGCGTCGGATGAACCGGATCGGCATGCCCGAGTTCGTGAAGACGGCGCGTCTCCTCCGGATCGATGCGCACCGCGCGACGGAGATCGTCGACCGGATCCGCGGAGGTGTCGCCGGGGCGTTCGCGAGTGCGCTCGCGGAACTCGAAGCGGACGATCCGGGTCGGGCACACGCGGCGTCCGTCGCGAACGGTGTGTCTGCGATGGCCGCCGAACGCGGCTGGTCGGACGCCGGCAACCAGCGCTGATCAGGCCGACGCAGCCAATCGTGCCCCCGCGATCCGTGCGAACCGCAACGGCTCGGCCAGCGCATCGTCCGGCTCCCCGGTCGTCTGCGTCGCGATGACCGTGAGTGACGCGGCGGCGTCGTAGTCGTCTAGCGGGGCATCGATCGCGCCCGCGACGAGCATCGACCGAGCACCGGGTGCGTGCGACGCCGTCAGGGCCCGCACCACCGACGGCACCTTGCCTGCGGCGCTCTGCCCGTCGTACCGGCCCTCGCCCGTGATCACCACGTCGGCGCCGTCCAGCAGCGCCGGGAGCCCCAGGACGTCCGCGACCGCCGAGGCCCCTCGAGCGAGCGTCGCACCCCACACCAGGAGCCCGAACCCCACGCCACCGGCGGCACCGGCCCCCGGCGTCGACGGGTCGACGTCGGGGAAACGCCCGGCGAACTCGGCCAGACGGTCGTCGAACGAGGCCACCCGGTCGGGCGTGATGCCCTTCTGTGGCCCGAACACCGCGGCGGCACCGGTCGGCCCGAGCAGCGGCGACGTGACGTCGGTGAGCACGACGGCCCCGCCGGACGGCAGCGGGAGATCGCCGATGACGTCCAGGACGGACGAACCGCCGTCCGTCGACGCGCTGCCCCCGATCCCGAGCACGAGGCCCGTCACCCCGAAGGAGAGTGCAGCGGCGATCGCCTCGCCGAACCCGCGGCTCGTCGCCGTCTCGGGCTGCAGGGTCGGCATCAGGGGGAGCCCGCTCGTCGCCGCGAGCTCGACCACGGCCCGCCCGTCGGACAGCCGGAGCCAGGACGTGTCGACGGGGGAGCCGTCCGGTCCGGTGACGGTGATCGGGACGCGCACGGCGCCGGGGGCGGCGGTCTCGAACGCGTCGAGCGTGCCCTCGCCGCCGTCGGCCATCGGCGCGAGCGTCACGGTGTCGTCCGGCCGCGCAGACAGCCAGCCGTCCCGGATCGCCTCGGCGACGGACGCAGCCGTCGCGGTGCCCTTGAAGGAGTCCGGAGCCACCACGATTCGCACCCGACAACCGTAGCGGAGACGATCGCTGGACAACTGAGGTTAGCCTCACCTAAGTTAACACTCAGGTGAGGCTAACCTAACTCGCCGTTCGTTCCAGCTCCCCGGGGATCGCCCTTCCATGTCGTCACGCCGCCGCGCCTTCCTGGCCGCCGCCTCCGCCCTCGTCGTCCTCGCCGTGGCCACCGGGTGCAGCGCCGTCGGCGCGACGGGGCACGCCGGCACCGCCGCTGCCGGTACCGCGGACGCAGCGACGAGCGCGACGGACCCGGCCACGAGCCTCCAGACCATCGCCCCCGTGACCGACGCGAAGTCCGTCACCGGCGCGAGCACCGCGACCCTGACGACCGACCTGCCGCCGAAGGCGAGCACGGTCGACGAGCCGGAGCTGCCCGTCACCGTCACGGACAACCAGGACACCGAGGTGACCGTGACGAGCGCGGACCGCATCCTCGCGCTCGACGTCTACGGCACGCTGTCGTCGACCGTGTACGGCCTCGGGCTCGGCGGGAACCTCGTCGGACGAGACGTCTCCACCGGGTTCGCCGGCACCGAGGACCTCCCGCTCGTCACCCGGAACGGCCACGAGCTCGCGGCCGAGGCGATCCTCGCGCTCCGACCGACCGTGCTGCTCACGGACACGTCGCTCGGGCCGTGGGACGTCGTCCTGCAGATCCGGAAGGCGGGCATCCCGGTCGTGGTCGTGGACTCGCACCGGGACACCTCGAACACCGACCGGATCATCGAGCAGGTGGCGACGGCGCTCGGCGTGCCCGAGACGGGTGCTCGACTCACCGACGAGGTGCACGACCAGCAGGAAGCCGTCGCCGCGCAGGTCGCGCGCATCGCCCCCGAGACGAAGCACGACAAGCTCCGGATGGTGTTCCTGTACGTGCGGGGGAACGCCGGCATCTTCTACCTCTTCGGCCAGGAGTCCGGTGCGGACTCGCTCATCGACGCGGTCGGCGGGCGGGACATCGCGACGGAGCAGGACTGGAAGGGCATGCGCCCGGTGAACGCCGAAGCGCTCGTCGCCATGCAGCCCGACCTGGTGATCATGATGACGAAGGGCCTCGAGTCGGTGGGAGGCGTCGACGGGCTGCTGCAGCGGGTCCCCGCGATCGCGAAGACCCCGGCCGGGCAGCACCGCCGCATCGTGGACATGGCCGACACGACGGTGATGAGCTTCGGGCCGCGCACGCCCGAGATCGTGGCCGCGTTGGCAGCGGCGATCTACGCTCCGGAGTCGAAGTGACCGGCCTGGAGGAACGGGTCGCGCCCGCCACGCGGGGCCCCGTCGCACAGGGGGTCCCGTCCAGGTCGCGGGTCGGCCGGATCACGCTGCTGACCGTCGGGCTGGTGGTGGCGCTCGTTGCCGCCACGCTCGTGTCGGCGAGCGTCGGGCAGCTCGGGATCTCCCCGGCCGAGGTGCTCCGGACCGTCGGGCGCTCGATCGGGATCCCCGTCGCCGGACCCTCGGACGACCTCGTCGCGCAGGCGCTCTGGACGATCCGGTTCCCCCGCGTCGTGATGGCGCTCGTGATCGGCGCCGCGCTCGCCGCCGCCGGAGTGCTCATGCAGGCGGTGTTCGCGAACCCGCTGGCGGACCCCGGGGTCGTCGGCGTCTCGGGAGGCGCCGCCTTCGGAGCCTGCGCCTCGATCGTGTTCGGCCTGCAGTTCGCCGGGTACTGGACGACCCCGCTCATGGCGTTCACCGCGGGGCTCGTCGCGACGATGCTCGTCTACGGACTGTCCCGCGCGGGCGGTCGCACCGAGGTCGTCACGCTGCTGCTGACCGGCATCGCGGTGAACGCCTTCACGGGGGCGGGGCTGGCGTTCCTCACCTTCCTCGGGGACCAGCAGGCCCGCGAGCAGATCGTGTTCTGGCAGCTCGGGTCCCTGAACGGCTCGATGTGGGACCAGGCGGCGGCGATCGCCCCGGTCGTCGGGCTCGGGCTGGCCGGTTCCGTCGTGCTCACCCGCTCCCTCGACCTGCTGTCCCTCGGGGACCGGGCCGCCCGGCACGTCGGGGTCCGGGTCGAGGCCGTCCGGATCGTCGCGATCGTCGTCGTCGCCCTGCTCGTCGGGGCAGCGGTCGCGTTCGCCGGGATCATCGCGTTCGTCGGACTCGTCGTCCCGCACCTCATGCGGATGCTCATCGGGCCCGCGCACGGCCCGCTGCTGCTCGTCTCGACCCTCGGCGGCGCCCTGCTCCTGACGATCGCGGACCTGCTCGCCCGGACGCTCGTGCCGTACGCGGACCTGCCGATCGGCATGCTCACGTCGCTCGTCGGCGGGCCGTTCTTCTTCTGGCTCCTGCGCCGCGCGCGCCGACGCTCGGGAGGCTGGGCATGACCGGCGTGACCGTCAGCGGCCTCGGCGTGGCCGTCGGGCGCCGTGCACTGCTCACCGACGTCGACCTGGTCGTCGACCGCGGTGAGGTGCTCGCCCTCGTCGGACCGAACGGTGCCGGCAAGTCCACGCTGCTCCGGGCGATCGCCGGCGACGTCGACCACACCGGGACGGTCACGATCGACGGGGTCCCGGCCGGGTCCGAGCCGCCGATCGCCACCGCCCGGCGCCGCGCGGTGCTCGAGCAGGAGCACGCCGTCGCGTTCGGGTTCCGGGTCGGCGAGGTCGTCCGGATGGGCCGGGCGCCCTGGCGCGGGACCGACCGCGCCGAGGACGACGACCGGGTCGTGGCCCGCGTGCTCGACCAGGTGGAGCTCGCCGACCGCTTCGACCAGACGTTCCCCTCGCTGTCCGGCGGGGAGCGCGCGCGAGCGTCCTTCGCCCGGATCACCGCGCAGGAGACACCCGTGCTGCTGCTCGACGAACCCACCGCGGCGCTCGACCTGCGCCACCAGGAGGGCGTGCTCCGGATCGCCCGTGCGCACGCCGCCGCCGGGGGAGCGGTCGTGGTGGTCCTGCACGACCTCACGCTCGCCGGGGCGTACGCCGACCGGGTCGCGATGCTCGCCGACGGTCGGGTGGTCGCGGACGGCACCCCGGCCGAGGTCCTCACCGCCGAACGGATCAGCACCGTCTACCGGCACCCCGTCACCGTCCTGCCGGACCCGCACTCCGGAACCCCCGTCGTCGTCCCCACCCGCCAGGAGGCCGTCCAGTGACCACCCGAACCCGCCGTCCGTTCCGCGCCGCGCTCGCCGGCATGCTCGTCGCTGCGGCCTCCGGTGCGCTCCTGCTCGCCGGCGCCGCGCCCGCCTCGGCAGCCGGCCGGGTCAGCGTCGCGATCGAGGGGCACCCCGAGGTCACGAACCAGATCGACTCGACCTACCTCACGACCCTGCGGCTGAACGGCTCCGGGTTCCAGGGCATCAAGAACGGGTACGGCGGCATCTACGTCGCGTTCGGCACCGTCGCCGGCACCTGGCAGCCGAGCAAGGGCGGCGCGACGGGCGTGGACTACAGCTACGTCCCCGACGACGAGTCGAACCCCACCGGGTACCTGGACTTCGTCGCGTTCGAGGGCAGCTCCACGGGGTACGCCGCGAACGGCGGCACCGTGGACTCGGCGACCGGCACGTGGTCGGCGACACTCAAGGTGCCCGGCTCGACGTTCCAGGCGCTCGACCGGAACGGCGCCGCGAGGACCGTCGACTGCGCGCGCGTGCAGTGCGGGATCATCACGATCGGCGCGCACGGGGTGTCGAACGCGAACAACGAGTCGTTCACGCCGGTCTCCGTGCAGAACCTCTACGGCACGGGCGGCACGCTCGCCGGGGGGACCCGGCCGGCCGCGGGGCAGACGCAGGCCGACACGACGGAGGCGGGTCGTGCCTCCAGTCCGTCCGCCGCTGCGACGCCGGGGGCGAGCGCGTCCGCTCGGGCGACCACGGCGCCGAGCGCGTCCGCGACCGCACCGGCGACCGCCAGCCCGACGGCGACGCCGACCGCTGTCGCCGCGGCTGCCGGCAGAGATGCCAGTGGCATCGATCCGAGCGTGCTGCGCATCGTGCTCGGCGGGCTCGCCGCACTCGTCGTCGCGGTCGCGGCGCTCGTCGTCTTCGCGATCGTGCATGCCCGCCGGGTGGCACGACGCACCGAGGAGTCGGGGTCCACAGGGGGCACCCGCACTGCAACACCCGTCAACAACTGAGAGGGAACCACCATGGCAAGAACCATGCGCACGTTCGGCGTCACGCTCGCGGCAGGGGTCGCGGCGATCGGACTGGCCGTCCTGCCCGCCGTCAGCGCCTCGGCCGCGACCGCGGTCACCAACGACTTCGGCGCGAGCCTGTCCGTCAGCGGGCCGGCGTCGGTCATCACCGACGGCAACGGAGCGGTGAACGGCGTCGCGAACGGCACCGTGACCGTCACGGGCGACGGCTTCGACGGCAACGCCCAGGGGCGCGGCTTCGGTGTGTACGTCGTGTACGGCCCCAAGGAGGCCGACTACGCCACCAACTCGGGCTGGTTCGGCTCAGCGCAGTGGGTCTCGAAGAGCGCGTTCTCGGCCTCTGGTGGGTTCACCACCACGCTGAACGTCGCGAAGAGCTACACCGCCGACCCACACCACACCGGCGACGCGGCGGCCACCGTGAGCTGTGACTACGACGCCACCAAGACGAAGGCCGCGAACACCGCCCTCGGCCAGTACCAGTGCTTCGTCCAGACGTTCTCGGCGCACGGCGTCGCGAACGACCCGGCCGAGCTCGACGAGGTCCAGGTCCCCGTCAACTGGTGACCCCGTGCCCTGGACGGCTGACCGCCGTCCAGGGCGCCCATCCCCCCGACCCACCCGATCCCACCCGAGGAACCCATGCACACCCAGACCCGACCGCCACTGCGCCTTCGCGTGCTCGGCGTCACCGTCGCCGCGATCATCGGCCTGACGTCGGCCATCGCCGGCACGGTCCCCGCCGTCGCCGCAGGCTCCAGCGTCTCCATCGTCTCCGGAGGCACGCTGGACTGGGGGTTCAAGAAGTCGTTCCGGAACTACGTGCCCGCGGCCGGCCAGTCGGCGACGGACGGTGCCACGAAGCAGAGCGACGGCACGTTCCGGTTCACCGCGGCCGACGGCGCCTACGACGCGAGCTCTCGGAAGCTCACCGTGAACGGATCGGGCAAGGTCGTGTTCGACTACCGTGCCCACACCTTCGTCATCACGCTGAGCGACCCGACGATCGAGCTCACGCCGACCTCGGGCACGATGACCGCGGGTGTGAACGTCCGGCTCGTCGACCCCACCACGGGAGCGACCACCTCGGACCCCGGCACGAAGCGGATCGCCTTCGCCACGATCGACGTCACGAAGGGCACCCGTGCGGTGATCGCGGGCGACTACTCGTGGACCGACCTGCCGACCACGATCACCGCGGCGGGCGCTGCGGCGTTCGCGGCCGACATCACCGGTGGGAGCAACCCGACGCAGTTCTACTCGGCGGGAACCGCGCTCGACCCGCTGTCCGTCCACGTCACCGGCGGCTGGCCGGCCGAGGGCGCGGACCCCGACGAGCAGTTCAGCGAACCGGGTGTCCAGGGCCTCGTGAGCACCGGTGTGCAGACCACCGCCGGTGACTCCACCATCGGGCGGGTGACGACCGTCCTCCGTGACACGAAGCACGGTCTGGTCGTCGTTCAGGTCCCTGCTGCCGGAACGGCCAAGGCCAGTTACCTGGTGCTCGACGACGACGGCAAGCGGGTCGCCGGGCCGATCGACCCGGGTATCGCGACCTCGAGGCCGAGCGTCGACCCCTCCACCGGCAACATCGTCGCCACCGCCTCGCTGCCCGCCGCGGAGTTCGGCGGCACCGGCGCCAACGTGCAGGGCTACGTCGTGGTCGAGCGCGGCACCGACGCCGCCTACCGGAACGTCGTGCACGTGAAGCCCTCGGTGGCCGTGCCCGCCGCGAAGGCCTTCTCGGTCGACCCCGCCGACGGCTCGATCGTCGCGCAGATCGCCCCAGCGGCGAACGGCGGCTCCGCCGGACTGCAGCGCGTGGCCGCCACCGACTCGGGCACGTCGAACCCGATCGGCGTCAGCCCCGCCGGGGGCACCGTCCGTGCCGTCACCCGGTCCGCGACGTTGATCGGCTCGGTCGCCGGGACGATCAGCTCGGTCGGCGTCGACTGGACGGGGAAGCGTGCCGTGTCGTTCGACCAGGGCGCCGCGCTCGCACGCGTCCTCGACCTCACCAGCGGTGCCCTCGTCGCCGACGTGTCGATCGGTGCGGCCGCGACCTCGGCCGCTGCCGGCGGGACCGTCGTCGACTCGCAGGGCCGGGCGTGGTGGAGCAACGACGGCGACGGGAAGCTCCGCGCCGTCGCACTCCGCGGCGCCCCGGCGGTCACCACCACGATCGACCGGGACGGCGGGGCCGCGTTCCTCGCCGTCGACGAGTCCGCGAAGCGTCTCTGGGTCGCAGCCCCCGGCAGCGCCGACGCCGGGAACGTCCTCCGCGCATACCCGATCGACGGCAGCACTGCTCGCACCGTCGCGGCCGAGTACTCGCCGGGCAACGACTACACCGGCGACCCGTTCGTCCTCACCGCCGACGGCCGTGCGGTGCTCGGCGTGACGAACACCGCGACGGACGCCGCCGACCAGGGCCTCCGCACGTTCGCGGTCGTCACGACGCCGGCGTTCACGAAGCAGCCCGGCGACGTCTCGGTCACCCTGACCGGTGCGACGAAGGCCGCGGACGGCACCGTGAGCGGTGCGACGCCCGCCGAGGTGCGTTTCTCGGCCATGACGACGGGTTCGCCGACGCCGACGCTCCGATGGCAGAAGCAGACCCCCTCCGGGTGGGCCGACCTGCAGGACGGCGCCTCGGTGTCCGGCGCGACGGCGTCCACGCTGCGGATCACCGCGACCGAGGCGCTGAACGGCGACCGGTACCGAGCCGTCGCGACGAACACCATCGGCGACACCGTCATCGGTCGCGTCGCCTCGAGCACCGCGACCCTGCGCGTCACCGTGCAGGAGCCGACCACCCCGACCGACCCGGGCGGCTCGGGTGGCACCGGCGGCTCGACCGTCGTCGGTGCGGACGGATCGATCACGGGCGCGAAGAACGCTCGCGGCGCCTCGACCACCGTCACGCCCGCGACCGGTCTGCCCACCGCCGCGGTCGGCACCACGCTGACCGTCAGAGGATCCGCGTTCTCGAGGAACACGAACGGCTCCGGGCTGTACGTGCTGTTCGGCTACGTCACGAAGTACCCCAGCGCCGGAGGAACCGCAGGCAACGGCTACGACTACGTCCCCGGCGGCGGGAGTGGTGGCCAGGACGGACAGGGCTTCGTCGCCTGGCCGGACAACACCGGCACCGGCGCAGCGGCGACCGCGACGTTCAGCGGGACCGCGAAGGCCGGGTTCACGCAGTCCGGCGTCGTCGCGAAGGCCAGCTTCACCGGTCAGTCGACGAAGCGCGTGGACTGCCTGTCGGGCACCGTGCAGTGCGGCATCATCACGATCGGTGCGCACGGGGCACAGGACGCCGCGCTCGAGACGTTCACGCCGGTGTACTTCGCCGGGCAGACCGTCCCCGGCGCGCTCCCGACCGGCCCGACGACCGGTGGCGGCAACGGCGGCACCACCACCGTGGTCCAGCCGCCCGTGGTCCAGCTGCCCCCGACCGCGAGCGCGCCGACGATCCGGAACGCTGCGGCCACAGCGCCGCAGCCGACGAGCTCGGCCAAGGCTCCGGCTGCCGTTGCGCCGCCGACCGCCCCGGCAGCGGACTCGGACGAACTGCAGCGCAGGATCGACGCTGGCGAGATCGCCGTCGTCTCCGCGTCCGACGCGGGACTCCCCGAGGAGGTCCATGCAGGCGACGAGCTCGCCCTCTCGCTGGACTGGTCCGGCGAGGACACCGGCGGCACGGCGTGGACCTACTCCGAGCCGGTGCAGGCGGGCGACTTCACGGTCGACGACGGCACCGCCACGGGCACGGTCGACACGGCAGGACTGTCGGAGGGCGGACACCACGTCGTCCTCGTCGGTGACCGGGGCACGATCGTCGCGATTCCGTTCACGGTGTCGGGCGCTCCTGCTGCCGCGGCGACGGACGGGTCCGAGGCGCAGGTCGCCGCGGCCACGACGACGGACGGTGCCGGCGGGGGGATGTCGACCGAGACCCTGCTGCTCGTCGTGATCGGGTTCCTCGCAGGGCTCGTGGTGCTCGCGATCGGGCTGGTCGTCCTGCTGCTGACGGGCGTGCTGCAGGTCCGGACCCGGCGGAAGGCGCTCGTGCCGACCGCCGGGTGACCCGGTTCGCTCTCGTGTTCGGTCACGTCTCGACCCGGCGAGACACTGGTGGGTCCGCGAGACGCCGCCGGTCCGGCGAGACGCCGCCGGTCCGGCGAGACGCCGCCGGATGCGGCGGCGTCTCGCCGGCGCAAGGGTGTCTCGCAGGCGGGGCGGTGCCTCGGGCGAGCGAAGCGCCGCCAGCCCCGGAACGCCTCGGAGCCCGGGTCTGCGGGGAGGAGCGTCAGAGCGCGAAGCGGGGATGGGGCGCCCCGCCGGTCGCGAGGTCGGCGATCATGTCGCCGAGCAGCGGTGCGAACTTGAAGCCGTGGCCGGAGAACCCGGTGGCGACCGTGATCGGGCCCCGACGGTCGATGACGAAGTCCTCGTCGGGGGAGTTGTCGTACAGGCAGCTGATGAACGTCGGCTTCGACGCGTCGACACCCGGCACGAACCGCTCGACGTACGCCTGCAGCCGCGCGGCCTCGGCGGGCACGGGCGTGAAGTCCCGGTGGTCCGGGTCGACGACCGGTCCCGTGCCGTGGAACCCGACCTTGACGCCCTCGCCCGGCGTGAGCAGGCCGTAGACGTCGTCGCCGTCGGCCCAGTGCACGAAGCTCGGCCAGGCCTCGTCCGGCAGGTGGCTGGGGAAGTGGGCGGGCTGCTCCTGGGTGACGCGGATGGCCGGGAGGCGCGCCCCGCGTTCCGCGAGCAGGTCACCGATCAGCGTGGGGGCCCACGAGCCCACCGCGGCCACCACGGACGCGGTGCGGACCGCCTCTGTGGCGCCGCCGGCGGCCGTCAGGGTGACGGTCACGGCGTCGCCGTGGTCCTCCACGCCGATGACCCGGGTGTCGAACCGGAGGTCGGTGAGCCCCGTGCGCTCGGCCAGGGTGAGGAAGAGCTCGATCGCCTCGGCGGAGTGAATGCGCCCGGCCGTGGCGTGCGTGAGGACGTGCCCCTCGAACGCGATGCCGGGCCAACGGGCTGCCGCTTCGTCCGGGGTGAGGGTCTCGTGTGGGATGCCCGCGTCGGTGAGCGCGGCGGCGATGGCGTCGACGACCTCGGCGCGACCGTGGTCCACTGCGCCGGTCCGGTCGATCAGGGTCGTGTCGCCCGCGGCCTCGAGCGCTTCCCACAGTTCCAGTGCGCGGGTGGTCAGCGCGACGTACTCGGCGTCGGCGTAGCCCTGCCGGAAGATCCGAGTCGCACCGTGCGAGGACCCGTGGTGGTGTCCGCGTTCGTGCTGCTCGACCAGGAGCACACGCTCGCCGCGGGCGGTCAGGGCGTACGCGGTCGCGGCACCGACGACCCCGGCGCCGATGACGATGGTGGGGGAGGACACGTCGCGATCGTAGTACCGGGTCGTTTCCGACAGGTGTCGTCGATGACGTCGTGCGACGTTCAGTCCTCGGTCGTGAACGCCCGCAGGACCGCCGCGGCGGACTTCGCGACCAGGGCGTCGTCGTACGCCGCTGCCGGGTCGTGCTTCGTCGTCAGGACCGAGATGGTGATCTCGTTGCCGTCGGTCGTCGTGACGCGGGCGATGTCGTTGCGGATGCCGCCGGCGCCGCCGGACTTGTCCGCCACCGCCCACCCCGTCGGTGCGCCGGCGCGGATGAGGGTGTCGCCGGTGGCGTTGCCGCTCATCCAGTCCCGGAGCTGCGCGGTGTCGGAGGCGTTCAGCGTGTGCCCGTCGAACACCCTCGCCAGGTCCGCGGTGAACGCTGCCGGGGTGGTCGTGTCCTCGGTGCTGCCGGGCTCGATCGTGTTGAGGTCGGGCTCGTCGTTGACCACCTCGGTCGTGGCGTCGCCGAGCGCAGCGAGGGCGTCGTCGAGTCCCTTCGGTCCGCCGATCCGCGTGAGGACGAGGTTCAGCGCCGTGTTGTCGCTCTGGCGGACCGCCGCATCGACGAGCTCGGTGTACGTCAGTCCGTCGGCGATGTGCTGCTCGGTCACAGGGGAGTGCCCCGCCGCCGTGACGTCGGCCGCGGTCCAGTGCACGCGTTCGTCGCGGGCGGCCCCGTGCACGGACCGCAGGAACTGCGCCGCTGCGAACGCCTTGAGCGTCGACGCGTACCCGAAGCGACGGTCGCCGTTGTACGAGATCGTCGCGCCGGTCGTCGTGTCGGTCGCGACGACGCCGACCGTTGCGTCGTACTGGTGCTCGAGGGCGGCGAGGGACTGCGCAACGGCGGCGCGGTCTGGTCCGCTGACCGCCGGTGTCGCGCTGGATCCGGTCGCGGTCGGTGCCGCGGTGCCGGTGCCGGTGCCGCAACCGGCGAGTGCGAGTGCGACGACGACGCCGCTGGCGACCATGGCGGTGGAGTGGCGCATGGGGGCACCCTGCCGCGGCTGCCTGGACCCGCGCCGGGAACGACGACCCGCGTGGCATCGGGGAAGTGCACGCACGTGGAGACCGGCTCCGCAGAAGAGAGCGAGTGACGGGAATCGAACCCGCGCTACCAGCTTGGGAAGCTGGAGTTCTACCATTGAACTACACTCGCGCGCCCCGCTCAGCGGGACGTCGCAAGCCTAGCGGATTCTCCGCTGGACGCCAGCCGAGCGCCCACGGTGCGCCGCGTGGCGGACGCGATCCGTGCCTCCAGGCCGTCTGCCTCGGCACCCCGCGGACGCGAGCCGGGCGCACCCGTGTCTCCGCTGTGAGCCCGCCCGCCTGACGGACAGGTGTCGTCCGCTTGTGTACCGTCCAGGTGGATCGAGCGACCCGCGAACCCGAGGAGGCCCGGATGGTCAGACATCCCCTCATCGACGACGTGGTCGGCCCCGCCATCGTGGTCGAGTCCGCTTCGCCGGTGGTGTGGCTGACCGAAGCGCTCGCCTCCCTCCTCCGACGTGCGTCCGAGGCCGGACGCATGGTCGTGCTCCGCACCGGCCTGAACTCCGCGATCACCCCCGCCCTGCGACACGCGTTGGGAGCGCACGGGGCTGCGTGGGCCGTGGTCGCCGCCGACGGCACGTTGCGCGACGGACGCACGGGGGTCGCTGCTTCCGGCATCGAGGACTTCGTCGAGCGCGGGCCCGAGCTCGTGGGGACGCCCGCAGCCGGTCACCCGGTCGCGGCCGACTCCGTCCGGCAGATCAGCATCGACCTGACGCTCCGGCACCACTCCGAGCGGGCGATCGACATCGGCTCCGCGATCGAGGCACTGTGCGAGACGGTCGGCACCTGCCCGACGCGTTGGGGCACCGCGGAACCGCTCACCGTGCCGTGGGACCGCTGGGTCGTCACGCAGTACGCCAAGCACGAAGCGCCGGCGATCTCGACCTCGTACGCCGTGGGCGAGGGGTTCTCGGCGACCATGACCGCGCACCTGCTCGACGGGGTCGTCGTCGAGACGATGTCCGCCGTGCTGACCATCCCCGAGGACGGGGCAGACCCGGCCCTCGCGACGAAGCTGCTGGACGCCGTGCACCGCGTCGCGGACGACGTCGAACCGGTCTTCGGCGTGGTGATGCAGCGTCGCGGAGACGCCGACCACCTCGTCCGCGCGGTGTCGCACGGCGAACCCACGCCGCTCGCGGTCGTCGTCGGACCGGAGGCCTCGCAGTTCCTCGACCGCGACGGCGTCTGGCCGCCACCGCGCACCACCACGTCGACGTTCGGCGGCGGCGGGCTCGTGGTGCGGTTCGACGACGGGTGGGAGGCGCTCGAGGCGTTCCTGGACCGCATCGACGAGGACCGCTTCCTGCAGCTCGTCGGCGGCGCCCCGCTCGACCCGGCGCACGATGAGGGCACGCTCGACGGACACGTCAGCGGAGCTGGTGGTCCGGGCCACGGCGGTTCTGGTTCGCACGCGTTCGGCGGTCACGGTGCCCCGTGACGTCACCCTGCTCTGCCGGGAAGCAGTGGAGACGCGCGACGTCGCCGAGGCCCTGCTGCTGCACGACGAGACCTGGGGCGTCCGCGCGCTCGACGACGGCCCGATGATGCAGGTCTGCCGGGACGCCACGCACCCGATCATCACGGTGATCGGGGTGCGGCGGGTGGACTCCCTCGACGAGGTCGAACGGATCCTGCCGGACGCTCCAGCCCTGTCCACGCCGTTGTGGTGGGTGGACACGGTGACCCCGGCGGGGGCGGACGGCGAGTCCGGCATCTCGGCTGCGCTCGAGGCCGCGTTGGACCTCGACGCGGTCTGCATCGTGCACGGCGACTGACGGTCGCGTTCGGCGCGCTCGATGGCTCGGCGCAGCCCGCGCGTGTCCCCAGTTGTGGTGCGAACGCCGGTTTCGAGACCCGCGAGTACCCGATCCGGCTCTACGGTGTGAACACCCGAGCCGACGAGCCGGGCGCGCACGCTCCTCGTCGGCACCGCTCTTCTCACTGAACAGGGCTCCAGTGCGTACACAACCCCAGAAGCGTGCCGTCGCGCGCGCTCGCAGCATCCTCGCCGGCTTCGTCGTCGCCGGTCTCGCCGGCCTCGCACTCGTCGGGGCGGGCGCGACCACCGCGTCGGCCGCCGCTCCGGCGCAGACCACCTTCGTGCAGGAGGGCTTCACGGGCGCGTCCGCCGGCACCGGCTACCTGCTGCCGACGACGACCGCGTCCGGCGGGAACGTCGCGTGCCTCACCGCGCGCCCGTCGTCCGGCACGAACACCGGGTCGATCCCGACCTGTTCGGGTACGTCGGACGCCGACGGGTCGGGCGCACTGCGCCTGACCTCGAACGTGAACAACCAGTCCGGCGGTGTGGGCGCGAAGCAGTCGGTGCCGATCACCAAGGGCATCGACGCGGTCTTCAACAGCTACCAGTACAACGGCACCTCGGCCGACGGCATCGTGTTCTACCTCGCCGCGACCGACCCGTACAACCCGACCGTGCCGGCGAAGATCGGGTACCTCGGCGGGTCGCTCGGCTACAGCGCCAGCACCGCGAACAACGCGCAGGGGCTGTCGCACGCCTACCTCGGCATCGGCCTCGACCGGTTCGGCAACTTCGCGAACCGCCAGTTCGGTGGCACCGGATGTGACGCCGACGCGGGGACGAACGGCACCCTGTACGCGAACGCCGTGACGGTGCGCGGCCCGGGCGACGGCTCCACCGGGTACTGCGTGCAGTCGAAGACCCTGGTGACCGGCTCGCTCAACAAGACCGGCGTCACCGACCGCGTGCAGGCGAAGGTCCCGGTCGAGATCGTCATCAACCCGACCTCGTCGACGCTGACCGCGCAGGAGAACACGTCCGTGTCCGTGCCGGCAGGGCAGTACGCGGTGGTCTTCACCTCCATCGGTGGCACCCAGCAGGTCGTCACGGGCGCACTGCCGAAGCTCGCGACGTCGGGGAACGCCGCGAACATCGACTCGTCCTGGATCGACCCTGCGACGGGCTACCCCTACAAGCTCACCTACGGCTGGGTCGCCGGCACGGGCGGACAGAACGACGTGCACGAGGTCAACTACCTCAAGACGACGACGGCTGCCGGTCCGGTGCCGGTGCTGACCGCCCAGCCTGGAGGCACGTCCAGCGTCGCGCACGCGGGCTCCGGCACGTACACGGTCACCCCGACCGTGTCCGCCGACGGCGGGTCGGAGTCGCAGCTCGTGCGCACCACGACCACCTTCCCGACGGGCTTCACGCCCGCTGCCGCGGCCGCGACCGGCGACGGCTGGACCTGCACCGCGTCCGGCCAGGTCGTCACGTGCGACCAGGCCGCAGCGGACCGCAGCCCGGGGACCGTCCTCCCGCAGCTGACGATCCCGTACACGGTGTCCGGCGCCGCGCGCACCGCCACCGTGTCGACCGTCGTCGCCTCGACGGACGCCGAAGCGATCACGATCACCCGTGCCGGCGCCGTCGAGCCGCAGCCGAGCACCGTCACGGTGTCCCAGGCGTCGGCGACCGTGGGCGACCGCGCCACCCTGACCGCGACCGTGGCCTCGGGCGCGGCGCAGGGCGGCACCACGCCGACCGGCACCGTCACCTTCACCGACACGACGACCGGTGCGACGCTGTGCTCCGCGACGATCGCGTCGGGGGTCGCGTCCTGCACCGTCGCCACCACCGAGGTCGGGACGAAGGGCATCACCGCCACCTACTCGGGTGACTCGGACCACACCGCGGCCAGCGGCACCGGTTCGCTCGTCGTCTCGGAGATCCCGACCGAGATCGCGCTGACGTCCGACCCCGAGTCGGCGGCCTACGGCGAGACCGTGACGCTCGGCGTCGACGGACTCGAGGGCCAGGACGGCACGCTGGCCGCGCCGACCGGCACCGTCGAGTTCCGCGAGGGCGACACGGTCCTCTGCTCGGCGACGCTCCCGGACACGAGCTGCGACGTCACCGGCCTGTCCGCCGGGAAGCACTCCGTCACGGCGGTCTACTCGGGTGACGGCCGGTACGCGGCTTCGACCGCGGTGGCCGTGGAGCTCACGGTGCGCAAGGCGTCGACGACGCTGACGCCGGCTCCGTCCGACCCGACGGACCCGTCAGGTCCGTCAGACCCGTCGGACCCGTCCGACCCGACGGACACCACGGTGACGGTCACGCACGGCGAGACGACCACGCTCGACACCCCGAAGGTCCCGAAGGACGCCACCGGCACCATCGACTACGTCACGGACGATGGCACGGTCCTCTGCACGGCGACCCTGCCGGAGACCACGTGTGCCGTTCCGTCGGACCTCGCTGGCGGGAAGTACCGTGTGCACGCGAAGTACAGCGGTGACGACAACTACGAGCCGGCCGAGGGTGAGCCCTTCGACCTGGTCGTGACCGCGCAGCCGACCGAGCTCGTGGCCTCCACGGACACCACCCACACGGTCGTCGGGAAGAAGGTGAGCCTGAGCGCCTCCGGCCTGCCGGCAGGTGCGACCGGCACGGTGACGTTCACCGCGGCGGACGGCACGGTCCTGTGCACGGCCACGCTGCCGGAGACCAGCTGCGAGACCGACGCGCTGCCGGTCGGCACGAACACCGTGACGGTCGCGTACAGCGGGGACGCGTCGTTCGCGGCGTCGAGCACTTCGCTCGAGGTCGTCGTCGACGCTGCACCCGTCGTGGACCCGGGCACCGACCCGACCGACGACCCGACGACCCCGGCCGACCCGTCGTCCTCGGCGACGCCGTCGCACGCCCCGTCGGCCACCGGCGACACGCCGAGCGCGGGGGAGCTCGCGTTCACCGGCTCGCCGCTCGCGATGGGCACGGGCATCGGCCTCGCCGCAGCCCTGCTCATCGCCGGTGTGGTGCTGCTGATGGTCCGTCGGACCCGGGCTGCCCGGGCGTCCGCGGAGTCCGCGGAGTAACCGCCCGGGCACCGTCCCCGGAACCGCGCACCGTGCGACCCTCGCACGGTGCGCGGTTCTGCTCCCGGCGCCGCTCAGCGTGCGAAGTCCCGGGCAGCGTGCGACCCGATCGGCCTCGCACCGTGCGCGGAACCTCGCACACTGCGGGCGGCGACGTGGCGTGACCTCGCACGGTGCGACCACCGCGACCCCGAGAACGCCCGACCACGCCCCCGTGTCAGTCGCGGTCGTGCATCGCGGCGAGCCGCTCGTTGTAGGCCTTGAGGTCGGCGTCCCCGTCGCGGTCGGCCTTGCGGTCCAGGCGCTTGGCGTCTCGGGAGTCCGACTTCACCCAGTTCCGCACCACGAGCAGCGCGACGAACACCATCGGGAGCTCGGACGCCCCCCACGCGATCCCGCCGCCCGTGTGCTGGTCGTCGAGGAGTGCCGCGTCGTTCGTCTGTCCGAGCGCGTGGAACCAGTCGAGCGCGAACACCGACTGCGACGTCATCACCGCGACGCCGAAGAACGCGTGGAAGGCCAGGGTCGCGAGCAGGGCGATGATGAGGATCGGGTACTGGGGCCGCGCGGGGCCCGGGTCGACGCCCACGAACACCCAGAAGAACAGGTACCCGCTGAACACGAAGTGCACGACCATCGCGACGTGCCACTCGTGCGACTGCATGGCGTACTGGTACGCCGGCGTGAAGTAGAACACGACGAGGGAGCCCGCGAAGATGACACCCGCGACGGCCGGCCGCGCCAGGAACTGCATGTACCGCGAGTGCGTGAACAGCATGAGCCACTCGCGCGCACCGCGCGAGCCGTCGTTCCGCACCGGCAATGTCCGCAGCGCGAGGAGCACCGGTCCACCGAGCACGAGCGGCAGCGGCACGAACATCATCAGCAGCATGTGCTGGAGCATGTGCGACGAGAAGTGGATCATCCCGTAGACCGCTGGTCCCGCCGAGGTCGTCCAGATGAACAGCGCGCAGCCGAGTAGCCATGCGATCGTGCGGCCGACGGGCCACTTGTCGCCGCGCTTCCGGAGCTTCCGGACGGCGAGCAGGTACCAGCCCGCCCCGACGACCGCGAGTGCGAGCCACACCCAGTCGATGTGCCACTGCGTCAGGTACGTGTGCACGGTCTGTGCCGGCGGGTACGGGAACCCGATCAGGCCGGAACGGGTGTCCTCACCGGTCTCGGGCGTCTGCGGGATCGGCGGCTGCGAGCGCGACACCGCGACCGAGACGCCGATGGCCACGGCCATGAAGACGACCTCGGCCAGGGCGAACCGGGTGAACGACCGCCGGTCGAGCGGGGAACGGAGGAGGGCGGGGACGAGTCGGCGACGCTGCACCACCCCGGCGAGCCCGAGCAGCACGAGGATCACGGCCTTCACCGTGATGAGCCACCCGTACGTCGTCGTGAAGAGGTCGAGCGGGCCGGTCAGCCGGAGCGAGGCGTTCACGATGCCCGAGAACGCGACGGCCGCGAACGCCCACCCGGCGAGCGTCGAGTAGCGGGACACGACCCGGCCGGTGGCACCCTTCGTCCGGGTGCGCAGGACCAGCACGGCGACGAGGCCGCCCGCCCAGACGCACACCGCGACGAGGTGCACCGCGAGCGAGTTCACCGCGTTCGCGTGCTCGAGCGAACCGGCCGCGTGCCCGGAGAGCGCGAGGGGGAGCAGTGCGAAGAGCCCGGCGACCGTGGCCACGGCCAGCGTGGTGACGCGGGTGGCGAAGGCGGCGACGACGGTCGCGACGAGGATCGCCACCGCGGAGACGACGAGTGCCTGGCCGATCTCGACCTGGAACGCGAAGAGCATGAAGTTCCGCGCGAACACCGGGCTGGTGAGCGGGACGCCGAGGGTGTTCGCCCCCGTGAAGACGATGCTCACGACCGCCGCGAGGAACCACACCGCACCGGTCGCAGCCGCCCAGCGCGACGCCCGGTGCTGCACGTTCGACATCGCGCCGTGGTCCTTCTTCTGCGCCGGCAGCGCGAACGCCCCGACGACCAGGAGCCCGATCGTCAGTGCCGCCATCGTGTCGTGCACGACCCGCGCGACGGGCAGGCCGTACTCGACGAGGTCGCCCGCGGACACCAGCTGCTGGTTCGCGGTGAACGCTCCCGTGAGCGTCAGTCCGAGGATCGAGCACGCGACCGCGAGCGGGATCGCGATGACGAGGACCGTCGCGACGGTGGACGTGCGCGCGGTGACGGGCGCGGATTCCGGCGCCGCGCCTCCAGGCTGGGTTTCGGGTGACGTGACGGTCATGACCGTCCAATGGTAGGCGTCTCGGCTGGGCCGACGCCGCCGGTTCCTGAGCGACGCGCCAGCGGCGGTCAGGCCGTGCCGGTGGGGAGAGTCGCCGGATCCGGCTGCGGTCCGCCTCAGGGTCGCGTCGTCAGACGCGGCGCTCCCAGATCCCCTCGCTGCCGACCCCCACGAACCCGACCGCCTCGTTGACGTCGAGCATCGGCCGGTTCTCCTCGGCGTTGAACGTGATGATCGAGGGCCGGCCCGGGAAGTCCCGCTCGACGTGCTCGATGCCGGCCACCTTGAGGAGCCAGCCGAGCCGGTGGCCGCGGTGTTCCCGCAGCACGAGGGTGTCCCACTGCATGACCGCGCGAGCCGTGTCGTCCGGCACCGCCAGCTGCGTGAAACCTGCCAGGGTGGTACTCGGGACGTGTTCGACCGCGACCGTGAGCATGGTCCGCGGCGCCCGGGCGAGCTCCGCCTCGTGCTCCCGGAGACGGTCGGCGGTCCAGACGTCCTCCGGTTCGTCCATGTCGCCGTTCGGGGCGTCCGTGCTCATCCGTGTCTCGAGGAGCGCGAGTCCGTCCAGCCACTGCTCGGGCGTCCGACCGGTCCACGAGTGCACGCGGTAGTCCGGACCCGCGGCGGCCACCGCGCGGTCGTGGAGCTCCCGGACGACCGAGTGGTCGGTCGGCAGACCGAGTCGGCTGATCCGGTTGACCTGCCCGAAGCGCCAGCCGCGTCCGGTGAGGAAGCGCACGCCGGCCTCGTCGGCGGGGACCGCGCCGAAGCCGGTGGGTGCGGCGACGAAGCCGTGCCCCGACGCCGGTCCGACCTGCCGGGACACCGCGTACGTCTTCCACTGCGTACGGCCCTCGGCGTGGGCGAGCTGCTCGAGGTGGTCGGCGAGCAGCGTGCCGACGCCGCGGCGCTGGTGCTCGGGGGCGACGCCGATCGCGATCCAGCAGTTCGGGGTCCCCGGGGCCTGCTTGGTGTCGTACGAGCCCGCGGCCACGACCGTGCCTTCGGTGTCCCGGACGACGAACAGCCGGCTCGGCGCCTCGGGCTCGTGGCACATCGGGAGGTACTCCTCCGGCTTCCACGACAGCTCGGTGAGTCCGTGCACGGCGACCTCGGCCGCATCCGACACCGCGAGCCACTCGCAGAAGGCCCGTACCGTCGCGGGGTCGTCGTCCATGGTGGCGGGCACGTCGAGTTCGTGCACGGCGTACGCGGTCATGTCGGTTCCTCCCGGCAGTGTGACGCCGCCCGACACTGGGCAGCCTCGCAGCATATCGAGCCGGCCGCGAGGCCGCTAGGCTTCTGCGCGTGCTGCTCTCCGACCGCGACATCACCGCCCAGCTCGCCGAAGGCCGGATCGGGCTCGACCCGTACGACGCCTCGCTCGTCCAGCCCTCGAGCATCGACGTCCGGCTCGACAAGTTCTTCCGGCTGTTCGACAACCACAAGTACCCGCACATCGACCCCGCGGTGGACCAGCCGGACCTGACCCGCCTGGTGGAGACCGACCCCGACGAGGCGTTCGTGCTGCACCCGGGGGAGTTCGTCCTCGGCTCGACGTACGAGGTCGTCACGCTCCCCGACGACATCGCGGCCCGCCTCGAGGGCAAGAGCTCGCTCGGACGCCTCGGCCTCCTCACGCACTCGACCGCCGGCTTCATCGACCCGGGCTTCTCGGGGCACGTGACCCTCGAGCTGTCGAACGTGGCGACCCTGCCGATCAAGCTCTGGCCGGGCATGAAGATCGGCCAGCTCTGCTTCTTCCAGCTGTCGAGTCCCGCCGAGAAGCCCTACGGCTCCGCCGAGTACCAGTCGCGGTACCAGGGGCAGCGCGGGCCGACGCCGTCGCGCTCGGCGCAGAACTTCCTGCGGACGGACGTGTCCCGCCGCCCGTAGGACGCCGCCAGCAGCGGGAGCATTGCGATACGAAATGTCGCATGCTGTGTATCGTGACAGCATGTCCGCAGTTCTCCCCAGACCCGCGCCACCAGTGTCGGCGGCCGAGCTCATCCGCGACGCCCGACTGCGCGCCGAGCTGACCCAGGTCCAGCTCGCCGTGCGGGCCGGGGTCACGCAGAGCGTCATCAGCACCTACGAGAACGGTCGGCGTGAGCCGTCCCTCGTGGCGCTCCAGCGGCTGCTGCTCGCCGCCGGGTTCACGACGGTGATCGACCTGCGTCCGATCGAGGAGCCGCAGCCGCTCCGTGACCGGGTGACCGCGGTCCGTCACGAGCTCACCGCGATCGTGCACCGGTACGGCGGACGGGACCCTCGGCTGTTCGGCAGCGTCGCCCGCGGCGAGGACGGTCCGAGCAGTGACGTCGACCTCATGGTGGACCTCGAGCCGGGCCTCGGGATCTTCGCGCTCATGCGGATCCAGGACGCTGCCGAGCAGCTCCTCGGCGTCCGGGTCGACGTCGTCGATGCCGCGGGGATGGGCGCTGACGCCGTCCGCGACGCGGTGCCCCTGTGAGCCGCGACGTCGGGGACCGGCTCGACGACGTCATCCGGGCGTGCGGGGTGATCCGCCGGTACGTCGACGACGACGCGCTACCCGAGGACCTGGTGTACGACGCGGTCCGGATGCGACTGGTCGAGATCGGTGAGGCGGTGCGGATGCTCCCGAGCGCGGTGACGTCCGCCGAGCCGGGCATCCCGTGGTCGCGGGTGTCCCTGCTGGGGGAGCGCCTGACCCGGCGCTACTTCGACACCACGCCCGCGGTGGTGTTCGGGACGGCGCGCGTCGACGTGCCCTCCCTGTGCGAGGCGGTCCGCCGCCTGCGTGCGGCGCACGCCTGACCGGCGGCGCGGCGCGGCGGCGCGGCGCGGTGGCCGTGCGGCGGCGTCTCGTCTCATCGAGACGAGACGCCGTCGGGCGGCCGAGACGACCTCGCGGTCGCGAGACACCGCTCGAACCGGCGGTGTCTCGCGGGCGTTCCGGTGTCCGAGACCGGAGGCGGTGTCGCGCCGGCGCACCGCGTTCCGGACTGGAGGCGCGGTGCGGGGCCGACCCGTGCCTCCAGTCCGGTGGTGGGCCGGCCCCATGGCGGCGCCTGGCCGGGCCGGACACCGCACCGTCCCGGAGACGCCCCGGCTGACGCGAGACGCCGCCAGATCCCGCGGTGTCTCGCGCGGGCGAGCACGTCTCGCGCCGGCCACGGCGTCTCGCGGACGCGAGACGGCCCCGTCTCGCCGAGGCGAGACGGGGCCGTCCGTGGTGCGGGGGAGATCAGCCCTTCTTGGCGAGTGCCTCGAGGGTGTCGTTGCCCTTGTAGGCCTCGACCGCGTTCTCCTTCGTGACGAGGATCGGGGTCAGCTCGACCGCCGGGACCACCTTCACGCCGTTGTCGTTGTTCTTGTCCTTCGTCGTCTTCGGCGTCTTGCCGTCGGCGAGGTCGGACACCAGGTCGATGGCCGCCTGGGCCTCTTCCGTGGTGTTCTTGTAGATCGTCGAGTACTGCGTGCCGTTCATGATGAGCGGGATCGACGCGGTCTCCGAGTCCTGACCGGTGACGATGGGGTTCGGCTTGCCGGCCGCCTTCGTCGCGGTGAGGATCGCACGGGCGAGCGTGTCGTTCGGCGAGAGGACCCCGTCGAGCTCGGTGCTCGTGTACGACTTCGTCAGGATGTCGGTCATGCGGGACTGCGCGTTCTGCGCGAGCCAGCCCTGCGTGGTGACCTTCGAGAACGAGGTCTGACCGGAGACGACCTTCACGGTGCCGTCGTCGATCTTCGGCTGCAGGACGTCCATCGCACCGTTGAAGAACACGGAGGCGTTGGCGTCGTCCGGCGAACCGGCGAAGAGCTCGATGTTGTACGGGCCGCTCGACTTCTTGGCCTTCATGCCGTCCAGGAGGGCCTGGGCCTGCAGCTGACCGACCTTGAAGTTGTTGAACGCCACGTAGTAGTCGACGTTCTTCGTGTTCAGGATGTTGCGGTCCCAGGCGATGACGGTCGCGCCGGACTTCTTCGCCGCGGAGACCTGCGTGCCGAGCTGCGAACCGTCGGCCGCACCGACGATGATCGCCTTCGCGCCCTTGGTGACCATGGACTGGATCTGGCCCTGCTGGTCCGGAACCGGGTTGCCGGCGTTCGCGTACTGGATGTCGGCCTTGAAGCCGGCGTCCTCGATCGACTTCTTGAACGCGGCGCCAGCGAGCACCCAGTTCTGCGAGGTCTTCGCCGGGAGGGCGACACCGATGAGGTCGCCCTTCTTGATCCCCGAGCCCGAGTCCGAGCCGGAGGTGCCGCGAGCCGAGCAGCCGCTGAGGGCGAGGCCCGCGACGAGCGCCAGGCCGATGCCGGCGATGAGCTTCTTGCGCATGTGATTGCTTTCTCTTCGTTGAGGGGTTGGTGCTGTGGTGAGGGGTTCGTGCGCCCCGGTCGCCCGGGGCGCCACGTCCTTACTGGGTGTTGACCTTCTCCGGCTGGTCCTGGATGGACTGCGGCTGCTGGGCGGCCACGGTGTTCTGCTCCGTGTCCTTCCGCTGGAACTGCCGCATCATCCCGCCGATGAGCGATGGACGACCCTGCGACTTCGAGTAGACGTCGAAGGCGACGGCCACGAGCAGGACCAGACCGCGGATGATCTGGACGCGGTTCGACTCGAGACCGATCAGCGACAGACCGTTGGAGAGCAGGGCCATGACGAGACCACCGATGATCGAGCCGGAGATCGTGCCGATGCCACCCGCGACCGCGGCGCCACCGACGAACACGGCGGCGATCGCGTCGAGCTCCCAGCCGGTGCCGTCCGCGGGGCCCGATGCGCCGGAGTAGCCGACGAACACCATGCCGGCGACCGCGGCGAGGACCGACATGTTCATCATGACGAAGAAGTTGACCTTGCGGGCGCTGACGCCGGACAGGACCGCGGCGTTCGCGTTGCCACCGACGGCGTAGACCTGGCGGCCAAAGATCGTGTTCTTGGTGACGAAGCCGTAGACGATCGTCAGGACGCCGAGGATGATCGCGACGATCGGGATCGACGTGCCGACGGGTCCGGCCGCGAACAGGTACGTGGCGACGAGGGTGACGACCACGAGCACGCCGGTGCGGACGATCGACACCCAGAGCGGAACGACCTCGGCCTGCATCTTCTTGCGGCGCTGGCGGCCGCGGAACTCGAGGAAGATCAGCACGAGGCACGTCACGATCCCGAGCAGGACGGTGCCGTTGGAGAACGGCGTTGCCGGGCCGAAGTCGGGGAGGAACCCGTTGCCGATGGTGTTGTAGTCGTCCGGCGTCGGGACGGACGTCGAGTTGCCGATGATCTGGTTCGCACCGCGGAAGATCAGCTGACCGGCGAGCGTCACGATGAAGGCCGGGACCTTCACGAACGCCACCCAGAAGCCCTGCCAGGCGCCGACCGCGGCACCCACGGCGAGGCCGAGGACGATCGCGAGCCAGGCCGGGAAGTTCCACTGCGACATCGACTGCGCCACGATGATGCCCGTGAACGCCGCGACCGATCCGACCGACAGGTCGATGTGGCCCGCGATGATCACCATGACCATCCCCAGCGCGAGGATGAGGATGTAGGAGTACTGCAGGAACACGTTGATGATGTTCGTGGGCTCGAGGATGAGCCCGTTCGTCGCGATCGAGAAGATGATCAGGATCGCGATCAACGCGATGATCATGCCGTACTGGCCGATCGAGTTGCCCTTGCCGAAGAGCAGTTTCAGGTTCTTCATGAGACGGGAGCGCCCTTCCGCGCGGAGGTCATGCTGCGCATGAGCGTTTCTGGATCGGCCTGGTCCGCGGGGACGTCAGCCGTGATCTGGCCCTCGAAGATCGTGTAGATCCGGTCGGAGAGGCCGAGGAGTTCGGGCAGCTCGGAGGAGATCAGGATGATGCCCTTCCCCTGTGCTGCGAGCTGCTGGATGATGCCGTAGATCTCGAACTTCGCGCCCACGTCGATGCCGCGGGTCGGTTCGTCGAGGATGAGGATGTCCGGGTCGGTGAACATCCACTTGGACAGGACGACCTTCTGCTGGTTCCCGCCGGAGAGCTTCCCGACGTTCTCCTCGACGCTCGGCACCTTGGTGCGGAGCATCTTGCGGTACTTCTCGGCGACGTCGTACTCCTCGAGGGAGTCGACGACGCCGGCCTTCGAGATCTTCTGCAGGTCGGCGGACACCGTGGACCGCTTCACCGAGTCGAGCAGGTTGAGGCCGAGCGCCTTGCGGTCCTCGGACACGTAGCCGATGCCGTGCTCGATCGCCTGCTGCACGTTGGTGACCTTGATCTCCTCGCCGTCCTTGAAGATCTGTCCGCCGAGCCAGGTGCCGTACGAGCGACCGAAGATGCTCATCGCGAGTTCGGTGCGACCGGCGCCCATCAGTCCGGCGAAGCCGACGATCTCGCCGCGCTTGACGTGGAAGTTCGAACCCTTGCAGACCAGGCGCGACGAGTCGAGCGGGTGCTGCACGGTCCAGTCGCGGACCTCGAAGAACGTCTCGCCGATCTTCGGCGTGCGGTCCGGGAAGCGCGACTCGAGCGAACGACCGACCATGCCGCGGATGATGCGGTCCTCGTTGACGCCGTCGCCCTTGACGTTCAGCGTCTCGATGGTCTTGCCGTCGCGGATGATCGTGATCTCGTCGGCGATCTGCTCGATCTCGTTCAGCTTGTGGCTGATGATGATGCTCGAGATGCCCTTGGCCTTCAGCCCGACGATGAGGTCCAGGAGGTGCTGCGAGTCGTTCTCGTTCAGGGCCGCGGTCGGCTCGTCGAGGATGAGGAGCTTGACGTCCTTGTGCAGGGCCTTGGCGATCTCGACGAGCTGCTGCTTTCCGACGCCGATGCTCTTGATCTGCGTGTCGGGGTCGTCGCTCAGGCCGACGCGGGCGAGCAGGTCCTGGGCGCGGAGCTGCGCGGTCGTCCAGTCGATGACGCCGAACTTGCCTGGCTCGTTGCCGAGGAACAGGTTCTCGGTGATCGACAGCTCGGGGATGAGCGCGAGCTCCTGGTGGATGATCACGATGCCCGACTGCTCGGACTGCTTGATGTCCTTGAACCGGACCTCTTCGCCCTCGAAGACGATCTCGCCCTCGTAGGTGCCGTACGGGTAGACGCCGGACAGGACCTTCATGAGGGTCGACTTGCCGGCGCCGTTCTCGCCGCAGATCGCGTGGATCTCGCCGGCACGGACGCTGAGCGAGACGTCGGACAGCGCCTTCACACCAGGGAACTCCTTGGTGATCGAGCGCATCTCGAGGATCGTCTCGGGTGCGGTGATCGACCGGGTCTCGAGGCCGGTGTCGATCGGGGTTGACGCCACGGTGCATCTCCTTCTGCCGCTGCGATGCGGCAGTCCTTCGGGTGGTTCTGCCTGCGGCAACGAAGGGCACAGGAGGCCTGTGTGGACTTCGTTGTCGCGTCCGGTGTCCTGTCGTGTGACGGTCCATGTGACCGTTCACATCGGCGGAACGGAGGTAATACTACGCACGGGATCGGCGCGGCTGTCAATTCGGATTGGTCGCGGTTCGGTAACGGCCCGCGTGATCCGGCGGAACTCGCCCGCTCACGGCCCCCACGTTGGGGTACCCGGGGCGGCGCGCCGCTGCGCCGCGAGACGCCGCGCGTGCGCCGAGACACTGCCCGTGCGGCGAGACGCTGTGCGTGCCGCGAGACGCCGCGCGCGGAGCGAGACGCCGCGCGTGCTCCGAGACGCCGCCGGATGCGGCGGCGTCTCGCGCCGGAGGAGGCGTCCCGCGGGTGGTGCGGCGTTCCGCCCTGGCCAGACACCGCCGTGGAGCCGGCCGCCCACCTGCCTGGAGGCGCGGGGCGGGGCCGCCCCGCGCCTCCAGGCCGTCCGTGGGCGCGCCCACCCCCGCATGGTGAGAACGGACGGCACCCGACCGTTCCTGCTCACGAAGCGCAGCGCAGCGCAACGCGGCGCGGCGCGTCAGCGCTTGCGGGGTGCGCTCGTGGAGCCGCGCACCACGAGCTGGGGAACGATGTCGATCGGGCGCAGCACGGCGTCGTCCTCGCCGGGCAGGAGCAGGTCCACGCACCGCCGGCCGAGCTCGGCGAAGTCGACCTGCACCGTGGTCAGCGGTGGCCAGAAGTGCTTCGCCTCGGGGATGTCGTCGTAGCCCACGACGGACAGGTCGCCCGGGACGTCGAGGCCGTACGAGCGCGCCGCGTGCATGACCCCGAGCGCCATCTGGTCGTTCGAGCAGAAGACGGCGGTGCAGTCCCGCCACCGCAGGAGCTCCCGGCCGGCGTGGTAGCCGAAGTCCGCGGTCCAGTCCCCGAGGATCGGCGGCACCACGGGCATGTCGCGGTCGGACATCTCGCGCAGGAAGCCCTGCATGCGGGCATCCGCCTCGATCCAGTCCTGGGGCCCTGCGATGTGCCGGACGTACTCGTGTCCCAGGTCGAGCAGGTGCGCCGTCGCGAGTCGGGCGCCCTCCATCTGGTCGACCCAGAGCGCCGTCGGGTCCTCGCCCACGCTCGACCGCATCGTGACGTACGGCGTGCGGATGCCGAGCTCCTCGATGAGGTCGAACACCTTCTGCTGCGGCGCGATCACCACGATGCCCTCGACGTCGAGGTCGAGCAGCCGCTGGATGCTCTCCCGGACCGCTTCGTCCGTCGTCTCGGTGAGGGTCGAGGTGGTGACGTTGAACCCGCGGGTCACCGCGGCGTCCTCGATGGCCTGCAGGGCGACCGCCGGACCGTAGTGCGCACGACGGGCGGTGAGTACGCCGATGGTGTGCGTGCGGCTGGTGACCAGTGCCCGAGCGGCCCGGTTCGGCCGGTACTGCAGCTGCTCCATCGCCGCGAGGACGCGGTCCCGTGTCTCCGCCCGGATGGCGTCCGAGTTGTTGAGCACGCGCGAGACGGTCTGGTGGGAGACCCCGGCGATCCGCGCGACGTCGCGGATGCTGGGCGATCGCGGTTGCTGTGTCCGCGTCGACGCCATTGCTACTCGTTTCTCGCCCGGGGCCGAAGCACGCCGATGTGCACGTTCACATTCCGAGCCAGATCATTATGCACACCTCGGGGATCGGCGCCACCTGAGTTGTGGATTCGGAGACGGATGGGGTACGGTTCACGTCGTATCCGGCATATCGCCCGTACCGGAACGCACAACCGCAGATCGGCCGTCCCCCGAAGGACGGCAGTCGCTCCAGACCTCAGAGAACAGCGACACCCGCAGCGCACCAGCGCTGGGGTGTCGCTGTTCTTTTTTTGTGCCCGAACCCCCGCTGTCCCTACCCACCACGAAGGAGTGGTCTTGACCAAGTCCCGCAGACTGACGAGCTTCATCGTCCTGTCGATGACCGGCGGCGTGATCTTCCAGGTCGCGTACATCCGGTTCGTCTTCCTCGCCGACACCGCGCACGCGCTCGACCTCACCATCCAGCGCTACGGCGAGATCACGTCGGTCTTCGGCGCCGTCGCCGTGCTCATGTACTTCTGCGGCGGATGGTTCTCCGACAAGTTCTCGCCGAAGGCCCTCATCGTGATCGCCCTCGCCGGGATGGGTGTCGTCGACCTCTGGCTGTCCACGGTGCCCGACGAGACCGGCGTCCTGATCGCCCACGTGCTCATGGCCGTGCTCGGCATGGGGCTCTACTGGTCGTCGCTCGTCAAGCTCATCTCGATGCTCGGGACCGCCGACGAGCAGGGCAAGCTCTTCGGCTGGCTCGAGGGCGTCCGCGGCATCACGTCGACCGTCGTGGGCTTCATCGGTGCCGGGATCGTCGCCGCCGCGATCGCCGACACGGGCGGGGTCCTCTGGGTGATGCGCATCTACGGCGTGCTCTGCCTGGTGTTCGCCGTGCTCGTCCTGGTCGTGGTCCGCACCGACCGGGACGCCCTCGGTCAGGTCGAACGCCAGGCCGTGTCGCTCCGGGAGCTCGGCGCCGCCGCCCGCAACAAGTACACCTGGCTGATCGGGTTCTCGATCATGATGATGTACTGCTTCTACACGCTGCTCGGCTACCTCACGCCGCTGCTGCAGGACGGCTACGCGGTGCCCGTCGTGCTCCTCGGGGCGATCGGTGTCGTTCGCACGTACGTCTTCCAGATCGTCGGCGGTCCGGTCGGCGGCGTGCTCGTCGACCGTTGGACGAAGTCGTCGCCGGCGTTCCTCCGCTGGGCATTCGTCGTCGCCGCCATCAGCGCCGTCGGCTTCCTGCTCCTGCCGCACGACCCCGCCCTCGTGTGGATCGCCGTCGTGCTGATGATCGTGATGTGCCTCGCGGTGTTCACCTCGCGCGGCATCTACTGGGCGCAGGTCGGCGAGGTCGAGGTCCCGCTCGCCCAGCGCGGCGGCGTGATCGGCCTCGCCTCGGGCATCGCCTACCTGCCGGACGCCTTCCTCCCCGCCCTGGGCGCGTGGTGGGTCGGTGACCCCGCGAACGGCGTGCCCTCGCAGGGCGGTGGCTACACGACCATGTTCGCCGTCCTCCTCGGCGCAGCCGTCCTCGGCTTCCTGCTCACCACCCTCACCATGCGCGTCCGTGCACGCGAACTGCGGAACCGCCAGGCGCCCGACGTCGCCGTCGCCGCCTGACCCACCACGAAAGGACCCCTCACCCCATGGACATCCGCGACTTCTCGATGGACCTGTTCTCGCTCGCCGGCAAGCGTGCGATCGTCACCGGCGGCAACTCCGGCCTCGGCCAGGCGTTCTCGCTCGCCCTCGCCAAGGCCGGCGCCGACGTGTTCGTGCCGAGCGTGGTCGACGACGACGGCACGACCCGGGCGCTCGTCGAGGGCGAAGGCCGCCGGTACGAGTTCCTCGAGGTCGACCTCACCGCCGCCGACGCCCCGACGCGCATCGTCGACGCCTGCACGGAACGGCTCGGCGGGGTCGACGTCCTCGTCAACTCGGCGGGCATCTGCCTGCTCGACGACGTCGAGGCGTTCGACCGCGCGAAGTGGGACCCGATGATCGCCGTGAACCTCACCGCGCCGTTCGCGCTCGGGCACGCCGTCGCGAAGCGGTTCGTCGCGCAGGGCTCGGGCAAGATCATCAACATCGCGTCGCTGTTCGCGTTCCTCGGCGGTCAGTGGTCGCCCGCGTACGCCGCGACCAAGCACGGGATCGTCGGCTTCACGAAGGCGTACTGCGACGAGCTGGCGCAGCACAACGTGCAGGTGAACGCGATCGCGCCCGGGTACTTCGCCACGAAGATCACCGAGCAGACCCGCTCGAACCCGGAGACGAACCAGCGCGTGCTCGACCACATCCCGGCCGGGCGCTGGGGCGACGTCGCCGACCTCATGGGCGCGACGGTGTTCCTCGCCTCCCGCGCATCCGACTACGTGAACGGGCACACCCTCACCGTCGACGGCGGGTACCTCGTCCGCTGATCGCGGACGCGACCCCCTGACGGCCTGGAGGCGCGTGGCGGCGCCGCCACGCGCCTCCAGGCAGCAGACCACCAGACCAGAGCAACGAACCACACCAACGAAGGGCTCACCACCATGATCGACTCGATCGCCACCATCGACCGGGCCGAGATCCTGCAGCGTCTCGCCGGCATCGTCCGCCCCGAACAGATCGACACGGACGAGCAGCACCTGCTCGACGCGAGCGTCGACCGCTTCAAGAAGTACCAGTCGGTGCACGGCATCTACGACGCCCCCACCCCGGTCGCGATCGTCAACGCCGAGTCCACCGAGGACGTCGCCGCGATCCTGGCGTTCGCGAACGACAACCTGATCAACATCGTCCCGCGCACGGGCCGCACCGGCACGGAGGGCGGCCTCGAGACGAGCGTCGTCGACACGATCGTGCTCGACTGCTCCCGGATGGACGCCGTCCTCAAGGTCGACCCGGAGAACATGCAGGTCACGGTGCAGGCCGGCGTCCCGCTCCAGCGCCTCGAGGACGAGCTCCGCCTGCAGGGGCTCACCACCGGCCACTCGCCGCAGTCGAAGCCGCTCGCCCAGTACGGCGGCCTCGTCGCGACCCGTTCGATCGGCCAGTTCTCCACGCTGTACGGCGCGATCGAGGACATGGTCGTCGGACTCGAGGCCGTGTTCCCCGGCGGGCAGGTCCGTCGCATCAAGTCCGTCCCGCGCCGCTCGGCCGGTCCGGACATCCGCCACGTCGTCATCGGCAACGAGGGGGCGCTCTGCGTCATCACCGAGGTCACGGTCAAGGTCTTCAAGTACCAGCCGGAGAACAACGAGTTCCACGGCGCGCTCGTCGACGACATGCGCACGGGCATCGCGATCCTGCGCGAGGTCATCACGAACGGCTTCCACCCCTCGGTCGTGCGCCTGTACTCGCCGGAGGACGCCAACCAGCACTTCTCGCACTTCTCGAAGGGGAAGTGCGTCGTGGTGTTCGTCGCCGAGGGTCCGGCAGGCATCGTCCGCGCCACCTCGGAGGAGATCCAGCGCGTCATCGACCAGCACCAGCACGAGAAGGTCGACCCGGCGCTCATCGAGGCGTGGTTCGACAACCTCAACTGGGGCCAGGACAAGATCGACGCCGAGAAGGCCGTCATGCTGCGCGACCAGCAGCTCGGCTACACGACCGAGGTGTCGGCGGACTGGTCGGCCGTCGGCGACGTGTACGACGCGGTCATGCGCCGCATCCGTGACGAGTACCCGCACGCCGGAGACCTGACGATGCTCGGCGGCCACTCGTCGCACAGCTACCAGACCGGCACGAACATGTACTTCGTGTACGACTACCGCATCGACTGCTCGCCGGAGGAGGAGATCGAGAAGTACCACACCCCCCTCAACGCGATCATCGTCGAGGAAGCGCTGCGCCACGGCGGCTCGATGGTCCACCACCACGGCGTCGGCAAGTACCGCACGCCGTGGGTCGAGGAGGAGCACGGCTCGGCGTTCGCGATCATGCGGGGACTCAAGGCGCAGTTCGACCCGAAGGGCATCATGAACAAGGGCACGATCTTCCCGGAACCGGGCGCGATCCAGCCCGCCGCCGCCGACCCCGACACGCAGTTCTCGGCACCGCGCGCATGACCAGGTACCTCGTCGGCATCGACAACGGCTCGCAGTCGTCGAAGGTCACGGTCTTCGACGAGCGGGGCGGGGTCGTCGCCGAGGGGCGCGTCCCGCTGCGGCCGAACCACACGCCTGCTCCTGGTGTGGTCGAACACCCGGATGACGATCTCTGGGACTCGATCGCGGCGGCGTGCCGGATCGCGATGGACGCGTTCCCGGGCGACCCGTCCGAGATCGTCGGCGTCGGGCTCTGCACGATCCGGTTCTGCCGGGCGGTGCTCCGCGCCGACGGGTCGCTCGCGCAGCCGGTCCTGAGCTGGATGGACGCCCGTGTCGGTGCGCCCTTCGTCGCGGAGCACGACGGCGTGGCGTACGTCACGACGTCCTCCGGGTACGTCACGCACCGGCTCACCGGGGCCTTCCGGGACACGGCGGCGAACTACCAGGGCGTGTGGCCGATCGACACCGACACCTGGCGCTGGAGTGCGGACGAGGCCGCGTATGCCGCAACCGGCATGCGACCGGACCAGCTGTTCGAACTCGTCGCGCCCGGCGAGGTCCTCGGCACCGTGACCGACGCTGCGGCCGCGGCAACGGGTCTCCCGGTCGGCCTCCCGGTGGTCGCGACGGCCAACGACAAGGCCGTGGAGGCGCTCGGGTGCGGGCTCCTGGAGCCGACGACGCTCCTCGTGTCGCTCGGCACCTACATCGCGGGCATGTCGGTCGGCCAGCGGAACATCACCGGCGCGACCGACTTCTGGACCAACTTCGGGTCCGAGCCCGGCCGCTACCTGTACGAGTCCGGCGGCATCCGTCGCGGGATGTGGACCGTGAGCTGGTTCCGGGACCTGCTCGGGCCGGACTTCGCCGCAGCGGCGGAGGCGGCTGGTGAACGCCCCGAGGACCGCCTCAACCGCGAGGCCGCAGCCGTGCCGGCCGGCTCGGACGGACTGCTGACGGTGCTGGACTGGCTCGCGCCCGCCGACGCGGTGTTCCGGAAGGGGTCGATCCTCGGGTTCGACGGGCGGCAGGGCCGAGCGCACGTGTACCGGTCGATCCTCGAGGGCATCGCGATGACGATGCGCGACCGTGGCGACGCCATGGCCGCCGAGCTCGGGACGGCGTACGCGCGGGTGGTCGTGTCCGGCGGCGGCTCGTCCTCCGACCTCGTGATGCAGGTCATGGCAGACGTGTTCCAGACGCCGACCATCCGCATGGTCGGCGACAGCGCCGCGGGGCGCGGGGCGGCGATCTGCGCCGCCGTCGCGACCGGCGTGCACCCGTCGTTCGAGGCTGCGGCAGCGGCGATGGTCGTCGAGCGGGACCGGTTCACGCCGGACCCGTCGACCGCGGCGGTCTACGACGCGCTGCGTGCGGTGCACGCGGACGTGACGGTGCACACCGACGAGGTCTACCGGCGGACGTCGGCGATCGTCGGCTGACGGTGTCTTGTCTCGTCTTGTCTCGTCTGGTCTCGTCTCGTCTCGTCTCGACGAGACGAGACGCCGTCCGCGGTGCGAGGCGCCGCCGAAGGCGCGAGACACCGTGAGATCCGGCGGTGTCTCGTGCCCTGGCCGGCGTCTCGGGCGGGCGACGGCGAGGCCGTCGAGGCCCTGAGGTCCTACAGCCAGTTGCGCTTGCGGAAGATGGCCCAGAGCACGCCCATGAGGGCGAGCATCCCGAGGATCGCGACCGGGTAGCCGTAGCGCCAGTGCAGCTCGGGCATGTGGTCGAAGTTCATCCCGTAGACCCCCGCGATGAGTCCAGGCGCGAAGAGGATCGCCGCCCACGAGGAGATCTTCTTCACCTCCTCGCCCTGCCGGTGCGCGGCGCGTGCGAGCTGTCGGCTCTCCTCGCCCTGCGCCAGGCTGGCGCTCGTCATGCGGCGCATCGCCTCGTTCTGCTCCTGCGACACGAGGGTCGCGTGCAGGGTCAGGGCGTTCTCGAGCAGGGCGCGGAACGAGTCCACTCGTTCGGTGACGCGCAGCGCGTGGTCGAGCACGTTCCGCAGGCGGTGCTGGACCTCGTCGTCGACGCCGTACTTGTCGGCGCCGCGGAGCAGCCCCTTGACCATCGCGGGCACCGGCTTCGTGGCGCGCTGGAACGCCAGGACCTCGCTGAGGAGCTGGTAGATGCGCTTCGAGACGCCGGGGTCGACCTGGCCGGCGAACAGCTGGTCCTCGATGGCGTCGATGTGGTCCTGCAGGATCTCGACGACCGGGGCGTAGCCGTCGACGACCTCGTCGAGCACGGCGGCCGTGACGGCCTCGGAGCCCCGCGCGAGGAACTCCGGGTCGGCCTCGACCCGGGCACGGAGTGCCGCCAGGTCAGGTCGCTCGGCGTGCCGGACGCTCACCACGAAGCGGTCGCCGACGAACAGGTGCACCTCACCGAACTCGACGGTCTCGGCGCGGGCGTCGAACCACGCGGGTCGCAGCACCAGGAAGAGGGTGTCGCCGTACCGCTCGAGCTTCGCGCGCTGGTGTCCCTTGCGGGCGTCCTCCACCGCGTTCTCGTGCAGGTCGAACTCGGTCGCGACGGCCTCGAGCTCGGCGTCGTCGGGCCGGAGCAGCCCGATCCACGCCAGGTCGCCCCGCGTGGCGAGCGACAGGGTCGACGGTGACTCGACGCGACGTCCCTCGACGTAGACCGCGTTGTCGATCAGTGCCATGCTGTGCTCCTCTCGGGAGCAGGCAGGCGCGAAGTCACCCCGGAGTGGTCCCGGGGGCAGGCGTGGCTCAGCGAACGGGCACGGCGACGACCGTCAGGGGCGGCCGGCCCGATCGAGGATGGTCACCCGACATCGCGCCTCACCTGCCCTTCTGGTCCGTCGTGGCCGCGGTCCGCAGCCTCGTGGCCACACCCGTGGCCGACGTCCGACCCTACTCCGCCGCCGCGCGAGCGCCAAGTGAGAGGGCGTTCACATGCCCCAGACGTCGCGGTTCGACGACGCGACCGCGACGGCCCCGGCACCGAGGGCGGCCATGACGTCGGCCTTGTCGCACACCAGGCCGCCGGCGATGATCGGCACCGACGTGTCGTCCCGCAGCCAGGTGATCACGCGGGGCATGCAGCCGGGCAGGATCTCGATGGCGTCCGGACCGGCCTGCTCGACCACGCGGGGGAGCTGGTGGTACGAGAACGAGTCGACGAGGAAGAAGCGCTGCACGGCGACGAGCCCCGCGCGCTTGGCGGCCCGGACGAGGTTCGACTTCGTGGAGAGCACCCCGTCGGCGCGGGTGTGCTCGGCGAGCCAGGTCACGACGACGTCCCGCGCGGCGAGCCCGTCGAGCAGGTCGACGTCCACCAGCACGGTCTTGCCGGCGTCCTTCGCCCGGTCGACGATGTCCGCGATGTCGAGCACGCTGCCGAAGAGCACGAACACGACCCCTCGGTCCGATGCCAGGACCTCGTCCAACGCGGACGCGTCCTTGATGCTCGCGATCACCGGGTCGTCGCGCAGCGCGTCGAGCACGGCCTCGGCTCCAGCGCGCGGTGCGACAGCGCGTTCCGTCGTGGTCATGCCGACCATTGTCGACGACGCGTCTGGGGACGGGCTGCCCAGCGGCGGCCGGTCGTGCCGAGTCTCGGCCGCGCGCGCCCGAGTCTCGGCGTGGGCGACCGTTCTCGTGCCCGCGGGCACGAGAAGTGTCGCTGAGCCCGAGACTCGGCCCGGCGGCCCGGCGGCCCGGCGTGACGGCGGCCGGCGGCCCGGCGGCCCCGCGGCGGTCAGCGCGTGATGTGCAGGCCGGCCGAGGTCAGCTCGGCGAGCTGCCACCCGAGCCACGGGCTCCACGCGAACGGCGCTCCGGCGACGGACTCGCGCAGGGCGTCCTCGGAGACCCAGGCGTACTCGGCGACCTCGTCGTCCGCGGGGGCGGGGACGTCGTCGGTGACCGCGCGGTACACCGGGCAGACCTCGTTCTCGACGATCCCGGAGGCGTCCACCGCGCGGTACCGGAAGTCGGGCAGGACGAGCTCGACGTCACGGACGGAGATGCCGAGTTCGCGCGACGCCCGGCGGGCGATGGCGTCCTCGAAGGTCTCGTCCGGGCCGGGGTGGCCGCAGAAGGTGTTCGTCCACACCCCCGGCCACGTCTTCTTCGAGAGCGCACGACGGGTCACCAGGACGTCGCCGTCGGTGTTCCGCACGTGGCACGAGAAGGCCAGGTGAAGGGGCGTGTGGTCTGTGTGCACCGTGAACTTGTCCGCCGTACCGATCGGGGTACGGTCCTCGGCCAAGAGCACCACGGTTTCCGGGAATGCGCTCATCTGTCCCGATAGGTTAGGCCAATGAGCGAGGAAGCGGCCACCGTGGCGCACATCGACCTCGCGCTCGTCGACGACTGCCTCGAGCGCTTCTTCGTCGTGTCGTCGGCGCGTGCCGAGCGCTACGGGCGTCCTTCCGAGGAACTCTGGCGGGTGCTCCGCAAGGCGAGCATGGGCGGGAAGCGCTTCCGTCCGCGGATGGTCCTCACCGCATACGCCGGCCTCGGCGGGGACGACGTGCACGCTGCTGCGAACGTCGCCGCCGCCTACGAACTCCTGCACACCGCGCTGGTCGTGCACGACGACGTCATCGACCGGGACTGGTCCCGCCGCGGGCAGCCGAACGTCGCCGGGTCCTTCCGCGACACCGGCACGACCGGTGGTCTGCCGCTGCCCACCGCCGAGCACCGGGGGATGAGCGCCGCGGTGATCGCCGGGGACCTCGCCCTCGCCGCCGCACCGCGGTTCATCGAGTCCTCCGGGGTCACGGGGGAGCGACGCGCCCGGCTGCTCGAACTCCTCGACGAGGCCGTGTTCGCCAGCGCCGCCGGGGAGATGACCGACGTCGACCTCGCGCTCGGGGTGATGCCGACCGTCGACGAGGTCCTCCAGATGGAGCGGGCGAAGACGAGCGTGTACTCGTTCGAGGCGCCGCTGCAGTCCGGAGCCGTGCTCGCCGGTGCCGACGAGTCCGTCGTCGCCGCCCTCGGTGCCTTCGGGCGGGAGATCGGCATCGCCTACCAGATCGTGGACGACCTGCTCGGGGTGTTCGGGGACGAGGGCACCACCGGCAAGACCGTCCTCGGGGACCTGCGAGAGGGCAAGCGCACCATGCTCATCGCCCACGCGGCGACCACCGACTGCTGGCCCGACATCGCGCCCTACCTCGGCGACCCGGACCTCACCGAGGAGCGCGCGGCCGAACTCCGTGCGAACCTGGTCACCTGTGGTGCCCGCGCCGCCGCCGAGTCGCGGATCGCCGACCACGCAGCACTCGCCCGTGCCGAGCTCGCCGGACTGCCGTACGACCTCGCCGACCGCCTGGAGGGCCTCGTGACCGAACTCGTGGAACGCGCCCGGTGAACCAGACCGCACCATCGCGTCTGCCCCTGTACGACGCCACGGCCGAGGCCGCATCGGGGGTCGTCATCGAGCGCTACTCGACGTCCTTCGGGCTCGCGAGCCGGCTGCTCACGAAGCACACCCGTGAGCACATCCGCAACGTCTACGCCCTCGTCCGGGTGGCCGACGAGGTCGTCGACGGCCCCGCGACCGAGGCCGGGCTGGACCACGAGCTCGCCCGCACCGTCCTCGACGAGCTCGAGTCGGACACCGAGCGTGCCATCGCCCTCGGCTTCTCGGTGAACCCGGTGGTGCACGCGTTCGCCCGCACCGCCCGCGTCACGGGCTTCGGTCCCGAACTCACGCGGCCGTTCTTCGCCTCGATGCGGATGGACCTCGACCGGACCGAGCACGACCAGGAGTCCTTCGACCGCTACGTGTACGGCTCCGCCGAGGTCGTCGGCCTGATGTGCCTGCGCGCGTTCGTGTACCGCGCCGGTCGGCCGACCTTCGACGACGCCGTGCTCGTCGACGGTGCCCGCGCGCTCGGTGCCGCGTTCCAGAAGGTGAACTTCCTCCGCGACCTGCACGCCGACTTCGAGGTCCTCGGCCGCTCGTACTTCCCTGGTGTGGACCTCCGCACGTTCGACGAGGCGACGAAGGACCGGCTCGTCGCCGACGTCCAGGCGGACCTCGACCGCGCCGCCGCGACCGTCCGGCTGCTGCCCGCCGACGCGAGGAACGCGGTCGGCCTCGCGCACGCGCTCTTCCAGGAGCTCAACGACCGCATCGCGGTCACGCCGGCGCACCGCCTCATCACGACGCGCGTGCGCGTCCCGAACCCGGTGAAGGCGCGCCTGGCCGCGCAGGTGCTCGCCGGACGTGCGCCGCTGCGGTCACACGCGACCCACCACCGGACTGGAGGCGCGGCATGACCCCGCCCCGCGCCTCCAGGAAGAAGGCCCCCACGTCCAAGCGCAAGGTGCCCGCCCGTCGCGCCGTCGTCATCGGCGGTGGCATCAGCGGACTCGCGTCCGCCGCCCTGCTCGCGCGGGACGGCTTCTCGGTGACCGTCCTCGAGCAGCGCAAGCAGCTCGGGGGCCGCGCGGGATCGTGGGAGCAGGACGGCTTCCGGTTCGACACCGGGCCGTCCTGGTACCTCATGCCCGAGGTGTTCGACCACTTCTTCCAGTTGCTCGGCACCTCGGCGGACGCCGAACTCGACCTCGAGAAGCTCGACCCCGGCTACCGCGTCTACAGCGAGGGCTACGACGAGCCGATCGACCTCCGCGCCGACCGCGAGGCGAACATCGCCCTGTTCGAGTCGATCGAACCCGGGGCCGGCAAGCGGATCCGGAAGTACCTGGCCTCCGCCGAGGACACCTACGCCATGGCGATCCGCCGGTTCCTGTACACGACGTTCCAGGACCTCCGCGGGCTCGCCGCCCCCGACGTCCTGCGTCGGCTGCCGAAGCTCGCACGCCTGCTCATCGAGCCGCTGTCCACGTTCGCCGAGTCCGCCGTCAAGGACCGCCGGCTCTGGCAGGTCCTCGGCTACCCGGCGGTGTTCCTCGGCACCAGCCCGTACGCGGCGCCGAGCATGTACCACCTGATGAGCCACCTCGACCTGGCCGACGGGGTGCTCTACCCGAAGGGCGGCATCACCGAGGTCATCGCCGCGGTCGAGCGCGTCGGCCGTCGCGAGGGCGCGAAGATCATCGCCGGGGCGAAGGTCGAGCGGATCGTCGTCGAGGACGGCCACGTCACCGGCGTCGTGCACCGGGACCGGCGGGGCGTGCAGCACACCGCACCGGCCGACCTCGTCGTGAGCGCCGCCGACCTCCGGCACACCGAGCTGCAGCTGCTCGACAAGGAGCACCGAACCTACCCGGCCGCGCACTGGGCGAAGCGTGACCCGGGGCCGAGCGCCGTGCTCGTGTACCTCGGGGTCGACGGCCCGGTGCCCGGACTCCTGCACCACACGCTCGTGTTCACCGAGGACTGGAAGGCGAACTTCGGCGCGATCTTCGGCCACGACCGGCACGTCCCGGACCCAGCGTCGATCTACGTCTGCGCACCCTCGGAGACCGACGCGTCGGTCGCGCCGCCCGGATCGAGCAACCTGTTCGTCCTCGTGCCCCTGCCGGCCGACCTGTCCATCGGCAAGGGCGGGATCGACGGCGCCGGGGAGTACGAGGTCGAACGGATCGCCGACCGCGCCATCGACATCGTCGCGGAGCGTGCCGGCGTACCAGACCTGCGGGAGCGCATCCGGGTCCGCCGGACGATCGGCCCGCGCGACTTCGCCGACGACTACAACGCCTGGAACGGGTCGATGCTCGGCCCGGCGCACACCCTGAAGCAGAGTGCGTTCTTCCGCGAGAAGAACGCCTCCCGCAAGGTCGAGGGGCTGTACTACGCGGGGGCCTCGACGATCCCCGGCATCGGGTTGCCGATGTGCCTGATCAGCGCTGAGGTCCTCCTCAAGCGCATCCACGGGGACACCACGACCGAACCGCTGCCGACGCCGCTCGGGTCCGCGTCGGTCGACGGCGTCTGATGCCCGGGCTGTACCTCGCCGGGCTGGTCGTGTCGCTCGTCGGCATGACCGTGCTCGACGCCCGGTTCCGGCTGTTCTTCTGGCGGGCGCCGTGGCGTGCGGCGGCCGTGATGGTCGTCGGCGTGGCGTTCTTCCTGTTCTGGGACGCCCTCGGTGTCGCGCTCGGCATCTTCTTCATCGGGCCGCAGGACCTGCTGACCGGGGTGCTCCTCGCGCCGGACGTCCCGCTCGAGGAGCTCTTCTTCCTGCTGCTGCTCTGCTACACGACCATGAACCTGGTCGGCTTCGTGCAGCCCCTGGTCGCCCGTGGGCTGCGCCGGTCCAAGCGGAGGCGGCCGTGACCGGGTCGGGCGCGTACGCCCTGCTCGCCGTGCCGTTCTTCGCCGCGGTGGCCGTGGTCGCGGTCGCCGCCGGGATCGTCGCCGCACGACGCGCGCGTGCCAGGGGCCGCCGCGCGCCGACGGGCCGACGGATCGCGCTCGTGACCGGGCTCGTCGCCGGCACCGCCCTGCTCGTCATGACGATCGTGTTCGACAACGTCATCGTGACGCTGCGGATCGTCGCCTACGACCCGGCGCTCATCAGCGGTGCGAAGATCGGGGCGATCCCCGTCGAGGACCTGGCGTACTCGATCGCCGCGATCGTGCTGCTGCCCAGCCTGTGGGTCCTGTTCGACCGGACCGGTGCGCGGGACCGCACCGGCGCGCGCCCCGCGCCCGACCCGACCACCGCACCACCGGAGGAGACCCCGTGAACGCGAGCACCGCCTCCAGGCCGTCGACCCTGCGCGCCCTGTTCGTGTCGTCCCGACCGATCAGCTGGGTGAACACCGCGTACCCGTTCGGCGCCGCGTACCTGCTCGGCAGCGGCGTCGGAGTCGAGGGCGGCGGCGGGTTCTCGCTCGTGGCGTTCCTCGTCGGCGTCGTGTACTTCCTCGTGCCCTACAACCTCGCGATGTACGGCATCAACGACGTCTTCGACTACGAGTCCGACCTTCGGAACCCGCGGAAGGGCGGGGTCGAGGGTGCCCTGCTCGACAAGAGCGTGCACCGCACCACCCTCTGGGCCGTCGTCGTCACGAACGTGCCGTTCCTCGTCGCGCTCGTCGTGCTCGGGGCGGTGTCCGGGAACGGACCGTGGTCGTGGCTCGTCCTCGCGATCAGCGTGTTCGCGGTCATCGCGTACTCGGCACCGGGGCTGCGCTTCAAGGAGAAGCCGTTCCTCGACTCACTGACCTCGTCGACCCACTTCGTGTCGCCGGCGATCTACGGTCTGGCGCTGGCCGGGCCGCACTGGACCGGGCAGCTCGTCGCCGTGTGCGTGGCGTTCTTCCTGTGGGGTGTGGCCTCGCACGCGTTCGGTGCCGTGCAGGACGTCCTGGCCGACCGTGCAGGCGGGATCGGCTCCGTGGCGACCGTCATCGGGGCCAGGGCCACCGTCCGCCTGGCGTTCGTGGCGTACCTGATCGCCGGTGTCGCGCTCCTGTTCTCGGCGTTCCCCGGACCGATCGCCGCGGTCGTCGTCGTGCCGTACGCCCTCAACGTCCTGCCGTGGTGGAACGTCACCGACGACGGCGCCGAGTCGGCCAACGCCGGCTGGAAGCGGTTCCTCTGGATCAACTACCTCGCCGGGTTCATCGTCACGATGGCACTCATCGCGTACGCGTTCACGCACTGACAGACTGGACGCATGCGCCGCGGCTGTCGTGGCGCGCCAGCCACGAGGGAGTGCACGCATGACGGTCCGGATCATCCACGTCGGTCTCGGAGGGTGGGGCGGCAACTGGGCCCGCACCGCGATCCCGGAGGTCACCGAAGTGGAGGTGGTCGGGATCGTCGACCCGGTCCCCGCGACGCTGGACGCCGTGCGCACGGACCTCGGCCTGCCGGAGTCGGCGGCGTTCTCGTCCCTCACCGAGGCGCTCGTCGGGGTCGAGGCCGACGCCGTCGTCATCACGGCGCCCGCGGTGACGCACGTGCCGCTCGCGCTCGAGGCGCTCGAGGCAGGCAAGCACGTCCTCGTCGAGAAGCCGTTCGCCAACACCACCGACGAGGCCGTCACCGCCGTGCGCCGTGCGGAGGAACTCGGGCTCGTGCTGCAGGTCAGCCAGAACTACCGCTGGTACCCGGCACCCCGTGTCGCGCAGGAGCTGCTGGCGGCGGGCACGCTCGGCGAGCTGTCGGCGATCAACATCGACTTCCGGCAGTGGGACAACGACCTCGCGTTCGAGGAGCACCCGCACTACCGGTTCCCCCACGCCATGATCAACGACATGGCCATCCACCACTTCGACCTCATCCGGATGGTCACCGGACAGGAGGCCGTTCGCGTCTTCGCGAAGGCGTCGTACCCGTCGTACAGCAAGTACCAGGACGAGGCCGTCGCGTCGATGATCATCGAGCTCGAGGACGGACTCGTGGTCAGCTACCGCGGCAGCTGGCTGTCCCGCGGCCCCCGGACCGCCTGGGCCGGCGAGTGGAGCATCCAGGGCGAGGACGGCGAGGTGTGGTTCACGAGCCGCGACGGGTCGCCGAACGCCGTCGACGGTGACCGCGTCACCGTGCGCCGCACCCAGGACGACGAGGCCGAGGTCGTCGAGCTGCCGACGATGCCGCACACCGACCGACAGGGCGGGCTGCAGGCGTTCGCGCACTCGGTGGCGGGCGGTCCCGCGCCGGCGACGAGTGGCCGCGACAACCTGCGGAGCCTCGCGCTCATGGAGGCGGCGGGCCGCTCGGCGGCCTCCGGCCGTCCGGAGGACGTCGTCGTCCCGTCCTGACGCGCGGCGGGCTGCGCCGCCCGCGGCGGTGCCGAGACTCGCGGTGGGCGACGGTTCTCGGGCGCACGGCCACGAGAACTGTCGCCAGCCCCGAGACTCGGGCACGCCGGCCCGAGACTCAGGTGGCATCGGACGGGAGGCGCGGTGCGGGCCCGCCCCGCGCCTCCAGTCCTCGTGTGGCAGTGCCGAGACTCGCGGTGGGCGACGGTTCTCGGGCGCACGGCCGCGAGAACTGTCGCCAGCCCCGAGACTCGGGCACGCCGGCCCGAGACTCAGGTGGCATCGGACGGGAGGCGCGGTGCGGGCCCGCCCCGCGCCTCCAGTCCTCGTGCGGCAGTGCCGAGACTCGCGGTGGGCGACGGTTCTCGGGCGCACGGCCGCGAGAACTGTCGCCAGCCCCGAGACTCGGCCCCCGCGAGCAGCCGGCGGGCGCAGCCACCGCGCGCAGGCGCGCCCGTCCGCCGCGCGCCCGTCCGCCGCGCGCGGGACACGCCCGGGGCTGGACACGACCCCCGCCCGAGCGTGTACGAAATGGGGAATGGCCAAGGACAGTCTCCCCGAGCTCGAACTCGCGAACGTCCGCACGCGAGAGGGCATCACGGACACCGTGACCGAGATCCGTCGTCGTGCGGACATCCCCGCGCGCACCCGTCTGGCGATCGCGAAGACCAAGCAGCGCTGGCACCGTGACCCAACGCCCCTCGTGGCGATGGGCATGACCGCCGCGGCCGGTGTCGCCGCGATCGTCGTCGGCATCGCGATCCGCAACAAGCCCGCCGGGCACCTGGCCGAGCCGCCGGTGACCTCGGCGTTCACGGCGCTGCTGCCGTTCGGGGCACGCGGCGACGGACCCTCCGCCAAGGAGCAGGCGCAGTCCGGCCGGAAGGGCCGGAAGGCGCGTGCGAAGGCGGCCGAGGAAGCACTCGAGCGCGACCCGGTGCACAAGGCACGGGTGAAGCAGCGCGCCGGCATCGCAGCCGTGCAGCGCCGTGCCGACAAGAACCGCAAGGCTGCGGTGAAGCGGTCGAAGCAGGCCGTGAAGGCCGCGGCGAAGGGCTGAGACGATGGCATCCGACCACGGCAAGCCCGCCCCCGACGGCTCCCGGAAGCCGGACAGCCCGGCCGACCTGACGAAGCCGACGGTCGTCTACACGCTGAAGAAGACCCTCCGCGAGTTCTCCAGCGACCAGTGCACCGACCTCGCCGCGAGCCTGACGTACTACTCCGTCCTCGCGCTCTTCCCCGGGCTGCTGGCCGTGGTGTCGATCCTGGGACTCGTCGGCCAGGCGGACAACACGATCAAGACGCTGCTCGACATCATCGGCAACATCGGCTCGCAGGACGTCGTCAAGCTGTTGGAGGGTCCGATCGAGGGGCTCGTCCGGTCGCCCGCCGCGCCGGTCACGTTCATCGTCGGTGTCGTCGGTGCGGTGTGGTCGGCCTCCGGCTACGTCGGTGCCTTCGGCCGGGCGATGAACCGGATCTACAACGTCCGCGAGGGTCGACCGATCTGGAAGCTCCGCCCGACCATGCTCGGCGTGACGCTCTTCACGGTGATCCTGCTCGTGGTCGGCCTGCTCGTGCTCGTGTCCGGCCCGCTCGCCCGCAGCTTCGGTGACGTGATCGGCCTCGGCGACGTGGCGGTGACGGTGCTGAGCATCGTGCAGTGGCCGATCCTGCTCGTGATCGCGATGATCGTCGTCGCCGTCCTGTACTACTGGGCGCCCAACGTGCAGCAGCCGAACTTCCGGTGGGTGAGCGGCGGCTCGATCCTGGCGATCCTGATCTTCATCGTCGCCAGCGTCGGGTTCGGGTTCTACGTCGGGAACTTCTCGAACTACAACGCCACGTACGGCTCCCTCGGTGGGGTGATCGTCTTCCTGCTGTGGATCTGGATCACGAACAACGCGCTGCTGTTCGGCGCCGAGTTCGACGCCGAGCTCGAACGCGGCCGCCAGCTGCAGGCGGGCATCCGCGCCGAGGAGGACATCCAGCTCCCCGAACGCGACACCCGACAGATCGAGAAGCAGGACGAGAAGCGGGCGCAGGACGTCCTCGACGGCATCAAGATCCGCGAGGGCGCCGACCGCCGCTGACGGCTGGTTCCCGGCCGGCGCCGCTACGGTTCGGCCCGTGCCGTCCTTCCTCGAGGGGCTCCCGTTCTGGTGGCTCGTCCTCGCGCTCTTCGCCGTGGTGTTCTGCCGTGCGCAGGCCACCTACTGGCTGGCGCGCGGTGCGGTCGCCGGGGCCTCACGGTCGCGGTGGGGCCGCTGGCTCGACTCGGCTGCCGTCCGCCGCGGCTCGGCGCTGCTCGACCGCTGGGGGCTGCCGGTCGTCACGCTGAGCTTCCTGACCGTGGGACTGCAGACGATCATGAACGCGGCTGCCGGGGTCGCCCGGGTGCCGTGGTGGCGGTACACGATCGCGATGGTGCCGGGGTGCGTGGCGTGGGCGTTCGTGTACGCGACCGTGGGGATCGCCCTGTTCTGGGCCGTCGTCGCCACCGTCGCGGGGTCGCCGTGGGGCGTAGTCGCGCTCGTCGCGCTGCTCCTCGCCGCCGGGGCCGTGGTCTGGTCGGTGCGCCGGCGGGCCGGTCGTGCACGCGCCGGCGCCGGAGGCGGCGTCTCGTCTCGCTGAGACGAGGCGCCGCGTCGGGCGCGAGGCGCCGCGCCGGGCGCGAGGCGCCCCGTCGGGCGCGAGACGCCCCGTCGGGCGCGAGACGCCCCGTCGGGCGCGAGACGCCGCCGGATCGGGCGGTGTCTCGGTGTGGATGCGTCGTGTCGCGTGGCGCACGGCGTCTCGGACCAGCGAGACACGGCCTGGAGGCGCGGTGCGGCCCCGCCCCGCCGCCTCCGTAGGCTGGTGCGCATGACCGACACCGCGCCTCCAGCCCGTCCGACCGCTCTCGTCACGGGCGCGACCCGTGGGATCGGCCGGGCCATCGCGCTCGACCTGGGACGGACGCACCACGTGCTCGTCGGCGGCCGCAGCGCGGACGCCGTCGCCGCGGTCGTCGCCGAGCTGCCGAGTGCGGCGCCGTTCGTCGGGGACCTCGGCGCGGGGGACCGGCCGGCGCTGCCGGACCGGCTCGACGTGCTCGTGCACTCCGCGGGCGTCGAGCAGGGCACCACGGTCGCGGACACCCCGCGCGACGTGTGGGAGCAGGTCTTCGCCACGAACCTCTTCGCGGTCGCCGAACTCACCCGGGTGGCGCTCCCCGCGCTCCGGGCAGCGCGGGGGATCGTCGTGCCGATCAACAGCGGGTCGGGGTTCCACTCCGGCCCCGGCGGCGGCGTGTACGCGGCGTCGAAGTTCGCGCTCCGTGCCTTCGCGGACGCCCTGCGCGAAGAGGAACGGGGGAACGGCGTGCGGGTGTCGAGCGTGCACCCGGGGCGGACGGACTCGGACATGCAGCGCGCCCTCACCGAGAAGCTCGGCGAGGACTACGACACCGACTACTACCTCGCCCCCTCGGACGTGGCGGACGCCGTCCGGACCGTCGTCGACCTGCCCGAGCGGGGCACGATCGAGTCGCTCGCGATCCGGCCGACGCGGCGACGCTGAGTCCTCCTACGACAGCTCGAGCCTCGCGGTGAGGTCGAGGCGCTCGAGGAACGCCTCGTCGTGGCTCACCACGACGAGGGCCCCGCGGTAGGCGCGGAGCGCGTCCACGAGCTGGTCGACACTCGTCAAGTCGAGGTCGTTCGTCGGCTCGTCGAGCACCAGGAGCTGTGGCGGCGGGTCCGCGAGCACCAGGCTCGCCAGCGCCACCCGGAACCGCTCCCCACCGGACAGCGCTCCGGCCGGGCGGTCGACCGTGTCCCCGCGCACCAGGAACCGCGCGAGTCGGTTGCGGACCTCGGCCGGCGGGACGTGGGGTGCGTCCCGTCGGACGTTGTCGAGCACCGTGGCGGTGTCGTCGAGGGTGTCCTTCCGCTGCGGCAGGTACGCGATCCGGTCGACGTGCGGGACGGCACGGGTGTCCGGCAGCGGGTGCTCCCGGGCGTCGGGCACGCCCACGAGTTGTTCGAGCAGCGTGGTCTTGCCGACGCCGTTGTCCCCGGAGACGGCGATCCGCTCCGGCCCCTGCACGATCGTCTCGCGGCCGCGGACCGTGATCGTCGCGATCTGCCGGGAGGCCGGGACGTCCGGGTCCGGCAGCGTCACGTGGATCGACTCGTCGGTGCGGAGTCGGAGCTGCGCCTCCCGCTTGGCGTCGAGCGCTGCCGCCTCGTCGTCGGCGTACCCGGTGCGGAGCCGCCCGGCGGTCTGCTCCCCACGCTTCCGCATCTCGTTCGCGAAGATCTTCGGCATGCCCTCTGCCGCCTTGACGCCGGAGCGAGCCCGGCGCGCGATCTTCGTCTCCGCCTCGATCCGCTGCCGCTTCTCGGTGCGGTGCCGCTGCTCGGCGACCCGGACCTCGCGTTCGACGGCGGCCTGCTGCACGGCGAGGTGCTCCTCGAAGGCGCTGAAGGTCCCGCCGAACACCGTCATGCTCCCGGCCCGGAGCTCGCAGGTCTCGTCGACGTGCTCGAGGAGCTCCCGGTCGTGGCTGACGACGACGAGCGTGCCGTGCCAGTCGTCGACCATGTCGAGCAGCAACCCGCGGGCGCGGCGGTCGAGGTTGTTCGTCGGCTCGTCGAGGAACGCGATCGGCCGACCGCGCAGGCGGATGCCGGCGACCGCGACGAGCACGGCCTGCCCGCCGGAGATGGCGCTCGCCGGGCGCTCGAGATCGGCTGTGGTGCCGGACAAGCCGATGGAGTCGAGCGCCGCGGCGGCCCGCTCCTCGAGGTCCCACGCGTCACCGACCGCGTCGAAGTGCTCCGGCGAGGCGTCCCCGCCGAGGATCGCCCGCAGCGCGGTGAGCGTCGGTCGGATGCCGAGCAGGTCGGCGACCGCGGCGTCGTTCCCGGTCTGCAGGCGCTGCGGCAGGTGGTCGACGGGACCCGACGTCGTGACGGTGCCCGACGTGGGGTGGAGCCGACCGGTGACCAGCCGGACGAGCGTGGACTTCCCGGCCCCGTTCCTCCCGACCAGGCCGGTGCGGCCACGGCCGAAGGCGGTGGTGAGGTGACTGAGCGCGACGGTGCCGTCGGGCCAGGTGAAACTGACGTCGTTCAGGACGACGGACGGACTGATGGGCATGGAGGTGCCTCCCCGGTTGTCGAAGCTGGGCGCTCGACACCGGACCCACCGCCGAGGCGGTGGTGCGCCCGACGGGGCGCGTCATCACGGTGTCAGCGCGTGGGATGAGCAGAACCGGTGATGGCCAGCAAGGCGTCTCTTCCGTCGGGGGACCCCCGTGTCCGCCATCCGTGCTGCCGGTCGGTCGTCCCGCCCCGGGAGCCTCGTGATGACGACGAGGTCCCACAACGCTACGCCCGCGTCCCGCGGACACGCAAGAGGTGACAGGCTGGGGGCATGCCGGAGAACCTGCTGCCGAACCCGACCGCGAACCCCGAGACGCTGCTCCCCGCCGAGCCGGAGGTGACCGCTGCGCTCGCCGCCGACGCCCCTGTCGCGAGCGTCGTGGTGTCGCACCCGTCGTCGAGCCTGGCGTGGGCGCTCCTCGCCGACGAGGCCTGGGCGCGCGGGGCCACGCTCGAGTCCTACGCGTACGCCCGGGTGGGGTACCACCGCGGCCTCGACGCGCTCCGCAAGGCGGGGTGGCGCGGGGCCGGGCCGGTGCCGTGGTCGCACGAGCCGAACCGTGGCGTGCTGCGGGCCCTGTTCGCCCTGCGCCGCGCGGCGTCGGCGATCGAGGAGCCGGGCGAGCCCGAGCGCCTGACGGAGTTCCTGAACGCGTCCGACCCCGAGGCGCTGCCGGCGCTGTCCGCGGAGTAGGTCGAGTAGCGCGAGCTGCTGGCGCACAACCAAAGTCGCCCCGAACCACGCAGATGCGCGGTTCGGGGCGACTTTGGTTGTGCGAGGCCGGCGCCGGCGCGCCGCCGAGGCGGCTGCCGCCGGCGCCCCGCCTACGCCAGCACCACGCTCCACGAGAACGCCTGCGGCCAGAGCTGGTGCTCCGGCAGCACGTCGAGGCCGCACGCACGCGAGCCGAGCCCGTGCTGCGCAGCGTCGAGGTACAGGTACAGGTGCTCCGACACGGGCAGCTCGTACGGGTGCATCGCGCGGCCGATCTGCTGCGCGGTCCACGGCGAGAGCGTGAAGCCCGCACGGTGCGACCCCACGGTCGACACGGTCAGGTCGCCCACCGACAACTCCCGCACGTCCGGGCGGTGCCCGGTCTCCTGCGGCATCGAGTACTCGACCCCGAGCGACCGCACCGGAGCCGTGAAGCGTCCGACCCGGGCAGCGTGCGACGAGTCCGCGTAGGACTCCAGCGGCCCCGTCCCGAACCACGACGCGTCGCCGTCGGCGAAGGACGCCGGCAGGTCGAACCGCACACCGATGCGGGGCCACGTGACGTCCCAGGCACCGAACGGCACCGCGTCGGTCTGCAGCTGCAGCCCGGCGTCCGTCAGGGTCCAGCGGTGCGTGACGTCGACGCCCCACCCGCTGTTCGCCGCCGCGACGCGGACGCGCTGCTCCAGGCCGTGGTCGGTCCGGGACACCGACACGAGCCGGTGCGTCAGCCGGTCGAGGCCGCGCTCCCGCCAGCGTGTCGCCGACGCTGGAGCGGACGGGTCGCCGACGCCGTGGGTCAGCACCGGGTCGGCCGTCTCGTAGCCACCCTGCGACGCGAGACTGTCGTTGTCGGTCGGTGCGCGCCACAGCTCGAGCCGCGGCCCGGCCACCTCGTGCCCCTTCCAGGACACCAGGTCACCGCGGGCCGAGAACGTCCCGTCGCCGAGTCGGTCGCCGTCCCACCCCTGACCGGAGGCCCGTGGTGCGTCCGCCACGCGCGACGCGACGAGCGTCTGGGTGCGTGCCAGGACGTGGCCGGTGTCCGCCCACGAGGTCGGCCCGGCCAGTTCGGCCGTGACGTCGAACCACAGCTCGTCGCCGGGGGCGAGCGTCGCGGTCGTGGCCTCGAGCACCTCGTCCGGCACCGGCACGGTCGCCGACCCGCGCGCGGCGACGACACCGGGGGCGAACCGGCCCTCGTGCTCGACGACGCCGTTCCGTGCGAGCGTCCAGTGGAACCGGAGCCCGGCGGTCGACGCGGAGTGGAAGCGGTTCTCGATGAGCACCGTGCGGTCCGAGACGGCGAACCGGATCGGGGCGACCACGGCCGCGAACTCGGCGAGGCCCGGGGTGGGGGAGTCGTCGGGCAGGACGAGGCCGTCCATCACGAAGTTGCCGTCGTGGACCACCTCGTGGAAGTCACCGCCGTACGCGTAGTACGGCGTGCCGTCGGCCGTGTGGGCGAGGAGTCCGTGGTCCCGCCACTCCCAGACGAACCCGCCGTGCAGGCGCGGGTACCTGTCGACCAGGGCCTCGTACTCGGCGATCTGCCCCGGGCCGTTGCCCATCGCGTGCACGTACTCGCAGTGGATGAACGGCTTCGACCGCTGGCGAGCGGCCTCCGCGGGACCGCAGCCGAGCAGGGGCGTGGCCGGACCGCCGCCGATCGACTCGGTCTCCTGCAGCGTCGGGTACATCCGCGAGTACACGTCGGTGTACTCGCCCGTGTAGTCGCCCTCGTAGTGGACGGGACGCTCGGCGTCGCGGTCGTGCACCCACTGCGCCATCGCCGCGAGGTTCCGGCCCGTGCCCGACTCGTTGCCGAGCGACCACATCACGATCGAGGCGTGGTTCTTGTCCCGCTCGACCGTCCGCGCGATCCGGTCGAGGTAGGCCTCGCGCCAGTCGGGGTCGTCCGAGGGGTTGCCGACCCAGTCGGTGAAGACGAACCCGTGCGTCTCGAGGTCGCACTCCAGGATCACCCAGAACCCCAGCTCGTCCGCGAGGTCGAGCACGCGCGGGTGCGGCGGGTAGTGCGAGGTCCGGATGGCGTTGACGTTGTTGCGCTTCATGAGGGCCATGTCGGCCCGGGCGTGGGCCTCGTCGAACACCCGACCGCGCTCCGGGTGGGTCTCGTGCCGGTTCACCCCGTGGAAGACCACGCGCTCGCCGTTGACGAGGAACCGGTCGCCCTCGATCGCCACGGTCCGGAAGCCGAGCCGCAGCGAGACGGTCTCGCCGCCCGCGCTCCCACCGGCTGCGGTCCCCGTGGACACCGTCGCGTCGTACAGCTCCGGGAGCTCGGCGCTCCACGGTTCGACGCCCTCGACCTCGATCGGGGCGACGTCGTCCGGGCCCGCCCACACCACGTCGACGCCGAGCGACGGCACGGCGAAGCGCACCGGGAACACGGCGTCGAGCGTCGGGAACGTGATCGTCCCGGTGCCGGTCGACGGCCGGCCGGACGCTGCCGTGCCCGCCGTCGCAGCGGATCCGAGCGTCGAGGCCCACCCGGCGCGCACGAACACGTCGTCGACCGGCGCGGTCGGCCGGGCGAGCAGCGTGACGTCGCGGAAGATGCCGGGCAGCCACCACTGGTCCTGGTCCTCCAGGTAGGAGGCAGCCGACCACTGGTGCACCCGGACCCGCACCTCGTTCGACCCCGACCGCAGCACGTCCGTCACGTCGAACTCCGTCGCGAGCCGCGATCCCGTGCTCCACCCCACCAGCGAGCCGTTCACCCACACCCGGAAGTGCGACTCCACGCCGTCGAACCGCAGCAGCACCCGGGCAGCCGCGTCGAAGGACGTCGGCAAGGAGAACGTGCGCCGGTAGTCCCCGGTCGGGTTCTCCTCCGGCGGGTGCGGCGGATCGATCGGGAACGGGTACTGCAGGTTCGTGTAGCTCGGCGCGCCGTGGCGGTGCAGCACCCAGTGCGCCGGCACCGGGAGGGTGCCCCACTCGTCCTCCGGCCCGGGTTCCGGCACGTCCGCCACCGGCGACCACCGGAAGTCCCACTCCCCGTTCAGCGACAGGGACGGGGCGTCGGTGTGCAACCAGGCTCGTGGGGACAGTCGGGTGTCGGAACCCGGGGACGTGGAGGAGAGTGCGGCGATGGTCAACCCTTGACCGATCCTTCCGTGAGGCCCCCGCGCCAGAAGCGCTGCAGGACGATGATGGCGATGACGAGCGGGATCACCGAGACGAGCACCCCGCCGGTGGTGAGCTGGTAGAACTCCGGCAGCCGGTCGACCTGCGATCGCCAGTTGTTGAGTCCCAGTGTGATCGGGTACAGCTTCTGGTCGGCCAGCATGATGAGCGGCAGGAAGAAGTTGTTCCAGATGCCGACGACCTGGAACAGGAACACGGTGACGAGCGCCGGGGTCATCTGCCGCAGCACGATGGTGTGGAAGATCCGGAGCTCGCCGGCGCCGTCGATGCGGGCCTGCTCCAGGAGCGCCGTGTCCACCGACGCCGCGGCGTACACGCGGCAGAGGAACAGGCCGAACGGCGAGACGAGGCTCGGGATGAGCACGCTCCAGTACGTGTCGGTGAGCCCCAGCGTCGAGAACAGCAGGAACAGCGGCAGGGCCGTCGCGGTCCCCGGCACGAGCACGCCGCCGAGGATCGTGCCGAACACGAGCTGTCGACCCCGGAACTCGTACTTCGCGAGCGCGTAGCCACCCGCAGCGGCGAAGTACGTCGCCAGCACCGCACCGACGCCCGAGTACAGGATGCTGTTCGCGATCCACCGGACGAAGATGCCGCCGTCGTAGGTGAACACCTGCTGGAGGTTGCTGAACAGCGCGAAGTCACCGCCGAACCAGAACCCGTTCGTGGCGAACAGCGCCCCGGTGGTCTTCGTCGCGGCGATGATCACCCAGTACAGCGGGACGAGGAAGTAGATCGCGACGATGACGAGGATGCCCGTCACGACGATCTGGGACTTCCCGGAGCGGTCGAGCTTGCGGCGCTGGTGCGCCGAGATCGACGTGGTGTCGAGCCGTTCCGCGTTGACGCGGGTGGCCGGCGCTTCGATGGCTTCGCTGGTCATGCGTCCGCCCCCTTCGTTCCGTTCTGCAGACCGGACCCGCCCTGGAGGCTCGGTGCGGCTTGGGTGGTGACCACCTGTCGGGCGGATGCGCGCGTCTGGAGCGCGCGCTGCGCCTCCAGGCCGTCCCGCTTCGCCCGCTTGCGGCGATCCCGTTCGTCCTTCGGCGGACGGTTCGTCAGCGCGAGGAACGCGAACGACAGGATGAACGCGGCCAGCGCGATGATGACCGCCTGCGCACTCGCGACGCCGTACTCGTTGAACGCGAACGCGTTCGTGTAGGCGGCGTAGTTCGGCGTGTACTCGGTGTCGATCGCCGGGGCGACCGTGGACAGGATCTGCGGCTCGGCGAAGAGCTGCAGCGTGCCGATGATCGAGAACACCGTCGTGAGGACGAGGGCCGGGGCGATGAGCGGGATCTGGATCCGCCAGGCGACCTGGAACGCGTTCGCGCCGTCGACCTTGGCGGCCTCGTAGACCTCACCGGGGATGGACTTCAGCTGCGCCACGATGATGAGCATGTTGTAGCCGGTGTACGTCCACGTGACGATGTTCGCGATCGACCAGAGCACGCTGTTCGCGCCGAGGAAGTCCGGCTGGAGCCCGACGGACTGCAGCAGGGACACGATCGGGGACAGGCCGGGCACGTACAGGAACGACCAGAGGATCGTCGCGATGACGCCGGGGACGCCGTACGGCATGAAGTAGATCGCGCGGAAGAACCCGGGCCAGCGGGCGCTCGCCGACTCGAGCAACAGCGCGAGGATCGTGCACGCGATGATCATCACGGGGACCTGCACGATGCCGAACAGCAGCATGCGGCCGATCGAGGCGACGAAGCCGGCGTCGTTCAACGCGGTGACGTAGTTGTCGAACCCGGCGAACCGGCCGGTGACGCCGTCCTCGCCGAAGAGCCCCTGCCGGTCCACCGTGGTGAAGCTCTGGAACAGCGCGCTGATGATCGGGATGATGAACGTCAGCACGAACAGGGCGAGGAAGGGTGCGAGCAGGATCCACGGGGCTCGCTTCTGGGCGACCGTGGCCTTCGTGCTCGTGCGGAAGCCGTTCTTCGGCTGTGTCGTGGTCATCGTGCCGTCCTCACGCTGAGGCCCTTGTCCTTGAAGGACTGGACGATCTCCTTCTGGGCGAGCTCGACCGCGTCGGTGAGCTTCAGGCCGCTGGTGAGCTTGCGGCGGAACTGGTTCTGCAGGCTCGTGAAGGCCGACTGCGTGACCGGGGACCACGACCAGTCGACGTTCTGCTCCTTGGCGGCGGGGACGAAGACGTCCTCGTTGTAGTTCTGCCCGGAGAACCACTTGCTCGGCTGCTCGCGCTGCGCCCCGATGTAGTCCTTCGCGGGGGACCACCCGATGCCGCAGTGCTTGATCATCGCGTCGATGCCCTCCTTCGAGGTGGTCATCCAGGTGATGAACTCGAGCGCCTCCTTCGGGTGCTTCGAGTTGGCGAGCACCGCCGCCGTCGAACCGCCGATCGCGCTCGAGCCGAAGCCGGTGTCGCCCCACTTCTGCATCGGCGCGACCTTCCACTTGCCCTCGCCGCCCTGCACGGACTCGATGAGGGCGTCACCCCAGCTCGCGCTCGTGACGGCCGCGATCTTGCCGCTCGCCGCCGCGGCGTACCAGCCGGGGGAGTACGCGCCGGCGCTCGTGTCGACGAGCTTGTCGTCGATGACGCCGTCGAAGAACTCCGCGACCATGAGGGTCTTGTCGTCGGTCATGTCGACGACCCACTCGTCACCGTCGACCCTGAACCAGCGCGCCCCGGCTTGCTGCGCGTACGCGGCGAAGGGCGAGGCGTCGGACACCGGGAACACCTCGAGGTAGTTCTGCGCACCGGTCTTCCGGACCTTCTCGGCGAGGTCGCGCCACTCGTCCCACGTCGTCGGGGGTTCACCGCCGGCCTGCTCGAGCAGCGCGGTCTGGTAGTAGAAGCCCATGGGGCCGGTGTCCTGGGGGATGCCGTAGATCCCGTCGACGAACGAGACCTGGGCCCAGGCGGCGTCGTCGTACTTCGCCTCGTGGTCCTTCGCGCCGTAGCGGGCGAGGTCGACCAGACCGTTCGCGAGCATGAACTCCGGGATCTGCCGGAGCTCGACCTGCCCGATGTCCGGGCCACCGCCGGCGGCCAGCGCGGAGTACATCTTCTGGTAGCCGCCGCTGTTGCCGCCCGGGATCCAGTTCGCGTTCACCTGGATGTCCGGGTGCGTCTCGTTCCACACGTCGCAGACCTTCTGCAGGTCCTTCAGCCAGGCCCAGTAGGTGAGTTCGACCTTCTGGCCGCTCGCGGCTGCGGGCACGAGCGCGGCCTTGTTGACGTTCGTCGAGCCGGGCACTGCACACCCGGCGAGGAGTCCGGCGGCAGCCGTGCCGAGGCCGAAGCCCAACAGCTGTCGTCTCGATACGGGGCGTCGGTTCGGTTGTGGCGTCATTGCCTGGACTCCGGTTCGTCGTCGAGCGGGGTGGCCTCCAGCCAACCACAAAACCGAGCGCGGCTGTACTTTCGCGCAGACTCTGGACGTTCCCTCCGGACGTGGAACACCGTGCCCTGCGTGGGTGGAGTGTGGGCCAACACGAAACGTCGGGGTCCGTGACAGCCTCGGCGACCGTCCGAGAGGAGCTGCCATGACGTCGACCAACGCGACGAGCGAACTGCACGGGATCCTGGGAGAGCGGCTGGAGGGCGGTGGCACGTGGGCGTGGGCCTACGCCGACGTCTCCGGCAACGTCGAGGACCCACGACGACAGGCGGCGCTCAAGCTCCGCGGGGTCGAGGAGGCACTGCGCGCGCAGGGCGCCTCGGACGAGGTCGTCGACGTCATCGCCGGCGAGTTCGAACAGGAGCCAGGGGTCCCCTCGCCCGTCACCCGCTACGTGCTCGTCCACGACGGCGCCGTCGTCCTGAGCGAGGTGCTGCCCGGCCACCTGCACGGCGTGGAGTCCGTCGGCGTCGGTGCCGTGCCGGACCTCGTGCCGCTCGTCGCCCACCGCCCGGTCGACCTGCCGTTCCTGGTCGTGCACGCCGGCAAGGAGGGCGGTGCCTTCCGCGCGTACCGACTCGGGCACGCGCCCGTCGCGCTCGACGAGCAGCAGGTCCAGGGGCGCAACGACACCCTGCACTACGCGAAGGCCGGGACCGGCTGGAAGCAGCCGCACTGGCAGCAGCACACCGAGGAGATCTGGAAGCAGAACTCGTCGGAGACCGCCGCCGCCGTGGACGAGGCCGTCCGCACGATGCGGCCCGGGCTCGTCGTCGTCGCCGGTGACGTCACAGCACGCGAGCTGCTCGTGAAGGCGCTGTCGAGCGAGAGCCGTGCCCTGACCTCCGTGTTCCCCGGGGACCCGCGATCGGACGCATCGTCGAAGCAGGCGTTCGTCGAACACGTCGAGACCGCGCTCGCCCGTGTCGTCGCCACTCGGCGGCACGACCTCGAGGACCTGCTCCGCACCCACGTCGGCCGGGGCGACAACCTCGCGGTGACCGGGCTCGGCTCCGTCGTCGCCGCGCTGCAGCAGGCGCAGGGAGCGGTCGTCGCGCTCGACGCCGTGGCGGTCGGGGACCGGACGCTCCTCGCGCTCGCCGGGGCTCCGTGGGTGGCGACCGCGCCGGAGCAGGCGGCGGGGACTCCCGTGATCGGACCGGTGCCCGCCGTGTGCGCGCTCGTGCGTGCCGCGGTGCTCACGGACGCCGAGCTCCAGCTCGTGAACGCCGCGTCCTTGCCCGGCGGAGTGGCTGCGGCCGCGCTCCTGCGGTGGCCCGTGGGTCCCGCCGTGCCCGCCTGAGCCTGGGCTGCTCGGGCGTACCTGGTTGAAACGGGCGTACCTGGTCGATCTTTTCGACCAGGTACGCCCGTTTCCGCGTTCCATCGCGGGCGTTCTGGGACGTTTCAGTCGTGCAGTGTCCGATCGCGGTGGGGGACCAGGGGGAGCGCCAGCAACGGCAGGACCCCGACGATCGAGAACGACGCCGCGAACCCGAGCGCCCCCACGAGCGCGCCGACCCCGGGACCGACGGCGCTCGCCGCGATGAACTGCCCGGTGTTCTGCGCGCCGAGGGCCCGGCCCGACCAGAACGGCCCCGCCGCCTCGGCCACCGACGTGTACGCGAGACCGTTGTCGGCGACCGTGACGCTCGTCGCGACCACGAGGAACACCGCTGCGGCGGCGAGGTGCGTCGTGTCGACCAGCGCCAGCAGTCCCATCACGACGGCGGCACTCACCGCGACGATGCGCAGCGGCCCGACCCGTGACCCGGCGCGGTCGCTCCAGGCGCCGACGAGGATCCGGCCGATCGCGCCGACGAACTGCGACGCCCCGACGAGCAGCCCCGCCGCAGGGGTCGACCAGCCGAGGCCGACGAGCCACACCAGGCCGTACGTCGACAGCGTGAACTGCGGCACCACCAGCAGGATCGACACCGCGTGGATCCGCCAGAGGAACCCGTTCGTCCGGTACGGGTTCGCCACGTGCTCCACCGGGGCGTCCGCACGGGCCGGCCGGGGCGGGTTCGCGATGCCGATCGCGCACAGCACGGCGAGCACGGCGCACAGGACGATCGGCAGCACCAGGGCCGAGCGGATGCCGGCCGCCTCGGCGAGCTGCGGCACCGTGACCGCTGCGAGCGTCACCCCGAGCGGCTGCGACATCTGCCGGATGCCCATCGCGAGGCCCCGCCGCTCCTTCGGGAACCAGCCCACCACGACCCGACCGCTGGCGGCGTTCGTCGAGGCGCTCGTCATGCCACCCGCGAGGAACGCCAGCCCGAGCAGCACCGGGTTCCCCGCCGCGGCCCAGGCCCCGACGACCGCCAGGGTGGTGAGCACCAGACCGCCCGCGATGACGACGCGCTCGCCGAAGCGGTCCGTGACGGCTCCCCAGGCGATGAGCGTGAGGACCATGCCGAAGGTCGGTGCCGCGGCGAGCAGTCCCGCCTGGGTGAGCGACGCGCCCTGGGCGTGCAGGTACGGGATGAGCAGCGCCGGGGCGGACACCACGAGGGTGCCGGCGGCCTGGGCGGCGACGCCGAGGGCGAGCATCGTCCAGGCGCGGGAGGTGGTTGTCACGAGCATCGTTTCGTTGCGGAACTGATTGGGCGGTGTCAATCAACCCAGTCCAAAACGGTATACCAACTGGCGGTCGACGCTACTAGGCTGGATCGCCGTGACAGAGACGACCGATGCAGCGCCCGTGTCGCAGACGAGTCAGCTCTACGACAACCTGCGTGCCGCGATCCTGACCCTCGAGATCGCGCCGGGGGAGCGCATCTCCGAGCGCGGCCTCGAGGCGCGGTTCCACGCCTCGCGCACACCGGTGCGCGCAGCGTTGTCGCGGCTCGAGCGCGAGGGGCTCATCCTGCACGAGGGTCGCTCGTGGACGGTGACCCCGATCGACCTCGACGAGATCGCCTCGCTCGCGGAGCTCCGTGGCGTGCTCGAACCCGCCGCCGCCCGGCTCGCCGTCGGGCGTGCCTCCGAGGAGCAGCTCGCCGAGGTCCGCGCACACCTCGACACGCTCCGGCCGACGCCCGACCAGCAGGCCGGCATCCGGATGGGCTCGACCTTCCACCTCGACCTCGCCGCGCTCGGCGGCAACCGGTTCATCACCGACGCCATCGCCGACGCCCTCACCCGCCTGGAGCGCACGCGCTGGATCGAGGTCCGTACGCCCGAGGCCCGCGACGCCGCGTGGGCGGAGCACAGCGCCATCATCGACGCCGTGCGCGCCGGTGACGCCGACCGCGCGGCCGAGCTGCTCGCGGCGCACGTCGCCGGGACGAACGACCGCCTGCTCGCGTGGATCGCGCAGGAGCGCCGCCGTCTGCGCGGCGCGGGCATGGCGATCGTGGGCAGCACCGAGCGCTGACGGGCTCACGCACGCCGCGTGCCCTGGAGGCGACCGATCTGCAGGAGGCACGGTGCGGGGCGGACCCGCACCGTGCCTCCTGGCCGGTGGCTACGGTTTCGTCGCGGTGTCCTCAGCCGCGTCGATCTGGTCGAAGATCCAGGCGTTCCCGCCGTCGGTGTGGTCGAGCAGTGCGTCGCGCACCTCGGCCTCGTCGGTGGTGAGCTTGATCGCGTTCTTGCTGCCGGACCGTGTCGACTGGGACATCGTTTCTTCTCCTGTGTGTGTGGGCACCGTTCGCGGTGCGCTTCCTCACGGGACGTACTGAGGTCGCACCAGTGTGCGGTCAGCACCGCCACTGCGCAAGGGATTCCGGTCACGTGGGGAAAAGTCCCGGCGTGCACCATGCCTAGGATGGTCCGGCCGCACGGCTCGCGGCACGGAAGCAGCGGACGTCGGACGGGAGGCACGGCTTGGCCGAGCAGCGCACCGCACCTCCCACGGTCTACGACGTGGCCTCCGCCGCTGGTGTCTCGATCGCCACGGTGTCGCGCGTGCTGCGCACGCCCGACGCGGTCCGCGAGGGCACCCGAGACCGGGTCCAGGCGGCGATCCGCACCCTCGGCTACGTGCCGTCCGGCAACGCCCGGGCACTGGCGGGCAAGCGCACCGGTGTGGTCGGACTCCTGCTGCCCGGGTTCGACGTCGTGCCGGACGAACGACCCGACCTCGTGACCGACGGCGGCGTCCGTGTGGTCGACGACCGACGGCACGTGACGCAGCCGTTCTCGTCCAACCTGTACTTCGACGAGGTCCTGCGCGGCGCCGAGACCGAGGCGTGGCAGCGCGGCCTGGCGCTCATGGTGGCGGCGGGGCGTGGATCCTCCCGCGACGTCATCGTCAACGACGTCGCCGGCCGGGTGGACGGACTCGCGGTGCTGGCGCAGACCGTGCCGGACGACCTGCTCGAGCACGTCGCCCGACGGATCCCGGTCGTCGTGCTCGCCGACGACCGTCGCTCGCACGGCTTCGACTCCGTGAGCGTCGACAACGCCGCGGGGATGCGGACGCTCGGCTCGCACGTCATCGGTCGGCTCGGCATCCGGTCGTCACTCGTGTACCTGGCGGGACCGATCGACTCCCCGGATGACATCGAGCGCTCGGCGGGGTTCCGGCAGGCGCTCGACGACCACGGGGTGCCGGCGTCGGCGGTCCGGGTCGTGCACGGCGACTTCGGTCGGGTCCGGGCACGGGAGCTCGCGGCGCAGCTGCTCGACGGGGACGCCGTCCCCCGGGCGATCGTGTGCTCGAACGACCAGTCCGCGCTCGGGGTCCTCGACGCTGCGGTGGCCCGGGGTGTGCGGGTGCCGGAGGACCTCGTCGTCACCGGGTTCGACGGCATCGACGCGGGGCGGTTCTCGGTGCCCCGCCTGACGACCGTGCACCAGCCGATGGGGGAGCTCGGGCGCGCTGCCGTCCGGGCGATCGTGGATCGGTTGGAGCGACGTGAGGGGCCGCCACGGGCGATGCGTCTGCCGGTCGAGGTGCTCCTGCGCGAGAGCTGCCCGCCGGCGCTGTAGTCGCGCGCCGCGCGCTCGCTCGCGCGCCCTCGCACGGTGCGAGGTCGTGCCGCGCGCCTGTCGCGCCCGCCGCGCCAGTGTGCGAGGTCCCGCGCAGTGTGCGGGGCTCGGACCCTCGCACGCAGGACGGAACCTCGCACACTGCGATCCCGACCCTGCGATCCCGACCCGCTCGCCGCTCGCCCGCGCGCCCTTGCACGGTGCGAGGTCGCTTCGCGCCCGCCGCGCCAGTGTGCGAGGTCCCGCGCAGTGTGCGGGGCTCGGACCCTCGCACGCAAGACGAAACCTCGCACACTGCGATCCCGAGCCTGCGATCCCGAGCCGCGCGCGACCGACCCGCGCGTCCTGACCCGCGCGCGACCGACCCGCGCGTCCTGACCCGCCCGCGACCGACCACGCGACCCCGCGACCCGTACCGCCCCGGCAATCAAACCCGCGGTTGCGCGACGCGATGTAAGCGCATACATTGTCTCCGTACCGACTCGACACGGAGGTCGACCGAGCAATGACGCTTCCCCCACAGCGCACGCGCGGGCAACAAGAGCCGCGCACCCCGGGCACCCGCCGGGGACGGCGTGGCCGTCTCATCGCGGCCATCGCCGGCATCGCGGTCGTGGCCCTCGCGGCCACCGGCTGCAGCATCCAGGTCCGGTCCCAACCGGACCCGAGCATCGGCAAGGACACGATGCTCATCAACGCGGACCACGGCAACCCGTTGTTCGACCGCAACTTCAACCCGTACATCGCGAACGCCCGCACCGCGAGCAAGTGGATGTACGAGCCGCTCATCGAGGTGAACCCCCTCGACGGCAAGCGGAACCCGTGGCTCGCGAGCTCGTGGACGCAGCCGGATGCGAAGACGATCGACATGACGATCCGCAGCGGTGTCGAGTGGTCCAACGGCGACCCGTTCACCGCGAAGGACGTCGTCTTCACGTTCGACCTGCTGAAGAAGTTCCCCGCGATGGACATCAAGGGCGCGTGGCAGCACATCGACACGATCGAGCGGAAGGGCGACCACGTCGTCTTCCACCTCAAGTCGGAGGACGTCCCGAGCCTGACGATCATCGGCCAGACGTACATCCTCGGCGAGAACCACTGGGGCAAGGTGAAGGACCCCACCACCTGGAGGGACCCGAACCCCGTCGGCACCGGCCCGTTCGTGCTCGGCAACTACACCGACCAGCAGTACTCGATGGACAAGAACCCGAAGTACTGGCAGGCCGACAAGATCGCCATCAAGCACCTCATCCTGCCGGCGACGAACACGCAGCTCGACACCGTCACGCGCGGCTACGACTGGGCGTACTCGTTCATCTCCGACGTCAAGGGCACCTGGGGCGCCGCCTCGAAGACGAACACGTACTGGTTCCCGCCGGGCGGTGTGATCGGCCTGATCCCGAACCTCACGAAGGCGCCGTACAACGACGTCAACGTCCGCCGGGGCATCTCGCTCGCGCTCGACCGCGACGACATCGCCGAGACCGCGACCGAGGGCAACCTGAAGGCCGCGGCGCAGACCGGCCTGATCCTGCCGAACCAGGAGCAGTACGTGAACGAGGACATCCCGAACAAGGGTGTCGTCACGCAGGACACGAAGGCGGCCGTCGCCAGCTTCGAGAAGTCCGGCTACACGGTCCAGGACGGCAAGATCGTCAAGGACGGCAAGCAGCTCGAGATCAAGATCATGACCGCGAACGGCTACTCCGACTGGCTCCGCGCCGCGCAGGAGGTCCGCCGCAACCTGACCGCCATCGGCATCAAGGTGACGATCCAGGCACCGCAGCCCGCCGGGTACCAGCAGAACATCAACAACGGCACGTTCGACATGGCGATGGGCGGCATGGGCAACGGCGACGTCTACCAGGCGTTCAACTCCCTGCTCAGCAGCGACTTCTACCAGCCGGTCGGCAAGTCGACCGTGAACAACTACGAGCGGTACAGGAACGCCGACACGCAGAAGCTCCTCGACGAGTACAAGGCGACGACGGACACGGCGAAGCAGCAGGAGATCCTCGACCAGCTGCAGGAGGTCGTGTACAACGACCTGCCCGTGATCGGCATGTACTACGGCGGTCTCTGGGGCCTCTTCAACACCGGCAAGTTCGTCGGGTGGCCCAGCGCGGAGGACCCCTACATGGCGCCGCAGAACTACGATTCGGCTCCGCTGCTCATCTTCTCGAAGCTCCGTCTGCGCGACAGCGCCGCGGGCCGGGAGATCCTCAAGGAACAGGAGGAGGGCAAGTGAAGTACATCCTCCAGAAACTCGTCCTCTTCGTCCTGACCCTCTGGGCCGCGGTCACGCTGAACTTCGTGCTCCCGCGACTCATGCCGGGCAGCCCGACCGACGCCGCCCTGGCGAAGCTCAGCCAGAACGGCCCGGTCACCGACGCCACCAAGAAGGCCATCGAGGCGCAGCTCGGCGTCCCGACCGGCAATCTCTGGGACCAGTACGTCAGCTACCTGCACCAGATCGTGACGCTCGACTTCGGCACGAGCTACACGTTCTACCCGCAGCCGGTCGGCGACCTCGTCGCCCGAGCCCTGCCGTACACGCTGATCCTCGTCGGCGTCGTGACGATCCTCGCCTTCGTGCTCGGCACCCTGATCGGTGTCGGCGCGGCGTGGAAGCGCGGCACCTGGCTGGACTCGCTCCCGACGCTGTCGGGCTCGTTCATGTCGACGTTCCCGTACTTCTGGACGGCGCTCCTGCTGCTGTTCTTCCTCGGCTACGTGGCCCACTGGTTCCCGACCACGGGTGCCTACTCGGCGACGACGACACCGGGCCTGAGCGGCGCGTTCATCGGGGACGCCCTGCAGCACGCGGTGCTGCCGGCGGTCACGATCCTCGTGACGAGCCTCGGCGGCTGGATCATCGGCATGCGCAACGCGATGATCAACACCCTCGGTGACGACTACGTGACCTTCGCCGAGGCGAACGGTCTCCGCGGACGCACCGTGGCGATCCGGTACGCGGCCCGCAACGCGATCCTGCCGAACCTGACCGGTTTCGGTCTGGCGCTCGGTGGCGTGGTCGGCGGTTCGGTCCTGGTCGAGCAGGTGTTCGGCTACCCGGGCATCGGCTACCTGCTGTTCAACGCCGTGATCGGGCAGGACTACCCGCTCATGCAGGCCCTCTTCCTGATGATCACCGTGTCGGTGCTCATCGCCAACTTCATCGTGGACGTCCTCTACGGCGTCCTGGACCCGAGGACGCGCCGATGACGAACAACGCGACCGTCGCAGTACGGACCCAAGACAAGAACGAGCAGCAGGCCCCGAGCAAGCTCAAATCCATAGCAAGACAGTTCGGCGTCGTCTGGAGCAACACCAAGGCCCGGATCGGCATCATCATCCTCGCGGTCTTCGTCGTGGTCGCGCTCGCAGCCCCGCTCCTCGCCCCCTACGGCGCCAGCCAGAACGGGTTCGCCCGCAGCGCCGACGCCACGTGGGCGCACTGGATGGGCACGACCGCCGCCGGCGAGGACGTCCTGTCCCAGATCATCTACGGCGCCCGGATCTCCGTGCTCGTCGGTGCCGTCGCGGGCCTGTTGTCCACGCTCGTCGCCGTCGCGATCGGCCTCAGCTGGGGCTACGTCCGCGGCTGGATCGCCGAGGTCATCGGGTTCATCGTGAACCTGTTCCTCGTCATCCCCGGCCTGCCGCTCATGATCGTCATCGCCGCGTACCTGCAGAACGGCGGCATCGCGGTCATCATCGCGGTGATCGTGGTCACCGGCTGGGCCTGGGGCGCGCGCGTCCTGCGCAGCCAGACGCAGTCCCTCCGCGGCCGTGACTTCGTGACCGCGGCACAGTTCTCCGGCGACGGCGCGACGCGCATCGTGTTCCGCGAGATCCTGCCGAACATGACGAGCCTCATCGTCGGCTCGTTCTTCGGTGCAGCCACGAGCGCGATCCTCGCCGAGGCAGGCCTCGAGTTCCTCGGGCTCGGCGACTCGTCGATCGTCAGCTGGGGCACGATCCTCTACTGGGCGCAGAACTCCAACGCGCTGCTCACGGGTCAGTGGATCCTGCTGTTCGCCCCGGGTCTCTGCATCGCACTCCTCGCGATGAGCCTCACCCTGATCAACTTCGGCGTCGACGCCGTGTCCAACCCGCGGCTGCGCGAGGGCGCGCGGCCCCGTAAGGAGAAGACCGCATGAGCGGGTCGCGAGCACCGCAACCAGCAGACGGCCTGGAGGCGCGGGACGGCGCCGCCACGCGCCTCCCGTCCGACGCCACGAGCGCCACGCAGGACGTCCTGCTCGACGTCCGCGACCTGTCGGTCGTGTACGAGTCGGCCGGCCAGGAGGCCGTCCAGGCGGTCGACCACGTGTCCTTCCAGCTGCGGAAGGGCGAGTTCGTCGGCCTGGTCGGCGAGTCCGGCTCGGGCAAGTCGACCCTCGGCTACGCGCTGACCCGGCTGCAGAAGCCGCCGGCGCGCACGAACGGCGGGAACATCTTCTTCGGCGGGCACGACATCCGCGACCTCGGCGACGAGGAGCTCCGGCAGCAGCGCCAGGGCGGCTTCGCCATGGTCCTGCAGTCCGGCATGAACGCGCTCAACCCGGTGCGGACCATCCGGAACCACTTCGTGGACGTCTTCAGGGCGCACGGCCACGTGCCGCGCGAGCGCTGGGACGCCCGGATGAAGGAGCTCATCGAGAAGGTGAAGCTCCCGACGGCGATGCTCGCCCGCTACCCGGGGGAGCTCTCCGGCGGCATGCGGCAGCGCGTGTCGATCGCCCTGGCGCTCTCGCTCGAGCCGCAGCTCATGGTGTTCGACGAGCCGACCACCGCGCTCGACGTCCTCGTGCAGCACGCGGTGATGGACACCATCATCGAGCTGCAGCAGTCCGAGGGCTTCACGGCCGTCCTGATCAGCCACGACCTCGGCATCGTCCTCGAGGCCACCGAGCGCGTCCTCGTCATGCACGAGGGGCGCATCGTCGAGGACGGCGGCTCGAAGGACATCCTCCGCGACCCGCAGGACGAGTACACGAAGATGCTGCTGTCGCACTACGCCGACCCGCGTGCCGAGGTGGTCTCGCTCCCCGGATTCCCCGACCGGTCGCTCCGTGACCCGGCGGCCACCCGCCAGGAGACCACGTCGTCGTTCAGCACGGTCGGGTCCCGTGAGCGCAGCGCCGCCCGCAACCCGATCGTCGTCGACCACATCGTCAAGACCTACCCGGCACCTCGTCGCGGCGAGCAGCCCGTGCAGGCGGTGCGCGACGTGTCGTTCACCCTCGAGCCCGGGCAGTCGCTCGCCCTCGTCGGCCAGTCCGGTTCGGGCAAGTCCACCATCGCGAAGCTGCTGACCGGCGTCGAGAAGCCGACGACCGGCACCGTCCGGTTCGGTGACACCGACGTGGCGAAGCTCGGGCGGCGCGGGTTGAAGGACCTCCGCTCCGAGGTGCAGATGGTGTTCCAGGACCCGTACGCGGCGCTCAACCCGCTGCACACGGTGGAGTACACGCTGTCCCGCCCGATCGCGAACTACACCGGGCTCCGCGGGCACGACGCCCGCAAGCGCGTGCTCGAGCTGCTCGACACCGTGGGACTCACCCCGGTGGAGCAGTTCGCGCAGAAGCTCCCGCACCAGCTGTCCGGCGGGCAGCGGCAGCGTGTCGTCATCGCACGGGCGCTGGCCTCCGACCCGCAGGTGATCATCGCCGACGAGCCGGTGTCGATGCTCGACGTGACGCTCCGTGCCGGGGTGCTCGCGCTCCTCGAGGACCTGCGCGAGCAGTGGGGCGTCTCGCTCCTCTACATCACGCACGACCTGCTGAGCGCCCGACTCATCACGGACGACATCATGGTGCTGCACGACGGCGCCGTGGTCGAGCGCGGTCGCACGGCCGAGGTGCTGCAGAACCCGCAGGACCCGTACACGATCGACCTGCTCGACGCCGTGCCGAACCCGCGCCGCGCCCTCGCGGAGGGTCGTCTGTGAGCCTGCACGCGTTCCCGTCGGTCGCGGCGTTCGGGCACCAGCCGACGCCCGACGGGGTCGACGTCGTCGGCATCGACCTGCCCGTCGGCCGGCTGACCGCCTACCGGGTCGTCCCGTTCGGCCGGTCGAAGGGGACGGTGCTCATCGTCCCCGGGTACACGGGCTCGAAGGAGGACTGGCGCACCTTCATGCCGCTCCTGCGCGACGCCGGCTGGACCGCGGTGGCGATCAGCCGCCGCGGCCAGGCCGACTCGGCAGCGCCGGACGACCGCGCGGCGTACACGCTCGAGCAGGAGGCCGCCGACGTCGTCCGTGTCGCCGCCCTGCTCGACGACGGCGCGCCCGTGCACCTCATCGGGCACTCGCTCGGCGGCGTGATCGTCCGCGCCGCCGCGATCGCCTCGCCGTCGTCGTTCCGGGACGTCACCCTGTTCTGCTCCGGCCCGCACGGCTGGGTGAACCGCAAGTTCGCCGAGAAGGGCATCGTCGCCGAGACCTGCAGCAACCGAGCCCTCTTCGATGCGCAGAACCCGCTCTGGGCCGGCCGCCCCGACGAGGAACTGCCCGACGACCCGCGCTTCGTCCGGGAACGCTTCGACCACACGAGCGTGCTCAGCGTGCTCGGCGGTGCCGCGATCCTCGAGGACACCGCCGACGACACCGCCGCACTCGCGAGCACCGGGCTCCCGACGCTCGTCGCGCACGGCATCTGGGACGGCGCCTGGCCGATCCCGTGGCAGCACGACATGGCGACCCGGCTCGGCGCCGAGTACGCCGTCATCCCGGAGAGCTACCACGGCCCGCAGGTCGAGAACCCGCTCGGCACCCTCGCCGTCTTCGACACGTTCATGAACGCCCACTGAAAGGACCCCGTCATCACCACGCTCGACTTCCCGAAGGGCTTCCTCTGGGGTGCCGCCACCGCCGCGCACCAGATCGAGGGCAACAACGTCAACTCGAACTGGTGGGTGCACGAGCACGAACCGGACACGACCATCGTCGAGCCCTCCGGTGACGCCGCCGACAGCTACCACCGGTACCGCGAGGACATCCGCATCGCCGCAGACCTCGGGCTGAACTCCTACCGGTTCAGCATCGAGTGGGCGCGCATCGAGCCCGAGCGCGGGTTCGTCAGCCGCGCGGAGGTCGACCACTACCGCCGCATGGTGGAGACGTGCCACGAGTTCGGAGTGGAGCCGATCGTGACGCTCATGCACTTCACCGTGCCGCGCTGGTTCGAGCGCGACGGCTTCTGGCGCGCCCCCGACGCCGCCGACCTGTTCGCGCGCTACACCGAGGCCGCGCTCCCGGTCGTCCAGGACGGCGTCCGCTACGTCTGCACGATCAACGAGCCGAACATCGCCGCGATGCTCGCCGGTGGTGAGGACGCGTCGAACCTGGTCGCCTACGGGCTGCCGAACCCGGACCTCGGCGTGGCCGACGCGTTGCTCGCCTCGCACAAGCGCTCGCGGGAGGTCCTCTCACAGGTCGACGGCATCCAGAGCGGCTGGACCATCGCGACGCAGGCCTTCCGGTCCAACGGCGAGCCCGGCGCCGACGAGATGCTCCGCGAGTACGGGTACCCGCGCGACGACTGGTACCTCGAGAACGCCGCGGGCGACGACTTCCTCGGCGTGCAGGCGTACACCCGCACCTTCATCGGGCCGAACGGTCCGCTGCCCGTCGCGGACGACGTCGAGACGACCCTGACGGGCTGGGAGTTCTACCCCGACGCCTCGGCCGACGGGCTCCGCAGCGCGTGGGAGCTCTCCGGGCACGTGCCGCTGATGATCACCGAGAACGGCATCGCCACCGCCGACGACTCCCGCCGCATCGCCTACACGCAGGGCGCCCTGGAGGGCATCCACGGGTGCATCGCGGACGGCATCGAGGTCCTCGGCTACCAGCACTGGTCGCTGCTCGACAACTACGAGTGGGCGTCGGGCTTCCGCCCGACCTTCGGCCTCGTGTCGTGGGACCCGGTGACGTTCGCCCGGACGCCGAAGGACTCGGCGCGCTGGTACGGGCGGGTCGCCGCCGCCAACGCGCTCACGGTCTAGAAGGCGACTGCCTGGAGGCGCGGCCCGCGTGATCACGCGGGCCGCGCCTCCAGTCAGTCGCCCTGGTGCGTCGTGTCGTTGGCCGGCCGGTCGAACCAGGCCAGGAGGATCTCCTCCGCGCGGCGTGCGCCGCGCTCGTGGGCGATGTCCATCGCGGTCCGCCCCTCGGCGTCCTCGACCCGGACGTCCGCGCCGCGCTCGAGCAGGGCCTCGGTCGTGCCCCGGTTGTCGAACCAGACGGCGGCGTGCAGCGGGGCGAAGCCCCATCGGGGGTCGACCTCGTCGATGCCCGCCGGGTCCGTGCCGATGCCGTCGAGCGCCAGCGAGAGCCCGCCGACGTCGCCGTGCGCCGCCGCGCGGACCGCGGGGGTGGCCCACTCGACCCAGCCGTCCGGGACCGGGCCGTACCAGCCGTGCGCGGGGCGTGCCTCCAGGGACGACCAGTCCTCTTCGTCGATCGGACGCACCTCGATCACGACGTCGCGGAAGTGGATCGCGAGCTCGCCGGTGGGGGAGACCAGCAGGCGGAGCTCCCAGACGTCGGCGTCGACGTGCGCGAGCTCGCCGCGGGAGACGTGCACGTCGCCCGCGAGCAGGTCGAGGGCCTCGGTGTCGGACGGATCGAGGACGGCACGGTCGAAGCGCAGCGAGACCCGTGCGTGGTTCCAACGGCGCCAGAGCCCGTCGGGGGTGTCGAGGACCTCGTCGTTGCGGACGACGAACGCGGCGTGCACGGTGTGGGTCGGCGTCGCGTCGACCCCGGCGTCGCCGTGCCGGCCGGCCTCCTCGATGCGCCAGCTCTGGACGCGGGCCTCGTTCCACGTGACGGACGCGAGCGCGGCCACGGAGGGCGGGGCGTCGGTCACCAGGCGCGCGAGGTGCTCGGGGTAGCCGTCGACGTCCTCGAGGGAGACGTACCCGACGGCGGGCCAGCCCACTCGACTCCATCGCACAGGTCGACCTTAGCGGGATGCACCCTCGCCCGTTTGCAATACAACATGTAAAATACAAACATGTGCCGCGACCGACCCGCGACGTCCTCCCTCCGCCTCGTCCCGGAACTCCGCTCCGTCCACCTCGAACGGCACGTGCGGTTCGGCTCGGGGCGCCTGCTGTACCTGTCGGAGAAGTACGACCTCGGCGGGCTCCAGCTGCCGCCGGGCATCGAGAGGGTGACCCTGTGTGGTGCCGTCCGTGCGGCGTGGAGCTCCGATGCCGACGTGTTCGAGGTGCCGGAGCCGCTCTGGATGCGGTTCCTGCCCGCGCTGGCAGTCCTCGTCCTCTCGTGGCGCATCGGGGGAGCGCTCCGGGGTCGACGGCGAACCACCGTGACGTACGCGATGGAGTTGGCGCCGCTCGTGACGCTCCTCGGCGGTGGTCGCAGGGTGCCTCGGTGGCTGGTCCGGTCGGCAGCGTTCCTGATCGGCGCGTTCACCGCGGCGTCGTTCGATCGGATCGGCTTCGCCACCCCGGCCTCGCGGGACCTGTACCGCTCGCTCCCGTTCGTCGGTCGCGTCCGGTCGCGCCTGGTGCTCGAGCTGCCCGCCCCGGCGCGGGGTGCCGAGCGGGGTGCGGCGCACCGCACGGCGGCGGACGCGGACGTCGCGTTCGTCGGACTGCTCGCACCGCGCAACGGCGTCCGGGTCCTCATGCGGGCGTGGGAGATCGTCGAGCGGACGCGGCCGGACGCGGCGCTGGCGGTCATCGGGGGTGGTGACCTCGAGCGCGAGGTCAGCGTGTGGGCGGACCGTCGACCGGCCTCCCGGATCGCCACCGGGCAGCTCGCGCGCACCGTGGCCGTGGCGACCCTGGCCGAGGTGCCCGTGCTCGCCGCACCCTCGATCCCGGACGGCCGGTGGATCGAGCAGGTCGGACTGCCGATCAAGGAGGCGCTCTCGCAGGGGTGCACCGTGGTGACGACGCGGCAGACCGGCCTCGCGGACTGGCTCGACGTGCACGGGCACCGGGTCCTGGCCGTGGACGGCGGGCTCGTCGAGTCCCTCGCTCGCGCGCTGCTCGACGCGATGTCGGACCCGCTCCCGAGGGTGGACGTCCTCGACTCACTGCCGGACGTCGAGGGCCGGCAGTGCTCCCAGGCCTGGCTGCATGCTGTGAATGTGCATGTCACATGTGAACTACTTCATGGAAGTGGTGTGGCTGTGGCTTGATGGAGCGATGCACGTCGTTCCTCCCGCACGCTTCACCTCGTTCCTCAGGGCTCGACGCCGGATGGCGTCCCTGGCTCTCCGCAACCGCTTCACGAAACGCACCGCGCTCGGTGACGGGCCGGTCGTCTCGCTGACGAGCTTCGGTGTCCGCATCGCGACGGTGCACCTGGCGATCGAGAGCATCGCCGCCGGGCGTCTCCGGCCCGCTCGGCTCGTCCTCTGGCTCGACGACGCGGACGCCGTGCAGCATCCGACACCGGGCCTCGTCCGCCTCGCCGCACGCGGCGTCGAGATCCGGGTCTGCGAGGACGACGGCCCGCACAAGAAGTACCTGCCCTACGCGCAGTCCGCAGCCCACCACCCGCGTCCACTCGTCACCGCGGACGACGACGTGCTCTACCCGCCGGAGTGGCTCCTCGGACTCGCCCGGGCGCACGACCGGCACCCGGGCGAGGTCCTCGCGTACCGCGTTGACCGCATCGCCGTGCGGCACGGTCGGGTGCTGCCGTACGCCGAGTGGAGCCGGGCCGTCGACACGACCCCGTCGCCGCGCAACGTCGCGGTCGGCGTCAAGGGCATCCTCTACCCCGCGGAGTTCGTCGACGAGCTCCGCGAGACCGGGACGGCGTTCCGAGCGCTCGCGCCGGGATCGTCCGACGTGTGGCTGCACCACGTCGCGCTCCGTCACCGACGACCGGTCCGTGCCGTCCTCGGGCTGCCGATCGATGCGATCGTCCCGATGCGCGGCGGCCGTGCGCGCCGCGGCCCCAGCCTGGAGCACGAGAACATCGCCGGCGGACGCAACGACCGCGTGGTCGCAGCGGTCCTCCGTCCCGACGAGGTCGCCGCGATCGTCGACGACGACCTCGGGCGGATCGAGCCAGGGGTGCCGGCGTGACGCCGGACGTCGTCCGCGTCCTGCCGGAGCTGCGGATCAGCCACATCGAGGATGCGCCGGCCCTGGCACCTGCCACGGTCTACTACCTGCGCGAGAACTACGACGTCGTCGGGGTCCCGGTTCCCGACGGCTTCCACCGGATCGGCCTGCCCGCGCTCCTCGCGGCGCTGGTGCGTTCACGGGCCCGCGTGCTCGAGGCACCCGAGCCGCTGTGGATGCGCTTCCTCCCGCGGTGGCTCGCGCTCGTGGTCGTCTGGCGGCTCGGCGGCGTCCTGCGGGGCGTCCGTCGACGGACCGTCGTGTACGCGATGGAGCACAACGACATCGCCGTGCTGATCGGTGGCCCCCGAGGTGTCCCGCGTGTCGTCGAGTGGGCGTTCCGGATCGGCCTCGGCCTCTGCGTCCGGCTGCTCGTCGACCGCATCTGCTTCGCCACCGAACCCTCGCGAGACGCCTACCTCCGGCTGTCCGGAGTCCACCGTGTCGAACACGCCGTCGTCCTCGAACTCCAGGCAGCCCGACCGCAGGCGTCCGGGCGCGTGCCGCGGCGGGGCCGGGTCGCGTTCGTCGGTGTCCTCGAGGAACGGAAGGGGCTGCGGTACCTGGTCCGTGCGTGGGAGCGGGTCGAGCGGGCGTTCCCGTCCGCCGAGCTCGTGCTCGGCGGAGTCGGGGCGTTGGAAGAGGAGCTCCGGGCCTGGGCCGCTGCTCGTCCTGAGCAGCGGCGGGTCGTGGGCCGTCTCGGTCACGACGCTGTCCACGAACTCATGACCACGTCCGATGTCGTCGTCGTCCCCAGCATCCCTTGGGGGCGCTCACGCGAGCAGGTGTGCCTCCCCGTGCTCGAAGGGCTGTCGAACGGGTGCACCGTCGTGGTCACCGACCAGACCGGGATCGCCGGGTGGCTCCGGGAGCACGGGCACCACGTCGTCGACCTGCACGACCTCGGGGACCGTTTCGTCGTGGGCCTCGCCGACGCCCTGACGCGAGCGGTGCGCGCGCCGCTCGACCGGAGCGCGGTCCTCGACTCGCTCCCGGACCCCTCCGGTGTCGTGCGGTCGAACCGGTACCTGCACGGCTGATCGTGCTGTCGAGGGGCGAGAGCGAGTGCCGCCTGCTCAGTGGGCGGAACGGAGCGGCGCGGCGGCGCGGTGCAGACCGGCGACGAGGTCGTCGACCCGGGGGAGGACGCGGCGGGCGTCGTCATCGCTCTCGGTGCGGACGGCGGCGAGCCGAGTCTCGTCGAGCAGGACGCGCCACGTCTGGATCCGGTCGCGCACGCCCACTGCCGCGTTGTGGTCGCGGAACTTGTGCCCGGGCACCGCCGGGGCGGAGTCGTCGAACGAGATGTGGGCGGTCGGGGTGCCGAGTGCGTGGGACAGGATCACCCCGTGCAGGCTCGAGCCGACGACGAACTCGGCCCTGCTGATCGCGTCGATCATGTCCAGCGGGTGCGTGGTGGGCCCCATGACGCGGTAGCCCGCAGAGGCGAGTGCCCCGAGCGCCGCCCGGTGGTCGGGTCGCGCGTAGACGTGGAAGTGCGGGATGACGAGCCGTCCCGACCGGCGCCGGCCGCCCATGCCCATGCCCCGTACGGCGAGGCCGGGGTCGCCGAGTGGCAGGTCGGGGTCGAGGCCCAGCGCAGCCCGGACGATCGGCCCGCGGACAGCGAGCACCCGATCCCGGGCGGGAGCGATGTCCGTGGGACCCAAGGTGTTCGAGCCGTCACCGCTGCCGAGCACCATCCCCTGTCCGCCGTGCGCCAGGTAGGGCACGAGGACGGAGCCGATGCCCACCAGTTCTTCCCGGCCGAGCGGTGCCCACCGGACCGGTCTGCCCACGAGTTCCGGGAGGACGACCGCGTTCAGTTCGTCGCCGTGGTTGGTGAACGCGCGGCCGATCGGGCTCGCGGTCCGGAGCCAGGAGCCGGGGTGCTGACGGAGCTCGACCGCGAGCGTCCGGGCGGACCGGCGCGGTGACCACCAGTAGGTGGGGATCGGTGTGCGCATCGCGCCTCGCTTCTCTCGAAATACTGACATGTGTTATGCTAGTGTAGCATTCCCGATCCGCAACCGAGGAGACCGTGTGTCCCGAACACTCGCACCCGACACGACGCCTGCACCCCGCAGGCGTGGTCTGGCAGGCGACGTCCTCGTCACCGTCCTCGGCCGCGGGTTCACCCCGCTCTCCGCGATCGCGACGGCGCCGATCATGGCCCACGCCCTCGGTGTCGACGGGCGCGGTGCGGTCGCTGCCGTCACCGCGCCGCTGTTCCTCGCGACGACGGCCGCGACGTTCGGGGTGCCGGGTGCCGTCACCTACGCGATCGCTCGGAGCGTGGCGCTGCGCTCGGTGCTCGTCCGCGCGCTCCTGCTCATCGTCGCCGCGGGCCTGGTCGCGACGAGCCTCGTCCTCGTCATGAGCGAGTGGTCCGCGGCCGGCGACCCCGACCTGGCCGGCCTCATCCGCCTCTCGGCAGCCGCGGTCGTGCCGAGCCTGGTCGTCCTGGTGCTGCAAGCGGTGGCGAGTGGTCGGCACCGCTGGGGCCTCGTGCTCGCCGAGCGGACCGTGACCGCCGGGGTGCGCCTGGTGTCCTTCGCGCTCTGTGCCGCGGCCGACGTGCTCACCGTCGAGGTGGCGGTCGTCGTGCTCGCGACGACCCCGGTGCTCGGAGGGATCGTCTACTGCGGCCTGCTGACGCCGCGCTCGCCGGCCCCGGTCGCGGTGCGGCCCGGATCGATCACCACCCGCTCGATGACGTCGTACGGACTCCGCGTCTGGATCGGTTCGATCTCGGGTGTCCTGCTCTCCCGGGTCGACCAAGTGCTCATGACGCCGCTGGTCGGGGTCGGTGCCCTCGGGCTCTACGTCGTCGCGGCGACGATCTCCGAGATCCCCCGCGTGGTGTCCGATGCCGCGCGAGATGTCACCTTCAGCGCGGACGCGCGCGATCGGTCGGACGAGCGTCTCGTCCGGACCGCCCGGCTGTCGGCGGCGGTCGTCGTGTCGATCTGCGCGCTCGGTGCCGTCAACCTGTGGTGGGCCGTCCCCCTGGCCTTCGGCCCGGGGTTCGCCGCAGCCGTCCCCGCCACCCTCGTCCTGCTCGTCGCGACGGCGACCGGCAGTGCCTCGAGCGTCGCGGGGGTCGCCCTCATCGCGCGAGGGCACCCCGGCGCCCGGAGTGCCGCGTTCGCTGCGTCGTGCGGCGTCAACCTCGGCCTGGTCCTCCTGCTCGTCCCGGCCTGGGGCGTGATGGGCGCCGCCGTGGCCACCGTCGGCGGCAGCGTGGTCCTCTTCGCCCTCAACTCCTGCTTCCTCTGGCGGTACCTGGACATCGCGCCACACCGCATCCTCGGGCTCAGGCGGGGCGACGTCGACGCCTGCCTCGCAGTCCTGCGCAGTCGGGGCGGTGGACGGCGATGACCGCGATCGCACCGGCGTCGCGCGACAGGGCCCGCCCGGTCGGCGAGCTCGTCGTCGGGCTCGGACTCCTCGGCGTGTTCATCGCGGGGACGATCCTGTCGACGGTCCTGCCCATGGCGCCCCAACTGGCCGTGGTGTGCACGATCCTCCTGCTCGTCCTCGTCGTCCCGGCGGCCTACCAGTCACGTCGCGGCGCCGACATGTCGATCTTCCTGCTCGCGCCGACGATCATCTCCGCGTTCCAGAACGTGTACCTCCTGCCCGTCGTCGGGCAGCTCACCGGAGGCCAGTTCCAGATCGTCATCGTCCTCAACTTCGTCGACGCGGTCGTCCTGCTCGGGGTGCTGGCGTTCGTCCGGCCGGAACGGCGTCCGCATCGGTCGGCGCTCGATCGACTCGTGCGTCTCGTCGCGCTGCTGGCGCTGGTGACGACGCTGTACGGGCTGTTCTCGGCGGTGCTGTTCCGCGCCGACCTCACCTCGGCGCTCGCCGCGTACCGGAACCTCGTGACGCCGATGCTCTTCGTCCTGCTCGGCTTGGTCGGCGCGCGTTCCACCCGTGCCCGGAACTACCTCGGTGCGCTCTGCGCGCTCGGGGTGGTGGTCGTGCTGTTCGGGTTCTACGAGCTCAACGCGCCCTCGTTCTGGCAGAACGCCGGCCTGACGCGGCTCTGGGACGCGAAGGGCATCGGGACCGCCGCGAGCACCGGGCTGCCGGCGAACTTCTACTCGTCGGAACAGTTCGACGATCGCCCACTCCGGCGGATGGTCGGCTCGTTCGCCGACCCCGTGAACTTCGGCACCTTCCTCTTCGCGGCGTTCGTGGCCGCCTGGGTGCTCCGCCGGTGGATCGTCGCGCTGCTCATGCTCGCGGCCATGGCCTTGGCGGTGAGCAAGGGGGGGCTCCTGACCGTCCTCGTGTTCGCGGCGCTGTGGACCCGGGTGTACGCCAACCGGGCCGTGCAGGTCGTGGCCGTCGTCGCCGTGGTCGTCGCCGGCGTCGTCGTCTACGGGTACACGTTGACCAACTCGACCGGCAGCACCGAAGCGCACGTCGGTGGCTTCACGGCGGCCTTCACCGAGTTGCCCGGTCATCCGATGGGACGGGGCATGGGCAACGTCGGCGTGCTCGCGAGCCTGTTCGACGACGGTTCAGGCTCCGAGGTGCAGGAGTCCGGTCTCGGGGTCACGATCGCACAGCTCGGCGTCGTCGGCGTCGCCGTCTACGGCTGGTTCTTCGTCGCGCTCGTCCGAGGCGCCGCGCGGATCGCCGACGAACGCCTGCGCCTCGCGGCCCTCGCGCTCACGGTCGGGTTCATCGCGAACGCGGCGTTCAACGAGGTCGCGATGAGTCCGAACTCCGCATCGCCCTACTTCGTGGCCATCGGCCTGTGCATCGGCGCGGGTGCCGCTCGGTCGCAGCTGCGCGATGACCGGTTGACTGAAATACCACATTGCAATACGTTTGAACCAAGCAATCGCTATGGAAACGCCTAGGAGACCCCGATGGACCTCAATGACATCATCCGCGTGCTGCAGCGTGGGTTCTGGTTGCTCGTGGTCGCCACCGTGCTCGGTGTCGGGGGCGGTGTCCTGGCGACGATCGTGGCCACGCCGACGTACCAGGCGAGCGCGCGCCTGTTCCTCTCGGTGCAGACCGGGGAGACGAGTGCGGCCGGCATCGCGCAGGGATCGAGCGCGGCCGCCGCGAAGGTGGAGTCCTACGCCGCGGTCGTGACGAGCCAGCCCGTCCTCGGGCCCGTGGTCGAGCACCTCGGACTCGACGAGACGCCCGGGGCGCTCGCCTCGGCCATCACGGTCACGGCGGGTTCGTCGCCCGCGCTGATGGACATCAAGGCGACCGACACCGATCCCGCCCGGGCGGCGCGGGTCGTGAACGCGGTCGTCGACCAGTTCGACGCGGTGGTCGCGGACCTCGAGCAGCCCCTGCCGGACGGGTCGAGTCCGGTGAAGATCACCACGCTGCGTGAGGCGACTGCTCCGACCGCAGCGGTCGAACCCCGGCCGGCGTTCAACATCGGGCTGGGTGGCGTGGTCGGACTCGCCCTCGGCGTCGGTGTGCTGTTCCTGCGCGCGATGCTCGACACCCGACTCCGCACCGTCCAGGACGTCGCGTCCGCCGCACACGGTCTGCCGATCATCGGGATGCTCGGGCACAACGCTGCGAACGACACCGCCCCCCTCGTCGTCCGGGACGATCCCCGGAGCCCGCTCTCCGAAGCGTTCCGCGACTTCCGGACGAACCTCACCTACGCGTCCACCGGCGACGTCCGCACGGTGACGATGATCACCTCGGCGCTGCAGGGCGAGGGCAAGACGACGACAGCGGCGAACCTCGCGCTGGCGTTGGTGGAGAACGGCGCCAGTGTCCTCGTCATCGATGCGGACCTCCGCCGACCCCGGCTCGCCGAGGTGTTCGGGCTCGAGAGTGCAGCGGGCCTCTCCGACGTGCTCGTCGGACGCGCAGAACCCGACGACGTGATCCAGCCGTGGGGTGCGGGCGGACTCCACGTCCTGCCGGCCGGCAGGATCCCGCCGAACCCGAGCGAGCTCCTCGGCTCCGAGACCATGCGGATGCTCGTCGAGGACTTCGAGCAGCGCTTCGACATCGTGATCATCGACGCGCCACCGCTGCTGCCCGTCACCGACGCCTCGGTCCTCAGTGCGCTGTGCGGCGGGGTGGTGGTCGTCGCTGCGGCACGACGGAGTCGACGCCAGCACCTCCGGGCAGCGCTCGACCGACTCGAGCGCATCGAGGCGCGGGCCGTCGGCCTGGCCGTGACGATGATCCCCGTCCGCCGCGGCAAGATGTTCTCGGTCGGCGGCTACGGGTACGGTTACGGCGGGTACGAACCGCGGCCGGATGCCCCGCGTCTCGTGGTCGAGCCGGCTCGCCGTTCACGACGAGCCAGGACAGCGACCCGCACCTGAGTGTCCGATGACGAGGCACCCCCGACGACGGTCGGGGGTGCCTCGTCATTCGTGGGCGCATCGAAATGTTGTATGCAGAGAAGTCGTCCCCGGCGCCCGGCTGCCCGTAGTGTCCGGGCATGCCCCTCCTCCGTCCTTCTCCACCTCCCACGGCAGCCGAGCCCCGAGGCGTCCGATGGCTCGCAGCCGTGTCGCTGTCCGCGCTCGTCCTGAGCGTCGGAACGACCCTCGCCGGGCCTGCTCCCGCCGACGCCGCCGGCGCGTGCGCACCGGTGCCGCAGCCGACCATTCCGGAGGGCCTGCCGTACCGGACCGACTTCGGCACGCCGCAGCACCTGGACTGCACCACCTCCGACGGCGGCCCGATCGAGTTCGGCGACCTGGCCGAACCGCCCGCCACGTCGCGGGCCGTCGACACCGGCATCGACGTCATCGCGCACTGGTACCAGGGCTTCGGGCTCGAGGCGACGCTGACGTCCGGCAAGTGGAGCGGCTGGTACGACTGGAGCTGGAACGCCGCGTCGAACGCCGCGACGCCCGGCTCTCGGTACGGCTACGACCCGGCGCGCCAACCGCTGCTGGGCAACTACCGCGGGGACGACCCCCGGGTGCTGGGGTGGATCGCACACTGGCTCGCGACCGGCGGAGTCCGCGCCGTCGCGTTCACCGACACCGCCGGCTTCACGACGGACGTCTGGGACCGGTCCTCCTCGTCGTGGGTCGTCGAGTACTTCGACAACACGCCGAACGCAGCCGCGCTCGACTACGTCCTGCCCATCGGGACGAAGGGCGACCCCGCCGAGATCCGCCGCCGGGCCGCCCAGCTCGTGGAGTTCTACGCGTCCCGGCCCGGTGCGTACGTCGAGCGACGAATCGACGGGCAGCGCTACGCCGTCGTCAACGCATGGGATCTCGAGATGCTCCGGGGATCGTTCGACAGCTACAACGGCTCGAAGCGCACCGAGGCGTTCCTCGTCGGCCTCGCGAGCTGGTTCCGGAGCACAGGGAAGTTCGACGGCGTCACTGTGCTCGGGCGGAACGGTGGAGTCCTGGCATCGAGTGCTGCGACGCGGCTGCGAGACCAGCACGTGAACGTCCACTTCGCCACCTACGAGGGCAAGTACGCGTCGTCAGCGACCGACTACCCCTCGTACGTGGCGAGCACGGACTACGACGCGATCGCGAGTCGGAGGAACACCGTGCTCGGCGTGTTCACGTCGCTCGACACGGCGTACCCGCATCCGTCCAAGTACGCGATCACAGGAGCGACTCCGGAACTGTTCGCTCGCCAGGTCCGCGCGGCGCGTGAGGCGATCGTGCGGAACGATCTGCCCCGGATGCTGACCGTGTACAACGTCTCGGAGTGGGCGGAAGGCGGGCCCGGCCTCGTCCCCAACGCGCAGGACGGCTTCGGCTACCTCGAGGCGATCCGGAACCAGTCACCGTTGCCCTGACTTCTCGTGGACATGCAGACGGCGCGGACCCCATCGGGTCCGCGCCTTCTGCGTGCTCGGATCAGTGCTTGTTGACGGTGTTCCGTTCGCCCTCGTCGGTGACCTTCGGGTCACCGCCGTGGGTGAGCGCGTTCCCGGCTCCGAAGACGGTGATCGACGATGCCGACGTGGCGGTCACGGTGTTGTCGTTGCCCTCGATCTGCAGCGTCTCGACCGGGCCGAGCTCGATGGTCGAGCCGTTCGTGAGGACGTTGACCGTCGCGCAACCCTCCGGCAGCGCGATGTCCGTGACGTCGGCGGTGATGGTCGCGACGCCGTCGACGCACGCGCCCGTGGGGGCCGTGTAGTCGGGGTCGGGCGTCGACGTGACGGTGGGGCGTGGCGTCGGGGTGCCGGCCGCATCGACCTGTGCGGCAGAGCAGCCGGCGAGGGTCGACGCTGCGACGATGGCCAGGCTCGTGACGGCGATCAGCTTCTTCATCTCGGGTTCCGTTCTTCGCAGGAGAGGGCTCCTGCGGGTGCAGGAGCCCTCTCGGTTCGTTGCTACTTGATGGTGATGGTGATGGGGTACGCGTCGGCGATCTGGCTGGCCGGGTTGGCCTTGTAGTAGATCGTGAACGTGTGGGTGCCGGGGGTGGTGATCGCGGCGGTGGTCATGGTCCAGGTGTTGCCCTGCACGGTGCCCTCGGCGCGCTTCTTCGAGTTGAGGAAGGCGGAGACGAGGCCGCCGTCCTTGCCCGTACCGGTGAAGGTGATCGGGCCGCCGGGGACGGTGGCGCCGTCCGACGGGGTGCTGATCTCGAAGTCCTTGGCCGGCGGTGCGATGGTGAGGTTGAGCACCTTGCTGTCCGCGTTCTTCGAGCCGACCGGCTTGTGGAAGACGGTGACGTCGTAGCTGCCGTAGTTCAGCTCGCCGGTGAGGCTCCACTGGCCGTTGGTGCCGACAGTCCCTTCCGCGACGACACGGCTGCCGCGGAGGATCTTGACGAGGCCGTTGCCTGCGCCCTCACCGCTGAAGGTGACCTGCTTGTCCGCAGTCTCGACCGTCGAACCGTCGCTCGGGGTCGTGACCTCGAACGGCTTCACCACCGCGCCGTCCGTGACGACGATGTGGAGCTTCTGCTGGACAGCACCCGAGGTCGGGGTCTTCTTGTAGTACGCGGTGAGGTCGTAGTCGGCGTAGTTCATCGTGGAGGTGAACTTCCACTGACCGTTGTCGTTGACCGTGCCGGTGCCGACCGTCTTGGCGCCGTGCTTGATCGTGACGATGCCGCCGGTGGTGCCGGTGCCCTCGAACGTGACCTGCTTGTCCGGTGCGGGGATGACCGCGTCGTTGGCCGGCGCGGTGACGACGAACGGGTTGTTCTGCTCGTTGTTCGTCACGGTGATGTGCAGCGGCTGCTGGCTGGTCACCGCCCCGGTCGGGTTCTGCTTGTAGAAGACCGTGAGCTCGTAGTCGGCGTAGTTCATCGTCGCCGTGAACTTCCACTCGCCGTTGTTGTCGACGAAGGCCGTGCCGATGTTGCGCGGGCCGTAGTTCACCGACACCTTGCCGCCGGGCTTGCCCGTTCCGGTGAAGGTGACCTGCTTGTCGTTCGTGCGGACGACCGAGTCGTTCTCCGGGCTGGTGACCGCGAAGGGGAACTGGGTCTGCTTGACCTCGATGTCGAGGGTCTTGCTGTCCTTCTTCACGCCGCCGACGAACTGGTCGAGGGTGACCGGGTTCTGGCCGACCTTGAGGTCGGTGACGGTGGCGGACCAGGCACCGGTGGTGGCGTCGGCGGTCGCGATGACCTTGCCGTCGCGCTGGATCTGCGCACCTGGCGTCGCGTGGCCGGAGATCGCGGCGGAGCGTGCGACGTCATCGACACTGTCGACCTTCGCCGTGAGCGGCGACTCCTCCTGCGCCTTCTCGATCGTGAAGGACAGGTTCTGCTGCGTGCGGAGGTCGCCCTTCGTGATCTGGGTGACGACCACGTCGTGCTTCGCGTAGCCGAGGCTCGACGATGCGGTGACGCTCCAGGCGCCGTCCTTGACCGTGGTGGTCGCGACGAGCGCACCCTGTTCGCGGATCTCGATCGTCGCGCCGTTCACGCCGGTACCCGTGAACGTCGGACGGACGTCGTTGATGGTGGAACCGTCCTCCGGGCTCGTGACGTCGAGGCCGGTGTTCTGGCCGTAGTCGAGCTCGACCGCGACCGGAGCGGACTCCGCCTCGCCGGACGGGGTCTGCGTCACGGTGAACTGGTGCTTGCCGCCGACCGACGGTGCCGGCACGTCGAACGAGTACTCGTTCTCGCCGTTGGCCGTCGTCGTGGCGATGACCTTGCCGTCGGCGTCGTAGAGCTTGACGCTCGCACCGCTCTGCGCTGCGCCGGAGATCGTCGCGAGCTTGGTCACGTCCTCGTCGAACGCACCGCGGGCGGTCAGGTCCACGCTGTCGTTCTGCTCGATCGTGATCTTCGAGTTGCCCTCCACCGAGAAGGAACCGTGCGTGGTCGCGCCGGTCACGGTGAAGCCGAGGTTGCGGGTACCGACCGCGGCGTCCTTCGCAGCGGCGAGCTTGCCCGTCCAGCGAGCCTCGGAGTCGGCCGCGAACGCGGTACCAGCGGCGATCGACCCGGTGAAGGTCCGGCCGTCGTCCGACACCGTGCCGGTGACGTCGAGGCCAGGCGTCGTGACCCAGCTGCCGTTCGCGGTCTTGTAGGCGCCGGTGAACTTCGTCATGTCGGAGGCGAAGGTCGTGCCGGCAGGAGCGGTGAGGACGACCCGCGTGGTGCCCTCGAGGGTGGTCGCGGTGTCGGCGTGCATGCCGAACGCGACGTCCTCCTCCGTGCCCTGCATCATCGTGACGGGGTGCCCGATGCCGTCGGCGAGGAAGCCGCCGTTCTCGACCGGGGCCGGAGCGGTGGTCTTGGTGGAGCCCGCGGCGGCGAAGGTGCCCTTGTTCGAGCTGCCCGAGACGGTGTAGCGGAGCGCGTCCGAGATGGCGTCACCCGTCGTCGGGGTGTTCACCGAGATACCCCAGCGGATCTCCCCGCCCTTCGCGAACGTGAAGCCCGTGTCGGACGTCCAGTCGTAGGTGTACTCCGTGCCGTCCGCGGACAGCTTCCCGTTCGCCAGCTTGAGACGCTGGGTCGGCTCCCAACCACTCGTGGCCGAACGGTACGAGCCGGTGATCTCGTCCTGGTCCGCGGTGAAGATGGTGCCCTCGGGCGCGGTGAACGTCACCTTGCCGTTCTTGACGTCGTTGAAGTCCTCGGTGACGTTGACGTGCCCGAAGACGTCCGTGCCGGTCCCGCGGTTCAGGACGGTGTCGGGGCCGTGCCCGTCGGCGAGGACGTCGACGATGTTCACGACGACGTTGGCCTGGTCGGTCTTGGTGTTCCCGTTCCACTGCTCGACGGTGATGGTGTTCGCCCCGACGTTCAGTCCGGAGACCACACCCGACCATGCGCCGATCTGTGCGACGGTGGCGATCGTCGTGCCGTTGACCTTGATCTGCGAGCCCGGCGTGCCGAGGCCCGCGAGGCTTGCTTCACGCTTCGCGTTGTCGACGGAGTTGACCTCGGCGGTGAACTCGGCCGGTGCTGCGGTGACGGTCACGGCGGAGTTGCCGGAGAACGAGAAGGCGCCGAAGTTGGTCGTGCCCGCGCCGGAGAACGCCATGTTCTGCGTGCCCGCGGTGGAGCCCGCGACGACGTCGATGCCCCAGCGGATCTGGTGACCGTCGTGCAGCGCGAAGCTCGAGCCCGGCGTCGCCATCGTGCCGGTGAACTTCGTGCCGGCGGCGTTGACCGTGCCGGTCATGGTGAGGGAGGACGATGCGGACCAGTTCCCGCCGGCCGGCTTGTACTCGCCGGTGAGGGTGGTCTGCCCCGCGGCGAACTTGCTGCCACTCGGTGCATCGACCGTGATCGTCGTGTTCGTCATCGACGTCACCGTGGCGTTCGCAGCGGCACCGAAGTGCACCGTCCGATGCTCGGTGGCCGGGATGGTCGCGGGGAACCCGACGCCCGCCGTGGCGAAGCCGCCGTTCGGCGCCGGGCTGATCGGCGAGAGATCGCCGACCACGGCCCACCCAGATGTGTTCGTAGCCAGGCCGTAGAAGGTGGTGCTGCTGTGGTACCACGAAAGCGTCCTGCCGATCAGACCTGAGCCTTGCGCTCGGAGCTTCCCATCTTCCAGCTTGAACTTCGTCGTCGTCACTCCGGCACCGTTGCACCCCGTGATCACCAGGATCGGAGCTGATGCGCCTTCGCGATTCTGGAGGGCGACGCAGGCTCCGCCGGCGGTGAGGAACTGGAACCACCCGTCGGAAGTCGGCGTTGGTGTGAACCGACGTGCCGCCTCGATGGCAGCGGCTTCGCTCGAATGTGTCTTGTAGAAATACTGGGTCGACCCTGGCGCGTCATTGTTGCTGACGCTGTAGTAGGTGCTGCTGTCCTTAAAGATGAGCGGAATCGCGGCCGCGTTCGTGCCCGCCTTCGCCGACTTCGCCGTGGGCTCGGGGGCCGCCACGGCCGCAGCCGAGCCGAAGCTCAGCCCCGAGACGACGGTCGCCGCTGCGAGGGCAGCCGCTCCGACGCTCTTGAGTGATTTGCGCATGGTTGTACTTCCTGTGAGGGCACCGTCGTCAGACGTGTCGGGAAGACGGTGCGATCGAGAGGGGAGGTCTCGGACCATGCGGCAGAGCGCTGCAGGCCGATACACCAATACTAACATGCAAAATATTGCAAACGAAAGGGGCGACTGCGTTAGGGTGCCGCGATCGAGAACTTGCGCCGTTCAGACGCAACTTTCAGCTCCCAGAGTTGACGTGCCTCCAGTCCGGAGTAGAGTTGAGTCCATCGGACGCAAGTCCGCAGACTTCAGCAAGACCCGCACCAACAGAAGGAGCACCCACACATGGGACGTGCAGTAGGCATCGACCTCGGAACCACCAACTCGGTCGTCAGCGTGCTCGAGGGCGGTGAGCCCACCGTCATCGCGAACGCCGAGGGCCTCCGCACCACGCCGTCGATCGTCGCTTTCACGAAGGACGGCGAGGTGCTCGTCGGCGAGACCGCCAAGCGCCAGGCCGTCACGAACGTCGACCGCACCATCGCCTCGGTCAAGCGCCACATCGGCACCGACTGGACGACGGACATCGACGGGAAGAAGTACACGCCGCAGGAGATCTCGGCGCGCATCCTCGGCAAGCTCAAGCGCGACGCCGAGCAGTACCTCGGTGAGGACGTCACCGACGCGGTCATCACCGTGCCGGCGTACTTCAACGACGCCGAGCGCCAGGCCACGAAGGACGCCGGTGAGATCGCCGGCCTCAACGTCCTCCGCATCATCAACGAGCCGACCGCCGCTGCGCTGGCGTACGGCCTCGACAAGGGCAAGGAAGACGAGCTCATCCTGGTCTTCGACCTCGGTGGCGGCACGTTCGACGTCTCCCTGCTCGAGGTGGGCAAGGACGACGACTTCTCGACCATCCAGGTCCGCGCGACCTCCGGTGACAACCGCCTCGGTGGTGACGACTGGGACCAGCGCATCGTCGACTACCTGATCAAGAAGTTCAAGGACGAGCATGGCGTCGACCTCTCGACCGACAAGATCGCGAAGCAGCGCCTCAAGGAAGCTGCCGAGCAGGCCAAGAAGGAGCTGTCGAGCCAGCTCAGCGCGAGCATCCAGCTCCCGTACCTGACGCTGACCGCCGACGGCCCGCTCAACCTCGACGAGACCATCTCGCGCGCCCAGTTCGAGCAGATGACCTCCGACCTGCTCGACCGCACGAAGAAGCCCTTCAACGACGTCATCAAGGAAGCCGGTGTCTCGGTCAACGACATCGCGCACGTGGTGCTCGTCGGTGGCTCGACCCGCATGCCCGCCGTGGCCGAGGTCGTCAAGTCGCTCACCGGTGGGAAGTCCCCGAACCAGGGCGTCAACCCGGACGAGGTCGTCGCCGTCGGCGCCGCACTGCAGGCCGGTGTCCTGAAGGGCGAGCGCAAGGACGTCCTGCTCATCGACGTCACGCCGCTGTCGCTCGGCATCGAGACCAAGGGCGGCCTGATGACGAAGCTCATCGACCGCAACACCGCGATCCCGACCAAGCGGAGCGAGACCTTCACGACCGCTGACGACAACCAGCCGTCGGTCGCGATCCAGGTCTTCCAGGGCGAGCGCGAGTTCACCCGCGACAACAAGCCGCTCGGCACCTTCGAGCTCACCGGCATCGCGCCGGCTCCCCGTGGCGTCCCGCAGGTCGAGGTCACGTTCGACATCGACGCCAACGGCATCGTGCACGTGTCCGCGAAGGACAAGGGCACCGGCAAGGAGCAGTCGATGGTCATCTCCGGCGGCTCGTCGCTGCCGAAGGAGGACATCGAGCGCATGGTCCGCGAGGCCGAGGAGCACGCGGCGGAGGACAAGGCCCGTCGTGAGGCGAACGAGCGTCGCAACCAGGCCGAGCAGCTCGTCTACTCGATCGAGAAGCTCATCAAGGAGAACGACGAGAAGCTCCCCGCGGACGTCAAGTCCGAGGTGCAGGCCGACGTCGACGCACTCAAGTCGGCACTCGCGGGTGAGGACGAGGACGCCGTGAAGACGGCCTTCGACAAGCTCAACGAGTCGCAGGGCAAGCTCGGCCAGGCCATCTACGCCCAGCAGGACGCTGGTGCCGCGGCCGGTGGCGAGCAGCCCACCGCCGACGGCCAGGCACAGGCGGACGACGAGGACATCGTCGACGCCGAGGTCGTGGACGACGAGGACGACAAGGACAAGAAGTAGATGACGGACCCCAAGGACAACGTCCCCAACGAGGACGAGCCCCAGGTCGAAGGGGACGCCACCAACGCGGAGCAGCCGGAGGACCTCATCGAGGCCGAAGGCCCCGACGTCGAGGTCCCGACGGACGCGCCGGCAGGGGGTGCCACCGACCTCTCCCCGGAGGACGAGGCACTCCTGGCCGACGCGGCCCGCGGCATCGCCGAGGACAAGCTCAGCACCGAGGACCGCGACCTGGTCGCCGAGATGCGTGCGGACATGCTCCGTGCGCAGGCCGAGCTGGTGAACTTCCGGAAGCGCGTCGAGCGCGACCGAGAGGCCAACCGCGAGGTCGCGATCGCGGAGGTCGTGCGTGCACTCCTCCCGGCGCTCGACGACCTGACCCGCGCCGAGGCGCACGGCGACCTCACCGAGGGCCCCATGCAGGTCATCGGTCAGAAGATCCGCGGCGGCTTCGAGAAGTTCAAGCTCGTGCAGATCGGCGAGAAGGGCGAGTCCTTCGACCCGAACATCCACGAGGCGATCGTGCAGCTCCCGACACCGGGCGCCACCGGCCAGACCGTGGCGGACGTCGTCGAGCCGGGCTACAAGCTCGGTGAGCGCGTCCTCCGTGCGGCCAAGGTCGCGGTGGCGGTCCCGGCCTGAGCGCGGGGAGGAGGTAGGGATTCATGGCCAGTCAGGACTGGTTCGACAAGGACTTCTACAAGGTCCTCGGCGTCGACAAGACGGCGAGTGACGCTGAGCTGAAGAAGACCTACCGGAAGCTCGCGCGGCAGTTCCACCCGGACTCCAACCCGGGGGACGCCGCCGCGGAGAACCGCTTCAAGGAGATCAGCGAGGCGTACTCGGTGCTCTCCGACAAGGAGCAGCGCCAGGAGTACGACCAGGTCCGCGCCATGGGCTCTGGTGCCCGCTTCACCGCGGGTGGCCCGGGCCAGGGCGGCGGCTTCGAGGACGTCTTCGGCGGCATGTTCAACCAGGGCGGCGGCGGACAGCGCGTCCGCTTCGGCCAGGGCGGGGCAGGCGGCGGCGGCTTCGAGGACATCCTCGGCGGCATGTTCGGCGGGGGCGGTGGCTTCGGCCAGTCCTCCGGCGGCTACCGCGGCTTCGGTGGACCGACGAAGGGCCGGGACGTCTCCGCGACGACCACGCTCGACTTCACCACCGCCATCGCCGGCGACACCGTCAAGCTCTCGCAGGGCAACGGCCGCCCCGTGAACGTCCGCATCCCCGCTGGCGTCGCCGACGGTCAGAAGATCCGCCTGCGTGGGCGCGGCGAACCGTCGCCCGACGGCGGTGAGGCCGGTGACCTCGTGGTCACCGTCACCGTCCGGAAGCACCCGGTGTTCGAGCGCGACGGGCAGAACCTCCGGCTGGACGTCCCCGTGACGTTCGTCGAGGCAGCGCTCGGCGCGACGATCGAGGTCCCGACGCTCGGCGGTTCCACCGTCAAGCTGAAGGTCGCTCCCGGTACGCCGTCCGGTCGCGTCCTCCGCGTCAAGGGCCGTGGTGTCACGACCAAGAACGGGACCGGCGACCTGCTCGCCACCGTCCAGGTCGCGGTGCCGTCGCACCTGTCGGACAAGCAGCGGGAGGCCGTCGAGGCCCTCGCCGAGACGCTGCCCGACGAGGACCCCCGCGAGGACCTCCTCGCCAAGGCGCGCAGCTAGCGCTGCGCACCACCAGCAGTAGACCCGGCCTGGAGGCACGGCGCGGCTCCGTCAGGAACGCGCGCCCTGCCTCCAGGCTGGTTTTCACCACCACGCGGACGACGGAAAGGAACGCGCCATGACCGACATGGACGAGAACTCGCCCGTCTTCGCGATCGCGATGGCGGCGGAACTCGCCGAGATGCACCCGCAGACGCTGCGGCAGTACGACCGTCTCGGCCTTGTCGTGCCGGGCCGCACGCGCGGCGGCTCGCGCCGGTACTCGATGCGCGACGTCGCGCAGCTGCGCGAGATCGCGCGGCTCGGGTCCGAGGGCGTCTCGCTCGAGGGCATCCGCCGCGTGCTCGAACTCGAGAACGAGAACCGCGCGTTGCGTGCGCGTGTGAGCGAGCTGGAGACGGCCCTCGCCGACCAGCTCATCAACCGGCCGGGCGCCCGCGTGTTCGCCGCCTCGGCCACTGGTGGCGCTGTCCCCCTGCGCGCGGGGATGCGACCACAGCGGAACACGCAGATCGTGCTGTACCGCGGGCCGCGCTGACAGCGACCTGCCCGCTGATCGGTACGCTTGCGCCGTGCCACCGGACTTCGCCGACTTCTTCCGCCGCCGTGACGACGACGCCGCGGACCTCATCGCGATCGACGGCACGGACCGCTTCATCCTCGACGAGGCCCCGCACGTGCACGGCGACGCGCTCCGGCAGCCGGGCGAGGTCGCGGTCGTCGACGACCGGTACGGGGTGCTGACGCTCGGCGCCATCACGGTGCACGGGGCCTCGGACGTCCGGGTCGTGCAGGACTCCCTCGTCGGGGTCCGCGCGCTCGAGGCGAACGCCGGCACGTTCGGCCGCCGCGGCTTCCACCACCCTGACTCGCTCGAGCAGGCGTTCCGCGACGTGCGACTCGTGCTCCTGCGGCTCTCGAAGTCGAACGACCGGCTCGACGAGATCGCCCGCGCCGTCGCACGGTTCGCCTCGCCCGACGTCGTGCTGCTCTGCGGCGGCGTGTCGAAGCACATGAACCTGTCCCAGAACGACGTCCTGCGTCGGTACTTCGGCGACGTCACCGCGTCCCGGGGCCGCGGCAAGTCGCGGCTCCTCATCGCGCAGGACCCGCTCCGCGCTTCGGCCACCCGGGCGGACGCCACGAACCCCTGGCCCCGGTCCGTGCACGTCGACGACCTCGGCATGACGCTCGTCGCGCACGGCGGCGTGTTCGCCGGGACCTCGCTCGACCAGGGCACGCGGGTGCTGCTCGAGGCGATGGACGCCGCGGTGCCGACCGCCCGGGTCGCCGTCGACCTCGGGTGCGGCAACGGGGTCATCGCCGCTGCCATCGCCCGACGTCGTCCGTCGCTCAAGGTGATCGCGACGGACGTCTCCGCGATCGCGGTGGCCTCGACCCGTGCGACGGCCGAGGCGAACGGCGTGGCGGACCGGGTCGAGGTCCTCCGCACCGACGCTGGTGACGAGCTCGCCGAGGGGTCCGCACAGCTCGTCCTCTGCAACCCGCCGTTCCACGCGGACACCACGGTGACCACCGACGCGGCCGAGGCGATGTTCCGGAACGCGGCCACGATCCTCCAGTCCGGCGGTGAACTGTGGTGCGTCTGGAACTCGCACCTGCGGTACCGCCCCGTGCTGGAGCGGCTCGTCGGGTCGACGCGCGAGGTGACGCGGACGCCGAAGTTCACCGTGACGGCGTCGCGGCGGGCATAGCGGTTCTCGTCGCTCCTGCGTGACCGCGCACGCTGACGACGAGTGCGCACGGTGCACCACGCGCAGATGTCGTTCGGGCGAGCATCAGGCCCGCGTGGGGACGCCCGCAGCGCGCAGGACCGCCGCCACGAACGGCACCGAACGCAGGTCGTGCGAGGTGAGCCGGACGAAGCCGTGCACCTCGGGCAGGGCGCGGAGGCGGTCCTCCCGGGCCTTCTCGTCCTCGACGACGCGGGAGGCCGAGCGTCCGCCGCGGGTGCCGGGATCGCGGTACTTCACGGCACCGTCGTACTCCACGACGACGCCCTGCTCCGGGAACCAGAAGTCGACCCGGGCGACGAGCCCGTCCCGCGTTCGGAACTCCTGTTGCAGCACGGGCACGGGCGCGCCGGCCTCGTGCAGCACCACCCGCGCGAGCGATTCGCCGACCGAGTCGGAGCGCGCGTCGGCGAACGCGAGGGCTGCGAGGGCGCGGGTCCGACCACGCGCCGGGCCATCGGTGAGCAACGCTTCGATCGTCGCGCGCGGAACGCCGCGGTGGAGCACCTGGTCGAGCACGACGACCGCCGCGCGGAAGTCCGCGGTCCGGGCGAACTCCGCGCCGGCAGCGGCCAGCTCGACCACGCGGACGATGTGATCGCCGAGTGTGACCGTCGTGGTGCGTCCTGGTGGCATCGGCCGCCGTTCGACGAACCGGGAACGTCGGTCGACGCGCTGGGCGGTCGGATCGGCGACCGTCACGCTGGTCGATGCCCGGTGCAGGAGCCGGATGCCGTGCAGGACCAGCGCGGACTCGTGCGTGAACGCGGCACCGTCGTGCAGGGTCGGCAGTGCTGCGCGCATCCGGACGAGGTGCCGTCCGCGGTCGTCCAGCCGCTTCCACCGGGCGGTCTCGACGTACACACCGCGGGCGACCCTGGTCCGGGCGGAGCCCTCGGCACGCTGGAGCGCACGCGCGACGTCTGGGGGAGTGCGATCGTCGACGCGCTCGATCGGGCAGTCCGGGAGCGGGATCACCGGGCCAGCGTGCCGGACGCGAGCCGTGCCTCCAGGCCTGTCCACAGGGTGCGCGCGGAGTGCGCGCAGAAACGACGAATGCGCACGGCGGACCGTGCGCATTCGTCGTCAGGGTGAGCGGTTCACCCGCCTGCGTCAGACGACCAGGATCACGCCGGGACGTAGTCGAACGTGTCCGGGTCCGGACCCGTCCGGTGGCCCTTGTCGAGGCCGGAGATGTCCGTCATGTCCTCGCCGGAGAGCTCGAAGTCGAAGATCGCGAAGTTCTCCTCGACACGGGCACGCGTGACCGACTTCGGGAAGACGATGTCGCCGCGCTGGATGTGCCAGCGCAGCACGACCTGCGCCGGGGACTTCCCGTGCGCCGACGCGATGCGCGTGATGGTCTCGTCGTCGAGCACGAGGCCCTGCGCGATGGGGGACCAGGCCTCGGTCGCGATGCCGAGGTCGGCGTTCGCCTGGCGCAGCGACTCCTGCGTGAGGTACGGGTGCACCTCGATCTGGTTCACCGCCGGGGTGATCGTGGTCTCGTCGCGGAGGCGGTGCAGGTGGTGCGCCTGGAAGTTCGAGACGCCGATGCTGCGCGAGGTGCCGGCGTGGTAGAGCTCCTCGAGGGCCTTCCACGTGGGGACGAAGTCCGACACGGTGGGCAGCGGCCAGTGGATGAGGAACAGGTCGGTGTAGCCGCCGAGCAGGTCGGCGGACTTCTTGCCGTTTTCGAGGGCTGCCGACGGCTCGTGGAAGCCGTTGTTGAGCTTCGAGGTGACGAAGATCTCCGAGCGGTCGATGCCGGACTCGGCGATGGCCTCGCCGACCTCCTTCTCGTTGCCGTACATCTCGGCGGTGTCGATGTGGCGGTAGCCGACCTCGAGCGCGGCCAGGGTGGCGGCCTTCGTCTCGGAGGGGTCGATCTGGAAGACGCCGAAGCCGAGCTGCGGGATGGTCTTGCCGTCGTTCAGGGTGATGTTCGGAACGGTCATGGTGTCATGCAACCAAACGGTCGCCAGGAGCCATTCCGGGAACGTTCAGCCGGGCGCGTCACGCCAGGGCGGCGGAGATGTACGCGAGCAGCGCCTGCCCGTACGCGTCGGCGGCCAGCGACTCGGTGAACGCCCGGGTCTCGCCGGCGATCGTCGCGGTCACCGTGTACCCCGTGGTCAAGGACACGAACGCCGGCCCGAGGAGCTCGCGGAGCTGGTCCTCGCGGGGGAGCCACAACGACTCGGCGGCGTCGACCGAGTCGAGCGCCCACTCCGTCGTGCCGTTGAACCCGAGCACGGTGCCGGACGGGTAGTCGTGGCGTTCGACGGTCATCTCCGACACCGTGTAGACGTCGTCGTCGACGCCGGGCTTGTCGATGACGAACCGGTCACCGGTCGTCGGGTGCCAGCGGAGACCGGCGTCACGCAGGGCCGCGGCGAGAGCAACTGTGATCACGCGTTCCAGCCTGCCACTCGGAACCCTGCAAGCTCGCCGTACTAGCATCGCCGAGCACCCCCACGCGCGACCGCACCCGCGTCCGCGCGCGCGAACGCGACGACGCCCGGCCAACCGGTGCCGCGCCTCCAGGCCGAAGAACCGGCCACGGGGCGGGCCACCGGCCGGCGTCCCGACCGAGGCGGACGACACCCCGTCCGCCCAGAGAAGGACCCGCATGACCCTCGAACGCGAGGAACTCCGCGACGACTGGACCGTGACCATGGTCGGAGGAACCGGCGCGCCGGACGGTGTCGCCGGGCGCACGATCCCGGCGACCGTGCCGGGGCAGGTGCACACCGACCTGGAACGCGAGGGACTGCTGGCCGACCCGACGTTCGACCGCAACGAGGACGCCGGCAAGTGGGTCGGCCGCGCGGACTGGTCGTACCGGCGGACGGTCGACGTCGACCCGAAGGGCTTCGAACGCGTCGACCTGGTGTGCGACGGACTCGACACCGTGGCGGAGCTCAGTCTCGACGGTGTCGTCGTCGGCACCACCCGCAACATGCACCGGCGCTACCGCTTCGACGCACGCGACCAGACCGGCGGGGTCGGCCGTGGCAGCAAGACGCTCGAGGTCCTGTTCGAGTCGCCCTACCGCGAAGCCGGTCGGGTGGCGGCGAAGGCCGGGAGCATGCCCGGACCGTACGACGAGCCGTTCCCGTACATCCGCAAGATGGCGTCGAACTTCGGCTGGGACTGGGGCCTGACCGCGGTGACGAGCGGACCGTGGCGACCGATCGCGATCGAGCGCTGGTCAACGGCGCGGCTGCGGGAGGTCCGGCCGCTGGTGGACGTCGAGGCGGGCGAGGGCGTGCTCGACGCGCACCTCACCGTCGAGCGCTCGGGGTTGAACGACCTCGACCAGGACGGCGAGGACGACGACCTCGTGCTCGTCGTGACGGTGAGCGGCGAGACCGCCGAGGGGACGGCGACGCGACAGCGTTCCCGTGCACAGTTGACGCCGAAGGACGACGAGACCGTGGTCACCGTCCGCGTGCCCGACGTGCAGCGGTGGTGGCCGCGCGGGTACGGTCAGCAGGCGCTGTACGACGTGGTCGTCGAACTGCAGACCGTCGACGGCGAGGTCCTCGACCGCTCGACGTTCCGCACGGGCTTCCGGTCGACCCGCATCGACACGGCGTCCGACGAGATCGGCAAGCCGTTCAACGTGCACGTCAACGGCACGCTCGTCGACGTGCGTGGCGTGAACTGGATCCCGGACGACGTCATCGTGTCCCGCGTCGACCGCGCGCGGGTCGCGGGACGGCTGCGGGCAGCCGTCGACCTCAACGTCAACCTCGTGCGGGTCTGGGGCGGCGGCGTCTACGAGTCGAACGACTTCTACGAGGTCTGCGACGAACTCGGGCTGCTCGTCTGGCAGGACTTCCCGTTCGCCTGCGCCGCCTACCCCGAGGGCGAGCCGATCCGCAGCGAGGTCATCGCCGAGGCACGGGACAACGTCGCACGCCTGTCCCGCCACCCGTCGCTCGTGGTCTGGAACGGCAACAACGAGAACATCTGGCTGCACGGGGTCGACAACTGGGGCGACGAGCTCGGGGACCGCGGCTGGGGGCTCGACTACTACCTCGACCTCCTGCCGACGATCGTCGACGCCGTGGACCCGTCCCGCTTCTACACGGTCGCGTCGCCATGGTCCGGAGACGAGTCGCTGTTCGCGAACGACGTCGACCACGAGACGCACCACTCGTGGGACGTCTGGAACCGTCTGTCCGACGACCACTACCGTGACTCCGTCCCGCGGTTCGTGTCCGAGTTCGGGTGGCAGGCGCCGCCCGCGTGGCGCACGCTGCGCGACGCCGTGCGTGACGCACCCCTCGCCGTGGACTCGCCCGGTGTCGTCCACCACCAGAAGGCGGCGGACGGCATGGGGAAGCTCGCGCGGGGCATCGCGCCGCGGTTCGGCTCCGTGGATCCGACCTCGTTCGACGCGTGGCACTACCTGACCCAGCTGCAGCAGGCACGAGCGATCGCGACGGGCGTCGAGCACTGGCGGACGCACTGGCCCCGCAACACCGGGGTCGTGGTCTGGCAGCTCAACGACCTGTGGCCGGTGTCCTCGTGGTCGGCGATCGACTCCGCGGGGCGGCTGAAGCCGCTGGCGCACGAGCTGCGCCGGCTCTACGACGACGTGCTGTTGACGATCCGGCCGGTCACGTCGTTCTCGGCGTCGGTCTCCCGGCCTGGAGGCGCGGATCGCCCCGCGTCGTCGGCCTCCGAGAACGAGACGGCCGGGTCCGGCGACCTCTCGGACACGCTGTCCCTCGAGGTGCCGGGGGCCGAGTCCCTCGGGGTGTCGCCCGGTGCGTTCGGGAACGCGCCGATCGAGGTCGCGGTCCGCTCCACCCGTCCCGGCCTGGACAGCGTGGTGCGCGTGCGGCGGATCTCCCTGTCCGGCAGCGTGCTCGCCGAGGTCACGCTCCCCGTCCACCTCTCGGCCGCCGGGGTCGCCGTGGTGTCCCTGCCCGAGTCCGTCGGCGTGGTGGACGACCCGACCAACGAGCTCGTCGTGGCGGACATGGACTGGCGCCGTGCGGTGTGGACGCCGGCACCCGACAAGGACATGCACTGGCAGCCGGCGCGGTACCGGACGTCGTTCGAGCCGGTGGGCGACGACGGGGTCGAACTCGTCGTCGAGGCCGACTCGCTCGTCCGGGACCTGCTCCTCCAGCCGGACCGCGTCTCGCCGGAGGGCGCCGTGGACCGCGGGTTCATGACCCTGCTGCCGGGGGAGCGGGTCTCGTTCCGGCTGCACGGCGTGACCGCGGCCGACGTCCCCGCGCTGGTCGAGGCGCCGACACTCCTCACCCTGGACCGCATCCTCGGACATTGATATCCAGAACACCAGAGTGATATATTGACCGGAGTGCCGCTCCACGTCGTGACCCGAACGACGGCGGCACCCGGTCGGTGTCCCGTCCGGAGGTCGACCCGGAGGGTTCCCGATGTCACTCACGCTGCGTACACCCGCGGTCAGTGTTCCCGGCGCCGGACGAGCGGTCTGTCGTCGGTCCGACGCGGTGGGGCTGGCCGGGCTCGACCTCGGGCTGCTGCTCGTCGCGTTCGCGGTCGCGCACCTCGTCCGGTTCCCGGGCGAGCTGCCCGCCGGCACGATCGGTGCCGGGTGGATCGAGTTCGTCGTCGCCCCGGTGCTGATCGCGTCGTGGATGGCGCTGCTGGCGGCCTTCCGGACGCGTGATCCGCGCATCGTCGGCGTCGGGGGTGACGAGTACCGCCGCGTCGTCACGGCGAGCCTCGTGGCCGTGGCCTCGACCGCTGCCGTCGCCTACGCGCTCCAGGTCGACCTCGCGCGGGGCTACGTCGCCATCGCGTTCCCGGTCGGGCTGTTGCTGCTCGCGCTCGGCCGGAAGGGTGTCCGCGGGTCCCTCGCGCGGCGCCGGGCCCGGGGTGAGCGGTTGCAGGACGTCCTGCTCGTGGGGGACCTGGACGACGTCCGCTACGTCGGTCGTCGGATCGCGGCGACGCCGTCGGCCGGGTACCGCGTGCGTGCCGTCATCACGGACTGTGCGGCGCGCGGGTCGGTCGTCGACCTCGGGGTCGTGAGTGTGCCCGTGCTCGACGGTGTCGATGCCGTGCTCGACCGCGCTCGATCGGAGGGCGTCTCGGCGGTCGTCGTCGCCGGGGCTGTCGCGGGTGGGCACGAACGACTCCGGCGGCTCGGCTGGCAACTCGAGGCGCAGGGCGTCGAGCTGGTGGTGTCTTCGCCGCTCGCCGACATCGCCGCCGGACGCGTGCACGAGCGACCCGTCGACGGCCTGCCACTCATGCACGTCGAGACGCCGGACTACAGCCGCCGACTGGGCAAGCGGACCCTCGACGTCGTCGGCGCCGGCATCGGTCTGCTGCTCCTCGCGCCGGTGTTCGCCGTCCTGGCGCTCGTCATCCGCGCGGACGACCGCGGGCCGGTGTTCTTCCGCCAGACCAGGGTCGGTCGCGGTGGCCGGGAGTTCTCGATCCTCAAGTTCCGGACGATGTGCGTCGACGCCGAAGCCCGGATGGCAGCGCTCGCGCAGTCGAACGAGGGCGCGGGGCCGCTCTTCAAGATGAAGGACGACCCGCGGGTGACCCGGGTGGGCAGCTTCCTGCGCCGGACCTCGCTCGACGAACTCCCGCAGCTGTGGAACGTGCTGACCGGGTCGATGAGCCTCGTCGGGCCGCGCCCGGCACTGCCCCGAGAGGTCGCCCTGTACGAGGACTTCGCCGACCGACGTCTCCTGGTGACCCCGGGCATCACGGGGCTGTGGCAGGTCAGCGGTCGCTCCGACCTCGACTGGGCCGACGGTGTGCGGCTCGACCTGCACTACGTCGAGAACTGGTCCTTCGTGCACGACGTGGTGATCCTGGCCCGGACGATCCCGTCCGTGCTGCGCTCCCGCGGTGCGTACTGATCCGGGCCAGATCGGCGCGCTGTCTGTGCGAACGGTGTCCGTTCGTGGGACCGGCCTGGGATTCCCGGGCCGTGCGAGTTACGATGGGGAGACCACGGACTTCCGCCGCACGTGTCGACGACGACACGAGGACGGCGACCAGTTCCAGATCAAGGAGTCATGATGCTCGGAAACCTCGGCGGCGTACACCTGCTGATCATCCTCGGGATCGTCATCCTGCTGTTCGGTGCGACCAAGCTCCCGGCACTCGCCAAGGGCCTCGGCCAGTCGATCAACATCTTCAAGAAGGAGATGGGCGACGACGACAAGAAGGCCAAGGGCACCGACGCCGGCGTCCAGAACACCGTGGCCGACCCCGCGGCACCGGTCGCTCAGCCGGTCGTCAACCCCGGCCCCTCGGTTCAGCCGAACACGGACCACCGCAACTAGGACCCAGCCCCGTCCTGTCGGCAGCCCCCGCGACCCTCTCGGTCGCGGGGGCTTCGTCGTGCGCGGAGCGCAGGCGTGCCCAGTGTGCGAGGTGCCGACGAGTGTGGGAGGTCGCGAGCCTCGCACGGTCGACGAGACCTCGCACGGTGCGAGGGCGCGCGAGCGGGTGGAGGATGAGCACGTGTCCACTGCCCACGCCACCGCGCCGCTCCGTGACGACCGACGCGTCGTCCTGGTCGTGGCGATCCTCTCGTCGTTCGTGGTCGGGCTCGACTCGAGCGTCGTGAACGTGGCGCTCCCGGCGATCCGTGACGAACTGGGCGGGGGACTCGTCGTCCAGCAGTGGACGGTCGACGCCTACCTGATCACGCTGGGGTCGCTGATCCTGGTCGCCGGGAGCCTCTCGGACCTGTTCGGCCGGGTGCGGATCATCACGTGGGGGCTCGTGGTCTTCGGCATCGCCTCTGTCGCCTGCGCGATCGCCCCGACCGGTGAGGTGCTCGTCGTCGCGCGGGCGTTCCAGGGAGTGGGCGGAGCGCTGGTGACCCCGAGCGCCCTCGCGCTCATCGTGGCCGCGTTCCGCGGTGCGGCGCAGGCGAAGGCGATCGGTACGTGGACCGCGTGGTCGAGCGCCGCGACGATCCTCGGGCCGGTGGTCGGCGGGTTCGTCGTGGACGGCATCGGGTGGCGCTGGATCTTCGTCCTGACCGCGGTGCCGATCGCGGTGACGATCCCGCTGGTGCGGCGGATCTCGGCCGACGTGCGGGCCGGGCACCGGGCTCGGGTGGACGTCGTCGGTGCGGTGCTGGCCGTCCTCGGAGTGGGTGGCGTGGTCCTCGGGTTGATCGAGCAGGAGCGGCTCGGGTGGGGTGCCCCGGTCGTCGTGGCCGCACTGGTCGTCGGTGGCGCGGCGCTCGCGGCGTTCGTGCCGTGGGAGCTCCGGGTGACCCGGACGTCGGGTGCGCCGCTCGTGCCGCTCGAGCTCTTCCGGGCGCGGAACTTCGCGGTCGGCAACCTCGCGACACTGTCGATCTACGGCGCGCTCGGCATGGTCTTCTTCGTGGTGACGCTCTTCCTGCAGGAGGTCTGGCGCTTCCCGGCCTGGCTCGCCGGTCTCGCGACGCTGCCCCCGACCGTGATGCTCCTGCTCCTCTCGACGACCGTCGGGGCCTTCGCCGGCCGGTGGGGTCCGCGGTGGTTCATGGCTGCCGGCCCGGCGATCGGGGCGCTGGGCGCGCTCGTGCTCCTGCTCGCCGGCGACGACCCGCACGCGTACTGGTGGTCGGTGCTCCCCGGGCTCGTGTTGATCGGTGCCGGGATCGCCCTCATGGTGACGCCCCTGACGAGTGCCGTCCTGGGGTCGGTGCCGCAGTCCGAGGCGGGCGTCGGGTCGGCGGTGAACAACGCGATCGCCAGGATCGCCGGACTCGTGATGGTGGCCCTCGCCGGCATCGTGCTGGGCGGGGCCGTGAGTGTCGAGGGACTCCATCGTGCGATGGTCGCGATCGCGGTGCTCCTCGTGGCGGGTGCGATCGTGAGCGCCGTCGGCATCCGGAACCCGCGGCCGGAATACCGCGCTGCCAACTGAAGTTGAGTGGAGTAGACTCAACTACACGAACACCGTGACGAAAGGACGGAACGCATGGCGAACCTCCAGGGTGCTCCTGACTCGCAAGAGCGACAGAAGACCGCCCTCGAGCAGTACGGCGTCGACCTCACGGCGATCGCCCGGAGCGGCAAGCTCGACCCGGTGATCGGCCGCGACGCCGAGATCCGGCGCGTCAGCCAGGTGCTGACCCGCCGCACCAAGAACAACCCCGTGCTCATCGGGGAACCCGGCGTCGGCAAGACCGCCGTCGTCGAAGGCCTCGCGCAGCGCATCGTCGCGGGCGACGTCGCCGACTCCCTCAAGGACAAGCGACTCGTGTCGCTCGACATCTCCGCCCTCATCGCCGGCGCGAAGTACCGCGGCGAGTTCGAGGAGCGGCTCAAGGCCGTGCTCAAGGAGATCAACGACTCCGACGGGCAGGTCATCACGTTCATCGACGAGCTGCACACCCTCATGGGCGCCGGTGGCGGCGAGGGCTCCGTGGCTGCGTCGAACATGCTCAAGCCGATGCTGGCCCGCGGCGAACTGCGCCTCATCGGCGCGACGACCCTCGACGAGTACCGCGAGTACATCGAGAAGGACGCCGCGCTCGAGCGCCGCTTCCAGCAGGTCTACGTCGGGGAGCCCAGCGTCGAGGACGCCGTGGCGATCCTCCGCGGGCTCAAGGAGCGGTACGAGGCGCACCACAAGGTGTCGATCAACGACTCCGCCCTCGTGGCCGCGGCGAGCCTGTCGAACCGGTACATCTCCGGGCGGCAGCTTCCGGACAAGGCGATCGACCTCATCGACGAGGCAGCGAGCCGGCTCCGCATGGAGATCGACTCCAGCCCGGTCGAGATCGACGAACTGAAGCGGAACGTCGACCGGCTGCGCGTCGAGGAGTTCGCGCTCAAGCAGGAGAAGGACGACGCCTCGAAGGCCCGCCTCGAGACCCTGCGGAACGAGCTGCACACGCGTGAGGAGCGCCTCGCCGCCCTCGAGCAGCGCTGGCAGGCCGAGCGCGCGAGCCTCAACCGGATCGGCGAGCTCAAGCAGCAGCTCGACGACCTCAACATGCGCAGCCAGCGGGCCCAGCGCGAAGCCGACTACGCCACCGTGTCGCGGCTCGAGTACGCCGAGAAGCCGCGCATCGAGGCGGAGCTCGCCGCTGCCGAGCAGGCCGAGTCCGCCGACCGGATGGTCAACGACAGCGTCACCGACGAGGACATCGCCGCCGTGATCGCGCAGTGGACGGGCATCCCGCTCGGGCGCCTGCTGCAGGGTGAGACCGAGAAGCTCCTGCACCTCGAGAACGAGCTGGGCCGCCGGATCATCGGGCAGCGCTCCGCCGTGAGCACCGTGTCCGAGGCCGTCCGCCGCACCCGCGCGGGCATCTCCGACCCGGACCGTCCGACGGGCTCCTTCCTGTTCCTCGGCCCCACCGGTGTCGGCAAGACCGAGCTGGCCAAGGCGCTCGCCGAGTTCCTGTTCGACGACGAGAAGGCCCTCGTCCGCATCGACATGAGCGAGTACGGCGAGAAGCACTCGGTCGCGCGACTCATCGGCGCCCCGCCCGGCTACGTCGGGTACGAGGCCGGCGGGCAGCTCACCGAGACCGTCCGGCGGCGCCCGTACTCCGTGGTGCTCCTCGACGAGATCGAGAAGGCGCACCCCGAGGTGTTCGACGTGCTGCTGCAGGTCCTCGACGACGGTCGTCTGACCGACGGGCAGGGCCGGACGGTGGACTTCCGGAACACGATCCTCATCCTGACGTCGAACCTCGGTTCGCAGTTCATGACGGACCAGTCGCTCACCGACGTGCAGCGCGACGAGGCGGTCCGGGAGCTCGTGCAGCAGGCCTTCCGCCCCGAGTTCATCAACCGACTCGACGACATCGTCGTGTTCCAGGCGCTCACCGAGGACGACCTCGGCCAGATCGTCTCGCTGTACGTCGACCGGCTCGCGCGCCGGCTGACGGACCGCCGGCTCGAGCTCGCGGTCACCCCGGACGCCCGGGCCTGGCTCGCCGAGCGCGGGTACGACCCGGTGTACGGCGCGCGGCCGCTCCGCCGGCTCATGCAGCGACAGATCGACGACCGCCTCGCGCGGGCGATCCTGTCGGGTGACGTCCGCGACGGCGACACCGTCCGTGTCGACGTCGCCGCAGGCGGCGACGAGCTGACGGTCGAGCCGTTCGAACTGGCGGAGATCGTCGAGGAGTAAGCGGACGCACTGAACGCACCAGCCTGGAGGCCCGGTGCCGGTCCCTGGGACCGGCACCGGGCCTCCAGGCATAGCGTCCACTGCATGCCTGAGATCCGCGCGATCCGTCGCCTCACCGACGCCGTCGAGCACGCGAGCGTGCTCGACAAGGCCGTCGACATCGACCGCTCCGTCGTCCGCGCCCTCGCGAAGCCGAAGGCGCTCCGACAGCTGCTGCACGGGGTCCCGTTCGGACACCCGTTGCACCCGCTCATGGTGCAGGTCCCGCTCGGCGCGTGGATCTCCGCCGCGGTCCTCGACCTGATCGGCGGGAAGGGGAACGCGAAGGCCGCGAAGACCCTCGTCGGCGTCGGGCTCGTGTCCTCCGGCAGCGCGAGCGTGGCCGGGTACGTCGACTGGTCCGAGCTGGACCGCGAACAGCTGCGGACGGGGTGGGTGCACCAGGCCGTGAACTGGGCGGGCATCTCGCTGTACGGGCTGTCCTGGGTGCAGCGGAAGCACGGGAACCACGGAGCCGGCAAGCTCCTCGGGTTCGCCGGACTCGTGGTCGTCGGCGTCGGTGGGTACCTCGGTGGGCACCTGGCCTACCGGCAGCGTGCCGGTGTGAGCCGCGATGGCGAGGTTCCGTTCGACGCCTGAACCCGACCCAGCCGTCTCACAGGAACGTCGTATGCAGTACATGTGTGCGAGTTCTCGTGGTCGACGATGAGATCGCCCTCGCCGACCTCGTCGCGAAGGGCCTCACCCGACAGGACATGGCGGTCGACGTCGCCTACCGCGGCGACCACGCCGACGAGCTGCTCACGGCGAACGACTACGACGTCGTCGTGCTCGACCGGGACATCCCGGGGGTGCACGGGGACGAGGTCGCCCGGCGGCTCGCCGCCCGCGGCAGCCTGACCCGGATCATCATGCTCACCGCCGCGACCACCCTGACCGACCGGGTGAACGGCCTCGAGCTCGGGGCCGACGACTACCTCACCAAGCCGTTCGAGTACCCGGAACTCGTCGCACGGGTCCGTGCGCTCGGCCGGCGCAGTGTCGCCCCGGTCGCCCCGGTCCTCGAGCGTGCCGGACTGCTCGTGGACACCAACCGACGCATGGCCACGCGTGACGGCCGACCGCTCGACCTCACGTCGAAGGAGCTCGGTGTCCTCGAGACCCTCCTCCGGGCCGACGGGCGCATCGTGTCCGCCGAGGAACTGCTCGAGAAGGTCTGGGACATGAACATCGACCCGTTCACCGCTGCCGTGCGGGTCACGATGTCGAAGCTCCGCAAGAAGCTCGGCGAACCCGACCCGATCCGGACCGTCCCGGGCACGGGCTACGCGCTGTGAGGGGGGTCGGGCGGACCTGGAGCATCCGCACTCGGACCGCCCTGGTGTTCGCGCTCGCGGCGATGGCGCTCGCCACCGGGGTGGTCGTGTTCTCGAACCTCATGTCGCAGGCCGGGGTGAGCACGGCGTACGCGACGACGGCGCTCGCCGAGGGCGACGACACCGGACGGTGGCCCGTCGCGACCGCGTCCCCGGCCCCGACCGTGACCGAGCCGGACGCAGCGGGCACGGCCATCCCGTCCACGATGTCGGTCGTACGGCTGGTGGCCGTGCAGCAGTGGCAGTGGTCCGCGATCGGGATCGCCGGCGCCGGCGTGCTCGCCGGCGGGTTGGGCTGGTTCGTCAGCCGACGCATGCTCCGACCGATCGACCGGATCACGGCGACGGCGAACCGGATCACGGCGTCCAACCTGCACGAACGCATCGCACTCGACGGCCCCGACGACGAACTCCGGCGGCTGTCCGGCACGGTCGACGACCTGCTCGACCGGCTGGAGACGGCGTTCGAGAGCCAGCGCCGGTTCGTCGCGCAGGCCTCCCACGAGCTCCGGACACCGCTCGCCGTCCAGCGCGCCGCGATGCAGATCGGGTTGCACGACGGCGCCGACACCGAGGACGTCCGGGTGATCCGCGACGAGCTCCTCGAGCAGAACCGGCGTACCGAGCACCTCGTCGAGTCGCTCCTGGTGCTGGCCGAGGCCGATCGGGGCCTCGCCGGCGACGAACGGCAGATCGACTTCGCGGCGCTCGCCGACGAGGTCGTCGCGGGAGCCGCCGGGAGTGCCCACGAGGCGAGCGTGACGCTCGTCCACGAGCGCTGCACCGCGCCTCTCCCCACCGGCACGGCCGAAGCGCCGCTGGCGCGTCGCTCCGGAACCGGCGGCGTGGGCCCAGGCCGTCCCGATCCGCGAGGTGAGCCGACGCTCGTGCGCCAGCTGCTCGTGAACCTCGTCGGCAACGCCGTCGAGTACAACGAACCCGACGGGTTCGTCCGCGTGACCACGCGCGGGGACGGCTTCGTCGTCGAGAACTCGGGGCCCGTCGTGCCGGCGGAGGTCGCGCCGCTGCTCGTCGAGCCGTTCCGACGCTGCCCGTCGTCGTCCGGTGGGCGGCACAGCGGTCTCGGGTTGTCGATCGTGGCCTCGATCGTGCAGGCGCACGGGTGGCGGTTGGACGTGTCCGCACGGGCCGACGGCGGCCTGCGCATCGACGTTTCGTCGGTGTAACCCGGCGGGTACACGGGCCGAAACAGGCGGTCCGGTGTGCTGGTCGCATGAAGCACACCACACGAAGTCGGCGTACCGTCCCGACCGCCGCCGCGCTCCTCTGTGCGCTGCCCCTCGCCCTGTCGGCGTGCTCGTCGGCGTCGGAGGCGTCCTCGGCGAAGGACGTCACCGCCGGCGTCGGAGCGAAGTGGGGCGCCTGCATGCGGGACGCGGGGTTCGAGGTCGAGGACCCGGACGACGCGACGGTCGAGTCCGGAGTCGTGCGGTCCCCGCTCGGCGCCGCGCAGGAGGAGTTCGAGCGTGCCGGTGCGCGGTGCGCGAAGGACGCCGGGGTGCGGGGCTCGAGCACGGCCGACCAGCAGCAGTGGGAGCGGGAGAGCGCGAACGTCGCCTCGTGCATCCGGGAGAACGGGTACGAGGACCTCCCGGCCCAGCAGCCCGGTGTGCTCGACGTCACCGGCTACCCGCGCGCGCAGGAAGACGCCTTCCAGAAAGTGCTCCAGGACTGCAACGCCGCGTTCGCCCCCGACACCAGGACCCAGAACGTCGGCTGACCCGTTCAGCCGAGGAGGAACGAAGATGATGAACACGACCACCACCACCCGCCGCACCCGCTCGCTCGTGGCCGCCGTCGCGGCCGTCGTGCTGCTGCCCGGACTGCTCGCCGGGTGCTCGAGCGGCACGCCGAAGGCCGAGGACACCTCGGGCGCGAAGTCCGGAGCGGGGACCTCGCTGTCGGGGTGCATGCGGGAGAAGGGGTACGAGATGCCCGACCCGAAACCGAACCAGACGCAACAGCTCGCAGTGCCGGACGGGGTGGACCCGGACCAGTGGCGTGCGGACTTCGAGAAGTGCATGGGCGACACCGAGGGCGCCGGGGACGTCAAGCAGGCGAAGCCGATGCCGGGGATGGACGAGAAGTCCGGCGAGGTCGCGAAGTGCATCCGCGACGGTGGCTTCTCGGACTACCCGGACGACCAGACCGCGCAGGCGAAGTACCGAGCCGACGACCAGGACGCGTTCGAGGACGTCGCGCAGCGGTGCAGCGAGAAGACCTGGGGCACCGGCGGAACGGTCGTGGAGAAGTGACCACCTGGACCCGGAAGCGGGCGACGGTCGCGGGGGTCTGCCTGGTGGCGGTGCTCGCCGCGGGAGCGGGGACCTGGGCGATCGTCGACCCGGCGGTGCAGGCGTCGGCGTCGTCTACGTCGTCCTCGTCTGACGGAAACGGTGCCGGCGGGGCTCGCGGTGGGTACACGGGCCCGACCGCGACCGTCGACAAGGGGGACCTGACCGACTCGAAGGTGTTCGCCGGCACGCTCGGCTACGGCACCGCGAGCGGCGTCCCCGGAGCTGCACAGGGCACCCTGACGTGGCTGCCGAAGCCCGGGCAGGTCATCCGGAGCGACGAGTTCCTCTACGCCGTCGACGAGCGCGGGGTCCGGGCCATGCACGGGACCGTGCCGCTCTGGCGGTCGCTCGAGCGCGGGCGGAAGGGCACCGACGTGCGCCAGCTCAACCAGAACCTCGCTGCCCTCGGCTACGACGTCTCGGTCGACGACACGTTCGGGCCGCGGACCCAGCGCGCCGTCAAGCAGTGGCAGAAGGACCGCGGACACACGGTGACCGGCGTCATCACGAGCGCCGACATCGCGTTCGTCGACGGGGACGTCCGGGTGGCGTCGGTCACCGGCAAGCTCGGGCAGCCGGCGGGCGGTGACGTCCTCACGGTGACGAGCACGAAGCGGATCGTGACCGCGACGGTGTCCCAGCGCGATGCCGAGCGCCTGGCGGTGGGCACGAAGGTGCGGGTCCGCATCAACGGCACCGGCGACGCGATGCCCGGCGAGGTCACCGACCTGCAGCCGAGCGTGAGTCAGGACGGCGGCTCGAAGGTCGACGTCTCGGTTTCCTTCGACGCGGGGGACCGGCAGCTGCCCGCAGCGGCGTCGGCCCAGATCGACGCCGAGGGCACCACCGAGAAGGGTGTGCTGTCCGTGCCGATCGCTGCCTTGGTCGCCGGCGACGGCGGGAAGTACAGCGTCGACGTGGTGCAGCGGGACGGCACGACGAAGCGTGTCCGGGTGACGCCCGGGTTCATCGCGGACGGTCGGATCGCGATCACGGGTGGCGTGTCCGAGGGTGACGAGGTCGTGGTTCCGGGATGACCGGGCTGGCTGACGCCGGGTCGGTGGCGACCTCCGTCCTGCAGCTCCGGGACGTCACGAAGACCTACGGCGACGTCGGTGCGCTGCGCGGCGTCACGCTCGACGTCGCGCCGGGCGAGCTGCTGGCCGTGGTCGGGCCGTCCGGTTCGGGCAAGTCGACGATGCTCAACATCATCGGCACGCTCGACCGTCCGACCTCGGGCACCGTCGCGATCGCCGGTAACGACGTCGACGCGATGTCCGACGACGACCTGTCGCAGCTGCGCGCGGACCACGTCGGGTTCGTGTTCCAGCACTTCCACCTGCAGGCCGGTGCGACAGCGGCGGAGAACGTCGCGGACGGCTTGCTCTACGCGGGGACCGGTCGTCGGGAACGGCACCGGCGTGCGGTCGCGGCACTCGAACAGGTCGGCCTCGGCGGCCGCGTCGACCACCGGCCGAACGAACTGTCCGGTGGCGAGAAGCAGCGGGTGGCGATCGCGCGGGCGATCGTCGGCGACCCGACGATCCTGCTCGCGGACGAGCCGACCGGGGCCCTGGACTCGGCGTCAGGCGCCGCGATCCTCGACCTGCTGCGCGAACTGCACCAGAGCGGGACGACGGTGCTGGTCATCACGCACGACCTCGCGCTGGCCGCGTCGCTGCCGCGTCGGGTCCGGATGCGGGACGGCCTCGTCGAGGATGACTCCGTGTCGTCCGGTGACGTCGACGCCGCTTCTCTCGCGCCCGCGATCCGAGGTGCACGGTGAGCGGCCGCGGGCGGGTCGGTCCGGCCGACCTGCTCCGGCTCGGCGTCTTCGGGCTGCGGACCCGTCCGGGCCGGGTCGTCCTGTCGGCCCTCGGGATCGCGATCGGCATCGCCGCGATGATCGCCGTCGTCGGGATCTCGTCCTCGAGCAAGGCGAAGGTCGACCAGGTGCTCGACGCCCTCGGCACGAACGTGCTCACGGCAACGCAGCCGCAGGCGATCATGGATCCGGAGCCACTGCCCTCGACGGCGCTCGAGTCGGTGCTCCGGCAGGATGCCGTGCAGCGTGCTGCCGCGGTCGGGACCGTGTCGGACGCCGCGGTGTACCGGAACGAGTTCGTGCCGACGCCGGAGACGAAGGGCATCGGCGTGATGGCCGCGTGGGGCGACGTCCCGAAGGTGCTCGGCGGCAAGCTCACGTCCGGTCGGTGGATCGACTCGTCCGCGGGTGCGCCGCCCCAGGTCGTCCTCGGCGCGGACGCCGCCGAGGCCCTGGGCATCGACCGGGTCCGCCCGGACTCCCGCGTGTGGATGGGCGGCCAGTGGGTGCAGGTCGTCGGGATCCTCGGCAGGATCCAGCTCGCCGACGACCTCGACAACCAGGTGTTCGTGCCCCGCGGACTCGCGGCCGGCCTCGGCTTCGACGGGTCGCCGACCGCGGTCTACACCCGTGTGGACCCGTCGCGGGTCGAGGAGTCGCGGGACGTCCTGGCCGGCGCGATCCGGCCGGGTTCGCCGCAGGACGTCGGTGTCACCCGACCGTCGGACGCACTCGCCGCGAAGAACGCCACGGACGAGTCCTTCACCGGGCTGCTCGTCGGCATCGGCGGCGTCGCACTGCTCGTCGGTGGCATCGGCGTCGCGAACACGATGGTGATCACGGTGCTCGAACGGCGGGCGGAGGTCGGGGTGCGTCGCGCGCTCGGTGCCCGGCGGCGGAACATCCGTGATCAGTTCCTGGTCGAGTCGCTGCTGTTGTCGTTCCTCGGTGGGGTGGCCGGGGTGGTGATCGGACTCGGTGTGACGATCGTGTTCGCACTCGGGCAGGGGTGGCCGATCGCGATCCCCGTCTGGGCCGTGGCCGGAGGCCTCGGCGCGACCGTCGTGATCGGTGGCGTGTCCGGGCTGTACCCGGCGGCGCGCGCAGCGCGCATCCCGCCGACGTCGGCGCTGGCCGCCGTGTAGTCGGCGCTGGCCGCCGTGTAGGTGCGCGCCGTGGGGGTGACCGCCTGGAGGCGCGGTGCCGGTCTCGCGGACCGGTGCCGCGCCTCCAGGCGGTTGCGTCGTGTCCCGATTTCGAGGGCGGAATCATGCCTGGTCATGACCAGTCATGTCAAGGGTCGCAACCGATCCGTTCATCATCCGTGATCCCCCGGAAACACGCGGATCACGAGTGTCCACAGGCTCGCACTCCATGGTTGACAACCCCGCGCGATGGGGCTTCACTGTCCATTACGCAACGTCCTTTCATAAAGGTCGGACAAAGGGAGTCAACGTGACACGCACGCGTTTCGCCGCACTCGGTGCGCTCGCCCTCGCAGGCGCGCTCGCCCTCACCGGGTGCTCCGCCGGAAGCAACGGTGCTTCCGACGGCGGCACGAAGTCCATCGGCACACCCGATGGCAAGGGCAAGACCATCACCGTCTGGATCATGAACGGCGACCTCAGCCCGAAGATCCTCGACGTCGCCGAGAAGCAGTTCACGAAGGCCACCGGGGCCAAGGTGAAGCTGCAGCTCCAGCAGTGGGACGGCATCACGACGAAGCTCACCACGGCGCTCGCCCAGAAGGACGCGCCCGACGTGGTGGACCTCGGCAACACGCAGGTGCCCGTCTACGCCGCGACGGGCGGTCTGATGGACCTCTCGCCGTACAAGAAGGAACTGGCCGACGGTCAGACGTGGCTCTCCGGGCTCGAGGGCCCGGCCACCGTGGACGGCAAGCTCTACGGCGCCCCGCTCTTCGCCGGCAACCGCGCGGTGATCTACAACAAGAAGACCTGGGCCGACGCCGGCGTCACCGACGTCCCGAAGTCGTACGACGAGCTCACCGCCGACCTCGACAAGGTCAAGGCGAAGAACCCGCAGGCGGACTTCTCGGCGTTCTACATGCCCGGGCAGTACTGGTACGGCGGTCTGCAGTGGGTGTGGGACGCCGGTGGGCAGATCGCGACCGAGAAGGACGGCAAGTGGAAGGGTGCGATCGACTCGGCCGACGCCGTCAAGGGCCTGACCGCGTGGAAGGACTTCCAGAACACCTACTCGGCGAAGTCCACGCAGGACATCAACACGGACAAGCCAGCAGAGTCGGACGTCTTCGCCCAGGGCAACACCTCGGCAATCCTCGGTTCGGCGTGGGAGATCGGCTCGATCACCACGGCGAAGCCCGAGCTGAAGGACCAGATCGGCACCTTCGCGATGCCCTCCCAGACCGAGGGCAAGACCCAGCCCGTCTTCCTCGGCGGGTCTGACCTCGGCATCCCGTCGAAGTCGGCGAACCAGGACCTGGCGCTGTACTACATGAAGATCCTCACCTCGAAGAAGTTCCAGCAGGACCAGGTCTTCGGGGTCGACGGGTGGGAGCCGAACTCGACGCAGCTGCTCGACGCCGTGGCAGGTGACGTGGACGAACTCCACAAGCCGTACTTCGCGGCGGCGTCCACCAGCCGTCCGACGCCGGCGGCACCGGGCTGGGCGACGATCGAGGGTGACTCGACGTTCCAGACGATGTTCGCGGACGTCGCCACGGGTCGGAAGTCGCCGGAGGACGCCGCGAAGGGCTTCACGGAGCACCTCACGACCGCGCTCAACGCGCAGCAGTAGTCGATGACCTCCACTGCAGAGCGGGTCCCCGGTTCGGCGCAGGCCGAGCCGGGGACCCGGCACGGTCCCGCCGGACGGGGTGCCGGTGGCGGTCGGCGATCGATGCCGGGTGGCGGTCGGGGCTCCGGACGGGGGCCTGGTCGTCGGTCGGTGACGTCGTCGCGCGCGCCGCTCGTACTGCTCGCCCCCGCCGCGCTGCTGCTCCTCGCGCTCGTCGTCTACCCGTTGGTCCGCCTCCTGGTGATCTCGTTCCAGGACTACGGCCTCCGGGCGATCTTCACCGGGCAGGCAGGGTTCGCCGGCTTCTCGAACTACACGAACGTCCTCACCGACGCGAGCTTCTGGCCGGTCATCCTCCGGACCGTGCTCGTCACCGGCGCCATGGTCGTCGGGACGATCGGCATCGGCATGGCGGTGTCGCAGATGCTCACGCGACTCGGCGTCGTGATGCGCACCGTGGTCAGCGTCGTGCTCGTGCTGGCGTGGGCGATGCCGAACGTCGCGTCGAGCCTGGTGTGGCAGTGGCTCTTCCAGCCGTTCTACGGCGTGCTCAACTGGCTGATCACGCAGCTCGGGGTGTTCGGCGACCACACGCAGGACAACTGGGCGTCGAGCCCCGGCCAGGCCCTCACCATCGTGCTCACGCTCGTCATCTGGCAGGCGGTGCCGTTCGTCGCGCTGACGCTCTACGCGGCGCAGTCGCAGATCGCGCCGGAGTACTACGAAGCCGGAGCACTCGACGGCGCTTCGGCGTGGTCGATGTACCGGGCGATCACGCTCCCCGCACTCGTCCCGACGCTGTTGCTCGTGACGATCCTGTCGGTGATCTGGGACTTCAACGTCTTCAACCAGATCTGGCTGCTCACCAAGGGCGGTCCCGAGGACACCACGCTCACCCTCGGCATCTGGACGTTCGTGAAGTCGTTCGTCTCGAACGCGTACGGTCAGGGCGCCGCGATCGCCGTCATCTCGACGCTGATCCTCGGGGCGCTGACGAGCTACTACATCCGCCGGCTCGTCCGGAGCGGGGAGGAAGACCTGTGACCGCACCGACCGTCACCCCGACGACGTCCGCGTCCGTGCCAGCGCCGGCCCCGGCCGGACGTCGTCGGAAGCGCAAGCCGCGCGTGCTCGTCAACGTGCTCGCCGTCGTGTTCTGCCTGATCTGGGTGTTCCCGATCTACTGGATGGTGAACACCGCGTTCAAGCCAGCCGACGAGGTCACGACGCTCACCCCGATCTGGCTGCCGCTCCGGCCGACGCTCGAGAACTTCACGCGGGCGCTCACGCAGGACGGGTTCCTCGTGTACCTGCGGAACTCCGCGATCGTCGTGGTGGCCGCCGTGCTGCTGTCGATCGTCGTCGGGTTCCTGGCGTCCGCGGCGCTCTCGCGGTTCCGGTTCCGGGGGCGGCGGGCGATCCTCGTGGCGATCCTCTTCGTCCAGATGATCCCGTCCGGGGCCCTGCTCATCCCGCTGTTCCTGTCGTTCCAGACCCTCGGGCTGCTCAACAGCTACATCGGGCTGATCCTGGCGTACGTCGCGAGCGTGCTGCCCTTCTCGATCTGGGTCATGCGGGGGTTCTTCGTCGCCGTCCCGGTCGAGATCGAGGAAGCGGCCAAGGTCGACGGTGCCGGTACGTTCCGGATCCTGTGGAGCGTGCTGTTCCCGCTGGTGATGCCGGGTGTCATCGCGACGAGTGTGTTCGCGTTCATCGCGGCGTGGAACGACTACCTGACCGCGTACGTGATGCTCAAGGACCAGGCGATGTACACGCTGCCTGTGTGGCTCGCCGGGTTCTCCACGAACAAGGGGACCGACTTCGGCGGACTGATGGCGGCGTCGGTGCTGTTCTCGATCCCGGTCGTGGTGTTCTTCCTGATCGTGCAGCGGCGACTGGTCAGCGGCATGACCGCGGGGGCCGTCAAGGGCTGACCCTCCGACACCGAACGCCCCGATTCGCTCCGGCGGGTCGGGGCGTCGTCGTGTGCGGCCGGGCGTGCGGGCGGGGTGTGCGGGGCGGCTACGGCGTGCTCGAGGGCGCACAACACGCCGCGCGTCGGTCGCGGAGGTCGCACGACCTGCCGCGTGGAGGCCGACGGGGCGACACATCGTGCGACCTCGGGGGTGGGCTCGCGGGGCGGGTGTGCCTGCGTTCGTGTTGGTTTCGGCGCGGAACGGTTGCGTTCATGTGGACTTCGGACGTACAGTTCTCGAAACCCACGGGAACGAAGGAGTTCGGGCATGTACGCAACCGAGCGGCACGACGCGATCGCAGCAGCGCTGCAGGACGCCGGCCGGGTCTCCGTCGCCGATCTGGCCGAGCACTTCGACGTCACGACCGAGACGGTCCGGCGTGACCTCGACGCCCTCGAGTCCGCCGGGGTCCTGCGCCGGGTCCACGGGGGAGCCGTGCCGATCGGCCGTTCCAGCGTCGTCGAACTCACCGTCGCCGAGCGCGAGGGGCAGCACAACTCCGCGAAGTCCGCGATCGCCCGGGCCGCGATGCGTCTGGTGCCGTCGACCTTCACCGGCTCGATCTCCATCGACGCCGGCACCACCTGCGCTGCCGTCGCCGCCGAGCTCGCCCGCTGGGAGCCGGCCACCGCCGGTGCGACCGTCACGGTCATCACGAACTCCGTCCCGATCGCCGCGACCCTGCAGCACAGTGCGCACGTCGAGCTGCACCTGCTCGGCGGCCGCGTCCGCGGGGTCACGAGCGCCGCGGTCGGCACCGCCACCGTCGAGCAGATCGGTGCCCTGCGGCCCGACATCGCCTTCGTCGGCACGAACGGCCTGTCCGCCGGTTTCGGTCTGAGCACCCCCGACGAGTACGAGGCTGCCGTCAAGGGCGCGTACGTCCTGGCCGCCCGTCGTGCGGTCGTGGTCGCGGACGCCGCCAAGCACGGTGTCGAAGCACTGATGCGGTTCGCCCGGCTCGACGAGATCGACACCGTCGTCACCGACCAGGAGCCGCCCGCCGACCTCGCCGGAGCCCTGACCGACGCCGACGTCGAGGTGGTGGTCGCATGAGCGAGCAGCGCGCGAACCCCGGTACCGTCACGAGCACCCGCATCGTCACGGTCACCCCGAACCCCAGCCTCGACCGCACCATCGAGCTCGCCGGGGAACTCCAGCGCGGCGCCGTCCAGCGCGCGACCCGGAGCACGGCCGAGCCCGGCGGCAAGGGCGTCAACGTCTCCCGCGTCGTCGTCGCGAGCGGCGGCGACACCGTGGCCGTCCTGCCCGGCGACGAGCTCGACCCGGTGCTGCTCGGCCTCGCGACCCGCGGCATCCCGACGGCGGCACTGCCGATCGGTGCCCCGCTCCGCTCGAACGTGACCGTCACCGAGCCGACCGGCACGACGACGAAGCTCAACGAGCCCGGCCCGTCGCTCGCCGGCCGCCTCGACGACCTCGCCGCCCTCGTCGCGGACACCGCCGGGGCGACCGCCACCGGCCCGGCCGCCCGGTGGGTCGTGTTCGCCGGATCCCTGCCGCCGGGGCTGCCCGACGACGCGCTCGCGGTCCTGGTGCGTGCCGTCCGGGCGCGCCACGGCGACGACGTCCGGATCGCGGTCGACTCGTCCGGCGTGCCGTTCACCGCGCTGCTGCAGTCCGGCGAGCGGATCGACCTGGTGAAGCCGAACGCCGAGGAGCTCGCCGAGGTCGTCGGCGGGGACCCCGACGAGTTCGAGCGCGACGTCGACGCCGCAGCCGAGGCCGCCCAGCGACTCCGGGACAGGAACGTCGGCACGGTGCTCCTGACCCTCGGCAGCGCCGGCGCGGTCCTCGTCACCGAGTCCGGCAGCCACGCCGCGGCCGCACCGCGGATCGTCGCCCGCTCGACCGTCGGCGCGGGGGACTCCTCGCTCGCCGGCTACCTGCTCGCCGAGGTCGCCGGGCAGTCGCCCGAGCAGTGCCTCGCCCAGGCCGTCGCCACCGGAGCCGCCGCAGCGGCACTGCCCGGCAGCGACGTGCCCGCCCTCGACCACACCGACCCCGAGGCCATCACGGTCCGGGCGCTGCAGCAGCACGCGGCGACCGAACTGGCCTGACCCCCACCCCGAACACTGCACGTCCTGCGCCGCACGGCGCCCTTGCAAAGGAGCAACCCATGTCCGTCAACACGAGTCCACGCCTCATCAGCGTCCAACTCGTCGGCCTCGACGAGGACCTCGGCGCCACGTCGAACGACGTCATCCGCGTGCTCGCCGACCGCGTCGCCGCGACCGGTCGTGCGGCGGACGGTGCCGTCCTCGCCGAGGACGCCATCGCGCGCGAGGCGAGCGTCGGCACCGGCGTCCCCGGTGGCATCGCCATCCCGCACGCCCGGTCCGCGTCGGTGTCCGAGCCCACCCTCGCGATGAGCCGCCTCGCCCGGAAGGTGTCGTTCGGCGCCCCGGACGGCGACGCGGACATCGTCTTCATGATCGCGGTGCCCGAGGGCGCCGACAAGGACCACCTGACGGTCCTGTCGACCCTCGCCCGTGCACTGATCCGCGACGACTTCACCGCCGCCCTCCGCGCCGCCTCGACCCCGCAGGAGATCGTCGACCTGGTCGATCGCGAGGTGAGCGGCGAGGTCGCCGAGGCCGGCGTCGGGAACGCGAGCAGTGCCTCCAGTCCGACGACCGGGACGGGCGCGGCCACCGCGACCACCGCGACCGGCGCGACGGACGCGACCGACGGATCGGGCGCGTCCGCGCACCGCAAGCTCATCGTCGGCGTCACCGCCTGCCCGACCGGCATCGCGCACACCTACATGGCTGCCGACGCCCTCGTCGCCGCGGCCCAGCGGGCCGGCGCCGAGATGCACGTCGAGACCCAGGGCTCCTCGCAGGTCGAGCCGCTCGACCCTGCTCTGATCGCCCGCGCCGACGCCGTCGTGTTCGCGGTCGACGTCGACGTCCGCGACCGCGGCCGCTTCGCCGGCAAGCCCCTCGTCTCCGGACCGGTGAAGCGCGGCGTGGACGAGCCCGACACGATGATCGCCGAGGCGCTCCGTGCCGCGGACGACCCGAACGCCGCGCGCGTCCAGGGCGGCGCGGCCACGACGGAGACGACCACGAAGAACGAGCACTTCGGGCAGGCCCTCAAGCGCTGGCTGCTCACGGGCGTCAGCTACATGATCCCGTTCGTCGCGGGCGGCGGGCTGCTCATCGCGCTCGGCTTCCTGCTCGCCGGGTACGGCATCGCGCTGCAGCACGGTGACTCCGGGCAGAACAACGCGGTGTTCACGCTCACGAACTACACGCTGCTCAACCTGCCGCCGGAGGGCCTCGGCTACTACCTCGGCGCCGCCGCGTTCCAGATCGGCGGGATCTCCCTCGGCTTCCTCGTCGCGGCCCTCGCCGGGTACATCGCCTACGCCATGGCCGACCGACCCGGCATCGCGCCCGGTTTCGTCGCCGGTTCGATCGCGGTCTTCATGAACGCCGGATTCCTCGGTGGCCTGATCGGTGGCCTCATCGCCGGTGCCGCCGCGTACTGGATCGGCCGGATCCCGACCTGGCGCTGGCTGCGTGGCCTGATGCCCGTCGTGATCATCCCGCTGTTCGCCTCGATCATCGCCTCCGGCCTCATGCTGCTCGTGCTCGGTGGGCCGATCGCCTGGCTGATGACCCAGCTGACCGAGTTCCTCAACTCGCTGTCCGGTGCCTCCGCGATCCTGCTCGGCATCATCCTCGGGCTGATGATGGCGTTCGACCTCGGCGGTCCGGTGAACAAGGTGGCGTACGCGTTCGCCGTCGCCGGGCTCGGTGCCGGCTCCGCCACGAACGTCGTCCCGTTCGAGATCATGGCCGCGGTCATGGCAGCCGGCATGGTCCCGCCGCTCGCCCTGGCGCTCGCCTCGACCGTCCTGTACCGCAAGGGCTTCACGAAGCCGGAGCGCGAGAACGGCAAGGCCGCCTGGCTGCTCGGCGCGTCGTTCATCTCCGAGGGGGCGATCCCGTTCGCAGCCGCCGACCCGCTGCGCGTCATCCCGGCGTCGATGGTCGGTGCCGCGGTCACGGGCGCGATCTCGATGGCGGCCGGGGTGACCTCGCGGGCGCCGCACGGCGGGATCTTCGTGTTCTTCGCCATCGGGGACGTCGCGATGTTCATCGTGGCGATCCTGGCGGGCACGGTCGTCTCGGCGCTCGTGCTGGTCGGGCTGAAGAAGTGGGTGCGGAAGGCTCCGGCGGCGGACGCCGCCGTGTCGGAGACCGCGGGCGACCGCGTGGCCGTCGCCGTGTAGTAGACGTCACCACCTGACGGACGGGAGGCGCGGTGCCAGCTGGCACCGTGCCTCCCGTCCGTCTGTGGTCGCGACCACCCCGCGAGGTTCCGAGATCTCGGAACCTCACGGACGTACGGGGGTTGCGTGTGGAACCTCGGCGGCAGTGCGCGGCGGGTCGTGGAACCTCGACGAGGCAGGCAACCCGCCCGGGGCACTCGCTACTCGGCGATGTTCGCCGTCACCGCGTCGATGTAGGCCGCACGCTCCTCGCGCGAGTGCGGCCGCCCGGGCACGCCCGGACGCTGCTCCCACGGGAACGGCCCGGCCTCGTGCCGGTACTCGATCCCCATCGCCTCGAGCCGCGCGACGTGCTCGGCGAGCCGCCCGCGGAACTCGGCGACGTCGCGCGGGCCGGTGACGTCGGCCGACCAGAGCGCCTCGGCGAGGGCGGCGACACGGGGGAAGAGCTGGTAGTCGAGCTTCCGGGCGGTGTCGACGTGCTCGGTCCACATGTTGCCCTGGCCGCCGATCACGTGGGCGCGCTCGGCGTCCGTCAGGTCGGCGGGCACCGGGTCGAACGCGAAGACGTCGTCGACGGTGAGCACGATCGAGACCGGGATCGGCTCGGTCTCGAGGTCGCTCTGCCGGTAGTCGAGGTACACCTGGTCGTCCGGGGAGGAGATGACGTCGTGGCCGCGCTTGGCCGCGGTCCGGGCGCCGGTCAGGCCGCGCCAGGACACCACCGTCGCGGACGGCGCGAGCGTGCCGCCCTCGAGGATCTCGTCCCAGCCGAACGCCCGCCGACCGTGCGACTCGACGTGCGCAGCGAGCTGCCCGATGATCCAGGCCTGCAGCTGCTCTTCGTCCTCGAGCCCGAGTTCGCGGATGCGCTCCTGCGTGCGGGGGTCGTTCTCCCACTGCACCTTCGGGCACTCGTCGCCGCCGACCCCGATGTACTCGGAGGGGAAGAGCGCGATGACCTCGTCGAGGACGTCCTTGAAGAAGTCGACGGTGCTGTCCTCGGCGTTGAGGACGTCCTCCGCGATGCCCCACTCGGTCCAGACGTCGATCGGCTGCCCGGACACGCCGAGCTCCGGGTACGCGGCGAGGGCGGCACGGACGTGGCCGGGCGTCTCGATCTCCGGAACGACGGTGACGAACCGGTCGGCGGCGTAGGCCACGATCTCGCGGATGTCGTCCTGCGTGTAGTAGCCTCCGTGCGGCCGGCCGTCCTTGCCCGCCACCGCCAGCGAACCGTCGGGGCCGGGCACGTGCGCACCGACCTGCGACTCCGTCCGCCACGATCCGACCTCGGTCAGGCGCGGGTACTTCCGGATCTCGATGCGCCAGCCCTGGTCCTCGGTGAGGTGGAAGTGCAGGCGGTTGAGGCGGTGGGCGGCCAGCTGGTCGATGACCCGCATGACCTCGTGCTTGGTGCGGAAGTGCCGGGCGACGTCGAGCATGACGCCGCGCCAGGCGAAGGCGGGGGCGTCCTCCACCGTGACCGCGGGGACCGTCCAGGGGCCGGTGCCGACACGGCCCTTCCGGTAGACGTCGGCGGGCAGGGACTGCAGGAGCGCCTGGACACCGTAGAAGACGCCGGCCGGACTGCCGCCGGTGATCTCGACACCGTCGGCGGTGACCACGAGTCGGAAGGACTCCGACCGGTCGCCGGCCGGACCGGCGGGGAGGGTGTCGTCCTCGGCCACGCGCAGCGCGATGACATCGGCCGCCGCCCCGGTGCCGTCCGCTGCGTCGCGCACCGGCAGGCCGGTCGAGCCCCGGAGCGTCTGCTGCAGGTACAGTCGGACCGACTCGGTCGCTGCGTCCGCGGCGATGCGGGTCGACGGGGTGATCGCGAAGGCGCCGGTACCGGGCTCGGTGCGGCGCGGTCGTGGGATGAGCATGTCGGAGTCCACCATTCCTCAATGATCTTTCGTAATATGGAGGCTATGGCCGTGGACGAGACCGTGTCAACGCTTCCGAACGGTGTCGTCGGCAGCACTCCGGGGATGCTCAGGCTCATCAACTCGCGGGCCATCCTCGCCGAGCTCTTCCGTGACGACGGCTCGCACACCGTCACGGAGCTCAGCCGGACCGTCGGCCTCTCCCGCCCCACTGTCGAGGCCGCCCTCGCCGACCTCGTCGAGGAGGGCTGGGTCACCGAGGCCGAGGCGATCGCGACGCCGAACAAGGCCGGACGCCGGGCGAAGCGCTTCCGTGCCGACGCGGCAGCGGGGTCGGTGCTCGGCGTCGACCTCGGTCTGCACGGCATCGTCGGGCTCCGGTCCGACCTGCGTGGCCAGCAGCTCGCCCGGGTCGAGGAGGTCTACACCGACCTCGCCTCGGCCGAGCAGGCCTGGGACAGCGTGCAGGACGTCGTCCGCCGACTCGTCGACGGCACGGACCCGTCCAGACTGCTCGCCGCCACGTTCGGCGTGCCGGCCGTCGTCGACCGCTCGGGCGAGATCGACTACACGGTCGCCGTCCCGCAGTGGGTCGAACGCCGGGTGCCCGGCCGGATCGGTGACCTGTTCCCCGACTCCGCCACGTTCTTCGACAACGACGCGAAGCTCGCCGCCACCGCCGAGGCGATGTGGGGTCGGTTCCGCGGCGTGCAGGACGGCCTGTACCTCGTGATGGGTCGCCAGATCGGTGCGGCCTTCCTGGTCGACGGGGCCCTGGCGCGTGGTGCGCGCGGGGCGGCCGGTGAGACCGGCGGCCTGGCCGTGACCGGTTGGCCCGGCGCCCCGGCCCGACTGGAGGCTCGGATCGCCCCCGGCAGTGACCTCGAGTCCGTCATGGTGTCGGCCGGGCGCGGGGACGCGGACGCGGTGGCCGTCGTGCGCGGGCTCGCCGAGGACGTCGCCCCCGGTGTCGTGCAGCTCATCGCGACGATCGACCCCGAGGTCGTCGTGGTCGGTGGCGAGGTCCTGCCCGCGGCGGCGGTGTTCTGCGACGCCCTCACCGAGGTCGTGGCGCCGCAGCTCCGGCACCCGGTCGAGATCGTCCCGTCGACGGTCGGTCGCGACGCCGTCGCCCGCGGTGCCCTCGCCCGGTCGCTGACCCACGTCCGGACCTCGCACATGGGACTCGGCTGACGTTCAGCCACCGCGCCGGGTCCTGACAGGGCGTTCAGGGACCATGGGCGCATGACGACTGCCCTGGCCGTGCCGGCCACGACCGTGACAGCCGCCGGCGACCCCTCCACCGACATGGGTGGACTCTCGGGGCTCGTGCTCCAGCTCATCGACGCCATGGGGGAGTGGGGCGTCGCGCTCATGCTCTTCGTCGAGACGGTGTTCCCGCCGATCCCCTCCGAGGTGATCCTGCCGTTGGCCGGGTTCCTCGCCGGGGCGGGCCGGATGAACCTCGTGCTCGTCCTGGTCCTCGCGACCCTCGGCTCCTACCTCGGTGCCCTGGTGCTGTACTGGCTCGGTGCCGTGATCGGCTTCGAACGGACCACCCGGTGGCTCGGCAGGCTGCCCCTCGTCGACGAGGACGACTTCCGCAAGGCCGCGGACTGGTTCCACCGCCACGGCAAGAGCGCGGTGTTCTTCGGGCGGTTCGTGCCGATCGTCCGCAGTCTCATCTCGCTGCCCGCCGGTGCGGACCGGATGCACCTCGGCACCTTCTCGGTGTTCACGATCATCGCGAGCGGGGTCTGGAACAGCGCACTCGTGTTCCTCGGCGCGGCCTTCGGGACGCAGTACGGCAAGGTCGAGCAGTACACCGAGTGGATCGACCGGGTGCTCTACGTCGCGATCGCCGCGGTGGTCGTCACGTTCGTGGTGCGCCGGGTCCGTCGGGCGCGTGCCGAGCGAGCCGACCGTGCGGGAGCCCCCGGCCACGGTCGTCGTCGCGCCGAACCCGCCGAGGACTGAGCGTCACGCCTTCGTCAACGCCGACTCCTTGTGGGCGGCACGCTTGCCCGTCTTCTCCGACTCCACGATCCAGTACGGGTCGTCGTCGGTCGGCTTGAACGTCTGCCCGTCGAACTCGAACTCGGACACCCGCTTCCGCACGAGCGTGCCGGTGGTCTTCCCCTGCGACGTGTTCCAGTGCACGGTGTCGCCGTTCGACAGCGCCATGGTGTCCTCCTTGCGTGATCGCTCATCTTCGTGGAGGTCGGACTGTACCCCGATGCATCCGCATGAACACAGGGAAGCAGGCCCATCACGATGTCATAACGTCCACGCGGAATCCGGTGCGGCCGCGTACCGTACTGGGTGAGTCACCTCGTTGGCAACTGCCACGGATCACCGGGCTCTCGGACGGAACGACATCAACCATGACGCTGCTGAACGGCACCCGTGCGGAAACGGTCCTTGCGGGCCGCTACCGCCTCGTGAAGCTGATCGGCACCGGCGGCATGGGGTCCGTCTACGAAGCACGGGACGAGCACACCTACCGCGCCGTCGCCGTGAAGCTCTTCGCGACGCCGGAGGCGATGACCACGGCCGACCGGGTCCGCCAGGAACGTGAGATCCGACTCCTCAGCATGCTGTCGCACCCCGGGCTCATCCCGCTGTACGACGCCGGCACCCACGACTTCGAGGACGGCCCGCACCGCTTCATCGTGATGGAGCTCATCGCCGACACGACGCTCCTGCGGCGGTTGGCCGAGGGCGCCCTGCACAACTACGAGGTGGCCGACCTCGGTGCCCAGCTCGCCGACGCCCTGGCGTACGTGCACTCGCGCGGCATCGTGCACCGCGACGTCAAGCCGGCGAACATCCTCATCAGCGACGAGGGCTCGTCCGGGTTCGCCCGCACCGTCAAGCTGACCGACTTCGGCGTCGCGCACTTCGTCGACGGCTCCCGCCTGACGAACGACGGCACGATCATCGGCACCGCCGCCTACCTCAGCCCCGAACAGGTCGCGGGGGAGCCGATCGGCTTCGCCACCGACGTGTACTCGCTCGGGCTCGTCCTGCTCGAAGCCCTCACCGGCAAGCAGGAGTACTCCGGCACGCTCATCGAGGCAGCGCTCGCACGACTCCGGCACGACCCGGAGATCCCCGAGGGCATCGCCCCCGAGTGGCGGGACCTGCTCGCCAAGATGACCGCGCGCGACCCCGACCGGCGGCCGACCGCGGTGGCGATCGCGAACGCCCTGCGTGGGGGTTCGACGCAGATCACCGGTCCGGTGCCGCTCGGCCCGCAGCGGGTGAAGCACAAGCGTGACCACCGCCTGCACCGTGCCGCCCACCGGCACGCCAAGCGCGGCACGTTCGTCGTGGTGCGGCGCTGGCGGAGACGGAACGTGCTCGTCGGGTCCTTCGCGGCGGTCGGCGTGCTGCTCGCCTGTGGTGCGTCCTACGTGGCGGGCATGCTGCACTGACGTTCCCGACCAGCACGGACGGTCCTGACCAGCACCGACGGTCCCCGGGTCGGCAGTCCCTGGCAGGATGGTCAGCATGACCGACCAGCGCTGGATCAAGATCTGCGGACTGTCGACGCCCGAGACCGTGGACGCCGCCATCGACGCGGGTGCGGACGCGGTCGGGTTCGTCTTCGCTGCCGGGAGCCCCCGGACCGTGACGGCTGACCTCGCGAAGCAGCTCGTCGAGCGGGTGCCGGACGGCATCGACGCCGTCGGGGTGTTCCGCGACCAGGAGATCGACGAGATCGTGGGCATCGCGTCCGAGGTCGGACTGACCACGCTCCAGCTGCACGGCGGCGAGTCCGCGACCGACTTCGCCCGTGCACGTGACGCCGGCTTCTTCACGATCCGGGCCGTCGCGGCCGAGGACTACCTCCGCGAGTCCACCGAGCAGCGCGCCTCGTACGACCACGACCTCCTGCTCCTCGACGCCGCGGTTCCGGGCAGCGGGCGGCTCATCGACCCCGCGTCGATCGACGGCAAGGTGGACGAGGCGTGGATCCTCGCTGGTGGTCTCACGCCCGCGAACGTCGTGGCGGCGATCGAGTCGCTCGACCCGGACGGCGTGGACGTCTCGAGCGGGGTGGAGTCCGAGCGCGGCGTCAAGGACCCCGCGAAGATCCGGGCGTTCGTCGAGGCGGTCCGCAGCATCCCCTGACGGCGCGGCACGCGGCGTCTCGCCGCGCGTGCCCCGTCTCGCCGCGCGTGCCCCGTCTCGTCTCGGTGAGACGAGACGTGGCCAGCCCCGCGGGGCACCGCAACCGGCGCGAGACACCGCCGGAATCGGCGGCGTCTCGCGCGCCCGGCGGCGTCTCGCCGCGTGTGCGGTGTCTCGTCTCGATGAGACGAGACGCGGTCGTCGGGTGCGCGCAGGGCGGACTGGAGGCGCGTGGCGGGGTCGGGCCGTGCCTCCAGGCCGACAGGGGGTGCGTCTCGAGCGGGTGAGGCGCCGTGCCGGCAGTGAGACGCATCGGACGTTGCGAGACGCCGCCGGATCCGGCGGCGTCTCGTGGCGCGCGCGGTGTCTCGCTGCTGCGGCGGCGTCTCGCCGCCCCGCGCGCCCAGCGCGCCCAGCGCGCCCCGCGCGCCCCGCGCGCCCCGCGCGCCCCGCGCGCCCCGCGCGCCCAGCGCGCCCAGCGCGTCAGCGCAGCGTGGGGATCAGCTCCGTGAGGAACGTGTCGGTGTCCTCCCAGCCCTCCACTGCGTGGCAGGGAACGCCGAGCGCCTGCACCGGGTAGTCGTTGCCCTCGGGGTCGAGGCGGTCCCCGACGAACAGCATGTCGTCGAGCCCGATGCCCGTGATCTCGGCGAGCCGCTGCATGCCGTACGCCTTGTCGATGCCCTTGCGGGTGATGTCGACGCTGGTGGAGCCACCGGAACGGACCTCGAGGTCGGGGAGCTCGGCCTGGACCCGGCGTCGCAGGTCGTCCTTCTTCGCGCCGGTCGGGTCCCACTGCTTCTTGACGTCCACGGGGGCGGCCTGCCCGAGTGCCGAGAACGTGATCTGCGAGCCACGGTCCTCGAGGATGGGACCCCAGGTCTCGGACTCCCAGTAGCCGGCGGTCTTCGCCTGGGCCTCGACCGCCGCGAGGGCACGTGCCTTCTGGTCGTCGGTGAGGTCCTCGGCGTACTGCAGCGCCCAGTCGTCGCCCGCCCAGCGGTAGTACCGCGTGCCACAGGTGGGCAGGAGGTGCAGGTCGTCGAGGGTCAGTCCGGGACGGTGCCGCAGCGGCGTGACGAGCTGCTGTTCGAACTGCGCGAAGTTGCCGCCGGAGATGACCGCGACCGGCACGACCTCGAGCAGGGAGGCGAAGGTCTCCAGCATGCGGGGGTCGAGCGCGGACTTCGAGGGGGCGAGGGTGTCGTCCAGGTCGAAGGCGACGAGGCGGGGCGTGGTCATGCCCTGATCCTGCCAGAGCCCGCCGACGACATGCCGGGTGTCATGCCCGGTGGGTGGCGGGGACCCGGTCGCGGGCGTACGTGATGTCGGTGTAGCCGTGCGGGGCCGGGTTGCCGTCGGCGTCGAGGTTGACGAACACGACCTCGTCGATGGTGAGGATGCTGCGGTGCGTGAAGAGGTTCCGGGCCTCGGCACGCATGGTGAGCGAGGTGCGGCCGAAGCGGGTGGCGACGAGGCCGATCTCGACGATGTCGCCCTCGCTCGCGGAGGACACGAAGACGATCTCGGACATGTACTTCGTCACGACCTTGCCGTTGCCGAGCTGGATGATCGCGTACACCGCCGCTTCCTCGTCGATCCAGCGGAGGAGGCTGCCACCGAACAGCGTTCCGTTCGCGTTGAGGTCCTCCGGGCGGACCCACTTGCGCGTGTAGAAGTTCATCTCGGGTGCTGCTGCAGCTGCGGGTTCCATGTCAGTACATGATACGCGGCCGGGCTCCCGATCGGGAACCCGGCCGCGTGGACCGTACTGCGGTGCTACTCCTTGACGAGGACGACCTCGTCGAGGGCGATCCGGGTGCGCGGAGCGACCTCGCGCTCGGCGGCCTTCTCGTCGAGCTGCGACGGGTCCGCGACGGTACCGATCGCCGTCACGGTGTAGGGCAGGAAGCGCTCGGGCAGGTCGAAGGCGGCACGGAGACCCTCGGCGTCGATCCCGGCCATCTGGTGCACGTGCAGCCCCTCGGCGTGCGCCTGCACGGTGAGGGCCGCCAGCGACTGGCCGAGGTCGTACTGCGCGAAGGTGCGCTCGTCGCCCTCCTCGGTCACGGTCTCGAGCACGCCGACCACCAGAGCGCTGGCGCGGAACGCCCACGCGGCGTTGAAGCCGAGCAGGTTCTCGTTGATCTTCCGGAACGTCTCGGTGCCCCGGCGGCCGGCGATGAAGCGACGCGGCTGGAAGTTCATGGCCGACGGAGCCCAGCGAGCGGCCTCGAGCACGGCGTCGAACTGCTCGTCCGAGATCGTGGCCGTCTCGTCGTAGGAGCGGGGGCTCCAGCGCTCCTCGAGGAGGGGGACGAGGGGCTGGCTGGAGTCGGTGGAACGCGTGAGCGTGCTGGTGTTCGTCGAGGTCATGGTGGCTCCAACGGTATTCGATGCGTTCGCATTTCCCGGCTGAACGACGTCACATGTCGCCGACGCCCGGGCCCGGTGCAAGGATGGACGCGATGGGTGGCGTGTTGACCGGGTTCGCGATCATCGGCGCGATCATCGCCGCCGGGTACGTCGTCGGGCGCATCGGTCTGCTCGGGCAGCACGCCCAGTTCGTGATGAGCCGACTCGCCTTCTTCGTGCTCATGCCGTGCCTGCTCTTCCACACCATCGCGACCGCGGACATCGAGTCGCTGCTCTCGCCGATGCTCTGGGTGTCCCTCGTCAGTGCGCTCGTCGTCGCGCTCGGTGCGGCGCTCGTCTTCCGCCTGGTGCTCCGCAGGCCGTTGACGACCACCACGGTCGGCGCGCTGGCGTCGAGCTACGTCAACGCGAACAACATCGGCCTGCCGGTGGCCGTGTACGTGCTCGGTCAGGCAACGGCGGTCGTGCCGGTGATCCTGCTGCAGCTCATCGTGCTCGCGCCGATCGCGCTCACCGTGCTCGACACCGCGACCTCGTCCGGTGGCAGCTGGGGGCGGCGGGTCTCCGGGCCGTTCCGGAACCCGATCATCATCGCGTCGCTCGTCGGGCTCGTGTTCTCGGCGACCGGGATCGAGCTGCCGACACCCGTGCTCGAGCCGTTCTCCCTCGTCGGTGCGGCCGCGGTGCCCGTCGTGCTGCTGTCGTTCGGCATGAGCCTGCACGGTGCGACCCCGCTGCGGGACCCGGCGATCCGGACGGACGTCATCGTGGCGTCGGCGATCAAGCTCGTGGTCATGCCGGCGGTGGCGTTCGTGTTCGCCCGGTTCGTGTTCGGGCTCGGCGAGCAGGACGTCTTCGTGCTCACGACCCTCGGGGCGTTGCCGGCGGCGCAGAACGTCTTCAACTACGCGCAGCGCTACGGTGCGGCGGTCCCGGTGGCCCGTGACGTGGTGCTCATCTCGACGATCGGCGCCGTGCCGGTGCTCGTCGCGATCGCGGCGCTCCTGCACCCGTAGGCGGGGTGTGGAGGCGACCGGACGGCGGCCTGGAGGCGCGTGGCGGGCCCGCACCGTGCCTCCCGTCCGCCCGTCGGTCGCGACCACCGCGCACGGTGAGCGGCGATGGCCGGGTCGCGTCGGGCGACCCGACCACTCCTGCTCGCGAAGCGCATCGACGGGGCGCGTACCGTGGGTGCCACCGAACGGAAGAGGAGGTCCCCGATGGACACGATGGCGATGATGAAGAGCATGTCGATGACGGACATGCCCATGGCGATGGACGCAGACACGATGCAGGACACGATGATGGCGATGAACGCCGCGTCGATGGCCGCGACGATGTGCTCCGCGAGCGACATGCAGATGGGCACGGACATGGCGAAGTGCGCCGCGATGTGCTCGAACACGGCGATGATGGCCGACACCGGCATGCGCATGATGATGCGGCCGATGGGCATGGACGCGGACAGCATGCGCGCGATGCTCACGGCCTGCGTCGCGATGGGAACGGCGTGCGCCGCCGAGTGCCGCAGCCACGCGGACATGGACGAGTCGTGCCGCTACTGCGCGATGGCGTGCGACGAGATGGTCGCGAAGTGCGAGGCCATGCTGGCCTCGATGACCGCCTGACGCGTCAGGCGACGCGTGCGGTGGTCTTCCGGCCGCCGGCGCTGAGGATCTCTGCGGCCGGGTGGTGGGCGACCGGGTCGCCGACCGACACGACGGTGTCGGCGCCCGCCACCCGCAGCTGCGTCACGCCGCCGTCGAGGAACAGGACCACGACGTCGGCCGCACGGACCTCGGCGACGATGCCGTCGCGCCATGCCCGGGGTGTGGCGTCGGCCATGACGCGCTGGATCGGAAGGATCGTCGACGGGGTCGTGCGGGACATGGCTTCACCTGCTCTCGAAGGGGTTCGGTGCAGGAAACCTACGTCCGGGCGTCGGTCCGCTCAACGCGGGCGGACCCGGGACGTAACAGAAGCCGCTCGGGTCAGAAGATCATCGGGCGGTCGTCGTCGAGCGAGGTCTCGAGGTCCAGGTCGACGGTCACCGGTACGTGGTCGCTCGGGGCGTCGCCCTTCCGCTCGTCGCGGTGGATGCGGGCGTCGGTGACGACGTCGGAGAACGCCTGCGACCCCATGACGAAGTCGATGCGCATGCCCTCGTTGCGGGGGAAGCGCAGCTGCTTGTAGTCCCAGTACGTGTAGCCGTCCGGCACGATCGGGCGCACCACGTCCTGCAACCCGCGCTCCTCGAACGCCCGGAAGGCGGCGCGCTCGGGCTCCGTCACGTGGGTGTGGCCCTCGAACACGCTGACGTCCCACACGTCGGAGTCGAGCGGTGCGACGTTCCAGTCGCCCATCAGTGCCAGTGGCTGCTCCGGGTGCGCGGTGAGCCACTCGGACGTGCGGTCGGCGAGCTGCGCGAGCCAGTCGAGCTTGTACGTGTAGTGGGGGTCGCCGACCTCGCGCCCGTTCGGGACGTAGAGGCTCCAGAGCCGGACGCCGTCGACCGTGACGCCGAGCGCGCGGGCCTCCACCGGGAGGTCCGGCCCCTCGTGTCCCTTGAGGAAGCCGGGCTGGCCGGGGAAGTCGCGGGTGACGTCCTCGAGCGGCAGACGGCTGGCGAAGGCCACCCCGTTCCACTGGTTCAGGCCGTGCGCCTCGACCTGGTAGCCGGCGGCCTCGAACGCCTCGACCGGGAACTGCTCCGGCTTGCACTTGATCTCCTGCATGCCGAGGACGTCGACGTCCTCGCGTACCAGCCAGTCGACGATCCGGCCCACTCGGGTCCGGACGGAGTTCACGTTCCAGGTCGCCACGCGCATGGGTTCGAACCTACCGTGGTGCCACTGCGCGCCGTGTTCCGCTCTCGGGCACGGCACGGCACGATGGTGTTCGCTGGGAGTCCAGCAAGCGAGCGCAGGAGGCACTGATGGCATCGACGACGAACCGCGTCGACGGGACCGCGACGACCGGCAGCACGACCGGCAGCACGACGACGCAGGTGACCACCAAGGGCAGGACGATCATCGACGACACCGTGGTCGCCAAGGTCGCCGGCATCGCCGCACGCGACGTCCCCGGGGTCTTCGCACTCGGCGGCAACGCGGCTCGGGCGTTCGGTGCGATCCGCGACGCCATCGGTTCCAGTGCGCTCGGCCAGGGCGTCCGCGTCGAGGTCGGCGAGACCCAGGTCGCCGTCGACCTGACGATCGTCGTCGACTACCCGACCCCGATGATGGACGTCGCCACCGCCGTGCGCGCCGCCGTCACGAGCGCGGTGACCGAGCTCGTCGGGCTCGAGGTCACCGAGGTCAACATCGCCATCAACGACGTCAACATCCCGGCCCTCAACGGGGTCGTGGACGAGACCGACGGTCGCGTCCGGTGAACGCCACCGTCGTCGGCATGGGCGTCGGCGCGCTGCTCGCGATCGTCGCCGTGACGCTCGGCTTCTGGGCCTTCGTGGTCGTGGCGGTCTTCATGCTCGTCGGTGGGCTCGTCGCCCGCATCGCGACGGGCGACATCGACTTCCGTCGTCTGCTCGACGTGCTCCGCGGACGGCGGAGCTCGTCGTGAGCCCGGCCGCGGTCGCCGGGTACGACCGCATCGGGTCGGCGGCACTCGTGCACACCGCACAGGCGGTCGCTGCCGAGGCGTTGCGCGTGCCGTTCCGGGAGGCCCGTGCCCGGGTCGCCGACGACGGTCACGGCGCGCTGGCGGTCGAGATCACCGCCCCGCTCACCGTGCCCGTGCTGGGGAGCCACGCGACCCCCGACGAACCCGTCACCACGACGGCGCACCGCGCTCGGGCGACGATCGCCGAGCGGGTCCGGACCATCACCGGCCGACAGGTCGAACGGGTGACCGTGACGTTCACGTCGTCGATCGTGGACACCCCGAGGAGGGTCCGATGACCCACGACCGGACCTACCGCCGCATCCTCCGCCGCGAGTCGACGGCGTCCCGCTCCGGCACCGTCGTGATCGCCGTGCTCGTGGTGCTCGTGCTCGCCGCCGCTGCCGTGTTCGCCGCCGCCCTGGTCTTCCTCGGGCAGCGAGCCCTCGGCATCGACCCGCGCGACCTCGTCGACGCCGCAGCCCGTGCGCCGCGTGGCCTCGACACGACGATCGTCGTCGGGGTCGCCGCCATCGTCGCCGTCGTCGGCCTCGTCTTCCTCGCGCAGGGGCTCCTGCCGCAGCGTCGCCCCCGGCACACGATGTCCTCCGACCGCCTCGCCGTGGTCGTCGACGACGAGGTACTGGCGTCCGCCGCAGCCCGCGCCGCACGCTCCGCGACGCGTCTCGGCCCGGACGCCGCCGTCGGGACCGTCGGTCGGCGCACGGTCGACGTGGTCCTGCGCCCCGCCGCCGGGGTCGACGTCCCCGCGGTCGCCGCGACGGACGCCGTGACCGAGGAGTTCCGCGCGATCGACGTCGTGCCGTCCGTGACCGCTCGGGTCCGGGTGCAGCCGACCGGACGGGTGGACGGGTGAACGCCACGAACCGCGGTGTCGGCCGCACAACGCTCGTCCTGGTCGGTCTCGCGCTGCTCGTGCTCGGCGTCGGGACGATCCTGGTGCAGACCGTCCCCCGGGCGGCATCGACCTGGCACGACTGGGCCCGGGTGCTCGGCGACCTCGGCCGGGACGCCCCGCGCGACGCCTCGGTCACCGCGTGGACGTGGGTCCTCGGCGGAGCAGTGGTCCTCGGCGTGCTCGCGCTGGTCGTGCTGACGACGCTCGGCGGCGGTCGCACCGGCACCGTGGTCGAGGACGACGGTTCCGCGGACGGGGTCGCCGGCGCCGTCCGGATCGACGCGGCGGCCGTCCAGCACGCGCTGTCCTCGGCGATCGGCGACCTGCCGGAGGTCGGCTCCCTCGCCGTCGACGTCTACCGCGTCCGTGGCCAGCGGGCGATCCGCATCCGGGTCCGTCCACGCCGTGGTGCCTCGCCCCGCGCGATCACGACCGGGGTGGAGGGCATCGTCGAGGACCTCGACGCACTGCTCGGCGACCGCCTGCCCGTCCTGCTCGAGATCGCCCGCGGCGGCGCGGGCTCCGGACGCACCGACCGGGTGCACTGAGCCCGCCGTGCCCCGCTCGATCGACGGACTCTCCAGGGCACGGCGCGACGTCGTGGTGCCGCACGTGGTGACCGAAGCGGCCCGCGGTCGGCCGGTGCAGGCCGTGTGGGTCAACGAGATCGGCGGGCGCACGTTCCGCATCGGGGACGACGGTCACGCCGAGGAGTACGTCAAGGTGCTCCCGCACGCGTACGCGCCGTGGATCGTCGGCGAGGCCGCCCGGTTGACCTGGGCCTCCCGGTACGCGCGGGTGCCCGAGCTGATCGACCACGGCACCGACGACGAGGGTGTGTGGCTGCGGACCCGGGCGCTCCCGGGTTGGAGTGCGGTCGACGAGCGCTGGCACGACGAACCCCGCACGGCCGTCATCGCCGCCGGTGAGGGCCTCCGCGCCCTGCACGACACCCTGCCGGTCCTCGACTGCCCCTTCGAGTGGTCGACGGCGCAGCGAACGGGTCGGGCCCGTGCCGCCGGCGCCGATCCCGACCTGCTCGGCCCGGAGCCGCCGACCGACCGCGTGGTCGTCTGCCACGGGGACCCGTGCACGCCGAACACCCTGATCGGCGCGGACGGGAAGTGGGCCGGGCACGTCGACCTCGACGCGCTCGGCATCGCGGACCGTTGGGCGGACCTCGGCGTGGCGACGATGGCGCTCGGGTGGAACTACGGGCCGGGGTGGGACGGGTTGTTCCACGAGGCGTACGGGCTGCCCGCCGACGAAGAGCGGACCGCCTGGTACCGGGCGCTGTGGAACCTCGACGACGACGGCCTCGAGCCGGCGGGGTCGACCGCTTAGAAGGCCACGCCCCGCGCCTGCATGAACGGGATCGGGTCGACGGTCGCGCCGCCGAGGTGGACCTCGAAGTGCGTGTGGCAGCCGGTCGAGGCGCCCGTGGAGCCGACGAGGGCGATGAGCTGCCCCGCGGACACCCGCTGGCCCGAGGCGACCCGGTACCCGCCGTTCACGATGTGGCCGTACGCGGTCTGGACACCACCACCGTGGCTGATCCGGACGTAGTTGCCGTAGCCGCCGTACCAGCCCGCGTAGTCGACCGTGCCCGCCGCTGCGGCGACGATCGGCGTGTAGCAGCCGCTCGCGAGGTCGGCGCCGTCGTGCTTCGTGACGACGCCGGTGATGGGGTGCACCCGGTAGCCGTACGGGCTGATGACGTACCCGCTCGCCGGACGGACCCAGCCGGTGCCCGAACCGGATCCGGGCGAACCGCCGGCTCCGGAGCCACTGCTGCCGGACCCGCCGCCGCCGGTGTTCGCCGCGGCGGCTGCTGCCGCCGCACGTGCTGCGGCTTCCCGCGCCGCCTTCGCCTCGGCCGCCTTGCGGACCTTCTCGCCCTGCGCGAACTCGGCCTCGGTCCGGACGCGGCCGGAGGTCAGGGTCGCGAGCTGCGCGTCGAGCCGTGCCTTGTTGCTCTGCTGTTCGTCGTAGGCCGTCTGTACTTCGTCCGCCGCGGCCTGGGCGGCCTGCATGCGCCGTTCGGCCTCGGCCGCGAGCTCGTCGAGCGCCTCGGACGCACGGTCCGCCTGCGCCGTCAGGGACCGGGCGACGGCGGCGTCGGCGGTGGCAGCGGCCTCGACCCGCTCGGCCTGCTCGGAGAGCTTGCTGAGCGCGCCGAGGTTGTAGAGGAGGTCCGACGCGTCCTCGCCACCGGTGATGACGGACGCGGTGACGTCCGCGCCGCCGGAGCGGGCCATCTGCGCGGCGAACTGCCCGGCCTGGGCAGCGCTCTGCTCGGCGATCTCGGCGTGCTCCTCGGCGTCGGCGCGGAGCCGCTGTTCCTTCTCGGCGGCGTCCTGCGCGTCGCTCTGGGCCTCGAAGAACTCGGTGCCGAGCCGCTTCGCCTCGGCCTCGGCCGCCTTCACCTTGTCGGAGAGGCCGGAGATGATGCCCTTGATCTCGGTGATCTGGTCCTGCTTCGCGGACTCCTGCCCGCGGGCGGCCATGACCTCGTCCCACGAGGGGTACGTGGCCGCGCTCGCAGCCGGCGCGTCGAGCACCACCGTGCCGAGCAGACCCGCGAGTGCGAGTCCGGTGGCGGCGAGGCGGAGGCGCACGGTCGCACGCGGGGAGCGGTGGCTGGTGGGACGAGTCACGGGCACGAGCCTATACATCCGTACAGGCAGGAACGGGTGCCGCCGCGCGGCTGTGGACGACTTCCGGGGTGATCGCTCAGAAGCCGCGCTCGCGCCGGACGGCATCGGCGCTGCGCACCACGTCGCGCTGCAGGACCGCGGCGCCCGACGTCCCGGCGTAGTCGTACACGTCGAAGCCGGTGCAGTGGGTGATCGTGGCGGGGGTGCCGAGCGAGTCCTCCACCGCGGTCGTCCAGAGGTCCCGGGTGCCGATCACGACGAACGTCGGCGCCGCGTCCCGGTAGGCCCCGAGGTCGACGAGCCACGGGTACGTCTGGAACGTGTCCCGGACCTGCAGGAGCTGCACGTTCGTCGACGCGTACGTGGCGAGCGGCCGGACGGTCCAGAACTGGCCCACCCCGACGACGTCCCGCCCGTCGGCCCACCGGTCGAGGCAGGACGCGGGGTCGTACCGTGCCGTGCTGACCGCTCGGGCGGTGCTCGGTGCGGTCGCGACCCCGGCGAGCAGCACCCCCGCGGCCGCCACCGCCAGGACCACCCGGACGCCGCGCCGCGGTCGGTGCACCCGGGTCGTGCGGACGGCGGTGCGCGTGAGCTCGGCGACCGCGACGAGCGCCAGCAGCGGGGCCGTCACGATCGGCTCGAGGTAGCGCGGGGTCTCCGAACCGGCGACGACGACCCCGACGGACACCGCCACCACCGTGACCAGGGGGAGCGCGGCGGCGACGAGCACGGTCCGCGAGGTCCGCACCCGCCACGCCCAGACGGTGCCGCCGACGGACAGGAGCACCCCGACGAACAGGAGCAGGAGCCCGGCGTCGCCGGCGGCGGTCCCCGCGCGGTCGTCGGTGAGTGCCGCGAAGAACCGGAGGGTCTCGCCAGCGCGGGACGGCTGCACGTAGGTGGACGGGTCGAGCGACACGAACGGCCGCAGCGGGATCCGGAGCAGGTACCCGACGACCGACCCCGCGGTCACCGTGCCGGCGAGCAGCAGGACCGGACGCCAGGGCAGGCGCCGGGCGAGCGCGAGCAGCAGCAGCGTCACGACCACCGGCGCGGCCGACCACGGCACGTACAGCGGGTTCGACGCGGTGGTGCACGCGGCGACGAGCCCGAGGACGACGAGCACGGTGACCGAGGCCCGGCCGGTCCGGACCGCCCGCAGCACGAGGACCGCGGTGCCGAGCATCGCCAGCACCGCGCCGTAGTAGTAGGTCGTCGTGAGGAGCAGCGAGGCCAGCTCGAGCGACGTCGCGGTGGCCGACGACTCCGTCAGCACCAGGAGCGTCACGAACCCAAGGGCCACCGCGGACACGGCGATCCGGGCCGAGCGTCGGGCAGCGGGCATGAGCTCGTTGGCGGCCGCGCGAACCAGGGCGTACACGGCCAGCAGGACGAGCAGCCCGTTCAGCGCCAGGGCCTGCTGTGGGGTTGCGGTGACGACCGAGCAGAGCAGGTAGACCGGCAGCTCCGGGAAGAAGAACAGCGCCGGGGACATCGCCCACTCGAACGGCTGCCCGAGCTCCATCGAACGCCGGACGAGCGGCAGCAGCACCGAGTCGCCGTCGTACCAGAGCAGCTCGACCCTGGCGGTGGCGATGACGTGGCGCAGGGCGATGACGGACAGGGCCAGCGCGACCAGGCCGCCCAGCGCCTCCCGGCCGGTCGCGGCGACCAGCCCGTGCCACCGCGGGCCGCTCGTCGGACGCGCCACGACCGTCGTCGTGCGCGCGTCGGAGGCCATGCCCGGAGCGTACCCAGCCCAGGCCCCCGCGGGCTGGGGGAGCGCGTCCCGAGCCCGACCGGCTACCCTTGTGGGCTGTGACCGACGCGCGCGACCAGCTCATCCAGTTCATCACGGACGAAGCGGTGTTCCACGGAGACTTCACCCTCACCAGCGGGAAGAAGGCGACGTACTACATCGACCTCCGCAAGGTGAGCCTGGACCACCGTGTCGCCCCGCTCATCGGCCAGGTCATGACGGACCTCGTCGGCCAGGTGCCGGACGTCGCCGCCGTCGGTGGCCTGACCATGGGCGCCGACCCGATCGCCAGCGCCGTGCTGCACCAGGCCGCCGCCCGCGGGCTCGCCTACGACGCGTTCGTCGTGCGGAAGGAGCCGAAGGACCACGGCCGCGGCAAGCAGGTCGAGGGGCCGGACCTGCGGGGCAAGCGCGTCGTCGTCCTCGAGGACACCTCCACCACCGGCGGCTCGCCGCTCAAGGCCGCCGAGGCGCTCGAGCGCGAGGGCGCGATCGTCGCCGCCGTGGCCGTCGTGGTCGACCGCGACACCGGCGCGAAGGAGAAGATCGAGGCCGCCGGGTACCCGTACTTCAGTGCGATCGGGCTGGCTGATCTGGGGCTGAGCGCGTGACCGGGGAGCGTCCGGGGGACGCGCACGAGCCCGACCAGACCGCCGGTCCCGCAGACGGGGACGACGGACTGGAGGCACGGCGCGAGTCCGCCCCGGATGCTCCGTTCCACGGTCTCCGCAGCGCTGCGGACATCTTCGGCGCTCCCCGCAGCGAGGACGAGTGGCCGTCCCGCCGCGAGCGTCGAGAGGCCGAGAAGACCGCGCGGGAGACCGGTGCGCCGCTCCCCGAACCCTTCGAGCCGGTGCCGTCCGCCCCGGAGGCCCCCGAGGCGTCCGCGGCCCCGTCCGCCGACGACGACGGTGCCACCCAGGCGATCTCGATGCCCGAGCAGCTCATCGCACCGTCGGTGAACCCGCAGGCGAGTGCCGAGCACGAGCGCGAGACCCTGGGCGAGCGGATCCCGCCGGCAGCCCCGGTCCCGCCCACCTCGACCGCGCCGCACCCCTCGTCGATCTCGCTCCCGACCGCCCAGTCCCACCGCGACCAGCGCGCCGCCGAGAACCGGGCGATCGAGGACGAGCGCCGCCGCGTCGACCCGTTCGGCGAAGGACGCAGCGACGTCGACTGGCTCGGCCGGGCGACCGGTTCGCAGCCGACCCCCACCGGTCCGGTCGCGCAGCAGCCCCTCGGCGTCGAGAACGTGCTGCCCGCCACCGACGAGCCACCGAGCTTCACCGAGCTGCTCCGCATCGCCGACGCCGAGGCATCCGGCACCGGCGGGCACGAGCGTCCGTTCGACTGGGCGATCCGTGACGACGAGACCGGCGAGGTCCCGGCGACCCTGACGACGAACGCGTTCGACACGACGGCGCTCGCGGGGCGCTCGTGGACCCTCGCGGACGAGTCCGACGACGACGTGGTGTCCGGGGAGCTCGCGACGCCGGTCAGCGGGACGCCCGTGGTGCCGACCGCGGCAGTCGAACCGGCGCCGGCGCACGACGTGACCGACGAGGCGGAGGGCGAGTCGCGCCTCCAGGCCGAGCCCACCGAACCCGCTGATGCGGCGACCACCGCGCTGCCCGTCGCCGGGACGCCCTGGTGGGCCGAGCCGGAGGCGACCGTGCCCCCGACCGCGGCGCCGCCGCTCGTCGAGCCCGCCGCTGCCCAGCCGGACGCGCCGGCGTACCCGGCGCACCTGCCGCCCGCCGTCGGGCAGGACCTCGACGCCGTGATGGGCATCCGCGCCCACGCTCCGGTGGACGACGACGAGCCCGCACCGCTGCCCGCCGCTGCGCCCGACGACCTCGACCAGTCCGAGTGGGACGGCCGCGAGACCAGCGACACGAGTGCGATCAAGGACCTCTTCGGAACCGAGGCCGTGGGCCAGCTCGGCGGCACCGGGTACGACCCGCACGACACCGGCACACGCATGATGCCTGCCGTCGGCGGTGCTCCGGCGCACGCTCCCGCTCCCGGTCGGACGCCCGTCGCGCCCGCTGCCCCGGCCGCGGCTGCCGGCGGTGGTGACCGCGACAACTTCATCAACGAGGGCTTCGCGAAGCTCCGCAACGAGGGCCAGCGCGGCAAGCGACTGCTCATCTGGGGTTCGGTCGCGCTCATCGTGGTGCTGCTCGTCGCCGTGTTCGCCCTGACGCGCTGGATCCTCGGCAACACCATCGAGGACCACACGCCGGCACCGACGTCGACCTCGGCGGCGTCGGCGTCAGCGCCTGCGTCCTCGGCGGCAGCCGCGCCCACGCCCGCGCCGTCGTCGGACGCGCTGCAGACGCTGCAGTTCGCGACGACCCCCGCTGCTCCCGGCGAGCACAGCTGGACCGAGCTGGCGGGCGGGGAGTGCCTGTCGCCGTTCACGAACGCGTGGGCGCAGACCTTCACGGTCGTGGACTGCTCGTCGGCGCACATCGCCCAGCTGACCGCACGGCTGCCGGTGTCGGCGAACCAGTGGCCCGGGCCGGACGCGCTCGCGACGCAGGCCGCGGAGCAGTGCCAGACCTCGGCTGCGCTCGACACCTCGGCCGCTGCTGCCTACGGGGACGTCCAGGTGCAGGGGTCCTACGCGCCGGACCAGGCGACGTGGGACCAGGGTGACACGTTCATCTCGTGCTTCGTGACGCGGTCGTCGGGCGAGGCGCTGACGGGGTCGGTCGCGCCGCGAGCGTAGCCGGGCGCGAAGCCGGGCACGACCGAGCCCCGAGACTCGCTCTGAGCGACGGTTCTCGCGGTCATCGGCCCGAGAACCGTCGCCAGGCCCGAGTCTCGCTGCGTCCCGCGCGAGACTCGCACCGTCGTCAGGCCGTCGCGGGGACCTTCGACGACACGTCGGAGAGCGTCCGCAGCTCGTCGGCGCTGAGCTCGAGCTCCGCCGAGGCGAGCAGCGCCGGGAGCTGCTCGGTGTTGCGTGCGCTCGCGATGGGGGCGACGACGTCCGGCTGCGCCTGCAACCACGCGAGGGCGACGCTCGCGAGCTCGGTGTCGTGGGCGTCCGCGATCGTGGCCAGTGCGTCCACCACGGCGAGCCCCTGGTCGGTGAAGTAGCCCGAGACCTGTCCTTCGCGGTCCTTGCCCGCGAAGTCCTCCTTCGTGCGGTACTTCCCGGTGAGGAACCCGGCGGCGAGCGAGAAGTACGGCACGACGCCGAGTCCCTCGGCAGCGGCGAGCGGCGCGATGTCCGACTCGTAGGGCTCGCGGGTGACGAGGTTGTAGTGCGGCTGGATCGCGACCGGCAGCGCGAGGCCGTTGTCCTTCGCGATGCGGATCCACTCGTCGGCACGCGCACGCGAGTAGTTCGAGATCGCGGTGTACCGGACGAGGCCCTCCTGCACGAGCTGGTCGAACGCGCGGACGGTCTCTTCGAGCGGGGTCGACTCGTCGTCGAAGTGGGCGTAGTACAGGTCGATCCGGTCGGTGCCGAGACGTTCGAGGCTCGCACGCGCGGCGGCTGCGACGTTCGCGGCGCCGAGGCCGGAGAACTGCGGGTGCTGCGAGACCTTCGTGGCGATGACGACGTCGTCCCGCTTGCCGGACTTCGCGAACCACGAGCCGATGACCCGCTCGGACTCGCCGCCCTCGTTCCCGGGGGCCCAGGCGGAGTAGACGTCCGCGGTGTCGACGAAGTCCCCGCCGGCAGCGGTGTACGCGTCGAGCACCTGGTGGGAGGTCTGCTCGTCGGCGGTCCAGCCGAAGACGTTGCCGCCGAGGGCGAGGGGGAACACGGTGAGGTCGCTGGTTCCGATGCGGGGCATGGGGGTCCTTTCGTGTGCGGGTCGGAGCGGTCCGTCCCACGCTATGCCTCGACCCTTGGTGCGCCGTCTCCGGACGTCACGCAGCACGGTGCGCTTCCATGGACCCATGTCCGCGCTCACCACCGCACTCGCCGACCCGCGTTCCTCCGTCCGGCTGCGCGCCGTCATGGACGCCGGGACCCACCCGGACGCGGCGGACCTCGACGTGCTCGTGGAGCAGTGCGCGGTGGAGCCGGACTTCTTCGTCCGGGACATGCTCACGTGGGCGCTCATCCGCCAGCCCGCCGACGAGGTGGTCCGACGGGTGCTGCCGGAGCTCGATCGACCGGTGCCGCAGGCCAGGAGCCAGGCGCTGCACACCCTGTCGAAGATCGGCGACCCGAGTGTCTGGCCGTCGGTCCGTCCGCTGCTCCGTGACCCGGACGTCGAGGTCCTGCGGGCCGCCTGGCGCACCGCCGCAGCGATCGTGCCGGACGCCGAGTCCGGCGCATTCGCACGGACCCTCGCGACGCACCTCGGGCAGGGCGACCGCGAGACGCGCCTGAGCCTCAGCCGGGCGATCGTCGCCCTCGGCGAGGACACGGTCCGCCCCGTCCTCGACGACGCTGCCGGCAGCTCGGACGCCGAGGTCCGGGCGCACGTCGTCGAGATCGACCGGCTGCTCCAGGACCCGGACGCGGCGAGTGCGCTCGCCGTCGAGCGCGCTCGCCGCGAGGTCGCGCTCGGCCGCACGCGGTCCGCGAAGGGGTGACGGGCCGCGCCCGCGCGCGGTGGGCGTGACCCGATGACGGCCTGGAGGCGCGTGGCGGCCCCGCCCCGCGCCTCCAGGCCGTTCCGGGGCGGGTCGGGGAACACCGGAATTCGGGATGCCGAACAGGCCCGATCGGCTTGCGCACGCCGATCGGAGCGCGCCAAGGTGGGTGTCGAAGGGGAGTAGCTCCCAGCGCGTGCATCGACACACTGGCCATCACGACGATCGGCCCGGTGCACGTGGCCCTCGAGGCGAGCGAGACCTTCGGCCGTTCCGCCATGGCCGAAGCCGCTCGAGTGGGTGCAGCGTCATGGCTCGACCACGAGGACCACCATGACGAACACCCTGTCCCCTGCGGCCGCGCCCGCCGTCGCACCGCCCCGGATGGGCGCCAGCGCCTGGGGTCGCATCGCGATCTGCATCGCCATCGCCCTACCCGCCGTCGTCTTCCGGGTCGGCGGCTTCGCCCCGAACGCGCTCGTCGACCTGCTCGTCTTCGGCGGGGCCGTCGTCGCCGCGTCGTTCCTGCTCGCCTGGGCCGCGGAGGCCGCGCAGAAGGACATCGCCGGCGCCCTCGCGATCGCGATCCTCGCCCTCATCGCCGTGCTGCCCGAGTACGCCGTCGACCTGTACTACGCGTTCCGCTCCGGGTACGACCCCGCGTACGAGCAGTTCGCCGCAGCCAACATGACCGGCTCCAACAGGCTGCTGCTCGGGTTCGGGTGGCCGCTCGTCGTGATCATCTCGCTGCTCGTGGCCCGGCGGTTCGTGAGGACCGGCTCGCTCCCCGCGTCGGCGACCCGGGTGCTCGAACTCGAACGCTCGTCGAGGCTCGACATCGGGTTCCTGGCGCTCCTCGCCCTGGTCGCGTTCCTGATCCCGCTGATGGGGTCGATCCCGATGTGGTTCGGGTTCGTGCTGCTCGCGGCGTTCGTCTGGTACCTCTGGCGGGCGTCGAAGGTGACCGACGACGATGACGACGAGGAGCTCGTCGGCATGGCGGGCAACATCGCGTCGATGCCGCAGCGTGCCCGCCGCTGGACGATCGTGGCGCTGTTCGTGGTGGCCGCCGCGGTGATCCTGTCCTCGGCGGAGCCGTTCGCCGACGCGCTCGTGGACTCCGGCAGCGCCCTCGGCATCGACAGCTACTTCCTGGTGCAGTGGCTCGCGCCGCTCGCCACCGAGGCGCCGGAGTTCATCGTCGCCGCGCTCTTCGCACTGCGCGGCATGGGCGGTGCGGCCATCGGGACGCTCATCGCCTCGAAGGTCAACCAGTGGTCGCTGCTCGTCGGGTCGCTGCCGATCGCGCACGTCCTCGGTGGCGGGACCACGGGCGGGCTGCCGCTGGACTCCCGGCAGGTCGAGGAGTTCATGCTGACCGCGTCGCAGACCGTGCTCGGCGTGGCGATCATCATCGCGCTGCGGTTCCACCGGTGGTCGGCGATCGCGCTCGCGGCGTTGTTCGCGGTGCAGTTCTTCGTCACGGACACGAACGGGCGCTGGGTGCTCAGCATCGTGCACCTGGTGGCGGCGCTCGTGGTGTTCTGGATCAACCGCCGGGACATCCTGCCGACGATCTCGGCGCCGTTCCGCCGGCCGTCGTCCCCCGCGTTCCGCGACTGACGCGGGGGCCCGGCCGGTCCGGCCGCCCGGCCGGGGCCGCCCGCGAGATCGCACTTTCGGTGGTTCTGCGGGCGTGTGGGCGGCACTTCGTGCGATCTCGGCGGACGTGAGCGGCGTGTTGTGCGACCTCGCGTGGGGCGGACGGGACGCGCGGTGCGGGCGGGCACCGTGCCTCCCGTCCGGCGTGGGTCGCGATCCGGGCGCTGGCGAGATCGCACTTTCGGCGGTTCTGCGGGCGTGTGGGCGGCACTTCGTGCGATCTCGGCGGACGTGAGCGGCGTGTTGTGCGACCGCGGGCGCCCGCCGCAGCGGCGCGTCAGTCGGCGTCGGGGGCGAGCCAGATCGCGGACGCCGCCGCTGCCGGCAGGTCGACGAGGGACTCCTCGCCCGACGGACCCCGGCGCGACACCGCGATCACGCCCGCGTAGTCCCGCACCTGCTCCACCCGCAGGTGCGTCCCGAGCCCGACCCCGAGCTCGTCGAAGTACCGCAGCAACGAGGGGTCGTCGTCGGAGACACGGTCGACGGTGCCGCACGCGCCGGGCTCGACGCGTGCGAGCAGGGTCCCGGGGGAGTCCGGCACGGTGCCGTCCGCACGCGGGATCGGGTCGCCGTGCGGGTCGTGCGTCGGGTGCCCGAGGTCGGCGTCGACCCGGTCGAGGAACGTCTCCGACACCGCGTGCTCGAGCGACTCGGCCTCGGTGTGGACCTCGTCCCACGAGTACCCGAGTCGCTGCACGAGGAACGTCTCGATCAGCCGGTGCCGCCGCACCATCGCCACCGCGACCTGCTGCCCGAGCGGGGTGAGCACGACGCCGTAGTACGGGGTGTGCTCGATGAGGCCGTCCCGGTCGAGCTTCCGGAGGTTGCCCGACACCGTCGACGCCGAGACCTTGAGCGTCGCGGCGATGTCCCGCGTCGCGAGTCCGGGGCCGCCGCGCTCGCTCGCCTTCCAGACGAGCTTGACGTAGTCCTCCGCCATGGTGGACAGGGAGGGCAGGCGCATGCCCCAATGGTACAAACAGCGGGTGACCACAGCCGCCCCCGCCCGTCGCCGCCGTTGGCCGGTCCCGCCGTCGTTGCTGGTGGGGCTCGCGCCCCTCGTGGCGTTCGCCGCGATCAGTGCGTGGCGCGCCCGTCCGAGCGACGACTACCCGACGCTCGGGCAGACGGTCGACAGCGTCGTCCGGTCGCTCGTCCTCCCGGAGGGCATCGCCGCCGTCGCCCTCTGCCTGGTCGTCACGGGGCTCGGCTGGTGGCGGATCGCCACGGTCGACCCGACCCGGACGAGGCTGCGGTGGACCTGGCTCGCTCCTGCCCTCATCGCGGTGGTCTGCCTGGTGCGGCTGCCCCTGGTCGACTGGTCCGCGCTGCCGGGGCACTACTTCCTGCTGCTGGCCCTGGGCGTGGTGTTCGTCGGCGTGTTCGAGGAGCTGATGACCCGCGGCGTGCTGCTCGTCGGGCTCCGCCGGCGGCTGCCCGAGTTCGGCGTGTGGATCGCGTCGTGCGTGCTGTTCGGCCTGCTGCACCTGCTCAACGCGCTCGCCGGGGCCGGTCTCGGTGCGACGCTCGTGCAGGTCGTGTTCGCGGCGTCCTTCGGCTCGACGCTGTACGTCGCGCGCCGGCTGACCGGGAACCTGCTCCTGCCCGTGCTGCTGCACGCGTTCTGGGACTTCGGGTCGATCGCCCTCTCAGCGACGAGCGACGTCCACGACCCGTCCACGCTCGTGCTCGTCGGTGTCGTCGGGCTGTTCTCGTTCGCGGTGCTCGCCTTCGGGATCGTCGCCGGCGGGGTGATCGCGTGGCGCGACGACCGGCCGCGCCGCCTGCGGCGCCGGTGGCGTACGGCACCGCCCATGGCGGCGTACGCGGTGCTGGGGGACGAGCCGCGCCTCTCCCCACTCGGCACGGCCTGACCGCCGCTGGCGCGTCGGTCAGGAACCGGCGAGCGTGGGCCCAGTCCGTCAGATGGTGACCGCCCACCGACTGGAGGCACGGGGCTGCGAGTGCGCACAGGCTGCGGCCCGGTTCACCTCGGCTTGGTGAACCGTTCCCCACTCGGCAACCACCCGTCCTTAGCGTTCGGCGCATGCACAGATCAGCACTCCGCGGGGTGACCGTCGCCGCCGTCGCGACCGCCCTCGTCGTGGGCTCGCCCCTCGTCGCCACCGCGGCGGGGTACCCGAGCGACACCGCCAAGCCCGACCTCGTCTCGCTGCTGAGCGGGTACGACCACTACTGGACGTCGAGCGGGACCAACGACCTGCACGGCACCGTCCTCGACGCCGGGACGCTCGCGAAGAACGACGAGCTGACCTCGTGGATCAACCAGCACGCCACGACGGCGCAGCAGCGCAAGGCGCTGCAGGACTCCGAGTACCAGAACGCGACGAACACCGCCTACGACCAGTCGATGACGGTGTCGCAGGGCCTCGGTCCGGCGCTCGAGAAGATCTACGTCGAGGGCCGGAACTCGGGGAAGCTGCCGCTCACCTCGGCGCTCGTGAACTCGTCGAACGGCACCAGCGGCGCCTACGTCAGCACGGGTGACGCGAAGGCGCACTACAGCTACCCGCGGCCGTACCTGCCGGGGACCACCACCGCCACGCTCCCCGCCACCGACGACCAGACCGGCTGCGCCCCGTCGAAGGTGAACGCGTCGTCGCTCGCCGCGAACCGCGCCGGCAAGGCCTGGGCGTCGGCCGACGGGACGCTCGACATCACCCGCGTGCCGGTCGCCACCGACACCACGCACGAGTTCTCCCCGAACGACGTCGTCCTCGACCCCGGGTACGGCACCGTCGGCATCTGCACGGGCGGCTCGTTCCCGAGCGGCCACACCACCACGGCGTACCAGGCGGGCATCACCCTCGCGACGCTCGTGCCCGAGCTGGCGCCGGAGCTCCTCGCCCGCGCCTCGGAGGCCGGCAACGACCGCATCGTCCTCGGCGTGCACTACCCGCTCGACATCATGGGCGGGCGCATCGACGGCGAGGCAGCGCTCGCCGCCCGCTGGTCGGACACCCAGTACCGCACCGACGTCCTCGAGCCCGCGCGGAAGGAACTCGTCTCCTACCTGGAGGCACAGTGCGGCGACACCCTCGCGAACTGCATCGCCCACTCGAAGGCCTACTCGGACGACCCGTACGGCGGCGCCGCGATCCCCGGCGGCACCGCCCAGGTCGTCACCGACCGCGCCTCGGCCGCCGCGGTGTACCGCGAGCGGATGACCTACGGCTTCGCGGCGACCGGCACCACCGGGCTCGCCCCCTCGGTGCCGACCGGTGCGTCGAACCTGCTCCTCACGGCGTTCCCGACCCTCACCGACGCGCAGCGCACCTCGGTCCTCGCGCAGACCGAGATCGCGTCCGGGTTCCCGCTCGACCAGTCCGGGACGGCCGCGGGCTCGTGGGAGCGCCTCGACCTCGCCGCCGCGACGAGCGCCACGGTCGCGGTCTCCGCCGACGGCACCGCGAAGGTCCTCGCCACCGGCGGCACCGCACGCGTCGTGACCGGTGTGCTGACGGCGCCGAAGGGCACCTCGGTGACCGCCGGCGGTTCGCTCGCCCTCGCCGGCACGGGCTTCACCGCGGGTGCGTCGCTGCAGGTCGTGCTGCACTCCGACCCGGTCACGGTGGGCACGCTCACCGTCGCCGCCGACGGCACGGTTTCGGGCAGCGTGACGATCCCGGCGGGCACCGCCACCGGAGCGCACACGATCGACGTGGTCGACGCCTCGGGTGCCTCGGCGCTCGTCGCACCGCTCGCGATCACGGTGACCCCCGCCGCTGCCGGCACGGGCACCGGTGGCGGGACCGCGGTCGTCGACCCGGGCACCGGCGTCCACCTGCCGGTCGTCTCCGGCTGATCCGGGCCGATCCGTTCCACCCCGACCGGTCGGTGCCCGCGCGCCGACCGGTCTCCCCTTCCAGGAGTCCCCATGCGCAAGCGCACCCTCTGGGCCGGCGTGGCCGTGGCCGGCGCGGTCGTGCTCGCCGGAGCCGTCGTGGTCCCGCTCGTCGTCGGTCCACCCTCGACCGTCTCGGCGGCACCCGGACACACCGCGCCGCCCGCCACGACGTCGGCGTCACCGGTGCCCGCTGTGCCGCACGTCGACGCCGCGGCGCTCGCCGCGCTGCCGGAGGCGCAGTACTCGGCCGTCATCGGCGGGCTGATGCCCTTCCACCGGACGGTCACCTCGGACACCGTCTTCCAGCTCCGCGCCGACGCGCCCCTGTTCGGGGCTGCGCGGACCACACCCGTCGCCCGGTTCGCCGCCTCGGACTTCCTCCGGCAGCCCACCACGGTCGTCGGACTCGAGCGCGACGGGGACTGGGAGCGCGTCCTCACCCCGGCGCGCCAGCAGCTGCCCTCGGCCGCCGGGGGATCCGCTGCGGCGCAGACCTCGGCGTGGGTGCCGGTGGCGCTGCTCCGGGAGGTGTCGACGCCGACCTCCCGCGTCGTCATCTCGACGAAGGACCAGACCGTGTCGATCGTCTCGTCGGACGGTGCAGCGGTCCAGCGGTTCCGCGCCGGGGTCGGCACGGCGGACACCCCGACGCCGACCGGGGTCACCGGGTACCTGGAGCAGCGGTACGTCGATCCGGCGCAGGGCACCGGCGACCACCCGATCCAGCTGACGTCGCTGCACTCGAGCGCTGCCGACGAACCGTACGGCGGGCACGACGGCGGGCTGATCGGTCTGCACTGGAACGCGACGACCTCGGGTGCGGTGTCGCACGGGTGCGTGCGGCTCGACGCCGGGGCGGTGGCGGCGGTGAACGCCCTGCCGCTCGGGACCCTCGTGACGGTGGAGTAGCGGTCGGGCGGCCGCTGCTGCTGCGCCGCGGTCGCGGTCGCGGTCGTGCGGTTCGGCTCGCTGCCGCACAACCGAAGTGGCCCGGAACCGCGGGTTCGCGCGGCGCGAGGCCACTTTGGTTGTGCGCCGGGCCGCTCAGCCGACGGCTCAGCGGACAGCGCCGCCGATGACCGCCGTGTCGGTGGGTCAGGGCTTGCGGCCGACGGCGAAGACCCGACGGAACGGGTACACCGTGCCGTGTGGTCCCATCGGGTACGCCCCGCGCAGGGCCGCGGCGTAGCGGGCCTCGTACGCGGCCGTCAGTTCGCCGGACGGATCCGCGGCATCGAGCGCCTGCAGTGCCGGCCGGAGTCCGGTCCCACGTACCCACGCCAACACCGGGTCCTCGCCGGGCAGGAGCTGCGCGTACGTGGTCTCCCACGCGCGTGCCTCGAACCCGGCGTCGAGCATGATGGCGAGGTAGCCCGCCGGGTCGAGCACCGGGTCCGCGCGGAGCACCCCGTCGAGCGCGGACGCCCAGGGGCCGTCGGCGGCGACCGACCGCATGAGCGCGTGCGACGGCGACCCGAAGTTGCCCGGCACCTGCATCGCGAACCACGACCCTGACGGCATCGCGTCGAGCCACCGGGGCAGCAGGGAAACGTGCGACGGCACCCACTGCAGCGCCGCGTTCGTCACGACGACGTCGTCCGTGGGGCCGGGCGTCCAGTCCTCGATCGAGCCCAGCTCGAACGACAACCCCGGGCGGACCGGTGCCGACTCCAACATCTCCGCCGAGCTGTCCAGCCCGACCACCGACGCCGAGGGCCACCGTGCTGCCAACGTGGCGGTGAGGGCCCCGGGACCGCAGCCGAGGTCGACGACGCGACGTGGCGCCTCCAGGCCGACCTGGGCGACCAGGTCGTGGAACGGCCGCGACCGCTCGTCACCGAAGGCCGCGTAGCGGGCCGGGTCCCACCGCACGGCTACATCTCGACTTCGATCGGCTCCGTGCGGACGAGTTCGTGCACGCCGGAGATGACCTCGCTCGGGCGGAACGGGTAGCGGTCGATCTCGGCCTGGTCGCTGATGCCGGTCATGACGAGGACGGTGTGGAGCCCTGCCTCGATGCCGGCCTGCACATCGGTGTCCATGCGGTCGCCGATCATGCCGGTGTTCTCGGAGTGCGCTCCGATCCGGTTCATCGCCGAGCGGAACATCATCGGGTTCGGCTTGCCGACCACGTACGGCTGCTTGCCGGTGGCCTTCTCGATCATCGCGGCGATGGCACCGGTCGCCGGGAGGACGCCCTCGGCGCTCGGGCCGGTCGCGTCCGGGTTGGTGACGATGAAGCGGGCACCATCGCGGATGAGGCGGACGGCCTTGGTGATCGCCTCGAACGAGTAGTTCCGGGTCTCGCCGACGACCACGTAGTCGGGGGCGGTCTCGGTCATGATGAAGCCGGCCTCGTGCAGCGCGGTGGTCATGCCGGCCTCGCCGATCACGAACGCGGAGCCGCCGGGCATCTGGGACTTGCAGAAGTCGGCCGTGGCGAGGGCGCTCGTCCAGATGCGCTCCTCGGGGACGTGGATGCCGGACCAGCGGAGCCGGGCGCTGAGGTCGCGCGGGGTGAAGATCGAGTTGTTCGTCAGGACGAGGAACTCCGTGCCCTCGTCGAGCCACTGCTGGATCAGCTCGGGCGCCCCGGGGAGCGCCTGGTTCTCGTGCACGAGCACGCCGTCCATGTCGGTCAGCCAGCACTCGACCTCGTCGCGGGTTGCCATGCCCCTCACCCTAGTGCGCGCCCGTGACGGCCCGGCTCGGTGCCGGCTTCGAGAAGGCCGGGAGGCACGGATCGGCTCTTGCGCGCCGGTCGCGGACTCGAGATGGTCGAGACACCGAACGCCGGTCGGCTTTGCCCTAGGCTTTTCGGGACACGTACCGAATCAAGGAGACCCGAAGTGCTCGTCGAACCCGGAACCCCGACCGTCACACCCCGGCCCACCGCGGCGCCGGAGCAGGCCGAGGTGACCCCGCGACGACGCCGTGGCCGGCCGAACGTGCTCAGCCGCGAGCAGGTGATCGACGCCGCCACGGCCATCGCGAACGAGGACGGTCTCGACCGACTGTCGTTCCGGGCACTCGGCGTCCGGCTGGGCGTCGCGCCGATGACCGTGCACCGGACCATCGGCGGCCTCGACGACCTGCACGCCGAACTCGTGCGCCGCACCGTCGACGAGTTCACCGCGACGTTCGTGTGGCCGGACGAGTGGCACGCCGTGGTGCGGGTCTTCGCGACGACCTTCCGCGACCTCATGCTGACCCACCCCCTCGTGCTCGAGTCGCACAGTCGTCGGGGTGCCCTGGTGTCCACCGAGTCCGATGCCGTCGTGGCGAAGGTCGTCGGGGCGCTCCGGTCCGCCGGGCTGCCCGACGCCGAGGCGATGTACGCGTTCTTCGTCGTGTACGACTTCGTGGTCGGGCACACGGGTGTGCAGGTCGGCCGGGGCTCGGCGGAGGCCGGGCGTCCGGAGCGGCACGCGCTCGTGGGGGAGCTCCTCGGTGAGCACTCGTACGACGCCCGCTTCGACCTCGGGCTCGACGTGCTCATCGCGGGGATCGAGTCCCGCGTCCGCTGAGTGGTTCCGCCGACCCTCGCACGGTGCGAGGTCCCGCCGACGCCGCGCGGTTCGGTGCGAGGTCTCCCGCAGTGTGCGAGGGTCGCGGCCCCGCACCGTGCACGGAACCTCGCACGGTGTGGACGCGACGCCGGACGGGGCGCGTGGCGGGCGGGACGTACGCTGGGGACGTGACCCAGCGCCTCCCGTCCGGTCCCGGCGACGCGCCGGAGCCGCAGCCCACGCACGAGGCGACCACCCACGGGGTGGGTCCGCACCCCGAGCCGTGGCCGGACGACCCGCGGCTCGACCCGGAGCTGCTGGCGAACGGGGACACCCGCAACGTCGTCGACCGGTTCCGGTACTGGTCGATGGACGCCATCGTGGCCGAGCTCGACACACACCGGCACACCTTCGACGTGGCGATCGAGAACTGGCAGCACGACCTCAACATCGGGTCCATCGTCCGGAGTGCCAACGCGTTCCTCGCGGGGACGGTGCACATCATCGGGCGCCGACGGTGGAACAAGCGCGGCGCGATGGTCACCGACCGGTACCAGCACGTGCGGTACCACCCGGACGTGTCGTCGTTCCTCGAGGCCATGCGTGCTGATCGTCGCCCGGTGATCGCGATCGACAACACCCCCGGGGCGTCGCGTATCGAGACGACATCGATCCCGGAGCGGTGCGTGTTCCTGTTCGGGCAGGAGGGCCCCGGCCTCACCGAGGAAGCCGTGGCGGGTGCCGACGGACACCTCGAGATCACGCAGTTCGGGTCGACGCGGAGCATCAACGCCTCGGCCGCCGCGGCGATCGTGATGCACAGCTGGGTCGTCCAGCACGCCGAGCTGCCCTGACCCGTCGAGCGTGCGGCGTCTCGCGCGGACGGCGGCGTCTCGTCTCAGTGAGACGAGACGCCGCCGTCCGTGCGAGACGCCGCCCCGCGCGCGAGACGCCGCGGGATCGCGCGGTGTCTCGCGACCCGCGAGGTGTCTCGGGCGCTGGGCGGTGTCGGACGCGACCGAGACGCCGCCGCAGCCGGCGGGGCGGGGTCGAGCCGTGCCTCCAGTCCGACGATCTGTCAGCGCGGGTCAGCGTGCGGCGGTCGTCCGCCGTGCCACCAACCGGGGTTCGACGAGCACCTCGGTCGCCGCCAGCCCCGGGTCGGCGATGCGGGCGAGCAGCCGCTCGCCGGCGCCGCGGCCGATCTCCACGCTGCGGTCGTCGATGCTCGTCAACCCCACGTACCGCGTCGCCGCGAGCGGGGTGTCGTCGTAGCCGATGACCGAGACGTCCTCCGGGACGCGCAGCCCACGCTCCGCGAGCTCGGACAGCGCCCCGAGCGCCATCACGTCGTTCGCCGCGAACACCGCCGTGACCCCGGGGTGCGCGTCGAGCAGCAGCGCGAGTGCCCGGGAGCCCGCTCCTTCGGTGGGCTCGCCGGGGAGGACGACCGTCGCGACCTCGGCCTTGCCGTCGACGCCGGCCGAGAACCCCGTGCGTCGCTCGTCGGACGCGGCCGAGGACGCGCCGATGAACCCGAGGGACGTGTGGCCGAGGGCGAGCAGGTGTGTCGCGGCCATCGCCCCGCCCGCACGGTCGTCGTTCGCCACCGTGTCCGCACGGGGGAGCGTGGCGCGGCCGCCGGCGACCACGACGGGCATGCTCGCCGGGATGGCGAGGTCGGTGTCGGGCTCGCCGGCGATGACGATGCCCTCGACGCGCATCGACAGGAAGCCCTCGACGGGTGAGACGTCGAGGCCGGTGTTGAGGAACCGGTCGGCGACGACGAGGCGGTGGCCCTGGTCCTGCAGCGCCTCGCGCAGGCCGGTCAGCAGGTCGACGAACCACTGGTTCCGGAAGTCGTCGAGCACCACACCGATGGTCCGGGAGCGTGTGCCCGCCAGCGAGACGGCCGCGGTGCTCGGCCGGTAGTCGAGCTCCTGGATCGCCTTGAGCACCGCGTCGCGCCGTTGCTGGCTCACCCGCGGGGAGCGCTGCAGCACGAGCGAGACGAGGGACTTCGAGACCCCGGCGCGCGCGGCGACGTCGTAGATGGTCGCGGGTTTGCCGGCTCCCATGATCTGCATCGACCTCCGTGGCTCTCACGTCGATCGTATCGGTGGCGGCTTCGTGTCGTGGTCCCGGAGGCGTACGTCGACTGAGCAGAGATCGTCGAGTCGGGGGCGCCGACCCGACGATCTCTGCTCCGTGGACCACGGCTTCTGTCCTCCACACGGGAGACACGGGGTGGGTTCCACACAGTCCTCCTGGAGCGCGCGTAACGTCCGCCGCATGGCGACCCTCCTCATCACCGGTGCTGCGGGACGGATCGGTTCGGCTCTCCGCCCCCGACTGCTCGCGGTCGGTCACGACCTGGTCCTGTTCGACGAACACGAGCCGGCGGGTGCGGTGTCCGCCGGCGAGCGACTGGTCATCGGTTCCGTCAACGACACCGACGCACTCGATGACGCGTTGATCGGCGTCGACACGGTCGTGCACCTCGCCGGGATCCCGACCGAGGACGACTGGGACGCGCTGGTGACAGCGAACCTGACCGGTACCAAGAACGTCCTCGAGCGGGCTGCCGCCGCGGGTGTGCTCCGGGTCGTGCAGGCGAGTTCGGTCCACGCGGTCGGTCGCGTTCCGGAGCCCGTCGACGCACCGGGGAGCGTCTCCGGGGATCGTCTTCCGCGACCTGACACGTACTACGGCGTCACCAAGGCCGGGATGGAGCTGCTGGGCAGCCTGTTCGCGGACCGGTTCGAGATGTCGATCGTGTCGGCCCGGATCGGGGCGTTCGGCGACGTACCGTCCTCGCAGCGGGCGCTCCTGCTGTGGTCCTCGCCCGACGACCTCGCACGCCTGGTGATCGCCACGACCGAGCTCACCCAGCCCGGTCACCACGTGGTGTGGGCGCTCTCGAGGAACAGCGGGTCGCCGGCTGACCTGCGCGCCGGCGAGGCGATCGGTTTCCACCCGCGCGACGACGCATCTCGTGTGCTCGACCCCGATGCCCGGGGCGCCTTCGAACCCGAGGACATGCGGTACCTCGGCGGTGGCTTGGCGGACGTCCCGCTCGGTCGTCGGGAGCATTGACGGTCCTGTCGACGGAGCAGGAATCGTCGGGTGCCGAACGGCGACCCGACGATTCCTGCTCACTCGACGAAGTGGGCCGCCGCCGCCCGACCGCCCGCTACCCGATCAGGCTCGGGCGCAGGTCGCGCAGCGTGCGGGAGCGGGTCTGCCGCGCCGTGACGACGTACGACACGAGCAACGCGCCGAGCAGCCAGCACGCCAGCACCCCCGCGTCCGACCACGTCGCCGCGGCCGACCCGCCGTACATCGTCTGCCGGATCGCATCGACGGAGTACGTCATCGGGAGTGCGAAGTGCAGCGCCGCCAACGGCCCCGGCAGCGTCTGCCACGGGAACGTCCCACCGGCGGTGACGAGCTGCACGAGCATGAGCACCAGGCCGAGGAACTGCCCGACGGACCCGAGCAGCACGTTGAGCGCCATGATGATCGCCGCGAAGGTCGCCGATGCCAGCACCATGATCCCGATCGTCGGCCCCGTCCAGGCGACGTCGAGGTCGAGGGCGAACCGGACGATGAGGAACAGCGCCACCATCTGCACGAGCCCGAGCAGCGCGGGCGTCAGCCACCCGCCGAACACCACCCGCAACGGCTTCCGCACGGCCGTGATCGCCCGCTTCGAGATCGGCTTGAGGATGAGGAACAGCGCGTACATGCCGATCCACGCCGCGAGCGAGATGAAGAACGGCGCGAGGCCGGCCCCGTAGTTCGACGCCGAGGCGACGTCGTCCGTCCCGACCTTCACCGGGTCGGAGATCACCGACGCCTGGTCGTTCCGCTGGGAGGCGGTGGAGGCGGGGATCTTCGTGCGGCCGTCGTCGAGCTTCGACGCGAGCTCGGACGAGCCGCTCTGCAGCTCGGTCAACCCGGACGCGAGGGACTTCGCCCCGTCGTCGGCGGATGCCGCACCGGACGCGAGCGAGGCCGCGCCGGAGGACAGCGTGGGTGCCGCGGCCGCGAGCTTGGACGTCCCGGCCGCGACCTGCGACGACCCCGACGCCAGCTTCGACGCCCCGTCGGCGGCGGTGGCGATCCCGCTCGTCAGCTCGGGCGCCTTCCCGGCGAGCTCCCCGGTGCCACCCGCGAGCTCGTCGGACCCGTCGGAGAGCTCCTGGACGCCAGCGGTGAGCTGCGGCGCCTTCGCTTCGAGCTTCGCCGCACCCGCTGCGACGTCGGCGCTACCGGACTGCAACTTCGCGAGACTGCTCGACACCGTCGTGGCCCCCGTGCCGAGCGCCGCGCTGTTCGTCTGGAACGTGTCGAGCGAGGCGAGCAGAGCGGCCTTCTGGTCGGCCGTCAGCACTGTCGACGTCTGCACGACGGGCTTCAGTGTCGCGACCAGGTCCGGCGAGGCCGCGGCGAGCTGCTGCACACCCGCGATGAACGGTGCCGAGTCCGTGGCGAGCTTCGCGTTGCCGTCGGCCACGGCAGCCGCTCCGGTCGCGAGCTTCGTCGAGTCCGCCGGGAGGGTCGCGGTCTGGTCGCGGAGCGCGTGGAGCCCGCTCTGCAGCTGCTCCGCGCCGTCGTTCAGCGCAGCCGTCTGCGCCGGCAGCGACGCCGTCTGCTCCTTCGCCGACTGCAGCCCGGACGACAGCGTCGATGCACCGGACGCCACCTGCTGCGCGCCGGAGTTCAGCGCGGCGGTCTGCGACGGCAGGGAAGCCGTCCCGTCGGCCAGCGTCGCCGCGCCGTCCGCGAGCTTGCCGGTACCGTCGGCGAGCGATGCCGCCCCCGAAGCGGCAGAGCTCGCACCCGAGGCGAGCTGCCCGGCCCCGTCGACCGCGTCGCCGAGGCTGTCCCGCACGTCGGCGAGCCCGACGAGCAGGGTCTTCGCCGCCTGCTTCCCGACCCGCTCGGCCACGGCGGTGCGCATGGTCTTGCCGGCCTGCTCCGCGATGGTGGAGGCGAGGTACGAGTTCGTGTCCGCGGTCGTCATCACGAGCTTCGCCCGCTTGGGGTCGTCGGACTGTGCGGACACCAGCGACTCGGAGAAGTCGTGCGGGATGGTGACGACGAAGTCGTAGGTGCCGTTCCGGACACCCGAGCGTGCGTCGGCCGCCGAGGTCTTCGTCCACTTGAAGTCGGCGCCGTCGATGGCCTCCTTCGTGACGTCCTTCCCGTAGTCCACGTGGTCGCCGTCGAGGGTGGCGCCGGCGTCCTGGTTGACGATGGCGGCGGGCACCTGGTCGAGCTTGGCGTACGGGTCGCGGTTCGCCCAGAGGTAGGCGCCGCCGTAGAGCAGCGGCACGACCATGAGCGCGATGAACGCGAGTCGTGCGAGCGGGGTCGCAGTGAGTCGCGCCAGTTCGGCGCGGACGAGCGAGGTGGTGGTCACGGGGTTGCCTCCGTCGGGACGGCCTGGGATTCTTCGGTGACGGTGGACGGGCCTGCCTGGAGGCGCGGCTCGGTTCCGTCGGTCCGGGTCGCGTCCTCGGGACCCTCGGTCTGGGTGGTGTCGATCGGCTCGATCGTGTCGAGCAGGTGTTCGACGGTCGCGGCTGCGGCCTTCGAGGTGACGAGCACGACGGTGGTGCCGCGGCGCGCGACGTCGCGCACGACCGCGAACCAGTCCTCGACGGCGCCGCCGTGCCGCTCGGGCGAGGTGATCACGACGCCCGTGACCCCGTCCCGCAGGAGCGCGAGCTCGACGAGCAGCCGGACGCGGACGTCGGTCGGGACCCGCTGCACGTGCGTGTCGGCGTAGTGGGCGATCCCGAGCGACTCGAGCACGGTGTCGACCTGCTCGCGGGAGGGACGCTGCTCGGCGAACGCGAGCTCCTCGCGCACGATGCGCCGGACGGTCATGACGGGGAACGGTTCGGCGATGCCCGGGGTGTCGACGAGCGCGAACGCCTTCCGGATCGCTGCGGCGTCCTCGTGCCCGTCGAGCAGCACGCGGCCGGTCCCGGGCTGCATGCGGCCGCCGGCGACGAGCGAGGCGAGCACGGGCGCCTGCTCGGTCTCGACGGCGATCACGCCGGGGCGTCCGGGGGCGGCGACGGCGGAGACGACGGGCAGCGGAGCGCCCGGTTCGTCGCCGATGCCGACGTGGTCGAGTTCGAGGGTCATGGTGCGTCCTTCGGGGAGGTCGTGCGGGGAGTCGGTGCGGCGGGTTCGGAGAGCAGCGCGGTGCGCCAGTCGATGCCGGTGATGCCGAGGGCGGAGACGACGACCATGCGGCGGCCGTCCTCGTCCGAGGTGCCGGAGCGGGTGGCCTCGTCGAGGACGGCGATGCAGGCGTCCTCGACGAGCCGGCCGAGGGCGTCCGGGCTGACGTCGTCGCGCATCGTGCCCTCGGCGATCCCGACGGCGCACGCCTGGCGGACCTGTGCGCGGACGGGGGCGAACTCGGTCGCGACGGACTCGATGAACGGGTCGCGCACGGCGACGGCCGCCATCGAGCGGACGTGGGACACCTCGGACCAGAGCGCGACGGCGATGGCCGCGATGCGTGCAGCCGGGGGGAGTTCGGCGAGGTCGGAGGTGGTCGGCATGGCCGCGGCGACACGGGCGGCACCGGCCGTCACGACCTCGCGCACGAGGTCGTCGCGTGACGGGAAGTGTCCGTAGACCGCACGCCGGGAGAGCCCTGCGGCGGACGCGATCGTCTCGAGCGAGGCATCGGGATCGCCCTGCAGGACGGTCTTCGCGGCATCGAGCAGCGCCGCGCGGTTCTCCGCCGCGTCACGTCGGGGTGCTCGTACTTGCTGGTCAGGACTGGTCACGCGCCCCATCGTAATAACGTGCACACGTGTGTGCAAGTTATCAGGCAGACCACCCCCGAACGAGGGACGTCCCCCAAAGTGCGGACTGCGCGACCTGAGAGGAAACGCATAACTTCACAGCAATTCCTTGCGAAACACGGACGAACCGGGAGTGCGCCCTTTGAACCGTGCAACACCGAACAACGACCCGAACCCCACCCCGAACCGCATCGCGCGCGTCCTGACCGCCGGCGTCGCCGCCGCGGCCCTGGCGTGCGGCGGACTCGCCGTCGGAGGAGCCGCCTCGGCAGCACCGACGGGACCGGTGCCGGCCGACCTCAAGCTCTCGCAGCCGCTGCGGGACGCGAAGCCCTCGAAGACGATCGCCGCGTTCGTGCGGACGACCGGCCAGGGCGCGCTCGAGGTCGACGCCCAGGCGAAGGGCGGGGACCTCACGAAGTCGAAGACCCCGTCCTCGGCCGCCAAGCAGCGCGTCAAGGCGATCGGCTCGACGGTCGACGCCGTGCGCGCCGCCGTCGAGCAGTCCGACGCGGACGCGACCGAGCTCTACTCGACCGAGTACACCGTGCCCGGCGTGGCCGTCGTCGCCGACGTCGCCGCGCTCCGGAAGGTCGCGGCCCGCTCCGACGTCGAGAGCATCATCCCGCTCACGCCGAAGAAGATCGTCGACCCGACCGTGAACGCCGACTCCGGCGCGGCACCGTCCGGCGTCGACCCGAGCCTCACGAAGCCCGGCGCGGACGGCGTCACGCCGAAGAACGCGGCGAGCGACGTCTACACCCGTTCGCTCGACGCCTGGCAGCAGACGGGCCGCACGGGCAAGGGCGTGAACGTCGCCGTGCTCGACACCGGCCTCGACTACACGCAGGCCGACTTCGGCGGTCCGGGTACCACGGCCGCGTACCAGGCGGCGCTCGCCAACACCGGCGCACCGACCGCCGGCTCCTACGACGGCGGGAAGTTCCTCGGCGGCTACGACTTCGCCGGCCCGACGTACAACGCGGACTCCACCGACCCCGCGTACGACCCGACCCCGAAGCCGGACGACAACCCGATCGACGGCAAGGGCGGCGACCACGGCACCCACGTCTCCGGCACCATCGCCGGCTACGGCCTCGACGCCGACAAGAAGACCTACCGGGGCGACTACACGAAGCTCACGACGCAGCAGGTCCAGGACATGTGGGTCGGTCCGGGCACCGCGCCCCAGGCGGGCCTCTACGCCCTCAAGGTGTTCGGGGACAACGGCGGTTCGACCGACCTCACCGGTGCCGCGCTCGACTGGGTCGGCCAGGCGCTGACCGAGGGCAAGGACATCAACGTCCTCAACCTGTCGCTCGGCTCCGACTACGGCGCGCCGGACGACCCCGACAACGCCAAGATCGACGCGCTCACCGCCCGCGGTGTCCTGCCGGTGATCGCCTCCGGCAACGCCGACGACTTCACCGACATCGGTGGCTCGCCGGGCAACGCCGAGGGTGCGCTCACGGTCGCCGCGAGCGCCACCGGTCAGTCGCTGTACGACGGTGTCGAGGCGACCGCCCCGGCGGACGTCGCGAAGACCTGGCGTGCGCAGTACTCGCAGAACTTCCAGGGCACGCTGCCGGTCGAGGGTGACGTCGTCGTCCCGAGCACGAACGTCGACGGCTGTGCCGCGTTCAGCGCCGACGAGGCAGCGAAGATCGCCGGCAAGGTGGTCTGGCTCAAGTGGACCGACGCCGCGCTCGAGTGCGGTTCCGGCGTGCGCTTCACCAACGTCGAGGCCGCCGGCGGCGTCGGCGTCCTGCTGGCGGGGACGATCAACACGTTCGACTCCGGCATCGCGGGGAACGCGACCATCCCGGGAGCCGAGCTGACCGCGGACAGCGTCACGGGCCTCCAGGCCGCTGCCCAGGCCGGGACCCTGCACGTGCGCTTCGCCGACGAGCTCAAGGGCTTCGAACTCGCGACGGACCCCGAGGCCGTGAACACGCTCGCGTCGTTCACCAGCCGGGGCGTGCACGGGTCGTTCGACGACATCGTCAAGCCGGACATCGCCGGCCCCGGGGTCAACGTGATCTCCGCGGCCAACGGCACCGGTGACGGACGCCTCTCGATGAGCGGCACGTCGATGGCGACGCCGGACGTGGCGGGCATCGCTGCACTGACCTTCCAGTCGCACCCGACGTGGTCGGCACCGCAGGTCAAGGCCGCGCTCATGAACACCGCGACGCACGACGTGCGGCAAGGTGACGGCACCGCGACCCTGCTCCGCCAGGGCACCGGTCGCGTCGACGCCCTGCAGGCGGTCACCGCCGGCACCACGGTCCGCAGCATCGAGAACGACCAGCTCGTCACCGCCTCGTACGGTGTCGTCGAGGTCGCCTCGAAGACCAGCGAGAACCGCACGCTGCAGATCGAGAACACCGACGGTCGGCCGCACACCTACGACGTGGCCTACCAGCCGCAGGTGTCGCAGCCGGGTGTCGCCTTCGCGCTCAGCACGAAGCGCGTGACGGTCCGACCGCACGGCACCGCGACGGTGAAGCTCACGTTCTCGATCGCCGACCCGACGAAGCTCCGCCGCGTCATCGACCCCACCCAGGAGTCGGTGCAGCAGGGCTACCGGCGGGAGTTCGTCGCCGCGGCCTCGGGCATCGTGACCTTCACGCCGACCGACGAGAAGCTCAACCCGCTGCGGCTCGGCACCTACGTCGCGCCGAAGCCGGTGAGCGCGGTGCACGGCTCCGACGTCGCGTTCCCCGCCACGAAGAACACGGCGGACCTCACGCTGACCGGTCGCTCGGTCGACCAGGGCGACGCGACGACCGGCTACCACGCAGCCGTCGCTCCGTTCGTGCTCGGCGGGACGGACGGCCAGGAGTCCTTCCCGGCCGGTTCTGCGAAGCAGTCCCTGCAGGCGGCGGACGTCCGGGCCTACGGCGCGAACTACGACAAGGCGTCGGACACCCTCGCGTTCGGCGTCCAGACCGCCGGTCCCGACGCCAACCCCGGCGCTGTGACCAACGTCGAGGTCCTCATCGACACCGATCGTGACGGCACGCCGGACTACCTGGTGTACGACGCCAAGTCGGCAGCGGTGGACGCCACGTTCGCCACGACGGTCGACCTCGCCACCGGGAAGACCGTGGACACGCAGCCGCTGAACGGCGGGGCCCCCGGGCAGGACGTGAACACGTTCGACAGCGCGGTCAAGGTCCTGACGGTCGACGCCTCGACGATCGGTGCCACGAAGGCGTTCAACTACTCGGTCCTCACCGAGTCGGCGTACGCTCCGGCCCTGGCCACGAGCGGTTCCTACGTCGTCGACGAGACGGCGGAGGCGACCTACGACCCGACCAAGCCGGCGCTCACCTTCGCGCAGGGCACGTCCACGGGCGTGCTGTTCGCGGACTCCGGGTCGCTGCAGGTCACCCGCGGCACCGGTGTCGCGAACGCGAAGGTACTGCTGCTGCACCTCGGCAACGCGGTCGGCGACCAGGCGGACACGGTCTCGGCGACGGTCGCTGCCCCGGTCGTCTCGCTCCGCAAGGGCAGCGCAGTGACGGTCAGCGGCAACCCGACGGTGGGCAAGAAGCTCACGGCGCACCACGGCTCGTGGGACGCGACGGGCGTGCGGTACTCCTACCAGTGGCTCCGTGACGGTGCCGCCGTGCAGGGTGCCACGAAGCAGACCTACACGCTGGGCTCGTCCGACGCCGGGCACCGCCTTCAGGTGCAGGTGACCGCGACGGCGAAGGGCCACCAGGACGGATCGGCGACGTCGAAGCCGACCGCGAAGGTCTCCCACCGCTAGTCGACGGCAGTCCGAACACCGCACTCCGGGCCCCGTCACCACGCGTGACGGGGCCCGGAGTGCGTTCCGAGGACATGTAGTTAGACAAACTAGTTATCGAGTGACAGGGTTGCAGCATGCAGACGCAGAGCACCCTGAAGCAGCTCCGGGCCAACCCGATGGAGTGGCGGCGCCGTGGGCTCACCCCGCCGGACGTCATCCAGTCCATGATCGAACAGCGCCTCGCCGAGCCCGGCCACTCGCAGCCGGTCGGCGATCCCTCGTACCAGGACTTCTTCCGGAGCTGATCCGGAACGCCCCCCCCTGCCGGCCGGGGGGGGGGGTGCCCGCGGCCCCCCCGCCTCCAGTCCGTTCCGTCGTCACCATCTCGGGCACGCGCCAGGTGGCGCGGAGGTGACCGTCCGATAGACTCGGGTGGACCACCGACCCGACGGTCGCGTGAGGTCCTCCGCCAACGTGAGGAGAACCAGATGCCCGCAGCAGTCATCATCGGCGCCCAGTGGGGCGACGAGGGCAAGGGGAAGGCCACCGACCTCCTCGGCAGCCGCATCGACTACGTCGTGAAGTTCAACGGTGGCAACAACGCCGGGCACACCGTCGTCGTCGGCGGCGAGAAGTACGCCCTGCACCTCCTGCCGTCCGGCATCCTCACGCCCGGCGTCACCCCGATCATCGGCAACGGCGTCGTCGTCGACCTCGAGGTCCTCTTCCAGGAGCTCGACGCGCTCAAGGCCCGCGGCGTCGACGTCTCCCGGCTGCTCGTCTCGGCGAACGCCCACGTCATCACGCACTACCACCGCACCATCGACAAGGTGACCGAGCGGTTCCTCGGCAAGCGCCAGATCGGCACCACCGGTCGCGGCATCGGCCCGAGCTACGCCGACAAGATCAACCGCGTCGGCATCCGCATCCAGGACATCTTCGACGAGAACATCCTGCGCCAGAAGGTCGAAGCCGCGCTCGACCAGAAGAACCACCTGCTCGTCAAGGTCTTCAACCGCCGGGCGATCGACGCGGACGAGGTCGTCGAGTCGCTGCTCTCCTTCGCCGACCGTCTGCGGCCGATGGTCGCCGACACCGGTCTCGAGATCCACCGGGCGCTCGAGCGCGGCGACACCGTCCTGTTCGAGGCCGGCCAGGCCACGATGCTCGACGTCGACCACGGCACCTACCCGTTCGTGACGTCCTCGTCGGCGACCGCAGGTGGCGCGGCGACCGGGTCCGGCATCGGTCCGGGCAAGCTCGAGCGCATCATCGGCATCGTGAAGGCGTACACGACCCGCGTCGGCGCCGGCCCGTTCCCGACCGAGCTCTTCGACGAGTCGGGGGAGTTCCTCCGCGCGAACGGCTTCGAATTCGGCACCACCACCGGTCGCCCCCGTCGCTGCGGCTGGTACGACGCCCCGATCGCCCGGTACACGGCGCGCGTCAACGGCGTGACCGACTTCGTGCTGACCAAGCTCGACGTCCTCACCGGCCTCGAGACGATCCCGGTCTGCGTGGCCTACGACGTCGACGGCGTCCGCGTGGACGAGGTCCCCGTGAACCAGTCGGACTTCCACCACGCGAAGCCCGTCTACGAGGAGTTCCCGGGCTGGACCGAGGACATCACCGGCGCCCGCTCGTTCGAGGACCTGCCCGCCAACGCCCAGGCCTACGTGCTGGCGGTCGAGGCGATGTCCGGCGCCCGGATCTCCGCGATCGGCGTCGGCCCCGGCCGCGACGCGATCGTCGTCCGGCACGACCTGCTCGGCGCCTCCGCCTGACGATGCGGGTCCTGTTCGTCTGCAGCGGCAACATCTGCCGCTCACCACTCGGCGCGCAGGTCCTGACCGCGCGGCTCGGCCGTGACGCTCCGGCGTTCACGGTCGAGTCGGCGGGCACCATCGCGCAGGACGGCGCCCCGATGGACGACCAGGCGGCCGAGCAGTCGGTGCGGCTCGGCGGGGACCCGTCGGCGCACCGGTCCCGGTACCTGACGCCGGCGATCGCGGGGGCGGCCGACCTCGTGCTCACCGCCGAGCGCTCGCACCGTGCGGCCGTGGTGTCCCTCGCGCCGCGGGCTGCGAAGCGGGCGTTCACGGTCAGGCAGTTCGCCCGGGTGCTCGCCGCCCTCGACCCTTCCGACCTGGACGGCGTGGAGACCGCCGAGCAGCTCGTGGAGCGTGTCGCCCGGCTCCGGGGGACCGTGCCGCAGCCGGTCGACCCCGCCGAGGACAACGTCGACGACCCCTACCGGCGGTCGGCGACGACGCACGAGCGCGTGGCGGACGAGATCGCCGCCGCGCTCGACGTCATCGCGGACGCGTTGCGCGCGGTGCGCTGACGCGCGCGCCCGCGTGTGCGCGTGTGCGCGCGTGTGTGCGTGTGCGTGTGCGCAGTGTGCGAGGTTCCGACGAGTGTGCGGGGCTCGCGGGCTCCCACCGTGCCCGGAACCTCGCACACCGCGACTCGGTGCACACTGCGACTCGGTGCACACTGCGGCCGTGGCGGTCACCGCGACGCGAGCACGTGCCGGTCGCGGCTCGCGGTCACCCCGGCGACGAGCTGGACCACCAGGAGCGCCAGCAGCACCACGATCGGCACCGTCCAGCCGCCGGTCGCCGTGTGCAGCAGCCCGAGCCCGAGCGGCCCGAGCCCCGCGAGCAGGTACCCCGTTCCCTGCGCCATCGTCGACACGTGCGCGGTGTGCCGGGCGTCCGGGGAGCGCCAGACGATGTAGCTCAGCGACAGACTGATCGCACCGCCCTGCCCGAGCCCGAGCAGGGTCATCCACACCCAGGCCCCGGCACCCGGAGCGACGAGCAGGCCGACGAACCCGGCCGCGCAGAGCACCACGACGACGAGGACCGGCAGCCACGTCGGCCGGAGTCGTCGAGCGATCGCCGGACCGGTCACGCCGGTCACGATGCCGGGCAGGCTCGAGTACGCCAGCATCAGGCCGGCCTCGTGCGCGGAGACTCCGGCGTCCTGCAGCACCGTCGGCACCCAGGTGAGGAACGCGTAGTACGACAGGCTCTGCAACCCCATGAAACCCGTCACGGCGATCGCCACCGGGTCGCGGAACAGCCGTGCGAAGGTCGGCTCGTCGACGGCCGTCACCGGGGCGTCCGCGACCGCGCGTGCGCCCCGTGCGTGCCCCGGGTCCCGGAGGGCGCGCGGCAACCAGACCAGGAACGCCACGACGGCCGGCACGGCCCAGAACGCCAGCGCCGGACGCCACGACCCGAACGTGCCCATCAGCGGGACGACCGCAGCAGACGCGATCGCTGCGCTGAGGAAGAGCGCCGTCGAGTAGAGCCCCATCATCAGGCCGACCCGGTGCGCGAAGTCGCTCTTGATCGCCGCCGGCATGAGCACGTTCGCCACGGCGATGGCGGCACCAGCCAGCACGGTGCCGCCGTAGAGCGCCCAGCCGTGCGGTTCGAGGCGCAGGGCGATCCCGAGCGCGAGCACCGCCATCGTGAGTCCCAGGAGTCGGTGCAGGCCGATCCGCCGGGTGAGCACGGGTGTCAGGAACGCGAACGCCCCGAAGGCGAACACCGGGATCGTGGTGAGCAGGCTCGCCGCCGACGGGCTGAGGTGCAGCGACCGCTCGATCGCGCCAAGCACGGGACCGACCGAGGCGACGCCCATCCGCAGGTTCAGTGCGACGAGCAGCAGCCCCGCGCCGACGTACCAGGCGGCGAGGAGCCCGCGCCGCGGGGCAGCGGTCGGGACGGGGACGGAGGCGGTGGTCATGCACCGATCACACCATCGAGCGGCGTCGGCGCGGAACACGTACGCTGCCCGGTGATGTCGATTTCCAGCCAACCGGACAAGTTGTCGGAGGACGGCCGCACCGAGGCGGCGTTCCGGTTCGCACACGCCGAGACCGTCCCGCCGCACGTGCACCCGCTCGGACACCTCGTGCACGCCGCGACGGGCGTCCTCTCGCTCATCACCGACGACGGCGCGTGGATCGCCCCGCCGAACCGGGTCGCGTGGGTGCCGGCCGGTGCCGAGCACCGGCACCGGGCACACGGGGTGACCGACATGCGCGTCGTCTACCTGTCCGCGGAAGCCGCCACGGGCCTCCCGTCGGGTCCGGCGGTCCTGGCCGTCTCGTCGCTCGCCCGGGAGGCGCTGCTCGCCATCACGACGCCGGCGCCGCGTTCCGACGTGGCCCGGTCCCACCTCCGTGCGGTCATCGTGGACGAGGTCGCGTCCGCCCCGGAGCAGCCCCTGCACCTGCCGGAACCCCGCGACGACCGGCTGCGACGCGTGGTGCGTCGGGTCGAGCGGGACCTGACGGAGCCGGTGTCGCTGGCGGGGCTCGCTGCGTGGGCCGGCGTCGGCGAGCGGACCCTGACGCGGCTGTTCCGGCAGGAGACCGGGATGGGGTACCGGCAGTGGCGGTTGCAGCTGCGGGTGCACCGCGCCCTGGTGCTCCTCGCCGGCGGACGGTCGGTGACCGAGGTGGCGGCGGCGTGCGGGTGGGCGACGACGAGTCAGTTCATCGACCAGTTCTCCCCGCTCGTGGGGATGACGCCGGGCGCCTACCGGCGCGCCGCGACCGCAGCGCCGCGGGACTGAGCCCGCGAACCGGCGGACGCGCCTCCACCGGACTGGCCGGAGAACGAGTACCCCGATCTGTCCCCTGTACCCCGGAAGTGCGTCACACGACCCCGGAAAGCCGGGGATCGCTGATGCGCCGGATTGACGGAACCCGTGAATGCGTGGGCATCGCTGGCGGTGGGAGGGGCCGGTCTCGTAGCGTTCTGGTGTCAGCAGTTGTACCCCGGATCGCGAAGGAGAGCGACATGAGCACCACCGTCAGCACCGACACCCGAGCCGAGGTCACGCTCGACACCGACACCGTCGACACCATCGCGATCCTCGAAGCCCAGGCCGAGCCGCACTCCCGTCCGTCGCGCGCCAAGCTCAGCTGGACGCAGGAGGAAGACGGCGAGTGGATCGCCAACTACGGCGGGTACTTCGGCGGCTCGATCGACAAGCGCGACGGCCGTTACGTCGCCTCGGACACGTTCGGCCTCGTCGTGGGCGACTTCGACTCGCTCGAGCAGGCGCAGGCACAGCTCGCGGACCAGCTGCACGTCATGCTGCCCTCCGTGATCCGTCCCGTCGACTGACCGGTCCGCCAGCAGCACCACCAGCACCAGCAGCACGAGGAGCACGAGCATGAGCACGACGGTCGCCCACCACCAGCAGACCGAGGCGATCGCGGACGAGGTCACGGTCGACACCGCCACGATCGCAGCGATCACCGAGATCGAGGCCGAGGCGGTCGCTCCCGAGCAACACCCGACGTACGCGCGCATCACGTGGTCCCGCCCGGACACCGGCCTCTGGGCCGCGAACTACGGCGGCTACTACGGCGGCACGGTCGACCGGCAGGGCGCCCACTACTTCGTGTCCGACACCTACGGACAGTACGTCGGCGACTTCCGCTCCCTCGAGGAGGCGCAGCAGCGCCTCGCCGAGCGACTCCACGTGCTCCTGCCGGACGTGCGTCGCTGACGGCTGCGCCTAGGCGACCCGCTCGATCAGCTGCGGGCCGTCGTTGTTGACGCTGTTCACGGTGCGCGCGACCTCGTACTGCTCGAGGCCGGCCGCGACCGTCAGTGACTCGTGGTCGAGCAGGGCGAGGAGATGGTCCGTGCCGAGACCGCCGCGATCGGCGTTCAGCCAGTCGTCGTAGCCGTCCGGGGTCAGGAACGCCGGCATCCGGTCGTGGACCTCGCCCGGGGCCACGTGGGCGTCCCGCGTGATGATCGCCAGCGACAGGCGCCACTTGTCCGGGTCGCCCTCGGGCTTCGTCGGGTCCGGCCAGGCACTGACCACCCCCGCCATCGCGAGCGCCCCGCCCGGCTCGTGGACGAAGTGAGGTTCCTTGCCGTCCTCGCGCACGACCCACTCGTAGTAGCCCTGCGCCGGCACGATGCACCGGTTCGTGGCGAACGCCCGCTTGAACATGCCGCTCGTCGCGACCGTCTCGATGCGGGCGTTGATCGGCTTCGGGCGCTGCTTCTGGAAGTCCTTCGCCCAGCTCGGCACGAAGCCCCAGCTGAACCGGGGGAGTTCCCGTTCGCCGTGCCGCTGGCGGACGGCGAACACGGGGTCGGTCGGCGCGACGTTCCAGCTCGGGACGAGGCCGGTGCCGACCACGCCGGTGTCCTCGTCGACGTGCTCGGTCCGATCGGCGAGTTCACCGATCAGTTCCGGCAGCAGATCGGCCGTGGTGTCGGAGACGACGAACCTTCCACACATGCGACCAGTGTGCTCGCGACCACCGACAGGCGCTCACTCGCCGGGCAAGGACAGCTTGCTGCCGCTCGGCGTCCCCGGACGTCCCCTGGGCGGGCGAGGTGGCGGAGCAGGAGGCAGTGCGCCCGCCTCGACGCGCAACTGTTCCTGACGTCCGAGCGTCCGGATACCCGCGATGGCCGTCCCCGCGGACACGAGTGGCCAGAACGGAATGACGAAGAGTCCGGTGCTGAGGCTGCCGATCGCGCCGACGTCGACCGCGATGACCCCGAGCAGCGCAAGGGCCCAGCCCACGAGCAGCAGGAACCCGCGGAACGTCGCCCGGACCAGTACGTCGCGACGCTCCGGCATCCCGTCGAGGACCGCGTCACGGTGCTCCGGGGCGACGGGCGGCGGGCTGCGACGGTAGTAGCGGGCGATCGCCTCCTGCGTCCGCCAGCCGATGCCGGGCAACGGGAGGACCGCCCACCCGGACGGCCCGACCGGGACGAACACCGAGGCGACGAACCCCACCCCGGTTCCGAGCAGGATCGATCCGACGACCCACAGGAGACCGGACGGGCTGCTCGCGCCGAAGTCGCCGGTGAGGAGGCCGACGGCGAGCATGCCGACGACCACCACCAGCGCGACGACCACCCCGACGACCACGAGCCGGCGCCGACGCTCGCGGCTGATGAGCGCGGGGAACCGGTCGAGGAAGACGCGCCAGCCGATGTCGTACACCCTGCCCTTCTACGCCCGACGGACGACGTTCGTCCGCGCCGGGACACGCCCGGGAGCGGGCCTCGCACGCGACGGCACCCCGCACCAGGACGCCGCGCTCCAGCACTCGCTCAGGAACGCACGATGCGCTCGACCCATGAGCCTCGACATCGTCTACACCGCAGCCGCCCACGCCACCGGCGGAGGCCGCGACGGCCACGTGCGGAGCGAGGACGACCGCCTCGACCTCGACACCCGCCCGCCGAAGGAGATGGGTGGCAGCGGCGAGGGCACCAACCCGGAGCAGCTCTTCGCCGCCGGGTACGCCGCGTGCTTCCTCGGTGCGCTGCACGCCGCCGGCAAGGAGCTCGAGGTCGACACCACCGACGCCGAGGTCTCGGCCGAGGTCGGCATCGGCGGAGCCGGGAACGGTGGGTTCGGCCTCGCGGTCGAGCTCGACGTGTACGCGCCGTCGGCCCGTCCGGAGCAGCGGCAGCGCCTCGCCGAGCGCGCCCACGAGATCTGCCCGTACTCGAACGCCACCCGCGGGAACATCACGGTCGCGATCTCGATCGTCGACTAGCGTTCGGGCGTGGTCACCGACGAGTCCCGCTGCCCCTGCCTGAGCGGCAACCCCTACGGGGAGTGCTGCGGGCCGCTGCACGGCGGCGCCGCGGCGCCGACCGCCGAGCGCCTGATGCGCTCGCGGTTCAGTGCGTTCGCGCTCGGCCTGCCCGAGTACCTGCTGCTGACGTGGCACCCGCGGACGCGGCCGGAGGACCTCGAGTTGGACCCGGATCAGCGCTGGACGCGGTTGGACGTGCTGTCGACGCGGTCTGGAGGCCCGTTCGACTCCCGGGGCACGGTCGCGTTCCGCGCGTGGTGGCGTTCCGACACCGAGCGCGGCACCCTCGAGGAGACCAGCGAGTTCGTCCGCGAGGGCGGCCGCTGGTACTACGTCGACGGCGCGGTCAGCTGAGCACGGTGGGCGGCAGGCCCACGGCGGCGCGCATCGCCCGCCGCACGTCTGCCTCGGCGGGCAGGAGCTCGTCCTGGTCGCCGGTCAGGAAGAACCGGATCTGCCCGAGTGCCTGCTCGGCGAGCATGTCGAGGCCGTTCAGCACGCGACCCCCGGCAGCGGCCCAGCGGGTGGCGACCGCGGTCGGCCACGGCTCGTAGGCGACGTCGAACAGCACGGCGTCCGGCCCGGACGGCAGGACGTCGAGCGCATCGGCGGCGCCGCCGGGCAGGGTCGAGACGACGAAGCCGTGGTGCGTGCCGGCGAGGTCTGCGAGGGGCAGGACCTCGAGCGAGACGCCGAGCCGGACGGCCAGGTCGACGAGCGCGCCGGCCTTCGCGGTGTCGCGGAGGAACAGCCGGAGGAACGTCGAACCGAGCCGGACGGCTGCCGTGAGGGCACTCGCGGCGGTCGCGCCGCCGCCGAGGATCGTCGCCTCGCCGGGCAGGTGGCCGAGGGCTTCGACGGGGCGGACCAGCCCCTCGACGTCGGTGTTCGCGCCGTACCGCAGCACCGTGTCCCCGGACGTCCGGAAGGCGATCGTGTTGGCGACCCCGAGTGCGTCGACCAGCGGGGTGGTGCGGTCGAGGAGCGGCAGCACGTCCCGCTTGAGCGGCATCGTGAGACTCAGCCCACGCCATTCGGGACCCAGCCCCGCGACGAACGCGTCGAGTCCGCCGGACGCGACCTCGTGCCTCCCGTACGACCACCGCAACCCCAGGACGTCGTAGGCCGCTGCGTGCAGCGTGGGGGAGAGCGAGTGCGCGATGGGGGAGCCGAGCACCGCGAGCCGGGTGCGGGCGGGATCGGTGACGGCCACGGTGATCCAGCCTATCCAGAGGCATCCCGTGCGGGGCCGTTAGGTTAGGCTACCCTTCGTGATCCGTACTCCCCTCCGTCTCCGACGCGTCCTGGCCGCTGCCGGGGCCGTCGTCGCAGCCTCCCTCGTCCTCGCCGGATGTGCCTCCGGCTCCGGTCCCGCCGACGACTCCTCCTCGTCATCGGCCGAGGGTCAGTTCCCTGTCTCCATCACGACCGCGCTCGGCACGACGACGATCAAGGAACAGCCGAAGCGTGTCGTCGCACTCGGCTGGGGCGACGCCGAGACGGCACTCGAGCTCGGCGTGCAGCCCGTCGGTGCCAGCGACTGGCTCGCCTTCGGTGGCGACGGTGTCGGACCGTGGCTGAAGGGTGCGTACACGAAGTCGCCGAAGATCATCCAGACACTGGAGCCGAGCTACGAGGACATCCTCAAGCTCAAGCCCGACGTGATCCTCGACGTGAAGTCGTCGGGCGACAAGGACCGCTACGCCAAGCTGTCCGCGATCGCACCGACCGTGGCGATCCCGAAGGGCGGCGAGAACTACCTCGCGTCGACCCAGCAACAGACCACGATGATCGCGAAGGCGCTCGGCAAGGAGTCGGAGGGCAAGAAGCTGCTCTCCGGCCTCGACGACGCGTACGCTGCGGCCCGCAAGGCCCACCCGGAGTTCGAGGGCAAGACCGCCGTCGTCGGGGCGTACAGCTCCGAGGGCTTCGGTGCCTACGCCTCCACGGACAGCCGCTCGACGTTCATGCGGAACCTCGGGTTCACGATCCCGAAGGCCATCGACGAGCAGGCCGGCAAGGCGTTCTCGGTGCACCTGTCGGACGAGAACCTCGACCTGCTGAACGCCGACCTGACGCTCATCCTGCCGATCTACGTCGACGCGTCGAAGGCCGAGGCGGACCCGCTCTTCCAGAAGGTGCCGTCGGTCGAGGCCGGTCACTCCATCGTGTTCGACGACGCCGACGTGTCCTCTGCGTTCTCGATGGGGACCACCGCGGCGATCGAGTGGGCGCTCGAGAAGCTGCCGGACGAGTTCCAGGCGAAGCTCGGCTGATCTCCCGGAAACTCCCGTCACAGCGACAGTGTGCCGCCATTGTTCGGCGGCACACTGTCGCTTTCGCGTGTGTGACGGTCGCGTCGGTCAGGAACCGAACGTCGACCCGAGGAACGCGAAGAGCAGGGCGATCAGCGGGAACGAGCCCTGCACGAACGCCGAGTTGAGGTAGCGCCGACCCGTACCGAGCAGGACCACCGCGGCACCGAGCATCGACGCGGTCGAGAACACCACGAGCGTCCACCCGGTGGCACCGTTGCCCGCAACGGCGAGCACCACACCGAGGATCGCGCCGATCGCGAGGAACAGGTTGTAGAACCCCTGGTTGAACGCCATCGCGCGGGTCGCCTGCACCTCGGTCTCCGACGACAGCCCGAAGATCTTCCGTACCCGGGGACTCGTCCAGGCGACGGACTCGAGGAAGAAGATGTACACGTGCACGAGGCCAGCGAGGACCGCAAACACGCTCGAGATCACGAGCAGGACCGACATGACCTCCATTCTCGCAGTTCCACAGCCGTGCTCAGGTCCCGCTCAGGTTGGGACAGCGGATGCGCGCGTGAGCGACAGCGGACGCGCGCGTAACCGACACCTGGCGGCCAGCCCCGGCCGTTAGGCTCGCAGCATGAGCGACGACGACACCACGCCCGCGTACGACCAGGCGGCCGTCGCCGAACTGGGCAGCATCCGGCAGAGCATCGACAACATCGACGCCGCCGTGATCCACATGCTCGCCGAGCGCTTCAAGTACACGCAGCGGGTCGGGTACCTGAAGGCCGCAGCGGGCATGCCGGCCGCCGACCCCGGCCGCGAGCAGATCCAGGTCGCACGGCTCCGGTCGCTCGCCGCCGAGTCGCACCTCGACCCCGCCTTCGCCGAGAAGTTCCTGAACTTCATCGTCGCCGAGGTCATCCACCACCACGAGCAGATCGCCGGCGGCGACGAGTGAGCGAGACGCTCCCGACACTGCTCGTCGGCTCGTACACGGCGACCGGCGGCGGCAACGCCACGGGGATCTCGATCGTCGCAGCGGGCCCCGTCGGCGACGCGGACGTCCGCACCGTCGCGGTCATCGACGACCCGTCCTTCCTCGCGGTCTCCGGGGACCGCGTCTACGCCGTGTCGGAGACCGCGGACGGCGGCGTCTCGGCGTTCCGTCGCGACGGCGCTGCGCTCGAGCACCTCTGGGACGCGCCGGCCGGTGGTGACGCCCCGTGCCACGTGCGGGTCGACCCGTCCGGTTCGCTCGTGGTCACGAACTACGTCTCCGGCACCGTGACGGCGATCTCCCTCGCGGCGGCGGAGTCCCACGCCGCATCGCTGCTCGCGAGCGACGGCGTCGTCGGGACACACGGCAGCGACGACGTCGGCGTGCCCGCCGCGGCCGTCGTGACCGAGGTCCTGCCCGACACGACCGGACCCGTCGAGGACCGCCAGGAGGGACCGCACGCCCACCAGTCCGTCGCCACCCCGGACGGCACCGTGCTCGTCGCGGACCTCGGGGGCGACGCGCTGCACGAGTTCCGGATCACGGCCGAACCCGCGATCTCGCTCGTCCGCGTGCACCACGTGGCACCGGGAGTCGGCCCGCGGCACATGGCCTGGTACGACGGGGACCTGATCGTCGCCGGTGAGCTGGACGGGCACGTGCACCGCCTGCGCCGCGACGAATCCGGCTCCTTCGTCACCATCGCGTCGACGGCGACCTTCGAGGGGTCGGTGGGGGAGTCCCTGCTCAGCCACGTCGAGGTCGACGACGCCGGACGCGTGTACGTCGCCGTCCGTGGGCGGGACCTGATCGTGGTGCTCGACGCCTCGGGCGGGGAGCTCTCGCTCGTCGGGTCGGCGTCGTCGGGCGGGGTCTGGCCGCGCCACTTCGCGCGGGTGCCCGGCCACGTGCTCGTCGCGAACCAGATGTCGGATGCGATCGCGGTCCTGCCGCTCGGCGACGACGGGGTCCCCGGCGAAGCCGTCGCGCACATCCCGGTCGGCACGCCGTCCTGCATCGTCCCGGTCTGACGCCGCGGGGCGCGCGAGACGCCGTGGGGCGCGCGAGGCGCCGCCGGGCGCGCGAAACGCCGCCGGGTGCGCGAGACGCCGCCGGGCGCGCGAGACGCCGCCGGATCACGCGGTGTCTGGCTCGCGCGGCGGTGTCACAGGATCGACGCGGTGTCACGTCGCCGCGAGGCGCCGCGATCCGGCCTGGAGGCACGGTGCGTGTCACCGGGACCGGCCAGACTGAGGAGATGGACGCGTCCTACACCCTCATCTCCGGTCCGCCTCCGCTCGCCGACTACCTCCGGCTGCGCCGGGACTCCGGCTTGACGCCGAAGAACCCCGAGCAGGGCGCCGGAGCCATCGCGGGGAGCTGGTCGGCGTGCCACGTCGTGGACGAGCACGGCACACCGGTCGCGATGGGGCGGACGATCGGTGACGGCGGGTGGTACTTCCACATCGCTGACATCGCCACCGATCCGTCCCACCAGCGTCGGGGAATCGGACGGCGGATCGTCGAGTGGCTCGTCGAGGACGTCCGTTCCCGAGCGCCCGAAGGGGCGTACGTCACCCTCGTCGGCGACCCGCCCGGACAGCGGCTCTACCGGTCGCTCGGGTTCGAGGACGTCGCGCCGAGCCTCGGGATGGCCCGACGCACCTGAGCGGGGACGGACGTCAGGCGTCGATGACGTTCTCGAACGGGCGGCCCTCGGCCAACGCGGCCACCTGCCGACGCATGAGCTCGATCGACCTCGGGATGCTCAGGTCGGTGTTCCCGCCGACGTGCGGCGTGAGGACGGTGTTCGGCGTCGTCCAGAGCGGGTGCCCCGCCGGGAGCGGCTCGGGATCGGTGACGTCGAGCGCCGCCGACAGGCGTCCGGACTGCAGCTCGGCCACGAGGGCATCGGTGTCGACGACCTTGCCCCGCGCGACGTTCACCACGAGGGCGCCGTCGGGCAGCGCGGCGAGCAGGTCGGCGTCCACCAGTCGTTCGGTCTCGTTGGTCAGCGGCGCGATGAGGACGAGCACGTCGGTCTCGGGGACGATCGACGGGAGCTCGCCGAACGCGTGCACCTGCCGGCCGTCCTGCTCGCGGGCGGTGCGCGCCACCACGGTGACCTCGGTGCGGAACGCCTCGAAGCGCGTGGCGATCGCTGACCCGATCGCGCCGTAGCCGACCACCGTCACCCGGCGGTCGGCCAGGGAACGGGTGGTCCGGGCGTCCCACACACCGTTCGCACGGTCGGCCTGGAACGCCCCGAGTTCGCGCAGTGACGTCAGCGCGAGCCCCACCGCGAGTTCGGCGGTCTCGTCGTCGTGGATGCCGCGGCCGTTCGCGAGCTGCGCGTGGCCGGGGACGTGCGGGACCGCGTGCTCGTACCCGGCGCTCGGCAGCTGCAGGAGCTGCAGGTTCGGCAGGTCGTGCACGTACTGCCACCGGTGCCGTCCACCGAAGTAGAACGGCACGAACGCGATGGCGACGTCGTCGGGGCGTCCGTACGGCCCCTCGACGTCCCACACGTCCAGCTCGATGCCGTCCGGCACGGGGCCGAACCGGTCGACGAGCTCGGCGAACGGCAGCGTGACGATCGGCATGCTGTCGGCGACCGCGGTCAGGAGTCGGTCCGCGGCGAGAACGCGCCGTCGGAGTCGAGCGGGCCGCGGCCGACGTAGCCCTCGGTCACGTCCTCGACGATGACGTCGCCGAAACGGCTCGGCAGCGTGGCGTTGTGCGTGCCGCGCAGCTCGTCGATCGTCGCCTCGAACGCACCCTGGACCTCGAGCGACCCGCTCGTGGCGTCCGTGACACCGATGCGGAGCACGGGGAAGCCACGGCCGTCGCAGAGGCCCTGGAAGCGGACGTCGTCCTCGCGCCGGACGGTCACGATGACGCGGCCGGTCGACTCCGAGAAGAGCGCGGTGGCCGTGTCGACGCCGTCGCGGGCCTCGAGCTCGTCCAGCACCACGCGGGCGCCGAGACCGAACCGGAGCACCGACTCGGCGAGGGACTGGCCGAGGCCGCCGTCCGCCAGGTCGTGGGCGCTGGTCAGCAGCTGCTCGCCCGCCGCGGCGTGCAGGAGGTCCGCGAGGGCCTTCTCACGCTCGAGGTCGACCGCCGGCGGGCGGCCACCGAGGTGGCCGTGCACGGTGCCGGCCCACGCCGAACCGTCCAGCTCGAGCGACGTGGTGCCGAGCAGGTAGATGTTGTGGCCGTCGTCCTGCCAGCCGGAGGGCACGCGGAGCGCGACGTCCTCGATCACACCGAGGACACCGACGACCGGGGTCGGGTGGATCGGGGTGGTGCCGGTCTGGTTGTAGAACGACACGTTGCCGCCGGTCACCGGGATCCCGAGCTCCATGCAGCCGTCGGCGAGACCCTCGACGGCCTCGGAGAACTGCCACATGACCTCGGGGTTCTCGGGGGAGCCGAAGTTCAGGCAGTCGGTCACGGCCGCGGGCACGGCACCGGTCACGGCGACGTTGCGGTAGGCCTCGGCGAGGGCCAGCCGTGCGCCCTGCTTCGGGTCGAGCTGGCAGTAGCGGCCGTTCGCGTCGGTCGCGATCGTGACGCCGAGACCGGTTTCCTCGTCGACGCGGATCATGCCGCCGTCGTCGGGGAAGGAGAGCGCGGTGTTGCCGAGCACGTAGGTGTCGTACTGGTTCGTCACCCAGTTCTTCGACGCGAGGTTCGGCGAGCCGAGCAGGCTGAGGAACTGCGCCTTGAGCGCGGGACCGTCGGCCGGACGCTCGAGCGACGCGGCGCTGTCGGCCTGCAGGGCGTCGATCCAGGTCGGGTAGGCGACCGGACGGTCGTAGACCGGGCCGTCGACGGCGACGGTGCGCGGGTCGACGTTGACGATCTCCTGGCCCTGCCAGTCGATGACGAGACGGCCGGTGCCGGTGACCTCGCCGAGCACGCTGGTCTCGACCTCCCACTTGCCGACGACGGCGAGGAACGCGTCGAGCTTCTCGGGGCGGACGACCGCCATCATGCGCTCCTGGCTCTCCGACATGAGGATCTCCTCGGCGGTGAGCGTCGGGTCGCGCAGCAGGACGTCGTCGAGCGAGATGTGCATGCCGCCGTCGCCGTTGGACGCGAGCTCCGAGGTGGCGCAGGAGATGCCGGCGGCACCGAGGTCCTGGATGCCCTCGACGAGTTCCTTCTGGAAGAGCTCGAGGCAGCACTCGATGAGGACCTTCTCGGCGAACGGGTCGCCGACCTGGACCGCCGGACGCTTGGTCGGGCCGCCCTCGGTGAAGGTGTCCGATGCCAGGATCGACGCGCCGCCGATCCCGTCGCCGCCGGTGCGCGCACCGAAGAGCACGACCTTGTTGCCGGCGCCCGAGGCGTTCGCGAGGTGCAGGTCCTCGTGCCGGAGGACACCGACCGCGAGGGCGTTGACCAGCGGGTTGCCCTGGTAGACGGAGTCGAAGTAGGTCTCGCCGCCGATGTTCGGCAGGCCGAGGCAGTTGCCGTAGAACGAGATGCCACCGACGACGCCGTGCACGACGCGCTGGGTGTCCTCGTGGTCGATCGCGCCGAAGCGGAGCTGGTCCATCACGGCGACCGGGCGCGCGCCCATCGAGATGATGTCGCGGACGATGCCGCCGACACCCGTCGCGGCGCCCTGGTACGGCTCGACGTAGGAGGGGTGGTTGTGCGACTCGACCTTGAAGGTCACCGCCCAGCCGTTGCCGACGTCGACGACACCGGCGTTCTCGCCCATGCCGACCATGAGGTTCTTCGTCATCTCCGGCGTGACCTTCTTGCCGAACTGCCGGAGGTAGTTCTTCGACGACTTGTACGAGCAGTGCTCGGACCACATCACGGAGTACATCGCCAGCTCGCCCGAGGTGGGGCGGCGGCCGAGGATCTCGCGGATCTTCGCGTACTCGTCCGCCTTCAACCCGAGCGCCTCGTACGGCTGCTCCTTGTCGGGGGTCGCAGCGGCGTCCTGCACGGTGTCGGGCTTCGGGCGAACGAAAGTCGTCACGGTGTTGTCGTTCCCTGTCACTGGAGTTGCGGGCACTGGAGTCGCGGTCACTTGACCAGCGTCGACTCGATCACGGAGGTGAAGAAGGTGAGGCCGTCCGTGCCGGAGGCCATCGCAGCAGGGGTGTCCGGGCCGAAGCCGGGCTCCGTCGCGTGCTCGGGGTGCGGCATGAGGCCGACGACGTTGCCGCGCTCGTTCGAGACGCCGGCGATGTCGTCGATCGACCCGTTCGGGTTCACGCCGACGTAGCGGAACACGACCTGACCGTTGTCCTCGATGCGCTTGATCTCGTCGGGGTCCGCCACGAAGCGGCCGTCGGCGTTCTTCAGCGGGATGGTGATCTCCTGCTGGGCGGTGAAGCCCGAGGTCCACGCGGTCCCGGTGGTCTCGACGCGGAGCTTCTGGTCGCGGCGGATGAACTGCTGGTGCGCGTTGCGGGTGTGCGCGCCGGGGACCAGACGGGCCTCGGCCAGCATCTGGAACCCGTTGCAGATGCCGAGCACGGGCATGCCCTTGCCGGCGGCGTCGACGACCTCGGCCATGATCGGCGCCTTCGCGGCGATCGCACCGGCACGCAGGTAGTCGCCGTAGGAGAACCCGCCGGGCAGGACGATGGCGTCGACGCCCTGGAGGTCGTGGTCGCCGTGCCACAGCGCGACGGGCTCGGCGCCGGCGAGACGGACGGCGCGCTGGGCGTCGCGGTCGTCGAGCGAGCCCGGGAACGTGATGACGCCGATCCGCATCGAGGTCACTGGCCTTCGACCGTCACGGACACGACGTCCTCGATGACGGCGTTGGAGAAGACGTCCGCGGCGATCGCGCGGACCTCGTCGAGCTTGGCGTCGTCGACCGTGCCGTCGACGGCCACCTCGAAGCGCTTGCCGATGCGGACGTTGGTCAGGTCGGCCTTGCCGAGACGGGCCAGGGCGTTGCCCACGGCCTTTCCCTGCGGGTCGAGGATCTCGGCCTTGGGCATGACCTCGACGACGATCGTTGGCACGTGTTCACTCCAGCGCTTCGGGGGTGGGTGGGACCCGACCAGTCTAAGCGGCGCGCGCGGCGCGCCGGACCGCTTGTGGAGAACGCATCCAAGGCGTATATTCCAAGTCGAATAGTCCACACGGAACAGCGACCTGGAGGCACGGATGACGTCGATCACGCCGCTCGCGTTCGCCGCGCTCGGGCTCCTCGCCGAGTCGCCGATGCACCCGTACGAGATGTTCCAGACGATGCTCCAGCGGCGCGAGGACCAGAACGTCAAGGTCCGACCGAGCACGCTCTACCACCAGATCGGACGGCTGGTCGACCTCGGGTACGCCGAAGCACTCGGCACCGCTCGCGAGGGCAACCGGCCGGAACGCACCACCTACGCGATCACCGACCACGGTCGGACCGCGCTCGAGGACGGCCTCCGCCGCATGATCGCCGAGCCGGCGGACGAGTACCCGGAGTTCCAACTCGCGGTCTCGCACATCGACAACCTGACCGCCGAGGACGCGGTGACCGCCCTGCGGGCACGCGCCGACGCGCTCCGAGGCGAACGCGAGGAGTACGACGAAGCCGCCACGGGCCTCCAGGCCAAACAGCTGGCGGGCCGCTTCTGGCTCGACGTGTCGTACGTCCGTGCCATGCTCACCGCGCAGATCGAGTGGCTCTCCGGGACCGCCGACCGGATCGCGCGCGGCGACGTCCCCTGGGACGGTCCGGCCGTCCCCACCGACTCAGCACCCCCCACGAACAGCAAGGAACACACCCGATGACCACCGTCACGCCCCCGCGGACGACCGAGAAGAAGCCGTGGCCCGCTCTCTGGGCCCTCGTCGTCGGCTTCTTCATGATCCTCGTCGACTCGACCATCGTGTCCGTCGCCACCCCCACCATCGCCGCGAAGCTCCACGCGGACATCAACTCCGTGATCTGGGTGACGAGCGCGTACCTGCTCGCCTACGCCGTGCCGCTGCTCATCACCGGTCGCCTGGGTGACCGGTTCGGGCCGAAGATCCTGTACCAGGTCGGCCTCGTCGTCTTCACGCTGTCGAGCCTCTGGTGCGGCCTGGCCGGGTCGATCGAGGTGCTCATCATCGCCCGCGTCGTGCAGGGCCTCGGCGCCGCGATGATGACCCCGCAGACGATGGCCGTCATCACGCGCATCTTCCCGCCGCAGAACCGCGGTGCGGCGATGGGCCTCTGGGGCGCGGTCGCCGGTGTCGCCTCGCTCGTCGGCCCGATCGTCGGCGGCCTGCTCGTCGACGGCTTCGGCTGGGAGTGGATCTTCTTCGTGAACGTGCCGGTGGGCATCGTCGCCTTCGTCCTCGCGCAGCGCTTCGTCCCGACGTTCGAGCGTCACGGGCACCGCTTCGACTACCTCGGCATCGTGCTGAGCGCGGTCGGCATGTTCCTGCTCGTGTTCGGCATCCAGGAAGGCGAGACCTACGACTGGGGCACCATCACCGGGCCGATCTCGGTGTGGTCGCTGATCATCGCCGGCATCGTCGTGCTCGCCGCGTTCGTGGTCTGGCAGGGCGTCCAGAAGGGCGAGCCGCTGCTGCCGCTCGGCCTGTTCAAGGACCGGAACTTCACCCTGGCGAACATCGCCATCACCGCCGTGGGCGTCGCGATCTCCTCGTTCGCGCTGCCGATCATGCTGTGGGCGCAGGACGTCCTGACGTTCAGCCCGACCCAGGCCGCGCTGCTCCTCGTGCCGCAGGCCGTGCTGTCCGCGGGCCTCGCGCCGCTCGTCGGCAAGAACCTCAACCGCTGGAGCCTCCGCTGGGTCGCCGCGTTCGGCCTCGCCTGCTTCTCGGGCGCGCTCTTCTGGTTCGGGTCGCTCCTGGCCTCCGGCGCCGACTGGGGCTGGGTGCTGCTGCCGTCGACGCTGCTCGGCCTCGCCAACGCGTGCATGTGGGGGCCGCTCTCGGTCTCCGCGACGCGCAACCTGCCGCCGAAGCTCGCCGGTGCGGGCTCTGGTGTCTACAACACCACGCGCCAGATCGGCGCCGTCCTCGGTTCGGCCGGCATCGCCGCGCTGATCGAGGCCCGCATCACGGCGAACTTCCCCGCCTCGACCGGTGGCACGAGCGCCGGCGGTGCCGAGCAGCAGGTCGGGGCGCTCCCCGGGTTCCTGCAGCAGCCGTTCGCCACCGCGATGGGGCAGTCGCTCGTCCTGCCGGCCGTGGTGCTCGTCGTCGCGATCGTGGCGGCGCTGTTCCTGGCGAAGCCGAAGCAGACCGTCGCCTGGCAGCAGACCGGCTCGGTCACGACCCAGCCCGACGCTGCCGGCGCCCCGGCCGAGCACGTCGGTGCGCACGCGGCCGCTGCGGCCCCGGCCACCGCCGAGCAGGAACTGGCCGCGACCGACCACCACGGGCGGCACGCGGGCGAGTAGTCCCGCGCACCCACGAGCCCCGCGCTGCCCAGGCAGTGCGGGGCTCGTCCGCGTCCGGGGTCAGGCGGCGCACGGTGCGAGCTTCCGCGCAGTGTGCGCAGGTCCAGCGCTCCCACCGTGCGCGAAACCTCGCACACTGCGGGACGACCCGACGCGACCCGACCCGGACCCACGTGCGGCTCACCCGCGGCGCTGCAGGTGCGCCCGGGTGAGCTCCTCCATCTCCTCGTCGGTGAGGGCGTCGATCGTGCGGGCCTCGCGGCGGTCGGTGCGCTGCCACCGGATGAAGAGCGAGATGAGCACGGGGATGTCCGCGACCTCGGCGATGAACCAGAGGAGGTCGCCCGCCAGGTGCTGATCGCGCAGCGGCGACGGGAACCACGGCTGGCCGACCGCCTGCACCACCGACCCGTCGAGCACGTGGTTCGTGATCCGCAGGACGATGCCCGGGATCGCGTCCGCCATGAGTTCGACGAAGGCCAGCAGGAACTCGACGGTGACGAACGTCGAGGAGCGCAGGACGCCCGGCTCGGACAGCGGCGTGAGGAGTGTGAAGCCCAGCACGGGCACGAGCACCGTGATCGCGGTGGCCCAGACCGGGGACTCCCGGATGGTCGCCGCGAACGGGGTGAGCAGCACGCAGAACAGCGCAAGGGCGATCAGGGGCGAGACGATCGCGTTGCCGAGGAACCGCGCCGGACGCGACCGCAGCATCGCGGTGGCGGTCTGCGCGAGGCGATCCGGGCCTCCGGTCCGCAGCAACGAGACGGGCGCGGCGAACGCGGCGAAGGTGGGGACCGCGAAGAAGAGCAGGGCGAGGCGCAGCACGAACGCCCAGCGGAGCTGCTGGTCGTGGACGCCGACGATGCCGAACTGCAGGATCCCGAACAGGACGAGCGCGCCGAGGAACGCGAGGCTCCGCCACCACGGCCACCGGGCACCGCGGCGTGCTGCGCCGACCACCCACCACCCGTACGTGATCGCGGCCACGCCGATGAGCACCGCTGCCAACGGGTCGACGTGCCAGATGCTCCAGAACTCGGGTGTCGACGGCGTGGGGTGCCTCCTGCGGATCGTGCTGCCGACGACAATCCTCCGCCCGGAGCGCCGCTCCTGAGGGCTGCGGGCGGTGAGAACCGGTTCAGATCCGCGCGACGCCCGGGGCCGGCACCGTCTTCGTCAGCAGCCACACGCCGGCGGGGACGAGGAGTGCGCCGAGCACGGCGACCCCGAACGACAGGTGCAGCTGCATGACGACGAACGCGGGGCCGATCGTGCAGAGTGCGGCGACGGCGAGCACCGGCCACGCGGGGCGGTCGGCACCGGGCAGGAGCCGGGGGAGCGGGCGGTCGAACCACCGGAGGCCGCGTGCGACCGCCAACGCCACGCCGAGGAGGACGACCAGTGCGACCGCACGCGTGGCCCACCAGGTCGCCGACCCCGGGTCGGGGAACGGCACGCCGACGAACAGTGCCACGCCGTTCAGCGCGATGAAGAGCGGCAGGTGCCACAGGTAGGTCGTCATCCCGTCGCGGCCGAGCACGAAGACGGCCCCCTGCGCCGCCCGGGTCCGCATCAGCCGGGTGAGCGGCGCGTGCACGACCTGCACCAGGCAGGCCTGGCTGATCGCGAGGACCGCGAGCGGGAGCATCGGCGGGTTGAGGTCCTGCAGCATGTCCGGTGCCCACAGCCCGATCGACGTCATCGGGACGAGCAGCGCGTACCCGGCAGCGGCCACCACCACGAGCAGGATGCGGGACCGTCGTGCGAACCACCCGTCGGCCCAGAGGAAGCCGATCTGCTGCGCGAACAGCCACACCGGTCCGAGGTTGAGCAGCCCGACCTCGGCGGCGCCGGTCGCGAACCGCATGGCGTCGACGGCGGCGGCGAGGAGGAGCAACGCCCCGAGCGTGCGCCAGGGGGCGCGTTCGTGCAGTCGCACCATGAACGGCACGCAGCACTGCGTGATGCCGTAGGCGGCAAGGAACCACAGCGGTGACCCGATGCCGAACGCGACCTCGGCCAGCAGTTCCGGCGGGGTCCCGAGCGCCGTCGCGATGCCGAGCCCGATCGCGAGCACGGTGAACAGGGGGATCGCGGGGCGGAAGAGCCGGACGAGTCGCGTGGCGACGTAGTCGCGGGCGCCGCCGCCCCTGGCGACCGTGCTCCGCCACCCGACCGCACTGGCGAACCCGCCGACCACGAAGAACAGCGGCATGACCTGGCCGATCCAGGTCGCGGTCACGTACCAGGGGAGTTCCTGGAGCGGGCTCGTCACCGCGATGCCGTCCGGCCCGGCGGCGACACCGACCATCGTGACGTGCACGAAGACGACGAGGACGACGCACGCCGTCCGGATGAGGTCGACGACCAGGTCCCGCTTCGCGATGATCCCCCGGACGTCCTGAGCGCGGTTCGCCTGCACGGGCAGGCTCTGCTTCGTGGACATGTCCGGACGCTAGCGCGAGGTCGTGCGGTCCCAGCGTCGTTCCAGCAGATCGCGACCGGATCGTGACACTTCGTATTCCGGTTGCGGCATACGTCGACGTCGCCAATCGGCCACGTGGCTGGTGTACAGTGGCCGTGTTGTCTTGATCTCTGCAAAAGAAAGGCTCAGCATGGACGTCGACGCCGACCTGCTCCGCGCCTCCGGTCTCCGGGTCACGACACCACGGCTCGCCGTCCTCCGGGCGACCGAGACGATGCCGCACGCGACCGCCGACGACATCGTCACGGCGCTCGCCGCAGAGCTGCCCACCACCAGTCACCAGGCCGTGTACGGCGTCCTCGCGGCGCTCACCGGCGTCGGACTGGTCCGCCGGATCGAGCCGGCCGGCAGCCCTGCCCGGTACGAACGCCGGACGGGGGACAACCACCACCACGTCGTCTGCACGATGTGCGGCGCGATCGAGGACGTCGACTGTGCCGTGGGGCACGCGCCGTGCCTCACCCCGTCGGAGACCCACGGCTTCGCGGTCACCACCGCCGAGGTGACCTACTGGGGCATCTGCGAGCGGTGCGCGGCGGCCGAGCGCGACGACGCGCAAGCCGTCCCCGCCTGACCGGGCGGACGGCTCCTGTCCGGAAGACGGACTCCACGAACAACCCGAGCACCCCTGACCGAACCAACCGTTCCACCAAGGAGGAACCGTGTCCGACCAGAACACGACGCCCGGCCAGCCGGCCGGCACCCCCACCACGACCACCAACTCCGGCGCCCCGGTCTCGAGCGACCAGCACTCCATGGGTGTCGGCGCCGACGGCCCCCTGGCGCTGCACGACCACTACCTGGTCGAGAAGCTCGCCCAGTTCAACCGTGAGCGCGTCCCGGAGCGGGTCGTGCACGCCAAGGGCGGCGGTGCCTTCGGTACCTTCACCGTCACGCAGGACGTCAGTCGCTTCACCCGTGCCGCGTTCCTGCAGCCGGGCAAGCAGACCGAGATGCTCGCGCGCTTCTCGTCCGTCGCCGGCGAGCAGGGATCCCCGGACACCTGGCGCGACCCCCGGGGCTTCGCGCTGAAGTTCTACACCGAAGAGGGCAACTACGACCTCGTCGGCAACAACACCCCCGTCTTCTTCATCCGCGACGGCATCAAGTTCCCGGACTTCATCCGCTCGCAGAAGCGCCTGCCGGGTTCGCACCTGCGCGACCACGACATGCAGTGGGACTTCTGGACCCTGTCACCCGAGTCGGCCCACCAGGTCACGTGGCTCATGGGCGACCGTGGTCTGCCGGCGTCGTGGCGCGAGATGGACGGCTTCGGCTCGCACACCTACCAGTGGATCAACGCCGAGGGCGAGCGCTTCTGGGTGAAGTACCACTTCCTCACGGAGCAGGGCCACAAGACCCTGACGCAGGAGGACGCCGACCGCATCGCCGGTGAGGACGCGGACTTCCACATCCGTGACCTCCACGCCGCCATCGAGCGCGGCGACCACCCGCGCTGGACCCTCAAGGTGCAGGTCATGCCCTACGAGGACGCCGCGGGCTACCGCTTCAACCCGTTCGACCTGACGAAGGTGTGGCCGCACGCGGACTACCCCCTCATCGAGGTCGGCACGATGGAGCTCAACCGCAACCCCGAGAACTACTTCGCGCAGATCGAGCAGGCGACCTTCGCCCCGTCGAACTTCGTGCCCGGCATCGCGGCCAGCCCGGACAAGATGCTCCTCGCGCGCATCTTCAGCTACGCGGACGCACACCGCTACCGCGTCGGCACGAACCACGCGCAGCTGCCGGTGAACGCCCCGAAGAACGAGGTGCACTCGTACTCGAAGGACGGCGCCATGCGCTTCGACTTCCAGAAGTCCGAGGTGCCGGTGTACGCCCCGAACTCGCTCGGTGGTGCGCACGCCGACCCCGCCGCGACGGACGAGACCCCGGGCTGGGAGTCCGACGGAGCACTCCAGCGCTCCGCCGCGACGCTGCACCCGGAGGACGACGACTTCGGCCAGGCCGGCACCCTCGTGCGCGAGGTCCTCGACGACGCCGCCCGTGAGCGCCTGGTCGGCAACATCGCCGGGCACGTCTCGAAGGTGACGCGCGACGACCTGCGCGAGCGGGTCTTCGCGTACTGGACCAACGTCGACGCCGAGCTCGGCGCGCGCGTGCGCGCCGCCGTCTCGCCGAGCGCCCCGGGCTCGAACGAGGACCCGGAGAAGGTCGCGGTCGAGGCGTAAGCCCCGGTCGACCCCCTGACGGACGGGAGGCACGGTGCCAGCTGGCGCCGTGCCTCCCGTCCGCGTTTGCGGTCGCGTTCTCGGGCCGTGTGCGGTCTGGCGACGTCTGCGCACGTTCCACCGTGTGCAGCCGTCGTCCTGCTGCGCAGGACCGGCGCGGCCGCTAGACCTGCTGGCCGTTCAGCCAGATCGGGCCGGCCGGCCAGTCCTCCAGGCGCTCGGCGACCGGCAGGACCATCCAGCCGCCCTGGTCGGTCATCGGCAGACCAGCGCCCTCGGCGGTGAACGCCGTGTAGTCGGCGACGACGTCGTCGAACACCTGCCAGCCGAGGTTCGCGTAGAACGGCACGCGGTTCTCGCCGGCGCCGAGGAAGCCGTAGGGGACCCGGAGCCCTTCGAGCACGGCGTGCGCGCGCTCCATCAGCTCGCGGCCCCTGCCCGTTCCCTGCAGCCGCGGTGAGACAGCGACGAGACCGGTGTCGCCGACCAGGACGTCGCGTCCGCCGACCGTGATGAACATGCGGCGGATCCCGACGTGCGCGAGGACGACGTCGTCAGCGTCGCGGGCGAGCACCCGGCGCTCGGGCTGCATGCCGGCCCAGCTGCGGCCGCCCACGTACCAGTGCGACCAGTCGGGGAAGGCCTGCCCGAGCAGCGCTGCGATCGCCTCGTGGTCGGGGAGCGACAGCGTGCTCTCCTCGACCACCTCCCACCGGATGTCCTCAGTCACGGGTCCATCCTGCCGGAACGGGCTCGGCGCGGTCAGCCCCGACCCGGCACCGTGACCTCGATGCGGTTCGCCCACGGGTCCTCGAACGCCACGGTCCGACCGTCGTCGGCGGTCTGCACCCCGGTGTCGTGCATGCGCGCGACGAGGGCCCCGAGGTCGTCGGCGGCCGGGACCTCGATGCGCACGAGTCCGAGTCCCAGGGCGAGCTGGCGCCGTCCGGCTCCGCGGGAGTTCCACGTGTTCATCGCCATGTGGTGGTGGTAGCCGCCGGCACTGACGAACAGCGCCTCGCCCCAGCCCGCGGTCGTCGCGAAGCCGAGCCGGTCGACGTAGAACTCCTTCGCGGTGGCGACGTCGCCGACGGAGAGGTGCACGTGGCCGACGCGTCCCGGAGCGACGGCCGCACCGTCGAGCGCGGCGGACGTCAGGTTCTCCCGAAGGAACTCGTTCGGGTCGACGTACTTCGTGTCCATGTCGACCATGCCGTGCGTCCACGACCACTCGGTGCGGTCGCGGTCCCAGTACAGCTCGACGCCGTTCCCTTCGGGATCGGTGAAGTAGAAGGCGTTGCTCACCAGGTGGTCGGCACTGCCGGTGAACGTCTGCGGGTACTTCGTCGCGACGGAGTACAGGGCCGCGGCGAGGTCGGCCTTCGTGTCGAACAGGATCGCGGTGTGGAACAGCCCGGCGTCGTGCGGGCCGGCGTGCTGCATCGACGGCGCGTGCTCGAGGATGACGATCGGCGTCGCGCCACGACCGAGCACGGCGACACCGCCCTCGTTCGAGAGCAGGGAGAGCCGGACGCCCTCGCGGTAGTACCCGATCATCCGGTCGAGGTTCGCGACCCGGAGCGTCACGGCGCCCATCCCGGTGTCGGCGGCGAGGAGGTCCTGCGTGTCCATGTCACCAGTGTGCGCCGAAATGGTTGACGCGTCAACCAAATCGGTCTGACGGGCTACTTGGCGCTGAACCCGCCGTCGGACTTCAGGAGCTGCCCGTTCACCCACCCGCCGTCCGGACCGCAGAGGAACCCGACCAGCGCCGCGGTGTCGTTCGGCATCGAGGGGCGCCCGCCAGGGGTCTGCGCGATCGCCGACTGCCGGATCTCCTCGGTCATCCAGCCGGTGTCGTTCGGCCCCGGGTTGACGAGGTTCGCGCTGACGTGCACGTCTGCGAGTTCCTGCGCGGCCCCGACGATCAAGCGGTCGAGCGCGCCCTTGCTCGTGCCGTACGGCAGGTTGAACGCGACGTGGTCGCTCGTGAGCGCGATCACGCGTCGGCGGTCCTCCACCGCGGGAGCCCCGGCGCGCAGCCGCGCCGCGTACGCCTGGACGAGCAGGAACGGTGCACGCACGTTGACGGCCATGTGCCGGTCGAACGACTCGAGCGTGGTGGTCGCGAAGTCGGAGTCCACCGACTCGCAGTGCGACATCACGATGGCCGTCACCGGCGCGCCCGCCTCCGCCTCGGCGCGGCCCACGAGTGCGGCCGCCTGTTCCGGGTCCGCCAGGTCGACCGGGAGGCGCGTCACGCGTGCACCCGCGTGCTCGCACTCCGCGACGACGGAGTCGACGCCGTCCGGATCGGCCGCTCCGTGCACGCGGACGTCGTACGGGCCCCACCACGAGATGGCCAGGTCCCAGCCGTCGGTCGCCAACCGCGCCGCGATCGCGGCGCCGATCCCGGCTCGTCGACCGACACCGGTCACCAGGGCGAGGGGTCTGTGGGACATGGGTCGTGCCTCCCGTCGGGGTCGTCGCAGCGGCGCGCCGACGCGCCCAGCTTGGCATCGCACCCGGTGTCCTGTCGGCGGAGCGCGCCGGGACAGGGCCAAGATGGAGGGATGCCACGCACACGACGTCTGCCCGACCGGCCACGCGGTCGCCGCGGCGGCCGTCCGGACCCGTCCGACTTCCCCGTCGAGCAGATGCGCGACCGCATGTCGTCGTACATCTACGGCAACATCACGGTGCTCGCCGCGGCCATCGCCGTCGACCCCCAGGCGATCCACCACGGCTCGGCCGTGTGGGCCGTGCTCGCGACCGCGGTGCTGACGTACCTCGCGCACGTGCTCTCGCACCTCGTCGCGCACGGGTTCGGCGCCGACGACTCCGAGACGGACGACGCCCGCCGCGAGTCCGTGGCGACGATCGTCCGCAACGCCAACCCGATCGCGACCTCCGGCCTGATCCCCGCGGTGCTCTACGCGGCGGCGTGGACCGGGTGGATCCCGGCGCCGTGGGCGCAGACCGCCGCCCTGGTGATCCTGGCCGTCCGCATCGGCATGGTCGGCGTGTTCATGCAGCGGTTCAGCGGGAGGCGTCCGACCTTCCTCGGCCTCTGGGGCGGCATCGTGCTCGCCGCGGTCGCCTTCGTCATCGGGTTCGTGAAGGTGGTGCTGACGCATTGAGCGAGCAGACCGCCCCGGCGCGGAAGCGCCCCGGCTGGAAGTTCCTGCGCGACCTCGTGATCATCGTGGTCGCGGCGCTGCTGGCGTCGTTCCTGGTGAAGGCGTACCTCGTCCGGTCGTTCTACATCCCGTCGGCGTCCATGGAGAACACGCTCCTCGTCGGTGATCGCGTGCTCGTCAACGAACTCGTGCCCGGTGTCGTGCCGGTGCAGCGCGGTGACGTCGTGGTGTTCCAGGACCCGGGCGGCTGGCTCGGCCCCGGGCTCGGCGACGACCTGATCAAGCGGGTCATCGGGCTGCCGGGCGACACCGTCTCGTGCTGTGACACGCAGGGACGACTGTCGGTGAACGGGCACCCCGTCGACGAGTCGTACGTGGTGCTCCAGCCGGGGTCCGACCGGGTCTCGCTGCAGGACTTCTCGGTCACCGTGCCGAAGGGGCGGCTCTGGGTGATGGGCGACAACCGGTACGACTCCGCCGACTCCCGAGCACACGGGACCGTGCCGGTGTCGGACGTCGTGGGGCGGGCGTTCCTGACGACGTGGCCGGTGTCCCGGTGGACGGTGCTGTCACGGCACGGGGACGTGTGGGACGGGGTGCCCGACCCGTCGTGAGCGACGCGGGCCGTCTCGGTCCGTGCGCTCGTCTCGCGACGTGGACGGGGGACTCGCGTCCGAGTGTGCCCCGCGGTAGCGTTCGGTGGCCCGCCGGACCCGGCGCGCCGAACGCCGATCGGAGGGATGCCATGACGTCGTCCGAGCAGACGTTCGACTACGTCACCGGGGGCGACGACGAGGTCTCGCTGCAGAAGATCCGCACGGACGGCCCGCAGTCCGGCACGATCGGCCCCCGTCCCGACCACGTCGTGTTCGTGCTCGCCGACGGGCACGCGACGCTGACCGCCGACGACGGCAGCGAGTGGGAGGTCGAGGCGGGCCGCCCGATGATGCTCTCCGCACCGGTCGCCTACGCGTTCGACACGGATGCGACCGCGATGACGCTGCTGCACGTCACCCCGGCGGTGCTCGGCGACGGCGACGAGCTCTCGGAGTTCGTGCAGCCCGCACCCGAGGACCCCGGCGTGGAACCCCTCCTCACCCTGCTGAACGAGGTCACCGACCGCATCCTCGACCCGTCGCTCGACGGTGCAGAACGGGCAGCGCTCAACCGGCGGGTCGCGACCGTCGTGCTCTCGACCTTCACCCGATCGCGCTCGGACGTCGAGCACCGTCTCCGCCGGGCGATCCGGTTCGTGCACGACCACGCGGGCGAGGACCTGACGGTCGCGGACGTCGCGGCGGCGGCGGACCTCAGCGAACGCGGGCTGCAGGACCTGTTCCGCCGGCGGCTCGCGGTCACGCCGATGCGGTACCTGCGGGAGGTCCGGCTCGACCGGGTGCACCTCGAACTCGCCGCCAGGCGGAACCGGCTCGTGACCGTGGGGGACGTCGCGCGGGCCTGGCGGTTCGCGCACCTGGGGCGGTTCGCGGCTGCCTACCGGCGGCGGTTCGGGGAGAGCCCGCACGAGACGCTGCGGCGGACGGGGCACACCGAGGGGTGAGCGTCGCGCAGCGCGTCACCGGCCCGCGCCGACGTCAGCAGCCCGTCGTCGTCAACGTCACCGCGGCGACCTCGTCGTTCGACACCGTCGTCTTCTGCGGGCAGAGCTCGTTCGCCCGCACGGTGACCTCGCCCAGCGGGACCCCCGCGAAGTTCGCCGTGCCGCCAGGGAACACCCGCTGGTGCTCGGAGAGCTTGCCGGTGGACGCGAAGACCTTCACTTCGTAGGGGTGGTCCGCGGCGTTGCCCGACACGGTCACGGAGACCTGCCCGGTGGAGTCGTGCGCACCGCAGCCGGCGAGCGTCAGGACCGCGGCGATGCCGACGACGAACACGGGGACGACACGACGGAGCACACCGGCAAGGCTACGCCGTCCCGAGCAGCCACCCGTTGTCCGCGGCGACCCGGAGCGCCTCCGTCGCGTTGCGCGCGGCGGTCTTCCCGATCGCCGACGACAGGTGGTTGCGGACCGTGCCCTCGGACAGGTGCAGGGACCCGGCGACCCCGGCGACGGTCGGCGCCGTGCGGAAGGCGATGAGCACGTCGGTCTCCCGCGGGGTGAGCGGGGACGGTCCGGCGGCGAGGGACTCCGCGGCGAGCACGGGGTCGACCACCCGGAACCCGCCGGCGACGCGTCGGACGGCGTCGGCGAGCTGTTCGGCTGGGGTGTCCTTCACGACGAACCCCGCGGCCCCGGCCTCCAGCGCGCGGCGGAGGTACCCGGGCCGGCCGAACGTCGTCACGATGAGCGATCGGCACGTGGGCAGCGAGCGGGCGAGGGCGGCGGCCGCGGTCAGCCCGTCGGCGCCGGGCATCTCGACGTCGAGCAGGGCGACGGTCGCGCCCGAGGACCGCGCGGCCTCGAGGACCTCGTCGCCGCGGGCCACCTGGGCGACGACCTCGATGTCCCGCTCGAGGGACAGCAGGGACGCCAGGGCACCGCGGACGAGCGCCTGGTCGTCGGCGAGCAGCACCCGGATGGTCTCGGTCATCGTCGTTCCCTCTCGACCCGCAGCCGGAAGCCGCCGAGGTCGCTCGTGCCGGCGGTCAGCCTCGCCCCGACGGCATCTGCGCGCTCCCGGAGCCCGCGCAGTCCGTTGCCCGGGGTGGTGGACGCGGCATCGGGGTCGAGCAGCCCCGTCCCGTCGTCCTCGATCGTCAGGGCGGTCCGGGTGAGCGTGACCCGGACCCGGCTGGCCGCCGCGTGGCGGACCACGTTCGTGACGCCCTCGCGCAGGACCCACGCGAACAGGCTCCGGACGTCGTCGGCCGCCGCGTCGCCGTCGTGCGGGAGCGCCGCGTCGATCTCAGCGGCCTCGAGCGCCGCCCGTGCCGACACGAGTTCCGCGTCGAGGTCGGCTTCGCGGTAGCCGCTGACCGCGTGCCGGAGGCCCTGCAGGGCCTCGCGGGAGAGCCGTTCGACGTCCTGCATCTCGGTCTTCGCCCGGGCCGGGTCGACGTCGACGAGCCGTGCGGCGAGTTCGGACTTCATCGCCACGACGGTGAGCGAGTGCCCGAGGACGTCGTGCAGGTCGCGGGAGAACCGAGCGCGTTCCTCGACCACGGCCAGGCGGGTGATCTCGTCCTGCGCGACGCCGAGTCGCTGCTCCGCCTCGCGCTGTCGGCCGAAGAAGAGCATCGAGGCCCCGACGGACACCGTGATCACCGGGGCGAACAGGATGCCGCTGTTCACGGCGGTGTCCCACCCGGTGCTCGCCGCGACGAGGAACTGTGCGCCGAGGATCGCGAGCACGACCACGCCGGCCACCCAGAACCGTTCCGCGACGAACCCGGACAGCGCGGCGACGAGCAGCCAGGTCCAGACGGCGAGCGGTCCGACGACGAACAGCAGCAGCCCCGCCAGCAGGGCGACACCGGCCAGCACGACGACCCGGCCGCGCAGGCTCCGCCGCCACATCAGCTCCGGCGCGAACAGGTACGCCGCGTAGACGACCGCGAGGGCGATCGTCGAGACGACGTGCGCCCGGAGGCTCCTGCCGTCGCTCCAGACGGCGATGATCTCGAGCACCTGCCAGAGGAGCGCGAAGACCGCTCCGGCGTACCAGCGGCGGCGGCCGATCCGGATGTCCTCGTCGCTCGCGCCCGGTGGGACGGCCCACGGGAACGAGCGCGTGGCCGGTCGCGTCGGCCTGGAGGCGCGTGGTGCGTTCGCCGCACCCCGCGCCTCGGCCGTTCTGGTCGCCTCGGACATCGGTGCCAGCGTAGGGCCGTCGGTCACTGCCGTGCGGCGTCGCGGCGGTACCGCCACACGATCACCGCGGCGAGGACGATCGCCCACGCGGCCAGCACCATCGCCGGCTCGGTCATTCCCGAGGCGCCGGTCGCTCCGGCACCCATCTGCCCGATGCGGTTCAGCCAGTACGAGGGCAGCAGGTGCGCGACGCTGCCCATCCAGTCCGGCATCACCGACAGCGGGACCCAGAGCCCGCCGAGGATCGCCAGCCCCATGAACACCACCATGAAGAGCGGCTGGGCGAAGGACGGCTTCGCGAACTGCCCGATCAGGATCGCGATGAGGGCGAAGGGGACGACTCCGCACCAGATGCCGAACCCGGCCGCGAGCCAGCGCACCGGCTCGAGCGAGGCGTGCAGTCCCACGGTCGCGACGAGCACCGTGATGACGATCGACACCGCGGCGAAGGCCATCGCGGCGATCACCTTCGACACCATGAAGCCCCACCCGGACAGCGGCGTCACGCGGAGCTGCCGGTTCCAGCCGATCGACCGCTCGTTGACGATCGCGAACGCCTGGCTGAGCGCGGCCATCATCGCCCCGTACGACGCCATCTGCAGCGTCGTGACGACGAGGTACTGCAGGTGGGTCGTCGGGTCGGTCTGGGAACCGAACGCCGAGCCGAACACGAGCAGCATGACCACCGGGACGGCGAAGGTGAACACCATCGCGCGGACGTTGCGGAGCTGGCGCTTCGTCTCGAGGTACACGTAGCGGATCGGCAGCCGGCTGGACGCGGTCACGGTGGTCATGCGAGGACTCCTTCGGGAGCGGTGCCGGTGCGGGCGGGGGCGGCGTCGGCGGTGAGCGCGAGGAAGGCGTCGTCCATGGTCGAGGCGACCACCTGGATGTCGTGCGCCTGCGGGAACGCGGTGAGGAGGGCCCTGAGGGTGTCGTCGCTGCGGTCCGAGCGGAGCGTGACGGAGTCGTGCCGCGCCTCCAGGCCGACGACGCCCGGCAGAGCGCGCAGCGCGACGTGCGCGTCGGCGCCCAGACCGGAGAACCGGACGGCGCGCGTGGCGGTGATCGCCTTGATCTCGGCAGGCGTGCCGTCGGCCGCGATCCGGCCGGCGCGCATGATGACGATCCGGTCGGCGAAGGTGTCGGCCTCGTCGAGGTGGTGCGTGGCGAACACGACCGTGCGCCCCGCGTCGGTGAACTCGCGCATCGACGACCAGAACGTGTGCCGGGCCTCGACGTCCATCGCAGCGGTCGGTTCGTCGAGCACCAGCAGGTCCGGGTCCGAGACCACGGCGACCGCGAACCGCGCCCGCTGCAGCTGCCCGCCGGAGAGCTTGTTCACCCGGCGTCCGGCGATCTCGGTGCACCGCGCACGGCGCAGGGCCTCGTCGACCGGCATCGGACGACGGTGTGCAGCGGCGACGAGGGCGACCGCGTCCCGGACGGTCGTGTCCGGCAGGAGCGCGCCGCCCTGGAGCATCGCCCCGACCCGGCCGGCGACCACCGCGGCACGGGGCTCCTCGCCGAAGAGCAGGGCCTCGCCGGTCGTCGGTGTGGACAGCCCGAGCGCGAGGTCGACCGTCGTGGTCTTGCCCGCGCCGTTCGGGCCGAGGAGGGCGACGACCTCGCCCGGACGGATCGTCAGGTCGACGCCGTCGACCGCGGCCACGGCGCCGAAGCGCTTGCGGAGGCCGCGGAGCTGGATGACCGGTGTGTCGTTCATGGCTCCGAGCCTCGCGCGGGACGCGTCGTCGGTCCTCTGCGCTCCGTCATGGATCGGGCGTGACATCTGTCACGACCGAGCCGCCCGTCCTCCGTACTGGGGACACGTGTCTGTCCGGTAGGCGCGTTAGCGTGGGGGCATGCACCTCGACTCCGACGTCTCCGACCGCACCGCGCCGGACGCCGTCCGGCGGGCCGCGCTGCTCGCGGCGCTCGACGTCGTCGAGGGTGGCGCCGAGGAACGCTTCGAACGGATCACCCGCATCGCGCGGGAGGCCTTCGGCGTGAGTGGTTCGTTCCTCAACCTCGCCCGGGAGACCGACGTCTTCATCAAGTCGCAGCAGAGCGACACCGTGTTCGGTCCGACGATCCCGCTGCAGGACACGTTCTGCGGCCGGACCCTCACGGTGGAGGGCCCCGTGGTCGTCCCCGACGCCCGCGCGGACGTCCGGTACGCGGACATGCCGATGGTCGTCGACGACCCGAACGTCCGCTTCTACGCCGGGGTGCCGCTGCGCGCTGGGGAGGACGACGTCAAGGTCGGCACGCTCTGCCTCATCGACCCGCAGCCCCGAACCCTCGACCCCGACGACCTCGCCCTGCTCCAGGAGCTCGGTGTCTGGGCGGAGCGCGAACTGGCCGCCGGTGCCGACGAGGACCGCCTCCGCTCGGTGCTCGCCGGCCTCGAACCGTCCGCCGTCGACCTGCCCGGGTACCGCGTCGGGGGCATGTCCAAGCCGCACGGCGTCGTGTCCGGCGACTTCCACGACTGGCACCTCGACGGGGACTCCCTCGTGGTGACCGTCGCCGACGTCATGGGCAAGGGGATGTCCGCCGGACTCCTCGCCGCGACGATCCGCGGTGCCCTGCTCGCCCGGGGAACAGCGTCGTCGGGCGACGTCGTGGCGGCGCTCGAGGCCCAGGTCGGCCCGGACCTGTCCCGCGCGGAGTCCTTCGCGACGATGTTCCACGGACGCCTGACGACCGCGACCGGGCGGATGGAGTTCACCGACGCCGGGCACGGTCTCGCGATCCAGCTCCACGCCGACGGGACCGAGAGCGTGCTGCGCTCCTACGACCTGCCGATCGGCCTGCACCCGGTGGGGGCTGCGCGGGTCACGGGGACGCTCGAGCTCGAGCAGGGCGACGTGCTGCTGCTCGTCAGCGACGGGGCGCTCGAGCTGTGGGACTCCACGCTGGCGTCACTCGGCGCGCTCGGGGCGATGTGGCGTGACGCGCCGGACATCGACGTGTTCCTGGGGCGGGTGCGGGCGCGTGCGGCGTCGCACGACCCGGGGGACGACCTGACGGTCGTCGTCGTCGCGCGCGACTGACGCGCGGGCGGGCGCGTGCGTGCGGGTGCGTGCGTGCGGGTGGGTGCGTGCGTGCGCCGAGGTCGCAGAATGTGTCGCGTTCGGCGCTGGGGAGCGACACTTCGTGCGACCTCGCCGGACGTGAGCGGCGTGTTGTGCGACCTCGCGTGAGCGTGTGGCGGGCGTGCGGCCTGGAGGCGCGGGGCGGCCCGGTCCCGTCCCTCCCGTCCGGGGGACCCGCGGGCGGGCGCGCCGAGGTCGCATCATGTGTCGCACTCGGCGCTGGGGAGCGACACTTCGTGCGACCTCGGCGGACGTGAGCGGCGTGTTGTGCGACCTCGCGAGCGCGCGCGGGCGAGCGCTAGGCGCCGAGGCGCTCGATGAGCTCGCGGTAGCGCTCGGCCGTCCGGGTGACGATCCCCTCGGGCAGCACCGGGGGCGTCCCCTGCCGGTCCCAGTTCGCGCTGAGCCAGTCCCGCACGATCTGCTTGTCGAACGACTCCGTGCGGTTCCCCGACCGGGCGTCCCAGTAGCGGCTGGAGTCGCTCGTCAGGACCTCGTCCGCGATCCGGATCTGCCCCGACGCATCGCGCCCGAACTCGAACTTCGTGTCCGCGATGACGACCCCGCGCTCGAGCGCGATCGCCGCCGCCTCGGTGTACACCCGGAGCGACAGGTCCCGCAGCGCCGCAGCCGTCTCGGCGCCGACGAGCGACACGGTCTGCTCGAAGGAGATGTTCTCGTCGTGCTCGCCCTGCGGTGCCTTGTACGCCGGCGTGTAGATCGGTTCCGGCAACCGGTCGCCGTTCGACAGGCCGGCGGGGAGCGGCACGCCGCAGACGCTGCCGGACTCCTGGTACTCCGCCCAGCCGCTGCCGACCAGGTACCCGCGGACGACGCACTCGACCGGGAACATCTCGAGCGGCATCACGTGCATCGACCGGGACGCCACCGACGCGGGCACCGGGGTCCCGCCGGCGGACGGCCCGATGAGGTGGTTCGGGACGTCGGCCAGCTGGGTGAACCAGAAGCGGGACAGCCGGGTCAGCAGCTCGCCCTTGCCCGGGATCGGTGGCTCGAGCGCGAAGTCGTAGGCACTGACGCGGTCCGAGGCGACGAGCAGCAGCTCGGTGGCGCTCGCGACGTCGGCGGTGCCGGTGGGGACGTAGAGCTCGCGGACCTTGCCGGACGAGACGTGCTGCCAGCCGTCGAGCACGGGTGCCGGGCTCATCGGGTGACCTTCGCGGCGATGTCGGTGCGGAACTGCGCGCCCTCGAGCGTGATGTCGCCCAGCCCGGCGTAGGCACGGTCGCGGGCCTCGGCGAAGGAGGACCCGGTGGCGACGACGCTCAGCACCCGCCCGCCGGTCGCGACGAGCTGGTCGTCGAGGACGCCGGTGGCGGCGTGTGCGACGGAGACGCCGTCACGGGCGTTCGCGGCGTCGATGCCGGTGATCGGACGACCGGTCTGCGGGTTCTCCGGGTAGCCCTCGCTCGCGAGCACGACGGTCACGGCGACCTGGTCGCGGAACTCCGGTGCCGGGGTGGCCCCGAGCTGGCCGGTGGCCGCGGCGAGCATGAGACCGCTCAGCGGGGTCGCCAGACGGGGGAGGACGACCTGGGTCTCCGGGTCGCCGAAGCGCGCGTTGAACTCGATGACCCGCACGCCCTGCTCCGTGACGATCAGGCCGCAGTAGAGCAGCCCGACGAACGGGGTGCCCTCGTGCTCGAGCCGGCGCACGGTGGGGAGCGCGACGAGGTCGGTGACCTCGTCCACGAAGGCGCGCTCCGACTCCCAGCGGTCGGCGAGCCACGGCAGCGGCGAGTACGCGCCCATGCCGCCCGTGTTCGGTCCGGCATCGCCGTCACCGAGGCGCTTGTAGTCCTGCGCGGGGCTGAGCGCACGGACGTCGTGTCCGTCGCTCAGGAAGAACAGCGAGACCTCTTCGCCGTCGAGGAACTCCTCGACCACGACGTGTCCGTGCTGCAGCCAGTAGGTGGCGTGGTCGATCGCGGCCTGACGGTCCTCCGTCACCAGGACGCCCTTGCCCGCGGCCAGCCCGTCGGCCTTCACGACGTACGGTGCGCCGAGCTCGTCGATCGCCGCGACGGCTTCCTCTGCGGTGCCGGCGTACACCGGACGCCCGGTGGGCACGGCTGCCTCGGCCATGATGCGCTTGGCGAACGCCTTCGAGCCCTCGAGCTGCGCGGCGGCCTTGCTCGGACCGAACACCGGGATGCCCCGGGTCCGGACGGGGTCGGCGACACCGGCGATGAGCGGCGCCTCTGGCCCGACGACGACGAGTTCGATGCCGTTCTCGATCGCGTACTCGGCGACGAGCGCACCGTTCGTCGGGTCGAGCGACACCGTCTCGACGTCGGCGGCGATGCCGGCGTTGCCGGGTGCAGCCGTGATGACGTGACCTGCCTGCTCAGCGAGGAGGGCCGTGATGATCGCGTGCTCGCGGGCACCGGAACCGAGGACGAGGATTCGCACCCGATCACCCTACCGATCCCGACTCGCCGGTTGCGATGCGACGGCTAGCCTGTGGACATGCCACCCAGGAGGATCGAGGACGCCGAGGGCCGCGCGGCGCTCGCCGCGGTGCAGCAGGGTTCCACCGCCCGGCCGGACCTGGCGACCGCCGTCCGCTGGTCGTTGCAGCGCCTCGCCGACGACGTCCCTGGCAACAGCGTCGAGGTCCGCGTCCCGCCGTTCGCCGCCGTGCAGGCAGTACCCGGCCCGCGGCACACGCGTGGGACGCCGCCGAACGTCATCGAGACGGACGCGGCGACCTGGTTGGCGCTCGCCACCGGCGAGCTGCGTTGGGACGAGGCCGTCGCGCAGTCGCGCGTCAGCGCGTCCGGCTCACGCGCGGACCTGACGGTGTTCCTGCCGGTCCGGCTGGGCGTCTGAGACGGATCCGACGACGGACTGGAGGATCGTGGCGGGCCCGACCCGTGCCTCCAGGCCGGCGCGGACGCACTTGCCGAGGCCGACGAACCGAATTAGGTAGTGCCTACTGATGTGACGTCATCAACCGGCCGAATACCGTGGAAGTCGCCGGGATTCGGACCCGACCCGAACGGGTCCGAACCCGGCGACAGGGTCAAAGGTACGCGACATTTGTCACACCGTGTCAACTGATCCGGCGAGTCGTGCTGCATTCCGCAACGAACCTGCGACTTCCGGTCGGTCCGTTGCGCCCGGCAGAGCAGCTCAGAGCAGTTCCGAGAGCTCCGTGCGCGCGTGCAGGTTCCACTTCGTGAACACCCGGGACAGGTGCGCGTCGATCGTCCGGACGCTCAGCCCGAGCGACTCCGCGATCCGCCGGTTGCTCAGGCCCTCGGCGGCGAGCTTCGCGACCTCGTACTCGCGGTTCGTCAGGGGCGCCTTCGACCGGCCGGCGGTGACGGCCATGCCGTGCGTCGCCAGGACGCCCTGCGCCGCGATGACCCGGGTGCGGTCGCCAGCCCGGACGGCGTCGGCGTACTCGACGATCGCGCCGGCGAGCGGCCCGTCGACGCGCGCTGCCGCGGTGCGCATCCGGTCGAGCGACGCCGCGGAGTCCCGCCCGTTCAGCATGTCGTTCGTGTAGTGCAGGGTCTGCGCGTACATGACGTGGGTCCAGGACCCGCTCGCGGTGCCGCGCTCGATGATGTCGTCGGCGTGCCGGAGTCCCGCCGGGTTGCCGAGCACGGCCTCGGTCCACGAGATCGTCACGGCGACCTGCTCCCCGATGATCCGCATCGCCCGCAGCGGTGTCGATCGAGCGCGTTCGAGCGCCGCCGTCGCCTCTTCAGCGCGGCCCGCGTAGGCGTACGACATCGCGAGCCGGGCCCACGGGTACGCCGCGAACCCGCCGTGGTCCGCAACGTCGTAGCGCTCGCAGGCCGCCGAGAACGCGGCGACGGCGTCGTCCCAGCGGCGCTGGCCGAGCGCCAGGTTGCCCTCGCCGATGAGTTCGAGGGTGAAGTCGTACTTCAGGTACGGGCTCGATCGCCGGACCGGGACCTCGGTGATGAGGTCGGCGATGTCGCCGCGCCAGACCTGGACCTGGTGCATGACGGAGACGATCTCGCCGACGCTCCACGGGGCGTCCTCGAGGTGCTCGACCGCGGTCGCCAGGCACGCCTTCCCGAGGGCCGCGGCGTCGTCGAGGCGGCCGGCGGTCGCGAGGGCCATCACCGCGCACGGGGCCAGGCAGAGGAACGCGAACGGGATCGTCGGCGCGTGCACGATGCCCGTCCGCTCGAGCTCGGCGCGGACCTCCTCGAAACGACCGCCCCAGCCGAGGTGCGCCAGCCGCAGCAGCCGGAGCCGCTCGGCCCCGTCGGCCGACACGAAGCGGACGGCGACGTCGGTCAGCGCCACCGCGGCCAGGGTGTCGTCGTCGTGGAACTGCCGGATGTTGGCGAGCGTCTCGCACGCCTCGATCACCGCGGTGTCGTCGACCTCGTGCGGGGCGGACCGCACCACGGCCCACGCCGCCTCGGCATCCGCGCGGCCGGCCTCGCGACCGGTGCTGTACGAGTACGCGAGGGACCGGAGGCAGTGCGCGGCCACCCGTTCCGTCGGGGTCAGGGTCGTGCGGAGCGCGGCGGACGCCAGGGCGACGGCACTCTCGTGCTCCTGCAGCCGGACGGCGACCTGGGCGCCGTCGAGCAGCTGGTCGACGGGCGGGAGCACGCCGCACTCGAGCGACCACAGCGCGGCACGGAGCCGTGCCGCGGGCGGCGCGCCCTCCGGCCGGTCGGTGCGGAAGGCGTTGGCGCGGGCGAACAGCGCCGTGCGGCGTGCCACCGGGACGAGGGCGCGGACCACTTCGCCGACGAGCGGGTGCGACGGCCGGACGACCGCGGCGCCGTCCTCGAGGGCGTCGATCCGGACGAGGCCGAGGGCCACCACCCGGTCGACGTCCCCGCCGCTGACCAGGCCGATCAGGCGGGCGAGGGGGATCGGGTCCGCGAGGGCGACGATGTCGACGACGTCGCGCAGGTCCTCCGGCAGGGAACCGAGCTCCGTGCGGTACATGTCGGCGAGGCTGTTCGACGCCGTGACCCGGCCGCGCCAGTACCACCCGGTGGCGGTCTGGTCGAGGGCGCCGGACGCGAGCGCGGACCGGACGACCTCGCGGATGTAGAGCGGGTTGCCGGCCGTCGCGCGGTGCACGCGTTCGGCGGAGGCGGTCTCGAGCTGCGCCCCGAGGGCCTCGGCGATGAGCGACGACGTCTCGTGCAGGTCCAGCGGCTCCAGGTCGATCCGCTCGAGCAGGTCGTCCTGCCACAGGGCACGGAGGGGCTCGGGGAGCGCGGCGAAGTCCCGGCAGGTGAGCACCAGGCGTGCTCCCTGCTCCCGCACGAGCCACGCCACGTACCGCGCCGAGATGGCGTCGAGGTGGTCGGCGTCGTCCACACGGAGGAGGACGTCGCGGTCCGCGAGGTCCTCGGTCTCGCGCAGGCGCTGCTCGGCCCCGCCGGCGCCGACGAGTTCCGCGAGCGATCCGGGCAGTTCGCCGAACCGCTCGACGACCGCGCCGAACGGCATCGACCGGCTGGCGGCCACCGCGGTGATCGGCACGACGAGGGTCCGGCCGGAGGTGTCCCGACCGGCGACGCGGTCGGTCACGCGGGCGGCCGCGGAGCTCTTGCCGAGGCCCGGCGCACCGACGAGCGCGACGCTCCACCGGTGCTCGGCGACGACGGAGACGGCCCGGTCCTCCTCGCGACGCTGGAGGAGCGGCCACGCCACGCGGGCCGGGACACGGGCCGCACGTGCTGTCCGTTCGCGCATCCGCCTCACCTCCTCCGCGTGGGATACCGATCGGTGTCGACCATCCTCCCCCGGATCTGACCGCCCGTGCAGGCCTGAGCACGTCCCACAGTGGGGGACAATGGACGGGTGAGCAACACCGATCGACCCGACGAACGACCGGCTCCGGCGCCGAACGCCGTCACCTCCTCCGACGAGGTGACGATCCGCCGTGCCCCGAAGTTCGGGGTCTTCATCGTGGGCGGGGCGCTCCTCGGCTTCGTCGCGACGCTGATCGTGGTGTCGCTGACCATGAACATCGACCGCGGCGACCAGCAGGAGACCGCGAGCTTCGGCAGCCTGGTGGGGTACTTCAGCCTGTGGGGCGTCACCATCGGCGCCTTCGTCGGCGCGGTGGTCGCCGTCGTCCTGGACCGCGTGTTCGCGCGTCGCGCGGCTCGCCTGACGGCGGAGCGCGTCGAGGTCGAGCTGCCGCCCGAGACGGTCGAGGGTGAGATCGAGGACCACGGCGACCAGGCGCGGTAGACGCGACCAGGTCAACGGACTGGAGGCGCGGTGCCAGCTGGCACCGTCCCTCCAGGCACGGCCGTCACCCCGCTGGCGCGGTGCGCCGGTACCGGCTGGTGGGGCCCACCTCCAGTCGGTCTCCGGGTCGCGTTCGCGACCCCCACTCAGCTGAGCTGGTTGGCCTCGACCCAGGACAGGTACTCCGGGCTCACGGTGCCCGTGACGTACTCGCCCGTGAAGCAGCTCATCTCGAGGTCCGTGACGTCGGACCCCTCGATGATCGCGTCGCGCATGTCGCCGATCTCCTGGTAGATCAGGTGGTCGCTGCCGAGCACCTTGTTGATCTCGGGGATCTTCCGGTCGTGGGCGATGAGCTCCGCGCGGGTCGGCATGTTGATGCCGTACACGTGCGGGTAGCGGACCGGGGGAGCGGCGCTCGTGAAGGTGACCTCGTTCGCACCGGCGGCGCGGGCCATCTCGACGATCTCGCGGCTCGTCGTGCCGCGCACGATCGAGTCGTCCACGATGAGGATGTTCTTGCCCTTGAACTCGGACGACATCGCGTTGAGCTTCTGGCGCACGGACCGCTTGCGCTCCGCCTGCCCCGGCATGATGAACGTGCGGCCGACGTAGCGGTTCTTGTAGAAGCCCTCGCGGTACTCGATGCCGAGCTTCTGCGCGACCTGCATCGCGGCCGGACGGCTCGAGTCCGGGATCGGCATGACCACGTCGATGTCGCCGGTGGGGGCGTACTGCGCGATCGTGTCCGCCAGGCGGTTGCCGAGCCGGAGCCGGGCGTCGTACACCGAGATGCCGTTCATGACGGAGTCGGGGCGGGCGAGGTAGACGTACTCGAACGAGCACGGCACCAGGCGCGGGTTCTTCGCGCACTGGCGGGCGTGCATCTGGCCGTTCATCTCGATGAAGATCGCCTCGCCGGGAGCGACGTCGCGGACGATCTCGTAGCCGCCGGACTCGAGCACCAGCGACTCGGAGGCGACGACCCACTCGGGGTTGCCTGCCTCGTCGAACTTGTGCCCGAGGATGAGCGGACGGATGCCGAACGGGTCGCGGAACGCCAGCAGTCCGTGCCCGGCGATGGTCGCGATGGCGGCGTACGAACCCTCGACCCGCTCGTGCACGCGCTCGACGGCGTCGAACACCTGCCCGGGGTCCAGGTCCTTGCCGCGCACCTGGCCCTGGAGCTCGTGCGCGAGCACGTTCACCAGCAGCTCGGTGTCGGAGCTCGTGTTGAGGTGCCGACGGTCGATGTCGAACAGCTCGCGGGTGAGTTCCCGCGTGTTCGTCAGGTTGCCGTTGTGCACGAGGACGATGCCGTACGGCGCGTTCACGTAGAACGGCTGGGCCTCTTCCTCGTTGCTCGCGGCGCCCTTCGTGGCGTAGCGGACGTGCCCGAGGCCCATCGTGCCGAGGAGGGCACGCATGTCACGGGTGCGGAAGGACTCCCGCACGTGACCCCGGGTCTTGTGCATGTGGTGGATGTGACCCTCGACCGTGGCGATGCCCGTCGAGTCCTGTCCCCGGTGTTGCAGGAGGAGCAGAGCGTCGTAGATGGATTGGTTTGCAGGCCCCTGCGCAACGAGGCCGACGATGCCGCACATTCGCGGTGTGCTCCAGACCGTAGAATCGGGTGGTACCGAACAAGTCTGCCATGCCCTAGCGGAGGACTACGCATGCCCAACCCGTACGCAGAGGCCGGCGTCGACACCGCTGCCGGTGACCTCGCAGTCGAGCTCATGAAGTCCGCCGTCTCGGCGACGCACAACACGTCCGTGCTGGGCGGTGTGGGCGGGTTCGCGGGACTCTACGACGTCTCGTTCCTGAAGGACTTCGAACGTCCGCTGCTCGCGACCTCGACCGACGGCGTCGGCACGAAGGTCGCCATCGCGCAGGCGATCGACAAGCACGACACCATCGGCCAGGACCTCGTCGGCATGGTCGTCGACGACATCGTCGTGGTCGGCGCGAAGCCGCTGTTCATGACGGACTACATCGCCTGCGGCCGGGTCGTCCCCGCTCGCATCGCGGACATCGTCGCCGGCATCGCCCGCGGCTGCTCGGAGACCGGCACCGCCCTGGTCGGCGGCGAGACGGCAGAGCACCCCGGGCTGCTCGGGCCGGACGACTACGACGTGGCCGGTGCCGCGGTCGGTGCGGTCGAGGCCGGTTCGCAGCTCGGCGCGCACCTCGTGCAGGACGGCGACGTCGTCGTGGCGATCGCGTCCTCCGGGCTGCACTCGAACGGGTACTCGCTCGTGCGTCACATCCTGTCCTCCCGCGGCGTCGGGTACACCGACTCGCTGCCGGAGCTCGGCGGCCTGGTCGGGGAAGCCCTGCTCGAGCCGACGCGCCTCTACACGTCCCCGCTCCTGTCGCTCATCGAGCAGCACCCGGGTGCCGTGCACTCGCTGTCGCACGTCACCGGCGGTGGCATCGCGGCGAACCTGGCGCGCGTCCTGCCCGTCGGGTCCTGGGTCGAGGTCGACCGCTCCACGTGGGAGCCCCTGCCCGTCTTCCGGGTGCTCGCCTCGATGGCCGGGACCCCGATCGAGGACACCGAGGGCACCTGGAACCTCGGCATCGGCATGTTCGCGGTCGTGTCGGCCGCTGCGGCGTCCGACGTCGTCGCGTCGCTCGGGGCCGCCGGGCTCGCGTCGTGGAGCGTCGGGACGATCTCGACCTCGGCGCGGGACCTGAGCGGATTCGAACAGGGCGCGAAGGGTGTCGACGGCGGCGCGGTGCGGCTCGTGGGGGCGTACGCGGGCTGAGGTGTCGCGCGCGGGCGCTGCGCGGGCTCCGCGCGGGTCGCTCGGCGCTGCGCGCGGGCCGCGCGGGCCGCTCGGCGCTGCGCGGCCTCGAGGTCGCACGAACTGCCGTCCGGACTCGTTCCGGGCGGCAGTTCGTGCGACCGGGGCGGAACGGACGCGGCGGGTCGTGCGACCTCGTGGGGCGGGTGCGTCGGGGTCGCTGCGTGTGCATGTTCCGACACTGCGCCGGTCGATCGACGCGTGCGGTGTCGAACGATGCGCGGGCACCTGTCGCGGGGCCGCGACGGGCACGACCGGCCCGAGCAGCTGAGCGGCACGGGCGGCCGCGGGCCTGTGCGCACGACGAAACGCCGCGCTGCCCCGAAGGGTGCGCGGCGTCGTCATCGAGCCTGGGTCAGGCGGACTTGTTCTGGTCCTGTTGCGGTTCGAACTCGTCGTCTTCTTCGAGCTGGTCATCCCCGTATTGGTCTGCCCAGCGGTCGACGTAGGAGTTCTCATCCGAGTGCTGCCCGGCGGAGAGCTCGCGTTCGAGCGCACCGTAGTTCGTCTCCGGGCTGAAGTACTTCAGCTCCCGGGCGACCTTGGTGTGCTTTGCCTTCTGACGGCCGCGCCCCATGCGTGACCCCCTCGTGATCGGCTCTGGTCCGGTCCTGGCGGGAGAGGAGTCACCCGGGGAACCGAACGGTTCGTGGTTTGAAATCTGCCGATCACTCTACCATGTACCCCGATCTGGACGTCGCCGCGACGGCCCCGCGCACAGCAGAATCGAAGTGATGACAGACGACGCCCCGCCCCCGGTCGATCAGCACGCTCGTGTCGTGGTGATCGGCGCCGGTCAGGCCGGTCTCTCGGTGGGATACCACCTGCGCCGACTCGGGCTGACGCCGGGGAGCGACCTGGTGCTCCTCGACCGAGCGCCGGCCACCGGAGGGGCGTGGCAGTTCCGGTGGGAAGCGCTGCGGCTCGGAGCGGCCCACCGCGTGCACGACCTGCCCGGCATGAACGCGATGGGGCTCCGGTTCGACGATGCCGACCGGTCACGGCCCGCCCGGGACGTCGTCGGCGAGTACTACCGGCGCTTCGAGCAGCACTACGACCTGCGGGTCCGGCGCCCCGTGGCGGTGTCGTCCGTTTCGCGCATCGACGGTGCCGAGGAACTCTGCGTCACGACGACCAACGCCGACGGCGGCACGGCCAGGATCGCTGCCGAGGTGGTGGTGAACGCCTCCGGCACGTGGGGCACGCCGTTCGTCCCGTGGTACCCGGGCCGCGACGTCTTCCGGGGTCGGCAGGTGGACACGACCGAGTACCGGAGCGCCAAGGAGTTCGCCGGGCAGGACGTGGTCGTGGTCGGCGGTGGGACGAGCGCCATCGGGTTCCTGCTCGAGCTCGACGCGGTCGGAGCCCGGACGCGGTGGTTCACCCGTCGCCCGATGGTCTGGTCGGAGTCCGCGTCGCTCGACCTGGAGTCCGCCGTCGCCGCCGTGGACGAGCAGGACCGGGCAGCACGCGCGGGCGAGACCCTGCCGAGCATCGTGAGCGGTACCGGGGTGCCCGTCTCACGGCGGATCCGTGCGGGGCTCGACCGTGGGGTGCTCCGCGAGTCGCCGATGTTCACGCGCCTCGACGAGACCGGGGTCGTCACGGCGGACGGTGAGCACGTGCACGCCGACGCGGTGATCTGGGCGACCGGGTTCCGCGCGGACCTGCGGCACCTCCCACCGTTGCACCTGCGGACCGCTGCTGGCGGGATCGTGGTCGAGGACGGACGCTCCGTCGACGAGCCGCGGCTGTTCCTCGCCGGGTACGGTCCACAGGCCTCGACGATCGGGGCGAACCGCGCCGGGCGGCGGATCGCTCGCCAGGTGATGGACGTGCTCGCCGGAGCGTGACCTCGCACGGTGCGAGGGTGGCCCGACGGCGTGTCCACAGTGTGCGAGGTTCCGGGCCCCGTGCGAGGTGCGCAGGGTCGCACGACGCACGGAACCTCGCACCATGCGCAGGCGTGGCCGCCGACGCCTCGCACGGTGCGCAGGCGTGGTGGCCGACGCCTCGCACGGTGCGAGGTGGGCACCGAGCCAGCGTCAGGCGGGGAGGGGCTCCTGCACGCCACGGCGCCGACGTGACGCGCGGAGGAACACCGCGTCGAGCGAGAACCGCCCCGGCCCGGTCAGCGCCACCGCCAGGGACGCCACCGCGAGGACGAGCACGTACTCGAACCCGCCGTCCTGCGAGTAGAACCCCGAGGACGCGTGGGCGAGCAGGCCCGCGACCACCATGTCGACCGCGAGCAGCACGCCCACGACCCGCGTCGCGACCCCGAGCACGAGGAACACGCCCCCGACGAGCTCGAGCCCGGCGACGAGGGGTGCGGCGACCTCGGCGAGCGGGACACCCATGCCGGAGAAGCCCTCGGTCACGGAGCCGATGCCCTGGGCGAACTTCTGGGCGCCGTGGGCGATGAACACCACCCCGAGGACGATGCGGAGCGCGGTCAGGCCGATGGAGGTCGATGTCGTTCGCATGGCGTCGAAGCTAACGGGTGACACGTCACCGTTCCCCCTCGTTCGGGGGACTGCCCGGGCATCACCAGGACACGTCCAGGCCCGGGTCCGCCGAAACGCGGACGTGCGTTCAGGAAGCGCCGCGTCCGGTCTGCTGCTGCAGGCGGTCGATGTGCTCCGAGGCCTCGGCCTTGGTGAGGTCGGCGGGGAGCTCCTCGCCGGCCTCCCGGGCGAGGGTGTCGAGGTAGCTGCGCTGCGGGCCGGTCATCGGTTCGTCACCGGTGACCCACTCCTCCGGGTCCTTGCTGGCGTCGGTCGACGGGTCCGGACGGGCGCCGCCGAGGGTCTCACCCGCGAGGTCGGAGGCGGGCTGCTGGGTCGGGTCTGCATCACTCATGCCGGGGACGCTACGCCGCACCCCCGACCAGGACCCCAACCACGGCGTCCCCCGAACGGAACCCAGGGGCGGGACCCCGCCTCAGTCGGCGACCGCCGTGTACCGCACCAGGTCGGGCCCGATCGAACTCGCCGCGATCGGCACGGAGCGGTCGCCCTGCCGGATCCATATCGTCGCCGCCCGCTCGTCGATCCGCTCGACCTGGTGCAGCGTGCCGTCGAGCAGTACGGCGGCGCTGACGACCTGGTGCCCGGTGGCCTCCCGTGGTGGCAGGCCCACGACGTCGTCGTCGTAGGCGGTGTAGCGACCGGGCGACAGGAACGGCGACACCGGGGTGGTCACGATCTCCAGGCCCTCCTCGACGTGCCGGACGACCACGAGCCGCACCGCCTGGTCCGTGGGCAGCGGGACGTCCGCGACCGGAGCGTCCGCCGGGCCGGCCAGCGCGCGGAACGCGGGCCGACCGTCGGGGGCGAGCCGTGCCTCCAGGCCGTCGATCCGGACGCGTCCGCGACCGCGCGAATCCGCGTACGTCCCTGGTTCGAGCCCGGACCGCCGCGCGTCGAGTCGCGAGACGACGACGCGGTCCGGGCGGTACCAGTCGCGGAGCGTCGCGGGGTCGACCCAGCCGATGCGGTGCGTCGAGTCCTCCGCCGTCCGCTCGTCGAGCGCCCCGAGTGGGTGCGGTCCGCGGACGGCGACGAGTCCCTCGTGCGGGCCGCCGGGCGTGGGCTCGTGGTCGAGCACCTCGACGCGCTTCGAGACCTTGCCGCCGTGCCCGTCGAACGTCGCGAAGGTGCGCAGGTCGGAGATCGTCATGACGTCAGATGCTACGACCGTCACCGTGCGGAGACGAAGCACCGTCGCCGCGCGGTGGAGACGGCACGAGCACGTGCATCTCACCGGTGCACTGGGTCTGGTCGACGCCCTCGGCGGGGCCGGCCGGACGGGTCGCACGTCGCGGCTGCAGGCTGTTGCGCTGCGCGGACCGGAGGAGCCGGTCGTCCTGCGCCTCGTGCTGGAAGACGCCGTGCGGGGAGCGTCGGAGTGCCGGACGGATCGGCTCGCCGCGGCGTTCCTGGCCCGGCAGCGGACGGGAGCGGCGGCCGTAGAGGAGCTCCGACGAGTCGAGCAGCCACGGCACGAGGGCGACGGTCACACCGTGCACGAGCAGGAGCTTCTTGCGGATCCGGCGGCCGCGGTGGTTGTGCAGGAAGGTCTCCCACCAGTGCCCGACGACGAACACGGGCGTGTAGACCGTGACGACCTCGGAGCCGTGCTCCATCCGGTGCGCCTTGATGTACTTGATGAGCGGCATCGAAATGTCGCGGTAGGGGCTCGGCACGATGGTCAGGGGGACCTCGATGCCGTACTCGGCCCACTGCGCCTGCAGCCGGGCGGCCTCGGCGTCGTCGATCGCGACGTGCACGGCCTCGAAGCTCGCGTGCTTCGCCGCGATCGCGTAGTCGAGGGCCTTGAGCACCGGTTTCTGCAGCTTGTTCACCAGGACGATCGCGTGGTCGCCGGTCGCGCCGAACTGGGTCTCCTCGTCGGCCTCGATCTCGTGCGAGACGTCGCGGTAGTAGCGGTTCACGCCGAGCATCAGGACGAACAGGATCGGCATGATGAGGAACACGAGCCACGCGCCGTGGGTGAACTTCGTGATCGTGACGATGACGAGGACGACGAACGTGAAGGTCGCGCCGGTGGCGTTGATCGCCCGCGAGCGCACGACCTGCCCGCGGTTGACGGGCTCGGCAGTGGTCCCCGCGCGGTCCTCCCGCAGCAACCGCGTCCAGTGCACGATCATCCCGGTCTGCCCGAGCGTGAACGACACGAAGACACCGATGATGTAGAGCTGGATCAGGCTCGTGACGTTCGCCCGGTAGACGATGAGCAGCGCCGCCGCGACGAGCGCGAGGACGATCACGCCGTTCGAGTAGATGAGCCGGTCACCGCGGGTCGACAGCGCCTTCGGGGCGTACGAGTCGCGGGCCAGGATCGAGCCGAGCAGCGGGAAGCCGTTGAACGCCGTGTTGGCCGCGAGGAGCAGCACCGCCGCGGTGGTCGCCTGGATCACGAAGAACAGCACCGTGTTGTTGCCGAACGTCGCGGCGGCGATCTGGGCGATCAGGGAACGCTGCGGGTGCGTCGCGCAGGCCGCGAAGCCCTGCAGGTCGCAGGCGTCCTCGGCGTAGTGCACGCGGGAGATCAGGGCGAGCGTGATGAGCCCGACGAACAGGACGATCGCGATCGATCCCATGAACACGAGGGTCATCTGCGCGTTCTTGATCTTCGGGCGGCGGAACGCCTGCACGCCGTTCGCGATCGCCTCGACACCGGTCAGGGCCGAGCAGCCGGAGGCGAAGGCGCGGAGGAGCAGCAGGATGAAGGCCGCCTGCGTGGTGTGCTCGACGTTCTGCACCGTGTACGCGGCGGACTCGGCGACCGGCGCGTTGCCGAACGCGACGCGGAGCAACCCCGTCACGACCATGACGAACACGGACGCCACGAACAGGTAGGTCGGCACGGCGAAGGCCTTGCTCGACTCGCGCACCCCGCGGAGGTTCGCGGCCGCCAGCAGCACGACGAACAGCAGGGCGAGCTCGACCCGGAACTCGTTGAGCACGGGGAGCGCCGAGATGATGTTGTCCACGCCCGACGCGACCGACACGGCGACGGTCATCACGTAGTCGACGAGCAGCGCGGACGCGACGACGAGGCCGGCCTTCTCGCCGAGGTTCCGGTGCGCCACCTCGTAGTCGCCACCACCGGACGGGTACGCCTTGATGAGCTGTCGGTAGGACGCGACGACGACCACGAGCAGCAACACGACGAGCGCGGCGACCCACGGGGCGAACGTCAGGAACGCCATCCCACCGAGCAGCAGGATCATGAGGAGTTCCTGCGGCGCGTACGCCACGGAGGACAGCGGGTCACTCGCGAAGATCGGCAGGGCCAGGTGCTTCGGGAGGAGCTGCCCTTCGAGCTTCTCGGAGGGGAGGGGATCCCCGATCAGTCGCGCTTTCAACGACCGGATCTCGTTCGTCACGAGCGGCAAACCTACTCGTTTCGGAGCGCGAGTCAACACGGGTCACGGGGGCGGTATTCCCCACCTGGCCGCGTTCTCGTGCGACACGGTCCGAAAACCCCTTGTGGTTGACGCTGCGTCAACCTCTAGCGTGGGCTGCATGAGGGATTCGACAGACACGGCGGGCGCAGCTGCGAAAGCACCGCACGGCATCGCCGAGGTGGCGCGTTCCGCCGGTGTGTCGAGCCGCACGTTGCGCCACTACGACGCGATCGGGCTGCTGCCCGCCACGGCGGTCGGCGACGGCGGGCTCCGCCGCTACGACGACCGCGCGCTCGTCCGGTTGCAGCGGATCCTGCTCCTGCGCGGGCTCGGACTCGGTCTGCCCGAGATCCGACGGGTCCTCGACGGGGAGCAGGACGACGTCACGGCCCTCACCGCGCACGTCGCGTGGCTGGAACGCGAGCGCGACCGGCTCGCCCGACAGCTCGCGGCGGTGCGCACCACCATCACCAGGATCGAGAAGGGAGAGGACATGAACGCCACCGACACGTTCGACGGGTTCGACCAGACCCGGTTCAAGCAGGAGGTCGAGGAGCGCTGGGGCGCCGACGCCTGGGATCGCGCCGCACGCTGGTGGGAGTCGAAGGACGCCGGTGCGAAGGAGGCCTTCCAGGCCGAGCAGCGGGCGATCGCGCACGACGCCGCGGCGCTCGCCGCGTCCGGTGCGGCGCCGGCATCGGACGCCGGAACGGCTCTCGCGCGGCGCCAGTTCGCCTGGCTCGCGCAGGCGACGCCCCCGGCCGAGCTCACCGCCGACCGGTTCCGCACGCTCGCTGACATGTACGTGCAGGACGAGCGGTTCACGCATGCCTACGAGAGGGCGGGCGCGGGCGCCGCGCGCGCCCTGCGGGACGCGATGCACGCGCTGGCCGACCGCGGCCTGTGACGGACGACCCGTGCCGACAGGCGGACTGCCTGGAGGCGCGGGTCGTCCCCGTCTGTCGGCCGCCGGCCGTCAGAGCGACCTGCGCAGTGCCTCCAGGCCGTCGCGCAGACGCGTCACGGTGTCGGCGGTGAGCGTGCCGCGCGTGGCGCGGCGGCGGAGGTCCGCACGGACCTGCTGCCGGAACGACGACAGGGCCATCTCGACCTCGCGGAGTGCTCGGGCACCCTCGGACGGCACGTCGACGGGCTCGTCGGCGGTCCGGCCGCGCGGGGCCTGCGCGCTCGCGGCGAGGTCGGCGCGGAGGGACCGCATGGCCTCGCCCACCGAAGCGCGGACGCCGTCGGCGAGCGACTTCACCGAGTCGTTCACGCCGTTCTCGACCTCGGCGATCTCGTCGGCGCGGGTGTCCAGCTCGGCCCGACCCGCGTCGGTGATCGCGTAGACGGTCTTCCGGCCGTCCGCGGACTTCGAGACCAGTCCCTCTTCCTCGAGCTTGGCGAGCCGCGGGTACACGGTGCCGGCGCTCGGGACGTAGGTGCCGCCGAAGCGGTCGCCGAGGGCCTGGATGACCTCGTACCCGTGCATCGGGTGGTCGGCGAGCAGGACGAGCAGGTACAGGCGCAGGTGGCCGTGGGCGAAGACGGGGCTCATTCGACGACCTCCGTGTCCACGTCGGCAGGAGCCTCGGGTGCCGCGTGCAGCACCGCGATGTCGCCGGAGACCGAGTTCACCCGGAGGTCCAGCCACTGCCCGGACAGCTCGCCGCCCTGCTTGACGTACGAGCCACGGACGCCCCGGATCTCCGAGTCGTCGAACTGCAGCTTGCCGGACGCCGTGCTCACGGTGCACTGGTAGGGCACGCCGTCCTCGAGCCGGACGCTCACCGATCCGGACACCGTGTTCACGCGTGCCGAGTCCGGGGTGCCGTGCAGGTCGAGCACGACGTCGGCGCTCACCCCGTCGGCCGAGAACCGGGGGATCGCGCCCGTCGCCACGACGTCGCCCGACACGGTGTGGACCGTCAGGGCGCCGTCGAGCTCGCGGATGGTCGTGGTGCCGGACACCGCGTTGACCGTCACGTCGCCCGCGACGTCGTCGACGACCAGGTCGCCGGACACCGTGTTGAGGGTGGCGCCGCGGTTCGTGCCGGAGAGCAGCGCACCCGCGGAGACGACCCCGACGGTGACGATCGCGTCGCGGGGGACCAGCACGCTGACGTCGGCGTGGGCCTTGCCGCGGAAGGACTTCAGGAACCCGATCGGGTCGTCCCAGCGGACCTGCGGGTGGTCGATGGTGAGCGTGTCGCCGTCGAGCTCGATCTTCATCGGCTTGCCGGACACGCTGTGCACCTCGACGCGGGCGGTCGGCTCGTCGTGCGCGACGACGTCGACCTGGCCACCGGCGAGGCCGACGCGCAAGCGGCGGACGATCCCGGTGTCGATCACCTTCGGCTCCTCGACGAGCCACTTCTCCTGGGCCATGTTGCCTCCTCGAACTCGCGATGTATCGCGTCTGTGGACGACACGTTATATCGCGAGTCGCGGTTCTGCAAGCACCAGGGGCCCGATGACCCGGCCGACCCGGTTCAGGCGGCCGTCGTCGCGGAGGCGGGGCGTGCCTCCAGGCTGGTGGCCGCGGCGCGAGCCGTGCGTTCCGGACTCCACGGGAACCGGCGGAAGACGGGCATCAGGGGCTGGACCATCGGGCCGATCGCGAACGCGGCGATCACGGTGCCCGCACCGACGTCGCCGCCGAGCAGCCAGCCGACGATGACGACCGACACCTCGATCGCGGTCCGCGCGGCCCACACCGGCCAGCCGAGCCGCTCGTGCAGGCCGACCATCAGGCCGTCCCTGGCGCCCGTGCCGAACCCGGCGTCGATGTAGAACGCCGTGGCCAGCGCGAGCAGCAGGAGTCCGGCGACGAACAGCAGGATCCGTCCGACGAGCTCCGACGGGGTCGGGACGAGCCAGAGCACGAGGTCCGCCGACGGTCCGATCGCGAGGGCGTTGAGCAGCGTGCCGATGCCGGGCTTCTGGCGGAGCGGGATCCAGAACAGCAGGATGACGCCGCTCGACACCACGGTGATGACGCCGAACGACCACGGGACCACGTTCTCGAGGCCCTCGGTGAGCACCGTCCACGAACTCACGCCGACGACGGCCCGGACCTGCAGCGCGGTCGACGCCCCGTAGAGGAACAGGCCGACGAAGAGTTGGGCGAATCGGAGCGTGAGGGCGGTGGAGCGGGGCATGGTGGAGCGGGGCATGGCTCGATCGTGCGCGGGATTGGACTGCACGTCGAGGGCCAATTCGGCTACCGTGGATCCATGACCGTCCTGCCCGCGACCCGCACCGGCGCCGTCCTGCTGAGCGCCCGTGCCGCCGCGCACCTGCTCACCGACTGGCGTGCAGCCACCGACGCCCCCGCGTACGAGGCGCTGTCCGACGCCCTCCGCGTCCTGGTGATCGACGGTCGGATCCCGCTGGGCGTGCGCCTGCCGGCCGAGCGCGGACTCGCGACCGCCCTCGGCGTCTCCCGCACCACGGTGGCGAACGCGTACTCGCGGCTGCGGTCCGACGGCTTCCTCGTGTCGGTCCGTGGCTCCGGCAGTGTGGTCCACCTGCCACGGGACCTCGCCGGGCGGCCGGACCCGGAACGGCTCGGCGGCGTGGTGTCCGGCGACCTGCTCGACCTCCGCAAGGCGGCGATGCACGCGGCCCCGGGGATCGCCGAGGCCGTCGAACGGGCCGTGCGGCACGTCCCGGCGGCGCTCGCCGGCATCGGCTACGACACCGTCGGTGACCCGGGACTCCGCGCGGCCATCGCCGCTCGGTACACGGAACGCGGGCTGCCCACCGACGCCTCGCAGGTCGTCGTCACCATCGGCGCGCAGCACGCCATCGCCCTGCTCGCCCGGGTGCTCGTCCGTCGCGGCGACGCCGTCCTGGTCGAGTCGCCGACCTACCCGCACGCGCACGAGGCGTTCCGCGAGGCCGGCGGCCGCCTCGTCGGCGTGCCCGTCGACGCCCGGACCGGGTGGGACGCCGCCGCGCTCGAGACCACGTTGCGGCGGACCGCACCGGCCGTGGCGTACGTGATGCCCGAGCTGCACAACCCCACCGGGGCGACGATGTCGGAGCCGACGCGGGAGCTGCTGCTGTCGGTGGCCGCCTCGACCGGCACCACGGTGATCGCCGACGAGACGATGGGGGAGCTCCGGATCGAGGGGACGCCGTCGCTCCCGCTGGCCGCCGGGTCCGATGCCGTCGTGATGATCGGGTCGGCGGACAAGGTGTTCTGGGGCGGCCTGCGCATCGGGTGGATCCGGGCTGCGCCCGACCTCCTGCAGCGCTTGCTGCTCGCCCGGCCGACGGGCGACCTCGGCACGCCCGTCCTCGACCAGCTGGTCGCGCGGGAGCTCGTGCCACGCACGGCGGCCGTCCTGGAGGCGCGGCGCGAGTACCTGCGGCAGGGTCGCGACGACGTCGTGGGCGCGTTGCGCGCGCGGCTCCCGGAGTGGGACGTCCCGTCGCCGGCGGGCGGGTTGACGACGTGGGTCGGGCTCGGTCGGCCGGTGTCGAGCGCGCTCGTGCTCGCCGCGCGGTCGGAGGGCGTCGTGCTCGCGTCCGGCGGGGTGTTCGGCCCGGACGGCGGGTTCGAGCGGTTCCTGCGGGTGCCGTTCACGATGCCGCCGGCCGATCGGGTGCGACTCGTCGAGGTACTGGAACGGTCGTGGGCGCGGATCGGTGGGGACAGTGCCGGAGTGCGGGGGTCGTTGGCCGCGGTGGTGTGAGCGTGCGGGTGTGCGCATGAGCGCGGGTGCGCGGGTGCGCGGGTGCGCGCGTGTGCGCGTGTGCGGCCCGTCATCCTGTGGGGTGACGGCGGGGCGGGCATCTCGCTCCGTGGGGTGATGTGGTCCGGCCGGTCGGCACGGGAGTCTTGTCGCATGGACACGACCATGAAGGCGACGGCCACGGCTCCGGAGCGCGTCGCGGGTGCAGCGGTGCCGCCGGCCGCCCGCGTCACGATGGCGCTGACCGGCTCGCTGCTCGCCGGCGTGCTGACCTCGTTCGGTCAGGCGGTCCCCGGGCTGTCGACCGTCTCGAACTCCGCCGGACCGTGGTTCGTCGTCACCGTGCTGCTGTGCCTGCTGGCCGGCGTCCGCGCGGGCCGGGTCGCGCTGCCGCTCGCGATGCTCCTCGGCGTGGTCCTGCTCGAGCTCATGCACGTCGGGTACTGGGCGACGACGAACCTCCGTGGCTTCCCGGACGTCCTGTCCGTCACGAACTTCTGGGTCCTCGTGGGGATCCCCGCTGGGATGCTCGCCGGGGCCGTCGCCGTCGCGGTCCGCTCTCCGAGCGCGCGGTGGCGTGGCGCTGCCCTCGGTGCGACCGCGGCGGTGCTCGTCGGCGAGGGCGTCCGGGCGCTGCTCCAGGTCGCCGACACCACGGGGCCGGTGGCCTGGGTGGTCGAGATCGTCGTCGGGGTCGTGCTCCTCGCGGTGGCCGTCCTGACCACCCGCGACCCGCTCGGTCGGGTCGTGGCGCTCGGGATCGGCGTCCTCGGCACGGTCGGGGTGCTCGGGGTGTACCTGGCGTTGGGCGGCTGAGGTCCGTTCGGTGCCCGGATCGTCCTCCACCGGTACCGGTCCGCTCCGGGTTCTCCACGGATCGCGGTGATCGCGTCCACGCACGGGTCGGTCCTGCAAGGATCGGACCGTGCACCTCCTCTCGGTCTTCAGCCTCCGCAACCGGGCCCTCATCGCGCTCGTCACCATCGTCGTCGCGGTGTTCGGCGGCATCGCGCTGACGAGCCTCAAGCAGGAGCTCATCCCGAGCGTCCAGTTCCCCCAGATCGCGATCGTCAGCGCCTACCCCGGTGCCACGCCGGAAGTCGTGTCGAACGACGTCTCGACGAAGATCGAACAGGGGATCCAGGCGGTGCCCGACCTCAAGTCCACCACCGCGACGTCGTCCACCGGCCAGAGCGTCGTCTCCGCCGAGTTCGCCTACGGGTCGAACCTCGCCAGCGCCGAGGACAAGATCCAGACCGTCGTCAACGCGCTCTCGCTGCCCGACTCGGTCCAGACGCAGATCGTCACCGGGTCCTTCGACGACCTGCCGGTCATCCAGCTCGCGGTCTCGGCGACGGGCGACCAGGAACAGCTCGTCGACCGGTTGAACGCCACGGCGATCCCCGACCTCGAGAAGCTCGACGGCGTGCGCGAGGCCGACGTCTTCGGCAACCCCGGCCGCCGCGTCGTGATCACCCCGGACCGGACGGCGCTCGCCGCCCGCGGGCTGTCGCAGACCGCCATCTCGGACGCCCTCGACGACAACGGCACGCTCATCCCCGGCGGCACGATCACGCAGGACGGCACGACGCTCTCGGTGCAGACCGGGCAGCGGATCGCGTCCCTCGACGACATCGAGGCGCTGCCCCTGACCGGCGGGACCTCGGCGGCCACCATCGGCGACGTCGCGAAGGTGGCGATCCAGGAGTCCCCGCGCACCTCGATCAGCCGCGTCGACGGCGAGCAGGCCCTGACGATCGCGATCACCAAGACGCAGGAGGCCAACACCGTCGACGTCTCGACGACCGTGCGGGACGCCCTGCCGGACATCGAGAAGAAGATCACCGGTGACCCGAAGATCACCGTGGTGTTCGACCAGGCGCCGTACATCCAGCAGTCGATCGACTCCCTCGCCGAGGAAGGCCTGCTCGGCCTCGGCTTCGCCGTGGTCGTGATCCTGCTCTTCCTGCTGTCGGTCCGGTCCACGATCGTCACCGCGATCTCGATCCCGACGTCGGTGCTCCTCGCCGCCATCGGCATGCGGGCGGCGGACTACACGCTGAACATCATCACCCTCGCGGCGCTCACGATCGCGATCGGCCGCGTCGTCGACGACTCGATCGTCGTCATCGAGAACATCAAGCGGCACCTGCAACCCGGCGTCGACCGACGGCAGGCGGTGCTCGACGGCGTGCGCGAGGTCGCCGGCGCGGTGACGGCGTCGACCGTGACGACGGTCGTCGTGTTCCTGCCGGTGGCGTTCGTGGCCGAGCTCGTCGGTGAGCTGTTCCGGCCGTTCGCCCTGACCGTGACGATGGCGCTCGTCGCCTCGCTGCTCGTGTCGCTCACGATCGTGCCCGTGCTCGCGTACTGGTTCCTGCGCGCCCCGAAGGCACACAAGCACGCCGGCGCGACCACCTCGTCAGCCGCGGCCGACGAGTCCACCGACACCGCGCCTGCCGGCCGGTCCGCGACGACCGGAGCCCTCGCGTCCGCGGCGGACCTGCACGACGCGGCCGCCCCCGACCGCCTGCGTCGGGGCTACCAACCCGTCCTCCGGTGGGTGCTCAGGACCCCGTGGACGGTGCTCATCCTGGCGGTCGTCGTCCTGGGCGGCACCGCGGCGGCGCTGCCCTTCGTCAAGACGAACTACCTCGGCGACTCCGGCCAGAACACCTTCACGGTGACGCAGGACCTCGACCCGGGCACCAGCCTCGACGTGCAGTCGGACGAAGCCCGGAAGGTCGAACGGCAGCTGCGCGAGGTGGACGGCGTCGACACCGTGCAGACGACCATCGGCACGAGCGGACAGTCCATCCAGGCCGCCTTCGGCGGCGGGGCGTCCGCGTCGATCCAGTACGCCGTGACGACCGACGCCGACGCCGACCAGGACCGCATCCAGTCGGACACCCGGAAGCGGTTGAACGCGCTCGAGGGGTCTGGTGACGTCACCGTCTCGTCGGCGGGCGGTGGCTTCGGCGGCAGCAGCGACATCGAGGTGGACGTCACGGCGCCCACCCAGGACCAGCTCCGGACCGCGGCCGACCGTGTCCTCCGCGAGATGCGGAAGGTCGACCACACCACCGGGGCGTCGAGCAACCTGTCCTCGGCGGAGCCGTACCTCGCGGTCCGGGTCGACCGGTCGAAGGCGGCAGCGCTCGGCCTCACCGAGACGCAGATCGGCGGGATCGTCGCCGCAGCCGTCTCACCGCTCGACACCGGCACGGTGGAGATCGACGACGCCTCGCTCGACGTGTACATCGCCGACCCGGAGCCGCCGACGACCTCGGCCGCGCTCCGGGGCCTGTCGATCCCGACGTCGACGGGAGTCGTCCCGCTGTCCGACGTCGCGACCGTCGAGCGTGCCGAGGGCCCGACCACCGTCACCACCTCGGACGCCGTCCGGACCGCGACCATCACCGTCACCCCGGACGCCACCAACCTGGGCGCCGCGGTGCAGGCCGTCACGACCGCGGTGGACGGACTCGACCTGCCACGGGGTGCTTCGGCGACGATCGGCGGCGTGGCCTCGAGCCAGTCGTCGGCGTTCAGTCAGCTGCTGCTCGCGGCGCTGATCGCGATCCTCATCGTCTACGTGGTGATGGTGGCGACGTTCCGCAGCCTGCTCCAGCCGCTCCTGCTGCTCGTGTCCGTGCCGTTCGCGGCGACCGGGGCGATCCTGCTGCAGATCGCGTCGGGCATCCCGATCGGCGTCGCGTCCCTGATCGGCGTCCTCATGCTCGTGGGCATCGTCGTGACGAACGCCATCGTGCTCATCGACCTCGTGAACCAGTACCGCCGCCGAGGACTCCGCGTGCGCGAAGCACTGGTCGAGGGCGCGACGCGACGCCTCCGCCCGATCCTGATGACGGCCCTCGCGACGATCTTCGCGCTCGTCCCGATGGCGATCGGGCTCACGGGCAAGTCGGGGTTCATCTCGCAGCCGCTCGCGTTGGTCGTGATCGGCGGCCTGGTGTCCTCGACGCTGCTCACCCTCGTGGTGCTGCCGGCGCTGTACTTCGTCGTCGAGCGGGCGCGCGAGCGTCGGGCGGACCGGCGTGCGGCGGCTGCGGAGTCTGCCGCGGGCTAGTGGCGGAGGGCTAGCGGCGGTACTCGGCGTCGATGGCGGCGATCGGGTCCACCGGAGCGGCCGGTGCCGCCGGGCGCTCCTCGCGCTCCTCGCGCTCGACGGCGCGGAACCACGACACGAGCACGCACGTCAGCGTCACGAGGAACACGACCCCGGCGCCCTGCGACAGCACGGTCATCCGACCGGTCACGGCGGCGTACCCACCGAAGGCCACGGCAGCGGTGAACGACAGGCCGAGCAGGAGCTCGGCGAACGTCTGCAGCGTCGAGTGCCGCTCCCAGCGGGTGGCGGTGTCGCGGGCAGGGCGGGTCGAGGTGTCGGTCACCCCGGAAGTCTGCGCGGGTGCGGCTCTCGGCGGCAGTCCCGACTCCGGGTGCCACCCGCCCGGGGTACGCGCGCCCGGCCGGGCGCGCCGGCTCGGTTCTGCCGGCCCTCCGCGAAAGCGACAGAACCACGCCGTGTTCCCGCAGCACGCTGTCGCGATCGCGGTACGGACGTGGCGACTCGGTGGCACGCTGTCGCTTTCGCGCCGCGAACACCCCCGGAGTGTCCGCTCAGCCGAGACTCGGGCTGAGCGACACTTCTCGCGCTCCACAGCCCGAGAACTGTCGCTGACCGCGAGTCTCGGACCACACGCCGCACCGGCCCCGGCGCTCAGCCCAGGTGCCCCCGGAGGAACGTCGCCACGCGCTTGCTCATCGCCTCGTCGAGTTGGGCGATCGAGTGCGCCGACCCCTCCACGGCCACGAACGTCACCGGCACGTCGTGCTTCCGCAGGGTCGCCGCGAACTCCTGCGACTCCCACAGCGGGATGAACTCGTCCGTGGAGTGCCCGATGAAGAACGGCGCGGTGTCCGAGGTCACGTGGTACTCCGGCGAAGCCCGGGTCGCCGCCGGACAGTTCGCGTAGGTCCGACACCCGAGGTACAGCAGCTGCTTCCGCTGGAACGACGCCGAGACCCCGTCCGCCCGGGTCGACCGCGAGGTCAGGTTCGTCGGCCCGCTCAGGTCGACGACGGCACGGATCCGATCGCCCTCGGCGTAGGCGGTCGAGTCGTGGTCGGTGACGGCGAGCATCGCCGCGAGGTTCCCGCCGGCGCTGCCCCCGAACACCCCGACCCGCTTGCTGTCCACGTCGTATGTCGACAGCGTCGTCGGGCGGAACACGAAGTCGAGCGCCCGTCGGACGTCGTCGAGCCCGGCCGGGAACGGGTCGGTCGGCGCGAGCCGGTAGTCGAGGTTGAACGTGACGAACCCCTCGGACGCGAGGTACTTGCACACCGACCGGTACGCCGCCGTCGCCTTGTCGCCGTGCGACCAACTGCCGCCGTGGATCATCAGCACGGCGGGGCGGGTGCCGCTGGCTGCCTCGGCGAGTGCACCAGGGTCGGCCGCCGCGGACGCAGCGGCAGTGGGCGTGGGGACGGCCGTCGCGGTCGGCGTCGTCGTGGTGTCCGGGGCGCTGTCCGCGGGCAGGCACACGTCGAGGCGCTGCAGGGCCTCCGAGCCGTACGGCACGTCGGCGACCACGTCGATGCCGTGGTACCGCAACGACAGCGGGTAGATCACGGGGTCGGCGGTGACCGTGCGGTTCTCGTCGCCGACGGGGTCCGAGCTGCACGACGCGACCGCGCCGAGCGCCACGACCGCGGCGACGAGCGCGAGCAACGTGCGACGGCCTGACCTCATCGAGTCCACCGTAACTCGCCGCCCGCGCGCCGACGTCCACCTGCGGGACGAACGACCACACGGCGCACTCCACCCAGCGGACGACCCCGTCGGCCGACCCCACCGGACGACCCCGCCGGCCGACCCCACCTGCCGACCCCGCCGAACCGGCCCCGGGCGAACCCGCCCCCGCGGTGCCAGGATGAGACACGACCCCACAGGAGGACCCGTGAGCCGTCGCAAGGCCTGGAACGCCGACCCCGAACCGCTGCTCCGCGTCGACGAGGGCTTCCGCCTCGACCGCGTCGACCCCGACGGCACGCCGGGCTTCCCGGGTCGCAAGATCGACGGCCTCGAGGCGCTCGCCGCGGGGGCGTCCCGCCTGTCCGCCCTGCAGGAGCGGCTCTGGGCGGCGTCGACCGCGGGGGACCAGCGTCGAGTGCTGCTCGTGCTCCAGGCGATGGACACCGCCGGCAAGGGCGGGATCGTCTCGCACGTGGTCGGCGCGGTGGACCCGAACGGTGTGCACTACGCGGGCTTCAAGGCCCCCACCGCCGAGGAACGCGAGCACGACTTCCTCTGGCGCATCGAACGACAGCTGCCCAGTGCCGGCCAGCTCGGCGTGTTCGACCGCTCGCACTACGAGGACGTCCTCATCCAGAAGGTCCGCTCCTTCGCACCCCCGGAGGAGATCGAGCGCCGTTACGGTGCGATCGTCGACTTCGAGGACGCCCTCGCCGAACAGGGCACGAGCATCGTCAAGGTGATGCTGCACATCTCGAAGGACGAGCAGCGCGAGCGGCTGGGCGAGCGCCTGGACCGTCCCGACAAGCACTGGAAGTTCAACCCTGGTGACATCGACGAGCGTCTGCTGTGGGACGACTACCAGGAGGCGTACCAGACGGTCTTCGACCGCACCTCGACCTCCCGTGCGCCCTGGTACGTGATCCCCGCGAACCGCAAGTGGTACGCGCGGCTCGCCGTCCAGCAGCTCCTCCTCCGTGCGCTCGAGGACATGCAGCTCACGTGGCCCGCTGCGGACTTCGACGTGGCCGAGCAGCGACAGCGGCTCGCCGAGTCCTGACCCCGACGGGCTGCCTGGAGGCACGGATCACCGCCGCCGCGCACCGCGCGCCCGCCTCGGGACTGGCATCAGGGCGCGTGGTCGCGTAGACTCCGTCGGTCGGCCTTCGACGCCGTGACATTGCGATCACGGAGTTCAAGTTTGGGTGTGTGTTGCTCGAGGGCTGGATTCACGTCGATCCGCGACGGGAAGAACCCCCTCTCCGCATTCAGCCCCCGCCGATGTCGCTGCCGGGCGCTGCGGTACGTCTGCACCCCGAGAAAGTAGCCATGGCCCCGTACAACAAGGGCGGCGCGGACAACCGCGCCTCCGACCGTGTCCGTCACCCGAACGGCACCCCCGCCGCTCGCAGCAGCAAGCACCGCGGCTTCCGCGCTGCCGACCCGTCGGCTCCGCGGCAGAAGCAGCGTTGGGACGCCGAGGAGCGTCGCGGCCGTGCATCGCAGGGCGAGCGCCCGAGCCGTCCGAACTGGGAACCGCGCGACGGTGGCCAGGGCCGACCGCAGCGCGACGACCGCGCTCCCCGTCGATTCGACCGCGACGACCGTGCCCCGCGACGGTTCGACCGTGACGACCGTGCCCCGCGCCGTGACAGCGATGACCGTCCGCGCCGGAGCTTCGACCGTGACGACCGTGCCCCGCGTCGGTTCGACCGTGATGACCGTGCCCCGCGTCGTGACAACGATGACCGTCCGCGCCGGAGCTTCGACCGTGACGACCGTGCCCCGCGTCGGTTCGACCGTGATGACCGTGCCCCGCGTCGGTTCGACCGTGATGACCGTGCGCCCCGTCGTGACAGCGACGACCGTCCGCGTCGGAGCTTCGACCGTGACGACCGTGCCCCGCGTCGGTTCGACCGTGACGACCGTGCCCCGCGGCGTGACAGCGACGACCGTCCGCGCCGCGACGTCGACCGTCACGACCGTGCTCCCCGTCGGTTCGACCGCGACGACCGTGACCGCACCGAGCGGAAGCCGTTCGTCCCCGCCGACGACGTCAAGCTCGAGAAGCTCCAGGCCGAGGCAACGGTCGCGGCCGACGTCGAGGGCGTGACCTTCGGCGACCTCGGCATCGGCGGCAACATCTCCCGCGCCCTGCAGGAGCTCGGCGCCAGCAGCCCGTTCCCGATCCAGGCGGCGACGATCCCCGACGTGCTCGCCGGCAAGGACGTCCTCGGCCGTGGCCGCACCGGCTCCGGCAAGACGATCGCGTTCGGTGCGCCCCTCGTCGAGAAGCTCATGGAGAACGGCGGCGGCACGAAGCGCAAGATGGGCCGCGCCCCGCGTGCGCTCATCCTCGCGCCGACCCGTGAGCTCGCCCTGCAGATCGACCGCACGGTGCAGCCGATCGCCCGCTCGGTCGGTCTGTTCACGACGCAGATCTACGGCGGTGTCCCCTACGGCCGGCAGGAAGGTGCGCTCCAGCGCGGCGTCGACATCATCGTCGGGACGCCGGGCCGCGTGCAGGACCTCATGAACAAGGGGAAGCTCGACCTGAGCGAGGTCGTCATCTCCGTGCTCGACGAGGCCGACCACATGTGCGACCTCGGGTTCCTCGAGCCGGTGCAGGAGATCCTCTCCGCCACGGCCGAGATCACCCCAGAGGGCAACCGCGCCCAGAAGCTCCTGTTCAGCGCGACGCTCGACGCCCAGGTCGCGTCGCTCGTCGAGGAGTTCCTGCACGAGCCGTCCGTCCACGAGGTCGCCGGCGAGGACCAGGCGTCGTCGACGATCGACCACCGCGTGCTCGTGGTCGAGCAGCGCCAGAAGGACCAGCTCCTCGAGGAGCTCGTCGCAGGCTCCGGCAAGACCATCGTCTTCGCCCGCACCCGCGCCTACGCCGAGCGTCTGGCCGACCAGTTCGAGGACGCCGGCATCCGCGCGACCTCGCTCCACGGCGACCTGAACCAGTCGCGCCGGACCCGCAACCTGCAGCTGCTCACGAGCGGCCGGGTGAACGTCCTCGTCGCGACCGACGTCGCCGCCCGCGGCATCCACGTGGACGACGTCTCGCTGGTCGTGCAGGCCGACGCCCCGGACGACTACAAGGCGTACATGCACCGTTCGGGCCGTACGGGTCGTGCCGGCAAGGAGGGCACGGTCGTGACGATCGTCCCGCGCAGCCGTCGCCGCAAGATCGAGGGCATCCTCGAGCACGCGGAGATCGAGGCGGAGCTCGTCGACGCCGCTCCCGGCGACGGGATCGTCGCGGAGCTCGCCGCGCGCTGACCTCCCGGTCGCCAGAACACCCCCGTCTCGCTCCGGCGAGACGGGGGTGTTCTCGTGTGACACCGCCTCCCGAGCGAGACGCCGCTCGATCGAGCGGTGTCTCGCGGCCGACGCGGCGTCTCGCCAGCGCGGCGGCGCCTCGTGTCGCTGAGACGAGACGCCGCCGCGCGCGCGTCGCGAGCACACGACGGACGGGAGGCACGGTGCCAGCCGGCACCGTGCCTCCCGTCCGCCCGTACCGCGTCAGCGGTTGAAGAAGAGCAACCCGCGCACGTACCCGGCCTGCCCAGCGTGCTGCGTGCAGTCGTCGAGGATGCTCACGAGCCGCGCGCCCCGCGTGACGGGCGGGTCCCACGCGTCGTCGACCACGGGGTCGAAGTCCTCCGGCGAGAGCGTCCCCACGTAGGCGACGGTCCGCTCGTGCACGGCGCGGAGGTACCCGACCAGCAGCTCGACAGACGCACGCACGCGCCCGACGTCGTCACGGGACATGCCGTACCCGAGCGCCTCGGCAGGGAACGGCAGCCCGAACCGCTCCACCCAGCCGTCCGCGGTCCACACCTGCTCGCTGCCCGCGAGGTCCGCGACCTGGGCGTCCTGCCCGCGCGCGATGTGCCACGCGAGCCAGGCGAGCGTGTTCGCACCGGCGGCCGGACGTGCGGCCAGCTGGTCCTCCGACAGCCCGTCGACGGCGCGTTCGACGGTCGACGGGATGCGCGAGAACGCTTCGATGAGGAGTTCTGAGGGGGTCATGCGGCCAACGCTACGCGCGGGCTCCGTGTGCCGCGAGCTCGGCGTCGAACGCCTCGAGCAGGGTCGCGAGCGGGCCCATCTGGTCCGCGGGGATCGCGGTGGTGAAGGCCTCGCGGTAGACGTCCTTGACTTCCTCCACGGTGCGGGAGCCCTCGTCGAGGATGACCACCTCGACGCTCCGCCGGTCGTTCGGGTTCGGGATGCGCCGGACGAGGTCGCGCTGCTCGAGCCGGTCGATGAGCGACGTCATCGCGCCCGTGGAGAGGCCGAGGTAGGCGCTGGCCTCCTTCGGCAGGACGCTCCCGCCCGGACGTGCGGCGAGCGAGAACAGGAAGCGGAGGTCGGTGAGCCCGAGTCCGCGCCGCGACGCCTCGACGTTCACGAGCCGGGAGTGGTGGATCTGCAGGCGCCGGTAGACCTCGAGCACACGGTCCAGTTCGGTCGCCGGTGCTGCCCCGGTCACGGGCGACACGGGCGACGACGACCCGGTGGGCACCGCTGGGTCGTCCGGGAGCACGGCGGTCACGAGGCCGGTCGGGCCTGCGGCGCGGTGACCGTGCGCGAGTGGTGGTCGAGCGCCACCCCGAGCCGGTCGAACGCGTCCGCGAGGGGATCCCGGTCCCCTGGAGCGATCACGTCGCGGAACGCCGCTGTGCAGACGGCTCCGATCTGCTTCGCGACCTCGGCTCCGGACGGGGTGAGGTGGATGAGGATGCTGCGGCGGTCCTGCGGGTTCGGGCGGCGTTCGATGTGGGCGCGCTTCTCGAGCCGGTCGATCAGCGAGGTCATCGCGCCGGTGGTGAGCTCGAGGTACTCGCCCGCCTGCTTCGGGGTGACGCCCTCGCCGTCCGCTGCCGCGAGGAAGAACACGAACCGGGCGTCGGTGGCGTTCAGGCCGCGGCTGGAGCTCTCGTGGTGGAGCACCCGCGCGTGCTGCATCTGGAGCATCCGGAACGCGGTCATCAGCCGCGCGAGGCCGGTGTCCGGCGCGAGTTCGGGAACGGTGATGTCGGGCGAGACCGGCACGGCGGAGACGGCGTCCAGCGACGGCGGGAGTACGGGGACGGTGTCCGTCATCGGGCGGCTCTCTCGGGTGCATGACCGCCTGGGCGATCGTGGGGACGGCACGGGCATGCCGTCGTGCTGCTCATTGAACAAGTATCTCACTCGTCGAACTACCCCCAGCAGTGGGGGCGTACCTTCCCTTGTGAGCCGCACGGCGTCCAAGTAACTTGATCGCCGTACCAACCACAGCGCCGAACAACCACGGCGTGGTACCAACCACAGCGTCGAAGAGCGGCCAACCACCGCGGGCCCGGCGCACCATGGATCAGGAGTTCCGTCATGTCCCGTGTCACCCCTCGCGCCGCCCGTCTCGCCGCCTGGATCGCCATCCCCGCCGCTCTCGTGGCCTCGGGTGTCGTCGTCTCGACCGCGTCCTACTCGGCGTTCTCGGCCACCACCGTCAACCCGACCAGCAACTGGACCGCCGGCAGCGTCGCCCTCACCGACGACGACAACAACACGGCGCTCTTCACCGCGACCGGCCTGAAGCCGGGTTCGACCGGCGCGAACTGCATCACCGTCACCTCGACCGGCTCGCTCGCCTCGACGGTGAAGCTCTACGGCACGAACCCCGCCACCACGAACAACCTCGCCGGCAACATCAACCTGCAGATCGAGCAGGGCACCGGCGGCGGCTTCGGCTCGTGCACGGGCTTCACCCCGGCGTCGACCAGCGGCACGCTCTACAACGGCACGCTCGCCGCGTTCGGCACCGGCTCGACGAACTTCGCGACCGGCCTCGGCACGTGGGCCCCGACCGGCTCCGCGTCCGAGTCGCGCGTCTACCGCTTCACCTACACGGTCTCGAGCACCGCGCCGAACACGGTGCAGGGCGGCACCGCGTCGATCGGCCTCACGTGGGAGGCCCAGAACAGCTGAGCCCGGGCTCCCGTCCCCGCTCGCTGGTGACGTCCGGGACCGGGCCCGACGCGGTCCCGTCCGTCACCCCCGTCAACGCGCCCCCGGTCGAAGGCAGTCATGGTCAGCATCGAAGTGCACGGTGGTCCCACACCGCACGACGTGCTGCGTGACGCCGTCGACTGGGGGCGTGTCGTCGTCGCGACCCTCGCCCGCGGGGTCGTCGCGACCCTGCTCGGGCTCGCGCTCTGGGCCGCAGCGCCCGCCGTCATCGGCTGGCAGCCGACGACGGTGATGACCGGGTCCATGGAGCCGCGACTCGCCCCTGGTGACGTCGTCGTCTCGCGTCCGGTGTCGGCCGGCGAGGTCCGGATGGGCAAGATCCTGCTCGCTGACGACCCGGACCAGCCCGGGCACCTGCGCATGCACCGCTACGTCGAGGACGGCCCGCGCGGCACGCTGGTCACGAAGGGCGACGCGAACCCCCAGCAGGACTCGACGCCGCTCGAGCGGTCCGCCGTGCACGGGGTCGCGTTCCTGCGGGTGCCGTTCGTCGGGGCGCCGATCCTGTGGATCCGGGAGGGCGAGTGGATCAAGACCGGCATGCTCGCGCTCGGGCTGCTCGCCGTCCTCGCGCTGTGCACGATCGACGGGTCGCTGCGGCGACTCGTCGCGGCCGACGGAGACGACGGAGACGACGGAGACGACGGAGACGACGGTGACGGTGGCGACGACGGGCCGGCAGACGGTCCGGAGGACGGCCTGGAGGCACGGGACGGCGCCGCCACGCGCCTCCAGTCCGTCGCCCCCACCGTCCAGGGCACTGCCCCTGCCAGCCGACGCGCCGCCCGTCGACACGAGCGGCGCGCGCGTCGGCTCCGCCGGCTCGGCGGCGTTGCCGCCGTCCTGGTCGTCGCCGGCGGGGCCGGTGCGTTCCTCCCCGCCCAGGCCGTCGCCGCCCCGTGGTCGAGGACGACGACCGCTGCCGGCTCCTTCGCCGCCCTGACGGTGCCGCAGGCGACCTCGCTCGTCTGCTCGGCCAACGCGGACGGCTCGGTGAACATCGCCTTCGCGTACGGGGGTCCGGCGGCGACCTCGTTCTCCGTGATGAACGGCACGACGGTGCTCGCGACAGGGGCGACGACGCCGGTTCGGGTCGTCGGGTCCGGCCTGCTCCCGCTCGGCCAGACGTACACGGTGACCGTCTGGGTGAACTACCTCGGGAACTGGGTGTCGACCAGCACCGCGACGGCCCGCATCCAGACCGCGCTCATCGGGACGAACCTCAGCTGCGGCTGACGCTCCGAGTTCTCCACAGGTGGCCGCGGGGCAACCGGCGATGTCCGCGGCCGGCGCTACCGTGGCCGCATGCGCATCCTGCACACCGGCGACTGGCACCTCGGCCGCACGCTGCTGGGTGCCGATCTGCTCGAGCACCAGGCGGCCTTCCTCGACTGGCTCGTCGACCTGGTGCGGGAGCGCGCGATCGACCTCGTCGTCATCGCCGGGGACGTCTACGACCGGGCGATCCCGCCGGTGGACGCCGTCCGGATGCTCTCCCACGCGCTCGAACGCCTCGCCGAGTCCGCCACGGTGGTGCTGACGCCGGGCAACCACGACTCCGCCGCGCGCCTGGGGTTCGGTGCCGGGGTGATGGGTGCTCGTGTCCGGATCCTCGCCGAGCCCGCGGGCATCGCCACCCCCGTGCTCGTCGACGACGACTCCGGCCCCGTGGCCGTCTACGGCATCCCGTACCTCCACCCCGACCTCACGCGGTACGCCCTCGCCGCCGTACCCGACGAGCCGCTCGCCCGTTCGCACCAAGCGGTCGTCGGTGCCGCGATGGACCGAATCCGTGCCGACCTCGCCGGGCGTCCTGGTACGCGCAGCGTCGTCGTGGCGCACGCCTTCGTCGGCGGCACCGAGCCGAGCGACAGCGAGCAGGACATCCGCGTCGGCGGGGTCGACCGGGTCGCCGAATCGGCGTTCGACGGCGTCGACTACGTGGCGCTCGGGCACCTGCACGGGCCGCAGCGGGTGGGTGCGGGTGACCGGATCCGGTACGCCGGGTCGCCCCTCGCGTTCTCGTTCGGCGAGCGGAACCAGCAGAAGTCGGTGACGGTCGTCGAACTCGACGCCTCCGGCACGGCCACGGTCGAGCTCGTCCCGGGCCCGGTGCCCCGTCGGCTCGTCGACGTGCGCGGCACCATCGACGAGATCGAGTCCGGCGCGTTCCGGGCGGCGTCGGACGCCTGGGTCCGCGTGGCCGTGACCGACGCCGTGCACCCCGAGCGGATGTACGCGCGGGTGAAGGACCACTTCCCGCACGCCCTCGCGATCACCCACGAACCGGCCGACCGCGGCGAACGAGCCGCCGCACCTGCCGTCACCGCGACGTCCGACCCGGTCGAGGTCGCGGCCGACTTCGTGTCGTTCGCCACCGGTGCGGCGCCGGACGACGACGACCGCGCGATCCTGACCGAGGCGTACGAGGCCGCGGCACTCGCCCTGCAGCGCGAGGGGGACCGCTGATGTACCTGCACCGTCTCGAGCTCCGCGCGATCGGCCCCTACCCGGAGCTCGTGTCGATCGACTTCGCCGCGCTCGCCGCCTCCGGGGTGTTCCTGCTCGAGGGACCGACGGGCTCCGGCAAGTCCACGATCATCGACGCCGTCGTGTTCGCCCTGTACGGCGGACTCGCCGGTGCCGACGCCAGCAACGACCGGCTGCACAGCCAGCACGCCGACCCCGCGGTCGAGCCGTACGTCGAGCTCGTCTTCGAGACCGGTGCCGGCGTCTACCGGGTCCGCCGCTCCCCCCAGTACGACCGCCCCAAGCAGCGGGGGACCGGCACCGTCAAGCAGCAGGCAGCGGCGCAGCTGTTCCGGCTCGCCGGTCCGGCCGACGTCGCGGGCGAACCGGTCTCGTCCCGCATCCCCGAGGTCGGGGCCGAGATCACCAGGATCGTCGGACTCGACAAGGCCCAGTTCCTGCAGACCGTGGTCCTGCCGCAGGGTGAGTTCGCACGCTTCCTGCGGTCCCCGGGCGAAGAGCGCCGGAAGCTCCTGCAGTCGCTGTTCGGCACGCAGGTCTACGACCGGACCGCCGACGAGCTCGCTGCCCGGCGCCGCGCGGTGCAGGCGGAGGTCGACGGTGCCGATGCCCGTGTGCGCGACGCCCTGAACCGGTTCGCCCAGGCGTCGGGCACCGACGACCCGGACGAGTCCGAGGTCCCTGCGACCGTGGCCACGCTGCGCTCCGTCGCCGATGCTGCCGAGGCGGCTCGCGTGTCCGCCGCGACGGCAGCCACCGCCGCGGCGGACCACGAGCAGGCCGTCACCGCACGTGCCACCGCACTCGATCGTCGTGCGGCGCTCCTCGGGCGTCGTGCACTGCTCGATGAACGCGCCCCGCTGGTCGACGACGCCCGGACCCGTCTGGTGCTCGGCGAGCGGGCTGCCCGCGTCGTCGCCGTCGCGGACGGCCTCGACGCGGCCCGCGCCCGGTCGGCACAGACGACCGCCGACGCCGAGGCCCTCCGTGCTCGGCACGACGTCACGGACACGGGGGACGACCTCGCCCGCGAGCGTGCCGCCGTCGCGGCGTCCCTCGCCGAGGTCCGGCACCTCGTCGCCGTCGAGCGTGCCCTCCCGGGCCGACGCCGGGCGATCGCCGACGCCGTGACACGGGGGGAGCAGCTCGTCGACCGCCTGGCGGAACTCGATGCCGCGCTCGAGGCCCGCCCCGCCGAACGCGCCCGGATCGTCGAGGACTCCCGTGCCGCCGCCGCCCTCGCCGCCGGAGCCGAGGCTGCTCGGGTCGAGGTCGAGCGGGTGGACCAGCTGCGTGCCGACCTGACGGCGCGTGGCGAGGCGGCCCGCCGTGTCCGCCTCGCCGAACAGGCCAAGACCGACGCCGGTGCCGTCGCGCTCGATCGGGTCCGCGCCGAGCAGCAGCTCCGAGAACGTCGGATCGCCGGGCTCGCGGGGGAGCTCGGCGCCGCGCTGACACCGGGGGACCCGTGCCCGGTGTGCGGCGCGACCGACCACCCGGTGGTCGCGACCCCGCAGGACGACCACCCCACGACCGAGGCGATCGAGGCCGCGGCTGCCGTCGCCCGTCGAGCGGAGCAGGACCTGTCCGACGCCGCCGCGACGCTCGCGGTCGAGCGTGCTGCCCTCGAACGCCTCGTCGAGCTGCTCGGCGACACCGACGCGACCACGGTCGACGGGTTGGCCGCCGCCGCTGCGGCACGGGTGCAGGCTGCGCACGACGCCGCCGTCCGGGTCCGCACCCTGGAACAGCAGCGGGCCGCGCACGACGAACAGACCAGGGCCCTCGAGCGGCAGCGCAACGACGTCGATGCGGAGCGTGCAGTCCTCGCGGGGTCGACTGCGTCCGACCGGGAACGGCTCGATGGGGACGTCGTCCTCGTGCAGCAGGGTGTCGAACGGGTCGCCGCGCACCTCGACGCCACCCCCGACAGCCTGCAGGCGGGTGTCGAGCAGCTCGACGCCCTCGTGGTCCGTCTCGACGCCGTCGCCCAGGCGGACGCCCGTGCCGCCACTGCAGCCGAGGCCGTGCGGGACCGCACCGCCGACGTCGAACGGGTCCTCGCCGAGCAGGGGTTCGACGACGTCGCGGCCGCCCGTGCCGGCGTGGTCGACCAGGCGTCCGCCGAGCGCCTCCGCAACGAGGTCGCCGCGGCGGACCGTGAGCGAGCCGTCGTCGACGCCGGACTCGCCGAAGCCGCCGTGGTCGCCGCCGCTGACGACGACCGGGAACGACTCGACCTCGACGGCGCCCGGGCCGCGCGCGAGCAGGCCGCGGTCGCTGCGGACGAGGCCACCCGGCTCGCGACCTCCGCCGGTGACCGTGCTGCCGCGTCCGAGCAGTGCGCCGCCGACCTCGCCGCCGCGGTCCGGGCACGCGACGACACCTCGGCGCGCAGCCGTGCGGTGGTCCGGCTGGCCGACATCGCGGCCGGGGTGACGTCGGTGAACCCGAGCGGCATCACCCTCGGCACCTACGTGCTCATGCGTCGCTTCGAGGACGTCGTGGCCGCGGCGAACGACCGGCTCCGCGCCATGCTCGCCGGCCGGTTCACGCTCGAGACCTCCGACGAGCGGGAGTCCGGTTCACGGTCGCGGCGCACCGGGCTCGCCCTGGCGGTGCACGACCAGACGACCGACACCGTCCGGGACCCACGGAGCCTGTCCGGCGGCGAGACCTTCACGGTGTCGCTGTGCCTGGCGCTCGGACTCGCCGACGTCGTGCAGGCCGAGGCCGGCGGGGTCTCCCTCGGCACGCTGTTCGTCGACGAGGGGTTCGGCACGCTCGACCCGGAGACGCTCGACGACGTCATCGGGCAGCTCTCCCGCCTGACCGCCGGTGGACGGCAGGTCGGCATCGTCAGTCACGTCGAGGAGCTGAAGCAGCGGATCCCGGAGCGGATCGCCGTGCGCCGGACGGCCGAGGGCGGCTCCCGGGTCACGACCACCGTCTGACGCACGTGCGGCCGCACTCGCGCACCGCGCGCACGCCCGCGGCACGGCGCGTTCCGCAGTGTGCGAGGGTCCGCGCGGTGTGCGAGGAGATCGGCGTCCCACCGCGTGCGGAACCTCGCACACTGTGGGAGCGCCCGCCCGACCGCGGGTCAGGGCGACGGACTGACGTCCACCGTGCCGTCCGGCGGGGGCAGGATGTCGGCCGCGACCCACGGGAACACCCACGTGAAGAGGACGAAGACGATCGCGGCGAGCAGCACGAGCAGCTCGATCACCTTGAGCGCAGCAGGTCCGGGCAGGATCCGCCAGACGAACGGGAAGATCACTTCGAGATCTCCTTCGGAGTGCCTTCGGACGCGGGCATCCAGTAGTCGAGCTTGGCGTGCGTGACGTACCGCTCCTTGGCGGACCACATCGGGTGGCACGCAGTGAGCGTGAGCCAGCGGTCGCTCGCGGTCGGTTCCACGCCGGGCTTGTTCGGCACCGGGGCGATCGTCTCGACGTGGTCCGGTGTGACGATCTGCGAGTCGGTGACCTTGTACACGTACCAGATGTCGAACTTCGTCTTGGCGTCCGTCACCCGCACGACGATGTCGTCCCCGGTCTTGAGCTCCGCGATCTGGTTGAGCGGCTTGCCGTACGTGACCCGGTGTCCGGCGACGGCGAAGTTGCCCTCGGCGCCCGGCATCGCGGTGTCCTGGTAGTGACCGAGCCCGATCGTGTTGAGGACCTTCTCACGGTCCGTGCCCTCGCCGATGGGACGCTCGTAGTCCTTGCCGAAGCGGGGGATCTGCATCGTGCCGAAGACGTCGGTCACGTTCGGCGGCTCGGCGAGCACGGGCGCCGGGCCGCGGTGCTCGGTGCCGGTCCCCGAGGTGTCCTTCTGTCCGAGCCCGTCGACGAGCTTCGTCTGCGCGTTCACCGCGACGACGTCGGTCCACCACGCGGTCCACACCACGTAGAGCCCGGTACCGGCGCCGGCGATGATCAGCAGCTCGGCGATGAGCGAGACGATCGCGCCACCGACGGTCTGGCGACGCCGGGGCGCCCGACGCGCGGCACCACCGTGGCCGTCGCTGCCTGATCGACGCGACGGGAGTGTCTCGTGTGCGGTCACGGGGCTCCTGATCCGGATGGGGTGGTCGGACAGGTCTATCAGACCACGGCGACGCCTCCGTGACGAGGTTCTCCACAGGACCGTTACCGTGAGGAGATGCAGCACGTCCTCCGCGTCTTCACGCCCGCCGACACCGAGCCCGTCGTCGCCCTGTGGGAGGCGTGCGGTCTCGTGCGTCCGTGGAACGACCCCCGACGTGACATCGCCCGCAAGCTCTCGGTGCAGCCCGAGCTGTTCCTGGTGGCCGAGGACGCCGACGACCCCGACCGCCCGGTCGTCGGCGCGGGCATGGCCGGGTTCGACGGGCACCGTGGCTGGGTGAACTACCTCGCCGTGCGGCCGGACCTCCAGGGCTCCGGACTCGGCCGAGCGTTCATGACCGAGTTCGAACGGCTGCTGACGGCGCTCGGCTGCCCGAAGCTCAACCTGCAGGTCCGCGCCGGCAACGAGCGGGTCATCGGGTTCTACGAGTCCCTCGGCTACACCGACGACCGCACGGTCTCGCTCGGCAAGCGGCTGATCCCCGACGCCTGACGGCGACGTCCGCCCGAGTCTCGGGCTGGGCGACGGTTCTCGCGTCCTGGCGCCCGAGAAGTGTCGCCCAGTCCGAGACTCGGCACCCACCCGGCGCACGCGGGCACGCCTACGCCAGGGCCAGTCCGACCGAGGCCGCGAACGCCAGCACGATCCCGCTCCACTGCACCGCAGTCAGCCGCTCCCGCAGCACGATCCCGGCGAGCACGACCGTCCCGATCGGGTACAGCGCGTTGAGCACGCTCACGACGGGCAGCGTCGCCGGGTCGTCGCTGGAGTGCAGCCCCGCCTGGATGAACACGTTCGCCAGAGCATCGAGGACGCCGCAGGCGACCACCGCCACCACCAACCGGACCGGCCACCGCGCCGACAGCCGCAGGGTCGGCCCTGGAGGCGCGGCAGACCCCGCGACGTCGGCCCGCGTTGCGGGGTCTCCCGCACCTCCAGGACGTCGCACCAGTCCCGAGACGACCGCCGCCGTCCCCAGCAGCACCGCCTGCAGCACCCGCGACACGATGAGCGGCGCGACCCCGGAGTCCGCCGGCGTCTGGTCGTACGCGAGGACGATCCCGCCGAACCCGCACCCGGCGACCGCCGCGGTCACGAGCCCCACGGCGGTCACGCGCGCGCCGGAGGTGTCCCTGACGGCCGCGACGAGCACGACCGCGACCACCGCGACGACGAGCGCGCCGATCGCGAGCCCGGACAGCGCCGTCCCGCGGACCACCGCCACGAGCACGGGCACGACGGCCGCGAACACCGCCGTCAGGGGTGAGAGCACGCTCATCGGGCCGATCGCGAGCGCACGGTAGAGCAGCAGGACCCCGACCCCGCCGGACACCCCTGCGACCGCACCCCAGATCGTCCCGGTCCACGTGGAGCGACCACCGACCACGACGAGCCCGAGCAACAGGGGCGCGATCCCGACGGCGGCGGCGACCGCGGCGACCGTCACCGCACGGACGCGTCGCGACGCCAGGCCGCCCAGGAAGTCGGCGAAGCCGTACACGAGGGCGCCGGACAGGCCGAGCAGGACGGTGAGCACGGCTCCCATCCTGCCCGGCCCGGTAGCCTGCACGGCGTGAGCGTTCCCTACCACCGCCTGCCCCGCGTCGACGCACGCTGGAGGTGGTGGCGCCCCCTCGTCGCCCTGGCGTTCCTGGCGGGCTGGTACATCGCCTCCCAGGTCCTCATCACGATCGCCTACTTCGTGCCGATCGCCGCAGTGCAGGGGGAGTCCGGGCTGACAGGCCTGCTCGACGACCTGCAGAGCGGCGCACTCGACCCGACCGACCCGCTGACCCTGTCGCTGAGCCTGGTGTCGCTGGTGATCCTGCTGCCCGGCATCCTGCTCGCGGTGCGGATCGCGCGCCTCGGGCCGTCGGGCATCCTGTCGTCGACGCGCTTCCGCGTGCGATGGGCCTGGGCGGCCTGGTGCCTCATCCCCACGCTCGTCATCGCCGTGGTCATGTTCCTGTTCCAGACCGCGGGCATGTTCACGTTCGACGGTGGCTTCGGCTGGGACCACGCCGCGATCGGTCAGTCGACGGTCTCGGTCGGCACGCTGACGCTCACGATCGTGCTCGTCCTGCTGCTCGTGCCGTTCCAGGGCGCGGCGGAGGAGTACATCTTCCGCGGCTTCCTCATGCAGACCATCGGCTCGTGGATCCCGGTGCGGGTCCTCGGCACGGTCGTCGCCGTCGCGGTCTCCACGGTGGTGTTCGCGCTGCTGCACATCCCGAACGGCTACAACGTGTGGGGCATCCTCGACGTCGGCTCGTTCGGCCTGATCGCCGCCATCATCGTGCTGCGGACCGGCGGCATGGAGGCCACTGTCCTGCAGCACGCGTTCAACAACATCATGATCTTCGTGGTGCAGGCGCCGGGGTGGTCGAAGATCGACCTCACGTCGCAGGACGCCAACGGCACCGTCGGCGGGTGGCTCCTCACCCTCGCGACCTCGCTCGCGTACTGGGGCATGGTCGAACTGCTCGCGACGTGGCGGCACCTGGACCGGCGGTTCGCCGGTCGTCAGGCGCCGCGGTTCCGCGGTGTGGCCCCGGCCTGGGCGGGCGGCGCACGGTGGCTCCGGCCTGGAGGCACGGGCTGGGTCGACGCGCCCGCCGGCCCCGACGACGTGGCCGGGTCCGGCGCAGCTCCGGCAGAGCCTGTGGACAACGTCGTGGGTGTCGCCGGTCGCCCGTAGGCTCGTGGCATGAGCACCACGCCCGCGCCCGCCGCCGTGTCCGCGTCGCGTGCCGCCGCGCTCGACGTGCTGCACCGCGTGTGGGGCTACGACGACTTCCGGGGCGAGCAGGCGTCGATCATCGACCAGGTCGTCTCCGGGGGTGACGCGCTCGTCCTGATGCCGACCGGTGGCGGCAAGTCGCTCTGCTACCAGGTGCCGGCGCTCGTGCGGGACGGCGTCGGGGTGGTCGTCTCACCGCTCATCGCCCTCATGCAGGACCAGGTCGACGCGCTCGCGGCCAACGGCGTGAAGGCCGCGTTCCTCAACTCCACGCAGGGGCCGGACGAGCGCGCCCGGGTCGAGCGCGCCGTCGTGTCGGGCGAGGTCGACATGCTCTACCTCGCGCCGGAGCGGCTCCGGCTCGAGTCCACCCGCGCGCTGCTCGACCGCGCGCAGATCGCCCTGTTCGCCATCGACGAAGCCCACTGCGTCGCGCAGTGGGGCCACGACTTCCGCCCGGACTACCTCGAGCTCAGCGTCCTGCACGAGCGCTGGCCGACCGTGCCGCGCATCGCGCTGACCGCCACGGCGACGCCGCAGACCCACCGCGAGATCTCCGCACGGCTCGGCCTCGACGACGCCGCGCACTTCGTGGCCGACTTCGACCGGCCGAACATCCAGTACCGCATCGAACCGAAGACCGGGGCGCTGCAGCAGCTGCTCACCTTCATCCGGACGGAGCACAGCGGCGACGCGGGCATCGTCTACTGCCTGTCCCGCAACTCGGTCGAGCGCACGGCGGCCGCCCTCGCCGACCAGGGCATCCCGGCGCTGCCGTACCACGCCGGCCTCGACGCCAGGGTGCGGGAGCGGAACCAGTCGACGTTCCTGCGCGAGGACGGCATCGTCATGGTCGCCACCATCGCGTTCGGCATGGGCATCGACAAGCCCGACGTCCGGTTCGTCGCGCACCTGGACCTGCCGAAGTCGGTGGAGGGCTACTACCAGGAGACCGGTCGTGCCGGCCGTGACGGACTGCCCTCGACGGCGTGGCTGGCGTACGGCCTGAACGACGTCGTGCAGCAGCGCCGGATGATCGACCAGTCCGAGGGCGACGCCGCACATCGTCGGCAGCTCAGCGCCCACCTCGACGCCATGCTCGCCCTCTGCGAGACGATCGAGTGCCGCCGGGTGCGGCTGCTCGCGTACTTCGGGCAGGAGAGCACGCCGTGCGGCAACTGCGACACGTGCATCGCCCCGCCCGAGTCCTGGGACGGCACGGTGCCGGCGCAGAAGCTCCTCTCCACCGTGGTGCGGCTCGACCGTGAGCGCGGGCAGCGGTACGGCGTCTCGCACCTCGTCGACATCCTGGTCGGCAAGCAGTCGCCGCGCGTGCAGGAACTCCGGCACGAGTCCCTCGCGACGTTCGGCATCGGCAGCGACCTCGGCGAAGCAGAGTGGCGCGCGGTGGCCCGGCAGCTCCTCGCACAGGGGTACGCCGCGGTCTCCGGCGACGGCTTCGGCACGATCGTGCTCAGCCCGACGAGCGCTGACGTCCTCGGCGGCAAGGTCGTGGTCCGGATGCGCCGTGACCCGGTGAAGGCGCCACGTGCCAACCGCTCCCGGCGGTCCGTCGTGACGGACATGCCGCAGGAAGCCCTCGGCCTGTTCGAGGCGCTGCGGGCCTGGCGCGCGACGCAGGCCCGCGAGCAGGGCGTCCCCGCGTACGTGGTGTTCAACGACGCCACCCTGCGGGGGATCGCTGCGGTGAAGCCGGCGGACGAAGACCAGCTCGCCGAGATCTCCGGTGTCGGCGGCACGAAGCTCGAACGGTACGGCCGCGCCGTCCTCGACGTGGTCGCCGCGGCGGACTGACCGACACATTCCGCAGCGGGCATGCGACCGCGGACGCGATCACTACACTCGGAACCTCCCGTCACGAGGAGGCCCGGGTGTCCGGTTCGACCAAGTTCACCACCACGCTGAGCCGCGCGGTGGTGACGCCGCTCGCCCGCATGCTGTGGCGTCCCCGGATCATCGGCCGGAAGAACGTCCCGAAGCGCGGGCCGGTGATCCTTGCGAGCAACCACCGCTCGTTCATCGACTCGCCAGCGATCACGCTCATGGCTCCGCGGAAGGTGTCGTTCCTGGCGAAGCAGGAGTACTTCACGGGAACGGGCCTGCGGGGTGCCGTCTCGCGGGCGTTCTTCGGCGGCATCGGCGCGATCGGTGTCGAGCGCGGTGCGGGTTCCGCGGCGCAGCACGCCCTGGACCTCGGCCTCGAACGGCTCGAGGCTGGGGAGGCCTTCGCGATCTACCCCGAGGGCACACGCTCCCTCGACGGCCGTCTGTACAAGGGCCGCACGGGTGTGGCGTGGCTCGCGCTGACGAGCGGTGCTCCCGTGGTCCCGGTCGCACTGACCGGCACCGAGGACGTCCAGCCCGTGGGCTCGCGGATCCCGAGGCTGGCGAAGGTCACGATCGAGTTCGGGAAGCCCCTCGACCTGTCCGGCTTCGGCGAGGCGTCCTCCGGACGTGCACGCCGGCACGCCACCGATGCCGTGATGGCGGCGATCCAGGAGCTCAGCGGTCAGGAGCCCGCGAACGCCTACAACAACCCGCCGGCGACCATCGTCGAGCGCGTCCGCCAGGTGCTCCGCCGTGACGACCCGACCGAGGCCGTCCAGCCGGACTGATCCCGGACCGTCACCTCCGTGACCATTCGCTATTGCACATTCGAAATATCAGTGTTTGAATGAGTGTGTGCCCAGGGCACACCCCCATCGCGGCCCGCCCGAGAACGGACCGCCCAGACACCTGATCGGAAGGCAAGCAGCATGTCCTCCACGCCGCTCTTCGACACCATCGCCCGCCGCACTGACGGGGCCGCACCCGCGTCGGCTCCGACCGTCGCCCGCGCCACGTTCACGCCCGCACCGACCTCGCCGATGTCAGCCCCGGTCGCTGCGCAGGAATCCCTCCTCGTCCCCGCCGCCCTCGTCGCAGCGATCGACGAGATCCCCGGCCGCATCGCCGTCGCGATGGAGACCGAGCACCGGGTCTGCGCCGAGCAGCTCGTCCTGGTCGAGGCCGTGGCCGACGCGATCACCCGCGCCGTCGTCGACGCCGTCGTGACCGAGCTCGACTGCATCGCCCGCGACGGCGTCGTCCGCGTCTGACGACCCCTGCCCACCCGATGACCACGACGACGGACCGCCTGCCGCTGCGCCCGCGCGGCGCAGCCCGGCACGCGGCGAACGCGACGGCCGCCCTCGGCACCGACGCGTCCGGCACGTCCGAAGCGTCCGACACCTCCGAAGCGTCCGACACCTCCGAAGCCACCGGGGCGGCGGTGCACACCCCCGCCGTCCCGGTCTCCACCCTCTCGCAGACTGCGCCGGCACTGCCGTCACGCCGCGAGCTCCGTCCCGCGACCCGGACGACCGGGCCCGGCGACCTCGCCCGAGCCGTCACGCAGGCCGTCACGGTTCCGCTCCGCACCCTCGGCAGCGCCGTCGCCTCGGCGAAGGCCGTACCGGTCACGGCGACCGCTGTCGTCGCGTGCTTGTTCGTCTCGGTCGCGACCCCGCAGACCGCGATGGCGTCGACCCCGCAGGGCATGCTCCCCGCACTCGACGCGCAGCAGTACACCGCGTCGGCCGGCACCTCGATCACGGTCGAGCGGGACGCCTTCGCCATCGGGACGATCCCCGTCCGCACGGCACCGGCGGCCGACCCGGCAGCGGCGTCGACGAGCCCCGGTTCGTCCTCCGTGCGCCCGGTCGCCGGGTCGATCCCCGCAGCGGGCGGCTTCGGCTCCCGGTGGGTGCAGGGGTGTGCCGCCTGTTCGACGAACCACCAGGGACTCGACTTCGCCGCTCCCACCGGTACCGCCGTCGTCGCGGCGATGTCCGGCCGTGTGGTCTCCGCCGGGGCGTTCGGCGGGTACGGCAACCAGGTGCTCCTGCAGCACGCCGACGGCTCGCAGACCCGCTACGGGCACCTGTCGCAGATCGGCGTCCGTGTCGGTCAGGCCGTCGCCGCCGGCCAGCGGATCGGCGCCGTGGGCAACACGGGCGTCTCCACCGGCTCGCACCTGCACTTCGAGGTCATCATCGGCGGCGCGCCCGTGAACCCGGCCGCCTGGCTGCAGAACCGCGGCCTGCTCTGAAGCCGGGCGCGTAGCGTCTGATCCGCGAGCGGCAGGGAGCCGCTGCGGAGACGGAGACGCGCGTGCGGGTGAGTGTGCTGGGGACGGGGACGATGGGTGCCGGAGTGGCGGGGTCGCTGCTCCGCGAGGGCCACGAGGTGACGGTGTGGAACCGGAGCGCCGACAAGGCCACTCCGCTCGGCGACCGGGGCGCGACGGTCGCCACCGACCCGGTCTCCGCGGTCGCGAACGCCGAGGTCGTCCTGCTGACACTGTTCGACACCGACGCCGTGGTGGACGTGCTCGAGTCGGCTGCCGGCGAGGCCCCGACCGACGCCGTGTGGGTGCAGTGCTCCACGATCGGCGTCGCCGGCACCGAGACCGTCGTGCAGCTCGCGGCCAAGTACGGCATCACCCTCGTCGAGGCGATGATGCTCGGCACGAAGGCCCCGGCCGAGCAGGGCACGCTGACGATGCTCGCCGCTGGTCCCGCAGCGGAGCTCGATCGCATCGAGCCGGTCCTCGACGCCATCGGCGCGAAGACCGTCCGGGCGGGTGACCAGGTCGGTGCCGGGACGGCGCTCAAGCTCGCGGCGAACGCGTGGATCGCGTCGATCACGGCGGCGACGGGCCAGTCCCTCGCGGTCGCGAAGTCGCTCGGACTGGACCCGGCGCTCTTCCTCGAGGCGATCGACGGCAGTGCCAGTGACTCCGCGTACGCGCACACCAAGGGCAAGGCGATCATCGACGGCTCGTTCCCGGCGCAGTTCGCCCTCGACGGCCTCCGGAAGGACATCGGGCTGATCACGGACGCGGCGCAGGACACCGGGGTCTCCACCGTGCTGCTCGACGCACTGGGACGGGTCTACGCGGACGCGAGCGCAGCGGGCCACGGCGGCGACGACATCGCGGCAGTCGGGACCGCCTTCTGACGGGCTCGGGGAACCACTAGCTCCGGCGGAACAGCCGTCGGACGGCGTTCGTCAGTCGTCCGACGGTCTCGTCGTTCATGGTGTTGGCGAGGTCGAAGGCCTCACGCGCGGGGTCCGACCCGGCCCGGATGCGACGCAGTGCGGCGTCCGCTCGTGCCCGGGCATCGAGCTCGGCGAGGGGCATGTCGTCCTCGGGGTCGTGCGGCGCCGGGTCGGGCGTGTCTGCCATGCCAGCAGGCTACGCGGGACGCACGGCCGCGAGCTACGCGGAGCGCCCGCCGACGGCGTCCACGTCGTCGACCACGCGGACCATCTCGTCGAGGAACGACACGATCACCGCCATGTCGTCGGTCGACAGGTGCTCGGTGGCCTCGATCGCGCGGGAGTCGAGCTGGTCGATGACCTGCAGCACCTGACGCATCGAACCACCGGAGGCGGTGAGGATGACGCCGCGCCGGTCGTTCGGGTCCGGGTGCCGCTCGACGTGCCCGCTGCGGACGAGCCGGTCGACGAGCGCCGAGGTCGACGCCGCCGTGATGTCGAGCTCCTCGGCGAGGTCCTTGGCGTTCACCGTGCGGCCGGCCGACTCGGCGTCGAGGAGGGCACGGAGTGCCAGGAGGGCGTTCTCACCGATCCCGAGTGCCTCGCGGGCTCGGCGTTGCGCGGCGCTCTCGGCGCTGCGGTACCGACGGAGCGCGTTCAGCACGTCCACCGCATCGACCCTGGCCGAATCGCCGTACCAGAATCCCGCGGTGCCGGTCATCACCTCGGAAGTCATGAGGACAATGCTAGACGCTCTAGTTAGATTGTCTAGCGAGTGCGCGGACCGGCCGAACCGGATCGCAGCACGGACGACTGCAACACCCGTGACGCGGCGCCGAAACACCCCGGCAATCCCCGGTCAGTAGGTTCACGACATGCAGGAGCCGCCGTGCTGAGCCGACTCGCGGGGAGCGTGTTCCACGTCGGGAACGCCGTCGAGCGCACCGACGTGGTCGCCCGGATGCTGGACGTGTACGTGGCGCGGGGCGAACCCGCCGGTGTCGAACGGGACCGCCTGGTCGCGGCGGAGCTCCGATCGGTGGTGGGGGCGGCGGGGCCCGCGAACGACCCGGACCGTGCCTCGACGATCGACTCCCTGGCGCTCGACCGGCACGAGGCTGCCTCGATCGCCTCCGCCGTCGCGGTCGCCCGGGACCACGCCCGCCGGGCACGCGAGGTCGTCTCCACCGAGCTCTGGGACTGCCTCAACGTCACCCGCTCGCGGATGCCGCGCAAGGTCGCGCCGGACCGGGCCCACGAGTTCCTCGGCTGGGTGCGGGAGCGGAGCGCACTGGCGATCGGCGTCGTCGAGGCGGATGCGAGCCGCGACGAGGTCTGGGAGTTCTTCACGCTCGGCCGGTCGCTGCAGCGCTGTGCGACCACCGCCCGGCTGCTCGCGTCTGGCCTGCTCGACCCCGGATCAGGGACGTCCTGGTCGACCGCGCTCCGGGCGTGCGGTGCCGGTGAGGCGTTCCAACGGGGCCGTGACCACCACACGCCGGCCCCCGAGGACGCCGCGGCGTTCCTGCTCCTCGACGAGCACAGTCCGCGATCGCTGCGGTTCCTCGCGCGGCGTGCCGACGAGTGCCTGACCGACGTCGCGCCGTCGTGCGTCGCCGACGAGGCGCGGGCGTTCGCGGAGACCCGGGCGGACCTCGAGGCGGTGTCGGCGGAGACGGCCCTGCTGGCGGCACGCGTCGCGGGGGAGCGGCTCGCGGTGGCGGCCGATCGCGTGGTCGCGGCGCTCGACGAGCGCGTGTTCGCCGAAGCGGCTCCCACGCACTGACGCGGGCCGTCGTCCGGAACGGTCGCGGTGCGGTGGTGGTGACCAGGAGACGGCCTGGAGGCGCGGTGCGGCCCCGACCCGCGCCTCCAGGCCGCCTCGGGGTCGCGTCAGACCGCGCTGGACCGGTCGGCGACCGCCTCGTCGCGTTCCAGGTCCTGCCGGAGGGCGGCGCGGGACGCGCGCGTCCCGACCACCGGCACCGCGTGCGTGATCGCCAGGTGCAGCCGGGTGTCCGCGTCGTACCGCACCCGGAACCGCTCGTACCGGAGGAGCCAGACGAGCGCGATCGCGAGGGCCACGAACCCGGAGACCGCGCCGACGCCGATCGCCCAGCGGGGTCCCCACGCATCGGCGACGGCGCCGACGATCGGGGCGCCGATGGGGGTGCCTCCCGCGAAGATCGCCATGTAGAGCGCCATCACGCGTCCGCGCATCGCCTGGGCCGTCGTGGTCTGCACCAGGGCGTTCGCCGTCGTCATGAAGGTCAGCGACGCGAGCCCCACGAAGACCAGGACGATCGCGAAGGTCCAGTAGGTGGGGGCGAACGCGGCGGCCGTGCACGCGAGACCGAACCCGGCGGAGGCGATCACGAGCGTGCGCATCCGCGGGCGGTCGCGACGGGCGGACAGGAGTGCGCCGGCGACCGAGCCGATGGCCATCACGGAGTTCAGCAGGCCGAACTCGCCGGCGCCCTTGTGGAACTCGACCCGGGCCATCGTGGAGGTGAAGATCGGGAAGTTCACGCCGAAGGTGCCGACGACGAAGATCATGCAGAGCACGACGATGATGTCCGGCCTGGTCCGCACGTAGTGGATGCCCGCCATGATCTGGCCCTTGCCGCGTTTGGCCCGGACACGGTCGGCGAGCTGCGCGGGGTCGACGAAGCGGAGCGCGACGAGGACGGCCAGGAACGAGGCGGCGTTGATGACGAACACCCAGCCGGACCCGATCGCCGCGATGAGGACACCGGCGACCGCGGGGCCGATCAGGCGCGCGGCGTTGAACGAGGCGGAGTTGAGCGCCACCGCGTTGGCGACGTTCTCGCCCTGCACGACGTCGGACACGAAGGTCTGGCGGATCGGGGTGTCGAACGCGGCGACGATGCCGAGCGCCAGGGCGAAGCCGTACAGCGACCAGATCGTCGCGGTGTCGGTGAGCACCATGACGCCGAGGCCGAGCCCCAGTGCACCCATCAGACCCTGCGTGAGCATGAGCATCTTGCGGCGGTCGAACCGGTCCGCGGCGAGCCCGGTGAGGGGCAGGAGGAGCAGCTGCGGGCCGAACTGCAGCGCCATGGTGATGCCGACCGCGATGGCGTCGTTGTCGGAGAGCTTCGTCAGGACGAGCCAGTCCTGGGCGGTTCGTTGCATCCAGGTGCCGACGTTGGACACCAGGGCACCGGCGAACCAGATGCGGTAGTTGCGGCCGGACAGGGAGCGGAACATGGCGGTCACTGCTGGGCCAGCCTCCTCATGATCTCGGTGGCGTCGGCCAGGGTCTGCCGCTCGGCCTCGGTGAGGTCGGCGAGGCGCGGGGTGAGCCAGCCGTCCCGACGGCGGCGGGTCTCCTGCACGAAGTCGGCGCCGGCGTCGGTCGCGCAGAGGAGCACCTTGCGGCGGTCGTCCCCGTGGCCGCCCTTCGACACCAGCCCGCGGTCGATCAGCACGGCGACGGTCTTCGTCATCGACGGGGGCGTCACACCGTCCTGGCGGCTGAGCTCGGCGAGCGTCATCGGGCCGTCGCGGTGCAACCGAGCGAGCGCGGAGAACTGGGCATCGCTGACGGTGGAGTCGGCCTTCTGCGCACGGAGCGTGCGGGAGAGGCGGTTCACCGCGATGCGGAGGTCGGTGGCGTCGGTCACGATCATTAGCCTAGCAAATTAGTTCAGCGAACGAACTGGTTTTCCGGTGTATCGTGCTTTTGGGCAACAGGTGTTGCCTAGAGAGAAGGAATCATGTCCGAGTTCGAGGGCAAGGTCGCCATCGTCACCGGTGGCGGCAGCGGCATCGGCGAGTCCGTCGCCAAGGAGCTCGCCGCCGCGGGCGCGACGGTCGTCGTCACCGACATCACGTTGGACGCCGCCCAGCGCGTCGCGAGCGCGATCGTGGAGGCCGGCGGCACCGCCAGCGCCTTCGAGGCGAACTCCGCCGTCGCCGCCGACAACGAGCGCATGGTCCAGTTCGCCGTGGACACCTACGGCGCGCTCCACCTCGCCGTGAACAACGCCGGCATCGGCGCCGCCCCGCAGCCCATCGGCGAGTACGACATCGCCGCCTGGGACCGCGTGCGGGCGGTTGACCTCGACGGCGTCTTCTACGGACTCCGCTACGAGATCCCCGCGATGGTGGCAGCCGGCGGAGGCTCGATCGTGAACATGGCATCGGTGCTCGGCACGGTCGGCATCGCCCAGAACGCCGCCTACGTGGCGTCGAAGCACGCGCTCGCCGGCCTGACGAAGGTCGCGGCGCTCGAGTACTCGGCGCAGGGCGTCCGCACGAACGCGGTCGGCCCGGGCTTCATCGACACCCCGCTGCTCCGCAACTCGATGACCCCGGAGGCGATCACCGCCCTCGAGGACGAGCACGCCACCAAGCGCCTCGGCACCGACAAGGAGGTCGCGGCGCTCGTGCTGTTCCTGCTGAGCGACAAGGCCTCGTTCATCACGGGCAGCTACCACCTGGTCGACGGCGGCTACAGCGCCCACTGAGCGGACGCGCGGGTGCGCCTTGGCCGGGCGTGCCGTGGCCGGGTCGTTCCGCGCGTAGCTGGCGGAATCGGGCGTACCGGGCTGTTTCTTCCGGTCAGGTACGCCCGATTCGGCTTCCTACCGCGGGCGCGATGGGAAGGAACGTGCGTCAGTGGAACTGGGGGATCGTCAGCCAGATGCCCGTGAGGACCGCCGCGATGCAGACCGCGAAGCACACCCCCGCCCCCGCGAGGGCGAGCGGCGGCGTGTGCCCGGACCGCGGCGTCTCCTCGGAGTACTGCGTGCGCTCCCCACCGGCGTCGACGGGCTGGCCGGTCCCGAGCAGCCGCAACCCGAGCGTGTAGACGAGCACCACGCCGACGGCGGCCACGAAGCCGACGCCCGCGACCGTGCCGATCGCACCGAAGTCGATGTCCATGTGCGTTCCCCTCAGTTCCCGGTGGTGGCCGGCTCGCGCTCGGCGGTGTCGGCGGTGACGTCGTCGTGGGAGATCGGCTTGCGCTTGGCGAGGCCGTAGAACGACAGGCCTGCGGCCAGCGCGAACACGGCCACCAGGACGAGACCGATCACCGAGGTGGACGCGACCCAGGTCGCGAGCGCCCCGACCACCGCGGCGGCGGGCAGCGTGATCACCCACGCCACGACGATCCGCCCGACGACCGACCAGTGCACGTCCGCGAGCTTCTTGCCGAGCCCGGAGCCGATCACCGAGCCGCTCGTGACGTGCGTCGTGGAGAGCGCGAACCCGAGGTGGGACGACACGAGGATCGTCGCAGCGGAGCTCGTCTCGGCCGCGAAGCCCTGCGGGGACTGCACGTCCGAGATCTTCTTGCCGACCGTCTGCATGATCCGCCAGCCGCCCATGTACGTCCCGAGGCCGATCGCGAGACCGCAGGCGAGGATCACCCACAGTGCCGGGCCGCTCCCGGCGGGCTGGTAGTTCGCGGCGATCAGGGTCAGCGTGATGACGCCCATCGTCTTCTGCGCGTCGTTCGTGCCGTGCGCCAGCGACACCAGCGACGCCGAGATCGTCTGCCCGTGCCGGAAGCCCGTCGCCGCACCGTGCGTCGTCGCGTTCTTCGTGATCGTGTACGCCAGGTAGGTCGCCACGAGCGCGATGACCCCGGCGATCACCGGCGAGAGCAGCGCCGGCAGCACGACCTTCGAGACGACCGTCGCCCAGTCGACCGAGTTCAGGCCGGCGCCGATGATCGACGCGCCGATCAGGCCACCGAACAGGGCGTGCGTGGACGACGACGGCAGGCCGAAGTACCACGTGGCGAGGTTCCAGAGCACGGCGCCGACGAGGCCCGCGAAGATCATCACGGGGGAGATGTGGATGCCGTCCTGACCCTCGCGGATGATGCCCTGCGAGACGGTCTTCGCGACCTCGGTGGACAGGAACGCGCCGACCACGTTGAGGACGGCGGAGATGAGCACGGCGGTCCGGGGCTTGAGGGCACCCGTGGCGACCGAGGTGGCCATGGCGTTCGCGGTGTCGTGGAAGCCGTTCGTGAAGTCGAACACGAGGGCCACCACGATCACCAGCACGACGGTGACGAGGACGTCCATGCGCGAGACGGTAGGCCCGCCCCGCACCGCCTGCGTGAACGCCGGGTGAACAGGCTGGACCGGCCGCTGGTCTGGGAGGATCGACAGGTGCCCACCTTCTCCGCAGCACGAGGCGACGCCTCGTTCACCGACGCGCACGGCGTCGAGATCGTCTACTCGACCTGGCGTGCGGCGCGGCCGAAGGGCATCGTGCAGATCGCGCACGGTGTCGGGGAGCACGGCCTCCGGTACGAGCCGCTCGCGCAGGACCTCGTCCGCGCCGGCTACACCGTGCACGCCAACGACCACCGCGGGCACGGTCGCACCGGGCTCGCGCAGTGGGCCGGCGACCACGCCAAGCTCGGTCGGCTCGGACCCGGCGGGCTCCGGGCCGCCATCGCCGCCGTCGAGCAGATGACCGCGGTCGCGAAGGCGGACACCCCGGGCGTCCCGCTCGTCCTGCTCGGGCACTCGTGGGGCTCGCTGATGGCCCAGCGGATCGTGAACACGTCGTCGGAGTCGTACGACGGGGTCGTCCTCTCCGCCACGGCGTACCGGCTGCCCGGCTGGATGAACAGCGGTGACCTCAACGCCCGGCACGCGGGCTCGGGTCCGACGAAGTTCGAGTGGCTGACCCGCGACCGGGCGATCATCGACGCCGTGGCGGCGGACCCGCTCGCCGTCGAGGCGGACGTCATCGGGCTGTTCGGCGTCCGCGATGCCCTGCGGCTGCTCGGGGTCCCGCGTCGGGGCATCCCGCACGACCTCCCGATGCTGCTGCAGGTGGGGTCGGAGGACACCCTCGGCGGCCCGCGGTCGATCGAGCGGCTCGCGCAGGCGTACCGACGACGTGGCGGGCTCTCCGACGTGTCGGTGCGGGTGTACGAGGGGGCGCGGCACGAGGTCTACAACGAGACCAACCGTGACGAGGTCGTCGCCGACCTGGTCGCGTGGCTGGACCGGGTGACGGCTCGCTGAGCCGACCAGGCGGCGGCCTGGAGGCGCGTGGCGGCGCCGCCACGCGCCTCCCGTCCGACGGGTGGCGGGCGTAGGCTCGTCCCGTGCACGGTGAGTACAAGGTCCCGGGAGGCAAGCTGGTCGTCGTCGACCTCGAGGTCGTCGACGGAGGTGTCCAGGACTTCCGGCTCGCCGGGGACTTCTTCCTCGAACCGGACGACGCGCTGCCCCTGATCGACGCCGCCGTGAACGGTCTCCCGGCCACGACCGACGCCGCGGGCATCGCCGCCGCCGTCCGTGCCGCGCTGCCCGAGGACGCCGTGCTGCTCGGCTTCACCCCCGAGGCCGTCGGGGTCGCCGTCCGCCGGGCGCTCTCCCGTGCGTCGACGTGGCAGGAGTACGACTGGGAGATCATCCACGAGGGACCGATCAGCCCGAACGAACACCTCGCGCTCGACCAGGTCCTGACCGAGGAAGTGGGCGCCGGACGTCGTGGGCCGACCCTGCGGATCTGGGAGTGGGACCAGCCGGCCGTCGTGATCGGGTCGTTCCAGTCCCTCAAGAACGAGGTCGACCCCGAGGGTGCCGCGAAGTACGGCGTCGAGGTCGTCCGTCGGATCTCGGGCGGCGGCGCGATGTTCATGGACGCCGGCGCGATCATCTCGTACTCGCTCTACGTGCCGACCGACCTCGTGCAGGGCATGACCTTCGCCGACTCCTACGCGTACCTCGACGAGTGGGTGATCGAGGCGCTGAAGTCCCTGGGCATCGAGGCGTACTACCAGCCGCTCAACGACATCTCCTCGACGAAGGGCAAGATCGGCGGCGCGGCCCAGAAGCGGCTCGGCACCGGATCGCTCCTGCACCACGCGACCATGAGCTACGACATGGACGGCGAGAAGATGGTGCAGGTGCTGCGCATCGGTCGCGAGAAGATGAGCGACAAGGGGACGACCTCGGCCGCCAAGCGGGTCGACCCGCTGCGCTCGCAGACCGGCCTCACCCGGGCCGAGATCATCGACCGGCTCATCGCGACGTTCACGAAGCTGTACGGGGCACACGAGGGGCACGTCACGGCCGAGGAGCGGAAGCGCGCGCAGGACCTCGTGGCGTCGAAGTTCGCGACGCGGGAGTGGCTCGAGCGCGTCCCCTGATCAGGTGGCTGTCGACCACGGGCGGCACTCCGTAGGGTCGGCAGGTGCGCAGATCACCCCGTCCGTTCTCGCTGCTCGTCGGAGTCGGCCTCGTCGTGACCGCCCTCGCCGGGTGCTCGGACGGTGCGCCGGACGACGCCTCGCGCGATGCGCAGGTCGGACTGCAGCGGTGGACGTCCCTGATGCAACAGGCGATCACGGACCCCGAGCACGGTCGAGGTGGGGCCGGGGGCTCCGGCGCGGGCGCGGTCACGCTCGAGGAGGTTCCCGCCGGGGACTGGGACCTGCTGCTCGCGTGCAACGGCGTCGACGGCGAGTACTTCCGCGCGACGGCCGGAGCCGACGTGGCGGATGTGCTCGGGCGGACGGACGCACCGTGCGGAGCCACGACGCGGATGTCGATCACCGTGCCGGAGCCCGGCGGGCTGACGATCCGGGTGCGAGCGCTCAGCGATGCTCCGGAGGCTGTGCGTCGCGGAGACGTGGTGACGTACTGGTACGTGGGCGTCGTGCCGAATGGGTTCGAGCCCGAACAGCGGACCTACGAACTGGGCTGATCCTCCTCGTCGTCGTACTCGTCGGGCGCGCTGAGCACGAGGTCGACGGCACCGGCGGACTGGCCTGGCCGGACGAAGGTGTGGTGCACGGGTGCCACGTACGAGCCGCTGAAGACGACTTCGTGCTCCTCCTCGTCGTCGTCTGGCTCGGTGGTGTCGTCGTCGGAGCGGGTGCCGAGCAGCTTCCGTGTCAGCGACGACCGCTCGGTCAGCAGTGAGTCGAGCGCCGCCCCCAGGTCCTGGTCGGCGGGCTCCGCACCGCGCAGTGCCGCTCCCAGGACGCTCCGCCGCATGAGCTCCTTCGCGAACGACCCCGTCGTCCCCTCGGCGCGCTCCGCTGCCTCGGCGAGGGCGTCCTCGGAGAACGGCAGTGTTCCGGCGTACCGGCGGAACAGTCGGACCCGCTCGGGCAGGGCGGGCAGCGGGATCTCCACGGCGAGGTCGACGCGGCCGGGCCGGTCCGCGAGGGCGCGCTCGAGCACGGACACCCGGTTCGTGGTCATCACGAAGGCGACGTCCGCATCGCCGTCGAGCCCGTCGAGGGCGTCGAGCACCTCGAACAGCAACGGCTGCGGTGAGCTGTGCCGCTCCATCGCGACGAGGTCGATGTCCTCCATGACCACGAGCGACGGCTGGAACGTGCGGGCGATCTCGGCGGCGGCTCCGATGGCCGCGATGCTCGAGCCGGTGAGCAGGACCGCGGTGACGCCCTCGGTCCGGGTGAGCAGGTGCCGGATCGTGAGGGTCTTCCCCGTCCCCGGAGGACCGTAGAGCAGCACGCCGCGCTTGAGGTGCTGCCCGGCGGCGAGGAGGGCCTCGCGCTGCGCGCCAATCCCGACGACGTGGTCCACGACCTCGTCGAGCACACCGTCGCCGAGGACGACGTCGTCCGCTCCGACCTCGGGCCGTCGGAGGAAGGTGGCCCCGGCGTCCGCGCCGTACTCGGACTGCACGAACGACAGCACCTGGCCGCGCAGGACGCTCCGCTCGATCATCAGGGCGCGGAGCCGCAGCAGGAACGCGGTGGCGGCGTCCTGGTCGGGGGAGAGGATCTCGAGGGTCGCGCGCCCGCGACCGTACTCGGGCTTCGCGGACCGCTGCACCACGGCGACGGGAGCGCCGTCGTACGTCAGGAACCGCAGACCGAACGAGACGACCCGGCGGGTGGTGTCCGCACCGGTCGCGCGGGTCTCGTAGCTCACCGGACCGGGAGCCCAGCGCATGTGCGGGTTCGCGATGAACTCGCTGACGGAGCTGTGGAAGCGACTGTCGTCGCCGGCGATGCCGATCAGCGCGTCGGGATCGGTGCCGGCGAGCTCCTCGAGCGCGATGTCCGCGTCGACGAGCCGGTGGTCGGGGAACTCCTCGGTGACCACTGGGACGGACTGCGGGTCGACGCCGAGGTGGGTTCCCACCCGTTCACCGATCGGGGTCAGCACCGCCTGCTGCTCGGAGGAGGCGAGTTCGTTCGCCTTCTCGATGTAGCGGGCGAACGCCCGCATCAGGTCGCGGTCTGCATCGTCGAGCACGTCGCCATCCTGGCACGTGGTCGGTCGCGCCGACCAGGGAGCCGGACGACGTGGTCGGCCGCCCGGGGAGGGGGTCCCGGACGGCCGCACCACCAGTGTGGACATCGTCCTGAAGAACCAGGTGTGTGGATCGCAAGAATCCTCCGCGCGGCTGATGTCGCATCCTGATCGTCCACGTAGCGTCGTGTGCGTGAACTGGTTGATCCTCCTGGGGGCGGTGGCCGCGGCGGCCGTCGTGATGTGGATCGCCGACCGCGTGGGGTGGATCGACCTGTCGAACAAGGCCACGCGCAGCGGCGGATCCGGCGGCGTGATCTCGATGATGGACGAGGTGTTCGCACCGACCCGTCACGAGACGCAAGCGGAGTACGAACGGCAGTCGCGCCTCCCGAAGGAGGCACCGACGCCGGCGGACGACGACCACGACCTGCTCAGCGGCAGCGTGCTCATCAAGGTCCCCGCGGTGCGGGGCGCCGGCCGCCACGAGGCGCGGGCCGGCACGCACGACCGCAGCTACTGACGAGCAGCGCGCGTCAGCGCGTCGTGAGCTCCTGGTAGTCCGGGTGCCGCTCGATCCACGCGGCGACGTAGCTGCACTGCGGCACGACCCGCAGTGATCCCGAGCGCACGTCGTCCAGCGCGTGCTCGACGAGGATCGACGCGTGCCCACCGCCGCGGTGCGCGGGGTCCACCTCGGTGTGGACGAAGCGGATCTCGTCGCCGTCGACCTCGTACGCTGCGAAGCCGATCACCTCGCCGTCCTCGATGAGGGAGTACTGCCGCTTGTCGGTGTCGTTCCGGACCTCGGGTGCTGCCATGGCGACGACGCTACGCCGCGTCCGGCCGCGGAGCCTGAGCGGCACCTCGGGCGCACCGTGCACCAGAATGGTCGCGTGCACAGCGGAGACGATCGCGGCCCGGACCGGGTGGTCCTCGGCGACAACCTCGACGTGCTCCCGACCCTCGCGGACGGCTCGTTCACGCTCGTCTACCTCGACCCGCCGTTCAACACCGGCCGCTACCAGCGCCGGCACGCGAGCGCCGCGGTTCGCGAGTCGGCAACGGGCGAGCGCCGCGGCCGCCGCGAGACCGTCACCGGCTTCCGGGGCAGCACCTACGAGCGGGTCCGCGGCGACCTGATGCGGTTCGACGACCGGTTCGAGGACTACTGGTCGTTCCTCGAGCCCCGGCTGCTCGAGGCGTGGCGGTTGCTCGCCGAGGACGGCACCCTGTACCTGCACCTCGACTACCGCGAGTCGCACTACGCCAAGGTCCTGCTCGACGCCCTGTTCGGCCGTGACGCGTTCCTCAACGAGATCGTCTGGGCGTACGACTTCGGCGCGAAGTCGCGGTCGCGCTGGCCCACGAAGCACGACACGATCCTGGTCTACGTGAAGGACCCGGCGCGGTACCACTTCGACTCCGAGGCCGTCGACCGCGAGCCGTACATGGCGCCCGGGCTCGTCACGGCCGAGAAGCGCGAGCGGGGCAAGCTCCCGACGGACGTCTGGTGGCACACGATCGTCTCGCCGACCGGCCGCGAGAAGACGGGCTACCCGACGCAGAAGCCCGAGGGCGTGCTGCGGCGCATCGTGCAGGCATCCTCGCGAGAAGGCGACTGGGTCCTCGACTTCTTCGCCGGCAGCGGCACGACCGGTGCGGTCGCGCAGGCGCTCGGGCGACGGTTCGTCCTGGTCGACGACAACCCGGTCGCCGTGGACGTGATGCGCCGTCGACTGCCGACGGCGTCGTTCGACGTCGTGGAACCGCCCGCCGCCTCCGCGATCTGACGCGGGGACGACGGGCGGGTCCGTCGGGTGGTCGGTTACTCGGCCGAGTGGCGGCCGTGCGCGTGGTCGTCCGGCCTGGAGGCGCGGCTCGGGTCCGCCGCGTCCGCTGCGGTCGTCTCCGGGGTCGCGTCGACGGGCGTCGCAGCCGCGTGTGCGGCTCGGGTCCGGATCGCGCCGGTGGTGACCGGCGGCTCGTCGACCGGCGCGGCGGCGGAGTGCGCCCCGTGCGTGGTCGCGTCCGGCAGGGGCGCACGGGTCCCTTCGATCGACACGGTGTCGTTCCCCGTCCGTCCCGTCCCGACGGCGGAACCGGCGGAGCGGGGCTGCGACGGCACGTCCGGCGAGGTCGGGACGATCGCCATCGACCCCGTGTCCGGGGAGACGAGCGAGCCCGTGCCGGAGGCGGCGTTCTGCGCGTCGACGGTGAGCCGGTCGGTATCGGCCTTGTCCGACGCGGCCTTCTCGGTGTTCGCACGGTCGGTGTTCGCCTGCTCCTGCAGCGCGGACACCTTGCGGAGCGGCGGCACCCGGAAGAACCAGGTGAGCACGAACGCGAGCAGGATCACCGCCAGGCCGACCCAGTAGACGACGACGGCCGAGTCGCTGAAGCCGACGAGGAACGGACGGGTGAGTCGCTTGTCCGCACCGTTCAGGAACGAGGTGTCGCTCGTCGACGAGCTGGAGGACGAGTTCGCCGCCGAGTCACCGCTCTTCAGCTGCTTGATCAGGGTCGGTGCGACCTCGTCGACGACGTTCTGCCGCTGGTCGGCGTTGGAGTAGTCGACCTGGAGCGTGCCGTCCACGACGTCGGCCTTCGCCTTCGACGCTGCGGTCTCGAGCGCCTGCTGCTCGGCGGCGGGCTTCGCGGCCGCGACCCGCTCGGCGATGACCGAGTCGGCCGATGCTGCCGGGACCCGACCGGCGGCGACCTGTGCCTGCACCGCCGCGGTGACCTGCTTCGTGACGGCGGCGTCCGCGGCCTCCTTGGCCTGCACGGCGCCCTTGTTCAGGCCGTCCTGCACGTTCTGCTGCACCGGGTCGACGATCTTGTTCCAGATCTGGTCCATGACGCCCTTGTTGTCCGCGGCGTTCGCGACGGAGGGCGTCAGGGCGGCGTTCAGTGCGGGCTTGAGGTCGCTCTCGTTCTGCATCGCCGTCGTGATGTTCGTCGGCATGAGCGTGAAGAGGACGGAGAGGAGCACGGCCGTGCCCATCGTGCCGCCGATCTGGCGGAAGAACGTGGCCGCACTGGTGGCGACACCGATGTCCCGCGGGCTGACGGAGTTCTGCGCCGCCAGGGTCAGCGTCTGCATGAGCTGCCCGAGCCCGAGGCCGATGCCGAACATGCCGAGCATGAGGAACCAGAGCGGGCGGTCGGCGGTCAGGAAGGTGAGGACGGTGAACCCGATCGCGGTGAACGCCGTACCGGTGATCGGGAAGACCTGGTAGTTCCCGGTCCGGGAGATGATCTGACCCGAGGCGATCGACGAGATCATCAGACCGAGGACCATCGGGAGCATCGCGAACCCGGATTCGGTCGGCGTGACGCCCTTCACGATCTGCAGGTAGAGCGGGATGGTCAGCATCGCGCCGAACATGCCGAAGCCGACGAGCACGGAGAGCACCGCGGACATCGAGAACACCCGCGACCCGAAGAGCTTGAGCGGGAGGATCGCGTCGTCCTTCATTGCGCGCTCGACGAGGATGAACGCGATCAGACCGGCCGCGCCGATGCCGTAGCAGGCGAAGGCGCCCGCGGAGCTCCAGCCCCACTCGCGGCCCTGCTCGGCGATGAGCAGCAGCGGCACGAGGGTCACGATGACGAGGGTCGCGCCCCACCAGTCGATGCGCGGCTTGCCCCGGTTGCCGAACTTCGGCAGGTGCAGGAACGTCAGCACCATGAACAGCGCGATGATGCCGATCGGGACGTTGATCAGGAAGACCCAGCGCCAGCCGGAGATGAAGAGCAGCTCGCCCGAACCGGCGAAGACACCGCCGACGAGCGGACCGATCACCGAGGAGATGCCGAACACGGCGAGGAAGTAGCCCTGGTACTTCGCGCGCTCGCGCGGGGCGAGCATGTCGCCCATGATCGCGAGGGGGAGCGACATCAGACCACCGGCACCGAGGCCCTGCAGCGCGCGGAACCCGGCGAGCATGAGCATCGAGGTGGAGAACGACGCCGCGAACGACCCGACGATGAAGATGCCGATCGCCGTGAGGAACAGCGGGCGCCGGCCGAAGATGTCGGACAGCTTCCCGTAGATCGGCGTGGTGATCGTCGAGGCGATGAGGTAGCCGGTCGTCACCCAGGCCTGCTGGTCGAGGCCGTGCAGGTCGTCGCCGATGGTGCGGATCGCGGTACCGACGATCGTCTGGTCGAGGGCGCCGAGGAACATGCCGGCCATCAGGCCGTAGATGACCAGCAGGATCTGCCGGTGGCTCATCACGGCGTTCGACGACGTTGTGGGTGCCGCGGGTGCGGTCGCGGTCTGGGTCATGTGCAGGATCTCCCGAAAACTTTGCGCTGGCTGCAAAGTTACATCTGCCGCAAGGTGGCTGGTCACGCCGGGGAGGGTTCCTGAGTGGATCGGCAGCACCGGCGCCGGAACAGTAGGGTCGCGGTCATGAGCACGCCCGACGCCGTCACAGTACGCCCGAGCGTCCTGTCGGGTTCCCGCCCGGCGATCATCGTGCTGCCGGGTGGTGGCTACGAGGAGCACGGACGGGCGAGCTCGGAGCCGATGGCCGACTGGTTCGCCGGGATCGGCGTGCACGCGTTCCTGTTCCGCTACCCGCTCCGGACGCCGGACACCTCCGGACCGCTGCACCCGGCGCCGATCGAGGCGACCCGCCGGGTGTTCGACTGGCTGCGGGCTGGTGCCCCGGGCGCCGGCGTGACGGTCGACACCGGTCGGGTCGGGGTCGTCGGGTCGAGCGCCGGCGGTCACCTGGCGGCGAGCCTGGCGAACGGCATCGACGACCCCGCCCTCGACCGTCCGGACTTCTGCGTCCTGAACTACCCGGTGATCAGCATGGAAGCGCCGACGCGGCCGCGGCCCGTCGTGGGGCTCCTCGGGGACGCGCCGACCTGGCGGGAGCGACGTGCACTGTCGATGGAGACCCGGGTGGATGCCCGCACCCCGCCGACGTTCGTGTGGACGACCGCCGACGACCGGATCGTCCGGGCGACCAACGCACTGGCGTACGCCGACGCCCTCGTCCGGAACGAGGTCGACGTCGAGGTGCACGTCTTCCCGCACGGCAGGCACGGGCTCGGGACAGCCGTGCGCGAGCCGCACACGTCGCAGTGGACGCGGCTCTGCGAGAACTGGCTGCGGTACCAGCGCGTGCTGACCGACTGAGGCGATCCGTGCCTCCAGGCCCTAGCGTGGGTGCGATGACGACGACGCTCGACGACGAGATCGCCCGCACCGTGCGCGGCGCGGCAGACCGTGTCCGTACCGCGCTCGGGACGGAGATCGGCGACCGCGTCGACCGCGCGCTCCGCCGGACGCTCACCGACACCATCACCGTGGACGACGACGGCGCGTTCGTCATCACCGGCGACATCCCGGCGATGTGGTTGCGCGACTCGACGACCCAGATGACCCCGTACCTGCGCCTCGTGGGGGAGTCCCCGGCCCTCGCCGGCGTGCTGTGGGCCGTCGTCGCCCGGCAGTTCCGGCTCATCGAGCACGACCCGTACGCGAACTCGTTCAACCGCGAACCGAGCGGTGCGCACTACGACGACCACGACCTCAACGCCGACCCGCTCGTCTGGGAGCAGAAGTACGAGGTCGACAGCCTGGCCTACCCGGTGACGTTCGCGCACGCGCTCTGGCGTGCCACCGGGTCGACCGCGGTGCTCGACGACCGGGCGCAGCGGGTGTTCCGGACGATCGTCGCCCAGTGGACCGCGGAGCAGGACCACGACCGGTCGCCGTACCGGTTCGTGCGACCCGGGGCGATCGCGACCGAGACGCTCGCGCGGGACGGTCGCGGCACGCCGGTGGCCGTCACGGGGATGACGTGGAGCGGCTTCCGGCCCTCCGACGACGCGTGCACGTACGGGTACAACGTCCCGGCGAACCTGTTCGCGGCGCAGGCGCTGCTCGCGATCGCGGCGATCGCGCGGTCGGTGTGGGACGACGGCGGACTCGCTGCCGACGCGGATGCGCTCCGGGCGGCGATCCTGGACGGTGTGTCCCACCACGGGATCGTTCCAGGCCCGGACGGTGCGCCCGTGTACGCGTACGAGGTGGACGGACTCGGCGGGGTGCTGCTGATGGACGACGCGAACACCCCGTCGCTGCTGTCCCTGCCGCTCGACGCGCCCGACGTCGTGGACCGGTCGGTGTGGGAGGCGACCCGGTCGTTCGTGACCTCGCCGGCGAACCCGTACTGGTACTCCGGCTCGGTCGCGTCCGGGATCGGGAGCCCGCACACGCTGCCGCGCCGGGTGTGGCCGATCGCGCTGGCGGTCGAGGGGCTCGTCTCGACGTCGTCCGCACGGCGGCGGGAGCTGCTCGACCTGCTCGTGGCGACCGACGCCGGCACCGGGGACATGCACGAGTCGTTCGACGTCGACGACCCGACGCAGTACTCCCGCCCGTGGTTCTCGTGGGCCGACGCGATGTTCTGCGAGCTGGCGCTGGCGGCGGCTACCGACTAGCGTTCGGCGGCCTGTTCCAGGGCCGTCTGGAAGCGCTCGTCGATCTCGATCCGCATCGCGCCGGACTCCTCGTCGAAGCCGGACACCGCGCTGACCTGCCCGTTCCGCGAGAAGAACAGCAGCGGACTGAGCTGACCGCCCGGCAGCCCGCGGTCGGTGCTGGTGAGGACCTGCAGCAGCATCCCCGCGAGCGTCTGCACCGCCTGGATGCTGTCCGCGTCGCGGATCGGTGCCGCGAGCAGCAGGTGCCGGTGCGGGATCGCGAAGACGGTGCCGAACGGTGCGGCGCCGAACAACGCGGGCAGGTTCACCGCCTTCGACGCCACGAACAGCGACTCGCCCTCGACGACGAACACCCCCGGCGCGATCTCGGCGTGGCCGTCCACCGGTTCGTCGTCGGTGTTGAGCTGGCCGATGGCGAAGAGCTCGTCGATGCCGAGCGCGAGCTTCGGCAGCGACGACGCCGAGAGGGTGCTCACCATCGTCGGGTAGTCGACGCACAGGCCGAGGACGAGCCCGGGCGCGAAGGGGCGCGCGTACGACAGGTCGGCCGGGTCGGACGGGGTCCCGCTGTGCTCCGACAGGATCCGCATCCGAATCCGTGCGCGGAGTTCGTCGGCAGACAGCTCCTCGGGCGCGGGTTCGCTGTACGCCTGGATCATCCGGTCGAAGTGGTCCGCGACCAGGTCGGCCTGCACCGCCGGGGACTCCCCGTGCACCTGCGACGCGAGGTTCTCGAGCAGGAACACCCGGCCGTCGGTGCCCACCAGGCGAGCGTGCTCACCGGGCGGGACCTCGACGGTGGTCTCCATCCCGCGCTCGGCGAGGGCCCGCTGGGCGAGCACGACGAGCGTCGGCGCCGATCCCTCGGGCTTCTTCCGTCCGAACCACCCCATGCGCGTGGCGGTGTCAGGCGCCGAGGGCGGCGTCCACGATCTCCTTGGCCTCGCGCTGCACCTGTTCGAGGTGCTCCTGCCCGACGAAGCTCTCGGCGTAGATCTTGTAGACGTCCTCGGTGCCGGACGGTCGGGCCGCGAACCACGCCTTGTCGGTCACGACCTTCACGCCGCCGACGGCCGCGTCGTTGCCCGGGGCCTTCGACAGCTTCGCCGTGATCGGGTCGCCCGCGAGGGTCTCCGCCGTGATCGCGTCGCCGTCGAGCTTCGACAGGCGTGCCTTCTGCTCCTTGCTCGCCGCGGCGTCGACACGCTGGTAGACGGGGTCGCCGAAGCGTTCGGTCAGCTCGTCGTACAGCTGCGACGGGGTCTTGCCCGTGACGGCGATGATCTCCGACGCGAGGAGCGCCAGGATGATGCCGTCCTTGTCGGTCGTCCACGCCGTGCCGTCCTTGCGGAGGAACGACGCCCCCGCGGACTCCTCGCCGCCGAACGCCACCGAGCCGTCGATCAGACCGGGCACGAACCACTTGAAGCCGACCGGGACCTCCCAGAGGCGGCGGCCGAGCGACTCGGCGACCTTGTCGATGATGCTCGACGACACCAGGGTCTTGCCGACGGCCGCGTCCTCGCGCCAGGCCGGACGGTGCGCGTAGAGGTACTCGATCGCCACGGCGAGGTAGTGGTTCGGGTTCATCAGGCCGCCGTCGGGCGTGACGATGCCGTGCCGGTCGGAGTCCGCGTCGTTGCCCGTCAGGACGTCGAACTCGTCCTTCCGCGCCACGACGGACGCCATCGCGCTCGCGCTCGACGGGTCCATCCGGATCTTGCCGTCCCAGTCGAGCGTCATGAACGACCACGTCGGGTCGACGTCCGGGTTCACCACGGTCAGGTCGAGCCCGTAGTGGTCGCGGATGCGGTTCCAGTACGGCAGCGACGCGCCACCGAGCGGATCGGCGCCGATCTTGACGCCCGCACGCTTGATCGCGGCGATGTCGATGATGTTCTCGAGGTCCGCGACGTAGTTCCCGAGGAAGTCGTACCGGTCCGGCGAGGCCTGCTCGGTGCGCTGCACCTCGGCGTTGCCACCGGAGATGATCGCGTTCGCGCGGTCGGCGATCCAGCTCGTGGCGTCGCTGTCGGCGGGGCCGCCGTGCGGCGGGTTGTACTTGAAGCCGCCGTCGCGGGGCGGGTTGTGGCTCGGGGTGATGACGATGCCGTCCGCCGTGTCGCTGTGGCCGGCCTTGTTGTAGGCGATGATCGCGTGGCTCAGCGCCGGGGTCGGCACGTAGCCGTTCTCGCTGTCGGCCAGGACGTGCACGCCGTTCGCGGCCAGGACCTCGAGCGCGGTGCGCTCCGCCGGACCGGACAGCGCGTGGGTGTCGCGCCCGATGAACAGCGGACCGTCGGTGCCCTGCGCGGTGCGGTACTCGACGATCGCCTGCGTGATCGCGGCGATGTGGGTGTCGTTGAACGCGGAGTCCAGGGACGAACCACGGTGGCCCGAGGTGCCGAACACGACCTTCTGCTCGGGGACCGAGACGTCCGGCACGCGCTCGTGGTAGGCGGCGATGAGGGCGTCGAGGTCGACGAGGTCGTCTGCAGTGGCGGGGGTGCCGGCGCGGTCGTTCATGGGTCCATCCTGGCATCGCGGGGCTCGGGGCGCTCAGGGTCGCGTCGGGGTGCGCGTACGGGGCGACGGTGCGGGTGTGGGCGCGGGGTGCGCGCTTGTGCGCACTATGACGACATCTGCGCGTGGTGGACCGTGCGCACTCGTCGTCCCGGTGAGCAGTCGCCGGCGAGACCGCGGTATCCGGCATGTCACCGGCCGGGGCTAGGGTGGATCGCATCTGGCCGTGGTCCGAGACGGACTGGAGGCGGGCCTCCAGTCCGTCATGCTCGGTCGCCACCCGCGGTCGGCACAGTTCTCGACCATGCTTCGATATTGTCCGGATCGATACCCGCACTACGAAGTTTCCACTGCGTACCCGACGCCCTGAGGAGGAATGATGACTGCACGAAATCCGAAGGCGATTGCCCCCGTGTTCAGTGGATTCGCGGGTGGATATTTCGAGATGGATTGGCGAGACGAGTACTCATCTGTCGCAGAGATCTACGATGCGGCACTCGGCAACATGCCCACTCGCTGGCTCGAGGAACTACGAAACGACGTGATCACGCTCGTGCGGCTGTTTCCAAGCGACTCAGAGGTGCAGCTTCTCCTCGAGGCCACTGGCGCGGACCTTGACCCCTTCGAGGATACGGGATTGACACCGAGCGCTTGGATCGAGAACCTCTCGTAGTGGATATCGCCCGATTGGCAGGAAGGTGACACGGTATGGGTCGGCGTGGTTCGCCATCACCGAGCGGGCGAACGCCGCAGATCGAAAAGAAGTGATTCACTTGGAAGCGTCGCCCCAGTACCCCGCCTTCGATGCGCTCATGGGCGGTGCCTTCAATCAAGACTGGAAAGACGAGTGGTCTTCCGTTGATGAGGTCTTGACTGAAGCTCTTGATGATTTTCCGGCAACTCGGCGCGCGCTACTGACCGAGCTTCTCCAAATTCGGGAAAGGTGTTCGGAGGCCGACGTGGTGAACTTGTTGGAATCGATGGGTAGTGGCTTCCGGCCGGACGTTGATGCGAAGGTGAGCGCTCTCGGTTGGGTTGACCGTCTCGTCCGACGCATCAACGCACACGACGCTGATGTGTGAACAGCAGAACCAGCGGCGAGACGCCGAGCGCCGATGAATTCAGGGCGAACTCTGGCCCGTTCATCGAGCATGCATGTCTTTGAAGTGGAACACGCGGATGCGGATTGAGTCCGCCCGGATGACGGACGTAGTAGCGGAATGACGTCAGCACAGCTCATGGCAGCGGCCGACCAGCTCGGACCGGTCACATTGGACGCAGCGTCCATCACGGATGAACACGGGTTCGCGGACGGCAACCTCCTGTCGGACTGGGCGCGAGCAGCGGTACCTGCTCCACCTCGAGTTGTTTGTCAGCGAGCACTCTTCGCTCTCGCTGTTCCGAACCTTCGGAGTGCACTGGTGCGGGTCGGGATGCATGTCTGGCTGCGCTACCGAGACACCACGGCCAACCCGGTAGTTCATTGGAGGTTCCCCGCGGAGCTCAACCCTCCGGCCGAGTTCGAGAACGTCGTTGTCGTCGTGGAAGGAAAGGACGTGGCTGACGCCTTGATCCGGCAGGCCGAAGCGCTGTTGCCTCCCGCCGAGGATGTCCTCGGGGTGGAAGCGCTGCGGGGCGACCGATCTGGGGTCGCCGTGCGCTTGCGCCGCGAGGATGATCGCTTCGAGTCTCGTTCCCGGCAAGAGGTCCTGGCCTGGATGCTCGGACTCGATGAGCCCGTCACGGAATCCGTCGAACCAGACGCCGTGACGATTGCCTGTTTCGGCGACCACGACGAGGTGGTCCGGGCGCTCGTGACCGCTGATTCCTGGCAGCGGCGTGCGGTGTTGCGGAGTGAATTGTTCGCCCACCTCGACGAGGTTGCTCTGGAGCGCGCGCCAGCGGCTCCGACGTGGAATGCGTTCACGGACGCGCTCGACCACGCGGGAATCGTCTGGGAAGGCGGCGATCGACAGGAGGATCCGTGCGGAGATCGAGCGACCATCGACCGCATCGATCTTGGCGAAGGGATAGCCCACCGGTTTCTCATGTGGGAGTTCCCGTACAACGACGAGCCGCCGGGATGGCTCGGTGACTGCGCTCCGTCCACGCAGGCTCGATTCCTGCACGCCCTCGAGTGGGCGCAGCGTCATCCTGACGAGTGGTCGCCGCAGCTCATCCAGCATCCGATGGCGAAGCGCCAGCCATGGGGGCCACGACTCGATTGGTGAACAGAGCGAGCGGCCGCCCACACCGGGTCGAAAGGGGGACAACCCGGGTCGGACGACCGCTCGCGGTCTGGGGGAGTACGTCAGGCGGTACGGAACGATCCCGTCGCCGTGCGCAGCGACCCGGTCGCCGTGCGCGTCGAGGACGTCGCCGTGCCGGGCCGACGGAACTGCGTGTCGACGAACCGACCGAGCGCACGCCCGATGCCGGTTCCGGTGTAGCTGCCGACCGGTCGCCATGCCGCGTCGACCGCGTAGGCACCGATCTCGTCGCGTGCTTCGAGGCCGGTCACGTAGGCGCCGCCCAGGGGGTTCTGACGGTTCTGCATGGGTGCTCCTCGTCGTCGTGCCGAGGGTCGTCGGTCACCGGGCCGGCGACCACGACTCCGTCGGCCTGATGACGTTGAGCCTACCGTGTTCTTTTGCATGATGCAAAGAAAGGAAACCTCAGGCGACGAGCTCGCAGAACGTCCGGCCGCTCGCGGTCCAGCTCTGTCGGGCGACGAGGCCCACCGACTCGGCGTGGTCGAGCAGTGCGTCGACACCGACCTCGGCCCAGGGGAACCCCTCGCTCTGGTGGCCGTCGGAGTCCACGACGCGGGCGGTGTAGACCCGGTCGGCGCTCCGGTCGACGTGGGTCTCGACGACGATGCGTCCACCGACCCGGACGATCTCGGCGCAGCGGGCGAGCAGTGCTGCGGGGTCGCCGCCGATGCCGATGTTCCCGTCGATGACGAGCGCGGTGTCCCAGTGGCCCTCGTCGGGGACCTCGTCGAAGACGGACCCCTGCAGTGCCGTGCCACCGGAGCGCTGCGCGATCGCGACGGCATCGGCGGAGACGTCCACGCCGAGCGCCGGGATCCCGAGGGTCCGTGCGGCGACGAGCATCCGGCCCGGACCGCAACCGATGTCGATCACGGGACCGTCGACGCCGTCGAGCAGCGATCGGTCGACCCGGTCGGCGGCGGCGCTCCACCGTCCGACGTCGAGCGTCACGGCGGAACCCGGGCGCGAGGTGTCGGTGAGTCGGATCCGGCCGTCGGTGCGGAGGGCTCGTGCGTACGGCTCGCCGCCACCGGCGCCGAAGGAAACCGGGGCTTCCATGGTCATGATCGAATCCCTCCGGTTGTGGCGAACGATGACGGAGCGGACGTCGCCCCCGCCGAGGACTCCTCCGCCTGCAGCGCCCGCGCGAACCGGGAGTCCGGCACGAGTTCGGCGACGCGCTCGGCATCGGGCACGGTGTCGACGTCGAGCAGGGTCTCGAGCGTGCCCACGTCGAGCCCGGCCCCGGTCAGCCGAGCGAACTGGACCGCACCCGTGTCGTCTTGCGACATCGGCACGCCGCGCAGCAGGTGCCCGGTCGGCTCGCGGATGTACAGCGACCAGAAGCCGCCGTCCTCAGCGGGCCCGAACCAAGCGCCCCGCTCAGGGTCGTCGAACACCGGGGCGAGCGCCTCGGCGGAGACCTGGGGCGTGTCCATGCCGACGAGCAGCAGGGGGCCGTCGATCGCGTCGAAGAGGAACCCGAGCCGCTCGTCGAGGCCACCACCGGGCTGGAGCAGCACGTCGAAGTCGTCGGCGCCGTCAGGGAGGACGTCGCCGTCGAAGAACAGCACGCGGCGGGCGGCGGGGAGTGCAGCAACGGTGGCGAGCGTGTCCGCGAGGCTGGCGGCAGCGACCCGCGCCGCCCCCGACGGGGTGAGTGCCGGCGTGAGCCGGGTCTTCACCTTGCCCGGCAGGCACTCCTTGGCGACCACGGCCACGGTGATGTCGATCACGACCGGACCCCCTCGGTCGCGGCCGATCCGACCGGACCGGCCGTCTCGACCGGACCAGCCGTCTCGACCGGACCGGCCGCCTGGCGGACCGTAGCCGGTGCGCCCATGGTGCGTCGTGCCTCCAGGCGGTACTCGCGCAGGAGACGCGACATGTCCTTGACGGCGTTGACGGTGCCGCGGAGCGTGCCCGTGACCTTGCTGTCACCGATGCGCTGTGCGTACCCGATGTCGGACTCGTCGACGCGCCACCCGGCCGCGTGCGCGGCGAGGACCATCTCGAGCGGGTAGCCGCTGCGGCGGTCCCGCAGGTCGAGGGCGACGAGGTCCTCGCGACGCATGACCCGCATCGGACCGAGGTCACGGAGGCGGTAGCCAGTCGCACGGTGCATGAGCACGGCGAGGACGCGGTTCGCGAAGCGTGCGTGCGGTGCCCAGGCGCCGGGTGTGGTCGGGACGCGTCGGCCGAGGGCGAGGTCGGTGTGCCCGGTCGCGACGCGCGCGACGAGCGGGACGAGTTCGGCGGGGTCCATCGAGGCGTCCGCGTCGCAGAACGCGACGTACTCGGCGGTCGCGGCGGCGACGCCGGCGGCGCAGGCCGAGCCGAAGCCCTTGACCGGTTCGGTGACGACCGTCGCGCCGTGGGCGCGGGCGACGTCGGCCGAGCCGTCGGTCGATCCGTTGTCGACGACGATCGCGCGGTAGCCGCGGGGGAGTCGGCCCAGCACCTCGGGGAGGGCGTCCGCCTCGTCGAGACAGGGCAGGATCACGTCGACGTTCATGGCATCCATTCGGCGCCGGGCGCCGGATCGACTGGTCGCGGCGTGCTCCGCGTGTGTCGCCGCGTCGGTGCGGTCGGTCTCGTCGGCCGGCTGTCGATCCATGCCTACGACACAACACGGAACCGTGCGGCGGGGTACAGGTTCGGTGTCCCCCGCTGGTCGTTCCGCGCACTCGCGCGGTGCCGTCACCCGCGAACGGGGGACACGCGCGTCGGTCAGTGCGGGGACCAGAACGATGGTCACCGCCTGACCGTCGGTGCCTCGCCAGCCAGGTGGTGCTTCGCTCGCGCGAGACACCGCCCCGCCCGCGACACACCCTCGTGCCGGCGAGACACCGCCGCATCCGGCGGCGTCTCACCGATCGAGCGGCGTCTCGCCGGTCGAGCGGCGTCTCGCCGGCCCCGCGGCGTCACGTCGGATCGAGACGAGCCCGCCCGAAGGCCCCTACTGCACGGCGGCGCGCAGCGGCGCGGTCGCGAACTCGCGCATGCCGCGTTCGAAGTCGACCTCGGCCCGCCAGCCGAGCTCCGACGCGATCCGGTCCGACGACGCCGTGACGTGCCGGACGTCGCCGAGCCGGTACTCGCCCGTCACGACCGGCTGCGGGCCCTCTGGTCCGGCGATCGCGGCGGCCATCTCGCCGATCGTGTGCACGACACCGGACCCGACGTTGTAGGCGCGGAACGTCTCCGGCGTCAGCTCGGCGGTCGCGGCGATGGAAGCGGCGTTCGCTCCGGCGACGTCCTCGACGTGCACGAAGTCGCGACGCTGACGGCCGTCCTCGAACACGCGAGGTGCCTCGCCGCGGGCCAGTGCCGAGCGGAACAGTGACGCGACACCGGCGTAGGGGGTGTTCGCGGGTATGCCCGGACCGTAGACGTTGTGGTAGCGGAGCGCGACCGCGCGACCGCCGGTGGCACGGGCCCACGACGACGCGAGGTGCTCCTGAGCGACCTTCGTCTGCGCGTACACGTTGCGCGGGTCGAGCGCCGCGGACTCGTCGATGAGACCCGGCAGGAGCGGCTGGCCGTCGTCGCCGATCGGGTCGAAGCGTCCGGCGTCGAGGTCCTCGCGGCGACGTGCCGGCGGTCGGACGGGGGTGCCCGCCGCCGTCGTGTACGCACCCTCGCCGTAGACGACCATCGAGCTCGCGACCACCAGACGACCGATGCCGTGGCGGTCCATGCCGGCGAGCACGTGCGCGGTGCCGGCGTCGTTCGAGGACACGTAGTCCGGGGCGTCCTGGAAGTCGACACCGAGCCCGACCTTGGCGGCCTGGTGGCAGACGACGTCGACCCCGTCGAGGGCGGCGTCGAGGGCGACCCGGTCGCGGACGTCGCCGTGCACGAACTCGATGCCCTGCTGCTGGTGCGCGGTGACGATCTCGGCGGGGTCGCCGTGCACGTCGTCGCGGAGGGAGTCGAGCACCCGGACGTCGTACCCGTCGGCGCGCGCGCGGCGGACGATGGCGGAGCCGATGAACCCGGCGCCGCCGGTGACGAGCAGGCGGGTCACGCGGTGGCTCCCGTCGCGGCGAGCGCGCTCGCGCTGGCCTCGGCCGGGACGAGCTCGCGCGGGCTGTAGTCGTCCGGGATCGCGCCGACGATCGAACCGATGGCGCGGACGATGACCTCGTTCGCGCGGGCCAGGCGCTCCATCACGAGTGCGTGCGTGACCGGGGTCTCGCTGGCTGCTGCTGCTGCTGCTGCCTCGTCCTCGCTCGGGTCCAGGCCGGCGTCGGCGTCCGTCACGAAGGACAGGTTCACGGTGCCGATGCCGAGCTCGGCGGCGAGCGGGACCTCGGGCGTCATGGTCATGTTGATCGTGTGGCCGCCGGCCTCGCGCATCCACACGGACTCCGCACGGGTCGAGAACCGCGGCCCCTGGATCACGACGCAGGTCCCCGTCGGCCGGAACGGCACGTCGAGCTGCGCGAGCGCGTCGACCGCGACACCGCGCAGCACGGGGTCGAACGGGTCGGCGAACGACAGGTGCTGGACGGCGTCCTCGAAGAAGGTGTCCGCGCGGCCCCACGTGCGGTCGATGAGCTGGTCGGTCACCACGAAGGTCCCCGGTGCGTAGTCGGGGTGCAGGCCGCCGACGGCGCTCGACGAGACCACGGCCCGGACGCCGAGCGACCGCAGGGCCCACAGGTTCGCGCGGTGGTTGATGCGGTGCGGGGCGACGGAGTGCGCACGGCCGTGGCGGGTGAGGAACGCGACGCGCTTGCCCGCCATCGTGCCGATGCTGATGGGACTCGACGTGGGGCCGAAGGGGGTGTCGACGTCGATCTCGTCCGCGGTGCCGGCTTCGAACAGCTCGTAGAGGCCCGAACCCCCGATCACCCCGATGCGTGTCTCGTCCACAGCTCCGGTCGTGGTCACGTCGTTCTCCACAGGTCCTCCGAATGGTCCTCGGCGCGTTCTGCGCGCTCGTTACGCTACTGAAGCCGCCCCCGGACGAACCGGGAGCGGGCACTTCTCACCTGTTCGGAGGCACACGTGCGAACGATCGGTCAGCACCGCGACGAGATCGCGGCCCTCGTCGCACCGGTCCTGTCCGGCAGACGGCGGTCCGGACTGGAGGCACGGGTCGTCGACGACCTGGCGACCGGGGCCGGCGCCGGACGGGGTCACCGCGTGCTCGGACGGGCCGTCGTCGCACCGGTTCCCCTGCCGCCGTTCGACAACAGCCAGATGGACGGCTTCGCCGTCCGTGCCGCCGACGCCGGGCGCACGCCCCGGGTGGTCGCCCCGATCCCGGCGGGGGCGATGCCGCCGCCGTTGGAACCGGGTGCCGCGGCGCCGATCATGACCGGGGCGCGCATCCCGCTCGGCGCCGACGCGGTGTTCCCGGTCGAGGCCACCGCGGTCGGCGCGTTCCCCGCGGCGTTGGGGCTCGACCAGGTCACGGTGCCGGACGACCTCGCGGCGGGGACCTTCATCCGGGCGACCGGCACCGACCTGCCGAGCGGGGGCGAACTCGCTCCGGCCGGCGCTGCCGTGACCCCCGCGTTGCTCGGCACGCTCGCCGCTGCCGGGGTCACGTCGGTCGACCTCGTCCGGCAGCTCCGCGTCCTCGTCGTGTCCACCGGGTCCGAACTCCAGGGCGCCGGCGACGCCACGATCGGCGACGCGAACGGCATCGCGCTGCGGGCGGCGCTCGCCGAGGTCGGGGTGGCCTCACGGTCCGTCCGGGTGCCGGACGACGACACGACGTTCGTCGCAGCGCTCGACGCGGCCGTGGGGGACTGGGCCGACCTCGTGCTCACCACGGGTGGCATCAGTGCCGGGGCGTACGAGGTCGTGCGCCAGGCCCTCGAACCCCGCGGGCTCGCGGTGACACCGGTCGCGATGCAGCCCGGCGGTCCGCAGGCGTTCGGCACGGTCGAACTCGCCGGGCGTCCCGTCCCGGTGGTGTCCTTCCCCGGCAACCCGGTGTCGGCCCTCGTGTCCTTCGAGGTGTTCCTCCGCCCGCTGCTGGCGGCCGATGCCGGACTCCCCGACGACCGTGTCGCCGAGGTACTGCCCGCAGCCGATGCCGCGACCTCACCGGAGGGCAAGCACCAGGTCCGGCGCGGCCGGGTCCAGGACGGCCGCGTGCACTTCGTCGGCGGCCCCAGCTCGCACCTCCTCGCGCACTACGCCACCGCCACGCACCTCGTCCACGTCCCGATCGGCACCGCCACGGTGGAACCCGGTGACCCGCTGACCGTCTGGAGCCTCCGTTGACCGAACCAGCACCCACCCCCGACGACCTCTCGCACGTCCGCGCCGACGGCAGCGCGCACATGGTCGACGTCTCCGAGAAGGACGTCACCGCCCGCTCGGCGACCGCGACGGCGACCCTCGTCACCCGGCCCGACGTCGTCGCACGCATCCTCGACGGGACGCTGCCGAAGGGCGAGGTCATCGGCACCGCCCGCATCGCGGCGATCATGGCGGTGAAGAAGACCTCCGACCTCATCCCGCTCTGCCACCCGCTGCCGATCGCGGGGGTCGAGGTCGACATCACCGGGAACGGCGACCGGGTGCTCGTCGAGGTGTCCGTGCGGACGACCTCACGCACGGGCGTCGAGATGGAGGCCCTGACCGGGGCGAGCGTCGCGGCGCTGACCGTGTACGACATGGTGAAGGCCGTCGACCGGGCGGCCACGATCACGGACGTCCGGGTGCTCGAGAAGCACGGTGGCCGTTCCGGGGACTGGAGCAACCGATGACCGCGCAGCCGACCAGGGGCCGAGCGGCCGTCGTCGTCGTGTCCACCCAGGCCGCCGCCGATCCCGCGCTCGACCGCACCGGGCCGGTCATCGCGGGCTGGCTCCGGGAACACGACCTCACCGTGGCGGAACCGATCATCGTGCCGGACGGCGGTCCGATCGCCGACACCGTCGCGGCCGAACTCCTCGCCGACGCCCGCGTCGTGATCACCACGGGCGGCACCGGGGTCACCCCGACCGACCGCACGCCCGAGGCCGTCGCACCGCTCATCGACCTCGAGCTCCCGGGCATCACCGAGGAGATCCGTCGTCGTGGGCTCACCGGCGCCGGCCCGACCGCCCTCCTCAGCCGCGGTGTCGCCGGGATCGCGACCGGCGGCGCGCTGCTGGTCACGCTGCCCGGGTCGCGCGGCGGCGTCGCGGACGGGCTCGCCGTCCTCGACGGACTGCTCGACCACGTGCTGGCGCAGGTGTCGGGCGAGGGGCACGCCCCGCGGAGCGCCTCGTGACGGACGCAGTGGCGGGCGCCGACCGGGTCGTGGTCGCCGACGTCGTCGACCGGACGATCACCGTCGACGAGGTCTCGACGGTCGTCGCCACCGACCAGGACGGCGCCGTCGTCACCTTCGCCGGGGTCGTCCGTGACCACGACGGCGGCAAGGGTGTGACCGCCCTCGAGTACGAACGGCACCCGAGCGCCGGCGCCGTCATCGCCGAGGTTGCCCGGACCATCGCCGAGGCCCACCCCGAGGTCCGCATCGCGGTGCTGCACCGGGTCGGGGCACTCGTCGTCGGGGACGTGGCGCTCGCCGCCGCGGTGTCGTCGCCGCACCGGGCCGAGGCCTTCGCAGCGTGTGGGGCCCTGGTCGACCTCGTGAAGGAGCGGGTGCCGATCTGGAAGCACCAGCAGTTCACCGACGGTTCCGACGAGTGGGTCGCCGCCCTCTGACCTGTACGACCGCGCAGCGGACCGTTGCCGGATCGCAACCACGGCACGCGTTCGGGGCGTAGCGCACGTTCGTAGGCGATCCATAGACTCGCTGCTCATGAGCGTGCTGCTGTACGGGGCGTCGATCGTCCTGCTGGTCTTCGCCCTGATCGACATCATCACCAAGAGCGACGACCAGGTCCGGGGCCTGCCGAAGTTCGCGTGGATCCTGATCTGCATCTTCCTGCCCGTCGTCGGCAGCATCGTGTGGTTCGCGGTCGGGCACGACTGGAGCCAGGGCGACCGGAACCACGGCCGCTACATCGAGCCCAGGCGTCACGAGGACCAGTACGCGAGTCTCGGTCACGCCCGCGCCGCCCACGGTGACAAGCGCGTGACCGGCACGGAGCAGGAGCTCGCCGAGCTCGAGCGTGAGATCGAGTACTGGGAGGCCCAGGCGCGACTGCGCCGTGCCAAGGAGGCCGCCGGCGAAGGCGAGTCGACCTCGGGGAGCTGACCCGCGCCTCCAGGCCGGTGCGCGCTGCGCGCCTGTGCGACGTGACCGGACCCGGGAAGACAACGCCGGTGTCGCACGACACCTGATCTGTCGTTCCCGCGCGTCGGCAACAGTTGCGTGCGCGCGGTTGCGACAACGCCGATGTCGTACGACGTCGGACCTGTCGTTCCGACTCGGCCCCCACCCCGCACCACCCGACTCGGCCCCCACCCCGCACCACGCACCGCCGCGCGCCGCCTACCCTTGACGGGTGGCTCATCTCCTCGGCGCCGAGAACCTGCATCTCGAGTTCCCCACCAAGGTCGTCTTCGACAGCGTCACCCTCGGCATCGACGAGGGTGACCGCATCGGCGTCGTCGGTCGGAACGGCGACGGCAAGTCGACCCTCCTCGCCCTGCTCGCACAGCGCCTCGAGCCGGACGGCGGCCGTGTCACGCACCGCCGCGGGCTGACGGTCGGGTACCTCGACCAGCGCGACATCCTGCCCGCGGGCGAGACCGTCGGCACCGTCGTCGTCGGCGACCTGGCCGAGCACGAGTGGGCCGGTGACCCGAAGATCCGCGACATCATCGGCGGCCTCGTGTCGGACATCCCGTGGGACGCGTCGGTCGACGACCTGAGTGGTGGGCAGCGGCGCCGCGTGGCACTCGCCCGCCTGCTGGTGGGGGACTGGGACGTGCTGTTCCTCGACGAGCCCACGAACCACCTCGACGTCGAGGGCATCCAGTGGCTCGCCGAGCACATCAACCGCCGGTGGTCGGCGAACCAGGGCGGCATGGTCGTCGTGACCCACGACCGGTGGTTCCTCGACGCCGTCTCGACCGACACCTGGGAAGTCCACGACGGTGTCGTCGACCCCTTCGAAGGTGGCTACGCGGCGTACATCCTGCAGCGCGTCGAGCGAGACCGGCAGGCAGCGGCGAGCGAGCAGCGCCGACAGAACCTGGCCCGCAAGGAGCTCGCGTGGCTCCGCCGCGGTGCCCCGGCCCGGACGAGCAAGCCGAAGTTCCGCATCGACGCGGCGAACGCCCTCATCGACGACGTACCGCCGATCCGCGACACGGTGGCGTTGGCGAGGACGGCGACCGCGCGACTCGGCAAGGACGTCGTCGACCTGCTCGACGTCAGCGTCTCGTTCGACGGCACGCGGATCCTCGACCGCATCGAGTGGCGGATCGCGCCGGGGGAGCGCACCGGCATCCTCGGCCCGAACGGTGCCGGCAAGTCGACGCTGCTCAACCTCGTGGCGGGCAAGCTCCAGCCGACGTCGGGCCGGGTGAAGACCGGCAAGACCGTGCAGATCGCCGTGCTCGACCAGCAGCTCGCCGACCTCGCGCAGTTCGCCGACGACCGGGTCCGCGAGGTCGTCGCCCGCAAGAAGACGAGCTACGTCGCGGACGGCAAGGAGATGACGCCCTCCCAGCTGCTCGAGCGGCTCGGCTTCACCTCGGCGCAGCTCTCCACGCCGGTCAAGGACCTGAGTGGTGGTCAGAAGCGCCGCCTGCAGCTCATGCTCATCCTGCTCGACGAGCCGAACGTGCTCATCCTCGACGAGCCGACGAACGACCTCGACACCGACATGCTCGCCGCCATGGAGGACCTGCTCGACACCTGGCCCGGCACCCTGCTGGTCGTGTCGCACGACCGCTACCTGCTGGAGCGCGTCACCGACCAGCAGTACGCCGTGCTCGGAGGGCACCTCCGGCACCTGCCGGGCGGCGTCGACGAGTACATGCGGCTCCGGTCGTCCGGCACCGGTGGCGGGACCGCATCGGCGGCTGCCGCCGCATCTGCCGGGAGGCCCGACACCGCCGGCGGGACCGGCTCGCCCGCCGCGGTGGCCGGGTCCAGTGCCGCCGGGTCCGGTTCCGGGTCTGCCGCGTCGTCGCTCTCCGGTTCCGATCGTCGGACGGCGGAGAAGGAGATGTCGGCGCTCGACCGTCGCATCGCGAAGGTCGGGGACGAGCGGAAGAAGCTCCTCGACGCGTTCGCGACCCACGACCAGTCGGACTACGCCGGTCTCGGGGAGCTGCAGTCGCGCCTGGCCGACCTGGAGGCCGAGGTCGAGCAGCTCGAGGAGCGCTGGCTCGAGGTCGCGGAGTTGCTCGGGGTCTGAGGCGGGGCGGCGCGGCGCGGCGCCGGGCGCGTTCGGGTTCCGCACAACCAAAGTCAACGCACACCGTGCGATTCCGTGGTGCCGCGTGACTTCGGTTGTGCGGCGGTCCTACGTCGACGCGGGCTTCGCGTCCTCGGGCGCGCCGCCGCCGGGGTTCGCGACGACCTCCCAGAGGTGGCCGTCCGGGTCCTGGAAGAAGCCGGACCACATGCCCCACGGACGCGTGTACGGCGCCGCGAGCATCGTCGCTCCCGCGGCCCGTGCCCGTTCGAGGAACGCCTCGGCATCGGCCTGCGAGTCGACGAAGTGCCCGATCGTGCTGCTCGGTGCGGTGGCGAGTGACACACCGGAGTCCTTCGCCATGTCGTCGCGGCCGTAGACGCTCACGATCACGCCGTCGTCGAGCGTGAACATCGCCGTGGTGCCGCCTGCTTCGGTCTCGGTCGCGGGGTACTCGGTGCCGATCACCCCGCTGCCGTCGATCCCGAGCAGGGCGCGGTAGAACTCCGCCGAACGTGCGACGTCGGCGACGGCCAGGGTGATCGCGTGCATGGGCCGGAGCGTAGTCGCCGGCCGGCGGTCAGTCCCCCAGGCCCAGGATGAGTCGCCGCAGCAGCCCGGACAGCTGGTCCTGCTCGGTGTCGGACACCCCGGTCAGGATGTCCCGCTCGGCCGCCAGCAGATCGGCGATCGCGGCGTCCACAGCGGCGCGGCCCTCGGCGGTGAGCGACACCAGGATGCCGCGGCCGTCCTTCGGGTCGGTCCGGCGTGCGACGAGTCCCCGTGCAGCCAGCCGGTCCACCCGGTTCGTCATCGTGCCGCTCGACACCAGGGTCTGCTGCAGGAGTGTCTTCGGGCTCAGCTCGTACGGCTCACCCGCCCGCCGCAGTGCCGACAGGACGTCGAACTCCCACGGCTCGACCCCGCTCTCGTCGAACGCGGCGCGTCGGGCGCGGTCGAGGTGCCGGGCGAGCCGGTCGACGCGGGACAGGACCTCGAGCGGTCCGAAGTCCAGGTCTGCTCGTTCCCGTCCCCACGCAGCGACGATGCGATCGACCTCGTCCTCCTGCGGCATCCCCCCATCTTGGCGGACGCGAGGGCTGCACGGCCAGCCTCGTCGGTCGTGGGAGGATGGTCGGGCGCCTCCGTGCGCGTTCCGCCTTGGTGTAATGGCAGCACGACGGCCTTTGGTGCCGTTAGGTCCGGGTTCGAATCCTGGAGGCGGAGCCAAGCCACATCCTGCTCGGTCCCCGCGGTACTCCCGTTCCGGGTGAAAGCTGCGGGCGCCGACAGAGAGCGTGTCCGCACTGCTCCGAGCGTCGTCCCAGGCGCTCGGTGAGGCCAAGCCAACGTCGACTGCCTGCGCTCGGAACCCGAGCCGTTTCCCCCGCGACACTGCAGTTTCGGGCGAGCGCTCGTCCCCCGCCGAGGAGCTCGTCGATCGGCAGCGTTGCCGATTTGATTGGCCTGTGCTCTCCAGATCGACCAGTGGATCGTCGGAGGGCCCGGACGTTCGATCGTCACCCCGCTTCTTCGCGGTCACGTCGGGCACGTGACGAACATCGCGCCCGAGCCGTGCATCCCGGTGCGCCGCGGCGGCGCGACCCGCAGTCGACATGGACGTTGCCTGCGATGGTCGGGAGCGCGAAGATCATCGAAGCGGCTGATGGAGCACGGAGAACGACGGCTCCCGGTCGCGTTCGATGTGCGCGAACGCGAGTGCCTCGGCCATCCGCTCGTCCCCCCTCGCGATGGCCGATGCGAGCTCGGCGTGATCCTGGAACGCGTCGTGGACGTCGAGTTCGCTGGTCAGGTAGAACAGCCACTGCACGCGGCCGGACACGGAGCGCATCGACGCCTGCATGAGCGTGTTGCGCGTGGTCTCGACGATCGTCTGGTGGAAGCGTGTGCTCGCTTCTGCGATCGAGTAGGGGTCGCCGGCGTCGACGACCGCATGTGAGTGGTCGAGGGCCTGTTGGATCGGCGCTGAGGAGGTGCCGCGTGCGACCGCTCTCGCGGCGAGTCCGGCGGCACCGACCTCGAGGACCTCGCGCAGGTCGAACAGGTCGTGGATGAGTTGGGACGTCCACGTGGTGACGACGGCTCCGCGCCGTGGGGAGGTGACGACGAACCCTTCCATCTCCAGCATCGGGACCGCCTCACGGAGGGGAACACGCGACACCTCGAGTTCCTCGGCGATGCGGACCTCGGCCAGCTTGTGCCCTTGCGGGTACTGCCCGCGGATGATCGCCTCGCGCAGCCGAGCGTGGATCTGGCGTGGGAGCGAGGGCGGATCCGTCGCATCGGCAGGTCTCGTCGTGGTCATCGTGGCCATCCTCCCGGAAAGCGGTGGGGTCCGGCGGGCGGGATCGGCTCCCGGCCCGTCGGACCCCGGTCCGTCACTTCTCGATGCCGAGCTTGCTGAAGTCGAGCTCGTTCGCGCCGATGTTGTGCGCGGCGGCGACGCCCGTGAGCCACTTCTGCGCCAGGACCCAGTCCTTGTTGTAGGACAGGTTGTAGTAGCACCCGGTCGCGGCGTACTCCTTCGCGGCCTGCACGTACAGGTCGTCGTCACCGGAGGCGACCGCCTGGTTCAGCTTCGCGTCGACGGCCGGGACGTCACACCCGAAGTAGTTGATGCCGCCCGACTTGTCCCAGAACACGTGTCCCCACATGTACGGTGAGCCGCCGTCGGGGCCGTTGTTGCCGTCGAAGAAGGCGTCCGGTCCCTTGCTCGGGTCGTTGATCCAGCCGAAGACCTGCGACGTCGGGTAGGACTTCGCGGTCGCCGTGATCCCGATCGCCTGCAGCTTCGCGGCCTGGATGTTCGCCATCTGCTGGGCGTTCGTGTTGCCGCTCGCGTACCCGATCGTCATGCTCGTGCCCTTCGGGAGTCCTGCGGCGTACGCCTTGAGCACCGACGGCTTGTAGGTGAGCTCCTGCTCGTCCTCGCCCCCGGGGATCATGCCCTTCGCGTAGAGCGTGGTCGCCGGCTCGGAACGACTGCCGAGGACCTGCTGCACGAGCGACTTCTGGTCGATGCTCTGCAGGAAGGCGAGGCGCGCCTCCTTCGAGCTGAAGAAGTCCCGGGACGGGTTCAGCGTGACGAGGGCGGACTGCAGGGTCGGGAGCATGTAGCTCGCGTACTGCTTCGAGTCCTCGTACTTCGACAGGCTCGACGACGGCAGCGCGGCGACGACGGCGGAGACGTCACCCCGGTCGAAGGCGAGCTGCAGCGCCGAGACGTCGGAGTAGATCGGCAGCTTCACCGTGGTGAAGGGCGACTTCGACCCCCAGTAGTCGTCGAAGCGCTTGAGCGTCCACGAGGTCCCCGGGGCCGCCGAGCTGATCTCGTAGGCACCGGTCCCCGCGTCGTGCGTCTGGAGCCAGGTCTGCGCCTGGTCCGACCCCGCGTGTGCCTGCAGCGCCGTGGGGGACTCCATCTTCGGACCGAACGGCGACGCGAGGTAGTCGAGGAACGCCGAGTTCGGCGCGTCGAGCGTCACGACGGCGGTCTGGGCGTCCGGCGTCCGGACGCTCTTCACGCCCTCGACCATGTACGCCGCACCGCCCTTCACGGCGATGCGTCGGTCGAACGCGACCTGCACGGCTGCCGAGGTGAACGGGGTGCCGTCGTGGAAGGTGACGCCCTTGCGGAGGTGGAACGTGTACGTCGTGTTGTCGTCGCTCACGTCCCACGAGGTCGCGAGGCGCGGCGCGATCTTCACCGAGTCGGTGTCGTTCGCGTACTGGACCAGGCCCTCGTATGTGTTGAGCACGATCGCGAGACCGTTGTTGGCGTAGTAGATGTCGGGGTCCGGCGGCTGGCCGATGTCGCCGAGCAGGCCGACGGTGAGGGTGCCGTTCGTCGGCGCGGGGTTCGCGCTGGTCGCGCTCCCGCTGCCGGAGCACGCGGCGAGGGCGAGGAGGGGCAGGACCGCGGCGGCGGCGAGTGCGACGCGCGTCCGCTTGCGGAGTGTGCTGAGCCTCACGGGGTCTCCTTCGGGTGGGTGGTGCCGGTGGGTGTGGTGGTGCCGGGGTGGGGCTGGGCCGCGTGCGTCTCAGGCGAGACGCGGATCCGCGGCGGTCTGGAGGACGTCGGCGACGGTGTTCACGACGACGTAGACGGCGCCGAGCACGAGCGTGACGGCGGCGATGGCGGGGAAGTCCGAGGTCGGGATGCTGTTCGCGAGGTAGTTGCCCATCCCCGGCCAGCTGAAGACCTGCTCGACGACGATGTCGCCGGCGAACATGAAGCCCAGCTGCAGTCCGGCCATGGACAGCGCCGGGCCGACCGCGTTCCGGACGACGTGGTGGGCCAGGATGCCAGCCTCGCCGAGTCCCTTCGACCGGGCGGTCCGGACGTGGTCGGCGGCGAGGGTGGTCTCGAGGCCCGCGCGGAGGATGCGGCCGATCGCCAGTGCCGGCGCGATCGCCAGCACCGTCGCCGGGAGCACGAGGTGCGCGAGCTCGGAGCCGGGGCCGCCGTCGCCCCGACCGGACGCCGGGAGCCATCCGAGCTGCGCGTAGAACAGGATGATCCCGCCGAGCGCGAGCAGGAACGGCGGGGCCGTCGCACCGAGCAGCAGCACACCGCGGTACACGCCGGAGAACGGCCAGGACAGAGCGGCGGAGGCTGCGAACAGCGCGGCCAGGACGAGGGCGATGACGAAGGCGGCGAGGACGAGCTCGACGGTCGCGGGCAGGGCAGAGGCCAGGTCCACTGCGACGGGGCGGTGGGTGCGGAAGGACGTCCCGAAGTCCCCGTGCAGCGCGCCCGCCAGGAACCGGAGGAACTGCACGGGCAGCGGGTCGTCGAGCCCGAGTCGGAGCCGTTCGGCGGCGACGGCCTGTCGTGACGCGTTCGCGCCGAGTGCGGCACGGGCGGGATCGCCGGGCGAGACCTGCTGCAGCAGGAACACGACGGCGCTGAGGACGAGCAGGACGGCCACGAGGGAGCCGAGACGTCGGAACAGGAACCGGGTCATGTCGGTCACCTCCTGGTGACGAGGGTTCGGATGCCGTCGCCGGCGAGGTTGGAAACGAGGCTGAGGACGAGGACCGCGACGCCGGGGACCACCGGCACCCACCACGCGCTCAGGAGCAACTGGGTGTTCGCCGCCGTGTCAGCGCCGAGTTCAGGGGCGGGGGACGGCTGCCCGAGCCCGAGGAAGGACAGGCCGGCGAGCAGCAGGACGACGTTGCCGATGTCCAGGCTCGCGGTGACGACGGCGGTGGGGACGGCGCCGGGCACGACGTGCCGGAACACGAGGCGGGCGCGGCCGACGCCGGCGACCCGGGCGGCCTCGACGTGCGGGCGTGCTGCGATCGAGCGGATCTCCGAGCGGATGATCCGCGCGTAGTAGGGCCACCAGACGATCGAGATCCCGACGAGGGTGTTCGTCAACCCCGGCCCGAGCGCGGCGACGATCGCGATCGCGACCAGGGTCGACGGCAGGGCGAGGAAGAGGTCGGTCACGCGCATCAGCACGGTGTCGACCCATCCGCCGGCCACCCCGGCCGTGACCCCGACGACCCCGCCGACCAGCAGCCCGACGGCGACCACGGCCAGGGCCGAGAACCACGAGGTCCGCAGGCCGTAGAGCGTGCGGGAGAGGACGTCGCGGCCGATCGAGTCGGTCCCGAGCAGGTGTCCCGGCGTGCCGATCGGCAGCTGGACGCCGCCGACGGGCTGGATCGGGTCGGCCGGCGCGAGGACGTGCGCCAGCAGGGCGACGAGGGTCAGGACGCCGAGCAGGCCGACGAGCACCCACGCGGTCCGCCGGCCGGCGTGCACGCCGCCGGTCAGCGCGGCCGGCGAGAACCGTCGGGTGACGGCGACGGCGCTCACCGGGCCACCGCGATCTCGGGGACGGACGCCACGAGGGTGCGCGTGTACGGCTCCTGCGGGTCGCGGACCACCGCGTCGGCGTCACCGATCTCGACGATCCGACCACCGTGGACGACCGCGATCCGGTCGCCCATCAGTCGGGCGACCGCCAGGTCGTGGGTGACGAACAGCACGGTCATGTCGAGCTCCCGTCGCATGTCGCGGATCAGGTTGAGGGTCATCGCGGCGAGCGAGGCGTCGAGGGCGCTGGTCGGCTCGTCGCACAGCAGCACGGCGGGACGCACGATGGTCGCCCGCGCGAGCGCGACGCGCTGCCGCTGCCCGCCGGAGATGTCGGCGGGTCGGAGCCGGGCGACCGACGCCGGCAGGCCGATGCCGTCGAGGGCGGCGGCGACGCGACGATCGGTCCCCGCTCGGTCGAGCCGCTCGGCGGCGAGCCGCTCGCGGAGGGTCTCGCCGACGCTCATCCACGGCGTGAGCGACGAGCCGGCGTCCTGGAACACCATCTGGGCGCCGCCGTCGGCGAGCCGGATCGATCCGGACCGGACCGGGACGAGCCCGGCGATGGCACGGAGCACCGTGGACTTGCCGGAACCGCTCTCGCCGACGATCGCGAGGGCCTCGCCAGCACCGACGGTGAGGTCGACCCCCTGCACGGCCTGCACGGTCCGGCGGTTCCGTCCGCGTCCGGTCGAGTAGGTGCAGACGAGGTCGGTGACGACGACCGCGGGCGCGTCGGCCCGGTCGGCGGACGGCACGGCCTCGGGTCGCGCCGTGGCGGGGCCGACCGGCGCTGCTGCGTCGGCCCGCACCGTCTCGGCGTCGACCAGGCAGGCGGCGCCGTGGTCGGGTGCGGGCCGCGAGTCTTCCAGGGTCGGCGTCTCGGTGGCGCAGCGGTCGAGGGCCAGGGGGCAGCGGGCGCGGTAGGGGCACCCCACCACGCGGTCGGCGGGGTCGAGCGTGTCCGGCGGCAGGGTGGGCAGGCGCTCGGAGCGGGCGAGCCCGAGGGACAGTCGCGACCGCATGAGGCCGGCCGTGTACGGGTGGGCGGGGGCGCTCAGGACAGCGGCGGCCGGACCGACCTCGGCGAGGCGGCCGGCGTACATGACGGCGATGCGGTCGGCGATCTGTGACGCCACCCCGAGGTCGTGGGTGATGAGCAGCACGCTGCACCCGTGCTCGTCGCGGAGCTCGCGGAGCAGGTCGAGCAGCTGCGCCTGCACGGTGACGTCGAGGGCCGTGGTCGGTTCGTCGGCGACCACCAGGGCCGGCCGTCCCGCCATCGCGATGGCGGCCATCACCCGCTGGCGCAGGCCACCGGAGAGCTCGTGCGGGTAGACGCTGAACCGCATCGCCGGGTCGGGGACGCCCATCGAGTCGAGCAGTGCGACCGCACCGGCCCGGTCCTGACCGGCCTCGACGATCTGCCGCCCGATCCGCAGGGTGGGGTTGAGCGAGGTCATCGGGTCCTGGAACACCGCGCCGAGTGCGGTGCGCCGGGTCTCGCGTCGGTCGCGTTCCGGTCCGTGCGCCATGTCGGTGCCCGCGACGACGACCTCGCCGGAGACGTCCGGACGGCCCCCCTCTGGGAGGAGTCCGAGCAGGCTCATCGCGAGCATGCTCTTCCCCGAGCCGGACTCGCCGACCAGTCCGACGATCTCGCCGGGCTCGATGTCCAGGTCGATGCCCCGGAGCACCTCGGAGCGGACGCCGTCCCGTTCCAGCGACACCCGCAGGTCGCGGATGCTGGCCACCGCGGTCATGCCGCACAGCCCTGGTCGGCGAGGTGGGCGGCGATCGACCGGGGCTGCGTGAACCAGACGCGGTCCCGCTGCCCGGTCATGTGCCGGAGCGCCCGGTCGAGGGCACGGAGGCGGAACGGCGCACCGGAGATGAAGGAGTGCACCACGACGCTCATCACGAGTGGTTGGTCCTCCGACCGTTCGAGCAGTTCGTCGAACTCGTCGACGATCATGTCGGCGAACTCGCCCGCTGAGGCACCGCGGCCGATGATCGTCGTGCTGTCGTTCACCTCGAGGGCGTACGGCAGCGCGGTGATCGCGCCGGACGGGGTCTCGATCGACACCGGCCGGTCGTCGATGCGCAGGTCGAGCAGGTACCGGTACCCGCTCCGCACCAGGTTGTCGAGGGTCGAGGTCGTCTGGGTCAGCCACGGGCTCGACCATCCGCCGGGTGCGGTGCCCTCCTCCGCGGCGATCCGGGCGGCGACGGCGGCGAGGTACGCCGCCTCGCGGGTCGACGACATCCCGGCGAGCGAGTCGGAGTTCGAGATGCCGTGCCCGACGAACTCGGCCCCGAGCCGGCGTGCGGCGGTGACGAGGTCCGGGGCGCTGTCGTAGACGGCGGTGTTCAGCAGCACGGTCGGCGGGATGCCGGCGCGGTCGAGGCGCTCGAGCAGCCGGAAGGCACCGACGCGGTTGCCGTAGTCGCGCCACGAGGTGTTGACGAGGTCGGGGACCGTGACGTCGGGGACGACGTCCTCGGTGCGTCCGACGCCGAACCGGTACTCCTCGAGTCCGACGGCGACGTAGACCGCCAACCGGCGGCCGTCCGGCCACGCGGGACCGCCCGGCGCCGTGATCGGCCGGTAGGGCCAGAGTTCGTGCCCGGGTGCCGCAGCCGCCGGGAGCGTGTCGTCGTGTGTCATGCGATCCACCTGTTCATGCCGACGTCGGTCCGGGCGGCGCGGCGCACGACGGCGTCGTACGCCGGCAGCACCGCGTCGGCCGTGGCCCACGTGCGTTCGAGTGCCGGTCGGCGCGCGGCGTGCAGCTCGCGTGCCTCGGCGAGGAGTGCGGTCTCGTCGACCGAGACGACCCGGCCGCCCTCGGCGACCACGCGTCCGGCGACCATCGTCATCCGGACGCTGCCGCCGTTCTCGCAGTAGACGAGCTGGCCGCGCAGGTCGTTGAACGGCGTGAAGGCCGGGGCGTGCAGGTCGAGCAGCACCAGGTCGGCCTGGGCGCCGACGGTCACGCGGCCGATGCGCCCGGTGCGCCGCATCGCCCCGGCCCCGCCCTCCCAGAGCGCGTCGAGGACCTCGGCCGGGGTCGGCCACGCGTCCGCGTCGTGTCCCGAGACGTTGTGCACGAGGCCGGTCTGCTTGACGACGCCCCACGTGTTCACCGTGTCGTCGCAGATGGCCTCGTCGACGCCGAGGGCGATCGTGATCCCGCGGTCGCGCATGGCCCGGAACGGCATCACGCCGCTGCCGAGGCGCAGGTTGCTCACCGGGTTGTGCGCAACGACGGCCCCCGCGTCCGCGATCAGGTCGAGGTCGTCGTCGTCGACCCACACGGCGTGAATGACGTTCACGCGGTCGTTCAGGAGCCCGAGGTCGGCCGCGTACCGCACCAGGCTGCGACCGGCGAACCGGTCCTGCCCTGAGCCGGGGACGGAGAGCGCCCGCTGCGTGCGGGTCTCGAGCACGTGCGCGAACACCGGCAGGTCGTGGGCGCGGCTCAGGTCGTCCAGCGCTCCCCAGTACTCCGGGCTGACCCGCTGCGGCGCCGAGATCGACACCGCGGCGGAGAGGCGCCCGTCGGCGGCGCCGTGCCAGGTCCGCAGCAGGTGGTCGTACGCGTCGAGGAGGTCCGGCGCGGCGGCGGGGGCCGGAGCACGCAGCGCCGCGGAGAAGGCGGGGTCGTCGTGGCCGTCGAGGAACGGGAGCTTGTCCGCGTCGGGCAGCTCCGGCTGGTCGAGCGCGACCGTCGCCCGGATACCGCTGTCGGCGTAGGCCTGCATGACCGCGTCGATGATCGCCGGGTCGGGCGAGGGCATGAGGAAGGCGTCGTCCTGCACGCTCGTCGTCCCGGTCCGGAGCATCTCGAGCGCGCCGAGCATCGTGCGGAGGTACGCCTCGCGCGGTGTCGGGGCCAGCGCCGGGTCGGCGGGCGACTCGTAGAGCATGAACGTCTCGAGCGGTCGGCTGCGGAACGCGCCCTTGAGGTGGTTCGCGGGCGAGTGGAAGTGCGCGTTCACCAGGCCGGGCACGACCACGTGGTGGCCGTCGCCGGCGACCACGCGGACGTCGGCGGGGGCCGCGCTGCGCGCGGTCGGTCCGATCGCCGTGACGACGTCGCCCTCGACCAGTACGTCGGTCGGCCCCGTCGTCCCTGATGGTTCCGCGGGGGCCCACACGAGCACGTCGGTCAGCAGGACGCTCATCGCCAGACCTCGCTCGTCGTGGGGGAGCCGACGGGCGCTGCCCAGGTGTTCGCCCGCGACGTCGTGAGCCCCTGCGCGAGCAGGGCCTCGACGGCGGTCGTCGCGGCGGCGACGCCGTCGACGACGGGGACGCCGAGCGCCGCGGTGAGCGACGCGACGAGCTCGGTGAGCCCCGCGCAGCCCAGCACCACGGCTTCCGCACCGTCCGCGGCCAACGCGTCCCGCGCCTCCAGGACGAACGCGTCGAACGCCGGACCGGCGCCCGCCTCGATCTCGGATACGGAGACGTCGACCGCGCGCACCGTGCAGCGGTGCCCGAGTCCCGTCGCGGCGACGACGCGGTCCGTCATGGCGAGGGTGCGCGGGGGCATCGTGATGACGGTGAAGCGGTGGGCGAGCAGGGACGCGGTCTGCAGCGCGGCCTCGGTCATCCCGACGACGGGACCGGTCGCGCGCTCCCGGGCGGCGGGCAGGCCGGCGTCGCCGAAGCAGGCCACGACGTAGCCGTCGACCCCGTCCCGTTCCCCCTGCTCGACCTGCGCGAGGACGCCGGCCGCGCCGAAGACCTCGTCGACGTGCGTCTCGACGGTCGCCGGGGCGACGGTCGAGTGCGTGGCGCTGACCGTGGTGTCCGGCCGGGCCACCGCCTGGGCGGCCGCGAGCACGGCCGCGGTCATCGGTCCGCTGGTGTTCGGGTTGAGGATCCGCACGTGGGTCACCGGGGACCACCCGCCTCGGCGAGGGACGACGTGATGCCGTGCTCGGCGAGCAGTGCCGCGACGCCGTGCCCGCCGATGGCGACACGGGCGGCCTCGGCGCCGTGGCGTGCCGCATCCTCCGGGTCCGCGCCGGCGACGTGCGCCGCGGCGAAGGCCCCGCAGAACGCGTCCCCGGCTCCGGTGGAGTCCACCGGGTCCACGGCGACGGTGGGGACCGTGACGGTCCCGCGGGACGTCGCGACGACGCACCCGCGTTCGGCGGTCTTGACGACGACGACGTCGGGTCCGGCGTCACGGAAGCGGGCCGCCGCGAGTGCCAGGTCGGTCGTCCCGGCGAGCGCGACCGCTTCGACCTCGCTCGGCAGGAAGACGTCGCACGTCGACAGGAGGGCGAGGAGCGCGGCCTCGTTGCCGGCGACGTAGTCCTCCTGCAGGTCGAGGTAGACGTCGGCGCGGCGGCGACCGACGGCGGGCCGCTCGCGGAGGGTGTGCTCGCGCAGCCAGGGACCGAGGGTGAGCTGCGAGCGCAGGCTCATCGCCGACACGAGCACGCCGTCGACGTCGAGCGCCGCCGGGGCGACGTCCTCGGGGAACACCGACATCACGTCGAACGCGTCGTCCCCGGAGAGCAGGTCCCAGGTCCGGGACCCGTCCGGTGCGTACGTCACGCGGTTCCGGACGGTGGGCACGTCGCGTGGGCGCGTCGCCTCGATCCGGATGCCGGTCCCGGCGACGGCCTGGAGGAGCGGTGCCGGCAGGTCCGTCCCCCCCGGTGCCAGCATGCGGACGTCCGACAGCACGCGGCGGGCCGCGAGGGCGGCGAACAGGGCGTCCCCACCGAGCGCGGTCGTCGTGACGTCGTCGACCACGAGGTCGTCGATCGTCAGGTTGCCGATGCAGAGCAGCGAGGCCTCAGCCACGGGATGCCCCCGCGGCGAGGGCGGCCTCGGCGACGCGGAACTGCTCCATCGCCAGGAGGTAGCCGGTGAGCTGCGCGGGCAGCACGGTGAGCAGCGGACTGAGCGCCTCGGAGACGGCCGGCAGGACGAGGACCTCGTCGGCGACCGCGTCGAACGCGTCGACGCCCTGGGTCGTCACGACGTGGACGCGCCCGCCGAAGCGCTTCGCCTCGCTCGCGGTGTGCACCGCGCGCGGCACGGACGGACCCGCCGGGGCGATGATCCAGATCGGTTCGCCGGCCTTGAGGGAGTTGTAGTGGTGGAACTCCTCGACCTGGATCGCCTCGGCGCGGTCCGGCGTGCACTCCTTCACCTTCGCGGCGCCGATGATCGCGGAGCCCCAGCTCGGCCCGGCGCCGGAGAACAGGAACGTGCCGCTGCCGTGCTCGCGCTCGGCGATCGCGGCGAGGCGGGGCTCGGCGTCCGCGATGACCCGCGCCATCTGGTCGGGGATGCCGGCGAGTTCGTCGCGCAGCTCCTGGGCGCCGCTGCGTCCGTGCAGCACCCCGATGCGCGTGGCGAGGTCGAGCAGCAGCGCGAGGGCGGTCGTCGAGGACTGCGTCGGCCACCCCACCCGGGTCGCGCGGAGCAGCAGGGTGCGCTCGCTCTCCTGGTCGAGCGTCGACCCCGCGGTGTTGGTGATCGCGACGGTCAGGGCTCCGACGTGCTGGGCGACGAGTGCGGCCTCGACCGTCCGGGTGGTCTCGCCGGAGCTGGACAGGGCGATCACGACGCTGCGGCTGGTCACCAGCGGGGCGAGGTAGTAGGCGAGGTCGAGGCTCTGCACGGGCTCGCACGGCACGCCGAGCATCGACTCCAGCGTCTGCCGCGCGGCGATCGCGACCGCGAGCGAGTCGCCCGCGCCGGTGACGAACACCCGGTCCACGGACATCCTCGCGATGACCGACGCGAGCTCGGAGAGCGCCACGTCGTTGCCCTCCAGCGTCTCGCGGATCCGGTCGGGCTGCGCGAGGAGCTCGGGGTGGGTCGCCTCGTCGCGTGCCCGGCGCTTCGGGTCGAGCGGGTGGTCGGTCGGGAGGGCGACGATCGAGGCGTGCTCCGCAGCGGAGACGCGCTCGACGACGCGCTGCTGACGGGCGTCGAGGGGACTGCCCTCTCCGATGAAGGGGCTGGGCGGGGTGCTGGTCATCTGCGTGCTCCGGTGGGGTCGTGGCCGGTCGGACGTGCGGGCGGGGTGCGGGTCAGGGGGTCGTGCGGTGGAGGGCCGCGCCGAACCGGGCTGCGATCTCGGGGTCGACGCGGGCGTCGGGGGCGCTCGACCGCTTGATCGCGCTGCCGAGCACCGCGCCGTCGGCGCCTGCCACGGTGGCGTCGATGGTGTTGAGTGAGACCCGTCCGCCGACGACGAACGGGACGCCGTGGACGGAGTCGCGGAGCTCCGCGATGGACGTGAGCGCGTCGGCGACGCCGCTGTCCCGCGTGACGACGAGCACGTCGGCGCGGCCGAAGTCGTGCGACACCGTCGCCGCCCACGCGGGCGTGGAGGCGAGTGCGAGGCTCGTGGCCTCGTGCACGTCGGCCCAGACCTCGACGTCGCTCCCGAGCAGCCGGCGCATGGCGGCGACCTCGTGCGCGCAGCCCTGGATCCAGCCGGTCGGCCCGATCGAGACGCCCGTCAGCACCTTGATGCGGACGAAGGTCGCACCGATCGCGTGGGCGATCGCGACCGCACTCGGGCCGTCGTTGTGCCCGACGACCACGCCGACGGGCAGGTCCACGGCGGCGGTCACCGCCGCGCCGACCACGGCCAGGGCGGCGACGGTCGGCGCGCCCACGGTGACGGCCTGCGGCATGTCGCTGGCGTCCTGCACCATCACGTGGGTGAATCCGGCGTCGCGGAGCGCGACGGCGTCCTCCGCGGCGCGGACGGCGATGTCACGGACGGAGGCTCCGGCGTAGTTCACCGCACCGGGCAGTGGCGGGAGGTGGAGGACTCCGACAAGGCGAAAGGTGGAGGGCATGTCGCAACGGTATACAGTTTCGTGTTTCGGTCGCGTCAACGGAGATTTCGGCCATGTAACGCTGCCTCGGATCACGCGCGAGATCGCTTGAAACACGCGTTCGTGCCTCATGCCCGCGCGGACTGGGGCATGGAGGCTCGCTTGCTGCCGTGACGTCATGTATACAGAGGCATCTCGGTGGTACATCCGAGCCCGCTGCGATGCTGTGCTTGTGGGTCCGTTCCTGCAGGCACCGTCTGGCTCGCACGTGAGCGCGCCGACCCCTGCGTTGCGGAGTCGGGTGAGCATGTGCGGTGCTCAGGAGAGGTGTCGGCGGTCGGCGTGCAGGAACGCAGCAGCCCCGCATTGCGGGAGTCGGCGCCGGTCTGGCGCAGCTGAGCGTTCGGAAGGAAGTCGACAACGGTTGACGCCGATGTCGTGGCATCCGCGAACACTCCGCGGTGGGGTTCGTGGGGTGGCCCGTCGTCGATGCGGTAGGTTCCTGCCATCGGGCGCGAGTCGGAAGCGAGGCACCGGATGGCGCAGGGGCATCGGTCGCCACCCACCATGAGCGACGTCGCGGCCGTCGCGGGCGTCTCGAAGAAGACCGTCTCCAACGTCCTCGCCGGCTACGAGCACGTCTCGGCGCGCACCCACGACCGGGTGATGGCCGCCGTCGACGAGCTCGGGTACGAGATCAACGTGTCGGCCCGGAACTTCCGCGCCGGACGATCGCGCGTGTTGGGCCTGGCGGTGCCGGAGCTCCGGCAGGCGTACTTCGCCGAACTCGCCGACGCGGTGATCCGTGCCGCCGGCGCCCACGGGTACACCGTCCTCATCGAGCAGACGGCGAGCGGGGTCCGTGAGGCCGACGCGATCACCCGGATGCGTGAGCACTCGATCGACGGGATCATCTACAGTCCGCTCGCGGTGCGGCCGAGCGACGCGGACGCGCTCGAGGCGAAGTTCCCGCTCGTCGTCCTCGGCGAGCCGATCCCGGACAGTGCGGCGAGCTTCATCGCGATGTCGAACGCGGATGCGCTGCACGACGCCACGCTGCACCTGCTCGACGAGGGCCGTCGTGCCATCGCGTTCATCGGTTCCGAACCGACGGGGCCCGTGCGGACCGCCGAGGAGCGCCTGCGCGGATACCGCGAGGCGTTGGCGGAGCGCGGTGTCCCGTTCCGGTCGGAGCGGATCGTGCCCACGGCGCTCTGGCACCGTGCCGACGGGGCGGATGCGGCCCGGAAGCTGCTGGAGTCCGGCGCGGAGGTCGACGCGGTGGTCTGCTGCAACGACGCGCTGGCGCTCGGGGCGATGAGCGCACTGCAGCTCGCGGGCCGGACGGTCCCCGACGACGTCGCCGTGGTGGGCTTCGACGACATCGAGGAGTCCGCGTACGCGACCCCGGCCCTGACGACGGTCTCCGCGGACCTGGACCGGGTCGCGGGGACCGCGGTCGGGATGCTCGTCGGCCAGCTCGAGGACGGCGAGCAGCCGACACCGGGCGTCGTCCGGTCGCCGCACCGGCTCGTCGTCCGGGCGTCGTCGACCTCAGCGGCACCGATGCGCGCGGTCTCGGCGTAGCGACGCTTGACGCTGCCTTCGAGGAGGGCTACTGTCCAGATTTACACCGGTGTAAATCTGGTGCAGACGAGGTTCCGCACATCGCCGTGCGGGACGGATGGCAGGTGTTCAATGAAGAAGCACATCGCGGTCGTGGCGATCGCAGCAGCGGTCACGGCCTCCCTCGCCGGATGCGCCGGATCGCCCGGCTCGTCCTCGAACGCGCACGTCGACCTGACGTTCTGGCACGGGTACACCGAGGCGGACGGCAAGGTCCTCGACCAGATCGTCAAGGACTTCAACGCGTCCCAGAGCAAGGTGACGATCACCACCCAGACCAAGACGTGGGCCGTCATCGACGACACCATGCTCCCCGCGCTCTCGGCGAACAAGGGACCGGACATCGTCGCGATGACCTCGGACCGGCTGCCCGTCTACGCCGAGAAGAAGGCGCTCGTCGACCTCAGCGACTTCTACGCGAAGGACTCCAGCAACACGGCGAAGCTCAAGGAGCAGGCCGTCGCGATGGAGACCGTGGACGGCACGGAGTACGGCGTCCCGAGCGGGTTCGTCCCCCTCTCCGTGATCTACAACAAGAAACTGTTCACCGAGGCCGGGATCAGCTCCTTCCCGACCACCTGGGACGAGTGGGTCGCCGACGCGAAGCAGCTCACGAAGGACACCAACGGGGACGGCACCCCCGAGCAGTACGGCCTCGTCCTGCCGGACCACCAGACCGTCGGCAACGGCATCTGGCCGAGTCTGTTCGCCGGCAACGGCGGTTCGATCACGAACGCGGCCGGGACGAAGTCGACCGTCGACTCCGCCGCCAACCGGGAGACGCTCGAGTACTGGTCGAAGGCCGTCCGGGACGACAAGATCTCACCCACCGGCGTCGACGGCATCGCGGCCGACAAGCTCTTCACCGCGGGCAAGACCGCGATGGAGATCGGCGGACCGTGGATGGCCGGTGTCGCGAAGGCGTCGGGCATCGACTACGGCATCGCCGCCATCCCCGCAGGTCCGAAGGCGCAGGTCGCCTCGGCGATCGGCATCTCCCTCGGAGTGACCGCGCAGACCGACGATGCGAAGCGAGCGGCTGCCGAGCAGTTCCTCAGCTACTTCAACGAGAAGTCGGTGGCGACGAAGTGGGCGCTGGGGTCCGGCTGGCCGTCGCTCCGCACCGACGTCACCGCTGCCGACGTGGACACGAACGCGACCGTGGCGACCCTCACCGGCCTGCCCGGGAAGACCATCCCGCTGCTGCCGGGAGTCGTGAACAGCGGTGACGTCCTCACCGCCCTCGACACCGCGACGCAGAAGTCGATGGCCGGCGGTGACCCTGCCGAGCTGCTCGCGACCGCGGGCTCGACGATCCGGTCGGCTCTGAAGTGACCACCCAGCAACTCGGCCGGCGCCGCAGGTACCGGCCGCCGGGACAGCTCGGCGGCCGCACGCCCGTCGGCGGGAGCTTCCGCCGCCGCGCCACCGTCGTCGGCTTCCTCGCGCCCGCGATCGTGATCCTCGGAGCGTTCGTCCTCTGGCCGATGCTCTCGGCGCTGCGGCTGTCGTTCACCGACGCGAGCGGCTTCGGCCGGCCGTCGTTCGTCGGGCTGGCGAACTACGTCCGTGTGTTCAGCGACCCGGACGTGCTCCGGTCGATCGGGAACACAGCGCTCTACGCGGTCCTGTTCACCCCGGTGGCGATCGCCGTCGCGCTCGTGCTCGCACTCGCGCTCAACCACCCGGCACTCCCGTTCCGCGGGTTCTTCCGGTCGGCGCTCTTCCTGCCGTTCATCGTCTCCCTCGCCGTCGCCGCCTTCGCGTGGTCGTACCTGCTGGACCCGCAGATCGGCCTGCTCAACCACTGGCTGCAGGTCGTCGGCATCCGGCTCGGCAACGTCCTGCAGGACCCGACCCTCGCGATGCCGACCGTGGTGCTCGTGGCCGTGTGGAAGAGCTTCGGCTTCTACATGGTGATCTTCCTCGCCGGCCTGCAGGAGATCCCGACCAGCCTGTACGAGGCAGCGCAGCTCGACGGCGCGAACGGTCGCCAGCGCTTCGCGAACGTCACCTTCCCGATGCTCAGCAACACGATGGCGTTCGTCGTGATCGTCGCGCTCATCGCGGCCCTGCAAGCGTTCGACCAGATCTACGTGCTGACCGGCGGCGGTCCCTACCGCTCGACGGAGACCATCGTCATGCAGGTGTACCAGTCCGGGTTCAAGGACCTCGACCTCGGCTTCGCGTCGGCCCTCGCCTACGTGTTGCTCATCGCGACACTCCTGCTCAGCCTCGTGCAGTTCCTGTTCTTCGGGAAGCGCGGAGAGGACGCCACGTCATGACCGCGCTCGCCCGACCGGTGACCGCCGCCCGCAGCCGGACGGCCGCGCGGCGACCACCATCGTCGCGGTGGATCGGCTTCGTCGCCGTCCTCGTCGTCACCGCCGCCGTGCTGCTGCCGGTCGCGATCATCGTCCTCACGGCCTTCAAGCCGGCGAGCGAGGTGAACGCCTACCCGCCGACCCTCGTCCCGCACACGTGGACGCTCGACAACTTCCGGGCGATCTTCACGCAGCTGCCGTTCGGGCGGTTGATCCTCAACAGCTTCGCATTCGCGGGCGGGGTCACGGTGTTCGCGCTGGCGTTCGACGCCCTCGCCGCCTACGCGCTTGCCCGGCTCGACTTCCGCGGCAGCAAGGTCCTCCTCATCGTGATCATCGCCAGCTTGATGATCCCGTTCCAGGCGACGCTGATCCCGATCTACCAGCTGGTGTCCGACCTCGGGTGGGTGAACACCTTCGCCGGCCTGATCGCTCCACGGGCCGCCGACGCCTTCGGGATCTTCTTCCTCCGGCAGTTCTTCGTGTCCCTGCCGCGCGATCTCGACAACGCTGCCCGGATCGACGGAGCGTCCGAGTGGCGGATCTTCCGGAGCATCATCCTGCCGAACGCGGTCCCCGCACTGCTCACCCTCGGCATCTTCACCTTCGTCAACAACTGGAACGACCTGCTCTGGCCCCTGGTCTTCACGACCGACCAGGACATGGGGACGATCACCTCCGGGCTGACCCTGCTGACCGGACCCGGCGGCATCATCCCGCAGGGCGTGATGATGGCCGGCGCCCTGATCGCCGTGCTGCCGCTCGCCGTGATGTTCCTGCTCGTGCAACGCCGCTTCATCGAGAGCGTCGCCAGCACCGGGCTCAAGTGACGACGGCACCGACCAGTCGTCCCGCGGGCACGACGACCACGAAACGAGACACCATGCACTGGTCCGACGACGGGCGCCTGCACTTCGCCCTGGGCATCGAGGACACCTTCGTCCCGCAGAGTCGACCGGGCGAGCGCCCCATCGACGAGTACGAACTCACCGACCACTACCGGCAGTACGCCGCCGACCTCGGGCTGGCGGTGGACGTCGGAGCCGAACTCCTGCGGTGGGGGGTGCCGTGGTACCGCGTCGCACCGGAGCCCGGCGTGTGGGACTGGTCGTGGGTCGACGGCGTCATGCGGCGGTTCCGCGAGACCGGGCTGCGGCCCGTCGTCGACCTGCTGCACTACGGCACGCCGCTCTGGCTCGAGGGTCAGTTCGCGAACCCGGACTACCCGGCGCACGTCACCGAGTACGCCACGCGGTTCGCCGCCCGCTACGGCGACGTCGCGACGGACTACACGCCGGTGAACGAGCCGGTCATCCACGCGCTGTTCTCCGGTGAGTACGGCTACTGGCCGCCGTACCTGACCGGTGCCGACGGCTCGGCGCGGATCGCGTCGGCGCTCGCGAAGGGGTTCGTGTCGACGCAGCACGCCGTCGCCCGGGAACTCGGCTCGGCTGCGCGGTTCGTGCACGTGGAAGCGGGCATCCGGTACACCGGGGCGGTGGATGCGCCGGAGCACCGGGAGACGGTGGAGCGGTTGCGTGCACAGGCGTTCCTGGTCGAGGACCTCGTCACCGGGGGCGTCGACCACGGACACCCGCTGCTCGGTCGGCTCCGGTCCGGCGGGGTCACCGACGCCGACCTCGACTGGTTCCGTGAGCACGCCGTCCGGCCGGACGTGATGGGCGTCAACTACTACCCGTTGCACTCGACCGAGGTCTTCGAGCACGGCGTGCACCACTCCGGCGGCTTCGCTGACCCACGTCCGTACGAGGACACCGGGACAGAGGGGCTCCGCGACGTCCTCGTCACCTACGCGGAACGGTACGGTGCGCCGGTGATGCTCACCGAGACCTGCGTCACGGGTTCGGTGGACGAGCGGATCGCCTGGCTCGACGAGTCGGTCGCAGCGGTGCACGACCTCCGCGCCGAGGGCGTCCCGGTCGTCGGCTACACCTGGTGGCCGCTGTTCGACATGTACGAGTGGACCTGGCGGCACACGGACGCTCCGCGGCAGGAACACCTGCTCACGATGGGCCTCTTCGACCTCGTCGAGGACGGCGACGGCGGTCTCGACCGCCGTCGCAACCCGGTCGCCGACGCCTACGCCGCGCACGCGCGGCGGGCACGAGCCGAGGCAGCGGCCCTGACGGCGACCAGCTGACGGCCGGGAGGCACGGTGCGGGTCGGCGCCGCGCCTCCCGTCCGTCGCCACCGCACCCCACTGCACGACGCACCTGCAACAGATCGGAGCACCATGTCCCTCCACACCAGCGCCGTCCCGGCGCCTCGTCGCCGCCGAGCGCTCACGCTCGTCGTCGCCGCAGCGGCGGCGGCACTCGTCGCCGGGCTCACCGGCCCCGCACCCGCGCAAGCGGTCACCACGGGCAACGGAGCCCTCGTGTACTCGCCAGCCGCGGGCAGCTCCTTCAACCCCGAGGGAGGCCGCGCGGCCGGCACCACCTACGCGAAGAACATCGTGCTGAAGAACAGCGGTTCGGCGAACGGCCAGCAGTTCGTCACGTTCGACCAGCTCGTGCTCGAGAACGGCGTGCAGGTCTACCCGATCTACCGGAGCACCGACAACGGGACGTCGTGGAGCCGTGTCGCCACGGTGAAGCCGAGCACGCAGTTCCCGACGCTCACCCGCACCGCCCAGCCGTCCCTCTACGAGACCCCGATCCAACTCGGCAGCATGCCGGCCGGCACGCTGCTGCTCAGCGGGATGATCATGCCCAGTGACCGGTCGAGCAGCCGTCTGGTCATGTACAAGAGTCTCGACCACGGCCTGAGCTGGTCCTTCGTCAGCACCGTCGACACCGGCGGACCGGCCACCTACGATCCGAGCCCCACGTCGACCACCTCGACGGTCTGGGAACCCTCGCTGGCTGTCGACGCGAACGGCGGCCTGGTCACGTACTTCTCCGACGAGCGGCAGAAGGCGAACGGCGTGCTGCAAGCCGTCAGCTACCGGCGCTCGACGGACGGTGGCCTGACCTGGGGTGGCGTGGTCAACGTGTCCGCTCCGACGAACCGGAGCGACCGTCCGGGCATGATCACGGTCACCCGGATCCCGAACGGCAACTACGTGGCGACCTTCGAGGTCGTGAACCGGCCGAGCCAGACGAACAACACAGCGCCCGTGTACTTCAAGGTCTCCCCGGACGGGCTGAACTGGAGTCCGGAGACCAGCATCGGGACGAAGATCGCACTCGCGGACGGGCGCGGCGTCGGTTCGTCGCCCGAGGTCCGCTGGGTGCCGACGGCCGGGAACGCCAACGGCATGATCGTCGTGTCGTCGAAGTGGTCGCTGGACAGCGCGGGCAACATCGACGGCGGTCAGAACTTCGTCGTCAACCGGAACCAGGGCTCTGGTGTGTGGGAACAGCTGCCGTACGCAGTGACGTACGACGCCCGCGACGCGGAGGGCGGCACGTTCAGCGGGTTCGCGCAGGGCTTCGACTCGAGCGCCGACGGCAAGACGCTCTACCAGGCGACGAACGTCGAGAACCTCACCACCACCTACAACGACGTCCGGGTCGGCTCGATCCCGATCGACGCGCAGCGGTACGAGGCCGAGTCCGCGGTGCGGAACGACACGAGCACCGTCACGCAGCCGGACGCCGTGGGCGGCGCGAAGGTCGGGAACATCAACAACCCCACGAGTTCGGTGCAGTTCACGGTCCAGGCGGCGACTGCGGGGACCTACACCGTCAACGTCCGGTACGACAACGGCACCGGGGCGACGAGCACCCACGCGCTCGCCGTGAACGGGACCTCGGCCGGCTCGGTCACCTACGCGCCGACGGTGAACTGGGGACGGTTCGGGTGGGCGCAGAAGACCGTCACCCTGCGCGCGGGGGCGAACACCCTCACGTTCACGAAGGGCACCGGGTTCGCCGAGCTCGACCAGATCCAGGTGTTCCAACCCTGATCGGCCGTGGTGACGCGCGCCGGGCCCAGTCCGCTCGCCACGCGGCGGACTCGGACCCGGACGCGCTCACACCCGGTCCGCCCTTGCTCAGTTCACCCTCGTGGCACGCTGCAGCCGGATCGCCGAGACCAGGAAGAACACCGCTCCGAGGATCGCGTACCCGTCGAGGCCAGTCACGTCACGACGGTCAACGGGCGCCCGGAGCGGCAGCCACTGCGTCGAGGGTCGTGTCGAGCGCTGCCCGGTCCCAGAACGATCCACCGCGGATGACGCCGCCGATCTGCGCGAGCGCCGTGTGGCTCGCAAGCGGGTCGGCGGTGAGGAGCACTGCGTCTGCCTGGTACCCGGGTGCCACGCGACCGGACCGCCCGTCGATCCCGAGGAACCGTGCTGCGTCGGACGTGGCGGTCCGGAGGATCTGGACCGGGTCCAGACCAGCGGCGGCGAGGTGGGCGAACTCGTCATGGAGCGCGAAGCCCGGGATCACCCCGGCTGCGCCGTCCGCGTCCGTGCCGGCGATCATGGGGACCCCCGCGTCGGCGAAGAGCTTGACGAGGCGTAGTTGGGTCGCCCAGTGCGACTCGAGTGTGTCGCGGGTCTCCGATGGGAGGTCGGCGAACTTCCGCCCCGACCTGTCCCACGCGCGGAGCTCGTCCGGGGCGATGTACCGCCGGCGTTCGTCCTGTCGGTGCTCCGGTGCGTTCGGGAACTGCTGCGTGTGCAGGCGGATCAGCGTCGGGCACTGCCAGGTCTCGTGTTCGACGAACAGCGCCGCGAGTTCCTGGGCTGCGGCCTCGTCGTACGAGTCGTCCGCGATTGTGAGCGCCCGCGCGGATGCCTCGGACGTCCTGGTGGCCGGGTTCACGACGATCCCCCGGATCATCCGACCGATCATGCGGTCCATCCCGGGCAGCTTCACCGTGGGGATCTTCGGCGCGCGACCCGCTCCGACGAGGGCGCGGACCTCGGACTCGCGGGACGAGGTGGCCGCGAAGACGGTGGAGCCGGGGCCGAGGTGCTCGATCGCGCGCATCCCGCCGCGGGCGGCTTCGCGGGGGTCGACGTCGTTCGGGAGGTGACCGGCGAGCGGGATCCCGACCCGGCGTGCCTCGTCGAGCGCCGCGAGGAACGCGTCGCGCCCGACCAGGGCAGCCTTGATGAAGTCCGCCCCCTGTGCGTGCTGTTCGCGGACGGTCGCGACGGCGGCCTCCGGTGTCGAAGCGTTCATCGGGGTGAGGAGGTCTCCCGGTGTCGCGAGGAGCGCGGGTGCCCCGAGCGGTGCGGGCAGTTGGCCCGCAGCGCGTCGCGACAGCAGCGCGGGTGAGCCGGACATCTGTCGGAACCCGACGATGCCGTTCGCGAGCATCAGGGCGTACGCCCCGTCGACGTCGTCCGGGGTGTTGAGCGGGTGCGCGTGCATGTCCGTGAAGCCCGGGGTCAGGAACCGCCCGTGCCCGTCGATGACGTGCGTGCCGGTGGCCCCGCGCGCGTTCCCGGTCGGGGTCACGGAGGCGACGAGGTCGCCGATGATCCTGACGTCGAGCCCGGCGGCGGCGGACCCGTCGGCCGGGTCCACGACCGTGACGTCGCGGATCAGGAGGTCCGCCCCTGCGGTGAGTGTGGTCACGTACCGGCTCATGCGTCGTCCTCGTCTCGTTCGTCGTCGAGCAGCCAGTCCTGCTCGGCCTGCTCGATCGCGGCCACGGAGTCGGGTCGGTCGTCGCCCGGCAGGTCGTCGGCCACGGGGTGACCCGTCGCGCCGAGCACGGTCGCGAGCCAGCGGTACGAGGGACGGCGGCCGTCGACGGACACCGCGCCGAGGTCCAAACCGGTTCCGGGGACGACCGGGGTCACCGCGTCCGTCTCGTAGACGCACGTCATGGCCGTCAGCCGCCAGCCCGCTGGTCCACGTCGGACCCGGTACAGCAGTCGGACCCGCGAGGCCAGGTCGACCTCGACGTCGTCGAGGTGTGTGCGGAGCTCGATGACGGCGGGGGCGGTGACGATGGCGCGGTCGTCGGAGACGTCGACCACGGGTGGGCTCATCCGGTGCGTGGCGGACGTCCCGCCTGCTGCCATCGCGATCGAGCCCCGGATGAACTCCGTCGCGCTCCCGTCGATCCAGCTGATCCGGACGCGTCCCTCGGGATCCCATGCCTCGCGCATGCGGTCCCAGCGTCCCCGGTCCCGCCCGTGGCGTTCCCGCAGGACGAGTTGACTGATCTCGGCTGTGTCGTCCACGTCGTGCTCCCTCGTTCGTCGGAGACGGTAGGGCGCCCCGGGGCGGACGCGGTGAAGGGTTTCCACTGAGCGGAAGACCGGGTCGGCGCTAAGGTGCTCAGGTGGACGGGATGCCCGTGGGGATGGTCGGTCGGGCCTTCGCGATCCTGGGGTGCTTCGACGACCGGCACGTCGTGCTCACCCTCAGCGAACTCGCGCGTCGCGCCGGGCTCCCGGTCAACTCGACCCTCCGGATCGCTCGGAGCCTGGCCGCTGAGGGTGCACTCGAGCGGCGGGAGGACGGGCGGTTCGCCATCGGACTGCGACTGTACGAGCTCGCGGCACTCGCGCCCCGCGGTGTGGGTCTCCGCCAAGCGTCGCTCCCGTACCTCCACGACCTGCACGACCTCACGGGACAGCACGCGATGCTCAGTGTGCGCGAGGGAGACGAAGCGGTCCTCGTCGAACGGGTCTCGCCCAAGCGCGCGACCCGGAGCGTCGGGTACCGGGTGGGCGGTCGCATGCCGCTCACCGCGACCGGCGGCGGGCTGGCACTGCTGGCGTTCGCACCGGACGACGTCCAGGAGACCGCCATCGCGACGTTCGGCGCGCGGGACGCCATCGACGAGGTGACGACGTCGGCCGAGCTCCGCCGCTACCTGTCGGCCGTCCGCCGGACGGGTGCGGCGGTCGGTTCGCAGCGGTCACCGCGTGCCCTCGTCGCCGCCGGCGTGCCGATCCGGGACACGGCGGCAGCCGTCGTCGCCGCGCTCTCGGTCGTCATGCCGCTCGGAGGCGCGGATCCGCGTGTCATCGTGCCCGCCCTGCAGGCGTGCGCGCGGGCGATCACGCGCGACGCGAGCCGCTGACCGAGTCGGTGGGGGAGTCGTCCGGTGCATCCGTCCTCCCGTCAGCTGACCGTCAGGGACGCGGGACGCGGCCCGTCAGGCTGGCGAGAGACGGTGACCGTGACGTCGTGTCCGGCGTCCCGGAAGGAGAACCGTGTCCTTGTTCCTGTACCGCCTCGGTCACGGTATCGGCCACCGACGCGTTGTCGTGATCGTCGTCTGGCTGGTGTTGCTCGTCGCGGCGCTGGCTGGCGCCCGGACCCTCGGGACGCACTACGACAACACGTTCAGCATCCCGGGGACCGATTCGCAGCAGGGGCAGGACGTGCTCGCATCCAGGTTCCCGACCGCGAGCGGGGCATCGGGCCAGATCGTGTTCACGACGACCCGAGGCGGCGCCGACGTCACGACGGCGAAGACCGAGATCAAGCACGTCCTCGACCGCGTCGGGGACCTCGATGCGGTCTCGAGCGTCACCGACCCCTTCGCGGACGGCCAGAGCGGCTCGGTGTCGAAGGACGGCGAAGCGGTCCTCGTCACCGTGCAGTTCGACACCAAGACCCCGACGACCGAGCAGCAGGACGCCGTGCAGGCCGCGGTCGCGACGGCGGACGGCGGTGTCGAAGCCGTGTACAGCCCCAGTGGACTCGGTACGACGTCGGACGGCAGCAAGCTGCCGGAGCTGATCGGCGTCCTCATCGCCCTGCTCGTCCTCGTGATCACGTTCGGGTCGTTCCTGACCGCGGGCATGCCGCTCGTGTCGGCCCTCATCGGCGTCGGCATCACGACCGGCAGCATCGTCGTCGTCTCCTCGCTCGGTGACGTCTCCAGCACGGCACCGACGCTCGCCGAGATGCTCGGGCTCGCTGTGGGCATCGACTACGCACTCTTCCTGCTCTCCAGGTACCGGGCCGAGCTCGGTGGAGGGGCTCGACCGCGCGAGGCCATGGCACGGGCGCTCGGGACCGCCGGCAGCGCAGTGGTGTTCGCCGGCCTGACCGTGGTCATCGCGCTCCTCGGTCTGTCGGTGGCGAACATCCCGTTCCTGACCGTCATGGGCGTCGCCGGTGCAGCCGCCGTCGCGCTCGCGGTCCTCGTCGCGCTGACGTTCGTCCCGGCGGTGGCGCTCCTGTTCGGGTCGCGCCTGTGCCCGAGACCCCGCAAGGCCCCGACGGGAAGCGTGTCCCGCTCCGAGCGGATCACGACGGCGTGGGTCCGGTTCGTCACGAAGGTGCCCGCCGTGACGGTCGCAGTCGTCGTGCTCGGCCTCGGTGTGTGCGCCTTCCCCATGACCCAGCTGTCACTCGCGTTGCCGGACAACGGGTCGCAGCCTGCCGGGAGCGCGCAGCGTGAGGCCTACGACCGGATCGCCGACCACTTCGGACCCGGGTACAACGCCCCGCTCATCATCACCGCCGACGTGCTCGCCTCCGACAAACCGTCCGACGCGGTGTCCGAACTGTCGAAGCGCATCGGAGCGATGCACGGTGTCGCTGCGGTCACCCAGGCGACCCCGAACGAGCAGGGGGACACCGCGCTGCTCCGCGTGGTGCCGACGACGGCACAGAACGACGAGGCGACGGCCGACCTCGTCCACCGCATCCGTGACGAAGCACCCACGTTGGAGAAGGCGTCGGGTGCCGCGGACGTCCTCGTCACCGGGACCACCGCGAGCGACATCGACGTCTCCGAGCGACTCGCCAGCGCGCTGTTGCCGTTCGCGTCGGTCGTGGTCGGGTTGTCCTTGATCCTGCTGTTGCTCGTCTTCCGCAGTGTGGCGATCCCGATCAAGGCCACACTCGGGTACCTGCTGTCCGTCGGGGCATCGCTCGGCGCCGTGACGGCGGTGTTCCAGTGGGGCTGGTTCAACGAGTCCGTCGCCGGCGGCGCCGTCAGCGGGCCGGTGCTGAGCTTCCTGCCGATCATCGTCATGGGGGTCCTGTTCGGACTCGCGATGGACTACGAGATGTTCCTGGTGTCACGGATGCGGGAGCACCACGCCCACCACGGCGATGCACAGGCCGCGATCCGCGGTGGCTTCACGCAGTCAGCACCGGTCGTCACCGCAGCCGCGGTGATCATGCTCAGCGTCTTCGTCGCGTTCATCCCGGACGGCACGTCGACGATCAAGCCGATCGCGTTCGGGCTCGCAGTCGGCGTCTTCGTCGATGCGTTCCTCGTCCGTCTGACCCTCGTCCCGGCGATCCTGTCGCTGCTCGGGCGGGCAGCGTGGTGGATCCCACGGTGGCTCGACCGGATCGTGCCGGTGGTCGACGTCGAAGGTGAGGCGATCGCGAAGCGGATCGCTGCAGACCGGGAGACCGCTGACGGAGCCGTCCTCGTCGCACGCGACCTCGTCGTCTCGGAAGGGGCGACGCCGCTGACCGCTGTGGTGTTCCGTGACGGCGCGACCACGGTGCGGTTCGGCGACGCACGGACCGCCAGGACCGCCGCGTTCGTCCTGGCGGGGCGACTCGCCCCGGAAGCCGGCACGCTCGTCGTCGCCGGACACGTCGTGCCGGAGGAGTCCGGTCGGGTCCTCGCCGACGTCGGTCTGGTCGACCTGGCGGCGGACCCCGGGTCGGGGACCGTCGAGGACCGTGCGAGGACCGCAGCCTCCGTGCGGCTCCGTCGAGCCGAGCGGGCACGGATCCGCGATGCGGTGCTGCACCGGGTACGAGCAGGAACCGCGATCGGCGCCACTCCGATCGCGTCCATCGACCCGGGAACCGCGGTCGCCGACCTCGACGCGGCGCAGCGGCTCATCGTCGAGGGTGCAGTCCACGCCGCCTTCGGCCGCACGGTCCTGATCATCACGGGCCCGTCTCGGACGGTCCGGACACCCGGACCGGTCCTCGACTCGATCGCCATGGCCGCCGACGCGCTCGGACGACTCGGCGCGACCGTCGTCCTCGTCGTCCCCGAACCCGTCCTCACCACCCCTGAACCCCGAACGGACGTCCGCGCATGACCCGCCGAAGCACCCTGTTCCGCACCGCAGCAGTCGCCACCGCCATCGTGTTGCCGGCGCTGGCGATCGGTGGTGTCGCGTGGTCGGCCTCAGCACGTACCGACGCCGTCGACCGGATCCCCGTCGCCATCGTCAACGACGACCAGATCGTGCAAGCTCCGAAGACGGTGGCAGCCGGGCGCGAACTCAGCTCGGCGCTCGTCCACCCGACGGGCACCGAGTCGGTGCAACTCGACTGGACGCTCGCGAGCGGTGACGACGCGCGAGACGGGCTTCAGGACGGCACGTACCAGGCGGTCCTGACGATCCCGAAGGACTTCTCCGCAGACGTCGCGTCGAGCGGCACCGACGATCCGAAGCACGCCCAGGTCTCGCTCCAGACCAGCGCGGATGCCTCCGCAACCGGAGCGGTCAGCGCCGTCATCGCCAATGCTGCGTCCGATGCGCTCGGTGAGCAGATCACGACGCAGTACGTCGACTCGACCCTCGACGGCTACACGTCGCTGCACAGCAGCCTGAGCAGCGCCGCCGGTTCCGCATCCTCACTGACCGACGGCGCGACCAGCGTCTCGGAGGGAACGGCTCAGCTCGTGACTGCTTCCGGCAACCTTGCCTCCGGCCTCGCCGAGAGCGCCTCCGGCGCGTCAGCGCTCGCCTCCGGCGCTTCCGGAGCATCGGCCTCTGCGAAGACAGTGGCCGACGGCTCGTCCCAGGTCGCCGCCGGCGCCGACGGGGTGTCCGCCGCAGCGGCAACGGTCGCGGACGCGACCGAACGGACCGCCGCAGGGGCCTCGTCGCTGGCCACGAGCCTCCAGGCCGCCAGCGCGCAGTGTCGGACGGCACCCGCTGCGCTGCCGCTGTGCACGCAACTCGCTTCCGCCGCGCAGGCGGCAGCCCAGCTCGACACCGGTGCTTCGACGACAGCGGCCGGGGCGGCGTCGCTCGCCGACGGCGCTGCGTCGCTCGACGGTGCCGCCTCACAGGTCGCTTCCGGCGCAGGATCGCTCGCCTCCGGTGTCGGCACGCTCGCCTCGTCGAGCGACCAGCTCGCTTCCGGGATCGAGCAGGCGACGAGCGGCGCCCAGCAACTCACTGCGAGCGCTTCCACCCTCGCAGACGGTGCTGCGACGGTGACGAACGGGAGCGCGCAGCTGACGTCAGGACTCGAGGATGCGGTGCAGCAGGTGCCCGCGTACAGCGACGACGAGAAGAAGACCATCACCTCGGTGGTGTCCGACCCGGTCGACGTCCACCAGGAGACCTCGGGGACGGACGGCGCCGTCGCAGCGCTCCTCGGCATCGGGGCGCCAGCCCTGCTGTGGCTCGCTGCGATCGCGACGGGCACGCCTGCTCTGCGTCGACGAGGCGACCTGGCCGACGTCCCGACGGGTGCGCTGCTCCGCCGGCACCTGCTCGTTCCGCTCGGGCTCGCAGTCGTCCAGGGCGTGGCCGCGTCCCTGGCGCTGCTGCTCGCCGGGGTCGACGCCGGCAACGCTGCCGGGCTCGGCGGGCTGATGGTGCTGGGGGCCGTGACGTTCGCGGCCATCGCAACGGCCGTGCGGACCTGGTTCCCGCGTGCTGCCACGACGGTCCTGCTCGCCGCGCTGGTCCTGCAGACACTGTGCTCGGGTGTCGTGCTGCCGCTCGTCACCGCACCCCAGCCGCTGCATTTCCTCGGCAGCATCCTGCCGGTGGACACCTTCGGCAGCGCAGCGGTCCAGCTGATCGTCGGAGGGGACGGGCCCAGTGCGGTGCCGGTGGTCGTGTCGCTCGTGCTGTGGGCTGCTCTCGGCGTCGCGTTCGCGACGCTCGGAGCGTTCCGCGCTCGCCGTGTCGGTGGTCGGGATCGAACCGCCCGCGCGCGCCCGGCGCTGGAGCGCGCCGTCGCGTGACAGGCTCGTGACGTGACCGAGCGGTACCGCGTCCTGGTGGTGGACGACGACCCGGACATCCGGGAGATGCTGGACTCGACCCTGACCTTCGCGGGGTACCGGGTCGTCACCGCCCCGGATGGTGCACAGGCCGTCTCCGCGGTCGAACGGGCCGTCCCCGATGTGCTCATCGTGGACGTCATGATGCCGACGCTCGACGGGCACGAACTGGTCCGGTTCCTCCGAGACCGCGGTGCCGTCGTGCCGATCCTGTTCCTCAGCGCCCGGGCGACCGTGGAGGACCGGGTGCGGGGACTTCGGGTCGGTGGCGACGACTACCTGACGAAGCCGTTCAGCGTCGTCGAGGTCACGGCACGCATCGAGGCGCTCCTCCGGCGCTCGGAGCGGCAGCTGCTCGCGACGAGCACGAACGATGCGCCGGCGCCGGCGCCGGCGTCGGTCCTCGAGGACCGGGTGGTCGGGCACGGGGTCGAACTCGACCGGTCCCGGCACGTCGTCCGTTGCGGCGAGACCGCGGTCGACCTCTCACCGACCGAATTCCGGCTGCTCGACCTCCTCATGACCAACGCCGGGTTCGTGCTCGGCAAGTCGCAGATCCTCGACCAGATCTGGGGGTACGACTTCGGTGGCGACACGAACGTCGTGGAACGGTTCGTGTCCAACCTGCGACAGAAGCTCGCAGCTGGTGGCGTGGAGGACGCGATCACGACCGTCCGGGGGTTCGGGTACCGGTTCGCGGCGGCCTCGTGATGCCCCGCCGGCCACACACCTCGATCCGACGACGCATCACCGTCGCGACGGGACTCCTGGCCGTCCTCGCGATCCTGCTGACGTCCGGGCTGGCCGTGGTCGTCGCGCAGGTCTACCTCGGCAAGCGGACCGCTGCGGACCTCGAAGCCCGCGTGCACCACCTCAGTGCCCTCGTCGACGAGGCGGCGGACCGCACCATCCCGTTGCAGCGGGTCGAGGACCTCCTCCGGACCGGGGACACGGTCGAGAACGGCAACGGGATCGTGTTCGCCTCCGACGGCGCGGTGGTCGCGTCGTTCGGGGTGTCGACCGGCGACGCGCGGATGCTCGCGGCAACGACCCGCATCCTCACCGCTGACACGGTGCCCGACGTGGAGCGGACCGAGGCGTCCACGTTGGTGCTGCCGGCCGGCCGGCTGACCGTCGGGGTCGAGGGTCGGTCGATCGAGGTGGAGCGCATCGTCGTGACGACGAGCACTGCCCAGCGATCGGAGTCGGTCCGGCTCATCGCGCTGGTGAACTCGATCGGCTCGGCCGTGGGCATCGCGGTCGTGCTGGTGTTCGTGTCGATCACCGTCGGTCGTGGTCTCCGACCCCTCCGCGACATGGCAGCACGTGCTGCGGCGGTGGCGCGCGGCGACCACACGGCGCGTCTGCCGATCGACGTGAACGACCCCGCGATCGAGCAGCTCTCGGTCACCGTCAACGCAGCGTTCGACGCCCAGCAGGATGCCGAGAACCGGATGCGGGCCTTCGTCGCCGACGCGGGCCACGAGCTCCGCACGCCGTTGACCGTCGCGACCGGGTGGATCGACCTCTACGCGCAAGGTGGCCTGACCGACCCGGAACGTCTCGACGTCGCCCTCGACCGCGTCCGCGTCCAGCTCGGCCGCATGCGCGCGATGGCCGATGAACTCGCCCTGTTGGCGAACGCCGATGCGGGCCGGTCCTTCGCGCACGAACCGGTCGACCTCACGGCGCTCGTCCGCGAAGTGGTCGAGGACGCCCGCGTCGCCGCACCCGGGCGGACGATCGCCCTGAGCGCGTCCGGACCGGCGCAGACGACGGGGGACGAGGCGCGGCTCGCGCAGGTGTTCCGGAACCTCGTCGGGAACGCGCTGCAACACACCACCCCCGACGTCCTGGTGTCGGTCGAGGTGGCAGCGGAGGGGGACGAGACGATCGTGGTCGTCGCGGACCAGGGAGCGGGGATCGATGAGCAGGACCTGCCCCACGTCTTCGAGCGGTTCTGGCGGAGCGACGCCGCACGGCAGCGCGTGACCGGAGGCAGCGGGCTCGGCCTCGCCATCGTGCACTCGATCATCGCGGCGCACGGAGGGTCGATCGGCGTGCAGAGTCGGCGTGACGAAGGGACGGCGTTCCGCGTGCTCCTGCCGCGCCGTGTCGACCACCGCGGGGATGCCTCCACGTAGGCTGCCGTCGTGGATCAGCCGCCGCAGGTCGCCGCGTCCGTCCCTCCGCGGCCGTCAGCGGCCAGGTCGACGGCGACCCGGAGCCCGTCTGCCGTCGATCGCGCACCGGTGATCGCTGAACCCTTCGGCAGGTTCGGCGTCACGGTGTGGGGTTCGGCGAGTGCGCCCAGCGTGCCACCCCGGTCGGCGAGCCCGGAGGGCAGCGGGAAGCGCTTCCCCGCGAGGACGAGACCGTCCGCGGTGAGCGTGATCGAGGACCGGTCGTGGTCGAGGTCGAACGCCACCGCGATGCCGGGTCGACTCGCGAGCGTGGCGACGAGGGTGCCGTCGTCGTCGGCCAGTGACAGGCCGCTCGGCAGCGCGTCCTGTCCCGAAGCCGCCCGCTTCGCGGCATCCGCCTGCACGGTCCCCCAGGGGACCGTCACCGCCGCGGTGATCGACCCCGCCGACGTGTCGCCCCGGGTGTGGACGTCGCGCAGATCGACGCGGACCGTGGCACCACTGCGTTCGGCAGTGGCCGAGGCGTGTCCGATCGAACCGGCGACCAACTCGAACGGGACGAACCCGTCGACGTGGGTTTCCACATCCGACTGCGGCACGTCGAGGGCGCAGGCGATGCCGCTCTCCACGCGCGCGGTGACGGCGTGGGTGGTGATGAGGTCGGCAGTCACGACGCCGCCGACCACGACCAGGGTCGAGGCGGCTGCGACGATGACGGTGCGGCGGCGGCGGGGGCGGTGGGTCATGTGTCGGATCCGACCATCGGAAGCTGCCGACGCGGGTGGGGAGGCGCTGCTGACTGCCTGACGATCTCGACGGACTGGAGGCGCGGTGCCAGCTGGCACCGTGCCTCCAGTCCGTCGGCTCGTCGGTCCGCGACCGTCAGCCGCGTCCCGAGAGTTCGGTCCGGACGATCTCCGCACCCGCGGACAACGCGCTCAGCTTGCCGAGCGCGGCCTGCCGGCCGAGCGGAGCCATCCCGCAGTTCGAGCTCGGGACGAGCTTGTCGGCGTCGACGAAGTCGAGGGCGCGGCGGAGGACCTCCGCGACCTCCTCCGGCGTCTCCACCGTCTCGGTCGCGACGTCGACGGCGCCGAGCATGACCTTCTTGCCACGGATGAGCTCGACGAGCTCGAGCGGGACGTGCGAGTGGATGCTCTCCAGCGAGACGGTGTCGATCGACGACTGCTGCAGCAGCGGGAACGACTGCTCGTACTGGCGCCACTCCGCGCCGAGCGTCGCCTTCCACTTGTTGTTCGCCTCGATGCCGTAGCCGTAGCAGATGTGCACGACGGTCTCCGCGCGGAGCCCCTCGGCGGCGCGTTCGAGCGCGGCGACACCCCAGTCCCGCACCTCGTCGTGGAAGACGGTGAACGCGGGCTCGTCGAACTGGATGACGTCGACGCCGGCGGCTTCGAGCTCGCGTGCCTCCTGGTTGAGGATCGTGGCGAACTCCCACGCGAGCTGCTCGCGGCTCCCGTAGTGGCGGTCCGCAAGGGTGTCGATCATCGTCATCGGGCCGGGGAGCGCCCACTTGATCCGGCGGTCGGTCTGCGCACGCAGGAACTCGGCGTCCTCGACGAACACGGGCTGCCGGCGGCTCACCGCTCCGACGACGGTCGGCACCTGTGCGTCGTACCGGTCACGGATCCGGACGGTCTCCTTGTGCTCGAAGTCGACGCCGTCGAGGTGCTCGATGAACGTGGTGACGAAGTGCTGCCGGGTCTGCTCGCCGTCGCTGACGATGTCGATGCCGCGGTGCACCTGCTCGTGCACGGCCGACCGGAGCGCGTCCCGCTTGCCCTCGGCGAGTGCGTCGCCGTCGAGCAGCCACGGGGACCAGAGCCGTTCGGGCTCGGCGAGCCAGGACGGCTTCGGCAGGCTGCCGACGATCGAGGTGGGCAGGAGGGTGTTCGTCATGGTGTCCCTGTCGGTCATCGGATCGTGGCGGCGCTGGCGGCCCAGCGGTCGAGGAGCGCTCCGTGCGGCTGCACGAAGTGCTCCGCCGTCCAGTGCCCCTGGGTGACCGCGAGTCGGCTGCGCTCCTCGCGGTCGTAGTCGACGGCGGTCCGCGAGAAGTCCTGGTGCTCGAGGCTCGGCCGGTAGACGCTCGGGGCGGCCGCGTTCGCGTTGTAGATCTCCGGTCGGTAGATCTTCTGGAACGTCTCCATGGTGCTGATCGTGCCGGCGAGCTGGAGGTCCGAGTAGTCGTTCAGCAGGTCACCGCCGGCGTAGAACGCGAGCGGCGCCTTCGACCCGGACGGCATGAAGTAGCGCACCTGCAGGCCCATCCGCCCGAAGTACTCGTCGGTCAGCGAGGACCGCTCGTGGTGGTACTCGACCCCGAGGACCGGGTGGACGTTGTCCGTGCGGCGGTAGGTCTGGCTCGACGAGACGCTGATGCACACGACGGGCTCGGTGTCGAAGCGGGCGCGGTAGGCGTCCGACGCCAGGAAGTCCTGGAAGAGCAGCCCGTGGAGACGGCCGAAGTCCTCGGGGATGCCCGCGGCCTTGTCGACGGACGGCAGCCGGACCGCGAAGTCGTAGTCGCGCAGGTAGGACGAGAAGTTGTTGCCCACGATCCCCTGGTGGCGCAGCCCGGTGTGCTGGTCGACGATGTGGACGTCGAGCACTTCGAGGAGCGGGAACTCCTGGTCCTCGCCCGACGCCTCGAACCGGACCGTGGCCGAGACGATCTCGAGCTCGACGCGGTAGCGGTCACCGTTCGGGTTGTCCCACCGTGCAAGGTCGTTGCACCGCCGGTCGATCATCGTGAGCGCGTTGCGGAGGTTCTGCTGGCGGTGCTCGCCGCGGGCGAGGTTGGCGAAGTTCGTCGTCGCCCGCGAGCTCGTCGACGGGGTGTAGTCCTCGTCGAACCGAGTCGTGTCGATGTGGAAGGAGAAGTCCAAGGCCGGCCAGTCCGTAGGGTGCGGGAAGTGTGCGTTCATCGTGCCGTTCCTGGAGGGTCATCGGGTAATCCACAAGTGCTATGGCCACGTATAGGCTGCGCCTATGCCACGCGTGTCGAACGACATCACCCTCCAGCAGCTCCGCTACTTCATCGAGGTCGCGTCCGAGGGCTCGATCAGCGCGGCGGCGGACCTGCTCTACGTGGCGCAGCCGACCCTGTCCGCGGCGATGAAGGACCTCGAGGCTCGGGTCGGACGCGCGCTCTTCATCCGGTCGGCCCGAGGGGTCGAGCTCACCGTCGACGGGGTCGAGTTCCTCGGCTACGCGCGTCAGGTCGTCGAGCAGGTGTCCCTGCTCGAGCAGCGGTACGTCGGGCGGCAGCCGTCGCGGCGGCTGCTCGGGGTGTCCACGCAGCACTACTCGTTCGCGGTCGAGGCGTTCGTCCGCATGGTCGACGGCGCGAACGCCGACGAGTACGAGTTCTCCCTGCGTGAGACGCGCACCTGGGACATCATCGAGGACGTCCGGACGCTGCGGAGCGAGGTGGGCATCCTCTACCGCAACGACTTCAACGAGAAGGTCATCGCGAAGCTGCTCCGGGACGCGGGGGTCGCGTTCCACCCGCTGTTCGTCGCGGAGCCGCACATCTTCGTGTCGCGGCGGAACCCGCTGGCGTCCCGTGCCCGGGCGACGCTCGCCGACCTGGCGGACCTGCCGCGGCTGACGTTCGACCAGGGTGCCAACAACTCGTTCTACCTGTCCGAGGAGATCCTCTCGACGCTGTCCAGCAAGCGGGAGATCCGGGTGTCGGACCGGGCCACGATCTTCAACCTCATGATCGGGCTCGACGGCTACACGATCTCGACGGGGCTCATCAGCGACGACCTCGACCCCGGGATCGTCGCCGTCCCGCTCGACGTGGACGAGCGCATCGAGATCGGGTGGATCGCACACACCGCGATACCGCTCTCCGAGCAGGCGCAGACCTACCTGGACGAGGTGCGTCGGGTCGTCGCCCGTGCCGGGGTCGAACTGCTGGACTAGGGCGTGCGGCAAGATGAGGTCCATGGCTGGCGACGGACCCGAGGCGCTCGTGCGCCGTGCGACCATGCGGGACGTCGCCGGACGCGCCGGGGTCTCGAAGTCCCTCGTGTCCCTGGCGTTCAGCTCGCCGGAGTCGGTGAGCCCGCAGCGCCTCGCCCGCATCCTCGACGCAGCCGAGGCCCTCGGCTTCCGGCCGAACCGCGTCGCGCGGTCCCTGAACGGCCTGCGGGACGACTTCGTCGGCATCCTCGTCGCCGGCTCCCGGAACCCGGTGCTCGCGGAGGTCGTCGACGCAGCACGGAGCGAGCTCGCCGCGCACGGGCGGCTCGGACTCATGACGAGCGCCGTCCTGCCCGACGGTGTGGACCCGTCGGCCGGACCGGAGCTCGACGTCGAGGCCGTCGCGATGCTCGGCGACCTGCAGCCGTCCGGCGTGATCGTCGTCGGATCGCTGCCGAGCACGGACCGCGTCGTCGAGGCGATGGGCTCCGCCCGGATCGTGATCGCCAGCGCGCGCCCGGAGCGACTGGCCGGGGCGGCCACCGTGCGCGGCGACGACGAGGTCGGGATGCGGCTCGTCGTCGAGCACCTGACCGGGCTCGGGCACCGGCGGATCGGCCACGTCGGCGGTGCCGGTGGTCGAGTCGCCTCCGGGCGTGCCAGCGCATTCGCGGCGGCGATGGGGGAGCACGGGCTCGACGGGACGCTGCTCGCCGAGAGTGACTTCTCCGAGGCCGCGGGGTTCCGCGCCGCGGGGGAGTTGCTCGACCGCGCTGAACCGCCCACCGCCATCACGGCGGTCAACGACCTGGCGGCGATCGGCGTGATCGCGGCCGTTCGGCAGCGAGGGCGCACCGGGCAGGTCGCCGTGACCGGGTACGACAACTCGTACCTGGCGGCGCTCGGGGCGGTCGAGCTCACCTCGGTCGACCCCGACAACGCGACGATCGGACGCCGTGCCGCCGAGGTGCTGCTCTCCGACGACGACCCGGGCGAGGTCCTGGTCGCGCCGACGCTGCGGGTCCGCGCGTCCTCGGTGCCCGCCGTGCGCTGAGCCTGTTGACATCCCCGTGAGCTCCACCGTACATTGAACCGGTCCAAGATTTTGGACCGGTTCAAAATCTCTCCGGGAAGCAAAGGAGCCCCCTGTGCCCGAGAACGACGCGTCCACGAACAGCGCCCCCCGCACCGTCGGTGTGGGGCTCATCAGCGTCGGCTGGATGGGGCGGCTCCACTCCCGCTCGTACGCCCTCCTCCCGCTCCTGTACCCGGAGTTGGGCATCCGCCCCCGCCTCGTCGCGGCGGCCGACGTGGCATCAGCGGGGCAGGACTACGCGAAGAGCGTCCTCGGCTACGAGAAGGTGGTCTCGGACTACCGCGAGGTCCTGGCCGACCCCGAGGTCGACGTCGTCTCGATCTGCGCGCCGAACTCGCTGCACGCCGAGATCGGCATCGCGGCAGCCCGGGCCGGCAAGCCCTTCTGGATCGAGAAGCCGGTCGGCCGCGGCGCCGAGGAGACCGAGGCCGTCGCAGCAGCAGCAGATGCTGCCGGAGTCGCGACCACGATCGGGTTCAACTACCGGCACGTCCCCGCCGTGCAGCACGCCCGCCAGCTCGTCCTCGACGGTGCGCTCGGCCGGATCACGAACGTCCGCGGCCGGTTCTTCGGCGGGTTCTCGTCGAACCCGCAGGACCCCCTGACCTGGCGCTTCGTCCGCGCGACCTCGGGCAGCGGTGTCCTCGGTGACCTGATGGGGCACCTCGTCGACCTCATGCACTACGTCCTCGGCCCGATCGGCTCGATCTCGGCTGCGACCGGCACGTACCTCACCGAGCGCCCGGGTCTGCCGGGCACGCCGGACGAGGGCACGCTCCTGCCCGTCGAGAACGAGGACTACGCGACCATGCTCGTCCGGTTCGACGAGTCGGCGGTCGGCGCCGGCGCGATCGGCAACCTCGAGGCGTCCCGCATCGCGGTCGGTCCCCGGTCGGAGTACGCGTTCGAGATCTTCGGCACCGAGGGGTCGCTCCGCTGGGACTTCGAGCGCCTCAACGAGCTCGAGGTCGCCCTCGCTCGCACGGGGCAGCACGTCGGGTACACCCGCGCCTTCGCTGACGGGTACTTCCCCGACTACTCGCGGTTCCAGCCGAGCTCCGGCACGAGCATGGGCTACGACGACCTCAAGGTCATCGAGGCGGCGAAGTTCCTCACCGCAGCGACCGGTGGCGAGGCGACCGGCTCCAACATCCACGACGCCGTGACCTCGGCGCGGGTGCTCAGCGCCGCCGAGCAGTCTGCCGCCTCCGGCCAGTGGGTCGACCTGCCTGCCGAGCCAGGGACCACGGCCAACATCCGCGCGACCAGTGACTGAGCGAGCGGCGACCGAGCCAGCGCAGAACGGACATCCGGACAAGCCTCCGACAACGCTGTACGTTGGCGGAAAGGTCGCTGAACGCGACCAGGTCAGAAGGAGCAGCACATGGCAAGCACGACAGGTCGCCCGACCTCCGTCACCGTCTCGTTCGTCATCTGGCTGGTGGTGGTCCTCGCCAACATCCTCCAGGGGATCATCAGCCTTGTGTCCGGCGGTGGATCGTCCGCCGCGGAGAGCGTCGGCACCGCCCCGCTCGTCGGCGGCGCGATCTTCGCCTTCATCCTCGCCGTGATCGAGCTCATCATCGTCTTCAAGATGCGCGACGGCCGGAACTGGGCACGCATCGTCCTGCTGGTCCTCGCGATCCTGCAGGTCATCGGGGTCGGCGTGGGCGCGGCCTCGGGTGGCAACGCCTTCGGCTGGATCGGTGGCGTCGCGGTGATCATCGCGACCATCCTGATGTTCGTCGGTGGCGCGAACGGCTACTTCCGCCGTCGCTGACGACGTCCGCCCGGCTCGCGGACGCGACCGGGTGACGGACTGGAGGCGCGGTGCCAGCTGGCACCGCGCCTCCAGTCCGGCTGGCGCGGCCAGCGCCGCGACTGCGCACGCTGACGACGACTGCGCGCGCTGGGCCCTGCGCACTCGTCGTCAGCGCGCGCAGGTGCGTGCCGACCGCGGCGCGCGGCGCGAGAAGATGGGGCGTGAGCTCCGCGCAGACGATCCTGGACGCCCTCGTCCGCCGTGTCGACGAGACCGGGTTCGGTGCCCACGGACTGCACGTGCGCGTCGGCGACGACGTCGCCGAGCACCACCGGTCGCCCGACGTCCGACGTGAGGTCCACTCCGTCGCGAAGGGCGTCTGCGTCCTCGCCACCGGGATGGCCTCGGACGACGGACTCGTCGACGTCGACGAACCGGTCGCGTCGTACCTGCCCGACCGGACGTTCGGCACGGGGACCGACGCGGTGACCCTCCGGCACCTCCTCACGATGACCAGCGGCGTGGACATGCCGTGGTCCGAGACGGAGCTGACGGACTGGCCGGACCTGGCGGCGGAGTTCCTCGGGCGGCCCTCCCGCGGGCGGGTGTTCCAGTACGCGAACGCGAGCACGTACACGGCGATGCGGGTGCTCGCGACGCGGATCGGCGACGTGGGGGAGTACGTGTCCCGACGACTGTTCGACCCGCTCGGCATCCAAGACGTCTCCTGGCGGCGCTGCCCGAACGGGTTCGTCGCCGCCGGTGACGGCCTGGCGCTCCGGACCGACGAGCTCGCCCGACTCGGACAGCTCGTCCGCGACCGCGGGGTGTTCGACGGCCGGCGCATCGTCGGGGCTCGGTGGTGCGACGCCATGCACACCGACTGGGTCGAGCGCGAGGGGACCGGCCCGGGCTACGAGCGCTCCGCGATGGCCGGTTGGGGCGGGCCCGGGCGGCTCTGGCGGCTGCACGGCGCGTACGGGCAGATGCTGCTGTTCGACGGCGACGCCGTGGTCACCGTCACGGCCGACGACCACTTCGGCGCGGACGCCTTCGCAGCGGACGTCGCCGACGAACTGGAACGGCAGCGCCCCGCGACTCCTGCATGATGTGCGCGCGCTGCGAGCGTGACGAGGTCGGCGGTGCGAGGATGAGCGGCGGCCGTCGCCCGGACGGCCGGAGACGGAAGTGACGAGCGTGACCGAGACCCGCTCCGAGACACCGACGACCGAGACCGCCGACGACGGCGGCCACGGCACGGTCAAGAAGGGCGCCGCCGTGCTCGCCCTCGCGGCCCTCGGGGTGGTGTTCGGCGACATCGGCACGAGTCCGCTGTACGCACTCCGGACGGTGTTCACGATCGACGACGGCATCGTGAAGGCCAACCAGGAGGACGTCTACGGTGTGATCTCGATGATGTTCTGGAGCATCACGATCATCGTCTCGATCAAGTACGTCCTCGTCCTCATGCGCGCCGACAACGACGGCGAGGGCGGCGTGATGGCCCTCGCCGCACTCGCCCGCCGGCTCTACGCGAAGCGCCGCGGCGGTGCGGTGATCTTCCTCGTCATCGGGATCGTCGGCGTCTCGCTCTTCTACGGCGACTCGGTGATCACACCCGCGGTCTCGGTGCTGTCCGCCGTCGAGGGCCTCGGCACCGCAGCACCTGCGGTCGGACACCTGATCGTGCCGATCGCAGCGGTCATCCTCGTGCTGCTGTTCGCCGCCCAGCGGTTCGGCACCGGCAAGGTCGGCAACCTGTTCGGCCCCGTGATGCTGCTCTGGTTCGTGGTCATCGCTGCCGCCGGGGTGCCGCACATCATCGCCCACCCCGGGGTCCTGCAGGGGCTGTCGCCGACGTGGGCGATCGCCTTCACGTTCGCGCACCCGTACATCACGTTCGTGGCGATGGGTGCCGTCGTCCTGGTGATCACCGGCGCCGAGGCCCTCTACGCCGACATGGGGCACTTCGGCCGACCGGCCATCCTCCGCGCCTGGTTCTTCGTCGTGTTCCCGGCGCTCGTGCTGAACTACCTCGGCCAGGCCTCCCTCGTGCTCCGCGACCCGTCGGCCGCGAAGGACCCGTTCTTCCTGCTGTTCCCGGACGCGCTCCGGCTGCCGGTGGTGGTGCTCGCGACGATGGCGACGGTGATCGCGAGCCAGGCCGTGATCTCCGGCGCGTTCTCGCTCACCCGCCAGGCCGTGCAGCTCGGGCTGCTGCCACCACTGACGATCCGCCAGACCTCGCGGCGGGAGAGCGGGCAGATCTACCTGCCGGCCGTGAACCTCCTGCTGTTCATCGGCGTGCTGGCGATCATGCTCGCGTTCCGGTCCTCGGCGAACCTCGCCACCGCGTACGGGGTGTCCGTGACCGGGGCGCTCGTGGTCGACACGCTCCTGCTGCTGCTCGTCGTGCGGCCGCTCTGGAAGTGGAAGCCGTGGAAGCTCGTGCTCGCCGCGGTGGCCTTCGGCGGTCTCGAGCTGACGTTCCTGGCCGGCAACCTGTCGAAGATCGTCCACGGCGGGTGGGTCCCGCTCCTCATCGCGCTCGCGGTGATCACGGTCATGACGACGTGGCGCCGTGGTCGGGCGCTCGTGCAGGAGGAACGCAAGGAGCGGGAGGGCTCGCTCGCCGACTTCATCGAGCGCGTCAACGAGGACCACGTCCCGCGCGTGCCCGGTGTCGCGGTGTTCCCGCACCCGAACAAGGAGACCACCCCGCTCGCCCTCCGCGCCAACGTCGACCACAACCACGTGCTGCACCGGACCGTGCTCATCGTGTCCGTCCTCACCGCCAACGTGCCGCACGTGCCGCACGCGCGGGCGTTCTTCCGCGACGACCTCGGGTACGAGGACGACGGCATCGACCACATCACCATCAAGTTCGGGTTCTCGGACGACCAGGACCTGCCGAAGGCCCTGCACGCCGCGTGCCTGGCCGAGGTGCTCGACATCGACCCGGACGAGATGGAGCACGCGTCGTACTTCATCTCCCGCGGCGCGCTCCGGCCGACGCCGGGGCACCACGGCATGGTCGGGTGGCGGAAGAAGCTGTTCGTCGGGCTCGCGCACAACGCGGCCGACCCGGCAGCGCGGTTCGGCCTGCCGGCCCACCGCACGGTGACGATGGGCAGCGACGTCGAGATCTGACGACGCCCACGGGCTGTCGGACCGGAGGCGCGGGGCGGGGCCGCCACGTGCCTCCAGTCCGTCACCGGGTCACGTCGCGAACGCGGGTCGACCTGGCTCGACGAAGCCGCGTCAGTGGGCTGCGCCTCGGCGCAGCCGGCCCACACCGAGCACGACCGCGACGACCACGAGCCCGAGCACCAGTCCGAACACCGCCGAGATCGCCGTGTCGACGATCCACGTGACGACGGGGCCGGTGGCCTCGATCGCGTGCTCGACGACGTGCAACAGGTCGTACGGCCCGTGCCAGAACGTCTCCGCCAGGTTCGCGACGACGAGGTGTCCGCCGACCCAGAGCATCGCGACCGTGCCGACGACGCTGATCACCCGGAAGACCGTCGGCATCGCGAGCACGATCCGCGCCCCGGTGCGTCGGGTCCGTCTGACGGGGTTCTTCATCATCTGCAGGCCGATGTCGTCGACCTTCACGAGCAGGGCGACGGCGCCGTAGACCAGCGCGGTCATGCCGAGCCCGATGACGATCAGCGCGCCGAGCGTCAGCCACGTCCCGAGGTCCGGGTCGAGGCTCGCGAGCGCGATGAGCATGATCTCGGTGCTCAGGATGAGGTCCGTCCGGATGGCACCGAACACCAGCTTGCCCTCGTCGGCGGACGGCTCGTCGCCGGTGGCGTGGTGGTGGCCGAACCACTCCGTGACCTTCTCGGCGCCCTCGAAGCACAGGTACGTGCCACCGATGAGCAGCAGCCACGGCAGCACCCACGGCGCGAACGCCGACAGCAGCAGGGCCAGCGGGATGATGATGACGAACTTGTTGAAGAGGCTGCCGAGCGCGATCCGGCCGACGACCGGCAGTTCGCGGGCGGGGGTGAGCCCCTGGACGTACTGCGGGGTGACCGCTGCGTCGTCGATGACGACACCCGCCGTCTTGGCACTGGCCTTCAGCGCTGCGGAGAGCACGTCGTCGACGATGGCGAGCAGACCGACTGACATGCGCTCACCCTAGCGGCGGACGTGTCGCCCACGGAGGGTCTCGGACGGCGGCTCGCCGTACACGTCGGCGTAGTAGCCGGAGAACCGGCCGAGGTGGTGGAACCCCCACGACAGGGCGATCTCGGCGACGGTCGTCCCGTCGGGGTCGGCGGCAAGCAGGTCCGACCGGACGCCGTGCAGTCGGGCCTCACGCAGGAACTGCATCGGCCGCACGCCCACGTGCCGCTGGAACGCCGCCTGCAGGCCCCGCGCGCTCACCCCGGCGGCCGCGCTCACCTCGGCGACGGTGAGCGGTCGACGGGCGTTCGCGACCATCCACTCCTTGGCGAAGCGGATCGTCGACGAGCCGACGGCCGCCGTCGGTGCTCGTGCGGGGGTCGCGTCGAACGCGGCGGCGACGGCGTCCGCGATGGACTGGTTCCACCGGGCCCGGTCCGCCGCGGGGGTCGACGGGTCCAGGAGGCGCGGTGCGGCTTCCCCGATCCGGCTGCGGAGCCGACGCAGCGCGTCCACCCCGAGCGCGTCACGGAACGCGAGCTGCCGCGGCTCGTCGTCACCGCGCCGGGCCGCCGCGATCGACTCGAGGAACGCGCCGCCGAAGCGCACCGAGTGCTGCCCGGACGGGAGTCCGTCGAAGCGGAACTCGCGACCGGCCGGGTACATCACGGGGATGCCCGGCAGGAGCTGGACGGGGTCGCGGGAGTCGGTGTCGATGGTCATGCCGGGCGAGGTCGCCCACACGAGGACGTAGTCGGTGCCGGGCGAGATCGTGCCCCATCGGTGTGCCGCGACGTCCGACGTCCCCATGGTGACGTCCTGGTCGCCGACGGCTCGGAAGCGGTAGGCGAACCCGTCCCGGGCGGTCTCGCCGACGTGGATGTCCCGGCTGGCGTACGCACGCTCGTACAGTGCGACGGCGTCGTCGACGAGGGAACCCCGACGATCGACGTGGATCGGCGTCACTGCTGGCTGCATACCCGTCCAGTGTCGTCCATCTCGGTGCGGAGCGGACCCCCACTCCGCGGGACGGCTCAGAGGTCGAGGCGGTTCCAGGTCTGTGCTCCACGGCCGTCGTCGGGCTCCGGGTGGGCAGTGGTCGCAACGGGGTCGTGCACGAACCCGAGCCGCGCGGCGACCCGGAACGACGGTGCGTTCCACGCCCGGATCGTCGCCCAGAGCCGGGTGTACCCGACGGACCGTGCCGCTGCGACGACGGCGGTCGCGGCCTCGGTGGCGTGACCGTGCCCGTGCGCTGCCTCGAGGAACTCGTACGCGAGCTCCGGCTCGTCGGGAGTCGACCGGCCGACCACGAGTCCGCAGTACCCCAGGGGTGCCCCCGGCGCGGCCAGTCGGACGGGGTACAGCGGGAGCGGCGTGCCGATCGTGGTGGCGAGGGAACGGACGGAGGCCGCGGCCGCGTCGCGGTCCGGGCGACCGGCGGTCCGCGGTGTCGGTGGTTCGCCTCGACGAGCGGCAGCGGCACTCCGTTCGCCGACGAGGTCCGCGTACCAGTCGGCGTCGCCGTCCGACCAACCGTCCAGGACCAGCCTGTCCGTCCGGAGGCACAGGGGCATCGACGCCGGCGTCTGCATGCCTCGACGCTACCCACGGGTCGCCGCCACTGCGCTTGCTGGCTGAACCGTGCGGCCTGCCAGTCGTCCCCGAGGACGGTGAGGTCAGCGGTGACCACCCGCTCGACAGCAAGGAGGCTCCATGTACTTCCACGCACAGACCTGGATCAACGAGATCGCCGACGGCGAGCCGGACCCCGCAGCAGCGAACGCACTGCAGGAGGGCCTCGGCGGCCAGTTCGGCGAGATGCGCACGATGATGCAGTACCTCTTCCAGGCGATGAACTTCCGTGGGCCGGCGGCGAAGCCCTTCCGGGACCTCATCCAGGGCGTCGGGACCGAGGAGATCAGCCACGTCGAGCTCATCGGGACGACGATCTCCCGCCTGCTCGACGGCGCTCCCGGCTACTCCGGCAAGGTCACCGACCCGGTGGACAAGCCGGGTGCGAAGGGTGCGACGCCGCTGAACATCGCCCTCGACACGGGCAACATCCACCACTACCTCGTCGGAGCCCAGGGCGCGTTGCCCGTCGACGCGGCCGGCAACCCGTGGAGCGGCAGCTACGTCTACAACTCCGGCAACCTGCCGCTCGACCTGCTCTACAACCTCATGCTCGAGTCGACCGGGCGTCTGCAGAAGTGCCGCATCTACGAGATGACCGACAACCCCACCGCACGTGGCACCATCGCGTACCTGATCGTCCGCGACCAGGCGCACGAGAACGCCTACGCGAAGGCGCTCGAAGCACTCGGCGTCGACTGGAAGACACTGTTGCCGATCCCGAAGACCAACGCGGAGCGGTTCCCGGAGGTCAAGCAACTCGTCGACCTCGGCCTGCAGAGCAAGCAGTACAGCTTCGACCTCGACGGTGCGTCCGAGGCGGCGAAGATCTTCCGCGGGGCGTCCCCGTCGAAGGACGGCACCGACCTCTCCGCGACCGAGCAAGCGCCCGTCGGCGTGCCGTCGTTCATCGCGCCGGAGCGGCTCGAGGAGTTCGCGCCGGGACTCGACGCCGATCTCCTCGCGCTCATCCAGCAGACCGCGGAACTCGAGCTCGACCAGGCCGAGGCGCCGCTGTACGGTCCGGTCGGCTGACCGCGATCAGTCGAGGCAGAACTCGTTGCCCTCGACGTCCTGCATGACGATGCACGACTCGTTGACCTCGTCCGCGAGCATCCGGCGGAACTGCGTGGCCCCGAGGGCGACGAGCCGGTCGCTCTCGGCGTCGAGGGCAGCGAGTCGTTCGTCGCCGACCATGCCGGTGCCGACGCGGACGTCGAGGTGCACGCGGTTCTTCACGACCTTGCCCTCCGGCACGCGCTGGAAGAACAGCCGCGGGCCGGCGCCGGTCGGGTCGACGCACGCGAACGCCGACCCCCGGTGCTCGGGTGGCAACGACTGGTCGAACGCGTCCCACGAGTCGAACCCGGGCGGTGGCGGTGGCACGACGTAGCCGAGCGCCTCGCACCAGAACCGTGCCACCCGCTCGGGTTCCGCACAGTCGAACGTCACCTGCACCTGCCGCACCGTCGCCGTCATGGCGCCACCCTAGGCTGAACGGCGCGCAGCTGTCCTCCGTATGCTCGCGGCATGGCTGACTTCACCGCTTCCCAGGCCGCCGTCGTCCGGATCGAGCGTGCCGAGGAGGGGCGCTGGGACCTCACGGTGATCAGCGACTCCGGTGTCCGGATGGGGCACGGCGAGTACCTCTTCGACGCCGCGGACGACGATGCCGCCGGCGAGCAGGCCGCCGCGCTCGACTTCGTGCGCGACTACGGCTTCCGGTTCGAGCCCGAGGCCGTCGTGTCCGACGGGCCGGACGCCTACTGGGCCCCGCTGCTGCCGATCGACGCGCGGTAGGCCTGGCGCCGCATCACAGCGAGGCGAGCAGGCCCTCGACCCGGGAACGGATCGCGTCGCGGATCGGCCGGACGTCCTCGATCGGCAGCCCGGCCGGGTCGTCGAGCTCCCAGTCCTCGTAGCGCTTGCCGGGGAAGACCGGGCAGGCGTCTCCACACCCCATGGTGATGACGACGTCGGACTCCCGCACGGTGTCGGTCTCGAGCACGGCGGGTTCCGCCCCGCCGATGTCGATGCCGTCCTCGGCCATGGCCTGCACGGCGACCGCGTTGACCCGGTCGGCCGGTTCGCTGCCCGCCGAGTACACGCGCACGCGGTCCCCGCCGAGGTGCTGCAGGTACCCCGCAGCCATCTGTGATCGTCCGGCGTTGTGCACGCAGACGAACAGGACGGTCGGTCGTTCGCTCACGCCAGCGCCGATGCCTCGAAGCCGATCAGCCACGTGACGCCGAAGACGTCCCGCACCGTGCCGTCCCAGTCGCCCCAGGGGCGTTCCTGGAGCGGTTCGACGATCGTCCCGTCGGCGGCGAGGTCGTCGAACCACCCGCGCAGGACGTCGGGCTCCGCTGCTCCGAGCAGCGAGAACATCAGGCCGGTCGAGGTGAAGGCGGTGTCGTCGGTGCCGGCGTCGGCCGCGAAGAGCTGCAGCCCGCCGGTGAGCTGGCCGTGCGCGACCGCGTCGGCGGGTCCGTCGTCGCGCGAGAAGTCCGCGAACGTCGCGATCCGCACCTCGCCGCCGAACACGCGCTGCCACCGGTCGAGCGCGGCGCGCGCGGTGCCGTCGAGGAGGAAGTAGGGGGAGGGCCCGCTGACGTTCATGCCCGCACCGTACCCGCTCAGACGGCGTCGCGGAGTGTGTCGAAGGTCCGACGCAGGAGTGTCGGGGCCGGCTCGTCGGTGACGGACCACCGCGTGATCGCGACGTCGAAGCACCCGAGGGATGCCTGCACGAGGACGGCGGCACGGAGCTCGGCATCGTCGCCCGCGCCCGTCCTGGCGGCGACAGGCGGCGTCGTCGCGGATCGCTGACGCCTGCGCGGCTGATGCTCGGGGATGTGTGACACACCGTGGCATCAACGCTTCGCCGCACGTTCGTAGCCCCCTCCGTCGAGGACGGAGGGGGCTACGAAGTTTGGAACTGGCGCAGTTTCGGTTCTATTTGCCCGTGGAGCAGGACTTGTAGTACGTCCCAGCGCCCAGGCCGGTGCCGACGGGGTAGTTCCACTGGCAGTACACCTGTGCGTTGGCAACGTTTTTTCCGAAATCAGTGGCCGCGTGCCCGTAGCCACTCGAGGACCCAGCGGGCCCGTAAGCAACCGTTATCTTTGCTGACAGAAAGTCCACCTGCAGCTTCATGTTCGAATATCTGAACGTCTTCCGGGCGGAATGATTCACCTCGTTCCGGAATGACCCGCCGGAGTAATACTGCGAGTAGGTCACCGCCTGCGCGGTCATCGGATCTGTGAACACCATCAAGACGACGGCAGCCGCCGCCAGCATGGTGCCGAACGCGGTCTTCTTGAGCGTTCGCATCCCGATCAGCCCAGTTCGCTCGGGTCAGGCGTTTCGAACGGTAGCAACTGCACGTCACTGCCCTGAGAGGCGGTCGGCGCGAGAAGGCGCTGCTTCGCCCGCGCAGCGGATGCGTACGGATCCACCAACACGACGTTGTCGTTGCTTGCCGTCTTCTCGGACGCGGCTGCGATCGACGCCGGCGCCTTCGCCGTCTTCGCCTTGTCGGGTACGAGGTACGCGCGGACGGCGGTCTCCTTGGTGACGACTTGGATGCCCACGCCGTGCTTCGTGAGCAGCCCCTTTGATCCGCAGGTCACACCTACGTACGGTTCCGGCTCGTCCGAATCGACGGCCGCAACGAGACAAACCTCGCCGTGGTCGTTCATCGCAGCCCAGTAGCTGGCCTCGGACGTCGCCGAGACAAGCCGGCTCGTCGATGCGTCGAACAACTCCGTCGCTCCCAGCGGTGTCGCGTCCTCCGCAGTGCTCGGCTTCGACAAGATGCTCAGCGACCCGGACCAGTCGGCGGCGTCAGCTTTGACCACCGCCTGTGGCTCAGGCGCCGCGTTAGACGCCGCAGTCGCGCCGCTGGCAAAGGCAACGGTTCCGGCGAGACCAAGCAAGACGGCAGACACCGCCATAGTGTTCTTCGTTGATTTCTTCATGGTTCCCCTCAGTACTTCACCTTGCAGGTCAACGGGATGTTGTCTGCCGTCGCACCACCCGGGTGTCGGAACTGGCAGTACGTTCCGGTCTTCTGCCGCGGAACGGTGTAGTTGACCGTGCCGTAGCTCTCGTAGGACGCGTGGCTTCGAACCGTTGCCCGCGCCACGAAGATGCTCCCCGGGACGGAGACCGATCCGCCGGTTGTCGAGTACGTCCCAGACTCGTGAATCGAGTTGGTGAATGTCTTCGCATTGAAATAGGTCTTCGTTGCTGCCTGCGCCTGGAGCGGCGTTGCGACAATGAGACCTAGGGCAACAGCTGTCGACAGACCCGCTAACGCGGCCCCTCTTCTGATTTGTTGCACCTGAACCCCCTTTCAGTATTAATCTACCCTGGCGAATCATTAGGGGGGTGGCGAAAGCCGCTTTTTGGGGGACGATCCGTGTACCCCGATTCTCGCGTCTTCCCCAATCGTGGTGGACGGGCTACGTTGGCTGCACGTCAATACTTCAGGAGGTGGGCGCGATGCGGCGAGTTCTTTCAGGCATCGGCAGCGTCACGCTGCGCGTGCTCCAGGTGATGGCGGGAGTCGTGAGTTCTCTCGGAAGCGGGGGTGCCACGCCGCCGACCCAGATGCCCGGTTCTACGCCCAGAAAGCCGGACGAGTACCGGCCGTGAGTTTGGGTGCCCGAAGCGGAGGATCTTAACCGGGGCTCGTCAGGACGTTCGGTCGCAGGCCGGTCGAGTGCAGCCGCGGCGACTCATCCCGCGAGCTCGAGTTCGGAATGCGCCGCCGGCGACGTTGGGGGCGTGTGGAGCAGGTGCGCGGCTTCGATCGCGGCGCCGGCGGCCGCGGCGTCACCAGCGAGGACTCCGGCGCGGTACGCCGTGAGTGACTGATGAGGTCGTCGCAGGGGATCAGCTTGTCGATGTCGTCGACGCAGTACGCGAAGGGGAGTCCCTGCACGCGGCGGCGGGCGAAGTCGACGAGCGCGGGGCTTGAGCAGAGCTCGAGCCAGGTCTGGTAGCCGTCGTCGACGGTGCGCGATCGCCCGGGTCCCACCGGTGTGCAGCCGCTGGATCGTCTCCGTCAGTCGTGCGGCGGTGCCGTCTCATTGTGCAGTGGTCAGGACGGGCACGGTCATCCGCACGATCCCGCTCGGTGCAGCACAGTCGTCAGGCCGGAGTACTGCGCCCAGACGACGTGCGACACCCAGGTACTCGGACCACCGTTGGGCTCGAGCGATGCCGACTGCTGCGGGAAGATGCACCCGACCGAGTTCGGACCTCCCGGATAGTCCCGGTCACAGCGGATCTTCGGTGCCTTCTGGGCGACGCCGTCGATAGTGACGCCGTCCGGGTGGCTGTAGATGAAGTCCTACCAGGGACGCGCGTTCGCTCGGTCGCCGATGGCGCCACGAGAAGCGCGCTTCGCTCGCGTGGATCCGCGCGCAGCGGGACGACATCGTCCCGATCCCGGGTTCGAAGAACCCGGTCCGCGTCGCAGACAACGTCGCGGCGGCGGACGTCGTCCTGACGGCGGATGACCTCGCACGCATCGACGCGCTGTCCCGCGACGTGCGCGGCAAGCGCATCCGCAGCAACTGATCGAGACGGTCACCCGGTGACGGACTGGAGGCACGTGGCGGCGCCGCCACGTGCCTCCAGTCCGTCAGTGGAACAGACCCAGGGCCTCGTCCACGACGTCCTCCGGCCGCCCGTCGCCGTGCAACGCCCACCAGGTGAGCGCGGCGCTCGCCGCCGCGGCGAGGGCGTGCGCCCGCACGGTCGTCGTCAGGTCGTCGACCGTCCCACCGTCGCGTTCCGCGACGAACCGCTCGATGACGCCGGTGAGGGCGTTCGACGCCGCCTCGCCGCCGCGCTCGAGCGACGGGTTGGCCCGGATCACCCGGAGCCGGTGCCGGGTGATCTCGACGGTGCCCTCCGGGAAGGTCGCTCCGACCCGGTAGGCCGCGCGGAGTGCGACCCAGGCGGACTCGGCAGCCGGTCGAACGCGGAGTTCGTCGGTGAAGCGGACCGCGAACTCGTCGAGGCCGCCCCACACGAGCGCCGCCTTGCTGGGGAACAGTCGGAACAACGATCGACGGCTGATCCCGGCGGCCGTGGCGACGTCGTCCATCGACACCGAGTCGAAGCCCTGCTCGTCGAACAGCCGCAGTGCGACGAGCGAGACCGCAGCCGGGTCGATCGTTCGTGGGCGGCCGGTCTGACGGTCGCTCGTCGAGCTCATGGATTCCTTTCGGCACTGAGTGCTATAACCAGCATGGCGCATCGAGCGCCTCTCAGTGAGGAGACGACATGACCGACACCACCGCCGGACGGTTCACCGGCAGGACCATCATCGTCACCGGAGCGGGCTCCGGCATCGGACGCGCCACGGCGACGCGGATCGCGAACGAGGGCGGGCGCCTGATCGCCACCGACGTCGTCCCCGAGCGGCTCGACGCGCTGCGGGCCGAGCTGACCGGCCTCCCCGGCGCAGTCGAGACCGTGGTCGGGGACGTCGCGGCCGCCGACACGATCGACGCCCTGATCGCCGCAGCTGGTGAGCGGGTCGACGGGCTCGCGAACGTCGCCGGCATCATGGACGCGTTCCTGCCGCCGAGCGAGGTCGACGACGCCACCTGGGACCGCGTGTTCAGCGTGAACGTCACCGGGCCGATGCGCCTCACGCGAGCGGTCCTGCCGCTGATGATCGCCGCCGGTCGGGGTGCCGTCGTGAACGTGGCGTCCGAGGCCGCGCTCCGGGCCTCGGCTGCGGGTGCTGCGTACACGGCGTCGAAGCACGCGATCGCCGGGTTCACGAAGAGCGTCGCGTTCTTCCACGGTCCGCAGGGCATCCGCGCCAACGCGGTCGCGCCGGGAGCGGTCGCCACGAACATCGAGGCGCCGATGCGCAGCGAGTACGCGGCGGGCCGGGTCGGTCCGATCATGCAGGTCGCCATCCCGCCGGTCGCGCAGCCGGAGCAGCTGGCGGCCGCGATCACCTGGCTGCTCAGCGATGACTCGGCGAACGTGAACGGCGCGGTGCTGCCGAGCGACGGTGGCTGGTCGGTGGTCTGACGGCGGATCAGGCCCGGAGGACGGCGGCGACCGTCGCGACGACGACCGTGCGTCGGCGGGCCGCCCCGACCTCGTCGGTCAGTCGGGCGTACTCCGGGGTGGCGCCGCTCCAGAGCGCGGCGGTGTGGATGACGACGCCGAGGAGCTCCGACGGCGAGAACGTCGAGGACAGTCGGCCGTCGCGCTGGGCTGCCTCGATCGCCCGGAGCTTCCCGGCGTTGCTGCGGACCACCGCGTCGATCGGGTGGTCGGAGTCGCCCCGCTCGAGCCGGTACCAGGTCGCCAGGCGCTGCACCCACGGTCGGCGCACGTAGGAGTCGTGGAGGCGTCCGGCGTACTCCGCAAGGTCGTCCGGGTCGATCGTGACCTCGTCGAGGGTCTCCGCCACCATGGCGTCGAAGACCGCGTCGAACAGGCCGTCCTTGCTGCCGAAGTAGTGGTAGATCTGCGCCTTGTTGCTCGCGGCTGCGGCGGCGATCCGGTCGACGCGGGCACCGGCGATGCCCACGGCGGCGAACTCGTCGCGCGCGGCGAGCAGCAGGCGGGCGCGGGTGGCGTCGGCATCACGGGGCATGGGCACGACGGCATGCTATCAACCGGACGGTTGACAACCGTGCGCAGCGGGTGTTCCATGACAGTAGTCAACCAACCAGTCAGTTAGGAACACCATGTCCGTCTTCCTCGTCACCGGCGCCTCGCGGGGCCTCGGTCGCTCGATCGTCACCGCCGCGCTCGCCGCCGGCCACCAGGTCGTCGCCGGGGTGCGTGACCTCCACGCCCTCGACGACGTCACCGTCCCCGAGGGTGCGGCCCTCGTGCCCGTCGCGCTCGACGTCACCGACGCCGGTGCCGCCCGCTCCGCCGTCCGGACTGCCGTCGAGCGGTTCGGCCGTCTCGACGTGCTCGTGAACAACGCCGGGTACGCGAACCTGGCGAGCATCGAGGACGTCGACCCGGACGACTTCCGCGCCCAGGTGGAGACGAACCTCTTCGGCGTGGTGACCCTGACGCAGGCCGCACTGCCGGTCATGCGGGAGCAGGGGAACGGACACATCGTGCAGGTGTCGTCCGTCGGCGGACGGCTGGCCACCCCGGGCCTCGGCGCCTACCAGACGGCGAAGTGGGCGGTGGGTGGGTTCTCCTCCGTGCTCGCTGCCGAGGTCGCGCCGCTCGGGGTCCGCGTCACGGTCCTCGAACCGGGTGGGATGCGCACGGACTGGGCCGGCTCGTCGATGCGGGTCGCTCCCGTGCGCCCCGAGTACGCGGCGACCGTCGGTGCCTCTGCCCGCATGCACGGCGGCACGAGCATCGGCGCGAGCGACCCGGACCTCGTCGCGCAGCTCGTGCTCGAGGTGGTCGCGATGGACGAGCCGCCGCTCCGCCTGCTCGTCGGCCCCGACGCGTACGGCATCGCCGCCGCCGCGGGTCGTGCGCTCCTCGCCGAGGACGAGCGGTGGGAGACGCTCAGCCGGTCGACGGCCGCAGCGGACGCGACGCCCGAGCAGCTGGACCCGCTCGCGCACGCCTGACGAGCGCGCGCCCGTCGGGTGGTCAAGGGGAGCGGGCGCCGACGCGGAACGACGAGTCCGACGTCGTACGACACCGGACCTGTCGCCCGCCCGCGTGCGCAACAGCGCGCGCCCGCAACGAACGACGAGTCCGACGTCGTACGACATCGACGAAGTCGTTCCGCAGCGGAGCCCGCGCCCCGCGTGCCGAGCTCAGGTGGAGGCGAGCGCACCCATCTCGCCCACCACGGCACGCAGCCGGGTGGCGAGCTCCTCGGTGCTGCGCACGGTCTCGCGGTGCGCGACCTCGGTCAGGGCCGACATGACCAGCGCGACCGCCGTCCGCGCGGTCCGCTCGTCGGTCCGGGTACCAACGGTGGCGAGGAGCGACTGCCGCGACTCGGCCATCCACTGCATCACCATCGGGGTCATCTCCGGCCGGAGCACGAGCAGCTCCTTCATCCGGCGGCGGTCCTGCGACAGCGGCACGGCCCGCGCGACCAGCCGGCACAGGTCGTCGACCAGGCGTCCGTCGGCGGCGGCGAACCAGGTCGCGGCGGCCTCCGGGACCTCGACGGTGTCGAGGCCGAGCGCGGCGTGCGCCTTCGACGTGAAGTAGTTGAAGAAGGTCCGGGGCGACACGTCGGCGTCGGCGCAGATCTGCTCGACGGTGACGCCGTCGAGGCCGTTGGCGGACACGAGGGTCAGTGCGGCGTCGTGCAGCGCCTGGCGGGTCTGCTGCTTCTTGCGTTCACGCAGCGTGCACGGCTCCGTCGCCGCAGTCGCTGCCGGGGTGGTGGTCACGTGGACTCCTGGTGGTGGTGGTGGGTGGGGCGCCCGTCCACGAAGGGGGACAGCGGACGGACGCCCCGGTCGGTCACCGACGCTGCGTCGGTGTGGATCCGGTCATCGGGCCCGTGAAGGACCCGGCCTCGGCGGCGGCCAGGCCGGCCGATGCCTCGAGTTCGTCCTCGGGCGACGGGCCGGCAGCACCGGACCCGGCGGCGTCGGCGCGCTCCTGCAGCGCGGAACGCTGACGGAGCGGCGGCACCCGGAAGAACCAGGTGAGGACGAAGGCGAGCAGGATCACGCCGAGGCCGGCCCAGTAGATCGTCACCGACGAGGCGTTGAAGCCCGCCATGAACGGACGGGTCAGCCGGGTGTCGGCGCCGGTCAGGAACGAGGTGTCGTTCGTGCTGATCGTGCTGTTCCCCGAACCGCTGCCGTCGGCGACCTGCTTCGCGACGGCCGGGGTCAGCTCGCCGACCCAGTAGGTGCGCTGGGACGCGTCCGACCAGTCGACGACGAGCGTGCCGTCCTGCACGGACGCGTGCGCCTTGTCGGCTGCGGCGGCGAGGGCCGCGTCCTGCACGGTCGCGGGGGCGCTGGCGGTCGACTGGCGCACCTGGGCGGTGACGTCGTCGAGCGAGGACTGCACGTTCTGCTCGAGCGGCGTGACGATCGGCGACCAGATCTTCTCCATGACGCCGCGGTTCTCGGAGGCGGTGGCCACGGTCGGGTTCGTCGCCGCGTCGAGGGCGGAGCGCAGGTCGGTCCGGTCCGCGGTGGCGTGCAGGATGTTCGACGGCATCACCGAGAACAGGATCGACAGCAGCACCGCGGTGCCGAGCGTTCCACCGATCTGGCGGAAGAACGTGGCGGACGACGTGGCGACGCCCATGTCCCGAGCCTCGACCGAGCCCTGCGACGCCAGGGTCAGCGACTGCATGACCGAACCGAGCCCGAGACCGATGAGGAACATGCCGATCATCAGGAACCAGAGCGGCTTGTCGATGCTCATGAACGTCAGGACGACGTAGCCGGAGGACACCAGCGCCGTGCCGATCACCGGGAAGATCCGGTAGCGGCCGACCCGGGCGACGATCTGACCGGAGGTGATCGAGGCGATCATCAGGCCGCCGACGAGGGGCAGCGTCGCGAACCCGGACTCGGTCGGGGTCAGGCCGACGACGATCTGCAGGTACAGCGGGATGGTCAGCATGGCGCCGAACATCGCGAAGCCGACCAGGAAGCCGATGACGGTCGCCATCGAGAACGTGCCGGAGCGGAAGAGCTTGAGCGGGATGATCGCCGCGTCGCCCATCTTCGACTCGATGACGAGCAGGGCGATGAGCCCCACGACACCGATGACGTAGCAGGCGATGGCCGCGGGCGAGCCCCAGCCCCAGGTGCGGCCCTGTTCGGCGACGAGCAGCAGCGGCACGAGCGTCACGATGACGGCGGTGGCGCCCCACCAGTCGACCTTCGGCTTCGCGTCGTCGGCGCTGTGCACCTTCGGCAGGTGCAGGAAGACGAGCACCATGACGAGCGCGGCGATGCCGATCGGCACGTTGATGAGCAGGACCCAGCGCCAGCCGGTGATCCACAGGATCTCGGAGGAACCGGCGAGCAGGCCGCCGATGAGCGGGCCGATCACGGACGAGATGCCGAACACGGCCAGGAAGTAGCCCTGGTACTTGGCCCGCTCACGCGGAGCGAGGATGTCGCCCATGATCGCGAGCGGCAGCGACATCAGCGCACCGGCACCGATGCCCTGCACGGCGCGGAAGCCGGCGAGCATGAGCATCGACGTGGACATCGACGAGAGCACGGCGCCGAGGATGAACACGACGATGCCGAAGATGTAGAGCGGACGGCGGCCGAAGATGTCGGAGAGCTTGCCGTAGATGGGCGTGGCGATGGTCGAGGTGATGAGGTACGCCGTCGTCACCCAGGCCTGCTGGTCGAGGCCGTGCAGGTCGTCACCGATCGTCCGGATCGCCGTGCCGAACACCGTCTGACCGAGGGACGACAGGAACATGCCCGCCATCAGCCCGTAGATCACGAGGAGGATCTGGCGGTGGGTCATCAGCGGCTGCTGGCCGGAGGCGCCGGAGGCCGTGGGGACCCCTGCTGCGCGTCGGCCGTGCTGCACCGGGACGGGTGCGGTGGCGGTCATCGAACTCCTTGCTTCGTGCGGTGTTTCCTGCTGTGAAAGTTTGCAGACCGCGCAACGATACATCTATTGCTTCCAGCAAGCAACTAAATACGGCCACTACGCTGACGGGGTGACCGCGGAACGGGACGACGCCGAGCGACTGCTGCGCGCCCAGCTCGACCGGCTCTGGGTCCGGCAGACGCTCCGGGCGTCGCTCATCGAGTCGCGCGGGGGGCTCGACCCGACGGCGCGCGTGATCCTCCGTGCGGTGGACCACTTCGGTGCGGTGCGCTCGATGGCCATCGCGGACGCCACCGGGCTGTCGCGGCCCGTGATCAGCCGCCGCGTCGCGTCCCTCGTGGAGTCCGGCTACCTCGGCACCGAGCCCGATCCGGTCGACGGACGCGCCAGCCTCGTGTCGATCGCCCCCGCCGGGCGCACGCTCCTCGACACGCTCGACGTCGCCGGTGCCGAGGTCTTCGACGACCTCACCCAGGCGTTCGCGACGGGGGAGCTGCACACCCTCGCGGGGCTGCTCGCGCGCCTCAACGACCGCGCGGACGCGGTCCTCGGGGTCGGCGCGACGGCGCGACGCGACCCGGCCTGAGCACGCGGCCCACGCCCTGCAGGTGCCCACGAGACGGCCTGGAGGCGCGGTGCGGGCCCGCCCCGTTCCTCCAGTCCGTCACTGCTGGCGCCGTATTCGAGATACCGTTTGCGCATGAGCACGGACACCGCCACCACCACCGAGACCGCCGACGAGGGGCCCGTGGTGACCTTCGCCGACCTCGGCCTGAGCGACCCGGTGCTCAAGGCCGTCAAGGACATCGGCTACGAGACCCCCTCCGCCATCCAGGAGGCCACCATCCCGACGCTGCTCGAGGGACGCGACGTCGTCGGCCTCGCGCAGACCGGAACCGGCAAGACCGCGGCGTTCGCGCTGCCGATCCTGTCCCGCATGGAGTCGGGCAGCAAGGTGCCGCAGGCGCTCGTGCTGTCCCCGACCCGCGAACTCGCGCTGCAGGTCTGCGAGGCGTTCGAGCAGTTCGCCTCCCACATGAAGCACGTGCACGTCCTGCCCGTCTACGGCGGCCAGGCGTACGGCGTGCAGCTCTCGGCCCTGCGCCGCGGTGTCGACGTCGTCGTCGGCACGCCCGGTCGCATCATGGACCACATCGCCAAGGGCACGCTCGACCTGTCGGAGCTGAAGTACCTCGTGCTCGACGAGGCCGACGAGATGCTCAAGATGGGCTTCGCCGAGGACGTCGAGACGATCCTCGCGGAGACGCCGGACGACAAGCAGGTCGCGCTGTTCTCCGCGACGATGCCGGCCCAGATCCGCCGCATCTCGCAGCAGTACCTCACCGACCCGGCCGAGATCACGGTCAAGACGAAGACGAAGACCGCCGCGAACATCACGCAGCGGTACCTCATGGTGTCGTACCCGCAGAAGGTGGACGCGCTCACCCGCATCCTCGAGGTCGAGGACTTCGAGGGCATGATCGTCTTCGTCCGCACGAAGAGCGAGACCGAGACCCTCGCCGAGAAGCTCCGCGCCCGTGGCTACGCCGCAGCAGCCATCAGCGGTGACGTCGCCCAGGCCCAGCGCGAGCGCACGGTCAACCAGCTGAAGTCCGGCAAGCTCGACATCCTCGTCGCCACCGACGTCGCCGCCCGCGGGCTCGACGTCGACCGCATCACGCACGTCGTGAACTTCGACATCCCCGTCGACATCGAGTCCTACGTGCACCGCATCGGCCGCACCGGTCGCGCCGGCCGAAAGGGCGACTCGATCAGCTTCGTCACGCCGCGCGAGCGTCGCCTGCTGTCCGCGATCGAGCGGCACACCAAGCAGCCGCTCACGCAGATGCAGCTCCCGACGATCGAGGACGTCAACGAGACGCGCCTGACCCGCTTCGACGACGCCATCACCGCGGCGCTCGAGCAGCAGGACCGGATCACCGCGTTCCGCGACATCATCGCCCACTACGTCGAGCACCACGACGTGCCGGCCGACGACGTCGCAGCGGCGCTCGCGGTCGTGGCGCAGGGCGACGACCCGCTCCTGCTCGACCCCGCGTCGGACGCGCTCCGCAACCAGGTCGACCGTGACCAGCGCCGGGGTGACCGCCGTGACCGCGACGACGACCGTGGCGCACGGGGGGACCGCGGCGACCGGGCCGACCGGGCCGACCGTGGTCCGCGCCGGACGCAGCCGATGACCGCGTACCGCATCGAGGTCGGCCGTCGCCACCGTGTCGAGCCGCGCCAGATCGTCGGCGCGCTCGCCAACGAGGGTGGTCTGCGCCGCGACGACTTCGGCGCGATCCAGATCCGCCCGGACTTCTCGATCGTGGAGCTGCCGGCCGACATGGACGGCGGCGTGCTCGACCGTCTGACGGACACCCGGATCAGCGGGAAGCTCATCGAGATCAAGCCGGACCGCCGTGGTGGTGGCGGTGCGCGTCGGTTCGACCGCGACGACCGCGGGCCGCGCAAGCCGCGGTACTGAGGCGGGCGTACGCGCGCCGACGTACCTGACGGAAGCGGGCGTACCTGACGGAAACGGGCGTACCTGGTCGAAACGGGCGTACCTGGTCGATTCTTTCGACCAGGTACGCCCGTTTCCCCTTGTCATCGCGATCGTTCTGGGAAGAACCGCACGTTGCGGTCTCGCGCCAGATCGACCGGACGGACCGCACGATCCGCTCCCGATCGCCCCGGAGTCTCCTCGCGGTGGTGCGATTCCTGCAGCCGCGGCGCAGGGATGCCGCGGGGACGACAGGGGATCGATCGTGTACAGAGCAGTACTCACCGTCGCGGCCACCGCGGCGCTGGTGATCGGGGGAGTGACGCCCGCAGTGGCGGCTCCGTCGTCGAGGCTCCCGGGAGCGCCGACGTCCGTGCAGGTCAGCGGGTCCGGGGACGGTGCCGCCGTGACCTGGAGTCCACCACGGTCCGGCGCGACGCCCACCGGGTGGCGGGTCACCGTCTCGCCGAACACGAACCAGCCCGCCCACGGTGTGGACCGGCTGCCCGCGAGCGCCCGCTCGGACCGCTTCGGTTGGATCCGTGCCGGCGTGACCTACTCGTTCTCGGTGCGGGCGACGACCTCGCGCGGTACCGGACCCGAGGTGCGCGTCCGGTACACGGCACCGCGCAGCACCACGGTCGCGCAGTCCCTCTTCGCCCTGGACGGCGTCGGTGCACTGGTGCGCTACCCGACGTCGGGCACGGCCGCTCCCCGCACGGTGACCACCGCCGGTGCCGGCTACACCGCGGACGACGTCGGCAACGTGTTCGTGCCCTCGACCGACCGCACCGCGATCCTGTTCCACCCGGCAGGCGGCGGTGCCGCGCGGGTGCTCGCGACCGGCCTGCACCTCACCCCGGACCTGCGCTCGGACGTCGCCGGCAACCTGTACTGGGTCGACTCCGTGTCCGGTGCGATCACGAAGCTCGGCCTCAAGGGCGGGTCCGTGACGACCGTGCTGCCGTCGAGTGGCACCGCGTGGACGGTCGGTCGCGACGGCACCGTCTCGGCGTTCACGACCACGAGCAACGGGGGCACCGTGGTGACCGCGTCGCCGCAGGGCACCGTGCGGACCCGGACGGTGGCAGCCGCCAACGGCACCCCGATCGGGTACTTCGCCGGACTCCTCGCCGACGGGAAGGGCACGCTCTACGTCAGCTACCGCGCGTTCGGCGGGAGTTTCTACTACGGCTGGTGGTCGCTCGCGGCGGGGTCGTCGACCCTGCAGCAGGTGGACACCCGGCTGGCGTACCAGTACAGCGCGACGAACGACAGCTCGCTGGTCCTCGGGCAGTCGGCCGAGTGGTGCGCCGCGATCGCCGAGCAGTGGCCGCCGAACCCCTGCGTCGCCGACCACACGGTGACGCACCTCTGGTCGCAGGACGCATCAGGTGCGACGAAGGACGTCGCGACCAGTGGAGTGCTGGCACGGCCGAACGGACTGTGGCTCGGTGCTGCCGACACCGCTGGTGACCTGTTCGTGGACGCGGAGTCCGGGCTCTGGCGGATCCCCGCCGCCGGCGGGGCCGCGCAGCGGCTGTCGACGGCGCAGTGGTCGCGGTTGCTGGTGATCTAGCGGCGACCGGCGTGCGGACTGGAGGCGCGGTGCGGGCCCGCCCCGTGCCTCCAGTCCGCTACACACCCGCAGCCGTGCGGCGGCACACCTCGTCCCACGGCGTCGGCTCGATGCCGAAGTACGCCCGGGTCTCGGTGTCGTCGACCACGTACGGGGCTGTCCACTGGTAGCTCATCTGGGCGATCTCGCGCATCATCGGTGAGACGAGTCCCATCGCGCGGAGCATCCCCGCGGGCAGTCGTCGGACCGTGACCGGGGGTTTGCCCGCCGCCGCCAGGACCTCGGTGAGGGCCTGCTGCTGCGACCGCGGCGCGTTGCTCGGCACCATCCAGGTGCGCCCGTGCGCACTCGGGTCCTCCGCCGCGGCGACGAGCATCCGGGCGACGTCGAGCACGTCCGTGAAGGTGTGCGGCAGGTCGGTCCGGCCGATCATCGACACCGCCTTGCCCTGGAGTGCGGCTGGCAGCACGCGGGTGATGTGCCCGTTCTCGCCGATGCCGGGGCCGACGTAGTCCGAGGCGCGGACCTCGACGGCGCGGAGCCGTCCGGCGTCGTGTGCGGCGAGGGCGTCCGCCCAGAGCCGTGCGCGGAGGACGCCCTTGTGGTCGGTCGCGGCGTCGGGCAGGTCCGGCCGCATCGGCCCGTCGACGGGGCCGTACGGGTAGAGGTTCCCGGTGATCGCGTACACCGCCCCGGTCCGTTCGGCCGCCGTGAGCAGGGAGGCGGCGAGCGGCGGCCAGGTCTGCTCCCACTGCGTGTAGTTCCCCGGGTTGGCGCAGTTGTAGAGGACTGCGGCTCCCTCGGTCGCCCGCGTGAGCGCGTCGGCGTCGGAGGCGTCGAGGGCGACGTGACCCACTGCCTCCAGGCCGGTGTCCCGACCCGATCGCGTGGCGACCGTGACGCGGTCGCCACGCTCGGCGAGGAGGGCGGCGACGTGACGGCCCACGGGGCCGGCGCCGATGACGACGTGGTGCTGCGACATGACTTCCTGCTTTCGTCGGTTTCCGAGAGCGGTGCTCTCGGAAATCAGCATGCACTGCTCCGGCGGCATTTGCAAGAGCACCGCTCTCATTTGTGTGCAGTGCTCTCTCATGGCAGGGTGGGGGGATGGCAGACCGGGTACCGACCGCACGCGAACTCGCTCGTGAGACCGTGCACGCCAGCATCCTCGCGGCCGCACGTGCCCGACTCACCGACGAGGGGCCGACCCAGCTGAGTCTGCGTGCGGTCGCCCGCGACGTCGGCATGGTGTCGTCCGCGGTCTACCGCTACTTCCCGAGCCGGGACGACCTGCTCACCGCGCTGCTCATCGCCGACTACGACGAGCTCGGCGCCGCGGTCGAGGCCGCGGACGCCGCTGCCGGCCCGCGTGCCGGAGCCCGCTGGGTCGCCGTGTGCCGCGCGATCCGCACGTGGTCGCTCGCGCACCCCGGGGACTTCGCGCTGCTGTTCGGATCGCCGGTCCCCGGGTACGCCGCACCGCGCGAGACGGTCGAGCCGGCGTCCAGGACGACGCTCACGATCGTCCGGGTGGTGGCGGACGCGCAGGGTGCGTCCGCGTCTGCGCCCGCGTCTGCCGGGAGGCACGGATCACCGGTTCCGCCCACGGCGGCTCCCGGGGTGGTCGGCGCTGCGGTCGCCGACGGCGTGGCCTCGCTGCACGCGTTCGGCCTGGACCTGCCGGAGGAGGTCCTCCTCCGCACCCTGATGGCGTGGACGACGGTGTTCGGGGTGATCTCGTTCGAGCTGTTCGGGCACTACGTCGGCTCGGTGTCGGACGGCGCCGCCTACTTCGACGAGGTCATCGCCCGGCTCGCCGACGACCTCGGGTTCGCCGCCGACTTCGGTTGACCGTCCCCAGAACGGGGCGCGGGACTGACGAACGACCCCGTCCTGCGGTAGACAGGTCGCTACGCCCGGATCGCACCCGACGGTCAGGGCGGACGATCGGGCAGCGGCACCTGGAACCGGTGACCGGTCGGCAACCACCCCTCGGGCGCGCCGCGGTCGGGGGCCGGCGGATCAGGGAGGCACGCTTGCGACGCAGCACGTTCGGCGACGCCGCGGACGGGGACACCCGGTGACCGCGCTCGACGTCAGCCGCCAGGACCGCCGACGACTGACGACGGGGACCTCGCGGCGGCGGATCGTCACGGTGCGGACGGTCGCGCTGCTCGCCTCGCTCGCCGGTGTGAACTACGTCGTCTGGCGCTGGGCCGCCTCGGTGAACTGGCACTCGTGGTGGATCGCCGTGCCGCTCATCCTGGCCGAGACCTACAGCGTCATCGACTCGCTGCTCTTCGCGTTCGGCGCGTGGCGACTCCGAGAACGCGGGGAGCCGCCAGCGCCTCCGAGCGACCCCGTGACCGTCGACGTGTTCATCACGACCTACAACGAGCCGGTCGACCTCGTCGTCCGGACGGCACGTGCGGCGAAGGCCATCACGCACCCGCACACCACGTGGATCCTCGACGACGGCAACCGCCCGGAGATGCGCGAGGCCGCCGAGTCGCTCGGCATCGGGGTGATCACGCGCGGCGCGGACTGGATCGACCGGCCCCGGCACGCCAAGGCCGGCAACCTCAACAACGCACTGCTGGCGACCCAGGGCGAGTTCCTGCTCATCCTCGACGCCGACCAGGTGCCGGAACCGTCGATCCTCGACCGGACGCTCGGGTACTTCAAGGACCCGCGGATGGCGCTCGTGCAGACCCCGCAGTGGTTCGAGAACGTGCCGGACTCCGACCTCCTCGGCAGCCAGGCGCCGCTGTTCTACGGCCCGATCCAGCAGTCGAAGGACGGCTGGAACGCCGCGTTCTTCTGTGGTTCGAACGCGATCCTCCGGCGCGAGGCCCTCATGCAGCTCGGCGTGACCCGGTACGTGCGCGAGGTCGAGGCCTCGGTGGCGCGCACCATCAAGACGTCCCGGAAGCTCCTCGCCCGTGCGCGCGAGACCGAGACCGACCCGCGCGTGCTCGGCGCCCTGGACGAAGCAGAGGCCGTCGTCGACCGCGCCCGCGACCAGGTGCAGCGCGGCGAACCGCTCGGTGACGTGACCTACGACTTCCAGCGGGGCATCGACGCGATCTCGTACCGGTTCGCCGCGTCGGACCTCGAGTCCGTGCGCAACGACCTGCAGGAACTCGCCGCGATGTCGACGGACGCGAACACCTTCGCGGGCCTCGACGACGCCGCGCTCGACGTGCTCGGCCGCCGCGACGCCTCTCCCGTCGCCGCGATCGAGGCCATCGCGGTGCTGGCCCGTGCGCTCGACGTCAACCGCTACGACGAGGCACAGCCGATCATGCCGCTCGCGACGATCTCCGTCACCGAGGACATGGCCACCGCGATGCGCCTGCACGGCCTCGGCTGGAAGTCCGCGTACCACGACGAGATCCTGGCGAAGGGGCTCGCCCCGGAGGACCTGCCGACGATGCTCGTACAGCGACTCCGCTGGGCGCAGGGCACCATGCAGGTCTTCTTCCGCGAGAACCCACTCGTGCAGAAGGGCCTGTCGTGGGGCCAGCGGCTCATGTACTTCTCGACGATGTGGAGCTACCTGTCCGGGTTCGCCGCGATCGTCTACATCGCCGCGCCCGTGCTGTGCCTGTCGTTCGGCGTCGTGCCCGTCCAGGCCTACAGCGTCGACTTCTTCGCCCGGCTCATCCCGTTCCTCGTCCTCAACCAGTTGCTGTTCTGGGTGGTGGCCGCCGGGCGCCCCACCTGGCGCGGGCAGCAGTACTCGCTCGCCCTGTTCCCGGTCTGGATCGAGTCCGTCACGAGCGCCTTCGAGAACGTGTTCCGCGGCAAGCCGCTCGGCTTCCGGGTCACCCCGAAGGTCCGGGACGAGTCCGAGCAGAAGCCGCGGTGGGACCTCGTCAGACCGCAGCTCATCGCGATGGGGGCGCTCGTCGCCGCGCTCGTGCTCATCGGCATCCGCTACCTGACCGGGCAGGCGTCCGGCATCGCCCCGCTCGTGAACACCGCGTGGGTGGTGTTCGACCTCTTCATCTTCAGCATCGTCATCCGGGCGGTGCTCTACCGGGGGCCCGGCACGGCGCAGTCCGAGCACGAGTCGAGCACGGCAGGGGGACCCCTGTGAGCGCGGCGCGGATCGCGTTCGAGGTCCCGGCGACGGTCGCGTCCCTCGACGAGGTCCAGGACCGCTTCGGTGCGTGGTGGGACACCCTCGGCACCGACGACGTCCGGCTCCGGTTCGGTCTCGAGACCGCCGTCGCCGAGATCGCCGCGAACATCGTCGAGCACACCCGACGCACCGACCAGGAAGCAGGTCGGCGCTACACCGTGGAACTCGACGCGACCGACGACGAGCTGGTCGCCGTGCTCACCGACAACGGGTTGCCGGCCGACGTCGACCTCGCCGCGGTGACGATGGCGGACGTCGACGAGGAGAGCGGTCGTGGCCTCGCCCTCGCGATCGCAGCGCTCGACCGGCTCGAGCACCGGCACGAGGGCGGCCACAACGTCTGGACGCTGGCGTGCGCACGGTGATCCAGCGGGCCGTCGCGTTCCTCGTTGTGGTCGCGACCCTGGCGCTCGGTGGTGCGCTCCCCGCGTCGGCCGCTGCGGCGACGACGAGCGCGGCGACGACGAGCGCGGCGACGACGAGCGCGGCGACGACGAGCGCGGCGACGACGAGCTCGGCGACGACGAGCGCGGCGACGCCGGTCTCGGGGAAGACGTGGTTCGGCCCGGACATCGACTGGGGCGACGATGCACCGGACGGGTACGCGGGCCGCCTCGGTGCGACGCCGTCGATGTACGGCGTCGAGATCCCGTACCCGCTCGACCGCAGCGCCCGCAAGGAGTTCCTCCGCGCGACCCGGGCTGCGGCGACGCAGGGGGCGGTGCTCGTCGTGAGCCTCGAGCCCGACCAGTCGCTCCGGTCCCTCACCGCGGCGGACGCCAGGACGGCGAACACCCTGCTCGAGGAGGTCCACCGGCAGTACGACACCCAGATCCTCGTCCGCTTCGCCCCGCAGATGAACGGCACGTGGGTGCGCTGGGGGCAGCAGCCGACGCAGTTCGTGAAGGCGTTCCGCGCGCTGGCGACCGCCGTGCACGACGGCAGCTCGGACGCGCGCATGGTCTGGTCGCCGTCGTACGGTGCCGGCTACCCCTTCGGCGAGTCCGCCGGGCGGCTGCGGGACCTGTCGGCGACCGACGTCGCGAAGCTCGACACGAACGGCGACGGGCAGCTCACCGCGGCCGACGACCCGTACGAGCCGTACTGGCCCGGGGACGCGTCCGTCGACTGGGTCGGGCTGTCGATGTACTCCTTCGGCAAGGGGAAGGCGACCGAGGCCGCGGGGCGCGACGTCCCGCTCACCCGGAACGACGTCCCAGAGGCCGGCGAGGTGGCCGGGCGCTTCGACGAGACCTGGGGCTACGAGCAGCCGCAGTCCAGGAACTTCTACGATCGCTTCGCCGTCGCGGGCGACCGGCCGATGCTGCTCGACACGGGCGCCCTGTACGACCACTCGCTCCGTGGCGACGCCGAACTCCCGGTCAAGCAGGGCTGGTGGCGGCAGGTGATCGCCGCCGTGCAGGACCGTCCGCTGATCCGGGGCGTGACGTTCCTCGAGACGAACCGCCGGGAACCCGAGGCCGGCAACCGCGTCGCGGACTGGCGAGACACCGCCGTGCCGGGCATCGCCGGGTCGTTCCGCACCGATCTGGAGCGCGCCGGGGACTTCGTCTTCGGGCCGGTGACCGACCGGGTGACGCCGCAGGACGGTGCCGCCGCGACCGACCAGCAGTACGACACCGGTGGCGACCAGATGGCGTGGATCGTCTGGCTCGCGGTGGGCCTGGCGGTGGTGTACCTGCTCAGCGGGGTGTTCGGCCGGCTCCTGCCCGGCTGGCGCTACCCGGACGACGGCAAACCCGGGCGCGACCTGCGACTCGACCTGTTCCGGGGGTTCATCATCCTCGCGGTGGTCATCACCCACATCGAGATCGGCGGACCGTACTCGTACATCACGCTGCACGCCACGGGTGCGATCACGGGCGCCGAGATGTTCGTGTTCCTGTCCGGCATGGTCCTCGGCATGACGTACCCGTTCGCCATCAAGAAGTTCGGCGAGTGGGCGGCGGCGATCGGGGCGTGGAAGCGCGCGCGGAAGCAGTACCTCGTGACGCTCGGGGTGATCCTCGTGGTCTTCGCGCTGAGCTTCGTGCCGTTCCTGAACACCGACGCGATCACGACGTTCACGGACCGGGGGACCGGTACGGGCGGGGTCGGTGCCGAAGGGCGCGTGTACGACCTCTACCCGAACGCGATGCAGCTGCTCGCCTACCCACCGCCGTGGTACGCGATCCGGCAGTTCCTGCTGCTCGAGATGGGCCCGTGGCCGTTCAACATCATGGGCTTGTTCGTGGTGCTCAGCCTGTTCATCCCGGTGTTCATGTGGGTGATCCGGCGCGGCTACTGGTGGGCGTTGCTCGTCGTCAGCTGGGCGCTCTACGTGTTCCAGGCCGTCAACCCGGACTTCCGCCCGCTGAACTCGCAGTTCGAGTCGGTGTTCCCGCTGCTCACCTGGCAGGTCGTCTTCACGCACGGACTCGTGCTCGGGTACTACCGACGGCAGGTCATCGGCGCCCTGACCGGTCGGGTCGGCAAGGTCCTGGTCGGCATCGGCCTGAGCGGCTACGCGCTGTTCCTGGTCTACGTCTGGGCCGGCAACCAGTACGGGTTCACGCCCGTGCCGTTCCCGGCGTCGATGTACGACCAGCTCTACAACACGGCGTACCAGCGGGTGGACCTGCAGTGGGGGCGCCTGGTGGACATCGCGTTCTTCGCGATCGTGTCGTACGCGATCCTCACGGTGTTCTGGAAGCCGATCGCGACGGCCATCGGTTGGCTCTGGATCCCGATCGGACAGGCGAGCCTCTACGTGTTCGTCTGGCAGGTCTTCTTCGCGCTGGCGATCGCGTCGATCCCGGGCCTGGACTGGGGCAACCCGTGGATCGGCTTCGCCACCCACACGCTCCTGATCCTGCTCGCCTGGTACATGGTGCGGAAGCGGTTCCTCTTCTCGGTCATCCCGCGCTGACGCGCGCACGTCCGCTTCGCGGTCGCGTCGCGACGTTCCTTCCCAGAACGGTTGCGATGGGTTGCCACAACGGGCGTACCTGGTCGAAAGAATCGACCGGGTACGCCCGTTTCGACCAGGTACGCCCGTTTCGACCGGGTACGCCCGGCGTGGCGTGGGCCGCGAACGTGCGTGCAGACGGACTGGAGGCGCGTGGTGCCGTGGCCACGCGCCTCCAGTCCGTCTCCCGGTCGCGTCGCGACGTTCCTTCCCAGAGCGGTCGCGATGGGTTGCGGAAACGGGCGTACCTGGTCGAATGAATCGACCAGGTACGCCCGTTTCGACCGGGTACGCCCGGAGCCCCCTGCGTGCGGGAACGTCAGCCGAGTGTGGCCGCGTCCGGCGCGTGCGTCGCGAGCGCGCCCCGCACGGATCCCCACGCGGCCAACCGCTCGCGGATCGCCGCGTCCTGCTCAGCCTCGAGCGCAGCGGCGTGCGCCTGCTCGAGGACCTCGTCGATGACGATGCGGCGTCCGGACCGTGCCGAGGCGATCGCGGCGTCCACCATGGTGAGGCTCATGACGTTGCCGTGGACCTCACCGTCCGGGGTCTCACCGGACCGGACCGCGCGCAGGAACGACGCGAGCGCCCCGGCGATCTCGTTCCCGACGCTCGGCGCGGCCGCGGGTGCGCCCGGCGTGCCGTCGAGGTCGCTCCACGGGTCGTGGTCGCCGTCCCACAGCGCCGTGCCGGCCGCCCCGGAGGCACGCCAGTCGCCGTTCCACGAGGTCTCCGCACCGGGCGCGCACCACGAGCCGTCGTACACGTACCGGACGTCGTCCTCGAAGGTGAAGACCGCTGCGGCCGCGGCGTCGCCCCGGTACCAGGACCACGACGGGTTCCACGACTCGCAGTACACCGACACGGGGTCGCGTTCGAGCACGTAGCGGGCCGAGTCGAACGCGTGGATCGCCATGTCGAGCAGGAGGACGTCGTCCATCTCCTCGCGGAAGCCGCCGAAGTGCGGGGCCTTCGCGAACCGGGTGCTCAGGCCTCCGACGGCGCCGAGGTCGCGGACATGCTGCCGGAAGGCGACGAGGTGGTCGTTGTACCGGCGCGACTGGGACACCATGAAGAGCTTGCCGGTGGCCTCGGCGGCGGCCGCGAGCGACAGGGCCTCGGCGACCGTCTGCGCTGCGGGCTTCTCGCCGAGCACCGGGAGCCCGGCGCGCAGGGCCTCGAGCGTGACCGGGTGGTGGGCGACCGGCACGGTGATGTCGAGCACCGCCTCGGCACCGGTCTCCGCTGCGAGCGCAGTGAGGTCCGTGCCGACGGGGATCGTCGGGTCGCCCGCGACGGCGGCTCCGGCGCGTGCGGCGTCGAGGTCGAGGTCGACGATGCCGACCAGCTCGACGTCCGGGTCGGCGGCGACGGTGGCGAGCCAGGCCCGTCCCATGCCGCCGGCACCGACCTGGACGACGCGGAGGGGGGTCACGCCTGCGCCCCGGCTTCTGCCGGCTCGTCCACGGGGGCGTCGTCGAAGGGGCCTCGGTAGTGCTGCCCGTCGAAGTACTCGCCGAGGTCGTAGCGGCGCAGCGTCGGGATCTCCCGCTCGCGCTCCGGCCGGGCCCACTCGGTGGCGTTCGCGATCACGCGTCGGACGTCCTTGTGGTGGTACACCGGGAAGTCCTGGTCGCCGGGGGAGAAGTAGAAGATCTTCCCGAGGCCGCGTCGGTACGTCATGCCGCTCCGGAACACCTCGCCGCCGGTGAAGCCCGAGATGAACACGAGCTCGTCGGGGGTCGGGACGTCGAAGTACTCGCCGTACATCTCCTGCTCGGGGATGACGATAGGGTTCGGGACGCCTCGGGTGATGGGGTGCTGCGGGTTCACGGTCCAGACCAGCTCCTGGTCGTGCTCGCTGCGCCACCGGAGCGTGCAGGTCGTGCCCATCAGCTTGCCGAAGATCTTCGACCAGTGCCCGGAGTGCAGCACGACGAGCCCCATGCCGGACAGGACGTGCTTGTGCACGCGGTCGACGACGGCGTCGTCGACGTCCTGGTGTGCGGCGTGGCCCCACCAGGTGAGGACGTCGGTCTGGGCGAGCACCTCGTCGGTGAGACCGTGCTCGGCCTCCTGCATCGTGGCGGTCCGGACGACGGCGTCGGGCAGGTTCTCGCGGATGCCGTCGGCGATGGCGCCGTGCATGCCGTCGGGGTAGCGCTCGGCGACGTGCTGCTCGACCTGCTCGTGGACGTTCTCGCCCCAAACGGTGATGCGGAGCGGGGTGGTGGTCATGGTGTGCCTTTCGGGGGTTGCGGGGCCGGTCGGGTCGGTCACTTGACTGCGCCGCCGGTGGCACCGGCAGCGATGAACTTCTGCGCCACGAGCAGCAGCACGATGGCGGGGACCGATGCCATCACCGCGGCGGCCATGACGGTCGACCAGTCGGCGGTGAAGGTGCCGATGTAGTTGTAGATGCCGAGCGTGATCGGTCGGACGTCACCCGTGGTGGTGAGCGTCAGGGCGAACAGGAAGTCGCTCCAGGTGAACAGGAACGTGAAGAGCCCGGCGGTGATGAGGGCGTTGGCGCTGATCGGCACGACCACGGAGCGGAACGCCCGGAAGTTCCCGGCGCCGTCCACCTTCGCGGCCTCGATGATCGACGGCGGGATGTTCTGCATGAACGCCCGCATGATGAGGATCGCGAACGGCACCCCGGCGGTCGAGTCGGCGAGGATCAACCCGGGGATCGTGTTGAGCAGCCCGAGGTCGTTGTACGCGGCGTACAGCGCGTTCGCCACGACGATGCCCGGGATCATCTGCGAGATGAGGATCCCGAACAGGACCGCCCCGACGCCCTTCACCTTGAACTGCGCGAGGGCGTAGGACGCGGGCGTGGCGATGAGCAGGCTGACCACCACGCTGCCGAGTGCGATCGCGAGGCTCGTGACCAAGGCGCCGCCCTGGTCGGCGATGGCCTGCGCGTACCCGCCGAGCTGCGCGTGGATCGGGAACCAGGCGGCCTCGATCGCGGGGCCGGCCGGCTGCAGCGAGATGTTGATCATCCAGTAGACCGGGAAGAGCATCACGGCGAGGATCAGGATCCCGACGCCGGACAGCACCCACTGCTTCGGGGTCGTCGGCCGGGTGGGGCGACGGGTGCCGCGGGTCACCACTGCGCGCGTCGCGGTTGCGTCAGTCATCGATGGCCTTCCGGTTGAGACGGAGGTAGACGATCGCGAACAGGGCGGAGATCACGATGAGGATGTTGCTCAGCGCGGCACCCTGGCCGAAGTCGAACTGCTTGAACGACAGGTCGTAGGACTGGGTCGCGATCGTCTGGGTGGCGTTCGCCGGCCCGCCGTTCGTCAACCCGAGGATGATGTCGAGCACCTTGATCGTGTAGACCACACCGAGCACGAGCGTGACGCTGACGACCGGTCGGAGCATCGGCCAGGTGATCGACCAGAACGCCTTCCACCCGGTCGCCCCGTCGAGCGCGGCGGCCTCGTACAGCTCGGTCGGGATGTCCTGCAGGCCGCCGTAGAGGATCGTCGTGTTGAACGGGATGCCGATCCAGATGTTCACGCCGATCACGGTGATGAGCGCGACCGCCGGGCTGGTGAGCCACGGGACCGAGCCGATGCCGAAGATCCCGAGGAACTGGTTCACGACGCCCGAGTCCTGGTCGAGCATCCACTTCCACACCGCGCTCGAGACGATGAGCGGCAGCAGCCACGGGAGCAGGAGCAGCGAGCGGAGGAGCCCGGACAGGGGGAAGTTCCGCCGGAAGAACAGGGCGAGGAGCAGCCCGAGGACGAACTGGCCGACGATCGACCCGATCGTGAACAGTGCGGTGTTGAGCAGTGCTGTGCTGAACAGCTGCGACGACACCACGGAGACGTAGTTCGAGAGTCCGACCCACGGCGCCTCGCCCGTGTAGAAGGTCGAGGTCGTGTAGGCCTGGAAGCTCATCACGATGTTCTTGACGACCGGGTAGCCGAAGAACAGCACGAGGAACACCACGGCCGGCAGCAGGAACAGGAGCTGGGCGATCCGCTCGAAGCGCAGACCGCGGCCCCGGCGGGCGGGCCGCGGGGCGCGAGTGGTGCTCCCGTCCCCGGCGGCCCGCTGCGGGGCGACGTGCGTCGCGGTGGAGGTCATGCTCAGTTGCTCGACTGCGCGTTCTTCAGCGCGTCGGCGGGCGAGTCCTGCCCGGTCAGCGCGGACTGCACGGCGGTGTAGATCTTCGTCGCCGCCTTCGGCCAGTCGGCCCCGAGCTCACCGGTGCGGGCGCGGGCGTCGGCGACCAGGTCGACGAAGACCTGCTCCTCCGGGACGTCCTTGCCGAACTGCTGCGCGACCTCGGTCTTCGACGGGATCGTGTAGCGGAGCTTGGCCATCGCGAGCTGGTTCTTGGCGTCGTTCATGCAGTCGACGACCTTGGCCGCGACCTGCTGCTTCGCCTTGTCGCCGGTGTTCGGGACGGTCCAGACCTCGCCGCCGAGCGGTGCCACGGCGGTGTCGCTGGCGGACTGCACGGGGATCTGCGCGATCCCGTAGTCGATGCCGGAGTCCTTGAGTGCCGGGATCTGCCACGGGCCGTTGATCATCATCGCGGCCTTGCCGGCCATGAACTGGTCGTTGACGTCGGCCTGGGTCCAGTTCACGACGCTCTTCGACATCGAGCCGTCCTTGACGAGGTCGGTCCAGAGGGAGAGCGCCTCGGCGGTCTTCGCGGTGGCGATGTCCTTCTCGTCGCCGCCGTTCGACCACATGAAGGGCAGGAACTGCCAGGTGCCCTCGTAGGTGGCGTTGGCGTCCACGGCGAACCCGTACTCGCCGTTCGCGGTGAGCTTCGCCGAGGCGGTCTTCAGCTCGTCCCAGGTCTTCGGCGGGGTGACGCCGGCCGCGGCGAGCTTCTTCTTGTCGTAGAAGAGCGCGATGGTGTTCACGGTCGGCGCGAGGCCGTACACCTTCCCCTTGTAGGTGCCGGCCTGCAGCACGCCCTTCGCGTAGCCGTCGGTCGAGATGCCGTAGTCGGTGAGGGGCGAGAGCGCACCCGTCTCGGCGATCTGTTGCAGGTCGGGGTTGTCCAGCATCAGGACGTCGGGCAGCGTCTTCGACGACGCCTGCTGGAGCACCTTCTGGATCAGGGAGGAGCCGGGGACCAGGCTGCGCTTGATGGTGACGTCGTTCTCGGCGCCGCACTTGTCGAGGTAGTCGCCGATCACCTTCTTGTCGTTGCCCTGGTTGTAGTAGTCGAGGACGGTGATGGAGTCCACCTTGCCGCCGGAGCTCGCGGAGGAGCCGCCGGAGCAGCCGGCGAGGACGAGGGGGACGGCCGCCAGCATGGCGACCGCGCTGAGGACCGTGGGCGTCCTGCGGTGTCGAGGCTTCATTGCTTCGCTCTTCTCTGGATGGTTGCCGGGCACGGACGGGCATGTCGTCCGTGGATCGGGTGCGAACCGGACCAGAAGCGCTCCGTCGCGTCCCGAGTGGCACGAAGCTAGCATCTAAGCGCTTCGACAGTAAAGCGCTTAGACGGACTTTCTCCGAACTCCGCGGCGCTACAGTGAGCGGATCACACGAACGGGAGACGTCATGGCGACGATGCAGCAGGTCGCCGACCGGGCTGGGGTGTCGATCGCCACCGTGTCGTTCGTGGTGAACGGCAACAAGCGCGTGTCGGAGGACACCCGTGCCCGGGTCACCGCGGCGATGCGCGAGCTCGGGTACCGCAACAACGTCGTCGCACGGGCACTGGCATCCCGGCGCACGCACATCCTGGCGCTGCTGTTCCCGGTGCTCGAACACCGGCTCGGCCAGACGGCGCTGCAGTTCTTCACGAGCGCCGCCAGCCGTGCTTCCGAGCTCGGGTACCACCTGGTGCTCTGGCCCGCCGCGACCACGGCGGAGGACGTCCGCGATCTCATCTCCGGCGGGCTCGCCGACGGGGTCGTCGTCATGGAGGTCACCATGCACGACCCCCGGATCGAACAGCTCGCCGCGATGGACGTCCCGTTCGTCGCCATCGGGCGGACCGCGGACCCGTCGGCGATGTCCTACGTCGACATCGACTTCGAGCGCACCGTCGAGGACGCGCTCGACCACCTCGCCGGCCTCGGGCACCGGCGCATCGGCCTCGTCGTGGAGGACCTCGACGGCACCGCGATGGCCGAGTACGGCCCGAAGGTCCGGTCCGAGGCGGCATTCCGGGCCTCGATGGACCGCCGGGGTCTGCACGGCACGGTGGTCGCGTCCGGCGCTTCGGCGGAGGGTGGGCGACGCGCTGCGCGGGAGCTCCTCGCGAGCGACCCCGACGTCACGGCGACGATCATCATGAAGGACGACTCGAACTTCGGGCTCGTCAGCGGACTGATCGCGGCCGGGCGACGGGTCCCCGAGGACGTCTCGGTCATCGCGATCGTCTCCTCCGACGGTGCCGGCGCGGCGACCGAACCCGTGCTCACGACGCTGAACGCCCCAGGGCCGGAACTCGGGCGGCTCGCGGTGGAGTCCCTGACGGACCACCTCGAGGGCCGGACGACCGCGCTCACGCACACGCTCATCCCCTGCGCCATCCACCTCGCCGACTCGACGGCGCCCGCGCCCGCCTGACCCGTCGCGAAAGCGACGGTCTGCCGCAGGACTCCCGTGCACTTCTGTCGCCTTCGCGGCACGGCCCGCGGCCGGAACTCGGGATATGTCGCGTCCGCAACACCGTGTCGGCCTGGAGACGCGTGGCGGGCCCGCACCGCGCCTCCAGGCCGCCGTCCGCCGCGTCCACCGCTTCGCCGGCTCGACGGCGCCCGCGCCCGCCTGACCCGTCGCGAAAGCGACGGTCTGCCGCAGGGCTTCCGCGCAGCACTGTCGCTTTCGTGACACAGCCCGCGGCCGGGACCCGGGATCTGTCGCCTTCGCGGCACCGTGTCGGCCTGGAGGCGCGTGGCGGCTCCGCACCGCGCCTCCAGGCCGACAGGCGGCCACCCCGCCACCCCGCCCACCGGGCGTCCAGGGAGCGTTGGTTGTGTGGATGTACAGGAACGACACACCACACGTCGAGGAGGACGGGATGGCGATCGACCGCAGGATGTTCCTGCTCGGGGGAGCGGGTGCGCTGCTGCTCGCCGGCTGCTCGACCCGCCCGGAGCGCACCACCGTGGAGGACTGGCCGACCGATCCTCCCGAGGGTGACGTCACGATCAGCTGGTGGGCCGGCCAGGTCGCCTCGAAGGACGGCGGGGACCTCCGGCGGCGGCTGATCGCCGAGTTCCAGAAGGAGCACCCGAACATCCGGGTCCGGATCGTCAGCGCCCCGAGCGACACCGACACGAACCGGACGAGCCTCACGACGCAGATCGCCGCGGGGTCGAGCACCCCGGACGTGTACCTCGGCGACGTCGCGTGGCCCGGGCAGTTCGCGAAGAACAAGCTCGCGACGCCCGTGAACCAGCTCGTCGGCGCGGACTTCTTCGACCAGTTCCCCGAGGGCCTCCGCCAGGCGGCGAGCGTCGACGGGACGTACTACATGTTCCCGCTCTACATCGACGAGTCCTTCTTCCTGTACCGGAAGGACCTCCTCGACAAGCACGGCTTCCAGGTGCCCGCGTCGTGGGAGGAAGTGCGCGAGACGGCGGCGAAGCTCGTCGACACCGGCGACGTCAGCTACGGGTTCGCGTTCCAGGGCGACGTGTACGAGGGGCTCACCTGCAACGTCACCGAGTTCGTCGCGGACGCCGGCGGCTCACTGCTGAACGACGACCTGACGAAGCCCGAGACCACGAGCTCCGAGACGAAGCGCGCCTTCGAGTTCATGCGGTCCCTGATCACGGACGGCGCGAGCCCCCGGGCCACCCTGACGTACCAGGAGCAGGACACCAACGACGCGTTCTCCGGCGGCCGGGCGGCGTTCCTCCGCAACTGGTCCTACGCGTGGGGCATCGCGAACGGCCCGGACAGCCGGGTCGCCGGCAGGGTCGGACTCGCCGCACGGCCGACGTTCGACGGATCCGACGAGCACCACTCGACGATCGGCGGGTGGGGGAACTCCATCAACCCGCACACGCAGCAGCCCGCGGCGGCGTTGACGTTCGCGAGCTGGATGTCGAGCGAGACCGCGCAGCAGTTCCTCACCCGCGAGGGCGGTGTCCTGCCGGCCCGCAGTGAGTCCCTCGTCAGCGAGGACGCCAAGCGGCAGCAGCGCCCGACGTACGACACCGCCGCGGGGATCACGCTCGTGCCCCGCCCGACCTCGACGGCGTACTACCCGAAGGTCTCGCAGGGCGTGTACCAGAACGGCAACAGCATCCTCGGTGGCCAGGCGTCGGTCGACGGCGGCACCAGCGCGATGGCCTCCGCCATCTCGCTCGCACTGCAGGGCGAAGCGCTGTGAGCGCGGGCACCGCGACGCGGGCGTCGACCAGGCCTGGAGGCGCGGGTCGCCTCGACCCGCCACCTCGCCTCACGGGGCGGTCGCGACTCGACCGCATCCGCGCGCGGGGCGCGTGGGGCTTCGCGGCCCCGGCGCTCCTGGTCGTGGCGGCGGTCACGATCTTCCCGGTGGTGTACTCGATCGTCCTGAGCTTCGCGGACGTCGAGGTCGGCTACGAGGGCTTCTCGATCCAGTCGTTCGGGCTCGGCAACTACGCGGCGCTGCTGCAGAGCGCCGACTGGTACCGGGCGCTGGGCTTCACGGTGCTGTACACGCTCGTGACGGTGTCGGTGGAGCTCGTCCTCGGGATGCTCGTCGCCCTCGTGCTCGAGCGGCTCGGTGCCACCCGTGGGTGGATGCTCGCGCTCATGCTCGTCCCGTGGTCGCTCGTCACCATCGTGAACGCGCAGCTCTGGAAGTACGTGTACGACTCCACGTACGGGGTCGCCACGTGGTTCTTCGGCCTGTTCGGCGACGCACCCGTGATCCTCGGCGAACCGGTCCCCGCGATCACCGGGCTGATGGTCGCGGACATCTGGAAGACGACGCCGTTCGTGGCGATCATCCTGCTCGCGGGGCTCGTACAGATCTCCGAGGACCACTACGAGGCAGCCGAGCTCGACGGCGCGAGCCCGTGGCAGACGTTCTGGCGCGTGGTGCTGCCGCAGCTCACCCCGACGCTCACGATCGCGGTGCTGTTCCGCATCCTGCAGGCGTTCGGCGTGTTCGACCTCCCGTTCGTGCTGACGAACGGCGGACCGGGGACCAGCACCCAGTCGCTCGCGATCATGGGCTACAAGGTCCTGTTCCAGGACATCAACATCGGCCCCGGTGCGGCGATCGCGACCTCCACGGCGGTCATCGTCGCGGCCGGCTGTCTGCTGTTCCTCCGGGCGTTCCGGAACCAGGCGAAGGGAGGGGACGACTGATGCCCCGTCAACGCGTGCGCCGGGGGTGGCGCAAGTGGGTCAACACCGTCAACGTCAGCGGTGTCGTCATCGCGGTGCTCACCGCGCTGCCGCTGTACTGGCTCGTCACGACGTCGCTCAAGCCGGCGTCGGAGATCTCGCAGTCGCCGCCGACCGCGTGGCCGCAGGCGATCACGTTCGACAACTTCGTGGTGGCCTTCCGCGACAACGCCCTCGGCCAGTACATGGTCAACAGCATCATCGTGTCGGTGTCCACGACCGTCATCGTGCTCGCCCTGGCGTTCCTCGCCGGGTACGCGCTCGCCGGCCGGTTCATCCGGGGCCGCACGGCGATCATGACCTCGTTGCTCATGCTCTCGGTGTTCCCGGCGATCGCGGTGCTGACGCCGCTGTACCTGCTCGAGCGCAACCTCGGGCTGCTCAACTCGTACCCGGGGCTGATCGTGCCGTACGTCGCGTTCAACCTGCCCTTCGCCATCTGGATCATGCGGAACTACCTGCAGGGCATCCCCTCGACGATCGAGGAGGCCTCCGAGATCGACGGTGCCGGCGCCTGGCGCACGGTGCTGTCGGTGATCCTGCCGATGGCCAAGCCGGGGCTCTTCACGGTCGGGGTGTTCACCTTCACGGCGTCGTGGAGCGAGTTCCTGATGGCGTTGACGTTCAACAGTGAGAACTCGTTCCGGACCATCCCGGTCGGGATCGCCCTGTTCGGCACCCAGTTCACCGTGCCGTTCGCCCAGATCTTCGCGGCCAGCGTCGCGGCGACGGTGCCGATCGTCATCCTCGTGCTGGTGTTCCGCCGGTCGATCGTGTCCGGGCTGACGTCGGGTGCCGTCAAGGGCTGAGCAGACCTTGTCGATCCCTCAGGTCTACGAGAGGATCGAGGAACGACGTCGAGCACGACGGCCCGGGACCAACCACCCCGGGCCGTCGTCGCATCCGGTCGACGTCACGGATCAGGAGACACGGCAATGGCTGACACCAGCACACCCGCGCGCGCTCGGCGCCGCACGAACCGGACCAGGGCGTTCGCGATCGCGGCGGGAGGAGCCCTCGTCGTCGGCGGCCTCGGCTACACGCTCGCCGGTGACGTGGCCCTCCGCGCTGCCGTCCCCGCCGACGGCGTCACCGTGACCGACGCCGACGACGCACTCTGGGGCGCGCTGCACGTCCGGGTGGCCACGACGACGAGCACCACGGCCGCCTGCGACGCCACCGCCGGGGCCTCGACGCAGCGGTACTGCTTCGAGGTCTCACTGCCCGCGTCGCCGACCCTGCCGGCGGGCGTGCCGCTCGACGCCCTGCAGGGGAGGACCGCCGCACCGGCGTGGCAGTTCGCCGCCGAGTCCGACTGAGCGCGTCGTGCGCGGCACCACCGCGCCGTCGTCCTCCGCGGAGGACACGGCGCCACCCCGCCGCCTCGTCGACCGGGTCCGCACGGTCGTCGTGACCGTCGCGGGTGCGATCGGCCTCGCCTGCCTGCTCGGGTGGGTCGCGATCGCCCTCACCGGGCTGTCGTTCGTCGTCGTCACGACCGGGTCGATGGCACCGACGATCCCCGCTGGTGGCCTCGCGATCACCCACGAGGTCCCCGCGACGGAACTGCACGAGGGCGACGTCGTCACCGTGCCCCGACCGGGTTCCGCCCTGCCGGTCACGCACCGGATCGTCGCCGTCGAACCGGTTCCGGGCGAGCCCGGAGCGCGGTCGCTCACACTCCGCGGCGACGACAACGCCTCGGACGACCGCGACCCGTACGTCGTCCGCGAGGCCGGCCTCGTCCTCGCCCACGCACCCACCCTCGGCTCGGTGCTCGTCGCCCTGACGAGTCCGGTCGCCCGGGGCCTCGCCGTCACGGCCGTCGGGGTGCTCGTCGCGTGGGCGTTCTGGCCGGACCGACGGCGGGAGGACCACGCATGACGGGGCGGCTCACGTCGTTCGTGGCAGGAGGACAGCGTGCCCGCCGGTCCGGGCGGTGGCCGCGCAGCGACAGGACGGCACACCGAGACGGCCCTGCGCCTGACGCTCGCGGATGCGCTCGCACCCCGAGGCCTGGCGCGCGTCGACCTGGCGACCGCCACCGTGGGACCGAACGCGGTGTCCCTGGTGCCGCAGCGTCCGTGACGGACGCGCGCCGTGCCTCCAGGCCGGACCCGGGTGACCCGTCGTCAGCCGCGTCGCGGGTCGCGGGCGGTGTCCGTGAAGAAGTCCTCGTACAGCCTGGCGCCGTCCTGCTGCTCGCCGTGCTTCCAGCGCTTGCGCATCAGCCGGAACGTCTCGATGCGGACCGGGTCGACACCCTGCTGCGACTCGTAGTGGCTCATCGTTCGCTCCCTTCGCCCCCGTACCCCCGATCGGGGGCATCCGTGGACGAAGGTACGGGCGCGTGGGCCGTGCGTCCGGCAATGTAGGTAGGGAAGTTACCTAACTGCGCTTGGTGGACAAATGATCGAGGTGCGGTCGTCGTCGCCCGTACCCTGCCGTCAAGGCGACGGGGCGCCGAATTCGAGCGCTTCGATGACGCGGTCGATGACCCGGACGTACTTCGCCCGTTCGCGATCAGTGAAGGAGGACAACAGCTCGTGCAGGTGCTCGTTCGTGCTGTCCATCGCCGAGGCGTAGGCGCGCTCGGTCTCCGGCGTCAGCTCGATGAAGCGGCTCCGGCCGTCGTCCGGGTTCGGGACGCGGCAGAGGTGGCCCGCGCGCTCGAGCCGGTCGACCGTTCCCGTCACGGCGGGCCCGCTGATGCCCAGGTGCGACGCGAGGTCCTTCACCCTGACCTTCCGCTCGGCCGCCGCGGCACGGGCCACGAACTGCAGGACCGTCAGGTCGGATCCGGACACGTCCAGTCGGTCCCGCAGTCGACCGCGCAGCGCCCCCATCGCGGCCTCGAGCCGGGTGACGGCCGCGGTCAGGTCGATCTCGCTCACGTGGTCGCCCCCTCGGTGCGGATCGTTTGCGCGACACGATACGCCGCACTCGTCACTCCAGCGTATCCAGATAACGAGGGTGACAGCGGGATGTGGACACCCGAGTCGGAGCGTGGGCGCGCATGAGCGAGCAGCGGCCGGACCCGACCGGAGTGCCGGAGGCGATCCGGTTCGAGTTGTCCGGCCACCGTCCCGAGGACGCCGTCCGTGACCTCGCGAGGGTCTACGGCGGGGGCGTGGACGGCGCGGGGCGGTGGATCGCCCGCCCGACCGACGGCAGCTTCGACCACCGCTACACCGCGCTCGGTGACGCCGAGGTGACGATCCGCCGCGCGCTGCTGCACGGTGCGCTCCACGGGGTGGTGCCCGCCGGCGGCGACCACGTCGTCCTGTGGGTCGGGGCCGGCGCGGTGGAGGTCGAGCAGCGCCCGCTGCCGCTCGAGGTACCCGTGCTGCTGCCGGCGGACCAGGAGTTCGCCTTCCGGGCGGTCGACCACGACCTGCGGATCGTGCACCTCGACCGCGCGTTCGTCCGCCGGGTCGCTGCACTCCGCGGCGACGTCGGCGAGCACGTCCTGCGCTTCGACAGCCACCGTGAACTCGGTCCGGAGGCTGCGGGGCGGTGGCGGGAAGTGCTCTCCGCGCTCGCCCGTGCGTTGCGGGCCGGCGGGACGGAGTCGGCAGCCTGGCAGGAGGCGAAGTCCGCGGCGCTCGAGGTGTTCCTGGACCTGTTCCCGCCGGTGCTCGACGACCTGCCCGCCGTCCTCGGGCAGCCGCGCAACGCACGGCTCCGAGCCGCCGTGGAGTACGTGCACGACCACGCGGCGGAGGCCATCACGATCTCGGACCTGTCCGCGGCGTCCGGACTGAGCGTGCGGTCCGTGCAGGAGTCGTTCCGCCGGGTCTTCGACGTGTCACCGCTCACGTACCTGCGACACGTGCGGCTCGACCGGGTCCGGGCGGAGTTGACCACCGCGGATCCGCAGGCCGGGGCGGTCGGTGACGTCGCGCGGCGCTGGGGGTTCGCACATCTCGGGCGGTTCTCGGCTGCGTACGCGGAGCGGTTCGGCGAGTACCCGAAGGAGACGCTGCGGCGGTCCGTGCACTGAACCGTCGTCGCGCCCGTTCAGGCAGGCGGGGCGGGCGGTGCCGTGCTCGAGCGGACGCGGAGGGTCGTCGGCAGCCGGACGTGGTCGGACGCCGGCTCGCCGCGCAGCATCGTGAGCAGCATCTCGACGGCGCGTGACCCGAGTTCGGCGAGCGGCTGCGCGACCGTCGTGAGCGGCGGGGTCGTGGTCGACGCCTGCGGGACGTCGTCGAAGCCGACCACGGACACGTCCTCGGGCACGCGGAGGCCGAGGTCGGTCGCGGCGCGGAGCACACCGACCGCCGAGGAGTCGTTCGCGGCGAACACCGCGGACGGTCGATCGGGGCCGGCGAGCAGTTCGCGGGCGACCGCGGCGGACTGGTCCTCCTGGTAGCCGCCGTCCCGGACGAGTGCCTCGTCGACGGGGAGCCCGGCGGCAGCGAGGGCGCGTCGGTACCCGGCCTCGCGGAGTTGCGCCGACGCCAGGTCCGGGCGGCCACGGAGGTGCGCGACGCGCGTGTGCCCGAGGGCCACCAGGTGCTCGACCGCCTGGACGGCACCGTCCTCGTTGTCGGCGTCGACCGTGGCGTGGCCCTCCGGACCGGTGTGCGGGTCGATCGCGACGACGGGGATCGACGAGCTCGAGAGCGCGGTGGTCGGCGTCACGACGATGGCGCCGTCGATGAGCGTTCCGGAGAGCCGCGAGAGCGATCGCCGTTCCCACCCCGGCTGGTCGGCGCCCGTCACGAGCCCCGCGTAGGCGAGCAGTTCGTACCCGGTGCCGATGGTGGCGCTCGAGACCCCGCGGAGGAGCTCGGTCGAGAACGGTTCGAACTCGGGCACCAGGATGCCGAGGACCCCGGTGCGGGAACTGCGGAGGCTCCGGGCGACGAGCGAGGTCTCGTAGCCGAGCTGCTCGACGACCTCCTGCACGCGGAGGATCGTCGCCGGTGCGACGCCGTCGCGCTGGTTGATGACCTTCGACACCGTGGGGATCGAGACCCCTGCGGCTCGTGCGACGTCCCCGATCGTCACCCGGCCGGCTCCGGGACGCATGCCGAGAGCCGTGTCCATGTGCACACCGTACCGCTGCCTCGACGCGAAATCGGCAAAGAAAACGTTATCGATATCGATTGACAAGCCTCGTGTCGACCTGGCACGCTCTCCGCAAGCGGCAGTCGATGTCGCTGCAGGTCAACGACGACACTCAGGAGTTCCACGATGACGAGGAAGATCCGTGCCGCGGCAGCCATCGCGCTGATCGGGGCCACAGCACTGGTGGCCGCAGGCTGCTCGGCGGGCAGCGATGCCGCCGGGGGCGACGGCGGGAAGGTCTCGATGACCTTCTGGCACAACTCCACCACCGGACCCGGCAAGGCGTTCTGGGAGAAGACCGTCAAGGACTTCGAGGCGAAGAACCCGAACGTCACCATCAAGATCCAGGCGATCCAGAACGAGGACCTGGACGGCAAGCTCCAGACCGCGCTCAACTCCGGTTCCGCTCCGGACGTGTTCCTGCAGCGCGGCGGCGGGAAGATGGCAGCAATGGTCAACGCCGGCCAGCTGATGGACATCTCCGGCTCGATCGGCAAGACCGCCAAGAGCGAGATCAGCGACGGCACGTTCAAGGGCTACGAGCAGGACGGCAAGACGTGGGCCATGCCGGTCGACGTCAACCCGGAGGGCATCTGGTACAGCCAGGACCTCTTCAAGCAGGCCGGCATCGAGGGCACGCCCACCACGATCGACGAACTGAACGCCGACATCGCCAAGCTCAAGGCCGCGAACATCCAGCCGGTCGCCGTCGGTGCCAAGGACGCCTGGCCGGCCGCGCACTGGTACTACAACTTCGCGCTCCGGGCATGCCCGAGCAGCGTCCTGACCAAGACCGCGAAGGACCTGAAGTTCACGAACTCGTGCTGGGAACAGGCGGGCAAGGACACCAAGGCGTTCTTCGACACGAAGCCGTTCAACGACGGCTACCTCACCACCGCCGCGCAGCAGGGCGCCGGCAGCTCCGCCGGTCTCATCGCGAACCACAAGGCCGCGATGGAACTCATGGGCGCCTGGGACCCCGGTGTGATCTCGTCGCTGACCCCGGACGGCAAGCCGCTGCAGGACCTCGGCTTCTTCCCCTTCCCGGAGGTCTCCGGCGGCAAGGGTGCCCCCGGCTCGATGATGGGCGCCGTCGACGGGTACTCGTGCTCGGCCAAGGCCCCCAAGAAGGCCTGCACCGACTTCCTGAACTACATGACGCAGAAGCCCGTGCAGGAGGCCTACTACAAGGCCTTCAACGCGATCCCGGCGAACAAGTCGGCGCAGTCGGTCGTCACCGAGCCCTACCTGAAGACGGTGCTCGAGGCGTTCAACAAGGCACCGTTCGTGTCGAACTACCTCGACACGGTCTACGGCCAGAACGTCGGCAACGCCCTGAACACGAGCGTCGTGAACCTGCTCGCCGGCAAGGGATCCGTCGACGACATCGTCAAGACCGTCAACCAGGCTGCAGCGAAGGGCTGACGACACGATGACCACCTCCGTCGCACCGCGTTCCGACGCTGCGCGGTCCGGGGCGGGACGGAACACGACCGGGGCCGACGGTTCGCCGTCGGCCCCGGTCCGCCGGCGCCGCACGGGCACCGACGTCCGAACCCGCGTCGAGATCGCCGTCCTCGCCGGGCCGGCCACGATCATGTTCGTCGGGTTCGTGATCCTGCCCGTCGCGCTCGCCGCCTACTACGGCTTCTACAAGTGGCAGGGGTACGGCACCCCCACCGACTTCGTCGGCCTGCAGAACTACGCGATCATCTTCACCGACCCGGACTTCCGGGGCGTCCTGCTCCACAACGCGTTCATCGTGATCGGGTCGCTCCTCGTGCAGGGACCGATCGCGATCGTGCTCGCCCTCCTGCTCAACCAGCGCATCCGGGGTCGCGGACTCATCCGCGTCCTGATCTTCCTGCCGTACGTGATCTCCGAAGTGATCGTCGGCACCGGCTGGAGCCTCATGCTCCAGTCGAGCGGCGCCGTGAACGACCTGCTCCAGGCGGTGGGGCTCGGTGCCCTGCGCGCCGACTGGCTGTCGAACCCGGACATCGCGATCTGGACCCTGCTCGCGATCATCTCGTGGAAGTACATCGGCTTCGCGGTGATCCTGTTCCTCGCCGGCCTGCAGAGCATCCCCGAGGAGCTGTTCGAGGCAGCCCAGCTCGACGGCGCCAGCTACTGGCAGATCCAGCGGCGCATCACCCTGCCGCTCCTCGGCCCGACCGTCCGCATCTGGGCATTCCTGTCGATCATCGGGTCGCTGCAGCTCTTCGACCTCGTCTACATCATCTGGGGGCAGTACATCGCCGCGACGGCGGGCACCTCGACGATGGCGACGTACATGGTCGCGAACGGCCGCATGTCCGGCAACTACGGGTACGGCAACGCCGTCGCCGTGGTCATCTTCCTCATCTCGCTGGCGGTCGCACTCGTCTACCAGCGGTTCGTCCTGCGCCGCGACACCGCCGGCGCCCTCACCGAGAAGGCCGACCGATGACCGCCACCGCCTCCATCGTCGCGCCGAAGCGCCGACGCGGCCCTCAGGACTCCGGACCCGTCCGCCGCGAACGGAACCTCGGCACGTACTTCGTCGCCCTGCTGTTCATCGCGGTCTGCGTCGGTCCGGTGCTGTACATCGTGCTCGGCGGGTTCCGCAGCAACTCGCAGATCACCGCGAGCCCGGCCGGTCTGCCCAGCCCGTGGCAGTTCGGCAACTACCTCTCCGTGCTGTCGAGCGGCGTCTTCTGGCAGCAGCTCGGCAACTCGGTGATCGCCGGCGTCACCACCACGGTCGGCGTCGTCGTGCTCGGCCTCATGGTCAGCTTCGTGATCGCCCGCTACCGGTTCCGCGGGCGCGACGCGCTGTACTCCCTGTTCGCGGCCGGTCTGATGTTCCCGATCACCGTCGCGATCACGCCGCTGTACCTGCTCGTCAAGGACCTCGGCCTGACGAACAGCCTGGCCGGGGTGATCCTGCCCCAGATCGCGTTCGCGCTGCCGACGACGGTGATCATCCTCGTGCCGTTCCTCCGGGCGATCCCGGACGAACTCGAGGAAGCAGCGTCGATCGACGGTGCCAGCCGACTCGGGTTCTTCTTCCGGATGGTCGTGCCGCTGTCGCTGCCCGGCGTCGTCACCGTCGGCATCCTGGCGTTCATCGGCAGCTGGAACAGCTACATCCTGCCGCTGTTCATCCTCAACGACGCGTCGGCGTACACACTGCCGCTCGGGGTGCAGGCGTTCTCGTCGCAGTACTCCGTCGACACCGCGCGGGTCCTGGCGTTCACGTCGCTGTCGATGATCCCGGCGCTCGTGTTCTTCGCCGTCTTCCAGCGCCGCATCGTCGGCGGCCTGACCGGGGCGGTGAAGGGGTGACGACGGCGGACGCGACGCGGACCGCCGGGGACGACCCGCGCCTCCAGGCCGACGCCGCGCGCACGACGGACGCGGCCGGCGCGACCGATGCGACCGACGGGACCCGCGCCACCGCCCTGCTCGCCGCGATGACCCTCGAGGAGAAGACCGCCCAGCTCGTCGGCTACTGGCTCGACCAGAACGGCGTCGTCGCCCCGATGCAGGGCGAGATGACGGCGACGGCGGACGGCCGCACCCTCGCGGACATCACCCGCCACGGCATCGGCCAGTTCACGCGCGTCTACGGCACCCGACCGGTCGAACCGGACGAGCGTGCCGCCTGGCTGTGGGCGGAGCAGCGACGACTCGTCCGCGAGACCCGGCTCGGGATCCCCGCGCTCGTCCACGAGGAGTGCCTCACCGGGCTCGCCGCGTGGAAGGCCGCCACGTTCCCCACGCCGCTGGCGTGGGGTGCGGCGTTCGACCCGGACCTCGTCGAGCAGGTCGGCGCCGTGATCGGGGAGTCGATGCGCCAGCTCGGCGTCCACCAGGGCCTCGCGCCCGTGCTCGACGTGGTCCGCGATCCGCGCTGGGGCCGCGTCGACGAGTGCATCGGCGAGGACCCGTACCTGGTCGGGACCGTCGGCACGGCGTACGTCCGGGGACTGCAGGGCGCCGGCGTGGACGCGACGCTGAAGCACTTCCTCGGCTACTCGGCGTCGCAGGCCGGCCGGAACCACGCACCCGTGCACGCCGGGCCGCGCGAGATCGCGGACGTCTTCCTGCCGCCCTTCGAGATGGCGCTGCGGGACGGTGGCGCGCGGAGCGTCATGAACTCGTACGCCGAGATCGACGGCGTGCCCGTCGCGGCGAACGGCGAGCTGTTGACCGACGTGCTGCGCGACCGGCTCGGGTTCGACGGGACGGTCGTCGCGGACTACTTCTCGGTCGCGTTCCTCGAGGTCATGCACGGCATCGCCGCCGACCGTGGCGAGGCCGCCGCGTTGGCGCTGTCCGCGGGCATCGACGTCGAGCTGCCGACGGGGGACGCGTTCCTGCAGCCGCTCGTCGACCGCGTGCGCGCCGGGCTCGTCGACGAGACGCTCGTGGACCGGGCCGTGCTCCGGGTCCTCCGGCAGAAGGAGCGGCTCGGGCTGCTCGACCCGTCCGCGTTCGAGGACGAGCCGCCCACCGGCATCGACCTGGACACGCCCCGACACCGGGCGCTCGCGAAGGCGCTCGCGGCACGGTCGCTCGTCCTGCTGGCGAACCGACCCGTCCCCGGCGCGGACCCGGCGGACACCGTCCACGCTGCGCCCGTGCTCCCGCTCCGCGCCGACGCGACCGTGGCCCTGATCGGCCCGAACGCCGACCGTGCCGAGGCGCTGCAGGGCTGCTACTCCTTCGCCAACCACGTGCTCGCCGCCCACCCGGACCTGCCGCTCGGCTTCGACATCCCGACCGTCCGCGAGGCCCTCACCACGTCCCTCGGATCGTCCGCCGTGCGGTTCGCCACCGGCTGCGCGGTCACCGGCACGGACCGTTCCGGGTTCGCCGACGCGGTCGCCGTGGCGCAGGCCTCCGACGTCGCGGTGGTGGTCGTCGGCGACCAGGCCGGACTGTTCGGCCGCGGCACCGTCGGCGAGGGCAACGACACCGAGTCCCTCGACCTGCCCGGCGTGCAGCGCGAGCTCGTCGAGGCCGTGGTCGCCACGGGGACGCCCACCGTCGTGGTGCTGCTGACCGGGCGGCCGTACGCCATCGGGTGGGCGCTCGACGGCGACGCCCAGCGGCCCGACGCGCCCCTGCCCGCGGCCGTCGTCCAGGCGTTCTTCCCCGGCGAGGAGGGCGGCACCGCCATCGCCGACGTCCTCACCGGAGCAGCCTCGCCCTCCGGCCGTCTGCCGGTCTCGCTCCCGCGCGCCGCAGGGGCGCAGCCGTACACGTACCTCCACCCGCGGCTCGGTGGGCCGTCCGACGTCACCGCCACGGACTCGACGCCCGTGCGGCCGTTCGGCTTCGGGCTCACCTACACGTCCTTCGCGTACGAGGACCTCGTCACCGATCCCACCGCCGGCAGCGACGGCGCGTTCGACGTGTCCGTCACGGTCCGGAACACCGGAGAACGCGCGGGTGACGACGTGGTGCAGCTCTACGGACACGACGTGCACGCCGGCGTCACGCGTCCCGTCGCGCAGCTCCTCGGCTACGCGCGGGTCGCGCTGGCACCGGGGGAGTCGGTGCGGGTGCGGTTCAGCGTGCCGGTCCAGCGGTTCGCGTTCACCGGTCGCGACCTGCGGAAGGTGGTCGAGCCCGGCGACGTCGAGGTCTGGGTCGCGTCGCACGCTGCGGCGTCCCGGCCTGGAGGCACGGTGCACGCCGACGGGATCGTGGCCGTCGGTGGCGGGTCGGGTCCAGAGCCGGTCCCCGGCTGCGCCACGGACCGCGCCGTGGTGCGCGTCACCGGCGCCGTCCGCGAGGTCGAGGCGTCCGACCGCCGGATCGTCACGTGGGAGCGCGTCTGAGGGGCGCGTCGGCGGCCGGGTCGTTCAGTGAGCAGGGGTGGTCGAGTCCGGTCGCGCGACTCGACCACTCCTGCTCAGTCGATGTCGCGTCAGAGGATGCCGGTCAGGACTCCGCCGTCCGCCCGGACCGCCGCACCGTTCGTCGCCGAGGACAGTGGGCTCGCCAGGTACGTCACGAGGTGCGCGATCTCCTCCGGCGCGATGAACCGCTCGAGCAGCGTGGTCCGGTTCTGGCCGATCACCGCGGCCCGGACCGCCTCGGCCGGGGCGCCCTGCGCCGCAGCGATCGCCTCGACCGTCGAGGCCACCCCGTCCGAGTAGGTCGGACCGCCGAGCACCGTGTTCACCGTGACGCCGGTGCCGCGGGTGCGCTTCGCGAGGCCGTTCCCGAGCGCCACCACCGCGGCCTTCGTCACGCCGTAGTGGACCATGTCGACCGGCACGTTCACGCCGGACTCGCTGCTGACGAACACGACACGGCCCCACCCGCGGTCGAGCATCGGACCGAGGAGCGCGCGGGACAACCGGACGCCGCTCATCAGGTTGACGTCGAGGTACCTGGCCCACTCGTCGTCGTCGACGGCGTCGAAGTCGGCGAGGCCGAACACCCCGACGTTGTTCACGAGGACGTCGACCGCGGGCAGCCGGTCGATCAGTACCGCGACCTGTTCGGGGTCGGCGAAGTCCGCGGCGATGCCCGACAGCTCCGCGCCGGGGTGTGCGGCCCGGAGCCGCTCCACCGCGGCGTCGACACGGTTCTGCTCCCGCCCGTTCAGCACCACCCGTGCGCCCTCGGCCGCCAGCGCCGAGGCGACCGCGTACCCGATGCCCTGCGTCGAGCCGCTGACGAACGCCGTCCTGCCGGTCAGTCCCAGGTCCATGTCCACTCCCGTTGTGTCGATTCACTTGCTCAGGCAAGTCAACCTACGATGTATCACTTGCCTGAGCAAGTCACAGTGCTAGCCTCGAGGCATGCCGAACCCCGACGCGGACGCCGCGCTGAGCGCCGAGCAGCTCGAGGTCTGGGCCGCGCTGGCGACCGTCCTCGAGCGGCTGCCCACCGCCCTCGACGCGCAGCTCCAGCGCGACAGCGCCCTGACGCACTTCGAGCACGGCGTCCTCTTCGCCCTCGACGCAGCTCCCGACCGGATCCTCCGGATGAGCACCCTCGCCGGGTACGCGAGCTGCACCCTGTCGCGGCTCTCCCGCGCGGTGACGCGGCTCGAGGGGAAGGGGTGGGTCCGGCGGATGGTCGACCCGAGTGACGGTCGCTTCACCCTCGCCGAGCTCACGGCAGCCGGTCACGACCAGGTGGTGGCGTCGACCCCGGCGCACCAGGACCTCGTCCGACGGGTCGTCTTCGACGCCCTCACGCCGACGCAGGCCCGACAGCTCGGAGTGATCGGCCGCCGCATCGCGGAGGCTGTCGGCGGTGGCCCCGTCTGGACCCCGCCGGCCGACGAGCGGTGAACGCCGCGCCGGCGGACTGGAGGCGCGGTCCGGGCTGGCGCCGCGCCTCCAGTCCGACGTCAGGCGCGCGTCGGCGCGACGTACGAGCCGTTCCGGACGTCGTCGAGCAGCGACCGCTCGGACGGACGCCAGCCGTAGGTCGACCGCGCCTTCGTCGCGAGGAGGTGGGTCGAGGTCGTCAGCGTGCGGACGGCAGGGCCCATCTGCGCCTCCGCGACCTCGAGCGGGACCGGGACGGCCGGCGTGCCCGTGAGGTCGCCGATCGCTTCGGCGAGCTCTCGGAACGTGAACGGGACGGTCCCGACCGCGTTGTAGGCACCGGGGACCGGGTGCTCGATCGCCCGGACGTAGAGATCAGCGAGGTCGTCGACGTGCACCGGGTACCAGGCGTTCGCGCCGTCGCCGATGTACGTGGACGCCCCGTTCCCCACCGCGGCGTCGATCAGGCCCGTGACGAGGCCGGTGCCCCCGCGGCCGAAGACGAGACCGGCGCGGATCGCGATGCCCACGACCCGGGCATCGCCGAGCACGATCCGTTCCGCCTGTGCCTTGACGGGCTGGGCGCTCACCGCGGGGAGCTCGGCGTCCTCCGTGACGTCGGTCGGGTCGGGGCCGTAGACGAGACCGGTCGAGGTGTAGACGACGGGCTTCGGAGCGGTCCCCGGAGCGGCAGCGCCGCCGACGACGGCGGCGACGGCGGCGAGTTCCGCCTGCATCGACTCATCGGTCGGCGCGTAGTCGGACGCGGCGTACACCACGGCATCCGCGGCGGCCGCAGCCGATCGCAGCACCGCGGTGTCCGCGACCGATCCGGCGACGGGTTCGGCGCCCGCTGCCCGGAGGCGTTCCGCGCTCCGGTCGGACCGGGCGAGGGCGGTGACGGTGTGGCCGGCAGTGAGCAGGTGTTCGACGAGGACCGAGCCGAAGTAGCCGGTGCCGCCGATGACGAAGACGTTCATGGACGGCACGCTAAACTCTGACATCAGTGTCAAGGTCAAGCGGGAGGCGGCACGATGCGGATCAGCGACCTGAGCCGGGCCAGCGGGGCGAGCGCCCGGTCCCTGCGGTACTACGAGCAGCTCGGCTTCATCAGTCCCGAGCGCCGGTCCAACGGGTACCGGGAGTACGACGAGTCGGACGTCGAGACGGTCGGCACGATCAGGATGCTGCTCGACCTCGGACTCCCGACGGCGCTCATCGAGCAGGTCCTGCCGTGCACCCGGGGCACGAAGGTCGAGGACCAGTGCCCGGGGATCATCGACCAGGTCGTCGCGATCCGGGACGACATGGACGCCAGGGCGCAGCGGTTGCTCGCGACGCGGGACGCGCTGTCGGAGTCGTTGTCGCGGGTGGGTCGCTGACCACGAGCCCGGTCGTGTTCTCAGGTCCGCTTCCCGCATCCTCGCCGGAGTCGCCCCTAGGGTGACGGGATGCACGAGGATCCTGTGGGGGACGAGGTCCCGGTGGTGACCGAACCGAACGGTGCCGTCCGGCACGGGCGGCAGCGACGGGGCGCGCGGGTCTGGTTCGCGGCGGTCGGCGGGGTCGTCGCGATGGCGCTCGTCCTGGCCGGCGGGTACGCGGCGTGGTCGTACGTGCAGCTCGACACCAGCGTGACGAAGGTGCACATCGCACTGCCACACCCGTCGTCGTCACCGGACACGGACGGTGCAGCGCAGAACATCCTGTTGGTGGGCGACGACCACCGTCCCGCCGACGCCACCCCGCAGGAGCTCGCGGAGCTCGGCACGGAACTCGACGGCGGCGCGACGAACACCGACTCGATGATCGTCCTGCACATCCCGGCGGGCGGTGGGAGCGCGACGATGATCTCGTTCCCACGCGACTCGTGGGTGCCGATCCCCGGCCACGGGACGTTCAAGCTCAACAGTGCGTTCTCGGACGGCGCGGCGAACGGCGGCGGCGACGCGGGCGGCATGCGGTTGCTCATCCAGACCATCGAGAACATGAGCGGGCTCTCGATCGACCACTTCGTCCGGGTGTCGCTGCTCGGCTTCTACCAGCTCGTCAAGGCGCTCGGACCGGTGCAGGTCTGCCTGAACGAAGCCGTCCACGACACGAACTCGAACGTCGACCTGCCCGCCGGGAACTCGACGCTCAACGCCTCGCAGGCCCTCTCGTTCGTCCGCCAGCGCGACGGACTGCCACGGGGTGACCTCGACCGCGAGGTCCGCCAGCAGTACTTCCTCTCGCAGGAGGCCCGGAAGGCCCTGTCCGCCGGGACACTGCTCAACCCCGTGAAGGTCTCGAACCTGCTGCAGGGCGTCGGGCAGTCGATCCAGATCGACGACGGGTTGAGCATCCCCAGCCTCGTGAACACCTTCCGGAGCATCGACCTGGCGAACATCCGCTCCACGGCCATCCCGACGTCGGGCACGCCGACGATCGACGGCTACTCCACCGTGGCGGTCGACTTCGCGGCGATGCCGGCGTTCATCCAGGGCATCGTCGGGCCGCCGGCCGCGTACACGTCGGCGACCGCCGCCGCGCCCGCCAGCGTGCACGTGTCCGTGCAGAACGGCGGGTCGACGCCCGGTGGTGCGACGGCGGCCTCGGCAGCACTGACCGCGAAGGGCTTCGTGGTCGGCGCGCCGTCCGACACGACGACCACCACGACGACCGTCGTGGAGTACCCGAAGGGTTCGGAAGCCCAGGCCAAGGCGGTCGCGAACGCCGTGCCGGGGGCGACCGCGGTGCTCTCGACGACGGCCACCGGGGTGACGCTCGTGCTCGGGACGGACGGGCACACGGCCGCGACGGGGACCTCGTCCTCGAGCTCCTCGGCGAAGGCTCCGGCGTCGGACGCTCCGGCGTCGAAGGCCCCGTCGTCGAAGGCATCGGCCGCGTCACCGTCGTCGACGCCGGTGGGGAACGCGTACGGCAAGCAGGGCACCTGCATCAACTGACCAGCGGTGGCAGGGTGGACCGATGGGGACCATCAGGAACATCGCCGTGGGGTTGCCCGTCCGGGACGGCCACGTGCTGCTCTCCGAGGGGTTCGACCGCGTCCGGCGGCTCCGCTTCCACCGGGCGGTCGGGGGCGGGATCGAGTTCGGCGAGCTCGCCGTCGACGCACTGCACCGGGAGTTCCGCGAGGAGCTCGACGTCGCGATCGATTCGGCTGAACCACTCGGCGTGCTCGAGAACCGGTTCGCGTTCGAGGGGAACCCCGGGCACGAGGTCGTGCACGTCTTCGCGGTCCGCTCGGCAGCACTCGAGGCGGTACCGCTCGACGCCGAGCTCGTGGTGCTCGACGAGGGCAGTCCGGTGCGCTGGGTGCCGCTGGACACCGACGTTCCGGTGTTCCCGCCCGGCGTCCTCGATCTTCTGCGTCAGCGGGGCCGCGAGGCGCGAAGAACGGTGCCGACCGCGGCCGTCGCCAGTCCCAAGCCGGTCACTCCGACGAGCATGCCCAGCACGTAGAGCAGACCGGCTGGGAAGTTCACCCCGGTGCCGATCGGCGTCAGGATCGTCCACACGGAGCCGACAGCGGTGAGGACGAAGCCCGCACCCGTGACGACAAGTGCCGCGACGACGAGGCCGCGGACGTCGGAGACGGCTCGTGCTCCACCGGAAGGGTTCTGCGGTACGGTCATGGTCACAGCCTCGTCGTCAACTGCGCCGGCCTGCACGTGCCGCGAACGCGTCGAGCGCGCGGAGGATCTCATCGTTCCGGTAGACGACCCCGTGCCGGTACTCGTTCTTCTTCGCCAGGACGCCGGCCTCGACAAGGCGTTCGAGGTGCGGGTACACGTTCTTCGGGTCCACCCCCATCTCGGCGGCGAGCGTCGACGCGTTGAGGACCGGTTGCCGCGCCACCACCTCGAGGGCACGCCACACACCGGAATCGCTGCGGGCGGTCACCGCCGTACGCCAAGCAGCCCGGATGGCCGAGATCTCCTCGACGAGTTCGCGCGCGTTCCCGACCGCCTCGAACGATGCCTCGGACACGAGCCGGATGATCGGGTCGACCTCACCACGGCGGTACGCAGTGAGCGCGTCGACGTAGCCCGCGGTGTCGGTCAGCAGTCCTGCCGAGACGGGCACCGTGACGTTCTGCGTGAGTTCGTTCGAGCGCAGCATCGCCTGGAGCAGCGCGCGCCCGGTTCGTCCGTTGCCGTCGGTGAACGGGTGGATCGTCTCGAACTGTGCGTGGGTGACGGCCACCTGGGCGAGTCTTGGGAGGTCGGTCCGGCGGGCGAAGGTCATCGTGTCGTCCACGAGGGCGGGGACACGCTCCCAGGACGGCGCGACGTACTCTGCACCCACTGGTGTGCGCCCGCTCGTCCCGATCCACACCGGTTCCTCGCGGAAGCGGCCGGCCTCGTGGCGTCGGTCGTGCTCCATCAGGACTTCGTGCATCGACAGGACGGTCGCCGTGGTGAGCTCGTCGGAGAGTTCGATGGCCGTCCGCATCGCGCGCGTGTTCGAGACGATCTCGCTCGCGTTGCGTTTTCCCTCCCCGCCGAGCTCCGCCGTGAAGATCTGTCGTGCACTCGCCGTGAGGTGCTCGATCTGCGAGGAAGCAGCGGCTTCCGATCGGAGCAGGAGTGCGGCGAACGGAGCAACCTCGTTGCCCAGCGAATCGTCGAACCGAGCGAGGGCCGTCGAGGCCTCGTCCGCCAGCGCAGCGACCTCTGCGGAGGGCCGGAGCGTGCGCTGCGCGATGGTCGGCGGGACCGCGGCTTCGTACCGTTCGCTGACGACGTCACGTCGCGCGGCTCGCGGTCCGGATTCCGCGTACCGGCTCTGCCACCGGAGTTCCTCGAACTCGAGAGCAGGCCAGGCCTCGGATGCCGATGTCATGACGACCTCCTCCGATTTTCTGAGTTAGACGATTATCTCAGAAAATCTGCCCTCCGCGTTCTGCGATCCGTCATCCCCGCGCCCGCAGGAACGCGACCTGCCGCTCCCAGTGCCGGAAGCCGCCACCCTCGTGCCCGTTGTACGGGTAGACCTCGATCTCCTTGTCCACCGAGCCGAGGGCGTTGTACGCCGCGAAGGTCGTCCGCGGCGGCACGACGTCGTCCATGAGCGCGACGGAGAACAGTGCGGGAGCGGTGATCCCGGCGGCGAAGTGCACCCCGTCGAAGTACGCGGCGGTGTCCCACACGGTGTCGATCGCGTCGCGGTGCACGGACAGGTACTGCGCGAGTTCGCGGTACGGTCCGCCGACCGCGACCGCCGTGCCGTTCTCCCAGTCGCTGAGGAACGCGACGTCGGGCAGCAGTGCTGTGATCGGTCCGACGTGCGCCTCGACGAGGGCGGCAGCGGCGATGGTGATCCCGCCGCCCTGGCTGCCGCCGGTGAGCGCGATGCGCGTGGCATCGACGCCGGGCAGTGTCCGGACGGCGTCGACGAGCCGGACGGCGTCGGTGTACACGCGCCGGTAGTAGTGGTCGGCGGGCGATCCGATGCCGCTCGTCATCCACCCGCCGATGTGCGGGGCGGACCCGTGCGGGTCGGGAGTGTCACCACCGGAACCCCACCCGCTGCCCTGACCGCGGGTGTCCATGACGACGTGCACGTACCCTGCGAGTGCCCACGAGACGCGCTCACCGGGCAGGCCCCGCCCGCCGTTGTAGCCGAGGAACTCGACGACGACGGGCAGGGGCTCGGTGGTCCCGACCGGACGGGTGATCCAGGCGCGGACCGGGTCGGCGGCGAAGCCGGGGAACGTGAGGTCCTCGACGACGAGTCCCGTCACCGGAGTGTCCGCGGGGACGACGACGGGTGCGACGCCGGCCCCGGCGGTCCGTGCCGACTCGATGGTCTCCGTCCAGAACGCGTCGAAGTCGGCGGGGCGCCGGACCTCGGGTCGGTACGAACGGAGCGCGTCGAGGGGCAGGTCGGTCAGGGGCATGTGGGTTCCTCCGGGTGTGCTGGTGTCAGCGAGCCGCTCCACGGTACTGCGCGAGCACCTCGGGACGCGGGTCCGCCGTGACGGTCGTCGCGTCGGTCGTCCACGTCGGCAGGGCGCCGGTGAGCGCCCACGCGGCCTGCTTCGCGGCGCCGGCCGCGACGTACTCGCCGGGATCCGGCACGAGGACGTCCCGCCCGAACACCTGTGCGGCGACGACGCGCACGGCCTCGTTGCGCGCGGCACCACCGATGAGCAGCAGCCGTTCCACCGTGACGCCGGTGCCCTCGACGGCCGCGAGACCGTCCGCGAGCGCGCACAGCATCCCCTCGACGGCGGCCCGCGCCAGGTGCGCACGGTCCGTGGTCGCGGGCGTCATGCCGAGCAGCGAGGCGGTCGCGTCGGGCCGGTTCGGGGTGCGCTCGCCGACGAAGTACGGCACGAGGACGAGTCCGTCGGCACCGGCCGGCGCCTGCAGCGCCAGCTCGCCGAGCTCGTCGTGGTCCACGCCGAGCAGTCCGCCGATCACCTCGAGCACGCGGGCCGCGTTGAGCGTGGTGACGATCGGGAGGCGCGACCCGGTCCCGTCGGCGAATCCCGCCACGGTCCCGCTCGGGTCCGTCACCTCGGCGTCGGTGACCCCGAAGACGGTGCCGCTCGTGCCGAGGGACACCGCGACGTCACCCGGGCCGAGCCCGAGGCCGAGCGCCGCCCCGGCGTTGTCGCCGAGCCCGGCGCCGACGACGAGACCGGACGGTGCCGTGGCACCGTGCGGCAGCGGGACGTCGACGTCGAGCGTGCCCATCGCCTCGTCCGGGGCGACCACCCGCGGCACGACCACGGCGTCGTCGTCCCCGGTCTCGGCGGTGCGGAGGGGTCGGCCGAACGCGAGCGCGAACAGCTCCGGGTCGTACTCCCGGCGCACCGGGTCCCAGTAGGCCGTCCCGCTCGCGTCGGAGCCGTCCGTGGCCAGGGCGTCGAGGTCCGGGCCGAGCGGGCTCTCGTCCGCCGGACCGTACCCGCGGAGCCGCCACGACAGCCAGTCGTGGGGGAGCGCGACGGCGGCCACGCGCGCCGCGTTGCCCGGCTCCGCGTCGCGGAGCCACCGCAGTTTGGTCCCGGTGAACGACGCGACCGGCACCAGACCCGTGCGGGCGACCCATGCCTCCCGGCCGAGCTCCTCGACCATCTGCGCGGCCGCATCCGCACTGCGGACGTCGTTCCAGAGGAGTGCGTCGCGGACCACGTGACCGTCGGCGTCGAGCGCGACCATGCCGTGCTGCTGCCCGGCGATCGAGACGGCGCCGACGTCGGCGAGCCCTCCGGCGTCCGCGACGGCGGTGCCGAGCGCGTCCCACCAGTGGCGGGGGTCGACGGACGTGCCGTCCGGGTGGGACGCGCGCCCCTCCCGGAGGACCGCACCGGTGCCCGCGTCACGGATGGTGACCTTGCAGGACTGGGTCGACGAGTCGACCCCGGCGACGAGCTGCTGGCTCAACGAGCGCCCATGAGGTGCTCGATGGCGAGCTGCTGCAGCTTCACGAAGCCGAAGCCCTTGCCGCCGAAGTACGCCTCGGCGTCGAAGTCCTCGAACGCAGAGCGGTCGGCGAGGAAGTCGTCGTACGACTCGCCGCTGTTCAGCGTCGGGGTGCTCAGCTCGGGGACCTTGGACGCCTCGAGCGCGGCCTGCACCTCGGGGTCGGCGCGGAACGCCTGGGCACGTTCCTTGAGGAGCAGGTACATGCGCATGTTCGCGGCGGCCGAGTCCCAGACGCCGGAGATGTCCTCGGTGCGGCTCGGCTTGTAGTCGAAGTGGCGCGGGCCGTCGTACGCCGGGCCGCCCTGGGGAGCGCCGTGCTCGAGCAGGTCGACGAGCGAGAACGCGTTCTGCAGGTCGCCGTGACCGAACACGAGGTCCTGGTCGTACTTGATGCCGCGCTGACCGTTGAGGTCGATGTGGAAGAGCTTGCCCTGGTAGAGCGCCTGGGCGATGCCGGCCGTGAAGTTCAGGCCCGCCATCTGCTCGTGGCCGACCTCGGGGTTGATGCCGAAGAGCTCCGGGCGTTCGAGCGTCTCGGTGAAGGCGATCGCGTGGCCGAGGGTCGGCAGGAGGATGTCGCCGCGGGGCTCGTTCGGCTTCGGCTCGATCGCGAACCGGATGCCGTAGCCCTTGTCCGTGACGTAGTCGGCGAGGAGGTTCACGGCCTCGCGGTAGCGCTCGAGCGCGGCCTGCACGTCCTTCGCCGCGTCGTACTCGGCGCCCTCGCGGCCGCCCCACATCACGAAGGTCTTCGCGCCGAGCTCGGCGGCCAGGTCGATGTTGCGGAGGACCTTCCGGAGCGCGAACCGACGGACCTGGCGGTCGTTCGAGGTGAAGCCGCCGTCCTTGAAGACCGGGGCCGAGAACAGGTTCGTGGTGACCATCGGGACGACGATGCCCGTGGCCTCGAGTGCGCCCTTGAGCCGGTCGATCTGCTTCTGACGCTCGGCGTCGGTCGAGCCGAACGCGAAGAGGTCGTCGTCGTGGAACGTCAGGCCGTAGGCGCCGAGTTCGTCGAGCTTCTCGACGCCCTCGACCACGTCGAGGGCGGGCCGGGTCGGGCCGCCGAAGGGGTCGGAGCCGTTGTAACCGATGGTCCAGAGACCGAAGGAGAACTTGTCTGCACGGGTGGGCGTCGTTGCCATGGGGATCACCGTTCGTCGTCGAAACAAAATGTTGCCGCGCCCAACATAAGCGGTAGTGTTGGCTGTGGCAAGGACGTGATCGCAAGGGAGCGAGCGGATGGCACAGGATCGATCACGGGTCGCCATGATCGGGCACGGCTTCATGGGAGCCGCGCACTCACAAGCCTGGCGGACAGCGCCGCGGTTCTTCGACCTCGGTGTCGAACCGGAGATGGCGGTGATCGTCGGACGCGATCCGGACCGCACCGAGGCCGCGCGGGTGCAGTACGGCTGGCAGGCCGCCTCCACCGACTGGCGTGCCGTCGTCGCCGACCCGGACATCGACGTCGTGGACATCGTGTCGCCGGGGTCGTCGCACGTCGAGATCGCGATCGCCGCGCTCGAGGCAGGCAAGCACGTGCTGTGCGAGAAGCCCCTCGCCAACAGCGTCGCCGAGGCCGAGGCGATGACCGCTGCCGCCGCGGCTGCCCGGGCGGACGGCGTCCGCGCGATGGTCGGGTTCAGCTACCGTCGCGTGCCCGCCATCGCGTTCGCGAAGCAGCTCGTGGCGTCCGGCCGGATCGGGACCGTGCGGCAGGTCCGTGCGCTGTACCTGCAGGACTGGCTGGCCGACGCCGACGGCCCGATGACCTGGCGGCTCGACAAGGAGCTCGCCGGGTCCGGAGCGCTCGGTGACATCGGTGCGCACGCGATCGATCTGGTCGAGCACGTCACCGGTGCGTCGCTCACCACGGTCTCGGGGCTGCTCGAGACCTTCGTGACCGAACGGCCGCTGCTCGCCGACGGCGTCGGACTGTCCGGCACGGCGTCGAGCGAACGCGGGCAGGTCACCGTCGACGACGCCGCGTTCTTCACCGCACGGCTCGGCGGCGGCGCGGCCGACGGTGCGATCGGCACGTTCGAAGCCACGCGCTACGCCACCGGCCGGAAGAACGGTCTGACGCTCGAGATCAGCGGGTCCGACGGCGCGATCCAGTTCGACCTCGAGTCGATGAACGAACTCCGACTGTACGAGTCGTCGGCACCCGCGGGGGAGCAGGGCTTCCGCCGCATCCTCGTCACCGAGCCGGAGCACCCCTACATGGCGGCGTGGTGGCCCACCGGACACCTCATCGGGTACGAGCACACGTTCAGCCACCAGGTGAAGGACTTCATCGAGGCGATCGTCGCGGGCGCCGACCCGTCACCGTCGTTCGAGGACGGCCTGCACGTGCAGCGCGTGCTCGACGCCGTCGAACGCAGTGCCGCCGACGGCAGCGCCTGGACGGTGATCTGAGTGACGGGACGCAAGCAGGCGCTCGTCGTCCGCGGTGGCTGGGACGGCCACCAACCCGTCGAGACCACCGACTCGTTCGTGCCGTTCCTCCGCGACAACGGGTTCGACGTGCAGGTGTCGGACTCGACCGCCGTGTACGCCGACGAGTCCGTCATGGCGGACGTCGACCTGATCGTCCAGGTCGTCACGATGTCCACCATCGCCGACGACGAGTTCGCCGGGCTGCAGCGGGCCGTCCTCGGTGGCGCCGGGCTCGCTGGCTGGCACGGCGGCATCGCGGACGCGTTCCGGAACACCGCCGACTACCTGCACATGATCGGTGGGCAGTTCGCGCACCACGCGGGGAAGCACCCGTCGGAGCGCACCGGCGAGCAGTCCGACAACTACATCCCGTACACGGTCCACATCACCGACCTCGGGCACGAGCACCCGATCACGCAGGGCATCGAGGACTTCGACCTCGTCACCGAGCAGTACTGGGTGCTGAGCGACGAGTACAACGACGTCCTCGCGACCACCACACAGGAGGCACGGGACTTCGACGCCTGGAACCGACCGGTCACGGCGCCGGCGATCTGGACCCGGCAGTGGGGCGAGGGGCGCGTGTTCGTGTCCGCGCCCGGACACCGGCTCGAGGTCGTCGAGTCGCAGCCGCTCCGCACGATCATCGAACGGGGACTCCTGTGGGCAGCCCGGTGAACGGACCAGCGCTGCGGGTCGGTGTCGTCGGTGTCGGCACCATCAGCCAGCAGTACTTCGAGCACTTCCCGGCCCTGCCCGGCCTGGCGCTCACGGCCGTGGCGGACCTCGACGTCGACCGCGCCCGGTCGGTCGGCGACGCCCAGGGCGTGCGGGGGACCAGCGTCGACGAGCTCGTCGCCGCGGACGACGTCGACGTCGTGCTCAACCTGACGATCCCGGCCGCGCACGCCGAGATCGCCACCCGGGCCCTCGACGCCGGCAAGCACGTGTACGGCGAGAAGCCGCTCGCACTCGCGACGGCCGAGGCCGCTCCCGTGCTCGAACTGGCCGCACGCTCGGGCCTGCGGGTCGGCAGCGCGCCGGACACCGTGCTCGGGACGGGGATCCAGACCGCCCGCGCGGCGATCGATGACGGCCGCATCGGCGACCCGGTGGGCGCCGCGGTGTCGTGGAGCGCCCCCGGACACGAGCTCTGGCACCCGGCACCCGCGTTCTACTACCAGCCAGGCGGCGGACCGCTGCTCGACATGGGGCCGTACTACCTGACGAGCCTCGTGCAGTTCTTCGGCCCGGTCGCCCGGGTCAGCGGCAGCGCCACACGCTCCACCCGCGAGCGCACCATCGCGACCGGCCCCTTCGCCGGCGCGCCGATCCCGGTCGACGTCGACACCCACGTGGTCGCGGTGCTCGAGCACGCGAGCGGCGTGGTCTCGACCGTGACCGTCTCGTTCGAGGTCTGGGCCACCCGGTCGCCGCTGTTCGAGGTGCACGGCACCGCTGGCAGCCTGGCCGTGGCCGACCCGAACCGCTTCTCGGACCCGGTGTCGATCGCCACGGCCGACGACCGCGAGTGGCGCGAGCTGCCGGTCGCGGCCGGGTACGCCGACGCCGGACGTGGCTACGGTCTCGCGGACATGGCACACGCGATCGCGACCGACCGGCCGCACCGGGCGTCGGGCGAGCTCGCGTTCCACGTGCTCGAGATCATGGAGGCCGTCCAGACCGCGGCACGGGAGCACACCGTCGTGACGGTGTCGTCCCGCGTCGAGCGGCCCGCGACGGTGCCCCTCGGTGCCCGGCCGGGCACCTGGTGAGCCGGCCACAGGAGGAAGGAAGCAGCATGACGGACACGACCCGTGCCTCCAGGCCGGTCACCCTGTTCACCGGCCAGTGGGCGGACCTGCCCTTCGAGGAGGTCGCACGCCTGGCGGGCGAGTGGGGCTACGACGGCCTGGAGATCGCCTGCTGGGGCGACCACCTCGACGTCCGGCGTGCAGCGACCGACCCGGAGTACGTCGCCGACCGCAAGGCGGTCCTCGAGCGCAACGGGCTGCAGGTCTGGACCATCGCGAACCACCTCACCGGGCAGGCGGTGTGCGACGATCCCATCGACCAGCGGCACGAGGACATCCTGGCACCGCACGTGTGGGGCGACGGCGACCCGGAGGGCGTTCGGCAGCGTGCCGCCGAGGAACTGCAGTGGACCGCGCGTGCGGCCGCGGCGCTCGGCGTCGACACCGTCACGGGGTTCTCCGGATCGTCGATCTGGAAGACCGTCGCCGGGTTCCCCCCGGTTCCCGCGTCGATGATCGACGCCGGGTACCAGGACTTCCACGACCGGTGGTCGCCGATCCTCGACGTGTTCGAGGAGGTGGGGGTCCGCTTCGCGCTCGAGGTGCACCCGTCCGAGATCGCCTACGACTACTGGACGGCTGCGCGGGCCCTGGAGGTGTTCGCGGACCGGCCGTCGTTCGGGTTCAACTTCGACCCGTCGCACTTCGTCTGGCAGGACCTCGACCCTGCCGCGTTCCTGCTCGACTTCGCCGACCGGGTCTACCACGTGCACTGCAAGGAGTCGGTCAAGCAGCTCGACGGCCGCAACGGACGGCTCTCCTCGCACCTGCCCTGGGGTGACCCCCGACGCGGGTGGGACTTCGTCACCGCCGGACACGGGGACGTGCCGTGGGAGCGGGTGTTCCGCGTGCTGAACCACATCGGGTACGCGGGTCCGACGAGCGTCGAGTGGGAGGACGCCGGCATGGACCGACTCGTCGGCGGCCCGGAGGCGCTCGCGTTCGTGCGCAGGCTCGGGACGATCGCGCCGCCGGAGGCCTCGTTCGACGCGGCGTTCTCGCGGTCGCGGTGAGCGGCCCGCGGGGCCCGAGACCCGGCCGCAGCGACAGTCCTCGCGCTCCCGAGCCCGAGGACGGTCGCTCAGGCCGAGTCTCGGCGACCAAGCCGGCGGCGACCAAGCCCGGCAACGCCGCGCGGGTCCTCCGCATCGTGCACGAGGACGGCCCGGTCACGCGCGCCGAGCTGACGCGCCGCACCGGGCTCAACCGGTCCACGATCCTCGCACTCGTCGGGGAGCTCGTCGACCTCGGCCTCGTGCACGAGGAGACGCCGGCGCCGGGCACCCCGGGAGCCGGCGTCGGGCGGCCGAGCGGCGTCGTCCGAGCCTCGAGCGACGTGCTCGCCGCAGCGGTCACGGTCGAGATCGACGCGGTCGGGGTGGCACTCGTCGGCCTCGACGGCACCGTGCGCGACCGCGAGGTCGAAGCCCAGCAGGACGTCCCCACCGCAGCGCAGGCGATGGACGCCGTCGTCCGGGTCCTCGCGGTGCTGACCGCCAGGACCGCCCCCGCGGCCCGGATCGTCGGGGTCGGCGTCGCCGTCCCCGGCATCGTCCGCGTCGAGGACGGCACCGTCCGGGACGCCCCGCACCTCGGGTGGCGCGACGAACCCTTCGCCGCGCCCCTCGCCGATCGGATCGGTCTCCCGGTGCGTGCGGCGAACGACGCCAACCTCGGTGCCTGGGCGGAGCGCCTGTACGGCAGCGCCCGCGGCGTCGACGACCTGGTGTACCTCAACGGTGGTGCGAGCGGCATCGGCGGCGGGATCGTCAGCGCCGGCCGGCCCTTCAGCGGCGCGGACGGGTACGCGGGGGAGCTCGGCCACACCTTCGTCGCCGCGAACGGCATCCGCTGCCACTGCGGTGCGGTCGGGTGCCTCGAGACCGAGGCGTCGCGGTCGGCCCTCACGCTCGCCACCGGCACGCCCCCGGACGACCTGGCGGCGCTCGCCGTCGCGCTCGCCGCCGGACGCCCGGAGGTCGAGCGGGTCGTCGACCGGCAGGTCACCGCGCTCGCCACAGGGCTCCGCAACGCGATCCACACGGTCGACCCGGAGGTCGTCGTGCTCGGCGGCTTCCTCGGGGCCCTGCTCGGCCACGTCGGGGACCGCATCGAGGCCGACGTCCGTGCCCAGTCCATGCCGGCGATGACCGAGCGGCTCCGGATCGTGCCGGCCGCCCTCGGCACCGACGTCCTCGTCCGCGGTGCCGCCGAGATCGGCTTCCGCGACCTCCTGCTCGACCCGTCATCACCCACCACCACGGGCCGCACCGCTGCGGCCGAGGAAGCGAGACCCGCATGACCACCGACCAGCACCAGCGCGTCAGCGTCCTGCTCGGCACGCAGGACCTCACCGTCGAGGACCGCCCCGTCCCCGCCGTCGACCCCGGCGACGTGCTCGTCCGGGTCGCCGCCGTGGGCGTCTGCGGCTCCGACGTGCACTACTACCGGCACGGCCGCATCGGCGACTTCGTCGTCGACGAACCGCTCGTCCTCGGTCACGAACTGTCCGGCACGATCACCGCCGTCGGCGAGGGCGTCGACCCGTCCCGCGTCGGGCAGCGCGTGGCGATCGAACCGCAGCGGCCCTGCCACCGGTGCGCGCAGTGCCTCGCGGGGCGCTACAACCTCTGCCCGCACATGCGCTTCTACGCGACGCCGCCCGTCGACGGGGCCTTCGCCGAGTTCGTCACCATCGAGTCCGCGTTCGCGCACCCGCTGCCCGACTCGGTGTCGTTCGAGGCCGGCGCCCTGCTCGAACCCCTGTCCGTCGGCATCGCCGCCGTCCGCAAGGCCGGGATCGTCCCCGGTTCGAGCGTGCTCATCGCCGGTGCCGGTCCGATCGGCATCATCTGCGCGCAGGCTGCGAAGGCGTTCGGCGCCTCGCGGATCGTCATCAGCGACCTCGTCCCGGAGCGTCGCGAGCGTGCACTGTCCTACGGCGCCACCGAGACCGTCGACCCGACCGTGGTGTCCGTCGCGTCCGACCTGCCGCCGTTCGACGCGTTCATCGACGCCAGCGGGGCGCCGCGGGCGGTCTCGGACGGCATCAGGGCCGTCGGACCCGCTGGCGCAGCGGTGCTCGTCGGGCTCGGCAACTCCGAGATGACCCTGCCGGTCGAGCACATCCAGAACCTCGAGGTCACGGTCACCGGGATCTTCCGCTACACGAACACGTGGCCGGTCGCGATCGAGCTGGTCGCGTCGGGCCAGGTGGACCTGGACTCGCTCGTCACCGGCCGCTACGGCCTCGACGACGTCCGCGAGGCGCTCGAGAGCGACACCGACCCCGAGTCCCTCAAGTCGGTCGTCTACCCGGGTGGCGTCCCGGCCTGACCTCGCACGGTGCGAGGTGTGCCGTCGGACCGTGCGAGGTTCCGCGCAGGGTGGCATCCTCGGTGCCTCGCACCGTGGACGGTGCCTCGCACCGACGCGGCGCGCGCACGGCAGGCAGGGACGACGTGACGGACGGGCGGACTGGAGGCGCGGGGCGGCCCCGCCACGCGCCTCCAGTCCGGCACGTGACCCGGAACGGGGCCACCGGTGCGACACCCGGACGCGCTACGGTTCGCGCATGACGGCTTCCCCCGCGGCTGCAGTGCCGCAGCGCACCGACCGCCGCGCGCTCGTGTCCTGGGCCCTGTGGGACTGGGGGTCCGCGGCGTTCAACGCCGTCGTCACGACCTTCGTGTTCAGCACCTACCTGGCGAGCCGTGCGTTCGTCGACCCGGCGCTCGTCGCCGACACCTCGGCCGCCGGGAAGGCGCTCGTCGAGCGCGAACTCGCCCACAACGCGGCCGTCGTCTCGACGGCGCTGACCATCGCGGGGATCGTGGTCGCCCTGGTCGCCCCGGCGGTCGGTCGGCTCGCCGACTCGTCCGGGCACCGGCGGCGCTCGGTCCTCGTCGCCACCATCGGCATCGTGCTGTCCATCGCCGGCATGGTCTTCGTCGCGCCGAGCCAGCCGTACCTGCTGCTCGGCGCGGCGCTGCTCGGCATCGGGACGGTCGCGTACGAGATCGCGAGCGTCGGGTACAACGCCATGCTCGGCCAGGTCGCGTCGGGGGAGGAGACCGGGCGGGTCTCGGCGATCGGCTGGGCGGCCGGGTACTTCGGCGGGATCGTGCTGCTCGTCGTGCTGCTCGTGCTGTGCATCCAGGACTTCGGCGGCGGCGACGTCGCGGGACTCCTGCAGCTGCCGGCGACGGTGGCGTCCGGGCAGTGGGACGTCCGCGTCGCGATCGGCATCGCCGCCGTCTGGCTCGCGGTCAGCTCGATCCCGCTGTTCGTCACCGTGCCCGAGGCCGTGCCGGACCCGTCGGTCCGTCGCGGCGGCGTGTTCGGCGCCTACCGGGACCTCGGGCGTGACATCGCGCGGCTCTGGCGCGAACGGCGCAACGTCCTGGCGTTCCTGCTCGCGAGCGCCGTCTTCCGTGACGGGGTCGGCGCGGTGTTCACCTTCGGCGGGATCGTCGCCGCCCAGGTGTTCGGGTTCAGTCCGTCGCAGGTCATCCTGTTCGCCATCGCCGCGAACGTGGTCGCCGGCGCCGCCACGTTCCTGTCCGGCCGGTTGGACGACCGTTTCGGGTCGCGCGCGATCATCACGGTGTCGCTCGTGGGGCTCGCGGTGTGCGGGATCGGCGTCTTCGCGGTGGGCACCGTGACGGCGGGCTTCTGGGTGCTCGGCCTGACGCTGGCGGTGTTCGTCGGGCCGGTGCAGGCGTCCTCGAGGGCGTACCTCGCACGGTTGGCGACACCCGGGCGCGAGGGCGAGCTCTTCGGGCTGTACGCCACGACCGGTCGTGCGGCCTCGTTCCTGGCCCCGGCGCTGTTCGGGATAGCGGTGACGGTCGGCGGGTCCACGCGGTTCGGGATCCTCGGGGTCGTGGTGGTGCTCGTCGCCGGGCTGGTGCTGATGGCGCTGGTGAAGCGGGAGCCCCGGGCGTAGGGACCGCGCGCGGCGTGCCGGGCGCCGGGCGAAAAGGGGCGTACTTGGCGAGAACGGGCGTACCGAGTGCTTCTTTCCGACCTGGTACGCCCGTTCTCCCATTGGATCGCGCGCGTTCTGGGAAGGAACGTCCGACTTCCGCAGGTCGCGTGCGCCAGGATGGTGGCATGACCGACCAGCGGATCGCCGTCGTCGTCCTCGCCGCCGGGCAGGGCACGCGCATGAAGTCGTCCACCCCGAAGGTGCTGCACCGTCTCGCAGGCCTCCCGCTCATCGCACACGTGCTCCGGACGGCGTCGTCCCTCGAGCCGGAGTACGTCGCCGTCGTCGTGCGGCACGAACGCGACCGGGTCGCGGCCGAGGTCGTCGAGCGCGCCCCGGACGCCATCGTGGTCGACCAGGACGACGTGCCGGGCACCGGGCGGGCGGTCGAGGTCGCCGTGCAGGCGCTCCCCGCCGACTTCGACGGTGCCGTCGTGGTGCTGTCGGGCGACGTGCCGCTGCTCGACGCACCGTCCCTCCGTTCGCTCGTGGACGCCCACGTCGGTGGTCGCAACGGTGCGACGTTCGTCAGCGCCGTCGCGCCCGACCCCACCGGGCTCGGACGCATCGTCCGTGACGCCGACGGAGCGTTCGTCGGGGTCGTCGAGCACAAGGACGCGACGGCCGAGCAGTTGACCATCACCGAGGCGAACGCGGGCATCTACGCGTTCGACGTCGCACACCTCCGTGCGGTGCTGCCGACGCTGACCACCGCGAACGCGCAGGGCGAGAAGTACATCACCGACGCGCCGGCCCGCATCGGCGAGCGGGGCGGCCGGGTCGACGTCGTCACCCTCACCGACCCGTGGCTCGTCGCCGGCATCAACGACCGCGCGCAGTTGTCCGACGCGGCCCGGGTGCTCAACGAGCGCATCGTCCGCCGCCACCAGCTCGCCGGCGTCACCGTGCAGGACCCGGCGACCACGTGGATCGACCTCGACGTGTCGATCGAGCCCGACGCCGAGATCCTCCCGGGCACGCAGCTCGTCGGCGCGACCGCGATCGCAGCCGGCGCCGTGGTCGGCCCGGACACCACGCTCCGCGACACCGAGGTCGGTGCCGGCGCGGTCGTCAACCGCGTCGACGCGACCCTGGCGGTCATCGGCGACGACGCCTCGGTGGGACCGTTCGCGTACCTGCGCCCTGGGACGATCCTCGGCGACCACGGCAAGATCGGGACGTTCGTCGAGACGAAGAACGCGAGGATCGGCCGGGGCAGCAAGGTGCCGCACCTGTCGTACATCGGCGACGCCGAGGTGGGCGAGGGCTCGAACATCGGGGCGAACACGATCACCGCGAACTACGACGGCGTGCACAAGCACCGGACCGAGGTCGGGTCGAACGTCCGTACAGGCTCGCACAACGTGTTCGTCGCCCCGGTTAGGATTGGCGACGGGGCGTACACCGGCGCGGGTACGACCGTCCGCAAGGACGTACCGGCCGGTTCGCTGGCCATCAGCTACGCCCCGCAGCGCAACACCGACGGTTGGGTCGAGGAACACCGACCCGGCACGCCGGCGGCCGAGGCTGCTCGGCGAGCGCACGGCGAACAGATCTGACGGCTCTCGGGCCGATCGACACGGCCCCGCGGGGTCAGGGAGTGAGCACCGCACTTGTCCGGAATCAAAACGACCGGCCAGAAACGACTCGTCCTCGTCTCAGGACGAGCACACCCGGCGCTCTCGGCCGAGATCGCCGAAGAACTCGGTGTCGAGCTCGTCCCGACCGATGCCCGCACCTTCGCGAACGGGGAGCTCTACGCCCGGTTCGACGAGTCGGTCCGTGGCTGCGACGCCTTCGTCATCCAGTCGCACACCGCGCCGATCAACGAGTGGCTCATGGAGCAGCTCATCATGGTCGACGCGCTGAAGCGTGCCTCGGCGAAGCGCATCACCGTCGTCGCGCCCTTCTACCCCTACGCCCGGCAGGACAAGAAGGGCCGCGGGCGCGAGCCGATCTCGGCCCGTCTCGTCGCCGACCTGTTCAAGGCCGCCGGTGCGCACCGCATCATGAGCGTCGACCTGCACGCAGCGCAGATCCAGGGGTTCTTCGACGGCCCCGTCGACCACCTGTTCGCGATGCCCGTCCTGCTCCAGCGCTTCCAGGAGATCCTCGACCCGTCGACGCTCACCGTCGTCTCGCCGGACATGGGTCGCGTCCGCGTCGCCGACATCTGGTCCGAGAAGCTCGGCGCGCCCCTGGCGATCATCCACAAGCGCCGCGACCCGCTCGTCCCCAACCAGGTGTCCGTGCACGAGATCGTCGGTGACGTCTCGGGCCGGGTGTGCCTGCTCGTCGACGACCTCATCGACACGGGCCGGACCATCGCGAAGGCGGCCGAGGCGCTCAAGAACGCCGGCGCCACCGGGGTCGTCGTCGCCGCGACGCACGCCGTGTTCTCCGACCCGGCGACCGAGCTGCTGCAGAGCGAGTTCATCGACCGGGTCGTCGTCACGGACACGCTGCCCCTGCCGGAGGAGAAGCGCTGGGACCGTCTCGAGGTCCTGCCGATCGCCCCGCTCATCGCCCGCGCCATCCACGAGGTCTTCGACGACGGGTCCGTCACGTCGATGTTCGACGGCGCCGCTTGACCACATCCGCGCGTGACGCGCTCGCGGCCCGGCTCCGGGCCGCGGGCAGCGTCTTCGCCGAGGACGAAGCCGACCTCCTGCTCGAGGCCGGCGACGGCGACCCGGCACGGCTCCGCTCGGTCGTGCACCGCCGGCTCGTTGGTGAGCCGCTGGAGTACGTCCTCGGCTGGGCGGCGTTCGACGGGCACCGCGTCCGCGTGACCCCGGGGGTGTTCGTCCCCCGTGCCCGCACTGCGGTCGTGGTGGAGCAGGCCGCGCGTCGGCTGCAGCGCTACGACCGGGTGGTGGACCTCTGCTGCGGTGCCGGGGCGATCTCGGTGGCACTGCTCGGACGCGTCGGCGCGCTCGACCTCGTGGCGGCGGACATCGACCCGGACGCCGTGGACGTCGCCGCCGAGAACATCGGCGACCGGGGCATCGTCGTCGCAGGGGACCTCTTCGCGCCACTGCCGGACCGCTTCCGCGGTGCCGTGGACGTCATCGCGGTGAACGCCCCCTACGTGCCGACCGGCTCGATCGCGACGATGCCGTCGGAGGCCCGCGACCACGAACACCGCGTCGCACTGGACGGTGGCGCGGACGGCCTCGACCTGCACCGGCGGATCGCCACGGGTGCGGGGGAGTGGCTCCGGCCGGGCGGCTCCGTCGTCATCGAGGTCTCCGAGGCGCAGGCGGCGGTGTCGTGTGCCCTGTTCACCGACGCCGGGCTCGACGCCGCAGTCGAGTCCGACGACGAGGTCGACGGCACCTGCGTCGTGGCGACCCGCCCCGCCTGAGACCCGGCCCGGCGCGCGAGGCGCCGCCGGGCGCGCGAGGCGCCGCCGGGCGCGCGAGGCGCCGCCGGGCGCGCGAGGCGCCGCCGGGCGCGCGAGGCGCCGCCGGGCGCGCGAGACGCCGCTTGCCGGACGGGACGCCGCCGGATCCGGCGGCGTGTCGCCCTGGACGCGGCGTCTCGACGACGTGACGGTGTCCCGCGAGCCGCACCGCGCCTCCAGGCCGACGACGAGACGTCGACAGCCGGCCATCGTCAGGCCGCGCGCACCTCGACACTGTGCCACCCGGAGGCGCCGTTCGGTGCCGGCGGCCGCTCGACGCTCGTCTGCACCTCGCCGTCGGCGCTCACGGCACGGACCTGGATGCGGTGCGACCCCTTCGTCGGCGTCCACCGGTACACCCACTGCCGCCAGGTGTCGGCGGACACGGAGTCCGCCAGGGTGGCGTCCTGCCACGCGCCGTCGCCGACCCGGACCTGCACGGCCTTGACCCCGGTGTGCGGCTGCCAGGCGACGCCGGCGACGGCGACCGTCGACCCGGCGTCGACCGTGGAACCGGCTCGGGGCGTGTCGATCCGCGACTCGAGCTTGACGGGCCCGCGTTCCGACCAGCCGCGCGGCGTCCAGTAGCCCTGGGCGTCGGCGAAGCGGGTGACCTCGAGTTCGGTGACCCACTTCGTCGCGGACACGTAGCCGAACAGCCCCGGGACGACCATCCGGACCGGGAAGCCGTGCTCCGGGGGCAGCGGCTCGCCGTTCATGCCGACCGCCAGCAGCGCCGCGGTCCCGTCGTCCTGCAGCACGTCGAGCGGTGTCCCGGCGGTGAAGCCGTCGACGCTGCGGGAGAGCACCATGTCGGCGCCCGCGTGCGGTCCCGCGCGCTCGAGCAGGTGTCGGATCGGGTAGCCGAGCCACAGCGCGTTGCCGATGAGGTCCCCGCCGACCTCGTTCGAGACGCAGCTCAGGGTGGCGAGGTGCTCCTCGAGCGGCAGGGCGAGCAGGTCGTCCCAGGTCAGCTCGACCTCGTGGTCGACGGCGCCGTGGATCCGCAACCGCCAGTCCGCGGTGTCGACCGACGGCACCCGCAGCGCGGTGTCGATCCGGTAGAAGTCGGCGTTCGGGGTCACGTACGGGGTGATGTCGGCGACGTCGAGCGACGCCCCTGCGGGGACGGCCGGCGCCGTGGTCGCGGGCTCCGGCAGTCGGATCGCCCGACGGGCGGCCGCGGCTGCCTGCATGGCCGAGGTCCCCAGCCTGGAGGCAGTGCCCACCACGACCGCGAGGGTCGCCGCGGTGACGCCCCAGACCAGGAACGCGCGACGCTCGGTCGAGGCGGGGCGCGGTGCGGCGGACGGCACGGCCGCCGCGGCCTCCCACCGGCGGAGCCGGACCGCGAGGAGTCGCAGCACGATGATCGCTGCGGCCACGCCCAGGACCGACGGCGCACCGTCCCACGTCCCGCTGCCGGAACGGGTGCTGACGGCGACGAGCGACAGGACCCCGCCGACCGCGAACACGAGCGCCCCGAACGGCGGCCGTGCTCGCTCGAGGACACCCGCGCCGGCGCTGATCACCGCGACGAGGACGGCCATCAGGACGAACAGCGCCGCCTTGTCGCCGGTGCCGAACAGGGCGACCATGAGGTCCTTCGCACCCCGCGGCGCGAGGTCGATCACGGCCGACCCGACGGCGACGAGCGGACTCCCGGCACCGCCCAGCGCGAGGGCACCGAGCTCGGCGGCGGCGAAGAACGCGGCGGCGGCGACGAGACCCGTTCCGGCCGCGAGGACCGTCGGTCGACGGACGGTCCGGGGTGCGGTCTCGACTGCGGGCTCGACGTCAGTGGTCACGGGCCGAGCGTAGGTCGCGGCTGCCGCGCGTGGGCTGACAGTTGTGCGTGTCCGCCCGTTCACCGGGCCGGGCCAGCGGGCACCGAGCGGGGCGTGCGAGGATCAGGGTGTGCTGAGGCGTCCCGACCGTGTCCCGCGCTTCGGTCGCGCCCGACGGCGGGAACGCCGCCCGATGTCCCCGGCACGACGGTTGCTGGTCCTGCGCTGGGTCATCGTCGGCGTGTGGGCAGCACTCCTCACCGCCAGGATCATCGTCGTGGCCACCACACCGGACGCCGACCTGACGTACTTCGGGGTCGCCGAGGTCGTTGCGATCACCCTCGGGGTCGTCGTGATCGGTGTGGCGGTCGTCCGGGCGCAGTCCGTCCGGCGCCGCCGCGAGGACGAAGCACTCGCCCTCGCGATCCGCCGCATCGACCCGACGGTGTGGCTCGTCCCCGCCGCCCCGACACCGGAACTCCGCACCTCGATGGAGACCATCCGTCCCGAGGTCTCGCTCGGCCACCGCGTCACGTGGGCGTTCGGCGCGACCGAGGCGTCGCTGTGGGAACTCGAGGATCGACGCGCGACCCGGCTGCTCGTGATCCGGTGGAGTCGCATGGTGCACGTCGGGCTCGAGGACGTCCAGGGCCACGGGCGGTCGTGGGCGATCGCCATGCACTACGTCCGGCCCGACGACACCACGGCCGTGGCGACGTTCTTCGTCCGCGCGGCCCCGGGGTCGCGGCGGATGCTGGGACGCGGGCCTCGGCTGGAGCGGCTCGTCGCGGACCTCGCACGGGAGCGCATCGTCGCGTAGCGGCCGACGACCGGGCCGTGTGGCGTCCTGCGGCTGGGCCGCGTGGCGTCCTGCGGCGGGGCCGCGTGGCGTCCTGCCGCGGGGACCGCTGGGAAGGCGGGAGGCCCCGCCGATCGGCGAGGCCTCCCCGTGGTGCGGTTGTCGCCGCGGTCTAGTGGGTGGACGGTTCCTGGTCGACCTCACGCCGGTCGTCGTCGGACCACAGCGTGTGGAACGTGCCGTCCTTGTCGATGCGCTGGTAGGTGTGCGCGCCGAAGAAGTCCCGCTGCCCCTGGATGAGGGCGGCCGGCAGCCGGTCGGAGGCGAGGGAGTCGAAGTACGCCAGCGCCGACGAGAAGCCCGGTGCGGGGATCCCGGATGCCGCAGCGATGCCGACGATGCGGCGCCAGGCGGCCTCGCCCTCCTGCACGGCGTTCGCGAAGTACGGGTCGACCAGCAGGGACTCGAGCGTCGGGTTCTTGTCGTACGCCTCGACGATGCGGTTGAGGAACTGGGCGCGGATGATGCAGCCGCCGCGCCAGATCTTCGCGATGTTGCCGAGGTTGATGTCCCAGCCGTACTCCTTCGCCCCGGCGATGATGAGGTCGAAGCCCTGTGCGTACGCGACGACCTTCGACGCGTACAGCGCCGCACGGACGTCGTCGGCGAACCCGTCCGGGACCTCGGCGATGGCGGGGCGGTCCGGGAAGGCCTGCTGCACCGCGGCACGCTGGGTCGGCTTGGACGACACGGCGCGGGCGAACACCGCTTCGCCGATGCCGGAGACGGGGATGCCGAGCCCGACCGCGTTCTGCACGGTCCAGACGCCGGTGCCCTTCGAGCCGGCTTCGTCGCGGATGACGTCGACGAGGGGTTTGCCGGTGTCGGCGTCCTGCTGCTTGAGGACCTCGACGGTGATCTCGATCAGGTACGACTCGAGGTCGCCGCCGTTCCACTCGTCGAACACCTTCACCAGGTCCTCGACGCTGAGCCCGCCGACGCGGCGGAGCAGGTCGTACGACTCGGCGATGAGCTGCATGTCGGCGTACTCGATGCCGTTGTGCACCATCTTCACGAAGTGGCCGGCGCCGTCGGTGCCGATGTGGGTGACGCACGGCTCGCCCTCGGCGACCGCGGCGATCGACTTCAGGATCGGGCCGAGGGTTTCCCAGGCCTCCTTCGACCCGCCGGGCATGATCGACGGACCCTTCAGCGCGCCCTCTTCACCACCCGAGATGCCGGTGCCGACGAAGTTCAGACCCTTCTCGCGGAGGTCGTGCTCGCGGCGGATGGTGTCGTGGAAGTTGGCGTTGCCGCCGTCGACGATGATGTCGCCCTCCTCGAACCGCTCGGCCAGCTGCTCGATGACCGCGTCGGTGCCCGTGCCGGCCTGCACCATGATGATCGCGGTGCGCGGCTTGGAGAGCGACGCGACGAAGTCGTCGATCGACTCGGACGCGATGAACCCGGCGTCGCTGTGCTCGTTCAGCAGTTCCTCGGTGCGGGCGTAGGTGCGGTTGTAGACCGCGACCGTGTTGCCCTCACGCGAGGCGAGGTTGCGTGCGAGGTTCGACCCCATCACGGCGAGACCGACCACGCCGATGTTCGCCTGTCCGTTGTTGTCTGCCACGAAGGTCTCCTTTGTCCTGACGTTCGCCACCAACCTACGGTCCGTGACTCGGGACCGCACGGGTGTTACGGCAACTCCGAGACGGCCATCAGCCGGCCGCCAGTCCGTTCGGCCGCTTCCGCGCAGTCCTCGTCGAGGATCGGTTCAAGGATGACCGACCCGGCGGGACGAGGAGCTCGCTCCCATCCCGCCGAGTCTTTGACTCACGGCCTGGTGCGCAGTTTCGCACCCACCACGGCAGCCGCCGCCCCGAGGCCGAGCAGCACGAGCGCGAGGGAGATCGTCGGCCAGGGGTCGTTTCCCGTGAACGCCAGCTCCGATGCCTGAGAAGCCCGGGTGCCGGTTCGCTCGACGGCGTTCCCGGACTTCACGGAGTCGGTCGCACCTGCGCCGGCGGTCCCACCCGAACCGGTACCGGCACTCGAACCGGCGTCGCCACCAGTCCCCGCACCCGCTCCTGCACCCGAAGCGGTGTCGCCACCCGACCCCGCACCCCCGTCGTTACCTGATCCCGCACCCGAACCCCCGTCGTCACCCGAACCGGAACCGTCGCCAGGACCGGAACCGTCGCCTGGACCACTGCCGTCACCGGCACCGGCACCGTCGCCCGGCGGTGGTGTCGTCACGGGAGCGGCAACGACCGTGGTCGAGGAGGTCGCGGTGTTGTTCGTCTCGATCGCGGTGTCCGCGTCGACCCCACTGACCGAGGCGGAGGCCGTCAGCTCACCCGTCGCGTCTGCGGGCACCGCGCCTGCGATCGTGACGCCGAACTTCCCGCCGGCTGCCAGGACCGTCGCGGGGGTGCCGGCGAGGTCGGAGACGAACGTCCCGTCGTCTCGTGGAGTCACCGTGCTGCCAGCGGGAGCCTCGACGCAGGTGAACGTCGTGCCGGTGATGGTGCATCCGGGCGCGTCGCCCACGAAGTGCGGGTCCGTCAGCTCGACGGGCACCGTGCCTGTCAGGGCGAAGCCGCTCGAGGCAGCCGGACCGTTGTTCGTCACCTCGGTGGTGAACGATGCGGTCCCACCCTGCTCGGTGGTCGCCGTGGTCGAAGACGACACGGCCAGGTCCGTGGCGGGCACGCCGACACGGACCCGAGACTGGATCGCGCTCGTCGCCACGGTGCGCCCGACGGTGGCGGTCGTCGATGACGCGAACTGGCACGTGTAGGTCACGTCGTAGGTGATCGAACTCACGAGGCCGTGGGCCTGGAAGTTCACGAGCGCGACGGCCGACGGCGCGGGGTAGGCCTCCGGAGTCACCAGCCGGTACGTCGCACCGTCGAACGACTCCCCGTCATCGGTCGTTCTCGTGATGGATCCGGCGGTCAGGGGGCTCCCGTTGACGGCAGTGAAGGTCATGCTGGGACGCAGCCCCAGGAAGAACCCGGGGCCGGAGTAGTTGACGCCGCCGAGGTTGAACATCAGGTACGGGTCGACGACCGGCTTCGGGAACGTCACCGTCACCGGGACCGGTGCGGTGCTCATGTCTGCCGTCGTGCGGTTCGCTCCGGGCCACGGGCAGTTGCTGCTGCCGTTGGCGGAGATGCCGGTGTAGGTGAACCCGTCGCTGCTGTTGCTCGCGGCGACCCGTCCTGTCGGCGCGCTCACGGATGTCGCTGTGGCCGACAGGTTCGCCGGCAGCGCCTGCTCGCCGGTGGTGCCGGTCACCGTGACCGGGGCGTTGGTCGACACGGCGCCGGGCGGGTCGGTCGTCGGAGGGTTCACCACCGCGTTCGCGGCCGTGGCCGGCCATGCCATGAGCGCGACGATACCGATCGCGGTTGCTGCCTGCGTGACGCGCAGATACGTCGACGTCCCTGTTTTCACTTCTCACCTCGTATATCGAAGAACAATACTCAGAGGTTACATGCTGATCATAAAGATTACTAGTGTCAGTGTTACTGCAGCCCGCGCCTCGTCCTGCCACGACGGTGCGTGACTCCCGGATCCCCTCGCAACGGGAACGTCGATGCACCTCGGCCAATACGGTGGAGGGATGACCGAGAGCGTTGTCCTCCCGCCCGTGCTCGTGATGGGGGTCTCCGGCTCCGGCAAGTCGACGATCGGCCAGGCCCTCGCCGATGCGCTCGCCGAGCGCGGTGACCCGAGTGTGTTCGTCGACGCGGACGACCTGCACCCGGCCGCGAACAAGGAGAAGATGCGTCAGGGCATCCCGCTCACCGACGAGGACCGGTGGCCGTGGCTCGATGCCTGCGCCGCCCGGATCGCGTCCGTCGAGGCATCGGGAAGCCGGTGTGTGATGGCGAACTCGGCGCTCAAGCGCGTCTACCGCGACCGTCTCCGCGAATCGGCTCCGGGCCTCGTCATCGCGTACCTCGACGGCTCGCACGACCTCATCGCCGAGCGGCAGTCGCACCGGCACCACGAGTACATGCCGGCGTCGCTGCTCGACTCGCAGTTCGCCATCCTGGAGCGGCCGGAGCCGGACGAGGCCGCCGTCGCCGTGCCGATCGACGGGTCGGTCGACGACACGGTGACGGCGATCCTCGCGGCGCTGTCGGTCACTTCCGGCTGAGCTCGGAGAGTCGCGAGCGGTACTCCTCGGCGTCGATGTCGCCGCGGGCGAAGCGGTCGGCGAGCACGGACCGGGCGTCCGAGCGAGCACGCCAGCTGCCACGGCGGAGGACCCCGAACACCACGAACACGACGAGGAACGCGAAGAAGAAGAACGCGGGGAAGACGAAGAACGGGAACCCGCCGCCGTGCCAGTACGGGGCGGTGGCTGCGATGGTGGTGGTGAGCACGAGGACCTCCTGGGGTCGGTTTCGGTGCCGCTGTCGCGACCGTTCCAGGATCCGGTCTGGAGGCACGGCGCGCGTCCGCCACGGAGCCCCACTTCCGCCTGCTCCCGCGGTCGTATGGCACGTCCTCCTCCACAGGCGACTACTCCCGCGGGAGTAGTCCACAGGTCGTGCTCTCGCCCGATGCAGTGGGCCGGCAGCGACCCTAGGCTCGAGCCATGGACCGCCCCCCGACCGTCGCCGACCCGGCGACCGCCGACCCCGACCGGGGTGGGCGTCGACGCTTCGCCCGCGTCGGTCGCGTGCTGCCGGTGGCGTTCCTGCAGATCGTCGGCACGCTCGTCGTGTCCCGCTTCGCCGCCTCGGGCGGCGGCGTCGCCGGCGACGGTTCCGGTCCGCCGTGGGCACGGCACGCCTTCGGTGGCGCGGTCGATCCGGTGGTCGTGGGACCACTCGCGATCGCCCTGCTCGTGGCGGGCGTCGTCGTGCTCCCGTGGCGGTGGCGATGGCCGCGCGCGGTGCTCGTCGTCACGCTCGCCACCACGATCGGGTACGCCCTGCTGGTGAGTCCTCGTGGGCCGTTCGTCGCAGCCCTCACGATGGCGATGGCGAACGCGTGGCTCCGTGGGCACCGACGGTGGGTCGCCGGTGCGGCGGGACTGGCGATCGCGGTGCTCCCCACCGCCGACGTGCAACTCGGGCGGTCGGCGGTCCTCGACCTCAGTGCAGGCCTGCTCTGCATCGCGTGGGTCACGGTGACGATCGCGGTGTCCGAGCTCGTCCGGGTCCGCCTCGAGCGCGTCGCCGAACGACGGCGACAACGAGCAGAGGCCGATCGTCGCCGCGCAACCGACGAACGGGTCCGGATCGCACGGGAACTCCACGACTCGGTCGCCCACAGCATGTCGCTCATCAACCTCCAGGCGGGGGTCGCCCTCCACCTCGGGGCCGACCTGCCGGAGCAGACCCGGGACTCCCTCGCCAGCATCCGCGACTCGAGCCGCGAAGCCCTCGTCGAGCTCCGGACGATCCTCGGCGTGCTCCGTTCCGTCGACGGGGCGAACGAGGGTGCGGCCGACGGAGCGGGGTCGGAACGCGCCCCGACCGCGGGCCTCGATCGCGTCGCCGACCTGGTGGAGCGCGCGCGTGCCGCCGGGGTCGACGTCACGCTGACGCTCCAGGGGGACAGGGACGGCGTGCACGGCGTCACCGACCGGAACGCGTTCCGCATCGTGCAGGAGTCGGTGACCAACGTGATGAAGCACGCGCCGGGGCACCGGGCCGCGGTGACGATCTCGATCGGGCCGGACGTCGTCGACCTCCTGGTCGAGGACCACCCGGTGGAGCCGCAGTCGGTCGGCACCCCCTCGACCGAACCGCTCGCGTCGACCGGCAACGGCATCATCGGGATGCGCGAGCGTGCGAACGCCGTCGACGGCACCCTCTCCGCCGGACCGACGACCGACGGCGGCTGGCGGGTGGCTGCGCGCCTCCCGGTCGTCGGCACCGAACCGGAGGACGCCGGATGACCACCGATCCCACCGCTCCCGAGACGATCCGCGTGCTCCTCGTCGACGACCAGGTGCTTGTCCGCGCCGGACTCCGGGCGCTCGTCGACGCCGAACCCGGGATGACCGTGGTCGGCGAGGCCGGCGACGGCGACACCGCGGTGGACGTCGCCCGGCGGGAACACCCCGACGTGGTGCTGATGGACATCCGGATGCCGGGCACCGACGGCCTCGCGGCGACGCAGCGGATCTCGGCCGACCCCGACCTCGCCGGCGTGCACGTCGTCATCCTCACGACCTTCGAAGAGGACGACTACGTGCTCGAGGCGATCCGCGGTGGTGCCGCCGGGTTCCTCGTGAAGGACACCGAGCCCGCCGAGCTCCTCCGGGCGATCCGGACCGTCGTCGCGGGGGAGTCCCTGCTCTCTCCTGGGGCGACCCGCTCCCTGGTCGAGGCGTACGCCACCCATGCCAAGCCGTCGTCCCTCGCACCGGAGCTCGGCGTCCTCACCGACCGGGAGCGCCAGGTCATGCAGCTCGTCGCGGTCGGGATGACGAACGCCGAGATCGCTGCACACCTGTTCGTGAGCCCGATGACCACGAAGACCCACGTGTCCAGGGCGATGATCAAGCTCGGCGCCCGCGACCGCGCCCAGCTCGTCGTCTTCGCCTACGAGACCGGCCTCGTCACCCCGGGTTGGCGCCCGTGATCCCGCGCTACGCTCCGAGCATGACCTCGGAACCCTCGGCCGTCGACGTCCAGATCGACCTCGCACTCGGAGACTTCGCCGATGCGCTCGACCGACTCCGAAGCGCTGACCACGAGTGTCCGGTCAGCGGCGCACCGCGCTGATGGAGGCGTGCGGGCGATGTCCGGGATCTTCTCGATGCCGGACGTCGGTGACGGTGAAGCCGCCATCGGCGAGCACGCCCGCCAGCTGATCCACCGGCCACCGGTAGGCGGTCGTGACGGCGTGGTCGAACGGCTCGAGTTCCGGCCCGTCGAAGAACCCGACCAGCAACGCTCCACTCGGTCGCACGATCCGGCCGAACTCCGCGATCGCTTCGGGCACACGACCCGGCTCGTGATGGATCAGCGAGTACCACGCCAGTACACCAGCGACGGTTCCGGTTGCCAGTCCGGTCGCTTCGAGCGGCCGGAGTCGGAAGTCACGACCCGGCGCTCGCTGCACCGCATGGTCGATGAACCACGGAACAGCGTCGATGCCGATGGCCGGAATCCCCAGGCCCGCGAGGTGATCGGTCCAGTGGCCTGGCCCGCAACCCGCGTCGACCACGGTTCCGTCGCAGCCCTCGGCCCAGCGGACGACCAGATCTCGATCCTCCGGGTGCACGCTGTCCATGCTGCCGAGCAGGCTCGTGTACTCCTCGGCTCGAGACGCGTACGCCTCGGTGACGTGACTCTCCATCGCTCGACGGTACTTCGTCGACCGGGTGGCAACGGATGGCAACGGCTGCCCCGAGCCGGGCGGCCGAGTTGCATGGGGCCATGTCGTTCACCGGGTACGGCGTCGTCGCCGGAGCAGAACTGACCGAGGCCGTCCGCGGTGCGGGCGCCGATCACGTGGAGCCGACGATCGCCGGCAACCTGGCGATCCGGCCGGGCGGTGACGACGGCGGCTGGGCGCGCAACGACGTCTACGCCGGTGCCCGCTTCGCGTCCTTCGCGATCCTCGTCCCCGGAGACCTTCCGCTCCTGACCGCGACCCCCGCCGCCGTCCGGGACTACTTCGACGCCGTCCTGCCGATCGTCCGCTCCGTCGCCGACCCCGGTGCCAAGATCGTGTTCGGGTCGGGGACCGCCCGCACAGCGCCCGACGGCATGCCCCGGACCGAGGCCCACCGCCGGTTCGCCGAGGTGCTCCGCACGGCCCGGGACACCGCCGCGGCGAACGATCTGCGCATCGTGCTCGAACCGCTGAGCCGATCGGAGACGAACGTGCTGCACTCCTTCGCCGAGGCCGTCCGGTTCCTCGACGACGCGGCCATCGACGGGGTCGACGTCGTCGCGGACCTCTTCCACATCCGGAACGAGGGGGAGTCGCTCGACGTCCTCCGGGACCACAGCGACCGCATCGGCCACGTGCACGTCAGCGATCGGGACCGGCTCCCACTCGGGGCCGAGGGCGGCGACGACGTGTGGCGCGACTTCCTCACCGCCGTGCACGACGGCGGCTACCGCGGCTCGGTCTCGCTGGAGTGCAACTGGTCCCGGGACACCGCGGCCGCCGAGGCCGAGATCCGTCGCTCCCTCGACCTCCTGCGGCGAGCGCACGACGCGCTCGTGTGAGGCCGGACCCGCACGGTGCGAGGTTCCGCGCCCGGTGCGACCGAGATCGCCTCGCACACTGCGCGGAACCTCGCACACTGCGGAACAGCGCCCGCACCCACCCTCAGAGCTTGAACGTCGCCCTCGGGATGTCCGACACGATGCGCTGCGCGGTACGGACGGCGTCCTCCTCGGACAGCTCGTGCGTGACCACGAGCGACGCCAGGTAGGCCGCGTCCGCACGGCGGGCCATGTCGTGCCGCGCCGGGATCGAGCAGTACGCCCGGGTGTCGTCGATGAACCCCGAGGTCTTCGTGAACGATGCCGAGTCCGTGATGGCCGCCCGGTACCGTCCGATCGCCGCGGGGGTGTCGATGAACCACCAGGGCGCGCCGGCGTACACGGCGGGGTAGAAGCCGGCGAGCGGTCCGATCTCGCGGGAGAACACGGTCTCGTCGACGGTGAAGAGCACGAGGTGGAAGCCGGGTGCGGTCCCGAACGACTCCAGCAGGGGCCGGAGCGGTTCGGTGAACGACCCGACCGCTGGCAGGTCGTGTCCGGTGTCCGGGCCGAAGCGCTCGAGCGTCGGCGCGTGGTGGTTCCGCAGCACACCGGGGTGGAGCTGCATGACGAGGCCGTCCTCGACGCTCATCTCGGCCCAGCGGTAGAGCATGTCGTGCCGGTACGCGACGGCCTCCGCGGCGGTCACGCCTCCCGGACCCGAAAGCGCGGCCGCGTGGATCCGCGAGCGCTCCGTGGCCGACAGCGGTGTCGATCCGGCGTCGAGCACGCCGGTGTCGGTGGCCGTCGCGCCGTGCTGGATGAAGTACTGGCGACGTGCGCGCAGAGCCGCCAACAGCCCGTCGTGGGTTCCCGTGTCGATGCCGGCGGCCTCACCGATCGACGTGACCACGTGCCTCCAGTCCGGTCCCGACGGGTCGAACACGGCGTCCGCGCGGAACGTGGGGACCACCCGGCCGGTGAAGGTGGGGTCCGCGGCGAGCCGCGCGTGCGCGGCGAGGTCCGCGGTGGGGGCGTCGGTGGTCGCGAGGACCTCGATGCCGAAGGCGTCGAACAGGGCGCGCGGACGGAACGCCGGCGACGCCAGCAGGTCCGCGATGTGGTCGTACTGGGCGTCCGCGTTCGCGGCCGACGGCTGCTCCGTCAGTCCGAAGACGTCGTGCAGCTCCGTCTCGAACCAGTAGCGGACGGGGGTCCCGAGGAAGTCGTCCCAGTGCTCGGCCAGGTTCCGCCAGATGGACCTGCCTGGAGGCACGGTGCCGGTTCCGGACAGGTCGACGCGGCCCAGCGCCTCCAGTCCGACACCGTTCGCGTGCAGGAGCCGCAGGACGTAGTGGTCCGGCGTGATGAGCAGCGACGCGGGGTCCTCGAACGGCTGGTCGTCCGCGATGAGCGAGGCGTCGACGTGGCCGTGGGGGGAGATGATCGGCGCGTCCTTGACGGCGTCGTAGACCGTGCGGGCGACCGCGCGCGCTCCCGGCTCGGCGGCGAAGAGCCGGTCGGGGTGCGGGGCGAGCGGGGTGGCGGTGCTGGTACGGGTCATCGTCGACTCCTTCAGGACGGGTGCGGGGCGGGTGCGGGACCGGTGGACTCGCGGACGGTCAGGTGGGTGGGCAGTGCGACGGCGCCGCTCATGTGCTCACCGGGCAGTTCCTCGGCGGGGATCGCGCCGAGTCGGCCGAGCAGCATGCGGATCGCGACCCGGCCGGCGCGCTCGATGGGCGACGTCATGGTGGTGAGCGGCGGGTTGCAGAAGTCGGCGCCGAAGATGTCGTCGCAGCCGACGATGCTCATGTCCTCGGGGACGCGGACGCCGCGTTCCCGCAGTCGGGCGAGCATGCCGATCGCGATGAGGTCGTTGAAGGCGATGCAGGCGGTCGCCCCTGCGTGCACGGCGGCGTCGGCGGCGGCCGCTCCGGAGTCGACGAACGGCGCGTGCGGTCCGACGCGGGCGACCCGTACGCCGAGGCGCCTGGCGACGCGCACGAGTGCCTTCCAGCGGCGTTCGTTCGACCACGAGCTGTCCGGTCCGGCGACGTAGAGGATGTCCCGGTGCCCCAGCGACACCAGGTGCTGCACGGCCTGCTCGACCCCGCCGGGGGTGTCGATCAGGACGGAGGGGACCCCGGCTGGTCGGCGGTTCACGACGACGAGCGGGGTGCGTTCGGCGAACCGGGCGATCTGCGCGTCGGAGAGTCGCGACGCGGTGAGCACGGCGCCGTCGGCCTTCCCGGCGATCGCGCTGAGGGCGGCCATCTCGGCGTCGGCGGACTCCTCGGTGTCGACGAGCAGCTGCGTCCACCCGGCTCCGGCGAGCTGGTGCTGGGTGCCACGGATGACGTCGAAGTAGAAGGGGTTCGTGATGTCGGACACCAGGACGGCGACCGCGCGGGTCCGCCCGGAGGTGAGCGCCCGCGCCTGCGAGTTCGGGACGTAGCCGAGTTCGCGGGCCGCCTGCTGGATGCGCTGCTGCGTGGTGTGGTTGACCCGGTCGGGGAGGGACAGCGCGCGGGACACGGTCGACGGTGCCACACCGGTCGCGTCGGCGATGTCGCGGATGGTCACCCGCCGGGCGGTGTCGGTGTCGGTCACGTGTCCTCCGTCGTACGGTCGGCGCCGCGGTGCGCCGATGCAGTCTGCCGGCGCGCCGCGGTGCACCGATGCAGTGAACGTAGGCCGGTCTGGCAACAAGTGGCAACCGGTTGCCGGATGTTGCCATGGCGGGGACAGTGGTGTCACGCCGGGGGCACGACCCACCCGGCACCCGGGACGCAGCGTCGCTCCCGGGTGGAGGTCTCGAGGAGGAAACCCCCGCATGAGCACAGGAAGACTCAGGACACGCACCCTGATCGGTGCCGTGGCCGTGGTCGCCCTCACCGCGCTGTCCCTGCAGGGGTGCGCCGTGGTGAACGGCAGCGGTGACGACCCGAACACCCTCCGCGTCATGATGGGCGCGGACACCACCTACCCCAAGGAACGCAAGCAGTGGCAGCAGGACGTCGCCGCCGAGTTCCAGCGCACCACCGGGGCGAAGGTCCAGTGGGAGACGTACTCCTCCGCGCAGGAGGAGTTGACCGCCATCCAGACGAGCGTCATCTCCGGGCAGGGCCCTGACGTGTACGCCATCGGCAGCACGTTCACCCCCACCGCCTACGCCACCGGCGCCTTCGTCGAGATGGACGCGAAGGACTGGAAGGCCGTCGGCGGCAAGGACCAGTTCGACCCGGCGTCCTTCGGCATCTCGGGCCCGAGCAGCTCGAAGCAGATCGGCATCCCGTTCGCCAGCCGTCCGTTCGTGATGGCCGTCAACAAGGACCTGCTCGCCGATGCGGGGATCACCGAGATGCCGACGACGTGGGACCAGCTCACCGCGGACGCGAAGGCCACCACCACGGGTGACCGGCACGGCCTGGCGATCGCCTACGCCGATGGCTTCGACCCGTGGAAGTTCGTCTGGGGCATGGCGCAGAACGCCGGGAACACCATCGTGTCGAAGAGCGGCAAGGCCGAGATCGACACGAAGGCCGTCGAGAACGCCTACCGCACCTACTTCGACTGGGTCACGAAGGACGGCGTCGTCGACAAGGCCGCGATCGGGTGGAACAACGCCCAGGCCCTCGCGCAGTTCACCGAGGGCAAGGCCGCGTTCTTCCCGATGACGACGACCACCGCGATCAACTCGTTCAAGAACACGCCCATCGACGGCAAGTACGAGTTCGCCCTGCTGCCGACGGTGCCGCCTGGCGCGACGTCGCGTCCGAGTGACGGCATCGAGGCCGCGAGCATCCTCTCGGGCGACAACTGGGTGGTGGCGGACTACGGCACGAAGCAGGACCTGTCGTTCGACTTCATCAAGCAGCTCAGCACGCCGAAGGCGCAGCTCGAGTACTACAAGCTCTTCGGCAACCTGCCGACGAACACCGACGCCGCGGCCCAGCTCGCGGCGGCGAACCCGCAGCTCAAGCCGATCATCGACGCCGGGAAGCTCTCGAAGCCGACCGCCTTCACCGGTGCATGGTCGGACATCCAGCTCTCGCTCGTGGACGTCGTCGTCCAGTCGATCCCGTCGCTGAAGAGCGGCGAGGTGACCGACGACCAGCTCCGGAAGCGGCTGCAGGACGCCCAGAAGGACGCCCAGTCCACGCTCGACCGGCAGAAGAACGGAGGCCTGTGATGACGCAGGTCCAGACACCCGCGCCGCGCGCGGCCGAGCAGCACGGCCGCGAGGTCCGTCCGCACGGGAAGACTCCGCTGTACAAGCGGGAGCGTCCGCTCTGGATGCTCCTGCCCGGCGGCGTCCTCATGCTCGCCGTCATCGTCGTGCCGCTCCTGGTGGGCGTGTACATCGCGATGCTCGACCTCGACCAGTACACGCTGCGCCAGTGGTTCAGCGCCCCGTTCGTCGGGTTCGCGAACTTCGCCGAGGCCTTCACCGACTCGCCGCTGCTCCACTCGATCTGGATCTCGGTGTCGCTGTCGGTGCTCGTCACCGCGGTCACCGTGCCGATCGGGGTCGCCGCGGCGATCTCCACCCAGAACCGGTTCCCCGGCCGCGGACTCGTCCGGTCGATCTACCTCATCCCCTACGTGCTCCCGGCGTTCGTCGTCGGCACGTTCTTCCGGACCATGCTCCAGCCGCAGGGCGTCGTGAACTCGATCCTGCACACGGACGTGCTCTGGCTGAACGGCTCGGCGTCGTACTGGGCGCTCGCCGGCGTGATGATCTGGACGAGCTGGCCGTTCGTCTACCTGCTCTCCCTCGCCGGACTCCAGGCCGTCGACAACGAGGTGCACGAGGCCGCCGCGCTGGACGGGGTGACCTGGTGGGCGAAGCTGCGCTATATCATCTTCCCGTACCTGCGCGGACCGCTGTCGCTGGCGATCATCATCTCGATCCTGCACAACATCAACAACTTCACCCTGCCGTTCGTGCTGTTCGGCATCCCACTGCCCTCGAGCGTCGAGGTGATGCCCGTCCTGACGTACATCGCGAGCTTCCAGTCGTTCCGCTTCGGCCTGTCCGCGGCGATGGCGATCTGCTCCCTCGTGATCGTCGCCATCCCGCTGTTCGTCTACCTCCGGGCCGTCAAGCTCGACACGGGTGACGACGCCGGACCCAACCGGAAGCAGCGCCGTGCCGACCGGCGCACCCTCGCCGCAGCGACCCCGGCCGCTGCCGCCGACATCGACGGAGCCCGAGCATGAGCGCCTTCACCACCTCCACGCGGACCCGCCCCACGGCGACGCTGACCGAGAGCATCACCGCCGGCGACCGCGGCCGTCGGCAGAAGCGCCCCTACGACACCGACGTCACCCGGCTGCTGCCGCGCTGGCTGCTCGTGACCGTGATCGCCGTCATCATCGCGTTCATCGCGGTGCCGGTGCTCTACATCCTGTTCGGCTCGGTGAACTCCGACGTCGCGGTCGCCCGTGGTGAGTACTTCCCCTCCGAATTCACGCTGTCGAACTACGTCAACATCTGGTCGACGGTCGCGCTCGGGTCCGGACTGGTCAACAGCATCCTGACCGCCGGTGCCGTCGCCGTCGCGAGCGCCGCGCTCGCCGTGTCCACCGCGTACGTGCTCGTCCGCTTCCGGTTCCTCGGGCGCCTGACGATCCTCCGCGGACTCCTCGCGCTGCAGTCGATCCCGGGCACCCTCCTGCTCCTGCCCGTGTTCGTGGTGTTCTCGAACATCGCCAGCGCGACCGGCGTGCAGATCATCGGCACGCGCTGGGGCCTGTTCGTCACGTACCTGACCTTCGCCCTGCCGTTCTCGACCTGGGTGATGGTCACGTACCTGCGCGGCCTGCCGAAGGAACTGGAGGAGGCGGCCCGCATCGACGGTGCGTCCTCCACGAAGATCCTCACGAAGATCGTCCTGCCGCTGTCCTGGCCGGGCATCGTCGTCTCGGCGATCTTCGCCTTCCTGCTCGGGTGGAACGACGTCCTGTTCTCGACGATCATGACGACCCCCAACACCCGCACGGTGGCAGTCGTCCTGCAGGTCCTCGGCACCACGCAGGAGGGCGGCGCCGTCCCGATCTACGGCCAGATGATGGCCGCCTCGATCGTCTGTGCGGTCCCGGTCGTCGCCCTCTACCTGATCTTCCAGCGCTACCTGGTCGGCGGTCTCACCGCCGGCTCCGTCAAGTAGCGCTGTGGAGTCCGCGGACTTGTCCACAGACCGACTGGAGGCGCGGTGCCAGCCCGCCCCGCGCCTCCAGACTGCCTTCATGAAGGGAATGCAATGACCCAGCCCAGTTGGGAGCTCTCCGGCTTCGGCGACGAGATCGACGCCGACCCCGCGATCCAGGTCGCGGTCCTCCAGGCACTCGGCGCCAGCGCCATCGAGGTCCGCAGCGCCTGGGGCGTGAACGTCGTCGACCTCGACGAGGACCAGCGCGCCGGCCTGCACCGCTTGTTCGAGGAACGCGGGCAGACCGTCTCCGCGATCGCCTCGCCGATCGGCAAGGTCGCCGTCGACGAGCCCGTCGAGCACGAGGTCGAGCGACTCGGTCGGGCGATCGCCGCCGCACACGCGCTCGGAACGACGAACATCCGGATCTTCTCGTTCTACTTCGAGGGCCGGCAGCCCGAGGCCGTCCGCGACGACGTGCTCGTCCGGATGCGTGCCCTGGCCGACCTCGCCGAGCGCGAGGGGGTCACGCTGCTGCACGAGAACGAGAAGGACATCTACGGCGACGTCCCCGAGCGCGTGCTCGACATCGTCGAGAGCGTCGGGTCCTCGGCGCTCCGCCTGGCGTGGGACAACGCGAACTACGTGCAGTGCGGCGTCAAGCCGTTCACCGACGGCTGGGCCCGGCTCGCCCCGTACGTCGACTACCTGCAGGTCAAGGACGCCCTCGCCGCCGACTCCTCCGTGGTGCCCGCGGGCGAGGGCGACGGCGAGCTCCTGGAGACGCTCACCGCGCTCCGCGACGCCGGGTACTCCGGCTACGCCTCACTCGAGCCGCACCTCAGCGACTTCACCCACCTCGGCGGGTTCTCCGGTCCGTCGGCCTTCGGTCGCGCCGGCCGCGCCTTCCGCACCCTCACCGACCAGATCGGAGTCACCCTGCGATGACCACCCCACTGAAGTTGGCAGTCGTCGGCGCCGGCGTCATCGGACGCCACCACGCCAAGGTCGCCGTCCACCACCCGGACCTGCAGGTGGTCGCCCTCGTCGACGCCGTCCCCGCCGCGGCCACCAGTGCCGCCGACGAGATCGAGGCGATGGGCGTCCCCCGTCCGATCACCACCGAGACCATCGAGGAAGCGATCGCGCAGACCGACATCGACGTCGTCGCGATCTGCTCGCCGTCCGGCATGCACGTGCAGCTGGCCGAGGCCGCCCTGGCCGCCGGCAAGCACGTCGTCATCGAGAAGCCGCTCGACACCACGATGCCCCGGGCCCGGCAGATCGCCGCGCTCGCCGCCGCCGCACGGTCGCGTGGCCTCGTCACGAGCGTCATCAGCCAGCACCGCTTCGACCCGGCGTCCGCCGCCGTCGCCGCAGCCGCCCACGACGGCGGGTTCGGCACGGTGACCTCGGGCCTGGCGAGCGTCGCCTGGTACCGGTCGCAGGGCTACTACGACTCCGGCGACTGGCGCGGCACCTGGGCGCTCGACGGCGGCGGTGCGGTGATGAACCAGGGCGTGCACACCGTCGACCTGCTCGTCTGGGCACTCGGGCGTCCGGTGGAGATCTCGGCGCAGACCGGGCTGCTCGCACACGACCGCATCGAGGTCGAGGACACCGCCGTCGCCACCGTCCGGTTCGCCGGCGGCGCGCTCGGGGTCATCCACTGCACGACCGCGGCGTACCCGGGCCTCTCCGCCCGCTACGCCGTGTACGGCACGCACGGGTCCGCGATCGTCGACGACGACCGGCTCGCGTACTTCCACATCGCCCCGGACAGCGCGACGCTCGAGTCCGCCTCGACGACCTCGAACGCCTCCGCGGTCGAGGGTGCGGTCGACCAGAAGGACCAGGTCGTCCCGCCGGAGCACGTCGTCGGCGGCCCGGCCGAACCCGACCACTTCGCCGCCGGACACGGGCGGCAGTACACCGACATCGTCGCCGCGATCCGTGAGGGCCGTGACCCCGGCGTGACCGTCGACGCAGCCCTCGTGTCCCTCGCCACCGTCCGCGGCCTCTACGTCAGCGCGACGCTCGGCAAGCCCGTCCGGATCGACGACGTGATCGAGGGGGCGTACGACGACGTCGTCCCCGTCGTCGGCGCACACGCAGCAGAAGGAGCCACCCGATGAAGTTCTCCGTGTTCACCGCGTCCACCCCCGACTGGACCCCGTCGCAGGCCGCCTCGACGCTGGCCGAGCAGGGCTGGGACGGCATCGAGTGGCGCATCGTCGACGACCGCCCCGCCGACGGCGCCGAGGTGCCCAGCGGTCGGTCGTTCTGGGCCGGCAACAACTCGACGTGGCAGTTCACCGGCATCGAGGACCAGGTCGGCGAGATCGCCCGGATCACCGACGCAGCCGGGCTGGAGTACTCCGGCATCGGCGGGTACCAGCAGGCGTCGAACCGCGACGGCGTCGACACGATGCTGCGCGTGACGAGCGAGCTCGGTGCCCGCCAGGTCCGGGTCTCGATGCCGATGTACCGGCAGGAGAAGGAGCGCACGGGGGAGACCTACGCGCAGATCTTCGACCGCACCCGCGCCGACCTCGAGTGGGCGGTGTCCCGTGCGACGGAACTCGGGGTGAAGGCCCTCGTCGAACTGCACCACATGACGATCACGCCCTCGGCGTCGGCGGCGCTCCGGCTCGTCGACGGGCTCGACCCGGCGCACGTCGGGGTCATCCACGACCTCGGGAACCTCGTGATCGAGGGGCAGGAGGACCACCTCGCCGCGTTCGAGCTCCTCGGCCCGTACCTCGCGCACGCCCACGTGAAGAACGCCCGCTGGGTCGACACCGGCGGCACCCGGGCCGACGGCAGCACCGTCTGGCAGAACGAGTGGGCGCCCCTCCGCACCGGCCAGGCATCGGTGTCCGACTACCTCGACGCCCTGCGCCAGGTCGGCTACGACGGCTGGGTCACCATCGAGGACTTCTCCACCGACCTCCCGCTCGAGGCCCGGACCGCCGACAACCTCGCGTACCTGCGGTCCCTGGTGCCGGTGTCGGCATGACCGACCGCCGCCCCGGCATCGTCCACCTCGGGGTGGGTGCCTTCGCGCGCGCCCACCTCGCCTGGTACACGCAGCACGCGGGTGAGTGGGGCATCACCGCCTTCACGGGCCGGTCGCCGGCCGTCGCCGACGCGCTGGTGGCCCAGGGCTGCCGGTACACGCTCGTCACGCGTGCCGCGTCGGGTGACGACGCCGCCGTGGTCGACGCGATCGTGGCGGCGCACCCCGGCAGCGACGACACGGCCTGGAGGCACGCGGTCGCCTCCCCGGAGACGACCATCGTCACGCTGACGGTCACCGAGCAGGGCTACCGGTCCGGATCCGACGTCCCGGCCCGTCTGGTCGCGGGGCTCGACGCACGGCGTGCCGCCGGCTCCGGTCGGATCGCGCTGGTCAGCCTCGACAACCTGACCCACAACGGCGAGGTCCTGCGTGAGGCCGTCCTCGGTGCGACCGCCGATCCCGGACTGCGCTCGTGGATCGAGGCACACGTGTCGTTCCCGTCGTCGATGGTGGACCGGATCACCCCCGCCACCACCGAGGCCGACGTCGCAGACCTCGCCGCGCTGCCGGGAGCGCTCGACGGCGACCGGGTGCCAGTGGTCACCGAGCCGTTCTCGGAGTGGGTGCTCGAGGACGCCTTCGACGGCATCGACCGACCCGCGTGGCAGACAGCCGGGGTCCGCATCGTCGACGACGTCACGCCGTACGAGCAGCGGAAGCTCTGGCTGCTGAACGGCTCGCACTCCCTGCTCGCCTACCTCGGCCTGCAGCTCGGCCACGAGACCGTCGCCTCCGCGATGGACGACCCGGTCTGCCGCGCGGCCGTCGAACAGCTCTGGGACGAAGCGGCCCGCGAACTCCCGCTGCCCGCGGCCGAGATCACCGCGGCACGCGACGCCCTGGTCGAGCGGTTCGCGAACCCCCGCATCCGGCACACCCTGCGGCAGATCGCGTCCGGCGGGTCCGAGAAGCTCCCCGTCCGGGTCGTCGACGTGCTCCGGCACCGGCTCGCCCGGGACCCGTCCGCCGGCATCGGCCCCGGTGCCGCGACCGCCATCGCGGCGTGGTGGCTGCACCTGACCGAGCAGCCCGACCTGGTGAACGACGACGGAGCCCCCGGGGCAGACTCGGACGTGCACGACGTGCTGCGCGTCATCGCACCCGACCTCGACACCGAAGCGACCGCGACGGCGGTGACGGCCGCCGCCGACCGCATCCGTGCCAGCACCACCACCCGCACCGACGAAGGAGTCCCCGCATGACCGACACGACCACGAACCCCGCGGCCCCGGTGCCGGGTGCGGCGGACACGGGTGCCGCGAGCGACCCGACCGCCGGGCGTCCGGACACGTGGGCGTCCGCGGACCGCGGCCAGCTCATCGAGCGCGCCGAGGTCATCGTGACCAGCCCGAACCGGAACTTCGTCACGCTGAAGATCACGACCGTCGACGGGGTGACGGGTCTCGGTGACGCGACGCTCAACGGGCGCGAGCTCGCCGCCGCCGCGTACCTGTCCGAGCACGTCGTCCCGCTCCTCATCGGTCGGGACGCCAGCCGCATCGAGGACGCCTGGCAGTTCCTCTACCGGTCGTCGTACTGGCGCCGCGGTCCCGTCACGATGGCCGCGATCGCCGCCGTCGACATGGCGCTCTGGGACATCAAGGGCAAGGTCGCGGGGATGCCCGTGTACCAGCTGCTCGGTGGGGCGTCCCGCACCGGGCTGATGGCGTACGGGCACGCGTCGGGCAAGGAACTGCCGGAGCTGTTCGACTCCATCCGGGAGCACCAGGCCGAGGGCTACCGGTCGATCCGCGTGCAGACGGGCGTGCCAGGGCTGGAGTCCATCTACGGCATCGCGTCGAACAAGACGACGGCCGGCAACGACGGCGTCCGGTACGACTTCGAGCCGGCGCAGCGCGGGGCGTTCCCGGCGATGGAGGACTGGGACACCCGGGCGTACCTGCGCCACGTGCCGACCGTGTTCGAGGCCGTCCGCAACGAGTTCGGCCCTGAGCTGCCGCTGCTGCACGACGGCCACCACCGGATGACCCCGCTGCAGGCCGCGAAGCTCGGCAAGTCGCTCGAGCCGTACGACCTGTTCTGGCTCGAGGACTGCACCCCCGCCGAGAACCAGGAGGCGCTGAAGCTCGTCCGGCAGCACACCACGACGCCGCTCGCGATCGGCGAGGTCTTCAACACGATCTGGGACTTCAAGGACATCATCCGTGACCAGCTCATCGACTACGTCCGCGGCGCCGTCACGCACATGGGTGGGATCAGCCCGCTGAAGAAGACGATGGACTACGCGGCGATGTACCAGATCAAGTCCGGGTTCCACGGGCCGACCGACATCTCGCCGGTGGGCCTCGCGGCGCAGATGCACCTCGGGCTCGCGATCCACAACTTCGGCATCCAGGAGTACATGCAGCACGGCCCGAAGACGAATCAGGTGTTCCGGCAGACCTTCACCTTCACCGACGGGTACCTGCACCCCGGCGACGAACCCGGCCTCGGCGTCTCGCTCGACGTCGACGAGGCGGGCAAGTACCCGTACGAACAGGCCTACCTCCCGTTCAACCGGCTCGCCGACGGAACCGTCCACGACTGGTAACGGGCAGGCTGGGCCGCATGGGGTTCGCGGACGTGGCGAGGGAACTGCTCCTCGTCGCGCCCGCGGACTTCGTGGCCGAACGGACCGCACGGCAGCGGGCGGTCCGGAAGGACGACCGCGACCTCGCGACGGCGATCGGTGCCCTCCGGAAGCCGGCCCCGGCCGCGTGGGTGGTCGACCTGCTGGCGAGCGAGGCCGCGCTCGACGACGCCGTCGACCTCGGACCCGCGTTGCGGCAGGCCCAGGCTGACGCCGACCCGGCCGAGATCGCGACGCTCCGGCGGCAGCGGTCCGACGTCGTCGGAGCACTCGCGCAGGCCGGCGCCGACCTCGCCGAGCAGGCAGGGCACCCGGTGACGACGGCGGTGCTCGACCAGGTGCGGGCGACGATCGAGGCGGCGATGGCCGACCCGCACGCCGGTGCCGCCGTCCGGTCGGGGCTGCTCGTCCGGCCGCTCGAGAGCGTGGGGTTCGACCACGTCGACCTCGACGGGGCACTCGCGGATCCCGACGCGGTGCCGGACGCCTGGTCCGGCAGCGACGCGCCACCGATCCCCATCGAGGACGCGCGCCGATCCCGGAAGGGGAGCCGCGCCTCCAGGCCCGCTCCCGCACGGGAACCGGAGCCCGCCCCGCAACGCGAGCCGAAGACCGACCCGGCGGCGGAGCGCCGCGCTGCCCGCGCAGCCGAAGCCGAGGCCCGTACGGCGTCCCGCGAGGCAGATGCCGCGCTCGACCGGGCGGAGGGCGAACTCGAAGCCGCCGAGGACCGGCGCGCCGAGCTCGAACGCGCCCTCGCGGACGCGACCGCCGAGGTCGAACGACTCGAGCGCGGCCGCGACGAGGCCGAGGCCGCGAGCGACCGCGCACGCGACGCGTTCATCGCAGCCCGGAAGCGACGCCGGACGTAGAGCGAGATCCGCATTCCGTCCTGCGCCCGGTCGGGGCCGAGCGTGCCCGTTCCTTCCCATGACGGTCGAGATAGCAAGCGGATTCGCGCGTACCGGGTCGAAAGAAGCGGCCAGGTACGCCCGGAACGGCCAGGCACGCCCGGAACGACCCGCCACGCGCGGAACGACCCACTACCCTCCGAACCGCCCCGCCGCCCGCATCGTTACGCAACAGTTGTCGTTCTTGACGCCGTGCGTTGGAGCGGTCTAATCTCGGGCACCACGCTTCGGGCCGGCGATGGTCCGCCGGGTCCGTCCTGCGATCAGCACCGGGCGGCCCGGGTACAGGACTCGCATCATCGCCGACGCGCCACCCTGCCCACAGCCACTGTGCGGGCGGGTGGTGCGCGGCGCGCGGCGCACCCCGGAGACATGCCGCGATGCCGGGTCGAGCACTCCGGGGCCCCTCCAGGAGAGACGACACATGTCGGAACCCCGCACCGCCAGCACCACCACCCTCACGCCGCCGAACGGCGTCACAGCACCCGAGTCCGGCACCGCCGCACCACCACCGCCGGCCGCCGCCGCCCGCGAGGGACTCCTCGCCCGCCTCGGCATCCCGCACCCCCTGCGCTGGGGCTTCCTCGGCGTGCTCGTCTTCATGACGGGCGACGGCATCGAGTCGAACTTCATCTCGCCGCACATCGCCGGGGTCCTGGGCAGCGGCGGGACCGACAGTGCCGCGATGATCATCGGCATCTACGGCGTCGCGGTCCTCGTCGCGTCGTACTTCGCCGGCGTCCTGTCGGAGCTCTGGGGTCCACGCCGCGTCATGACCATCGGCGCGGTGCTCTGGGTCGTGTTCCAGGTCGCGTTCCTCGCGGCGCTGCCCACGGCGTCGGTCGGACTCATCGCGCTGACGTACTTCCTGCGCGGCCTCGGCTTCCCCCTGTTCGCGTTCTCGTTCCTCTGCTGGATCAACCACACCGTTGCCCGGGAGCGGAACGCCACCGCCGTCGGCTGGTTCTACGTCGTGTTCACCGGCGGCCTGCCGACGCTCGGCTCGCTCATCGCGATCGGCACGATCCCCGCGTTCGGCGGTGGCTCGCTCGGTGAGACCTGGTCGATGGCCGCGTCGCTCGTCTTCGTCGTCGCCGGCTGGCTGATCGTCCGCTTCGGCGTGCACGAGCGCACCGGCCTCCGTCGGATCGCCCCGCGGGACCACTCCGCGGCCCGGGTCATCGCGTCCGGCATCGAGGTCTGCATCCGTCGCCCCAAGGTGCTGCTGGCCGTCGTCATCCGCCTGGTCAACACGGCGCCGGAGTTCGGCATGTTCGTGATCATGCCGGCGATCATCGGCACCGAGCTCGGGTGGGGACAGTCGAAGTGGCTGACGATGACCGTGATCGTCTACGCGGGCAACATCCTCTTCAACGCGTTCTTCGGCGCGCTCGGCGACCGCATCGGCTGGATCCGCACCGTGAAGTGGTTCGGCATCGCGGCGTCCGCGGTGGGGCTCCTCGCCTGGTGGTACGTGCCGCACCTCGTGCCGGCGGGCTCCGAGTGGGGCTTCTGGCTGGCGACGGCGGCCGGCACGGTGTTCGGCATCATGCTCGCCGGCTTCACCCCGATGGGTGCGATCGTCCCGGCCTTCGCGGGCGAGGAGCGGCGCGGCCCGGCGATGGCGATGTACGCGACCGCGGCCGGTGGCGCGACCTTCCTCGGCAACGCCGTCGTCAGTGCGGTCCTGCCCTGGGGTGGCCCCGGCGGGGTGGTCTGGACCTTCGTCCTCCTGTACGTCCTCGCGTTCGTGGTCCTGTGCTTCCTCAAGGTGCCGAGGGGCGCGGAGGCCGCCGGCCACTAGGCGACCAGCAGACGGCCCGGCGTGTCCCGCTCGGCGGCGACGCGAAGCGTCGCGCGGGACACGCCGACCGAGCCTGCGAGGGAGGACGGGGCGGCCCCGCCACGCGCCTCCAGACCGACCTGTACCCACGTCCAGGGCGTGGGCCGACACGCCCGGACCGGTGCTGCTAGACTCGGTGACTGACTTCGGCGAGGGCCGCGCATGCGCGGCCGTGATCGACGCGGTGGGAGAGCCGGCCCAGTCCTGGGAGCGTTCCTCACGCGTGTGCGCGTTCGAGTTGCAACACCACAGACCCCCACGATGCCGGCACCCCGGTGTCGCCCCAGAGACCAGGAGACATCATGGCCGACTACACCAAGCTCGCAGCGGAAGTCCGCACCAAGTTCGGCAAGGGCGCTGCTCGCAAGCTCCGTGCCGCCGACAAGATCCCCGCGGTCGTCTACGGCCACGGCACCGAGCCCAAGCACATCACCCTCCCGGGTCACGAGACCATGCTGCTCGTCCGTACCGCCAACGCGGTCGTCGACCTCGACATCGAGGGTGCGGCCCAGCTCGCCCTCGTCAAGGACGTCCAGCGTGACCCGGTGCGCCAGATCATCGAGCACATCGACCTCGTGGTCCTCCGCCGCGGCGAGAAGGTCACGGTCGACGTGCCCATCGTCGTCGAGGGCGAGTCCTTCTCCGGCACCATCCACGTGCAGGACCTCAACACGGTCTCGCTGCTCGTGCTCGCGACCGACATCCCCGAGCACGTCGTGGTCGACGTCGAGGGCCTCGAGGACGGCACGCAGATCCACGCCTCGCAGCTCACCCTGCCCGAGGGCGCTGAGCTCGAGACCGACGGCGAGGCCCTCGTCGTCGCGATCGTCACCCCGCGTGGCACCGCTGACGACGACGCCGCCGACGAGGCAGCTGCCGAGGCCGGCGCCGAAGCCGGTGCCGAGGGCGGCTCCGCCCCGGTCGACGGCGAGTAACACCCCCTTCGCGGACATCTGGTCGACGCTGTGTCGGATCGCACCCTGATCGTGGTCGGGCTCGGGAACCCCGGGCCCGGCTACGCGGGGAACCGTCACAACGTCGGCCAGATGGTCCTCGACGAGCTCGCCGCCCGGATGGGCGCGACGTTCAAGAAGCACAAGACGCCGAACCAGGTCGCCGAGGGGCGCCTGGTCCCCGGCGGCCCGAAGCTCGTGCTCGCCAAGCCGGGGTCGTTCATGAACACCTCCGGCGGCCCGGTGTCGAGCGTGCTCGGGTTCTACAGCGCCACCCCGGAGTCGCTCGTCGTCGTGCACGACGAACTCGACCTGCCGTTCGACACCGTGCGGCTCAAGGGCAGCGGCGGGCACGGCGGGCACAACGGCCTGCGCGACATCATCAAGGCGACCGGGACGAACGAGTTCACCCGCGTGCGGATCGGCATCGGCCGACCCCCGGGGCGACAGGACCCGGCCGACTACGTGCTGCGTGACTTCTCGCCGACCGAGAAGAAGACGCTGCCGAACCTGCTCGCCGACGGCGCGGACGCCGTCGAGGCGATCGCGGACCTCGGGCTCCTCGCCGCGCAGCAGCGGGTGCACGCCCCGTCCTGATCGTTGTCGGTCGTGGCCGGTACCATCTCCTGAGTGACGATCTCGGGCATCATCCCTGCGCTCTCGCGCGCCTCCGCGTTCGATCGCGTCCTCCGCACCGCGAACCGCGACGCCGACTTCTCGGTCGTCGACGGCCTGCGCGTGCCGCTGCTGGGCGCGCTCCTCGCCGAGCGGAACGGGCCGCAGTGCCTCTTCGTGGTCACGGCCACCGGGCGTGAGGCCGAAGCGGTCCGCGACGCTCTCGGCAGCTACCTGCCCGAAGCCGACGTCCTCGAGTTCCCGGCGTGGGAGACCCTGCCCCACGAACGACTCAGCCCGAGCGCGCAGACCGTGGGCACGCGCATCGCGACGCTCCGGAAGCTCGCCGCGTGGCAGGACGCCGCACCGGGGGAGCGCCGCACCACCGTCGTCGTGGCCAGCGTCCGCGCGGCACTGCAGCCGATCGCGGGCAACCTGACCTCGCTCGCACCGGTCGTGCTGCGGACGGACTCCCGGGGCAACGACCTCGGCACGATCGCCGGGCAGCTCGTCGACATGGCGTACGCCCGGGTCGACCTGGTCACCCGCCGTGGTGAGTTCGCGGTGCGCGGTGGCATCCTCGACGTCTTCCCGCCGACCGCCGACCACCCCGTGCGCGTCGACTTCTTCGGCGACGAGATCGAGGCGATCAAGGCGTTCTCCGTGGCGGACCAGCGCACCACGGACGACGAGCTCGGCACGGTCGAGCTCACCGCCTCCCGCGAACTCCTGCTGAGCGACGATGTCCGGCAGCGTGCCCGCGAGATGCTGCACGAGTTCCCGAACCTGTCCCAGATGCTCGCCAAGATCGCCGAGGGCATCCCGGTCGAGGGCATGGAGTCGCTCGCCCCCGCCCTCGTGCAGGACCTCGTGCCGGTGACGCACTACCTGCCGACCGACGCCGTCATCACGGTGCTCGGGCCGGAGCGGGTCAGCGGGCGCGCGCACAGCCTCGCCGAGACGAACACCGAGTTCCTGCAGGCCGCGTGGAGCGCCGCGGTCGCCGGGGCCCAGGCGCCGATCGACCTCGACGCCGGCAACTTCCTCTCGGTGCAGCAGCTCAAGAACGGCCGCGGGCAGCGCACCTGGTGGACGGTGTCGCCGTTCGACTCCGGGCTGGACGAGGGCGACTCCGAGCGCGTCCTCACCGATGCCGAGGCAGTGGCCGAGGCCGGGGACTACATCCGCGTCCGGGCCGAGGCGATCCCGAGCTTCGCCGGCAGCGCGGACGGGGCGATCGCGCACGTCAAGCAGCTCACCGACGACGGATGGGCCGTCGTGGTGACCGCCCAGGGCCAGGGGCTCGTCGAACGGGCGGTGCAGGTGCTCGCCGACGCCGGCGTCGCAGCCCGGGCCGAAGCCCTCACCGCGCCTCCCGAGCCCGGCGTCGCCATCGTCACGACCGCCACCGTCGAGCACGGCTTCGCCACCCCGGATCCACGCATCGCGGTCCTCAGCGAGGCCGAGTTCTACGGTCGGAGCGTCCAGCAGGGCGCCCGCACGGTCAAGAAGCTCGCGAGCCGGCGGAAGAACGTCGTCGACCCGCTCCAGCTCAAGCCGGGCGACGTCGTCGTGCACGCCACGCACGGCATCGGCAAGTTCGTCGAGCTCGTCTCGCGCGAGGTGTCCAGCGGTGGCCGCAACGCCGTGAAGACGCAGCGCGAGTACCTCGTGCTCGAGTACGCGCCGTCCAAGCGCGGCTACCCGGGCGACAAGCTGTTCGTGCCCACCGACCAGCTCGACCAGCTCTCGCGGTACGTCGGCGGCGAGTCCCCGACCCTGTCGAAGATGGGCGGCAGCGACTGGTCCGCGGCGAAGAGCAAGGCGCGGAAGGCCGTCCGCGACATCGCCGTCGACCTCGTGAAGCTGTACTCGGCGCGCATGGCGTCGAAGGGGCACGCGTTCGGCCCGGACACCCCGTGGCAGCGGGAGCTGGAGGAAGCGTTCCCGTTCGCCGAGACCGCCGACCAGCTCACCACCATCGACGAGATCAAGCGCGACATGGAGCGGCCGATCCCGATGGACCGACTGCTCTCCGGCGACGTCGGCTACGGCAAGACCGAGGTCGCGATCCGCGCCGCGTTCAAGGCCGTGCAGGACGGCAAGCAGGTCGCCGTGCTCGTCCCCACGACGCTCCTCGTCCGCCAGCACATGGAGACCTTCCAGGAGCGCTTCGCCGGCTTCCCGGTGCACCTCCGCGCGCTGAGCCGCTTCCAGACCGAGAAGGAGTCGAAGGAGACCATCGCGGGCCTCGCCGACGGCACCGTCGACATCGTCATCGGCACCCACCGGATCCTGTCGCAGAACATCCAGTTCAAGGACGTCGGCCTCGTCATCATCGACGAGGAACAGCGGTTCGGCGTCGAGCACAAGGACCAGCTCAAGAAGCTCAAGACGAACGTCGACGTCCTGGCGATGTCGGCGACCCCGATCCCGCGGTCGCTCGAGATGGCGGTGACCGGCATCCGCGAGATGTCCACGCTCGCCACCCCGCCGGAGGACCGGCACCCGATCCTCACGTTCGTCGGCCCCCAGTCGGACCTGCAGGTCGCCGCCGCGATCCGCCGCGAACTCCTCCGCGAGGGCCAGGTGTTCTACGTGCACAACCGCGTCAAGGACATCCAGTCGGTCGCGGCGCACCTCGCCGAGATCGTGCCGGACGCCCGGATCGCGGTCGCCCACGGGCAGATGTCCGAGAGCACGCTCGAGCAGGTCATGGTCGACTTCTGGGAGCGCCGGTTCGACGTCCTCGTGTCGACCACGATCGTCGAGACCGGCCTCGACATCGCGAACGCGAACACGCTCATCATCGACAAGGCGGACAAGTACGGCCTGTCCCAGCTGCACCAGCTGCGCGGCCGTGTCGGTCGTGGCCGGGAGCGCGGCTACGCGTACTTCCTCTACGACGCCGACAAGCCGCTCTCCGAGACCGCGCAGGACCGCCTCGAGACCATCGCGGCGAACAACGAGCTCGGCGCGGGCATGCAGGTCGCCATGAAGGACCTCGAGCTCCGCGGCGCGGGCAACCTGCTCGGCGGCGAGCAGTCCGGACACATCGCGGGCGTCGGGTTCGACCTCTACCTCCGCATGATCGGCGAGGCCGTCTCGCAGTTCCGCGGGGACGTCGCCGAGGGGCAGACCGAGCTCCGGCTCGAGATCCCCGTCGATGCCCACATCCCGGAGGACTACGTCGAGTCCGAACGGCTCCGGCTCGAGGCGTACCAGAAGCTCTCCGCCGCCTCCGCCCCGGCGGCGCAGGCGGAGGGGATCGACATGGTGCTCGACGAGCTCACCGACCGCTACGGGCAGCCGCCGCAGCCGGTGCTCACCCTGGTCGAGGTCTCGCGGCTCCGGCGGATGGCGCAGCAGGTCGGCCTGTCCGACGTCGTCGTGATGGGGTCGAACCTGCGGGTCGCGGGCAAGGAGCTCCCGGACTCGGCGCAGGTGCGGCTCAAGCGGATGTTCCCGGGCGCCCGGTGGTTCCCGCAGCAGGACGCCGCGAGCATCCCGTTGCCGAAGCCGCACGGCGAGACCCTGCCGGACGACGCCTTGATCCAGTGGGTCGAGAGCATCCTGACGGCGGTGTACGGGGCGTCGAAGGCGCCGGCCGAGACGCCGGCCGCGTAGCGCGCGCGGGCCGTGGAACGCGCCTGACGACGGACTGGAGGCGCGGTGCGGGCTGGCACCGCGCCTCCAGTCCATTGGTGCGCGCGTCCACGGCGCGCGATCCTGTCGAGGGCGCGTGGTGGCGCGGACGTCGTGCGACATCTCCGACGTCGTGCGACATCGGAGATGTCGCAGCCGCGCGTTCGCAACCGCCCGCGTCCGCGAGGAGCGACTTCGTCGCTGTCGTACGACAGCGACGAAGTCGCTCTGAGTCGGCGGACCACCCGTCCCGCCGCACGCACCGCGCGGAGCGGTCTACTCGGTGGCCTCGGCCTCGGAGAGTTCGCGCCGTGCCCGGTAGCGGCGCGCCCGCAGGCTGACCACCACGGCCGACGCGACGATCGCGATGCCCGAGCCGACCAGGACCGCGAGCACGCCCTCGTCGAGGATCTCCTCGTTCGCGGCGAACGCCAGCTCGTTCATGAGCAACGACACCGTGAAGCCGATGCCGCCGAGGACACCGACCGTGACGATCGACCAGAAGGACAGCGTCGACCGCCCGGGAGCCCGGAAGATCCGCGTCGCGACCGCCCCGAACAGCGTGATGCCGATCACCTTGCCGACCGGCAGCGCGAGCACGACGGCCCAGAACGTGGGGGAGAGCTCGCCGATCCCCACCGCCGGCACCACGACCGCGGCCGAGGCGAACGCGAACAGCGGCAGCACGATCGCGTTGGACCACGGCTCGACGTTCTCGTGCAGGGTGTGACCGGGGCGGCGGGGGAGGGAGAGGCCCAGGGCGACGCCGGCGATCGTCGCGTGCACGCCCGAGTGGTAGACGAGCCACCACGTCAGGAGTCCGAGCACGACCATGCCCGCGATGACCCACGCCTGGCCGGGACGGCCGGGACGCAGGGCCTTGCCGAGCAGCCAGAACACCGCGAGCACCACGACCGCACCGGCGAGCGCGAGGAAGTCGGTGTCGTGGGCGAACACCACGGCGATGATGACGATCGCGATGAGGTCGTCCAGCACCGCGAGGGCGAGCAGGAACACCCGGAGCGTCGACGGCAGGCCGCGGCCGAACATCGCGAGGACCCCGAGGGCGAATGCGATGTCCGTCGCGGTCGGGATCGGCCAGCCGTGACCGTACGGCGTGCCGGCCGTCACCGCGAGGTAGATGCCGGCGGGGACGAGCACGCCGCCGACGGCCGCGATCGCCGGGATGACCGCCGTCTTCGGGTTGGACAGTTCGCCGGCGACGAGCTCGTGCTTCAGCTCGATCGCGACGAGCAGGAAGAACACCGCGAGCAGGCCGTCGCTGATCCAGTGCGAGACCGAGAGGTCGAGGCCGACCGCACCCCACGGGGCGTGGACGTGCAGGACGTGCTCGAGGCCGGGGCCGAGCGGCGAGTTCGCGACGACCAGGCCGAGGACGGCCGCGGTGAGGAGTGCGATGGCGCTGAAGCGGGGGGAACGGACGAGTGCCGACATGGAGCTCCGTTGAAGTGGGATCGGGTGATGGTCCGTCGACCAGACTTCCCGACACGCCACGTCCAGCATACCGGCGACGTGCGACCATGACGACATGACCGCCGTCTCGGACCTCGTCGAAGTCGTCGACCGCCTGCTCGCCCCGTCCGGTGGGTGCGTGTGGAACCGGGCGCAGACGCACGCCACTCTCGCACGGTACGCCGTCGAGGAGTCGTACGAGCTCGTCGACGCGATCGACGACGGCGACCCGGAGGAACTGCGGGAAGAGCTCGGCGACGTGCTCTACCAAGTGGTGCTGCACGCGGGTCTCGCGGAGTCGTTCGACCTGGAGGACGTGGCCGCCGGTGCCCGCGACAAGATGGTCCGCCGCCACCCGCACGTGTTCGGGGACGAGCACGCGGACACCGTGGAGGACGTCGTCCGGGTCTGGCGCGCGGCGAAGGCGGCGGAGAAGTCCACGCGGCGGAGCCTGTTCGACGGGGTGCCGCGGGCGATGCCGCCGCTCGAGCGGGCGGTGAAGCTGCTCGAACGCCTGGAGGAACGTGGGGACGCCGCCACGGTCGTCGCGTCGGTCGTGGCGGACGTCCAGGGCGACGTGGTCGCGTCGGACGGTCCGGACGCGGGTGCCGACGGCGCCGGCAGCGGCGCCGTCGACCGCTCGTGGGGCGCGGCGCTGCTCGCGTCGGTCGCGGCGGCGCGGGATGCCGGGGTCGATCCGATCGCGAGCCTGCGTGCTGCGGTCACCGACCTGGAGACGGCCGGTCGCACGGGCGACTGATCGAGGGAGGAGTGCCGTCCGCGCGCACCGCAGCGGTGCGGTGTCCGGGTGCGCGGACGGCGAGAGAGTGCGGGCGTCCTCCCAACCCGAAAAAAGGAGGACGCCCGCGAGCGGGCAGACGGCACCACCAGGGATAGAGGTGCCGGCAGGGAAGCCCGCTCGAACCGCGGGGCACACTGCAGCACGTTGCCCACGCGATCGGTCCGACGAATGGATCAGGCACCCGCCGTACCGAGGTTCTGGATTCAGAATATCATTTGGTCAGGCCGTGCGCAACCCCGAGTTGCCCGTCTGCCAGAATTGCGGCATGGCTTCGACCGTGACGGCACCCCGTGGCATGCGTGACTTCCTCCCGGCGGACAAGGCCCGGCGCGAGCACGTGCTCGGTGTGATCCGCGGCGTGTACGCCCGGCACGGGTTCGACGAGATCGAGACCCCCGTCGTCGAGGACGCGGCACGCCTGCACTCGGGCCTCGGCGGCGACAACGAGAAGCTCGCGTTCGCGGTCATGAAGCGCGGGCTCTCCACCGAGGACCTCCAGCGCGCGCAGGCACCGCTCGACCTCGCCGACCTCGGGCTCCGGTTCGACCTCACCGTGCCGCTCGCCCGGTTCTACGCCTCGCACCGCGCCGAACTGCCGTCGGTGTTCCGGTCCGTGCAGATCGCGCCGGTCTGGCGGGCCGAGCGCCCGCAGAAGGGGCGCTACCGGCAGTTCGTGCAGTGCGACATCGACATCCTCGGCGAACCCGGGCAGCTCGCCGAGATCGAGCTCATCCGGGCCACGACGGCGGCACTCGACGCGCTGGGGATCGCCGACACCACGATCCGGATCAACGACCGCCGGGTCCTGCTGGCGCTCCTCGCCTCGTGGGGGATCACCGAACCGGGCGCCGCGGACCGGGCGCTCATCACGATCGACAAGCTCGACAAGATCGGCCCGGACGGCGTCGCGGCGGAACTGCGGGAGACCGTCGGCGCCGAGCTCCCCGGGCTCGAGGACACGATCCGCGCGCTCGAGTCCGCCGACTGGGACTCGGTCGCTGGAGCCGAGTGGCTCGACGCCGACGCGTTCGACGACCTGCTGCGCCTGCGATCGGCGCTCCCAGGGGTCGACCTGCGCTTCGACCCGACGCTGGTCCGGGGCATGGGGTACTACACCGGGACGATCTTCGAGGTGGCGCACCCGGACTTCGGGTACAGCCTCGGCGGCGGCGGCCGGTACGACGGCATGATCGGCCGGTTCCTCGGCCAGGACGTGCCCGCGGTCGGGTTCTCCCTCGGCTTCGAGCGTCTCGTGGACCTCGTCACGCTGCCCGAGTCCGCCGAGTCCGACGCCGTCGTGCTCGTGTACGACAAGGACGTCGACCCGGTCCGCCTCGCCGCGCTCAAGGTCGAGGCGCTCGAGTCGCACCGTCGTGTCCGGCTCGAACGGCGCACGAAGAACACGAAGAACCTGCTCGCCGGGCTCGTCGAGCAGGGCTTCGACGCGTTCGCCTCCGTGCGTGCGGACACCGAGACGCTCGAGGGCGTCGAGTTCCGGCCGTTGGTCTGAGTTCTGCACAGCGGGCGTCATGCGCGCCTGGCGTTCACCCGGCGTCGGTAGGATCGGTCCCGCAATCACCACAACCGAACGTGTAGGGAGTACCCCGTGGCCGTGATCGATGCCGTAGGAGCACGCGAAGTCCTCGATTCCCGAGGCAACCCGACGGTCGAGGTCGAGGTCCTCCTCGACGACGGCGTCGTGTCCCGCGCGCTCGTCCCCTCCGGTGCCTCCACCGGTGCGTTCGAGGCGTACGAACTCCGTGACGGAGACAAGGCCCGCTACGGCGGCAAGGGCGTCCTCAAGGCCGTCGACGCCGTCCTCGACGAGATCGGCCCGGCGCTCGAGGGCTTCGACGCCACCGATCAGCGCCTCGTCGACGCCGCGCTCATCGAGCTCGACGGCACCGAGAACAAGTCCCGCCTCGGCGCGAACTCGATCCTCGGCGCCTCGCTCGCCGTGGCCCGTGCCGCCGCCGACTCGGCCGACCTGCCGCTGTTCCGCTACCTCGGTGGCCCGAACGCGCACACGCTGCCCGTGCCGCTGATGAACGTCGTCAACGGTGGCGCGCACGCCGACACCAACGTCGACATCCAGGAGTTCTTCCTGGTGCCCTACGGCGCCGAGTCCTTCTCCGAGGCACTCCGCTGGGGTGTCGAGACCTACCACGCCCTCAAGGGCGAGCTGAAGAAGCAGGGCCTGGCGACCGGCCTCGGCGACGAAGGCGGCTTCGCGCCCGAGCTCGCGTCGAACCGTGCCGCGCTCGACTTCCTCCTCGCCGCGATCGAGAAGGCCGGCTTCACCCCGGGCAAGGACATCGCGCTGGGGCTCGACGTCGCCTCGACCGAGTTCTTCAACGACGGCAAGTACTCGTTCGAGGGCAAGCAGCTCTCGAGCGAGGAGTTCACGGCGTACTTCGCCGAGCTCGTCCGCGACTACCCGCTCGCCACGATCGAGGACCCGCTGGCCGAGGACGACTGGGCCGGCTGGACCCACCTCACCGCCGAGCTCGGCGACAAGGTGCAGATCGTCGGCGACGACCTGTTCGTCACGAACCCGAAGCGGCTGCAGCGCGGCATCGACGAGAAGGCCGCGAACTCGATCCTCGTCAAGGTGAACCAGATCGGCACCCTGACCGAGACCCTCGACGCCGTGTCCCTGGCACACCGCCACGGCCTCACGTCGATCCTGTCGCACCGCTCCGGCGAGACCGAGGACACCACCATCGCCGACATCGCGGTGGCGGTCGACGGCGGCCAGATCAAGACCGGCGCCCCGGCCCGCTCGGACCGCGTCGCGAAGTACAACCAGCTGCTCCGCATCGAGGAAGAGCTCGGCGACGCCGCGGTCTACGCGGGCCGTTCGGCGTTCCCCCGCTCGGCTGCCCTGTAGCCAGCGCGCCCCACGAGACGCCGTCCTCCTCCGGGAGGGCGGCGTCTCGTCGTTCCCGCGCGGCCGCGCGCCAGGTCGCACGACATGCCGCTCGCCGGACGTCGAGGTCGCACGACATGCCGCTCGCGCCGGGCGAAGGCGACAGATCGTGCGACCTCGGCGGACCGCGCGCGGCCTGTGGCGCGACCACGGGGCGGACGTGAGCGACGCGGCGGAGGCGACCCGCGCCTCCAGGTCGCCTGAGAGGGCACCGAACGGCCGCGTGCCGACCGCCCGGCCCAGCCCCGCCGGGTTATCGTCGGACCGTGCCCAGCCAGAAGCCCCGCGTCCGCCGCGTCCCCGTGGCCATGCCGGAGGGCGGCACGTCCGACCAGCCGTGGTACCGCTCGATCCGGTTCTCCGGCTTCAGCCTGCTCTTGCTGGTCATCATCGTGCTGTTCGTCGTGGTCCTCGCCCCGTCGCTCCGGACGCTCATCCAGCAGCAGGAGCAGATCGCCCAGCAGCAGCGCGAGGTCGCGAGCCAGAAGGCCGACGTCGCGCAGAAGAAGAAGGACGTGGCGCGCTGGGACGACCCGGCGTACATCGAGGCGCAGGCGCGCGATCGGCTGCTCTACGTGTACCCGGGCGAGGAGAGCTACCTCGTGATGGGGGCGGAGGACACGAAGGCCGACGGGCGGCCCACCACCGACTCCGGCACACCGGTGAGTTCGAGCGTGCAGACGCCGAAGGTCGACTGGGTGCAGGCGATGCTCTCGTCCGTGCTGACCTCCGGGCTCACCGACGAGACCACGCAGGACCTCGTCGCGCCGGACGTCTCCGGCACCGGTGACACCAAGTAGGACCTGACGCGGGACTCCGGTAGGCTCACGTTCCCGTGACGACCCCTCCCTTCGACCCGCCCTCCGACCGCGACGTCCAGGTCGTGTCGGCGCAGCTCGGCCGACCGGCGCGTGACGTCATCGGGATCGCGGCACGCTGCGTCTGTGGCAACCCCACGGTCGTCTCCACGAAGCCCCGTCTGTCGAACGGCACCCCGTTCCCGACGTTCTACTACCTGTGCCACCCCGCGGCCACCGCTGCGGTCAGCACCCTCGAGGCGAACCAGGTCATGCCGGAGCTGGCAGCCCTGCTCGAGGACGACACCATCGCGGCTGCGTACCTCGCGGCCCACGAGTCCTACCTGGCCGATCGCGAGTCGATCGAGCACGTCGACGAGATCGACGGCATCAGCGCCGGTGGCATGCCCACCCGCGTGAAGTGCCTGCACGCCCTCGTCGGTCACGCCCTCGCCGCCGGACCCGGCGTCAACCCCATCGGCGACCTCGCGCTCGAGCGCGCGGACTGGTCGCCCTCCCGGTGTGCGTGCCGGGCGTATGATGGCGGTGCAGACGCTGGAGTCGGGGCGGGTGGCGGCGAAGTCTGACTCGACTCCGTACCCCCCACCCAAGGAGATCATCCCCCGTGCCCAAGATCCTCGTCGTCGGCGGCGGTTACGCCGGCTTCTACACCGCCTGGAAGCTCGAGAAGCACCTTCGCCAGGGCGAAGCCGAGGTCGTGATGGTGGACCCGCTGCCGTACATGACGTACCAGCCGTTCCTCCCCGAGGTCGCCGCCGGTTCCATCGAGCCGCGCCACGCGATCGTCTCGCACCGTCGCCACCTCAAGAAGACGCGCGTCGTCACCGCGAAGGTCACGAACGTCGACCACGCCACCAAGACGGCGACCATCACCCCGGCCGAGGGTGCGGCGTGGGAGGAGTCCTACGACCAGATCGTCATGACCGCGGGTGCGGTCTCGCGGACCTTCCCGATCCCGGGCGTCGCGGACGAGGCCATCGGCCTCAAGACCATCGAAGAGGCCGCGGCGATCCGCGACAAGATCCTCACGAACTTCCACAAGGCCGCGAACCTGCCGGCCGGGCCCGAGCGCGACCGCCTGCTGACCGTCGTGGTCGTCGGTGGTGGCTTCGCCGGCATCGAGGTGTTCGCCGAGCTCCGCTCCTTCGTCACCGACCTGCTGAAGAGCTACCCGCAGCTGTCCTTCGACGACACGCACTTCCACCTGGTGGAGGCCATGGGCCGCATCATGCCCGAGGTCTCGCTCGAGACCTCGCACTGGGTGCTCAAGAACCTCGCGCAGCGCGGTGCCACGGTGCACCTCGAGACCCAGCTGGCCTCGGCGGTCGGCGGTGTCTGCGAGCTCAAGACCAACGACGGCGCGATCGAGAAGATCGAGTCCGACCTCATCATCTGGACCGCCGGCGTCATGGCGAACCCGATGGTCAAGGGCACCGACTTCCCGCTCGAGCAGCGTGGACGCATCCGCGTGCAGCCCGACCTCCGCGTCGTCGACGACAACGGCGTGATCGCCGATGCGTGGGCCTGCGGTGACGTCGCCGCGGTCCCGGACCTCGCGGGTGGTGGCGTCGGCGGCTTCTGCGTGCCGAACGCCCAGCACGCGGTCCGTCAGGCGAAGCAGCTCGCGAAGAACCTCGTCGCAACCCTCCGCAACGAGGCGACGAACGACTACAAGCACGAGAACCTCGGCGCCGTCGCGGGCCTCGGTCTCGGCATCGGCGTCTTCCAGTCGGGCAAGTTCGCGATGAAGGGCTTCCTCGCGTGGGGCGCCCACCGTGGCTACCACGGCATGGCGATGCCGTCGTGGGAGCGCAAGTGGCGCGTCATCGGCGACTGGGTCGGGGGCTTCTTCCTCGGCCGCGACATCGCGTCGCTCGACGACCGCGAGACCCCGCGCGCCGCGTTCGAGGCGTTCGCGTCCCGGCCGAAGCCCGCTGCCGAGGCGCCCGCCGCTCCGGCCGCAGCACCGGCTCCGGCCGAGGGTCAGCCGGCAGGGACCGCTGGTCCGGCCTACGGCGAGCCCGCGAAGGACGTCTCCAACGACGCCGAGCCGGTGAAGGCCGAGGCCTCGGCCGACGCCAAGTAGCGACACGCTCCACACGAGGCGGTCACCCCTGACGGGGTGGCCGCCTCGTCGCGTCCCGGCTGTCGGTAGGCTGTTGCGGCCCGCCCCCGTGGCCCAATCGGTAGAGGCATGCGACTTAAAATCGCCGAGTTGTGGGTTCGAGTCCCACCGGGGGTACCGAGACTCGGCCTGGGCGCACCGAGACTCGGCCTGGGCGCACCGAGACTCGGCCTGCGCGACAGTTCTCGCGCTCTGACGCGCGAGAACGGTCGCCTGGCGCGAGACTCGGCCTCGCGTCGCCCCGGCACTACCATCGAGACTCGTGGTCGGAATCGGAAGCGCACTCGCGAACCTGCGGAACGCCATCAACCGGCCCGAGGCCCACGTCGAGGTCGTCGACGGCGAGACCGTCCCGGTCGGCATGCTGCTCGGCACGCTCGGTGCCCTGCTCCTCGACGCCGGGAGCTCCGTCACCGACGTCCGATCGGCACTCGAGAAGGCGCGTGACGCCGCCGGCGTCGGACCGACCCTCGCGGTCGGGGTCCTGCCCGCGCTGGTGATGGTGAGCGAGATCGCGACCGGCGCCGCCACGATCGTGAACGCCGAGGGCGTCGAGCTGTCGTCGCGGCAGGCTGCTCGGGCGAACCGGCTCGTCCTCGGCCTCGAGAGCGGCTCCATCGCCCTCGCCGAGATCCCTGCACGCGTCCGAGCCATCCGCGCCGGCACCGTGCCGCCGCCCGCGCTGCCGTGGATCCTCGGCAACGCCCTGACCTCAGCCGGCCTCGCGGTCGTGTTCCGCTGCCCGTGGTGGGCGATCCTCGTCGCCCTCGGTGTCGGTGCACTCGTCGGTGTGATCGGTCTCGTGCTCCGTCGCTTCCGCGAGGCCGTCGCGATCATCCCCTTCCTCGCGGCGTTCGCGTCGACGACGATCGTCGGGCTGGTGGCCGCCGGCACCGGGTTCGACCACGTCCCGCTCTTCGCGGTGTGCGCCCCGGTCGCGGTGTTCGTGCCGGGAGCGCTCATCACGAACGCCCTGCTCGAACTCACCGCCGCGGACATCGTCACCGGGTCGTCGAGGCTCGTCCAGGGGCTCATCATGCTCGGCTTCATGGCGGCGGGGATCGCCGCGGGCAGCGCCCTGACCGGGCTACACGTCGATCCGTCCTCGGCGGCGCTCGTCGGCGAGGTCGCCGGCGTCGGCACGGACCGCGGCGGGTGGGAGGCCGTGCCGTCCTACTGGGTCTCGTGGGTCGCCGTCGCGGGGCTCGCCGTCGGCCTCGGTCTGGTGTTCCGGTCCGGGTGGCGACTGACCCTCGTGTCGATCGCGGTCATGGTCACCGCCTACGCCCTCGTGAGCGGGACCACGCCGCTGTGGGGGAGCGTCGTCGCGACTGGTGCGACCGCTGCACTCCTGTTCGTGGCGACGCGTCTGCTGGAGCGGCTCGTGCCGGCGATCCCGGCGACCGTGTCGTTCTTCCCGGCGTTCCTGCTGCTCGTGCCGGGGACGGTGGGCCTCGTCGCCGTCGCGACGTTCGACCCGGTGGCGTTGGCGACCCCGCTCGCGACCTTCGTCAGCCTGTGCATCGGTACGAAGATCGGCGGGCTGCTGCCCGGCCTGTTCTCGCGCAACGCGCCGCACCGCGGGGTGGACGCGACCACGTGACGGCCTGGAGGCGCGTGGCGGGGCCGCCCCGCGCCTCCAGGCCGTCTGCCGGTCACCTGTCGGGCGCTACGGCTCGATGAGCAGGCCGGCCGCCTGGTCGTCCGCGGCCGTCGCCTTGGCGACGTAGTGCACCTTCTTGCCCGTCGCGTTGTAGGGCAGCTCGGCGACGAACCGGTACTTCCGCGGTCGCTTGTAGCGGGCGAGCCCGGGGTGCGCGCCGGTCCACTCCTCGAGGGCGGCGGCAGCGGCCGTGTCGTCCTCGGGCAGCCGGCCGGGCGCGCGCACGACGTAGGCGGTCACGACCTCGCCCCAGCGCTCGTCGGGGACGCCCACCACGATCGAGTCGGCGACGCCCGGGTGCTCCTGCAGGGCCGCCTCGACCTGCACGGGGTGGACGTTCTCGCCCCCGGAGATGATCATGTCGTCCTTGCGGCCGACGATGGTCACGCGCTCGTGCTCGTCCCAGGTCGCGAGGTCGCCTGGGTAGAACCAGCCGTTCGCGAACTTCTCGGCCTCGAGTCCCGGGTTCCGGTAGGAGTACCCCGACTTGAGCGTCCGGACCGCGAACTCGCCGATCTCGGAGCCGTCCTTCGGCACGGTGTCGGTCGGGTCGGCGAGCCTGTCCTCGTACACCCGGACCACGGCGACGTCGTCGTCGGTCGACGCGCGTCCGGTGGACCCGGCGCCGTCGGGGAAGTCCTCGGGGCGGAGGAACGTGTTCCAGAAGGTCTCGGTCGTGCCGTAGCCGTTGAAGATCCGCGGCGACAGGAGCTCCTGGTAGCGGAGCGCTGCGGCGCGGTCGAGCGGGGCACCCATCGTGACGATGCCGTGCAGGGACGACAGGTCGCGCGGCCGTGCCTCCTGCGCGTTCGCGAGCTGCACGAGGTTCGGCGGGGCACCGATGAGGAAGGTGAGGCGCTCGGTCTCGACGAGGTCCAGCACCCGCTCGGCGTCGAAGTGCCGGAGTGTGGTGAGTTCGGCGCCCACGTAGAACACCGGGTTCGGGCCGCCGGAGTACAGGCCGCCGCGGTGGAACAGCGGGGACATGTTCAGGGTCTTGTCGAACGGGCTGAGCGGGAAGTGCATGATGACGTCGTGCGCGCTGAGCACCTCGACCAGGCTCGGGAGCGGTACGGGCTTCGGACGCCCGGTGGTGCCGCTCGTGTAGAGCCGGGTCGTCTCGTCGTAGGTGCTGCGCGGTTCCGTGGTGGCGAGCTCGTCGGCGGTGACGGGGTCGGCGCCGAGGACCTCGTCGAAGGGGACCGTGCCGTCGTCCGTCGCGTCGCCGACCACGACCACGTGCTCGGGGGCGTGCGGGGCGCTGGCGAGTGCGGCGCGGATGTCGTCCGCGCGGGCGGCGTCGTACACGAGGACGACGGGTGCGGAGTCCTCGATGATGAACCCGACCTCGTCGGGGGCGAGCCGGAAGTTGGTGGGGGAGAAGACCGCTCCGATGCGGTGGCACGCCAGGTACAGGATCGCGAACTCGGGGGAGTTGAACAGCTCCACCATGACGACGGAGCCGCGACCGACCCCGTGCCGGAACAGCCAGCCGGCCACCCGGTCGACGTCCGCGCCGAGCTCGGCGTAGGTCCAGGTCCGGCCGCTGTCGGGTTCCCGCAGGGCAGGGCGGTCGGCGAAGCGGTGGGTGTTGCGGGCGAAGCCGTTCGCGTACGTGTAACTGGTCTGGAAGACCTCGCGGAACCGCGTCGGGTCGTAGTCGGATCGGGTCTCGGTCATCGTCGCTCCCTGAAGCGGTCGGGGTGCACCGCGCACCGTTCGCCAGCGTATCCGCCGGACGCGCACTCGGAAGCGCTCGCCGTCGACGAGTCCGGGCGGCGTGTCAGGCGCGGCTGCCCGTTCGGACCCCGCGCGTCACCAGGGTGCTCCCGACGGCCGCGACGGCGCAGAGCGCTGCGATGACCGCCAGGGCGACGGGGGAGACGTGGGTGCCGGCCGTTCCGGAGTACACCGCGGCGGCCAGTGCGACGGCGACCGCGGCGATCGCGACGTAGCGACCCCGGGACTGCGTGAGCAGCGCGTGACCGGCCGACCCGGTGAGTGGGAGCAGGGTGGCCACCACCGCACCGAGGCCTCCGACGCACAGGGTGATCGCGAACTCGGACACGAAGGAGGCCCAGAAGCCGGACCCCGGCGTCAGCGAGTGCAGCACCCACCCGGCGGCCGCGACGACGAGCAGGGCGACCGACCGCCAGGTCGCGCTCCGAGCGCCCGCGGCGATCGCCGAGCCGAGCCGGAGCGCCGCGGTGTCGAGGTCGGGGCGCCCGACGGGAACCAGGACGACACCGACGATCACGGCCGGCGACAGGTCGAGCGACCGGGTCACGGCGCAGGCGACCAGTGCAGCGAGGACCAGCCAGGGGGACACCCGGAACCCGACGGCGTGGCGGTCGGACCCGGCGGCCCACCGCGCGGCGAGGACGACCGTGGCGGTGAGGACGGCGGCCCCGAGCAGGACGGCGATCGCGAGGCGGACGTACCGGGCCTCGAGCGAGACGCCCACACCGAGGACGGTGCAGAGCCCGACGACGGCCACGGCGATGGCGATCGAGACCCACGTCGGCAGGGCGTCGTCGCCGCGGCGCCGCTCGTCACGGGGACGGTTCCGTCCGAGCACACCGGCGAACGGGTTGCGCACCCGTCCGCGGACGGTGCCGGCGACGAGCGCGAGTGGACCGGCGACGAGCACGAGGAACCCGGCGGCGACCGCCGTCGCCACGAGCACGGTCCGCCACGAGAACACCGCCTGGATCGTCGGGACCGTCGTGTCGTACGCGGTGGACGCCGTCCAGTCGCCGGCCGGTCCGGACCAGTCGAGCCCGGCGTGACCGGCACCCGGACCGGTGGCGCCGACGCTGCCGGACCCCGGCCCGTTCGCCGAGCCGCCGGAACCGTCGGTACCCGTACCGGTGCCGCCGGTCCCCGTGCCGCCCGTCGCGCCGGTCGATGTGGTGCCGCCGTCGGGGGAGCCGGATCCGGCGCCGTTGCCCGACGCCGTCCCGGTGGCGCTCGACGTCGCGGAGGCGCTCCCCGACCCGGGGGCGACGTGACCACTCGACGAACCGGCCGGTTCGCCGGACGACCCGGACCCCGGGGCGACCCGTACCCGCACGGCCGCCGACGACCGGGAGAAGTTGCCGGCGGCGTCCTGCTGTGTCGCGGTGATGCTCCGCGTCCCGCCGAGCAGCGTCGACCCGGCGGTCGAGCACGACCACCGGCCCGACGTCGGGACGTCCGTGCGGCAGACCGGTGCCCGGTCGACGTACACGGTCAGGACCGCTCCGGGCTCGCCGGTGCCGGACACCGCGGCGGGCTGGGCGCCCACCCGGTCCCCGGCAGCAGGAGCGGTGATGCGCGGGGCCGCAGGCGCAGTGCGGTCGAGCGTGATCGTCACCGGCGCCGACGCCGCGCTGCGCAGGTCGGACCGGTAGCCCGCGGCGGTGCTGGCGGTCTGGGTCGCGGTCACGACGGGCCGGGCGTCACCACCGGCACCGGGCGTGGCACCGCCGAGCGAGGTCGTCCACCGGCCGTCGCGACCCACGGTCGCGGTCCGGTCGGTCGTCGATCCGGACACCGAGAGGGTCACCGTGGCACCGGCGTACCCGGTGCCGGAGACCGGCCCGTTGGTGGGGCGGTCGGTCGTGACGGTCGGCGGGACGACGATGTCCGACGCCGGGGCGCTGGCGGACCCGACCCCGGCGTTCGTGCGGTCCTGGACGGTGAAGACCTGCTGCGGACCGGAGCGGACGGCGGCGACGCACGACCACGAACCGTCGCCGCGCACGGTCGTCGAGCACCCGGCCGTCCCGGTCGCGGCGGGGCCGGAGACCCGGAGCGCGTGCCCGACCGTCCCCGTTCCGTGGAACCGGGCGGTGCTGCTCGTGATGTCACCGGGGTCGGCGATGGTCGGGCGCACCGGCCGTCCGGTCGGCGGAGTGGTCGGGGGTGCGGGTGTGAGCTGGTTCTGCGGCACCGGGGTCGTCGTCGGCGCGGGCGTCTCCGCGACGGCGCCGGACGGCGCTGCGGCGACGGTGGCGGGCGGTACTGCGGCCGCGACCGCCGGGGCGGAGACCGCCGTGAGCAGTCCGACGACCAGGGCGGCCGCGAACCCCGCGAGCACGGTGAAACGGGTTCGCCGAACGCGGCCGTCGCCCCCGACTGCCTGTCCGTCCACGTTCTCCCGCAGCGTGTTCATCCGCCTCCATCCCACGTGATCGAGCGGCTCGGGTCAATACGCCGAACGGATGATGTCCGCCGACCGAGCGACACGCCGACGAGCCCGAACGCGCGGTGTGCGCGACTCGGGAATCGGCCGTGAACCGACGACGCGGACGAGAGCACCCGTGCCTGCTCGGTACAATCGATCCCGGCCGTTCTGCGGTCCCCCGAACCACCGCGGATCCCGACGCGCAAAGGAGTACGACCTCATGGACACCGGACTCATCACGACGCTGATCGTCGTCGGAGTGGTGGTGGTCCTCCTCGTGATCGTCGGGATCTACCTCTGGGTCACGTACAACTCGCTCGTCACCCTGAAGGTGCGCGTCGACGAGGCGTGGAGCGACATCTCCGTCCAGCTCAAGCGACGGGCCGACCTCATCCCGACCATCGTCGAGACGGTGAAGGGCTACGCCACCCACGAGAAGTCCGTCTTCGACGACGTCACGAAGGCGCGCTCCGAGACGCTCAGCGCCGGGGACGCCTCGGCGGCCTCCGCTGCCGAGGGGCACATGCAGAAGGCCCTGAAGAGCGTCTTCGCCGTGGCCGAGGGGTACCCGCAGCTGCAGTCCAGCCAGAACTTCCTGCAGTTGCAGTCCGAGCTCGTCGACACCGAGGACAAGATCCAGTCCGCACGTCGCTTCTACAACGGCGGCGTCCGCGAGCTCAACACGAAGATCCGCGTCTTCCCGAACTCCTCGTTCGCGAAGAGCCGTGGCTTCACCGAGGCGTCGTTCTTCGAGACCGCCGAGCCCGCGGCGATCGCCGAACCGCCGCGCGTCCAGTTCTGATCCACCCGGCGTCGTCCTGACGTGTACAGCGCCATCGCGCGGAACAAGCGCAACACCGTCCTGATCGTCCTCGTCTTCCTGCTGGTCATCGGGGCGCTCGGGTTCCTCGGCGGGTACCTCGCCGGCAACGTCTCCATCGGCGTGATCGTGCTCGTCGTGGCGCTCGGGTACGCGGTCCTGCAGTACTTCCTCGCCGGCCGGCAGGCCACGGCGATCGCGGGTGGCATCGAGATCGACCGGAACACCGAACCGCGGCTCTGGCGGACGGTGGAGAACCTCGCCATCGCGACGGGCACGCCGATGCCGCGGGTCTTCGTCATCGAGGACCCGTCGCCGAACGCGTTCGCCACCGGGCGCGACCCGGAGCACGCCATCGTCGCGGCCACCACCGGTCTGCTCGCCATCATGGACGACCAGGAGCTGCAGGGCGTCATGGCGCACGAGCTCGGCCACGTCAGGAACTACGACATCCGGGTCTCGACCATGGTGTTCGGGCTCGTCGTCGCGGTCGGCCTCATCGCCGACGTGCTCCTGCGCATCTCGATCTTCAGCGGCCTCGCCGGTGGGCGGAACCGCAACAACGACAACGGCGGCGGGAACAACCCGATCCTGCTCATCGCGGGCATCGTGGCGGTCATCGTCGCGCCGATCGCGGCCGCGGGCGTGCAGGCTGCGGTGTCGCGACAGCGCGAGTACCTCGCCGACGCGACCGGCGCGATGACGACCCGGCACCCCGAGGGACTGGCCCGCGCGCTCGAGAAGCTCGGTGCGTACGGGCGACCGATGCAGACGCAGAACTCGTCGATGGCGCACCTCTGGATCGCGGACCCGATGCGTCCGGGCGTGATGGACCGCCTGTTCTCGACGCACCCGCCGCTGCAGGACCGCATCGCGCGGCTGCGGGGCAGCCTCGACCGCTTCTGACGGCGGCGTCTCGCGCGATCGAGACGACGCGTGGCGCTCGAGACGCCGCAAGCCGCGCGAAACACCGCCGGATTCGGCGGCGTCTCGGCCGCCGCGCGGCGTCTCGCCGGCGGTGCGGCGTTTCGCACGCGACGGCCTGGAGGCACGGGGCGGGCCCGCCCCGTGCCTCCAGCCGTTCAGACGGCCGGCTCCAGGGCCGCGGTCGCCTCGGCGTCGTCCGCCGCGATGTGCGGCACGAGCGCGACGCCGAGCGCTCCCGCGACGGCCGCGGCGGCCGTGCCGCGGTCGGTGACCTCCACCCCGTCCAGGCCCTGCCACGCCGCGGTCCGCCGCAGCGTGTCGGCCAGTCGGTCGGCGTCGAGCCGTTCGCCCGGCTCCTGCCACGCCGTCCGCACGCGGAGCACCCCGCGCTGCCGATCGCTCTTCAGGTCGATGCGCCCCACGAGCCGGTCGTCCTGCAGCACCGGCAGCACGTAGTACCCGAACACCCGCTTCGGCGCGGGCGTGTAGATCTCGATCCGGTAGTGGAAGCCGTACATCCGCTCGGCTCGTCGTCGGAACCAGACGACGGGGTCGAACGGGCTGAGGACGGCGTCGGCGGTCAGGCGGCGGGGAACTCGTGCGTCGGCGTGCAGCCAGGCGCGTTCGCCCCAGCCCTCGACGGTGACCGGCGCGAGTTCCCCGGCGGCGACGAGCTCGGCGATCGCGGCGGCGGTGTCATCGGATCGGAGCCGGAAGTAGTCGGCGATGTCGGCACGGGTGCCGATGCCGAGCGCACGGGTCGACCGGCGGACCAGCTCACGGATCGCCACGGGACGCGCTGGTGCCGTCTCGAGGGTCCCCGCGGGCAGGACCTGCTCGGGCAACGCGTACACCCGTTCGAACCCGGACCTGCCGGCGCTCACGACGTCGCCCCAGCGGAACATCTGCTCGAGCCCGAGCTTCACGTCGCTCCAGCCCCACCACGGCCCGCGGCGGACGTTCGACTCGTGCTCGACCGCACTCGCCGGCAGCGGGCCCTCGGCACGGAGCAGCGCCTGGAGTTCGCGACGGACGCCCTCGGTCCGGGTGACGCTCTCGACCCGGGTCGGCCACGAGTCCCGGTCACGCAGGGCGTCCATCCGCCACCGGAAGAGCGGGAGGTCGGTGCGGTCGACGAACGCGGCCTCGTGTGCCCAGTACTCGGCGTAGGGGCCGCGCTTCGCCAGGGTCAAGCGGTCGAGCGTCGACTTGTCGTACGCGCCCAGCCGGGCGAAGAGCGGAAGGTAGTGACTCCGCTCGAAGACGTTGACGGAGTCGATCTGGAGCAGGCCGAGTCGGGCGAACCCGGCGTTCAGTGCCCGGGTCGAGACGGTGTCGGCCGGCGGCTGGCCGAACCCCTGGGCGGCCAGCGCGACACGACGGGCCTCGGCAGCGGAGAGCGTGGTCCTGACCATGCGCACGACGCTACCGACAGCCGCCGACAGCGCCCGTACCCCGGCGTATGCCGCATCTGGTACCTGTCGGTCAGCACATCGATACACTCCAGGAATGGCATGGGGCAGAAAGCAGCAACCGACGCATCCCGACCCCGTGGTCGAGGACTCGGTCCCGACGGGCATGCGGATCGCGGGTGCGTGGTCGTGGCGGATCCTCGTCGTCATCGGCGTGATCGCGGTCTTCATCTGGCTGATGACGATCTTCAGTCAGATCCTCATCCCGTTCCTCGTCGGCATCGTCGTGTCCGCGCTGCTCGTGCCGATCTCGAACTGGATGCAGCGGCACCACGTGCCGAAGTGGCTGGCGGTCGTGATCAGCCTGCTCGGCGGGCTGGCGGCCATCGGCGCGCTCGTCTGGCTCGTCGTCGACCAGATCATCGCCTCGTACCCGTCGCTCCGTGACCGCACCGTCGACCAGTACGCGAACATCAAGGACCTCGTCCTGAACTCCGGCCTCGGCATCACGCAGAGCGACGTCAACGGCTGGCTGAACGACGGCACGAAGTGGCTGCAGGACAACTCGGCGTCGATCCTGTCCGGCGTCGCGAGCGCGGGGTCGGGCGCCACGCACGTGTTCGAGGCGCTCTTCATCATCCTGTTCACCACGATCTTCCTGCTCATCGACGGCAAGAACGTGTGGCGCTGGGCGGTCCGACTCTTCCCGAAGAAGGCCCGCGCCACCGTCGACGGCGCGGGCGTCGCCGGGTGGATCACCCTCACGAGCTTCATCCGGGTGCAGATCTTCGTCGCGTTCGTCGACGCGGTCGGCATCGGCCTCGGTGCGTTCATCGTCGGACTGTTCTTCGGTGGGATGCCGCTCGTCATCCCGATCGCGGCGTTCGTCTTCCTCGGCGCGTTCATCCCGGTGGTCGGTGCGATCGTCACCGGCTTCCTGGCCGTCTTCGTCGCGTTGATCTTCAACGGACCACTCGCCGCGGTGCTCGTGCTCGCCGTCGTCCTGCTCGTGCAGCAGATCGAGGGGCACATCCTCCAGCCGCTCGTGATGGGCAACGCCGTCAAGGTGCACCCGCTCGCCGTCGTCCTGGGCGTCACGGCGGCCTCCGGGCTCGCGGGCATCGCCGGAGCGTTCTTCGCCGTGCCGCTGATCGCCACCGTGAACACCATGGTCATGACGATCGCGAGCGGCCGGTGGCGCGGACTCGACTCCGAGCACGTGCTCGAAGCCACCCCGAAGCGCGGCCAGCACGGGCAACTCCAGCTCCGCCGGGGCCGTCGCCACAAGATCGGCGACCCGGTCCCCGCACCGGGCAGCAAGCCGGAACCGACCGCGGCTGAGGGCACTGCCAGCACCAACTGACGTCACGGGTTCGTCACGAGCGTTCCGACCGACCATGATGGGACGGTGACCGACACGACTCCGCAGCTGATCCCCACGCTCGACGACATCGAGAAGGCGCGCGAGACGATCGCCGGGGTCGCTCGGGTCACGCCGATGGAGACGTCGCAGTTCCTCGCGGAGCTGCTCGGATCACCGGTGCACCTCAAGTGCGAGAACCTGCAGCGGACCGGTGCGTACAAGGTCCGTGGCGCGTACAACCGCCTGTCGACGCTCACGCCGGAACAGCGTGCCGCGGGAGTCGTCGCCGCGAGCGCGGGCAACCACGCCCAGGGGGTCGCCCTCGCCGCCCGTGAGCTCGGCATCCCCGCGACGATCTTCACGCCGGTGGGGGTCGCGCTGCCGAAGCTGCAGGCCACGCGGCACTACGGCGCCGAGGTGGTCCTCCGTGGCCACTCCGTGGAAGAGGCCCTCAGCGCCGCCAAGGACTTCGCGGCCCGGACCGGCGCCGTGTTCATCCCGCCGTTCGACCACCCCGCCGTGATCGCCGGCCAGGGCACGCTCGGCCTCGAGATCCTCGACCAGGTACCGGACGCCGAGACCGTCATCGTGCCGATCGGTGGCGGCGGGGTCATCGCCGGCATCGCCCTCGCGGTGAAGGGCGTCGCCGAGCGCCTCGGACGCCCGATCCGCGTGATCGGCGTCCAGGCCGAGAACGCTGCCGCCTACCCGAGCTCGCTCGAGGCCGGCGAGCCGGTCACGGTCACCACGAAGCCGACGATCGCGGACGGCATCGCCGTGGCGCGCCCCGGCGACCTGAACTTCCCGATCATCCGTGACCTCGTCGACGACATCGTCACGGTGTCCGACGACGACGTCGCCCGAGCCCTCCTGGTGCTGCTCGAGCGCGCCAAGCTCGTCGTCGAGCCCGCCGGCGCGGTCGGCGTCGCGGCGATCATGTCCGGCGCCGTCCGCGACACGGGACGCACCGTCGTGCTGCTGAGCGGCGGCAACATCGACCCGCTCATGATGGAGCGCGTGATCACCCGCGGTCTCGTAGCCGCGTCGCGCTACATCGGCATCCGCATCATGCTGCCGGACCGCCCCGGACAGCTCGCACGGGTCTCGCAGGTCATCTCCGACGCGGGCGCGAACGTCGTCGAGGTGCTGCACACCCGACACGGTCAGGGCCTCGTGATCAACGAGGTCGCGCTCGACCTCTCGATCGAGGCGCGCGGCCCGGAGCACGCGCAGGAGGTCATCCACCGGCTGCGCGAGGTGGGCTTCCGGCCGGAGCTGCTGGAGCACTGATTCCAGACCCCAGGACGGACAGGAGGCGCGGTGCCAGCTGGCACCGCGCCTCCTGTCCGCGATCCGGGTGCGTCCTACGGGACGTAGCGCTCGACGTTCGTCACCTCGACGGTGATCTCCTTGCCGTTCGGCGCGGTGTACGTGGTCTTGGCTCCGGGACGGAGCCCGACGATCGCGGCGCCCACCGGGCTGACGGGGCTGTAGACGGTGAGGTCCGAGCCCTCGCCCACGATCTCGCGGTTGCCGACGAGGAAGGTCGACTCGTCACCGGCGATGACCGCGGTGACGACGGTGCCGGGCTCGACGGTGCCGTCGAAGTCCGCTTCGCCGACGGTCGCGTTCTTGAGGAGTTCGGTGAGCTGACGGATGCGGGCCTCGATCTTGCCCTGCTCGTCCTTCGCAGCGTGGTAGCCGCCGTTCTCCTTCAGGTCGCCTTCTTCGCGAGCGGCCTCGATGCGGTCCGCGATCTCCTGACGACCAGCACCGGAGAGCGTCTCGAGCTCGGCCGTGAGGCGGTCGTGTGCCTCCTGGGTCAGCCAGGTGACCTGCGTGTCGTTGCTCATCGTGAATCCCTTCAGCAAAGAACAAGACCGGCCGGTGTGGCCGGTCTTGTCCGCGAATCACAGCAGTCTAGGGAACCCAGCAGTCGTGGATCAACCCGGTGACGCCGCGGGACACGGTCTTCACAGGTGTGCTGACGCTGCGGGTGCGCTGGTCGATCGCGGGGACCCGGATCTCCTTCCAGCCGACGATCGTGTACGACTTGTCGAGCACCTGCACGGCGCACTTCGCAGCCGTCCCGGGGTCGACCGAGATCTGCGAGTGCACCACGGTCTCGTGGTCGGAGACGACCTGGTACCCGATGTCGTCGGTGTCGAGGCCGTGGCTGGTCTGCCCCGGGCCCGCCCAGATCACCCAGACGATGAAGACGAGGGCGACGGCAGCGGCGGCGACGATCCCGATCAGCCGCGTCCGACGGGCGCGTCCGGGGGTGCGGCCGTAGCGGTCGTCCAGCGTCGCGGTGGTGCTGGCGGACGGCTGAGGTGCCGGTGGGTGCTGCGGTTCGGACAGTTCGGGGCTCCCGGGGTGATTATCCTGATCCCAGGGTAGTTCACGTGTCGCTGTGCGCTGCCCGCGTCCGCCGCGCGACCGAGTGAGGATCCCCACGTGCCGTACCGCCTGATGGCCGTCCACGCCCACCCCGACGACGAGTCGAGCAAGGGAGCAGCGACGGCGGCGAAGTACGTGGCAGAGGGCAACCAGGTGCTGGTCGTGTCGTGCACCGGGGGCGAGGCCGGGGACATCCTCAACGAGCAGCTCGGCGAACCCGCGACCAGCAGGGCGCACCGCGACATGGCCGGGTACCGCCGCACCGAGATGGCCGCAGCGCAGGCCGCGCTCGGCATCGACCACGTCTGGCTCGGCTACCACGACTCCGGCCTGCCGGACGCCGAGAAGGGCGAGGTCGTGCGCCCCGGCACCTTCTCGACGGTGCCGCTCGAGTACTCGACCGAGGCGCTCGTCCGCGTGATCCGGCGCTTCCGGCCGCACGTGCTCGTCACCTACGACGAGAACGGCGGCTACCCCCACCCGGACCACATCCGGACGCACGAGGTGTCGATGGCCGCGTGGTCCGCCGCCGCCGACCCGTCCGCGTACCCGACCGCCGGTGCCCCGTGGTCCATCGCGAAGCTCTACTACGAGCGCACCATGAACCCGCGCCGCTTCCGCACGGTCTTCGAGGCGCTGCGGGAACGCGACCCGGACAGCCCGGCCGTCGAGCAGCTCCGCGAGTGGGTCGAGCGGTTCGCCGACCGACCGGACCTCGCGACGACCCACGTCGACGTGCACGAGTACTTCGACGCCCGCGACGCCGCGCTCCGGGCGCACGCGAGTCAGGTGCCGCCGGACAGCGCCTTCTTCTACTGGCCGAACGACCTCCTCGCGACGGTGTGGCCGACCGAGGACTACCAGCTCGTCGAGGCCTGCGTGCCCACGTCGACGCCGGAGTCCGACCTCTTCGCGGGGATCCCTGCCGACAAGGACACCACTGCGTGAGCACCATCACGGCGGTTCTCGCCGCCACCCCCAGCCCGAGCCCGACCTCGACGGTCCCCGACGTGGACGTGACGCCGGGCGTCGCGGGCTTCATCGCGATCGCGCTCGTCGCGGTCGTGACGATCCTGCTCGTCATCGACATGACCCGGCGCATCCGCCGGACGCGCTACCGGTCCGAGATCCGCGAGCGACTGGAGGCCGAGGTGAACGGCACGGCCACGGACGAGCCGGAGCGTCGTGCGGCGGAGGACGGCCGGGCCGACGTCGGCGACGACACCGAGCGCGGCTAGACGCCGCCGCGGAATCGGGCGTACTTGGCGGAATCGGGCGTACCTGGTCCGCACGGACGACCCGGTACGCCCGGAACCACCTGGTACCGCGAGCGTTCTGGGAAGGAACGACCCCCCGCGTCAGCGGACCGGGTGCAGGGCCACCAGGAGCACGCCGACCCACTGCGCGCCGAACGCGACGACGGTGAGGGCGTGGAAGACCTCGTGGAAGCCGAACACCGTCGGTGACGGGTTCGGACGCTTGAAGCCGTACACGAGCGCGCCGAGGATGTACGCGACACCGCCGGACAGGATCAGCACGGTCATCGGGACGCTGGCGGCGAAGAACTGGGGCAGCAGCCCGAGCGCCGCGCAGCCGAGCACGAGGTAGATCGGCACGTACAGCCACCGCGGTGACCCGATCCAGAGCACTCGGAACGCGATGCCGAGCGCCGCTCCGGACCACATCACCCAGAGCACGACGACCATGAGCGTGTGCGGCAGCGCACAGATCGCCACCGGGGTGTACGTGCCGGCGATGAGCAGCAGGATGTTGGTGTGGTCGATGCGCTTCAGCACGGCCTTGACCGTCGGGCCCCACGGGAACCGGTGGTAGGTGGCCGAGACGCCGAACATCGCGAGCGAGGTCGCCATGAACACGGCGCTGCCGACCTTCGCTGCGGGGGAACCGGAGAGAGCGATCAGCACGATGCCCATCGCGATCGCGAACGGGAACGCGCCGAGGTGGATCCACCCGCGCCAGGCCGGTCGGGGTTCCGGAGCGGTGCTCGCAGCCTCTTCGGTGAAGGGGACGTGGGGGAGCGTCCCGGTGTCGTTCTCGGCCTGCATGGTCCGACCGTAGGGGCCCTTGCCGAACGAACGCCGAACACGCCCTTCCGAGGTACGGTGCACTATGTTCGTTCCGTGACCGGCACGGTGGGATGGGCAGGACGAGGGATCCTCTACCGCGCCTACCAGAGCCGCATCCGTCGGCAGATCGACGACGCGGCGAAGCCGAAGCACGTCGCCATGATCGTGGACGGCAACCGGCGCTGGGCGAAGCAGCTCGGACTCGAGTCCGCCGCACACGGTCACCGGGCCGGCGCCGCGAAGATCCCCGAGTTCCTGACCTGGTGCGACGACCTCGGGATCGAGGTCGTGACGCTCTACCTGCTCTCGTCCGACAACCTCACGGGCCGTGGCGGCGAGGAACTCGAGCAGCTCGTCGGCATCATCGCCGACCTGGCCGGCACGCTCGCCGACCACCGGGACTGGCGGGTGCAGCACGTCGGGTCGAACGAGGGACTGCCCACGGCGCTCGTCGACGCCCTCGCGCAGGCCGAGGCCCGATCGGCGGACCACACCGGGCTGCACGTCAACCTCGCGGTCGGGTACGGCGGACGCCGGGAGATCGCGGACGCCATGCGCAGCATCGTGCAGGCCCACGGCGAGGGCGGCGGCACGCTCGACACCCTGGCCGAGGTGCTCACGCCGGAGCTCATCGGCGACCACCTCTACACGCAGGGGCAGCCCGACCCCGACCTGGTCATCCGGACCTCGGGGGAGCAGCGGCTGTCGGACTTCATGCTGTGGCAGAGCGCGCACAGCGAGTTCTACTTCGTCGAGGCGTTCTACCCGGACCTGCGCGAGGTCGACTTCCTCCGTGCGGTCCGCGACTTCGGGTTGCGCTCACGACGCTTCGGCGGATAGTCGGTTCGTCCGAGCGGTGACGTCCCAGTAGACTCACAGGGTTTTCGTCCCATGGAAGGTTGCCCCTGTGAACATCGACGAGTACGCCGCAGGCTTCGCTGAGGAGCCCGGCTACCTCGACCACGCCGCGTTCGGTCCCGTGCAGACCGCGGTCCTCGAGGAGCAGCGCGTGCTCGGCACGATCCAGGAGCACATGCGCTTCGGCGCCATGGAGACGCTCGACGAACAGGACGCCCGGGTCCGCACCGTCGCCGCGCGGCTCGTCGGCCGACGCGAGGACCAGGTCGTCTCGCAGACCGCCACCACGCCCGGCCTGCTGCACACCGCGTTCGGCCTGACCGGCGGTGTCCTGGTCGCCGCGGACGAGTACCCGTCGATGCCGCTCGCCCTCGCCAGCGCCGCCTCCGCCACCGGCGGCCGCGTGCAGCCCGTCGTCGTCGAGTCCGGTGCCGGCTGGATGACGCCGTCGCTCATCGGGTCGCGGCTGTCGGACGACATCACGGCCGTGGCCGTCTCGCTGGTCGACTGGCAGACCGGGTACCTCGCCGACCTCGCCGCCATCCGCGAGGTCATCGGCGAACGCCTGCTCATCGTCGACGCGATCCAGGGCTTCGGCGTCGTCGACGCCCCCTACGAGCTCGCCGACGTCGTCGCGACCGGCGGCCAGAAGTGGCTGCACGCCGGCTGGGGGACCGGGTTCACGGCCTTCAGCGACCGTGCCCTGAACCGTCTGCGTCCGGCGCTGTCCGGTCCGCACGGCACGACCGGCTGGCCGACCGGGGTCCCGGCCGTCCGCCCGGGTGCCGCCGGCTTCCAGATGACGCGCATCGATCCCGTCGCGCAGGCCCGGATGGCCGTGTCGCTCGATCGGCTGACGGCCGTCGGGGTCGCCGCCGTCCAGGAGCGCGTGGCCGACCGGGTCGAGCGGGTGTTCGACATCGCCGACGAGTTCGGGCTGTCCGTGGAGTCCAGCCGCGACCCGCGGGAGCGCGCCGGCATCGTGGTGCTGCGGCCGCCGCAGGGGCGCCTCACGGCGCTGTCCGCCGCGTTCCACAACCACGGGGTCACCGCGACCACGCGGCTCGGCGTCGCGCGCGTGTCGGTCTTCGCGTCCACGACGGACGAGACGCTCGACATGTTCCGCGACGCCTGCCTGTCGTACGCCACGATGCAGTAGCGACTGCGCCGCAGCGGACTGGAGGCGCGGGGCGGCCCGGCACCGCGCTGCGGTGCGGGCTGCGCCCGCGTGGTCCCGCGAAAGCGACAGTCCGCGCCCGGCGCGAGCCGTCGACGTCGCGACAGCGACACTTCTGCGCCGACGGTTCGCGGGACTCCGTCGCTTTGGCGAGTAGGGCGGTGGGGCCGGCTGCGCCGCGTCGGACTGGAGGCGCGGGGCGGCCTGGCACCGCGCCTCCAGTCCGACGGGCGGCTGCGTTGTTCACGTGACCGTAACTCGGGAAACCGCGTGTCGCTGGTGTCGTGTCGGGGGTCGGACGTAGCTTGTCCCCATCGGGCACCGCGCCCGATCGAAGCGGCCACAGTCGGTGCTTCGGGACCCGCTCCACGGCCGCGTTCGAGGACATGGACCGGGCCGAGCGCGGCCCGGGGATGGAGTGGTCGTGACCTCTCAGAACGTCTCTCGCGGAACACAGCAGCAGCACACCGCGGACTCGTCCACATCGGTCGCCCAGCGCACGTACGTGCTCGACACCTCGGTGCTCCTCAGCGATCCGCGGGCACTGTTCCGCTTCGCGGAGCACGCGGTGGTCCTGCCCGTCGTGGTCGTCAGTGAACTGGAGTCCAAGCGCAACGACCCGGAGATCGGGTACTTCGCCCGGCAGGCGCTCCGGCTCCTCGACGAGCTGCGGATCGAACACGAACGGCTCGACTTCCCGATCGCGATCGGCGAGGGCGGCTCGTTCCGGGTCGAGCTGAACCACTCCAACCAGTCCGTCCTGCCGTCCGGGCTGCAGCTCGGCGACAACGACTCGCGGATCCTCGCGGTCGCCTCCAACCTGAAGAACGACGGACTCGACGTGGTCGTCGTCTCGAAGGACCTGCCCCTGCGCGTCAAGGCGTCCTCGATCGGCATGGCGGCGGAGGAGTACCGTGCCGAACTCGCGGTCGACTCCGGCTACACCGGCATCACCGACCTGCAGGTGTCCGGCGAGCAGATGTCCGACCTGTACGAGCAGGAGGAGATCCGCTCGTCGCAGCTCGACGGCGTCCCGGTCAACACCGGTGTCGTCATCCACTCCGAGCGCGGGTCGGCCCTCGGTCGGGTGCACACCGCCGGAGCGGTGGCGCTCGTGCGCGGCGACCGTGAGGTCTTCGGCCTCCGCGGCCGCTCCGCCGAGCAGCGACTCGCCATCGACGCGTTGCTCGACCCGGAGATCGGCATCGTGTCGCTCGGCGGGTCGGCCGGTACGGGCAAGTCGGCGCTCGCGCTCTGCGCCGGACTCGAGGCCGTGCTCGAACGGCAGCAGCACAAGAAGATCATGGTGTTCCGCCCGCTCTACGCCGTGGGTGGGCAGGAGCTCGGGTACCTGCCGGGCGACGCGTCCGAGAAGATGAACCCGTGGGCGCAGGCCGTGTACGACACGCTCGGTGCCCTGGTGTCGGACAACGTCCTCGACGAGGTCGTCGAGCGCGGCATGCTCGAGGTGCTCCCGCTGACGCACATCCGCGGCCGCTCCCTGCACGACGCGTTCGTGATCGTCGACGAGGCGCAGTCCCTCGAGCGCAACGTCCTGCTCACGATGCTGTCCCGGATCGGTCAGAACTCCCGCGTGGTCCTCACGCACGACGTCGCCCAGCGCGACAATCTGCGGGTCGGTCGGCACGACGGGGTCGCCTCGGTCATCGAGCGGCTGAAGGGGCACCCGCTGTTCGCCCACGTGACGCTGACGCGTTCTGAGCGGTCCGCGATCGCCGCGCTGGTGACCGAGATGCTCGACTCGCCCGACCTGGTGTAGCGCGGCCGGCGGGGCGCTCCTGGTGCGTTCCGCTGCTGCACAACCAAAGTCACCCCGAACCACGGGTACCTGTGGTTCGGGGTGACTTTGGTTGTGCGGCTGAGTGCCGGGGGCGGTGCGCCGGGTCAGTTCGGGTGGGTCATGGACAGGACGTCCAGGGCGCTGTCGAGCTGCTCCTCGGTGACCTCGCCCCGCTCGACGTGGCCCAGGGCGATGACGGCTTCGCGCACGGTGATGCCCTCGGCGACGGCGAACTTCGCGACCTTCGCCGCGGCCTCGTAGCCGATCACGCGGTTGAGCGGCGTCACGATGGACGGTGACGACTCCGCGAAGGCGCGGGCTCGCTCGAGGTTCGCCTGCAGCCCGTCGATCGTCTTGTCGGCGAGGACCCGGGAGCTGTTCGCCAGCAGGCGGATCGACTCGAGGAGGGCCGTGCCCATCACCGGGATCGCGACGTTCAGCTCGAACGCACCGGAGGCACCGGCCCAGGCGATCGTGGCGTCGTTGCCGATCACGCGCGCGGCGACCATGAGGGTGGCCTCGGGGATGACCGGGTTGACCTTGCCGGGCATGATCGACGACCCCGGCTGGAGGTCCGGGATGTGGAGCTCGCCGAGGCCGGTGTTCGGCCCCGAGCCCATCCAGCGGAGGTCGTTGTTGATCTTGGTCAGGCTGACCGCGATGACCTTGAGCGCACCGGAGGCCTCGACGAGGGCATCCCGCGCACCCTGCGCCTCGAAGTGGTCGAGCGCCTCGGTGATCGGCAGGCCGGTGTCGCTCGCGAGCTGGGCGATCACCCGCTGCGGGAAGCCCTTCGGGGTGTTGATGCCCGTGCCGACCGCGGTGCCGCCGAGCGGGACCTCGGCCACGCGGGGGAGGGTCGCGTTCACGCGCTCGATGCCGAGGCGCACCTGGCGCGCGTAGCCGCCGAACTCCTGCCCGAGGGTGACCGGGGTGGCGTCCATCAGGTGCGTGCGCCCGGACTTCACGGTGTCGGCCCAGAGCGTCGCCTTCGCCTCGAGCGACTCGGCGAGGTGCTCGAGTGCAGGGACGAGCGTGCGGAGGAGGGCCTCGGTCACGGCGACGTGGACGGACGTCGGGAAGACGTCGTTCGAGGACTGCGACGCGTTCACGTGGTCGTTCGGGTGCACGGCCGAGCCGGCGATCTCGGAAGCCAGGGTCGCCAGGACCTCGTTCATGTTCATGTTCGACGAGGTGCCGCTGCCGGTCTGGTAGACGTCCACCGGGAACTGGTCGTGGTGCGCGCCGCCGATGATCGTGTCGGCGGCCTTCGCCACGGCGTCGGCCACCGCGGGGTCGACGATGCCGAGCTCCCCGTTGACGATCGCCGCGGCGCGCTTGATCCGAGCGAGCGCCACGATCTGCGCCGACTCGAGACCACTGCCTGAGATCGGGAAGTTCTCGACCGCACGCTGTGTCTGCGCCCGGTAGAGCGCCGACTTCGGCACCCGGACCTCGCCCATGGTGTCGTGCTCGATGCGGTAGTCGCCGTCGCTGTCGGTCACGGTGGTCGCGGTGGTGTCGGTCACGTCGTCGTGGTCCTTCCTGGGGTGCTCGCCGGCCGCGGTCGCGCCGGCTGGTGTGGTGTCCGGGCGGCGGGGTCCCCGCCGGTGCCCGTGACGGTCGTCGTGGCGGTCGGTCAGGCCTGGCCCACGACGGTGTCGATGGTGACCTCGCCCGTGGTGAGGTCGTAGGTCGCCCCGACGACGGCCAATCTACCCTCGGCGATCGCGTCGGAGACCGCACCGGAGCGCTCGATCACCTGGCGCAGGGTGGCTTCGAGGTGGGCGGCGCCGACGGATTCCTGGGGGACGTCGGCGTCGGTGGCACGCACGCGCTCGACGCTCGGGGCGATGGCGTCGACCAGGGCCTGCAGGTGGGGTGCCGGGACCGGCTCGCCGGAACGGGCGGCTGCGACGGCGCCGCACTTCGTGTGCCGGAGCACGACCACGAGCGGGGTGCCGAGCGCGACGACCGCGAACTCGATCGAGCCGAGCACGACGTCGTCGACGATCTGCCCGGCGTTGCGGATGGCGAAGAGGTCACCGATGCCGGCGTCGAACACGTGCTCGAACGGCACGCGCGAGTCCGAGCAGCCGAGGACCGTCGCGAAGGGCGCCTGCGATCCGGCGAGCTCCGAACGGCGGTCCGGGTCGATGCGACCGGTGCGGCGCTTGTCCGCGGCGAACCGGGCGTTGCCGTCGACGAGGAGACGCAGGGCGTCGGACGGAGTGGCGGCGGCGCGGTCGGGCATGGGGCTCCTCGGGTGCTGGTCTTCGGGGGACGTGCTGCGGGTGTTGCGGGTGGGTCCGGTCGCCGGTCAGCCCGCGAACTGCTTGCTGACGGCTGCTGCGACGGTTCGGAACGAGGACTGGTCGGCGGTGCCGGACAAGACGATGGTGTTCGACCCGAACGTCGACACGAGCGAGTACGCCTGGTTGCCCGCGTCGTTGCCCTCTGCTCGACGGTCGTACACGGTCCACTTCGTGCCCGCGATCGTGCGGGAGCCGGTGGCCGCGTGCTGGTCGAGCTGGTTCGACACCCAGGTGTCGTTCGCTCTGATGCCCTGCTGCAGCCCGATGTACTGCTTGTCGGGCGTGATCAGTCCGACGGTCCAGACGCTCACCCCGTCGGTGGTCTTGTCCTTGTAGTCGGCGCGGTTGGACGAGAACGTGTCGGGCAGGACCGGTGCCGCCAGGGTCACACCGGGGACCTTCGCCTGGGACGCGACCTTCTGGTAGTCGACGTCCCGGTCGACGACGGTGGTGTTCGGACGGACCACGACGGCGACCAGGAACAGGACGATCCCGAGCGACGCGATGAGCGCGATGACGAGGTTGAACGCCGTCTGGTGCTGCCGACGCGCGGTGCGGGCTGCGTCCTTCCGTGCCCAGGTCTCCTCCGCCGTCTCGGGACGACCGAGTTCGGCGACGATCGGACGGCCGTCGGGGTCGGTCATCGGGCGGCGCCGTCCTCGGTCTCGGAGGCGGCACGGGCGGCGTCGAGGCGTGCACGTGCGCCGACCAGCCACTCCTCGCACCGGGCGGCGAGGGACTCGCCCCGCTCCCACAGCGACAGCGACCGTTCGAGCGTGGCCGAACCCTGCTCGAGCTCGGCGACCACGCGCACGAGTTCGTCGCGCGCGGCTTCGTAGCTCAGCGACTGGACGTCGGCCTGCTCGGGTTCCTGCTGGGATGACACACCCCGATCCTACCGAGGCTCCACCGACGCGCGGTCCGCGCGCGCAACCTGTGGACAGCCGGGCGGCGAGTAGGTTCGCGTGCATGACGGACCTCCCCGACGGCGCGACGTGGTACCCGGCCCCGGCGGCCCCGGCGGCCTCGGACCCCGCGCCCGCGCGACCCGCCCTCGCCCTCGTCCTGCCCGGCGGCGGGTACCACGGGCACGCCGCCCACGAGGGCGAGGGCTACGCACGGTGGCTCAACGCCATCGGCGTCTCCGCCGTCGTCTTCGAGTACCCGGTCGCCCCGCACCGGCACCCCGACGCCGTGGTCGCGACCAGGACGCTCCTGCGGGACCTGCGCGCCGGACGGTTCACGGGCCTCCCGTCCGACCCACGCGTCCTGCTGGTCGGCTCGTCCGCGGGCGGCCACCTCGCAGCCCTCGTCTCGAGCGCGCCGACGCCCGAGGAACGCGCCGTGTCGGACGTCGACGACCGACCGGACCTCGCGCTGCTCTGCTACCCGGTGGTGTCGATGACCGACCACCAGCACCGGGGCAGCGCCGACAACCTGCTCGGGAAGGGCGCCACGGTGTGGGCGCAGGGCGCGCTCGACACCGAGCTCATGGTCGACGCCGCGACCCCGCCGACGTTCCTCTGGCACACCGCCGAGGACCCTGCTGTGCACGTCACGCACTCGCTCCTGTACGGACAGGCGCTCGCGCGGCGGGCGGTGCCCTTCGAGCTGCACGTCTTCGAGCGCGGGGCGCACGGGATCGGGCTCGCCGAGGGCACCGGGACCGCGGCGGCGTGGCCGGACGTCGCCGAGGCCTGGCTGCGCGACCGCGGGTGGTGACGACGACCCGAGTCGGTCAGGCCCCGTCCGGACCCGGACCGTCCGGCTCGAGGGTTCCCGTGGCGGTCCCGGCGCCGAGCGTCACGTGCACCGGCGTCGCACCGACGAGGTCCGCTGAGCCGCGCACCACGCCGCCGTCCGACGTCTGCACGATCGCGTAGCCACGGCGCAGGGTGTCCCGAGGCGACAGCGCCCGCAGCCTGGCCGTGAGGTGCCCGACCTCGGAGTGCGACCGTTCGAGCCGCCGGTCCAGGAGCTCCCGGGCGCGGGAGAGGTCGCGCGCGACCTCCTCGGCGCGGGTGTCGACGAGCCACGCGGTGGACGCCAGGGCCGGCCGGGAGCGCAACGACGCGATGCGGTCCGCCTCGACCGAGAGCGTGTGCGACAGCCGCAGCCCGAGCCGGGCACGCGCCGCCCGGACGTTCGCGAGTTCCTCTGCGACGTCCGGCACGACGCGCTTCGCGGCGTCCGTCGGGGTGGAGGCACGGAGGTCGGCGACCTCGTCGAGGATCGGTCGGTCGGCCTCGTGCCCGATCGCCGAGACGATCGGCGTGCTCGCGGCCGCGGCGGTCCGGACGAGCCCCTCGTCGCTGAAGCCGAGCAGGTTCTGGAAGTCGCCACCGCCGCGCGCGACGATGATCACGTCGACCTCGGGGTCGGCGTCGAGTTCGAGGATCGCCGCAGTGACCTCGCTGACGGCCCGCTCGCCCTGCACGGCGGTGTGGACCGTGCGGAACTCGACCTGGGGCCACCGGAGCTGGGCGTTGCGCTTGACGTCCTTCTCGGCGTCGGAGTCCTTGCCGGTGATCAGGCCGATCCGGTGCGGCAGGAACGGCAGGCGCTTCTTGCGGGCGGGGTCGAACAGGCCCTCTTCGCCGAGGGTCCGTCGGAGTCGTTCGAGTCGTTCGAGCAGGTCCCCGAGCCCGACGTGCTTCATCTCGACGACCTGCATCGTCAGCGAGCCGCCCTTGACCCAGTAGTTCGGCTTGACGGCGGCGACGACCCGGTCGCCCTGCTTGATGTCCGCCGGCACCCGGGAGCGCACGCTCGACCAGATGGAGAACGACACCGTCGCGTCGACCTCGACGTCCTTGAGCTTGCCGTAGACGTTGCCGCCGGCGACGTTCCACTGGGTGATCTCGCCCTCGACCCAGGCGGTGCCGAGCCGGTCGATCCAGTCCCGCAGCTTCGCACCGAGCAGCGCGACGGGCCACGGGTTGTCGGCCGTCGGGGGTCCCTGTTCGATCGCCATGGCCCCATGCTGCCGCATCCCGGCGACAACCCGGCCCGCGCCGGCCCGCGATGCCCGGGCGGCGCCCGCCCGGGCCCGCCCGCGGCGCCGGCCCGCGACACCCAGGCCGCGCGCGCTCCCGGCACCTATCATCGGGGACGTGACGATCACCAACGGCCACTCGGTCCCGCTCGCCCCGCCGCGGGTCCTCGCGGCGCGCGGCCGGCTGCGGAACGACCCGGTCGCCGGCACGAAGAAGGTCCTGCTCGCCGCGCCCCGCGGCTACTGCGCCGGCGTCGACCGGGCCGTCGTGGCCGTCGAGAAGGCGCTCGAGCAGTACGGCGAGCCGGTCTACGTCCGCAAGCAGATCGTCCACAACGTCCACGTCGTCTCGACGCTCGAGCAGCGCGGGGCGGTCTTCGTCGACGACGTCGCCGAGGTCCCGCGCGGCGCACACGTCGTCTTCAGCGCGCACGGCGTCTCGCCCGCGGTGGTGGCCGGCGCCGCCGACCGCGACCTGCACGCCATCGACGCGACGTGCCCGCTCGTCACGAAGGTCCACCGCGAGGCCACGCGCTTCGCCAAGGCCGAGCGCACCATCATCCTCATCGGGCACGCCGGCCACGAAGAGGTCGAGGGCACCATGGGACACGCCCCCGATCGCACCATCCTGGTCAACGGACCGGAGGACGTCGCCGCGCTCGAGGTCCCGGACCCGGACAACCTCGTCTGGCTGTCGCAGACCACGCTGAGCGTCGACGAGACCATGGAGACCGTCCGCCTGCTGCGCGAGAAGTTCCCCGCGATCGAGAACCCGCCGTCGGACGACATCTGCTACGCCACCCAGAACCGCCAGGTCGCGATCAAGAAGGTCGCACCCGGGGCGGACCTCGTGATCGTGGTCGGTTCGGCGAACTCGTCGAACAGCGTCCGCCTGGTCGAGGTCGCGCTCGAGCACGGCGCCCGGGCTGCGCACCGGGTCGACTACGCGTCCGAGATCCAGCAGGACTGGCTCGACGGCGTCCGCACGGTCGGCGTCACGAGCGGCGCGTCCGTTCCCGAGGAACTCGTCGCCGAGGTCCTCGACCAGCTCGCCGACGCCGGCTACGGGACCGTGGAGGAAGTCGTCACCGCACACGAAGACCTCATGTTCTCGCTCCCCAAGGAGCTCCGCACCGACGCGGCGGGCAACCCGACGCGTGCGCTCGGCGGGCGTCGCTCGTGAGCGGCGGGACGGAGGACTGGTCGGCGGTGCCGGCCCGCGACCCGGGTCCCGTCGCCGACACGGCAGACGGCCTGGAGGCACGGCGCACCCCCGCCACGTCGGCCGGCGGTGTGCAGGACGGTCGCGTCCACGGCCGCCCGGCACCGCAGTACGGCGAGTACGCGCCGGAGGGCTGGGTGAACCCGGTCGTCGTCGAGCAGCAACGCCGCGAGCAGGAGGGCCGTTCGCGCGCGCTGCGCGAACAGGCCGCCGAAGCCGCGGTCCGCGATCGCCGCGGCGGTCCGGCCGCACCGACGTCCCGAGCTGGTGCTTCCACCGACCCCTCGGCGCGCACGCCCCCGGTGGCCGGGCGCTTCGGCGCGTCACCGCTCGACCTCGTCCTGACCGTCGGCCTGCTGGTCATCGGACTGTGGTCCGTGTTCGAGTCCTTCGCCGTCGGCACGGTGGCCTCGACCGTCCGGGCCGTCGTCGAGCAGCAGTACACCGACCTGGCCGATCCGGCAGCGCTGTCGTCCGCCGCCGTCGTGCGCGCGGTCGTGCTCGTCGTCGCGTTCGTGTTCGTCGCCTGGTGGTCGTTCCGGCGTCTGCGGTCCCGGCGCTGGACGTTCTGGGTCCCGCTCCTCGGAGGCGTCGTCGGATCGATCCTCGGGATGGTCCCGGTGCTCGTGGTCGTCTTCCAGGACCCGCAGGTGCAGGCGTACCTGCAGCGGATGGCGTCCGGCGGCTGATCCCGCCGCACACGGATCCATCCTGCTCGTACCCACGACATCGGCTCGCGGTGGATCACGAGCAGATGTCGTCGGAGGGAGCAGATCCCCGGACCGTCAGCCGGCCAGGAACGCGGCGACGGCGCCGTGCAACGCCGCGAGGTCGTCGACGTGCACGAGCTCCCGGACCGAGTGCATCGACAGCAGTCCGACGCCGATGTCGATCGTCGGGATCCCGAGCCGTGTCGCCGCGATCGGGCCGATGGTCGAGCCGCCGGGGATCGTGTTCACGTTGACGAACGGCTGCCACGGCGCTCCGGCCGCCTCGCACGCCGCGGCCCAGACGGCCTCGCCCTTCGCCTCGGTCATGTAGCGCTGGTTCGCGCTGATCTTCAGCAGCGGGCCGCCACCCGGGCGCGGACGGTTCGTCGGGTCGTGCTTCTCCGGCTGGTTCGGGTGGACCAGGTGGCCGGCGTCGCTCGAGAGCAGCCACGAGGCACGGAACGCCCGCGCGGCCTCGGAGCGGGTGGCACCGAGGCCCTCCTGCACGCGGCCGAGCACGTCCTCGAGGAACGGCCCGCCGGCACCGGACGGCGTCGAGGAGCCGATCTCCTCGTGGTCGAACGCGGCGAACACCGGGATGTGGTCGCCGTCGGTCGGCGCGGCGACGATCCCACGGATGCCGGCGTGCACGCTCGTGAGGTTGTCCATCCGGCCCGAGGCCAGGAACTCGCGGTCGATGCCGATCCGGGCGGGCGGCTGCGTGTCGGCGAGGAAGAGGTCCCACGAGACCGCGTCCGCGCCGACGCGTGCACGGAGCCAGTCGACGACCGAGGTCCCGCCGGCGTCACCGTCGACCCCGACCACCGGCAGGGTGTGCCGCTGCCGGTCGATCTCCTTGCCGTCGTTCACCCCGCGGTCGAGGTGGATCGCGAGGTTCGGGATCCGGGCGACGGCGTCGGTCGACACCAGGCGGACCGTGCCGTCGGCGTCGACCACCCGGCCGGCGATCCGGAGGTCCCGGTCGAACCACGTGGACAGCAGTGCTCCGCCGTAGACCTCGACGTTGAGCTGCTCCCAGCCACCCGTGCGGACGCCGGGGTTCGGCTTGATGCGGAACCCGGGGGAGTCGGTGTGCGCGCCGAGGATGCGGAACGGCGTCGTGCCCGTGGCGCCGGACGGCAGGCGCCAGGCGATGACCGCGCCGTCGCGGACCACCACGTACGCGCCGGCCTCGGTCGGCCACGCGTCGAGCTCGGACAGCTCGGTGAACCCTGCCTCGACGAGTCGGTCCCGTGCCGCGGCCGCCGCGTGGAACGCGGTGGGGGACTCGGTGACGTACTGGGCGAACTCGGAGGCGATGGCGTCGGCGGTCACCCGCCCATCGTGGCACGCGGTGGAGGCGACCGGACGCAGCACGGGGCGCGTCCGTCGGACGCGCCCCGTGCCTCCAGGCAGTTGCCGGAGGCGTCAGCCCTTGGTGTGGCCGGCCGAGCCGAGGACCTTCGCGGCCTCGACCACGCGAGCCGCCATGGCGGTCTCGGCGACCTTGCCCCAGGCGCGCGGGTCGTACTGCTTCTTGTTGCCGACCTCGCCGTCGATCTTCAGGACGCCCTCGTAGTTGGTGAACATCGAGCCCGCGATCGAGCGCGTGAACGCGTACTGGGTGTCGGTGTCGATGTTCATCTTGATGACGCCGTTGCGGACGGCCTCGTGGATCTCGTCGTCGGTCGAACCCGAGCCGCCGTGGAACACGAGGTCGAGGGGGTTCTCGCCGGTGCCGTGCTTGGCGGCGACGGATGCCTGGATCTCGCCGAGGAGCTCGGGGCGGAGCTTCACGTTGCCCGGCTTGTAGACGCCGTGCACGTTGCCGAACGTCAGCGCGGCGATCCAGCGGCCCTTGTCGCCCAGTCCGAGCGCGTCGACGACCTTCTCGACGTCACCCGGAGTCGTGTAGAGCGCGTCGTTGGTGCCCTCGTGCTCGACGCCGTCCTCCTCGCCGCCGACGACGCCGATCTCGACCTCGAGGATCGCGTTGATGTTCCGCGTCTTCTCGATCATCGTCTTCGCGATCTCGATGTTCTCGTCGAGCGGCACGGCCGAGCCGTCCCACATGTGGGACTGGAAGATCGGGTTGCGGCCGGCGCGGACCTCTTCCTCGCTCGCCGCGATGAGCGGGAGGACGAAGCCGTCGAGGGCGTCCTTCGGGCAGTGGTCGGTGTGCAGGGCGACGGTGATGTCGTAGTTCTTCGCGACCTCGTGGGCGAACTTCGCCATCGCGAGGGCACCGGCGGCACGGTTCTTCACGGTGTGGCCGGCGAAGTAGTCGGCGCCACCGGTGGTGACCTGGAGGATGCCGTCCGAGCCCGCCTCGGCGAGGCCCTGGAGGACCGCGTTGATGGTCTGGGACGACGACACGTTGACGGCGGGGTACGCGAACTTGCCGGCCTTCGCTCGTTCGATCATCTCGGCGTACTGTTCCGGCGTTGCGATGGGCACTGGGATCTCCTTCGACGTGGTGGTGTCCGGTCCGAGCCTAGTCAGCCCCACCGGAGTGTGACCCGGACGGACGTCGGGGCAGCCGTCGGTAGGCTGGAGGCTGTGACTCCCACCACTGAGACCGGCTCCCTGTTCCTCCAGCCCGACCGCAACCTGGCGCTCGAGCTCGTGCGTGCGACGGAGGCCGCGGCGATCCGGGCGCAGCCGTGGGTCGGGCGCGGTGAGAAGAACCTCGCGGACGGTGCCGCCGTCGACGCGATGCGGAAGTTCCTCGGCACGGTGAACTTCGACGGCGTGGTCGTCATCGGCGAGGGCGAGAAGGACAACGCCCCGATGCTCTACAACGGCGAGCACGTCGGCAACGGACACGGCCCGGCCTGTGACATCGCGGTGGACCCGATCGACGGCACCTCGCTCACCGCCGCCGGCCGCCAGAACGCCATCTCCGTCATGGCCGTCTCGGACCGCGGCTCGATGTACGACCCGTCCGCCGTGTTCTACATGGACAAGATCGCCGCCGGTCCCGAGGGCCGTGGCGTCCTCGACCTCGAGAAGCCGATCGGTGACAACATCCGTGCGCTCGCGAAGGCGAAGGGCAAGGACCTCGAGGACATGCAGATCGCCGTCCTCGACCGTCCCCGCCACGACGAACTCATCCGTGCGATCCGTGCGACCGGTGCCGGGACCCGGCTGCTGCTCGACGGTGACGTCGCCGGTGGCATCGCGGCGGCGCTGCCCGGATCGACGATCGACATGTGCGTCGGCGTCGGCGGCACCCCGGAGGGCATCATCACGGCGTGCGCGATCAAGGCGCTCGGTGGTGTGATCCTCGGCAAGCTCCAGCCGAAGGACGACGAGGAGCGCGAGAAGGCGATCGCCGCCGGGCACGACCTCGACAAGGTCCTCGACCAGGACGATCTCGTCACGGGCGACAACACGTTCTTCGTCGCCACGGGTGTCACCGACGGTGTCCTGGTGGACGGCGTCCGCCGGTCGCGTGGTGTCATCCACACGGACTCGCTCGTGCTGCGGTCCCGCTCGAACACGATCCGCCGCATCCAGGCGGACCACCGCGCGGAGAAGTGGTTCTGATCCGCTGAGCCTCGGCCCTGGTGCATCCTGCACCTGCACAACCGAAGTCCGCTCGCACCACGTCGTTGCGTGGTTCGAGCGGACTTTGGTTGTGCGGGGCGCGGCGACGTGCGGAGCGCGGAGCGCGGCGCGCAGCGGCGGCGCGGGCCGTCAGTCGCGGTCGGTGGCGGCGACGAGCTCCGGGGCGGTCAGCAGCCGCGGCTCGTCCTCGATCGTCGCGGGGTCGGCGATGACCTTCGACTCGTCGAGCAGTGACAGGCGCCGGGCACTCGGGAGCACCTGCCGCTCGAGCGACCCCACGAAGCGGTTGTAGTCGACGACGGAGCCCCGGATCGACCGCCCGAGCTTGTCGACGTGCTGTGCCATCGTGGTGAGACGACCGTGCAGTTCGCGCGAGATCGTGAAGAGCTCGCGGGCTTCCTGCGTGACGACGTCCTGCTGCCACGAGAACGCCACGGTCTTCAGCACGGACCACAGCGTCACCGGCGATGCGAGGGCGACCCGCTTGCGGAAGGCGTGGTCGAGCAGCCCCGGGTCGGCGGCGAGGGCGCTCGCGATGAGGGACTCCGACGGGATGAACGCCACGGTCAGCTCGGGTGAGGCGTCGTACCCGGACCAGTACTCACGTGCGGCCAGGGCGTCGACGTGCGCCCGGAGCGCCTTGACGTGCTGCTGGAGGAGGTGGTCGCGGCGGGCACCCTCGGCCCCGGAGGCGCTCGCCGGGATCTCGGCCGCCTGCAGGTAGGCGCTGAACGGCACCTTGGCGTCGACGGCGAGGCTCTTGCCGCCTGGCAGGTGCACGATCATGTCGGGGCGGGCGGCGCCCGCGGACGTCGTCACGGAGGACTGCACGTCGAAGTCGACCCGTTCGAGCAGCCCCGCGGCCTCGACCACGTTGCGCAGCTGCGTCTCGCCCCAGACCCCGCGCGTGCTGTTGGCGGAGAGGGCGCTCGCGAGGGTCTCGGCCGTGGCGCGCAGGCGCTCCTCGGACTCGGCAGCGGAGCGGAGCTGCGCGGACAGGGTGCCGTACTGCTCGCTGCGGGCCTGCTCGAGCTCGGCGATCTTGGCGCGCATGACGTCGAGGGTCTGGGTGACGGGGCTGAGGGCGGAGAGCACCTTCGACTCGTTCTCGTTGCGCGCCGTGTCGGCTCCGTGCATGCGCTGCACGAGGTGCTCCAGCTCGGCGCTGCGGCGCTCGAGCGAGTCGACCTGCCGCCGGTACTGCGCGTCCTGCGCGTCGAGCCGTTCCTCGGCGTCACGGCGCGCGGCGTCGAGCTGCCCGCGCAGTGCCTCTGCCGTGGCGCGGGCCGACGCGGCGTCCGAGCCGGCGCGGGAGCGGGTGAGCGACCAGGCGACCACGGCGCCGACGGCGACGCCGATCACGAGACCGATGACCAGGGCGAGGATCTGCATGTCGTGACCTTGGCAGGACCCACCGACACCGCGCCTCCAGCCCGTCGGAATCCATGTCATGACATTAGGGCAAACAAGGTGTACAGTCGTGATCGTCCGCCGATGAAGCCGCACGGAAGGTCCACCACGTCGCATGACGAACCGAGCTCCCCACGCCTACGACGTGATCACCATGGGTCGCGTGAGCGTCGACATCTACCCCCAGCAGACGGGCCCGCTCGAAGACGTCTCGACGTTCTCGAAGTCCGTCGGCGGCAGCGCCACGAACGTCGCGATCGCCGCGGCCCGCCACGGGGCCGACGCAGCCGTCATCACCCGCACGGGCGACGACCCGTTCGGCCGCTACATCGCCCGCACCCTGCCGGAGTTCGGTGTCGCGAACGACTTCGTCGAGACCGTCGAGGGGCTGAACACCCCCGTCGCGTTCTGCGAGATCTTCCCGCCGGACGACTTCCCGCTGTACTTCTACCGGGCGCCCAAGGCCCCGGACCTCATGATCACCGCGAAGTCCCTGCCCCTGCACGAGATCGAGCGGGCGAAGATCTTCTGGACCACGGTCACCGGCCTCAGCGAGGAGCCGAGCCGCCACGCACACCACACCGCGTTCGAAGCCCGCAGCGCCTCCACGAGCACCAGCAAGCTCCACACCGTCCTCGACCTGGACTACCGGTCGATGTTCTGGTCCTCGCCAGGAGCCGCCACCCGCGAGGTCGCCGTCGCCCTGGAGCACGCCACCGTCGCCGTCGGCAACCGCGAGGAGTGCGAGGTCGCCGTCGGTGAGACCGACCCGGTGCGCGCCGCCGACGCCCTGCTCGAACGGGGCGTCGAGATCGCCATCGTGAAGCAGGGACCGAAGGGCGTCCTGGCGAAGACCCGCGACGAGTTCGTCGAGTTCCGTCCGCACCACATCGACGTCGTGAACGGCCTCGGGTCGGGCGACGGCTTCGGCGGCGCCCTGACCCACGGCCTGCTGCAGGGCTGGGGCCTCGAGCGGACCCTCGCCTTCTGCAACGCCGCCGGCGCCATCGTCGCGACCCGGTTCGAGTGCTCCACGGCCATGCCGACCAGTGACGAGATCGAGCAGTTCCTGCAGGACAACCCCACGGAGGAGGCCGTCAATGCCTGAGATCAGCACCGCTGACTTCGCCCGGCTGCGGGACATCCGCGCCGGACAGCCCGACCTCGTGCGGGCCACGCTCGACGCCCGTCGCAAGCGCAGCCTGCTCGCGGACGACGGCAAGCTCTTCATCGTCGCCGCCGACCACCCGGCCCGCGGCGCCCTGGCGGTCCGGAACGACGAGTCCGCCATGGCCGACCGCTACGACCTGCTCGAGCGGCTCGTCACGGCCCTCGGTCGCCCGGGCGTCGACGGGGTCCTCGGGACGCCGGACGTCCTCGAGGACCTGGCGCTGCTCGGAGCCCTCGACGGCAAGGTCGTCGTCGGCTCGATGAACCGCGGCGGTCTGCGCGGTGCGGCGTTCGAGATGGACGACCGCTACACGGCGTACTCGGCGCGGGCCATCAAGGACTCCGGGCTCGACTTCGCCAAGCTGCTGGTGCGCATCGCCCTCGAGGACTCCGGTACCGCGCCGACGCTCGAGGCCACGGCCCGCGCCGTCAGCGAGGCCGCCGCGCTCCAGCTCCCGATCATGCTCGAGCCGTTCATGTCCGCGTGGCAGGACGGCCGGATCGTGAACGACCTGACCGCCGACGCCGTCATCACCTCGATGGCGATCGCCGCCGGCCTGGGGGAGTCGAGCGCCTACAGCTGGCTGAAGATCCCGGTCGTCGACGACATGGAGCGGGTGATGGCCGCGACGACGCTGCCGACCCTGCTGCTCGGCGGCGACCCGTCGTCCCGCCCGCTCGAGACCTACGCCAAGTGGGCCGACGCCCTCGCACTGCCCGGGGTGCGCGGCCTGGTCGTCGGCCGCACCCTGCTCTACCCGCCGGACGGCGACGTCGCCGCAGCGGTGGACGTCGCCGCGGGCCTCGTCCACACCGCCGGCGTCCCGCACGAAGAAGCCACCACACTCGAAGGAAGCAACGCATGACCATCACGGAGACCACCACCTCCACCGTCGGCCACTGGATCGACGGCAAGCGCGTCGAGTCCGTGTCGGGCAACACCGCGCCCGTGTACGACCCCGCGCTCGGCGTCGCGACGAAGCAGGTCGCCCTGGCGAACGAGGACGAGATCCAGGCCGCCATCGCGAGTGCCAAGGCCGCGTTCCCGGCGTGGAGCAACCTCTCGCTGACCAAGCGCCAGCAGATCCTGTTCTCGTTCCGCGAGATCCTCAACCGCGACAAGGGCGAGCTCGCCGAGATCATCACGAGCGAGCACGGCAAGGTCATCGACGACGCCCTCGGCGAGATCGCCCGCGGGCAAGAGGTGGTGGAGCTCGCGACGAACATCCCGAGCCTGCTCAAGGGTGAGTTCAGCGACCAGGTGAGCACCGGCATCGACGTGTACTCGATCCGGCAGCCGCTCGGCGTCGTGGGCATCATCAGCCCGTTCAACTTCCCGGCCATGGTGCCGCTGTGGTTCCTGCCGATCGCGATCGCCGCGGGCAACACCGTCGTGCTCAAGCCGAGCGAGAAGGACCCGAGCGCGGCGATCTGGCTGGCGTCGAAGTTCAAGGAAGCCGGCCTCCCGGACGGCGTCTTCAACGTCCTGAACGGCGACAAGCTCAGCGTCGACGGACTCCTCACGAGCCCGGACGTCGAGTCGATCTCCTTCGTCGGTTCCACTCCGATCGCGCAGTACGTCTACGAGACGGGCACCAAGCACGGCAAGCGCGTGCAGGCCCTCGGCGGCGCGAAGAACCACATGCTCGTACTGCCGGACGCCGACCTCGACCTCGTCGCGGACAACGCCATCAACGCGGGCTTCGGGTCCGCCGGTGAGCGCTGCATGGCGATCTCGGTCGTCGTCGCGGTCGAGCCGGTCGCCGACGAGCTCATCGAGAAGATCAAGGACCGCGCAGCGACCCTGCGCATCGGCGACGGTCGTCGCGGGTGCGACATGGGCCCGCTCGTCACGAAGCAGCACCGTGACAAGGTCGCCTCGTACATCGAGGTCGCAGAGCAGGACGGTGCGGTGGTTGTGGTGGACGGCCGCACCGTCCGACCCGACGGCGACGAGAACGGCTTCTGGCTGGGCCCGACGCTGATCGACCAGGTCCCCACCACGAGCCGCGTGTACACCGAGGAGATCTTCGGCCCGGTGCTGAGCATCGTCCGGGTCGCGTCCTACGAGGAGGGCCTCGAGCTCATCAACAGCGGCGCGTACGGCAACGGCACCGCCATCTTCACCAACGACGGCGGCGCCGCCCGTCGCTTCCAGCGTGACGTGCAGGTCGGCATGATCGGCATCAACGTGCCGATCCCCGTCCCGGTCGCGTACTACTCGTTCGGAGGCTGGAAGAACTCGCTGTTCGGCGACCACAAGGCGTACGGCGCCGACGGCGTGAGCTTCTTCACCCGCCAGAAGGCGATCACGAGCCGCTGGCTCGACCCGTCGCACGGCGGCATCAACCTCGGCTTCCCGTCGAACAACTGACGCTGCGCATGACGAACGACAACTGGTTCATCCGGGCCGGATCCCGCCCCGAGGCGGGCTGGACCGACGTGGTCGACGGAGGCATCGAGGGGTGGGCGCACACCGGTCTGCGGACCGGCGCGCTGACCGACGGGGGCGAGCTGCGCCTCCAGGCCGACGCCGTGGAGCGCATGGTCGTGCCGCTCTCGGGGAGCTTCCACGTCGCGTGGTCCGGCGCCGAGACCGGCGAGCAGGCCCTGGAGGGACGTGGCGGGGTCTTCGAAGGACCCACCGACGTCCTGTACCTGGGTTCCGGCCTGGAGGCGCGGATCACCGGAACGGGACGGGTCGCGGTCGCCGAGGCGCCCACCGACGTCGTCAAGCCGGTCGGGTACATCGCGAAGGCCGACGTGCCCGTGGAGCTCCGCGGCGCGGGGCAGTCGTCGCGCCAGGTCCACAACTTCGGGACCCCGGCGGGACTCGACGCGGTGAAGCTCCTGGTGTGCGAGGTGATCACGCCGGCCGGCAACTGGTCGTCGTACCCGCCGCACAAGCACGACACGAACGTGCCCGGCGAGGAGTCGAACCTCGAGGAGATCTACTACTACGAGTCCGCGGTCGCCCGGGGGCTCTCCGGCCCGGCCGGCGCCGACCCGTTCGCGCTGCACCGGACCTACGCGTCGGACGACCGTGCGATCGACGAGTTCCGCGAAGTCCGCACCGGCGACATCGCGTTGGTGCCGTACGGCTGGCACGGACCAGCCGTCGCGGCCCCCGGCTACGACATGTACTACCTCAACGTGATGGCGGGCCCCGACCCGGAGCGCGTCTGGAACATCACCGACGACCCGGCGCACGGCTGGGTCCGCCAGGTGTGGGCGAGCGAGCAGCTCGACCCGCGCCTGCCCTACGAAAGGACGCACGCGTGACCACCACCACGCGCGAAGCCGGCGCGACCCGCCGGATGACCGTCGGCCAGGCACTCGTCGAGTTCCTGGCCAACCAGTGGACCGTCGACGGCGACGTCCGCGAACGCACCATCCCGGGGATCTTCGGCATCTTCGGGCACGGCAACGTCGCCGGCGTCGGCCAGGCCATCAAGCAGCTCCACGTCGAGCAGCCCGGCCTCCTGCCGTACCACCAGGCCCGCAACGAGCAGGCGATGGTGCACGAGGCGGTCGGCTTCGCCCGCATGCACCGCCGCCGTGCGACCTTCGCCGCGACGGCGTCGGTCGGCCCCGGTGCCGCGAACATGCTCACCGCTGCGGCGCTCGCGACGACGAACCGACTGCCAGCACTGCTGCTGCCGTCGGACACGTTCGCCACGCGCACCACCGACCCGGTGCTGCAGCAGATCGAGCTGCCGCACGACACCTCGTTGCAGGTGACCGACGCGTTCCGTCCGCTGTCCCGCTACTTCGACCGCGTCGAGCGTCCCGAGCAGCTCTTCTCGATCGCCCTCGCGGCGATGCGCGTCCTGACCGACCCGGCCGAGACCGGTGCCGTGACGATCGCGCTGCCGGAGGACGTGCAGGCCGAGGAGCTCGACGTCCCCGTGGCGTTCCTGCAGCCGCGCGAGTGGCACATCCGCCGGCCGCTGCCCGAGCACGGGCCGCTGGCGCGTGCGGTGGCGGCGATCCGCGCGGCGGAGCGTCCCGTCGTCGTCGCGGGCGGCGGGGTGCTGTACTCCGACGCGTCCGACGAACTCGCGGCGTTCGTGGAGGCCACCGGCATCCCGGTCGGCACCTCGCAGGCCGGCGGCGGCTCGCTCGTCTGGGACCACCCGCAGTACCTCGGTGGCATCGGAGCGACCGGCACCGCCGCCGCGAACGCGATCGCGGCGCAGGCCGACGTCGTCATCGGGATCGGCACGCGCTACAGCGACTTCACGACCGCGTCGCGGACCGCGTTCCAGAACCCGGACGTCACGTTCGTCAACGTGAACGTCGCCTCGTTCGACGCGTACAAGCACGGTTCGCAGCTGCCGCTGGTCGCGGACGCCCGGGAGGCACTGGTCGCCCTGACCGCGTCGCTCACGTCCGCCGGGTCGTCGCCCGCAGAGCCCACGTACGTCGTCGACGCCGCGTACGCCGCCGAGATCGCATCCCAGAAGGCCGCGTGGGACGCGGCGGTGGACGCCGCGTTCGCGCCGTCCGGCCTCGCCCTGCCCGGTCAGCCGGAGATCATCGGCGCCGTGCAGTCGGTCACCGAGCCCCGCGACGTCGTCATCCAGGCCGCGGGCTCGCTGCCGGGGGACCTGCACAAGCTCTGGCGCGTGCGGGACGAACTCGGCTACCACGTCGAGTACGCGTTCTCGTGCATGGGCTACGAGGTCGCCGGCGGCATCGGGGTCCGCCGGGGCGCCCCGGACCGCGACGCGATCGTCATGGTCGGCGACGGCAGCTACCTCATGCTGCACACCGAGCTCGTGACGGCCGTGGCCGAGGGCATCAAGATCGTCGTCGTCCTCATCCAGAACAACGGGTACGCGTCGATCGGGCACCTGTCCGAGACCGTCGGGTCCGAGCGCTACGGTACGAAGTACCGCTACCTGGACGAGACCGGCTCGTTCGAGGGGGACGACGTCCTGCCCGTCGACCTCGCCGCGAACGCCCGCTCGTACGGGGTCGACGTGATCGAGGTCCAGCCCGGACCGAACGCGATCGAGGACCTCAAGGCCGCGGTGCGCCAGGCGAAGGCGAACGACCACACCACGCTCGTGCACGTCCACTCCGACCCGCTCGTCTACGCCCCGGACGGCGACGGCTGGTGGGACGTCCCCGTCGCCCAGACCTCGACGCTGCCGAGCACGCAGCAGGCCCGTGCCGAGTACGAGCAGCAGGTCGCGGCACAGCGGCCCCTGCTCGGCTGAACACCCTCCACCACACGCAGAAAGCAGACGACGACGTCATGACCGACACCGCCACCGCCACCGACGCCATCCGGATCGGCACCGCCCCCGACTCGTGGGGCGTCTGGTTCCCGGACGACCCGAAGCAGGTCCCGTGGCAGCGCTTCCTCGACGAGGCGACCGCGGCCGGCTACAAGTGGATCGAGCTCGGGCCGTACGGCTACCTGCCGACCGATCCCTCGCAGCTGCGCGACGAGCTGGAGTCCCGCGGACTCCGGCTGTCCGCCGGCACCGTCTTCACCGGGTTCCACAAGGGCGACGACCAGTTCCAGCGCGCCTGGGACCAGGCGGTGAAGGTCGCCGGCCTCGCCGCGGCGCTCGGCGCCGAGCACCTCGTCACCATCCCGGACCTGTGGCGCTCCGACGCCACCGAGGAGGTGCTGGAGTCGCGAACGCTGACCGACGAGCAGTGGCAGCGCCTCGGCAAGGGACACGACCAGCTCGGCAAGGCACTGCTCGAGGAGTTCGGCGTGCACCAGCAGTTCCACACGCACGCCGACAGCCACGTCGGCACGTACACGGAGACCGTGCGCTTCCTGTCCGAGACGGACCCGGCGTACACGAACCTCTGCCTCGACACCGGCCACTTCGCGTACTACGGCGGCGACAACCTCACGCTCATCGCCGAGCACCCGGAGCGCATCGGCTACCTGCACCTCAAGCAGGTCGACACCGACCTGCTCCCCGACGTGCTGAAGAACGACGTGCCGTTCGCCACCGCCGTCTCGCAGGGGATCATGACCGAGCCGCCGCACGGCACGCCCGAGCTCGCGCCGATCATCGAGGCCGTCGCGACGATCAACCCGGACATCTTCGGCATCGTCGAGCAGGACATGTACGGCTGCTCCGTCGACGCGCCGGGCCCGATCGCCGAGCGGACCTTCCAGCACATCTTCGGCTCGACCTCCGCCGCCCGCGCGCTCTGACCCGGCGTCCGTCCACCACCACTTCGTCACCCCAGGAGAACCCAGCATGAGCACCACCGAGAACCTCCGCGTCGCCGTCGTCGGAGCGGGCGCGATGGGCAGCGACCACGTGCGTCGCATCACCTCGACCATCGCCGGCGCGGACGTCGTCGCGATCGTCGACCCCGACACCGCCCGGGCGACCGCGGCCGCCGCGAAGGCCCCCGGTGCGATCACCGCGTCGTCGTTCGAGGAGGCGCTCGACGCCACCCCGATCGACGCCGTGATCGTCGCGACGCCGGGCTTCCTGCACGAGCCCGTCCTCGTGCCGGCCATCGAACGTGGTCTCGCCGTCCTCTGCGAGAAGCCCCTCACGACGTCGGCTGCGGACTCCCTGCGGATCGTCGAGCTCGAGCAGGCGAAGTCCGACCGCCCGAAGATCCAGGTCGGGTTCATGCGCCGCTTCGACAAGGGCTACCAGGAGCTCCGTGCGCTGCGCGAGTCCGGGTCGAACGGTGCCCTGCTCGCCCTGCACCACGCGCACCGCAACCCGACGACCCCGCCGAACTTCAGCGAGTCGATGCTCATCCACGACTCGGTGATCCACGAGATCGACATCATCCCGTTCATCACGGGCGAGCCGATCACGAGCGTCGAGGTCAAGAAGCCCCGCAAGAACTCCCTCGCACCGGCCGACCTGCCCGAACCGCAGTTCGTCCTGTTCACCACCGAGTCGGGCACGATGGCGATCGTCGAGATCAACGTCAACGCCCAGTTCGGCTACCAGGTCACGACCGACGCGGTGTTCGAGTCCGGCGTCGCGTACATCGGCCGCGAGACCTCGCTCACCCTGGTGTCGCAGGGCGTCTCGGGCCAGGGTGTCACGCCGTCGTTCGTCGAGCGCTTCGGCGCCGCCTACGACGAGGAGGTCCAGCGCTGGGTCGACGCGGCGAAGGACGGCGGCATCGACGGGCCGAGCGCCTGGGACGGCTACACGGCGTCGGTCGTCGCCGAGGTCGCAGTGCGCGCGCAGCAGACCGGAGCGCTCGAGCAGGTGGAGTACGCCACCGCGAAGCCCGCGTTCTACGAGACGGCCTGATCGATGCCGAAGATCGCACTCGACCCCACGCCGTTCCACCACGACCTGTCCCTGCTGGAGTTCCCGCAGAAGGTCGCGGACCTCGGCTACGAGTACCTCCAGCTCACCCCGCACCAGGACTTCATCCCCTTCTACCGGCACCCGAAGGCCGACGACGACCTCGTCGACGCCTTCGCCGCGGCGTGCCGTGATGTCGGCGTGCAGGTGGCGAGCGTGCTGCCTGTACTCCGGTGGTCCGGCCCTGACCGTGACGCGCGCGAGGCCGCCGTGACGAAGTGGAAGCGGGTCATCGAGATCACGAAGCGCCTCGGTGTGGACACGATCAACACCGAGTTCTCCGGCCGTCCCGAGCGTCCCGAGGAGTCCGAGGACGCCTTCTACCGCTCGATGGAGGAACTGCTGCCGATCATCGAGGACGCTGGGATCCGCGTGCTCATCGACCCGCACCCCGACGACTTCGTCGAGGACGGTCTCGAGGCCCTCCGGGTGATCCGCGGCCTCAACTCGAAGCACGTCGGGTTCGTCTACGTCGCCTGCCACACGTTCCACTACGGCGGCAACATGGACGAGATCATCGACGCCGCGGGCGACTCGCTGCAGTTGATCCACGTCGCCGACGCCTACGACCACCGTCGTTCGCACGGCCTGCGCTACATCACGAACCCGCCCGGCAACCCCGTGCGCGTGCACCAGCACCTGCCGGTCGGTCAGGCGGACGTCGACTTCGCCGCCTTCTGGGCAGCGCTCGACCGGGTCGGCTTCTCCGCTCGCGAGGACACCGTCGCCGTCTCGAGCGTCTTCGCCGAGGACGAGAACGCCGACGAGGTCTCGCGCTTCCAGCTCGACACGATCACGAAGGGACTCACACGATGACCACGACCCTCGAGACGTCGGCCACCACGACCGACACCGACACCCGCCCCGTCACCCTGCAGGCGGCGTCGCAGACGGTGACCGCGCTCTGGAACGACTCGGCGGACCCGCACGAGCTGTCCACCGCCATCCACGAGTACGGCGCCGTCGGTGCGACCTGCAACCCGGTGATCGCGTACACCTGCATCAAGCAGGACCCCGACACCTGGGTGCCGCGGATCCGCGAGATCGCCGCGGAGCACCCGACCGCGGGGGAGTCCTGGATCGGCTGGAAGGCCGTCGAGGAGCTCTCCGTCGCCGCGGCCGAGCAGCTGCTGCCGGCGTTCGAGGCCTCGGGCGGCCGCAACGGCCGACTGAGCATGCAGACCGACCCGCGCTTCCACCGCGACCAGGACGCCCTCGTCGAGCAGGCCGTGCGGTTCTCGCAGCTCGCGCCGAACATCATCGTGAAGATCCCCGCGACGAAGGTCGGCATCGCCGCGATCGAGGAGGCCGCCCACCGCGGTGTCTCGATCAACGCGACCGTGTCGTTCACCGTGCCGCAGGTCGTCGCCGTGGGCGAGGCCATCGAACGCGCGCTCGACCGCCGCGCCGCCGACGGCCTGCCCGAGCAGGAGTTCGGGCACGTCGTCACGCTGATGGCCGGCCGGTTCGACGACTGGCTGAAGACCGTCGTCAAGCGCGACCACGTCATGGTCGACCCAGGCATCCTCGAGTGGGCCGGCGTCGCCGCGGTCAAGAACGCGTACCGGGTCTTCCAGGAGCGCGGCTTCCGGTCCCGTGTGCTCGTCGCGGCCTTCCGGAACCCGCTGCAGTGGTCCGAGTTCCAGGGTGGCGACCTCGTCGTCTCGCCGCCGTTCCAGTGGTCGAAGGACATCAACGACAACGCGTTCCCGTTCCGTCCCGATGCCATCCACGACGAGGTCCCGGCGTCGGTCATCGAGGCGCTCCGTGCCGCGACGCCCGAGTTCGCCCGCGGCTACGACGTCGACGGCATGACGATCGACGAGTTCGACCGCTTCGGGGCGACGGTCACGACGCTACGGCAGTTCCTCGACGCGGACGCCCAGCTGGACGCGCTGGTGCGCGACATCATCGTGCCGGCTGCGTAGTCTGCCGCGACCAAACGTCGGACGGGAGGCACGGTGTCAGCTGGCACCGCGCCTCCCGTCCGCTCTTTCCTGGTTTGGCCATCCATGTTAGTTTGTCAGGACAAAGCCCCGAACTGCAGGAGGCACCATGCCGCTCGTCCGTATCGACCTCGCCACCGGCCGCACGCCCGAGGCGGTGCGCGCCATCGCCGACGCGATCCACATCGCGATCGTCGACGTCTACGGGATCCCCGTGCGCGACCGGTTCCAGGTGATCACCGAGCACCCGGCGCAGCAGATCATCGCCGAGGACGCCGGGCTCGGCTTCGAGCGCACCGAGGGCGTCATCGTCATCCAGGTCTTCACCCAGCGGGGGCGGACCGACGAGGCGAAGACGACGCTGTACGCGGCGATCCACGACGCCCTCGCCGCCATCGGTGTCGCGTCGGAGGACGTCTTCATCGGCTACGTCGAGAACGGACCGCAGGACTGGTCGTTCGGGTTCGGGCGCGCACAGTACGTGACGGGCGAGCTCGCAGTGCCCGCCCCCGTTCCCGCCTGATCGCCTACTTGTCGACCAGGGTGACCTCGAACGAGTAGCGGTCGGGGCGGTAGCAGTGCACGCCGTACTCGACCGCTCGCCCCGAGGCGTCGTACGCGGTGCGGCTCATCGTCAGCACCGGGTCGCCGTCCTCGATCTCGAGCAGTCCGGCCTCTTCGTCGGTCACCGCGCGGGCACCGATCCGCTGCTTCGCGACCCGCATCGTCACGCCGCGGCCACGGAGCAGCTGGTAGAGCCCGTGGTCCTGCAGGTCCTGGTCGGTGATCTCGAGGAACTCCGGCGGCAGGTAGTTCTCGAGGATCGCCATCGGGACGTCCTCCGCGAACCGCACGCGCCGGATGTGCGCCACCGTCGTGCCCGGGGCGATGCCGAGGGCCTCGGCCACGACGTCGGACGCGGGGACGTCGTTGCGCTCGAGCAGCTTCGTCGCCGGCGCCTGCGAGCCCTGCGCGAGGTCGTCGTACAGGCTCGTCAGCTCGACCTTGCGCGTCACCGGGCCGTGCACGACCTGCGTGCCGATGCCCCGGCGCCGGACGAGCAGGCCCTTGTCCACGAGGTCCTGGATCGCACGGCGGATCGTCGGGCGGGAGAGCCCGAGTCGTTCACCGAGCGCGATCTCGTTCTCGAGCCGTGCACCGGGCGGCATCGCGCCGGAGCGGATCGCCTCCTCGATGCGGGAGGCGACCTGGAAGTACAGGGGCATCGGACCCGACCGGTCCAGGTCCATGAACAGGTCGGACGGCAGCTGGCCTTCGTTGGTCATCGCGGTCCTTCGGAGTGCGGGGTTCGGCGTCGGTGCCGGGGGAATGTCGTGACAATACCACCGGGGGTGCTCGGCACCGGGGAGCCCACTCCCGTCAGTGGGCGTCCGCCTCGACCGTGCGCTTGAGGTTCGCGAGCCCGCGCTCGAAGTCGCCGCCGATGAGCTCGTCCATGTCCATGAACACGCCGACGACGCGGGACATCAGGGTCACCGGACTCGTCATGGTCCACACGAGGCGGGTGCCGCCCGCTGACTCGTCGAGCCGGAACGCGCTCGTGCTGGTCGACTTGAACGGCGCCGTGAAGCGGAGCGCGATGTCGACCTCGTGCGGAGCGATCCGGTCGACGCGCATGTCGCCGGCGCCGGCCTTGCGGTTGCCCTTCCACGCGTAGGTCGACCCGACGGTGCCGGGCTCGCCGCCGTACGTGCGCTGCAGGTCGGGGTCCTGGCCCTCCCACGGCGACCAGTCGACCCAGCGGTGGAGGTCCGCGAGGTGGGGGAGGATCGCGGACGCGGGGGCCGCGATGACGGTCTCGCGCTCGATCGTGGTGGTGGCTGCCACGGGTCTGCTCAGTCGGCGAAGATCATCGGGCGGTTCGACAGTCGGGGCTGCCTCGCCTGCTTCGGCTTCTCCGCGCGGGGCCGGACCGGCGCGATGTGCACGCGCGTGGCCGCACCGAGCGCCTCGACCGTGCCGACCCCGTGGAACCCCGCGGCGTGCACGACGATTGCCGCGCAGGCCTCGGCGTCGGCAGCGGCGTCGTGGTGCTGGAAGCCCTCGTACCCCGCGGCGCGTGCGGCCATCGGCAGGCGGTACGAGTCGAGTGTGTAGGTCTTCCGCGCGACTTGCAGCGAGCACATCGAGTGGTGCTCGGCCAGGGCGATGCCCGTCGCCGAGCAGCCGCCCGCGATCACGCCCATGTCGAAGCGGGCGTTGTGCGCGACGAGGACGTCCCCCTCGGCGAACGCGACGATGTCCGGGTACTGCTGCTCCCAGGTCTTCGCACCGATGACGTCACCCGCGACGATGCCGTGGATGCGGGTGTTCCACTCGAGGAAGTCGTCGTGGCCGAACGGCGGACGGATGAACCACGAGGCCCGTTCGACGACCTTCCCCGCACGGACCTTGACGAGTCCGACCGAGCAGGCGCTGGCGGGCGAGCTGTTCGCGGTCTCGAAGTCGATCGCGGTGAAGTTCAACGGCACGTTCCCGATGGTCGCACGCGGCGCCGACATCGCCGGAAGCCGCCTCGGCGTTGCGTCAGCGGCGGCGGAGACGGCGGGAGCCGCGCCGTCGTCGTGCCGTCAGTCGCCAGGTGGCACTCCGCCGGGCTCGTTCCTTCGCCAGGTGCGGAGCCAGGACCGTGCCGACCAACTCGAACGCGAGCGCCGATGCGTCCAGTCGCCACCGGCGGTGGACGCCCTCGACGTGGGCCGTGAACGCCGCCGCGAAGTCGTCGGTCACCGCGGGGAACGCCAGGCTCGTCGGCGGCAGGACCATCCGGTAGCGGTCCTCCTCGGCGTGGTCGATCGTCTCGTCCTCTGGGTCGTAGTCGACCAGGACGTCGGCCTCGAGCTCGGCCAGGACGTCGTGCAGCGCGTCGAGTTCGCTCGGTGGGAGCTCCTCCAACGCGGCGATCGTCTCCGCGGCGAAGTACCGCCGCTGCCCCCGAGCGTCGAGCCCCATCGAGTGCACACCGCGTCGGTCACGTTCGAACCACATCGACGTCCTCCATCCGTGTCGTCCGGACCACGCTGCCACCCGGGCGCTCCGTGTGTGCTGTTCTCCCGGCGGGAACACCTCTACGCTGCCCGCATGGGGGATCCTCGCGACATGGACGAGCTGCTGGACGGCGCCGACGTCGTCGACGCGCCGTCGCACACCGTGCTACGGCTGGTCGGCCTGGGGGCCGCCCTGGTGGGCATCGGGGTCGCCGTCGCCGTCGGGCTCACCTCCGGGGCGTTCGCGGTGCTCGGCGCGGTGCTCCGGGCGGCCTTCGGTCGCTGGGGCGAGCTGTTCTGAGCGCGGCCGGTACGGCGGCCTGGAGGCGCGGCGCGGCTCCGGCGTGCGGCCGCCGGTAGGCTGTACTCCCGTGGCACTCACCATCGGAATCGTCGGTCTCCCGAACGTCGGCAAGTCGACCCTGTTCAACGCCCTGACCAAGAACCAGGTCCTCGCCGCGAACTACCCGTTCGCGACGATCGAACCGAACGTCGGCGTGGTGAACCTGCCCGACCCGCGCCTCGACCAGCTCGCCGAGCTGTTCCACTCCGAGAAGACCGTCCCCGCCCCGGTGTCGTTCGTCGACATCGCCGGCATCGTCAAGGGTGCGAGCGAGGGCGAGGGGCTCGGCAACAAGTTCCTCGCGAACATCCGCGAGGCCGATGCCATCGCGCAGGTCGTCCGCGGCTTCACCGACGACGACGTCGTGCACGTGGCGAACAAGGTCTCCCCGAAGGACGACCTCGAGGTCATCAACACCGAGCTGATCCTCGCCGACCTCGAGACCATCGAGAAGGCCCTGCCGCGGTACGAGAAGACCGTGAAGCTCAAGCAGGCCGAGCCGATCGTGCTCGAGACCGCGCAGGAGGCCAAGGCCGCGCTCGAAGCAGGCACGCTCCTGTCCGCCACCTCGATCGACCTGACCCCTATCGCGGAGCTCGGACTCCTGTCGGCCAAGCCGTTCATCTTCGTCTTCAACGTCGACGAGGCGATCCTCACCGACGACGCACGCAAGGCCGAGCTCGCGGCGCTCGTCGCCCCCGCCCAGGCGGTGTTCCTCGACGCGCAGGTCGAGTCCGAGCTGATAGAGCTTGACCCGGCCGACGCCGCCGAGCTCCTCGAGTCGACCGGTCAGACCGAGTCCGGCCTCGACCAGCTCGCCCGCATCGGCTTCGACACCCTCGGGCTGCAGACCTACCTGACGGCCGGGCCGAAGGAAGCGCGTGCGTGGACGATCGGCAAGGGGTGGAAGGCTCCCCAGGCGGCCGGCGTGATCCACACCGACTTCGAGAAGGGCTTCATCAAGGCCGAGGTCATCTCCTTCGAGGACCTGGTCGCGACCGGCTCCATCGCCGAGGCCCGTTCCGCGGGCAAGGCGCGCATCGAGGGCAAGGACTACGTCATGCAGGACGGCGACGTGGTGGAGTTCCGCTTCAACAACTAGGGGCCCCGGTTTTACGCCGATCCAGGGCTATTCAGCCGCAACTGTCCGCAAAGAGTCCGCAGAATCGCCTGCAACCTCCCGCATGAGCCCCGCGGTTGCGGACCGGGTCCGGTCGTCCGCGTTCGGCCACAGGTGGCTGTAGGTGTTCAGCGTCACCGATGCGGACCGGTGACCGAGAGCCCGCTGTACAGTGACGACGTCGCAGCCGGCCGCAATCAGGCCCGATGCGAAGAAGTGCCGACAGTCGTGCAGCTTGCACGGCTCCACGCCCGCCGCCTCGATCGTCTTCGTCCAGTGGTAGTAGATCGTGTTGCCGTGGGGCGGCTGTTCACCCGAGCCGACGAATAGCCACTGCTCGTCGCCGCGCACGCCCACCTCGGACACGTGCCAGGACAGGTGATGAGCGAGCTCGTCAGGAATCGGCACGGCCCGCTCCGACCCGTACTTCGGCGCGGAGATGCGAACCGCCTGTCCGCCACTCCCGCGCTGAAGACAGGACGCCGCCTTCAGGCGTTCGCTGACGGCGGCTTCAACGTGCCCACCGCGCAGCCGGCAGCACCCGTGTTTTCGTTCTCCGCACCGAGCTCGGACGTTCCCTCGTCGGTGTCGTTCAACAACACCTTCGGCAACATCAGCAACCCCAGCAAGGCGGTCGACGAGATGATGTTCGCCTACCGAGCCAAGATCCGCGGAGGACGGTGAAAGTAAGACCATCGCATCTGTCTGTGGCCTCCGCTACGTTCAGAAACATGAGCCTTTGGAACGAAGCATCCGATGAACTGAGCAAGGCAGAACGTGACCTCGGACAGGGCATGAGCGCCGACCACCGCTTGAAGGTCGCAGAGATCAAAGCCCTTCTCGCGATCGGCCAGGAACTCTCGCAGATCCACCACGAGGGCATCAACCCGGATTACCGATCCTGATGACCTACGCCATCGAGTACACCAACGACCGTGACGGGCATGCTGACGGCCCGTACCGAACCGGGCAGCACAAGACGGTCGCAGAAACCAAGCAGGCAGCCGAACGGCTTGCGAGCAAGGGCGGTCTGAGCAACTTCGTTGTGCGCGACAACGGCGACGTCATCAGCATCACAGAAGGCAACCTCGTGTCCGAACTCATCGACGGCACATGGCACGACCGCGGCCTGTTCGACGTCGAGAACTGGTGGCCGAAGCTCGACGACGACACGCGAGCGTGGCTACTCGAGCACGCCGAAGAGCAGATCCCAGCCGAGATCTTCCACCGCATCATCGCAGTCGGTGGAGTGGTTCCCGGTACGCGTTGGGAGGGGCAGGAAGACTACGACTTCCGGCTGCCCGAAAGCGCCGCCGCGTGGATCCAAGCCCAGCGCACCTACAACGCGGCGTTGATTGGCCCGGACCACCAGGTGGGTGTTGCCGAGGTCATCGTCATCCCGCCGACGAACAGTCGAACGGTCGAAACCTACGAACGACGAGTCGACTCTGATGACGGCCCTTGGATTGAAGTGTGGGCTCGGATCGGAAGTGAAGGCCCGCAGGGCCAAGAGCCGGTCCCGTATCAGTTCGTCAGCCGCAAGCGAGTTGATTGATTCAGCTCGGGCCACTAAATCGACAGCGCGAAGGCACCAAGGGGGCCTCCACCTTACGCCCGCTCCGGTCGGACCACCGGGGCGGGCATGCGCATATTCGCGGCAGGATTTTCAACGTCGCGGGCGTCCGTCAGACTCATCCCATGGGACTTCTCGGCATCATCCTGTTCATCACCGGAATCTTCGTCGCGTACTGGTCGTCCACGCGGCTCTCCTCAGCGCTCTGAACGACCACTACAAGACGCGGAAGCACTTCGAAGCGACTGGCGAATGGAAGCCGGGTCACTGGAACAGCAAGACCGCACCGAAGCGGTAACGCGGGTCACAGGCGTCCGCGCTCCTGCAGCCGCCGGGCGTACCGCTCTACCTCGTCCCGGTCGACCACGTACTTCGTTTTACCCAATCGCGACGCAGTGAGCTGACCCGAGCGGATGTCATTTCGGATGTACTGCGCTGACGCGCCCACCACCTGCGCGACCTCTAGCACGCTGAAGAGTCGCTTGCTGTTGTTCGCGAACGGGTGAAGTTCCGAACCCGCCAATCCGCGTTCTATCTCTTCTCGGACGATGCGCCGGATGATGGCTTCGATGCTCTGCTGTGGCTCGTCAGTCTTCATGGCGATCAGCATGCTCATGCCGTGTACCCATATGGAGAGACTCATGCAGCGCGCGCTCAGAGTCCGCAGCTAGTCCGCAAAAGGCGCAATCGCGGCTAGTTCCGAGCAACCGCCGCCCATCACTCCAACCGCTTACTTCCGCGGTCCACAACCGCCCACAACCGCCCACAACTGCTCCCAACGCGCCGTCGCGAGTTCCGCTTCAACAACTGAGGGGGCACCCCTGCCGCGGCCGGCACCGGTACCGTCGTCCGCATGGGGCTCGGATTCCAGCTGGTCGTCGGAGCGCTCTTGCTGCTGTGGGGCACTTTCGTGGTGACCTTCCCACGGTTGATCGTCAAGGTGGCGCTGGCGGCCGAGAAAGCGGGCCTCGCCTGGAATCCTCAAGCCCGGTGGGGCACGCTCTGGATCCGCATGCTGGGGAGCGTGCTCGGAATCGTCGGCCTGATCACGGTCGTGACCGCGCTCTTCGGGATCCACTGGCGATGAGCTCGAGCGCGGAGTGATGCAGACGCACGTCGGTGTCTACGGCGCCTGGCTGCAGGACGGCCGACTGGTCACCGTCGAGAAGGCCCGCGGACCGTACACCGGGTGGTTCGACCTGCCCGGTGGCTCGCCCGAACCGGGGGAGTCCGCCGAGCAGACGCTCCGGCGCGAACTCGTCGAGGAGTGCGGTGTCGCGGTCGCTGCGATCGAGTCCTGGCACGGGTTCGACTTCCACGTCGATCGCGCGAGCGACGGTTCGGTGATCGACTTCCGGCATCGTGGACAGATCGCACTCGTCCGGGTCGTCGAGCCGGTGCGGCCGATCGAAGGCGTCGAGGACGTCGCTCGGGTGGTCCTCCTCGCCCTCGACTCGAGCGCATCGGTCACCCCGGCCGTCCGCCTCGCCCGCACGCTGCTCGGGGGCAGCCCGTTGCGCTGACACCCGGTGCGTCCGCGTCCGGTACCCGACCGGCATCCGGCACACTGTCGACGAACATCAACGAGAGGGGTCAGAGGTGGCTGACGCACAGGCCGGTTGGTATGACGACGGATCGGGCACCATGCGATGGTGGGACGGCACGAAGTGGACGCAGAACGTGCAGCCCGCCGCACCGCCCACGGGTGGCCTCGGCGGCGTGATCGACCGGATCGCGGCCGAAGCCGCTTCCGGTGGCCAGCCACGACCGGCACCTGCCGGGATGAGTTACGTCGTCCTGCAGGTCGTCCTCAAGGAGAAGTTCTTCGGCACCGGGTCCGGGAACCTCACCGAGCTAGAGAAGGCCATCAATGCGCAGGCAGCGCTCGGCTACCGGCTCCACACGATCACCACGTCCTCCTCGGGCAGCACCGGATTCGGCGGTGGGGACCGAATCCAGGCGACGATGGTGTTCGAGCGCCTCGTCTGACCGCGGCGGCACGTTAGATTGACGTCAGTGCACGCCGAGGAGGCCCCATGTCGTACGTCGTCGACTTCGTGACCGTTTCCACCACCGGATTGGAATCCTCGCCGGTCGCCGACGCCCTAGCGGGACTCCGTGCCAATGAGGCTCGGTACTTCAAGAACAAGTACGACCACGTGTTCACGACCCATCCGGCCGCCGACGTCCCCGACCTGGTCGACTACGTCGCACGGGTGCTCCAGGAGGAGCGCGGTCTCGTGATCGCATCGCCGCCGCTCGAGGCGACCGAGGCGCTGGTGGACGGGGTTCGCTGGACGTACGTGTTCTACGAATCCGGGCTCGCGATCAACGTGCTCTACACACTCGAGCCCGGCGGGAAGCGGGCGGTCGGGTTCAAGCTGTCCGACGGCATGGAGGTACCGGACGAGCTCGCGGACAAGTTCAAGTTCGCGCGACAGAAGTCGAAGCTCGCCGGCACGATCCGGGGGTCGTTCTTCGTCGTCAAGGGTGAGTACTGACCGGTTCGTTCGATGCCTGCCCCACCCGTGCTTTCCAAATGTTCGCGGTGGTCCCGACGTCTGCGCCATCATCGGCTGACGGCGATGGAGAGGACGGGACTTGCACGATGACGACGAGGATCTTGAGTGCGCTCCTGCACGGAGCGTGTGTCGGGATGTCGGGCGACACCAGCAGGCTGCGAGCGATGCGGACACTCCTGACAGAGCAGCGGAAGACGGCGAGCAACCGATCTCAGGCGAAGACGGCGAAAGCGACGTCTTAGCGGTAGCCGCCGCCGAATTGTTCAGCGGTCCCATTGCTTCCCCGCGACCACTCCGTGACTACGAGCTCGTGGTCGGAGGGTCCGCTCGGCAGCTCATCGATGCCACCTCCGGTCGGAAGCGGTCGCGGTGGACGCGACCGAGCGCGTGAGCCGCGCGGATACCCCGGATCGTCCACGGCGCGCTTCTCTTGCCCACGTGCGCCGATCGCCCCGTCTGTTCAGCCGACGATCGCGATGATGACCGCCGGGATCCGGTGCTCGATGACGTCCCAGACGATCTCCTTCCGGGCCTTCCGGTAGTCGTGCGACAGGATGTTCCGTGTACGGCGGACGGCGGTGAGCGACAGACCTCGGGGGAGCATTGCTGCCCGTGCGTCAGGAAGTCGCCCGAGAAGGTCATCGAAATGGATGACGACGGCTTCCGCTGCTCGGTAAGTGAGGCTCCGGGGTGCGTCGAATGCCTTCCGACCGTGTTCGACGATCATCGAGCACTCGCCGAGCAGATCGAGGAACGCCGTTTCGAGCGCAGGCCACCGGTCGTCTTGGGCGACGTCGTCTGCGTCGACTCGGGGTCGAGGCGTGAACTGTGGCTCGGAGGTCACAGCGGGACCGCCTCGTCCAGCACGTGTCGGAAGTGCTCGTCGTCTTCGAGGTCGTCAGTGAGCAGGTCGACATCGAACCCGGTGATCGCTTCGACTTCGTGCGCGAACCCACCCAGATCGAACAGTGAAGCGCCAGGGGTCAGGGAGACGAGCAGGTCGATGTCGCTGTTCTCGTTGTCCTGACCTCGGATCGCGGACCCGAACACGCGAACGTTCGAGAGATGAAATCGTCTCGCTTCGTCACGGATGTCGTCGGCGTAGACCGCCAGCGGGATGCTCGGACGGGTGCGCGCCGCTGTCATGATGCGGTCGAGCGACTCGGGACGCGGTTGCTTCCGCCCGCTCTCGTAGGCGGAGATCGTCGGCTGCTGCATCCCGGCGGCGGCGGCGAGGCTGCTCTGTGACATGCCGACGTCCTCGCGGGCAGCTCGGATGAGCTCGGCTGCGCGTTCGATCCGCATCGTTCACCTCCTATAGCTCCTGACTATAGTGCCGGATTGGCCACCGAACGCGCTTCTTGTGCCCGCGTGCATCGCCCGCACCTACCGTCGGATGTGAGGAGGAAACGTGAAGTACATCCACTACGACGGCAGCCTGATCCTGACAGGCGACCTGATCGCCGACGCGGTCGCGGACTACGCAGCGGTCCTCGGAGCGAACGGCCGGACGGACACGGTCTCGATCCCGTCCGTCGGGGACGACGGATCGGTGACCCGGACGACGGTGCTCGTCGGGCCGGCGAGCGAACTGACTGTGAGCACGGCACCGGACGACGAACTCGAACCCGAGGACCACGGGTTCATCCGCAACCTGCGTGACGCCGCGGTCCGAGCCGGCGTGGAGCGACCACTCGACGTCGACGGCGGGCGGCGGTTCGTGGGGGCCGACGATCCGGATCTCCCCGACGATCCCGACGCGAGCGGGGCGGCCCGCCCCTGATACGACGAATGCCGCCGAGCACTGCTCGGCGGCATTCGTGTGTGGAGCGTGGGGCTCAGGCGGCGAGTGCGAGGTCGCCCGTGCGGACGGACTGCGCCTGCACGAGCGTGCGGCTCGCTTCGCCGCGCCACGAGCGGCCGGGCACGGTCCAGCCGGCCTCGCCGTCGATGTCCACGCGGGACCCACGGGTGATGAAGCGACCGAGGTCGTCGGCCGGGATGCGGACGAGGTACTCGCGCTGCGAGCGCTCGTCGCGCACACCGAACTCGGCGATGCGGTCGGGGGAGACGGTCGGCGCCGCGAGTGCGGTGCCGATGATGGTGATTCGTTCGTTGCTGGTCATGGTGTTGCGGTACTTCCTGGTCGTTCGGCGCCCAGGGCCTCGGTGTCGGCGGACGGCTGAGTCCGGCGCGACGCGTCGAGTGCGGGGCGCGCACGTCGAGCTTCGACGTGCAGCTCGTCCGTTCGGATCGAGCGGTGGTCTCGTGGGAATGCGATTCGGGTGAATCGGCTTCGAGACGGTTCGGTGTGCGCGAGTCAGATGGGTTCGCTGCAGTGCACCAAAAGAACACTCTACCCGAGGGTGGTCGGATTGTCCAGGAAGGAGGCCCAACGGGTCCCGCCGGCGGCGACGTTCCCCGAAGCGTCGAGTCTGGCGGCGGACGAGGACGGCTTCCGACCGGCCTGCTCGTGGATCGACCCGGCGAACGCCTCGGAGAAGTCGAGACGGGGGACGGCCCCGGTGACGGCACGGAGGTCCGATGCGTCCCACCGAACGAACCCGACCCCGGAGACGTCGAGCGACGTCGCGACCTCGAGCAGGTGCCCCTCGGCGTCGAGAGCGGGGTCGACGGACGTCCACATGTGCCGTTCGATCACCTCGGCGACCCTGCGGGCCCGCGCGGCATCCCAGCCCGCCCCGAGCGCGAACACGGAGCCGACGGCCCCTCCGGCGTCCTCGAACGGCACCGCGTGCGCGTCGAAGGTCGGGGTCACACCGAGGTCGTGCAGCATCGTCGCGACGAACAGCAGCTCACGATCGGGGTCGAGGTCGAGCGTCGGCGCGAGCAGGGATGCCCACGCCCACGAGCGCAGGCAGTGGTTCACCAGCGCCGGCGAGGACCACGCCCGCACGACGTCGAGCGCTCGCGCGGCCACGGGCGAGGGCGGTGCGAGCAGTGCGTCCACGTCCACGGTCATGGCACGACAGTAGCGCCACACCTGACGCGTAACGCCCCCGAAATGCGGCGATCCACTCCGCGAAACAGCTCGTCGTTAGCGTTCGGACAGCTGAGTACCCGCTCAGTTCCCTCCCCCTCCCTCGAAGGACCTGCGCCCATGCAGCACCGACCACGGCTGCGCCCTCGCGCGACGATCGTCTCCTCGACGCTCGTCGCCGCCGGGGCGATCGGCCTCGCCGTCCTCACGGCCTCACCGGCCCAGGCGGCTCCCACCGCGAGCACGGCCTCGCTCGAGGCGCCCGCCACCGCCACGGTGGGCACACCGTTCGACGTCGACCTCACGATCCCCGCGACCGCCGACGTCTACGCGTACGAGATCACCCTCGACCTCGACACCACGACCTACCGTGCCGGCAGCCTGACTGGTCCGGACGGCGGCTTCGACAGTGCCGAGCAGGACGGCGACGTCCTGACGATCGTGCACACCCGCCTCGGGACGTCGCCGGCGCTCGACGGCGACATCGAGACGTCGGTCTCGCTCGCGCCGACCGCCGTCGGCAGCGCGGACCTGGGCGTGACGAGGATCACGCTCGTCGACGACGCCGGTGCGACCACCGTGCTGACCGATCCGGCTGCCGCGACCGTGACGGTGGCAGCAGCGCCGACGGCGACACCGACACCGACTGCCATCCCGACCCCGGGCGCGACCGCCCCCGCCGGCCCCGGAGCAGACCCCACGGACACGCCGTCCGACCCGAAGGCTGGTGCCGTCCCCGCCGCCAGCGGTGGTGGCACGCCGGCCGGTGGTGCACTCGCCTGGACGGGTGCTGACGTGACCCCGTGGATCGCCGCCTCCCTCGCCCTCCTCGCCGCCGGCGGGACCCTGATCACCCTGCGAGCGCGCCGCGCCCGCAGCGAGCGCACCGGAGCAGCCGAATGACCGCCCACGCCCGCGCCCCGCGCCGGACCACCAGCAGGAAGCGCGCGTCGGTCGCCGGTGCCTCGCTCATCGCCCTCGTCGGCACCGTCCTCGCCGCGACACCCGCGATCACCGCGGCGGCCGCACCAGCAGCGGTGGACGCGAGTCCGGCCGCGATGCTCGCCCCGTACTACACGGACCTCGACCTGACTGGGGACGACGAGGTCACGCAGGCCGACCTCGCCGTGCTGACCGACCACCTCGGTGCGACGAGCGCCAGTGCCGGCTGGGCGACGGTCGGCGCCGCGGACACCGATGGCGACGGGACGATCACCGTCGCCGACGTCGCCGCCGTCTCGCAACGGATGATCTACGACGACGGTCCGTTCGAGCTGATCGAGGCATCGACGATCGACATGCAGGCCGCGATGAACGCCGGGGTGACCACGTCGGTCGCGATCACCCAGGAGTACCTGGACCGGATCGCCGCCTACGACCGCACGAAGGTCGACGCCGCGTCGACCGGGCGTCCGCTCAACTCGATCGTGACCACGAACGCCGACGCCCTCGCTGCAGCGACGACAGCGGACACTGAGCGAGCCGACCACGGGATGACGAGCATGCTGCTCGGTGTGCCGATCGCGGTGAAGGACAACTACGACACGAAGGACATGCCGACCACCGGCGGGTGCGGTTGCTGGGACGACAACCAGACCGACACCGACGCGGCGATGGTGACCGGGCTCCGGGAGGCGGGCGCGGTGATCCTCGCCAAGGCCAGCCTCGACGAGTTCGCGTTCGGGTTCGTCTCGGAGTTCTCGTCGAACCAGCCCGCCGGTTCCTCGCTCCTCGTCGCCAGCCCGTACAACACGGCGCAGACCGCGGGCGGGTCCAGCGGGGGCACCGGCGCGGCGATCTCCGCCAACCTCGCCGGTATCGGGTTCGGCACCGACACGGGTGGCTCGATCCGCATCCCGTCGACGTACAACCAGCTCGTCGGGATCCGCCCGACGGTGGGCCTCACGAGCCGCGACGGGATCATCCCGCTCGCCCTCTCGCAGGACACCGGCGGCCCGATCGCCCGTTCGGTGACCGATGCGGCGGTCGCGCTCGACGCGGTGACCGGTGTGGACGCGGCGGACCCCGCCACCGGTGCGCAAGCAGGCAAGGTGCCGACGTCCTACACGGCCTCGCTCGACCCCGACTCGCTCGACGGTGCCCGCATCGGGTACGTGACGAGCATGGTCGGGACGAACGCGACCACCAAGCGTCTCTTCGACGAGTCCGTCGCGAAGCTCGAGGCCGCGGGTGCGACCGTCGTCCCGATCACGACCACGACGGCCTTCAACCGGGTGCTCTCGGAGAGCAGCGGCAGCACGAACGAGTTCAAGCACGACCTGGACGCGTACGTGGCCGCTCACCTCGATCCGGACGTGACCGCCAGGTCGCTGCAGGGGATCCTCGCGTCGGGGGAGTACGTCCCCAGCCGGAAGTCGACGTACGAGTCGCGCGACCTGATCACCGACGCCCAGTACCAGGCCTGGGCCGGCCCGACCGGATCGCACACGACGCAGCTCGCCGCGGGCAAGCAGCTCGTCACGCAGATGCTCGACGACCAGGACCTCGACTCGTTGATCTACCCGTCGGGCACGCCGTACGGCACGCAGTCGACGAACATGCGCCTCAGCCCGAACACGGGCATGCCGGCGATCACGGTGCCGATGGGGCAGGCGACCGCCGCTGACGGCACGATCACCGGCGCCGGCGTGAACCTCGAGTTCCTCGGCCGGTCGTTCGACGAGGGCACGGTCATCGGGCTCGGCTACGCCTTCGAGCAGGTGACGCACGCCCGCACGACGCCAGCGCTCTACGGGGCGCTCGGCTGATCGCGCGGGTCGCGTCGCGCGACCCGTCGACGGCCTGGAGGCGCGGTGCCAGCTGGCACCGCGCCTCCAGGCCGTCTGGTGGTTCAGTTCAGGGTCGGGGTGTCCTCCGGTACGACGCCACCGCCGTACAGGTCCGTGGCCAGGTCGCGGAGCGCGCGCAGCGCGACGCGCTGCGTCAGCGGGCCGTAGGAGATGCGGGCGACCCCGAGTGCTTCGTACTCGGCGGCGGGGAGGGCCCCCGGCAGCCCGATGACGGAGAGCTTCCCGCGGCCGAGTCCCTCGACGAGTCGCTCGACCACGTCACGCTGGACGGCTCCTGGAACGAAGACCAGTGCCGCGCCGTTGTCCAGGAAGGCCTTCCCACGGGCGATCGCGTCGGCGATGCTCTCGTCGATCGGCCGGTCGCCGCCGCGGGCGATGGCGTCCGTGCGGGCGTTCAGTTGGAAGTCGATGCCTTCCGCCTGCGCGGCGGCGGTGATGGCGGCGACGCGGGCGACGGCCTCGTCGAACGGGCGGAGGCGGTCCTCCACGTTCGCGCCCACGATCCCGGACCCGATCGCGCGACGGATCGTCTCGGCCGGGTCCTCGTAGCCGTCGTCCAGGTCCGCGGTGACGGGCAGGTCGGTGGCGGCGGCGACGGTGGCTGCTCCGGCGAGTGCCAGGTCCAGCGGCATGCCGCCGTCGTCGTACCCGTGGCTCGCCGCGATCGAGTGCCCCGCGGTGGCGATGGCCTTCGTCTCGGGCAGGTCGCTGACGACCTTGGCGCTGATCGCGTCCCAGACGTTGACGACCCGGAGGATCTCGGGTGCTTCGTGCAGCTGCTTGAGTGTGGTCGCCTTGTCGGCGGTGCTCGTGCTCATGACGCCGACAGTAGGCCGACCAGCACGGGCAGGGATCATCGTGTCCGTCGCGCGACGTCACCGTAGCGTCGAGGAGACCACCAGGAAGGACACCGACATGGAGCGCTGGAACGAGGCGATCGCCGCTGTGGAGGAGCACCTCGACGGCGGGCCGGACGACACCGTGCTCGACGTGGCCGAGCTCGCCCGCACCACCGGGACGAGCGAGTACCACTTCCGGCGGGTGTTCTCCGCGCTCGCCGGGATGCCGCTCTCCGAGTACGTCCGGCGGCGTCGGATGACACTCGCCGCCGCCGTCATCGCCACGGGGACGACGACCGTCTCGGACGTCGCCGCGCGATTCGGGTACGGCTCGGCCGACGCGTTCGGACGTGCGTTCCGCGCAGTGCACGGCATCGGACCGCAAGAGGCACGCGAACCCGGCGCCCGCTTCCGCTCGCAGGGCCGGTTGTCCTTCCGTCTCACCGTCGAAGGGAGCACTCCCGTGCACTACCGCCTCGTCCAGAAACCTGCCTTCCGTCTCATCGGACGTTCGACCCGCGTCCCGCTCGTGTACGAGGGGCCGAACGACGCGATCCAGGCGTTCGAACGCAGCATCACCGCCGAGGAGCGCGACCGCATCGCCGGACTGTCCGACCAGGAGCCGTCGGGCGTGCTGTCCGTCTCCGATGAGTTCACCGACGGCCGCGCGGACGGCAGCCGACTCCGCTACTCGGTCGTCGCCGCCACCTCGGCAGCGAGTGCACCGGGGCTCGACGTCATCGAGGTACCGGCTGCGACGTGGGTCGTGTTCTCCGGCTCCGGGGCGGTTCCCGGGGCGATCCAGGCACTGTGGCCGCAGGCGTTCGGGGAGTGGCTGCCCGCCAATCCGTACCATCTCGTGCCAGCGCCGGAGATCGCTCGTGTGCGGCTCGCACCCGGAGGCCGCACCGCGGATGCCGAGCTCTGGCTCGCGGTCGAACCCGAGTGAACGACCGCTGGCCGGCAGCCTGCGAGTGCCCGGCCGACGGGGCGGCCCCCTGCCGTCACCCGCCCCGCAGACGACGCGAGATGACGTCCGGACTCGCGCCGCGCCTCCAGTCCGATGCATGCTGGGACGCATGGCGCACGACGAGGAGGACCCGGTCGGCACGCTCCGCGGGGTCCGCACGAGCATCAAGTGGACGCGCTACGCGCCCGACGTGCTGCCCCTGTTCGTCGCCGAGATGGACCACGAGGTCGCGCCGGCGATCCGGCAGGCGCTCATCGAGCGGGTGCAGCAGTCCGACCTCGGGTACCTCGACGGGCCCGGGCCGCTCGCGCCCGCGTTCGCCGCGTTCGCGAAGGACCGCTGGGACTGGGACGTCGACCCGGCACGCGTCTACCTGGCGACGGACGTCAGCGTCGGCATCGTCGAGTCGTTGCGGCTCGCGCTGCCGGACGGCGGCCGGGTCGCGATCACACCGCCCGTGTACCCGCCGTTCTTCGAGCTCGTCGAGGAGGCCCGATGTCAGGTCGAGGAGGTCCCGCTGCTCGAGCAGTGGGGCGTCTACCGGCTCGACCTCGAGGGCCTCGAGCGCGCCTTCGCCAGCGGCGTCGGCGTGTTCCTGCTCTGCAACCCGCACAACCCCGTCGGTCTCGTGCACGACCGCGCCGACCTCCTGGCGCTCGCCGAGCTCGCCGCGCGCTACGACGTGCTCGTCATCAGCGACGAGATCCACGCGCCCCTGACCCACCCCGGCGTCCAGTTCACGCCGTTCGCCGCGATCGCCGAGCCCATCGGGGCGCGCAGCGTGTGCGTGACGAGTGCGAGCAAGGGGTGGAACCTCGCGGGCGTGAAGTGCTCGATCATCGTCGCCGGGGACGCCCGCACCGCCACGCTGCTCGACACCCTGTGGGAGGAAGTCGCCTGTCGCACGAGCATCCTCGGGCTGCACGCGAACCTCGCGGCCTTCACGCTGGCGACGGACTGGCTGGACGACGTGGTCGCCCGGATCGTCGCGAACGAACGGCTGCTCGGCTCCCTGCTCGCCGAGCACCTGCCGGGCGTCGTGTACACCCGTCCCCGCGCCGGGTACCTCGCCTGGCTCGACTTCCGCGGCATCGGGCTCGGTGACGACCCGGCGGTGCCGCTCCGGGAGCACGCGTACGTCGCCCTCAACTCCGGCCTGGGGTTCGGGTCGCAGGGGCGCGGGTTCGCGCGCCTCAACCTGGCCTGCTCGCCGGACACGCTGCGCGAGGCGGTGCTGCGGATCGCGGCGGCCTACCCGTCGAGTGCGCAGGAGGGGCTGGTCTGGCACGTCGCATGAGCGGCGGGTCGGTCCTGCGCCGTGGTGTCGCAGGGTCGCGGGGTCGTGGCGTCGCGGGGTCGTGGCGTCGCGGGGTCGCGGCGTCTGCGAGGCGCCGGTGTCTCGCCCACACGCCGCGGCGACGTCGAGACACCGCGTGATCCGGCGGCGTCTCGTGCGGGACGCGGCGTCTCGTGCGGGAGGCGGCGTCTCGCTCCGGCGCGACTCGGCGTCAGTCGTCGACGTACTGGTTGCGACCCACGACGCGGATGCGCAGGTCGTCGGTGCGGTCCATCGCGAGGAACTCCCGGGCGACGAACCCGACGGACGGCCACCGCGTGACCTCGGTCACCAGGATCCCGTCGATGAACACCTGCCACGCGCCGCGCTCTCGGACGGCCTGGACCTCGTACGTCGCCATGCCGCGAGCGTACCGGCTCAGCCGACCCGCTTCGCGTAGTAGCGCACCGTCGGGACCTCGCCCGAGGGCTTGCTCCAGTCCGCGGGACCACGACCGGTCATGCACCAGCCGCGGCGTTCGTAGAGGCGCCACGCCTCTGGTGTCTCCTCGGTGACGTCGAGTCGCATGTGCGTGCCGGGTGCTGCGGCCTCGGCGGCGGCGAGCAGTGCGTCGGCGATGCCCTTGCCGCGGTGCGCGGGATCGACGAACAGCCGGGTGACCTCGGCCATCCGACCGGCGGCCGGGACGGCGACGCCGACGTGGCCCACGACCTGCTCGTCGTGGATCGCGACCCAGGCGCCCAGGAGGCCGTCGGGGGAGATCCAGTCGCGCGGAGCGTCCGGCCAGGTGCTGGGGTAGCCGGTGCCGTGGACGCGCCAGAGCACCTCGACCAGGGGGTCGAGGTCGGTCTCGGCGCGCTCGTGGATCCGCATCTCTTCGGACGCTATCGGACGCCGGGGTCGGTCCGTCACGTTTCCGCGCGAACTGGTGCGTGTGGGCGCGTGTGGGCGCGGGTGAGCGCGGGTGGGCGCCGCTCAGCCGAGGTCGAGCGCCATGTGCACGTCGGCACGGGCGTACGGGCTCGGGGCGACCTCGTCGTGCCCGAGGTGCCGGAAGCCGAACGCCTCGTACAGGTGCACGGCGCTGGCGAGCTGGGCGTTGCTCTCGAGGACGACCCGGTGCGCGCCGAGTGCCCGGGCCCGGTCGAGCGCCACGGCGATGAGCGCCCGGCCGGTGCCGTGACCCTGGTGTTCGGGGGAGACCGCCATCTTGACGAGTTCGAACACCCCGGGTGCGACCGGGGCGATGCCGACGCAGCCGATGACCGGTCCGTCCTCGCCGAGTCGTGCGACGAACGCGGCGCCGCCGGGCTCGACGATCTGGCCGAGCGGGTCACCGAGGAGCTTGCGGTCCTCGTCCTCCAGCGTGAAGAACCGGCTGATCCAGGCTTCGTTGAGGACCCGGAAGGCCTCGGCATCGGCGGTCGAGGCGATGTCGGTGATCGTGAGGGCGTCGGCGGTGGTCGCATCGGGCATGGGTCCATCCTCGACCGCCCGTCGAGCGGCGTCCAATACTCATTCGCGTCGATCGATACGCTGTGTGCATGGATCGCGCACCAGACGTCGACCTCCGCCAGCTGCGGGCGTTCCTCGCCGTGGCCGACGAACTGCACTTCGGACGGGCCGCCGCCCGCCTCCGGATCGCCCAGCCCGCACTGTCGCAGCAGATCCGCCGGACGGAGCGCGAACTCGGCGTCGACCTGTTCGCGCGGACGAGTCGCAGCGTCGCGCTCACCCCGGCCGGACGCGTGCTGCAGGGTCGGGCACGATCGCTCCTTGAGCAGGCCAGCCGGGACCTCGACGAGACGGTGCGCGTCGGTCGGGGCGAGGCCGGTCGACTCGACGTCGGGTTCGTCGTCTCGGCGCTGCCGCTCGGCCCGATCGAACGGGTGCAGGTGTTCCGGGAGCGCTACCCGCTCGTGCGCGTCGAACTCACCGAGGGGTACTCGTCCACGCTGCTCGCGCGGATCGTCCGCGGCGAGCTCGACCTGGCGATCGTGCGGGACCCCGATCCCGACCCGGCCGTGCGCTTCCTGCCGTTCCGCAGCGAGCGGTTCGTCGCCGCCGTCCCGCGCGGGCACCGGCTCGCCGACCGGACGTCGATCCGCGGAACCGAGCTGCTCGACGACCCGTTCGTGTTCTTCCCGGCAGCGGCCGGTTCGGTCGCGACGGAGCGCAACCTGGCGCCGGTCGTCTCCGGGGCGCGCCGACCCACCGTCGTGCAGGAGGCCACGACCTGGGCCACCGTCCTGCACCTCGTCGGTGCGGGCCTCGGGGTGACGGTCGCCCCGGAGAGCGCCACGCTGGCAGCGCCGGACTCGGTCGTCCTGCTGCCGCTCGAGGCCGACGACCACCGGAGCGAGCTCGTCTGGGCGGCCCGTGCCGACGACGTCCGCGAGATCCTGCGGAACTTCGTCGCCGCCACCGAGTGAGGGCCGCGTGACAACTCGGCGCCGTCGCGCTAGATTGCTAGCATGGTAGCCAAGGCGAACAGCCCGAAGGTGCAGTTCAACGTGTACCTCCCCGCCGATCTGGTGCGTGACCTCAAGCACCGTGCGATCGACGAAGGGGTCTCGCTCTCCGCGCTCGTCGAGCGCATCGCTGCCGCGTACGTGTCCGAATCCGAAGGGGGATCCCGATGACGATCACCGTGCAGCAGATCCAGTACACGACCGACCCGCCCGCGTGGCACGCACTCGCCCGTGGCCTCGGTCTCCAGCCGTTGCCGGGCGGTGACGACGTGTGGTCCGAGTTCGCCGGGGACGGTGTCCTCGCGGTCCACCGGGTCGACACCGTCGCCGAGGAACGGACCGAGATCGTCCTGCTCACCGACTCCGCGGTCGCGCTCGACGACCTCGAGCACACCCTGGTCGACACCGGTGCAACGGTCCGCCGGACCGTCCTCGACGACATCGGTCCGCTGCTCGTGGTCGACGACCCGCTCCCGATGTCCGCGACGACGTCGACGTCCGCGACCGGGAGCACCTCGTCGCCGCTGACGGTGATGCCGATCTGGTACGGCGCCGACCTCACGGCCCAGGCAGGGGTCGCCGAGGCGGTGGGACTCCGTCGCCGGCTCACGTCGGACAGCGGGGTGTGGATCGACTTCACCGCGGCAGGCGGCGGCGCGCTGGCCTTGCACCGGGCAGACCAGCACGGCGTCGAGCTGTCGTTCGAGTACTCCGGGGACCTCGACGCCCTCGCGACGCGCCTCACCGAGGCCGGGTTCGAGCCGAGGATCATCGACGAGGCCTACAACCGGACCCTGCGCGTCGCTCGGCCCGACGGGCCCGACCTCTGGGTCAACGGTGTCCAGCAGGACCTGTACGGGTACACGCGGTCGAGCTGACCCGGATCAGCCGAGTGGCAGCACCGGGGCGCGCTGGTCGCCCAGCTCGTCGGTGCGCCACGGCCGGGCGCCGCGGAGGGTCAGCCCGAGCTGCACGAGCACGAAGCCGACGTGCGGTTCGACGTCCGGGTCCCACGGTCCTTCGACGCCGAGTCCGAAGGCGCCGAGTTCGTCGTCGGCCTCGTCGCGCAGCGTGAGCCGCCACCGGCCGTCCCCGAGTTCCTCGACGACGGCCCACCGCGCGGTGCTGAACCGGCTCATGCGGTCCTGGCGATGTCCTCGGTGAAGTTCCGGACCCGCTGCAGCAGCGCCTCGCCCCGCATCGCGATCGTCGCCGGCGGGTTGAGGTGCGGCGGCGCCGTGCGGATCAGCATCGAGCAGCCGAGGTCCTCGCAGATGTAGGAGCCGATCGTGTTGCCGTTCCGCCCGGACTCTCCGCCGCGTGCGGCCGAGAACAGGCGCACCTGCGTCGCGGGCTGCGGGGAGTGGCAGAAGGAGCACATCGCGGCGATGCCGGGACGCAGGGAACCCCCGGCGGAGCGCACGACGATGCCCACGGGGCGCTCGTCGATCCAGGAGACGATGTAGCCACGGCGGGCGGCCTGGGGGTCGCGCCAGCCGAGGAACTCGCGCTCGTCCCAGAGCATCTCGTGCAGGCCCGGGATGGGCAGCTGGGCGAGTTCGTCCGGGGTGGCGTTGACGAACGACGAACGGATGTCTGCTTCGGTCAGTGGCTTCACGGTGTAATCACCATATGCCTCACCCCCGACGTCGGGTGGTCAGGACAGCCTGGAGGCACGGATCGCCCCGAGCGCGCTCGTCCCGTCCGCCACCAGGACAGCCCGGCGCAGCGCGTCCCGCCCGACGCGGCGGGCGGCCGCGTCGTCGGCCGCGAACTCCACGAGGACGCGCGTCGACCGCGCCATGGCGCGTGCTCCCGGGATCCACGGGACCGCACGCTCGATCGATTCGGCGATCCCGACCGCGACCGCGTGGCGCTGGGTCAGGTGCGCTCGCTCGTGGGCGACCACTGCCTCCAGTTCGTCCGTCCGCAGTCGGTCCGCGAGCCCGGTGCTCACCAGCACCCCGCCTTCCCTGCCGGGGACGGCGCACGCCAGTGCGTGCTCGGCCTCGACGACCGCGACCGGTGTGCCGTCGATCTCGCGGTGGGGTGCCGCGCCGGAGCGCATGGCCTCGCGGACGGCGTCGTGCTCCGGGCTGGGGCGGACGCGCACCGCGATGACGAAGGCGAGCACCGCGAGCAGTGCGACGCCGATGTTGAGGCCGTGGGTGGGGGAGTCTCCGAGCCGGAAGGGGTCGGTGATCGGCCGGTTCGCGAGGACCACGAGGGCGATGCCGGCGACGAAGCCGACCACGCCGAGGAGCACGGCGACCGACCACGCCACGAGTGCGGTGCGGGGGCGGTCGATCGTCCATGCCGAGCGGGTCAGGAACCGGGGCGCGAGGACCACGACCGCGAGGGCGAGCGCGATGAGGACGACTCCGGTGACGACCACGGCTGGGGGTCCGTCAGGAGCGGGCTCGGGCGTCGAGGGCGCGGCGGAGGACGTCGAGGTCGTCGGAGGCGAGCGACCCCGTGAACTGCAGGAGGGCGGCTTCGCGGTCGGTCGCGGCCGCGAGGGCGTTCGACATGAGGGACGCGGTCTGCTCCTCCCTGCTGTTCGTCGCGCGGAAGGTCAGCGGGGCGTCGTCGTGGTGCTGCCGCTCCACCTGGCCCTTGCGCCCGAGCCGGTCGAGCACGGTGAGCACGGTCGTCAGTGCCGGGCGGGGTTCCGGGAAGGCGTCGAGCACCTGCCGAGCACTCAACCCGGTCTCGGCGGACCAGAGCGCGTCGAGCACCGCCTGCTCGAGCTGCCCACGGGGGCGCGATCGCTGTCCTGCCACCCGGGCATTCTACGAGATGTCGAAGCACGGCACGCGACACATGCCCGTAACGCGGGCTGGGTATGCTCGTGCGCGGACAACTGAACACCGGCCGCTCATCCGTCGCGGGAGACGTCGTGCGGTGCCCCTGGCACCGGATCGACACCGAAGGAGCAATCCCCCCGCCAATCTCTCAGGTCCAACACCGCAGCGGACAGGCCACTCTGAAAAGCAGACGCTCGGTCGTCTCGCCCACGGTGAAAGCCGCCGGACCTCACGGGCCGCGGTGAAACTCTCAGGCACATGACAGAGGGGGAGTTCCACCCGACGACGGTCGTCGGGCCCTGCCGATGCCAGGAGAACTCCGCCATGAGTCCATCCCCACTGCGCTCCTCCCCGCTGGAACCCGCGCACGAAGCCGCCGGTGCGGCCTTCACCGACTTCGCCGGCTACCGCATGCCGGTGCGCTACTCGTCCGACCTCGCGGAGCACCACGCGGTGCGTGACGCAGCGGGGGTGTTCGACCTCTCGCACATGGCGGAGATCGGCGTCACCGGCGCCGGGGCCGTCCCGTTCCTCGACCACGCGCTCGCGGGGTCGTTCGGTGCGATGACCGTCGGACGGGCGAAGTACTCGCTGCTCCTGGCGGAGGACGGCGGGATCCTCGACGACCTCGTGGTCTACCGCACCGACGAGGACGTCTTCCTCGTCGTCGCGAACGCGTCCAACCGCCAGGTGGCGGTCGACGCCCTGACGGCCCGTGCCGACGGCTTCGACGTCGTGGTCTCCGACGACTCGGACAGCACCGCGCTCGTCGCGATCCAGGGACCCGCGGCCGCGGGGACGCTCGACGCGCTCATCGTCGCCGACCGCCTGCAGCCGGAGTCCCCGCTCGACGAGCTCCGGTACTACCGGGTCCTGCACGCCGTGTTCGACGGGTCCGACGTCCTCGTCGCCCGCACCGGGTACACCGGCGAGGACGGCTTCGAGGTCTACTGCCACCCGTCCATCGCGACCGCGCTCTGGGACGCCCTGCTCGAGGCCGGAGCCGACCGTGGCGTCGTCCCCGCCGGACTCGCCGCCCGCGACACCCTGCGGCTCGAGGCGGGCATGCCACTGTACGGACACGAGCTCGGCACCGACGTGCGCCCGGCGCAGGCGGGGCTCGGGCGGGTCGTCGCCCAGGACGGCGACTTCGTCGGGGCCGACGGCGTGGCGCCCGCCAGCGACGCGCGCGTGCTCGTGGGGCTCGTGACCGAGGGGCGTCGTGCGCCGCGGGCCGGGTACGACGTCGTGCACGAGGGCGTCGTCGTCGGCACCGTCACCTCCGGAGCGCTCTCGCCGACGCTCGGCCACCCGGTCGCGATGGCGTTCGTCGACCCGGCGCTCGCCACCGAGGGACAACTCCTCCACATCGACGTCCGCGGCACGGCCATCCCCAGCACCGTCACCGCGTTCCCCTTCTACCGCCGCCCTCAGAAAGGCTGATCTCGTGACCGACCAGACCGCACTCCAGTACACCGCCGACCACGAGTGGCTCCTCGTCGAGGGCGACACCGTCACCGTCGGCATCACCGACCACGCCGCCGAGCAGCTCGGTGACGTCGTCTACGTCGAGCTCCCCGCCGTGGGCACCGCGACGACCGCCGGCGAGCAGATCGGCGAGATCGAGTCGACCAAGAGCGTCGGTGAGCTGTTCGCCCCGATCGAGGGCGAGGTCGTCGCCGTGAACGACGCCGTCGTCGACGCGCCGGACACCGTCAACCAGGACCCGTTCGGCGCCGGCTGGCTCGTGAAGATCAAGGTCGACGGCACCTCGTTCCCCGAGGACCTCATGGACCACGACGCGTACCGGGCGTCCATCGCATGACCGGCGACCTCCAGAACCTCCAGACGTCCTTCGCCGACCGGCACATCGGCACCACGCCGGCCGACCAGCAGACGATGCTCGACGCCGTCGGCCACGCGTCGCTCGACGCCCTCGTCCGCGCGGCGATCCCGGAGTCGATCCACGCCGACCCGGTGACGCACTCGTCCATCCCGGCCGCCGTCGGCGAGACCGAGGCGCTCGCCGAACTCCGCGCGAAGGCCGGACGCAACACCGTCCGCCGCGCCATGATCGGCCTCGGCTACCACGGCACCCACACGCCAGCGGTGATCCAGCGGAACGTGCTCGAGAACCCCAGCTGGTACACGGCCTACACGCCGTACCAGCCCGAGATCTCCCAGGGCCGGCTCGAAGCGCTCATCAACTTCCAGACGATGGTCTCCGACCTGACGGGCATGGCCACGGCCGGCGCCTCGATGCTCGACGAGGGCACGGCCGTGGTCGAGGGCATGCTCCTCGCCCGCCGCGCCTCCAAGGTCAAGGGCGACGCGTTCCTCGTCGACACCGACCTCCTCCCGCAGACGCGTGCACTGCTCGACCACCGGGCCGAGGCCGTCGGGATCACGCTGCGCGAGTTCGAGGCCGCTGCCGGACCGAGCGACGAGCAGCTCGACGGTGCCTTCGGCGTCATCCTGCAGTACCCGGGTGCCTCCGGCCGGATCGTGGACCCGTCCAGCACCATCGAGCGCGTCCACGCCGGCGGCGGCATCGCGGTCGTCGCGGCCGACCTCCTCGCGATGACGCTCCTCGCCAGCCCGGGTGACCTCGGCGCCGACGTCGCCGTCGGCACGAGCCAGCGCTTCGGCGTCCCGCTCGGCTTCGGCGGCCCGCACGCCGGGTACCTCGCCGTGCGGGCGGGGCTCGAGCGGCAGCTGCCCGGTCGCCTGGTCGGGGTGTCCTTCGACGCCGACGGCGCGATGGCCTACCGCCTCAGCCTGCAGACCCGCGAACAGCACATCCGCCGCGAGAAGGCGACGAGCAACATCTGCACCGCGCAGGTCCTGCTCGCCGTGATGGCCTCGATGTACGCCGTCTACCACGGGCCCGAGGGGCTGCGCTTCATCGCGGACCGGGTCGCCCGGACGACGTCGGCGCTCGCCGCGGTCGCCCGTGACGCCGGCCTCCAGGTGGTGCACGACGCGTTCTTCGACACGCTCACCCTGCGGGCCACCGGTCGCGCCGGGGCCCTCGTCGCAGCAGCGCAGGACGCCGACTTCCTGCTGCACCAGGTGGACGAGGACGTGTTCCAGCTCTCGGTCGACGAGACCACCACGCCCGACGACATCGCCCGCCTGGCGGGCGTGTTCGGGGCGGTGGACGTGACCGTCCCGGCGACGGAGGTCGCCGTGCGTGACGCCGCCACGGGCCTCCCGTCCGCCCTCGAGCGCCGGAGCGAGTACCTGGCGCACCCGGTGTTCAGCGCGCACCGCAGCGAGACCCGCATGATGCGGTACCTCAAGCACCTCGCCGACAAGGACTACGCGCTCGACCGCGGCATGATCCCGCTCGGCAGCTGCACGATGAAGCTCAATGCGGCGACGGAGATGGCGGCCGTGACGTGGCCGGAGTTCGCGAACGTGCACCCGTTCGCGCCGCGCGGCGACGTCGAGGGCTACCTCGACATGATCGGCGACCTCGAGACCTGGCTGGCCGAGGTCACCGGGTACGACACCGTCTCGCTGCAGCCGAACGCCGGCAGCCAGGGCGAGCTCGCCGGGCTCCTCGCGATCCGCGGCTACCACCGGTCCCGCGGCGACGAGTCCCGGACGGTCTGCCTCATCCCGTCGAGCGCGCACGGCACGAACGCGGCGTCCGCCGTCCTCGCGGGCATGAAGGTCGTCGTCGTGGCCTGCGACGAGAACGGCAACGTCGACCTCGACGACCTCCGTGCGAAGACGACGCAGCACGGCGAGCAGCTCGCCGCACTGATGATCACGTACCCGTCCACGCACGGTGTCTACGAGCACGACATCCGCGAGGTCTGCGACGCCGTGCACGACGCCGGCGGCCAGGTCTACGTCGACGGGGCGAACCTCAACGCCCTGCTCGGCCACGCCCGGTTCGGTGACTTCGGCGGCGACGTGTCGCACCTCAACCTGCACAAGACGTTCTGCATCCCGCACGGTGGCGGCGGACCCGGCGTCGGGCCGGTGGCCGCGAAGTCGCACCTCGCGCCGTTCCTGCCCGGACACCCGTTCGCGCAGCAGGCCGACCGGCGCACGGGCGCGACGCGTGCCGATGCCGACGACCGCCTGGCGCACGCCGGTGGACCGGTCAGCGCGGCACCGTACGGCAGCCCGAGCATCCTGCCGATCACCTGGACCTACGTCCGGATGATGGGGCTCGAGGGGCTCACCCGTGCGACCGAGGCCGCCGTCCTCGGCGCGAACTACATCGCCGCACGACTGCGCGACGCGTTCCCGGTGCTCTACACGGGCGAGGACGGCCTCGTCGCGCACGAGTGCATCCTCGACCTCCGTCCGCTGCGTGACACGACCGGCATCACCGTGGACGACGTCGCGAAGCGCCTGGTCGACTACGGCTTCCACGCGCCGACGATGTCGTTCCCCGTCGCGGGCACGCTCATGGTCGAACCGACCGAGAGCGAGGACCTCGCCGAGCTCGACCGGTTCGTCGACGCGATGCTCGCCATCCGGGCCGAGGCGTCGGCGGTCGAACGGGGCGAGTGGCCGGCGGACGACAACCCGCTCGTGCACGCACCGCACACGGCGGCGTCGGTGATCTCGGGGGAGTGGGCGCACGCCTACACCCGCGAGCAGGCCGTCTACCCGCTGCCGGGGATCAGTGCGAGGAAGTACTGGCCGCCGGTCCGCCGCATCGACCAGGCGTACGGCGACCGCAACCTGGTCTGCGCCTGCCCACCGGTGGAGGCGTTCGCGTAGCGACCCGCGTCCTCGACACACCAGCAGGACGACGGGAGGCCCGTGGCGGATGCGCCACGGGCCTCCCGTTCGTCCGTCCCGGCTACGCGACCGGCGTGACGGGCAGGTGCTGCGCCCACCACGCGAGGACGTGCTCGAACCGCTGCACCCGGTGCCAGGGGCGACCGGACCGCGAGAGCTCGTGGCCCTCACCCGGGAACACCAGGAACGAGGCGTCGACGCCCGCGCGCTTGAGCGCCACGAACTGGCGGTGGCCCTGCTCGATCGGGCAGCGCCAGTCCTCTTCCGAGTGCGCGACCATGAACGGGATCGTGACCTGGTGCGCGTACGACAGCGGGCTGCGTCGGCGCTGCTCCTCCGGGTCCGCGCCGACGTAGGCGTCCGCGAAGAACCAGCCGATGTCGGAGCTGCCGGCGAACGAGTCCCACGCGTTCACGGCGCGCTCGCTCCAGGCGGCGACGAAGCGCTCGCCGTGGTGCGCCGCGACCCAGCTCGTCATGAAGCCGCCGTACGAGCCTCCCATGATGCCGACGCGGCTCGCGTCGAGGTCGGGCCGCTCGAGTGCCGCGTCGAGCAGGGCGAGCACGTCGTCCACGTCGACGGTCCCCATCGCGCCGATCACCGCGCGGCCGTGCTCGAAGCCGTAGCCGCCGGAACCGCGCGGGTTGCCGATGACGACCGCGTAGCCGGCGCTGGCGTAGACCTGCGCCTCGTCGAAGAACGCCCAGGTGTCCTGGCCGAACGGTCCGCCGTGCACCACCCGGAGCACGGGGTGCGGGCCGTCGCCCTCTGGCAGGACCACCCAGCCGTGCACGGGGGTGCCGTCGGGGGAGGTGCCGGTGAGCTCCTCGATGCGGCGGACGCCAGGGGCCGCAGCGTCGGTGCGGAGCGGGGCGGCGTAGTCGGTGAGGACGGTGGCGTCGGGTCCTTCGGTTCCGACGGTTCCTTCGTCTCCGTCGGTGAGGTCGACCACGTGGACCTCGCCGGGGGACGTCGGCGTGCCGGCGGTCGCGACGAGCACGTCCCCGTCGACGTCGAAGCCCGACACGACCACGTGGCCACCGAGCACCGTCGGGAGCTCGTCGAGCTGCAGCGGCGCGGTGGTGCCGGTCGGGACCCGGCGGATCCCGACGGTGCCGCGGTCGAGGACGGCGATCAGGACGTCGTCGCCGTGCACCACCGGCGTCCCCGTGACGTCGACGGTCTCGCGTGCGGTCAGGCGGACCGGGTCGCTGCCGTGCGCCGCGGCCCAGAGGCCCTCGGGCTCGCCGACCAGGCGGCCGTCGAGGTGGGACGCGCCGGCGTAGTAGACGGTGCCGTCCGGGGTCGCCGTGGCGGAGCTGACCGAGCCCTCGGTGCGGATGGCGAGGGCGATCGTCCCGTCGGCGGCGTCGACGCGGTACAGGTCGTCGTCGTGCGTCTCGCGGGCTCCGAGGTCGCGCGGTGCGACGACGAGCAGTGCGCTGCCGTCCGGGTACCAGACCGGCGCGGAGACGGAGCACGGGGCGCTCGTCAGCGCGGAGTCGACGAGCGGGGCGTCGCGGTCGGTGACGTCCACCACCACCAGCTGCTGCGGCTTGTCGAGCAGGTACCCGGTGCCGTTGACGTGGAAGTCCAGTCGGGTGATGAGGCGCGGGGCCTCGGCGTTCGGTGCCGGTCGGCGGTCGCTGCCCGACACGGCCGAGCCGTAGCGGCCCGGCTCGGGGAAGCGTGCCGTGACGGCGATGCGCGTGGCGTCGGGGGACCAGACCGGCGTCCCGGCGCCGAGGGGCAGCGCGGTGACGACACGGGCCTCGCCGCCGTCGACCGGCGCGACGGCGACCTGGGGGCGGTCGTCCCCGTCGTTGCGGAGGAAGGCCAGCCACCGGCCGTCGGGGGAGTGCACGGGTGACGAGTCGTGGTCACCGGCGGACCAGCGGACGGCTCCGTCGGCGGTCACCCGCTCGATCGTGCTGCGGTAGGCGTCCTGCTCGAGGTCCGGGCGCGAGACGGCGACGAAGGCCGCTCCTCCGCTCCGTGGATCGCCGCTGACGGTGGGGGAGGACGGGACGTGGAGGTGGGGGATGTCGTTCGCGAGCACGTGTTCACGCTACGGCCAGACTCGGTCCGACGTCCCCGGAACCTGCCGCGAGACGTTCCCCGAGCGTTCATCGACTCCGGGGTGCATTGCAAGACTGTTCAGAATCCATTGCAACGTCAAGCGCACGCGTTGCGTATGGCACCGTAGTGGCGCAAATATTCACAGTCTCACGCAACGATCTGCCGCGCACGTTTCCGGTGTGTAACAACTTCTCCGGAGATTTTGAGGGCCCTCCGACACGCACCTATGGTTCTTGCGAACGCGCCGTGGAGGCATGCCTCCTGCACGTTCGATCACATTCCATCAGGAGGATCACAGAGTGAACATCACCAAGAAGCGGGGACGCCAGCTGCTCGGCGTCGTCGCCCTGGCCGGGGCGGCAGCAATCGCCCTCGCCGGCTGCACCACCTCTCCGAGTGCCAACGAGTCCGGTTCGGCGTCGAACAAGACCATCACCATCGCGCAGGTGAACGAGGTCACGTCGTTCAACTTCAACACCCCCCAGGGCAACCTGGACATGAACGGCATGCTCAACTACATGACGCAGCCGCAGTTCGTGACCCTGGGTTCGGACTACAAGATCACGCCGAACACCGACCTCGGCACGGTCAAGAAGCTCAGCGACGACCCGCTCAAGGTCAAGTACACGCTGAACAAGGACGCGAAGTGGTCCGACGGCAAGGCCATCACCTCTGACGACCTCCTCCTCGGCTGGGCCCAGGCCTCGGGGTACTACGACTCCGACACCCAGGACGCCGACGGCAAGGTGACGAGCGGTACCCAGTACTTCTCGCTCGCCGCCGCGTCGCCGTTCCAGACGGACTACCCGACCGACATCACCAAGTCGTCGATCACCCTCACGTACAAGAAGCCGTACGTCGACTGGAACCTCGTCAACCCGATCCAGTTCCCGGCGCACGTCGTCGCGGAAGAGGCGGGCACGACCACCGACGACCTGCTCAAGGCGCTCAAGGACACCCCGGCCGGCGACACCGCGAACCCGGCCCCGGCGAACTCGACGCTGAAGAAGGTCGCCGACTTCATCAACACGGGCTACGACAAGACCAGCCTGCCGAGCGACAAGAAGCTGCTCGTCTCGGGTGGCCCGCTGATGGTGTCCGCCTGGACCCCGAAGCAGTCGATGACCTTCGTGCCGAACCCGGAGTACACCGGCGACCACAAGGTGAACTTCGGCAAGCTCGTCGTCCGCTTCATCGGTGACGCCAACGCCCAGGTCACGGCCCTCCAGAACGGCGAGGTCGACGCGATCCAGCCGCAGGCGTCCGCCGACACCGTCAAGGCCCTCGACGCCGCCTCCGGCGTCAAGGTCATCGACGGCGCACAGGTCGCCTACGACCACCTCGACCTGAACTTCGGCTCGTCCGTGTTCAAGGACGAGAACGTCCGCAAGGCCTTCCTCCTCACGATCCCGCGTGAGCAGATCCTCAAGTCGATCGTCACCCCGATCCAGAAGGACGCCAAGGTCCTCGACTCGCAGCTCTACCTGCCGGGCCAGGACGGCTACGACGAGGCCGTGAAGTCGAACGACTCCGACGAGTACTCGAAGGTCGACATCGACCAGGCGAAGAAGCTCCTGAACGGTGCCACCCCGACCGTCAAGATCCTCTACAACACCGAGAACCCGAACCGCGTGGACACGTTCCAGGCGATCCAGTCCTCGGCTGCCAAGGCCGGCATCAAGGTCGTCGACGGCGGCTCGCCCGACTGGTCCTCGCTCCTCGCGGGCGGCGACTACGACGCGTCGATCTTCGGTTGGGTCAACCCTGGTGCCGGCAACGCCGCGATCCCGCAGCTCTTCCAGACCAACAACGAGGGCAACTACAACAAGTTCGCCAACGAAGAGGCCTCGAAGCTCGCTGTCGAGACGCAGACGACGCTGGACGAGTCGAAGCTCGACGAGATGAAGCAGCAGATCGACAAGATCGCCTTCGACCAGGCCTACGGCCTGCCGCTGTTCCAGAGCCCGGGGCTGTTCGCCACGAGCTCGCAGCTGAAGGGTGTCAAGTACTTCGGCGGCCAGACGGGCATCGTCTGGAACGTCTGGGACTGGACCAAGTGATCCTGACCGGTCGCTGATCAGCACCACACACGAGGGGGCGCCGGACTCGACGAGTCCGGCGCCCTCCCGTGAGCCGGGACCCTGCCCGGCCCCCACCCTCCGCCGGAGACCCCGGCACCCACCGCCGCACGCAGTCGACGAAGACCGCGTGGCGGGACCCAGTACTCTTGCTGCTCGGGCCGCCCGATCGGACGACCAGCAGTACGATCCACCACACCGGAGAGGCACCCATCGCCCATGGTGAGTTTCATCGCGAGACGGATCCTCGTCTCGGTCCTCATCCTCATCGCTGCATCGTTCATCATGTACAACCTGGCGGCGATCGCGGGAAACCCCCTGCAGGACCTCCAGAGCAGCAACTCGCCGAACCGTGACCAGCTCATCGCTGCACGGACCGCGGCGCAGCACCTCGACGTCATCCCGCCGCTCCGCTGGGGCATCTGGATCACGGGCGTCGGCAAGTGCGTCATCGGTCAGTGCGACCTCGGCACCACGTTCAACAACCAGCCGGTCGCCGAGCTCCTGCCGCAGGCCGTCGGTTCGACGATCCAGCTGGTGACGTTCTCGTTCATCCTGGCGATCATCTTCGGCATCGGTCTCGGCGTCGTCACCGCCCTCCGCGTCTACTCGGGCTTCGACTACTCGATCACGCTGGTCAGCTTCTTCCTGTACTCGCTGCCGTCCTTCCTGATGGCCGTGCTGCTGAAGTCGTTCATCGCGCTCGACTACAACAACTTCCTCGTCGACCCGAAGATCCCACCGGTCAACCTCGTGGTCATCGCGATCGTGGTCGGTCTGGTCATCCAGCTCGTCGTCGGCGGCATCCTGAAGCGTCGGCTCGTGGTCGGTGCGATCAGCGCCGTCGTGACCGCCGGCATGCTCCTGCTCATGCAGGCGACCGGGTGGTTCACCGACCCGTCGCTCGGCCCGGTCTTCGTGATCCTGTTCAGCGCCGGCATCGGCCTGGCGATGGTCGCGCTGCTCGCCGGGACGAAGAACCGTCGGGCATGGCTCGTCGCGGGCATCAACGTGCTCGTCGCGATCATCTGCTACTTCGCGCTGCAGGGCCTGCTCAACGTGTCGTCCGGTGCGACGATCTTCATCCTCGCGGTGGTCACCGTCCTGGTCGGGCTGGCGTCCGGCTGGTTCGTCGGCGGCCACGACCGCGGCCTGATGATGCGCATCGGTGCGCTGACCGCGTTCCTGAGCGCCGGGGTCATCCTGCTCGACCGCTTCATGCGCTCCTGGATCGACTACACGCAGAACTACGTGTCCCGTCCGATCGCGACCGTCGGATCGCAGACGCCCGGGCTCACCGGTGACTTCTGGATCAACGGGATCGACACGTACACGCACCTGCTGCTCCCGACGATCTCGCTCCTGCTCATCAGCTTCGCGAGCTACACGCGGTACTCCCGCTCGGGCATGCTCGAGGTCCTCGACCAGGACTACGTCCGCACCGCCCGCGCGAAGGGTCTGCCGGAGCGCACCGTCATCGTGCGCCACGCGCTCCGCAACATGCTGATCCCGATCGCGACCCTCGTGGCGACCGACATCGGCGCGCTGCTCGGTGGCGCGATCATCACCGAGCGCGTCTTCGCGATCTCCGGCATGGGCAGCCTGTTCAACAGCGGGTTGTCGATCACGGACGTGAACCCGGTGATGGGGTACTTCCTCGTCATCGCGATCACCGCGATCGCGTTCAACTTCCTCGCCGACCTCGCCTACTCGGCCCTCGACCCGCGGGTGCGTGTCCGATGACCGCGACGACCGGACCGACGACCCTGCACCCCCAGGAGGGAACCCGATGAGCACCATCCAGGGCGGCGCACCGCTCGAACCCAACATCGGCGACGGCACGGGCGTCGGGAACACCCCGGACTCCCACGAGAAGCAGCTCGGCGAGAGCCAGGGACGGATCATCCTCCGTCGCTTCCTCGCCAACCGCCTCGCGGTCATCGCCCTGATCGTGTACGTCCTCGTGCTGCTGTTCGCCGTGTCCGCGGTCGGCCTCGGTCCGATCCCGGGCTGGTGGCACTACTCGTACAAGGCGCTCGAGGACCTGCAGAACGGTGGCGCTCCGACGTCGGACCACCCGTTCGGTCAGGACCGCATCGGCAAGGACTACTTCGCCCTGACGATGCGCGGCATCCAGAACTCGGTGCTCGTCATGATCGTGATCGGCGTCTTCGCGACGATCATCGGCGTCGTGGTCGGCGCCATCGCTGGCTACTTCCGCGGCACGGTCGACGCCGTGCTCATGCGCATCACCGACATCTTCATCGTCATCCCGGCGATCGTCATCGGCGCCGTGGTCGGCAAGACGGCCAACGGTCTCGGTGCGTGGGGCCTGGCGCTCCTGCTCGGCCTGGTGTCCTGGATGGTCATCGCCCGTCTGGTGCGTGCCGAGTTCCTGTCGCTCCGCGAACGCGAGTTCGTCGAGGCGGCCCGGGTCGCCGGTGCCTCGGACGGCCGGATCATCTTCCGGCACATCCTGCCGAACGCGATCGGCGTGATCATCGTCTCCGCGACCCTGCTCATCGCCTCCGCGATCCTGCTCGAGACGGCCCTGAGCTACCTCGGCTACGGCATCAAGGCGCCGGACTCGTCGCTCGGTCTGCTCATCAGCCAGAACCAGTCGGCGTTCCAGACGCGTCCGTACCTGTTCTGGTGGCCGGCATCGTTCATCGTGCTGCTCGCGCTCTGCGTGAACTTCATCGGTGACGGCCTGCGCGACGCGTTCGACCCGCGCTCGAAGCGGTTCAGCCTCCGCAAGACGCGTGAGCCGGAGAACACGTCCGGCTCGGAGATGATCAGCGCGTGACGTCCCCCCGGGTCCTAGCGAGCCGCGATGGCGAACCAGCCACCGACGGCCGTCGCCGCGAGCAGCACGATCGACGCCCAGTGCAGCGAGACCGGCACGCGCACGGTGTCCGCCGTGCCGAGCTCGATGGCGCCGCGCTCGCGCAGGTCGTCCCAGCGGTGGCGGATCAGGTACGCCGCGTCGCCGGACGCCGTGGACAGCAGGTCGCCCGCGCGGCGGTTGCCGTCCCCGGTGTCGGGCACGACGTTGCCGTGACGCTGGTTCTGCCGGCGGGCCAGCGCGACGCCGGCTCGGCCGGGGGCCGGGGCCGCCCAGACGGCGACCTTGCGGTTCGGCGTGACGAGCGTCAGGGCGAAGCGCGTGTCGACGTGCACGAGCGCCGCCCAGGGCACCCGCACGGTGTGGAAGACGTTGACGACCTCGATGCCGTCGTCGCCGACCGTCAGTCGCGGACGCCAGAGCGCCACCCAGCCGAGCAGGACGCCGAAGGCCGTCGGCACGAGGGCGAGGGCGCGGTCCTGCCAGGTCGTGTCGTTCAGCACCGTCGTGACGAAGAGCAGGGCCACGATCAGCCACAGGGCGATCGCGAGTCCGCGGTTGAACTGGGACACGAACACATCGCGCGTCGTCGGGGTGGCAGGCATGCCTCCATCGTCGCAGGTCGGAGCCGTCGCTCCGGACGCCTGCAGCCCCGGCGCCAGCGTTCCACCATCACCACCCACGCGGTCGCCACGAGCGGCCGGGAAAGGACCGGACGTCGTTGAGCACGCCCGCCTCCGCGGCCACCACCCCGGCCGCCACCAGCACCCCCGTCGTCAAGGTCTCCGAGCTCGACGTCGACTTCGCGGTCGACGACGTCTGGACTCCCGCCGTCAAGAAGCTCTCCTACGAGATCCGCTCCGGTGAGGTCCTCGCGCTCGTGGGCGAGTCCGGTTCCGGCAAGTCCGTGAGCTCGATGTCGATCCTCGGCCTGCTGCCGCGGAACGCCCGCGTGAACGGGTCGATCGAGTTCAACGGCACCGAGCTCCTCGGCCTCCGCTCGGCCCAGCTGCGCGAGTACCGCGGCAAGGAGATCGCGGTGATCTTCCAGGAGCCGATGACGGCCCTCAACCCGGTCTTCACCGTCGGGTCGCAGATCGTCGAGACGCTCCGCATCCACTACGGCATCTCGCCGAGCGAGGCGAAGACCCGCGCCATCGAGCTCCTCACCCTGGTGGAGATGCCCGACCCGCAGAAGGCGTTCGACTCGTACCCGCACCAGCTCTCGGGCGGTCAGCGGCAGCGCGCCATGATCGCGCAGTCGATCTCCTGCGACCCGAAGCTCCTCATCGCCGACGAGCCCACGACCGCCCTCGACGTGACCGTGCAGGCCGAGATCCTCGACCTCATCCGCGACCTCGCCGGCAAGCTCGGCAGCGCGGTCCTGCTCATCACCCACGACATGGGCGTGGTCGCGGACCTCGCCGACCGCATCGTGGTCATGAAGCAGGGCGTGGCCGTCGAGACCGGCAGCGTGCGAGACGTCTTCGCCGCCCCGCAGCACGAGTACACGCAGACCCTGCTCGACGCCGTGCCCCGGCTCGGCCAGGCGGGTGACGTCGTGATCGACCTCACCGAGACGCTCGAGTCCGTCGTCGAGCAGGAGCACCAGGACACGTCCGTGCAGGTCGGGGAAACCCTGCTGCACACCGACGTCGTCCAGACGCTCGGCCCGGCGGTGCTCGAGTTCAAGGACGTCGTCATCGAGTACCCGGGTCGCGGGCGCGTCAAGGCCTTCCGGGCCATCGACGGCGTCGACCTGACGGTGCACGAGGGCGAGGTCGTCGGCCTGGTGGGCGAGTCCGGCTCCGGCAAGTCGACCCTCGGACGCGCGGCGATCGGCCTCCTGCCGATCACGTCGGGTGGCCTGGAGGTCACGGGCGTCGACCTCTCGAAGCCGACCCGGTCGCTCGTCCGCCAGGTGCACCAGAACGCGGGCATCGTGTTCCAGGACCCGTCGTCGTCGCTCAACCCGCGCATGACGATCGGCCAGTCCATCGGTGAGCCGCTGCTGCTCGGCAAGGGCATGAAGGGCCGCGAGCTCGAGCGCGAGGTCGAGAACCTGCTCGAGGCGGTCCGTCTCCCCACCGCGTACTCGACCCGCTTCCCGCACGAGCTCTCCGGTGGGCAGAAGCAGCGCATCGGCATCGCCCGCGCGCTCGCCCTGCGCCCGAAGCTGCTCATCGCGGACGAGCCGACGTCGGCCCTCGACGTGTCGGTGCAGGCCACCGTCCTCGAGCTGCTCAAGGACCTGCAGCGCGAGTTCGCCTTCGCCTGCCTGTTCGTGACGCACGACCTCGCGGTCATCGACGTCCTCGCCGACCGGATCGCGGTGCTCCACCACGGCCACCTCGCCGAGGTCGGAACCCGCGACCAGATCCTCCGCGACCCGCAGGACCCGTACACGCAGCGACTCATCGCCGCGGTGCCCCTGCCGGACCCGGACGTCCAGCGCGAGCGTCGCGAGCTGCGCCGGCAGATCCTCGCCGCCGGCTCGGACGAGTAGCCGCCGCCGACCCCGAACGACATCCCCGACGTCCCAGGACGTCGGGGATGTCGTTGCTCGTGCGCGCGTTCTTTCCCAGAGCGGGTGCGGTGGGAAGTGGGAACGGGCGTACCTGGTCGGAAGGAACGGCCAGGTACGCCCGAAACGGTCAGGTACGCCCGGATCCGTCAGGTACGCGGGGCGCGGCAGCAGTCTGGAGGCGCGGTGCGGGTCCGCCGTGCGCGTTCTTTCCCAGAGCGGGTGCGGTGGGAAGCGCAAACGGGCGTACCGGGTCGGAAGGAACGGCCAGGTACGCCCGAAACGGTCAGGTACGCCCGGAGCCGCCAGGTACGCGGGGCGCGGCAGCGGCCTGGAGGCGCGGTGCGGGTCCGCCGCGCGCGGTCTTTCCCAGAACGGGTGCGGTGGGAAGCGGAAACGGGCGTATCGGGTCGGAAGGAACCGCCAGGTACGCCCGAAACCGCCAGGCACGCGGACGCAGCGGCAGCGGCCTGGAGGCACGGCGCCGCTCCGCTCCGCCCGCTGCGGTCAGAGCTGCGCAGCCGCGATGGTCGCGGCGACGCCGAGCACGATCATCGCGACGACGGTCCAGCCGTGCACGCGGTGGGTGATCGGCGCAGCCGTCACCGTCGCCGGGGGTGGGCCGTCCTGCGGCGGCGGGGCGGGCACGAAGGCCCGCATGCGCTCGGCCGCGGCGTCGACGTCGAGGCGATCCGCGCCTCCCGGCCGCCCCTCGACCACGGCGCTGAGCCGTGCCGACCTGCGGGTCGCGAGCCAGGTGCGGCGGACGCCTTCGCTCGAGACGACCTCGATGCCGTACTTGGTGCGGACCTCGGTGACCCGGCGCCAGGCATAGGTGCTCGTGCGTCGGACGTCGACGATGCGCAGGTGCTCCGGGGTGAGCTCGTAGCGCGGCCGCCACAGCACCGCCCAGGCGACGAACGCGACGAAGATGCTCGGCACGGGTGCGAGCCAGGGACTCCCACCGCCGACCAGCGCGAGCGGGACGAGGGCGACGGACGCGACCCAGAGGACGACGGCGAGCGTGCGCATGCCGGGGGCGAGGATCGTGGTCACGCCGACGAGCGTACGAGACGCGGTGACGAGATGCCTCCCCGGAGACGTCCGGGGAGCGGGTGTGACACACCGGCGCGTATCTCCGGACGACCCGATTCTCCGGGGAGGCAGATCCTGCGTGGACCTCTCGTCCCAGCAATGTTCCTCGGCCCCCAGTTCGGGTGTCAATACCCCACGGGAATTGTTCTCGGAAATCGACACGCTGATCCTGCGGGAATTGAATGCACGTGCATCGAGGGTGCGCTCACGCGACGAGGAGCTCGATCTGCGCCCGGATCGTCTCGGCCTTCGGGAACCGGAGACCGACCAGTCCGACGTGTCGCCAGCGGATCACCCCGTCGGGTCCGATGACGAACACGGACCGGCGGAGGCCGATGCCCGGGGCCTGCACGCCGTAGGCGCGGATGACCTCACCGGAGGTGTCGCTGAGCAGCGGGAAGGTGAGCGAGGAGCCGCGGGCGAAGCCCTCGTGGGAGTCGAGCGCCTGCGGGCTGACACCCCACACGACCGCGCCGAGGTCGCCGAAGTCGTCGAGCTCCTCCTGGTAGCTGCAGAGCTGCGCCGTGCAGACGGGCGAGGCGTCGCCCGGGTAGAAGGCGAGCACGAGGGTCCGGCCGATCTCGGCGGACAGCGAGTACTCGTCGTCGATGCGGGTCCCGTCACGGACGATCATGCCGGGCAGGGAGAAGCCCGGCGCCGGATCGCCGATCTCGGGGATGCTCATGTGCTCACGGTAGGGCCGACCGATCGGTGCGTCGCCGCGCCGCGCTGTGGGTTCGCTGTGGGTCCGGTCAGCGGAAGAGCTGCGGGAACGCGTGGGCGACCCACGGGTACCCGACGAACACGACGGCGTCGAGCAGGCAGTGCGTGATGACGAGGGGGAGCAGGCGGCCCCACTTCGTGTAGATCCAGCCGAAGACGACCCCCATCACGGCGTTGCCGACGAACGCGCCGAAGCCCTGGTACAGGTGGTAGCTGCCGCGCAGGACGGCGGTCGACAGGATGACCTGCCACCGCCCCCAGCCGAGGCCCCCGAGTCGTTCGTACAGGTACCCGACGACGATCACCTCCTCCTGCAGCCCGGAGCGGATCGCCGAGAGCAGCAGGACGGGGATCGTCCACCAGTACGAGTCCAGCGCCGCCGGATTCACGTTCACGGTGATGCCGAGCGCCCGGCCGACGAAGTACAGCGCCAGGCCGGGGACCCCGATGCACAGGGCGATCAGCGCCGCGCCGCCGAGGTCGGGTCGCACGCGGAACCGGTCGATGCCCAGCCGTGCGAGGTGCGGGCGTGTGGTGCTCCAGAGCAGGTAGCACACGAGCGCGACCGGAGCCAGGTCCACGGCGATGCCGACCAGCTGTCGCGCGAAGTCGACGTACTGCACGGTCGTCGTCGACGTGTTGAGGGCCGTCGACTGGTCGCCGAGGGCGGTCGTCTGGGACAGGTCGTCGATGATCTGGAGCACCGAGTAGAGGGCGCTGCCGCCCAACGAGAGCATGAGGACGATCGTGATCTCGGTCCACGTTCGCCGTCGGCTCATCGGCTGTACTCCTGTCGGTTGCGAACTACCGGTAGACTGGCGTGTCGGGCGTTCTGCCCGCGGGCGTGGCGCCGATGCTGCCGGCCCGACTCTTCCCAAGAAATTGAAGGATGTCCTGTATGGCGCTCGCCACCCGGTCCGACCTGCGCAACGTCGCCATCGTGGCACACGTCGACCACGGCAAGACCACGCTCGTCGACGCGATGCTCACGCAGACCAACTCGTTCGACGCCCACTTCGAGGGCGAAGACCGGATGATGGACTCGAACGACCTCGAGCGCGAGAAGGGCATCACCATCCTCGCGAAGAACACGTCGGTGCTCTACAACGGCAAGCACGCGACGGAGTTCGGCTCGGACGGCCCGATCACGATCAACGTGATCGACACCCCGGGTCACGCCGACTTCGGTGGCGAGGTCGAGCGCGGTCTCTCCATGGTCGACGGTGTCGTGCTGCTCGTCGACGCGTCCGAGGGCCCGCTGCCCCAGACCCGCTTCGTGCTCCGCAAGGCGCTCGCGGCGAAGCTCCCGGTGATCCTGCTCGTCAACAAGACGGACCGCCCCGACTCCCGCATCGACGAGGTCGTCTCCGAGTCGCAGGACCTGCTCCTCGGGCTCGCCTCCGACCTGTCGGACGAGGTCGACGACCTCGACCTCGACGCCATCCTCGACGTCCCCGTGGTGTACGCCTCGGGTCGTGCGGGTGCCGCCAGCCGCAACAAGCCGGCCGACGGCTCGCTGCCGGACAACGACGACCTCGAGCCGCTGTTCGAGGCGATCCTGCAGCACGTCCCCGCCCCGAAGTACGACGACGAGCACCCCCTGCAGGCGCACGTCACCAACCTCGACGCGTCGCCGTTCCTCGGCCGCCTCGCGCTGCTCCGCATCTTCCACGGCACCATGAAGAAGGGCCAGACGGTCGCGTGGGTCAAGCACGACGGCACCGTCGCGAACGCCCGCATCACCGAGCTCCTCGTCACCAAGGCGCTCGAGCGCTACCCGGCCGAGTCGGCGGGCCCCGGTGACATCGTCGCCGTCGCCGGCTTCGACACGATCACCATCGGTGAGACCCTGACCGACCCCGAGGACGTCCGTCCGCTGCCGACCATCACGGTCGACGACCCGGCGATCTCGATGACGATCGGCACGAACACCAGCCCGCTCGTGGGCAAGGTCAAGGGTCACAAGCTCACGGCGCGCATGGTCAAGGACCGCCTCGACCGCGAGCTCATCGGCAACGTCTCGCTCAAGGTCCTCGACATCGGTCGCCCGGACGCGTGGGAGGTCCAGGGCCGCGGCGAGCTCGCGCTGGCCATCCTCGTCGAGCAGATGCGTCGCGAGGGCTTCGAGCTCACCGTCGGCAAGCCGCAGGTCGTCACCAAGCGTGACGAGAACGGCAAGCTCCAGGAGCCGTACGAGCACATGACGATCGACACGCCGGAGGAGCACCTCGGCGCGATCACGCAGCTCATGGCCGCGCGCAAGGGTCGCATGGAGAACATGACGAACCACGGCACCGGCTGGATCCGCATGGAGTTCATCGTGCCGTCGCGTGGCCTGATCGGCTTCCGCACCGCGTTCCTCACCGAGACCCGCGGCACCGGCATCGCCAACGCGATCTCGCACGGCTACGCCGAGTGGGCCGGCCCGATCCAGACCCGCATCAACGGCTCGATCGTCTCCGACCGTTCCGGTGTCGTCACGCCGTTCGCCATCACGAACCTCCAGGAGCGGATGACGTTCTTCGTCAACCCCACCGAGGAGGTCTACGAGGGCATGGTCATCGGCGAGAACTCGCGCGCCGACGACATGGACGTCAACATCACGAAGGAGAAGAAGCTCACGAACATGCGTTCGGCGAACGCCGACTCCTTCGAGTCGATGACGCCGTCGCGCCAGCTCTCGCTCGAGGAGTGCCTCGAGTTCGCTCGTGAGGACGAGTGCGTCGAGGTCACCCCCGACGCCGTGCGCATCCGCAAGGTGGAGCTCGACGCGCAGGCTCGCCAGCGCGCCTACGCCCGCCTGAAGCGCCAGGACGCGTGAGCGGAAGCGACGCACGCTGACCACCGAGAGGGGGTCGGGGGCTACGGTGGTTGCCGTGACTCTCGACCTCCTCTCGCTGTACCAGGACCTCCACGCACACCCCGAGCTCGGCTTCCAGGAGCACCGCACGGCGGGTATCGTCGCCGCGAAGCTCGAGGAGATCGGCGGGATCGAGGTGACCACGGGCGTCGGCCAGACCGGCGTCGTGGGCGTGCTGTCGAACGGCGAGGGCCCCGTGGTGTGGCTCCGCGCCGACATGGACGGCCTGCCGGTGCAGGAGCGGACCGGCCTGTCCTACGCGAGCGAACACCGCGGCACCGACGAAGAGGGCAACGACGTCCCGACGATGCACGCCTGCGGCCACGACATCCACGTGACGTGGCTGCTCGGCACCCTCGAGCGCCTCGCCGCCACCACCGCCGACTGGCACGGCACGGTCGTCGCCGTGTTCCAGCCCGCTGAGGAGGTCATCTCCGGCGCCCGGTCGATGGTCGAGGACGGTCTCGTCGACCGGTTCCCGAAGCCCGACGTCGTCCTCGGGCAGCACTCCGCGCCGGCACCCGTCGGCATCGTCGCGGTGGGCAGCGGCCCGGTCATGGCCTCGAGCGACCGCCTCACGGTGACGTTCAACGGCCGGGGCGCGCACGGCTCGGCCCCGCAGGCGTCCCTCGACCCCATCGTGACGGCCGCGTCCGCCGTGGTCCGCCTGCAGACGGTGGTCTCGCGCGAGGTCTCGCCGAGCGACGCCGGCGTCGTGACCGTGGGCAGCTTCCACTCCGGCACCCGCGCGAACATCATCCCGGACCAGGCCGTCATCGAGATCTCGACGCGTGCCCGCAACGAGGAGACCCGCGCCCGGATCATCGCCTCGATCGAGCGGATCGTCCGTGCCGAGAGCGAGGCGGGCGGGCTGCCCGAGCCGACCGTCGTGCGCTCGCCCGGCGCCGAGGTCACGGTGAACGACCCCGAGCAGGCGCAGGTCGTGCTCGACGCGATCCGTGCCGAGGTGCCCGGTGCCCGTGACCTCGAGATCGGGCTCGCGATGGCCTCCGAGGACGTCGGACAGCTCGCGACGGCCAGCGGCGCACCCCTCGTCTACTGGTTCACGGGCATCACCGACCCGGAGCTCTTCCGCCGCGGCGAGGACATCCCGAGCAACCACTCGCCGTTCTACGCGCCGCAGGCCGAGACGGCGATCCCGGTGGGCGTCGACGCCCTCGTGGCGGCGACGCGCGCGTACGTCGCCTGACGCGGGCGGTCCCGCACAGGCCGATTTGGAGGCGCGGCGCGACCCCGTCACGCACGTGACGTTCCCAGGGGACTCACGCCGTGCCTCCCGGCTGGCCCTTTAAGGTGCTGCGCATGCGCACCCCCACACGCACGCTCATCGCCGCCGTCGCCGCCGGCATCGCCCTCGCCGGCCTGGCGGGCTGCTCGTCCGACGCCATCAAGCAGGCGACGGACCTCGGGTCCTCGGTGGCGTCGAGCGTCGCCGACGGGGTCAAGGGGATCGACGGCAAGGCGATCCAGGACGGCATGGCCTCGGTCGCCGGCGGGATCGACGGTGCGCTCGACACGGCGCTCAAGGGCACGAACGTGACCTCCGACGGCAAGGTGCCGGACGGCTTCCCGACGAAGGACGTCCCGCTCGTCGACGGCACCGTCCTCGGGGGCGGCGCGGGGCCGAACGGCTCCGGCTGGGTCGCCCAGGTGCGCGCCTCGTCGGTGGACGACTTCGCCACCGCCGACCAGCAGCTGACCGACGCCGGGTTCACCGAGTCGGCGAAGCGTGTGGACTCCTCGAGCGCGTTCGGGATGTTCCGCAGCGACGCGTACCGGGTCGTCCTGACCTTCTCGGACGGCGCGGACGGCGTGACCGCGACGTACATCGTGACGCCCCGCTAGTCGCCCAGCCCGTACGCTGGGACCCGATGTCGAAGGTCGCTGCCACCCGCCCCGAACGCGTGCTGTTCGTGCACGCCCACCCCGACGACGAGACGCTCTCGTCGGGCGGGACGATCGCCACGCTGCTCGAACTGGGCGCCGAGGTCACGGTGCTCACCGCGACGCGGGGTGAACGCGGCGAGATGCTCACGCCGCAGCTCGCGCCGTTGTTCGGTGACGGCCCCCGGGTCGCCGCGCACCGCGAGACCGAGATCGCCGGTGCGCTGGCCGCCCTCGGGGGACCGGCGCACCTGTGGCTCGGCGGGCCGGGCGCCCGCCCGACCGACCTGCCGGAGCGTCGGTACACCGACTCCGGGATGCAGTGGGGGCCGGACGGCCGTGCGATCGCCGCTGACGACGCCCCGGCCGATTCACTGACGGCGGCGGACCTCGGCGAGGTCGTCGACGACATCCGGGCCGCGATCCGGTCCACCGCCGCCGACGCCGTGGTCAGCTACGCCGACGACGGCGGGTACGGCCACCCGGACCACGTCCGCGTGCACCACGCCGCCCGGTACGCCGCCACGGCCGAGGAACTGCCCTTCTCGATGATCGTCGACCCGACGACGACGGAGGCCGACCTCACGGTGGACGTCCTACCCGTCCGAGCGAAGCTCCGTGCCGCCGTCGAGCAGTACCGCTCGCAGGTGACCGTCGACCCGGTGGACCCCGCCGACCCGACCGCGCTGTCGTGGGTGATGCCGCACGGCGTCCGCCACCACGCCCCCGCGGTGGAGGCGTTCCGGCACGCCGACGCCCCCGCGGCACCCGCCCCGCAGACGTACGCCGAGATGTCCGGTCAGGGGAGGGTGACCGCGGTCGTGGTCGCCCTGGTGCTCGGACTCGTGGCCGGTGGCCTCGGCACGGTCACCCACCAGCAGACCCTCGGCGCGTTCCCGATCGGCATGGTCCTCACCTCGCTGATCGTGATCGGCCTGACCGTCGGCATCCGGCTCGTCTACCGGTCGCGGGCGATGGTCGCGGCGGTCGGGCTCGGGATCATCCTGGCGACCCAGGTGCTCGTGTCCGTCGGCGGGCAGAGCTCGCCCCTCGTGCTCGCGAACACCGCGGGGTACGTGTGGACGTTCGGGCCGGCGGTGGTCGCTGCCCTCGTGCTGGCGTGGCCGGACCTGTCCGGGCTGCGGTCCGGTGCGCGCGCGAGTGCCGGTACGGAAGCCGGCACCGGCTCGCGGTCAGGGGATCCCCTACGCCGCGAGTAGACTCGACAACGCTCAGTCCGAAGGGAGCACCCCAGCCGTGACGTACGTGATCGCCCAGCCCTGTGTCGACGTCAAGGACCGCGCCTGCATCGACGAATGCCCGGTCGACTGCATCTACGAGGGCGACCGGTCGCTGTACATCCACCCCGACGAGTGCGTCGACTGCGGTGCGTGCGAGCCGGTCTGCCCGGTCGAGGCGATCTACTACGAGGACGACCTCCCCGACGAGTGGGCCGACTACTACAAGGCCAACGTCGAGTTCTTCGAGGAGGTCGGCTCGCCCGGCGGCGCCGCGAAGGTCGGTGTGATCCACAAGGACCACCCGGTCGTCATGGCAGAACCGCCCCGCGGCTGAACCGGAGCACGCACGTGGCGCTCGACCTCCCCGACTTCCCCTGGGACCAGCTGGTCCCGTTCAAGCAGCAGGCCGCAGCCTACGAGGGTGGCATCGTCGACCTCAGCGTCGGCTCGCCCGTCGACCCGACGCCCGCGGTCGTCCGGACGGCGCTGGCCGAGGCGACCGACGCGCACGCCTACCCGCAGGTGGCCGGAACGCCCGCCCTGCGCGAGGCGATCGCCGCCTGGTACGGCCGCCGCCAGGGTGTGACGCTGGCGCCCGACCAGGTGCTGCCGACGATCGGCTCGAAGGAGTTCATCGCCGGACTGGCGCTCTGGCTCGGCATCGGGCGCGGTGACACCGTGGTCTTCCCCGCGGCCGCCTACCCGACCTACGAGCTCGGTGCGGCGCTGGTCGGCGCGACCGCCCTGGCGTCCGACGACCCCGCGGCGTGGCCGGACTCGACGAAGCTCGTCTGGCTCAACTCGCCGGGCAACCCCGACGGCCGCGTGCTCTCGATCGAGGACCTCCGGGTCGCCGTGGCCCGCGCCCGGGAGCTCGGCGCCGTGATCGTCGGCGACGAGTGCTACGCAGAACTCGGGTGGGTCGCGCCGTACGACACCGCGCCGACCCCGACGATCCTCGACCCCCGCGTGGTCGGCGACTCGCTCGACGGCGTCCTGAGCGTGTACTCGCTGTCGAAGCAGTCGAACCTCGCCGGCTACCGTGCGGCCTTCGTCGCCGGTGACGGAGCGATCCTCGCCGACGTCCTCGCCGTCCGGAAGCACACCGGCATGATGCCGCCGCTCCCGGTGCAGGAGGCCATGATCGTCGCGCTCGCCGACGAGACCCACGTGCAGCAGCAGAAGGCGCGCTACCGGGCTCGCCGGAACATGCTCCGACGGGCACTCGAGGGCGCCGGGTTCCGGATCGACCACAGCGAGGCCGGCCTGTACCTCTGGGCCACGCGCGGCGAACCCGCACTGGACACCGTGGCGTGGCTGGCCGAGCGCGGCATCCTGGTCGCCCCTGGCACCTTCTACGGCTCGGCGGGGGCGGAGCACGTGCGCGTGGCGCTCACGGCGACCGATGAGCGCATCGCCGCAGCCGCCCAACGCCTGGCGAGCGCCCAGCGTCTGGCGTCCGCGTGAGGCTTTCGCCCTGCGCGCAATCCGTGGTTCCCACCAAGTCCTGAGGCTCGATGTGTGCACGACCGACAGTGGGCGCGATTAGGCTGTCATCGTGACTGACACTGCCAATGACGCTCAGAAGACGGCCACACCGCCCACCACGCCCGTCCCCGTGAGTCCCGCCGCCGAGCAGGCGACGGAGACCGCGACGCTGACGTACCCGGGCGGCACGGCGGAGTTCCCGATCCTGCCGAGCGTCGACGGTGCGTCCACCATCGACATCTCGACGTTCAAGAAGCAGACCGGGATGAACACGCTCGACTACGGGTTCGTGAACACCGGGTCGACGAAGAGCGCCATCACCTACATCGACGGCGACCAGGGCATCCTGCGGTACCGCGGCTACCCGATCGACCAGGTCGCCTCGAACTGCACCTTCCTCGAGGTCGCCTGGCTCCTCATCTACGGCGAGCTGCCGACCGAGGTCGAGCTGGCCGACTTCGACGCCCGCATCCGTCGGCACACGCTGCTGCACGAGGACCTCCGTCGCCTGTTCGACGCCCTCCCGCACTCGGCGCACCCGATGTCCGTCCTCTCCAGCGCCGTCAGTGCCCTGTCGACGTACTACGAGGACGACATGGACGTCGACGATCCGGAGAAGGTCGAGCTGCAGACGGTCCGTCTGCTCGCCAAGCTCCCGGTCATCGCCGCGTACGCGCACAAGAAGGCCATCGGACAGGCCTTCCTGTACCCGGACAACTCGCTGTCGTTCGTCGACAACTTCCTGCGCCTGAACTTCGGCACCATGGCCGAGACCTACGTGCCGAACCCGGTGCTGTCCAAGGCGCTCGAGCGGCTGCTGATCCTGCACGAGGACCACGAGCAGAACGCCTCCACGGCGACCGTCCGCCTGGTCGGGTCGACGAAGGCGAACATGTTCGCCTCGATCTCTGCGGGCATCAACGCCCTGTACGGCCCGCTGCACGGCGGTGCGAACGAGGCCGTCCTCGAGATGCTCCAGCAGATCAAGGACTCCGGCGAACCCGTGCAGCGCTTCGTCGAGCGGGTGAAGAACAAGGAGCGCGGGGTGAAGCTCATGGGCTTCGGACACCGCGTCTACAAGAACTACGACCCGCGCGCCAAGCTCGTCAAGGAGTCCGCGCACGAGGTGCTCGAGGCGCTGGGTGTGCAGGACGACCTGCTCGACATCGCGATGGAGCTCGAGGGCATCGCGCTCGAGGACGAGTACTTCGTCAGCCGCAAGCTCTACCCGAACGTCGACTTCTACACCGGCATCATCTACAAGGCGATGGGCTTCCCGCCGCGGATGTTCACGGTCCTGTTCGCCATCGGGCGGCTGCCCGGCTGGATCGCCCAGTGGCGCGAGCTGAACAACGACCCGCTCAACAAGATCGGCCGCCCGCAGCAGCTGTACGTCGGACACCCGGAGCGCGACCTCCCCGCGCGCTGACGCGCGGCGCGCTGCGCGCTTGGTGAGCAGGAGTGGTCGGGTCCCGAGACAGGACCCGACCACTGCTGCTCACGGTGTGCGGACTGGAGGCGCGGGGCGGCCTGGCGCCGTGCCTCCGGTCCGGCGCATCACGCGTGGAGCGCGGTGTTGAGCTGGATGCCCTCGCCCGTGCGCTGGAGCGCCTCGACCGCGCCCGTGACCGAGTTGCGGCGGAAGAGGATGTTCGGGGTGCCGGAGAGCTCCGCGGCCTTGACGGTCTTCGGGGTGCCGTCCGGGTTCGGTGCCGCACCGACCAGGACGACCTTCGTACCGGCCGTCACGTAGAGGCCGGCCTCGACCACGGAGTCGTCGCCGAGGGAGATGCCGAGCCCGGCGTTCGCGCCGAGGAGCGCACGTTCGCCGAGGGACACGCGGTGGGTCCCGCCGCCGGACAGCGTGCCCATGATGGACGCGCCGCCGCCGATGTCGGTGCCGTTCCCGACGACGACGCCCTGCGAGACGCGGCCCTCGATCATGGCGTCCCCGAGGGTGCCGGCGTTGAAGTTCACGAAGCCCTCGTGCATGACGGTCGTGCCCGGGGCGAGGTGCGCGCCGAGTCGGACCCGGTTCGCGTCGCCGATGCGGACGCGGTCCGGGACGACGTAGTCGACCAGGCGCGGGAACTTGTCGATGGCGTGCACGGCGATGCCCGCGCGCTGCAGGCCAGGACGCAGACGCGTGAGGGCGTCGGGGTGCACGGGGCCGGCGTTCGTCCACGCGACGATCGGCAGGTGCGCGAAGACGCCGTCGAGGTTGATCTCGTTCGGGCGCACGCGCAGGTGGCTCAGGAGGTGCAGGCGCAGGTACGCGTCCTCGGTGCTGGTCGGCGCCGCGTCGATGGTGACCTCGGTCGTGACGGCCTCGGTGCGGACGTCGCGGCGGGGGTCGTCCCCGACGTGCGCCTGCAGCTCGGCGGGGAAGGTCGCCTCGGTCGGCAGGGGGCCGAGGTGGGTCTCGGGGTACCAGGTGTCCAGCGTCGTGCCGTCGGCGGCGATCGTCGCGAGGCCGTGGCCCCAGGCGGTGGTCGGGCGGTCGGTGGCAGCGGTCGTGTCGGTCACGGGTCCAAGCGTACCGACGCGCGGTCCGCGGCCACCGTCCGGCCGGACAGCCTGTGGAGAACTCGCCACGCGCCTCCAGGCCGGTCTGGAGGCACGCCACCTGTGGACGGACAGCCGACCGTCCAGGTGGCCGGCTCGGCGGAGCCCGCAAGGGTCGGCCGGTAGGCTTCCCGCATGCCGGAGCAGCTCGACCTCACCGCCTCGTCCATCGACATCACCCGTGCCATCTGCGACATCGAGTCGGTGTCCGGCAACGAGGGACCGCTCGCCGACGCGATCGAAGCGGCGCTCGCACCGCTCGCGCACCTCGAGGTGGTCCGCGACGGTGACGCGATCGTCGCGCGCACGAACCTCGGCCGGGACCGCCGCGTCGTCATCGCCGGGCACATCGACACCGTGCCGCTGAACGACAACCTGCCGACCGAGTTCCGTACCGCCGACGACGGCACCGAGATCCTCTGGGGTCGTGGCACCGTCGACATGAAGGCCGGCGTCGCCGTGCAGCTGAAGCTCGCCTACGACCTCGCCGCGCCGAGCGTCGACGTGACCTGGGTGTTCTACGACCACGAGGAGGTGAGCGACTCGCTCAACGGCCTCGGTCGTCTCGCCCGGACGCGTCCCGAGCTCCTCGCGGGCGACTTCGCCATCCTGGGGGAGCCCTCCGGTGCGCAGATCGAGGGCGGCTGCAACGGCAACCTCCGCGCCGAGATCCGCACCTTCGGCAAGCGGTCGCACAGTGCCCGGAGCTGGATCGGCGACAACGCGATCCACAAGGCGGCGCCGATCCTGGCCACCCTCGCCGCGTACGAGCCCCGCACCGTCACGGTCGACGGGCTCGAGTACCGCGAGGGCCTCAACGCCGTCGGCATCTCCGGTGGCATCGCCGGCAACGTCATCCCCGACGAGGCGATGGTGCACGTGAACTACCGGTTCGCCCCCTCACGCAGTGCGGACGAGGCCGTCGCCCACATCCGCGAGCTCTTCGACGGCTACGACGTGCAGATCGTCGACCTCGCCGCCGGTGCCCGTCCGGGGCTCGACGCTGCGCTCGCGCAGGACTTCGTCGCCGCTGTCGGCGGCCCCGCGCCCCGCCCGAAGTACGGCTGGACCGACGTCGCCCGCTTCTCCGCCCTCGGGGTGCCCGCCGTCAACTACGGGCCAGGCGAGCCGGTGTTCGCGCACCACGACGACGAGCAGGTCCCCGTCGACCAGATCACCTCGGTCGAGGACGGTCTGCGTCGGTGGCTGACGGCCTGACGACGGCCGGGTCCACCCGGCTGAGCCCTGCCCGCGCCCGGTGGCACGCCCGCTACCGGGTGGTGCCGTGGTGGGTGCGGATCACCGTCGTCTACGTGCTCGCGCGGGTCGTCACGGGTGTGATGCTCTCGGCGTTCGCAAGCGTCCAGGCCGCGAACTCCTTCACGGTGCAGCGCCCGGGGCTGCTGTCGTTCTCGTCGATCTGGGACGGCGCCTGGTACCGCGTGATCGCGGCGAGCGGGTACCCGTCGACACTGCCGGTGGACGCCGCCGGGCACGTGACGGAGAACGCGTGGGCGTTCATGCCCGCGTACCCGTTCCTGGTGCGCGGGCTCATGGCGTTGACCGGAGCCTCCTTCGAGCTCGTCGCGGTGTCGGTCTCGCTCCTGTTCGGCTGGGGCGCCGCGCTCGTCTTCCGACGGCTGATGGGCAAGTTCCTCGACCCGGCGCGGGCGACGTTCGCCACCGTGCTGTTCTGCGTCGCGCCCGTGGCCGTGATGTTCCAGGTCGCGTACGCGGAGTCGATGGGGATGTTCCTGCTCCTCGTCGCCCTCGTCCTGATGGTGGAACGCCGCTGGTGGACGATGCTCCCCGTCGTGCTGCTGCTCGGGATGACCCGGCCGACGGGACTCGCCTTCGCGTTCCTGGTCGTGCTGTTCCTCGGCGCCTGGTTCGTCCGCCCGGCGTTGGTCCGTGAGCCCGAACCGCTGACCGTCCGGCGGTTCCTGCCGCCCGCCGTGGTGGCGGTCGTCTCCGGGCTCGTCGGGCTCGCGTGGCCGGCGATCGCCTGGGCGGTCACCGGGGTGCCGAAGGCCTACACCGACACCGAACTCGCGTGGCGCTCGTCCTACATCGGCTGGAAGGAGCTCGTGCCGTTCGCCCCGTGGATCCAGGGGTTCGGGTGGTGGTTCCGGCAGCCGGCCGGCGGGATCCTGCTCGCCGTGGTGGTCGTCGGGTTCGCCGCGTTCGTGTTCATGCCGGCGGCGCGGCGGATCGGTCTCGAGCTGCGGCTCTGGGGCGTCGCCTACGTCGTCTACCTGATGGCGGTGTTCTTCCCGCAGTCGAGCACCTGGCGCATCCTGCTGCCGATCGCGCCGCTGCTCGGGATCGTCGCACTGCCGCGGTCACGGGTGTACCGCGTGGCGGTCGTCGTCGTGTGCCTCGCCCTCCAGTGGGTGTGGCTGTACTACTGCTGGTGGGTGGACGGCTACGACTGGACGCCGCCGTGATCGGTGTTCTGCCGGGCCGCTGGCGCTGACGGCGCCGAGTCCTCCGGGCGCCACGCTGCCGCGGCCGTGACCATGGAGTTGACGGTGGCGATGAACGGCACCGCGAAGAACGCCCCGACCACGCCGGCGATCGTGGTGCCCGCCGTCACACCGAGCACGACGCCGAGCGGGTGGACCTTGACCGCGCTGCCGGTGAGGAACGGGTGCAGCACGTGGCTCTCCAGCTGCTGCACGAGCACGACGATGCCGAGCATCACGAGCGCCGGCACCCAGCCGTTGAACACCAGGGCGACCAGGACCGCGACCGTCCCGGCGACGATCGCGCCCACCACGGGCACGAACGCTCCGAGGAACACGATCACGCCGATCGGGATCGCCAACGGGACCTGCAGGACGAGCGCGCCGATCACGACACCGAGGGCATCGGTGACGGCGACGACGAGTTGGACCCGGATGAAGCTCGTGAGCGTCTTCCAGCCGGCCTGCCCGGCGACCTCGAGCCGCGGGTGGGCACGGCGGGGGAACAGCCGCACGACCCAGGCCCAGATCCGCTGTCCGTCGATGAGCACGAAGAGCGTCGTGAACACGATGATGAAGAGGCCTTCGAGAGCGTGCACGGCACCGGACCCGGCTTCCTGGAACCCGGACAGGATCGACGACGCGTGCGACTGCAGGTAGCTCGTGCCCTCGGACACCCACCGGTTCAGCTCCGACGCGGTGATGCCGAACGGCTGGCTGTCCAGCAAGGACTGCAGCGACCGCACCGTGTGGTGGAGTCGCTGCTCGAGCGACGGCAGGTCGTAGCGGATCTGGGCCGTCACGACGAGCGCGATCGCACCGATGACCAGCACGATCGCCACGAAGCACGACAGCACCGCCAACCACTTCGGCCAGCGGTGCCGCTGCAGGAAGGCGGACATCGGCGCGAGCAGTGCGCAGAGCAGCAGGGCGACCAGGAACGGCACCACGATGTCCTGCAGCAGGACCACCAGGGCGACGACCACGGCCAGCGCCGCGCCGACGACGAGCAGGCGCCAGGAGAACGCGCCGGCGACGCGCATGCCGATCGGGACGGCCTCGTCCGCAGGGTCGACGGCGGCCCTGCCAGCCCGGTCGATCGGCTTCGGACGGCGCGTGGAGCGGATGTTCGGCACGCGCCAAGGTTAGGAATCCGAGCCGCGAGAACGACCCGATTCGCCACCCCCAACCTGGGCGGTTTCGCAGTTCCCCCATCGATACGAGATAATGAGCGGGCATGTACTGCGCGAAAGGGGACATCTGATGGCAGCCATGAAGCCGAGGACCGGTGACGGGCCGATGGAGGCTGTTAAGGAGGGTCGACTCATCATCGTGCGGGTTCCGCTCGAAGGTGGAGGCCGCCTGGTCGTCTCGGTCAACGATGCCGAGGCAAAGGAACTCCACGACGCACTCGCTGAGGTCGTCTCGGCCTAGTACGTCGAAGCACCGAACGGGGAAGCCCGGAGCGCGTACGCTCCGGGCTTCCTCGCGTCCCGGGCCACCCTGTCGGTGCCGTCCGGCAGGATGGGCGGGTGCCACGGACCCGCCTGCCGATCCGCCGCGTCGAGGAGTACGCGCCGGACCCCCTGGTGCGCGATCAGTGGCCCGCGACCCTCGCGCCCGTTCGGCAACTGCTCGACGACGGCCTCGACCTCGACCCCGTGACGGTGTTCGTCGGCGACAACGGCGTCGGCAAGTCGACACTGGTCGAGGCGATCGCACTCGCGTTCGGGATGGGGCCGGAGGGCGGGTCGACGATGTCCGGCCACACCACCCGCGCGACCGAGTCGCAGCTCTGGGAACACCTCGTGCTCGTGCGGGAGCCGGGCGCTGCGAAGGGTGGGTTCTTCCTGCGCGCCGAGACGATGCACGGACTCTTCACGTTCCTCGAGGAACACCCCGGCCCCCGACCCGAGCCGGTCTTCCACGAGCGCAGCCACGGTGAGTCGTTCCTGGACTTCGTGATCGACCGCTCGCAGTGGCCCGGGCTCTGGATCCTCGACGAACCCGAGTCGGCGTTGTCGTTCTCCGGCTGCCTGGCCCTCATCGGCCTGCTGCAGTCCATCGTCGAGAGCGGCACCGGCCAGGTCGTGCTGTCGACGCACTCCCCGGTGCTCGCGGCGTTCCCCGGGGCCACCATCCACGAGGTCGGGGAGTGGGGCATCCGCCGCGCCACCTGGGGCGAGCTGGACCTGGTGCGCAACCAACGGGCGTTCCTGGAGTCGCCGGAGCGCTACCTGCGCCACCTCGGCTGAGCGACTACGCCGACACCTTCGTCATCTGCAGCAGCCCGTCGCCCGCCGGCGACAACGCGCTGATGACCGCACCCGAGGTCGACACCTCGGTCAGCAACAGTCGGAAGTCGGTGGTCGCCCGGTCCCGCTTCACCGGGTCGGCGACCCGGCCACGCCAGAGCGCGTGCGGCACCAGGACGGTCCCACCGACGCGCGCGAGCCGCAGCCCGTGCTCGACGTACTCGATGACGTGCTCGGGGTCGGCGTCGACGAGCACGACGTCGTACGAGGCCTCGTTCATGCGCGGCAGCACCTGGTTCGCGCGGCCGGGGATGAGCCGGATGCGGGCGGGTGCGGTGCCGGCGGCGATGTAGGCGTCGCGGGCGTACTGCTGGTGGTCGACCTCGACGTCGATCGTGGTGAGGGTCGCGGTGGGCGCACCGCCGAGCAGGTACAGCCCGGAGACGCCGAGTCCGGTGCCGATCTCGATGATGCTCGTCGCCCGCGATGCGGCGGCGACGACGCCGATCTGCGCACCGATGGCGGGGGAGATCGCCTCCACCCCGAGCTCGAGGGAGTGCTCACGAGCACGGGCGATCACCTCGGACTCCGAGACGATGTCCTCGGCGAACTTCCAGTTCGACTCTTTCTCTGACACGCACACTCCGTTCGGATGACAACTCTACGGGTGCGGCGCAGTGCGGACGGGTTACGCTCGTACCGTGTTCGACGGCTTCGAGAAGTTCCTGGTGATCGGGATCATCGGCGTCCTCCTGCTCGGACCGCAGCGGCTGCCGATGTACGCCCAGAAGCTCGCCGAGTTCGTCAAGGCCGTCCGTCGCTTCGCCGACACCGCGAAGGACCGGATGCGCGAGGAGATGGGCCCCGAGTTCGACGAGGTCGACTGGCAGAAGCTCGACCCGCGGCAGTACGACCCGCGTCGGATCATCCGCGATGCGCTGCTCGACTCCGGCGGCAGTGCGGCGGCCGTGCAGACCGCGCAGGTCACCGCCTCCAACGTTCGGGCGACGGCACCGGTGGTGCCCCTCGCCGTCGGCGAGGCCGCGCCGTTCGACGCTGAAGCGACCTGACGAGGGCGACCCGCGACCGTCACGTGACCGCATGACGGACTGGGGGCGCGGTGCCAGCTGGCACCGCGCCTCCAGTCCGCCGGTGGTGGCGACTACTTCAGGTCGGCGATGAAGCGGTCCGTCCAGGCGAGGGCCGGCGCGCTCGGGACCGAGCTGCAGGTGGACATCGCCGTGCTCGAGGAGCACGGGGTGTCGCGGTCGAGGGACCAGTAGTGGATCCCGGCGAGTCCGTTCGCCTTGGCGTAGGCGGACAGGGTGTCGACGTCGGCGAGGGTGAAGACCTCGTCGGAGGCGTCGTTCACGCCGATCATCGGGGTGACCTCGATCTTCGACGGTGCGATGCCGTACGTGTGCTCGAGGTTCGTTACGGCCTGGATCGAGGACTTCCCCATCTCGCAGGTCGAGCCGGACAGGACGCAGTTCGCGGTCGTCGCCCGGCCGAAGTCCATCGTCATGAGGTTGACGGTGTAGTTCGTCAGCGTCGACGCCTTGATCGCCTTGACCGTGGCGTCACCGGTGCTGTTCAGGCCGCCGAAGCTCCCGTCGCTGGCGGCGAGGGTCGCGAGGGTGAAGGAGAAGCGGAGGCCCGGGTACTTCGACTGGGCGAGGGCCGCGGCGTTCACGAGGTTCTGCACGTCGGCGGCGGACTGCCCGCTCTCGATGTCGAAGTCGACGCCGATCATGTGCGGGGTGGCGTACCGCGCGATGAAGCTCTGCAGCGCCGTGCCGGAGCACTTGAACGACCCCGCTGCGCCACCGGTGCTCACGATGTAGTTCACGCCCGCGGCGTCGAGCTTCGGGATGTTGGCGCTCGCGAACGCGTCCGCGGCGACACCGCCCCAGTTCTCGCTGCCGCAGGTGCCGGTCGCGAAGGCGAGGGTGATCGCCTTGAGGCCGGGCTCCCGGGTGGACACGAGACTGTTGCTCGACCCGACCACCGGGACACGCGTGCCGGTGACCGCGGTGTTCATGACGTTCGTGTTCCAGTCGAGGTTCACGGTGACGTCCTTGTACGGGCTGAACACCAGGCCGCTGGCGGTGCCCCCGCTGCCGCCCGTGCCCGGGGTCGTGGTGCCCCCGCCGGGGGTGGTCGTGCCGCCTCCACCCGTGCCGGTGCAGGCGCCGGTGGAGGTCCACGGCTGCCCGCTCCCCGTCGCCCCCGAGTGCGTCGCGGGCTCGTCGCCCTGCGTCCACCAGTTCGCGGTGTAGTTCGTGCCGTTCTCGCTGACCGTGGCGCCGCCGGTGTAGGCGGTGCCGGCGCTCCAGGCCGTGGCACACGACGGGGTCGCGGCCAGTGCTGGTGCTGCGGCGAGTGATCCCCCTGCGATCGTCGCCACGACGGCGGCCACGAGGCCGATCCGTACCCGGGTGTTCTGCTGCACGCGGTTCTCCTGTCCTCGGCCGGACGTCGTCGTCCGACGGATGGGACCCCTGCGACCTGATTTCGCAGGAGCATTGTGGAATACCCCTGCATATTGCTCTCAGGTGGAACGACCTGTCCATGAAAGGACGTACAGGTGTGCGTGCAGCGGACCGGCCGCGGTGTGTCGATGCGTCGAGACGCCGCAAGCGCTCCGAGACACCGGCGGAGCGTCGAGACACCGCCAGAACCGGCGGCGTCTCACGGACGGGACGGTGTCTCGTGTGAGCGCCGGAGTCTCGACCCGACGAGACGCCCGCGGCCTCAGTCGCGGGTCGCGACGATCGTGAACGTGGTCGGCAGGCGGTCCCGATCGGCGGCGGGCCAGGCCCAGGAGCCGTCGCCGGTGTCCTCCATCCGCGGGCTGAAGCGCCACGGCAGCGTCGTCCCCTCGTCGAGACGGCGGAGCCGCAGTCCGGCACCGAGCAGCGCGTTCACGATCTCGGACAGCGGGTGCGGCCACTCGTACGTCCGGGTGTTCGCCACGGTCCCGTCGCCCGCGTAGGTCCCGGCGTCGTCCCACTGCTGCGCGGTGCCGTCGGGGAAGTACCGGTACCGGGTGACGAGCTCGTCGGCGGACTCGTCGAGCGCGTACAGCGCCGGGTGGCCGTCGCGGATGAAGAACACTCCGCCCGGCCGGAGCAACGCGGCGACCTGCGCGGCCCACCGGTCGAGGTCGGCGAGCCAGCAGATCGTGCCGATGCTCGTGTAGACCACGTCGAAGTCCCCGACCACCGCGGCCCGGGCGTCGAGGACGTCGGTCTCGACCCAGGCGACGTCGAGCTCGAGCCGCGACGCGAGTCCGGCGGCGGAGGCCAGCGCGGCGGGGGAGAAGTCGACGCCGGTCACACGGGCACCCTCGCGGGCGAGGGACACGGTGTCGGTGCCGATGTGGCACTGCAGGTGGCAGACGTCGAGGCCGTGCAGGGAACCGGACGGCAGCCAGGGTGCCAGTGCCGGCAGGTCGTCGCGGACGACGGTGGAGCGGTGCTCCGGGTCGGCGAGTTCGTCGATCTCGTATGCACCCTCGTGGATCGGCACCCGGTCGTCCCAGTTCGCGCGGTTGGTGTCGCGGGCGTGGTCCCAGTCGACGTCGACGTGATCCGTGCTCATGCACCCGACCCTACGACAGCGTCGACCCGACCCTACGACAGCGTCAGCCCGAGCTTCCGACCGGCGAGGCCCCGACCCATGGTCGTGATCCGCTCCGCGATCGCCGCCAGTGCCGACGCTGCCGGGTCGTCGGGTGCCCCGAGGACCACCGGGACCCCGGCGTCCCCGCCCTCGCGCAACGGCACGGACAACGGCACGCTGCCGAGCACCGGCACGGGGGAGTCCTGGTCGCGCGACAGCCGACGAGCCGTCTCCGCCCCGCCGCCCTCGCCGAACAGGTGCAGCACGCTGCCGTCGGGCTGCACGAGCCCCGCCATGTTCTCGATGACGCCGACCACGCGCTGCCCGGTCTGCCGCGCGACGATCCCGCTCCGTTCGGCCACGTCGGCGGCGGCGGCCTGCGGGGTGGTCACCACGAGGACCTCGGCGTGCGGGAGCAGCTGGCCGACCGAGATCGCCACGTCGCCGGTGCCGGGCGGCAGGTCGAGCAGCAGGACGTCGAGGTCCCCGAACCAGACGTCGGTCAGGAACTGCGACACGGTCCGGTGCAGCATCGGCCCGCGCCAGGACACCGCGGTCGAGGCGTCGTCGACGAACATCCCGATCGACACGACCTTCACGTCGTGGGCCACCGGCGGCAGGATCATGCTGTCCACCCGGGTGGGGCGCGGTGCGACGCCGTTCGCGTCGGTGAGGCCCATCAGCCCGGGGATGCTGAAACCGTGCACGTCGACGTCGACGATGCCCACCCGCTGGCCACGTGCAGCGAGCGCGACGGCCAGGTTCGCGGTGACCGTCGACTTCCCGACGCCGCCCTTGCCGCTCGTGACGGCGATCACCCGCGTGAGCGAGTCCGGTGTGAACTGCACACCCTTCGGCCGACCGGCGCGGAGCCGTTCGGTCAGCGCGGCGCGGGTCGCCGGGGCCATGACCGACACGTCGACCGCCACGGCGGACACGCCGTCCACGGAACCGGCGGCGGCGCGCACGTCGCGCTCGATGGTGTCGGCGGCGGGGCACCCCACGATCGTGAGCTGCAGGTCGACGCGCACCGTGCCTCCCGGCTGCACGTCGACACCACGGATCATGTCGAGCTCCGTGACGGGCCGGCGGATCTCGGGGTCGATCACGCGGCCGAGCGCAGCGAGGACGGCGGAGCCGAGCCGTTCGTCGGCGGAGACGGCCTCAGCCACGGGCGGTGCTGCCGGACTCGTCCGCGAAGCCGGCGTCCTCCGTGTCGCGGCGGTCGAGCTCCTCGAGCAGCGACCGGATCTCGGCGCGGATGAAGTCCTTCGACGCCATGTCCCGCATCGCGAGACGCAGGGCCACGACCTCGCGTGCCAGGTACTCGGTGTCCGCCAGGTTCCGCTCGGCCCGCTGCCGGTCCTGCTCGAACTGCACACGGTCGCGGTCGTCCTGCCGGTTCTGGGCGAGCAGGATCAGTGGTGCCGCGTACGACGCCTGCAGGGAGAGCACGAGGGTGAGGGCCGTGAAGCCGATCGCCGCCGAGTCGAACTGCCACGACTTCGGGGCGAGCGTGTTGTAGCCCATCCAGACGACGCAGAACAGGGTCAGGCCGACGAGGAACCACGGCGTGCCCATGGCACGAGCGATGCCCTCGGTGGCGCGGCCGAACGTGTCACCGCGGCCTGAGCGCCGTCGGGACGGGAGGACACGCGTGCGCATGCCCTTCGGAGCGTCGAGCCGCTCCTGGCGGTTCTCATCCGTTCGGGCCACGGGTGGTCCTCCTTCCCGTCGTCACGGGCGTCTTGCGCGGGCGTTGGCGTGGGAGCGGTGAGGGTTCCCCCTCGCCCTGACTTCGCCAGTCGTCCGGCAGGACGTGGTCGAGGACATCGTCGATCGTCACCACCCCGACGAGTCGGTGGGCGTCGTCGACCACGGGGACGGACAGCAGGTTGTAGGTCGCCATGATGCGGGTGACCTCGGCGGCGCTCGCATCGACCCGGACCGGTTCGGTCTGCTGGTCGATGAGGGTGCCGAGCCGCTCGTTCGGCGGGTAGCGCAGCATGCGCTGGAAGTGCACGAGGCCGAGGAACCGGCCGGTGGGCGGCTCGTACGGCGGCAGCGTGACGCAGACCGCGGCGCCGAGCACCGGGGCGAGTTCGTGGCGCCGCACGAGCGCGAGCCCCTCGGCCACCGTGGCGTCCGCGGAGACGATGACCGGCTCGGTCGTCATGAGGCCACCCGCGGTGTCCGGCTCGTACTCGAGGAGCATGCGGACGTCCTGCGCCTCCTCCGGCTCCATGAGCTCGAGGAGCGCCTCGCTCCGTTCGTCGGAGAACTGCGCGAGCACGTCGGCCGCGTCGTCGGGCTGCATGTGGTCGAGGACGTCGGCGGCGCGGGAGTCGGTGAGTCGGGTGAGGATCTCGATCCGCTCCTGGTCGGGCATCTCCTCGAGCACGTCGGCGAGACGGTCGTCGGGGAGTTCCTCGGCGACCTCGAACCGTCGTTCCTCGGGCAGGTCGAGCAGCGTCGACGCGAGGTCGGCGGGCAGCAGGTCGGAGTAGGCGGCGATGACGTGCTCGGCGGACTGGGCCTCGCCGGGGAGCTCGTCCTCGGTGACCTCGTTCCAGGTCGCGAAGGTCGTCGGGCCCTTGCCGAACGGCGACGGCGTGGTCTTCGGCTTGCGGAGGAAGAGCTGGGACACCTCCCAGTCGCCCTGTCCGCGGTCCTCGATCGCGACGTCCTCGATGGTGGCGCGGATGCGCTCCTTCTTGATGAGGACCTTGCGACCGAGCATCTCGGCGATCACGCGCACCTCGCCACCGCGCTGCTCGAAGCGGCGCATGTTGACGATGCCCGTGGTGATGACCTGTCCGGCGCCGATCGAGGTGATCCGGCCGATGCTCACGAAGATGCGGCGTTTGCCCGGCACCTCGACGATGAGGCCGACGACGTGCGGGGCGTCGACACGGCGGTACACGACGAGGACGTCGCGCACCCTGCCGACGCGGTCGCCCGCGGGGTCGAAGACGGAGCACCCGGCGAGGCGGGCGACGAAGACCTTCGTGGCGCTCACCCGACCCAGCGTAGTCGGTGTGCATGGGGGTTCTTCCCTGTGTGTGCACGTGCGATTGCAAGGTGTTCGGTGAATGATGGCTGGGTGAGCAATCAGAGCCCCTTCGCCGGCAGGACCGCCCAGGCCTTCCCGACGCTGCCCAAGGGCGACGTCCTCGGCACCTACGACAGCTACCCCGACGCCCAGCGCGTCGTGGCGAAGCTCGCCGAGGCCGACTTCCCCGTCAACCAGCTCTCGATCGTCGGCAACGACCTCAAGACCGTCGAGCGGGTCACGGGCAAGATGACCTACGGCCGCGCCGCCATCGCCGGCGCGCTGTCCGGACTCTGGCTCGGCATCTTCTTCGGCATCGTGCTCACCCTGTTCTCGCCGAGCGCCGGCGGGCTCATCCTCGCCGCCGCCATCATCGGCGCCGCGTTCGGCATGCTCTACGGCATCGTCTCGTTCGCGATCACCAAGCGGCAGCGGGACTTCACGAGCGTGCACCAGGTGCTCGCCACGAACTACCAGATCGTCGTCGAGCCGCAGCTCGTGGGCCAGGCCCGTCGCATCCTCGGTGAGGCCGGGCTCGCCCCCGCCACGCACTGGAACCCGGGGACGCCGGGCGCACCGGGACCGCAGAGCGGCCCTGGCGCCGGCTTCCAGGGTCAGCCGCCGCAGCAGCCCTGGCGTCCGGGACCGGCCGGTGGGCAGGTCCCGCCCCAGCAGTCGCCGTACGGCGGCCACGCGACACCCCACCAGCAGCCTGGAGGCACGCAGCAGCCCGGCACGTCGGCGTCGGGTCCGCAGGCGGGTGCGCCCTCGGGCACGCCGCGCTACGGCACGAACGACGGACCCCGGTACGGGGAGACGCCGTCCACGGCGCCGTCCTCGTCCGAGGCTCCGGCGGCCGTGCCGCAGCCTCGGCCGGACGAGCCGCCGCGCTACGGCGAGCGGGTGACGGGCGCGACGCCGACGTCCGCGCCGCCGTCGTCCGCGTCTCCGTCCTCGGACGAGTCGGGGGACGACGAGTCCCGCTGACCCCGAGGCGGACGAGGTCGGCGAGGTCGCACGACGCGCCACTCACGTCTGCTGAGGTCGCACGAACGGCCGCTCCCCATCGTGGGGAGCGGCCGTTCTCGCGACCTCGGCACCCGCCCGGGGCGCCCCCGGGCGGAACGGCCTACAGGACCTTCGAGTAGCAGATCGAGGTCGGGACCCCGACGTAGGGGCCGAAGTTCGCGATGCGGCCGAAGCCCTCGCGCTCGTAGAACCCGATCGCACGCTTCTGCTCGTTGCCCGTCTCGAGCACGAGCGCGGGTGAGCCGAGGTCGAGGGCTGCCTCTTCCAGCCGACGGAGCAGCGCCGCGGCGACACCCGCGCCCCGGGACTCCGGCCGGACGTACATCCGCTTGATCTCGGTGATGCCGTCCTGCACGACGCGCAGGCCCCCGCAGCCGAGCGGGGTGCCGTCCTCGTCGCGCGCGAGGAAGAACACCGCGATCGACTCGGCAGTGGGCTTCTCGCCCGGTTCGGTGTCGCCGCCGTACGCACGGTCGATCTCCAGGCGCTGCGCGGCACGGAGCCGCTGCGCGTCCGGGGAGTCGAAGTGCTCGACGTCGATCGAGAACGCGCTCTCGCTGGGGCTGGGGGAGACCTCCGGTGTCGTCACACGCCCAGGCTAGCGGCCGGAGCGGGCGATCCACCCCTCCACTTCCGAGGGGGTCCGGGGGATGCCGACCGACAGGTTCTCGGCGCCGTCCTCGGTCACCAGGATGTCGTCCTCGATGCGGACACCGATGCCGCGGAACTCCTCGGGCACGGTGAGGTCGTCCTGCTGGAAGTACAGGCCGGGCTCGATCGTGAAGACCATGCCGGGCTGCACGATGCCGTCGATGTACATCTCGCGGCGGGCCTTGGCGCAGTCGTGCACGTCGAGGCCGAGGTGGTGGCTCGTGCCGTGCACCATGTACCGGCGGTGGAACTGGTTGTCCTGCTGGAGCGATTCCTCGGCGGTGCCGGGCAGGAAGCCCCACTCGGCGGTCTTCCGGGCGATGACCTCCATCGCGGTGGCGTGCACCTGCCGGAAGGTGATGCCGGGCTTGACGATCGCGAAGGCCGCGTCGGCGGCTTCGAGCACAGCTTCGTACACCAGGCGCTGGACGTCGGTGAAGGTGCCGCTGACGGGGAGTGTGCGCGTGATGTCGGCCGTGTAGAACGAGTCGACCTCGACACCGGCGTCGATGAGGATCAGGTCACCCGGCTCGACGGCACCGTCGTTGCGAGTCCAGTGCAGGATGCAGGCGTGGTGACCAGAGGCGGCGATCGTGTCGTAGCCCACGGTGTTGCCGTCGGCGCGGGCACGGCGGTTGAAGGTGCCCTCGACGATGCGCTCGCCACGGGGGTGCGCCAGGACCGCGTCGAAGTCGGCGATGACGTCGTCGAACCCGGCCTTGGTGGCGTTCACGGCCTTGCGGAGCTCGTTGACCTCGTACGCGTCCTTCACCAGGCGGAGCTCGGAGAGGTCCCGCGCGAGGGCGTCGTCGGTCGCGGGCACACCGTCGGTCTCGGGCGCGCCGCCGACCGGGCCGCCCAGGCGCTCGTCGAGCGCACGGGTGAGCTCGGTGTCGGCGTCACGGACGAGCAGCGCCGAGGCGTCGAGGCCGGCGGTCACGGTGTCGAACGTGCCGAGGTCGGCCGTGGCGAGCCCGAGGTCCGCGGCGACCTCGTCGAGGGAGGGGCGCGGCCCGACCCAGAACTCACCGATCTCGGGGTTCGCGTAGAACTCCTCGGAGTCGCGACCCGCGGTGGCGCGGAAGTAGAGCGTGGCGTCGTGCCCGGAGCCGTTCGGCGTCATCACGAGCACGGAGCCGACGACGGTGTCGGTGCCCCAGCCGGTGAGGTGCGCGAACGTGGAGTGCGGGCGGAACGGGTAGTCGCAGTCGTTCGAGCGGACCTTCGCCTGGCCCGCCGGCACGACGATGGTGCGACCGGGGTGCAGCTCGGAGACCTTCGCGCGGCGCTCGGCGGCGAAGGCGGCCTGCTCGCGCGGCTCGGGCAGCGGACGGTCACGGTCGGCCCACTGCGAGCCGATGTAGTCCTTGAACGTCGAGGATCCGGGAGTCGTGGAACGGTTGCTCGTCGCGCGGGGAGTGGTGTCGGACATGCCCCCATCATCGCACCGCCCGACGGCGGACGGCCTGTGCGCCCGCTCACCTGTGGATACCATTGGCCACGTGCCCGATCCGTTCATCGACCTGCACGCGCACTCGAGCGTCTCCGACGGCACCGAGCGACCCGCGGACCTCGTCCGGGCGGCAGCAGCCGCCGGGCTGGACGCCGTCGCGCTGACGGACCACGACACGACGGCGGGCTGGGCGGAGGCGACCGCGGCCGCGCGTGCCCTGCCGCTGACGCTGCTCCCGGGGCTCGAACTCAGCACCCGCGTGGGGTACCGCAGCGTCCACGTCCTCGGCTACCTGGTCGACCCCGAGCACCCGGGACTCGTCGCCGAGACCGAGCGCATCCGTGACGGCCGACTGTCCCGGGCACGGCGCATGGTCGACCGCATCGGCCGCGACCACCCGATCACCTGGGACGACGTCATCGCCCAGGCCAGCGAAGGCGCGACGATCGGTCGCCCGCACATCGCCGACGCGCTCGTCGCCCGCGGTCTCGAGTCCGACCGCAGCGCGGCGTTCCGCGGGATCCTGCACCCGGCCTCCGGGTACTACGAGCCGCACGAGGCACCGACCCCGCTCCGGGGCGTCGAACTCATCCGACAGGCCGGCGGTGTGCCCGTGATCGCACACCCGGCTGCGTCGTCCCGTGGGATCGTCATCGACGAACCCGCCCTCCGCGAGCTCGTCGAGGCCGGACTCGGCGGCCTCGAGGTCGACCACCGCGAGAACCTCGCCCACGGCAAGCGCACCCTGCTCGACTGGGCAGCGCGCTACGACCTGTTCGTCACCGGTTCGAGCGACTACCACGGCACCGGCAAGCCGAACCGGCTCGGCGAGCACCGCACGGCCCTCGCCGCGTTCGACGCCATCCGCGCCGAGGCGACGGGCAGCGCGCCCGTCGTCGGCGCCGGCAGCCGCCTGGCCTGACCCGAGTCTCGGCAGCGCGCGCACGAGACTCGCGCGCAGCGACGGATCGCGCGGCAGACCGCGCGAGAACCGTCGCTGCGGTCGAGTCTCGGGCCGGCGCGGCTGGCAGGGCGGGGACGACGAAGGGCCCGTCGCGTCAGCGACGGACCCTTCGGCCTGGAGGCGCTACTCGCCGTCCGACGTGCCCTGCGGTGCCGAGGCGGTCGCCTCGGACGACCCGGTGCCGGCACCGCGACGACGGCGACGCCGGCGACGCTTCGCCGCTCCGTCGCCGGACGCGGCCTCGGTGCCCTCGGCACCAGCGGACTGCGGAGCCGTCGACTCGGAGGCCGGGGCCTGCGAGGCGGGCTGGTCCGTGCCTCCGGTCCGGGTGCGGGTCCGAGGGGGACGCGAGCCGCTGCGCGGACGGTCGCCCGTCTTCTTGTCGGCGGGGCCACCGGCCGAGGCCGCGTGCGCGGACGCACCGGGGAGACGGCCCTTGGTGCCCTTCGGGATGTCGAGCTCCTCGAACAGGTGCGGCGACGACGAGTAGGTCTCGACGGGCTCGGGGATGCCGAACTCGAGGGCCTTGTCGATCAGCGTCCACTTGTGCAGGTCGTCCCAGTCGACGAACGTGACCGCGATGCCCGTCTTGCCGGCACGGCCGGTGCGGCCGGCGCGGTGCAGGTACGTGTCCGGGTCGTCCGGGATCGTGTGGTTGATGACGTGCGTGACGTCGTCCACGTCGATGCCGCGGGCCGCGACGTCGGTCGCGATGAGCACGTCGCGCTTGCCGGCCTTGAAGGCGGCCATGGCGCGCTCGCGCTGCTCCTGGTTGAGGTCACCGTGCACCGCTGCAGCGTTGAAGCCGCGGTCCTTCAGCTCCTCGACGAGCTTCGCCGCGGCGCGCTTCGTGCGGGTGAAGATGACGGTCTTGCCGCGACCCTCGGCCTGCAGGATGCGGGCGATGACCTCGTCCTTGTCGAGCGAGTGCGCGCGGTAGATGAGGTGCTTGATGTTGGCCTGCATGAGGCCCTCGTCCGGGTCGGTCGCGCGGATGTGCACCGGGCGGCTCATGAACCGGCGGGCGAGCGCGACGATGGGCGCGGGCATCGTGGCCGAGAACAGCATGGTGTGCCGGACCTCGGGGATGGCCTGGAAGATGCGCTCGATGTCGGAGAGGAACCCGAGGTCGAGCATGCGGTCGGCCTCGTCGAGCACGACTTCCTGCACGTGGGACAGGTCGAGGAGCCGCTGGCGCTGCAGGTCGATGAGGCGACCGGGCGTGCCGACGACGATCTGGGCGCCGGCCTTGAGCTGCTCGATCTGGCCCTCGTACGCCTTGCCGCCGTAGATCGACACGATGGTCGTCGGGCGGTTCGAGGCGGCGAGCTCGAGGTCCTCGGTGACCTGGACCGCGAGCTCACGGGTGGGGACGACCACGAGGGCCTTCACACCGGGTGCCGGGTCGGCGCCGAGTCGCTGGATCAGGGGGAGGCCGAAGCCGAAGGTCTTGCCGGTACCCGTCTTGGCCTGGCCGATGATGTCCTGGCCGGTGAGGGCGAGCGGGATCGTCTGCTGCTGGATCGGGAAGGGCTCGAGGATGCCCTTCGTCGCGAGCGCGTCGACGATGTCCTGCTCGATGGAGAGGTCTGCGAAAGTCAAAGAATCACCTTAGTTCTGGTGGAAGTCCCGACCAGTCTACCGACGGGCCGGTCGGGCGGGGCGCGGGGTGGTTCCCCGCTATGCTCGTCGGGTGGTGTCGTGGTGGAACCGGAAGCGCGCGGCGGAGCTCGCGTCCGCGTGGCTCGCGTCGCGGAACCCGCGGAACGCGTCGCCCGTGGAACGCCTGCAGCTGGACGACGTCAGCCCCGAGCTCGACGTCTACCTCGGCCAGGCGGCGTACCTCGAGCTGTCGCTCTACGAGACGATGGGCCGCGCAGGAGCCGGTGCTCCCACCCTCTCCGGACGACTCGTCACCGGCGTGCTGGCGACGACCGCCCTCGAGCGGCACCGGACCATCGTCGCCGAGATCGAGCGGACCGGAGGCGACCCGGCCGCGCTGATGGCTCCCCACCGGGAGGCGATCGACCTGTTCCTCGAGCGGACCAGCGGCGCGGACTGGTACGAGTCGATGCTCACCGGCTACGTCACCGCCGGGATCCTCAACGACCTGTTCGGCTCGCTGCTCCGGTCGCTGCCCGCCGAGGTCCGGCAGCGCCTGAAGACCGTGTTCGACGCGCGTGAGGAAGCCGCCGTGGTCGAGGAGCTCTCCGCGCGCATCGCCGACGACCCGACCGTCGGATCGCGGCTGGCGATGTGGGGTCGACGGCTCGTCGGGGACACACTGCTCGTCGCCCGGTCGGCGCTCGCGTCCCACGCGCGTGAGGACCAGGAGCGCCTGGAACCCGTCTGGACCGAGCTCATCGCCGCGCACACGCGCCGGATGGACGCGCTGGGCCTGACGGCCTGACGCGCGCCGGGCCGGCACCGGCCCCGGTGTCAGGCGCCCTGCGCCTTCACACGCTCGTAGTACGCCGTGTCCGCAGCGGTGCGGCGCTTGCCGAGCACCCACTCCGCGACGAGGGCGACCACGCCCGCGCCGACGAGGGTGACGACCCAGATCCAGGTCGCGTCGTACTGCCAACCGATCCAGGTCAGGGCTTCCCACAGGACCGCGGCGACGATGCCGCCGACCGCCGGCCCGAGGAGGGAACCGCGGCTGGAGCGCCAGGGCACGACGACGTGCGCGACGGCCCCGACGATCAGGCCGCCGAGGACCGCGAAGAGCAGTTCCACGTCGTCAGGCGACGAAGCCGATGCGACGGGCCTCTTCCGCGCCGACCTCGACGTACGCGAGCGAGGCGACGGGGACGATGAACCGACGGCCCTTCTCGTCCTGGAGGGAGAGGTGCGTCGACTTCGCGTCGAGGGCCTGCGAGACGGCCTGCTCGATCTCGTCGGCGGTCTGGGCGGTCTCGAACGCGATCTCGCGCGGGCTGTTGGTGATGCCGATCTTGATGTCCACGAGCACAGCGTATCCGAGCGGTCCACGGGGACATCGGACGTTCGCCGCAGGCGCACTGGTCGGGGATGCTGCGCGGTGTCGGTCGTGGCGCGTGCCCGGTGTCGGTCGCGGCGGTTACCGTACGAGGGTGCCCCAGACGACCCTGACGCCCGCTCCCGAGGCCGTCGGCGTCGCGCGGGCACTCGTGGCGGATCCGTCCCAGGCGGCGGTGCTCGAGCTGCCGGACGACCGGCACGCGGCCGTCATCGGCGCCCCGGGGACCGGCAAGACCACGACCCTCGCCCGACTCGTCGCCGCGCGGCTCACCCGTGCCGACGCGATCTCGCCCGACGGGCACGCCACCGTCCTCGCGCTGACGTCCGCGCGCACGGCGGCGACCGCGCTCCGGGACCGCCTCGCGTCCTCGGTGGAGCGCGTCATGCCGGGGGCGCTCGCCCGGACCGTGAACTCCCTCGCGTTCCAGGTCGTCGCCCACGCCGCGGCGGTGCAGGGGCAGGAGGCCCCGACGCTCCTCACCGGCGGTGAGGAGGACCGGATCATCGCCGACCTGCTCGCGGGGCACGAACTCGACGGCACCGGCCCGGAGTGGCCCGCCCCGATCACCGAGGTCGTCCGGGAGCGCGCCGGGTTCCGCACCGCGCTCCGCGACGTGATGATGCGTGCCGTCGCCGCCGGGGTCGAACCCGATGACATGCGCGAACTCGGGGACGACACCGGCCGGCCGGAGTGGCGTGCCGTCGGCGACTTCGTCGACGAGTACCGCGCCGCCGTGACGTCCTTCCGTGCCACGAGCCTCGACGCGGCCGAACTCGTCGCCTACGCCACCGCCGCGGTCCTGCGCGGCCAGGTGCCGGCGAGCGTCGCCGCCCTCCGGCTCGTCGTGGTCGACGACACGCAGGAGCTGGTGGAGGGGGAGATCGCCCTCCTCGGCGCACTCGCCCGGTCCGGGGTGCAGGTCGTCGCGTTCGGCGACCCGGACATCGCTGCCTCGGCGTTCCGCGGCGCCGAGCCCGACGTCCTGGGGCGGTTGGCCGTGCGGCTCGGCGTCGACCGGGTGGACGAGCTCGTGCTCACGACGGTGCACCGGCACGCCGAACCCATCCGCACGCTCGTCTCGGGCATCACCGGGCGCATCGGCGCCGCGGCAGCCGGACGCCAACGGACCGCCACGGCCACCACGACGGACGCCCGGCCGGACGCGGTCGTGCACCTCGAGGGGGCGAGCCGAGCCGCGCTCGTGGTGGCCGTCGCCCGTCGACTCCGCGAACACCGCCTGCTCGACGGGGTCCCGTGGCACCGGATGGCCGTCGTCACCCGCAGCGGCGCCGCGATCCCCGAGCTCGTCCGCGCACTCTCGGTCGCCGAGGTCCCCGCGACCGCCGGCGCCGCCCCCGTCCGGCCGCGCGACGACACCGCCGCCCGCGCGCTGCTCGACGCGGCCGCGGTGTCCCTCGGGGTGCTCCCGCTCGACGCCGGGCTCGCGACGTCCTTCGCGACCGGACCGCTTGGTGGCCTCGACACCCTCGCGATGCGCCGGCTCCGGCTCGCCCTGCGGCGGGAGGAGCTCGCCGGGGGCGGGACCCGGACCGCCGACGAACTCCTGGTGGACGCACTCGGTGCACCCGAGCGCCTCGCCACCGTGGACGCCGGCTTCGCCCGCCGCGCGACCCGCCTGGCCCGCAGCCTCGTGCAGGCCCGGGCGGACGCCGACGCGGGCTCCAGCATCGAGGAGATCCTCTGGGGCCTCTGGGAGCGCAGTGGGCTCGCGGGCACCTGGGGCGGGCAGTCCGCAGCCGGGGGCGTCGGCGCTGCCGAGGCGGACCGGCACCTCGACGCGGTGGTCGGGCTCTTCACCGCGGCGAAGCGCTTCGTCGAACGCACTCCGGACGCCCCTGCCCGGGTCTTCGTCGACGACCTCCTCGGCGCGGACCTGCCCGAGGACTCGATCGGCCCCGACCGCACGGCCGGACGGGTCCGCGTGCTCACCCCGTCCGCCACGATCGGGCTCGAGTGCGACGTCGTCGTCGTGCTCGGGCTGCAGGACGGCGTCTGGCCGAACACCCGGGTCCGGGGCAGCCTGCTCGACCCGGACGGGCTCGTCCGTGCCGCGGCCGGGATCCACCAGACGACGATCGACGACCGCGCCGCCGTGATCGCGGACGAGCTCCGGCTGTTCGCCCGCGCGGTGTCCCGGGCGACCACCCAGGTCGTCATCGGCACGGTCGCCAACGACGACGAAGCCCCGTCCCCGTTCGTCCGCCTCGTCCCGGTGCCGCCGGACCGGCAGCCGACCGTGCACCCGCTGTCCCTCCGTGGCCTCGCCGGTTCACTGCGTCGCCGCGTGGTGGCGTCGGGTGACCACGAGGCCGCCTCCGCCCTCGCCCGTCTCGCCGAGGCCGAGGTGCCGGGTGCCGCACCGGACGACTGGTACGGACTCGCCGAGCCCTCGACCGATGACCCCCTCGTCGACCTCGCCGCGGCTCCCGAGCCCGCGGAGGACGGCGGGGAACCCGTGCCCCCGACGGTGTCCGTGTCGCCGTCCCGCATCGGCACCTACGAGGAGTGCCCCGTCCACTGGTTCGTGCAGACCTTCGGCGGCAGCGCCCCGAGTCCCGCGATGGGCATCGGGACGATCGTGCACGCGGCGATGGAGCACGCGACCGAGGTCGACGTCGAGTCGCTCTGGCAGCACGTCGAGGGACGCTGGGACGAACTGACCTTCGAGTCGCCGTGGGTCGCCGACCGGGAACGCGCCCGCACCCGCCGGATGATCGAGGGGCTCAGCGACTACCTCCGGACCTTCGCGAGCGCCGGGCGACGGCTGCTCGGTGCGGAGACCTCCTTCGCCCTCGTGACCGGTCCGGCGCGGATGCGCGGCAGCATCGACCGGATCGAGGTCGACCCCGACGGCCGGGTCAGCGTGGTCGACCTGAAGACCGGACGATCGATGCCGAGCGAGAAGAACGACATGCCGGAGCACCCGCAGCTCGGCGCCTACCAGCTCGCGGTCGAGGACGGCGCTGTCGAGGGCGTCCCGGCCGGCTCCGAGATGGCGGACGCCCGGCTCGTCTTCGTGCAGAACCCCCGCGGTGGACACGCCTACTCCGAGCGGACGCAGCAGGCCTTCGACGACGATGCCCGGGACGCCTACCGGCAGCGCCTGCACGCGGTGGCGACGGGCATGGCGGGCCGGACGTTCCTGGCGAACGTGGACGACCACTGCGAGAAGGCCCGCACGGGCGTCGAGTGCCGGATCCACGTCGTGGGCGAGGTGACCTGGTGACCGGGGAACAGGTGCTCCAGCCGTCCGACGACGTCCTGGTCGAGGCCCCTCGTCACGACGCGGACACGATCGCCGACGCCCTCGGTCGTCCTCGGCCCACCCCGCAGCAGCGCGCCGTCATCGAGTCGCCGCTCGCCCCCGCGCTCGTCGTCGCCGGGGCCGGCAGCGGGAAGACCGAGACGATGGCGTCCCGCGTCGTGTGGCTGCTCGCGAACGGCATGGTGCGCCCGGACGGCATCCTCGGCCTGACCTTCACCCGCAAGGCGGCGGGGGAGCTGTCGGTCCGGATCAACGACCGGATCCGCGCGCTCGAGGACGTCGGCCTGCTCGACGCCGGCGACGCGTTCGAGGCGCCGACGGTGTCGACCTACAACGCGTTCGCCAACGCGGTCTTCCGCGAGAACGCCCTGCTCGTCGGGCGTGACGGCGAGTCCCAGGTCCTCACCGAGCCGTCCGCCTGGCAGCTCGCGCGCCGGGTCGTCGTCGCAGCACGGGACGACCGGCTGGCCGGGCTCGACCGCGACGTCGACACCGTCACCGCGGCCGTCGTGGCGCTCGCCGGAGCGGTGTCCGAGCACCTCGTCGAACCCGAACGGCTGCGGCGGTTCGCGATCGAGTTCGCCGGGCTGCTCGAACTCCCGGGGAACAACCGCGGTGCGCCGTACAAGGCGATCACCGACGCCGTCGCCGCGATCGGTGCCCTGGAACCCCTGGTCGACCTGGTCGAGGAGTTCCGGCGGCAGAAGGTGGACCGCGGCTTCGTCGAGTTCTCCGACCAGATCGCGCTCGCGCTGGCCGCTGCTGAATCCGCGCCCCGCGTGGTCACCGACCTGCGCCAGCGGTACGGCGTCGTGCTCCTCGACGAGTACCAGGACACCTCGGTCGTGCAGACGCGCTTCCTCGCCCGGCTGTTCCGCGGGCACCCGGTCATGGCGGTGGGCGACCCGCACCAGTCCATCTACGGGTTCCGCGGCGCGAGCGCGGCGAACCTCGCGCGCTTCCCGCGGGACTTCGGGAGCGACGGTGAGCAGCCCGTCACCTTCGCGCTCTCGACGAGCTGGCGGAACCCGGTCGACGTCCTCGCCGGGGCGAACGCCGTCGTCGCGCCGCTGTCGGAGGCGTCCGAGGTCGACGTCGAACGGCTCGAACCACGCCCAGGGGCCGACGCCGGCACCGTGCACGCGGTGTTCCCGGAGACCCTCCCGGAGGAAGCCGCCGCCGTCGCGCGGTGGTTCGCCGACCGCCGCGCCGCTGACCCGAAGGGCTCGATGGCCCTGCTCCTGCGCTCCCGGAAGGACCTCGCCGCGTTCACCGGTGCGCTCGGGGACCACCGCGTGCCGTACCACGTGCTCGGGACCGGTGGGCTGCTCCAGCGGCCGGAGATCGTCGACCTCGTGGCGTGCCTCCGCGTGCTGCACGACCCGGCCGCTGGCAACGACCTCATCCGCGTGCTCGCCGGTGCCCGGTGGCGGATCGGCGCCGCCGACATCGCCGCACTGCACGCCCTGGCCCGCTGGTTGTTCGGACGCGACCACACCCAGCAGCGGTTGGACGACGACCTGACCGCGGCGTTCCGGGCCTCGGTCGCCGCGGGGGAGCACGGCTCGATCGTCGACGCGCTCGACTTCGTCGCCACCGCCCCGGACGAGCACGGCGCCCTCGCGGACATCAGCGACGTCGGGCGTCGACGGATGCGGGAGCTCGGGAAGCAGCTCGCCGCCCTGCGGGCACGGGCCGGCGGGGACCTGGTCGACTTCGTCACGCTGGTCGTCCAGGAGATGCGGCTCGACATCGAGGTCGCGGCGCACGAGCAGGGCAGCGGCGCCTTCCTCGACGCCTTCGTCGACGAGCTCGCCGGCTTCGTCACGACCGACGACCGTGCCGACCTCGGCGCGTTCCTCGGCTGGATCGACGCGGCCGCTCGTCGTGACGACATGGGCCCACGGTCCGAGGAACCCGAGGCCGGCACGGTCCAGATCCTGACGATCCACGGGTCGAAGGGTCTCGAGTGGGACGCCGTGGCGGTGCCCCGGATGGTCGAGGGCGGGCTGCCGGCGCGTCCGCAGGAGGGCTCCTCGGGCTGGATCGGCTTCGGGCGCCTGCCGTACGAGTTCCGCGGCGACGCCGACGAGCTCCCACGGTTGGACTGGCGTGGACACGACTCGCAGAAGGACGTCACCCTCGCGATCGACGCCTACAAGGAGCAGGTCAAGGCCCGCAACGAGGACGAGGAGCGCCGTCTGACCTACGTCGCCCTCACCCGCGCGAAGCACGACCTGCTCGTCACCGGGTCGTTCTGGGCCGGTGGCGTCCGGCCGACCGCGCCGAGCCGGTACCTCCACGACCTGGTCGAGGCGGGCGTGATCGACGGTGCCGCCGTGCCCGAGGCGACCGAGCACGAGGAGAACCCCCTCGGCGACGCCGGCGCGACGCAGTCCTGGCCGCACGTGCCGTTCGGGCACCGCGCCGCACGGGTCGTCGCCGCCGCCGACCGCGTCCGGAACGCCAACCCGGGCGCATCCGGACGCTTCGCCGCGGACATCGACCTGCTGCTCGCCGAACGCGCCGCGAACCGGTCCGGCCGGCACACCGTCGTCGTCCCGCACCGGGTACCGGCGTCCGGCTTCAAGGACTACCTCTCCGCTCCGGACACCGTCGCCGAACGGCTCCGCAGGCCGATGCCGGAGCGGCCGTACCGGGCGACGCGCCTCGGCACCCTGTTCCACCAGTGGGTCGAGCAGCGCGCGCGGAGCGGCGGCTCGCTCGAGACCCTCGACGCGTGGGACGGCGAGCTCGACCTGGACCCCGAGGACGTGGTCGACGCCTCCGCCGAACCGGTCGTGACCGACGACGACGCCCGGCGACTCGCTGACTTCCAGGCGACCTTCGCCCGGTCACGCTGGGCCGGTCTGACCCCGATCGAGGTCGAGCGGGAGATCCACATCCCGTTCCTCGGCCACAGCGTCGTGTGCAAGCTCGACGCCGTCTACGAGATCGACGGACGGGCCGAGGTGGTGGACTGGAAGACGGGCAAGGCGCCGACGGGCAGCGACGACCTGGCGAAGCGACAGCTGCAGCTCGCCCTGTACCGGGTGGCGTACGCCGAGTTCACCGGGCGGCCGCTCGACGAGGTCGACGCGGTGTTCTACTTCGTCGCCGACGACCTCGAGGTCCGTCCGACCGAGCTGCTCGACCGTGCCGGGCTCGAGCGGGCCTGGCGCGACGCGATCGGCTGACCACGCGACCGTCTGCCGGCCGCGACCGGCGAGGCGGGGCCGCGCCGTGCCTCCAGGCCGTCGACCGTCAGCGCGACGCGACGCGACGCGCGCGCTCAGCCGTGCCGACGTTCGGTCGACGACAGCAGCTGCTCGACCTCGCCGATCTCCATCGTCTCGGGGGAGACCGACTGCAGCGGCGCCGCACTCGGCGTCTGCACCGCGTCGACCAGCCGGTGCATCATCGCGACCGCGTCGTCGACGACCTCGGTGCTCTTGGCCTGCACACCGTGCAGCAGCCACTGCGCCGTCTCGAGCTCGTGGTGGACCCGGGCGCGCTGCGCGAGCTGCCGGTCACGACCGCCGCCGTTCGACTCGTACGCGCTGAGGACGGTGTCGAACGCGTCCTTCCGGCCGGAGAGGACCCACGCGAGGTCCTTCGCCGGGTCACCGAGCCGCAGCTCGCCCCAGTCGATGACCCCGGAGACCGCGTCGCCCTCGACCAGGATCGTCTCGGTGCCGAGCGAACCGTGCACCACGGTCGGCGTGAACTGCCACAGCTGCTGGTCGCGCGCGGCACCCTCCCACCGCTCCTTCAGCGCGGCGGGCACGAGCTTCGTGGCGACCGCCCGGTCCATCACGGAGACGGCGGAGCGGAGCACCTCGAACGGGGTGAGGGACGGCAGACCGGCGTCGGTGACGAAGCTGGTCGGCAGCTGGTGGATGGCCGCGACGGCACGGCCGACGCTCGTGGCGAGCTCTGGTCGCTCGACGAGCGCCTGCATGGTCGGGTGCGAGCCCGGCAGGTAGGTGGTGACGATGGCACGGGTCGATCCGATCGGCGCCTGTCCGCGGTACTCGGCCACGGCGAACGGGAGGCGCGTGCGGATCCCGGCGCTCAGCGCGCGGATCGCGACGAGGTCGGCTGACTGCCGCGCCTCGGCACGCTGGTTGCGCGGTCGCCGGATGGCCGTCTCGACGCCGTCGGCGTCGCGGAGGACAGCCGACTCGTAGTCCCCGGACGCGGCCGAGCCGAGCGTGCGCGTGCCGGTGACGAGGAGGCCTGAGACGGCCGTCGTCGCCAACGCGGCTAGAGTGAACTGGGATCCCGCCATGCCCCTCAGGGTAGGTCCGCAGCAGGTGGACGAGCGTGCGCCACGCTGGCCCGGGCAGTGCCGGGAGTTCCCGTCCCGTACCGATCGACCCGAGGAGCCCCCTGCCGTGACCGTCGAGTTCGCCGCCCGGCTCCCCCTCTCCCGCAACGACCTCGACCGTGACGCCGAGTTCCGCACGACGCCGGACGTCGAACGCGTGCTGCGGGACGACCCCGCGACCCGGTACCTGCCGGTGCGTGGTTCGGAGATGCTCCGGAACGCCGACGGCACGCTGCGTTTCGTGTCCGCGTCCGACGTCAGCGAGGGGACGGTCACGCTGTACCTCGGTCGTGCCGTGTCGGACGCTCCCGATGCGCCCGCCGGCACCCGGTTCGTGGCCGCCTTCGTCGACGCCGCCACCGCCGACGCGATCGAACCCGACGACGACGCCTGGGAGAGCCTGCGCATGTTCGGCACCGAGCTGTCGCCGCGCGACCAGGGCCTCGCGGTCGAGGCCGTCGCGATGGCGAACTGGCACGCGGTGCACGGGTTCTCGCCCCGGACCGGTTCCGCGACCGAGGTCGTGACCGGCGGCTGGGTCCGCCGGGACCCCGAGGGGCACGAGCACTTCCCGCGCACCGACGCCGCGATCATCGTCGGCGTGACCGACGCCGACGACCGGATCCTGCTCGGCTCGAACGCGGCGTGGGACGCGAACCGCTACTCCCTGCTCGCGGGCTTCGTCGAACCGGGCGAGTCCCTCGAGGACGCCGTCCGCCGCGAGGTCTGGGAGGAGTCCGGCGTCCACGTCGAGGAACCCGAGTACCTCGGCTCGCAGCCGTGGCCGTTCCCGGCGTCGCTCATGCTCGGGTTCCGCGCCCGGGCGGTGGACGGGGACCCGACGACCGCGCGGCCCGACGGCGTGGAGATCCTCGACGTGCGCTGGTTCTCGCGGGACGAGATCCGGGAGCGTGCCGGCGACACCCTGCTGCTGCCGGGCAGGACGTCGATCGCCCGCGCCATCATCGAGGAGTGGTACGGCGGGCCGCTGGACCTGCCGTGAGCGAGGTGGCCCCGGGCGTCCGCCCACCGTCGCCTGACGAGCTGCTCGCCGCCCTCGACGCCGAACAGCGCACCGTCGCCCGGACCCTGCTCGGCCCGGTGGCGGTCCTCGCCGGTGCCGGCACCGGCAAGACCCGCGCGATCACCCACCGCATCGCGTACGGCGTGGCGACGGGCACCTACGCCCCGAACCACGTCCTGGCGCTGACCTTCACCACGCGTGCCGCCGGTGAGCTGCGGTCGCGGCTGCGGTCGCTCGGCGCGGGCACCGTGCAGGCACGGACCTTCCACGCCGCGGCGATGGCGCAGCTCAGCTACTTCTGGCCGGACACCGTCGGCGGGCACGCCCCGCGCATCGTCGAGTCGAAGGGCCGGATGATCGCGCACGCGGCGGACACGGTGGGGCTGCGCGTCGACACCCCGACGCTCCGCGACCTGGCGGGCGAGCTCGAGTGGCGCAAGGTCCAGATGCTGTCCTACGACGAGTACGAGGCGGCGGCGGCCGACCGGGTGATGCCGCGGGACACCTCGCCGCGTCGGGTCCTCGACCTCATGCGTGCCTACGAGCAGCTGAAGGACGACCGCCGGCAGCTCGACTTCGAGGACGTCCTGCTCGCCACCCTCGGGATGGTGGAGTCCGAGCCGCGGGTGGCCTCGTACGTCCGACAGCAGTACCGCTTCTTCGTCGTCGACGAGTACCAGGACGTCTCGCCGGTGCAGCACGACCTGCTCCGGGCCTGGCTCGGCGGCCGGGACGACCTGTGCGTCGTCGGTGACGCCAGCCAGACGATCTACTCGTTCGCGGGTGCCTCGAGCCGGTACCTGCTCGGCTTCGGGTCGGAGTTCCCGCGCGGGTCCGTGCTGCGCCTCGAGCGGAACTACCGGTCGACGCGGCAGGTCGTGCACGCCGCCAACGCCCTGATGCGCGGGCAGCCGGGTGCGCTCGACCTCGTCGCGCAGACCACGGAGCCGGGTCCGGAGCCCGAGGTGCTGGCGTGCGTGCACGACGGTGACGAAGCCCAGACGGTGGCGCGCACCATCGCTTCCCTGGTCGCCGACCCGGCCACGCCCGCGTCGTACGGGGACGTCGCGGTGCTGTACCGCGTCGGTGCCCAGGCCGCGGCGATCGAGTCGGCGCTCGGCCGAGCCGGCATCCCGTACCGCGTCCAGGGCGGCACCCGGTTCTTCGACCGGCCCGAGGTGAAGCTCGCGGTGCACCACATGCGCGGCGAGGCCGTCCGGCAGACCGACGACGAACTCACCCGGCGGGTCGGCCTCGTGCTGCAGGTGAGCGGCTGGACGCCGACGCCGCCCGAGGGCACCGGCGCGGTGCGGGACCAGTGGGACGCGCTCCAGGCGATCATGGGCCTCGCCGAGGACGCCCCCGCTGGCACGACCATGCAGCAGTTCACCCAGGACCTCGTCGACCGTGCCGCGACGCACCACGAACCCGAGCTCGACGCCGTCACCCTCGCCACGCTGCACTCGTCGAAGGGCCTCGAGTGGCCGCACGTCGTGGTCATCGGTGCCGCCGAGGGGCTGCTGCCGATCTCGCACGCGACGACCGACGCCGAGGTCGACGAGGAACGCCGGCTGTTCTACGTCGGCCTGACCCGTGCCCGTCGTTCGGTGACGATCACGTGGTCCGGACAGGGCTCCACGCGTGGGGGAGCCCGGGTGGCGAGTCGCTTCCTGGCAGCGCTCGGCACGCACACCGCGGATGGAGCCGCACCGGCTGGCGGCTGACCGACAGGTCGTCGCGGTCGAACACCAGCTGCTCGAGCCCCGGCCGCTGCGTGACGAGCGGCAACCGCTCGAGCAGCATCCGGATCGTGGCCGCCGCCACCGCCGCGGTCCGGTACGGGGACAGCGGTGGTGCCGGACGACCCCAGACCTGCGCCGCGATCGCCGGCCACGACGGGTCGTCGTCGGCGTGGGCGTACTCGACGCACTGGAGGCACGGGCCCGCACCCGGGACGACGAACGGTCCGACCCGCACCCGGCCGTCACCCACCACGACCGACAGGTGCGGCACGCCACGTCGGGTCCACGCTGCCCGGAGGGCCGGGTCAACCACGTGGTCGGCGACCACGACCGCCAGACGCGGGTCCTGCTCCGGCACGACGACCGGGCCGCCGCGGGGCGCCGACGTGCGGGCGACGGTGACGCCCTCGCCCGCGAGCAGGTCGGCGACCGTGTCCGCCAACGAACCGGTGCCGTGCACCTCGACGCGGGACAGCGGTTCGGGCAGGACGTCGACGACGGCGGGCGACGCCGCTCCGAGCACCCGTGCGGCGACGTCCGGCGCGCACCCGGTCGCCGCGGCGAGGCCGGACAGTGCCTCGCGCCCCGTCTCACGACGGAGCGCGCACAGGAACCGTTCCTCGCCCGTGGTCGGGACGGCGACCACGGCCCGCGGCGGATCGACCCCGAGCTGGACCGTCGTCGGGTCGCGCCAGACGAACTCGAGCGTCGGATCGATGCGGATGCCCATGCCCCCACGCTGGCGGACGGCGCCGTCGGGTGGGGGAGCGGCCCCGGATCTGTGGAGAACTACTTCGGAGTGTCGCCCTCGTCGGCGTCGCCCTCGTCGACGTTCCCGGACTCGTCCTCCCGCGGACGGTCGCCCGTCGCGTCGTTGAGGAGGTCCTCGAGCGCCTTGTCGAACTCGTCGTCCTCGGCGGACTGCCCAGGGTTCTTGAGCCGCGCGACGAAGGCGTCCGGCGCGTCGATGTCGTCGGAGGTCGGGACGGCGTCGAAGTGCGACCACAGGGCGTCGCGCTGCTCGGTGCCGAGCTCGTCGGTGACCCGCTGCCACATCGCAGCAGCCTCGCGGAGACGACGGGGGCGGAGTTCGAGACCGACGAGCGTGGCGAAGGCCGACTCAGCCGGACCGCCGGCAGCACGACGGCGCCGGACCATCTCGGCGATCGCGCCGGACTTCGGCAGGCGTTCGGTCGCCGCCGCGGTCACGGTGTCGACCCAGCCCTCGACGAGCGCGAGCATGGTCTCGAGGCGGGCGAGCGCTGCCTCTTGTTCCTCGGTGCGCGGCGGGATGAGCGCGCCGGAGGCCAGGGCGTCGCGGAGCTGCTCCTGGTTCGTCGGGTCGATCTCGGACGCGAGCTCCTCGACGCGGTCGAACGGGATGTGGATGCCCCGCGCGTAGTCGGTGATCGACGAGATGATGTGCAGCCGGAGCCAGCGCGCGGAGCGGAACAGCCGGGCGTGCGCGAGTTCGCGGACCGCCAGGTAGATGCGGACCTCGTCCTCGGGGACGTCGAGGCCCTCGGCGAACTCGGCCACGTTCTGCGGCAGGAGCGCGGCGACCTGCTCGTCGAGGAGCGGCACACCGACGTCACCGCCGGACACGACCTCCTTCGAGAGCTGCCCGACGACCTGGCCGAACTGGATCGCGAACAGCGCGCCACCGACGCCCCGCATCGCCTTGGAGACGTCGCCGAGCATCGCCTTGAGCTGTTCCGGTGCCCGCTGCTCGATCGCCTCGGTCAGGGCGTTCGAGATGCTCAGCGCCACGGGTTCGGCGATCTGTGCCCACACCGGGGTGGTCGCCTTCGCCCACTGTTCACGGGTGTACAGGCTCGGGGTCGCGGTGAGTTCGGCGACGGTGGTGGCCTCGTCCAGCCAGAGGGCGGCGACCTGGAACGCCTGGTCCGCCGCCTGCGATGTCGCGGGGTCGACCGGGTGGCCGCCCTCCCGCGCGATGGCCGTGGCCCGCTCCGAGGCGACCGAGAAGTCGATGCCGTCCCCGCCCGACTGGGCGGCGCGCTGCAGCTGGCTCATCAGGTTCGCCACGAAGGCCGGGTCGTTCGGCAGGCCGGCGGCACCGGCGAGCTGCGACGGGTCGATCTGGCCCTCGCCGGACAGGAGCTTGCGGAGCATCTCCTGGAAGTCGTCGTCCGGCCCCGGCTGCGGTTCATCAGGCATGACGACTACGCTAATCGCTGCTCACGGGGCCGCACCTGGGACGCCCCCGTGGGAACGCCCGAACCGCTGCGCCGAGGGCGAACAGCCCGCCCTGGAAGGACGTTGTGTGACCCTCTTCGCCGCCGAGCCCCGTCGTCGTTCGCGCTCCAGGACCGTCGGGTGGGCGTTCGTGATCGGGGCCGTCGTCCTCGGGCTGCTCGCGAGCTTCCTGCCGAGCCCGTACCTCATCGAGGTACCGGGCCCCGTGTACAACACGATCGGGACGCAGAAGCAGGGCACGGGCAAGGACGCGAAGGACGTCAAGCTCATCCAGGTCGACGGACACCCGACCTACCCGACGGCCGGCGCGCTCGACATGCTCACCGTCGGGATCCAGGGCGACGCCACCAACCGGCCGTCCTGGACCAGCGTCATCCGCGCGCTGTTCACCAGGTCCGAGGCGGTGATCCCGGCCTCCGCGATCTACCCAGAGGGCGTGACCACCGACCAGGTGAACCAGCAGGACACCGCGGACATGCAGGCCTCGCAGCAGTCCGCGGTCGCCGCCGCCCTCATCCAGCAGGGCTACGAACTGCCCACCGACCTCGAGGTCGGCACCGTCCAGAAGGACTCCGCCGCGGACGGCGTCATCGAGAAGGGCGACGTCATCCGCTCGTTCGACGGGACCTCCCTCACCGAGAACGCGGACGCCACGTCGCTCCGGGAGCTCGTCGCGAAGCACGGCACGTCCGACCCGGCGAAGGTCGTCATCGAGCGCGACGGCACCGAGAAGACCGTGGAGCTCACGCCGCGGAACGAGCAGGGAACGGCTCTCATCGGCGTCGGCGTCACCGAGCGGTACGACTTCCCGTTCCGCGTCTCCATCGAGCTCCAGGACGTCGGCGGCCCCTCGGCCGGCATGATGTTCGCCCTCGGGATCATCGACGAGATCACGCCGGGCAAGCTCAACGGCGGCAAGCACGTCGCGGGCACCGGCACCATCACCGCCGACGGCGAGGTCGGCGCGATCGGCGGAATCCGGCAGAAGATGTACGGCGCGAAGGACGCCGGCGCGACCGTCTTCCTCGCACCGGCCGACAACTGCGACGAGGTCGTCGGGCACGTCCCGTCCGGCCTCGACGTCTACAAGGTGAGCACCCTCGACCAGGCGGTCACGGACCTCGAGACCATCGCCTCCGGGAAGAGCACCGCGAAGCTCGCGCGCTGCACGTCGTAGGGCCGGCCACGCGCTCCACGCGACGTCCGCGGCCGTCGCGATCCGTGCCTCCAGGCAGTCGTCCTGGAGGCGCGACGCGCCTTCCTGAGTCTCCGTACAGTTTCAGACGTGCTCGGGCCACATAGGATCGATGCACTGACGGCCCGCCGCGCCGGGCCCGCCGGTTCGACACGTCTGGAGCACATCAAGTGACGACAACCTCGTCCACCTCGGGGCGGCGTTCGCCGCGGGTCCCGATCGTGGTCACGATCATCGTGCTGGCCGCACTGGTGATCGCCTTCTTCATCTTCGCGAGCCTGTACACCGACTACGCGTGGTTCGCGCAGCTCGGCTTCCAGCAGGTCCTGACCACGCGGTGGATCGCCGGGACGTTGATGTTCCTCGCCGGGTTCCTCGGGATGGCGGTGCCCGTCTACGCGAGCATCGCGATCGCGTTCCGGTTCCGGCCGGTCTACGCGAAGCTCAACTCGCAGCTCGACCGCTACCAGCAGGTCATCGAGCCGCTGCGTCGTGCCGTGATGATCGGCATCCCGGTCGTCCTCGGCATCTTCGCCGGGCTGTCGACCGCGGGGCGCTGGAGCATGGTGCTCGAGTACTTCAACCGCACGCCGTTCGGCAAGACCGACCCGCAGTTCGGACTCGACATCGGGTTCTACGTGTTCGAGCTGCCGTTCTGGCGCGCGATCGTGGCGTACTCGTCGGCCGTCGTGCTCATCGCGGGACTCGCCGCGCTCGCCGCGTGCTACCTGTACGGCGCCATGCGCTTCGGCGGCCGCGAGGTCCGCATCTCGAAGGCCGCTCGGATCCAGCTCGCCGTCACCGCCGCGGTCTACATCGCGCTGCAGGCGGTCAGCCTCTGGCTCGACCAGTACGCCGCGCTGACGAAGTCGAACTCGCTCATCACGGGTGCGCAGTACACCGAGGTGAACGCCGTCATCCCTGGCCGCGAGATCATGGCCGGCATCGCGGCGATCGTCGCGATCCTGTTCATCGTCACCGCGGTCATCGGCCGCTGGCGCATCTCGATCGTCGGCACCGGGCTGCTGCTCGTCGCGGCGATCGTCATCGGCGGCATCTACCCCTGGATCGTCCAGCGTCTGCAGGTGAAGCCGTCCGAGCGCACGTTCGAGTCGGCGTACATCGAACGGAACATCAAGGCCACCCGTGACGCGTACGGCGTCTCCGGGGTGCAGGAGAAGAACTACGACGCGACGACGGAGGCCAGCTCCGGTGCCCTCGCGCAGGACGCCCAGACCACGGCGAACATCCGTCTGATCGACCCGAAGATCGTCTCCGACACCTTCAGCCAGCTGCAGCAGTACCGGCAGTACTACCAGTTCCCGAAGGAACTCGACGTCGACCGCTACGACGTCAAGGGCCAGACCGAGGACACCGTGATCGCGGTCCGCGACATCGACCTCGACGGGCTGAGCTCGCAGGCGAACACCCCGTACAACCGGGCGTTCGTCTACACCCACGGCTACGGGGTCACCGCGGCCTTCGGCAACCAGCGGGCCAGCGACGGCAAGCCGGTCTTCCTCGAGTCGGGCATCCCGTCGAACGGCGCCCTCGGGGACTTCCAGCAGCGCGTGTACTTCGGTGAGACCTCGCCGGCGTACTCGATCGTCGGTGCGCCGAAGGGCTCGAAGAACGTCGAGCTCGACTACCCGTCCGGCTCCGACGACAGCAACGGCGGCAACGCCACGACGACGTACGCAGGCAACGGCGGACCGAGCCTCGGCAACTTCTTCAACCGGCTCGTCTACGCGGCGAAGTTCCAGTCCGAGCAGATCCTGCTGTCGGATGCCGTCAACCAGGACTCGCAGATCCTGTACGACCGCGACCCGATCTCCCGCGTGCAGAAGGTCGCGCCGTACCTGACGCTCGACAGCGACGCGTACCCGGCGATCGTCGACCACCGCATCCAGTGGGTCGTCGACGGCTACACGACGAGCGACGCGTACCCGTACTCGCAGAGCCAGAGCCTGTCGGACAGCATCGCCGGCTCCGAGTCCTCGGCGTACCGGACCGACCAGGTGAACTACATCCGGAACTCGGTGAAGGCCACGGTCGACGCGTACACGGGCAAGGTGACCCTGTACTCCTGGGACACCAAGGACCCGGTGCTGAAGACCTGGGAGAAGATCTTCCCCACCGCGGTCAAGCCGGTGTCCTCGATGAGCGCGGAACTGCTCGACCACGTCCGGTACCCGACCGACCTGTTCAAGGTGCAGCGGTCGATCCTCGGCACCTACCACGTCACCAACGCGAACTCGTTCTACTCGGGCGACGACGCGTGGAACACGCCGCAGGAGCCGACGTCGGGCACGAACGACTCGTCCGACACCGCCGACACGTCGACGACCACGAACTCGGGCACGAACGCGCTCGGGGCGACCACGACGACCAGCAGGGCGAACCTGCAGGACCCGTACTACCTCACGATGAAGGTGCCGGGCCAGGGGACCGCGTACACGCTGTACACGACGTACATACCCCAGCAGTCGGCCGGCTCGAACAACCGCAACGTGCTCACCGGGTACCTCGCGGTGGACTCCGACGCGGGCGGTGCGGGCAAGGGCAAGAAGGCGTCCGGCTACGGCAAGCTCACGCTGTTGACGATGCCGAAGACGGACAACATCCCGGGTCCGGCGCAGGTGCAGAACCTGTTCAACTCGGACACCACGGTGTCGCAGGAGCTGAACATCCTGAAGCGGGGCAACTCGACCGTCAAGCAGGGCAACCTGCTGACGCTCCCGGTCGGTGGCGGGTTCCTCTACGTCCAGCCCGTGTACGTCCAGTCGACCTCGAGCGGTTCGTACCCGCTGCTGCAGAAGGTCCTCGTGGCCTTCGGCGACAAGATCGCGTTCGAGGACACCCTCGACGAGGCCCTCAACAGCCTCTTCGGCGGCGACTCGGGTGCGGCTGCCGGTGACCAGGGCGCTGCCGGTGGTTCGTCGGGGTCCTCGGGCTCCGACTCCGGCTCGTCGTCCGGGTCCGACTCCGGATCGTCGTCGGGCTCCGACTCCGGTTCGTCCGCGGGTTCGGGTTCGTCGTCCGACTCCGGGACCGACAACGCGGCGCTGCAGAAGGCCCTGAACGACGCCAAGCAGGCGCTGCAGGACCGTCAGGACGCCTACGCGGACAACGACCTGGTCGCCGCTGCCGAGGCCGACCAGCGCCTGCAGGAAGCGATCCAGGCCGCCACCGAGGCCGAGAGCGGGAACTAGACACACCGTGGCGGGGCGCTCGATTTGTGCCCCGCCACGGCCCCGTGTAGGCTGATCAACGTGCCGCGGGGTGGAGCAGTTCGGTAGCTCGCTGGGCTCATAACCCAGAGGTCGTAGGTTCAAATCCTGCCCCCGCAACCAAGCGTCACAGAGAAGGCCCCGGTCCAGTCGGACCGGGGCCTTCTTCGTGTGCCCGGGCCCCAGGCTCGTGCTGGCCGGTACGCTCGGCGGATGGGCACCCTGACGATCGCCGCGGCGCAGTTCGCACCCGTGGACGACCCCGCCGCCAACCTCGAGACCGTCCGTTCCGCGGCGGTGGATGCGGTTTCGCGGGGTGCCGACCTGCTCGTGACGCCGGAGTACACCTCGTACTTCACGGCTGAGATCGACGACCGGTTCGTCGCGTCAGCGCAGCCGCTCGACGGCCCGTTCGTCAGCGGTCTGCAGACCATCGCCCGCGACACCGGGATCGCACTCGTGGTCGGGGTCGCGGAGAGCGGTTCGGCCGACCGCTTCCGGAACACCCTCGTCGCCGTGCTGCCGGACGGCTCGATCGCCGCGGCGTACCGGAAGGTGCACCTCTACGACGCCTTCGGGTCCCGGGAGTCCGACCGCATCGAGTCCGGTGACCCAGCGCAGCTCCCGGTGTTCGAGCTCGGTGGTGTCCGGATCGGCCTGGAGACCTGCTACGACCTGCGCTTCCCCGAGGTCACCCGCCGCCTCGCCGCCCCGGAGCACGGAGCCGCCGACGTCGTGGTGCTCCCCGCCGAGTGGGTTCGTGGACCGGGCAAGGAACACCACTGGCGCACCCTGCTGACCGCGCGCGCCATCGAGAACACCGTGTGGGTGGTGGGCGTCGGGCAGACTCCGCCGATCGGCATCGGGGGCTCGGTCATGTTGGACCCGTCCGGGGTCGCTGTGGCTGCGGCCGGTGCGGTCCCGGGGATGCTCGTCGCGACGATCGACACGGCGGTGACGGAGTCGGTCCGGCAGACGAACCCCTCCCTGGCACTGCGGCGCTACGAGGTCACGCTGCGCGACTGACCCGCGCGCGCTGCGGTCCGGACGCTGCGGGCCGGGCGCTGCGGGCCGGGCGCTGCGGGACGGTCGCTGGCTGCTCGTCCGTCCGACGCGAGCGGGCGGAATGTGTGCCGTTCGGTGGGTGAGGGGGACGTGTTTCGCCCGCTCGTGTTCGGCGCGCGTCGGGTCGGTCCGGCGTGCGTCGCGAGCGGGCGGAATGTGTGCCGTCCGGTGGGTGAGGGGGACGTGTTTCGCCCGCTCGTGTTCGGCGAGCGTCGGGTCGGTCCGGTGTGCGTCGCGAGCGGGCGGAATGTGTGCCGTCCGGTGGGTGAGGGGGACGTGTTTCGCCCGCTCGTGTTCGGCGAGCGTGGGGTCGGTCCGGTGTGCGTCGCGAGCGGGCGGAATGTGTGCCGTTCGGCGGGCGAGGGGACGTATTTCGCCCGCTCGCGCAGGGACAGACGTCGGCAGCGCGCCTCCAGGGGCGTCAGACGTGCGGGGTGAGCCCTGCCAGTCGGGCGGCCGCGTCCTCGAGCACTGAGCGGCGCTTGCAGAAGGCGAACCGGACGAGCGAGCGGTACCCGGCGGCGTGGTCCGGCCGGACGAACGCCGACACGGGAACACCGACCACGCCGGCGAGCTCGGGCAGTTGCGTGCAGAACTCGCGGGCATCGTCGTACCCGAGCGCGGCGGCATCGGCGATGACGAAGTAGCCACTGTCCGGCCGCATGACCTCGAAGCCGGCGGCGCGGAGACCGGCGGCGAGCAGGTCGTGCTTCGCGGAGAGCTCGGCCGCGATCCCGGCGAACACCGAGTCGGGCAGCCGCAGTCCGGCGGCGACCGCGGGTTGGAACGGGGCACCGTTCACGAAGGTCAGGAACTGCTTCACGGACGTGATGGCGTCGACCAGTGCCGGGGGAGCCGTGAGCCAGCCGATCTTCCAGCCCGTGGTGCTGAAGGTCTTCCCAGCGCTCGAGATCGTGACGGTGCGGTCGGCGGCGCCGGGAAGGCTGGCGATCGGCACGTGGGGGACGTCGAACGTCAGGTGCTCGTAGACCTCGTCCGTGACGATCAGCGCGTCGTACTGCTCGGCGAGCTCGACGATCGTCGCGAGCACCTCGTCGGGGAGCACCCGCCCGGTCGGGTTGTGCGGCGTGTTGACCAGCACGACCCGCGTGCGGTCCGAGAACGCGGCGCGGAGCGTGTCCTCGTCGGGCAGAAAGTCCGGTGCCGTCAGCGGGACGGTCACGTGCGTCCCCCCGGCCAGCCGGATGAGCGCGCCGTAGGCGTCGTAGAAGGGTTCGAAGGTCACGACTTCGTCGCCGGGTTCGACGAAGGCGAGGATGGTCGCAGCCAGGGCTTCGGTCGCACCGGCCGTGACGAGGACCTGCCGGTCGGGGTCGACCTCGAGGTCGTACCACCGCGCCTGGTGCTCGCTGACGGCCAGGCGCAGGTCCGGCGTCCCCCGCCCGGGCGGGTACTGGTTGACGCCGTCCCGGATCGCGGCGACGGCGGCGTCGAGGACCTCGACGGGGCCGTCCTCGTCCGGGAAGCCCTGCCCGAGGTTGATCGCACCGGTCGCCGCAGCGAGGGCGCTCATCTCGGCGAACACGGTCGGTGCGGGGACACCGTCGGATCCGAGGAGCATCGCTCCCTCGGCTGCTCGCAACCAGGGTCCTGCCTGCCGCATGTGGTTCCCTCCGAGGTGTCGACCGCGCCGTGCGGTGCCGAACGCACCCAACCTACTGGCGGACCTGCACGCCATCCGAGCGCTCACCCACAGCCCACGCATAAGATCGCCATAGGTCGCTCGCAGCGTCAGCAGGAGCAGCGCTCAGGTGGGTCCGACAGACTGCACGAGCTTGAAAGGAGCACGTCCAGCATGACCGACACCACGCCCAACGGGCAGGACGACGACTTCCGTCCGGACGACACGGCTGCACAGGCCGCATCCGAGGACGCCGCGACGAACGACTCCGAGCACACGAACGCCACTCCGGCGAGTGACGCGCGAGCGGACCACACCGACGTGATCGACGCCGCTCCCGCGAACGAGACCGACGTCATCGCGGCGTCGACCGATCACCCGACCGACCGGTACACGGCTCCGTACCCGACGGTCGCACCCGAGACGCCGCAGACGAGCCAGTACGGCCAGACGAGCCAGTACGGCCAGACGAGCCAGTACGGCCAGGCCAGCCAGGCAACAGGCGGGTACGGCCAGCACGCGACCCCGTACGGCACCGACCAGGCGCCGACCGGCCAGTACGGCCAGCCGCAGCAGCAGGACCAGCCGACGAGCCAGTACGGCCAGGCCCAGTACGGCCAGAGCCAGTACGGCCAGGGCCAGCAGCAGAACCAGCCAACGAACCAGTACGGCCAGAGCCAGTACGGCCAGGCCCATTACGGTCAGGGCCAGTACGGTCAGCCCCAGCCGACCTCCGGCCAGCAGCAGCCCCGCTACGGCGAGTACGCCCAGCCCACCTCCGCCCCCGCATCGGCCTCCGAGTACTCCGGGTACGCCGGTGCTCCTTCGGCGCAGGCCCCGACCTCGGCCACCAGCTCCTTCGGTGACGTCGACGGCTCCAACCAGCGCAACGGCCACTACTTCGGCGCCGCCGCGACCGGTGCAGCCGCAGGTGCCGGTGCCGGTGCAGCCACCGGCACCACGACCCGCTCGAAGGACGGCCGCGGACGCCTCGTCCTCCCGATCGTCGCCGGCCTCGTCGTCGCCGGCCTCGTCGGCGGCGGCGCCGGCTGGCTCGCCGGATCCAGCCAGGGCGGCGGCACCGTCGTCGGTTCCTCGACGTCGCAGAACGGCGGGAACCTGACCGTCAACGACTACAACAACGCGACGGTCGTCACCGCCGTGGCCGCCCAGGCGACCCCGTCGGTCGTGACGATCAACGTGTCGTCGAGCAGCGAGGCCGGCACCGGTTCGGGCGTCGTGTTCAGCAAGGACGGCTACATCGTCACGAACACCCACGTGGTGACGCTCGACGGCGACAGCTCGAACGGTTCGATCACGGTCACGACCTCCGACGGCAAGATCTACCCGGCGAAGCTCGTCGGCACGGACCCGACGGTGGACCTCGCGGTCATCAAGATCGACGCCACCGACATGAAGCCGATCAGCTTCGCGGACTCGTCCGACCTCAACGTCGGTGACACCGCGGTCGCGATCGGTGCGCCGCTCGGCCTGTCGAACACCGTCACCGACGGCATCGTCTCGACCCTCAGCCGCAGCATCCAGGTGACCTCGAGCGCTCCCAGTGAGGGCGGCGACTCGAACGAGGGCGGCAACGGCAGCAGCGGCGGCCCGTTCGACTTCTGGGGCAACGGCGACAACGGCAGCAGCTCGTCCTCGAACACCACGGTCTCGCTCCCGGTCATCCAGACCGACGCCTCGATCAACCCGGGCAACTCCGGCGGTGCGCTCCTCGACTCCAAGGGCAAGCTGATCGGCATCAACGTGGCGATCGCGAGCGCGAGCAGCTCGTCCGACTCGTCGAGCCAGTCCGGCAGCATCGGCGTCGGCTTCTCGATCCCCTCGAACCTCGTCAAGCGCGTGGCGAACGAGATCAAGGAGAACGGTTCGGCGACGCACGGTCTGCTCGGCGCGACGGTCGGCGACGCCGCCGAGGACGCCAAGGCCACCCAGATGGGCGGGCTCATCAAGTCCGTCTCGTCCGGCGGCGCGGCGGCGAAGGCCGGTCTGCAGAAGGGCGACGTGGTCACCAAGATCGGTTCGGCGACGGTCTCCGACGCCACCGACCTGACGGCGCAGGTCCGCTACTTCGCGGGTGGCGCCAAGACGACCATCACCTACATCCGCGGCGGCGAGACCCGCGAGACGGACGTCACGCTCGGGACCTACAAGGGCTGACGCGCGTCAGCGGAACGCAACGACACGACGGCCTGGAGGCGCGGTGGCCGCGGGGCCCCCGCGCCTCCTGGCCGTCTCCCGGTTGCGTCCTTGATAGGCTCAGGGTCGCTCTGCGGGGCGGCACCGTCCGCGGTGCGTCCCGTGCACCCAGCCAGGACCCCGAGGTACGCATGCAGACAGACGGACACCCCCTGCCGGGCGTCTCGTACGTGATGCCCGTCCTCAACGAGGTGACCGAGGTCCGCGCGGCCGTCCATAGCCTGCTCGACCAGGACTACGCCGGCCCGTTCGAGGTCATCCTCGCGCTCGGCCCGTCGATCGACGGCACGAACCAGCTCGTTGCCGAGATGAGCGCCGCGGATCCCCGCATCCGGGCGATCGACAACCCGGTCGGTTCGACGCCCGCCGGCCTGAACGTGGCGATCCGTGCGTCGGTGCACCCCGTCGTCGTCCGCGTCGACGCCCACTCGGTGCTGCCGCGGGACTACACGCGGATCGCGGTGCGGGTGCTGCAGGAGTCCGGGGCGGACAACGTGGGCGGCATCATGCACGCCGAAGGCCGGACGCCGTTCGAGCGGGCCGTGGCGCTCGCCTACGGCAGCCGGGTCGGTCTGGGCGGGACCCCGCACCACGTCGGCGGCCAGGCCGGGCAAGCCGAGACCGCCTACCTCGGGGTGTTCCGGCGCGACCGACTGTTCGAGGTCGGGCTGTTCGACGAGGGCATCAAGCGCGGCCAGGACTGGGAGCTCAACCGGCGGCTCCGGCAGACCGGCGGCACGGTGTGGTTCACCCCCGAGCTCGTCGTCACCTACCGGCCGCGACCCAGCCTCAAGCGACTCGTGCGGCAGTTCGTCGCGACCGGGTTGTGGCGCGGTGAGCTCGCCCGCCGGTTCCCGGCGAACAACGGCCTGCGTTACTTCGTCCCGCCCGCGATGGTCGCCGCGATGGCGCTCGGCATCGTCGCCGGGATCGTCGGCATCATCGGCGCAGCACTCGGCTCCGGAGCAGCGTGGGCGCTGCTCGGGTTCGTCGTGCCCGCGGTCTACATCGTCTTCGTCGTCCTGGGGGCCGTCGCGGTCGCCCGGCGGTCGGGGCTGCCGACCCTGCTCTGGCTCCTCGTGGTGCTGCCCTGCATCCACGTGGGCTGGGGCATCGGCTTCATCATCGGCTTCCTCACCCGGACGTCCGAGCTGACCACGCACACGGGACGGTGACCTGACCTCTTGACCGATGACACGACCGGCCGCGGGAACACCCGCCCCACCTCGATCGCCGAGCTCCGTGCCGTCGCCCAGCCGGACGAGGTCCGCTCGCGGGCGAACGCCGAGCACTGGACGGCGTCGCTGTACCTGCGGGACGTCTCCCCGTACCTGACGTGGCTGCTCCTGAAGACCCGGGTGAGCGCCAACCAGGTGACCGGCCTGATGATCCTGGTCGGGTGGAGCATCGCCGCGGCCCTGCTCATCCCCGGCATCTGGGGCGCGCTGCTCGCACTCGTCCTCGGCCAGCTGCAGATGCTCGTCGACTGCAGCGACGGCGAGGTCGCGCGGTGGCGGGGGACCCGCTCGCCAGCCGGCGTGTTCCTCGACAAGGTGGGGCACTACACGACCGAGGGACTCATCCCGATCGCACTCGGCGTCCGTGCTGCGACGTGGCCGATCCACGGCGCCGACTGGATGTGGACGACGATCGGCTGCGCGCTGGGGCTCGTCATCGTGCTCAACAAGGCGTTGAACGACATGGTGCACGTCGCCCGCGCGAACGCCGGGCTCGACAAGCTCGTCGACCGCCGTGACGCCGGCACCGCGCCGTCCGGACGTCGGCTCGCCACCCTGCGCCGGGCAGCCCGGTTCCTGCCGTTCCACCGGCTGTACCACTCGGTCGAGCTGAGCATCCTGGCGTTCGTCTTCGCGCTGCTGGCACTCGTGATCGGGCACCCGCTGGCCGATCGCATCCTCGTGGGTGCGCTGCTGCCGCTCGCGGTGGTCGCCACGTTCGGGCACTTCCTGGCGATCATCTCGTCGAAGCGGGTCCGCGCGTGACGCCCGGGACCGTCCGACGTCACGCGGTCCCGCACCGCGACCGGCCGCGTGTGGCCGTCGTGAGCCTGTCACAGGGCACCCGCCCGGACGACCTGCGCCGCGGACTCGAGAGCGTGCTCGCGCAGCAGGACGTCGAGCTCGACGTCGTGTGCGTCGGCAACGGCTGGGAGCCCGAGGGCCTGCCGGAGGGCGTCCGCGCACTGGGGCTGCCGGAGAACGTCGGGATCCCGGCCGGACGCAACGCGGGGGTCGAGGTGGTCGACGGCGACTACGTGTTCTTCCTCGACGACGACGCGTCCGTACCGTCCGAGACCTTCCTGCGGGACGCGATCGAGCTCTTCGAGCGGGACCCGTCCCTCGGACTCGTGCAGCCGCGGGTGGTCGACCCGACCGGAGCCGCGAACCCCACGCGCTGGATCCCCCGGATCCGCAAGGGCGAGCCGGACCACTCGTCGCCCGTGTTCTCGGTGTGGGAGGGCGCGGTCGTGCTGCCGATGGACGTCTACCGCGCCACCGGCGGGTGGGGAGCCGAGTACTTCTACGCGCACGAGGGCATCGAGCTCGCCTGGCGCGTGTGGGACGCCGGACGACGGACCTGGTACGCCGGGGACCTCGTCGCGCACCACCCCGCGATCGACCCGGCACGCCACACCGAGTACTACCGACTGAACGCCCGGAACCGCGTCTGGCTGGCCCGCCGCAACCTGCCCGTCGTGCTCCGCCCGCTGTACGTCGGGTCGTGGGCGGCGATCCAGGTCGCGCGGTGGTGGCGTCACCCGCGCCGCCTGGCGACCTGGTTCGGCGGCATCCGGGAGGGCTGGACCTCGGACTGCGGCCCCGCACACGTCATGGGGTGGCTGACCATCGGCCGCATGACGCTCGCCGGTCGCCCGCCGATCGTCTGACCCGACCACCACCAACCGTCCGCCGACACCGGGAGAGGGACCATGCCGATCATCCGCGACGTGCGCACCGCCGTGCGACTGGCCGAGCGACTGCTCAAGTCGCGTCGGAGCCGTCGTGCGCTCGCGCGTCGGCTGCCGAGCGCGCCGACCCCCGCCCCCGGCACGATCGAGATCGCGGTGTACTTCGCCGACGGCCCGGTGAACATGTACCAGGTCCGCCAGTGGTACGCGCCGCTCGCCGAACTGGCGGCCACGCACCCGGTGGCGATCGTCTCGCGCAGCCCCGGGACGATGCTGACGTTGCTCGACGAGTCGCCGGTGCCGGTGGTCTACGCGCGCCAGGTCGTCGACCTCGAACGGTTCGTCGACGAGCAGGCGCCCAAGATCGTCCTGTACGTCAACCAGAACGCCCGCAACTTCCAGATGATGCGGTACGGGCGCATGTGGCACGTCTTCGTCAACCACGGCGAGAGCGACAAGATGTACATGACGACGAACCAGTTCAAGGCGTACGACTACGCCCTGATCGCCGGCGACGCTGCTCGTGACCGACTCGCCGACGCCCTGTGGGACTACGACCTCGACGCCCGTGCGATCGCCATCGGACGCCCGCAGGCCGACCACTTCGCAGGTGCAGCGCCCTACCCGGAGGACGACCGCACCGTCGTGCTCTACGCGCCGACGTGGGAGGGTGACCGGGCAGCGGCCGCCTACGGGTCGATCGCGACCCACGGCACCACGATCGCCGAGCGCGTCCTGGCGTCTCCCGCGCACCGGCTGGTGTACCGACCGCACCCGCGCAGCGGTGTCCGTGACGCCGCCTACAAGGCCGCCCACGAGCGCATCGTCGCGGCGATCGCCGCCGCCAACGCCGCTGATCCGAGCGCGCACCACGTGTACGACGACGGGGCGGAGCTCGGCTGGCAGCTCGCCGGTGCCGACGTCGCCATCACCGACATCAGCGCGATGATCTACGACCGCCTGGCCGTCGGGAAGCCGCTCATCGTGACCCGGCCGGAGTCCCCGGAAGCCGACGTCGACGAGCGCGGCTACCTGGGCGACGCCAGCTGGCTGACGGCGTCCGATGCGGCAAACGTGGTCGCGCGGGTCGACGCCGCAGCCAACGACGCCGCCGAACTCGCGAAGCTGCAGCACTGGGTGCAGCGGTACTTCGGCGACACGACGCCGGGGGCCGCGACGGCACGGTTCCACGGTGCGATCGAACGGCTGCTCGACCGCTGGCGTTCGGTCGCTGCGACGCGCAACGAGGGCTGACGGCGACCGCGACGCCGGCCCGGCGTCGTCAGGCAGCACGGCCGTCGGCCACGAGGGACATCCGCCAGAGGTACTCGGACCGGTCCGGACGACGCCACCGGACGACGACGATCCCCGTGTCGTCCGCGGCGGCGCCGAACACCGCGATCGTGAGCGCACGGCCCGGGTCGAGCCGCCGTACGGCGAGCGGCGGGCAGTACCCGTTGCCGAGGTGGGTGAGGGTGAGACCGTCGACGGGTTCGTCGCCGGTGTTCACCAGGTCGTAGCGACGTGGTGCGAGGGAACGGTCGATCGTGAACGGGACGGCGTAGGCCGTCGGTGTCGGGTGATGCATGCCGTCACGGTAGGGGGAGGGTCCGACGTTCGGGGCTGCGTTCCGCCGGGGGAGCGGACGGCTGTGGAGCGTGGGCTCGGGGGCCGGGTTGTTGAGGGGGAGTGGGTCCTCAGACGCCGTAGTCGGAGGAGTACCGCGCGAGGGCTTCCTCGATCGTGCCGTCCAGCTGCAGGCGCCCCTTGTCGAGGTAGAGTCCGCGCTCGCAGAAGCGTCGCAGGTCCTTGTCGCTGTGCGAGACGAAGAACAGGGTCCGGCCGCCGGCCAGGAGTTCCTCGATGCGCTTGTAGCACTTCTCACGGAACGCCTTGTCGCCCACGGCGAGCACCTCGTCCACCAAGATGACCGGTTCGTCGAGCCGCGAGATCACCGCGAACGCGATGCGCACCTTCATCCCGCTGGACAGGTGCTTGTACGGGGTGTCGACGAAGTCACCGATCTCGGCGAAGTCGATGATCTCGTCGAACGCGTCCCGGATCTCCGCGCGGGACATGCCGTGCAGCCCCGCCGTGAGGAACACGTTGTCGCGGACCGAGAGGTCGCCGACGAATCCACCCGTGATCTCGATGAGGGGAGCGACGCCGGCTCCGACGTGCACGCGGCCCTCGTCCGGGAGCATCACCTGTGCGACGAGCTTGAGCAGCGTCGACTTGCCCTGGCCGTTCCGTCCGACGACACCGATCGCCTCGCCCGGGCGGACGTCGAAGGTCACACCCCGCAGGGCCCAGAACTCGTCGGCGCGCTTCCGGCGGTTGCTGCCGGCGAAGAGGTCCTTGAAGCTCCGGCTGGCGCGGCGGTTGCGCTTGAACCGGATCCCGGCGTCGCGCACCGAGATCACGGGGGCGACGGTCGTGCCCCGTCCGGTCTGCTCGGTGGCGGTCATCACAGCTCCTTCAGGACGCGGTGCTCGCTGCGTCGGAAGACGACCGTCCCGATCCCGATGACCACCACGGTCACGACGACCGAGACCGCGACCTCGAACCAGTCCAGTTGGGACGGGAAGAACGCCGAGCGGTAGATGCCGAAGATGCCGCTCAGCGGGTTGAACGCCGCCAGGTCGTGCAACCGGTCCGGCAGGGCCTGGGTGCTGTAGATGATGGGCGACGCGTAGAACAGGAAGCGGAGCACGAGCTTCACGGCGCGTTCGAGGTCACGGAAGAAGACGACGAGCGGCGCCACGATCAGCCCGAGTCCGTACACGAGTCCGCACTGCAGCACGATCGCGAGGGGGTACAGCGCGAGTTCCCAGTGCACGTGGGCGCCGGTCGCGGTCGCGAAGACGGCGAGCACCGGCAGGCTCAGCAGGAACTCGATGCCCTTCGACGCGTTCACCCGGGCGACCCAGATGCTCCGGGGGATCGTCGTCGACCGGATGAGCTTGGTCTCCTTGATGAACGCACGGGTCGAGTCCGAGACGGCCCCGGTGAACCACATCCACGGCAGCAGCGCCGAGAGCAGGAACACGATGTAGGGCTCTTCGCCGACCTTGCCGCGGTGGAACACCTGGGTGAAGACGAACCAGTAGATCGCCGACATCACCAGCGGGTCGAGGATCGACCAGAAGTACCCCAGCGCCGACGTCGAGTAGCGGACGCGGAGGTCCCGGACGGTCAGCAGCCAGAGGGCATGACGATAGCGCCGACCGGCGCTCCGGGACGCCGCGGGTGCGGCAGCCGCGGGCGCGGTCGGCGCACTCGCTGTGGTCACGGTTTCCCTTCGGGCGGAACCGCCGAGGGGGTCCTGACGGTGGTTCAGGCGAACAGGTTGTTCGCGCGCTCGAGGTCCTCGGCGAAGTCGATCTCGACGGCGTACATGTCGGAGATGTCGATCGGGCTCCAGCGTAGCCCGTCCTCGGCGATGGCAGCCTCGATGCCGCCCTCGAAGTACTCCTGGTCGTCGACGCGGCCGAGCTGGCGGATGAGTGCCTGCTTGTCGGCGGAGGAGACGTAGTTGATGCCGACTGCTTCGCCGAGACCGCCCACGACCTGCTTCGACAGCTTGTGGATGAAGCCCTCGGCGTCGACCGTGTACTTGACCTCTTCGTCGGAGACCTTGTCGGTGTTGACGCTGACGAAGGAGCGGTCCTCGTCGATCATGTCCGCGGCACGCACGAGCGCACGCGGATCGAAGACGACGTCGCCGTTCATCCAGAGGACGCCGCCCTTGCCCGTCGCCTTGAGCGCGCGGAGGAGGCTCTTCGAGGTGTTCGTGGAGTCGTAGGACTCGTTGTAGACGAAGTTCGCGTCGGGGAAGGCCTCGACGATGTACTCCGACTTGTAGCCGACGACGATCGTCACGCGGGCGCTCGAACCGAACGCGGCACGGATGTTGTCGAACTGCTGCTGCATGATGGTGCGGCCGTCGCTGAGTTCGGTGAGCGGCTTCGGCAGGCTGCGCCCGAGGCGGCTGCCCATCCCCGCTGCGAGGATCACGATCTGCGTGGTCATGCTGGTCCCTTCTGGTGTCCGCCCGCGCGCCCTGGGGCACGGGCGGGCCTGGTCGAGTCTGCTCGCGGAAGGTCCGATTCGGCCGGGAAGCACGCCGTCTCTGCGGTCATTCGCAGGGAAGGGCGTCACGGACTCGCCGGCCGGAGCAGGTTTCCAAGTGGTGAACACTTCGTCGTGCCCTGGTGAATGATACGGAACGTCCCTCCTGCGGGGTACGTCTCCGGGCGCTTCGTGCTCAATTCGTGACACTGCGTCCGGCGGTCCCCCGCTGTCCGGAGAGCGTTGGTACGGTTGGGCCGTGGCAGCTGGAGCAACGGATGACGACGACGTGTACAGCACGTCGGACGCTGCCTGGCTGACCGAGGCGGACGACGCCGAGGCCGACGACGCCGAGCGCGACGACGCCGAGCAGGACGACATGGGGGACGGGGATGCGCGCGACGCCTCCGCTGAGGACGCGATGACCGACGACACGACGGTCACGGACACGACGAGCACGGACGAGACGAGCACGGACGAGACGAGCACGGACGACCGCACCGCGGTCGCTGCGGCGTCGGACGGCGCAGCCGCGACGCCGCAGGCCGCCACGACCACCGGCCGCCGACCCGGCAAGCCGCGCGGCGGCAAGGGACGCGCGACGCGCCCGACGCAGGCCGCCGGAACGACCGGCACCGTGCCTCCAGGCAGGCAGACCGAGGACGACGTCGACGCGACGGACGGCGCCACCGAGGCGACCGCCGCAACCGACGAGCCCGCCGCCAAGGCGAAGAAGCGCCCAGCATCGACGAAGCGCCCCGCCGCCGGCCCGAAGCAGCCCACGCAGCCCGTGGTGCTGCGCGCGAGCGGTCTCGTGAAGCGCTACGGCCAGACCCTCGCGGTCGACGAGGTCGACCTCGAGATCCGCCAGGGCTCGATCTTCGGCGTCGTCGGCCCGAACGGCGCCGGCAAGACCACCACCCTGTCGATCGTGACCGGTCTGCTCCGCCCCGACGCGGGCACCGTGACCGTGCTCGACCACGACGTCTGGGCCGATCCGACCGCCGCCAAGCGCGACCTCGGCGTCCTGCCCGACCGGCTGCGGCTGTTCGACCGGCTCACCGGCGCGCAGCTCCTCTACTACTCTGCGGCCCTCCGCGGGCTCGACGGCGCCACGGCCCGGAAGCGCAGCGCCGACCTGGCCGAGGCGTTCGGCCTGGGCGAGGCACTCGGTCGTCAGGTCGCGGACTACTCCGTGGGCATGGCGAAGAAGATCGCCCTCGCGGCGACGCTCATCCACTCGCCCCGGGTGCTCGTGCTCGACGAACCGTTCGAGTCCGTCGACCCGGTGAGCGCCGCGACCATCACGGAGATCCTCCGCCGGTACACGCGCGGGGGTGGCACCGTGGTGCTCTCCAGCCACTCGATGGAGCTCGTGCAGCGCACCTGCGACTCCGTCGCCATCATCGTCGGCGGCCGCGTCCTGGCCTCCGGCACGATGGCGCAGGTCCGCGGGCGCAAGAGCCTCGAGGACAAGTTCGTCGAACTCGCGGGCGGCCGCGTCGTGGCAGAGAGCATGGAATGGTTGCACAGCTTCTCCGGCTGAGGGCCGACCTGCTCGCGGGGGAGGTCCGCGGCAGCGCCGGACGGTCCGTCCTCGTCGTGCTCGGCAGCCTCGCCGGCCTGCTCGCCGCGGTGTTCGTGGCGGTCGAGATCGTCGGACTCCGGTCCGCCGCGCCCGAGGTGGCGCGCGCGGTCATCGTCCCCGTTGGCACTCTCGTCGCCTTCGCGTTCACGGTCGTGCCGCTCGTCGTCGGCCGCAGTGACCAGTTCGACCCGCGGCGGTTCACGGTGTTCGGGATCGGTCGGCGCGACCTGGCGGTCGGACTCGGTGTCGCAGGTCTCGTCGGCGTCCCGGTCGTCGCCGTGGCGATCGTCGCCGTCGCGCAGTCGGTCACGTGGATGCGCGGTGCCGGTGCCGGCGTCCTGGGCGTCGTCGGAGGGCTGCTGGCGATCGCGACCTGTGCGCTCCTCGTCCGGGTGGGCTGCGCGGTCGGCGCGGCGCTCATCGGTCCGCACCGTTCGCGGGACGCCGGGTGGCTCGTCGCGCTGCTGATCGTGGTGCTCGGGATCCCGACCGCGTCGCTGCTGCTCCGGGTCGACTGGCTCGACCCGGCGGGCGCCGAGATGCAGCGCATCGCCGACGTCGCCGGCTGGACGCCGTGGGGTGCGGCCTGGGCGGTCCCCGCCGACGTCGCGAACGGCCTGGTCGGCGAGGGCGTCGTCAAGCTCGTGATCGCCGTCGTCGTCGTGGCCCTGCTCGGATGGGCGTGGTGGGCCGTCGTCGGTCGTGCGCTCGAGACCGTGGACGGCCGCGCCACGGCTCGTCGGTACCGCGGGCTCGGCTGGTTCGACCGGCTCGGTTCGACACCGGTGGGCGCGGTCGCCGCGCGCGCACTCACGTACTGGGTGCGCGATCCCCGCTACCGCGCGTCGTACCTCATCATCGTGTTCGTCCCGGTCGTGGTGATCCCGCTCGGGGTCGCCGGCGTCCCGTGGCACTGGACCGCACTCGTGCCGCTGCCGCTGATGGCGCTCATCGCCGGGTTCCTGCCGCACAACGACGTCTCCTACGACAACACCGCCGTGTGGCTGCACGTCGCCTCGGGAGCCCCCGGCTGGAGCGACCGCCTCGGTCGGCTCGTCCCCGTGCTCGCCGTGGGCATCCCCGCGATCGTCCTCGGGTCGTGGTTCTCCGCGTGGCTGTTCGGCGACTGGACCGCGTTCCCGGTGCTCATCGGGGTGAGTGCGAGCGCCCTGTTGTCCGGCCTCGGACTCTCCAGCGTCGTGTCCGTGCTGCTGCCCTACCCGACCGTCCGACCCGGCGACCACCCCTTCCAGCAGCCGCAGGCCGCCGGTGCGCTCGCCTCGGTGGCGCAGTCGTCGATGGTGGTCGGGATCGTCGTCTGCTCGGTGCCCGCGGCGTGGATGGCGGTGCTCGCGTTCGCGGACGGCCCGTCGCCGTGGAGCGTCCTGACCCTCGTCGTCGGTGTCGTGGTCGGCGTGGTCGTCCTCGTGGCCGGGGTCGTCGCCGGGGGTCGGCTCTTCGACCGCCACGGGCCGGACCTGCTGGCCGCGGCGCAACGCAACTGACCGGGTCGCGCCCGACGCGACCACGAGACGGCCTGGAGGCGCGTGGCGGCCCCGCCCCGCGCCTCCAGGCCGCCACGTGGTCGCGGTCGCGAGCCGCACGCGCCATCGCACCGTCGCGGTGCGCCGCGCACCGTCGTACCCTTGGTGCATGAGCATGACGGAACCCGGTGGCGGCCTCGACGTGATGGACCGTGAGCTCGAGAAGCTCCTCGAAGAGGAATCGATCGAGCCCGGCGACCACGAGCGGTTCTCGCACTACGTCAAGAAGGACAAGATCCTGCAGTCGGCCCTGAGCGGCAAGCCCGTCAAGGCGCTCTGCGGCAAGAAGTGGATCCCCGGCCGCGACCCCGAGAAGTTCCCGGTGTGCCCGGACTGCAAGGCCATCTACGAGAAGATGAAGGCCGAGTAGCCCCGGCTCAGATCACCAGCGTCGGGATCGCCGGGTCACCGCGACCGATGCGCGCGGCGTCCGCCGGCAGTTCGGCCTTCGCGAGCTTGTGGTGCGCGCGTGCCGCCTCGACGCCTTGCACGCCCAGGAACTCCTGGTGGACCTCGCCGTTCGTCACGACGGGGACGAGCAACGGGCGCTCGTCGGGTCCGACCTGCCCCGTGGTGAGGACGACCTCGGCCGTGGCGATCCCGTTCCGGAGCCGGCGCCCGGCTTCCTTGCGGCCGCCGAGCGACGCCTTGTCCGCCGACTTCTTCGCGACCGGGACCCAGTCGCCGCCGTCCTCCTTGTGGGCGACCAGCTTGAACACCATGCCCGCGGCGGGGTGCCCGGAGCCGGACACGACCGAGGTCCCGACACCGTAGGAGTCGACCGGTGCTGCCCGGAGCGCGGCGATGGTGTACTCGTCGAGGTCGTTCGTCACCGTGATCGTGGTGCCCGTGGCACCGAGTCGGTCGAGCTGTGCGCGGACGGACGCGACGACCGACGGCAGGTCGCCGCTGTCGATGCGGACGGCGCCGAGCTTGCCGTCCGTCAACCGGACGGCGGTGTCGACCGCCGCCTCGATGTCGTACGTGTCGACGAGCAGGGTCGTGCCCGTACCGAGGGCGTCGAGCTGCGAGCGGAAGGCGGCCTCCTCGGAGTCGTGCAGGAGCGTGAAGGCGTGCGCCGCGGTGCCCATCGTGGGGATGCCCCAGGTGCGTCCGGCCTCGAGGTTGCTCGTCGCACCGAACCCGGCGATGTACGCGGCGCGGGCGGCGGCCACGGCGTTCCACTCACCGGTCCGCCGGGAGCCCATCTCGGCAAGAGGACGCTTGTCGGCCGCTGACACCATGCGCGCCGCGGCGGAGGCGATCGCGGAGTCGGCGTTGAAGATGCTCAGCGCGAGCGTCTCGAGCACCACTGCCTCGGCGAAGGTGCCCTCGATCTGGAGCACGGGGGAGTTCGGGAAGAAGACCTCGCCCTCGCGGTAGGCGCGGACGTCACCGGTGAAGCGGTAGTCGGCGAGGTAGGCGGCCGTCCCGGCGTCGATGACGTCGCGGTCCCGCAGGAAGCCGATCTCCTCGTCGCCGAACCGGAAGTCGGTCAGCGCCGTGAGGAACCGACCGAGGCCCGCGGCCACGCCGTAGCGCCGGCCGTCCGGGAGCCGGCGGGCGAAGACCTCGAAGACGCAGCGGCGGTCGGCCGTGCCGTCCTTGAGGGCCGCATCGACCATGGTCAGTTCGTACTGGTCCGTGAGGAGCGCGCTGGTCACCTCTCCGACACTACTGTTGCGGCCTCCGCGAGGCGCGGATTGCGTCGTCGGGCGCGCGAGCGGGCGAAATGCGTCCCGCTCGCGGGCTGATGGGGACGCATTCCGCCCGCTCGCGTGGGCCGGGCAGTGGAGGTGACCGTCTGGGGGCGCGGGCCGACCGCGCGAGTCCGGTCGCGCCTCCGGGCAGTTGCGTGCACCGCGTCGCCGCGAGCGGGCGGAACACGTCCCGGTCGCTGGTCCGGAGGAACGGACTTCGCCCGCTCGCGTGGATGCGGGCTGCGGTGCACGCGAGCGGGCGGAACACGTCCCGTTCGCGGGTCCGGAGGAACGCATTCCGCCCGCTCGCGTGGGCCGGGCAGTGGAGGTGACCGTCTGGGGGCGCGGGCCGACCCCCGCGAGTCCGGTCGCGCCTCCGGGCAGTCGCGTGCACCGCGTCGCCGCGAGCGGGCGGAATGGGTCCCGTCCGTGCGCTGATGAGGACGGACTTCGCCCGCTCGCGTGAGCTGGGCAGTGGAGGTGACCGTCTGGGGGCGCGGGTCGACCGCGCGAGTCTGGTCGCGCCTCCAGGCAGTCGCCTGCACCGCGTCGGCGCGAGCGGGCGGAATGGGTCCCGTCCGCGGGTCCAGAGGAGCGGACTTCGCCCGCTCGCGTGGGACCGGGGCGGTGCACCCCGGCGAGCGGGCGGAAGACGTTCCGTCCGGGCGCTGAGCGGCGCACACTTCGCCCGCGCGCGGGGAAGTGGGCGCGGACGCGGCGCGGGGCGCGGCCTGGAGGAACGGCGCCGGTCCGGCGGACCGGGACGCGTTCCGCGGGGCGCGAGCCCACTGCGTCCGCGCGAGCGGGCGGAGAACGCTCCGCGGGCGCGCTGCGGCCGACGCATTCCGCCCGCTCGCGTCGGTACGCTGGTCACCGTGACGGATGCACCGATCGGAGTCTTCGACAGCGGGGTCGGCGGGCTCACGGTGGCCCGCGCGATCATCGACCAGCTGCCGCGCGAGAGCATCCGGTACGTCGGGGACACCCTCCACTCGCCGTACGGCCCGAAGCCGATCGCCGACGTCCGCCGGTACGCGCTCGAGGTCATGGACGACCTCGTCGACCAGGGCGTGAAGGCCCTCGTGATCGCGTGCAACACGGCATCGTCCGCTGTGCTCCGCGACGCCCGCGAACGGTACGAGCAGGCGTACGGCATCCCCGTGGTCGAGGTCATCCAGCCCGCGGCCCGTGCCGCCGTGAAGCAGACCAGGACCGGGCGCATCGGCGTGATCGGCACCGTCGGCACCATCGCGTCCCGGTCGTACGAGGACGCCTTCGCGGTCGCCTCGGACGTCACCCTCACCCTGGCGGCCTGCCCCCGGTTCGTGGAGTTCGTCGAGACGGGCGACACGTCGTCGCCGGCGCTCCGCACCGTCGCGGAGCAGTACCTCGCCCCGATCCGGCAGGCCGACGTCGACACGCTCGTGCTCGGCTGCACCCACTACCCGCTCATGTCCGCCGCGATCCAGTACGTGATGGGGCCGGACGTGACGCTCGTCTCCAGCGCCGAGGAGACCGCCAACGACGTGTACCGGCGACTCGTCGAGCACGGGCTCGAACGCACTGCCCCGGAACCGCCGACCTACTCGTTCGAGGCGACCGGCGACGACAAGAACGGCTTCATCCGACTCGCCCGACGCTTCCTCGGCCCCGAGGTCTCCAGCGTCGGCCACCTCCAGACCGGGGCCATCACGCTGCCCCGCATCGAAAGGACCCCATGAGCGACACGCTCCGCATCGACGGCCGCACCGCGACCGACCACCGTCCCGTCACGATCGAGCGGGGGTGGAGCACGCAGGCCGAGGGCAGCGCGCTCATCTCGTTCGGCAACACCCGGGTGCTCTGCACCGCGTCCTTCACGAACGGCGTCCCGCGCTGGCTCGCCGGCAAGGGGACGGGCTGGGTCACCGCCGAGTACTCGATGCTGCCCCGCTCCACGAACGAGCGCATGCAGCGCGAGTCGATCAAGGGCAAGGTCGGCGGCCGCACGCACGAGATCTCCCGCCTGATCGGCCGGTCGCTCCGCGCGGTCATCGACACGAAGGGCCTCGGCGAGAACACCCTCGTCATCGACTGCGACGTCCTGCAGGCCGACGGCGGCACCCGGACAGCGTCGATCACCGGCGCGTACGTGGCGATGGTCGACGCGATCGAGTGGGGTCGTGAGAAGGGCTTCATCGGCAAGAAGGCCACGCCGCTCACCGACAGCGTGCAGGCGATCTCGGTCGGCATCGTCAAGGGCGAGCCGATGCTCGACCTGGCCTACACCGAGGACTCGGCGGCCGACACGGACATGAACATCGTCACGACCGGGTCCGGCAAGTTCATCGAGGTGCAGGGCACCGCCGAGCACGCGCCGTTCGACCGCGACGAGCTGAACACGCTGCTCGACCTCGGGCTCGCCGGCAACCAGTCCCTCGCCGCCATCCAGCGCGAGGTGCTGGGGCTGTGACCGGCACCGTCGTCCTCGCGACGCACAACCAGGGCAAGGTCGTCGAGCTGCGCGAGATCCTCGGGTCCGCGTTGGGCGAGGGTGTCGAGCTCGTCGGCTACGACGGTCCCGAACCGGTCGAGGACGGCGACACCTACGCGGCGAACGCCCTCATCAAGGCGCGTGCCGCGGTCGCGCACACCGGGCTGCCGGCGCTCGCCGACGACTCCGGGATCGCGGTGGACGCCCTCGGCGGCGCGCCCGGGATCCACTCGGCCCGGTACGCCGGCACCCGCGTGGACGCGGACAACATCGCGCTGTTGCTGCGGAACCTCGAGGGCGTGCTCGAGCGCACGGCCGCGTTCGTCTGCGCGGCGGCGTTCGTGACGCCCGACGGCACCGAGCACGTGTTCGAGGCGGTGTGGAACGGCGAGGTGACGACCGAACCGATCGGCGACGGCGGGCACGGCTACGACCCGGTGTTCCGGCCGGACGACGCCGACCGGACCTCGGCGGAGCTCACGCGCGACGAGAAGAACCAGCTGAGCCACCGATCGAAGGCCTTCCGGGGCATCGCTCCGATCGTGCGGGAGTACTTCGGCGTCTGACGGCGACGCGACCGACAGACGGACGGGAGGCGCGGTGCCGGTTGGCACCGCGCCTCCCGTCCGTCGGGTGGGGACCGTCAGTGCTGCGGTTCGGTCCCCGCGTCGGCCTCCGCCGTGCGCTTGGCCTTGCGGGCGTTGCGGAAGTACGTCAACGCCATCGGCACGACCGTGACGACGACGGCCGCGAGCAGGATGATGTCGATGTACTCGCGGACGATGTGCGCCACGAACGGGATGTGCCCGATGAAGTAGCCGAGGAAGGTGACGCCGACGCCCCAGATCACGGCGCCGATCGCGTTGTAGAGCGAGTACTTCTTGTAGTTCATGCGTCCGACGCCGGCCGCGATCGGCAGGAACGTCCGGACCACGGGCACGAACCGGGCGAGGATGACCGCGAGCGGACCGAAGCGGTGGAAGAAGGCGTTCGTGCGGTCGACGTTGGCCTTGGAGAACAGGCCGCTCTCCTTGCGTTCGAAGATCGGCGGGCCGGCCTTCTTGCCGATGTAGTAACCGAGCTCGCCGCCGAGGAAGGCCGACGCGGCGATCATCAGCGCCGCGATCCAGACCGGGATCCCGCCGATCTCGCCGCCGCGGTCGAACGCGAACAGGCCCGTGATCACCAGCAGGCTGTCGCCCGGGAAGATGAACCCGACGAGCAGCCCGGTCTCGGCGAAGATGATGGCGCACACCACGAACACGGCGATGGCACCGAAGTTGTCGAGGATGTACTGCGGATCCAGCCAGGGGATCAGGGCGAGTGCGACGGAGTGCATGGTTCTTCCGGTCGTGGTGGCGGGGTCACGGGGAGGACTCCCGCGTGACGAGGGTACCGTCCGGGGGTTGCGCTCCCATCCCTCGCGGGTATGACTTCCCCTGATGGTGCGGGCAGGGTGCGGTGAACCGTGCGGAAGGAGGGACTCGAACCCTCACGCCTGGGGCACAGGAACCTAAATCCTGCGTGTCTACCGATTCCACCACTCCCGCGAGCAGCGGCAGTCTACCGAGCGCGGGCCGACGGGTCGGACGCGATCCGCACCTCTCCCCACCGGCACGGCCGGCCCGACGCTGGCGCGTCGCGCCGGAACCGGCGGCGTGGGCCCAGGCCGGTCCTGCGCGACCACGGTGCGAGGTGACGCGCATCGTGCGAGGCAAGCCGCGTGCCACCGTGCGCGGAACCTCGCACACTGCGAGCGTGCCGCCGCGCGTCAGCGCAACCGGCGGGGGAGGTACCGCGGGACGTACCGGAGCAAGATGCCCGCGCCGACCAGGCCGAGCACGCCCATCACCCCGCTCGCCACGGCGATCGACGCGACGGCCGTCACCCCGGAGATCACCAGCGGCGCAGCCGCCTGCCCGAAGTCGCCCGTGAACCGCCACGCGCCGAGGAAGGGCGCCGGGTGGTCCCGCGGGGCGAGGTCCGCGCCGAGCGTCATGAGGATGCCGGAGCCGACACCGTTCGCGAGGGACATGCCCATCGCGATCGCGACGAACCAGCCCACCCGGGCGTCGAGGTGCCCGGACCACGCGAGCAGGAAGTAGCTGACGCTCAGGCCGAGCATGCAGGGGAGCGCGCTCGCCAGGCGGCCCCAGCGGTCCATGATCTGCCCGCTCGTGTAGAAGAGCGCGAAGTCGACGGCACCGGCGATGCCGATGACGAGGGCGGCGGTCGAGTCGTCGAGTCCGACGCTGACGGCCCAGAGCGGCAGGATGACCTGCCGTCCGGCGCGGAGCGCGCCGATCAGGCCGGCGCCGCTGCCGAGCCGGAGGAGGACGGCGCGGTTCGCGCGGATGGTGCGGAAGAGGCCGTGCGCTTCCTCCTGCACGAACTGCGCGCCGGTGTCGGTGGGCGGTTCGGTCGGGCGGCCCGCGTCGGTCGCGGGGTCGGCGGTCGGCCTGGGCCCACGCCGCCGGTTCCCGGACGACGCGCCAGCGGCGTCCGGGCCGTGCCGGTGGGGAGAGGCGCGGGTCGGCTTCCGGAATCCGCGTGCGCCCGTCGCGGGGTCGCGCAGGACGAGCAGCACCACCGCTGCCAGGAGGCAGCAGACGACGTGGATCCAGAAGGCGCTCTGCGTGGTGCCGGTCAGGTGCACGACGCCTGCGGCGATGAAGGGGCCGACGAAGTAGCCGAAGCGGAACACGCCGCCGAGGCTCGACAGGGCCCGCGCGCGGATGGCGAGCGGGATCGCGGTGGTCATGTAGGCGTGCCGGGCGAGGGCGAACACGGCCGTGGACACACCGACGAGGAACACGCCGAGCGCCAGGACCCAGGCGTTCGGTGCCACGGTGCAGACCAGGAGCCCGACCACGGAGACGGCCGCTGCGCCGATCATCGCGTTCCGCTCGCCGATTCGTGCGACGACGACACCGGACGGGACGTCGCCGATGAGTTCGCCGACGAGGATGAGGGCCGCGACGAAGCCCGCGAACGCCAGGCTGGCCCCGAGGGAGCTCGCCGCGATCGGGATGATCGGGATGATGGCGCCCTCGCCGATCGCGAAGAGGGCGGCGGGCAGGAAGCCGGACAGCAGCACCGCCCGGAAGTCGAAGGCGGGGGTCTCGGAGGTCATCGCTCGTGCAAGGCTACGCTCGCGGCTTACCCTTGACGCATGCGAGTACTTGCAGCGATGAGCGGTGGCGTCGACTCGGCGGTGGCCGCCGCCCGGGCCGTCGACGCCGGACACGACGTCGTCGGCGTCCACCTCGCGCTGAGCCGGATGCCGGGAACGCTCCGCACCGGCAGCCGTGGTTGCTGCACGATCGAGGACTCGATGGACGCCCAGCGCGCCGCGTCCGCGCTCGGCATCCCGTACTACGTCTGGGACTTCTCGGCGCGGTTCAAGGAGGACGTCGTCGACGACTTCGTGGCCGAGTACCAGGCCGGACGCACGCCGAACCCCTGCATGCGGTGCAACGAGCGGATCAAGTTCGCGGCGTTGCTCGAGAAGGCGCTCGCCCTCGGGTTCGACGCGGTCTGCACGGGCCACTACGCCTCGATCGTCACCGGTCCGGACGGTGCCCGCGAGCTGCACCGGTCGGCGGCGTGGGCGAAGGACCAGTCGTACGTCCTCGGCGTCCTGACCGCCGAGCAGCTCCAGCACGCGATGTTCCCGCTCGGGGCGACCCCGTCGAAGGACGAGGTGCGGGCCGAGGCGGCCGCGCGCGGGCTCACCGTCGCGCAGAAGCCCGACTCGTACGACATCTGCTTCATCCCCGACGGGGACACCCGCGGTTGGCTCGCCGATCGGGTGGGCACGACCCCCGGTGACGTCGTCGAGCGGGACGGCACGGTCGTCGGCTCGCACGACGGAGCGACCGGCTACACGGTCGGGCAGCGGCGGGGGCTCGCACTCGGTCGGCCGGCCGCCGACGGCAAGCCGCGCTTCGTGCTCGAGATCCGCCCGAAGGACAACACCGTCGTCGTCGGCCCGAAGGCGGCGCTCGACGTCACCTCGATGTCGGGTTCCCGGTTCACGTGGGCCGGGACCGCTCCGGCGGACCCGTCCGTGCCGTTCGCGTGCGACGTGCAGATCCGGGCGCACGCCGACCCGGTGCCCGCGACGGCGCGGGTGACCGACGGCCAGCTCGTCATCGACGTCGACGAGCCGCTCTCCGGCGTCGCGCCGGGGCAGACCGCGGTGGTGTACGTCGGGACGCGCGTGCTCGGGCAGTGCACGATCGACGCGACGGTGTCGGCGGTGCCCGTCTCCGCCTGACGTCCGGGGTCGGTGGTCCACGGTAGAACTGATGCCATGAGCGACACGACGTTCGAGACCCTGGCCCCGTCCGATCTCGACGGTGCCCAGGCGCAGCGGGAGGTCGAACGGCTCCGCATCCGGATCAACGAGCTCCGCGAACAGTACTACGAGGGCAACGGCTCGACGGCGTCGGACGGTGACTACGACGCGCTCGTGCACCGGCTCGACGCGATCGAGCAGCGCTTCCCCGACCTCCTCACCGAGGACAGCCCGACGCAGACGGTCGGCGGGCAGGCACAGACCGTCCAGTTCGCCCCGGTCGAGCACGCCGAGCGCATGCTGAGCCTCGACAACGTCTTCAGCCCCGAGGAACTCACGGACTGGGCGGTCAAGGTCCAGCGTGACGCCGGAGCCGAGCGCGTCCGGTTCCTCACCGAGCTGAAGATCGACGGACTCGCGATCAACCTCCGCTACGAGAACGGTCGGCTCGTGTCCGCGGCCACCCGGGGGGACGGAGTCGTGGGCGAGGACGTCACCGGCAACGTCCGCACGATGGGCACCATCCCGGACCGTCTGTCCGGCTCCGGCCACCCGCCCATCGTCGAGGTCCGTGGCGAGATCTTCTTCCCGGTCGAGCAGTTCGACGAACTGAACGCCAAGCAGCGCGACGCGGGGGAGCGGGTGTTCGCGAACCCGCGCAACGCCGCCGCCGGGTCCCTCCGCCAGAAGGAAGAAGGCAAGTCCGAGGCGAAGCGCGAGCTCATGGTGGACCGGCTGCGGCGACTCCGCATGCTCGTGCACGGCATCGGCGCCTGGCCCGTCCGTGAACTCGAGCGCGACACCGACGTCCGCGCCCAGTCCGAGGTCTACGAGCTCCTGCAGACCTGGGGCCTGCCGACGAGCACGCACTACCGGGTCTTCGACTCCATCGACGAGGTCCTGGGGTTCGTCAAGGACTACGGCGACCGACGCGCTTCCGTGGAGCACCAGATCGACGGCATCGTCATCAAGGTCGACGACCTCGCCCTGCACGAGGAACTCGGGTCGACCTCGCGCGCTCCCCGCTGGGCGATCGCGTACAAGTACCCGCCGGAAGAGGTCCACACGAAGCTCCTCGACGTGGTCGTCAGCGTCGGCCGTACCGGTCGTGCGACGCCGTTCGCGGTGATGGCCCCGGCCGAGGTCGCGGGATCGGTCGTGCGGCAGGCGACCCTGCACAACCAGCAGGTCGTCAAGGCGAAGGGTGTCCTCATCGGCGACACCGTCGTCCTGCGGAAGGCCGGCGACGTCATCCCCGAGGTGCTCGGCCCGGTCGTCGAACTCCGGGACGGCAGCGAGCGCGAGTTCGTCATGCCGGCGGACTGCCCCGAGTGCGGCACGCCCCTCGCCCCCGCGAAGGAGGGCGACATCGACCTTCGCTGCCCGAACGCGAAGAGCTGCCCGGCGCAGGTCCGCGGCCGCGTCGAGCACATCGCGTCGCGCGGGTCGCTCGACATCGAGGGCCTCGGCGAGGTCGCCGCGGCGGCACTCACCCAGCCGCTGTCCCCGGAGCAGCCCCCGCTCGTGACCGAGGCCGGTCTCTTCGACCTGACGATGGAGGACATCGTCCCGATCGAGGTCATCGTCCGCGACGCCGAGACCGGCATGGAGAAGACCACCGACGACGGTGCCCCGAAGCGGGTCACCCCCTTCAGCCGGGCGCGCAAGAAGACCGACCCGCCCTTCGACCCGGACGCCCGCGGCGCCGACCACACCGGCGAGCCGAGCCGGTACCCCTCGAAGAACGCGTTCGAGATGCTCGCGAACATCGACGCCGCCAAGACGAAGCCGCTGTGGCGGATCATGGTCGGCCTGAGCATCCGCCACGTCGGTCCCGTCGCTGCCCGTGCACTGGCGAACCACTTCGGGTCGCTCGACGCGATCCGAGCGGCCTCGCGCGAGGAACTCGCGGCGGTGGACGGGGTCGGCGGGATCATCGCGGATGCCCTGCTCGCCTGGTTCGAGGTCGACTGGCACCGCGAGATCATCGACCGTTGGACGGCCGCCGGCGTGCAGTTCACGACGCCCGGCCACCCCGGCCCTGGTGCGGCGAGCGAGGAAGGCGGGGTCCTCAGCGGCCTGACGGTCGTGGCGACCGGTTCGCTGGAGGGGTACAGCCGGGAGGGCGCGCAGGAGGCGATCATCGCCGCGGGGGGCAAGGCGGCGTCGAGCGTCAGCAAGAAGACCGACTTCGTCGCGGCGGGACCTGGTGCCGGTTCGAAGCTCGCGAAGGCCGAGCAGCTCGGCCTTCGAATCATCGACGCCGAGCAGTTCCGCTTGCTCGTGACGGAGGGCCCGGCGGCGCTCGGCGACCCCGCCGCCGACCCCGAAGAGAGCTGAGCGGAACTCGCGAGCACACCGGATCGTCGTCCGGAGACCGCGGCGCGCCCGTCCGCGCACCCAGTTCGAGGGTCAAGTTGCAACTCGCACGCCTGCAGGAGGCCGTTCTCCTTACACTCGTTAGAGCATCACCCGTCGTCTGCAGGGGGGCGACGGGACGGCCTTCCCGGGGGAGACCCGATTGCTGCTCATCGCCGCGGCTCTGCTCACCGCCTCGATGCACTCGCTCGGAGTGGTCGAGGCCCCCGTCGCGCCCGCTCCGCAGCCCGCGGTCGTCGCTGCCGCGGCGGCAACGGTACCTGAGGGGAATTCAGTACCTCGACCGGTCATGACCGGGGGACAGAGAACGGTCGACGACCTGGCCGTGGCGCACGGTCGCACGTTCCTCACCGACCTGACCGCGCTGGGGCGTTCCGACCTCCTGCGGGCCGGTCGGGACCGGAGCGTGCTCGCCACGGTGCAGGACGCACCGCCGACCGCGGCCGAGGTCACCACGTGGTGGGCCGGCCTCGACGCCGAGGCCCGCCAACGGCTCGAGACGTTCGCGCCGTCGGTCGTCGGGAACCTCGACGGCGTCCCCTACGCGGTGCGCGACCGGGCGAACCGCGCCGTCCTCACGTCCGGGCTGGCGGACCACGCGGCGTCGGCGGCGCGCACGGCGATGCTCGGGCAGGTGCGCGACTCGCTGCGGCACGACGTGGGTGCTCCGGACCGGTACCTCGTCACCCTCGACACCCGCGGGTCCGGCCGTGCGGCCATCGCCATCGGCGACCTCGACACCGCGGCCGACGTCACGGTCGTGGTGCCGGGCATGTTCTTCACCGTCACGGGCCAGATGCCGGACTTCACGAACACCGCGAACGACCTGTACAGCGAACAGGCGACGCTCGCCGGCATCGCCGCCCCGGGATCGGGCAGCGGCGTCGCCGTGGTGGCCTGGATGGGGTACCGCACGCCGGACCTGTCCAACATCCTGTCGCTCGGACTCGCCAAGACCGGGGCGGCACGGCTCGAACGTGCCGTCGACGGCGTCCGGCAGGTCCGCGACGGCGACCAACCCCGCGTGAACATCGTCGCGCACTCGTACGGTTCGACGACCGCCCTGATGGCACTCGCCTCCGGGAAGATGCGCGCCGACACCCTGACGGTGCTCGGCTCCCCGGGGAGTGACGTGCAGCACGCGGGCGACCTCGCGGTGGAGCACGACCAGGTCTTCGTCGGCGATGCGCACAGCGACCCGATCGCCGGGTCGGGCTACTTCGGCACCGACCCGGGGTCCGCGGCGTTCGGGTCCACGCTGCTCGACCTGGCCGGTGGAGCCGACGCGCAGGACGCCGGTGACGTGTTCCGGCGCCCGGTCGGGCACAACGACTACCTCAAGCCCGGCACGGCCTCGCTGCACGACGTCGCGCTCATCGCCGTCGGGCGGGGTGACCTCGTCCGCGAGCAGGTGCGTCGCGGCGAGGGCGGTCGGGACGGTGTGCCGCAGTCGCCGGACATGTACCTCGTCCGACCGCAGGACCTGCAGCCGCGCGACTGACCGAGCCTGGGTGGCAACCTGAACACCGGTGCAGCCTCGACTCGTTCCACGGCAGAACCAGTACAGACCGCCCCCATACGGTGCGGAGCATGCGTGTGGTGCGATGGCCTGGTGCTCTCCTGACGTTCGTCGCGATGTCGGCGCTGGCCGGCATGCTCGTGGCCGTCGCGGTGACCCCGGGGGTCGCCGTCGCGGGTGAGACCACGTCCGGCGCGGTGTCCTTCTTCGAGGACCTGCCGAGCTACCTCGACATCCAGACCCCGCAGCAGGTGTCCTCCGTGTACGCGACCAAGGGCGGGCAGCAGGTCAAGATCGCGTCCTTCTACGCCGAGAACCGCACCAATGTCGCCTCGAGCGCGATGGCGAAGTCCCTCAAGCAGGCCGCCATCGACACCGAGGACCCGCGCTTCTACGACGAGGGCGGCATCGACGTCGTCGGCACCCTCCGTGGCGCTGCCGCGACCGTCGTCGGCGGGGACGTGCAGGGCGGGTCGAGCATCACGCAGCAGTACGTGAAGAACGTCCTCGTCCAGCAGTGCGAGGAGCTCACCGGCAAGAACGCCGCGGACACCGAGAAGAAGATCGCCGCGTGCTACCAGGACGCAGCCGGGGTCACCCCGCAGCGCAAGCTGCAGGAGATGCGGTACGCGATCGCCGTCAACAAGAAGTACTCCAAGGACCAGATCCTCACCGGGTACCTCAACCTCGTCGGGCTCGGCGGCCGGGTGTACGGCGCCGAGGCCGGTGCCGAGTACTACTTCGGCGTGCACGCCAAGGACCTCTCCCTCGTGCAGTCCGCGACCCTCGTCGCGATCCTGAACAACCCCTCGAACCTGCGGATCGACCAGCCCTCCGACGCCGACAACGGCACGGCGAACGGGTACGCGGCGACGAAGGACCGCCGCGACTACGTGCTCCAGCGGATGTACGTGCACCACGACATCACCAGGGCACAGCTCGACGCGGCGAAGGCGACGCCGGTGACGCCGAAGATCACCGCCACCGCCAACGGCTGCTCGTCGGCCGCGACCGGGTACGACGCCGGCTACTTCTGCGACTACGTGCGGGACCAGGTCCTGCAGGACCCCGCGTTCGGCAAGACCGCCGCCGAGCGCATCGCGACGCTCGACACCAAGGGGCTCGAGATCCACACCTCGCTCGACCTCGACCTGCAGGCCCAGGCCCAGACCGCGCTGTCGACCTACGTCCCCGCGACCATGGCGGGCGTCGACGTCGGCGGCTCGAACGTGACCGTCGAACCGGGCACCGGGCGGATCCTGTCGATGGTGCAGAACACCGCGTACACCCAGGGCGACAACGCCGCGGCCGGATCGACGGCGGTGAACTACAGCGCCGACAGCGGCTACGGCAACTCCGGCGGCTTCCAGACCGGATCCACGTACAAGGTGTTCACGCTGGCGGAGTGGCTCGCCACCGGGCACACCCTGTCCGAGTCGGTCTCGACGAGCGAGCACACGTTCGAGAACGCCGAGTTCACGAACTCCTGCCAGAACGTCAGCGGCGGGACGTGGCCGGTGTCCAACGCCGAGAGCGTCCCCGCGTCGATGACCGTCCAGGCGGCGACCTCGGAGTCGATCAACACCGCGTACGCGCAGATGGGCAAGCAGCTCGACCTGTGCAAGATCGCGCAGCTCGCCCAGTCGATGGGCATCCACCCGGCCTCCGGCGGCAGCCTCTCGCAGGTGCCGTCGTCGATCCTCGGGGTGAACGACCTGTCGCCGATCGACCTCGCCGAGGCGTACGCCGGGTTCGCGAACAGTGGTGTCGTGTGCACCCCCACCGCGATCGACTCCGTCACCGAGTCCGACGGCACCAAGATCACGCCGTCGCCGTCCTCGTGCACCCAGGGTGTCTCCGCCGACGTCGCGGGGACCGTTGACTACGCGCTGCAGGGCGTGCTCACCGGTGCCGGGACCGCTGCGTCGGCCAACCCGGGCGACAGCGTCCCGAAGTTCGCCAAGACGGGCACCACCGACGGCGACGTGCAGAACTGGCTCGTGGCGTCGACGACGAAGTACACGAACGCGACCTGGATCGGCAACGTGCAGGGGGGTGTCAGCCTGGCGAACTGGCCGTTCCTGCAGGGCACGACCGGGTACAGCGCGAAGTTCGGGGTCGGGAAGTCGATGATGTCCTACCTCGACCAGACCGTCGGCGGGGGAGCGCTGCCCGCGCCGGACCAGGCGATGATCGGCCAGGCGAGCCACGCGTCCACCCAGTCTTCGGCGCCCAGCACCGGCACGGACCAGTCGACGCAGTCGCAGCAGCGGTCCCCACAGCAGCAGCAGTCCCCACAGCAGCAGCAGTCTCCACAGAAGCAGCAGGGGAAGCAGAAGGGGAAGTGACGCACCAATAGACTGGTGGGCATTCCACGAACCGATCGACGGAGCACCATGCCTGACATCACGAGCGAGCAGGTCGCCCACCTGGCGAACCTCGCGCGTATCGCACTCACGCCCGACGAGATCGAGAAGCTGACCGGGGAGCTGTCGCACATCGTCGAGAGCGTCGCCAAGGTCGCCGAGGTCGCGACCCCCGACGTCCCCGCGACGAGCCACCCCGTGCCGCTCGGCAACGTCACCCGACCCGACGTGGTCGGGCCGACGCTGACGCAGGAGCAGGCTCTCTCCGGGGCGCCGGACTCCGACGGCGAGCGGTTCCGCGTGACGGCCATCCTCGGCGAAGAACAGTAGGGCGAAGAACAGTGACCGACGACATCACGAAGCTCAGCGCCGCGGCGCTCGCCGACGCCCTCGTGGCGCGCGACGTCTCGAGCGTCGAGGCCACCCAGGCCCACCTCGACCGCATCCAGGCGGTGGACGGCGACGTCCACGCCTTCCTGCACGTCAACCAGAACGCCGTCGCCGCGGCGAAGTCGATCGACTCCCGCCGTGCCGCGGGCGACGACCTCGGCCCGCTCGCCGGCGTGCCGATCGCGGTGAAGGACGTCCTGTGCACGCAGGACATGCCGACCACCTCCGGCTCGAAGATCCTCGAGGGCTGGGTGCCGCCGTACGACGCCACCCCGGTCGCGAAGCTCCGCGCCGCCGGTCTCGTGCCGCTCGGCAAGACCAACATGGACGAGTTCGCCATGGGCTCGACGACCGAGTTCTCGGCGTACGGCCCGACCCACAACCCGTGGGACCTCGACCGGATCCCCGGCGGTTCCGGTGGTGGCTCGGCCGCCGCGGTCGCCGCGCACGAGGCACCGCTCGCCCTCGGATCGGACACCGGCGGCTCGATCCGTCAGCCGGGTGCGGTCACGGGCACCGTCGGCGTGAAGCCCACCTACGGCGGTGTCAGCCGGTACGGCGCGATCGCCCTGGCGTCCAGCCTCGACCAGATCGGCCCGGTGTCGCGCACCGTCCTCGACGCCGCGCTCCTGCACGACGTCATCGGCGGGCACGACCCGAAGGACTCCACGAGCATCCCGGACGCGTGGCCCTCGATGGCCGCCGCTGCGCGCGAGGGGCTGCAGGCCGACACGCTGCGCGGCCTCAGGGTCGGCGTCGTGAAGGAGCTCGCCGGGGGTGAGGGCTTCCAGGCCGGCGTCACCCAGCGCTTCCAGGAGACCGTCGCGATCCTCGAGTCCGCGGGCGCCGAGGTCGTCGAGATCGACGCGCCCTCGTTCGCCTACGCGATCAGCGCCTACTACCTGATCCTCCCGGCGGAGGCCTCGTCCAACCTCGCGAAGTTCGACTCGGTGCGCTTCGGCCTCCGCGTCACGCCGGAGAACGGCGCCACCGTCGAGGACGTCATGGCGGCCACGCGCGAAGCCGGCTTCGGCCCGGAGGTCAAGCGCCGCATCATCCTCGGCACCTACGCCCTGAGCGCCGGGTACTACGACGCGTACTACGGCTCGGCGCAGAAGGTCCGCACGCTGGTGCAGCGCGACTTCGCGGCGGCGTTCGAGCAGGTCGACCTGCTCGTCAGCCCGTCGGCACCGACGACCGCGTTCCCGATCGGCGAGCGCATCGACGACCCGCTCGCGATGTACCTCAACGACCTCACGACGATCCCGGCGAACCTCGCCGGCGTCCCCGGCATGAGCATCCCGAACGGCCTCGCGCCGGAGGACGGTCTGCCGACGGGTGTGCAGCTCATGGCGCCGCAGCGTGAGGACGCCCGCCTCTACCGGTACGGCGCCGCGCTCGAGCGCCTGCTCGAACAGCAGTGGGGTCGTCCGCTCATCGAGAGCATCCCGGACCTCGACCAGAGTCAGCAGTCCGCTGCGCAGGAAGGTGTGATCTGATGGCGCAGAAGGACGCGCTGATGGACTTCGACGAGGCACTCCGGCTGTACGAGCCGGTCCTCGGCTTCGAGGTCCACGTCGAGCTCGCGACGAAGACCAAGATGTTCTCCGACGCGCCGAACTTCTTCGGTGGCGAGCCGAACACGAACGTGACGCCGGTCGACCTCGGGCTGCCCGGGTCGCTGCCGGTCGTGAACGCCCAGGCCGTGCGCTACTCGATCCAGCTCGGGCTCGCGCTCGGCTGCTCGATCGCCGAGTCCTCGCGGTTCGCCCGGAAGAACTACTACTACCCGGACAACCCGAAGAACTACCAGATCTCCCAGTACGACGAGCCGATCGCGTACGAGGGCGAGGTCGAGGTCGAACTGGCCGACGGAACGATCTTCAACGTCCCGATCGAGCGAGCCCACATGGAGGAGGACGCCGGCAAGCTCACGCACGTGGGTGGCGCCACCGGCCGCATCCAGGGCGCCGAGTACTCGCTCGTCGACTACAACCGCGCCGGTGTCCCGCTCGTCGAGATCGTGACGAAGCCGATCTTCGGCGCCGAGGAGCGTGCCCCGGAGCTCGGTGCCGCCTACGTGCAGGTCATCCGTGACCTCGTCCGGGCGCTCGGCGTCTCCGAGGCCCGCATGGAGCGCGGCAACCTGCGCTGCGACGCGAACATCTCGCTGCGCCCCCGCGGCCAGGAGAAGCTCGGTACCCGCACCGAGACGAAGAACGTCAACTCGTTCCGCGCCGTCGAGCGTGCCATCCGCTACGAGATCCAGCGCCAGGCCGCGATCCTCGCCGCCGGTGGGACGATCACGCAGGAGACCCGGCACTGGCACGAGGACACCGGTCGCACGTCCGCCGGGCGTCCGAAGTCCGACGCCGACGACTACCGCTACTTCCCGGAGCCCGACCTGCTCCCCGTGGTGCCGGACCCGGCCGTGGTCGAGGAGCTCCGGGCGTCGCTGCCCGAGGCCCCCGTCGCACGTCGCCGTCGGCTCAAGGGCGACTGGGGCTTCACCGACCTCGAGTTCCAGGACGTCGTGAACGGCGGTCTGCTGGACGAGCTCGAGGGCACGGTCGCCGCCGGTGCCGCACCGCAGGCCGCCCGCAAGTGGTGGACCGGCGAGATCAGCCGCGTCGCGAACGCGCAGGACGCCGCACCCGGCGACCTCGTGTCGCCGCAGCACGTCGCCGAGGTCATCGCGCTCGTCGAGTCCGGTGACCTCACCGACCGCCTGGCGCGCCAGGTGCTCGAGGGCGTCATCGCGGGTGAGGGCTCACCGGCGCAGGTCGTCGAGTCCCGCGGGCTGAAGGTCGTCTCGGACGACTCGGCACTCACCGCCGCGGTCGACGAGGCGCTGGCCGGCCAGCCCGACGTCCTCGCGAAGATCAAGGACGGCAAGGTCCAGGCCGCCGGCGCGATCATCGGTGCCGTCATGAAGGCGATGAAGGGCCAGGCGGACGCCGCTCGCGTCCGCGAGCTGGTGCTGGAGCGCGCGCAGCAGTCGTAGTCACGGTCGTACGGACAGGAGGCACGGGGCGGCTCCGCCTCGTGCCTCCTGCTGATCCTGGGGACGCGTCAGCGATCCGGTGACAAGATGGGTCGTGACCGCAACGATCCGCGCCATCGGTACCGCCGTCCCCGCGACGACGCTCGACCAGGGCCGCGTGCGCGACCTCTTCTCCTCGCAGCCCGGCCTCGGACGGCTCGGCAGCCGACTGGTGCCGGCGGCGTTCGACGCCTCCGCGGTGGACCACCGGCACACGGTCCTCGACGAGCTCGACTCCTCGCGGTCGGGCGGTGCCTTCCGGGACGACGACGGCACCCTGCGGTCCCCGACGACCGGGGCCCGCAACGACCGCTACCGCGAACTCGCACCCCCGCTGTTCGTCGCAGCAGCCCGCGACGCGGTGGAGCGAGCCGGCGTGGCACCGGAGCGCATCACGCACCTCGTCACCGTGTCCTGCACCGGCTTCACGCAGCCGGGCCCCGACATCGACGTGGTCGAGCAGCTCGGTCTGCCAGCAGGCGTCTTCCGCCACCACATCGGGTTCATGGGGTGCTGCGCGGCCTTCCCGGCGCTGCGGATCGCCGCCGCGTTCACCGAGGCCGACCCGGAAGCGGTCGTCCTCGTCGTCTGCGCCGAGCTGTGCACGTTGCACGTCCGGGCATCAGACGACCCGGACCAGATCGTCGCGAACAGCGTCTTCGGTGACGGAGCCGCCGCGGCGGTCGTGGCGGCCGACGGCGCCGGGCTCCGGCTCGAGGGCTTCGCGACCGCGGTCGTCCCGGAAGGTGCGTCCGAGATGGCGTGGAACATCGGCGACGAGGGGTTCGAGATGGTCCTGTCGACGGCGGTCCCCAAGCTCGTCGGCGCGCACGTCCCCAGCGCGGTCGCACCGCTGCTCGCCCACGTCGGCGCGCCGGCGGACGTCCCGGTGTGGGCGGTGCACCCCGGTGGACGCGCGATCCTCGACCGGGCGCAGGAGGCCCTCGGGCTCCCGGACACCGCGATGGTCTCGAGCCGTCGGGTGCTCCGGGAACACGGCAACATGTCCAGCGCGACGGTGCTCTTCGTGCTGCGCGACGCCGTCGACGCCGGCCTCGAGGACGGCAGTGACGTCGTCGCCCTCGCCTTCGGCCCCGGGCTCACCGTCGAGTCGGCACGCCTGACCGCCGTGCGGACCGAGGCCTCGCCGGCGGTCGAACCACAGCGGGTGCCGGTCGCGACCACGGGAGCGGCGTGAGCGGGCGGGACGGAGCCGGAACGCGCCTCCAGGCCGTCGACCTGCGCACCCGCGCGCTCGACCTGACCGAACTCATGGACGACCCCGACTGCGACCCGCGCGCGCTGGCGCGCACGTTCCGCCGCTTCGCGCTCGTGAACGCACTCGTCAGCGGGTGGCGGGCGGCGTGGCGGACGCACGTCGCCCCCGCGTTGCCCGCGAACGGGCGGGGGCGGATCCTCGACCTCGGGTGCGGCGGGGGCGACCTCGCGCGGGCGCTCGTCCGGTGGGCCGCGGCGGACGGGTTCGAGGTCGAGGTCGTCGGTGCCGACCCGGACGCCCGAGCCATCGACGCCGCGCAGCGCTCCACGCCACGCGGCGTCACCTTCCGCCAGCAGTCCAGCCAGGAGCTCGTGGCCGCGGGGGAGCGGTTCGACGTCGTCGTGTCGAACCACGTGCTGCACCACCTCGGCGACGAGGAACGCCACGGGTTCCTCGCCGACTCGGAGTCGCTGGCGGGCAGCCGGAGCCTGCACTCGGACATCCGGCGCTCCACCGAGGCCTACCGTCTGTACGCGATCGGGTCGGCGCTCGTCGCGGCGGGCACCTTCGTTCGCGTCGACGGGCTCCGATCGATCCGCCGGTCGTTCACGCTGCCGGAGCTCCGGGACGCGCTGCCGACCGGGTGGCGGGCGGAGCAGGCGGCGCCGCACCGGGTCCTCGCCATCCGGGACGCCTGACGCCCGACGCCGGATGCCCGCGCCCGACGCGCTAGCGTCGAGTCCATGGCCTCGACACCGCTGCACCGCGTCGCGGTCCTCGTGCTCGACGGAGCGAAACCGCTCGACGTCGGGATCCCGGCCCAGGTGTTCTCGAACCGGCCGAGCATGCCGTACGAGGTCCGGGTGTGCGGTCCGCGGGTCGGTCGGATCTCGGGCGGGGACGGCCTCGCGTACGCGGTCGACCACGGGCTGGAGGCCCTGCAGTGGGCGCAGACGGTGTTCGTGCCGGGGTACCGGTTCCCCGCGGACAGGCCACCGCCGGCGGACGTGGTGGCCGCGCTCGCCCGGGCCCACGAGCGGGGTGTGCGGATCGCAGCGATCTCCACGGGGGCGTTCGCACTCGCGGCGGCCGGGCTGCTCGACGGACGCCGGGCGACGACGCACTGGCACTACACGCGGGTGCTCCGAGACCGGTACCCCGGGGTCGACGTCGACGAGGACGTCCTGTTCGTGGACGCCGGCTCGGTGCTCACGAGTGCCGGTGCGGCGAGCGGGATCGACCTGTGCCTGCACATCGTGCGTCAGGACCACGGGGTCGCGCTCTCGAACCACGTCGCTCGGCGCCTCGTCAGTGCGCCGTACCGGAGCGGCGGGCAGGCGCAGTACGTGCCGCGAAGCGTGCCGGAACCCCTCGGTGACGTGTTCGCCGCGACGCGGGAGTGGGCGCTCCGGCACCTGGCCGACCCGCTCACGCTCGAGGTGCTCGCCCGGAACGCCCGGGTCTCGCCGCGCACGTTCTCGCGTCGCTTCGCGGAGGACACCGGGTACACGCCGATGCAGTGGGTGCTCCGCGCCCGCGTCGACCTGGCGCGTGAGCTGCTGGAGCGCTCGGACCTGTCGATCGACCAGGTCGCCGAGCGTGCCGGCCTCGGGTCGGACGCGAATCTGCGGACGCACTTCCGGCGGATCCTCGGGACCTCGCCGACCGAGTACCGCCGCACGTTCCAGGACTGAGGCGACCCGCGCCCTGTTGGCGAGATCCTTCCGGAGGATGGCTTCCCTGCCACTGGAGCCGCGCCTCCAGGCCGATGAGCATGGACCGCGGAACGAAAGGAAGTCCGCATGACCCGCATCGCCATCAACGGCTTCGGCCGTATCGGCCGCAACACCCTCCGTGCGCTCCTCGCACGTGGGGGAGACGACCTCGAAGTCGTCGCCGTCAACGACCTGACCGCACCCGACACCCTCGCCCACCTGTTCCGGTACGACTCCGCGCTCGGCCCGTTCGCCGGCACCGTCGAGGTCGACGGCGACACGCTCGTGATCGACGGGCGACGCGTCCGCGTGCTGGCGTCCCGTGAGCCCGCGGAACTGCCGTGGGCCGAGCTCGGCGTCGAGGTCGTCCTCGAGTCCACCGGGCGGTTCACGGCGCGAGACGCCGCCGCCGGACACCTCACCGCCGGAGCCCGCCGGGTCCTGATCAGCGCGCCGGCGACCGGGGCCGACGCCACGATCGCCTACGGCGTGAACACCGACGTGTTCGACCCGGCCGCGCACACCGTGGTCTCGAACGCCTCCTGCACGACGAACGCGCTCGCTCCGCTGGCGTCGGTGCTGGACGACCTCGCGGGCATCGAGCACGGGTTCATGACGACCGTGCACGCGTACACGCAGGAGCAGAACCTGCAGGACGGGCCGCACCGGGACCTCCGTCGGGCGCGCGCCGCCGGGGTGAACATCGTGCCGACGTCGACCGGTGCCGCGAAGGCCATCGGGCTCGTGCTGCCGCGCCTGTCCGGGAAGCTGTCCGGCGACGCCATCCGGGTGCCCGTTCCGGTCGGGTCGATCGTCGAGCTGAACACCGTGGTGTCGCGTGACGTCACGGTCGAGGAGGTCAACGAGGCATACCGAGCAGCTGCGGCCGGGCCGCTCGCCGGGGTGCTGGCGTTCACGGCGGACCCGCTCGTGTCGACGGACATCACGGGGCGGCCGGAGTCGAGCGTGTTCGACTCGCTGCTCACCCGGGTCGACGAGGGTCGTCACGTGAAGGTCGTCGCCTGGTACGACAACGAGTGGGGGTTCTCGAACCGGGTGGTCGACACGCTGGGGATGCTGGCGCGCGCGTAGCGCGGCCGGGGCGGCGCGCGGTGGCCACGGCCGGTCTGTGCCGCGGAAGCGACAGTGTGCCGCCGATCGTCGGCGGCACACTGTCGCTTTCGCGTGGCGGGCAGGCGGGCAGGAGGGCGGGCGGGAGGGAACCAGCCAGCCGCGCCGCCGGGCCGCGTCAGCGGATGAGCGCCGTCGTGCTCGCGAAGGAACGGGAGCGCACGGCCTCGCGGTAGCGGTCGAGTGCGGCCTCGTCGGCGCCGACCGACTCCAGCGCCGCCAGCCCCGCGCCGAGCACCGGGGGATCGGTCACCCAGGTCGGGACGGCCCCTGGGATCCGTTCCGCGAGCCCCGACACCACCCCGTCCACGAGCAGCGGGTGCCGAGCAGCGAGCACCCCGCCGCCGAGCACGACGGGGACCGGGTGGGCGGTCGACCCGCCGAGACGGAGCCGCTCGAGCGCGACCCCCGCGAGCAGGACGATCTCCTCCGCCTGGCGCTCCACGACGCTCCGGGCCACCACGTCACCGGCCCCGGCCACGTCGAAGAGCACCGGGCACAGTCGGTTGAACACGCGCTGGTCGAGGCGGCCGAAGTGGATGGCCTCGGTGACCTCGCGGACGCTGCTGAGCCCGAGCGCCGCCGGCACCGCGTCGACCAGTGCCGTGGCCGGTCCGCGGCCGTCGTCGGCCCGGGCGGCGTGCCACAGCGCCCGGTTGCCGAGGTAGGCCCCGCCGCCCCAGTCGCCGGAGACGTCGCCGATGGCCGGGAACCGGGCGGTGGTGCCGTCGGCCCGGACAGCGAGCGCGTTGATGCCCGTCCCGCACACCACCGCGGCTGCGTCCGGCGACAGGGTCCCCGCCCGCAACAGGGCGAACAGGTCGTTGTCGAGGACGTGCGGAGCACCGCCGTCGGACTCCCAGTGCGCGAGCGCCGTGGTGGCGGCGACGAGCTCGTCGTGCAGGTCGAGCCCGGCCAGGTAGACGTGCGTCGTCCGGATCCGACGGTCGCCGAGGTCGCCGACGACCCGGGAGCGGACGTCGTCGAGGATCGGTCCGGCGACGTCCCATCCTCGGGTCTGCGGGTTCGACCCCGGGCCGCGTGCGTGCCCGACGATCGCGCCGTCGAGTGCGATGGCGACGACGTCGGTCTTGCTCCCGCCGCCGTCGACGGCGAGGACGACGTCGCTCGGGTGCGGGGGGACCGGGGCCGGCGGCCGTTCGACCCGGGCGGTGCCCGACGGACCCCGGTTCAGCCCGCCCACGTCAACTGCTCCGATCGCGTCCACGGCAGGTGCTCCGCGTTCGCGGCCAGGAGCAGGTCGGTGAGCTTCTCGGCCTTGTCGACCTGTCCGACGAGGGGGTGTGCCCACATCGCCCGCAGCACGCGGTCGCGGCCTCCGTGCACGGCGGCGTCGAGGGCGAGTCGTTCGTACCCGGCGACGTGCGACACCAGACCGACCATGTCCGGGGCGAGCGGCGAGACCGGCAGCGGGGTGATCGCCTGCCGGGTGACGCGCGCCGGGACCTCGATGACGTGGTCGTCGGGCAGGAACGGGAACGTGCCGTCGTTCCGGACGTTGAGGACCTGCACGTCACCGCGGTCGCCGAGGATCGAGGACAGCACGTCGATGGCGGCCTCGGAGTAGTACGCCCCACCCCGCTGCTCCAGCTCGACCGGCTTCGTGACGACGGACTCGTCGGCGTACTTGGTCAGCAGTGCCGATTCAGTCTCCATCACTGCCTCGGCGCGGGTGCGCTCGTGGAGCTGTTCCTCGAGCACGACGTCGTGGCTGTAGAAGTAGCGCAGGTAGTACGAGGGGACGGCGTGCTGCAGGCGGATGAGGTCGGCGGGCATGTGCACGCTCTCCGCCATCCGGTCGAGGGCACCGGTGTCGGCGCCGAGCAGCTCGGCCAGCACGTCACGCTCACCGGAGGCGTCCGTGACGTGCACGCCGCGTTCCCACGTGAGGTGGTTGAGGCCGACGTGGTCGAGCCGGACGGCCGACGGGTCGACCTGGAACTCCTTCGCGAAGCGCCGCTGGAACCCGATCGCGACGTTGCAGAGTCCGACGGCGCGGTGGCCGGCCTCGAGCAGGGCGCGGGTGACGATGCCGACCGGGTTCGTGAAGTCCACGATCCAGGCATCCGGCTTCGCGTGCTTCCGGACGAGCTCCGCGTACTCGAGCACGACCGGCACGGTCCGGAGCGCCTTCGCGAACCCGCCGGGCCCGGTGGTCTCCTGCCCGATGCAGCACGCCTCGTGCGGCCAGGTCTCGTCCTGCTGCCGGGCGGCCTGGCCGCCGATGCGGAGCTGGAACATGACGGCGTCGGCGTCCGAGACCCCGGCGACCACGTCGTCGGTGACGTGGACCGTGCCGGGGTGGCCGGCGTGGGCGAACATCCGCTTGGCGACACCGCCGACGAGTCCGCGTCGGACGGGATCGGGGTCGACGAGCCAGAGCTCGTCGATGGGCAGCTGGTCGCGGAGCCGGGCGAAGCCGTCCACGAGTTCGGGGGTGTAGGTGGATCCGCCACCGATGACTGCGAGTTTCACTGTGGTGCTATCCCTTCACGCCGGTGAGCGCGATGCCCTCGACGAATGCCTTCTGTGCGAAGAAGAAGATGACGACGACCGGGACCATGACGACGACGGTCATCGCCATCGTCATCGACCAGTCGGTGCCGTGCTGGCCGCGGAACGTCGCGAGCCCGTACGCCACCGGCCAGGCGGCCTGGTTCTCGGAGGCGTAGAGGAGCGGGCCGTAGTAGTCGTTCCAGGAGTGGAAGAACATGAAGATCGCCGCCGACGCGATGCCCGGACGCGCCATCGGCACGACGACCCGCCAGAGCACGCCCCACTCGCTGCAGCCGTCCATCCGGGCGGCGTCGCCGTACTCCTTCGGGATGGTCATGAAGAACTGGCGGAGCAGGAAGATGCTGAACGCGTCACCGAGCAGGTTCGGCAGGATCAGCGGCCAGAGCGTGCCGGTGAGGTGCAGCTGGGACCACATCACGTAGACCGGCACCGCGGTGACCTGCGGGGGCAGGAGCATCGCGACGATGATCACCGTGAAGACCAGGTTCGCGCCCTTGAACTTGATCTGGGCGAGCGCGTACGCCGCCGGGACCGAGCTGACGAGCATGAACGCGGTGGCCAGCACGGCGTACATCGACGAGTTGCCGAACCACTGCGCGAGCGGCAGTTCGGTGAACACCCGGGCGTAGTTCGAGAAATCGAACGGGCGCGGCAGGATCGACGCCGTCAGGGCCTGGTTGCTCGACATGAGCGAGGTCAGGATGACGAACACGATCGGAGCGATCGTCAGGACACCGAGCGCCACGAGTGCGGCGTGCTCGGCGATCCAGACGAGCAGGCTGCGACGCGAACCGTGCGCGGAGCCGGACGCCGCACCGCGGGGAGCCCGGGCGAGCGGGGACTGGGACACGGCGGTCATCAGGACTCCTCGGGTCGGAAGACGGAGATGCGGCGCATCGTGAGGACGAGCACCACGGCGGTGACCACGAACAGCACCACGGCCATCGCGGACGCGTAGCCGAACTGGAAGTTCGCGAAGCCGTGCTGGTAGAGCAGCTCGGTGTAGGTGAGCAGCGACGTGCCCGGGTAGCCGAGCTGCGCCGCGGTCCCACCGCCGATCGTCGCCTTGCCGCTGGCGACACCCGACGCGACGGCGGCCTCGGTGAAGTACTGCAGGGCCGCGATCACCCCCGTGACGGCGGCGAACCCGATGACCGGCGCGATCGTCGGCAGCGTGATGTGCCGCACCTGTTGGACCCCGTTCGCGCCGTCGAGCGACGCGGCCTCGTACAGGTCGCGCGGCACGTCGAGGAGCGACGCCAGGAAGATGATCATGATGTCGCCCATCACCCAGACGCCCATGATCACGAGCGAGGGCTTCGACCAGGCGGGGTCGTTGAACCACAGGGGGCCGTCGATGCCGAACACCCGGAGGATCTGGTTGACCGGGCCGGTCCCGGGGTTGAAGAGGAACACGAACGCGACCACGCTCGCGACCGGTGGCACCAGGGCGGGCAGGTAGAACAGCGTCCGCCAGAACCCGGTCGCCGTCTTCGCACGGCTCAGCAGCCCGGCCACCAGGAGCCCGCAGACGATCCGGATCGGCACGAGGATCACGACGAACCACAGCGTGTTGACGACCGCCGGCCAGATCTGCGGGTCCTGCGTGAACAGGAACTTGTAGTTCAGCAGCCCGACGAACTCGGGTTCCTGCAGCTGGTTGTAGCGCGTGAACGAGTAGAAGATCGACGCGACGAGCGGGTACGCGAAGAAGATCACGAGGCCCGCCAGGGCCGGGGCCAGCATCGTCAGGGCGACCAGACGACGGCGGGACTCGGCGGAGCGACGCCGACGTGGCTGGCTCCCAGGGGCCGTCGAACGCGACCCGGCGCTGGCCGGCGGCCGGGAGGCGCGGGTGGGCCGCGCCTCCAGGCTGCCGGTTTCAGGGGTGGTGACGTCCGTCATGGTCACGGACCAGCCAGCTGGTTGGCGTTGTCGATGTCCGAGTCGAGCTTCTTGAGCTTGGCGTCGAGGTCTCCGCCGTTCTGCTGGTACGCCTGCCAGAACTTCGTGAACGTACCGATGTAGGCGGCGCCGTCCGCGGTGCCCGGCGACGTCATGGTGTCCTTGTTGCCGGCGACGTCCACGAAGGTCTTGTAGTTCTCGTCGACCTCGAGCTTCGGTGACTCCAGGGCCGAGGTGAGCGTCGGGATGTTCTTCAGCCCGTTGCCCATCGTGACCTGCGCGTCGGTGTTCGTCGACAGGTACTTCAGCAGCGCCCACGCGAGTTCGGGGTGCTTCGAGCCCTTCGCGATGCCCGCCACGTTGCCCGCGATGTACGTCGAGCCGTAGTTGCCGAGCCCGTCCATCACCGGGGTCGGTGCGGTGCCGTAGTCGAGGTCCGGCTTCTGGTCCTTGATGAAGGCGGTGCGGTACTCACCGTCGATCTGCATCGCGACCTGGCCGGTCTGGAACGCGTTGTCGGCGGCGAACTCCTGCCCGAGCCCCGAGGTGAAGGCCTTGAGCTTGTCGTAGCCGATCTCGTCGACGAAGCTCTTCTGCCAGGTGATGAGCTTCTTCCACGCGTCGGAGGTGCCGATCACGCTGTTGCCCTTCTTGTCGAGCCACGATCCGTCGACCATCGGTGCCCAGTGCTCGGGGGAGTTCTCGTAGAAGTCGATGAGCGGGTTGAAGCCGAGCTGCTTGATGGACCCGTCGGCGTTGTACGTGGTGAGCTTCAGCGCGTCGGCCTTGAGCTCGTCGAGGGTCTTCGGCGGCGTCGTGATGCCCGCCTTCGCCAGGAGTGGCTTGTTGTACATCAGGGCACTCACGTCGGCGAGGGCCGGCAGGGTGCAGCGGGTGCCCTTGTACTGCGTGTACGACTGCACGGCCTTCGGGATGTCGGACAGGTCGACCTTGTCCCGCTTGACGTACGGCGACAGGTCGCGGAAGGCGCCCGACGAGCAGAAGCTGCCCACGATCGCCGTCGAGTAGGACAGTCCGACGTCGATGTTCTGCCCCGACGAGATCGCCTTCTGGAGCTTCTCGTCGTCCTGGCCGGCGTGGATGTCGACGGTGACGCCGGGGTTCGCCTTCTCGAAGCCGGCGACGGCGCTCTTCACGACACCGGCTTCACGCCCGGTGAAGAAGTGCCACAGCGACACGGTGCCCTTGAGCTCCTTCGGTGCGGTCTTGTCGATGGCGTCGGCGCTGCTCCCGGAGCTGCAGCCGGCGACGACGAGTGCACCGACGGCGGCGATGGCCGTGGCGGTGAGGATCCTCGTGGCGGATCGTTTGGCGGAGGGGTGCATCAGTACTCGCTCTCTGGTCTCGATTCGGCGGCTGCGTTTCCGGGCGCGCCGAAGAGCCCTGGGACAGGGCCGGGTGGTGGTGCCTCGAGTGGTGCGGGTGGAACTCCGCTGGGCGGAGCGGCTCAGGGGCGCTCGGCGGGGTCCGGTGCTGGCGCATCGTCACTGATGCGTTCGAGCCGGTCCGCGAGCGCGGTGCGGACGACGTCGATGAGGACGTGCCGCGCACCGTGCAGGACGGGGGTGTCGGGGACGCCGGGTGCCACCACGGCGGTGGACCAGCGTGTGCGGGTCCGGAGCCAGGCGGTCACGGCGGCGGCCAGGGCGGGTCCACCCGCGATCCCGGTCGGGCCGTGCAGGACGACCGTCTCGGGATCGGCGACGGCGAGGGCGGGGAGCACGTTGTGCCCCACGCGCTCGCCGAGGGCGGTGGTGAAGGGGTGCTGCTCGGGGAGCCCGGGCAGCTGCGGGAGCACCTGGCGCCAGTCGGCTGCGGTGCCGTCCGGTGCCGTGATCCCGTGCTCGGCGGCCAGGGCGATGATCGCGGACTCGGAGATGAGGTCCGCGACGATCGTGGCCGTCGGGTCGATGGAGCGTGCGTCGGCGGGCACGCTGAGGTAGCCGATCTCACCCGCGGCACCGGACGCGCCGGTGTGCAGGTGGCCGTGCAGGTCGAGGGCCATGCCGAGGCCCTCCGCCATCCAGAACAGGGCGAACGAGCCGGGAGCCCGTCCGGCGCCCATGTTCCGCTCGGCGATCGCCGCGAGGTTGGCGTCGTTCTCGATGACGACCCGGACGCCGAGCGCAGCGGACAGGGTGGTCGAGACCTGGTCGCGGGGCCAGCCGGGCAGCCCGTCGGTGAAGATGAGGGTGTCGGTCGCGTGGTCGACACTCGCCTGGACCCCGACGGCGACGGCGGTGACGAGCTCCGGGTCGACGCCGGCGGCCGCAGCGGCCCGACCGACGGCAGCGGCGACGATGTCCTCGCCGGGGGCACGCATCTCGTGCTCGTCCATCCGGTGCTCGGCGACCGGGTACGAGCGGCCCGTGGCGTCGACGACCGTGGAGCGGACGTCGACGAGCTGGACGTCCACGGCGACGGCGAGGTCGCGGTCGGTCGTTGCCTGGTACACGACGGCGCTCGGGCCGCGGCGACCGGTCTGGGTCGCGGTGCCGGCTTCGTGGATGAGGTCGGCGGCCTCGAGCCGGCGGATGATCTCCGCGGCGGTGGGCTTGCTCAGGCCGGTGCGCTGGGCGATCTCGTTGCGGGTGAGCGGGCCGTCGTCGAGCAGGAGTTCGAGGGCTGCGCGGTCGTTGAGGACACGCAGGAGGCCGGGCTGGCCGGGGGTGCGTCCTCGAGTGGTCATGTCGAGGACTGTAACGGACAACCTTCTTTACTGAAAGGTTTGTTTACCGATTCGAAACACGCGTTCCGCTCCGCGAAACGTGCGGCGGCGGGACGGAGGCGGGACGGGCTCTGGACGCGACCACCACGGGCCTGGAGGCGCGGTGCGGGCCGGCACCGCGCCTCCAGGCCCGTGGAGTGGTCGCGTGTGCAGCCCTACGGGCGCAGCAGCACCTTGATCGCGCGACGTTCGTCCATCGCGCGGTACGCCTCGGCGGTCTCGTCGAGGGGCAGCTCGAGGTCGAACACCCGACCCGGCTCGATCGCACCCGAGAGCACGTCCGGCAGCAGCTCGGGGATGTACTTCCGGGCCGGGGCCATGCCGCCCGCGATCGTGATGTTCGTGTCGAAGAGGTACCGCGTGCCGATGGTCGGCACCCCGTGCGGGACCCCGACGAAGCCGAGGTTGCCGCCCGCGCGGACCGAGTGCAGCGCCTGGTCCATGCTCTCCTCGGTGCCGACGGCCTCGACCGCGCAGTCGGCCAGGTCGCCGCCGAGCAGGGCCTTGACGGCCGCGATGCCGTCCGCGCCGCGCTCCGCGACGATGTCGGTCGCGCCGAACTCCCGGGCGAGCGCCTGTCGGTCGGCGTGCCGGCTCATCGCGATGATGCGCTCGGCGCCGAGCCGCTTCGACGCGAGGACGGCGGACAGCCCGACCGCGCCGTCACCGACGACGACGACGGTCTTGCCCGGGCCGACGGCTGCGGACACCGCAGCGTGGTGCCCCGTCGAGAACACGTCCGACAGCGTCAGCAGCGACGGCACGAGCGCCGGGTCGACCGGGCCGGGGACCGCGACGAGCGTGGCTTCGGCGTCGGGGATGCGGACGTACTCGGCCTGGGCGCCGCCGACCGGGTCGCCGTAGGCGTCCTTGCCGCCGAAGCCGGACAGGTGGTCGCAGCCCGTGGTCATGCCGTGGCGGCAGGCCTGGCAGGTGCCCTCGTTCATGGTGAAGGGGGAGATGACGAAGTCACCGACGTGCAGGTCCGTGACGTCGTCGCCGACCGCGACGACGGTCCCGACGAGCTCGTGCCCGATCGGGCGCGGCTCCTTCGTCTTCGTGACGCCGCGGTACGGCCACAGGTCCGAGCCGCACACGCACGCCGCGACGACCTCGACGACGACGTCCTTCGGGGTGATGAGCTCGGGCTGGTCGCGGTCCTCGACACGGATGTCGTTCGGGGCGTGGATGATCGCTGCGCGCAAGGGGAGGCCTTCCGTCGAGATGGTGGGGGATCGGCCGGTCGACGTCGTCCGGAGCCCTCTCGACAGTACCCTCGTGCGGGTGGACGACGACCGGTACGGCGGGGACGTGCTCTCGGGGGACTGGCGCTCCCGCGGGGTGAAGAAGGTGCGGCAGGTGCCGCTCGAACGCGACATGGTGCTCGAGGACCCGGACTCCGGGTGGGCGGGTGCCGTCGTGGGGCTCGAGGCGGGCAACATCGCCCTCGAGGACTGGAAGGGTCGCACGCGCTCCTTCCCCTTCACGGGGCAGTTCCTGCTCGAGGGGGAGCTCGTGACGCTCGGGCGTCCGCAGGCGCCGGTCGGGCGGTCCGGTGGTCCGTCTGGTTCCGCCGGGACGTCGGGTTCGGTGCACGCGGACTGGAGGCCCGGGGCCGGTCCCGCCGTCCGGCACGCGTCCGACGGTGGTCGCCTCCGCACCGCGTCCGGATCGTTCGCGGTGGAGTCGCAGCGTGCCCGGGTGGCGCTGCCCTCCCGGATCATGGTCGAGGGCAAGCACGACGCCGAGCTCGTCGAGAAGGTCTGGGGAGCCGACCTCCGCGTCGAGGGCGTCGTCGTCGAGGAACTCTCCGGCGTCGACAACCTGGCAGCGGTCCTGGACGACTTCCAGCCCTCGCGCGACCGCCGGGTCGGCGTGCTCGTCGACCACCTCGTGCCCGGGTCGAAGGAGTCCCGCTTCGCGTCCGCCGTGATGCAGGGGAAGTGGGGCGCGCACGTGCTCGTCGTCGGGCACCCGTTCGTCGACGTCTGGCAGTCCGTGAAGCCCGCCCGCGTCGGGTTGCAGGCGTGGCCGACGATCCCGCGGTCCATCGAGTGGAAGAAGGGCATCTGCCAGGCGCTCGGGTGGCCGCACGCCGAGCAGGCCGACATCGCGCGCGCCTGGCAGCGGATACTCGGGCAGGTGCGGACCTTCGCGGACCTGGAGCCGCAGTTGCTCGGTCGCGTGGAGGAGCTGATCGACTTCGTCACGGAGCCGAAGGCCTGACGCGGGCGCGGCGCGCGCGCCGCGCTGCGCGCGGCTGCTCGCGCCGCGTGCTCGCGCCGCGCGCTCGCCTCGCACGGTGCGAGGCGCCCCGCCCGCCCGCACCCCGGAAATCCGGGGCGATCCCGGGCGTGGCGCATACCCTGGAGGCATGGACGGCATCGACGGACGCGTGCGCGGCGCCGTCGACGTCTGGCTCCGCTGGCTCCCGCGGTGGCAGATCGGCACGGCTCGACCCCGCACGCGCATCTGCCGCAAGTGCACGGGCTCGCCGATCGCCACCGCCGCCGGGTTCGGCCCGGACGTCCCGCACGCCGTCCAGCACGCCCTGATCGGCCGCATCTCGACCATCGTCGAGGACGCGGTCGACGACTACACCGCCCGGAACCTGCCCCTGCTCCAGCGCGAACTCGAGCGGGCCGCCGCACGGAAGCGGCACGCCGGGTACCAGCCGACCGAGGGCCTGCAGCCGGAGTTCCAGGGGCTCGACGTCGATCCCGAACCGTCGCCCGGTGAGCCCTTCCTGTTCACGCTCGGCGAGCTGACCGGTACCGGCGCGGGCGAGCAGGTTCCTCGTGAGCCGCTGTCGGACGAGGCGAAGTCGGCGCTCCGCCACGAGATCGAGCTGTCCGACGAGTGCGCCCAGGCCACCGGGGCCGCGGTCTGCCTGGCACTCATCGACCACCGACCGCGGATCGCCGAGGCCGTCGAACGCCTGGTCGAACCCCAGATCGAGGCGCTCGTGTCGGACATGTTCCGCGGGTTCGACGGACCAGAGGCCCCGCGCGCCGGACTCTTCTGACGGGTCAGCGCACGGTGCGCCGGCGCGTCCCGCGGAGGACCAGTCGGGCGATCCCTCGCCACCCGAGCAGGAACACCCCGAGCACGATCGTCGCGACGATCACGAACGATATCGGCAGGGGGTTGCCGTCCACGTCGCCCTGCCCCGTGGCGACACGGATGGCCAGCCCGATGAAGACGGTCAGTATCCACACCACGACACCGGTCGGCCAGAAGCGCAGCGGTCGGGCCCACGCACCACTCGTGACGTAGCCGACGGCCCAGCCCGCGAGGAACGGGTACGCAGTCGTCCACAGCGCGAGGGCGGAGTTCGTCTCACCGTGCGAGGAGCGCCCGATCAGGGCGAACAGGACGATGAGCACGACGTCGATCACGGCTGCGAGCCAGCCCCAGGTGCGTTCGGTCACACCCCATTCTCGCAGCCGACGACCGCCCTGGATTCCGTGCGGCGCCCCTGTGGACGGTTCGCGATCGTCCACAGGTCTCCCGTCGGTGGTCGCACCGTGCGACGCCACCACGACGATCGACCGATGACCGAGTCACCTGCCTTCCCCAACGTCCCCGACTGCCCCTGGCACGTCGTCAACGACGACCATCCCGACGTCGCCCGGGTCCTGCGTGCGCGCGCCCGCGCCGGGGAACTCCGACGGATCGCGCACGGCCGGTACGTCCCTGTCGAGGCGTGGGACGGTCTCCGACCGGAGCAGCGTCACCACGTCCTGGTCAGGTCCCTCGTCGACCGGATCCGGCCGCGCTTCGTCGTGTCGCACCTGTCGGCGGCCGCGGTGCTCGGCGTGCCGTTCCTCCACCCGTGGCCGGGACGCGTCCACCTGATCCGACCGGGTGAGGACGCACGCACCACGAGCGCGACCTGCATCGTGCACGCCGACCTGGACCCGACGATGCGAGGCACCTGGCGCTTCCGTTCGGACGACCTGCGGGTGACGAACTCCGAGCGCACCGCGGTCGACCTCGCGATGACCCTGCCGTTCCTCGACGGTGTGGTCGCCCTCGATCGCCTGCTGCGGCTCGGCGCTGACGTGCAGACCATCCAGGACGGCATCGAGCGCCGTTCCCCTCGCGGCCGTCGCCGTGCCCTCCGCGCGCTCGCCTTCGCGGACGGAGCAGCGGACACACCCGGGGAGTCCGTCGCTCGCGTGCGGCTCGACGAGTACGGCGCGCCGCCCCCGGTGACGCAACACCGGTTCCGGGAGCGCGGGCACCCCGACATCGTCGTCGACCTCTGGCTGCCGGACATCGGCGTCGCGATCGAGTTCGACGGCGAGGTGAAGTACCGCGACCGTGCGCTCCGCGCCGGCGCACCTCCCGAGGACGTCGTGATCGCGGAGAAGTACCGCGAGGACCGCCTGCGAGCGTTCGACGAGGTCCGCCAGGTCGTCCGGCTCTCGTGGGGTGACCTCTGGAGTGAGACGTCGTTCCGTGGGAAGCTCCGCCGCGCGCAGGTCCCGATGCGGCACTGACCCCGCACCGTGCGAGGTGACGACCCGAGCCGTGCGAGGTGCGGCGCAGTGTGCGAGGGAGCGCAGCTCCCACACTGCGCGGAACCTCGCACACTGCGGAAACCGCGAGCGCAGCCGGCCGTTCACTCGCAGGCCACCTGCGGTTCGTCGCGGGTCACCAGGATGGTCCGATGACGTCGACCATGCGCGCGCCCGTCACGTCCGTCACGACACGGGCAGCGGCCGGGAGGCACGGCGTGCGTCCGCCACGGCTCGTCGCCCACCGCGGTGCGCCGCGCGTCCGGCGCGAGAACACCCTGCCGGCGGTCGCGGTCGCGGAGGCCCTCGGCGCGGAGGCCGTCGAGGTCGACGTCCGGCGGACGGCCGACGGCGTCGCGGTCCTGCTGCACGACGAGACGCTCGGGCGGATGTGGGGCGACGGTCGCCGGGTGTGCGACGTCGACTGGTGCGACGTCGCCCGGCTCGGGAACGGCCTCGACCGCATCCCGCGCCTCGACGCCGTGCTCGAACGCCTCGACGGCTGCCGCTCGACCCTGCTCGTCGACGTCGCGGACCCGGCCGACGCGGTCGTCGCTGCCCGGACCGTCGCGGGACACCGCGGCACGACGGGCGTCGCGTGGCGCGGCGCCCCCGCTGCGATGGCCGCCGTCCGTACCGAGCTGCCCGACGCGGACGTCTGGCTCGCGTGGGAGTCGCTCGTCCCGCCGACCACGGCCGACCTCGAGACGCTGGCGCCCTCCACGCTCGACCTCGACGTCGTGTTCCTCACCCCGCGGACCGTCGAGGCGGCGCACGCCCTCGGCCTCCGCGTCGCCGTCCGGGTCGTCGACGACGCCGAGCCCGCGCTCTGGGCCGCCCGCCTCGGGGTCGACTCGATCACGACGAACGACGTCGCGACGGTCCGCGCGGCGCTGGCCGAGGCCGAACGGGACGGTTGGCCCGAGCGCGAGCGTGAGCCCACCGAGACGGAGGTCGCCTCGCGTGCCCAGGCCCTCGCGCACCGGATCGCGCACGAGGTGATCGCCTTCACCCGGGAGCACCCGGTGGGCGAGGTCACGGCCAAGGGGCACCCCGCCGACCTCGTCACCGACGTCGACCGGCTCGTCGAACAGCTCGTCCGCTCGCGGGTCCGGACGGTGTTCCCGACGCACGGGTTCACCGGCGAGGAGTACGGCGACGCCCCCGGTGACCGGCACCGGTGGTACCTCGACCCCGTCGACGGCACGACGAACCTGGCGAACGGCGTCCCGTGGACCTCGATGTCGCTCTGTCTCACCCGATCCGGACGCCCCGTCGTCGGCGTCGTCGCCGATCCCTGGCGTGGCGAGGTGCTCGAGGCGCGGCGCGGGCACGGCGCCACGCTGCGGGACCGGACGCTGCACCTCGACGACGCGCCGCGTGCGCTCGCCGGAGCCGTGGTGGGCACGGAGCTCGACGGACACCGGCCGTGGCCGGGGTTCGTCGCCTTCCTCGAGGCCCTCGCCGATCGCTCCTGCACGCTGCGTGTCCAGGGTTCCGGGACGCTCACGATCGCCCAGGTCGCCGCGGGACGGGGCATCGGCGGGTGCGTGTCGGCGTTCGACCCGGTGGACCACGGCGCGGCCGTGCTGCTCGTGCAGGAGGCCGGCGGCGTCGTGCTCACCCGCGGTGGCCCGGTCGACGGCTTCCCGCCGGTGGGGGAGCCGTTCCTCGTGGCGCACCCCGGCGCGGCGGACGAGCTGCACGCCGTGTGGACGGCGGCCCTCGCGCGCTAGGCCTGGGCGATCCGGACCATGTTGCCGGCGGGGTCCCGGACGGCGGCGTCGCGGACGCCCCAGAACTGGTCGGTCGGCTCCTGCACGACCTCGGCGACGGGGCTCGCCGAGATGCGGTCGAACGTCGCGTCGAGGTCCGCGTGCTCGTCGCTCACGAGGGCCACCCACCGGAAGCCGCCGTTCTCGACGGTGTTGCGGACGGTGAAACCGAGGACGTCGCCGTAGAACGCGACGGCGGCGTCGATGTCGTCGGCGAGCACGTGCACGCCACTGATCTGGATCGTCATGGCCGCGACACCAGGACCGCCGTGCGTCCCCGCGCTTCTCCGATCCTGCTCGAACCGGGCGGGTGACGACCATCGTGTGGCAGCTCCACTGCCCGGCGAGGTCGTCGTGGTCGGCGGCGCGGTACTGCGTGGGGGTCATCCCGACGAGCTCGGTGAACCGCGACGAGAACGACCCGAGGCTCGTCGCGCCGACGGCCGTGCAGACCTCGGTCACGCTGAGGTCGGTGCTGCGGAACAGCGCCTGCGCCCGCTCGATCCGCCGCGTCATCAGGTAGGCGTACGGCGTCTCGCCGTAGGCCGCGCGGAAGCGGCGGCTGAAGTGCGCGACCGACATGAACGCCGACGCGGCGAGGGACGGCACGTCGAGGGGTTCGGCGTACTCGCGGTCCATCCGACTGCGGGCACGACGCAGCCGTCGGAGTTCGTCGAGGTCCGCTGCCATGCCCACATCCTGCACGACCGGCTCACGGAGGACTCTGTGCGGGCGTACAGTCAGCGGTCGTCCGTGCTCCCTACTGTGGCGACATGGGATTCCTCGACCGCTTGCTCGGACGTCCGGACCGCGACCAGAACGGCGCCGCACAGAACCAGTGGGGGCAGCCACAGTACGGCCAGCAGCCGCAGGGCTACCAGTACGGCCAGCAGTCGTACCACCAGCCCGCGCAGGCGCCCGGCCCGGCGGCGACCTCCGACGACGAGCGCGCGGTCGAGCGCTACCGATACCTCCTCCGGACCGCCCCGCCGGAGCGCATCGAGGAGGTCCACGCCGAGGCGTTCGCGACCCTGACGCCCGAGCAGCGCCGGATGGTCTACGACGAGTTCACCCGCACGGCACCGGCGGGGGAGGCCCCTCGCGGTGACGACCCGCGCTCGTTGGCACAGGCGGCGACCCGGTCCGAGATCCGGCAGCCCGGATTCATGGAGCGCTCGCTCGGTGGCGTCCGCGGCGTCGGCGGCGCCGGAGCGCGTTCGGGTCCGTCCTTCGGCAGCATGATCGGTGCCTCGATCCTCGGCACCGTGGCGGGCTACGTCATCGGTTCGGCCATCATGAGCGCCTTCCTGCCGGACCCGGGATCGTTCGACGGCGGTACCGACGCTGCGGGTGACGGTGGTTCGGAGGACACTGGTGCCGACTCCGCTGACGCCGGCGCGTCCGACGGCGGTGGGGTGGAGAGCGCGGGCTGGGGCGACGGCGGATCCGATTTCGGCGGTGGCTTCGGTGACTTCGGCGGTGACTTCGACGTGTGACGCGTCGCAGCTCCGACCGACCTACTGATATTCTCCTGGTCGACAAAGGAGCGACATGGCCATCATCGAAGCCTCCGGGCTGACGAAGACCTACCGTTCGAAGTCCGGGCCGGTCCACGCACTCGCGGGACTCGACCTCTCCGTGCCGCAGGGCACCGTGAAGGCGCTGCTCGGACCGAACGGTGCCGGCAAGACCACGACCGTCAAGGTCCTGACCACCCTCATCACGCCGGACGCCGGCACCGCGACGATCGACGGGATCGACGTCATCGCGGACCCGCAGGCCACGCGTCGGTCGATCGGGGTGTCCGGGCAGTACGCCGCGGTCGACGAGAACCTCACGGGGTTCGAGAACCTCGAGATGATCGGCCGCCTGTACCACCTGGGTCGCCGGACGGCCCGGGACCGCGCACGCGAGCTCATCGACGTGTTCGACCTGTCCGAGGCCGGTGACCGTCCCGTGAAGGGGTTCTCCGGTGGCATGCGCCGTCGGATCGACCTCGCCGGCGCGCTCGTGATGAACCCCCGTGTGCTCTTCCTCGACGAACCGACCACCGGGCTCGACCCCCGGAGCCGGCTGGCGCTCTGGGGCATCATCGAGGGCCTCGTGGCCGACGGCACCACGGTGCTGCTCACCACGCAGTACCTGGAGGAAGCCGACCAGCTCGCCGACGACATCGCGGTGATCGACGGCGGGACCGTCATCGCCGAGGGCACCTCGGACCACCTCAAGGCGCAGGTCGGCGGACACCGGGTGGTGGTGACCCTGGTCGACCAGGTCGACGGCGACGCCGCGACGACCGTGTTGCGGCGGTACGGCACCGGCGACGTCGAGGTCTCCGGCGACGGCCGCACCCGAGCCGTCGCGGTGGACGCCGGCCCGTCGGCCCTCCAGCGTGTCCTCGCCGACCTGGGCGAGGCCGGCATCGAACTCCACGACGCCGGCATGCGTCGACCCACCCTGGACGACGTGTTCCTCCGGCTCACCGGGCACGCGGCGACCGACGACGACGGCGATCCGGACGGCACCGCACCGAAGGGCAAGCAGGACAAGCAGCGCAAGCAGGACAAGCAGAAGGAGACGGCACGATGAGCGCCACCACCACGGCGCTCGGTCGGCAGCTGCCGGTCGTCGTCACCTCGCCCGCCGCGGTCTGGTTCGAGGACGGCTGGACCGTCACGAAGCGCAACCTCATCAAGATCAAGCGGTCGCCGGACATGCTCGTGTTCGCCGTCCTGCAGCCGATCATGTTCGTCCTGCTGTTCAGCCAGGTCTACGGCGGCGCGATCGCGGTCGAGGGCACGGACTACACACAGTTCCTGATGGCCGGCATCTTCGCCCAGACCGTCGTGTTCGGCGCGACGTTCTCCGGGTCCGCCATGGCGCAGGACCTCAAGGAGGGGCTGATCGACCGCTTCCGCACGCTGCCGATGTCGGCGTCCGCGGTGCTGGTCGGTCGGACGAACTCCGACCTCGTGCTCAACGGGATCTCGATGGCGATCATGATGCTCACCGGCCTCGCGGTCGGGTGGCGCGTGAACTCCTCGCCGCTGGAGTTCCTCGCGGGCATCGGCCTGCTGCTGTTGTTCAGCTACGCGTTCAGCTGGGTGATGGCCCTGCTCGGCATGAGCGTGAAGACGCCGGAGGTCATCAACAACGCCTCGTTCATGATCCTGTTCCCGCTGACGTTCATCTCGAACGCGTTCGTCCCGAGCGACACCCTGCCGCTGGTGCTGCGGGTGTTCGCGGAGTGGAACCCGGTGTCGTCGCTCGTGCAGGCCGCGCGTGAGCTGTTCGGCAACGTCGGCTCGGCTCCGGTGCCGGACATCTGGACGATGCAGCACCCGATCCTGACGGTGCTGATCGGGATCACGGTCATGCTCGTGGTGTTCGTGCCGTGGGCGGTCAACAAGTACACGCGCATCAGCGCGAAGTAGGGGCAGGACGGCTCAGAGCAGTTTCCGCTGGAGCGCCCACGCCGTCAGCTCGTGCCGGTTCGAGAGCTGCAGCTTCCGCAGCACCTTGGACACGTGGGTCTCCACGGTCTTCACCGAGATGAACAGGTCGCCCGCGACCTCCTTGTAGGCGTAGCCGCGGGCGATCAGCCGCATGACCTCCTGCTCGCGGGCGGACAGGCGGTCGAGTTCGGTGTCGACCTGCGCGGTCTCGCCGCTCACCGCACCGAACGCGTCGAGCACGAAGCCGGCCAGCCTGGGGGAGAACACCGCGTCACCCTCGGCGACACGGTCGATCGCCTCGGCGACGTCGGCTTCCGAGGAGCTCTTCGTGATGTACCCGCGGGCACCGGCCCGGATCACCCGGACGACGTCCTCCGCCGCGTCGGAGACGCTCAGCGCGAGGAACCGCGTCTCCGGGTGGTCGGGGGCGGACCGGGTGATCACCTCGGCGCCGCCGCCTCCGGCTCCGCCGGGCAGGTGCACGTCGAGCAGGACGACCCGCGGTGCGGTCGCCGCGACGAGGTCGACGGCCTCGTCGACGGTGGCCGCCTCGCCGACGACCTGGAGGCGCGGTGGCAGTCCGGCACGCACGCCGGCTCGGAAGATGGAGTGGTCGTCGACGATGGCGACCGTCAGCGGTCCGGCTTTCGGTTGCGGGGTGGCGTCGGTCACGAGGACTCCTTCGTCGGTCGATCATCGGCGGGGCCCACGGGCGGGTGGTCGTCAGCGCGGAGCGGCAGCGTGAGTCGGACCTCGGTCCCGGTGCGACCCGGCCCCGGTCCGATCACGGCGGTGCCGCCGAGCCGGTCCATCCGACCGATGACCGACTCGCGGACGCCGTAGCGGCCCTCCGGGATCGTGTCCACGTCGAAGCCCGGTCCGCGGTCGCCGACGCTGACCTCGACGCGGTCCTTCGCGGTCTCGGCGTACACGCTGACGGTGCCGCCGGCGTGCCGGGCGGCGTTGCGGACGGCCTCGCGTGCCGCGGCGACGAGTCCCTCGGGCAGGTCGGTGTGGGCGGGGCCGATCGCGATGACCTCGACCCGCGCCGGGTACTCCGCCTCGACCTCGGCGGCGACCGCACGGAGCCGGGCACCGAGGTCGCTGGCCGACTCCGACTGCTCGGTGAAGAGCCACGACCGGAGTTCCCGCTCCTGGGCGCGTGCGAGCCGGGCGGCGTCGGAGCCCGGCTCGGCACGCTGCTGGATGAGCGCGAGGGTCTGCAGCACGGAGTCGTGGAGGTGCGCGGCCATCTCGGCCCGCTCGACGTCGCGGACCCGGGCGGCGCGTTCCTCGGCGAGGTCCCGGACGAGCCGGACGACCCACGGGGCGACCACGACGGCGACGCCGAGCAGCACGGCGGCCGCCGCGGTCAGCACGGTCCACACGTTCGGGTGGGTGCTGGACGTGAAGAAGAGCAGGATGCCGAGCACGACGAGCACCAGCGCGCCGAGTGCGCGGACGACGAGCGCAGAGGACCCGGCGGCGCGGACGTTGCGGAGCGCGTCGAGCTGCCGCCACGCCAGCGCTGCTCCCGTCGCGACGACGATCCCGGGCACGACGAACTCGAGCGGGACGTCGACGCCCAGGCGAGCGGCGACCATCGCCCCGCCGGCCGCGAGCAGGGCGATGCCGAGGAGGATCTCCACGACCGGTGCTCGGCGCTCGTGCCGCTCGGCGTCGGAGTCGCCCTCGACGGACGGCCGGGTGAACATCGCCTTGAGGGACGTCGGCGTCGCCGGACCCTGGCTCGGCGTCGTCGCCCAGAGCCAGGCGTAGAGCAGGACCCCGGCCCCGCCGCACACGGCGAGGACCGCGGTCGCCACACGCACTGCGCCGACGGGCAGCCCGGTGTGGGCAGCGAAGCCGCCGCAGACACCACCGACGACCCGGAGGGCCGGGCGGGACATCGTGGCGGTCGGCATGGGGCAATCCTGGCACCCTGCGTCGCCCGATCGTCGGCTCGGGGTCGGTGATCAGGGGACGATCAGGGTGAACCCCGATGGTGCCGGTCGTCCGCTGCCACGATGCTGGTGGCCATGACACAACAGGACACCGGCGGCCCCGCGTCGGCGACACGGTTCTTCGACTGGATCCGGGGCATCCACGTCACCAGATCCGACGACCGCTGGCTCGCCGGCGTGTGCGGCGCCGTCGCCGACCGGACCGGTCTCGACCCACTCGTCGTCCGGGGTGTCGCGATCGTCGTGGCGCTCCTCGGCGGGCCGGTGTTCCTCGCCTACGCGGCGGGGTGGGCGCTGCTGCCGGACTCGTCCGGACGGATCCACGTCGAGCGGATGGTCCGCGGCGTGCTCGACCCGGCGCTCGTCGCCATCGGTGTCCTCGTCGTGCTGACCTTCGTGCCGGCCGTCCAGGGCATCTGGTGGCGGGGCGTCCCCGTGGCGTGGGGGATGCCCGGCTGGCTCTCCGCCACGCTCGGGACCGCGTGGACGATCGCCCTCGTGGGCTGCGCGGTGTGGCTCGTGGTGGTCCTGGCGCGCCGGGGCTCGCAGCCGTCCGACACCGACGCGGCCGACCCCGCCGGTGCCGGGGCGCGACGCGACTTCTGGACGAGCGCCGACGAGCCCGCGCCGATGCCGGGCCGTGCGTCGGCGGGCACGACCGCGGGGGGAGGAACCGACCCCTCCGGGAGCGCGACGTCCGCGACGGACGCGGGGCGTGCCTCCTGGCAGTGGGCCGCCCCGACCAGTGCCGCGGACCGTCACCGTCAGCACGTCGACCGGATGCGCGCCGAGCGTGAACGCGCCGCGGAACGCCGCGCGGAGCGGGCGGAGCGGCTCCCCGGTGCGGCCTTCGTCGCGGTGAGCGTCGGGCTCGCGCTCGTCGCCGGTGCCGGCGTCGCGGTCTGGGCGCAGCAGGCCGACCTGCCGGTCCCGGTGCTCGGGATCGCGGCCGCCGTCGCGGTGCTCGCGGTGGCGACCATCGTGGCGGGCATCCGTGGGCGGGAGAGCGGCGGACTGGGTCTGTTCGCGACCATCGGGGTCGTCGCGCTCGTGGTCACGGGTGTGCTGCCCGGCGGGACGCAGGTCTCGGTCATCGGCGGGACGACGTGGCGGGTGGACGACGTCGGGCAGGGCGCCGAGCGGAACTACGCGATGGTGGTCGGCGGACCCACGCTCGACCTGCGCGGGCTCGGCGAGTCCGACGGCGGCGGGACGGTGAACCTCTGGCTCGGTGCCGGGGGAGCCGAGGTGCTGCTGCCGACCGAGGCCCCCGTCCGTGTGCAGGTGAGCGGCGTCGGGTACGGGGTCGACCTCCACCCGGACGACGACGCGGACGACAGCCTCGGCGGCGTGCTCGGCACGACGACCGTGGAGAACCGGGCAGCGCGGACCGCGGACGCTGCGGACATCACGACCGTGCACGTGTGGGTCGTCGGCGGTGGCGTCGACGTCCCGCGCGGCCTGGCCGTCGACCAGTGAGGAACGAGACGATGACGAACGACGAGACGACCCCGGTCGACCAGACCACGCCGGTCGACCAGACCACGCCGGTCGAGCAGACGACCCCGGCGCCCCGCCCGCGTCGCACCCCGCGCTTCGGCACGGTCTTCTGGGGCGTCGTCCTCCTGGTCTTCGCCGCGGCGATGGCCGTGACCGCCCTGCCGTGGTTCGACGTCGACCCGACGACGCTCCTGCTCGGCGCCTGCCTGGCGGCCGGGGTCCTGCTCGTGGTGGCCGGTGTCGCCGCGGTGATCGCGAGACCACGGCGCTGAGACGGCCTACGATCGTCTCCGTGACCGCGACTGACTCCGAGCGGGCCGCGGAACGCGACGCGACCGAGCCGTCCCCCGACCGCTCCACCCGAGTGCGCCGGTGGATGCTGCAGGGATCCGACCAGGGCGCCTCGCACCAGGGGCCGCACCAGGTCGAGGTCGAGAAGACCCACTCGTGGTGGCGGGTGATGTGCCTGACCGGCGTGGACTACTTCTCGACGCTCGGGTACCAGCCCGCGATCGCGGCCCTGGCCGCCGGGCTCCTCTCGCCGATCGCGACGATCGTCCTCGTGCTCGTGACGCTCTTCGGCGCGCTGCCCGTCTACCGCCGGGTGGCCCAGGACAGCTTCCGGGGTGCCGGGTCGATCATGATGCTCGAGAAGCTCCTGCCATGGTGGGCCGGCAAGCTCTTCGTGCTCGTGCTGCTCGGGTTCGCCGTGACCGACTTCATGATCACGATGACCCTGTCGGCGGCGGACGCCACGGCGCACATCGCCGAGAACCCGTACACGCCGCACTGGTTCACCGAGATCCCGGTGCCGCTCACCCTGGCGCTGCTCCTCCTGCTCGGCATCGTGTTCCTCCGCGGCTTCAAGGAGGCGATCGGCATCGCGGTCGCGCTCGTCGGGGTGTTCCTCGCCCTCAACGCGATCGTCGTCGTGGTGGCCCTGTGGCACGTGTTCGAGCACCCGATGGTGGCGAGCGACTGGTGGAGCGGCCTCACGGCGCAGCACAGCAACCCGCTCGTGATGATCGGCATCGCCCTCGTCGTGTTCCCGAAGCTCGCGCTGGGCCTGTCCGGGTTCGAGACCGGGGTCGCGGTCATGCCGCAGGTGCGCGGTGACGCGTCGGACGACACGAGCTCCCGACCGGAGGGCCGGATCCGCGGCACGAAGCGGCTGCTGACCGTCGCCGCCGTCATCATGAGCTCGTTCCTCATCACCTCGTCGATCGTGACGACGTTCCTCATCCCGCAGCACGAGTTCCAACCCGGCGGTGGGGCGAACGGCCGAGCGCTGGCGTACCTCGCACACCAGTACCTCGGTGGGGTGTTCGGCTCGGTCTACGACTTCTCGACCGTCGCGATCCTGTGGTTCGCCGGCGCGAGCGCGATGGCGGGTCTGCTCAACCTCGTGCCCCGCTTCCTGCCCCGCTACGGCATGGCACCGCAGTGGGCGCGGGCGACCCGACCGCTCGTCATCATCTTCACGCTCATCGCCTTCGTCATCACGATCGTCTTCCAGGCGAACGTCGACGCGCAGGGCGGTGCCTACGCCACCGGCGTGCTCGTCCTCATCACGAGCGCCGCCGTCGCGGTGACCCTGTCGGCCCGGCGCAAGCAGCAGAAGAAGCGCACCATCGGCTTCGGGATCGTCACGGTGGTGTTCGTCTACACGACCGTCGCGAACGTCATCGAGCGGCCCGACGGCGTCCGGATCGCCGCGATCTTCATCGTCGCGATCGTCGTCGTCTCGCTGGTCTCCCGTGTCCGCCGGTCGTTCGAGCTCCGCGCGTCGTCGATCGAGCTGGACGCCACCGCACGGCAGTTCATCGAGGCGGACGCCGACCAGTTCAGCTCCGTGTGCATCATCGCCAACGAGCCGGGTGCCGGCACCGCCGAGGCGTACCGGTCGAAGGGCCGAGAGGAACGCCGCGACTCCGGCATCCCCGCCCGCGTGCCGACGATGTTCCTCGAGGTGCTGCCCGCCGACTCCTCGGACTTCGAGGAGGACCTCGTGGTCGAGGGGCACGTGATCCACGGCCACCGCGTGCTCAAGGTCCGCTCCGGGAACGTGCCGAACACCATCGCCTCGACCCTCCTGGCGATCCGGGACATCGCCGGCGTGGTCCCGAGCATCTACTTCGAGTGGAACGAGGGCAGCCCGATCCGCAACGCGATCCGCTTCGTGTTCACCGGTGTCGGCGACGTCGCCCCCGTCACCCGTGAGGTCCTCCGCGAAGCCGAGCCCGACGTGAACCGCCGACCGAGCGTCCACGTGTCGTGACGGGCGGGGCGGACGCGAGTCGTGCCTCCAGGCCGGTCGGCGGGATCGCAGCGGTCGTCGTCGCCGCTGCCGTCTGGGGGACCACCGGGACCGCGACGCACTTCGCGCCGGACGTGCCGGCCTTCGTCTTCGGCGCGGTGACCTTCGGGCTCGGCGGCATCGTGCTCGCCCTCGGAGCCGGTCGCGGCAGCCTCCGTGCGGTCGCCGACCCGGCGACCCGGCGCTGGGTCCTGCTCGGCGCGACCTCGCTCGTCGTCTACGCGGTCGCGTTCTACGCGGCCCTCGCCGACGCGGGCGTCGCGCTGGGCACCACCGTGGCCATCGGGTCGTCCCCGGTGTTCGCGGGACTCGTCGAGTGGGCGACGGACGGGAGGCGCGTCACACGCAGGTGGGTCGTCGCCACCCTGGTGAGCGTGGTCGGCATGGTCGTCGTGACGCTCGCGCGGTCGGAGGGGTCCGGGGCGGCCGGCTCCGGGCTGGACGCCTCGCTCCTGCTCGGGCTGGGCAGCGCGTTGCTCGCCGGTCTGACGTACGCGTCGTACTCGTGGGCCGTCGCGCGTGGCATGCACGCGGTGTCCGGTCCGGTCGCGCTGCCGGGTGGGGCGTCCGTGGCCGATCGTGCGTCCCTGCCGGGCGAGCGCGGGCTCGTGGGCGCGGTGTTCGGACTCGCGGCGGTCCCGCTCGTGGTCCTCGCCGCCGTGGGCGGGCACGCCTCGCTCGGGGTGGCGTCGAACTGGCCGGTGTTCGTGTACCTGGCGCTCGTGCCGACGGTGCTCGGGCACTCGCTCTACGCGGTCGGGCTGCGGTCCGTGAGCGCCTCGGTGGCGACGCTGCTCTCGTTGTTCGAGCCCGTCGTGGCCGCGGTCCTCGCCGTGCTGGTCGTGGGCGAGCACCTCGGTGCCGGCGGGTGGGTCGGCATCGGGCTGGTGGTGGTCGGACTCGCGGTGCTGGCCGTGCCGTCACGGCCGGGGACGGCTAGTCGCCGATGATCTGGTCGCGCACCTTCCGCCGCAGCACCTTGCCGATCATCGAGCGGGGCAGGTCCTGCACCACGACGACCCGGCGCGGCACCTTGTAGGCCGCCAGGTGGTCCCGCGACCAGGCCCGGAGCGCGTCCGCGTCGAAGGTCGCCGGGTCCTTCGGCACCACGGCGGCGACGACCTGCTCGTTGCCGGCCTGGGTGATGCCGACGACCGCGACCTCCTTGACGCTGGGGTGCTTGAGGAGGGCGTCCTCGACCTCCGACGGGGAGACGTTGAAGCCGCCCGTGATGATGAGCTCCTTGAGGCGGTCGACGATCCGGACGTACCCGTCGGCGCCGATCGCGACGACGTCACCGGTGCGGAACCACCCGTCCGACGTGAAGACCTCGTCGGTCGCCTCGGCCTTGCCCCAGTACCCGCGGAACACCTGGGGCCCGCGGACCTGGAGCTCGCCGGGCTCGTCGGTGCCGAGCACCTTCGTCGGGTCGTCCGGGTCGGCCACCCGCGCCTCGGTGCTGGACAGCGGCAGCCCGATCGACCCGAGCCGGCGGTCGGGGGAGACCGGGTTCGCCATCAGGACGGGGGAGCACTCGGACAGCCCGTAGCCCTCGACGAGGTAGCCGCCGGTCCGGGCCTCCCACGGTTCGACGACGTCGGCCGACAGCGGCATGGCGCCGGAGATGCCGATCTCGATGCCCGCGAGCGAGACCTTCGCCGAGTCCGCCGCGTGCTGCAGCCGGGCGTAGATCGGGGGCACGGCCGGCAGGAACGTCGGCGGGTGCTTCTTCATCGCCGCGAGGACGAGCGCGGGGTCGAACGCCGGGAAGAGCACCAGGCGCGAGGCCATGCTCATCGCGAAGGTCAGGCACAGCGTCAGGCCGTAGGCGTGGAACATCGGGAGGACCGCGTACACGACGTTGTCGCCGCGGCGGATCTGCGGCACCCACGCCCGGGCCTGGGCCGCGTTCGCGATCAGGTTCCGGTGCGTCAGCACGGCGCCCTTCGGGACACCCGTCGTGCCGGACGTGTACTGGATGAGCGCGGTGTCGTCGGTCGTCGGCCGCGGGTGCCGCTTCGACAGCTTCCGGGTGGACACGAGGTCGTCCCACTTCGTCGTCCCGCGGACCTTGGTGGTCAGCTTGGCACGGGACTCACGAGCCTTCGCGACCGGCAGGGACAGCGCGATCCGGGTGCCGCGCGGCATCGCCCGGGTGAGGTCCACCGAGACGATCGCGTCGAGCTTCACGTCGGCGGGGAAGTCCTGCAGCGTCGCGACGGACTTGTCCCACGCGATCGCGACCTTCGCGCCGTGGTCCTCGAACTGGTGGCGGAGCTCCCGCGGCGTGTACAGCGGGTTGTGCTCGACCACGATCGCCCCGAGCCGGAGCACGGCGTAGAACGCCACGATGTGCTGCGGGCAGTTCGGCAGGACGATCGCCACCCGGTCACCGGCCGAGACGCCGAGCTTGCGGAGCCCGTTCGCGGCACGGCTGATCTGCTCCTGCAGCTCCGCGTACGTCGTCGTGCGCTTGAAGAACTCCAGTGCGACCTGCTTCGGGAAGCGCCTGGCGGACTCCTCCACGATGTCGGAGAGGGAACCCGTGGGCTCCTCGATGTCGTGCGGGACCCCCGGGGCGTACGAGGCAAGCCAGGGACGAGGCGTGTCGATGCTCACGCGACCCAACCTAGCGGGCCACCCGGGCAGCCGCTGGGAGGTGTGCCGGCCCGACGCCGAGCGCGCTGTCAGGGGCAGGACGGACGATGGCCGCATGCCGTCCGTCGCCGATGCCTTCCGCTCCCGTCTCAACGACACGTTCACCGGGGGCGCCACGGAGCGCCCGGCCTGGATCGACGAGCTCGAACAGGGCACCGACGCCGGCTACTTCGGACCCGGCTCCGCCACCTGGTCGGTGCACGGCGGTCGGCAGACGATCCTCGCCGGGGTCCGCGCGCTCCTCGTCCAGGCGCTGCACCCCGGGGCGCTCGCCGGCGTCGCCGACCACTCCCGCTACCGCGAGGACCCGTTCGGACGCCTCGCCGGCACGATCCGGTGGATCTACACGGTGTCGCACGGGGACACCGCTGCCGCCGACGGCGCGAGTGCCTGGGTGCGGAAGCTGCACGAGCGGGTCCGCGGGGAGTACGTCGACGGCCACGGAGTGACGAAGCCGTACGCCGCGAACGACCCGGACCCCGCCAGGTGGGTGCACCTCGCCTTCACCGACGCGTTCCTCCGCAGCGCACAGCTCTGGGGCGAACCCATCCCGGGAGGCGCCGACGCCTACGTCCGGGAGTGGGCGATCGCGGGACGGCTCATGGGCGTGGCGGACGCACCGGAGTCGGACGCCGAGCTCCGCGAGCAGATGAACGGGTACCTCGACCGCGGCGAACTCGCCGTGACCGCCCGCACGCTCGACGTCGTCCGCTTCATCAAGGACCCGCCCCTCGCGTACATGCTGCGGCCCGGGTACCGCGCGCTCTTCGGTGGCGCGGTCGCCTCGCTCGACCCGCGGCACCGCTCGATGCTGCGGCTGCGGACGCCGGCCGTGGGGCCGGTCGAGTTCCCGGTGAAGCGGACCGCCGGGCTCGTGCTGGACGGCATCGGTGCCGTGCTCGGTCACCAACCCGGGACGGAGCGCGCGGCGCTCGTCCGGATCGCGCGGCTGGACAGCGCGCGCGGGGCTCCGGAAGCAACCGTCTGACGGCCTGGAGGCGCGGTGCCAGCTGGCACCGCGCCTCCAGGCCGTCTGGTGGGTGCGTCAGAAACCGGACGGCACCCGGGGCGTGTACGCGGACTCGAGTCGCGTCACCTCGTCGTCCGTGAGCTCGATCGTGGTGGCGGTCACCGCGTCGTCGATGTGGTGCTCCTTCGTCGCGCCGACGATCGGGGCGCTCACCGCGGGCTGCCGCATCACCCACGCCAGGGCGATCTGGGCCATGCTCGCGTCGTGGGCCTCGGCGACCTGCTGCACCGCGTCGACGATCGCGCGGTTGGCGTCCTCGTCCTGCCGGTAGAGCGTCTTGCCGAACTCGTCGGTGTCCGCCCGGCTCCCGGAACCCTGCGCGTCCCAGGGGCGCGTGAGCTTGCCGCGGGCGAGGGGGCTCCACGGGATCACGCCGACGCCGGTGTGCGCGCAGAAGGGGTGCATCTCGCGCTCCTCCTCGCGTTCGAGGAGGTTGTACTGGTCCTGCATGCTCACGAACCGGGTCCAGCCGTGCAGCTCGGCGACGTGCTGCATCTCGGCGAACTGCCACGCCCACATGCTGCTCGCGCCGATGTAGCGGGCCTTGCCGGCCTTGACGACGTCGTGCAGGGCCTCCATCGTCTCCTCGACCGGGGTGAGCGGGTCGAAACGGTGGATCTGGTACAGGTCGACGTAGTCCGTGCCGAGCCGGGTCAGTGATGCGTCGATCTCGTGCATGATCGCGGCGCGGGACAGCCCGGCGCCGTTCCGTCCGGGGCGCATCCGGTTGAAGACCTTCGTGAAGACCTGCACCTCCTCGCGCGGGGCGAGCTCCTTGAGGAGGGTGCCGGTGATCTCCTCGGAGCTGCCGGCCGAGTACACGTTGGCGGTGTCGAACGTGGTGATGCCGGCCTCGAAGGCGCGGCGGACGAAGGGGCGGGCCTCGTCGATGCCGACGCTCCAGGGGTGGGCGCCGCGGTCGGGGTCGCCGTAGGACATCATGCCGAGGACGACGCTGCTGATCTCGAGGCCGGTGGCGCCGAGGCGGGTGGTCGCGGGTGCCGGTGTCTGCGCCGGACTGCTGGTCTTCGTCTGTGTCGTCGTCGGCCTGCTCGCCGAGCGGGCGGTTTCGGTCGTGCTCATGCACTCACCCTGGCATCGCGGCCTGTGACGGCGAGGAGGCGGACCAGGAGCGGGGCGTCCTCGCCGACCTCGACCGGGGGCGCGTAGAGGCCGGTGGCCGCGAGGTCCTCGATCTGCGGCTCGAAGTACTCCCACACGGCGCGGACGAGCTCGTCCGGCAGTGACTCGTCGGACCCGGTCGCTCGGGCGAGGTCCCACGTGTGGATCGTGATGTCGCTCGTCTGCTCCGTGAGGTACTCACCGGCGGGCACGACGTCCGTGCTGAGGTGCACCGGGACGTCAGCGGGCGTGTTCCGCCAGGCTTCGGTCGCTGCCGTGGCGAACTTCGCCCACTCGGCGGCGAGGTCGTCGCCGATCGACTCGAGGTCCGCTTCGGCCTGGGCGTAGTCGCACCCCGTGAGGAGCTTCGGGATCCAGCGCTGCTCGTCGACGACGTGCTGCACGAGGTCGCGGGTGGTCCACTCGGAGTCGGGAGTGGAGGCGTCCCAGTCCGTCACGGCGGCGACGCGGCGGCCGAACTCGGCTGCCGCGAGGGCCTGCAACGCGATCCAGTCGGTGGCCATGGTGGTGCTCCTGTTCGTGGGGTGCTTCGTGCGCGTGTTCGTTCGTGGGGTGCTTCGTGCGCGTGTTCGGTTTCGGGGTGGTGCTTGCTCTGGCTCTGGCTCTGGCTGTGGCTGTGGCTCGTTCGGTGTCGGGGTGTCGTCCGGCGCGCGAGCGGGCCTTTCCTGCAACCGTCCGCCGGTGGTCTCGATTCCCCGAGCCGCCGAGCGGGCGAAATGCACGGAACTGTCCTCACGCTACTGCTCGCGCGGGGCGGCGAGCGGGCGAAATACCCCCGCGTGTGGCGGGAGGCCCGACGCGTTCCGCCCGCTCGCGCTTGGTCGGGGGCGCATCCCGTGCTCGGCGCGGTCATGCCGGCGTCGGCTCGGGCTCGGTCACGGGAGCTTCGTCGGCGCGAGCGGGCGAAGTACGCAGTGGACAAGCGGGATCGGCTACCGATTCCGCCCGCCCGGCCGGTCGTTCGGTTGGGCGTCTACCGCCCGGGTGCGTCCGCGACATCGCGGGAAGCCGGGCGCCGAGCGGGTCAATTCGTGTGCGTTCGCGCCTGAAGGCGTGTGTGTTTCGCCCGCTCGCGCGCGGCGAAGCCGCCCCCGCTCGCGCGAGGCCGCCCCCGCTCGCGCGCGGCGAGGCTGCCCCCGCCCCGCCCCGCCCCCGCTCGCGCGCGGCCGCCCCCGCCCCGGCCGCCCCCGAACGTGCACAGGAGCGCCCGGACGCGGCGGACACGGCGAACGGCCCGGCTCCTGGGGAGGAGCCGGGCCGTTCGTCTCGGGTGCTGCAGGGTGCTGCGGTTCGGTGCCCTCAGGTCACGCGCGTCGCACGGACCTGGGGATCGAGGAGTCCGTCGGGCGTCAGGCTGCCTGGAGGACGAACTGGACGTCGAGGTTGATCGTGACGTCGTTGCCGAGCGTGAAGCCGCCGGCCTCGAGCGCTGCGTTCCAGTTCACGCCGAACTCCGTGCGGTCGATCTTCGTCGTCGCCTCGGCGCCGAACTTGACCTGGCCGTAGCCGTCGGTCGTGAAGCCACCGAGCTCGGCCTTGAGGACGACCGGCTTGGTGACGCCGCGCAGCGTGAGCTCACCGGCGATGTGCAGGTCGTCGCCCTTGGCCTCGATGCCCGTCGAGCGGAAGGTGAGCTGCGGGTGCTCCTCGGTGAGGAAGAAGTCGCTCGTCTTGAGGTGCTGGTCGCGCTGCTCCTGGCCGGTGTTGATCGACGCGACGTCGATGTTCGCCTCGACGGTCGACTCGAGCGGGTTCTCGGCGGTGACGACGGTGGCGTCGAACGTCTCGAACTTGCCCTTGACCTTGCTGATGGCGAGGTGGCGGACCGAGAAAGTGACCTCGGAGTGCGTCGGGTCGATCTTCCAGGTGCCGGTCTGGTAGCCGGGGATGGTGGTGGCGGTGAGCGTCATGGTGACTCCTTCGAAGCTGTGGTCTGCGTTCCCGAGCAGGCGTCGGACGGAACCCCAGTTCCATGCGCCTGCATCGAAGCTGATGCTAGCCCATTGTGCACCCGTTTGGTTGAAGCGTCAACCAATGTTCATCTCGATGTCGCGAGACGACGTCTCGGACGCGTGTCGTGCCTCCCGGTCGACACCCCGTCGATCAGGCGACGGACCCGCGAGACGAACACCTCGACGTCCGCGCCGACGTCGTCGGCGGTGGCGCGGACGAGCCACCATCCGACGTCCTTCAGGTGTTCGCCGCGCGTGAGGTCCTTGCGGAACGTGCGGTCGTCCGTGCGGTGCAGGTCGCTCTCGTACTCGATCGCCACCCGGGCCGCCGGGTAGGCGAGATCGACGCACGCTACCCAGCGGCCGTCGACGACGACGTCGTGGTTCAGTTCGGGCTGGGGGAGGCCCCGCCGCGTCAACGCCAATCGGAGGCGCGTCTCGCCCGGGGAGCGCGAGCCCGGGCGGATCTCCTCGAGCGCTGCGCGGATGCGGCGGATGCCCCGCGCGCCGCGGTAGCGACGTGCCGCTGCGACGAGTTCATCGCGATCGCACCAGCCGAGCCACCCGACGAGTGCGTCGCCGACCACGATCAACTCGTCGCGGCTGAGGAGCGTCGCCAGGGCGATGAACGTGTCCGCCGGGTGGCTGAGTGCAGCCGTCCCCGAGTGGACGACTCGGACGCGCCCGCGACGCGCGCGATGTCCGACCGTCCCACGCACCCGGATCGCCTGGTCGGTCCCGAGGGTCGTCACGTGGATACGGGGGTCGCGTTCGAGCCGACGCGGGAGCGGGATACCGAGGATCGCCGCAGCCGTGGTGTGGCTGAACGCCTGGTCGGGGCGCAGGCGGGGGAGGACTGCTCGTGCGCGTTGTTCGTGGGTGGTCGGGCGCGTCCACGCACGGATGCCGTGGAACGGGCGCAGGAGTGCACGGGTCCGAAGGCGGCCGACGCTGACGCCGCGATGGAGGGCCTCCCGGACGCGGAACGGGCGGCCCCGGAGGGCCATCGGGAACGTCGCCTCGAGCTGCATGGGGACAGCGTTGCGGGGATGGCCGCCGGGCGCGGCGCCCGCGGGTCGATCTGTGGACGACGCCGAGCGGAGCGGGATTGTGGAGGAACGGCCCGGCCTGGAGGCGCGGCGCGAGCGGGCGGAAAGGGTCCGGCTTCGGGGTGGTGGCGTGGGTATTCCGCCCGCTCGCGGTCAGGGCGGCGGCCCGGCGGCCCGGCGGCCCGGCCGCCCGGCGGCCCGGCGGCCCGGCAAGGACGGCCCGGCAAGGACGGCTCGTCCTGGAGGCGCGGGGCGAGCGGGCGGAAAACGTCCGGCTTCGGGGTGGTCGCGTGGGTATACCGCCCGCTCGCGGTCCGGCCGGCCGGCCAGCAGTGCCCCGCGCCCCCGGGCCCCGCGCGCCCGGGCCCCGCGGCGCGCGCCCGCGGCAGGTACTCGCACGGCCCCTCTGGGCGTCCGGAAGACCGGTAGCGTCGACACCATGGAATTCAGGTACCTGGGCAACTCCGGACTCAAGATCTCCGAGATCACCTACGGCAACTGGCTGACGCACGGCTCGCAGGTCGAGAACGACGTCGCCACCCAGTGCGTGCGGGCAGCGCTCGACGCCGGCATCACCACGTTCGACACCGCCGACACGTACGCCAACACCAAGGCCGAGACGGTCCTCGGCGAAGCACTCAAGGGCGAGCGTCGTCAGTCGCTGGAGATCTTCACGAAGGTCTACTGGCCGACCGGTCCGAAGGGCCACAACGACACCGGCCTCAGCCGGAAGCACATCACGGAGTCGATCGACGGGTCGCTCGAGCGGCTGCAGACGGACTACGTCGACCTCTACCAGGCGCACCGCTACGACCACGAGACCCCTCTCGAGGAGACGATGCAGGCCTTCGCCGACGTCGTCCGTCAGGGCAAGGCGCTCTACATCGGCGTCAGCGAGTGGAACGCCGAGCAGATCCGTGCGGGCGCCGCCCTCGCGAAGGAGCTCGGCTTCCAGCTCATCTCGAACCAGCCCCAGTACTCGATGCTGTGGCGGGTCATCGAGGGCGAGGTCGTCCCGGCCTCGAAGCAGCTCGGCCTGTCGCAGATCGTCTGGTCGCCCATCGCGCAGGGCGTGCTCACCGGCAAGTACAAGCCGGGTCAGCCGCTCCCCGAGGGCTCGCGCGCCACGGACGAGAAGGGCGGCGCCGACATGATCAAGCGGTTCATGCGCGACGAGGTCCTCGAGGCCGTCCAGCGCCTCCAGCCCGTCGCCGACAAGGCCGGGCTCACGCTCGCCCAGCTCGCGATCGCGTGGACGCTCCAGAACGAGAACGTCGCGAGTGCGATCGTCGGCGCCTCGCGTCCGGAGCAGGTCACCGACAACGTCAAGGCCGCCGGCGTCACGCTCGACGCCGACGCGCTCGCCGCGATCGACGCGGCCCTGGGGGACATCCCGGAACGCGACGCGTCGAAGACGGTCAGCCCGGCGTCGCGCCCCGCGTAAGCGCGACCAGCCCCGGACTGGAGGCGCGGTGCCAGCTGGCACCGCGCCTCCAGTCCGTCGTGGGTTCGCGTCCACTGCGACCCGCATGTGAACAGCACGTGTCGCGAAACTGGCAGAGGCATCCGTAAGCCTGTACCCCACCCAAACCACCCGGAGAAGCCCCCCGAATCGGGGGCATGACCCGAACCGATACCCCCGTTGTGGTGCCGTCCGCCACCGGTGCGGTGCCCGTCCCACCGCGCGCGACCCTCGCGCGGCTGGTGACCCTCGCCCGCCAGCTCGTGTCCTTCGGCAGCATCGGCGCCGTCTGCTTCGTCATCGACCTCGGCGTCTACAACCTCCTCCGCGCGACCGTGATGCCCGACGGGCCCATCGCCGCGAAGATCGTCTCCGCCGTCGTGTCCACCGCCGTCGCCTGGGTCGGCAACCGGTTCATCACGTTCCGCGCCGAACGCCAGACCGGTCGGCGAGAGACCCTCCGCGAGGGACTCCTCTTCGCGGCCACGAACCTCATCGGCCTCGGCATCGCCGCCGCCTGCCTGTTCGTCTCGCACTACGTCCTCGGCTTCACCTCCACCCTCGCCGACAACGTCGCCGGCAACGGGGTGGGCCTCGTGCTCGGCACCGCGTTCCGGTTCGCCGCGTACAAGGCCCTCGTCTTCCGTTCCACCGACGCTCACGCGAAGGAGCTCGCCGAATGACCATCTCCGCCACGCTGCTGACGGCCGCCGGGCCGCTGCTCCAGCCCAACGAGGGGACCGCTCCGTCCGGCGTCCCGAACCGGGGCACGACCGACGTCCCGACGGGAGGCTCGGGTCAGGTCTCGCAGGGCGCCTGGTCGCTGGGCGAGTGGATCGGGTACTCGACCCTCGTCGCCGTCTCCGTGCTGCTCACGATCATCGCGCTCACCACCCTCTGGTGGATGCTGCACGCCTGGCGGTCGCGCGACGCGCTGAAGTCGACGAGCTTCAGCCAGAGCCCGCGCCCGGCAGCGCACCGCTTCACGCTGCTCGTGCCCGGCCGCCACGAGCAGGACGTCATGGGCGAGACGCTCGACATGCTCGCGAAGCAGGACCACCCCGACTTCGAGATCATCGCGATCGTCGGCGAGGACGACCCCGAGACGGACGCCGTCGTGCGTGCCGCCGCGGCCCGTCACCCTTCGCTGATCCGCGTCGTGGTGGACGACACGGCGCCGAAGAACAAGCCGAAGGCGATGAACCTCGCGCTGCAGTACGCCACTGGAGACATCGTCGGCGTGTTCGACGCCGAGGACGAGGTCTACCCGCGCCTGCTGTCCCTGGTGGACTCGCGCTTCCAGGAGACCGACGCCGACGTGGTGCAGGGCGGCGTGCAGCTCATGAACTTCAAGTCGAGCTGGTGGTCGCTCCGCAACGTGCTCGAGTACTACTTCTGGTTCCGCTCGCGCTTGCACTTCCACGCCGGCTCGAAGTTCATCCCGCTCGGCGGCAACACCGTCTTCGTCACCCGATCGCGGCTCGAGTGGTCCAACGGGTGGGACGCGCACTGCCTCGCCGAGGACTGCGAACTCGGCGTCCGGCTCTCCGCCGACGGCGCCAAGGTCGTCGTCGCGTACAGCCCCGAGGCCGTCACCCGCGAGGAGACCCCGCCCACCTTCGCCTCCCTGCTCAAGCAGCGGACCCGGTGGAACCAGGGCTTCCTGCAGGTGCTCGGCAAGGGGGAGTGGAAGAAGCTGCCGAGTTTCCGACAGCGCTTCTTCGCGCGCTACATGCTGACGATGCCGTTCATCCAGGCGGCCACCGGCCTCCTCATCCCGCTGAGCGTCGTGATGATCCTGTTCGTCAAGGTGCCGACGGCGATCGCCCTCGTCTCCTTCGTGCCGCTCGCGCCGACGCTGATGCTGCTCGCGGTCGAGGTCGTGGGGCTCAACGAGTTCGGCCGGATCTACGGCGAACGCGTGCGGGTCCGCGACTACGTGAAGCTCGTGCTCGGTCTCGTGCCGTACCAGGTGTTCCTCGCCGCTGCCGCGGTCCGCGCCGTCGTCCGGCACGCCAAGGGGCAGAACGGGTGGGAGAAGACGGAGCACACCGGGCAGCACCGGACGGCTGGGCAGCCGGCCGAGGTCGTGGGGTTCGCCAACGCCGTCACGACGCGTGGTTCGGATTCGCCCGATCGCTCGGATGACCGTCAGCTCGCCGGTTCGACCGCCGGAGCTGCTTCGACCACTGGAGGGACCCGATGACCGCCAGCATCACCAACACGACCGGCATCCCGATCCGCGGTGCCGTCGCGGGCCAGCGCTCCGGCGTCGGCGCCTGGTTCCGCACGCACGCCGCGAGCCTCGGCTGGCTGCTGCCCGTCCTCGCCGTCACGGTCGTCGTGCAGGCGTGGAACATGTCCGGCACGCCGCAGCGCATCGACGACGAGGGCACGTACACCGCGCAGGCGTGGGCGATCGCACACCTCGGCGAGATCACGCACTACACGTACTGGTACGACCACCCGCCGCTCGGCTGGATCCAGATCGCCGGGTACACCTCGCTGACCGGGGCGTTCGCGCGCTACCCGTTCGCCGTCGAGGCCGGGCGCGAGGCGATGGTCTTCTTCGCCGCCGTGTCGAGCATCCTGCTGTTCGTGCTCGCCCGCCGTCTCGGAACCGGCCGGGCGACAGCGGCCGCCGCAGGCCTCGTGTTCGCCCTGTCGCCGCTCGCGCTGCAGTACCACCGCACCGTGTACATCGACAACGTCGCGACGCCGTGGCTCCTCGCCGCGTTCGTCCTCGTGCTGAGCCGACGCCAGCAGCTCGCCGGGTTCGCCGGGGCCGCAGCCTGCCTCGGGATCGCCGTGCTCTCGAAGGAGACGTACCTGCTCGCGCTGCCGTTCCTCATCTGGATCGCGGTGCGCCGGGCCGACAAGAGCACCCGCCGGTACACCCTGAGCGTCGCCGGAGCCGTGCTCGCCGTGATCGGGGGCGGCTACCTGCTGCTCGCCGCGGTGAAGGGGGAGCTCCTGCCGGGGACCGGTCGGGTCAGCCTGTTGGAGGGCATCACCTACCAGCTCGGGTCCCGCGCGGCGTCGGGGTCGGTGTTCGACTCCGGGAGCCTCGCGAACGAGGCCGCGTCCCAGTGGTGGGCACTCGACCCCGTGTTCATCGTGCTCGGGTCCGTGGCCGCCGTCGTCGGGCTCTTCCTGCGCCGGGTCCGCCCGATCGCCGCGATGCTCGTCTTCCTGCTGCTCATGATGTTCCGCCCGAACGGGTACCTGCCCGTGCCGTACGTCATCATGCTCATCCCGTTCGCGGCGCTGCTCGTGGCGTACACCGCCGAGCGAGCCGTCCTGGCCGTCGCCGGTCGCACCCGGACGCGCACGCGCCTCGGCGGTGCCACCCGGCGTGGTCTCGGCATCACCTGGCTGGCGGTCACCACCGCGGCGCTCGTCGTGGCGGTCCCGCTCTGGGGCGGCCAGCTGCGCGGCTTCGTGCTCGGCAACCTCGACCTGCCGATGCAGCAGGCCGAGGAGTGGGTCGGCGACAACGTGCCGAAGTCCTCCCGGCTGCTCGTCGACGACGCCATGTGGGTCGACCTCGTGCAGGACGGCTTCGCGCGGAACAACGTCGTCTGGTACTACAAGCTCGACACCGACGCCGCGGTCGAACGCCAGTCGCCGAACGGGTGGAAGGACTCGGACTACGTCATCACGACGGACTCCATGCGGACCGGCGGAAACTCGTCGTCCGACATCCGGCAGGCGATCGAGAACTCGACGTCCGTCGCCGCGTTCGGCACCGGGAACCAGCGGGTCGACGTCCGTCGGATCCACTCCGAGGGCACCACCGCCGCGCAGGCCGCGATCACCCGCGCGACCGACCTGCGCAAGACGATGGGCACCGAGCTGGCAGCCAACCCGGCACTCCGGGCGGACGACGGGACGAAGTCGCAGTTCCGTGCCGGCCAGGTCGACTCGCGGGCGATGATCGCGCTCGGCCAGGTGCTCGCCGACCGGGCGATCCGTGTCGACCGGTTCACGCCGCTCGAGGGGGAGACCGGGCAGCCGTTCCGCCGGGTGGTCCTCGACGCGTCCGACGCCTCGGCTGCCGCACGGGTCGCCGCCACGCTCGACGCGATGTCCGACGCCTTCCGCCCCGCCTCGGTGGAGCGCGACGGCTCGGAGCTCACCGTGACGTACACGCCCGCCGACCCCACCTCGACGCCGACGAGCGCCACGTGACCGCCCCCGGCCGCGAGCGGGCGGAACACGTGGGGTCCCACCCCGGGGCCGGACCGGAAACGCCCGCTCGCGTGGACGCTCGCGGAGACGGCGTCGCGAGGCAGGGGACCGCCCCCGGCCGCGAGCGGGCGAAACACGCAGGGTCCGGCCCGGGATCCGGACAGGAAAGGCCCGCTCGCGTGGAGGCTCGCGGAGAGGCTCGCGCGGACGCTCGCGTGGACGGGGTCGTGAGTCGGGGGAGCGCGTCCGGCGAGCGGGCGGAACACGCGAGGTCCCGGCCCGGAACCGGACCGGAAACGCCCGCTCGCGACACGAACGACACGAACCACACGAACGACACGAACGAGCAGACCGAGCAGACCGAGCAGACCGACAACGCCGAGACCACGCAGCACCAGACCCGAACCACGACCAGAAGGAGCACCACCATGCCCGCACCTCGTCGCACCCGCACCCGCACCCTCGCAGTCGGCGCCCTCGCCGCGACCCTCGTGGCCGCCGCCGTCGGCCTCGCCCCGCAAGCAGCAACCGCCGCCACACCCGCAGCGTCCACGAGTGACGAGGGCTGGCTCCGCGTCGGCCACCTCTCCCCGGACACGAAGGGCGTCGACGTCGAACTGTCGAGCCTGTCCGGCGGCAAGAAGGTGTTCGAGCTCGACGACGTCACCTACGGCCAGGTCAGCCCGTACCAGGAACTCCCGGTCGGCACGTACGTCCTCTCGATGCGCGCCGCGAACGCCCCCGACTCCACGCCCGTGATCTCCACCGACGTCACGGTCGACAAGGGCGACGCGAGCACCGTCGTCGCCTACGGCAAGAACGACTCCCTGAAGACGACGGCCTTCACGGACGACCTGCAGCAGCCGGGCGACGGCAAGGCGAAGCTCCGCCTCGTCCAGGCCGCGACGACCGCGAAGAAGGTCGACGTGAGCACCTCCGAGGGCACCGCCGTCGCCGAGGGCGCCGCGTTCGGCACCGCCACGAAGTACGCCACCGTCGACGCCGGCAAGTGGACGCTCGACGTCTCGGGCAGTGGGCAGCAGGGCACCGCGAAGGTCGACCTGGCCGGCAACACCGTCTCGACGCTGTTCGTGCTCGACGACAGCAAGGGCGACCTCACGGTCGTCCCGGTCACGGACGCCGCGGCCACGGCCTCGACACCGTCCGGCGGCGTGCAGACCGGCGGCGGCGGCGCAGCCGCCGACCCGACCACGCAGGCGGTCCACGCGGCCATCGCGACCCTCCGTTCGCTGTTCCGCTGACGCACCGGCCTGGAGGCACGGATCACCGCAGCCGATCCGCTCACGTGATCCGTTCCTCCAGTCCGACCCCCGCACCCACTCAGGAAGGCAGGCCGCATGACCCGCAGGACCTGGATCCCCGTGACCGCCGCAGCCGCGCTGGTCGTCGCCGTCGGCACCGCGCTCGTCGCGGTGCGCCCGTGGGGCGACCCCGCGCCGCAGGCCGGAGGTGCGTCGACCCCGACGTCCTCCGCGGCACCGGACGCGGCGCGCTCGCCGGAGCAGCTCCGGACGGACTTCCTCGACCGGTACGTCCGCGACGGCCGCGTCGTCCGCACCGACCAGGGCGGCGACACCGTCAGCGAGGGGCAGGCCTACGGGTTGCTCATCGCCTATGCGAACGGTGACCGGAAGACCTTCGGCGAGATCTGGTCGTGGACGAAGCGGCACCTGCTGACCGACGACGACCTGCTCGCCTGGCGGTGGACCCCGGACGAGGGCGTCGCCGACGGGCAGTCCGCGAGCGACGCCGACCTCGACGCCGCGCGGGCCCTCGTGCTCGCCGGCTCGGCGTGGGGCGAGTCGCGGTACACGGCGGCGGGGAAGACCATGGCGTCCGCGATCCTCGAGCACGAGACCGCGACGACCGACCTCGGAACGATCCTGCTCCCGGGGCCGTGGGCCGACTCGGCGCCGTACCGGTACGACGCCTCGTACGCGTCGCCCGCGGCGTTCGCGGTCCTCGCGAAGGCGACGGGCGACGACCGCTGGACGGCGCTGTCGGCGGGATCCCGTGCGGTCACCGCGGCGGTGCTCGACGAGTCCGACCTGCCGAGTGACTGGTCGCAGGTGCACGCCGACGGCAGCGTCGACCCGATGCCGGCGACCGGCGGCGACGGACGCGTGCTGTACGGCTACGACGCGATGCGGATGCCGCTCCGGTACGCCGAGGGGTGTGCGGCGGCGGACCGGTCCCTCGCGGGGTCGATCGCGCCGACGCTCCGGCGGAGCACGCAGCTCGCGGCGCAGCTCGACCTCGGCGGCACGGCCGTGACCGGGGACACGAGTGCCCTGGCGTACGCGGCCCGGGCCGCGGCGGAGCAGGCGGCGGGGCAGTCCTCCGCGGCGACCGCCGACCTCCGTCGGGCGGACCGGACGGCCGCGACCACGCCGACGTACTACGGGGACGCATGGGCGGCGCTCGGCGCGACCATGCTGACCTCGGACGTCCTCGGCGGGTGCGGGACCTCGGCAGGAGGGGCGTCGTGACCGGCCGACGCCGCGCGGCAGGGAGTCGCGGGGCCGAGTCTCGGGGTGAGCGACAGGTCTCGCGGGCCCGAGGCCGAGGGACGTCGCCGGGGCCGAGTCTCGGGCCGTGGGTCCGGCGGCGCGGAGTCGTCGTGGGCGCGGTCGTCGCGGCGGTGGTCGTCGTGGGCGGGGTCGCGGGCGTGGCTGTTGCGACGACCAACGACGCGCCGCGGACCGCGGGCACCACGAGCTCGCCGTCCGCGACGGCGTCGTCCTCGACGGCGTCCGGGCGGAACTCCGCCGCGGGGTTCCAGGACCCGGCGGCGCCCGCCGACCGCTCCGATGCGACCCCGGTCAGCGTGACCATCCCGGCCATCGGGGTGTCGTCCTCCCTCGAGGACCTCCACCGCGGTGCCGCCGGCGAACTCGACCCGCCGAAGGACTGGGACAGCGCCGGCTGGTTCAGCGACGGCATCGTCCCCGGCCAGGTCGGCCCGGCCGTCATCGCCGGGCACGTCGACAGCCCCACCGCCGCAGCCGTGTTCTTCCGGCTCGACGAACTGGTCGCCGGCGACGAGGTCCACGTCGCCATGTCCGACGGCACCACCCGGACCTTCACGGTCGACCGATCGGAGCGGGCCGCGAAGTCCGCGTTCCCGACGAGCGACGTCTACGGCACCGCACCCACGCCACAGCTGCGGCTCATCACCTGCGACGGCACGTTCGACACGGCCACAGGGCACTACACGGACAATCTGATCGTGTTCGCAGACCTCTCGTCGGGTTGACGCAGCACCCGACCGATACCTTCGATGTCAAGCGCAAGGAGCATCATGAGCACGACCCTGGTCATCATCCCGACCTACGACGAGGCGGAGAACGTCCGACCCATCGTCGCTCGCACGCTGGCGGCGACCGACGACACCGTGCACGTGCTCGTCGTGGACGACAACTCCCCGGACGGCACCGGCGACATCGCGGACGCGATCGCCCGCGAGACCGACCGGGTCCACGTGATGCACCGCACCGTGAAGGACGGCCTCGGCGGGGCGTACCTCGCCGGGTTCGCCTGGGGACTCGAGCACGGCTACGACAAGCTCGTCGAGATGGACGCGGACGGCTCGCACCACCCCGAGTACCTGCCGTGGATGATCGAGCTGGCGGACACGAACGACCTCGTCCTCGGGTCCCGCTGGATCAAGCACGGCAAGGTCGAGAACTGGCCGTGGTACCGCGAGGCGCTCTCCCGCGGCGGCAACCTCTACACACGGCTCGCCCTCGGCATCGCCGTGCAGGACGCGACGGGCGGCTTCCGGGTGTTCACCTCCCGGGCGTTCGAGCGCATCGACCTCGCCGGCGTCGCGTCGAAGGGGTACTGCTTCCAGGTGGACCTCTGCTGGCGCGCCCTCGAGGCCGGCCTGCGCGTCGTCGAGACGCCCATCACCTTCACCGAGCGCGAGTTCGGCGTCTCGAAGATGAGCGGCAACATCGTCCGCGAGAGCCTCACGCTCGTCACGAAGTGGGGCATCGACCGGCGGCTGCGCGAAGCGCGCTCCCTGGTCAAGGACCACCGTCGGCTGCCGTCCGTGCGAGCGAACGCGCACGCGGTCGCCGACCACGCGGCCTGACGGCCGGAACGGACGGACTGGAGGCGCGGTGCCAGCTGGCACCGCGCCTCCAGTCCGTGGTCGCGGCGTCCGCCGACGGTGGAGCCGCGTGCCGTCGGTGGCGCGTGTGCCGTCGCTGGTGCCGCGAAAGCGACGCCGTGCGGATCCGCATGGCGTTCCTGGCGGCAGCGCGACGGTCTCCCGGAGGATCGCCGCGGGAACCTGTCGCTATCGCGAGGGGCCGCGGACGGACGAACGGCCCGCGGCGGACTCGCCACGGGCCGTTCGGTCAGCGCTGGTCAGCGCAGGACGACGACGCCTCGGCCGGTGAAGCGCACGCAGTCCGTCGCGACCTCGGCCTCGCCGAAGCGGTAGAGCTCGTCGCCGGTGGCACCGGGCACCGGGACCTCGGCGGCGTCGTCGAGGAAGTTCACCACGACGTGCACCGGTCGGACGTCCGGACCCAGCAGCCCCCGCGTGAGCACGAGCCAGCGGCGGTCCTCGCTGAACCGCACGGCGTTCGCCTCGTACCGCGGGTCGACGAACGCCTGGTCCGTGCGGCGCAGCGCGACGAGCACCCGGTAGGCGCGGAGGATCCGTGCCCCTCGGTCGGAGTCCACGTCCGCCCAGTCGAGCTTCGAGTTCGTGAACGTCGACGGATCCTGCGGGTCCGGCACGGCGGACTCGTCCCACCCGTGCTCCGCGAACTCCCGGATGCGTCCCTCGGCAGTCGCCTTGCCCAACTCGGGCTCCGGGTGCGAGGTGAAGAACTGCCACGGCGTCGAGGCGGCGAACTCCTCGCCCATGAACAGCATGGGCGTGAACGGTCCGAGCAGGGTGAGGGCCGCGGCGATCACGAGTCCTTCGTCGCTCACGGTCGCGGCCAGGCGGTCACCCGCGGCGCGGTTGCCGATCTGGTCGTGGTTCTGGTTCGCCACGACGAGCGCGGTCGCGGGGGAGGTCCCGCGGTCGATCGGTCGTCCGTGCCGCTTCCGCCGGAACGACGACCAGGTGCCGTCGTGGAAGAACCCGTGGTCGAGGACCTTCGCCAGCGCCGACAGCGGGGCGAAGTCGGCGTAGTAGCCGTTCGTCTCGCCCGTGAGGGCCACGTGCACCGCGTGGTGGAAGTCGTCCGACCACTGCCCGGCGAGGCCGTACCCCGAGGCCTCCTGCGGGCGGAACATCACCGGGTCGTTGAGGTCCGACTCCGCGATGAGCGACAGCGGCCGCCCGACGAACGCCGAGAACGCGTCGGTCTCCGAGGCCATGTCCTGCAGCACGTGCGGTCGGGTGGTGTCCCGGATCGCGTGCACCGCATCGAGCCGGAGCCCGTCGACGTGGTGGTCCCGGAACCACATCCGGACGTTGTCGAGCACGTACCGTCGGACCTCGGGGTGCTCGACGTTCACGGAGTCGCCCCACGTGTTCGCGAGTCCCTGCACCAGGTACGGGCCGTACAGCGGGAGGTAGTTGCCGCTCGGTCCGAGGTGGTTGTAGACGACGTCCTGGATGACGCCGAGACCCAGCGCGTGCGCGCGGTCGACGAACCGGTCGTAGGCGTCCGGGCCGCCGTAGGGGGCGTGCACCGCGAACCACGCGACCCCGTCGTAGCCCCAGTTCCACTCGCCGTTCACACCGTTGACGGGCAGGAGCTCGACGAACTCGACGCCGAGCTCGACGAGGTGCTCGAGGTTGGCGGCCGCGGCGTCGAGCGTGCCCTCGGGCGTGTAGGTGCCGACGTGCATCTCGTAGATGACGCCCCCACGCGCCGGGCGCCCGGTCCAGGCCTCGTCGGTCCACGAGAACCGTTCCGGGTCGACGACCTCGGACGGGCCGTGGACGCCCTCGGGCTGGTACCGACTGCGCGGGTCCGGCCGGACGGCGGCGTCGTCGTCGAGTCGGAAGCCGTAGCGTGCACCGACGACGGGGACGACCGCGTCGGTGGTCCACCAGTCGTCGTCACCGCGGGTGAGCGGGTACTCGGTGCCGTCGACGACCAGGCGGACGCGCTTCGGCGTCGGGGCCCAGACGGCGTAGCGGTCGGGTGCGGTCATGCGTGGCCCTCCAGGATGTCGATCTCGGCCTGCGCGTCGGACTCGGTGACCGGCGTCGTGGCGGTCGTTGCTCCGCCGTCCGCTCCGGTCGAGGCGTCCGTGCCGTGGTCGGTCGGCTCGACGACGTGCGCCGGGACGAGCAACGCGACCGGGTAGTCGGTGAGGAGCTCGGCGAGCGGGATGCCCCGGCCCGCCGGGATGCTCCGACCGGTGAGCAGGTCCACGCGGTCCAGCGGAACGGCGTGCACGAGCGTGTCGCCCCAGCCGCCGACCCGCTCGAGCCCGATCGGGAGTCGTGTCGCGATCGTCACGGCGCCGCCGCGGTCGAACGCGAGCACGTGGTCCGCCGCGCTGCCCGTCGCCTCGAGCGCCAGGTACCGGGTGAACAGCTCGGGGTGGTCGCGCCGGAGACGGAGCGCACGGCTGGTCACGAGGAGCTTCGCCGCCCCGTCGACGCCGATGGTCGGCAGGTGCTCGGGACCGTCGTCGTCCGGGCCGTCGAGTTCCGCCAGGACGTGCCGCCGCTCGGTGTAGTCCACGGGGCGTCGGTTGTCCGGGTCGACGAGCGAGCGGTCCCAGAACTCGGTGCCCTGGTAGACGTCGGGGACGCCGGGTGCCGTCACCTGCACGAGCTTCTGCCCGAGGCCGTTCGACCACCCGGCAGCGTCGATCCGCTCGTCGAGGGCATCGAGCACGGCGACCACGGTGGGGTCGTCGAAGGCGGCGTCGACCAGCGCGTGCATGCGCCGCTCGAAGTCCTCGTCCGGCTCGGTCCACGTGGTGCTGTCGCCGGCCTCGCGCGAGGCCTTCTCGGCGTAGGCGTGCAGGCGCTCCCTGCTGGCCGGACGTGCACCGACGATCGCCTGCCAGAGCAGGTCGGCCAGCACGGTGTCGTCGAGGGGCGCGAGCGACTGCAGCCGAGCAAGGGTGCTCGACCACTCCGTGCCGAGCTCGGCCAGGACGGCGATGCGGGCTCGGGTGTCCTCGCTGCGCTTCGTGTCGTGCGTGGTCAGCGTGGTCATGGTGTGCGGCCAGCTGCCGAGCCGGTCGCGCTGGGCCTGGTGGAACTGCTCGACGGACACCGAGAACACGCTCGGGTCGCCGCCGACCTCGCTCAGCGACGTCAACCGTGACGTCCGGTAGAACGCCGTGTCCTCCACGCCCTTCGCCATCACCATGCCGCTGGTCTGCTGGAGGCGGATCGCGGCGGCGTTCGTCGGGTCGACGAGTGCGGGTGCGATGCGGTCGATGACCGGGTCGAGTTCCGGACGGCTCGACGCTGCGCGTTCGAGGGCGTCGATGAGGTGGTGCGCTCCCTCGGGCAGGTAGGTGCGGTACACGTCGAAGGACGCCACCACCTCGGCCACGGCGTCGACGATCGTCGCGTGGTCGACGTCCGGCGCGACCGGACCGAGCAGTCGGGCGAGGCGTTCGACCTCGCTGCCGAGGATCCCGTCGGCGATGCCGCGGCGGGTGTCGTGCGTCAGCTGCTGCCAGTCGGACGGCTCCGCACCGGACGCCGCGGTGAGTGCCGGTTCACCGGCGGGGTCGACGAACACCCGGTCGAGCACGCCGAGCGCGTCGTACCCGGTCGTGCCGTCGACGGGCCACGACGACGGCAGCTGTTCGCCCGGTTCGAGGATCTTCTCGACGAGCGTGTACGCGCCACCGGTCAACGCGGCGAGGTCCTGCAGGTACCCGGCCGGGTCGTACAGGCCGTCCGGGTGGTCGATCCGCAGGCCGTCGGCGATCCCGTCGCGGAACCAGCCGCCGATCGTGTCGTGCGACGCCGCGAAGACCTCGGGTTCCTCGACCCGGATCGCCGCCAGCGTGTTCACCGCGAAGAACCGACGGTAGTTCAGCTCGTGGTCGGCACGCTTCCAGTGGACGAACTCGTAGTGCTGGCGGGCGTGGACGTCCGCCACCGAGTCGCCGTCGTGCACCGTGCCGGGAGCGGTCGGGTAGGCCGTGTCGCCGAGGTACAGGCGGCCGTCGCGCAGCTCGACGCCGTCGAGCAGACGGTCGTCGAGCACCGGCACGCGGAGCTTGCCGTCGCCGGCGGCCCAGTCCACGTCGAAGGCCCAGGCCACGGGGGAGCCCTGCCCGAATTCGAGCAGGGACCACCACCACGGGTTCGCCTCGGGCGTCGCGACGCCCACGTGGTTCGGGACGACGTCGATGAGGACGCCGAGCCCCGCAGCGTGCGCAGCGTCCGCCAGAGCACGGAGGGCGGCGTCGCCACCACGCTCCGTGTCGACGTGGGCGTGGTCGACGACGTCGTAGCCGTGCTGGGACCCGGGCTCCGCCTGGAGCACGGGCGAGAGGTACAGCCAGTCGGCCCCGAGGTCCCGCACGTAGTCGACGACGTCCGTCGCGGCGGCGAGGTCGAAGTCCGGCGTGACCTGCAGCCGGTACGTCGACGCCGGAACCCGCCGCGCGGTCACTGCTGGCCGCCGCTGGTGTCGGACGGAGCCGTCGCCCCAGCGGGGTTCGCCGGCGTCACGGCGTCCTGCGGCGCGACGGTTGCCGGGCGCGAGGAGTCCGTGTCGACCGAGGTGACCGTGACCTCGTGGTCGGGCTCGGCGCGGAGCACGATCATCGACCGTGCCGGGACGTCGAGCGGCGTGCCGGCCTCGAGGACCTCGTCGCGTGCACCCGGCTCGGCAGTGTCGATCCGGACGGTCCAGCCCGGCGAGTACTCCTCCGGCGGGAGGGTGAACGTCACGGTGTCGTCGTGCGCGTTGAAGTACGTGATGAACCCGACGTCGGTGACCCGGTCGCCGCGGGAGTCCCGCCCACGGATCCCGTTGCCGTTCAGGTACATGCCGACGCTCTTGCCGAACCCGGAGTCCCAGTCCTCGGGCTCCATGGCGTCGCCGGAGGGGGTGAGCCACACGACGTCGGGCAGCGGCTCGCCCTCGCCACGGCGGACCGGACGGCCGTTGAAGTACCGGGTCCGGCGGAACGTCGGGTGGTCGTGCCGGAGCTTGACGACGTCGGCGGTGAACTGCACGAGGTCGTCGTCGGCGGTCTCCCAGTCGATCCAGCTCAGCTCGGAGTCCTGCGCGTAGACGTTGTTGTTGCCCGACTGCGTGCGTCCGAGCTCGTCGCCGTGCGCGATCATCGGCACGCCCTGGCTGAGCAGGAGCGTCGCGAGGAAGTTCCGTCGACGCTGGAGTCGCAGGGCGTTCACTGCCCGGTCGTCGGTCGGGCCCTCGGCACCGGAGTTCCAGGACCGGTTGTGGCTCTCGCCGTCGTTGTTGTCCTCGCCGTTGGCCTCGTTGTGCTTCTCGTTGTAGGCGACGAGGTCGTACAGCGTGAAGCCGTCGTGGGCGGTGATGAAGTTGATGCTCGCCTTGGGCGTGCGGCCGTCGTGCTCGTAGAGGTCGGCCGAGCCGGAGATCCGGGACGCGAACTCGCCGAGGGTCGACGACTCGCCGCGCCAGAAGTCACGGACGGTGTCGCGGTACTTGCCGTTCCACTCCGACCACTGCGGCGGGAAGTTGCCGACCTGGTACCCGCCGGGTCCGACGTCCCACGGCTCGGCGATGAGCTTCACCTGCGACACGATCGGGTCCTGCTGCACGAGCTCGAAGAACGCCGACAGTCGGTCGACCTCGTAGAACTCGCGGGCGAGCGCCGACGCGAGGTCGAAGCGGAAGCCGTCGACGTGCATCTCGGTCACCCAGTAGCGCAGCGAGTCCATGATGAGCTGCAGCGAGTGCGGGTGCCCGACGTTGAGCGAGTTCCCCGTGCCCGTGTAGTCCATGTAGTACCGCTTGTCGTCGTCGACCAGGCGGTAGTACGCCGCGTTGTCGATGCCGCGGAACGACAGGGTCGGACCGAGGTGGTTGCCCTCGGCCGTGTGGTTGTAGACCACGTCGAGGACGACCTCGATGCCGGCGCGGTGCAGCTCGCGCACCATCGTCTTGAACTCCTGCACCTGCTGGCCCTGGTCGCCGGACGACGAGTAGTGGGAGTGCGGCGCGAAGAACCCGATGGTGTTGTAGCCCCAGTAGTTCGACAGCCCCTTGTCCTGCAGGGTCGAGTCGTTCACGAACTGGTGCACCGGCATGAGCTCGAGCGTCGTGACGCCGAGGCGCTTGAGGTGCTCGATGACCGCCGGGTGCGCGACGCCGGCGTAGGTGCCGCGCTGCTCTTCCGGCACGTCGGGGTGCGTCTCGGTGAGGCCCTTGACGTGCGCCTCGTAGATCACCGTCTCGCCGTAGGGGGTCCGCGGTGCGCGGTCACCCTGCCAGTCGAAGAACGGGTTGATGACGACGCCCTTCATCATGTGGGACGCCGAGTCGTCGTCGTTGGTCGAGTCCGGGTCGCCGAACGTGTACGAGAACAACGACTGGTCCCAGTCGATGTCGCCGCTGGTCGCCTTGGCGTACGGGTCGAGCAGGAGCTTGTGCGGGTTCGCGCGCGATCCCGTGGCGGGGTCGTACTCGCCGTGGACGCGGAAGCCGTACTGCTGTCCGGGTCCGACGTTCGGGAGGTACGCGTGCCACACGTACGCATCGACCTCGACGAGGTCGATGCACAGTTCGGTGGTGCCGCCCTCGCCGTCGTCGTCGAAGAGACAGAGTTCGACGCGCTCGGCGACCTCACTGAAGAGCGCGAAGTTCGTTCCGCTCCCGTCGTAGGTCGCCCCGAGCGGGTACGGGTTGCCGGGCCAGGTGTGCAAACGGTCCTCCAGGTGTGGGTTGCGCCAACATATCGGTGGGACCCGTCCGCGTCCGCAGACAAGCCCCAGCTGTGGACGGTTCCGGCGCGCCGTCGCCTGTGGAGGAACGGACGAGTAGCCTCGCGCGCATGGCCAACATCGTCACGCAGATCGCAGAGAAGGTGCGCCCCGTGGGCGTGTCCACCAACTACGGGGAGCCGGTCGAGGTCGGCGACCAGACCCTCATCCCGGTGTCCCTCGGCTGGTTCGGGTTCGGCGGCGGGGGCGACGGGGACGAGAACGGTGGCGGTGGCGGCGGGGCCGTCTCGGTCCCGATCGGCGCCTACGTGCGCCGTCCCGGGAAGGACCTCGAGTTCGAGCCGAACCTGATCTCGCTCCTCGCGGTGAGCGTGCCCGTGATCTGGGTGACCGGCACCGTCCTGCGCAAGCTGGTGCGGGTCCTGAAGAAGTAGCGGTCGTCATCCGGTCGCGATCCGTCATCTGGACGCGACCGCGTCTAGACTGACGGGACACACACGGGAGTCCGGGATCGCCGGGCTGAGAGGGAGCGAGTGGCGCTCCGACCGTCGAACCTGATCCGGATCATGCCGGCGCAGGGAGGAGTCCAGGACCATGTCCACACGCACGTCAACCGCTGTTCCGTCCACCCCCGTCCGGCGCTCGTTGCGCTGGCGGGTCGTCGACATCGTCGTCGCGAGCGTCCTCGCGGTCGCGCTCGGCGTCGTCTTCCGACTGTGGGAGTTCGGCTACGAACCGATCAGCGCCGTCATGGACCTCGTGCTGCCGGGCACGAAGGCCCTGTTCGGCGGGGTGTGGCTGCTCGCCGGCCCGCTCGTCGCGATCGTCGTCCGCAAGCCCGGCGCCGCGCTCTACGCCGAGATGGTCGCCGCCTCGGTCGAGGCGCTCTTCGGCACGCAGTGGGGGTGGCTGACGCTCGAGGCCGGGCTCGTCCAGGGCCTCGGGGCCGAGATCGTCCTCGCCCTGTTCCTGTACCGCGTGTACCGGCTGCCGGTCGTCGTGCTCGCCGGTGCCGTCGCCGGGCTCGCGCTCGGCCTGAACGACACGTTCCTCTGGTACCCCGGACTCGACCTCGCGTTCAAGGTCGTCTACGTCGTGTCCGCGATCGTGTCCGGCGCGGTGATCGCCGGCGTCGGCTCGTGGTTCCTCGTCCGGGCGCTCGCCGCGACCGGTGTGCTGTCCTCGTTCGCCGCGGGCCGCGAGCACTCCAGGCGCGGGACCCGCGCCGTCGCGTGACGACCGTAGCCGCGCGGATCACCTTCTCCGACTGGGGGTGGCGGTACGCGGAACGTGACGCCTGGGCGGTCCGGGGCGTCGACCTGACCGTCGAACCGGGGGAGCGCGTCGCGATCGTCGGACCCTCCGGGGCCGGCAAGTCGACCCTGCTCCGGGCGGTCGCGGGCGTGCTGCCCGACGAACCCGACCCCGACGACGACACCGCTGCGGCCGTCCAGGGCACGGTCCGGGTCGACGGCGCCGAACCCAGCGCGGTCCGTGGGCGCGTCGGCCTGGTCATGCAGGACCCCGAGGCGCACACGGTGATGTCGCGCGTCGGGGACGACGTCGCGTTCGGCTGCGAGAACGCCGGCGTCCCGCGGGACGAGATCTGGCAGCGGGTGCGGTCGGCCCTCGACGTCGTCGGGCTCGACCTGGCGCTCGACCGGTCCACCACGATGCTGTCCGGCGGGCAGCGGCAGCGGCTCGCACTCGCCGGCGTGCTCGCCATGCGTCCGGGGGCCCTCGTGCTCGACGAACCCTGCGCCAACCTCGACCCGTCCGGGGTGGTGCAGGTGCACGACGCCGTCCGGGCGCTGCTCGACGAGACGGGGTGCTCGCTGCTCGTCGTCGAGCACCGCATCGGGACGTGGCTCGACCTGGTCGACCGGCTCGTGCTGCTCGAACCGGCGGGTGGTGTCGTCGCGGACGGCGCTCCGGCCGAGGTCCTCGCGGCGCACGGTCCGGCCCTGACCGCGGCCGGGGTGTGGGTCCCCGGCTCCGAGCCGGCGCGCGGTTCGGCGCGACGGGGCACGCGCACGCCCGCGCGAACGGGCGAAATGCGCGGGGTCGAGCGCGGGGGACCTGGTGCATTCCGCCCGCTCGCGGAATCGGAGTCGGAGTCGGAGTCGGAGTCGGAGTCGGGGGCGGAGCCGGGGGCCGGGCTGCTCGAGGCGCGCGGACTCGCGACCGCCCGGGGCAGGCGGCAGCGGGTCGCGAGCGGGATCGACCTCGACGTGCGGGCCGGCCGGGTGCTCGCCGTCACCGGGCCGAACGGCATCGGCAAGTCGACGCTCGGCCTCACGCTCGCCGGACTCCTCCGCCCCGCCGACGGTGTGCTCCGTGCCACCCCCGAGCTGGCGGAGGGTGTCGGCGACGTCCCCGCGGCGTGGACCAGTCGGCAGCTGGCCGCCCGGATCGGCACGGTGTTCCAGGACCCCGAGCACCAGTTCGTCGCCCGCACCGTGCGGGAGGAACTCGCCGTCGGCCCCCGGGCACTCGGTGCCGAGGACGCCGAGGAGCGGGTCGACGAGCTCCTCGACGCGTTCGGCCTCGCGCACCTCGCCGACGCCAACCCCTTCACGCTGTCCGGCGGCGAGCAGCGGCGGCTGGCGATCGGGACGGTCATCGCCTCGCGGCCGCCGGTCGTCGTCCTCGACGAGCCGACCTCGGGGCAGGACCGCGCCACCTGGCAGGCCGTGGTCGACCGGCTCGGCGACCTCGCCGACACCGGCACCGCGATCGTGGCGGTGACGCACGACCAGGACCTCGTGCGCGCGCTCGACGCCGACGAGGTCGTGCTCGGGGCAGCGGGTGCGCGACCCGTCCTGCGCGACCCGGCCACGGGGGTGCGACGGTGACCGCCCCGGGGACGGCGGCCGGCCTGCCCGGGCGATCCGTGCCTCCAGGCGGGGTCCGCGGGGCCCGCGGTGTCCAGCCGGTGGCGTCGCTGCTGGGCGTCCTCGCGCTCGGTGTGTGCCTCGTGCTGAGTCTCGACGTCGTGTCCGCGGCCGTCGCGCTCGTGCTCGAGGTCCTGCTCCTGCCGCTCCTGCGGATCCCGCCGCGCACCCTGTTGCTGCGGACGTCACCGGTGCTGGTCGCCGTGCCGTTGACCGCGGTGAGCATCGCGCTGTACGGCCGGCCGTCGGGGCGTTCCTGGTTCGACCTCGGGTTCGCGCACGTCACCGACGGGTCGCTCGAACTCGCGCTCGCCACGGCGCTGCGCGTGCTGGCGGTCGGGCTGCCCGCGGTGGCGCTGTTCGTCCGCGTCGACCCGACGGACCTCGCGGACGGGCTCGCACAGCTGCTGCGGCTGCCGGCCCGGTTCGTGCTCGGTGCGCTCGCGGCGATCCGGATGATGACGCTCCTCGGGGACGACTGGCGGCAGCTCGGCATGGCCCGACGCGCGCGTGGCGTCGCCGACACCGGGCGGCTGCGGCGTGGGGCGTCGATGGCGTTCGCGCTGCTCGTGCTGGCGCTCCGGCGCGCGACGACGTTGGCGGTGGCGATGGAGTCGCGGGGGTTCGGCGCTCCCGGTCGGCGGACGTGGGCCCGGACGGCCCGGTTCGCGGGGCCGGAGTGGGCGATGGTCGGCGTGCTCGTCGGCATCGGGCTCGTGTCGATCGCGGTCGCGGTGGGTGCGGGGACGTGGCGTGCCTGAGGTCGAGGGGCTCGCCGCTGCGGCAGCTGGCGTCGCGACGGCATCGGGTGCGCGGCTCGTGGTGCTCGTCGACGGGCGGTCCGGCACGGGCAAGACCACGCTCGGCGGTTCCCTGGCCGACCGGCTCGGTGCGCAGATCGTCCACCTCGACGACGTCTACCCCGGGTGGGACGGGCTGCAGGCCGCCGCGCGGGCCGTGGTGACGGACGTCCTGGGGGAGCCGTCGGGCTACCGGCGCTGGGACTGGGCGGCGTCGCGTCCAGCCGGGTGGGTGGCGGTGGACCCGGCGGAGCCGATCGTCGTCGAGGGGTGCGGTGCGCTGTCCCGCGCCTCGGCGCCGCTCGCGTCCCTGCGGGTGTGGCTCGAGGCCGACGACGACACCCGGTGGGCGCGGGCGATCGGTCGCGACGGCGACTCCTTCGCGCGGGAGTGGGACCGGTGGGCTGCGCAGGAGGCGGCGTTCATCGCGACGGAGCAGCCGGCTGCGCTGGCGGACGTGGTGCTGCGGACCTGAGCGCTGCCATACTGGCGCGGTGACGATGGCGCAGCCCGTCATCGGGCGTGAGCGGGAGATGGCGGTCCTCCGGGATGCGCTCCGTGACGTGGCCGACGGCGGTTCCGCGTTCGTGGTCGACGGCGAGCCGGGCATCGGCAAGTCGTCGCTGGTCGCCGAGGCGATCGCGTCCGCGAACGCCCGGGGCCTGCGGACGATCACGACCACCGGCACCATGGCCGAGTCGGCTGAGCCGTACGCCGCGCTCCACATGCTCCTGTACCCGTTGCGCGCCGGCATCGCCGACCTGCCGGGACCACAGCGACGCGCGTTGGACGTGGCGTTCGGGGTCGAGAACGGTGTCCAGCCGTCGCCACTCCTCGCCGGGCTCGCGGCACTCACGCTGCTCTCCGACGCGGCCGCCGAACGCCCCCTCCTGGTCGTCGCCGAGGACCTGCACTGGATCGATGCGCCGTCCGAGTGGGCGCTCCGGATGATGGCCCGCCGTGTCGGCGAGGACCCGATCGTCATGATCATGACGACCAGGAACACCGACCTGACGGAGACCCCGGGCCTCCAGCGTCTGCACCTCGCACCGCTCGACGACGCGGCGGCAGGTGCCCTGCTCGACGGGATCCCCGGAGCGCCCAGGGGGCAGGCTCGACGCGACCTCGTGCTCCGCGCCGAGGGCAACCCCCTGGCGCTGTACGAACTCGGACGGTCGGCGTCGGCGGACGGCGCCCGTGAGCGGCCCGTCGTGGGTCGGGTCGAGCGGGAGTTCGCCGGACGGTACGCCGAGCTGGACCAGTCCGTCCGGTTGGCGATCCTCGCCGTGGCGCTCTCCGGGGGCAGCAGCGCCGAGGAAGCGGCGCGGGTGGCGGCTCGGGCGATCGGCAGGTTCCCGGCGCCGACGTGGACGGAGCAGGCGTCGGCGTCCTCGCTCCTCGAGTGGGTCCCTCCTCGTGCGATCCGGTTCCGGCACCCGCTCGTGCAGTCGGCGGTCCTCGCAACGGCGCCGGCGTCCGCGCGCACCGCGGTCCTCCGGTCGCTCGTGCTCGAACACGAGGGCGATCCGGCCCGGACGATCTGGTGGCGTGCCGAGCTCGCCACCGGTCCCGACGATCCCCTCGCCGACGAGATCGCCACGCTCGGCGACGGACGGACGGCGATGTCCGACCCGTTCGCCGCGAGCCGGGCGTACGAGCGTGCGGCCGAACTGACGTCGGACGTGGCCGGACGCGTCGAGCGGCGCATCCTCGCGGCCGAACTCGCCGGGCTGTCCGGCAGGATCTCGGACGCGGCGATCCTCGTCCAGCGAGCACGCGACGAGGCGCCCGACCGGTTGCTCGCGGCGCGCGCGGCATGGGTCGCCGAGACCCTGCCCACCGGCAGGACCGGGCTCGCCGTGGGGGACCTCGGACCGGCGCTGCACGCGGTCTCCGAGATGCAGGCGGCCGGCGGGGTCGAACACGCCACCGCCGCGCTGCTGTACCTCGCCGCCATCGCATGGGACCACACCGCCGAGGCGAACCCGGGGGACCCGATGCTCGCGGTCATCGAGGCCCTCGCGCTCCCGGACGACGATCCGCGGGCGATCCTGCTGGCCGCTCGGACCGAGCCGGTGGCCCGCGGGGACCGTGTACTGGAGCTCGCGCTCGCGTCGGCTCCGGCGGCCACGGACGAGGAGTCCGCCTGGCTCCTCGGGTACGCGCTGAACCTCGTCGGTGAGATCGACACCGCCCGCGTCCTGCTCGACCGCGCCCTCGCCAGCATGCGGGCACGAGGCGAGCTCCGGACGTTCCCGCAAGCGCTCATGGGTACCTCGATGACGACGTACCTCGCCGGCGACGTCGCAGGCGCCCGTGTCCTCGCGGAGCAGGCCGCATCGCTCGGTCGTGACATGGGAGACGCCGGGTTCGCGGCCGCGGCGCGCTGCGCGCTCGCCTGGTTCGACGCACTCGACGGCGCGCAGCCGGACGTCGAGCGCATCGCCGGCGGAACCACCGCGGGAGCCCAGGTCCTCCGTTCCAGCGCGATGCGTGCGACGCTCCTCGGCGCCGCCGGAGCAGCGTTCCTCGTCTCGGGCCGCGCGGTCGACGCACTCGAGCGCCTCCGGTGCCTCTTCGACGCCCACCACGACGCCTTCAACCCGTCGTTCGCCGTCATGACCTCTCACGACTACGTCGACGCCGCGTTGGAGTCGGGCAACCGGGCGGACGCCGAGCAGCGGTTGGCGGACCTCGAACAGCTCCACGCCCGCTGGCACGCGCCCATGGTCCGCACGGCCATCGACTACGCACGGCTCGCACTCGCTCCCGACGACGAACTCGAGCCGGCGTGGGCGACCCTGCAGCACGATCGCTGGCCGATGCCGTACCTGCGGGCCCGCGCGCTCCTCCGGATGGGCCGCCGTCTGCGCCGTGCGGGCCGGAACGACACGGCGCGGGCGGTCCTGCACGCGGCCCTCGAGGGGTTCGAGGCCATGCCGGCGCCGGCGTGGGCCGATCGTGCACGTGACGCGATCCGGGCCACGGGCGAGCGGCTGCCGGCGTCCGGACGCCGCAGCGTCGAGCTCCTCACCCCGCAGGAGCTCCGCGTCTGCGAGCTCGCGGCGCGCGGGATGAGCAACCGGGCCATCGGCGAGCACCTGTTCGTGTCACCGAGGACGGTGGGCGCCCACCTGTACGCGGCGTTCCAGAAGCTCGGGATCTCGACGCGGCGGCAGCTGCCGGCGGTCCTCGCGACGGCGACCGCGCCGTCCGCTGCGCCGCCTGTCGCGCCGTCCGCTGCGCCGCCTGTCGCGCCGTCCACTGCGTCGCCTGTCGCGCCGTCCGCTGCGCCGCATGTCGCGTCGCCTGTCGCGCCGTCGGTCGGCGACTAGGTCATCCTCCGGGTGATCTCGGTCATCGTGACCGATGTGCCCCGCCGGCCCCCGGCCCTACCGTCACGGACGGGAGCACGAGCTCCCACCACCGACACAGGTCCACGGCACCGCCACGGACCGGGAAGCGACGCACCGTGCCCGGATCACCCACCATCGTCCTCGTCCACGGAGCCTTCGCCGACGCCGCCAGCTGGGCGCCCGTCACGAAGCTGCTCCTCGACCAGGGGTACGAGGTCCACGTCCCGCCCGTGTTCAACCGCAGCCTGTCCGGCGACGCCGCCTACGTCAGGTCCTTCGTCGAGCAGATCGACGGACCGGTCCTGCTCGCCGGGCACTCCTACGGGGGCGCGATCCTCACCGTCGCGGGCGTCGCGGAGAACGTCGTGGGTCTCGTCTTCGTCGCCGCCTACGCCCTCGAGGAGGGCGAGAGTCTCGGCGCACTCCAGGGCGGGTTCCCCGACAGCGACCTCGCCGCGAACCTCGTCTACGCGCCGTACCCCGTCGAGGGCGCCGAGCCCGGCACCGACGTCTCGGTCGCCGTCGACGCCTTCCCGGCGGTGTTCGCGGGCGGTCTCGACCTCGAGACGGCGAAGGTCCTCGCGGTCTCGCAGCGCCCGTTGTCGGCCGTCGCGTTCGGCGAGCCCGCGTCCGTCGCGGCGTGGAAGACCAAGCCGTCCTGGGGCATCGTCTCCAGTGCCGACCACACCATCAACCCGGACGTCGAGCGCTTCGGCTACCAGCGCGCCGGCGTCCGCAGGGTGATCGAGATCGACGGACCGCACCTGGTGATGCAGACGCACCCCACCGAGGTCGCGACGTTCATCACCGACGCCGTCGCCGAGCTCGACTGACCACCCACCGACCACCACGACCGAACAACCACAACAGGAGCGAGCAACCATGGGTTACGTGACCACCGACGACGGTGCAGAGATCTACTTCAAGGACTGGGGTGACGCCGACGCGCAGCCGATCGTCTTCCACCACGGCTGGCCGCTGTCCTCGGACGACTGGGACGCGCAGATGCTGTACTTCCTGGCCGAGGGCTTCCGGGTGATCGCGTCCGACCGACGCGGACACGGGCGCTCGTCCCAGATCGGCACCGGCCACGACATGGACCACTACGCCAGCGACGTGTCGGCCGTCGTCGAGCACCTCGACCTGCACGACGCGATCCACATCGGCCACTCCACCGGCGGGGGCCAGGTCGCCCGGTACGTCGCCCGGTTCGGCCAGCCGCAGGGGCGCGTCGCGAAGGCCGTGCTCGTGTCCGCCGTGCCGCCGCTGATGGTCAAGACCGACGCCAACCCGGACGGCACCGACATCTCGGTCTTCGACGGGTTCCGCGCGGCGCTCGCCGCCAACCGGGCCGAGTTCTTCCAGGCGGTTGCCTCCGGTCCGTTCTACGGCTTCAACCGTGACGGTGCGACGCCGTCGGAGCCGGTGATCGCGAACTGGTGGCGGCAGGGCATGACGGGCAGTGCGCTTGCCCACTACGAGGGCATCAAGGCGTTCTCGGAGACGGACCAGACCGAGGACCTGCGGGCCATCACCGTGCCCGTCCTCGTCCTGCAGGGTGACGACGACCAGGTCGTGCCGTACCGGGACGCGGCCCTGAAGCAGGCGGAGCTCCTCAGCGACTCGACGCTCACGATCTACGAGGGGTACCCGCACGGCATGCTGACCACGCACGCCGACGTCATCAACCCCGACATCCTCGCGTTCATCCGCAGCTGACGGTCGATGTGCGTGCCGGGGCGCGGCCAGCGGTGGCTGCGCCCCGGTTCGCCGTCGCGGGTGCGGGCGCACGTGCGGTTGGATGGTCCACGTGAGCGAGCAACCGCCTGTCCGGATCCTCCGGCCTCCGCGTCGACTCCGACTGGCGATGCAGGTCGGATCGGCGATCGCCGTCGCGGTGGCCGTCACGCTGCCACTCGCACAACGGAGCGCCTGGCCGGTCGGTGCGGCACTGCTGGTGGCCGCGGCGCTCGTCCTGGCCCGTGGGGTGCGTGCGCGGATCGAGCTGTGGGGCGACGAACTGGTGGTGCGGGACTACCTGTTCTCGACGCGGATCCCTCGCGACCGCGTCCTGACGGTGGACCGGTTCCCGTCGATCGACTGGCGGGGCGCGGACGGGATCCCCCGGGAGACACTGGTCAACGCGTTCAATCCGCAACAGCTGGAGCTCTTCGGTCCGACCGATGCGGAGCTCGACCGGATCCGTGCGGTGCTCCAGCGCTGGCTGACGGGCGTTGACGCGCACCATGAGAGCCCACGAGGCAGCACCGGCGTGGGGGAGCGGCCGGACTAGAGTCGCGGCATGCCCGACAGGACGCCGACGCAGGGCCATGCTGGATCACGAGGGTCCGCTTCTCGAAGTCGTGGTCGACGCATTCCTGCTCGGAGTGCCCCTGCCGGGGAGGGAGCGCGGCTGATCCGCACCAGCGGCTCGAGGATCGTCCGGTCAACGCCGTGCTCAGCGCCCCGGAATCGCCTCGAGACGACGGAGGTGCTCTGCGACCTCGACACGACTCGAGGAGCCGATTCGGTCGAGACCATCCACTGCGACGACCTTCGGCCACTCCTCGCCGTCGAACAGGACGTACCGGAGCCCGGAGGGCAGGTCCGGCCCGTGCTCGTCCGTGACGATGACGCCCTGCAGCCCCACGAGGTGTCCGGAGCCGCTCGCGTAGTGCACCCGGTCACCGACCACGGGCAGGATGACGGTGTCCGCCTCCGGCTCGTCGATGTCACGTTCGATCACCGAGGGCGAGGACACCGCGAGCGCCAGCCCACCCCAGGTGACGGGGGACATCGGTGCTGCCCGTGTGCCGTCCCGCGCGGTGCGCAGAGTGCGGAGCCGTCGTTCGTCGTGCTCGATCATCGGGTCGCCTTCGGGTCTGCTCGCAGCCTCGGGTCAGGCTGGTCCCCGGACCGTACTGCCGCTCGGGCATCGGTTGCGAGGGTTCCTCGATGACTTTGCGGGAAGCAGCAACGCTGCAGCGGCACCGCTGTCGAGTGAGCGTGTCGACCGGCACGACGGCCCGTTACCGTGAACGCACGAGTGCGCAGCAGCAGCGGCGGAACCCCTGGTGGGCGGTTGCCCTCGTGTTCGTGTTCGGCGGGTTCCTGTCCCTCGTCGCCGGCAGGATGCTGCCGTGGCAGGACCAGGACCGTCAGGATCCCGACTCCTGACGCGGACGCCCGAGTCTCGCGCGCGCTGCCCCGAGTCTCGGGCTGAGCGACGGGGCTCGGGGCTCGGAGCGCGAGAACGGTCGCTCAGCCCGAGACTCGCCCAGCCGTGCCAGCGCCGGCCGCGCCGGCCGCGCCAGCGGCGCCGGCCGCGCCGGCCTGCCGCCGCGCTGCCGCCACCGGGTCCACCGCGAACACCGCCGCCACGATCGAGAGCACCGCGTACACCCCGAGGTACCCGCACAGGATCCACGGCGAGCCCCCACCGAGCTCGACGAACACGGCCGCGAGCAACGGCGTCAGCCCCACCGAGAAGATCGACCCGATCTGGTACCCGAGCGACATCCCCGAGTAGCGCCGACCGGTCGGGAACTGCTCGGCGAACCAGGCGGCCTGCGGCCCGTAGATGCTGTCGTGGAACACGCACATCCCGATCAGGGCGACGAGCGGCAGGAGCACGAGCGGTCCCGCGTCGAGGAACGCGAAGAACGGCCAGATGAGCACCGCGATCCCGACAGCAGACCAGATCGTCAGCACGCGTCGGCCGACCCGGTCGGAGAGCCAGCCCCAGAACGGCGTCGACACGAGCGACACCGCGGAGATGACGAGCACGGCCTGGAGCCCTGCCGCCGACCCCGCCTCGCCGCGCTTCGCCAGCAGGTACGTCAGCGAGTACGTCGTCAGGATCGAGTAGAGCGCCGGCTGCACGAGCCGGAGGCCGGCGGTGACCAGGATCGCCCGCGGGTGGCGCCGGATCGCCTGCCAGACCGGGAACCGCTCGATGTTCCCGGAGGCGCGCAGCTCCTGGAACACGGGCGCGTCCTGCACGCCCAGCCGGATCACGAGCCCGACGGCGACGATCACGGCGGAGAACAGGAACGGCAGCCGCCAGCCCCAGGCCAGGAACACCTCGTTGCCGAGCACGGTGCGCACGAGGGTGAAGACACCGGTCGCGAGCAGCATCCCGCCTGCCGAGCCCATCTGCGTGAACGCACCGAACAGGCCGCGGTGCCGGACGGGCACGTGCTCGACGGACAGCAGGGCGGAGCCGCCCCACTCCGCCCCCGCGGCGACGCCCTGCAGCAGCCGGAGGAACACGAGCGCGACGACGGCACCGACGCCGATGGTCGCCGCCGAGGGGACGACACCGATCAGCGTCGACGCGACCCCCATCAGCACGAGGGACGCGACGAGCAGCTTCTTCCGCCCGATCCGGTCACCCAGGTGACCGGCGATGATCCCGCCGAGCGGGCGTGCGACGAAGCCGACGCCGTAGGTCGCGAACGACGCGATGACCCCGACGGCCGGGGTCACGGAGGGGAAGAAGGTGGGCGCGAAGACGAGCGCCGACGCGGTCGCGTACAGGTAGAAGTCGTAGTACTCGACGGTCGTGCCGACGAAGGACGCCAGCGCGACACGACGGCGGGTCGCGTTGGTGGACGGTGCGGTGGAACGGACTGGAGGCGCGGCTGCGGTTGTCGGGTTCGGCACCCTCAGGAGCATGGTCGGGTCCGGCACCGCGGGGAACACCCCGCGTAACGCGAGGTCACGTCATGGCCTCCCGTGACGCCAAGACGGGGAACATGGACCGCATGAGCGATGCACCGAACCGCCCGCTGCGCTTCGCGGCCTTCGTCATGAACACGACGTCGCACATCCAACACGGCCTCTGGCGGCACCCGGACGCCCGCCAGACGGACTTCGACGACGTGACGCTGTGGACCGACCTCGCGAAGACGCTCGAGCGCGGGAAGTTCGACGCGATGTTCTTCGCGGACGTCGTCGGCACGTACGGACCGGCGCGCGGGGACTACTCGACGAACCTCCGTGAGGGGCTCCAGATCCCCTCGAACGACCCGTCGGTGCTGCTGTCCGCACTCGCCGTGTCCACGGAGCACCTCGGGCTCGCCTTCACCTCGAGCGTCATCCAGTCGCACCCGTTCGACTTCGCCCGCAAGGTCTCCACGCTCGACCACATCACCCGCGGCCGGATCGGCTGGAACGTCGTCACGAGCGCGCTCGACAGCGCCGCCCGGAACTTCGGGCAGGACCGCCTGGAGGAGCACGACGAACGCTACGTCTGGGCCGAGGAGTACCTCGAGGTCTGCGCGAAGCTCTGGGAGGGCTCGTGGGAGGACGGTGCCGTCCTGAAGGACCCGGTGCTCGGCTACGCGGACCCGGCGAAGGTGCACCGCATCGACCACCACGGCAAGCGCTACGACGTGCAGGGCCCGCACCTGTCGGCACCGTCGCCGCAGCGCACGCCCGTGCTGTTCCAGGCCGGATCGTCGCCTGCGGGCCGGGCCTTCGCCGCGCGGAACGCCGAGGCCCAGTTCATCCTCACCTCGAACCGCGACGCCACCGAGCAGCTCATCCGCGAGACCCGCGACCTCGCCGAGGCGGCCGGTCGGCAGCGGGACGACATCGCCTTCTTCCTCGGGCTGACGTTCGTCACCGGGTCCACCGAGGCCGAGGCGAAGGCCAAGGAAGCCGAGATCGACGAGTACCTCGCGGCCGACGGGTTCCTCGTGCACTCCAACCTCGGCTTCGACCCGGACACCGGGGAACCCCTCGACCCCGACACACCCCTGTCCGAGGTCCGCACGCACGCCGGGCAGTCCCACCTGCAGTGGCTCCGCGAAGCCGCCGGCGACCGCGAGCCGACCATCGCCGACCTCGCTCGACTGTCGGCCAAGCTCCGCGCCCGGGTCGTCGGGACGCCCGAGCAGATCGCCGACGAACTCGCCGACTGGCAGCGCGCCGGCGTCGACGGCGTGAACGTCATCAACTGGACGCTCCCCGGGTCCTACGAGGAGTTCGTCGACCACATCGCGCCGACCCTGCAGGAGCGCGGACTCATGCAGTCCGAGTACCGCCAGGGCACCCTGCGCGAGAAGCTCTTCGGGCACGCGCAGCTGCCGGACACCCACCCCGCGCGGCGGTGGCGCGGTGCCTTCTCCGGTGGCGCGAGCGGCACTGCGGACGCGGTCCGTGCCGTGGAGGTGACCGCATGACGGCGGCGACCACCGACGACGGACGCGGGACGGGCCTCCCGGCCGACCGCCTGGCCACCCTGCGGGCGCGCTTCGCACCCGTGATCGCGACCATCCGCGACGGCGCGGTCGAGCGTGAGCTCGCCTCCGGCACCCCCGGTGACCGGCCGATGCCGCACGACGAGGTCCGTGCGCTCGCCGATGCCGGCTTCGGACGGCTGCGCGTGCCGGAGGACCGGGGCGGGTTCGGCGTCACGCTCGTCGAGCTCGTGCACCTGGTGGCGGACCTCGCGGCAGCGGACTCGAACATCGCGCACCTGTGGCGCGGACACTTCGGGTACACCGAACTCGTGCTCCTCCGGCCGTCGTCGGCAGAACGGGACGAGTGGCTGCAGCGGATCGTCGACGGGGCGATCGTCGGGAACGCGACCTCGGAGCGGACCGGGACGACGCTGGCGGACATCTCGACGACGGTGACGCCTGCTGGCGATTCCCTGCGTCTCGACGGGCGGAAGTTCTACTCGACGGGCACGCTCTACGCCGACTGGATCTACCTGGCGGCGGACCGCTCGGGCGACCGCGTCACGTTCGCGGTGCCCGTCGACGCGCCGGGAGTGACGAGCGTCGACGACTGGGACGGGTTCGGCCAGCGGCTGACCGCGTCCGGCACGACCGTCTTCGAGGGCGTGCCGGTCGACCCCGCCGTCGTCTCGGCGTACAAGGACGCGCCGCTGTCGCACATCCAGGCCTTCTACCAGCTGTACCTGCTGGCCGTGCTCGTGGGGATCGGGCAGGCCGTGTCCGACGACGCCGTCGCCTTCGTCCGGCCACGGACCCGGACGTACATCCACGCCAACGCCGCCCGCCCGGGTGACGACCCGCAGGTGCTCGCCGTGCTCGGACGGTTGTCGGCGGGTGCGTTCACCGCTCGGTCGCTGGTCGTCGCCGCGGCCGGGATGCTCGACGAGGTGGTGGCGACGAACGTGCCGGGGACCGGCGTGGACCACGCCCTGCTCGACGCTGCGGAGAACGCCGTCTACCAGGCGCAGATCGAGATCGGGCCGCGGGTGCTCCGGTCGGCGTCCGAGCTGTTCGAGGTCGGTGGGGCCTCGGCGGCCGATCGCACCCGGGCGCTCGACCGGCACTGGCGGAACGCGCGGGTGGTGGCGTCGCACAACCCGGCGGTCTACAAGGAGCGGCTCGTGGGGGAGTACGCGCTGCACGGGCGGGGGCCGGTGGACGCGTGGGAGAAGTACCACGAGGTGGGGCCGACGCGGTTCTGAGGGCGGCGCGCGCGGCCGCGGCGCTGGCGCGCTGCGCTGGCGTGCTGCGCTGGCGGGCCGCGCTGGCGCGAGTCTCGGCCTGCGCGACGGTTCTCGCGTCCCGGGGCCCGAGATCGGTCGCCCCGTCCGAGTCTCGACCGCCGCCCGGCGAGTCTCGGGAGCGGCTACGCCCAGCCGAGCTCGTGGAGACGCTCGTCGTCGATGCCGTAGAAGTGCCCGATCTCGTGGACGAGTGTGGTGTGCACCTCGTCCTTGAGCTCCTCGAGCGTGTCGCACTCGGCGAGATGCTGCTTCCGGAACACCACGATCCGGTCCGGGAGCTCGCCGAAGCCGTACTGCCCGCGCTCGGTCGCCGCGATGCCGTCGTACACGCCGAACAGGTCGGACCCGTCCTCCGGTTCGTCCTCGACGACGAACACCACGTTGTCGAGCCCGTCGACCATCTCGTCGGGGAGCAGGTCGAGTTCGTCGGTCACGAGCTGCTCGAACTCGTCGAGGGACATCTCCATCACGGGGACGATCGTGGCACAGGTGCCTGGTCACTTCCGGAACGACGAAAGCCCCGATCCAACGGACCGGGGCCTTCGTCTTGGGGTGAGTAACGGGTCTCGAATCAGTAGGTGCGGACCACTGATTGGACCGGTCCTTCCCCATGTTCATGCGGATGCGCTTGGTTTGAGAACTGTGTTCAATTGTCGCCAAAAGTAGGCCAAATATGCCCGTTTTCGTAGCCTGGGCTACACCCTCAGACTACGGCACATGGAGCGTTCCACGCAGGGTGAGACCCAAACGCGGTCACGATTCTCCCCTGGGGGTATGTAGCCGAAGACCCGTTGGGTCTACTCGAGGTAGTCAATGGTGGTCAGCGTCTTGTCACCGGTGACCTTGACGGTGCACTGGAAGCTCGAGCGCAGCATCGCACCGAAGCTGTTCTCCGAGTCAACAGTGCCGCTCACCGTGTACGGGCCAGCGCCGGAAACCTCATCGTCGAAGTCCGCAGTCGACGGCGACTTCAGAGCATCCTTAATCCGGTTCTCGCACGCGATCTGAGCCTCCACGCTGTCATCAGCGGTAGACGACCCGCCTCCAACCGCGGCCGAGATCGCAAGAATGATGACGATGATGATGCCGCCAAACACCGGCACGCCGCAGCACACCCATCCGAAGAACTTGAAAGTGGGATCTACCTTGCCGGGAGACAACGGAGGATTCGGTGGGAGCTTGTCGGTCACAGGAGGAACATAGACGACTGCTCAGGTACGGCGCGCACCCCGAACGCGGGTCACGACAGCGCGCGAGCCAACTCGTTGGTCAGCATGCCCCTCGATGAACGGCCGTACGTGCGGTCTCCGAGACGCTGCAAGCACATGGCCCGATAGTCGTCGATCACCTCAACCGTGACACCCAATTCCTCGGCGATGTAGAACGCGTCCTCGCTGACGTTCTCGGCCGTTGCGTAGTCCAGCGGGTGCACGAGCAGGTACGCGGCGTACGCACGAGCCTGGCGCTCCACAGTGCTGTCCCTACCGCCGCCGCATGTGTGGCCGTGATGGACGTGTCCCAACTCGTGGGCGACAGTGCTGCGCCGCTCGTCAGGTGTCAGTGCGAGGTCCACGTAGACCCGGGCTGCTTCCTGGTCGTAGTAGCCGTTCGCATCGTCGATGTGGCAGAACTCCACCCGAACTCCATAGCCGGCGGCTACCCCTAGTAGATCCCGCATGACCCTCCCGTCATTCGGCGTGTGGCTGGTCAGCCTTCCGGGGGCCGCGGTGTGCAGCCTTCCCATACGCCGAACGGACCTCGCTGGTGACGTCAAAGTCCTCATGTGCAGTGTCAGGTACAGCACTGACACTCGCACGGCTACTGACCGCACGCTCGGCTTCGCGCAGCGTCTCGTACAGATCGATCTCTAGGAAACGGCACGCCGCGCCCAGCTGGTCGATATCCCAATGCTTGCCGCCGCCCAGCATGCGTGACATCTGAGGGCGCGACACGCCAACGGCCTTGGCAAGCTCCTGCTGCTCGACGCTCTTTCGCGCGAGCACGCCAGAGAGGATCGCGGCGATCTCCTTGGTGATCGCGCTCGGTTCGGGGCGTGCAGTTGCTGGCATGGCATGAACTCTACCGATTTTGGAAATCTTGTGTCAATAGTGGAAACCGGGTTGCCGTATGGAAACCCGCGTGGCATGGTTTCTGTATGGCAACCACGACGACGACGCCGGCTTCCCGGGTCGTGGCTGATGAGGTACTCGCTCGACTTGGCCGCATGCGCCAGTCCCGCGTCTGGCTCTCGGCAGCGACCGGAATCCCGCTGACCACTCTCACCCGCCGACTGAACGCGCAGTCCGCGTTCACGATCGACGAACTCGACATCATCGCCCACGCACTCGGCACGGGGCTGGTCGACCTGATCGCCTCTTCGGCACCTCCGGGGGCGCAGGCGGCTTGAGCGACGAACCCGACATCAGTCGGAAGGAGTTGGCCCTGGCGCTCGGCGTCTCGACCGACACCATCCACCGCCTCACACACAGCGGAGACATCCCCTACATCCGACCGGGACGCATCTACCGCTACCGCCTCTCCGAAGTGCGAGCAGCGCTCCGACCCGAACAGACAGACACCTGGGCACCGCCCAGCCGCAAGAAGACCAGGAGGACGGCATGAACAGCATCCCTGAGGTGTTCCGCTACAGCGGTCGACAGGTTCGTACTGTCCTGATCGATGGCGAGCCTTGGTTCGTCGCCACTGACATCGCCCGCATCCTCGGGTACCGCGACGCCAACGCGATGACGCGCAGTCTTGACGCTGATGAGCAGGGGTACTCGCCAGTGAGTACCCCCGGTGGAGTTCAGCAGATGAACACGATCAACGAGTCTGGGTTCTACCGCGCCGTTCTCAAGCGCGAGCTCGGGTACATCGATGATGCGGGCCGCGATGACGTGCGAGGGTTTCAGCGTTGGGTCACTCACGAGGTTATTCCTCAGATCCGCCGCACCGGTTCGTTCAACCAGACTGAGGTGGAACACGCGCTGCCGCAGTCGTACGCAGACGCTCTCCGAGCACTCGCGGAAACTGTCGAGCGGCAGGAAGCACTCGAGGCGAAGGTTGCGGCGGATGCTCCAAAGGTCGACGCATACGACCAGCTGATGGACGCTGACGGGTTCTACTCGATGGAAGCGGCAGCGAAGATCATCGGCGTTGGGCGGAACACGTTCTACGAGTTGCTGCGTCAGGCAGGCATCATCCGTCCTGCTTCACGTCTCCCGTACCAGCGCTACATGCACCACTTCAAGATCGTCACCGGATCACGTCCGGACGGTCGCGGCGGTTTCAAGCCGTACGAGACGACGAAGATCCGCCCGTCTGGGCTTGGCTTCGTTCTTCCGAAGGTCGCTCCGGGCTTCAACGTCCGAGCACTCACTTCGTAGGACTAACCCCTCACATTCTTCCGATTTGCGCGCCTCACGGAGGGCGCTAGTCGGCGCGCCCAAGAACAGGCGCACAACTACATACGTCACGAAGAGCCCCTACTCGACGAGTCGGCTTCGACGCGTGACGGCATCACATACGCCCCCTAAGCCCACCGAGTTATCCGTTCAGGTGGGGCGGGGGACGTGGAAAGTCCGGCCGGTAGATCCCGGCGGCATCAAACACTTTCGGTCAGCAGTACGGCGTCCGTCACCGGAAAGTCACCTATCGGGTGAAGACGGGCCGCTACACCACCGCGCACGAGGGCTACCGGGCCTGGCGGATGAGGACGGGCTGACCAGGCTCCGAACAGCCCTGAATGGGTGCGTGATCGAATCGCGCCGGAGCCACATGAACGAGCACATCGTCTCGCATCACATCAACGTGGTGCTGTCTCGTCTTATCGCGGCCGTGTTCGTCACGGTCCTGGTTGCAGCAGCACTCGTCGCAGCAGCCACCCTCACTCACGCAGCACACGTGAACCACTGCATCACCGCGCAGTTGGACACGGTGACGACTGCTTACCCGGTGTTGACGCGCACGCAATGTGACGCCGCATACCGGTAACCCCAGAGCCCAAAGGAAAAGCACAGATGCCGAACCAGAACATCAACCAGAACCACGTGTACGAGACGAGCCTGCTCGCCTGGGCGGTGCAGGAGCACATCAACGGCGGCACCGACTGGTACACGCCGGCCGCTTTCGGTTCGGAGGGTGACGCCATCTCCTACTGCGAGTACCTGTCCGAGCGCGACCCGGATGGCAACTACGTCGTCGCTGCGATCGGCACTCTCCACCGCGCTTAGTGAGCGCCCCACATTCCGAGCGCCTGGATCTTGACCCGAACCTGATCCAGGCGCTCTTCAACGCACACGCACCCCAATGAAGGGCAATGACATGGAAACGATGCAGGTGTTCGACCTGAGGTGCAGTAACTGCTCGTGGAAGCAGTCGCACATCGTGACGAACGAGTACGCGCAGACGCTGCGTATTCAGCACCAGTTCCGGTACGACAAGCACGTTGTGGAGGTGACGTCATGACGCTCACGAACGCCAGAGCAAGCGACCCGTCCGAGTCCGCAGCCGCATACGACCCAGAACAGGCGCACATCATCCTCGAGGCGGTCACGTGGCTGTACACGCTCGGCCCCGCGTCGGATGAGCAGATCGCAGACCAGTACTTCCGCCACCTCGACGGCTTCAACTGGCCGTACTGCGACCGGGAATCGGTTCGCAAACGTTGCTCGGATGCGAGGCGTCTGGATAAGCGCATTCAGAAGGTGGGCACGACGAAGAGCTCACACGGGAAGACCGTTGGGGTCTACGGATTCGTTGAGGCGGTTGCAGCATGAGCCAGAACAGCGGCACCCAGGCGGACATGTTCGCGAAGTACTTCCCCGGCGAACCATGGGCAATCAGTTTCGAACCAACACCGGAGCAGTCAGCGGCGATGATCCGTTTGACGTCATCTCGAACAGACAACAACACGCAGGCGGAAACGCTCCTGATGATACTCGGTGTGATCCCGTCCGAGTCAGCGTTCAACCCGACTGCACGTGACGCGTGGACGAAAGCGAAACCGACCGTCAATGAATCCGGCACGTGCAAGAACGGCCATGTCCGCGAGGTGTACACGTACGTCAACTCGGATGGTGCGATGCGGTGCCGTGAATGCCGACGCATCTCGAACCGGGCCAGTGAGCAGCGCGCACGTGAGAAGAATGCCGCATGACCGACCCGGTGGACACGAACGCGCTGCGGAGTGTTGCTCTTGGCGTCGGCCAGGTGGCAGAGGTGGAAGAAGACGCCGACCAAGCTTCTTGGCTGCGATACGTGCAGCGCCATGTGAGTGCCGCATCCGACGAAGTAGACCGTCTACGTTCCGTCATTAAGGACGCGCCGCACGACTCGCTGTGCAATCAACCCGAATACCCATGTCGCTGCTGGAAGTCGGACGCGCTGTGACCACGCAGCTGCCTTTCACCATGTCTAAGCATGCGGTTGACCGCGCCTTGGAGATGAATGTGGACGGTGTGGAGATTCGCGCCTGCTACGACCGGCCAGAAGACGTGCTGTGGAGTCGCAAGTACTCGTGCTGGTGGTTCGTACGGGGCCGCATCACGTTGTCAGTCAGCGAAGACCGGGCATGCGTCATCACCGTGCTCTGGTCCAGCGCTCACGACTGGCGGGCTGATTACGCACGCGGCGGTGACCTCACAGGCCGCGAACGACGATCACGAACAGACATGGCATACCTGCCAAGGAGAAGGACATGACCGAGCAGCAGTACCGCGTCATCGCGGACAGGGACAAGGGTGACGACATGGACGCTGCCTGGTGGGGGCAGGCTACGGGCGATCGCATCACGGAAATCGTAGTCGGCCCGGGCGAAACCCGTGTGGACCGCATCGAGCGGCAGGTGCCGACCACCGACGAATCACCGCGGCGTTCGTTCATCGTGACTCCGAACAGCGACCGTTACGAAGCGTTCGACATCGAAGACGCGCTAATCAACTCACGCTCGTTCCTGCCGGAAGGCGTTCGAGTGCAGCCGTCCCCGCACCCGCCGACGCGCGAGCAGATCGCGGAGGCAATCCGGAACAGCGACTGGGACTCGCTCGGCAACTGGGATGCCGAGCCCGAGCGGATCAAGGACGACTACCGCAAGAACGCCGACGCTGTTCTCGCCCTGATTCAGAACGGAGCCGACCGATGATCAGCAACCCGGAGCCCGTGGTCGCCAAGATCGGCGACACGATCACCTGCCCTGGGTGCGCTGAGCAGGTCACGCTCGACTGGGCGGATGGCTGGCGCAACGACAACGGTTTCACCTGCAACCCACCGACGATGACCCACTCGTCGTTCATCGACACCATCAGGAGTGACCGTGGCTGAGCCGACTGAGCGCGTCCACGGCGACCACGTACACGTCAACTGCTTCGTCTGCGGATGGGCTCACGTGAAAGGACTCGACTGTGAATACGCCTGCTACGCCTGAACGGACCGTGCAGGTGCCGGTGTCGCTGATCGAGCGGGCCATTCAAGCGCTCGGCGTCATCTATGACGACTCAATCTACCCCGATGTGGTGACGGAGTTGACCGCCCTGCTCTCGCAGCCGAACCCGACCGTCGATCTGGACCGGACGCCATGCTCGGCCGAGACGTACTCGTGGGACCACTTCCGCCCCGAGCAGGTCGATTCCTATTGGATCACGTGTGACGTTCTTGGACCGCACGACGAGCACCAGGACGAGCACACAGGGCTGACCTGGCGCGACCCGTCCACGATCCGCGACGTGACCTCGCCGAAGGAGAAGCCATGAATCCCCGCAGACACTCCTTTGCATGGTTCGTCCGTGAAGCCACCCGATCGTTGATCGCGGTGGCTTTTCTCTTCGGGCTGCTGATGCTCGGCTCAGTGTTTGGGCAGGTGTCATGAACGAGCTTCCCTGGCGTTGGGTGTACGACCCGCCGGCACGTGAACAGGTGGAATTGACCGTCCATGAACGGGTCGTCTGGTGGGCGATCTGCAACAACGAGGAAGTGCTGCGATGAACGACATTCAGAAAGCCCGCGACGTGCTCGCTAAGTGGCGGGGAGGATCAACGCCAGGGCCATGGAAAGTGCGCGCCGAGTCGCCAACGATGGGCGGTTCGGAGTGGACAGTTCGCACAGACGGTGTGCCGGGTATCCGGATGGGCGTCCACGAGTATCAGCACGGCAGCACGAACCTTGACCTGATCGTCGGTACCGCGGGCAACCCGGAACTGCTCGACGCGATCGAACTGATCCTGGTCGAAACGCTTCAGGATGACGAGCAATTGGTTTCAGGGCTGATGCTCGCCGCCGCGCTCATCGCCGCCGACGAACGGATGAATCAATGATGTCCGAACGTGAGTCGTTCCGTGAGCCGCCCATCATCTTGTCCGATGGGCGGCTTCTCGTTTGGGCGGACGGCGAATGGATGGCGTTCCTCCGCGACGGTAAATCGTGGACAACCGGCGTACTCGACAGCAGAGACGTGTCCCAACTTCTGCAGCATTTGCCGTTGCTGGCAGACAACACGCTGCACCTATTCGACGACCAGGAGGTAACAGGATGACCGCGCAGGTTTACACGAACTGGGCAAATGGAGATGGATATTGGCCCGCAAGTTTCGACGCGGATGAGGCTGGGTTCATTCGAGGCGTTGGTGAATTGTGGCACCGAGTTGCAGAGAGGAAGCGCCGCGATGGATGACGAACCCCTCTTCCAATCCGCCGACTACGACTTCGAAATGTTCGACGATGGCTCGTGGAAGTGCTGGTCTGACGGTGTGGTCGTCGCTAATGGTGCGTTCAGTCGCCGTGACCTGTCGAACCTGGCCGAAGACGTACTTCGCATTGAGAGATCCAAAGTCGGCATGTACGACGACGATCGAATCGAGGCGCACTGATGCTCCCTCTTCCATACGGCACAAAGGTGCGAGTAACCAACTCGATGCTCTACACCGGCCGCGTAGGGACCCTGAAGCCGAACAGTGGGCACCCTGAAGATTTCTGGGACTACAACGTCGAGCTATCAGACCGGACGATCGGCGCGACACGGGATCAAGTTGAGGCGGTGGTGCACTGATGCCGACCTACATCCGCTGGTACGAATGCGACTGGTGCGGGAAACAATTCGAGGCCTGGTCCGACGCCGAAGCATGCGAATGGGACCACGAATACGCGAAGGAGCAGACAGCATGACCAGTAACGCACAGGCCGCTCTTGCCGCCGCACTGCACACCGGCTACACGGAAATAACCACATACGGGGATGGACGCAGCGTCACGCCGCGAGTGGAGAAGACGTTCAAGCCAGAGCACATCACCGCCCACGCAGAGCACTTCCTTAAGTGGCTCGACGAAAAGGACGGCCAGCAGGAAGAACACGCATCTCTCGAGCAGCGCGTCAGTCGTTTGGAGCAAAAGTCGTGACCGGCACGTTCTGCACCGGGTGGGACCGTTTCGATCCCGACGAATGGGTCATCATGCCGAACTGGTGGCAGCGGATGCGGATGATCTGGCAGCTCAGGAAGGAGATGCGGACATGGTGAAGCAGCAGTTCTTTTTCATCGATCCTGACCGAATCAACAAGCCGCGCAACGGGGTCGCCTCGGTCTACATCGATTGCTGGTGGAGCGTCGACAGCGAAGGTCGGGTAGCCCTGTATTCGAACGGTAGGCAAGCGTTCGGTCGTCAGCCGGTGTCGCCTCAGTGCAACACCGAGCGGGCAGTGGCAGAGCGCCTGAGTGCGCGACTCGGATTCATTTCTCCGGTTCAACAACTTCCGGTCGTCTACCTTGCCTGGACCGAACCATCCGGTCCCTGCCTTCTACCCACCGATTTGGAGCACGCGGTCAAGAAGGAGGCAGCGTGAAGCTCGCCAATGAGATCGTTTACGACGTCACCGAGCGCGAGTACCACGCACACCGCGCCCTGAGCTCGACCGGTGCACGGCGGCTGCTCGAGAGTCCCGCACGCTTCAACTACTGGCGCACGCACCAGGGGCCAGGCAAGCAGTCGTTCGACGTCGGCACAGCAGTACACACGAAGGTGCTCGGTGTCGGCGCGGGCACGATCGCCTACCCAGCCGAGCACGTCACCGCCTCCGGATCAGTCAGCACGAAAGCCGCGACCGTCGCATGGGCCGACGAACAGCGAGCCAACGGACTTACACCCATCGCGCCGGCACAAGCAGCACGAGTCGACGGTATGGCTGAAGCAGTCCTCGCCCACCCGACCGCACGCGCACTGTTTGAGCAGCCCGGCCACTCGGAAGCGTCCGTGTTCGCCACCGACGAGGACACCGGCGTCGAGATACGGGCACGGTTCGACTACCTGCCCGACCTCTCGTTGGACATGCCTGTTGCGGTCGACCTGAAGACCACGGCAAAGCTCGCCTCAGCCGAGGGTTTCGCCAGGACGGTCGGCTCATACGGGTATGACGTGCAAGAGCAGTTTTACCTCCGTGCCATCGAGCAGGCAGGCCACGACGCCCCACGCTTCCGCTTCGTGGTCGTCGAGTCCGATGCACCACACCTTGTCGCAGTCCACGAACTCGACGTCGAGTGGCAGCAGATGGGTGCCGCGAAAGTGCAGAGAGCGCTCGAGCTATATGCCGAATGCTCCCAGTCCGGCGTCTGGCCCGGCTACCCCACCGAAACACAACTACTCAGCCCGCCCAACTACCTCGTCTACGCACATGAGGACGAGTACGGGCCGCTGCACGAAGAAATCAGGATCTGATGCCGATTCCGACGGGGCTTTCATCTCAGGCAATCCACGGACACGGGAATCATCATCCGTGGGACCCAAGTGACCTACTCCGATGCGTCCGTTACTGCAGCGGTTACCTCACCACGGAGCAGCTGCGCGAACGAATGGCCGGACGCTCGATTGAGTGGGACCGCCTGCTACCGGAGTGGGACAACCTCACTGCGCTTCTCGCCCAGGAGATGCGTGACCGAACCGATGGAACTGCGCCGCTCACCTACCGGGCAATGAAGCGAGTCCTTGCGGACGGTGTGACTTGCAAGTCATGCAGTGGCTCCGGCCGCTCGGGGCCTTGTTCGAAGTGCAAGGGCACAGGTCATCGGAGCGGCGGGACCTGCCGAGCAGCCGACTGCATTCGCGGCTACAACGTCTGTCCAGACTGCCGTGGCAACGGCTACAAGAAGAAGGAGGCCTGAGATGGACCTGTCACAGACCATTGTCCCCAAGTCGGACCAGGTGAACGCTGACGACCTCATTGCTGGTCCGGTCACCGTCACCGTGCAGGAAGTCGTCGCAGGCAGCGCAGAACAGCCCGTCGACGTGCGCCTCGTCGAATACCCGGGACGGGCGTACCGACCGTCCAAGTCGATGCGCCGCGTCCTCGTCAGCGCATGGGGGGCAGAAGCATCCGCGTACGCCGGACGCAGACTCACGCTCTACCGCAACCCCGACATCACTTTCGGACGCGATCGTGTGGGCGGCATCGAGATCTCGCACATGAGCCACCTCGACAAGCCGCTCACCGTCGCACTCACCGCCACCCGAGGCAAGCGGAAGAACTTCACCGTGCAGCCGCTGCCCGACACTCCCCAGCGTGACTGGCTCGCGGAAGTGGAGCTCGCCGGCAACGACGTCGGCGCTCTCCGTGCACTACACGGGGCAGCACGAGCAGCCGGCGCATCAGCTGATGTGCTCGCACGCATCGAAGCAGCCGGACGTGCAGCACAAAAGGGTGGTGCAGATGCAGTGGACGCTTGACCTTCCCTACGAACGCCCACCACTCAACGCGAACCAACGCATGCACTGGGCGAGGAAAGCGGCTCTGACCAAACAGGTGAGGGCCGCTTCGTTCTACGCAGCCAAGTCAGCCGGCGTCCTCAAATGTGACAAGGTGCGCGTCACCCTCACCTGGTTCGTCCGCACAACGACACGTCGCGACGCCGACAACGTCGTCCCGACGCTCAAAGCGCTGTGCGACGGGCTCGTAGACGCCGCCGTAGTACCCGACGACACCCCGGACCTGATGGAGAAAGTCATGCCCGTCATCGTCTACCGGCCCGGACAGCAGTCAGGGCTGCAGCTGCACGTGGAAGAGGTGTGGACGTGAGAGCGCCCTGCTCTATCGATGGCTGCGAGAAGCCGTCCGCGGGCCGCGGTTGGTGCAGCACCCACTGGTATCGGTGGAGGCACCATGGTGATCCGCTGATTGCCCGTAAGGCCAAAGCTGCTCGACCAGCCGCTCGGTGTTCTGCGTTGGAATGTGACCGTGCCGCGTTCAGCAAGGGATGGTGCGGCATGCACTACGCCCGCAACTCCAAGCATGGGTCACCCTACGTGGTCCGTGCTAGCGGGCGACCCCTCGACGGCGCACACCCGAAGTACGCCGCCATCCACAAACGTCTAAATCGAGTACGTGGCTCTGCACGCGCGCACACGTGCGTCGACTGCGGTGGTCGGGCGCGTGAGTGGTCTTACGACAACCGCGACCCGCAGGAAGTGCGAGGGCAGGTAGGCCGCTTCGTATGCGCCTACTCGCTGAAGCTCGAGCACTACGAGCCGCGATGCACGCCGTGTCACCGCAAGTTCGACTGGCGCGAATCGAAGGGAGCAGCACATGCCGAAGCGTGAACACCTGGACGAAGTGATCGAGCGGCTGCAGCTCACGATTGCTAACTCATCGATCAACTGCGATCACGTCACAGTCAGCATCGGCGATCTCGAGCGACTTATCCATGCCTCCATTTGGGGCGACGACTGATGCCAGGAAGGAGAACCGATGGCGAAGGACGACAGGCTCTACGCCCGCTTTGACATCGCGATGGATGAGCACCCGAAGATCATGCTGCTGTCCGACGCTGGCTTCCGGGCTCTGGTGGAGGCGACGTTGTACTCGAGACGCCAACTCACGGACGGGTTCCTTGCTGCACGTATTGCTGAACGTAAGTGGGGCCTCGACGTCATCAGCGAGCTCACCGGCAACGACCCCGAGCGTCCGTCCTGGCATCCGCATGTGAAGGACGGCGTGGACGGCTACATGATCCACGACTTTGCGGAACACCAGACCACGAACGCTGATATCGAGGCGAAACGCGAGGCCGGGCGTAGGGGCGGGCTAGCAAAAGCTGCCAAGAGGGGTAGCACATCGCTAGCACCTGCTACGGATCTGCTAGAGCAAACCGCTAGCACCACCCCTAGTGCACCCCTAGCTATTACAGAGACAGAGACAGAGACAGAGACAGAGACAGAGACACCTACTTCTAACGAAGTAGGTGGAGGTGCGCGCAAGCGCGGCACCCGCATCCCCGAGCCATTCATCGTCGATGGAGCAATGAGGCAGTGGGCCGCGGAGAACACACCAGGCGTGGACGTCGACTTCACGACGGCGAAGTTCGTCGACTACTGGAGAGCTAAGAGCGGCAAGGACGCAGCCAAGGTGAACTGGCGATCGGCTTGGAACAACTGGCTGCGCAACGACTACCAGCGGCTACCCCAGCAGAAGCAGTCGCCGGCACAGAGAGCTGCGTCATTCGTCGGCACTTTCGGCACCGACGAACTTGCGATTGGAGGCAACGAGTGGACCTAGACGAAACCGCGAAGCTGCTGACCGTCATCGCCGCGTACGACAACCGCAACGTGCAACGCGAAACCGTCATCGTCTGGCAGCAAGCACTCGCACATCTCACGCTCGACGTCGCACAGCAGGCCGTGGTGCTCCATTTCAAGGATTCCACGGCCTACTTGCTGCCCGGGCATGTGAACGCTGCTGCACGGCGCGTACAGGACGCGTTGGAACGGCAGCAGCGACTATCACGGCCAGCACTCGAACCGGCCGTCGTCACACTCGACCGGGCAGCACACGAAGCCGAGTTCCAAGCAGCGCTCGAGAAGTACCGGAAGGAGCGAGCGAATGGGTGATCAACGAGACCGCGTGCCTGTATGGATCACGCGCTGGCCAGGTAAGCCAACATCGGGCCGCTCGGTTTACCGCGGGCGTGATTCCGGGGCGTGGTACTGGCAGTGCGACTTGCACCCGGATGAGGACTGGACGGACGAGTGGGGCATTGCGGACACCTGGGGCGAGGTCATGGCAGCTGCCATCGCTCACGCAGTGCACTGTTCGTTTGTCGCCGTTTCAGCAGGTTCCGAGAATGACCGATGACGCGTGGGCGAATTTCATCGCCTCCATCGACCCGTTAGCGCTCGAGCGAGAACGGATGCGCGTCCACGGCAACCTCGAGCACGAACGCCCCGGATCGCGGCAGGACCACGAGATGCGTCACGCACACCAATGGCTGAAACAGGAACGCATCCGAGTCACGACCGACGACGACATGGCCGGCGAGATACACCGGCTGCAACTCGCAGACGCCGACACCACCATCCGACTCCACACCAACGAACAGGACCAACAGCTCGAGGCCGAAATCCAGGCGTACCGGGCAAGGAAGGCAGCAGCATGAGCAAGGCAACCATCACCGTCGAGGGTTTCGTCACCAAGGATCCCGAGCTCCGGCAGCACAACGGCAAGTCCGTCATCGCAGTCGACATCGCACACACGCCCCGCAAGAAGGATGGCGACCAGTGGGTGGATGCCGGCGAGACGATCTGGTTCCAGGCATCGTTCTGGGAGAAGGATGCGGAGGCCATCGCTGCGACCGTGCACAAGAGCACGCTGGTGACCGTCACCGGCCAGCCCGAGCTCAACGTGTACAGCAAGCAGGACGGCACCCCCGGTGTTTCCGTGCGCATCAAGTTCGGCACGCTCGGCATCATCCCCCGCCAGGACCGCCAGCAGCCCGCCTCCGCCCCGAATACCGCCCCGCAGCCCCAGTGGGACACGCAGGGTGGTAACCGCGGGCAGACGGGCGCACAGACCGGCTCTTGGGCGACCGCGGGGCAGATCGCGGATGCGGAGGTGCCGTGGTGAATAATCTGGGCTACAAGATCATCGATGGGCGCACGGGTCAGCGAATCACCTCGCTCAGTTACATCTCCGAGCAGGGGGCGCGAACTGACATTCGGGCACTCTGGCACCGGCAACGCGTTGGATCTTTGTTGGCTGTCGACCCGGGCGTTATCGCTAATGCGACCGTAGTGCCGAAAGAGGAAACCGATGACTGACCCGGTGAATCCGGACTCGCTGAAAACTCCATACGACCATTTTTCAGATTTGCGACAGGCGTACGCGGAAGGTTTTGAACGTGCGCACGTTGAGGCTGACCGTCTACAAGCCGCGGTCCGAGATGCACCGCACGACTCCTTCTGCTTGGCTGACTTGCCATCCGGCAACCATGTCTGCATTTGCTGGAAGGCGACCCTCGTATGACCGACGACGCGTGCTCTATCTGCGGCCCGATCTGCGGCATGCGGGAATTCGGATGGGAGCCAAGCGATGACCGAACCGAGTAACGACTGGGCCGACTACCCAGCACCGCTCATCCCATACGTGCCCACAACGGAAGTCGTGAAGGACGGGTACGTGCGTGCCATGCGCAACGCGTTCATCGCATCCGCCAGCGAACACGAGCAAGAGTTCGACCGCTGGCTCGAGATCGAACGGTTCAAGTCGCGGCAAGACGGGTACGCGCTCCGAATGCAGGATGAGCGCGAAGGCATCGGAGCAGACCGCGACGAATGGCTCGAGACGCCAAAGGAGAACGCTGATGGATGACGCACTCGAACAGCGATTCCGCCGCTGGCTACTCGAAGAAGCAACCGGCAACCAAGGGGCCGCAGTCAACACGACTGTGGCCCCAACTGCTGCCACCGATACATGGAGATACCCGTTCTGGCCGGCGCACGACGTCGGCTATGAGGAGGACGAACGATGAGCAAGTTGAAGAAGATCACCATCACGCTCGAATACGAGGTGCTGGACGGGTACATCACGGACAACATGCTGCTTGGAGCTATGCGAGGTGTGCGTGTTGACGAAATCACGTTTGAAGACAAGACGTGGCCGCGCTTCGTGCAGGCCAAGCTGACGGAGGAAGACTGATGATGGGAAACAGTAGGCCGCTGAGTTTCGCGAAGATTGGCCGCAACGACCCTCGCGACATGTACAAGATGCAGTACACAAGCCGAGGTTACGCACCATTGTCGCTGGACGAACTGCGACCAGCGATGGAGATGATCTACATGGATCAGGAAACAGGCATCCTGACGCTCGACCCGTTTGGCTTCGAGGATTGGCTTGAGCGAACGGGCAACGTATGAGCGATACGAGACTGCTGGACGCGGTTGATGCGCTAACGCGACCGCACACCGAACACGTGAAGCAGACCACCGACGACGGCGAATACCTGCGCACCGTCCCCGTCGAACACCCGCCACTGCTGCAACAGTTGGCCGACGCTGTTGTGCCGTCCGCTGGGAACGATGGCGGCTCCAAGTCGGCCAGTGCACGGGAACGCAACGTGCTCGACTCCGACGCGCTGTGGGAGCTGACACGCATCGAGACGGCGCTACGTGACTGGCTGCGACACGACCGGGCCGCGTTCGACCGATCGGACCTGCCCGCCACCTTGCGGCGCTGGTACGTCGGCTACGAGGCGCGACCGTTCATGGACGACAACGTGACCGAGTGGCATGTCCGCGAACTCCGCCGCTGGGAACGCGTCATCACCGCCAAGCTCGACCGCAGCATCAAGCAGATCCCAACCGGGTACCTGTGCGTTCTGTGCAAAGAGAAGCAGTGGGTGGACCAGGACGGCGAACGACAGCCCGCCAGACTCATCCTCTCGTACCGCAGAGACGAGGAAGGGCGCACGTCCGAGGAACAGGTCACATGCCAACGGTGCCGCACGAGGTGGGACAACTGGGATGCGATCAAGGAACTCGGGGAAGAACTGACAGAGGCGAGTGAGAGGACGACAGCATGACCGGAACAGTCACATATCAGCATCATAGGCCAGTGAGAGGATGAACGCATGAGTAATCACAACGCCTACTACCCGAATGGTGACTACATCATTTGCGACTGCGACCTGGCCGATGAGCACGGGATTGAAGAAGACAGCGTGTCGCAGTCAGAAAGCGATACCGACACGCACTGAAATGCTGTACCATCGGAAGTGCGTAGACGAACTCTGTCTACCAACTGCTCCCCATCGCCTCACGGTTGGTGGGGATTTTTCATACGTGCTCCTGGCCACTGAGACGCATAAGTGGCACCCCTCGTCAGCAGATGCCTTTGCCGGACCAGCCCTGCTCACGTTAATGAAGACCGGCTGAGCAGTCCCACGCGATGGCCTGCCAGGTGAACCCACGCCAAAGCTGTTGCCCCCGCCGACGAGTGGGCGTAGAAGACAAGCGCATCGGTGCTGCCACCGTTAGCCGTTGAATCGGATCCGCTTCTTTGCGCCCACTCCGTCGAGCAGCAACCACACACTTCCCATCCGCGCCGGCCGACACACAACAGACCAGCGCCGCCCTGCCAAGCGCAACAGCCGACGGTGGGTGAGCGGCGCGCCATGTCGAACACAGCGGTTCGAGCCGGATGGGTACTACCAACGGAGGCTGACGTGAGCGAAGAAGCTGACGACAAACTCGAAACAGCGATCAGTGCCTACCTCACGGAAAGAGGCGACGGCGCTTACCTGACCGGGTACGTGCTCATCGCATCCGGCGCTGACCCCGAACGCGCCGACATCACGCGCTACGTCAGCACCATCCCCGACACGCAAAACCTGCACACAACACTCGGCCTAGTCGAGTACCTGCGCATGGACGTACGCGGCGAGATCCCCGATGACGACGACGAATGACGACGCACTGAGCTCGCATCGAGTCAGGTCCAACGTCTGGCCCACGCGACCGACAGCGCACCCGCAACTCGTCGAAGCCATCAACGCCATCTTCGAACAGCCGATAGAAGACAGGGACTGATGAGCAAGCACGAACGAACCTGGAACATCATCGGCGTCGTCCTCGCCACCATCCTCGTCAGCTACATCCTCTGGTCCGCCTGGTGCATGATCAGCGGTGCAGCATGGTGAACTGCCCGGAGTGCGGCTACGAATACCAGTCGCTACTCGCAGCCGAACGATGCGCTGACGACGACCAACGCAAGCCACGCAAGAACGACTGGCTCGATCCGGACGCTTGGGACTAGCCGCTAACTGACAACTCAACACAGGAAGCCCCCGCGCTGCGCCAACAGCCGGGGGTGTGACCAGCTCGTGAAGGAGCCGATGTGCACAACCGTATCTGCAACGTCGACAAATGCAACCGCAGAAGCGATGCGCTGGGCATGTGCAACATGCACTACCAGCGCCACCACTACGGAAAGCCCCTCAACCCGCCCGGCAGGATCGAGTACGGCACCTGCACTATAGACGGGTGCAACAAGCCCACTCGGTCGCGGTACTCGCCGCTGTGCGCCATGCACTACCACCGCCAGTATCGACACGGCGGCACGCAGATCACGGCGACCCAGACAGACGTCACGGCCAGTAACGGCAGGCGCTACAAGACCAAGCACGCACCGCGGCACCCGCTTGCCAGCAAGCACGGCGTTGTTTACGTACACCGCATGGTCCTGTTCGACGCCATCGGGCACGGGCCGCACCCATGCCACTGGTGCGGCGTCCTGCTCAACTGGACAGCCAAAGGTGAACCCGACGCTATCCACGTCGACCACCTCAACGACATCGGTGACGACAACCGTGTCGAGAACCTCGTAGTCGCCTGCCTCGGTTGCAACTCAGCACGCGGCGCTCAGCACCGTCACGAAGCGCTGAAGCAAGCAGGCTTCTGGTCCAACAACGACACCATCGCGCGTCTCGAGAAGAGCCGCGTGCACAGAGTCGATGAGTCGGTGATGTCATGACTGAACGCAACAGCGGTCAAGCCAAGCGTGCTCGCGCAAGACTGCGAGCCACTGGCGCGAACTGCTACCTGTGCGGCTCAAGCATCAACTACAAGCTGCCGATGACTGACCCGAAATCCTTCGTCGTCGATCACGTCATACCTCTCGCGAAGGGAGGTCAAGATGCGCTGTCCAACATGAAGGCAGCGCATCGAAGACGTGACTGCAACAGCAAGAAGCGGGCTCGTATCGTCGCTCCAATCGTGCGTCGTAGCGGCTCGCTGAACCACTAGCGAGCAACTTGTACCAATTGACTTGTACCAACTGATCGCGCCGAAAGGGTGGGGGAGTGCCCCCTAGTGACACCGTTCCGGACCTCCGGGGCCAGGGACCGTCCCTCCCCTAGCTTCTTTTCCAAACTTGTATCAACCCAGTCGAACTTGTACCAACCCTTCTAGGCGGTGATCTGCGTGGCTGCAACGAAGCTCCGAGCCGTCACTGCGGATGACAAGCCGCTGCGACCTCTCACCGTTACTGAGGCGGCTGAAGCGAATGACACGAGGGCGATGCTGGTGGCTTCGCGTCGTCGTATCGCGGTCGCCGTTGAGGACCCGAACACCCCGGCTCGTGACCTGGCTGCACTCACGAAGCGGCTGATGGAAACGGCCCGGGAGATCGACGCGATCGACGCTCGAGAGTTGGAGGCGGAAGCGCATGCCGACGTCGAAGACGGCAAGTTCGACGCCGCGGCTATCTGAGGTTGCCCGTCACGTTGTGATGCCGTCTGGCATTGTCACGACTGCTTGGCCGCGTGTGGTGGCGAAGTGCGCTGAGATGGGCGTCCAGTTCGACTCGTGGCAACACGGTGTTGGTTCGATTGCGCTGGGGAAGCGCAAGGACGGCAAGTACGCGGCCACGGTTGGCGGCGTTGTGCTGAGCATCCCCCGTCAGGTCGGGAAGACGTTTCTCGTCGGCATGATCGTGATCGCCCTGTGCGTGATCTTCCCCGGCTTCACTGCCCTGTGGACAGCGCACCGCACCCGAACTGCTTCTATGACGTTCGCCTCGCTGCAGGGCATGGTCAAGAAGAAGAAGATCTGGCCGCACGTGCGGGCGATTCGGCAGACGAACGGCGAGCAGGAGATCCGCTTCCGCAACGGCTCGGTCATCATGTTCGGAGCTCGCGAGGCCGGCTTCGGTCGAGGCTTTGACAAGGTGGACGCTGAGGTATTCGACGAGGGGCAGATCCTCACGTCGAAGGCGCTTGAGGACATGGTGGCTGCGGCGAACCAGTCGCAGCAAGAGTCCGGTGCACTGCTGTTCTTCATGGGCACGCCTCCGCGACCGTCTGACCCTGGTGAAGAGTTCACGAACCGGCGCAGTAAGGCGCTGTCTGGGCGCAACAAGAACATCGTCTACGTCGAGTTCTCGGCTGATCCGTCTGCTGACTCTGACGATCATGAGCAGTGGGCGAAGGCGAACCCGTCGTTCCCGCTTCGCACGCCGGTCGAGTCGATCGAGCGTATGCGTGAGAACTTGACCGATGAGGACTCGTTTCGCCGCGAGGCGTTGGGCATCTGGGATCCGACCGAAACCGCTCGAGTGATTGATGAGCAGTCGTGGAACCTTGTTGCCGACCCCGCTTCGATGGCTGTGGAGCGCTTGTCGTTGGCGATCGACGTTGCTCCGGATCGTTCGGTGGCGACTGTCTCGTTCGCTGGCCAACGTCCGGACGGTCGGTGGCATGTGGAGATGGACGAGCAGCGCAAGGGTGTCGATTGGGTGCCTGCGCATGTCGCGAATCTGTCGAAGAAGAACCGCCTTCACGCTGTTGTCGTCGACGAGATGACTGGCCTTGTGGAGAAGCGGAAGAACGGCCGTAACTACCTCAAGGGCACAGATGTTGTGGTGACTCTCGCAGCTGCTGAGGGCCGTGACATGGCGGTTGCGTGTGCGGCGCTGTTCGACGGTGTGATGTCGCAGCAGCTGTTCCATACGGATCAGCCGCAGATGAATGTGGCTTTGTCGGTGGCTCGTAAGCGTCCGTTGGCGGGTGCGTGGGCTTGGAATCGGAAGGATGCCATGAGTGACATCACTCCGATTGTTTCGGCGTCTCTGGCGCTGTGGGGTGCGCAGAACGAGAACGTGAAGCGTCAGGGCAAGACTGGATCTAGGACGGCGGTGGTGCTTTGACTGAGCAGATCCGTATCAGTTCGCTGTCTGACGATGAGACGCGCACCCTGAATCTGCTGATTGATCAGCTTGATGAGCGCACTCCCCGTAACCTGCGGCGCGCGTCGTATTACGACGGGAAGCGTGCTGTTCGTCAGGTGGGCAACATCATCCCTCCGCAGTACGAGAGTCTGGCCCTCGCTCTTGGGTGGACGGCGAAGGGTGTGGATGGTCTAGGTCGTCGTTGCAACATTGACCGCTTTATTTGGCCGTCTGGTGATCTCGATTCGTTGGGTATGCAGCAGCTGCAGGATGACAACTCGTTGCTGTCGGAGCTCGCTCAGGCGCGCACTGACTCGCTGGTGAACGGTGTCTCGTTCCTGGTTGCCACTCGTGGCGTGGGCGAGGATGAGCCGACCGCTTTGGTGCACGCTCGCAACGCGTTGAACGCGACGGGTGAGTACAGCGTCCGCGGGCGTCGGCTGACGAGTTTTCTGTCTGTGACGTCGCGTAAGGATATGCGAATCACGGGGTTCGTGCTGTACCTGCCGAACCTGACGATCAGCGCCGAGCAGGACGAGGCGAACCGGTGGGTTGTTGACCGGTCGGAGCACTCGTTTGGCGTTCCGGTCGAGCCGATGGTGTACAAGCCGTCGTCTGAGCGGCGTATGGGGCGCTCGCGCATCACACGGCCGGCGATGTCGCATCAGGATGCGGCGCTGCGTGCGTTGATGCGCCTTGAGGCGCACATGGATATCTACGCGATCCCGAAGATGGTGATGCTGGGTGCGTCCGAGGACGTGTTCAAGAACCCGGACGGGACGCTGAAGCCTGCATGGCAGCACGTCATGGGCCGGGTGCTTGGCATCCCGGACGATGAGGAAGCCGCTACCCCGCGCGCCACGTTCGAGCAGGTATCGCCCGAGTCGCCGCAGCCGCACTTGGCAGACCTTAATGCGTTGGCGAAGCTCACTGCACGCGAGTTTGATCTTCCGGATCAGGACTTCGCGCTCACGGACATGGCGAACCCGACGTCGGAGGGTTCGTACGTGCAGGGTCGTGACTCGTTGGTGGCCGAGGCTGAGGGCGCGACGGATGAGTGGTCGATTCCGATCAAGCGTCAGGTGACTCGGGCGCTGGCGATGCAGAACGGGCTTGACGCTGTGCCGGACTCCTGGAAGACGCTTGCTCCGAAGTGGCGGAACCCGTTGTACCTGTCGAAGTCGGCGCAGGCGGATGCGGGGCAGAAGCAAATCGCGGCGGTGCCGTGGCTTGCTGAGACGGACGTGGCGCTCGAGTTGGTGGGTCTTGATGACCAGCAGATTGAGCGTGCGTTGGCGCAGAAGCGCCGGCAGGCGGGACGAACGGTGCTTGAAGCGCTGGCATCTAGGACGACGACGCAGGAGGCCGTGAATGCCGACAGCGTGGGAGTCCAGGCGGGCGCTGAACCTCGTAGCTGATGTCGCAGTGGCGGCGTCACTGCAGTTGCTGCGGTCGACCACTGGTACCGCTGAGCAACGACGTTACGACCTGCTCGGCGGTGTGCCGGAGGTGGTGGCGTACTACTCGGATGGCTCCGCGGCGCTCGCTGCTGACTTCTACGACGATGAGCGTGCCGCGGCTAACGTGTCGGGGCCATTCACGTCGGATCTGATTGTTGCTGACAGGACGGTGAAGCTGCGGCGTGCGATCGCTTGGTCCGCGGAGCCACTGTTCGACGGTGATGACGTTTTGGCTGGGAAGCGGCTCGCGGAGGTTGTGCAGCTTGAGGCGGCGCGGCCGTACCGAGACACGATCACCGGCAATACCGAGCGTGACCCGCAGGCGATTGGTTGGCGTCGAGTGGCGTCGGGTGGGTGTCCGTTCTGCCGGATGCTCGCGGACCGCGGCGCGGTCTACACCGAGCGGACGGCGCGCTTCTCGGCGCATGAGCATTGCCATTGCACTGCTGCTCCGGCTTTCGTGGGATACGACGGCCCGGAAGCGTCAGTACAGCAGTACCGGGCGTCGCGCCGTAATCGAACACCGGAGCAGCAGGCGCAGCTGAGGGAGTATCTGAAGGAGCACTACTCTGATTGACGCGCTCGCCATTCACGGTTGTACTCGGCTCGCCGCTCTCGGTTATTCCAGTAGTAGTCGCGGTTGCGCTTGTACGCGCACCGCTTGCAGCGGCGCTGTCCGCGCTTTGAGATGATCGTGTTGTCCTTGTCAAGCGGGTGACCTTCAGGACATTCCGTTACTTTCGCGCGCTGCGCAGCAATATTGCCGCCGCGAAGTAGGTTCTCCTGACGAGTTGCTGGCTTCAGATGCTCGGGATTGCAGCAAGAACGGTGCGGGCAATCTGAGGCGACAGCCGGGGAGCAATTTGCCGGGTCATGGCAGAGGTGATCGAGGTCGAGCCCTTCCGGGATTGGACCGTTGACGTACTGCCACATGACTCGATGAGTCAAGCGCCAGACCTTTCCTTCGCCGCCTGACCAGCTGACTCGGCCGTAGCCGACTGACTTTCCGCCTTGCCACTGCCAGCAGCCGTCTTCATTGATGACGATGCGCTGACGGATTCGTTCGATTACTCGTTCGGGTGCGAGTTCGCTCATGTGTAAAGCATACAACGTGCGTTTGCACCACACAATAGACCTCCCCGGTTGACGGGGGAACGCTACGGCCGCGTCTAAGGCCGGTCTGATGTCCGACGGGACAGAAACGGGGAACCGATGAGTGACACCGCTAACGCTGCCGATGGCCAGGCCGATTCGGCCGAATCCGAGGGTGGCGAGCAGCAGCAGGCGCAGACGTTCACGCAGGCTGACGTTGACCGGATCGTAAAGGACCGGCTTGCTCAGCAGGCGAAGAACAAGTTTGGTGATTACACCGAGCTAAAGACGCGCGCGGAATCGGCGCAGACGCTCGAGCAGCGTCTCGCTTCGCTGGAAACGGAACTGACGACAACTCGGACGCAGGCGCTGAAGACCAGCATCGCGGCGAAGTTCGGAATCAGCACCGAACCTGGCGAAAACGGCGAGCCGTCTGACGCTGACCTGTTTCTCACTGGTTCCGATGCCGACTCTCTCACGGCGCAGGCTGAACGGCTTGCGGCGCGGGTAGCAGACCGGAAGAAGAACGGAAACGTCGCACCCAAGGAGGGTTCGACGACTTCGACGGGCAATAGCCGATCCCCTTGGGGTGGCGTGCTCGACAAGATCACTTCGCGCGATTCGTAGCGCGCCTCAACTTAGGAGAAACACATGGCAGACACTCTGCAGAGCGGGGATCTTCACTTCCCTACTCAGATCGCTGACGGCATCGTCGAGAAGGCTAAGACCGGTTCGACTGTTGCTGCTCTTTCGGGCCAGGAGCCGATGCGCTTCGGCAACGTCGACATCATCACGTTCGATGACGACCTGACGGCTGAGTTCGTTGAGCAGTCCGGTGCTAAGGGTGCGGACGACGCTAAGCCGGCGTTCGTCACCGCAACCCCGCACAAGGCTGTGGTGCAGATGCGCACCTCGGACGAGTTCCGCTGGGCCGATGAGGACTACCAGACCGGCATCCTCGACCGCTTCGGCGACAAGGTTTCGCTGGCTCTGTCCCGCGCCCTCGACCTGGGCCTGTACTACCGCATCAACCCGCGTACGGGTACTGCGGTGACCTCGTGGACGAACTACCTCAACTCGACCACCAAGCGTGTTGAGGCTGGGGACGCTGCGGACATCGACTTCGAGTCGGCTGCTGGCCTCGTCATTGGTGCGGGTTACGGCGTCAACGGGGTTGCGCTCGACCCGAAGTACGCATGGACCCTTTCGACCGCCCGTTACGAGGACGGTCGCAAGAAGTTCCCTGAGCTCGGCCTCGGTCAGGGCATCACCAACTTCCAGGGCGTCAACGCTGCGGTGTCGACCACCGTTTCGGGCAAGCCGACCGATGGCAGCACGTCGGACAACAAGGTTCGGGCGATCGTCGGCAACTTCCAGTCCGGCATCCGCTGGGGTGTGCAGCGCACGATCCCGTTCCGTGTCCTCGAGTTCGGTGACCCGGACAACACGGGCCGCGACCTCGCTGGCCACAACGAGGTGCTGCTGCGTGCGGAGGTTGTGTACGGCTGGTACGCGTTCTCCGACCAGTTCGCGGTCATCGAGGACGCTGCGTAATGCCCCGTTACCGAAACGAGGCAGGTTCCATCGTCTCGGTCGACGAGGCGCTTGCCGAGCTGATCGGCAAGAACTGGGAGCCGCTGGACAAGCCGGAGCCTGTGAAGCGGGCTCCGGGGCGTCCGAAGAAGTCGGACTCGTAGCAAGGGAAGGGGGCGGTCATGTCTGTGACGCCTGACACGATCGCGGTTGCTCTTGGGCAGGCCGCCCCCATACCGGACTCGGTGCAGTGGAAGCAGTGGGAGCTGTGGATCACTGACGCTGAGATGCTGATCGAGACGCGGCGGCTGGCTGCTGTTCCGGTGCCTGTCATTGATGAGGCAAAGCTGGACTACGTGGTCCGTGAGGCTGTCGTTGCTCAGGTCAAGAAGCCTGACGACGCAACCCAGGTCACCATCTCCATCGATGATGCTTCGTCGTCGCGCACTTACCAGTCGGGCAAGGGTCGCGTGACAATCCTTGACGAGTGGTGGACACTGCTGGGGCTTACGGAGTCGAACGGCGGCGCTTACTCGTATGACACGGTGGGCACGGCCGTCCGGCATCTTCCGTGGTGCGACCTGATGTTCCTCGGTTCGTCGTGCTCGTGCGGCGTGAACCTCGCTGGCCGGCCGATCTACGGGTTTGGGTACTGATGTCGCTGCGGACGGACGTGGAGGGTGCTCTGCCGCGGTTCCGCGCTGAGGCTGAGTCGCTGATGACGGACACCTGCCAGGTGGGCACGCTGTCGTCGGATGAGGTGCTGAATCCGGACACGCTCGAGTACGAGTACGTGTTCACCCCGGTGTATGACGGCCCGTGCAGGTTCAAGGCGGGCAACGTGCAGGCGAGTGATGTCGAGTCTGCGTCGCAGCTCCTGGTGTCACAGCTCGCAACCCTGTCCCTGCCGATCGATACGTCCACGGATGTGCGGAATGGCATGCAGGTTCGTGTGACGGGTTCGTTGACTGATCCGGCGCTTCCGGGGACGGTGGCGACGATCGAGGCCCCGTTCCGCTCGTCCTACGCAACAGCTCGACGGTTCTCAGCGAGGGTGGTGTCTGGTGGCTGATGATCTGAACTCTTTGGCTCGTGACCTTGGTGAGATCCCGAAGGCGACTGCACCGTTCGTCCGTAAGGCTGTCGAGATCTCGGCGCGGAACATCAAGGACCAGATCAAGAGCGAGTACAAGGGTGCGCGTCAGATTCCTGGTGCTCCTGGGTCGATCTCGTATGACATCAAGGGTTCGACTGGCGCTCGTCTGGGTGCGATTGAGGCTGAGATTGGTCCGGAGAAAGGCCGCTATCAGGGCACGCTCGTCGGCATGGTCGACGTCGGTACCACGGATGAGAACGGTACGCCGCGCACGCCGGGACGTAAGCGCGTGCCTAAAGCTTTGGCAGATGAAGCTGCTGGCTTCAGTCGGGGCATCGACCAGGCGATCGATGATGGTCTGAAGGCGGCGGGCTTTTGACGGCGGCTGAGAACGCGGCGCTGAAGTCTCTGGTGCTTTCGGATGTGACGTTCGCAGCGGCCGGCAAGGTCTACACGGGCCGCGCGGTGACGACTGACGGTAAGCCGATCACGAACACGTGGTACGTGGTTATTCAGCCGGGTGGTGATGACGATTCGCAGGAGCGCATCACTGGCCGGTATGTGAACCGTCGCCCGTCGACCACGTTCCAGTGCGTGGGTACGACGCCGGATCAGGCGATCAGCGTATCTGAGCGCCTAGACAAGGTGCTGCGTCCGAATGGTCGCGGTGTGCGTTTGAGCGTCCCAGGCGAGCGCACAGGGCCGCTGCGACGTGACTACATCGGTCCGGCGCAGATCGACCCGGACACGACTCCACCGATGTGGTTCCAGACCGTCGAATACAGCTTCGACGCGCAACCCGCCCCCACTTCTTAACCCCGCTTCGGCGGGGTTTTTGCATGTAAGGAGAAATCCGCATGGACGACAACCACGTCCTCGTGTACGGCCCGCACGGGCTGCACATGGAGGTTCACAAGACCACTCAGGCGTCGATGCCTGAGCGCTTCCCGCTCGTGGGAGAGAAGCCCTCCGCATCCGCGGACGGGAAGACGCAGAAGCAGAAGAAGGAGCCTGAGAATGGCAATTGACACGACTGGGCAGTCCCTGTCCGTTGGTACTGAGGGCAACCTCCTGGTGATGTTCGCTCCGGCGTCCATCCTGACCGCTGGTAAGTCGCTGACGGACATCACGGTGACGCAGCTGAACTCGGCGTCGTTCGTTGATGTCACGTATGACCTGACTGCTGGTTCGGGTTGGGCTGAGACGACTTCGCAGGAGACGATTTCGGATGACCGTCTGACGGCGACTGAGACGTTCGCGCAGCCGGGGAAGGTCACGAACGGCCTGACCGTGCAGTATGTGTACGGCGACGAGTCCGCGAAGGCTGACGACACCCTCGTTGAGGATGAGCCGCTGATTGCTGCTGTCCGGTGGGCAACTGACCACGACGAGGCGATCACTGCGACCAGCAAGTTCGACTTCTGGTACGTGAAGGCGGGCAAGAAGCAGCGTGACCAGGCTGCGGCGAACTCGGTGTTCACGAAGACGCAGGTGCTGTACCCGCTGCAGAAGGTGCAGCGTGACGTCACCCCGGCTACCGGTTCCTGACCTAGCCGCCTAACTCCCGTGCGGGCAGTACCTCACTCCTGCCCGCACGGGTCACCCCTTTGCTGAGTGAGGATTCTGAGTGAGGAACAGACTTATGGGTTTCAACGAGAAGCTTGCTGCGGCGAAGGAGAAGGGCCGGCCGTCTAAGACGGTGACGGTTTCCCTGGATGCTGAGGTTTCGGGTCGGCTGGCTGAGCTTGAGGCGCAGGTGGAGGCGGAGAAGCGGAAGCCTGATGATGGGCGTTTGGCGAAGTCGTCTCCGCTGGCGAAGCTGCTGAAGCAGGTTGAGGACGTCAAGGCGGAGTTCGCTGACACGCTGGTGGATCTGAAGTTCACTCGCATGCTTGGTGCTTCGTGGCTGGATCTGACGTCGACGCACCCGCCTCGTCCGGATTCGATCTCGGACAAGATGATTTTCGGCTACGACTTCAACGCTGTCACTCGAGCAGCAGCGCACCTGTCGGGTGTGCTGGTGGAGGACGGCAAGGAACGCGAGCTGTCGCCGGAAGAGTGGGATGATCTGTTCTCGCTGCTGGCGGGTGGCGATCATGAGCAGATCGCGAACGCCGTGTACGCGCTGAACGAGGGCGAATCGAACCGGGCGGTGGAACTGGGAAAAGCGCTGCGCGCCGCAACCCTCGCCTCCGAGCTGAAGTCCTCTTAGCGGTCAGGTTGGGTGTGTCTCCGCAGCGGCTTCGTGGTTGGGAGCCGGCGGAGACGCATACGCCGTCGTATGACGGGTCGGGTCGTGTGGTTTCGGTGCGTGTTGAGCGTGAGTCGGAGTGGACGCCTGAGCAGGTGGCGTTGGTGATGGGTGTCGAAGAGTACGAGCGTTCTCTTGGCCGTCATGGGCAGCCGATGGATGAGGCGATGTCTCCGGATTCGGACCCGTCGAACCGTAACGGTGCACGCATCTACAAGGCCGGTGTTCCGACTGTGACACCGGAGGGCAAAGTCATCTACGCGCCGCTCGTCGACTACGCGCAGCGTGCGCAGGATGACGCGATGGAGGCGTACAAGAAGTCGGCTGGTGAGAGCGCGAACCTCAGTGGTCTCGTGTTCCCGGTCGAAGTGATCGAGCGACGGCTTCACCAGTGAGGTCAGCCTGACGCTGCTGCCGCGCGGTGTCCTCGGCCCGGTCGATGGCGCTTACGCCGAACGCGATGGCGGCTCCGGCAACAACAATCAGCACCATCCCGATCGCGAGCAGCCACGTGATGTTGCCGAGCGAGGCGACGACGACCAGCGCGATTGCGCCGAGCAGCACAACAACCCCGGCGGCGATCTGCCAGAAGGCCGGAATTCCAAAGCGCGTGCGCACGAACATGCGTCGAACTTTACATCTTCATAGCGTTTGACGGGAGCCCCACCATGGCCGATCGCGTTGTCAGCGTAAGCATCCGGGCGGAGATCGCCGGCTACCTGGCGGGCATGGAGAAGGTCCGCGCTGCTACGGCGAAGACGTCGGATGAGGCGCAGAAGCTTGAGAAGCAGTCCGCGGCGTTCGAGAAGGTCGGCGCTGGACTGCTGACGATCGGGGCCGCTGCTGCCGCCGCAGTTGCTCTGACGGTCAAGTCCTTCGCAGACTTCGACGCGCAGATGTCGCAGGTGCAGTCCCTCTCTCATGCGACGGCCACCGAGATGGACACTCTGCGTAACGCCGCTCTCACGATGGGTCAGGGGATCGGCTTCTCTGCCACTCAGGTCGCGGACGCCGAAACCGAGTTGGTCAAGGCGGGTGTGTCCGTCAAGGACATCATGGGCGGCGCGCTGAAGGGTGCGCTGGATCTTGCCGCCGCTGGCCAGATCAACGTCGCCGATGCGACGGAGATCGCGGCAACAGCGATGACTCAGTTCGGCCTGTCTGGGAAGGACATCCCGCACGTTGCTGACCTGCTCGCGGCCGGCGCTGACAAGTCTCTCGGTGGTGTTGAAGAGCTCGGTGCTGCGCTGAAGCAGTCCGGTCTGGTTGCCGCGCAGTTCGGCCTGTCCATCGATGACACGGTCGGAACGCTGTCGGAGTTCGCCGCTGCGGGCCTCATGGGTTCCGACGCTGGTACGTCGCTGAAGCAGATGTTCCTGCAGCTTGCCACGCCGTCGAAGCAGGCGGCCGATGCGATGAAGCAATACCACATCAGCGCGTACGACGCGCAAGGCGACTTCGTGGGCATGACGTCTCTCGCGGATCAGTTGCAGAAGGGCTTCGCGGGCGTCGATGACGCTTCTCGTGACGCTGCGCTGGGAATCATCTTCGGCTCGGACGCCATTCGTGCGGCGAACATCCTGTACACGGACGGGGCGAAGGGGAACCAGAAGTGGATTTCCTCCGTCAACGACGCGGGGTTCGCAGCACGTCAGGCGGCGGGCAAGATGGACAACCTCAATGGTGACGTCAAGAAGCTGGGCGCTGCATTCGAGAGCGGCCTCATCAAATCCGGTTCATCCGCAAACGACATTTTGCGGAGTATGACGCAGAACGCTACGGGCTTCATTAAGGCAGTTAGTGACGCGCCTCCAGCCTTGCAAGGCGTGGGTCTTGGCCTTACGGCACTGGTTGCGGCTACTGCGCTGGCGGGTGGCGGCTTTCTGTCGCTGGTTCCGAAGATCGCCGCCGCTCGGGCGGCAATGAAGGACTTGCAGCTCAGCGGCGCGGCCCTTGGGCGCGGGTTCGCCACGGGTGGCGTGATTGCACTCGGGCTTTATGCGATCACCGCAGGTATTGCGGGCCTTGGCAAAGAAGCTCAGCTTACCGACTCGCAGATTGCGAAGCTGAATGCGGCAGTGACCGCATCGAATTCTAAGTCGCTCAACCAGCAGTTCACCGGTGGCGGCGGCGCGTTCGACATGATCGGAACCAAGGCAACTACTGCTAAGCAGGCCCTTGACTCCCTCACCAAGGGGCTCGGGCCTACAAATGTCGCTTGGGGCAAGTTCTTCGACAACGTTTTCAAAACTGGAACATCAGACACGGCCACTCGTTTTGCGGCTCAGTTCAAGCAGATGGGCACAATCCTCTCCACGACCGCTGAGACAGATCTTGGATCGGCTACGAAGGGCTTCAATAGCCTTCTGAAGGAGATGGGTGGCGGGAAGGACACTGCGAAGCGTCTACTTGACCAGATGGAGCCATACAAGGCTGAGCTCATTGCTCTTGCGGGCGCTCAAGGCAAGACGCTCTCCGAAACTGAGCTGCTGAATTTGGCGCAGGGTAAGGGCGCTGATGCAACTGCCTTGATGGCTGCTTCGACTGCAAAGCAGAAGGAAGACCTACAGAAGCTTGCCGGCGCTGCGTCCGATGCAAAGGGCGACATCGAAGACCTGTCGGACACGATCAAGAACTTCGGTTCTGCTCAGTTCGATGTGGACGGTGCGACTCGAAGCCTTGAGCAGGCGGTTGATGACTTCAACGAGAAGATCAAAGAGTCGAAGCCTGCCCTGGATGATGCGGGTGATGGCTTCAAACTGACTGAGCAGTCGGGGCGTGATGCGCAGGCTGCGATTGAGGACATTGCTAAGTCGACTCTTGATCTTGCTTCTGCGACGTACACGCAGACTGGTTCGCAGGAAAAGGCTACTGCTGTTCTCGAGGATGGGCGAAAGAAGTTCATCGATGCGGCAACTGCTGCGGGAATCAGTAAGGATGCGGCGAACAAGTACGCCGATTCTCTTGGGCTGATTCCCGGAAACGTGAGCACGGTGGTCACGAACACCGCTGCCGCTGCGGGTGATACGGCGGCGCAGTACAAGCAGAAGCTTGATGCGCTTCCGAAGAGCAAGCAGACGCAAATTAACGCTGCTACAGGACAGGCGTCAAGTGCCCTGCAGGATGTTCTGAACAAGCTGGCTGGCGTGCAGTCGAAAACAATCACGATCACCACGAATCAGGTGACGAAGGCGACTAAGGAAAACACGGTCGGTATCTTCAAGAACGCCCGTGGTTCGCTTATGGACTTCTACGCTAATGGCGGTCTGCGCGAAAAGCATGTGGCCCAGATCGCTCCTGCCGGTTCTATGCGTCTTTGGGCGGAACCGGAGACGGGCGGGGAGGCGTATATACCGCTCGCATCGTCAAAGCGCAAGCGCTCGTTGGCGATTTGGGAGGAAACCGGACGTCGTCTCGATGCTTTCGCTGATGGTGGCCTGGTGTCGACGCGTACGAAGCAGGATAAGGCTGCGAAGGCGCGGTATGCGGCGGCTAAGGTCGCTCAGCGTAGGGCGCAGTCGGCGTTCAATAAGCAGAAGACTGAGGCTGCACGTCAGCGTCTGTTGGCTGCTCAGCGTGAGACGTCTGCGGCGCAGAAGGTTGCTCAACGCGCTGCTGCTGCGTTGACGGCTGCGAAGAACGCTCCGACTGGTGCGGATCTTGGCGACCGGATCTCGTTCCGTTCGTCGGTGCGTGCTGGTGATTACTCGTCGTCGGATGCTGTCCGTGACTTGTATTCGATGGGTCAGGATTCGGGTAAGTACAGCAGTGCTCAGCGGACCCGGTTCCTTGATGTGGCGAACCGTTCCGAGACGATCATGTTGAAGCTGCAGAAGCAGTCGACGGCTGCTGCTGATGCTGTGGAGAAGGCGTCGGACAAGTTGGGTGACTTGAAGTCATCTGCTTCGTCGATGGCTTCGGCGGTGTCGGGGAAGTTGTCTGATTTCTCGTACGGGAACTACCGGTCGGGGAGTTCGCTGCTTCGTGGGTTGACGTCTCGTGCTGGGAAGTTGAAGCAGTTCCAAGCGTTGTTGGTGACGTTGCAGAAGAACGGTCTTGCGCCGGCTCTTCTGAACGAGGTTGCGTCGCTTGGGGTTGATGAGGGGCTGCCTCTTGCGAAGTCGTTGTCGTCGATGTCGAAGGGTCAACTGTCTGCGATCAACTCGCAGTACAACTCGATCCAGAAGACGTCGACTGCGATCGGCGGTCAGGTTGCGGACGCGAACTATAAGGGGCTGATTGATGCTGCTGAGAAGCAGTTGTCCGCGGCGAACAAGAACGCGGCTGCGATCACGAAGGCGATCAACGACCAGTCGAAGTCGCTGCAGAAGCTGATTGGTAAGGCACTCGGTCTGCCGGGCTATTCGGCGGGCGGTTACACGGGCGACTACGGCACCAGTCAGGTTGCTGGCCTGGTGCATGGGCGCGAGTTCGTGATGAACCAGTTCGCGACTGCTGCAAACCGGCCACTGCTCGAGGCGATGAACCGTGGCGGCAACGTCCGATACATGGACACGACACGGACGGTTGCTGCGGCACCGGCTGCTGGTGCCCGGTATGAGCAGCACAACCATTTCCAGCCGATGCAGAACGTTGACGGCCCCACGCTGGCGACGGTCGTGGGTCGGGAGACGGCACGAGCGATGGCGGGGATGGTCGAATGACGGTACTCACCTACGGTGGCCTCGTCTTTGATGACGAGGCCACCACCGGGTTCACTCTGTCGAAACTGGTCGGCTGGTACGACGCTGCACCGACCCGGTACGAGGCGACGACACGTCCGCAGGGCAACGGTTCGTTCCGTCCGGGCACGATCTACCGTGACCCGCGGGTCGTGTCAGTGCAGGGTTCCTGGTCGGGTGACACGCTCGACCAGGCATACGCGGCACGGAACCAGTTGGCTGCGTTGGCTGCGAACGAGTCGACGATGACCGTCACCGATCCTGTGTCGGCTACCTCGATCACAGCTGGCGTGTCGACTGCACCGACGATGGACGACGGCTTGTTCCAGCCGTTCTTCAAGTACGCGTTCGACGTCATCGCATCTGACCCGTTCCGGTACGGCACCGAAGTGACCACCTCGACCGGAGTGCCGACCGCATCATCCGGCCTCGTGTGGCCCCTCGGAACGACAGCCGGGAAGTACTTCGACTGGGGGACTGCCGGCGCGTCCGGACGGTTGCTGGTGTCGAATGCTGGGTCGGCGCTGACGTACTCCACGTTCAAGGTGACCGGTGGGATCTCTGGCGGGTTCGAGCTCGTCTGGGTTCCAACGGGTGCACGACTCCGATACGAGCGTGCAATCCCTGCCGGGTCGACGGTCACGTTGAACGCACGTACCGGCCGAGTCACGGTCGACGGCAACTCCGACGCGACCGGCTTCCTCACCACATCTCAATGGTGGTCGGTCCCTCCCGGAACGTCCGGTGAGGTCCAGTTCACCCCGCTCGGTGTCATCACCGGCACTCCAACACTCACGGCGCTCACCGCGCCAGCACACCTTTAGGAGACACGCGGATGGCGCTGACGAAGAGTTTCGTGCAGAACGCGGCTACGACGCCGGTCGATGGCCGGTTCATGCTTGCAGGGATGCTGCAGAAGAAGGCTGACAACACGGTCCGTGTGGGGCAGCTGTGGGGTGGTTCGGCTGATGTGACGTCGACTACTGCGTCAGCTCCGATGACGGTGCAGATCGCGGCGGGTTCGTCGTGGGCGCTGAGTCGGGGCTACTCGGATGGTGCCGTGATTGTCGCGAACAACGGTGCGGCGACGGTGAACATCGCTGACGCGCCGAACGCGAACTCCCGCTACGACCTGGTGTGGATGCGCCACAACGACTCCACTGTGGGTGATGCGGACTCCAATCCGGTGTTTGGTGTGACGACGGGAACCGCTGCAGCATCCCCGACCGTTCCGACTGCACCGTCCGGTGCGCTCGCGTTGGCGACGGTCCTCGTGCCCGCCGGGGTTACGACGACTTCGGCTTCCGGTGTGACGATCACGAACGTGTACCCGTTCGCGGCGGTCAGTGGCTCTCCGATCCGATACCGCAGCGTGTCGGATCTCCGCGCGGACGCAGCGAACGTCATCGACGGTGCGCTCGGATACGTCAAGGGTGCTGGCCTGTACTGGATGCGGGGCTCATGGCAGCGTGCAGATGTCGCGCCGTTCGTCGTGATCCAGCAGCAAGCGGGTTCGACGTACTCTGCCGCGTCGGGCACCACGCTGGGGACTCTTGGGGGCAACAACCCTTCGTACCAGTCGACCGACACGACTGTGTTTCCCATCCGATCGGACGGTGTGGTCGGACCTCTGTTGGTATCCGGATGGTACGACGTCTCGGGTGGAGTCACGTGGTCGACGAACTCGACGGGCGAACGGTACATCGAGATCACCGTCGATGACACTGGCGTCACGCCAGGGATCGCGGATCGGCGCGCGGCCAGCGGAAACTCGCCAGCAAGCGTGTCCGGACTCGTTCAAGCGAACGCCGGCCAGTACATCAAGCTCAAGGGCTGGCAGAGCTCGGGAAGTTCGCTGTTCTACCTGTCGCGGCTGGTTGTGCGCCTCGTCCAAGCGAATTGATCGGAGCAGCGGATGACGCAGTGGCTGATCGGTGATCTGCTCACGGGCAACATCACGACGTTCTTCCAGCCATCGTCTGGGTCGTGGGCAACCACCATCAACGACGCTGGTTCGATCGGCGTCACGGTGAACCTTGCCGACCCGGATCTCCGCGCGTTGGATCTGCGGAACGTGGCATCGGTCGGGAAGTCGTACCTGGCGGTAGTTGAGAACGACGTCATCATGAACGCCGGCCCGATCTGGCAGCACCAGTACAGCAAGGATGACGGCACCCTGCAGCTGACCGCGAGTGGCCTGTGGTCGTACTTCGATCACCGTGTGCTGATCCCGGTTCTTGCTGCGGGGCAGTCGCCGTTCGATGTGGAGTCGTACTACGAGGGTTTCTCGTTGCAGGCGATTGCGAAGCGGCTGGTGCAGCAGGCGCGTACGCACACCAACGGCAACGTGCCTGTCGTGCTTCCGGCTGAAGTGACCGGTTCGGAGACACGCGAGTACCAGGGGGCTGATCTTGGGTTGGTTGGGGATGCTCTCCGGGACCTCACGAGTGTGGAGAACGGACCCGAGATCGACTTCGCACCGCGGTGGCGTACGAACCGGAGCGGCATCGAGTGGGTGCTGAACATTGGAACACCCACGCAGCCGCAACTGTCAGGGCAGATCACGCACGTGTGGGACTACAGCGTTCCGCACGGCACCGTCAGCGGGCTGACCGTAACGAAAGACGGCGCGAAGCTTTCCGGTCGCGGGTGGGCAGCATCCGGAGCCTCCACTTCGGGGAACATGATCTCGGTTTACACGAACCAGAACATGCTCAGCCAGGGTTACCCGCTGCTCGAAGTCGTTGAGGCGTCGAAGGACGTTGATGAACAGGCTGATCTTGACAAGTACGCCACGGAGACAGCGCGGATCGGTTCGAAGCCAACCGAGTTCTGGGAGTTCCAGGTGCGCGCGGATGCTTCACCGCTGATCGGTGAGTACCGCAAGGGCGACTTCTGTGTCGTGAAGATGCGGAACGACTACTACATCCCGGATGGCGAGTACCGGCGCAGGATCACGAATCTGTCGGGCGATCAGGACGGCAAGTGGGTGAAGGTCACCACTGGCGAGGTCTATTCGCTGACCGGATGACGGTCGGCATGAAGGAGTGAGCATGGGTGACCCCACCCCGAAGGACCCGCTCGGTAACGCGCGGACCCTCCGGAACATCCTCGAGCGACTGCGTGTGCTCGAGCAGGCACGTCCGCTGCAGACAGCGTTCAACGATGCCTCCGCGGCGCAGTCCACGGCTAATACAGCGCAGGGCGCAGCGCAGCAGGCGTCATCTGATGCGGCTACGGCCAACCAGAACGCGTCTGCCGCGAGCTCAGCCGCTCAGACCGCTCAACAGCAAGCGCAGGCAGCGCAGACTGCTGCTGCATCGAAGACGAAGACCACCTGGTCGACCGTCGTGCCAGACAACGCGCAGAATCCCGGCACCACTGACGGTGACACCTGGTACGTGACAAACGGTACGGGCGGGAACACGACCGCCCAGTACCGGTGGAACGCAGCAACGCTCGCTTGGACGCTGACACCAATCGATGGTGCGGTCCTCAGAAACGTCATCGCTGACACGGTGAAAGCCGGCGCGGTCGACGGGCAGACAATCACTGGTGCAACGATCCGGTCCGCTGGCTCTGGCCAGCGAGTTGAGATGTTGCAGACCAGGATGGACATCTACAACTCAGCGAACACGTTGTCCGGCCGTATCATCGGCGGCCTTAACGACATCGTGTCCGGCTCGTCTCTGCTGCTTCGAGCATTTGGCTCAACGCCAACCGGTCAATTCGCGGTAGTTCCTGCGACATCGATATCATGCTCGGTTACGCCTGCCCCGTTCGTATCAAGCGGCTACTCTTATTCAGGTAGCACCTTCACTTCATCGTTCTCTTCGGTGGCGGAAGGTATCTTCTCGAGCGGCCCCGTCAGTGCGACCGAATTCTGGTGCGCTTCGGGGACAACTGGCGGATGGCGGGCTATCGGTCGGGTGAATCAGTCGACACCGGCCGGGTCGCGCGTCATTCTAGGCGGCTCGTTTGAGCGCCTGAGCTACACATGGACGAACCCCTCCACAAGCGTCCGCACTGACGTTCCAGTTATGACGGGCGACCCGTACGGCGACTCCGCGAACGTCTATCTCACTGCAACGGACTTCCGCCTCCCAGACGGCACATCCATCAGCGCCGACACCGGCTGGGTGTCGGACGGGTTCACAACACAGTCTGGCGTCACGGTCACTGGTGCGAAGATCCGGCGAATCGGCAATGTGGTGTCAGTACTACTCGACAACGTCACCCTCGACTCGATCAACATCCCGACCACGGGCGACGTCGCCAACCGAGTCGTAATCAAAGTGCCTACAGGGTTCGCGCCCACAATGCTGCAACCACTGAGTTCAGCGTCCGCGGGTGCGATGTCTTCGTTCTACATCAACAGCGCGGGCAACATTACCCTCGCCGCGACGGTGCCTGACTCAACGCAAACGGGCAACGTCACAAAGACGAGCTGGCTGACCTCGTGTGGCGGCACCTACTTCGTCGGCTGACACAAGATCGGAGCAGGACTTTGGACAACGAAAAGCAGGATGCCGTGCCCGACTACCCGGACACCGCAACCGGGACTCTCATGCGGCAGCGAGACCAGCTCATCGGAAACGCCGAGCAGGACGAAGGCATGTCCGCCGTGTACGCCGACAAGGCGAAATCGGCTCGCGATCGTGCTGCCCAGCTGCAGGCCGCAATCGACGCGATGCCACCCGACCCCACCTGACCAACCCACCACTCATCGAGCCGTCCTCCGGGGCGGCTTTCGTCGTTCAAGGAGGCCGCATGGCCGGCAAGTACAGCGTCGGGAAGTCGTCGTACGGCGACCTCCGCGGAGTCGAGCAGTTCGTCATGTCCGCCCGGATCGCTCTGCAGGTGTTGTCCGTCATCGCGGACTTCAACGCGTGGCAGAAGGCACGCGGCGCGGTCGGCAGCCTGTCCGTCAACGAGGGCATGCGCTCGAGGGCACGGCAGACCTACCTCTGGGTCAACCGGTTCATCCTCGCGATCGTCGTCGCCCTGCCGTTCACGTCACGCCACGACGAAGTGCTCCACGGCAACGCGATCGATTTCGGCATCACGATGCCCGACGGATCGAACCGGGCGCTTACCGCGGTCGAGTTCGCGAAGCTCCACGAGCTCGTCGAAGCACGTGGCGGCACCTGGACCGGCCGGAACTTCGGCGAGCCCTGGCACCACGAGATGGCGACCCGCACCGAACGCCTCGCTCCCTACGCCGACGCCGCCACCCGCGCCGCCGGACTCGCACCTATCGCCCCGCACGTGGACGACACCCCACGCACCACCGAGCAGGAAGAAGACGACATGAGGATCACCTGGGTCGGCAACCAGCCGACGCTCTGGGTCGGCACCGGCAGCTGGGACATGACGAACCTGTCCGTATCCGGGCAGAAGATCGAGCTGCCGCAAGTGCTGCAGCTCCTCCGCCGCTGGGGCCGGTCGGACCAGTCGAAGGACTACCCCGAGAAGTTCAACAGCCAGGAGCACGCGATCATCCGTGCCGCACTCAAGAAGGTGAAGTGATGGGCGACCACGAGCAGAAGAAGAACCCGATCGACGTGCAGGAGATCTGGTACCAGGGCAAGCGCGTCCTCCGCACGATCGTGCAGGTCGTGATCGGAGCGGCTGCGGTACTCGCAGTTGTCGTCGTTGTCGCACCACAGGTGCTCGACGCGGTCGCCGACGTCGTGCCCGGTCCGGTCCTCGCTTGGCTCACCGGAGCCGTCGCGACGCTGGCTGCTGTCTCGGCCGCGCTCACGAAGATCATGGCGATCCCGAAGATCAACGAGCTTCTGACGCTCATCGGGCTCGGTTCGGTCCCGAAGACTGTCGCGAAGGAAACCGCGGCCGCGAAGACGTCTGACCTGCAGGCAGCGCAGTTTGAACCGTCCACCACGGACTACCGAACTGAGCAGGGTGACGCGTAAACCCCCTGAGCCCACAGAAGGGGGACGGCATGGCTGACGGTGATCAGCAACAAGTAACGCTCGGTGAGGTGTACCGAGCTGTTCTCGACCTGCGCGCAGACCTCCGCAACATGGTCACTCGGCAGGAGTTCACCGTTGTGGTGCAGAACCTCGAGGATCGGCAGATCGCCCAGCAGAAGGACCTCTCCGAACGTTCCGAAGCCGCCGGCAAGGAGCACATCAGGATGGATGCTGAGCGGGACAAGGTGGCGCAAGCAACACATCAGGAACTCGTGGACCTTCGCAAGGAAGTCCGCGATCAGAAGAGGACGCAGGAAGACGCAGAAGAGAAGCGCAAGGCCGCTGCCCGTCAGACGTGGACGGCGATCGGCCTCGCCGTCTTCGGAGTAATGCTCTCCGTGCTTCGTGACTTCTTCATTCCGGGAGCTGGTGGCTGATGCTGTTCGAGAAAGTTCGGCGCGGCGCACGTAAGGTCGCATGGTCCCTAGTGGCGCTGTGGATCGTCGTATGCCTAGTCGTGGCGACCATCGGTGCCGGGTTCATGGTGCTGTACAACGACCGCCAAGAGCTCATCAAAACCAACCAGGCACTCATCAACCAGGTGAAGGGCACAGGCGAGAAGCCCGTGGTCGACTCGCCAAGCGAAGTGGTGCAGGGCCAAGCTGGAGCGCCGGGAGCAACCGGCGATAAAGGTGACGACGGAGAACGTGGACCCGCAGGGCCCAAGGGAGACATGGGTGTCCGCGGGCAAACCGGCGCTACCGGTGCTGCCGGACCCAGAGGCCAGACGGGTGCAGCAGGATCTTCCGGAGAAGACGGGAAGACCGGCGCAGCAGGAGCTCGGGGCGACACCGGGGAGTCCGGCCCCACCGGCCCCGCGGGGGCGACGGGCGCTACAGGCGCTACGGGTTCGCAAGGGCCGAAGGGTGAAACTGGTGCTGCCGGTGCACCCGGCAAGGACGGCGCAGACGGCAAACCAGGCACTGACGGCCGTTCAGTGTCATCGGTGCAATGCGTCCTAGACGGTTTGACCTCGTACGTGGTCTTCTACGACCAATCCGGCACTGAGATAGGACGCGTCCAGTCCGTGTGCACACCCGCAGCATGACGTTCCGCCCGCTCACCTTCATGGTGGGCGGGCGGTTTTCGTCGTATCAGAACTGTTCGCGGCTACGTCACGTAGTGGAACGCCGCTTCAGTGCCCGCTTGCTGACGCGTTCTCGCGGCAGCCACACCTTGTGCGCGAAACCCATGTGCACGAACTGGACATGCACGACAGCGTCGGATGCGGCCATGACGAACCCTGGCAGCTTCTGACGCCCCGTACGAGTCATGTCGACAACCACCCACACAGGCGGCAGATCCACGGCCACAGCGTCGGGGTCGGCTGGCACACCCAATGGCTGATCCTCGGGCGGGTCGGGATGCTCAGGCGGCGACCACTTGTAGTCCGGCATGCGTACCAGTGTCAGTGGCTGCACCGACACTGAACGCATGGATCAGACCGGCGTCGATAACATTAACGCCACCGACCGCGCCATCCTCGAGTTCGAGTCCACGCATCCCCGCAACGACCGCAGCAAAGAAGCCGCCATCCGGGACACGTTCGGCTACTCGTGGGTCAGGTACCAGCAGCGACTCATGCGGCTCACCCGCGACCGTGATGCTGTCGCCGCGTACCCGATGGTGTGCGCACGAGTGATCAGGGTGAGCCGGCGGAACGGGTTACGTCAGGCAGGCTGACCACACTTCGCACACACACGAGGCGACTGCTGATCGTCGAGCTCGGCGGGTACGAACGTGTGCGTGTCCGGCTCACAAACGGTCACCTCAACCCCGGACTCGTACCAGCGTCGAGCGTTGCCACCAGCCCAGAACAGATCTTCCACGGCTTCCATCCAATCTGCACCAGACCATCCGGTGCGATGGTTCCTAACTACGTCAGCGCCACCCTCGATGTGCGCTCCACCCGTGCGCTACCCTCACATCGCACCCGCAGTCCATCAACCGGACGGAATTCAAGCGGGTGGGGAGAACGCCCCCACTGAGTAGGTGGGGGCGTTCTTTCGTGTCTCAGGCCGTGAGCTCGGGTATCACGTGCGACATCGCCGCCTCCATCACGTTGGACATCTGGATGTGGGCGTCCGGCATGAGGTGGCCGTAGATGTCAGAGGTGGTGGTGATTTTCTCGTGCCCCATGCGCACCTGTAGTGAGGTCAGGTTGGTGCCGGCAGCGATCTGCCACGAGGCGTGTGAGTGCCGCAAATCGTGGGGCGTGGGTCGCTTGCCGAGTGGTTGCAGTTTGGCCTCCTTGCACTTCTGCGGGTCGTTCGCTGCTTCCACAGCCCGGTCCCAGACCCGCAGCTTGAAGTTGCCGTACCAGACGCGGCCACCGTTCTGCATGCCCTGGAAGAGCAGTTTGGAGCCGGGGCCGTCCAGATCAAGTTGATTCACCAGCCCCGTCCAGAGCGAGATGGTGCGCCGGCCACGATCCGACTTGGGCGGACCAACCGTGTTGTCCTTCTTCCACGCCTTCGTGACGCGAACCGTTGGGGGAGTGGCGTCGGTGTTGACGTCGCGCTTCTCGAGCGCGGTGGCCTCCGACCACCGACAACCGGATGCCACCAGGAAGCTGACCAGGGGCTTGTAGTAGTCCGCGATGAAGTAGTGCAGCGTGAAGAACTCGGCTTGCGTCAGGAACACCGGCTCGTGCTTCACGCCGCGGCTGAGCCGCATGCCGCGCGCCGGATTGTCCGTGCGGTGCTTCGCCTCGATTGCGCCCGTGAGGATGGCGCTGAGCAGCGCGTGGTAGTTCTTGACGGTCTTCGCTGAGACGTTCTGGTCCTTGCGTCGCTTCGACTTCTGCGCTTCCTGCCACGCGATCCATCGGCCGATGTCGGACTTGGTGATCGCATCGACCGGGATGTCACCGAGGATCGGGTTCAGCGACACTTTGAGGATCTGCCGGTACCCCTCACGCGTGCCAGTTTGGATGCCTGTGAGGTAGCCAGAGGCTTCATCGAGGTAGGTGTTGGCCCATTCGCGGAAGAGGGGCACAGCCAGGTTGCGCCCCTGGCGTGTCGTCCAGATGGCGAGCGCAGCTTCCGGTCCGGAGCGGTCGACTTGCGCAGCGAACTCCTGAGCGCCCTTGATGTTGGCGAAGGACTTGGACGTGAGCTTGCCGTTGATGCGGTACTGGACGCGGTAGGACGGGGTGCCGTCTGTGCGTGTACGGGCCTGGATGCTCGCCATGGAGATGCCTTTCGATTCAGGCATCCGCGGTGAAAAACGAAGCGGATGTAGCCCCATTTGTAGCCGGAACCTCCGACAGGGGCCTACATCCGCTTCGTTCTTGGGGTGAGTAACGGGTCTCGAACCCGCGACCTCCTAGACCACAACCAGGCGCTCTACCAACTGAGCTATACCCACCATGCGCACACCGGGCGACCGGCGCGACCGTTCAATAGTAGTACATGCCGGAGACTGGTCGGACCACTACTGCCCGAGGCGCGGTGCCCACTTCTCGACGACCTCTGCCTGGACGGCACGCACGTCGTCGGTGCTCGGGCCGGGCTCGGCGACGAAGCCCGCGCGGCGGTAGTACTCGAGCTCGCGGATCGACTCGAGGATGTCCGCGAGGGCCCGGTGCCCGCCGTGCTTCTCCGGGGCGTTGAAGTACACGCGCGGGAACCAGCGTCGGCAGAGCTCCTTGATGCTCGAGACGTCGACGCTGCGGTAGTGCAGGTGGTTGTCGATCCGCGGCATGTACTTCGCGATGAAGGCCCGGTCGGTGCCGATCGTGTTGCCGGCCAGGGGAGCGGTGCCCTCGGCCGGGACGTGCTGGAGGATGTACTCGAGCACCTGGTACTCGGCGTCCGCCAGGCTCACGCCGTTCGGGATCTCCTCGATGAGGCCAGAGGTCGTGTGCATGTTCGTCACGAACTCGTTCATGTTGTCGAGCGCCGACTGGTCGGGCTTGATCACGATGTCGAACCCGGGGTGCACGGGGACGAGGTCGAAGTCGGTGACGACCACGGCCACCTCGACGAGTTCGTCGACCTCGAGGTCGAGGCCCGTCATCTCGCAGTCGATCCAGACGAGGCGGTCGTTCGCAGTTGCCATGGAGTCGATCCTATTCCGCGGTGCGGTCTGCTCCGGCGCGGGCGCCGCGAGCCTCCAGCGAGCGGGCGGAACACGCACTGTTCGCGCGTCGGCCGACCCGCATTTCGCCCGCTCGCGCGCTGGGTCTGGGCCGGTGCCCCGCGAGCGGGCGGAATGCGCGTGATCCGCGCGCCCGACGGGCCGCATTCCGCCCGCTCGCCAGCGTGGCGGCCCCGGAGCCCGCGAGCGGGCGGAATCCGCGCGGTTGGCACATTGGCCGGGTCGAATTCCGCCCGCTCGGCAGCGTGGCGGCCCCGGAGCTCGCGAGCGGGCGGAACGCGCGCCGTTCGCGCGGCGGCCGCGCCGCATTTCGCCCGCTCGGCGGAGGGGCGGAGCGCGAGCCCGCGAGCGGGTGGATTCCGCCCCCCTGACGCGTGCGCGGCACCTGTTCCGCCCGCTCGCGGTGGGTGGGCTGCCGTGGTCGTGACCGCCTGGAGGCGCGGTGCCGGTCCCGGGACCGGCACGGCGCCTCCAGGCAGTCACCTCCACTTCGCGAACGGGCGGAATCGGGCGGGCTGGTGACCTGGATGGGACGTACTTCGCCCGCTCGCGGAGCGAGCGGGCGAGCCGGGTGAGCGGGGCGAACGGATGTGTGCGGCGCTAGGCCATCTCGCCGGCGCCGATGGCCTCGGCCTCGACGCGCTCCGGCTCGGCACCGTCGTCGACCCGGCGCAGCACCTTCGTGGTGCACACCACGACGACGAACGCCACGGCGACGGACAGCCCGGCGAAGACGTACGCGGCCGAGGGGGCGTAGGCGTCGGCGAGGAGCGTGGCCACGGGCGGGGCGATCGCACCACCGATGAAGCGCACGGCGGAGTAGGCGCTCGAGGCGACGGAGCGGGGGAGGTCGGTGGCCTCCATGACGCACTCGGTCAGCACCGTGTTGAGGACACCGAGCACGAGGCCGCCGACGATCACGCAGATGATGAGTCCCAGTTGCGACCGCACGACCACGGCTGCGGCGAACAGGTCGAGCGCGAGCAGCGGGAGGGCGATCTTGAGCACGGTCGTCCGGCGGAGGCGGGCGGTGAGCATCGGGGCGACCCACACCGAGGTGATCGCGAGGCCGACGCCCCAGCCGAAGAACGTGAAGCCGATGCCGAGCGCACCGAAACCGAGCGGGAACGGCGTGTAGGCGAGCAGGACGAAGAAGCCGATGTTGTAGAACAGTGCGGTCGCGGCGAGGGCGGCGAGCGCCGGGCGGCCGAGCGCCCGGAACGGCGCGGAGAGCTTCGTCGGTGTGGGCTTCTCGAGGTTCTTCGTCTTGAGGAGCGTGACGATGGCGATGAACGCGATCGCCATGAGCGTGGTGACGCCGAAGAACGGGCCGCGCCAGCTCACCGATCCAAGCAGGCCGCCGACGAGGGGGCCGACGGCGATGCCGAGCCCAAGTGCTGCCTCGTACAGGATGATCGCGGACGCGGTGCCGCCGGAGGCCGCCCCGACGATCGTCGCAAGTGCGGTGGAGATGAAGAGCGCGTTGCCGAGACCCCAGCCGGCGCGGAAGTCGATGATCGTCCAGACGCTGTTCGACGTCGCCGCGAGCACCGAGAACAGCACGATCAGGGCGAGTCCGATGAGCAAGGTGTTCTTCGCGCCGATGCGGCTCGACACCCAGCTGGTGAAGAACATCGCGACGCCGGTGACGGCGAGGTAGCTCGTGAAGAGGAGCTCGGTCTGCGCCGGGGTCGCCTTCAGCGAGACCGCGATCGCGGGGAGGATCGGGTCGACGAGGCCGATGCCCATGAAGGCGACGACACAGGCGAAGGCGATCGCCCACACTGCTGACGACTGCTTGAGGATGCTGCCGGACTGGCCGGCTGGTGCGTGGGCGTTCACGCGAGGGTCTCCGTTCTGGTGGTGGTGGAGGTGCGCGAGGCGATGAGGGCGGCCGCGGTGTGCAGGGCGTCCCAGTCGTCGTCGTCGAGGTCGGCGAACATCGGGCCGACCGTGCGGGTCATGGTGGCGCGCCACTCGACGAGTCGGGCGCGGCCGGCCTCGGTCAGCTCGATGAGCTGCCCGCGGGAGTCGTCGGGGTCGACGCTGCGGGTGATGAGTCCGTCGGCGGTCATGCCGGTGACGAGCCGCGTCATCGTGGGCTGCGCGACACGGGAGGCGGCAGCGAGTTCGCCGAGGCGGAGCGGCTGGTCCGTCTCGAGGATGCCGAGCGTGCGCCAGACGGCGGCGGACGTGGTGTTGCCCGTCGCCTGGGCGGCGGTGCGGATGAGGCGGTTCACCGAGACGAGGAGTGTCTCGATGGTCTGCTCACGACTCGTTTCCATAGCAAAACTATATAGCGAAGCTATGAATGAGTCAACAGGCGCCGCCTGGTAGAAGGGATGCATGAGCGACATCACCATCCACGAAGGCGACGAGTACACCGCGATCTTCCACGGCGGACCCTTCGACGGCACGACCGACACCCGCACCGCGACGAGCGACGCGCTGGACGACGAGGTCACGGTGTTCGCCGACGTCGAGGGCCTGCAGACCGCGTTCACCTACCGCATGACGAAGTCCCGCCAGGTGCTCGACCAGACCTCCGCCGAGTTCGAGTACGTGCCGGGGGAGTCCGACCCGGTGGACGACCTGCAGGACCGCGGCGACCGCAGCGGCGAGTTCGACCGGGAGTAGCGGGAGTAGATCCCCGCACCCCCGCGTTGCACGATCACATGCAGCTCGACCTCTGGACGTCCTCCTTCTGCGCCCCGTGCGCCGCCGCCCGCCGGGTGTCGGCCGAGGCGTCGGACCTCGTCCCCGGACTGCACGTGACCGAGCGCGACGTGGCGAACCACCCGGACCAGGCAGAGGACCTCGGCATCCGGTCGACCCCCACGATCATCGTGCGGCGGGACGACGGTGCCGAGGTCTTCCGTTCACCGGGGGTCCCGACCCGTGACCAACTGCTCCTCGCGATCGCCAAGGCGGTCTGACACGTCCGACCGGCGCGGCCCGTCCGACCGGCGCGACCTGTCCCGCTGACTCGTCGGGGCGAGCACGACCGGCGCCTCCGCCGGACGGACGACCCGCAGGACCCGCCGCCCGAGGCGCTTCGCGGCACGGACCGGTGCCCCGATCACGAGCGCGACGGTGCCCAGCACGCTGCGGTCGTCCGGCCCGAGTGCGTTCTTCCGCTCCCACGCTCGCCGGAGTCCGCCGCCACGGCTCCGCCGCGCCGCCGGTCGGTCGACGAGTCCACCCGCGTCGCGCAGTGCCATCAGCGCCTCGGTCCGCGTCGCCCAGTCGTTCTCGGACTCCGGGTGGAAGTGGTTGTCGTGCATCCACTCCGCCTGCACGGTGCCGAAGCGGCCGTCGACCAGGTCGCGGGCGTCGCCCTCCAGGCCGCTGCCGACGAACACCTCGTTGATGAGGTGCCGCCCGGTGCCGAAGTCCGTGAGCGTCAGGGCCGGGACACCCCGGGCAGCGGCCTCGAGCACGGCCGTCGAGCTGATCGTCACGAGGGCCACGGCTCGGTCGAGGTGCTCGGACATCGGCCCGCTCTCGACCACGAGGTTCGCCGGTGCACCAGCCGGCACGAGGTCCGGGTACGGGTCCTGCTCGCGGTGCGTCTGGTGCTCGCCGGCGGCGGCACGGACCTTGATCACCACGCGCCACGACGGGTGCCGGCGGGCCGTCTCGACCAGCCAGCCGACGACGCGCTCGCGGTCGGCGCGTTCGGCGGGGACGCTCGGCTGGGCGGCGAAGACGACGGTGTCACGGACCGACGCACCCCCGTCATCGCCCGCGGCGGGTGCACCGGGACGTGCGAACGGCAGCGTCGCGAGCGCGAAGTGCGGCTCGACGCCGCCCTCCGCGGCGAGTTCCTCGTACGCGCGCACCTCGCGGTGGCTGTGCAGCACGAACAGGTCGGCCCGGGCGCGGAAGAACACGCCCTTCCACTTCGCCGGGTACGAGATCCCCGGCAGCCCCGTCACGAGCACCGGCCGCCGCCGGACCCGACGGAGCACCTCGTCGATGACGAGTTCCGCGACCGGGCCGATCACCGACACGAGCACGGCGTCCGGCGGGTCCTGCCGGAGCCGCTCGACGATCGCGTCGACGTGCAGCGGCGTCGGCGGCGCAGCCGCGAGGTGCGCCAGCCGGTCGTCGAGGCCCCGGAACGCGGACCGCAGCTGCGCGCGACTCGCGGACCGTGGCGTCGCGACGGTCAGCAGCTCCAGGTCCCAGTGCGCGGGTGCGGTGGCGAGCAGGTGGGCACCCCACTTCGCGAACGAGTCGGTGTCGACCAGGCCGACCACGCGTCGGGCGCGTGGCGCCGTACCGGACTGGAGGCGCGCCTCCAGTCCGCCCGTCGGCTCGCCTCCGTCAGCCGTCACGTCCAGACCGCCGCCGGTCACGCTCCGACGCGGCGCAGCTTCGCGAGCGGTGCCCGCTCGCCGGGCATGACCCGCTTGACGCCGTCGCCGAGCGCCGTCTCGATGATGCGCACGTCGCGCGCCAGCGTCTGCAGCCCGTGCGGCTCGAGCGAGGCGGCGTGGTCGGAACCCCACATCGTGCGGTCGAGGGTGATGTGCCGCTCGACCGCGGTGGCACCGAGGGCGACCGCCGCGATCGAGATCTGCAGGCCGGGCTCGTGGCCCGAGTAGCCGACCGGCACGCCCGCGTAGCGGTTCGCGAGGGTGTCGATCATGCGGAGGTTCGCCTCCTCGGGCGGGAGCGGGTACGTCGACGTGGCGTGCAGGAGCACGAGGCGGTCGGTGCCGAGGGCCTCCACCGCGCGGTCGATCTGCTCCAGCGTCGACATGCCCGTCGACAGGATCACGGGCTTGCCGGTCGCGGCGACTGCGGCGAGCAGGCCGAGGTCGGTCACCGAGGCCGAGGCGATCTTGTACGCGACGACGTTGAGGTCCTCGAGGAAGTCCACCGACGGCTCGTCCCACGGCGACGCGAACCAGTCGAGCCCGCGCATCGTGGCGTGGTCGCCGATCTCGATGTACTGGTCGCGGTCGAACTCCACCCGGTAGCGGTACTCCAGGTAGGTCATCTCGCCCCACGGCGTCGACCGGGGCGTGTTCTTCATGTGCTCGGGCGTGGAGATCGCCGGCGTGCGCTTCTGGAACTTCACCGCCTGCAGCCCGGCGTCGGCCGCGACGTCGATGAGCCGCTTCGCGATGTCGACGTCGCCGTTGTGGTTGAGGCCGATCTCGCCGATCAGGTAGGCGGGGTGGCCCGCGCCGATCGTGGACGTGCCGATGGTGACCGTCATGGTGCTCCGTTCAGGACTGGGTCGAGGTGCGGCGCGAGGGCTTCGGCGACCGCGAGGTCACCGGGGTCGTCGATGTCGATCGCGCCGCGGGGGTCGACGACGACGAGTTCCACCCGACCGTGGAAGCGGTGGCGGTGCTGCCGGAAGGCCGCGGTCCGGAAGGTGTAGAAGGCGCCGGTCTCGCGGTACTCGGGCTCGCGGTCCTGGCGGCGCGGACGGACCGCGGCGTCGTGGTTCACGGCGCGCGCGGTACCGTCCTCGGCGACGCGCCAGAGGAAGGCGTGCGACGGTGCCGCCGCGAACACCGAGTCCGCGTGACCGTCCCGCACGCGTGCGACGGCGGTGTCGAGGTCCGCCGGGTCGGTGAACGGTGATGTGGCCTGCAGGAACACGACGACCTCGGGCTCCTCGCCCCCTGCCACCAGTTCGTCGAGGACGTGCAGCAGCGCCGACTCCGACGAGGCCTCGTCACCCGCCAGCTCGGTCGGCCGTCGGACCACACGGGCACCGGCGAGCGCGGCCTCGGCGGCGATCGCGTCGCCGTCCGTCGAGACGACCACGAAGTCGATCGACGTCGCGTCCAGCGCCGCCTCCACCACACGGCGGACAAGGGACCGGCCGGCGACCGCGCGGAGGTTCTTCCCCGGGATCCCCTTCGACCCGGCACGGGCGGGGACGACCGCGACGACGGAACCGGTGGAGCGCATGTCCGGACGCTACGAAGCGCCGGTGACCCGGAAGCGAACACCAGGCAGACGCGCGCGGAACCGTTCCGGAACCCGCCCTGCGGAGCCGACCTGTGCCTCCCGGCAGTTGCACAGCGGTACCAACGGATGCCGAAAGCCGGTGCGGTGACCCTGGGACCATGAGCGCCACGTCCCGCACACCCGTCGTCCAGCGAGCACGCTGGGAACGCCCGGCGTTCCTCGGGCTGCTCCTCGCCACCGGGGTGCTGTACATCGTGGACCTCGGGGTGAACGGGTACGCGAACGCGTTCTACTCCGCCGCCGTGCAGGCCGGCAGCACGAACTGGGAGGCGTTCTTCTCCGGGTCCTCGGACGCCGGCAACTCGATCACCGTCGACAAGCCGCCCGCGTTCCTGTGGGTCATGGAGCTGTCCGTGCGGCTGTTCGGCCTGAACTCGTGGGCGATCCTGGTCCCCGAGGCGCTCATGGGCGTCGGAGCCGTTGCGCTGCTGTACGTCATCGTCCGGCGACGGTTCTCGGCCGGATCGGCGCTGGTCGCCGGAGCCGCCCTCGCGACGACCCCGGTGGCGACCCTGATGTTCCGGTTCAACAACCCGGACGCGCTGCTCACCCTGCTCATGGTGCTGTCGCTCTGGCTCGTCCTGCGCGGTGTCGAGAGCGGGCGTGTGCGGTGGGTCGTGCTCGCCGGCGTCGCCGTCGGGATCGCGTTCCTGACGAAGCAGCTCCAGGGGTTCCTGATCCTGCCCGTGCTCGTCGGTGTGTACCTGTACTGCTCGTCCCTGCCGTTCGTGAAGCGCGTCGTGCACCTGCTGTGGGCGGCGCTCGCCGTGGTCGTGGCCGGCGGCTGGTGGGTGGCGATCGTCGAACTCGTACCGACCTCGGCGCGGCCGTACGTCGGCGGGTCGCAGACGAACTCGTTCCTGGAGCTGACGTTCGGGTACAACGGCCTCGGGCGCGTGACCGGAGACGAGACGGGCAGCGTCACCGGCGGTGGCGGGGGCGGTACCGCGGGAGCCGGCTCGTGGGGTGCCACCGGGCTCCTCCGACTGTTCGGCTCGGAGTTCGCCGGGCAGATCACGTGGCTGCTGCCGACCGCGCTCGTCCTGCTCGTGGCGTCGCTCGTCGCCCTCGGGTTCCGGCAGCGGACCTCGGCCCGGCTCGCCACGGTGCTCGCGCTCGGCGGCGCGCTGCTGCTCACCGCGCTGGTGTTCAGCTTCATGGGCGGGATCTTCCACCCGTACTACACGGTCGCCCTCGCCCCGTACATCGCCGGGCTCGTGGGGATCGGGGCCGGGCTGCTGTGGGAGCGACGCGGGTCGTGGTGGTGGCGGGGGACCGCGGCGTTCGCGGTCGTGGTGGCCGTCGTGTGGCAGTGGCACCTGCTGACGGCGGCCTCGGGGTGGCAGCCGTGGATCCGGTGGGTGGTGCTCGTCGTCGGGGTGGTGACGGCGGTGGCGGTGCTCGTGCCGGTGCGGCGGGGTGGCGGGTGGGGAGACGTCCCTCCGATCGAGGCACCTGGTGGTGGCCGTCGGGAGCGGGGGCTGCCCGCTCGGTGGGGTCGGCCCGTCGGAGGCGTGGTCGTCGTGGGCGCGCTCGTCACGGGACTGCTCGGTCCGACGGCGTACTCGATCGACACCGTGACGACGGCGCACACGGGATCGTTGCCGTCGGCGGGACCGAGTGTGGCGGGGGCAGGGTTCGGCGGAGCGGGCGGCCGGGGCGGCTTCGGCGGTCCCGGGGGCGCGGGCCGGGGCTTCGGCGGTGGCGGCGGAGGGGCGGCGGCCGGCGGTGGTCCGGCTGGTGGTGGTGCGGCCGGCGGTCCCGGCGGGTTCGGTGGGCAGGGCGAGGGCGGCCGTGGTGGCTTCGGTGGGGGCGGTGCCGGCAGCCTGCTGGGCGGGTCGACCGACGTGGCGTCCGCGCTGCGGAAGGCGCTGCTCGAGGACGCGTCCGACTACCGGTGGGTGGCCGCCGCGATCGGTTCGAACAGTGCGGCGACGTACCAGCTCGCCACGGGGGAGTCCGTGATGCCGATCGGTGGGTTCAACGGGTCCGACCCGTCACCGACGCTCGCGGAGTTCAAGGAGTACGTGGCCGCGGGGGAGATCCACTACTTCATCGCCGGGAGCGTCGGACGGTCGAACGGCGGGAGCGACGCCGCCTCGGAGATCTCCGCGTGGGTGGAGTCGAACTTCACCGCGACGACGATCGGTGGCGTGACCGTCTACGACCTGACGGCCGGGTGACGTCGGGGCGGTGCCGCGGTGTCGGCGAGGCGCCGTGGTGCCGCGGTGGCCGTGCCCGACCGAGACGCCGCGGTGTCGGCGAGACGCCGCGGTGCCGCCGAGACGCCGCCGAACGGGGCGGTGTCTCGCGTCACCGCCGGCGTCCGACGGGACGCGCGGTGTCGCCCCCGACCGAGACACCGCGGGCGACGCACGACGCCGGGTTAGGGTCGAGGGATGCTCGGCGCTGACGACCCACTCGATCCGACCCCGCGGCGCATCCTGGTCGCCGGCACGACCGGCGTCGGGAAGACCACGACGGCCGGACGCATCGGTGCCGTGCTCGGCGTGCCGCACACCGAGATCGACTCGCTGTTCCACGGCCCGGACTGGGAACCGCGGGAGACGTTCGTCGCGGACGTCGAGGCGTACACGAGCGAACCGGCCTGGGTCACGGAGTGGCAGTACACGCCGGTACGAGCGCTGTTGGCCGAGCGAGCGGACACCCTGGTGTGGATCGACCTGCCGACACCGGTGGCGCTGTGGCGGCTGCTCCGCCGGACCCTCCGGCGACGACTGCGACGCGTCGAGCTCTGGAACGGGAACGTCGAGCCGTCGCTCTGGACGTTCTTCACCGACCGGGGGCACATCCTGCGCTGGGGCATCCGGACCCGCAACGTCTCGCGGCGCCTCGTCCCCGAACTCGTCACGTCGGCGCCGCACCTGCGGATCGTGCACCTGCGATCGCAGCGGGAGGTCGACCGGTTCGTGCAGCACCTCGGCGGAGGCCGCGGATAGAATCGTGGCCGTCCGCCTCCGTAGCTCAGTGGATAGAGCAGGTGGTTTCTACCCACCGTGCCGCGGGTTCGATTCCTGCCGGGGGCACACACGACGAAGGCCGCCGTCCCGAGGGGCGGCGGCCTTCGTGCTGGGGACGGGGGACTACTCGTCGTCCTCCGCCGCGCGACGACGGAGTTCGCTCGCGCTGATCGGCTGCGTGTACGGCGCCTCGGAGGTCTCGTTCGCGTCGGTCGGCTCGGCCGGTGCACCGGCGATGCGTGTCGGGACCGAGGTCGTGCTCGGTGCGCTCGGGGTCTCGGCCTTCCGGCCGTCGGCGGCAGGCGCACGGTTGACGTGCGCATCGGCCGAGGTCGGCTTCGCGACGGGCGGCGGAACCGAACCCGTGGTGCGGCCAGCCGGGGAGGTCGGAGCGGCCTGGTTCTGCTTCGACCCGGCGGCGCGCGCGTCGTCCACCGCATCCGCGTTGTCGGCGTCGGAGTCCTTGCCGACCGGTGAACCGAGCGTCGGGCGGACCGGCGCCCCGGACAGTGGCGTGGTCGCACCGTCACCGTAGGCACGCGTCGTGTTCGCATCCGAGATCGGCGTGGTGGCGTTGGTGCCGTTCGTGTCGGAGATCGGCGTGGTGGCGTTCGGGTCGGCCGGAGTCGCGCCACGGGCGGTGCCGCCTCGGGTGACCGAGAAGCCGGCACCGGCGCCTGCTCCCGCGGCGGCGGGTGCGGCCGGAGCAGCCGATCCCGTTCCGGCCGCAGCCGACGGGGCGGAGGAGGTCGGGCCTCCGGGTCGCTGCGGAGCAGGCCGGAGCGACGTCGTGGTCGGGGTGGGCCGCTCGGCGGCCGGAGCCGGCGTCGTCGCGGGCGCGGCGGTGTCGGCCGGGGTGACCTGGTCGGCGTTCCAGTCCTGCTGGCGCTTGATGAGGTCGGCGTCGGGATCCGGGGAGTCGAACTTCCAGCGCTCGAGGTCGCTCTTGAACAGCTTCCGGGCACGGCCGGGGCGCGCCTGCCACTCGAGGAGCCGGTCGCGGAACTCGGCGAGCGACTGGTCGGCCTGGAAGCTGAAGGTCGACGAGTTCTTCTTGATGTCGGCGATCTCGTGCTGCGTCCAGTTCGCGGCGAGCGGCGCGCCGGCGACCGGGAGCAGGCGGAGGCGGATGTCGGCGTCCTCGGCCAGGTGGTCGGCGTAGGCGCGTTCGTCGTGCCCGAGCGATCCCCATGCCGCGGCCTTGCGCGCCGCGGAGACGATGCCCGCGACGGCCGCATTGCGTGCCTCGCGCTCCTGCATCGCGACGACGCGCTTCGTCGCTCCGCGTCCGATGAGTGCCGCGATGACGCCGGCGACGACGATCGCGACGAAGGGGATGAGCGCTCCGGAGATCACTCGCCAGCCGTCGTCCGACGAGGTCCAGTCGGTCAGGTCGTTCCACCAGTCCATGCGCGCACCATACTCACGAAACGGTCAGGCGTCGGGGAGGTCGGTCGGCGTTCCGTACACCCGACCGGAGATGATTCCAATGTGGAACATCATCACCCCCAGCGCAGGCAGTCGACGGCGTCGTCGGCGGACCACACGTTGGGGAACTCGACGAACCGGCGCTCGGTCGACACGTACCGCCGGGCGCGGTACGCGGTCCCGCCGGCGACGTCGACCCGGTCCACGTAGCCGACGATCTCACCGTTCGCTCGGGTCACGCGACTCAGGTCGTCGCGGACGTCGAGGATCCTGAGGTCACCGCGAGAACGGGCGACGGGCACGGTGCGGATCCGCAGTGCGGGTTCGGTCGTCGTGTGCATCGTGGTGCCTCCGGTTCGTCGTGCGTCTGGTCGTCCTGGGACGGACGCTACGGCGCACCACCGACACGCCGGGCGTCGACCGACCCTCCTGGGGAACGCCGACACCACCAGGGGCGTTGTGGAGGACGATGCCGCGGTCGCGGCTCGCTCGAAGTCCCGGAAGGTAGGTTGAGGTCATGACCACGTTCGTGCTCGCAGGTGGATGTTTCTGGTGTCTCGATGCCGTGTACCGCACGCTCCAGGGTGTGCAGGACGTGGTGTCCGGTTACATCGGCGGTGGGGTGGAGGACCCCTCGTACGAGTTGGTCTGCACCGGGACGACCGGCCACGCTGAGGCCGTCGCCGTCACCTTCGACGAGACGGTGATCCCCGCGGACGTGATCCTCGACGTGTTCTTCACGCTGCACGACCCGCGGCAGCTGAACCGGCAGGGCGCCGACGTCGGCACCCAGTACCGGTCGGCGATGTTCCCGGCCGACGACGACCAGAAGGCGCGGTTCGAGCGTGCGATCGAGCGCGCTTCGGACATCTGGGACGGTGGCATCGTGTCCACGATCGAGCCGATGGGTACGTTCTACCGTGCGGAGGAGTACCACCAGGACTTCTTCGCGAAGAACCCCGGTCAGGGCTACTGCCTCGCGGTGGCGCTGCCGAAGGTGAACAAGGTCCGCAAGGCCTACAGTCAGTACATCCTGGCGTCCTGACACCCGGGCGTCGGGGCCACGAGGAGGTGGTCGAACGATGACGAACAACACCGGGACCTGGGTAGCGGTCGGACCGGCGGGAGCGGTGGGCAGCATCCACCGTGCCGACGGCGGCTTCCGGGTCGAGCTCTACGGTCACCGTGGCTCCGGCGGGACGTACCCGTCGCTCGAGTCCGCCAAGGGCGCGGTCCACGCGGCGCTCGGACCGCTCGCCGACCGGCCCGAGTTCCGGGCGCACTGACCGGTCCGGACCGGAGGTTCGGGGGACTTCTCCTCCACAGCTCACCTGTCCGAGACATCCAGTCACAGATCGAGCTCCGGGGTGCTTCCGCACCTCGGAGCTCGATGACGATCGACCCATGAACGACACCATCACCGTCTGCGGGATCATCGCCACCGAACCACGTCACCTCGTGACAGACACCGGCATCGCCATCACGAGCATGCGACTCGCCTCACCGTCGCGTCGCTGGGACCGCGCCACGTCCACGTGGACCAACGGCGCGACCAACTGGTACACCGTCACCGCCTTCCGGTCCCTCGCCGCCAACGTCCACCGGTCGCTGAAGAAGGGCGACCGCATCGTCGTCACCGGGCGGATCCGCATCCGGACCTGGGAGCGCGACGGCCGGGGCGGCACGTCGGTGGAGATCGATGCCGAGGGCCTCGGGCACGACCTCGCGTGGGGCATCAGCAACTGGGTCCGCGTGCCTCGGCACACGGGGGAGTCGACGGCTCCTCCGGGTGCCGCGCCGGTCGTCGACCTGCGGACGGGTGAGATCGGCGCCGTCCCGGGCGGGGCCGCCGACGACGAGCTCCCCGACGAGTCAGCCGCCGAACACCCCGACGACGGTCCGTCGGGGCTCCACGACGTCGGGGCCGCCGACCACGACGCACTCGGGTACGCGGTCACCGTCGACCCGGACGGGCCGGACCCGGACGGCCCTCACCTGGACGGTGCCCACCCCGACGTGCGGGAAGCCGCGTGACGGGTCGCGGTCGCGTGGGCCGTGGGTCACCAACGCTGGGTGATCATCGCGATCCCCGCGACCTCGGTGGTGTCCCAGTTGCCGCCCTTGGGCAGCCCGCTGACACGGCCGTCCACCCAGAACGTCGCGCCCTGGACCGCCGGCGAGTTGGTCTGCCGTGCCTTCAGCCCGTGGAACGAGAAGTTCGGGTTCCAGGTGCCCTGCAGGCCGCTCACACCCGGCTTGTTCCGGACGGTGATCTTCACGTCGCGCATCGACGAGTGCACGACGTCGCCGTTCAGGCGGCCGTTCCCCTCGACGTTGAAGAAGAGTCGGCCCTTCAGGGTCAGCCCGACCGCGGCGATCGTGTGGCCGTTCGCGAAGAACGTGCCGACGTTGTTCGGGTAGAACCGCAGGCCGACGGGTGTCACGTTGTGGGTGGCCGGGCCGAGGTAGCCGTACGAGAACTTCCCGTTCTGCACCCGCTCCCAGATGAACCGCGGCGCGCCCTTGCTCACGGTGGACCCCTTGTCCGACTGGATACCGACCGAGAACGCGTTGTTGTAGGCGTCGTGGACGTTGATGTACGACGAGTACCCGGTGCCGGACCCGCCCTCGGTGATGTTCGCCGTGTACTCGACGAGCGGGGTGCCGTGCGGCGCGACCGTGGCGGCCGAGGCCGTGGCGCCCGTGGGTGCGATGGCGCCGACGACGAGTGCGATCGCCCCGATGACGGGGAGCGTGATGCGGTGGAGTCGTGTCCTGGACATGTCCCTGGTCCTGATCCTGATCTGCGTGCGCCTGATCCGTGCACGTGCGACGAGGCCTCTGGTGGAAGGCGAGGCCACGGTACGTCGAAGTCGGCGAGCGCAACAGCCCCCGTGCGCGTTCCGGCGTGCGGGTGCTGTCGGTAGACTCATCCCGATATGGCTGAGTACATCTACCAGATGGTCCGCGCCCGCAAGGCGGTCGGCGACAAGCTGATCCTCGACGACGTCACGATGTCGTTCCTCCCCGGCGCCAAGATCGGCGTCGTCGGACCGAACGGTGCGGGCAAGTCGACGATCCTGAAGATCATGGCGGGTCTCGACCAGCCGTCCAACGGCGAGGCGAAGCTGACCCCCGGCTTCACCGTCGGCATCCTCATGCAGGAACCCGAGCTCGACGAGTCGAAGACCGTGCTCGAGAACGTGCAGGAAGGCGTCGGCGAGATCCACGCCAAGGTCACCCGCTTCAACGAGATCTCCGCGTTGATGGCGGAGCCGGACGCCGACTTCGACGCCCTCCTCGCCGAGATGGGCACCCTGCAGGAAGAGATCGACGCGGCAGACGCGTGGGACCTCGACTCGCAGCTCGAGCAGGCCATGGCCGCGCTCCAGTGCCCGCCCGGGGACGAGCTCGTCACGCACCTCTCCGGCGGTGAGAAGCGTCGCGTCGCGCTCTGCAAGCTCCTGCTGCAGAAGCCCGACCTGCTCCTCCTCGACGAGCCCACCAACCACCTCGACGCCGAGTCCGTGCTCTGGCTCGAGCAGCACCTGCAGCAGTACCACGGTGCCGTCCTGGCCGTGACCCACGACCGGTACTTCCTCGACCACGTCGCCGAGTGGATCGCCGAGGTCGACCGCGGTCGTCTCTACCCGTACGAGGGCAACTACTCGACCTACCTCGAGAAGAAGCGCGCCCGACTCGAGGTCCAGGGCAAGAAGGACGCCAAGCTCGCGAAGCGCCTGTCGTCCGAGCTCGACTGGGTCCGCAGCAACACGAAGGGTCGCCAGGCGAAGTCGAAGGCCCGTCTGGCCCGCTACGAGGAGATGGTCACGGAGGCCGAGCGCACGCGCAAGCTCGACTTCGAGGAGATCGTCATCCCCGTGGGTCCGCGCCTGGGCTCGCAGGTCATCGACGCCGACAAGCTGCACAAGCGGTTCGGCGAGCGCGTCATCATCGACGACCTGTCGTTCACGCTGCCCCGCAACGGCATCGTGGGCGTCATCGGCCCGAACGGCGTCGGCAAGACCACGCTCTTCAAGACGATCGTCGGTCTCGAGCCCCTCGACGGCGGCACGCTGAAGATCGGTGAGACGGTCGACATCTCCTACGTCGACCAGAGCCGTGGCGGCATCGACCCGAACAAGAACCTGTGGGAGGTCGTGTCGGACGGGCTCGACTACATCCAGGTCGGCAAGACCGAGATCCCGTCGCGTGCCTACGTCTCGCAGTTCGGGTTCAAGGGCCCGGACCAGCAGAAGCGTGCCGGCATCCTGTCCGGTGGTGAGCGCAACCGTCTCAACCTGGCGCTCACGCTGAAGCAGGGCGGCAACCTCCTCCTGCTCGATGAGCCGACGAACGACCTGGACGTCGAGACCCTGGGCAGCCTCGAGAACGCACTGCTCGAGTACCCGGGCTGCGCCGTGGTCATCACCCACGACCGGTGGTTCCTCGACCGCATCGCGACGCACATCCTCGCGTGGGAGGGCCTCAACGAGGACGGCACCCCGAACTGGTACTGGTTCGAGGGCAACTTCGAGGCCTACGAGGAGAACAAGATCGAGCGCCTCGGCGCCGAGGCCGCGAAGCCGGGCCGGGCGACGTACCGCAAGCTCACCCGCGACTGACCGTGGCGCGATTGCACGCTCCCATCCGCATGCGGTGGAGCGACATCGACGCCTACGGTCACGTCAACAACTCCGCGATGCTGCGTCTCCTCGAGGAGGCGCGCATCGTGGGGTTCTGGGGGCCGGACCCGGACGAGTTCGCGTCGGACGGGTCCATCCCGGAGCCGATCATCGACGGTCGTCCGGGGTCCGGGACGATGACGGTGATCGCGGGCCAGCGGTTGGAGTACCTGGCGTCGATCCCGTACTTCCGGCAGCCGCTCGACATCCAGATGTGGATCGGGCGGATCGGGGGTGCGAGCATCGACGTCTCGTACGAGGTGTGGTCACCCGTCGGGCACGATCCCGCGGTGCTGTACACCCGTGCGACCACCGCCCTCGTGATGGTCGACGCCGCCAGCAACCGGCCACGGCGGCTCACCGAGGCGGAGCGTGCGGCGTGCGCGCCGTACACCGAGCCGGCGGTCGAGTTCTCCCGCCCGTAGGCGGGGCGGGCCAGCCACACGACCGGGCGGCCAGCCACACGACCGGGCGGGCCAGCCACACGACCGGCGGGCCAGCCACACGACCGGGCGGGCCAGCCACACGATCGGGCGGGCCAGCCGCACGACCGGGCGGGCCAGCCGCACGACCGGGCGCCGCGTCAGCGCGGGATGCGCATCATCCCCTCCTGCGCGACCGACGCCAGCAGCCGACCGTCCTGCGCGAACATCCGGCCGAACGCGAGTCCCCGACCGCCCTGCGCGCTCGGGGACTCCTGCGTGTAGAGCACCCACTCGTCGGCGCGTCCGTCGCGGTGCCACCACATGGCGTGGTCGAGGCTCGCGCTCTTCACCCCCGGTGTTCCCCAGGCGACACCGTGCCGACGCATGATCGGTTCGAGGATGGACAGGTCGCTCGCGTACCCGAGGACCGCACGGTGCAACGCCGGGTCCTCCGGCAGATCACCCTCCACGCGGAACCAGACGGCCTGGTGTGGCACGTGCTCGCCCTGCACGTCGACGAACACGGGCCCCTCGACGTGCCGGAGGTCGATCGAGCGCTCGGCCCACGCCCGTGCGACGGGGTGGTCGATCGCGGAGAGGATCGACGCCGCCGACGGCAGGGACTCCGGCGCGGGGACGTCCACGGGGAACGGGTCCTGGTGCTCGACGCCCTCGTCGGGCCGTTGGAACGACGCGATCATCGAGAAGATCGGGACGCCGCGCTGGTACGCCTGCACCCGCCGGGCCGCGAAGGACCGGCCGTCGTGGATGCGCTCGACGCCGAACGTGATCGGCACGTCGATGTCACCGGGGCGGAGGAAGTACCCGTGCATCGAGTGGATGTCCCGGTCCTCGATGGTGGCCTGCGCGGCGACGATGCACTGCGCGAGGACCTGACCGCCGAAGACACGGCCGCCGGGGGACCAGTGGCTCGCGCCGGTGAGGATCGTCTCGCCCGTGCTCGCGCCGGTGTCCTCGAGTCGGAGGGTGCTGAGGAAGTCCGGTTCGCGGTTCACACGAGCAGTCTACGAACGACGCCGTGCGGGAGCGGTCGGCACCACCGAGCGTGCGACGGCCCACGCGACGACGGCGAGCAGCGCGCCGACGGCGCTGCACACCCAGGCACTCAGCAGGTTGGTCCAGAGCGACGGCGCGGCCATCCAGAACAGGAAGTTCGCGGTCGTCGCTCCGCCGAGCCCGAGCAGGACCGCGATCCGGCGCTCCATGCTCGGGACGGCCAGTGCCGTGGTGACGACGAGCACGGAGACGACGAGGTTCGCGAGCAGGAGCACCATGGACGCCAGCGTCGTCGGTGCGCATCGGTGTGTGCCCGGCACCGGCAGGGAGCGGACCGGGAGGTCGCCCAGCCCCCGCTGACAGCGGCGCCCGGTAGGATCCGTCGTGACATGGGCACCTCGTTCACGCTTCCCGACGCAGCCTCCCTCGGAGACCTCCGTACCTACCTCGGACGGGCCGCCCGCATCGAGGACGGATCCGTCCGCCTCATCGCCGACTCGGGCGTCCTGGCGGTCTACACCGCGATCCTCTACCCGATCGGTCTGCTCGACGAACTCCCGACGGTCCTCGGGCTCCGGACGTTCTCGCTCGCGCAGCCGGCCACGATCGACGCCGTCGTGCCGCTCGCGTCGCTCCAGGAACGCCTGCGTCTGCTGGCCGAGGCGCACGACGCCGAGCACGCCGAGGGTGCGGACCCGACCCGTGCCACCCCGATCGAGGTCGAGCTCCCGCACGAGGTCCACACCGTGACGTGGGCGGCGATCTCGCCGCCCCGCGGCGGGTGGGTCCCGCTGCCGGACGTCTCGCCGGAGCACCTCCGCCGTGCCGCGCGGGACGGCATCGCCGAGGTCGCCGACGCGGTGCCGTCGAACGCGGGCGAGGCGATCGTCCGGAAGATCCGCGCCGAGGTGTGGGGCCGTCCGGTCGCGGGCATCGAGCACGTGCCGGCCGGAGCCGGGTTCGCGGGGGAGAGCCTCGGGTTCCTGGGGCACGACCCCGTCCGGCTCTTCGAGACCGGCCCCTGGAGCCGCCTGACGACCAGCCGCGGGCACGTCCTCGTGAAGCGTCGGGCCTGGACCCTCACCCTCTAGGCAGCGTCCGCCGAACGCAGCGTGGTTGGCTGGTGGCATGCACGTCTTCCTCACCGGCGCCTCCGGCTACATCGGTTCCTCCGTCCTGCGCGCCCTCGTCGCCCACGGGCACGAGGTCACCGCGCTCGTGCGGACGGACGAGAAAGCGCAGGCGGTCCGCGACGCGGGCGGACGAGCGCTCGTCGGGGACGTCACCGACACCGACGTGGTCCGCCGCCTGGCCCACGAGGCCGACGCCGTCGTGCACACCGCGTCGGCACAGGGCGTCGACGAGTCCTTCATCGCCACCGTCCTCGAGGCGCTCCACGGCACCCCGAAGCCCTTCGTGCACACCGGTGGGATCTTCACCTTCGGCGACTCGACGGAGATCTCGGGGCAGTCGCCCGCGTCGCCGCCGGCGATGACCGCGTGGCGTGGTCCGAACGAGGCCGTCGTCCGCGCCAGCGACGTCCGCACGACGATCGTCGCCCCGGGCATCGTCTACGGGCGTGGCGCCGGCATCCCCGCGATGTTCGTCGGTGACGGCGAGCACGAGGTCCGACTCGTCGGCGACGGCTCGCAGCGGTGGTCGACGGTGCACATCGACGACCTCGGCGAGCTCTACGTCCTCGCGCTCCACCGCGGTGAGCAGGACGGCTACGTCCTCGCGGCGACCGGGGACAACCCGACGGTCCGCGAGATAGCCGAGGCGGGGGCCCACGGCTCGCCGGTGGTCGCCGAGAGCGTCGACGCCAGCCGGGAGCGCCTCGGCGCGGTCTCCGCCGACGCCCTGCTCATGCACCAGGAGGCCTCCGGCGCGCATGCGCGCGCCGCCTTCGGGTGGAACCCGACCCGCCCGTCGCTCCTCGACGACCTGGCAGACGGGTCCTACGTCCGCTGACGCGACCGGAAGGCGGACTGGAGGCACGTGGCGGCGCCGCCACGTGCCTCCAGTCCGATGGGGCGTCAGCCCCGGCACATCGCTAGCCGAGCGCGTTCAGCACCGGTCGCACCGCGTTCGCGAACGCGTACCCGTTCGACGCATCCCAGTTGATCGACCAGGTCATCGCGCCGCGGAGGCCGGGGTACTTCGCGGACGGGACGAACGAACCGCAACCGGTGCCCTTCGCGAGGCAGGTCATCGCGTTGTCCACGATGCCCGGTGCGACGTACCCGCTGCCCGCGCCGCTGGTCGACGCCGGGAAGCCGAGTCCGACCTGGTCGGCCCGCAGGCCGCCCTGCAGCGAGGTGCAGGCGAGCGCCGTCGCGAAGTCGACCGATCCCTGTGCGTAGACGCCGCCGTCGCACCCGTTCATCGATCCCGAGTTGTAGTACTGCGTCTGGACGATGGTCAGGACGTCCTTGATGTTCAGTGCGAGCGCGAAGTAGTCCGACGACGTGCTGAGCATGTCGATCGTCTGCGGCGCCATCGTGATGATCATCCCCGGGTGCTTCGCCGCGACCGTGTGCAGTGCCTGCGCCATGTACGTCGGGTTGACGCCGTTCTCGAGGTCGATGTCCACGCCGTCGAACCCGAACGTGTTCATGAGCGAGTCGACGCTGGCGGCGAAGTTCGCGGCCGAGGCGCTGTCGGACACCGAGATCGTGCCGTTCTGCCCGCCGACCGAGACGATCACCTTCTGTCCGCGGGCGTGCACCGTCGCCACGTCCGCCGTGAACTGCGCGTCGGTGTACCCGCCGAGCTTCGTCGCGAGGCCGGGGTCGACCGAGTAGGTCACTGCGCCCGGATTGGACGGGTCGGCGTTCGCGAAGGCGACCGCGATGAGGTCGTAGCTCGTCGGGACGTCGCTGAGCCTGAGTGCCTTCGCGCCGTTGTCGAAGTCCTGCCAGTACCCGGTGAGGGTGTGCTTCGGGAGCTGCGCGGCCGCGCCCGTCCCGGTGCCGGGTGTCGGTGTCGGCGTGGGCGTGGGTGTCGGCGTGGGTGTGGCCGACGAGGTCGGCGTCGGCGTGGGCGTCGCTGTCCCCCCGGCGCCGGCCGGTCCGGCGAGCGAGACGTCGTCGGCGAAGTACGCTCCCTGGCCGTACCACCCGTGGACGTACACCGTGGCGCTCTTCTGCGACGCGCCCGTGGTGAACGTGGTGGACAGCTGGTGGTAGCCCGAGCTCGAGGTCCACGTGCTCGCACCGGAGACGCTCTCGCCGAGGTAGACGTAGCTGCCCGAGACCCAGCCGGACAGCGTGTACGAGGTGCTCGGCAGCACGGCGATCGTCTGCGAGCACTGCGCGGTGTCCGACGAGGACGGCGTGCCCGACACCGCCTTCGCACCGGAGTGGACCGGCGTGGAGACGGCGGATGCGCCGGAGCACACCCAGCCGCTCGTGGTGCCCGTCTCGAACCCCGGGTTCGACACGAGGTTGCCACTCGCCGCGTCAGCGGTGTGCGGCAGGAGGACGGCCGCGGCGAGCAGGGCGACCCCTGCTCCGACGGCGGCGAGTTTCGGAACGACCTGCATGGTTCTCCTCATGAGGCGTCGCGGCCCTCGGGAGTGGGCGCCGTGCCCGGACCACACCATTCCGCAAGGACGTTGCGGAATGGTGTGGAGAGGTTATGACCAGTGGGAGCCGACCGTCAAGGGATCAGTGCTCGGACGTCAGTCGAACGTGTTCGTCATCGCGTGCGCGGCGCGGTCGAGGTAGGCCCAGAGCTCGGCCTCGTCGAGCGGTGCGAGCCCGAGCGACTCGACGGCGTCGCGCATGTGGTGGAGCCAGCGCTCCCGTGCTTCGGAGGTGATGCGGAACGGCATGTGGCGCATCCGCAGCCGTGGGTGACCGCGTTCCTCGCTGTACGTGCCGGGGCCGCCCCAGTACTGCTGGAGGAACGCGGAGAGGCGCCAGATCGCGCCCTCGAGGTCGTCGGCCGGGTACATCGGCCAGATGACCTCGTCCTGCTGGACGCCCTCGTAGAAGCGCCGCACGAGTCGGTCGAAGGTGGGTGCGCCACCGATCCGGTCGTAGAGCGATCCGGTCGCCGAGACGCCGTGTTCGCCGACGCGCAAGGTGATCGGCTGCGCCGGGGTGGGGGCCGGGGCCGCGGGCGTTGGTTCTGCGGGGGTCGGTTCGGTCACTTCGGGTCCCTCCCGGCGTCGGGCTCGTCGGTCCGGATCGCCTGACCGAGGATGTTCTTGCGGCCGCGCCGGGGCTTCGTCGGCGCGGGCGTCGGCTGCGTCCGCACGGTGCGGAGGCCGTTGATCGAGGTGGCGTTCTCCCAGCCCGCAGGCATGATCATCGCCATCGCCGGCAGGGTCACACCGAGCTCGTCGACGGCGTGCTTCAGCCGGATGCGGAGCTCGCGGCCGACGACGTCGAGCTCCGAGGCCCGGGTCTTCACGACGAGACGGAACACCATGCCAGCGTCGGTGATGGACTGCAGGCCCCAGATCTCCGGCTTCTCGACGATGCGCTGGCGCCACCGGGGCTCCTGCGACATCGTGACCGCTGCCTTGAGCAGGGCGTCCTGCACGGCGTCGATGTCGGTGTCGTACGGCACCGTGATGTCGACGAGGACGCGCGACCAGCCCTGGGACAGGTTTCCGACGCGCAGGATCTGCCCGTTCGGCACGAACCACAGGATGCCGTTCACGTCGCGGATCTGCATGACGCGGAGCCCGACGTTCTCGACGACGCCCGTGGCCTGCCCCGTGTCCACCACGTCGCCGACGCCGGCCTGGTCCTCGAGGATCATGAAGATGCCGGACAGCAGGTCCTTCACGATGCTCTGTGCGCCGACGGCCAGGCCGGCGGCGACGAGCGAGGCGCCGCCGACGATGCCGACGGCCGCGTTCGGGATCGTGACCGGGATGATGATCGCGAGCGCGATCACGACGACGATCACCGTGGCCAGGTTCTCGAGCACGCTCCCGAGGGTGCGGGTGCGCTGCACGACCCGGGCGGTCTGCACGGGGGAGGCGATGAGCGCCTGGGTGTCGGTCGCGCCCTGACGCTTCTTGACGCCGTTCACGACCCGGTCGACGATCCCCTTGATCGAGTGCCGGAGGATGAGTCGGACGATGATCGCTGCGATGATCGTGATGACGATCGTGATCGGGACGTGCCAGGTGCCGACGAACTCCGTGAACGCGTTCGAGATGAGTTTCGATGTGTCTTCGGTCGTTGCAGCCAAGGTCATGATCCGCCCGATGCTAAAGGGCGGGGCCTCGGCGTTCCATGGGGAACGCCGAGACCCCGCCGATGGTCACGCGATGCTCAGGCGTCCGCCGCCTGCACCCGGAGGGCACGCTCGGTGCCGGCCAGGCCCTCGGACACGATGCGCCGCAGCGCCGGGGTCTCCGGGTGCTGCTCGAGCCACGCCACCGCCGCGTCACGCAGCTCGGCCGACGCGAGCGGCGCCGGGTAGAGGCCCGTGACGATGGTGTCGGCGATGTGGTAGCTGCGCTCGGCCCAGATGCGCGTGAGCACCTCGAAGTACTTCGGCACGAGGCCCTCGAGCACGACCGGGCTGTTCACGTGCTGGTACCCGACCGTGGTCTGCCGCACGATCGCGTTCGGCAGCTCGGACGAGTCGACGAGCGACGAGAACGCGGCGAGCTTGCCCTCGGCGGTCGGGATCGTCGCCCGGGCACGCGCGGCGGCCTGCTCACCCGACGCGGTCTTGTCCGCGGCGAGTTCGGCGTCGACCTCGGCGCCCGACGCAGCGCCCGCGAGCACGAGGCCCTCGAGCAGCTCCCAGCGCAGGTCGGTGTCGATCTCCAGGTCGTTCAGCGTGACCGAGCCGTCGCGCAGCCCGCTCAGGGTGGCGACGTGCTCCGGTGTCGAAGCGATCTGTGCGAAGAACTTCACGAACTGGAACTGCGCGTCGGAACCGGCTTCGGCGCTCGACGCGAGGTTCCAGAGCGTGTCCCCGACCGTGCGGACGGTCGCGTCGACCTTGGCCGGCGCGACGTAGTTGCGGGTCGTCAGGAGCAGCTGCGACAGCGTCGTGCGGATCGTCGTCGACTCGGTCTCGGTCGCGATGTTGCCGAGGACGAGGCGGACGTAGTCGCTCGCGGGCGACTCGGCGTCACGCGTGGCGTCCCACATGGCGCCCCAGACGATGGAGCGGGCGAGCGGGTTCGCGATCGAGGCGAGGTGCTCGATCGCGGTGCGGCGGGACTGCTCGTCGAGACGGATCTTGGCGTACGCCAGGTCGTCGTCGTTGAGGAGCACGAGGTCGCCACGGTGGACGCCGACGAGCTCGGGGACATCGGTGCGGGCACCGTCGACGTCGATCTCGACGCGGTGTGCGCGCTCGAGCTTGCCGCCGGCCGACGCGGTGTCGGCGCCGAACGGTGCTTCGGCGTCCTGCGCGAACGCGTAGACGCCGATCGCGAGACGGTGCGGGCGGAGCGTCGGGTAGTCCGCGGGCGCTTCCTGCAGGACGGCGAACGACGTGATGACGCCGGACTCGTCGACCTCGATCTCCGGGCGGAGCGTGTTCACCCCGGCGGTCTCGAGCCAGAGCTTCGACCACTCGGAGAGGTCGCGGCCGCTCGTCGCCTCGAGCTCGACGAGCAGGTCGCGGAGCTCGGTGTTCGAGTGGTGGTGCTTCTTGAAGTACGCCGAGACGCCCGCGAAGAACGCGTCGATGCCGACCCACGCCACGAGCTGCTTGAGGACGGAGCCGCCCTTCGCGTAGGTGATGCCGTCGAAGTTGACCTGCACGTCCTCGAGGTCGTTGATCGTCGCGACGATCGGGTGCGTCGAGGGGAGCTGGTCCTGGCGGTAGGCCCAGGACTTCTCCATCGCCTGGAACGTCGTCCACGCCTCGGTCCACTCGGTGGCTTCGGCCGTCGCGATGGTGGACGCCCACTCCGCGAAGGACTCGTTGAGCCACAGGTCGTTCCACCACTTCATGGTGACGAGGTCGCCGAACCACATGTGCGCGAGCTCGTGCAGGATCGTGACGACCCGGCGCTCCTTGATCGCGTCGGTGACCTTCGACCGGAACACGTACGTCTCGGTGAAGGTGACCGCGCCGGCGTTCTCCATCGCGCCCGCGTTGAACTCCGGGACGAACAGCTGGTCGTACTTCTCGAACGGGTACGCGACGTCGAACTTCTCCTCGTAGTAGGCGAAGCCCTTCTTCGTGATGTCGAACACGTACTCGGGGTCGAGGTACTCGGCGAGCGACTTGCGCGCGAAGACGCCGAGCGGGATCGTGCGGCCGTCACGGCTGGTCAGTTCGTCACGGACGACCTCGTACGGGCCGGCGACGAGCGCGGTGATGTAGCTGGAGATCTTCGCCGTCGGTGCGAACGCCCACGTGGCGATCTCGCCGTCGACGTGGGGCTCGGGCGTCGGGGAGTTCGACACGACCTGCCACCGCGACGGCGCCGTCACGGTGAAGGTGAACTCGGCCTTGAGATCGGGCTGCTCGAACACCGCGAACATGCGGCGCGAGTCGGGCACCTCGAACTGGGAGTACAGGTAGACCTCGTCGTCGACCGGGTCGACGAAGCGGTGCAGGCCCTCGCCCGTGTTCGTGTACAGCGCGTCGGCGACGACGACGAGCTCGTTCTGCTCCTGCAGGCCGTCGAGCTGGATGCGCACGCCGTCGTTCACGGCGGCGACGTCGAGCGCCGTCCCGTTCAGGGTGATCGCGTGCACGGTCTTCGTGATCGCGTCGATGAACGTCGACGCACCCTGCGTGGCCGTGAACCGGACGCGCGTGGTGCTGCCGAACGTCTCGGCGCCACGCGTCAGGTCGAGCTCGACGTCGTACGTCTGCACGTCGACGATCGCGGCACGTTCCTGGGCTTCGATTCGGGTGAGGTTCTCTCCGGGCACGGACGCTCCATCTTCGCTGCGGACGCGGACGATCGGTGTCCGCGTGGGGGAGTCCCGGCACGGCGTCGTGCACCGGCGGGACGGTCGACTCCAGCCTAGCGAGCACGCGTACAGTCGCATCGTGACCGAGACGACTGTGGACAAGACGACCGAACGCACCGCCGTGGAGTTCTGGTTCGACCCGAACTGCCCCTGGGCCTGGATGACGAGCCGCTGGGTCGGTGAGGTCGCGCAGCACCGCGACCTCGACGTCACGTGGAAGGTGATGAGCCTGTTCGTCCTCAACGAGGACCAGGACATCCCCGACGACTACCGCGAGCGCATCAACAAGGGGCAGCTGTACCCGCGCATCGTCACGGCGGCGCGGCTCCGTGTCGGCCAGGACATCGTGAAGCCGCTCTACGACGCGCTCGGCGAGCACATCCACCACCGCCAGGAGCAGGACCCCGAGCAGGTCGTCCCCGCCGTCCTCGCCGAGCTCGGCCTCGACGCCGACCTGCTCGAGTACGCCTGGACGGACGAGGTCGACCAGGCTGTACGTGTCAGCCACCAGGACGGCATCGACCGCGTCGGGCAAGACGTCGGCACCCCCGTGATCGCCGTCGAGGGCACCGCGTTCTTCGGCCCCGTGATCTCCCCGGCCCCGAAGGGCCAGGAAGCGCTCGACCTGTGGGACGGCGTCGTCGCCGTCGCGAAGGTCCCCGCCTTCTTCGAGCTGAAGCGGTCCCGCACCGTCGGCCCGATCTTCGACACCACCGCCTGAGACAGCGTTCGCTGTCGGACTGGAGGCACGGTGCGGGCTGGCAGCGCGCCTCCCGTCCGACAACTGCGCCCCGTTACGAACGCCGCGCCCCGTTGTGCAGGGGCGCGATGTCGGTGACGGGGCGCGAGTGCGCAGCTGTCGGACTGGAGGCACGGTGCGGGCTGGCACCGTGCCTCGAGTCCCTGCTATTGTCGCTTCCGTCCGGTGAAGTATCAGGGGGATGGGGATCTCGATGGGGGAGTCGTACCGCGTCGACCGCGGGGCGGCCGAACGGACGGTCGCGGACGTGCGCGTCGCCGCGGCGGATGTCGCACAGCAGGCGGCGGCCATGCGCGATGCGCTCGACGCGCTCGCCGCGGCGGCGGGCGGGTCGCCCGACATCGCGTCTGCACTGACGTCGTTCGGCGCGGGACGCACCGGTACCGCGTCGAGGATCGGCACGCACCTGCACGCCGTCAGCACCGTCGGCGCAGTCGCACTCGCCGCCGTCGACGAGGCTGATGCACACATGGCGACCCAGACGGCTCGGGCGGCACGTCGGTGACCGCGATCATCGCGGCTGACTCGCTCGACGAGATCCGACTGGACATGGCATCAGTCGTCGCGGCCGCAGCATCGCTCCGTGCCGTCGCGGAGCAGGTCCGCGCGACCGCTTCCGACGGCGACCGGTCCTGGTCGGCGATGCCCACGGCGTTCGAGATGGCCGGGGTGAGCGACGCGATGCCCGCCATGACACACCGCTCGACCGAGGTCGCCGACGACCTCGCCGACAGCGTCGATCGACTCCATCGTCTGCTGGACGGCGCATCGTTCGAGTTCGCGGAGTTCCGCACGAGCCGCTCGGCGCTCGCCGAGCGGATCTCCTCGTTCGCCGACGGCCTGCACGCGGCCGTCGCTCGCCACGACGCGGCGCTCCCCGAACCGCCAACCAGCTCCACGCCGTGGCAGCAGGTCCCCGCGCTCGCCATCGAGGACGCCGCACTCCGCACGGCCGTCGCCGCCTGGAATGAGCAGTGGCAGTCGTGGCAGCGAGAACTGGCCGGTCGGATCCGCGGAATCTCCGGTGGCGAGTCGACGACTGGGCTCGCGGCGGACGGGACCGACGTCCGGACAGCGAGCCTGGTGGCGCCGATGCCGCTCCCGGGATTCCCGTCGACGCCGTTCCAGTTCCCGTGGCCGTGGCTCGGCGCCGCGGGCGGAACTGCCGCGGGCAGCGGATCGGCGGTCGGGGGGCTGTCGGCGCTCGGACTGCTCGGCATCCTGTTCGGCCTGAGCGGCGACACACAGCAGCAGACGTCTGCGGATGCGATGCGGCAGCGGATGGCGCAGGCCGACCAGGACGCCTGGGCGTGGACACACGATCCCCTCACCGGCAAACCGCGTGAGGTCGCGGGCGGTGCTGGCATCATGACCGACGTCGTCGGGCCGATGACCGGGGACGAGGTCAACGAGCGGATTCGCTCGGTCGGGCGCCCCGGGAAGACCGAGCCCCATCGAGAGGTCGACACACCCGAGGAAGTCGTCGATGCGTGGCGAGAGCTCAGTCGAGGCGGAAAGCTCGCCACCGGTTCGAATCGGGAGCGTATCCAGGTCGTCTTGCCCGACGGCACGCGCGTCCAGTACCGCCGTGACAGCGGTACGGGCGGACCCGTGGTTGAAGTGCACAACTCGAAGACCTCGGAATGGGAGAACGTGAAGGTCCACATGCCCGAAGGGTCTGCCTCGCACGACCTCCCTGACGATGCAATGCCCGGAGGATGATCATGAACGAGTTCACCTACTACTGTCTCGCCAGTGTCCAGGACGGCACCGGCGAGAACCTCTGGGCATGGACCGGGAACATCGAGAAGGCGCGTCGGCGGCCTCTCGATGACACTCGCGCTTGGCTCCTCGAGGTGGTCGAGCGGCTCCTCGACCTCGATCTGGTGTGCGTGGGCGACTACGAGGACGGCGGCAGCGGTCGCGCGGGCTGGGAAACGTGGACCGGGGACACCCGGGCGGTCGTTGACCGGGTCGCGTCGATCTACACAGTCGACCTCGAGCCGGACGAGGTGCAGTACTGGGCGTGCTACCTGATGCGCACGGCCAACGGGATGAGACTCTACGAACAGGAGCGCTCACGCAGGGAAGCCGTTGGTGAGGACACCATCCCGCGTCTCCGCACTGTCTGGGACGCCGACGGCAACGTCGTCGAGCCGCACGGGGACGAGATCGTTGTCTGACGTCGGCCTCGAGTACATCCCGTTCCCCGCCGAAGAAGTCCGGGCCATGCCGGACGGTTCCATCGCCGCGATGCGGGAGCCGCTCCCCGGTCACGAGGCCTACATCGACGTCATCCCTCCTGTCGACGCCGAGGACCCGAGGGTGCAGCGTCGCAGCGTCCGGCACGACGGCGGCATGGCTCCGAGCCCCGAGCCAGCGCCCCGGACGCCCGAAGAACAGCTGCTCCTCGAACTCACGGAGTTCAACCGGAACGGGTGCGCGACCGACCTCCGCGCGCTGCACCGCATGGTGCGGACCGACCACGAGCCCGACGGCGCCCGAGCCCGGGCGATGGCGCTGCGAACCGTCGAGGTCGGCATCCGTCGGGGCCTCCTGACGAGCGGGATGTTCGTCCGTGCCGGTTCGGAGCTGGCGTTCGTCGAACACGAGCGGAGCGTCGCGGACCGGATCGCGACCGTCGGGGGCCGTTACGTCAGCGCGCCCCGGGCCGGCGAGCCCGACGGCGACCTCGCGAACTCGGTGTGGTTGATGAACACGACGGACGGTGAGCGGTACGCGCGGACGCACAGTGCCGAGCCGGCCGGGGGACGACCACGCGCGCGATGCCGGGTCGACGACGAGCCCAAGCGCGCCCGCAGTCGTCGTGCGGTCTTCGAGCGACGAGTGGGAGGACAAGAACCACGGGCTGCTCGCGGACAACGTCTTCGAGGAACTCCGCAACGGCTGGCTCTCGTGGGACAAGGGCATCGAGGACGCAGCACTCAAGAACATCGCGTGGGGGATCGCCGCCGAGATCGTGTACGCCTTCGACGTGCAGTGGTCGCCGGACTGGGTCGCCGAGGGCCACCCGCACCGGTGGCACGACGAGGAAGGCTGGCACGCGCGGTGCAACGACTGCCTCGACGAGAGTCCCGCCGAGCCCGACGAAGCGTTCGCGTACGCCTGGTTCGCCGATCACCGTCCCGTCGCGCACGGCGACACCGCACCGACGTTCCGCTCGTCACCACCGCCGATCGTCGTTCCCCTGCCGGATGAGGACTGACGCCGCGCGTCAGACCAGCGGCAGCCGCATCAGCGTCAGGTCGAGCCACCGGTCGAACTTCCGCCCGACCTCCGGAACCACGGCCACCGTCGTGAACCCGAGCCGCTCGTGCAGCGCGATCGACCCCGCGTTGGTGCTGCAGATCCCGGCGATCATCACGTGCCGCCCCTCGGCCGTCGCACGCTCGACGAGGGCGCCCATCAGGGTCGTGGCGACGCCCCTGCCGCGGAACTCCTCGACGACGTAGACACTGTGCTCGACGGTCAGCCGGTACCCCTGGTGCGGCCGCCACTGCGAGTACGTGGCATACCCGGCGACGCGCCCGTCGACCTCGGCCACGATGACCGGGTACCCGTCGGCGCGACGCTCGGCGAGCCAGCCGTCGAAGTACGAGCGCGGGTGCGGTTCCTCCTGCCAGATGGCGGTGGAGTGCAGGACCGCGTCGACGTGCAGCGCGTGGACGACGTCGAGGTCGCGCGGTTCGCAGTCCCGGACGGTGACGGGCCCGCCCGCATTCGTCGCATATGCTGTCGTCATGTCTCAGATCGTAGACGACGTGGAGCCGGAAGCGGAAACCGGAGAGCACCCCGACGACGCCGACCAGCGACGACTCGGCGAGCGCCTGCAGCGGCTCCGCACCGAGCGGAAGTGGAGCCTCACCGAGCTCGCGGAGGAGTCCGGCGTCTCCCGCGCCATGATCAACCGCGTCGAGCGCGGGGTGTCCAGCCCGACGGCGACCATCCTCGGCCGGCTGTCGGGAGCGTTCGGGCTCACGATCTCACAGCTCCTCGACGAGGCGCTCGACCACGAGGTGCCGCGCGGGGCCGATCCCGACGAGGCGCGCGGCGTCCAGCGCGCGGCGACCGCCGACTCCTGGACCGATCCCGACACCGGGTACCGGCGCCGTCCCGTCTCGAGTGCGGCGTTCCCCGCGGACGTCACCGAGGTGCGCCTCCCGGCCGGCCGCGAAGTGGCCTACCCGGCGTCCGCGTACGCGTTCCTGCGGCACTGCATCTGGGTGGTCGACGGCGTGCTCGAGGTCGTCGTCGGCGGCCAGCCGACGCGGCTCTCCGCGGGGGACCGGATCGAGCTCGGCGAGCCCGCCGACGTCGTCTACCGCACCCCCGGCGGCGAGGCCGTGCGGTACGTCGTCGTCGTGGTCCGGGGCCAGTGACGCGAGCGTCCGGACCGGGTCCCGCGCGGGAATAGGATCGGTTCCATGCGCATCCACCTCGGAACGGACCACGCCGGCCTCGAGTTCAACAAGACCCTCGCGACGCACCTCACCGCAGCAGGGCACGAGGTGGTGGACCACGGTCCGACCGAGTACGACGCGCTCGACGACTACCCCTCGTTCTGCATCAACGCCGCCCACGCCGTCGTGGTGGACCAGCGCGCGGGCGTCGAGGCCCTCGGCGTCGTGTTCGGCGGTTCCGGCAACGGGGAGCAGATCGCGGCGAACAAGGTCGAGGGCATCCGTGCAGCGCTCGTGTGGAACGAGTCCACCGCGGTCCTCGCCCGGCAGCACAACGACGCCAACGTCATCTCGATCGGCGCCCGCCAGCACACCGAGGAAGAAGCGATCCGCTTCGTGGACCTCTTCATCGCCGAGCCGTTCTCGGGCGAGGAGCGCCACGCCCGCCGCATCGCCCAGCTCGCCGAGTACGAGACGACGGGGCACATCGCCGGCAAGCAGGTCGACCAGTAGGTCAGCAGTACCGAGTAGACAAGAGCAATGCCCGAGGGTCACTCCGTCCACCGCATCGCCAACCAGTTCTCCCGGCACTTCGTCGGCAAGCGCTGCGAGGTGTCCAGCCCGCAGGGGCGCTTCGCCGCCGGGGCCGCACAGCTCGACGGCAGGACGATGATCGCCGCGCGCGCGGTCGCGAAGCAGATGTTCCTCGAGTTCGAGGGGGACCTGTTCCTCCGCGTGCACCTCGGCCTGTACGGGGCGTGGGACTTCGCGGGCGACCTCTCGACCGCCACCGCCCTGTCGTCCGACGCCGACGGCGAGGAGTCCCTGACCTCGATCGGGGCACCGCGGCTCGCCCGGTACCGGATGGCCGAGCAGGAGAAGGTCGAGGACCCGATCGAGTCCTTCCCGCCGGACCCCGTCGGCCAGGTGCGCGTGCGGATCCTCACCGAGGACACCGTCGCCGACCTCCGCGGGCCGACCGCCTGCGTCGTGGAGACCCCGGCCGAGGTGCAGCAGGCGCTCGACAAGCTCGGCCCTGATCCGATCAACGACGACGGACCGGAAGCCGAGAAGACCTTCGTCGACAACGTCCGGAAGCGCAACGTCGCGATCGGCCAGCTGCTGATGGACCAGTCGGTGGTGGCCGGGATCGGCAACATCTACCGCGCCGAACTGCTGTTCCGGCAGCGCATCGACCCGTACAAGCCGGGCAAGAAGATCACCGTGAAGCAGGCGAAGGCGCTGTGGGCGGACTGGTCGAAGCTCCTGCACGACGGCGTCCGCGACGGCCTGATGCTCACCATGGACGGCCTGTCCGAGGCAGAGCTGAAGAAGGCGAAGCGCTCCCGGAAGGACCGGCACTGGGTGTACCACCGCGAAGGGGAGCCCTGCCGGGTCTGCGGCACGGAGATCCGGATGGCGGACATGGCCGGCCGCAAGCTCTACTGGTGCCCGAAGGACCAGAAGTAGCAGGCGGACCTCACACCTCTCGGTACGTGAACCGCCCCTCGATCGCGGTCGCGAGCACCCGCATCGACCGCAGCGACGCCGACGACGCCGAGGACGCGAGCGGGTCGTCCGCCACCAGCACGAGGTCCGCGACGTCCCCGACCGCCACACCGACCCGTCCGTTGGTCGACCCGCGCCACGCCGACAGTGCCGAGAGCCGCTCGGCAGGGTGCCAGGCGGGACGGCCGTCCCGGTCACGTCCCACTGCCGCTGCCAGCGACACCCACGGGTCGAGTGGCGCCACGGGGGCGTCCGACCCGAGCAGCAGCCGGGCTCCGGCCCGGTCGAGCGACGCGAACGCGAACGCCCGATCGGTGCGACCCGCCCAGTAGCGGTCGGCGATGTCCCGGTCGTCCATCGCGTGCTCGGGCTGCACGGACGCCGCGACGCCGAGCCGCGCGAACCGTTCGACGTCGTCGTCGGCCAGCAGCTGCGCGTGCTCGATCGTGCCGCGGGTGCCGACCGCCTCGAACACGTCGAGGGCGAGGGTGTTCGCCCGGTCGCCGATCGCGTGGATCGCCGGCACGAGCCCGGCGTCGACCGCGCGGCGGACCATCGGCACGACCTCGTCGAGGGGCCAGGTGAGCACGCCGTGTCCACCGAGCTCGCCGTACGCGTCGACGACCGCTGCGGTGCGCGTGCCGAGCGACCCGTCGGTGATCACCTTGAACGGCCCCATGGTGAGGAGCCCGTGCGTCCCAGGCACGACGTCGCCGGTGCGGAGCCCGCGTGCGAGCACGGCGTCGAGCTCGATCGGGTAGACGCCGGACGACACCCGGAGTCCGTCGGTGCCGGCGTGGATCCGCCGGGCCCACCGGTCGAGGCCGAACCGCATCTCCAGGTCGACGATCCGTGTGAGTCCACGGGCGCTCGCCGCCTCGACCGCGTCGGCGACGTAGCCGTCGAGCACGTCGTCCGGTACGAGGGAGAGCGCGCCGGTCACGTCGAAGGCGTCCTGCTCGCGCAGGACGCCGTCCTCGCCGGCGGCCAGCGGCCGCCCGACGAGTTCGGAGAAGTGCGCGAGGGCCGCGGCGTTGCACCAGACGGCGTGCAGGTCGCCGCTGATGACGACGGCCGGGAGGCGCGGTGCGGCCTGGTCGAGCAGCGCGCGGCGGGCGGGGCGGGGCCACATCCCGTCGCGGTAGCCGTGCCCGATGAGCACGCGGTCGGTGACGCCGGTGCGCGCGACCTCGGCGAGGAGGTCGGCGGTCGCCTCGGCGGAGTCGCAGCCGGAGACGTCGACGCGTCGGCGGACGAGGGCCCACTGGTCGAAGTGCACGTGGTGGTCGACGAGGCCGGGAGCGAGCCATGCGCCGGCTGCCTCGACCACCTCGGTGTCGGGGCCTGCCGCGTCCAGCGTGCCGGTCGGCGCGATCTCGGTGACGCGACCGTCGACGATGCGGACGTCGGCAGGGGCTCCGGAGGTGCCCACCCGCCGGACGGTGCGCAGCAGGATCTCCCTCACCGTGCCTCCAGACCGTGTGCTCGTTCCATCTCGTCGGCGAGCGCCGGCGACGCGTAGGGGCCGTCCCCGCGGAGGCCCCCGATGATCCGGTCCACCACCTCGGGTGCCTTGTTCTGCGAGAGCTTCGCGCGGGCGTCGAACCGGGTGACCCGGATGCGGATGCCGACGGTGCCCTTCGCCATCCGGCGGGCGGTCTCCTCGTCGACCTGCAACGACACGGGCGACGGCATGACCCGCTCGAAGTGGTCGACGAGCTCGCCGAGGACCCGGAAGTTCTCGTCGTCGGACAGGATCTCGGGGGTGCCCCAGCAGTGCGCGGTGACGTGGTTCCAGGTCGGCACGAACTGCTCCGGCGGGTACCAGGCGGGGGAGACGTAGCCGTGCGGGCCCTGGAACACGACGAGGACCTCGTGCCGCCCGAGTTCGTGGGCGACCTCGTCGGGCCGGCCGACGTGGGAGACCAGGACGAGCTCGTCGTCGTGCCCCGCTTCGAGCAGGAACGGGTAGTGCGACGCCACGAGCCCGGAGTCGGTGTGCGACACGATCGTGGCCCACGGGTGGGCGTCGATGAGCCGCTTCACCTCGTCGACGTCCGTCATCAGGAAGTGCGGTGTGTGTCGCATGGTCCGAGCGTGGCACACCCGGTCCGTCGAGCGCGACGGCCGGCGTTTCCCGAGTGTTTCAGATCGGTAAAAGTTTCAGAGTTCATTGAAAGAAGCATTGCCTCGGAGGCTCCGACGGGCCTAGCTTCACTCTCCAACGACGACCCGAGGAGACTTCATGCGACGCAGGACGATCGCCGCGCTGGCAGCAGCGACCACCGTGGTGCTCATGGCCGCCGGCTGTTCGGCGAGTGGCACCGCCGACCAGTCGGGCGGATCGGGCGGCAGCCTGGTCTACGCCACCGGCGAGCCGGACCACCTCACCCCGGGTCGTCAGACCGTCGCGTTCGACCAGGTGCAGAGCCTGTTCGCGCCGCTGACGCAGACCGACTCGAAGGGCACGCTGCACGACGTCGCCGCGAAGAGCGTCGAGTCGAGCGACAACGTCACGTGGACGATCACGCTCCGTGACGGGTGGAAGTTCCAGAACGGCGAGACCGTCACGCCGGAGAGCTACGTCAAGGCGTGGAACCAGACCGCGTACGGCCCGAACGCCTGGGAGAACAGCGGCCAGCTCGCGTCGATCGTCGGGTACGCGGACCTGAACCCGACGAAGGGGACGCCGAAGACCAAGGAGATGTCCGGCCTGAAGGTCACCGGCGACGACACCTTCACGGTCACGCTCACCCACGCCGACAGCCAGTTCCCACTCCAGCTCAGCCAGGCCCAGACCGCGTTCTACCCGATGCCCGAGGCCGCGTACGAGGACCTCACGGCGTACGACAAGAAGCCGATCGGCAACGGCCCGTACGAGATGACGGCCGCGTGGAAGGCGAACCAGGAGTTCACCGTCACCGCGTGGAAGGGCTACGAGGGCACGAAGCCCGCGACGAAGGACATCACCTTCCGCAGCTACTCCGACATGAACACGGCCTACACCGACGTCCTCGCCGGCAACGCCGACGTGCTGTTCCTGCCCGCCGACAAGATGACCAGCGCGAAGGGCGACTTCGGCGACAAGCTGCACTCGTTCGACGCCCCCGGCATCGACTACATCGGCTTCCCGCTCTGGGACGAGCGCTACTCGAACGCCGACGTCCGGCGTGCGATCTCGATGTCGATCAACCGCAAGCAGGTGAACAAGGCGATCTACGGCGGCCTGTACGAGCCCGCGACCGCACTCACCCCGCCGTCGATGTCCGGCACGCAGGAGGGCATCTGCGGTGACGCCTGCGAGTTCGACCCGGCAGCGGCGAAGCAGCTCCTCGCGAAGGCCGGCGGGTTCGACGGCACGATCACCCTCGTCTACCCGGGCGGCAACGGCCTCGACTCGCTGTACCAGGCGTACGCGAACCAGATCCGGCAGAACCTCGGGGTCGACGCCGAGGCGAAGGCCACCACCGACTGGGCCTCGTACTACTCCGAACTGACGGACAAGAAGATCGAGGGGCCGCACTTCGGCCACTGGGGCGCGCTGTACATCAGCCAGCAGAACACCCTCCGGGCCCTGTTCACCACGGCCGGCGGCTGCGCACCCTGCACCGGGTACTACCAGTCCGACGAGGTCGACTCGCTGCTCGCGAAGGCCGACTCCGCCGGGTCGCAGGCCGAGGCGAACGAGTACTACGCGCAGACCCAGAAGGCCGTCCTGCAGGACTTCCCGGTCGTCCCGACCTTCTTCGACAAGTACTCGTACGTGACGAGCGACAAGATCGCCTCGCTCCCGGCCGTCGCCGGCAGCCCCGTCGTCTCGCAGATCACCGTCAAGTAGGGCACCACATGGACACCGACGCCGTCCTCCGCCTCGTCGCCGAGGTCCCCGACCACGACGGCTTCCCGCTCGTCGACGACCTGCACGCCCGGTTCGACGCGCTCGCCGCCACCCACCCGGAGCAGGTCACGGTCACCCGGATCGGCACCAGCCGTCTCGGCGAGCCGCTCCACTCCTACCGGGTCGGGTCCGGGTCGCACGCCGCCGTCATCGTCGGCGGGGTGCACCCGAACGAACCGATCGGCTCGTGGACGGCGCTGCACCTGGCGACGTGGGCGGCCGAGGGCGGATCGGCGGAGCTCGACGTCACCTGGCACGTCGTCCCGACGATCGACCCGGACGGCATGCGGCTCAACGAGGCCTGGTTCCACGACCCGCACGACCGGGTGTCCTACTCGCGGCACTTCCACCGTCCGGCCCCGGACAGCCAGGTGGAGTGGACGTTCCCGAACGCGTACAAGTCGGTGTACTTCGACCAGGTGCTGCCCGAGACGCTCGCGTTCATGCGGCTCATCGACGACACCGAGCCGGACCTGCTCGTCAGCCTGCACAACGGCGAGATGGGCGGCGTCTACTACTACCTGTCCGAGGACCTCCCCGACGTGATCGACACCCTGCACGCCGTGCCCGCGGCGCTCGGGCTGCCGCTCGACACCGGGGAGCCCGAGTCGCCGTACCTGCGGGAGCTCGCGCCGGCGGTGTTCGCGATGGACGGCATCGAGACGGCGTACGAGTACCTCGAGGGTCTGGGCGTCGACCCCGGGGAGCACATCCACGGGGCGTCGAGCGCGGCGTGGGCGATGCGGCACGGTGCGCTGTGCATGGTCGCCGAGCTGCCGTACTGGAGCCACCCGGACGCCGAGGACCAGACCCCGACGACGGAGTCCTACGCGGACCTCCTCCGCCGGTGCGCGGACGAGCTCGGGGCCTCCGGCACGGAGCTGCAGGCGATCCTCGACGAGGCATCTCCGATGCTCACCATCGAGACGCCGTTCCTCGAGGGCTCCCGGGCGTTCATCCCGATGCTCACCGCCACCCCGGCGACCGACCACGCCCGCGCCGACCGGGAGCCCGCCGACCGGATGGCCACCGTCGCCGAACGCTTCGGGTGCGAGGACCTCGTCCGCTGCTTCCGCCTGCGCTACGGCGGGATGCTGCTCCGCGCGCTCGAGGCCGAGACGACGGCCGGCACGGCGCCGGCGCCGGTCCGGCGGCTGCGCGACCGCCTGGCGGAGCGGTACGCGACCTGGCAGGCGGACGCGGCCACTGGAGCCGAACCGATCCCGATCCGCAAACTGGTGGGGGTGCAGTTCGGGGCGATCCTCGCCTGCGCGAGCCACGTGGCGGGCGCGAGCGGCGCCTCCAGTCCGTCACTGGTCACCACGAGTCGGCCGGGAGGCGCGTGATGCGTCCGGCGCTCGCCGTCGGCAGGCGGGTCGGCGGCCTGGTCGTCGTCTTCCTCGGCGTGACCTTCCTCATCTACGCGATGACCTTCGCGCTGCCGGGCGACCCGATCAGGGCGCTCGGCGGGGACCGGCCGCTCAGCGACTCGGTCGTCCGGGCGCTGCGGGCGGAGTACCACCTCGACCAGCCGCTCTGGCTGCAGTACGTGCAGTACGTCGGCGGGCTCTTCCGCGGCGACTTCGGCACGGACTTCAGCGGCCAGTCGGTCGGGGAGCAGATGGCCTCGCGCTGGCCGGTCACGATCACCCTGGCGCTCACCGCGTGGGCGCTCGAGATCGTGCTCGGCATCGGGCTCGGCGTCGTCTCGGCGCTCCGCCGCGGGACGGTCCTCGACAAGACGGTGCTCGTCGGCACGATCGTCGTCGGGGCGATCCCGGTGTTCGTGCTCGGCGTGGCCCTGCAGCTCGTGTTCTCCGTGCGCCTGCACTGGTTCCCCGTGGCCGGCGTGACGGCGGGCTGGCCGGAGGCGTACGTGCTGCCGGCGTTCGTCATCGCGCTGTTCGGGCTGGCCGCGGTGTCCCGGCTCACCCGGACGTCGATGATCGAGACGCTCGACGCCGACTTCGTCCGGACCGCCAGGGCGAAGGGCCTGGCGCCGGGGCGGATCGTCGGCGTGCACGTGATGCGGAACTCGCTCATCCCGACGGCGACGTACCTGGCGACGGACCTCGGCTACCTGATGGGCGGCACCGTGATCATCGAGGGCATCTTCAACCTGCCCGGCGTCGGCAACCTGCTGTTCCAGGGGATCCGGTCGCACGAGGGCGCGGTCGTCGTCGGCATCTCCACCGCCCTCATCCTGGTGTTCCTCGTCACGAGCGTGCTCGTCGACCTGCTGCACGCCGCCCTCGACCCGCGCGTCCGGACGGGAGCCTCCGCATGACCACCTCCGCCATCGGCGCCACCGTCGAACCGTCCGTCGTCACGAAGCGCCGCCCGCTGCGCGCCGCGGTCCGGAAGCCGGGCTTCTGGCTGCCGGCCGGGGTGCTCGTCGTCGTGCTGCTCATCGCGGTGTTCCCGTCGTTCTTCGCGGGCTTCTTCGGCCACGGGGACCCCCGCGTGTGCCAGCTGGGCCGGAGCGGGGCGTCCCCGACCGCCGGGCACCCGTTCGGCTACGACCTGCAGGGCTGCGACGTGTACGCCAACGTGGTCTACGGCACCCGATCGTCGATCGCCGTCGCACTGCTCACCACCGTGCTCGCGGGCGTCGTCGCCGTGGTCGTCGGGACCGTCGCGGGCATGGTCGGCGGCTGGGTCGACACCGTGCTCGCCCGGCTCACCGACGTGTTCCTCGGCTTCCCGTTCCTGCTCGGCGCCGTCGTCGTGCTGAACAGCGTGGGGGAGCGCTCGGTGCTGACCGTGTCGCTCGTGCTCGCGCTGTTCGGCTGGCCGACGATGGCACGGCTCGTCCGCTCGAGCGTGCGGAGCGTCCGGAACGCCGAGTTCGTCCTGGCCGCCCGCACGATGGGGCTGTCCACGTGGCGGATCACCACGCGGTACGTGCTGCCGTCGTCGATCTCGCCGCTGCTCGTCCTCGCCACCATCACGGTCGGCGGGGTCATCGTGTCGGAGTCGACGCTGACGTACCTCGGCATCGGGTTGGAGAGCCCGGCGATCTCCTGGGGACTGCAGCTCTCCGCCGCCACGTCGCAGTTCCTCCGGGCACCGCACGTGCTCATCGCACCCGCGGTGTTCCTCGCCGTGACGGTGCTGTCCGTCATCGCACTCGGGGACACGCTCCGCGCGGCGCTCGACCCACGACGGCGCTGACGCGCCAGACTCGAACCACCGCCCCTCGAAAGGACCACCGTGACCGACACCCTCGCCGCCTACCGGAAGACCCTGCCGTACATCCACGACTGGGTGTCGTACAAGGTCTGGCAACTCCGGGTCCCCGGTGTGCAGGTCGCGATCGGGTACGGCGGCGAGGTCCTGTTCGACGAGGCCTGGGGCTACGCCGACGTCGAGGCCGGCCGCCGACTGACCACCACGGACCTGTTCCGCATCGCCTCGCACTCGAAGACCTTCACCGCGACCGCGCTCCTGCAGCTCGCCGAGCGCGGGTCGCTCCGTCTCGACGACACCGTCGGCACCTACGTCCCGGCGCTCGTCGAGGGCGGGTCCCCGCTCGCCGACGCCACGATCCGCGAGCTCATGGAGATGGGCGCAGGCGTCATCCGGGACGGCCACGACGGGGACTACTGGTCCCTGCTCCGCCCGTTCCCGGACGAGCAGGAACTCCTCGCGCTCGTCCTCGACCGCGGGCAGAAGGTCCCCACCGGGTCGTCGTTCAACTACTCGAACCTCGGCTACTCGCTGCTCGGGCTCGTCATCGCCGCCGTCTCCGGGCAGTCCTACAACGACTTCGTCCGCGAGTCGATCACCGAACCGCTCGGCCTGCGGAACACCGGCCCGGACTGGGACCCGACGCGCGCCGACGACTTCGTGGTCGGCTACACGGGCTTCCACACCGCCAGGTCCCGGCAGCGGATCGACCACGTCGACACCCGCGCGATGGCCGCGGCGACGGGGTTCCACGGCACCGCGTCCGACCTCGTCCGGTACTTCTCGCAGCACGTCATCGGCCAGGGCACCCTGCTCGACGACCACTCGAAGCGGCTCGCCCAGCGCAAGGCGTGGAGCGCCACCGACGACCCGGCGGCCCGCGGCTACGGCGCCGGGTTCATCGTCGACCGGATCGGTGGACGCGAGGTCCGCGGTCACTCCGGCGGCTTCCCGGGGCACATCACGCAGTCGCTGTTCGACCCGGCGTCCGGGCTCGTCGTCTCGGTGCTGACGAGCGCGGCAGCCGGCCCCGCGACGCTCATCGCCACCGCGATCATCACCCTGCTCGACGCCGCGGCCGACGCCGACGCCCCCGGGACCCCGGTGCCGGACGACGTCGACACCGACACGTTCACCGGCCGCTTCGCGAACCCCTGGGGCGTCAGCGACATCGCGCGCCTCGGCGACCGGCTCGTCGAGCTCGACCCCTCCGCACCGGCGCCGCTCGAGACGCCGACCCGGCTCAAGGTGGTCGACGCGGACACCCTCCGGATGACGAACGGGAACCGGTTCGGGTCCATCGACGAGGACATCACCTACGAGCGCGACGCCGACGGCTCCGTCCGCCGGATCCGCGCCGGCGGCGGCATGACCGAGGAACCCTGGGCGATCCCGTCCGAGTCGCCCGAGGTGGCGGCGGGGCTCGCACCGTGAGCGCCGACGACGTCGTCCTCGAACCCGAGCGCCAGGCGTTCGTCGAGGAGTTCGCCCTCATGCTCAACGACGGCGCGGGCATGCCCCTCACCGACGCCCGGGTGCTCGGCTACCTCATGATGACGCGCGCGCCGCACTCGTCCTCCGCCGACCTGCAGGCAGCGCTCGGCGCCAGCTCGGGCTCGGTCTCGATGGCCACCCGCCGGCTCGTCGACTCCGGGTTCGTGAAGCGGCACATCGTCCCCGGCGAGCGCAGCCACTACTTCCGCGCCGAGGCGGACGTCTGGGGCTCGTGGCTGGCGAGCGAGCGGAAGTACCTCGACCGGCAGCGCGACATCATCGGCCGCGGACTCACCGTCGTCGAGGCGGCCGGACGCACCGGCACGGGCGACGTCGACGCCGAGGTCCGCGAGCGCCTGCTCAACGGCCGCGACTACATGCAGTGGCTGCAGGGCTACCACCGCAAGATGCTCGAGGAGTGGGAGGCCTTCAAGGCCGCCCGCGACGACACCGACCGATCGGAGACCCCATGAGCGACGTCCTGACCGTCGAGCACCTCACCGTCACGTTCGACGTCGACGGGGACGAGGTCCGCGCGGTCGACGACGCCTCGTTCACGGTCGCGGCCGGCGAGGTCGTCGCGGTCGTCGGGGAGTCCGGCTCCGGCAAGAGCATGACGGCGATGACCGCGATGGGCATCGCCCCCGATGGTGCCCGTGCCTCCGGAAGCATCCGGCTCGGCGACCTCGAGGTCCTCGGCGCCGACGAGCGCACCCTCCGAGCCGTCCGGGGCCGCCGCGTCTCGATGATCTTCCAGGACCCGTCCGCCGCTCTGAACCCCGTGTTCACCGTCGGGTTCCAGCTCGCCGAGGCCGTCCGCCGTGCCGACGCCGCCGCCGACCGGCCCACCGTGCGCGAGCGCTCGCTCGAGCTCCTGCGCGCCGTGGAGGTCCCCGAGCCCGAGCGCCGACTCGGCCAGTACCCGCACGAGCTCTCCGGTGGGCAGTGCCAGCGCGTGATGATCGCGATGGCGCTCGCCGCCGACCCCGACCTCCTCATCGCCGACGAGCCGACGACCGCCCTCGACGTCACCGTCCAGGCCGAGGTCCTCGACGTCCTCCGCGCCCTCCGCGAGCGTACCGGCACCGCGATCCTGCTCATCACGCACGACATGGGCGTCGTCGCCGACATCGCGGACCGCGTGGTCGTCATGCGCCGGGGGCGCGTCGTGGAGACCGGCACCGCCGGCGCGGTCTTCGCCGCCCCGGCAGCGGACTACACGCGCGAACTGCTGGCTGCGGTCCCACGCATGGGGACGAGCGTCGGACTGGAGGAGCGGGTCGGCTCCGCCACGGAGGCGCCGTCCGCCGTCCTGGACGTCCGGCACCTCGTGGTCGAGTACGGCGGAGCGCTCCGCGGCCGTTTCCGCGCGGTCGACGACGTGTCGTTCAGCGTCGGTCGCGGCGAGATCGTCGGCCTGGTGGGGGAGTCCGGCAGTGGCAAGACGACCATCGGCCGCGCCGCCATCGGCCTCGCGCCGATCACGTCCGGGTCGGTCGTCGTCGAGGGCACCGACGTGGCGGTCGCCCGGCGCGCAGCCCGTCGGGAGATGCGACGGCACGTCGGCGTGGTCTTCCAGAACCCGCTGCGCTCCCTGAACCCGCGCTACACGGTCGGGCAGACCGTGGCCGAACCGCTCCGCCAGATCCTCCGCCTGCCCGTGGCCGAGGTGGAGTCCCGCGTCGATCGGCTCCTCGACGACGTCGGGCTCGACGGCGGCTTCCGGGAGCGGTACCCGCACGAGCTCTCGGGCGGCCAGCGGCAGCGCGTCGCGATCGCCCGCGCCGTGGCACTCGACCCGGCGCTGCTCATCGCGGACGAACCGACGAGCGCGCTCGACGTCTCGGTGCAGGCACGGGTGCTCGACGTGTTCCGGGAGCTCCAGGAACGCCTGGGCTTCGCGTGCCTGTTCGTCACGCACGACCTCGCCGTGGTCGACACCCTGTGCGACCGGGTCGTGGTGCTGCACGGCGGACGCGTCGTCGAGGAGGGCACCTGCGACGCCATCCTCCGCGATCCCCAGGACCCCTACACGCGGCGGCTCATCCAGGCCGCCCCGGTGCCGGACCCCGTCGAGCAGGCGGAGCGCCGCACCGCCCGCCTGGCGTCCCTGTCGTCCTGACCCCTGGCGTCGGCGGCGGAGGGACACGTTCGTTCCCGCGTTTGACCGTTCCGGTTCGCGATCCTCGGGATCCGTGAACCGGAACGGTCAGCACGCGGATGGAACGTGGGTCTCCGGTGCGCGGACCCGTCCGAGCGCCCGTCGCATCGAACTCACCGTGCTGTAGCCGAACCGGCGGGCGACCACTGCCGGGTCCGTTCCGTCGGCGAGCGCGGCGCGCACCGGGAAGGACCGGAACCAGCGGCGCAGCTGCTCGGGGGAACAGCCCGTCGTCGTCCGGAACCGCCGCCGGATCGTGCTCGCGGACACGCGAGTACCGCGGCGGAGTTCGTCCATCGGCACCGGGACGTCGGCATCGACGAGCCGGTCGATGCAGCGCGCGATGCTGCGGTCGGCCAGGAGCGCGGGCGGGTTGTCCCGGAGGATCGCGGTCACGAGGGCCGCGGCGAGCGTGTCGCGCAGCGCGTCGCACCACGGCGCGCCGGACATCGTCTCGATGTGGCCGAGTGTGCGGAGGACATCGTCGTGGGGAGCATCGAGCGGGTGCGTCCGGGCGAGGCGGGGGAGCGGGAACGCCTCCGCGCCGAACGGGCCGAACGTCGCCGTGCCCGTGTGGACACCCGTCGGGCCGAAGAGCCCGCCGTCCGAGGTCGGCGGCGGGGCGCGGTCGAGGTCCGTCCCGATCGTCAGGGCCTCCTGCGGGCCGAACAGCGCCGCAGTGCCCTGTCGGACGAGGTCGACATCGTCGCCCTGCCGTATCCAGACGTCGGCGCCGGACGAGCACGCGACCCACACGGAGCCGACGGATGCATCGAGGTCAAGCGTCCACTGCTCGTCGTCCGACTGGACCTCGTGGCCGTAGTGCACCGTGAGCCCGGCGGCCTCGATCAGTGCGCGGAGTGCATCGCCCATGCGACGACGCTGGCATGGTGAGCGTCGGATTCCGGGGGCCGTGCGGCGTTCTGTGGAGAACGGGTCAGCGGACCTCGGCGGAGTCCCAGAGGCGGCCGGCTCCCGCGCCGAGCGTGCGCAGGAGGGGGACCGCGACGAGGACCGCGGCGGCGAGGTACGCGACCGCCTGGAGCAGGCCGGGGATCGCGTACACGACGACCAGGAACTCCTGCGACGTCGACAGCGGCGGGACGGTCCGGGTCAGCAGACCGACCGCGAACCAGAGTGCGGCAGCGACGGTGACGATCCACCCGAGGGTCCGCTGCGCGCTGCGCGCGGTCCAGACCGTCAGCAGCCCGAAGGCGACGAGCGCGGCCTGGGCGACGAAGTACAGCGCGGAGCCGACCGGTCCCGGGACTCCCCACGCGAGCGCGAACGCGAGCACGGAGACCGCGATGGAGAGGGCACGGCGGTCGCGTGCCCGGACGGCCGCGACCAGCACGACGAGGCCGGCGAGCCCGCCGATCACCGTGGCCGCGAGCAGTACCGACTGCGGCAGACCGAACGCGAACGGCAGGCTCCCGACCAGCCCCCGCACGCCGAAGACCAGTGCCGCGACCGTGGCCGCCGCCGAGACCACCCGAACCCCCGTGATGTCCTGCATGCCCTGCAGGGTACGCGGGCACGGGGGATAACCCCACCTCGGGTTCGGGAGGGGGCAGGATGGGGGGACGAGCCCGGAATCGCGAGGCTTGACGTCATGACCGACACCGCCCGCCTCGACCAGGCCGAGACCGTCCCCCTGAACGACTCCGTGCCACCAGGAGCCACCGAACCGATGCCGACGCAGCCGAACCAGCACGACCACACGCCGGCGGGGCAGCCCCCGGCATCGTGGAGTGCGACGCCTCCCGTCAGCGGCGGCGGCTCGGGGTCCGGTTCCGGCATGACGGCCGGTGCGTTCTACGGTGAGGCGTGGAAGCGCCTGCCGCGCGACTTCGGGTACATGGCGCTGACGGCGGTGCTGCTCTGCACGCTGTACTTCGCGTTCCCCGCGGCGATCTTCGGCGGCGGGTTCCGAGACCTCTTCAACCCGTTCGTCCTCCTGATGTTCTTCATCGCCCTGTTCGTCGCGCGGTGGCTCGGCCAGTTCGAGCGGCTCCGCATCGGGTGGGCCGACGAACGTCCGATCCGCCCGGTCGACTGGACACCCCGCTGGCAGCAGAACTGGTGGACCCGCACGGGTTCGGCCGTCGCGAACCCGCACTACTGGCTGTACCTGCTGCACGCTGCGGTGGTCTACCCGCTCGTGGCCGTCGTCACCGTCGGATCCGGCGCCCTCCTCCTGGTCGGTTTCGGCTGGCCGATCGTCGTCGGCTGCGTCGCGTTCGTCAACCGCCTCGACGCGGGGTACTTCGGCGGGCTCGACGGCACGTCCGTCGTCGCGATCGGTCTGCTCGGGCTCCTGTCGATGGCCGCCTCGGTCGCGCTCTTCCCGCTCTGGGCGCGCGGCTCCGTCATCGCGCACTACTGGGTGGACTTCGGCCTGCTCGGCGGCTTCCGTGCGGAGCAGCTCGAGCAGCGCGTCGCGGGACTGCAGGCCTCCCGTGCCGGTGCCGTGACCGCCGAGGGCCAGGCGCTCCGGCAGATCGAGCGCGACCTGCACGACGGTCCGCAGCAGCGCCTCGTCCGGCTCCGCATGGACCTCTCCGCCGCCGAGCGTGCGTTCGACAAGGACCCGGTGAAGGCGAAGCAGCTCATCGGCGAGGCATCGGAGCACGCCAAGGACGCCCTCGACGAACTCCGTGCCCTGTCCCGCGGCTTCGCGCCGCCGATCCTGCTCGACCGCGGGCTCGTCGCCGCCCTCGAGGCACTCGTCGCCCGCACGCCGATCCCGGTGGGCCTCGACGTCCGCCTGCCCGAGGGGCTCGAGCTCGCCACGGAGATCCAGCGCAACGTGTACTTCACGGTGAGCGAGCTCCTCACGAACACGACGAAGCACGCCGGCGCCTCGACCGCCGGGGTCTACCTCGGCCTCGTGGTGGACGCCTCGGGTCTCTGGTACCTCACGCTCAGCGTCACGGACGACGGCCGCGGCGGTGCCCGCCCGCAGGAGGGCCACGGAATCGAGGGGCTCATGGGGCGGATGCGCGCCCTCGACGGTGAGCTCACGGTGTCCAGCCCCGAGGGCGGCCCGACCGAGGCCACCGCACGGATCCCGCTCGGTGCGCTGAACGGGGTTCCCACGGCGCGCGCCTGAGACCACGGGAGCGCCACCGCTCCCACTAGGCTGGTCGGCATGAGCGACGGCCCGGATGCAGCACGCATCCGGGCCGTCGTCGTCGACGACGCCGTACTGCTCCGCGAAGGGCTCGCCCGCGTGCTCGACGAGGCCGGCATCGACGTCGTCGGGCAGTACTCCGATGCCGACTCGTTCCTCGCGACGCTGCCCGAGCACGCCCCCGACGTCGTCGTGATGGACGTCCGGATGCCCCCGACCTTCACCGACGAGGGCGTCCGCGCCGCCGTCGAGACCCGCCGCCTGGCTCCCCGCACCGGCGTGCTCCTGCTGTCCCAGTACGTCGAGGCCACCTACGCCGAGGACGTCCTGGCCTCCGGCGCGACGGGTATCGGCTACCTGCTGAAGGACCGCGTCACCCGGCTCGAGGAGATCGACGACGCCGTCCGGCGCATCGCCGCCGGTGGCACCGTGCTCGACCCCGAGGTCGTCACCCAGCTCATGAGCCGTCGCCGCAACCCGCTCGAGGCGCTCACCCCGCGGGAGCGCGAGGTCCTCGGACTCATGGCCGAGGGCCGCACGAACGCCGCGATCGCCCGCGCACTCGTCATCGGCACCGGCGCCGTCGAGAAGCACGTCTCCAGCATCTTCGGCAAGCTCGCGCTCGAGGACACCGGCGAGGACCACCGCCGCGTCCTCGCCGTGCTCGCCTACCTCGGGTGACGGCGCACCGGTGAACCGGGTCCCGGCACCACTCCTCGCCCTCGCCGCGATGGTCTCCGTGCAGGTGGGGGCCGCGATCGCGAAGACGAGGTTCGACGACGTCGGCTCGGTCGGCGCCGCCACGCTCCGGCTCGTCATCGGTGCGGTCGTCCTCGCCCTCGTGGTGCGCCCGCGCGTGCGGCACTGGAGCCGGGCGCAGTGGCTCGGGGCGATCGGCCTCGGGCTGGCCCTCGGCGGCATGAACGTCTTCATCTACATCGCGTTCGCGAGCATCCCGATCGGGGTCGCCGTCACCATCGAGTTCCTCGGCCCCCTCGCGCTCTCCCTCGTGCACACCCGACGCTGGCGTGACGTCGTCTGGGCGGTCCTCGCCCTCGCCGGGGTCGTGCTCCTCGGCGTCGGTCCGGCAGCGGTCACCGCGGTCGGGGGCGTCGTCTTCGCCGTGCTCGCCGCGGTGTGCTGGGCGGGCTACATCGTGATGAACCGACACGTCGGCGCCGCGATCCCCGGCGTGGACGGCCTGGCGGTGTCGATGCTCGTGGCGATGGTCGTGTCGCTGCCGTTCGGGCTCCGGTCCGCCGTCGACGGGGTCGTCCGCGAGCCGTGGCTCCTCGTCGTGTTCGGCGCGGTCGCCGTGCTGTCGAGCGTGCTGCCCTACGCCCTCGAGATGCTCGCCCTCCGGCGCATGCCGACCCGGGTGTTCGGGGTGCTGCAGAGTCTCGGTCCGGCGGTCGCGGCCCTCGCGGGCCTGCTGATCCTGCACGAGGGACTCGCGCCGCTCGAGATCGTCGCACTCGCGTGCGTCACCGCGGCGAGCGTGGGCGTGACGCTGTCCGCCCGTCGCGAGCGGGGCAGTCGAAAAGGAGGCACGGATCCCGTTCCGTGAATCCGGAACGTGATCCGTGCCTCCAGTAAGACCGCCTATTCGTCGCGGAGGAAGTCCGCGTACGTGGGCTCCGTGTGTTCACCCGTCAGCAGTGCCGGATCGTTGACCCGTCGTTCGACGTAGGCCGCGATGACCTCGGGTGGGGTGAGCACGTGGGCGACCCAGGACGGCACCTCGCTCTTCTTCATGGTGCCTCCTCCCAGTCCCAGCACTCGGATCGAATGCCTCGATCGTTGAGTTACTTCCTGTACCGGTGTTCCGTAAACGATCCTCGTGATGCCCGACGAAGTCAATGCGGTGCGTTCTCCGGACTGCGCCTGTCGACGTCGGCTCGGAGGGTGCGGTGCTTCACGGCCGATCGCCACACCCACGCGTTCGCCTGTTGCCCGAACTGCGCCCACTCGACCATGACGGCGTCGCGGGTCCAGCTCTTCGCGAAGGCCTTCACGCGGACGTGGAAGGTGGGGAACTGGATCCACGCCCACACCGGCACGGGTGTGACGGCGTGGCAGACGTCGGGGCCGCGGGCGTCCTCCGACAGGGAGTAGGCGCGCGGGCGTTCGACCTCCGGGTGTTCCGGGGGCTGCCACCGGTTCTCGCGACGCCGTCCCACGACGGTATTCGAACGTGTGTTCGAATCGGCGTCAAGTCGGCCGCACGGTTGGTGCGCCCACGCGACCGACGATCGGCGTGTCGCCGCGGGTCGCGCGGGGCGCCGCGGGTGGTGGGGCAGTGTGCGAGGTTCCGCGCTCGGTGCGAGGTTCGCGGCGTCCCACGGTGCACGGAACCTCGCACCGCGTGGGTGGCCCCTCGCACCGTGCGAGGGGCGCACCGCGTCAGAGGGCGGCGCGCCCCGTCGACTCGCGGACGCTGAGCGTCAAGGACGGTCCCGGGCGTGACGACAGCGGGGTCCCGGCGTCGATCTGCTCGCGGAGCAGCGTCGCGGCGCGCTGCCCGAGCTCGACCGTGTCGCGGGTCAGCGAGGTGATCGACGGGCGCACGAGTCGGACCATCGCCGAGTCGTCGAACGAGACGATCGAGACGTCACCCGGGACGGCGACGCCCATCTCGCTCGCCACGCCGAGGCCGGCGACCGCGAGCACGTCGTTGTCGTACACGATCGCGGTGGGACGGACGCTCCGCGAGAGCAGGGTCCGGGTCGCGTTCGCGCCGGCCTCGGCGGAGTAGTCGGTCGGGATCGACCCGGAGCCCTCGTGTCCCTCGGTCGCGGTGAACGCCCGGACGCGCTCGATCCGCATGGCCGTGTGCTCGAACTCCGGTCGTCCGGCCACGTGGGCGATCCGCCGGTGGCCGAGCGCGTGCAGGTACCGCAGGACGGTGTCGGTCGCGTCCGAGTCGTCGATCCAGACGCTCGGCGCCGCGCCCTCGGCCGACGGGTGCGACCCGACGACCACGGTCGGCATGCCGAGTTCGGCGAGGAGCGCGAGCCGCTCGTCGTCGCGCCGCGGGTCGATCACGATCACCCCGTCGACCCGGTGCCCGCGCCACCAGTCCCGGTAGGTGTCGAGTTCCTCGGCGGCGTCACGTGCGACGAGGAGGTTCATGCCGACGTGGGTGCCGGCGAGCCCGAGCTGGATGCCGGAGATGAGGTCACCGAAGAACGACTCGGTGCCGAGTGTCCGGGCCGGCCGGTTGAGCACGAAGCCGATCGACCCGGCCTTCGCCCCGCCCAGCGCGCGTGCGGCGGTGTGCGGCTGCCAGTCGAGTTCCCGGGCGACCGCACGCACCCGGGCGCGGGTCTCGTCGGAGACCCCGGGGCGGTCGTTGAGCGCGAACGAGACCGCGCTGATGGACACGCCGGCTCGCGCGGCGATGTCGGCGATCGTCGTGCGACGGTTCTTGGCCACGGGCTTGACTATAGCGCTTTAGTTCGCAAACATCACTGCATTCGCCCGGTTCGGTGCAGGGAACTGAACCGGTTCAGCATGAACGCAGCGCGACGAGAGCAGCTGTCGCAGCGCGACGAAGCAGCAGTCGCAGCACGACGAAGGAGTCACGAGCGATGAAGAACACCACACGCAGGACGACGGGACGCGCCGTGGCGCTCCTCGCAGGAGCGGCCGTCACGGCCCTCGCGCTGACGGCGTGCTCGGGCGGCGGCAACGCCTCGGGCAGCGACGGCGGCAACGGGAAAGTCGAGGGGTCGATCACCCTGCAGACGTGGGCGCTGACCCCGACCTACACGGACTACCTCAACGGCGTGATCAAGGACTTCGAGGCGAAGTACCCGGACGCCAAGGTGAAGCTCGTCGACCAGCCCGGTGACGGGTACGCCGACAAGGTCCTCAGCCAGGCGTCCTCGAACTCCCTGCCCGACGTGATCAACCTGCCGCCGGACATCGCCCTGCCCCTCGCCAAGCGCGGCTTCCTGCAGGACGTCGCGAAGGACGACCCGAAGCTCTCGAGCACCTACGTCAAGGGCGCGCTGGCGGCCTACGACTACAAGGGCGTCGACGGCACGTTCGGGTACCCCTGGTACCTCAACACCGACGTCGACTACTGGAACAAGTCGATGTTCGAGCAGTGCGGTCTCGATCCGGCGAACCCGCCGAAGACGACCGACGAGCTGTTCGCGCAGGCCGAGACCATGCACCAGAAGTGCCCGGACGACTACCTGATGAGCCGCAAGCCCGGCCTGTCCGACTTCTCGCTCGCCGGCGTCAAGATCATCAACGACCAGGGCACGAAGTTCACGTTCGCGAACTCGTCGAAGGCCGCGGACCTCATCGCGAAGTACGCGAAGGCCTACAAGGAGGGCCTCATGCCGTCCTCCGTGCTGAACACCGACTACCTCGGCAACTCGACCCTGTTCACGCAGGGCAAGGTCGCCTGGACCACCGGTGGTGCCACCGCGATCAGCGACTTCGAGAAGAACAACCCGTCGCTCAAGGGCAACATCGTGGTGTCGTCGGCACTCGACAACCCGCCGCTGTACGTGCAGGGCCTGAGCGTCAGCGCGAAGAGCAAGCACATCGCCACGGCCGAGGCACTCGCCGCCTTCATGACGAACGCGAAGAACCAGGAGGCCTTCGCACACCTGGTCAACATCTTCCCGTCGACCACCTCGTCGCAGTCCGACCCGTACTTCTCGAAGGACGACGGCACCGTCGAGGCGAAGGCCCGCGTGCTCGCCAACGACGCCCTGAAGACGGCGAAGAACCTCAACCCGGTCGAGGCGAACTCGGCGATGACGGACTTCCTCGACCAGCAGATCGCGCTGGCGATGAAGGGCGGCACCACGCCCGAGAAGGCGCTGCAGACCGCCCAGACCAAGATGAACAGCCTGCTGGTCAACAGCTGATGCGCGCCAACCGCTGGTTCACGCCCTGGCTGCTCGTCCTGCCGGCACTCGTCTGGCTCCTCGCGTTCAGCCTCTGGCCGTCGATCAACACCGTCCGGCTGTCGTTCACGAACGCCAGCCCCCTCGGGGGCGTGAGCCAGTGGGTGGGCCTGCAGAACTTCGAGACACTGCTCGCCGATCCGCAGGTGTGGGAGGCTCTCCTCAACAGCGTCATCTACATGGCGGTGTGCCTGCCGCTCCTGACGGTCCTGCCGCTCCTCATGGCGGTGCTCGTCGAGCGGAAGCTCCCCGGCATCGCGTTCTTCCGGACCGCGTACTACACGCCGGTGATCGCGAGCGCCGTGGTCGTCGGGCTCATCTGGAACTGGATCCTCGACGACCGCGGGGTGATCAACGAGATGGCGCAGCACCTCGGGATCGTCCAGAGCTCGATCCCGTTCCTCACCGACCGGTGGCTGCTCGTGTTCAGCGCGATCAGCCTGACGGTCTGGAAGGGCCTCGGGTACTACATGATCATCTTCCTGGCGGCCCTCGGGAACGTCGGGAAGGACCTGCACGAAGCCGCGGCGCTCGACGGCGCCGGCGCGGTCCGCCGGTTCTGGTCGGTCACCATGCCGGGGGTCCGGGGGACGATGACGCTCGTCGGGATCCTGGTCTGCGTCAGCGCGCTCCGGGTGTTCAGCGAGCTCTACATCCTCACCAACGGCACGGGTGGACCGGGCGGGCAGGACAACTCGCTCGTCATGCTCATCCAGCAGTACGCCCGCGGCTTCACCGGCAACCTCGGCTACGCGTCCGCCCTGAGCCTCCTGCTCTTCGTCGTGACGCTCATCCCGATGCTCGCCCTCGCCCGGATGAACAGCAAGGCGGACAAGTGACCAACACGACCACCACCAGCGAACCCGCCCTGGGTGGGGCGCGCGGTGCAGCCAGCCCCACGCCGGACGTGACCGGCGGGACGGACGGGGGGCGTGCCTCCAGGCAGAACGGACGCAAGCGCCGCGCGTCCTGGGGCGTCATGTCCACGCGCGAGAAGGTCCTCCGCTACGTCCTGCTCATCGTGGTGCTGTTCATCACGATCGGTCCGTTCCTCTGGCAGCTGTCCACCTCGCTCAAGGGCACGGGGGAGGACATCTACACCGCGAACCCGTCGTTCATCCCGACGCAGCCGACGTTCGGCAACTACCTGCGGGTCGGCGAGGCGATCCCGGTCTTCGGCTACATCGGCAACTCGCTCGTCGTCGCCGCGATCGACGTCCTCGGGAACATCGTGTTCGCGACCCTCGCGGGCTTCGCGCTCGCCCGGCTGCAGTGGCGGTTCCGCAAGCTCGTGCTCGGGCTGTTCCTCGCGACCCTGGTGCTGCCGGGGGAGGCGACGATCATCAGCCAGTTCGTCACCATCAAGGACATCGGTCTCGCCGACTCCCTCGTCGGCGTCGCGCTCCCTGGCATGATCGCGGCGCTCAACGTCCTGCTGATGTTCAACGCGTTCCGGCAGATCCCGGAGGAGATCGACCAGGCCGCCGTGATGGACGGCGCGAACGCGATGCAGCGACTCCGGTACATCTCGCTGCCCGCCGTGCAGGGGACCATCGCCGTGATCGCGATCTTCTCGTTCATCGGCGCGTGGGACGACTTCCTCTGGCCGCTCATCGTGCTGCAGTCCCCGGACAAGCTGACGCTGACGGTCGGGCTGCAGTACCTGCAGGGCACGTTCGCGACGGACCAGCGCATGATCGCCGCCGGCACGATGATCGCGTTCATCCCGATCGCCGTGATCTTCGCGATCCTGCAGCGCTTCTTCTTCAAGGGCGTCGAAGAGGGCGGGGTGAAGGGCTGATGCGCTTCGGCGTCAACCACACCCCGTCGGTCGGCTGGTTCCACTCGTGGCTCGACTTCTCGCCGTCGGACACGGCGCGGGACATGGAGCAGATCGCCTCGCTCGGCGCCGACCACGTGCGGATCTTCCCGCTGTGGCCGGTGGTGCAGCCGAACCGGACCCTCATCCGGCAACCGGCGCTGCGCGACGTCGCGACGGTCGTCGACATCGCGGGGTCCTTCGGGCTCGACGTCAACGTCGACGCGCTGCAGGGGCACCTGTCGAGCTTCGACTTCGTCCCGTCGTGGCTGGAGAGCTGGCACCGGCGGAACATGTTCACCGACCCGGACGTCGTCGCGTCGACCGCGGCGTACGTCGAGGCGCTCGCGGCGGCCGTCGCGGACAAGCCGAACCTGCTCGGGATCACCGTCGGCAACGAGGTCAACCAGTTCGCGCACGCGCCGCACCCGGCACCGCACGACACCACGGCGGAGCAGGGACACGCGTGGGCGGCGGCGATGGTCGCGGCGGCGCGGCGCGGCCTGGAGGCGCGGCGCGCGTCCGCCCCGTCGCCCGCGTCGGGCGTCGGGTCGCGTCCAGAGCCGCTGGTCACCGTCGCGCAGTACGACGCGGCCTGGTACGACGACGCGCAGCCCTTCGGCCCGGAGCACGCGGCGGACCACGGCGACGCGACGGTCACGCACTCGTGGGTGTTCAACGGCTCGGCGGCGCTGCACGGCGCACTCGGTCCCGGATCGGTCCGGCACGGCGAGTACCTCCTCCAGCTCGCCGCCGCGTGGAACCGTGACCCCGAGCGGCCGAACTGGCTCCAGGAGGTCGGCGCCCCGACGAACGTGGTCGACCCCGCCGACGCCGCCTCGTTCACCGAGCAGACGATCCGCCACGTGCTCGACGCGCAGCACGTGCTCGGCGTCACCTGGTGGTGCTCGCACGACGTCTCCCGGTCCCTCGTGGACTTCCCGGAGCTCGAGTACGACCTCGGCCTGTTCACGAACGACGGCCGGCTCAAGCCCGCGGGGGAGGCCTTCGCCGCACTCGCCCGCTCAGCCGGCGACGGCACCACCACCTCGGTGACCCCGCCGTCGACCGCCCTCGTCCTCGACGACGTCAGCCCGGACGGCGCTCCCCGGCACGGAGTCCGAGCCGACAGCGCACCCGGCGGCCGGTTCGCCGCCGCCTGGCTCGCGCTCGCCGAGGGTGCCCCGGACGGCCGCGGGCCGCAGGTCGTCCTGCGCTCCCGCCTCGGCGACGACACCCTGCTCGCCGCACGGGGCATCACCCGGTGCGTCGAGGTCCCCGACGACGCCCCCACAGCACTGCTGTCGGTCGCCCACCCGGCGACGATGGCCTGACCGCACCACCCGCCCGTCCCGCCGGCACCGACGCCGGCCCTCCCCTCCAGGAAGGTCCCCATGCACGACGACATCCCCCTCACCACCGGCCGGGCGCAACGCGTCCTCGACGAACGGATCCTGCCGGCCGTGCACGCGACGGCGACGGCGCTCGACATCGCCTGGCACGAGCTGCCGGGTGAGCCGATCGCGCCCGCCGAGGGCCTGGCTCTCGAGTTCACGCCGTACGAGGTGGGCACGACGTGGGGTGCCGCGTGGGGCACGACGTGGTTCCGCCTCACTGGGACCGTCCCGGCCGAGTGGGCCGGTCGTCGGGTGGAGGCCGTGATCGACCTCGGGTTCGACAAGAACATGCCCGGGTTCCAGTGCGAGGGACTCGTGTACCTCGCCGACGGCACCCCGGTGAAGTCGATCAACCCCCGGAACCAGTGGGTGCTCGTCGCCGAGGAAGCCGTCGGCGGCGAGCCCGTCGAGCTCTTCGTCGAGGCGGCGTCGAACCCCGTCCTGCTCGACTACCACCCCTTCCTCGTCACGCACGAGGGCGACGTCCAGACCTCGTCGTCGAAGCGGCTCTACACGTCGCGCCGGATGGACCTGGCGGTGTTCGAGTCCGAGGTGCACGAGCTCGCCCTCGACATCGAGGTCCTGCTCGAACTCCAGGCCGAGCTCCCGGAGGGCCCGCGTCGGATGCGGATCCTGCAGGCGCTCGACGACGCACTCGACCGGCTCGACCTGCAGCACATCGCGTCGACCGCCGGGGATGCCCGTGCGGCGCTCGCCGACGTGCTCGCCGCGCCCGCCGAGGCCTCGGCGCACACGATCTCCGCCGTCGGGCACGCCCACATCGACTCCGCCTGGCTCTGGCCGGTCCGTGAGACGATCCGGAAGGTCGCCCGCACCACCTCGTCGATGACCGAGCTCATCGACCAGACCGACGACTTCCTGTACGGCATGTCGAGCGCGCAGCAGTACGCGTGGATCAAGGAGCACCGGCCCGAGGTCTACGCCCGGGTTCGTGCCGCGGTCGAGGCCGGCCGGTTCCTGCCGATCGGCGGCATGTGGGTCGAGTCCGACACCGTGATGCCGACGGGTGAGAGCATCGTCCGGCAGTTCTCGCAGGGCCAGCGGTTCTTCGAGCGGGAGTTCGGGATCCGGCCGAAGGGCGTCTGGCTGCCGGACAGCTTCGGGTACTCGCCGGCGCTGCCGCAGCTCATGCGCCGTGCCGGCTTCGAGTGGTTCTTCACGCAGAAGATCTCGTGGAACCAGGTGAACAAGTTCCCGCACCACACGTTCCTCTGGGAGGGCATCGACGGTTCGCGGGTGTTCTCGCACTTCCCGTCGATGGACACGTACAACTCGCGGCTGTCGGGCAGCGAGGTCGCGAAGGCGTCCCGGCAGTTCCGCGAGAACCGGCTCGCGACCGGGTCGATCGCACCCGTCGGTTGGGGTGACGGCGGTGGCGGCACCACCCGCGAGATGACCGGTACCGCGAAGCGTCTGGCCGACCTCGAGGGCAGCGCCAAGGTCCGCTGGGAGCACCCCGACGCGTTCTTCGACCGGGCTAAGGCCGAGCTGCCGGACCCGCCGGTGTGGGTCGGCGAGCTGTACCTCGAACTGCACCGTGCGACCCTGACGTCGCAGCACGGGACGAAGCAGGGCAACCGCCGGTGCGAGCAGCTGCTCCTCGAGGCCGAGCTCTGGGCCGCGACCGCCGCTGCACGGACTGACTTCGCCTACCCGTACGACGAGCTCGACGCCCTCTGGCAGCAGGTCCTGCTGCAGCAGTTCCACGACATCCTGCCCGGCACCTCGATCGCCTGGGTGCACCGCGAAGCGGTCGCGAAGTACGCCGAGACGGCCGCTGCGCTCACTGCGGTCATCGAGTCGGCGCTGTCGGCACTGGCCGGCCCCGGCGACGCGACGGTCGTCGTGAACCCCGCCCCGTTCCTCCAGGCCGGTGCACCCGCGCAGGGCGCGGTCGTCGCGACCGACGTGCCGGAGGCGACCGCCGTCATCCTCACCGAGCAGGACGGCGGGTACGTGCTGGCGAACGACCTCGTCCGGGTCGTCGTCGACGGTCGTGGACTCGTGACGAGCGCCGTCGACCTGGCCACCGGGCGCGAGGCGATCGCCGCCGGACAGGCTGCCAACCTGCTCCAGCTGCACCAGGACTTCCCGAACATGTGGGATGCGTGGGACGTCGACCGGTACTACCGGAACCGGGTCGAGGACCTCGTGTCGGTCACGGGGCTGCACGCTTCGGTCGACGCGGACGGGGTCGCGCGCGTCGTCGTGGAGCGGGCCTTCGGGCAGTCGACCGTGCGGCAGGAGATCACGCTCGCACCGGACTCCCGCACCCTCGAGTTCGACCAGACGACCGACTGGCACGAGACCGAGAAGTTCCTCAAGGTCGCGTTCCCGCTCGACGTCCGCGCCGAGCACACCGTCGCCGAGACGCAGTTCGGGGCGCAGAAGCGGGTCACGCACACGAACACCTCGTGGGAGGCCGCGAAGTTCGAGACCTCGATGCACCGCTACGTGCTCGTGTCCGAGCCCGGGTTCGGCGTGGCCCTGGTGAACGACTCCATCCACGGGTTCGACACCACCCGCGACGCCGTCGACGGACACGTCACCACGACCGTGCGGCTCTCGTTGCTCCGGGCACCGCGGTTCCCCGACCCCGAGACCGACCAGGGCGTGCAGACGCACCGGTACGGCATCGTGATCGGCACCGACCAGCTCGGAGCGACGGCGGCCGGTGTGGTCATGAACGCCGGGCCGCGCACCGTGACGGGCGCCCACGGGTTCGATCCGCTCGTGCAGGTGTCCGGCGACGTCGTGCTGTCGAGCGTCAAGCTGGTGGACGACCGGTCGGGCGACCTCGTCGTGCGGGTCTACGAGCCGAGCGGGCGCCGGGGGACCGGCCGGATCTCGGTGGAGGGGCCGTTCGGTCCTGCTGCCGAGGTCACGTTGCTCGAGGAGCCGCTGTCCGACACGGATCCGTCCTCGTTCCCCGTCGACGCGTACGAGGTGCGCACCTTCCGCTTCCCACACAACTGATCGACCAATCGTTCAAGGAGGAATGAGATGAAGAAGTCCATGAAGTTCGGGATCGTGGCGGCCATCGCCGCGATGGTGGCGGCACCGCTCGTGCCGTCCGCAGCGGCCGCAGCGCCAAGCGCTGCGGCCGCTCCTGCGGCCACGGCGGCGACGAAGTCCGGTCCGACGAGCATCGCGTACGTCGAGGTCAACAACGACCAGCTCGCCAACGTCGGCCGGTACCAGCTGGCGAACGGCGCGAACGCGTTCGACGTGGCGATCATCTTCGCCGCCAACATCAACTGGAACGGGTCGAAGGCCGTCCTCTACAACAACGACAAGGTGCAGGCGACGCTCGACGCCGCAGCCACCCAGATCAGGCCCCTGCAGGCGAAGGGGATCAAGGTGTCGCTGTCGATCCTCGGCAACCACCAGGGCGCCGGCATCGCCAACTTCCCGACCCAGGCGGCGGCGCAGGACTTCGCGTCGCAGGTCACCGCGACCGTCACGAAGTACGGGCTCGACGGGGTGGACCTCGACGACGAGTACGCCGACTACGGCACGAACGGCACCCCGCAGCCGAACCAGCAGTCGATCGGCTGGCTCATCACGGCGCTGCGGGCCCAGATGCCCTCGAAGCTGCTGTCGTTCTACGACATCGGGCCGGCGGCGTCCTCGCTGTCGTCGTCGAGCTCGACGATCGGCTCGAAGCTGAACTACGCGTGGAACCCGTACTACGGCTCGTACTCGGCGCCGTCGATCCCGGGCCTCGGGAAGAGCGCGCTGTCCCCGGCCGCGGTCGACATCCAGAACACGGCGCAGTCCACCGCGGTGTCGCTCGCTTCGCGGACGGTCGCTGACGGCTACGGCGTGTTCATGACGTACAACCTGCCGGGAGGCGACAAGTCCGCCTACGTCTCTGCCATGACGCAGAAGCTCTACGGGCAGGCCGCGACGTACCACTGACGTCGCGTCCGCAGCGGCGGCTCGCGCCCCGCGTCTCCTCGGCATCGGCCTGGAGGCGCGGGGCGCGTCCGTCTCGCGGCTTCCCGCTCCGGGGAGCCACGTTCGCTCCAGCGTTTGACCGTTCTGGTTCGTGAAGCCCGCGATCAGAGAACCGGGACGGTCAAACACGTCGAGAAGGGCCGCGTCGTCGTGGCGACTGGTATCTTCGGTATCTGAAGTATCGGTTCGCGCGCTTGGCTTGCTGGGACAGGAGAACGTCATGACGAACTACATCGTGCGCGTGGATTGCGTGGCGCACCTCGACGACCCGAAGGACGTCGCAGCGGACTTCGACGCCGTCGCCGACGCACTCTTCGAGCTCGACGGCCTGCACGATCAGGACCTCGCCGCCGATCTCACGGCCGGCACGCTTGCCTTCTCGATCGGTGTCTCCGCCGATGACGAGTTCGGTGCCCTCGACCTGGCGCTCGGCGCTGTCCGAACGGCTCTGCACGCTGCGGGACGGGGGACTCCGGGATGGGAGCGGCACTACCGGATGCTGCGGCAAGAGGTCGAAGAGGAACCAATCGCGGCTGGCTGACCGCCGCATCCGCGCAGCCGCGCAGAGCTTCGGACCTTTGCCAGTGTGCGAGGTTCCACGCTCTGTGCGAGGGGCGCGGGGTCGCACACTGGGCGGGACCTCGCACAGTGTCCGTGGCCCCTCGCACCGTGCGAGGGGCACGGGTCGTACGATCGCGGCGTGGAACTCGAGTTCAGCGGCGAGGTCATCGAGTGGCGCGGGCCGGCGCCGTTCTTCTACGCGGTCGTGCCACCGGACGCCGCGGAGGTCATCCACGAGCTGGCGCCGATGCTGACGTACGGATGGGGCGTGATCCCGGCGCGGGTGACGATCGGAGCGGTGACGTGGACGACCTCGCTCTTCCCGAAGGACGGCGGCTACCTCGTGCCGTTGCGGGCCGCCGAACGCAAGCGTGCACGAGTCGAGCTCGGCGACGCGCCGACGATCAGCCTCGAACTCGGCGGTCCGTGATCGCACCCGGGATGTGGAGGGGATGACGGGAATCGAACCCGCGTGGCCAGTTTGGAAGACTGGGGCTCTACCATTGAGCTACATCCCCGCGCTGCGCACGTGTCGCAGCCCGACCATCGTAGCGGACGAACGAGCACCGACATGCCAGGCCGTGTGATCCCGAAGCCGGACGCCACGGCCGAGCGAACGATCCGGCGGTCGCGGGTGGTCTCGTACGTGCTGGTGGTCCTCGCCGCCGTCGTGTTCTCGCTGCGCCCCGAGCTGTTCGGGGACCCCCAGGGCCAGCCCGCGCACGCCCTCCTGCACGTCTGGCGGATCGTCGTCGGCGCACTCCTCGTGGTGGCCGCGCTCGGCGTCCAGGTGGTCGTCGGCGTCCGGTGGCGGGCAGGCCTGCGACGACGCGCGCACGACGACGCCGGGGTCGGCTCCGGAGACGGCTCCGAACCTGCCGGGAACCGCGCGCCGGGGGACCGCTAGACTCATCGGCGTCCAGTGCGCGCTTCCGGCGTGCGCGGACACCCTGGCTCAGTCAAACGGGGCGTAGCTCAGCTTGGTAGAGCGCCCGCTTTGGGAGCGGGAGGTCGCAGGTTCAAATCCTGTCGCCCCGACCAGGACCACACGAACGTCAACCAACAGGAGAACATCCCTTGGCCACCAGCACCGTCGACAAGGTGAGCGACACCCGCGTCAAGCTCACCGTGAACGTGACGCCGGAAGATCTCAAGCCGAGCATCGACCACGCGTACAAGCACATCGCCGAGCAGATCAACATCCCCGGCTTCCGCAAGGGCAAGGTCCCGCCGGCGATCGTCGACCAGCGTGTCGGCCGCGGCGAGGTCCTGAACCACGCCGTCGGCGACGCGATCGACAACTTCTACCGCCAGGCGGTGGAGGAGCAGGAGCTGCGCATCCTCGGCCGTGCCGAGGCGGACGTCTCCGAGCTCCCGAACGTCAAGGACTTCACGGGCGACCTCGTCCTCACCTTCGAGGTGGACGTGCGTCCCGAGTTCGACCTGCCGGAGTACGACAAGTACGAGCTCACCGTCGACGCCGTCGAGGTCTCGGACGACGAGATCGAAGAGGAGCTGCAGAACCTGCGCACCCGCTTCGGCACGCTCGTGACGGTCGACCGTCCGGCGACCACGGGTGACTTCGCGCAGATCGACCTCACCGCCACCATCGGCGACGACGAGGTCGACTCGGCCACCGGCGTCTCCTACGAGATCGGTTCGGGCGACCTCCTCGAGGGCATCGACGAGGCGCTCGAGTCCCTCACGGCCGGCGAGTCCACCACCTTCGAGTCGAAGCTCGTCGGCGGCGACCGCGAGGGCGAGATCGCCCAGATCGCCGTGACCGTCACCGCCGTCAAGGAGCGCGAGCTCCCCGAGGCCGACGACGAGTTCGCGCAGATCGCCAGCCAGTTCGACACGATCGACGAGCTCAAGGCGGACCTCAAGGAGCAGATCGCGAAGTCCAAGACCTTCGGTCAGGGCGCCGCGGCTCGCGACAAGCTCGTCGAGAAGCTCATCGAGGACGTCAACATCCCGATCTCGGAGAAGCTCATCGAGGACGAGGTGCACCGTCACCTCGAGCAGGAGAACCGTCTGGAGGACGACGAGCACCGCAAGGAGGTCTCCGAGTCCAGCGAGAAGGCCTTCCGCTCGCAGATCCTCCTCGACTCGATCGCCGAGAAGGAAGAGATCCAGGTCTCGCAGGAGGAGCTCACGCAGTACCTCATCCAGGCCGCCGCGCAGTACGGCATGGAGCCGGGCGAGTTCATCAAGGTGATCGACCAGAACGGGCAGATCCCCGGCATGGTCGGCGAGGTCGCCCGTTCCAAGGCCGTCGCGACCGTCCTCTCCAAGGTGACCGTCAAGGACTCCAACGGTGACGACGTCGACCTCTCCGCCTTCACGGCGGGCGTCGCGCAGACCCCCGCGGAGGACGCGGAGTAGTCCGCGACCACCTCTCTGACTGGAGGCGCGGGGGCAGCGGGGCCCCCCCCACCCGTCCGTTTGTGGGCCACCCGCATTGCCGACAGCGAACAGACGCGAAGTGGTGCGTTGCAACCGATAAGTTCGACAGCAAGCGACAACTGAACGGGAGCTTTTCCATGGCCGAAGCAACACTGAACCCCAGTGTTTTTGACCGCCTTCTGAGAGACCGGATCGTGTGGCTCGGCTCCGAGGTCCGCGACGACAACTCGAACGAGATCGCAGCCAAGCTGCTGCTGCTCGCCGCCGAGGACCCTGAGAAGGACATCTACCTCTACATCAACTCGCCCGGTGGCTCGATCACCGCCGGCATGGCGATCTACGACACGATGCAGTTCGTGCCGAACGACATCGTCACGGTGGGCATCGGCCTCGCCGCCTCGATGGGGCAGTTCCTGCTCTCGTCCGGCACCCCGGGCAAGCGCTACATCACGCCGAACGCGCGCGTGCTCCTGCACCAGCCGTCCGGTGGCTTCGGTGGTACGGCTGCCGACATCCAGACGCAGGCCAAGGTCATCCTCGACATGAAGCAGCGGATGGCCGAGCTCACGGCGGAGCAGACCGGCAAGTCGATCGAGCAGATCCTCAAGGACAACGACCGCGACAACTGGTTCACGGCGCAGGAAGCCCTCGAGTACGGCTTCGTCGACCACCTCCGCGCGTCGAGCGCCGAGGTCATCGGCGGCGGTGGCACCGTCACCGACGGCGAGACCCCCACCGCAGCGGCCGAGCCCGACGCCCAGTCCTGACCCGACCCACCGAAGAAAAGGAAACGAGAATGCATCTCCCCATGCTCGGTGGCGCGCAGAACGTCCCGGCCCCCACTGATCGGTACATCCTGCCGAGCTTCGAAGAGCGCACGGCCTACGGCTACAAGCGGCAGGACCCGTACGCGAAGCTGTTCGAGGACCGCATCGTGTTCCTCGGCGTCCAGGTCGACGACGCCTCGGCGGACGACGTCATGGCGCAGCTCCTCGTGCTCGAGTCGATGGACCCGGACCGCGACATCGTGATGTACATCAACTCGCCCGGTGGCTCGTTCACCGCGATGACGGCGATCTACGACACGATGCAGTACATCCGTCCGCAGATCCAGACGGTCTGCCTCGGTCAGGCCGCCTCGGCCGCGTCGGTGCTGCTCGCTGCCGGTACCCCCGGCAAGCGTCTGGCGCTGCCGAACGCCCGGGTGCTCATCCACCAGCCCGCGACCCAGCAGGGTGGCGGTCAGGCGTCCGACATCGAGATCCAGGCGGCGGAGATCCTCCGGATGCGCACCTGGCTCGAGGAGACCCTGTCGAAGCACTCGAACCGCACGCCGGAGCAGGTCAACAACGACATCGAGCGCGACAAGATCATGTCCGCCGAGGAAGCCCTCGAGTACGGCCTGATCGACCAGGTCCTCACGAGCCGCAAGAACCTGCCGGCGCTCGTCAAGTAAGACCGACGACACGCACGACGAAGGCCCCGCACCGATCGGTGCGGGGCCTTCGTCGTGTGCGGTGTTGCCGGTGCGTCAGTCCTCGTCGGTGTCGTCCGCCGCGGGGGCGGGACGACGGCGGAGCAGCAGCAGGACGGCGACGACCACGCCGACCAGGACGACGCCGCCGGCTCCGATCCAGAGCGCGTCGGACGCGGCCGAGTCGCCGTTCCCCGAGGCGGTGCCCGTGGTGTCGGCGCCGACGGTCGCGTCGCTGCCCGCGGTGGCGCACACCGGGGGCTTCGCCGCACCCATCGCGGGCCTGAACCCGGCGGGGGCGTCCCAGGTGAACGCGTACTCGTCGGACACGGTGTGGCCGTCCGCGGAGACGATCTGCCACTCGACGGTGTACTTGCCCGAGTCGCCGAGGGCGGCCTTCGTGGTCATCGACGGACCGTCGACGTCGAGGCAGCCGTCCTCGTAGTACTTCCCGTCCGGCCCGACGATCCGGTACGCGAACCCGGCGTCCGAGCCGCCGATGTCGAGGAGCTTGTCGTTCGTGGTGATCTCGAAGGCGTCGGGCAGCGACGTCAGCGTGCCGTCCACCTTCGGCGTCGAGGCGACCATGTAGTTGTGCGCACTGGCCGGGCCGGCGAGTCCGAGGACGGAACCGCCCGCGATGGCGACGGCCGCGGCGGTCCCGGCCACGAGCCTCCAGGCCCGCGACCGGCCACGCGCACGACGCTCGACGCGCTGGGTCACTTGGAGGCGCTCCGGCGGCGCGTGTTCGCGACGGCGACGACCAGGGCGACCGCGCCGAGCACCAGGCCGCCGAGGCCGAGGAACCGGCCGACGAGGTCGGGGTCGGCGGGCGTGGTCGACGCCGGGGCCGCGGCCTCGGTCGCTTCGGCGCCGTGGGAGCCGTGACCGTCCTCGTCGCCCGCGGTCTCGGCCGCGGTGAGGGTGATCGAGGGGGCCGGGTGCTCTGGCTCGGCTTCGCCGGCCTTCTGCTCCTGGTTCCACTCGACCGACCCCTTCTCGCAGGTCTGCACCGCCGGGAACTCGACGAGGTCGCCCGCCTTGCCGTCCGGCAGCGAGAACGAGAGCGAGAAGGTGTCGCGCTCGTCGGCGGGGAGCGGGGTCTTCGCGGTGTACACGACGCTCGTCACACGCTCGCCGGCGTCCTCGGCGGACTCGTCGTCGGTGGCGGCCGAGGCGCTCGTGTAGGGCTCGGTCGTCTTCGTGATGGTCCAGTTCGGGTTCACCGTCGGCGTGACCTCGATGATCGACTCCGGCACCTCGAACGCGATCCGCGTGGTCGGGGAGCCGTCGCACCCGTGCGGCAGGGAGAACGTCGCGGTCGTGTACGAGTTCGCCGCGGTCGACGTGGCGGTGGCCGACACGTGCGCGCTGGCGACACCCGCGGTGCCGAGGACGATGAGAGCGGTGACGCCGAGGGTCGCGGTGCCGACGACGGCGAGACGCTTGGGCATGGGGTTCCTTCCGGAGCTGCAGTTCTACAAGTTGTAGAGAAGTCGTGGACACGGTAGCAGGATCGAACGCCCTGGGCGAACGCGCCGGGTGAAACCGGCTCGGCGTCGCAGCCGGTGTCACCGGTTGCGATTAGGCTCGTCCACAGTCGGGCAGGTCGTCGGCCTGCATCGGTCAACCAGGGAGGGCACCGACATGGCACGCATCGGAGAGAGCGCTGACCTGCTCAAGTGCTCCTTCTGTGGCAAGAGCCAGAAGCAGGTCCAGCAGCTCATCGCCGGTCCCGGCGTGTACATCTGCGACGAGTGCGTCGAGCTGTGCAACGAGATCATCGAGGAACGACTGGCCGAAGCCGGCGAGGACACCGCCAGCGGCGAGTTCGAGCTCCCGAAGCCGCGCGAGATCTTCGACTTCCTGCAGGAGTACGTCATCGGGCAGGACCCGGCGAAGCGCTCCCTGGCCGTCGCCGTCTACAACCACTACAAGCGGATCCGGGCGCAGGGGCAGATCACGGCTGCCGAGGACCGCGACGACGTCGAGATCGCGAAGTCGAACATCCTGCTGATCGGCCCGACCGGCTGCGGCAAGACGTACCTCGCGCAGACGCTCGCGAAGCGCCTCAACGTGCCGTTCGCCGTCGCGGACGCCACCGCCCTGACCGAGGCCGGCTACGTGGGCGAGGACGTCGAGAACATCCTCCTCAAGCTCATCCAGGCGGCCGACTACGACGTGAAGCGTGCCGAGACCGGCATCATCTACATCGACGAGGTCGACAAGATCGCCCGCAAGGCCGAGAACCCCTCGATCACGCGCGACGTCTCGGGTGAAGGCGTGCAGCAGGCGCTCCTCAAGATCCTCGAGGGCACGGTCGCCTCGGTTCCGCCGCAGGGCGGTCGGAAGCACCCGCACCAGGAGTTCATCCAGATCGACACGACGAACGTGCTGTTCATCGTGGCAGGGGCGTTCGCGGGGCTCGAGGACATCGTGTCCTCGCGCGTCGGCAAGCGGGGGATCGGCTTCGGTGCGCCGCTGCACAGCGCCACCGACCACCAGGACCTCTACGCCGAGGTCCTGCCGGAGGACCTGCACAAGTTCGGCCTCATCCCGGAGTTCATCGGTCGTCTGCCCGTCGTGACCACGGTGTCGCAGCTCGACCAGTCCGCGCTCATGCAGATCCTCACCGAGCCGAAGAACGCGCTCGTGAAGCAGTACCAGCGGATGTTCCAGATCGACGGCGTCGACCTGGAGTTCGACCGTGGTGCGCTCGAGGCGATCGCCGACCTCGCGGTGCTCCGGCAGACCGGTGCCCGCGGGCTGCGGGCCATCCTCGAAGAGGTCCTCGGCCCGGTGATGTTCGACGTCCCCTCCGACGAGGACGTCGCCCGCGTCGTCATCACGCGCGAGTCGGTGCTCGAGAACGCGGCGCCGACGATCGTGCCGCGTCCGCGGGCGAAGCGGGTCGAGAAGTCCGCCTAGGCCACCCACGCGAAGGGCCCGCACCGTCTGTCGGTGCGGGCCCTTCGTCGTGCGGGCGGTCGGCGCGCCCACGGTTCGATGCCTGGTTCTTCCCATGACGGCTGCGATGGAAGGTGAGATCGGGCGTACCTGGTCGGAACTTCCGACCAGGTACGCCCGATTCGACCAGGTACGCCCGGAACCGCCCGGGAGCGCCCGGTACGCACGGAAGCGCCCGCCCCCCGCCTACTCCAGCCCGCGGCGGCGCAGCAGCGGCCCCACCTCGGCGTCACGCCCGCGGAAGTCGCGGTAGGCCTCGAGCGGGTCCTTCGCCCCGCCGACGCCGAGCAACTTCTCCGCGAAGCGCGCCCCGGCCTCCCGCGACAACCCGCCGTTCGACCGGAACCACTCGACCGTGTCGGCGTCGAGCACCTCGGACCAGATGTAGCCGTAGTACCCGGCGTCGTACCCGCCGGAGAACGTGTGCGCGAAGTACGTCGACGAGTAGCGCGGCGGGACGGCCTCGACGGCGATGCCGGCGTCCTGCAGCGCCTGACGCTCGAACGCCTCGACGTCCGTGACCTCCGCAGCCGAAGCAGCCGACAGCCGGTGCCACGCCTGGTCGAGCAGCGCGGCGGCGAGGTACTCGGTGGTCGCGAAGCCCTCGTTGAACCCGGCCGAGTCGCTCAGCCCGAGCACGAGCTCCGGGGGCAGCGGCTCGCCGGTCTCGTGGTGCTTCGCGTAGTTCGCCAGCACGGACGGCCACGACACCCACATCTCGTTCACCTGGCTCGGGAACTCGACGAAGTCGCACTCGACGTTCGTGCCGGAGAACCGCGGGTACGTCGTCCGGGCGATGAGGCCGTGCAGCGCGTGCCCGAACTCGTGGAAGAGCGTCTCGACCTCGTCCTGGATGAGGAGCGTCGGCGAGCCCGCCGCGGGCTTCGCCACGTTGAGGTTGTTCACGACGACGGGCAGCGTACCGAGCAACGCGGACTGCTCGACGACGGGGTTCATCCACGCGCCGCCGCGCTTGCCGTCCCGCGTGTACAGGTCGAGCAGGTAGAGGCCGACCTCCTCGCCGGAAGCCCCGTGCACCTCGAAGACCCGGACCTCGTCGTTGTAGCCGTGCAGGTCCGGGCGCTCGGTGAAGGTCAGGCCGTAGAGCTCGCCGGCGGCGTGGAAGACGCCGTCCCGCAGGACTCGATCGGCCTCGAAGTACGGGCGGAGCGCCGAGCTGTCGGCGGCGAACTGTTCGCCGCGCAGGATCTCGGTGGCGTACGCCCAGTCCCAGGCCTCGACGTCGAAGCCGACGGTGCGGGAGCGGACGGCCCGCTCGTCGTCCGCGTTCGCCGCCGCTGCCGGCACGAGCGAGGACAGGAGCCCCTCGACGGCCTCGGGGGTCTTCGCGGTCTCGTCGGCGGTGACCACGGCGGCGTGGTTCGGGAAGCCGAGGAGTTCCGCACGCTCGGCGCGGAGCCGCACGATGCGGAGCAGGACCTCGCGGTTGTCGTGCTCGTTGCCGCGGCGGCCGCGGGACTGCGAGGCGCGCATGATCCGCTCGCGCAGGCCACGGTTCGCCAGCGACGACAGCCACGGGTGCCCGGTGTAGAGGGGCAGCGTGATGAGCCACCCCTCGAGGCCACGGTCGGCGGCGGCCCCGGCTGCGGCGGACTTCGCGCCGTCGTCGAGCCCCTCGAGCTCGGTCTCGTCGGTCACGTGCACCGCGAGGTCGTTCGTGTCCTCGAGCAGGTTCCGCTCGAAGGTCGTCGTCAGGGTCGAGAGCTCCTGGTTGATCGCCGTCAGGCGCTCCTTGCCGGCGCCGTCGAGCCCGGCACCGGCCAGGGTCATCTCGGTGAGCGTCCGCTCGACCAGGCGGCGGTCCTCGTCGGTGAGGTCGGTCCGGTCGCCGAGCGCGTCGTGCACCGCGCGAACCCGGGCGTACAGCCGGCTGTCGAGGGTGATCGCGTCGCGGTGGGCGGCGAGGAGCGGGGAGACCTCGGCCTCGAGGTCGTGCAGCTCCGACGTGGAGTCCGCCGACGACAGCGTGAAGAACACGTGGCTGACACGGGCGAGCAGCTGCCCGGTGCGCTCGAGCGCCACGAGGGTGTTCTCGAAGGTCGGGGTCTCGGTCGAGGCGGCGATCGCCTCGACCTCGGCGCGCTGCTCGGCGAGCCCCGCGTCGAAGGCGGGGCGGTAGTGCTCGAGCCGCACGTCGCGGAACGGGGGGAGGGCGTAGGGGAGGGTGCTCGGTTCGTCGAACGGGGTTGCCATGGCAACCACCCTACGGACGGGAGGCCCGTGGCGGCCCCGCCCCGCGCCTCCAGTCCGCCACCCGGTCGCGTCTCAGGCGCGCGTGGCGGCGTCGATCAGGGTCTCGGCGGCGCGGCGGGCGTGCGCGGCCGGGGCCGTCGTACCGGCGATGGCCGCGGTGGTCTGCGCGCCCTCGGCCAGCAGCGCCAGCTGCGCGGCGAGCTCCTCGGCGCGGCCCGCGTCGGCGACCGCGTCGGCGGTGAGGTCCTGGACGAACCGCTGGAAGGAGTCCTTGTGGTCGCGGGCGATCTCGGCCACCGCGGGGGAGGTCGCCCCGAGTTCGCCGAACGCGTTGATGAACCCGCAGCCCCGGAAGGTGTCGTCGCCGAACCACGACTCGAGGAAGTCGTACATCGCGAGGAGCTTCTCGCGTGGTGTCGAGGCGGCGTCGACCGCGCCGTGCACCCCGCGCTCCCAGACGTCGTGGCGGCTGGCGAGCACGGCTGCGATGAGCTGCTCCTTGCCCGGGAACGCCGCGTAGAGCTTCTTGAGGGACACCCCGGCGCCGGTGCGGATCGCGTCCATGCCGACGGACTGGATCCCGCGCGCGTAGAAGAGCTGGTCGGCGACGTCGACGATGTGGGCCCTGGTGTCGGGATCGACGGTCGAGAGCGTGCTGGTTGCCATGGACGTACCCCGTTCGCTGCGTGTTCACCGTCCCCGACTTGCGCGGGGAACGAACGTTCTCTAGTGTAAGGGACATCAACGGAGAACGACCGTTCTCCGCAAATCTCAGGGAAGGATCCACCATGGGTGCCATCACCGTCGGGACCGAGAACAGCGTCGACGTCGAACTCCACTACGAGGACAAGGGCACCGGTCAGCCGATCGTCCTGATCCACGGCTTCCCGCTCGACGGCAACTCGTGGGAGGGGCAGGTCCCGCCGCTCCTCGAGGCCGGCTACCGCGTGATCACGTACGACCGCCGCGGGTTCGGGCAGTCCTCGCAGCCGTCGACCGGGTACGACTACGACACCTTCGCCGACGACCTGCACACCGTGCTCGAGACCCTCGACCTGCGCGACGTGATCCTGGTCGGCTTCTCGATGGGCACCGGCGAGATCGCCCGCTACATCGGCCGCCACGGCGAGGACCGCATCGCCAAGGTCGCGTTCCTGGCCTCGCTCGAGCCGTTCCTCGCGATCACCGACGACAACCCCGACGGCGCCGGCCCGATGTCGTTCTTCGAGGGCATCGCCGCCGACGTGCAGAAGGACCGGTACGCGTACTTCACGAACTTCTACCAGGACTTCTTCAACCTGTCGGAGAACCTCGGTTCGCGCATCTCCGAGGAAGCCGTCCGGAACGCCTGGAACGTCGCTGCCGGCTCCGGTGCGATCGCCTCCGCCGCGGCACCGCTGACCTGGCCGACCGACTTCCGTCAGGACATCCCGAAGGTCACCGTCCCGGCGCTGATCGTGCACGGCACCGCGGACAACATCCTGCCGATCGACGCCACCGGCCGCCGCTTCACCAAGGCCCTGCCGCACGCGGAGTACGTCGAGATCGAGGGCGCCCCGCACGGCCTGCTCACCACGCACACCGCCGAGGTGAACGAGGTGCTCCTGGGCTGGCTCGCGAAGTAGTCCGCTCCGGCTCTGCCCGGCGCACAACCAAAGTCACCCCGAACCGCGGAAAGCCGTGGTTCGGGGTGACTTTGGTTGTGCGAGCGCGAGCGCGAGTGCGAACCGCGCCGGGCCCCGCCGACCCGGCTCAGTCCTCTTCTGCGGCGTCGTCGGGGTTCGTGACCTGGGCGTGTCCGGCGTCGTCGAGGTGGATCGACGTGCCGTCGTCGAGCGCGACCATCGGCTTGCCCTCGAGGAACGTCAGGGTCCAGCCCCACCCCGCCGTGTCGACGGACTCCGACGCGAGCTCGTCCTCTACCCCACGCACGGCGACGACCATCGCCTCGGGGAGTTGCCCGGGTGCCTCCGCACCCACGTTCCAGCGCCTGCCCAACTGCATCCGTGCCTCCAGTCCGTCTGCCGACCCCGTCGCGACCGCGACTACGCCTGCTGCTCAGCCAACTCGATCTCGGTCACGGCGAGCTCCGCGCCGTCCGTGAACGACAGGTTCTCGATGCGGCCGACGGCCGCCAGGTCGACCGCCGCGCGCTCGATGAGCGCACGTGTCTCGGCCGGGGCCGCGACGACGGCACGCGTCACGGGCGTCTTCTGGGACGCCTTCGCCGCCGTCTTCGCCCCGCGGATGCCGATGAGCGCCTGCCCGACGGCGGCCAGCAGCCCCGTGGGCTCGGCCTGGGTGGGCAGCTCGGTCACGGTCGGCCAGGAGGCGCGGTGCACGCTGGTCTCGTGGGTCCAGGCCCACACTTCCTCCGTCGCGAACGGGATGAACGGTGCGAGGAGACGCAGGAGTGCGTCGATGGCGGCACGGAGCGCGAGGACCGCGCTCGCCTGCGTCTCGTGCGTGGACTCCGTCGCGGTGCCGTAGGCACGCTCCTTGACGAGCTCGAGGTAGTCGTCGCAGAAGGTCCAGAAGAAGCGCTCGATGACCTCCAGGGCGCGGGCGTGGTCGAAGCCGTCGAACGCCGTGGTCGCCTGGTCGATGACCGACCCGAGCTCCGCGAGCATGTCGACGTCGAGCGGCTCGGTGACGCTCGTGGCGCCCTCGGGCAGCGGGAAGCCGTAGACGAACTTCGCGGCGTTGAGCACCTTGATCGCCAGACGACGGCCGACCTTGATCTGCTTCGGGTTCTGCGGGTCGAATGCTGCGTCGGTGCCGAGCTTCGACGAGGCCGCCCAGTAGCGGACCGCGTCGGCACCGTGCTGCTCGAGGATCGACAGCGGCGTGACGACGTTGCCCTTCGACTTCGACATCTTCTTGCGGTCCGGGTCCACGATGAAGCCGGAGATGCTCGCGTGCTTCCACGGCACCGTGTCGGCCTCGAGCTGGCTGCGGAGCACCGTCGTGAAGAGCCACGTGCGGATGATGTCCTGCGCCTGCGGGCGGACGTCGTACGGGTACACGAGGTCGTAGAGGGCCGGGTCGGTCTCCCACTTGCCCGCGAGCTGCGGGGTGAGGGACGAGGTCGCCCAGGTGTCCATCACGTCGAGCTCGCCCTGGAAGCCGCCGGGGACGCCGCGCTGGTCCTCGGTGTAGCCGGGAGCTGCCTCGGACGCCGGGTCGACGGGCAGCTGCGCCTCGGTCGGGACGATCGGCTGGTCGAACACCGGGTTGCCGTCGCCGTCGAGCGGGTACCAGACCGGCAGGGGCACGCCGAAGAAGCGCTGGCGCGAGATGAGCCAGTCACCGGACAGGCCGCCGACCCAGTTGTCGTACCGGACGCGCATGAAGTCCGGGTGGAACGCGATCTCCTCGCCGCGCTGCCGGAGCGTCGCCTTGAGCTGCTCGTCCCGCGCGCCGTTCACGATGTACCACTGGCGGGTGGAGACGATCTCGAGCGGCTTGTCGCCCTTCTCGAAGAACTTCACCGGGTGGTTGATGGTCTTCACGTCGCCGACCAGGTCGCCGGACTCGGTGAGGGCGTCCACGACGACCTTCTTCGCCGAGAACACCGTCTTGCCGGCCATCTCGGCGTAGAGGGCCTTGCCGCCCTCGGATTCGATCCACGCGGGCTCGTCGGAGCGGACCCGGCCGTCGAAGCCGATGATCGCGCGGTTCGGCAGCTGCAGCTCGCGCCACCACACGACGTCGGTGGTGTCACCGAACGTGCAGACCATCGCGATGCCGGCGCCCTTGTCCTGCTGGGCGAGGTGGTGGGCGAGCACCGGGACCTCGACGTCGAACAGGGGGGAGCGGACGGTCGTGCCGAAGAGGTCCTGGAAGCGCTCGTCGTCGGGGTGCGCGACGAGGGCGACGCAGGCGGGGAGGAGCTCCGGGCGGGTGGTCTGGATGACGACGTCACCCGTGCCGTCGGACTTGTGGAAGGCGATGCCGTGGTAGGCGCCCGGCATCTCCTTGTCCTCGAGCTCGGCCTGTGCCACCGCGGTGCGGAACGTGACGTCCCAGAGCGTCGGGGCGTCGGCCTGGTAGGCCTCGCCGCGCTCGAGGTTGCGGAGGAAGGCGCGCTGGGCGCTCGCGCGGGACGTGTCGTCGATCGTGCGGTACGACTGCGTCCAGTCCACCGACAGGCCGAGCGTGCGGAAGAGGTGCTCGAACTGCTGCTCGTCCTGCACGGTCAGGCGCTCGCACAGCTCGATGAAGTTGCGGCGCGAGACCGGGATCTGGTCGGCGGCCTTGCTCGACTTGCCGTCGCCGCCCTCGAACGGCGGCACGAACGTGGCGTCGTAGGGGAGCTGCGGGTCGCAGCGGACGCCGTAGTAGTTCTGCACGCGACGCTCGGTGGGGAGACCGTTGTCGTCCCAGCCCATCGGGTAGAAGACGTGCTTGCCGCGCATGCGCTCGTAGCGGGCCTTGAGGTCGGTGTGCGTGTACGAGAACACGTGCCCGATGTGCAGCGAGCCGGAGGCGGTCGGCGGCGGGGTGTCGATCGAGTAGACGTTGCTGCGGTCACCGGCGGCGTCGCGGTCGAAGCGGTAGGTGCCGTCCTGCTCCCACACGGGGCCCCAGACGTCTTCGAGACCGTCCACCGTGGGCTTCTCGGGCATGGGCTTCGTCATGGCGGCCTTCCGTTCCGTGCGGTGCTGCGACCGCTCTGTGCGGCACCGAGTCCGTGATGAGGTGCCTGAGTGTGCGCGCGTGCTGCGCGGTGTACCCCAGGCTACCCGCTCTTCTCCAGGTCTCCGGCGTTCACTCCGCTCGGGCGCATCACACCTGATATTCCATCGCGCCCGCGCGTCTGATAGTCTGTCGGAGTTTGTTCGGCGGGCGGTCCATGGGCTCGCGAGCCGCAGTGTTGCCGTCCGTCGGATGCCCGAAGGAAAGACTCAGCACTACCGGAGGACGATTTGCCGACGAACAACCCGACGGAGTCCCACAAGGGACACCCCGTCAAGCCCGTGCGGAGCAAGGCCCAGGCCAAGCGCGCCCGCCGCAAGCTGACCGAGGACGACGTCACCGTCGTCGAGGAGTCGCTGCTCAAGCGCGCCGTCGCCGCCGCTGCGCTCGGCAACGCCATGGAGTGGTTCGACTTCGGCATCTTCGCGTACCTGACGGTCACGATCTCGCAGGTGTTCCTGCCACAGGGCGACCCCGCGGCGAACATCGTCGCGACGTTCGGCTTCTTCGCGGCCGCGTTCATCGTCCGCCCGATCGGCGGTGCCGTCTTCGGCCCGATCGGCGACAAGATCGGCCGGCAGAAGGTCCTCGCACTGACGATGATCCTGATGGCCGCCGGCACGCTCATGATCGGCCTGATCCCGTCGTACGACTCGATCGGCTTCTGGGCACCCATCCTGCTGCTCGTCGCCCGCTTCGTGCAGGGCTTCTCGACCGGCGGTGAGTACGGCGGCGCCGCGACCTTCATCGCCGAGTACTCGCCGGACAAGCGCCGCGGGTTCATGGGCTCGTGGCTCGAGTTCGGCACCCTCGCCGGTTACGTGCTCGGTGCCTCGATCGTCACCGGCCTGCAGTTCGGCCTCTCCGAGGACGCCCTCCTCAGCTGGGGCTGGCGCATCCCGTTCATCATCGCCGGCCCGCTCGGGCTGATCGGTCTGTACCTGCGCCTCAAGCTGGAGGAGACCCCGGCCTTCCAGAAGCAGCAGGAGCAGGCCGCCGAGCGCGAGGCGCAGAAGACGCCGTTCCTCAAGCTCTTCGCCGAGAACTGGCGCTCGCTCATCATCTGCATCGGCCTGGTCCTCGTGTTCAACGTGACCGACTACATGCTCCTGTCGTACATGCCGACCTACCTCGAGCAGAACCTCGGGCAGAACGCCACGTTCGGTCTCATCCTGATCGTCGTCGTGATGCTGCTCATGATGGTCGTGATCACGTTCGGTGGGCGGCTCTCCGACCGGTTCGGTCGTCGTCCGGTGCTCGCCGCGGGCTGCATCGGCTTCATCCTGCTGTCCTGGCCGGCGCTCAAGCTCGTCCAGACGGGCACCGGTCTCGGAGTCTTCGCAGGCCTGCTCATCCTCGGTGTCGTCCTCGTGACGTTCACCTCGACGATGCCCTCGACGCTCCCCGCACTCTTCCCGACGATCATCCGGTACGGCGCCCTCGCGATCGCGTTCAACGTGTCGGTCTCGCTCTTCGGCGGCACGACCCCGCTCGCGACCTCCGCGCTCATCAACGCCGCGAAGGACCACGGGTTCGGCTGGGCCGAGGACATCCCGGCGTTCTACCTGATGCTCGCCGCCGTGATCGGCCTGGTCGCCGTGTACTTCACGAAGGAGACCGCTGCGACGCCGCTCATGGGCTCCGGCCCGACCGTCGGTTCTGAGGACGAGGTCGCCGAGGTCATCGCGGACTACAACGACGAGTCGTCGGAGTTCGCGCAGTCCGACTGGGCGAAGGAGTTCGCGACGAGTGAGATCCCGATCATCTCGGGTGACGCGCCGTCGTCGGGTGACGAGAAGAAGGAGCCCGCGGGCTCCTAGCCGCTCCCGCTTCGGGCTCCGCGGGGTACTTGCCGGAATCGGGCGTACCCGGTCGTTCCTTTCGACCGGGTACGCCCGTTTTCGCTTCCCATCGCACCCGTTCTGGGAAACACCGGGCGCGCCCCGCGCACCGCGCCCCGCGCCCCGCGCCGCGGCGACCGGGTGGCGGCCCGGAGGTGCCCGCCGGGCCGCCGCCGTGCCTCCAGGCCGCCGTGCCCTTTCGGGCGTACCTGGTCGTTCCGGGCGTACCTGGTCGTTCCTTTCGACCGGGTACGCCCGATTCCGCTTCCCATCGCAACCGTTCTGGGAAGGAACGGACACGCCACGGCCTGGAGGCACGCTGCACCCCCGCCACGCACCGCACGGCGGGCCGTGGTCGCGTCCGGGGCCGTGCGTGCGTCCCCGAGACTCGGCTCGGTCACACGATCGTTCGCGCCCAGCGACGGTTCTCGCGTGCTGCGCCGCGAGAACCGTCGCCCAGCCCGAGACTCGCGCCGCGCGCGCTACGCGACGCCGGTCGCCAGCCGCTCGGCGGCGTGCAGCAGCCGCGCCGTCACCGCGTGCGCTGGACGGTCGAACACCGACGCCGCAGGGCCGTGCTCCACGACGCGCCCCTCGTGCACGACCAGCACGTCGTCGGCCATCCGCCGCACCGCCCGGAGGTCGTGCGACACGAACACCATCGCCACGCCGGTGGTGTCGCGCAGCCGTTCGAGCAGCGTGAGCACCGCGTCCTGCACCGTGGCGTCGAGTGCGGTGACGGGTTCGTCGAGGACGATCACCTCGGGCGACGTCGCCAGCGCCCGGGCGATCGCGAGCCGCTGCCGTTGCCCGCCGGACAGCGTCAGCGGGGACCGCCGGCGGAGTGCGGGGTCGAGGCCGACCTGTTCGAGCGCGGCGTCGACCCGCTGCCCGAGCGACCCACGAGCCGATCGCTCGGCACCGCCGGAGAACGCGTCGGCGAGGACCCGTTCGACGCTCCACCGCTCGTCGAACGTCGCACCAGGGTCCTGCACGACCGCGGCGAGCCGGTGTCGGTGCGGGCGTCGTTCGCGTTCGTCGAGGGGGACCCAGGGTGCTCCGTCGAGCGCGACGGTCCCGGTGTCGGGGGTCTCGAGTTCGAGCAGGATCCGCGCGAGGGTCGTCTTGCCGGACCCCGAGGCGCCGATCACGCCGAGCACCCGTCCTCGTTCGAGCCCGAACGACACGTCGTCGAGCGCGCGGACCCCGTCGAACGCGCGCGAGATCCGGTCGGCGGCGAGCACCGGGCCCGCACGGTGCGAGCTTCCGCGCGACGTGCGAGCCTCGGAGCCTCGCACGGTGTCCGGAACCTCGCACACTGCGTCCGCGCCTGCGGCCGTACCAGCGGCCGCACCACCGTCCGCGCCACCCGCGGCGCGCACCAGGGCCTGCGTCGCCTCGTGCTGCGGCGCCGCGAACACCGCGGCCACCGGTCCCTCCTCGACGACGCGTCCCTCGTGCATGACGACGACCCGGTCGGCCCAGCCCGCGACGAGCCCGAGGTCGTGCGTGATCACGAGCAGCCCGGCCCCACGCGTCTGGGCGGCACGGAGCTGCTCCATCACCGTGACGGCGACCCCGGCGTCCAGTGCGGTGGTGGGTTCGTCCGCGACGACGAGCTCCGGCGACCCCACCGTCGCGGCGGCGATGAGCGCACGCTGGCGCATCCCGCCGGACAGGGTGCCCGCGAGCCGTCCGTCCGTCGCGATCGAGGGGTCGAGTCCGACCGCGGCCATGGCGTCCTGGACAGCATCGACCCGTGCCGCCGCGGTCATGTCGGTGTGCAGCCGGAGTGCGTCGGCGACCTCGCGTCCGACCGGGCGCAGCGGGTCCAGGGCGCCCAGCGCCTCCTGGCCGACGTAGCCGATGCGCGATCCGCGCACCGCTCGCCACCGCCGGTCGGAGAACGCACGGACGTCGAGGCCGGCCACGGTGAGCCGGTCGACCCGGACGGCGGAGCCCGCGGCGGACAGGCCGAGCGCAGCACGCGCGGTGACGGTCTTGCCCGAACCGGAGGCCCCGACGAGCGCGACGCACTCGCCCGCCCCGACCCGGAGCGAGACGTCGTGCACGACGGTCGTCCCGCCGATCGCGACGGTGAGGCCGTGCATGTCGAGGACGCTCATCGGAGGGCTCCCGTTCGTCGGATCGCCCGGCCGAGCACCGTCACCGCGGTCGCCAGCACGACGATCGCGAGACCGGGGAAGGTGCTCATCCAGGGGGAGGTCTGCAGGTAGGTACGGCCGTCGGCGAGCATCGCGCCCCACTCCGGGGCCGGTGGTGGCGTGCCGACGCCGAGGTAGCTGAGTGCCGAGGCCCACACGATCGCCTGCCCGACGCCGAGCGTCCCGACGGCGACCACGGGCCAGAGCGCGGCGGGCAGCACGTGCCTGAGGACGATCCGGCCGGGGGAGCGGCCCATCACGACGGCGGTCTCGACGACCTGCGAGGTGCGCGCACGGAGCACGAGTCCCCGCACGATGCGGGCGTACCCGGGTGCGGTGGCGAACCCGACCGCGAGCATCGCCGGGACGGGCCCGGGACCGGTCACCGCGATGACGACCAGTGCGACGAGCAGCAGCGGCAGGGCGAACGCGACCTCGGTGATGCGGCCCACGACGGCGTCGACGACCCGGCCGCCCAGCCCCGCGACGACGCCGAGCACGATGCCGACCCCGCCGCCGACGAGCGTCGCGACGACCCCGACGACGAGCGAGGCCCGGGTCCCCGCGACGACGCGGGCGAGGACGTCCCGGCCGGACTCGTCGGTGCCGAACGGGTGGGCGCCGCTCGGCGGGAGCAGGGCGTCCGACGGGTGCACGGCGAGCGGGTCACCGCCGCCCAGGAGCGCGGGCCAGACGGCGGCGACGACCGCGACCGCCACCACCGCTGCCGCGACCGTTCCGGCCGGGCCGAGCGTCCCCCCACGGAATCGCTCGGACCGTCCGCCGGACGGGTCGCGCTGGGCACCGGCCTGGAGGCTCGGCTCGGCGATGCCGCTCACCGCGCGCCCGCCTCGGGTCGGCTGACGCGCGGGGCGCGCCGCCGGGTGCGGACCACGGGACGGGTCGCGTCGGCACGTGGGTCCACCAACCGCTCGACGAGGTCGGCGACGGCGAGCACGACGACGTACGCCGCCGCCGACACGAGCGCGATGCCCGCGACGAGGGGCATGTCGCGCTGCGTGACCGCGGTCACGAGGGCGCGCCCGATGCCCGGGAGCGCGAACACCGACTCGACGACGACGGCCCCGGAGACAAGCGACCCGAAGGCCCAGGCGGACAGCGCGATGCCCGGCAGTGCGGCGTGCCGGAGCAGGTGTCGGCCGAAGAGCCCGGCGCGGGTCTCGCCACGACTCCGGGCGGCGAGGGCGAACGCCGACCGCTGCGCGTCCACCACGCCGTCGCGGACCGTCTCGGCCAGGTACCCGGCGACCGGCACGGCGACCGTGACCACCGGCAGGACCCAGCCGCGGGCGGTGCCGTCGCTCACCGCCGGGACCCAGCCCAGCGCGCTCGCGAACACCACGATGAGGACGCTGCCGAGCCAGAAGTGCGGCGTGACGCTCGCGGTGACGCTCAGGGCGCTCGTCAGCCCCGCGGCGAACCGGCCGCGCTGCGTCGACCACCACGCGGCGACGATCGCGAGCGCCCAGGCGACGACGAGCCCGAGGACGGCGAGCGTCAGCGTCACCGGGAGCTGCTGCCCGAGGAGCGTCGCGACCGGGGTCCGGAACGCGTACGAGTCACCGAGGTGCCCGGTCGCCAGACGCCCCAGGAACACGATGTACTGCACGAGCACCGGTCGGTCGAGGCCGTACTCCTGGCGCACCTGGGCGACCGCCTCGGCCGAGGCCTGCGACCCCGGCCCGCCGAGGATCGCGAGCGCCGGGTCGCCCGGGATCAGCCGGATCGCGACGAACACGATCGTCGCGACGGCCCAGAGCACACCGATGCCGCCGGCCAGGCGGCGGAGTCCCCACAGGGCCCACGCCGACCACCCGGCGGGCGCGCTCCGACGTCCGCGACGCAACCCGTGCCTCCAGTCCGACGATCGCGAGGTCGCGATCAGCGGTCGATCCATGCCGTGCCGAACCACGGGGTCGAGACCGCCGTGGTCTGCACGCCGTGGACGGACGACCGGATCAGGAAGTGGTTCTGCTGGTCGTACAGGGGGAGCACGGTGCCGCTGGACAGGATGATCTTCTGCGCCTGCTCGTACAGGTCGCCGCGCTCGGACGTGTCCGAGGTCTGGGCGGCCCGCTGCAGCAGGCCGTCGAGCTCCGGGTCGTCGAGCTGGGCGAGGTTCGCGAAGTACCCCGACGGTGCGGGCGTGATGCTCGCGCTGTCGTAGAGGATGCGGAGGACGTCCGCGCCGACCTTCGTGTACGGCGCGCTGACGACGTCGTACTGGTTCGCCGCCAGGGCCGCGTACCAGCTGGACAGGTCGAGCTCCTTGAGGACGACCTTGATGCCGACGGCCTTCTCGGACGCCTGGATCTGCTGGAACAGACTGCGCTCGGCGGGGACGGACTGGTTCGTCGACACCGGGAACGTGACGGTGAGCTGCTGGCCGTCCTTCTGCCGGATGCCGTCGCTGCCGACCTTCCAGCCGGCGTCGTCGAGGAGCTGCTTCGCCTTCTTCGGGGAGTACTCGAACAGGCTCTTGTCGGAGTAGCCGTACGGCTCGACGCTGGAGAGGACCGAGTACGAGCGCTTCGCCGTCCCGAGGAAGAGCGACCGGATGCCCGGGTCGATCTCGGCGCCGGCGATGAACGCCTTGCGAACGGCCTCGTCACGGAAGACGCCGTGGCCGGAGTTCAGCTCGAGGCGGTTCGACGCGCCGGGGCGCGGGGCGTCGAGGTCGCGGATCGAGCCCTTGGACGACGCCGCCTTGAGCTGGTCGGGCTGGGCGTTGTCGATGACGTCGACCTGGCCGGACTGCAGTGCCGCGTAGCGCGAGGTCGAATCGGGCAGGAAGCGCCAGGTGATGCCGTCGAGGCGGGGCTTCGTGTTGCCGGTGAGTGGCGTGTACTCCGCGTTCTTGGTCAGGGTCACGCGGTCGCCGTGCTTCCAGGCGGTGACCTCGAACGGGCCGGTGCCGACGGGCGACTCGCAGTTGACCTCCTGCGAGCGCTGCAGGGCCTTCGGGGACTCCATGCCGACCCAGGGCTGCGAGAACGACTCGAGCAGGGCACTGTCCGGACGGCTCAGCGTCAGCGTGACGGTGTGGTCGTCGGTTGCGGTCGCCTTCGTGATCGACTGCAGCGCGAGGTACCCCGTGCTCGACGCCGTCGCCGGGTCCTGCACGTGCTCGATGTTCGCCACGACCGCCGCCGCGTCGAAGGGCGTGCCGTCGGTGAAGGCCACGTCGTCGCGCAGCGTGAACGTCAGGGTCTTCCCGTCGTCGCTCGTGGTCCAGGACTTCGCGAGCGCGGGGACGGGCTTGCCGTCGTCGAGGGCGGTGAGCTCCTCGATGTACTGGCTGGACAGCAGCGCCTGCGGGTAGTTGCCGCCGACGTGCGGGTCGAGGCAGGTGGGTTCGGCGTCGCCCGAGGCGTACACGAGCGTGCCGCCGTTCACCGGGGTGCTGGTCGAGCTCGCGGTGCCGCCGCCGGTGCACCCGGCGAGCACGAGGAGGAGCGCTGCGGCGCCGGCGACCGCCGTGACGGTTTTCTGTACTGAGTCCAAGATCATGGCTGGACGAGTCTAGCGGTTTACTGGGGCCCATGGACGAACCGATGCGCCGCGGTGGACGGCCCCGACGCTCGAGTGCCGAGGTGCTGGCGGACGCCGCCGCGGAGCTGTTCCTCGAGCAGGGCTACGCCAGGACCACGGTCGACCAGATCGCCGTCCGTGCCGGGGTGAGCCGGGCCACGTTCTTCAACTACTTCACGGCGAAGTCGGACGTGCTCTGGCTCGACCTGGACGCCGCCGTCGCGTCGTTGCCCGAGCTGCTGGCGGCGTCGACCGAGCCCTCGGCCGTCCGTGCCGTCGAGGAGGCACTGCTCGCCGCGGCCCGCGCCCACGACCCCGAGCGGGTCCCGTGGGCGATCGCCCAGGCCGAGGTGATGGGCATCGGTCCGGAACTCGTCGCGAGCGTCGCGACCCGGGTGACGGCGCAGCACGCGACCGTCGCGGCGTTCGTGGCCGGCCGGACCGGGGACCACCCGGCAGCGCTCTGGCCGCAGACCGTGTCCGGCGCGATGCTCGGAGCCGCGGGCGCGGCGTTCGGCGTCTGGGTGGCCGACGGGGTGGCACGCGAGCCGCTCGTCCACTACGTGGCCGCAGCGCTCAGCCCGGTCGCGGCGGGGCTCGACGAGGTCTGAGACCGCGCTCAGCCCTCCTCGGAAGGCCGTGACACCGGCGCGGACGCAGCCGCAGGGCCCGGCTCCTGTGCGAGGATCGTTCACCGTGACCAGCAGGAGACCGTCCCCACGCGCCCGGACGGTGGGGCGGTCCGCGGCACTCGTCGCGGTCGTCCTGGCGGGACTGTTCGTGGCCTTCCGGCACATCGGGCAGCAGACCCTCTACCCGGACGAGCTCACCTACCTCTCCGCCGCGTGGGACTACGTCCACGGCACCTTCACCGCGAACCTCGAGCACCCACCGACCGCGAAGTACCTGTACGGGATCGCCCAGCTCGTCATCGGTCCAGGAGGCCTCGCCCCGCGCCTCGTCGCCACGTCCGCGGCCTTCGGGACCGGGGTCGTGCTGTTCCTCTGGCTCCGACGCCCCGTCGGCTTCTGGGCGGCGCTGGCGGCCGCCGGGCTCTGGTGGCTGACCCCCCGCGGCGACAAGCCGACCTGGGGGGACGTCGCGAGCGGCGCGGCCGCCCGCATCGACCGGCTCGCGCTCCTCGAACCCGTCATGGTCTTCTTCGCGGTGCTCGCACTCGCACTCACGTGGCGGTGGGCCGTCGGTCCGGCACGCAGCGGACGTCGGACGCTCGACCCGGCCAGTGGGGGGTCGACGGCGGCGCGGGCGTTCGCCGGGTGGCCCTGGATGGCCCTCGCGGGTGCCGCCTTCGCCCTCTCGGTGACCTCGAAGGTGTCGACCGCGGTCCTGCTGGTCGCGATCGCGGCGGTGCCGGTGCTCTTCCGGCAGTGGTGGCGCCTCCTGGCCGGCGGTGTGGTCGCCGCAGTGACCTTCGCCGTGGTCTTCGTCGTCGTGTACGTGCCGGTCGGCGGGGTCCGGGCGATCCAGTACATGCTCGACTTCCAGGACGAGCACAACCTCAAGGGCCACGTCACCCAGGTCCTCGGGAGGGACTACCAGCACTCGCCGTGGTGGGCGAACTTCGTCTACCTGCAGCAGGGGATCGGTTGGACGATGCTCGTCGTCGTCGTCCTCGGGATCACCTGCGCCGTCGTCATCCGGCCGGACCGCCTCGTCGCGGTGCTCGGCATCGCGCTCGGCTCGCTCATCGTCTTCTACTGCACCGTCGGCGTGGCGCTCCCGCACTACTACGACGCCTGGATGCCGTTCGCGCTCGCGCTCGCCGCGATCGGGTACGTGCGGTTGGCCAGGGTGCGACCACCCGTCACGGCGGTGCTCGCCGGCGTGCTCGTCGCTGCGACCGTCGTCCCGGCGGCGCAGCTCGCGGTGGCGGTCGAGCAGGCGCGTCCGGCGGGCCTCGCCGCGCTCCAGCCGGCGCTCGCTCGTCACGATGCGGCGGATGCGCGGGTGCTCTTCGCGAGACTGAACCGTCCGGCCTTCGCGGTCTACTTCCTGAGCGATCGCGGCTTCATGCAGTACGTGGACAGCGGACAGTACCGCGTGGTGGTCGAGGGCACGGACGACCGGTTCCCGATGACCCCGGCGCTCCGGACGTTCCTGACCGAGCACCGGTCGGAGTTCGACTCCTTCCGCGTCGACGACCTGCGCGTGTGGGTGATGCGGGACGGCCGGTCGTTCACGATGACGAAGACGGGCCCGGTCGAGGGCTGACCGCCCCGCGGCGACCGGTGCGCCGCGTCACTCCGTGCGCAGCGTCCCGGCGCCGCCGGCTGCGACGTCCTCGACCGTGCCGTCCCGCACGACCTCTGGCACCTCGTCGCTCGTCGGCCGCAGCGAGGCGTCCCCGGGGTAGCTCAGCGTGAGGACCGCTTCCTCGATGTACTGGCTGTCCTCCAGGGACTGCTCGACCTCCCGGAGCCGCACCGCGACGTGCTCCTCGTTCTCGTTGCCGGTCAGGTCGACGGCGGCGACGAGGTACACCCGCGACGGTCCGACGAACTCCAGGTGCAGGTAGGTGACCCGTTCGATCTGCGAACGGCGGAGCAGCTCGACGAGCACCGCGTTCTCGAGCTCCGGTGACGTGCTCTCGCCGAGCAGGAACCGGCGGTTGCGGTCGATGAGGACGACGGCGACGACCCCGAGCAGGACACCGATCGCGATCGAGCCGACGGCGTCGAAGACGGCCAGGCCGGTGATCTGGTGCAGGAACACCCCGAGGAACGCGACGACGAGCCCGACGAGCGCTGCGGCGTCCTCGGCGAACACCGCACGCAGGGTGGGGTTCGACGACTGCAGCACGTGGCGCAGCACCGGGACCCGACGCTTCGTCGCGGCACCGTGCGCCTGCCGGTACGCCTGCAGGAAGCTCGTGCCCTCGAGGCAGAACGACACCGCGAGCACGATGTAGTTCAGGACGACGTCCTCGGCCGGGCCGGTGTCCCCGAGCTCGGTGATGCCGTGGTAGATCGACACGATCGCACCCGCGGTGAACAGGCCGAACGCCGCGAACATCGACCAGATGTAGGTCTCGCGCCCGTACCCGAGGGGGTGCGCCGTGTCGCGCTTCCGGGCTCCTCGACGCTCCGCCACGAGGAGGAAGACCTCGTTCCCGGTGTCGGCCCAGGAGTGCGCCGCCTCGGCGACCATCGACGCCGATCCGGTGATCATCGAGGCGATGGTCTTGGCGATCGCGACGAGGAGGTTCGCGCCGAACGCGATGATGACGGTGAGCAGGGACTCAGGACGGTCCTCCTGCTCGGGAGAGTCGGGCATCGCTCCAGCATGCTCCCGTCCGCTAAACTCTTCTCGAACAGGCGTCGATCCGGCCATCACCGGGGAGCCTCCGGAAGAACGCGGGCCCGCCCGTCAGTAGAACCGGGCGGACCGGGCCGCGCACGATCCCGAACACGAGCGGTCGTGGGCAGCTGTCCACGGCAAGCGAGGTGGTACCGCGGAGCACGCTCCGTCCTCGTGGGAAGTCACATCCGCGATCCTCAGGAGCCCCCGGTGCCGTACCCGCTCAACTCCAGCAACGACGGAGTCACCCCGTCGCCGTCCTTCCCCGCCGTCGAGCAGGGCATCCTCGCCTTCTGGAAGGGCGACGGCACGTTCCAGGCCTCGATCGACCAGCGCGAGGGCTGTGACGAGTGGACGTTCTACGACGGCCCGCCGTTCGCCAACGGCCTGCCGCACTACGGCCACCTGCTGACGGGCTACGCGAAGGACGTCTTCCCGCGCTACCAGACCATGCGCGGCAAGCAGGTGCACCGACGCTTCGGCTGGGACACCCACGGCCTGCCCGCCGAGCTCGAGGCGATGCGGCAGCTCGGCATCACCGAGAAGCACGAGATCGACGAGATGGGCGTCGACGTCTTCAACGCGGCCGCGAAGAAGTCCGTCCTGCAGTACACCGACGAGTGGCAGCAGTACGTCACCCGCCAGGCGCGCTGGGTCGACTTCGAGAACGACTACAAGACCCTCGACGTGACGTTCATGGAGAGCGTGCTGTGGGCGTGGAAGCAGCTCTGGGACAAGGGCCTGGCGTACGAGGGCTTCCGGGTCCTGCCGTACTGCTGGAACGACCAGACGCCGCTGTCCAACCACGAGCTGCGCATGGACGACGACGTCTACAAGATGCGTCAGGACCAGTCCGTCACGGTGTCGTTCCCGCTGCAGGGGGCGCGCGCCGAGTCGCTCGGTCTGGCCGGCGTGCGGGCGCTCGCCTGGACCACGACCCCCTGGACCCTGCCCACGAACGCCGCCTTGGCCGTCGGGCCTGCGGTCTCGTACGTGGTGCTGCCTGCTGGGCCTGGAGGCGCGGCTGACGGTGGTCCCGCCGGTGCGGTCTCCTACATGCTCGCCGCCGACACCGTGGCCGCCTACGCGAAGGACCTCGGCTACGAGAGCGCGGAGGACGCCGCTGCCGCGGTCGTCCGCACCCTGGCGGGCGCCGAGCTCGACGGCGTCCGGTACGAGCGACTGTTCGACGACCTCGCCGACACCGAGGGCATGGAGCACGCCTGGCAGATCCTGGTCGCCGACTACGTCGAGACCGGCGAGGGCACCGGCATCGTGCACCAGGCCCCGGCCTACGGCGCCGACGACCAGGTGGTCTGCGCCGCCGCGGGCATCCCCGTGGTGCTCTCCCTCGACGAGGGCGGTGTGTTCACCTCGCAGTTCCCGCTCGTCGCCGGTCAGCTCTGGTCGGACGCGAACAAGCCGCTCACCAAGGCCGTCCGCGACGCCGGACGCCTGCTCCGCCAGGCGTCCTACGAGCACAGCTACCCGCACTGCTGGCGCTGCCGGAAGCCCCTCATCTACAAGGCCGTCTCGAGCTGGTTCGTCCGCGTGACCGAGTTCCGCGACCGCATGGGCGAGCTGAACCAGGAGATCAACTGGGTGCCCGACAACGTCAAGGACGGCCAGTTCGGCAAGTGGGTCGGGAACGCCATCGACTGGTCGGTGTCCCGCAACCGGTACTTCGGCACGCCGATCCCGGTGTGGCAGTCCGACGACCCGTCGTACCCGCGTCAGGACGTCTACGGCTCGCTCCAGGAGATCGAGCGCGACTTCGGGCGCCTGCCCCGGAACGCCGACGGCGAGGTCGACCTGCACCGCCCGTTCATCGACGACCTGACGCGACCGAACCCCGACGACCCCACCGGGCAGTCGACCATGCGCCGGATCACCGACGTGTTCGACGTCTGGTTCGACTCCGGGTCGATGCCGTACGCGCAGGTGCACTACCCGTTCGAGAACCGCGAGTGGTTCGAGTCGCACAACCCGGCCGACTTCATCGTCGAGTACATCGGGCAGACCCGCGGCTGGTTCTACGTCATGCACGTGCTCTCCACCGCGCTGTTCGACCGCCCGGCCTTCCAGAACGTCATCAGCCACGGCATCGTCCTCGGCTCGGACGGCCAGAAGATGTCGAAGTCGCTGCGGAACTACCCGGACGTGTCCGAGGTGTTCGACCGCGACGGCGCCGACGCCATGCGCTGGTTCCTGATGTCGTCGTCGGTCATCCGCGGCGGCAACCTCGTCGTCACCGAGGAAGGGATCCGCCAGGGCGTCCGCGAGTTCCTGCTGCCGCTCTGGTCGACGTACTACTTCTTCACCCTCTACGCGAACGCCTCCGGACCGGACGGCTACCAGGCGTCCCGTCGAACGGACAGCACCGACGTCCTCGACCGGTACCTGCTCGCCAAGACGCGCGTACTCGTCGAGGACGTCACGACGCACCTCGACGCCCTCGACACGCCCCTCGCCGCGCAGGCGCTCCGCGACTTCGCCGACGTGCTCACGAACTGGTACGTCCGTCGGTCGCGCGACAAGTTCTGGCTCGGTGCGGCGTCCTCGCCAGAGGCGGCGGCTGCGTTCGACACGCTGTACACCGTGCTCGAGACGCTCAGCCGTGTCGCCGCGCCGCTCGCACCGCTCGTCACCGAGGAGATCTGGAAGGGACTCACCGGCGGCCGGTCGGTGCACCTGGAGGACTTCCCGTCGGCGGACGAGTTCCCCGCAGACGATGCCCTGGTCGCCGCGATGGACCGGGTGCGCGACGTCGCCTCGAAGGGCCTCGCGCTCCGCAAGTCGACCGGCAAGCGCGTCCGGCTCCCGCTCGCGACGCTCACGCTCGTCGTGCCCGACCCGGCCGCGGTCGAGCCGTTCGCGGACATCCTCCGCGACGAACTCAACGTCAAGCGCGTCGTGCTCGAGCAACAGGAGGAGTCCTCCCTCGGCCGCTACGGCATCGAGCGGAAGCTCACCGTGAACGCCCGTGCCGCCGGGCCCCGCATCGGCAAGCAGGTCCAGCAGGTCATCCCGGCCGCCAAGCGGGGCGACTGGACCGCGACCGAGACCGGCGTCACCGTCGGCGGCGTCGACCTCGTCGAGGGCGAGTACACGCTCGACCTCACCGTCGCGGACGACTCCGTGGCCGTGGCCTTCCTCGACGGCGGCGGGTTCGTGGTGCTCGACACCGTGACCACGCCCGAGCTCGAGGCCGAGGGACTCGCCCGCGACGTCGTCCGCGCCGTGCAGCAGGCCCGCCGTGACGCGGACCTCGACGTCAGCGACCGCATCGTCCTCACCCTCGGTGCCGACGACGTCGCCGACGCGGCGGTCCGCACCCACCAGCAGCTCATCGCGGGGGAGACCCTGTCGACGAGCGTCGAGATCGTGCCCCTCGGGGCAGACGCCACCACCACCGACGTCGGTGACGGTGCGAAGGTGACCGTGGAGGTGTCACGCGCATGAGCGAGTACCCCGAAGACCCGTCCGAGGACGGCATCGAGATCCCCGTCGGCCCCGCCGGTGAGACGGACCCCGCCTCGGCCGTGCCGTTCGGCGCGGACGACGACGAGGTCAGGCGCGTCGAGGCGGCCCTGTACGCCCGGATCGGCGAGCAGTCGCCCGAACACCGCCTGTCCGCGACCCGGCGTGCCGTCGAGCTGCTCGGCGACCCGCACCTCGCGTACCCGGTCATCCACCTGACCGGCACGAACGGCAAGACCTCGACCGCGCGCATCACCGAGAGCATCGTCCGGGCCCACGGGCTGCGCACCGGCCTGATGACCAGCCCGCACCTCGTGTCGATCCGGGAGCGCATCGTCGTCGACGGCGCCCCCATCGCCGCCGACCGCTTCGTCGAGAACTGGGACGACATCGCCCCCGTCCTCGAGATGACGGACAAGGAGCTCACCGACAAGGGCGAACTCCCGCTGACGTTCTTCGAGGCCCTGACCGTCCTCGCCCTGGCGTGCTTCGCCGAGGCGCCGGTCGACGTCGCGGTCATCGAGGTCGGCATGGGCGGCGAGTGGGACTCGACGAACGTCGTGCAGAGCCAGGTCGCGGTGTTCACGCCGATCGCCATCGACCACGCCAAGCAGCTCGGCGGCACCGTCGCCGAGATCGCCCGCACCAAGTCGGGGATCATCAAGCCGTCGTCGTCCGTCGTGTCGAGCGTGCAGACGCCCGAGGCGCTCGCCGAACTGCAGCGAGCCGCCGAGCTCACGGAGTCGACGCTCGCGGTCGAGGGCGACGCCTTCCGGGTCGTCGACGTGACGCCGGCGGTCGGCGGGCAGCTCATCACCGTGCAGGGCGTCGCCGGTCGCTACGACGACCTGTTCCTGCCGCTGTTCGGCCGCCACCAGGCCGACAACGCGGCCGTCGCGATCGCCGCGGTGGAGTCCTTCCTCGGCCGCGGGTCGCAGGCCCTCGACGAGGACGTCCTGTCCGAGGGACTCGCGGGGGCGACCAGCCCCGGCCGGCTCCAGCCGATCGCCACGGGCCCGACCGTCGTGGTCGACGCGGCGCACAACCCGCACGGTGCCCGCGCGCTCGCCGAGGCACTGCCCGTGGCGTTCCCGTCCGAGCACGTGGTCGGCGTCGTCGGCATCCTCGCCGACAAGGACGCCCGGGGCTTCGTGCGCGCGCTCAAGGACACCGTCGCGACCTTCGTCGTGACCCAGCCGCCGGGGGAGCGCGCGCTCGACGCGGACGAGTTCGCCCGCATCGTCGTCGACGAGGTCGGTGAGGACCGCGTGGTCGTCGAGCCGACGCTCGCCGCGGCGCTGCAGGAAGCGCGCGACCTCGCGGACGAGGCGGACGCCGAGGACGCCCTCGTGCTCGTCGCGGGCTCGATCGTGATGGTGGGCGCGGTCATGGACCTGGTCCACGCGGAAGGCGAGACGAAGTGACGGACGCGAACCGTGCCTCCAGGCCGGGACGCGCACCGCGAGCCCGGAAGCCGCGACGCGAACGCGGTGCCCAGGAGAGCCTGCTCTCGATCACGCTGATCCTGGAAGCGATCATGTTCTTCTTCCCGATGCTCGTCGTGTTCGGGAAGGGCACGTTGCCGCCGGCCGCGGCCTTCGGCGGCGGCGTCGGCGCGATGGTCGTGCTGGCGCTGGCCTCGCGGCTGACGGGCAAGTCCGCCGGTGTATGGTTCGGGTGGCTGCTGCAGGCGGCCATCCTCGCCACGGGGTTCATCGAGCCGTTCATGTTCGCGGTCGCCGTGGTGTTCCTGGCGCTGTGGGTCTTCTGCTTCGTCAAGGGCGGTCAGCTCGACCGCCAGAACGCTGCGCGACGTGCCGCACTGGGCGAGGACTGACCACCCCCATTCGACCCCGAACACTAGGAGTTCTGCGTGTCCGACCTCGAAGAGACCCTCGTCCTCGTCAAGCCCGACGGCGTCGCCCGCCAGCTCACCGGTGAGATCCTCCGCCGGATCGAGGCCAAGGGCTACGAGATCGTCGACCTGAAGATGCTGACGGCCCCTCGCGACCTGCTCGACGCCCACTACGAGGAGCACCAGGGCAAGCCGTTCTTCGAGCCGCTCGTCGAGTTCATGCAGTCCGGCCCGGTCGTCGCCGTGCGCGTCGCCGGCAACGGCGTCATCGCCGGCTTCCGGTCGCTCGCCGGCACCACCGACCCGACCTCGGCCGCACCGGGCACCATCCGTGGTGACCTCGGTCGCGACTGGGGCCTGAAGGTGCAGCAGAACCTGGTGCACGGGTCCGACAGCCCCGAGTCGTCGGCGCGCGAGCTCGCGCTCTGGTTCGCCTGAGACGGCCGGGAGTCGGACATGACGAACACCCCTCGTCCCACCAAGAACGAGCGCCGCGCACACGCGCGTGACCTCGCCCGCGAGCGTGCCGCCGCCGAGAAGCGTCGGAAGCGCCGCAACAAGTGGTTCCTCCAGGGCGGCATCGGCCTGGGCATCGTCGCGATCGCGGCAATCGTCGCGATCGTCGTCGTGAACGTGAACAACGCGAACACCGTGTCGGCCACCGGCCCGAAGAACATGGCCACCGGTGCCATCCAGTTCACAGGCGGCGACGGCAAGGTCACCCCGGTGACCACGAAGGCCGTCACCGCGAAGGGGACGCCCTCGGCGATCCCGACGTCGAACAGTGACGGCGCCGTCGCGGTGACCGAGTACGTCGACTGGGCCTGCCCGGTGTGCAAGCAGTTCGAGGCCGCGTACGCCGACCAGATCCTCGACAAGGTGAAGTCCGGCGACGCGACGCTGGCGATCCAGCCGGTGTCGATCCTCGACCGCAGCTACCAGAACTCGCGCTACGCCAGCCGTGCCGCGAACGCCGCGATGTGCGTCGCGAACTACGCCCCGGACAAGTTCCTGGACGTGCAGACGCAGTTCTTCGACAACCAGCCGGAAGAGGGCACAAAGGGCCTGACGAACGCCGAGATCGCGAAGCTCGTGAAGGCGGGCGGCGCGACCGGTTCGAACGTCTCGGAGTGCCTGTCGAGCGAGCAGTTCAAGGGCTGGGTCACCCGGTCGACGAGCCTCGTGACGAGCGACCCGGACCTGCAGGGCACGCAGGGCTTCGGCACGCCGACGATCCTCGTCAACGGCAAGAAGGTCGAAACGCTGACGAACGTCATCACCGAGATCGACGCCGCCGCGAAGTAGCCCGCGCCGCGGCCCCTGCCGCGTTCCGCACAACCAAAGTCGCCCCGAACCACGTGCATGCGCGGTTCGGGGCGACTTTGGTTGTGCGCGGCCGGTCGGCACCAGCCTGCGCGAGCGCGCGGCGGGCGCTCCCGCTACGCGGCGCCGCCGTTCTGCTCGACGAACGCGGCGAAGGCGTCGGTGTCGGTGAGCGAGCCGTTGTACTGCTTGCCGTTCACGATGACCGTCGGGGTACCGGTGACCTTCGCGAGCGACGAGTTCGGGATCGCCTCGTTCAGCACCCGGTTCGTGGCGTCGGCCACCCACCCGGCGAAGTGCTGCCCGGTGATGCAGGACGCGACCTTGCTGTTCGTGGCGCCGGCGGTCTTCGCCAGGGACGCGAGCTCGTCGTTCGTGAGGCCCCGGGTGCTCTCGGACGGCTGGTTCTCGTACAACGACGTGTTGTACGCCAGGAACGAGTCCGGGTCGTAGTTCGCGACACAGGCGGCCGCGGCGGCGGATCGGGTGGAGTACTTCGACCCGAGGGACACCCGGTCGAGCAGGTTGAACGGGTGCAGCTCGAGCGTTGCCGAGCCGTCCTGCACCCACTGCTTGATCTGGGACATCTGGCTGGTCTCGAACTGGTTGCAGTACGGGCACATGTAGTCCGAGTACACCGTGATGTTCGCGATGGAGTCGTCCTGCTTCGTGGGAGTGGGCTTCCCGCCCTCCGGTGTGGCCGCCGTCTCGACGGGGACGATCTTCCCGTTCACCCCGTGCAGCAGGACGCCGTCACTCGCCATGTTCCTCGGCCCGGGCCCGGCGGGTTGCACGGAGTTCGCGATCACCACGACGACGATCGCGATGACCGCGAGACCGCCGACGATGATCCCGCTGATGCCCAGCGTCCGGTTGCGGCGGCGACGCGCCTGTTCCTTCACGCGGGCGACGCGTGCACGTTCCCGTGCGGCCTCCCGACGTGCCTTCTTGCTCTCGTTCTCGCTCATCGAGTTCGAGCGTAGGTCGCGCGGGGACGCGGATCGGTCTTGTTGGCTGGGAAGCACCCAGGAATTCGGTGACGCGTCATCGACGAGTCATCGGCAACCCCCAGCCGAGGCTCAGAAGGACTGCAGGATCGTGGGGAACTTGATGAGGATCGTGACGACGATGAACAGGTAGTTCGCCAGCGGGAACGCCCAGCAGAAGGGGAGCAGGACACGCCCGAGTCGCTGGGTCCCGGCGCCGAACCGGCCCTGCGCAGCGTTCCAGATCGTGAACACCCAGAACATCGGGATCGTCATCGACCAGACGAGCATGCACCACGGGCAGAGGGCGCCGATGAACCACACGGTCTGGGTGAACAGCCACGTGACGAACACCCACGCCAGGAAGACCCCGGCGTTGAACGCGATCCAGAACCAGCGCGAACCGTTCCGGAAGCCGGCGAGCAGCATCACCGCGACGGCGATCGGTGCGACGAAGCCCATCACGCCGAGCAGCGGGTTCGGGAAGCCGAAGAGGTGCCCCTGCCAGCTGGCCATCACGTCCGAGCAGCTGATGAACGGATTGACGTCGCAGGACAGCACCTTCTTCGGGTCCGCGTACTTCGCGAACTCGTCGAGGACGAGCGAGAAGGACCCGTAGAGACCGACCACGCCGGTGATCAACAGGAAGACCGCGATGGCGATCGGACGGCGGGCGGCAGGTGCTGGCGAGCTCACGGCGTCATCATCGCATGCCCGTTCCGGTCCTTTCCGGGTGCGGCATGCGATAATCGTCGGAGGTCGTGCGGCCATCCGCACGACGATGAGAGCTTTCCGGGCGCCGCCCGGACGATCAGGTGCGGTGAGAGCGCACCGTGACCGGGATGCGCGTGACGCACCGGCCACAAGACAGCGAACGCGGGGGCGTGGTCGCCACCCGCTACAACTACAGAGTTCCCGCCGCCCGACACGGGCGCGAGCGGGGTCAAGGAGTGCACCAGGTCCATGGTGGAGCAGAACAACGACAACACGAACAACGAAGAAGTCGCGCCGAAGCGTCGCGGTCGCCTGTTCGGCGGCCGTCGCGCCCGGTCGGCGGGCAGCCTGGAGGCACGGGGTGACGTCGCGCAGACGGCTCCCGTCGACGAGACGGTCGCGCTGACGGACGAGGCGGTCGCCACGCCGGAGCCGGTCACGGCTGCCGACCCGGCACCCGTCTCCGTCGAGGTCGAGGCGGTCGCCAGCCCGAGCGACGAGCCGCACGACGTGAGCACCCTGACCGGCGACCTGCCGGTGGTGGACGCGACCACGGCACCGACCGTCAGCGACGAGGCGGCGGCAGACCGCGCCTCCAGTCCGGACGCTGCAGCGGCAGCCGAGCCCGAGGCGCCCGCCGCCGAGGAGCCGTTCGTCCCGAAGGCGACGAGCACCCTCAGCCTGATCTTCCACGCGCCGGTCCTGCCGGAGCTGCCGCACCGCGCGCCGCGCGACGAGCGCGACGAGGACGACGACGACGAGCAGGGCGGCGGACGTCGTCGCTCGCGTCGCCGCGGCACGAGCGCCGACCGTGAGCCGCGCGAGCACCGCGAGCCGCGCGACCACCAGGAGCCCCGCCGCCGCGAGGTCGAGTACATCACCGAGCCGCAGAAGGTGAAGGGCTCGACGCGACTCGAGGCGAAGAAGCAGCGTCGTCGTGACGGCCGTGACGCCGGTCGTCGTCGCCAGGTCGTCACCGAGGACGAGTTCCTCGCGCGCCGCGAGAGCGTCGACCGGCAGATGATCGTCCGGTCGAGTGCCTCCAAGATCGAGATCGGCGTGCTCGAGGACGGCATCCTCGCCGAGCACTACGTCACCAAGTCGCACAACGTGTCGCTCATCGGCAACGTGTACCTCGGCAAGGTCCAGAACGTCCTGCCCTCGATGGAGGCGGCGTTCGTCGACATCGGTCGCGGTCGCAACGCCGTGCTGTACGCGGGCGAGGTCGACTGGAACTCGGTCGACACCGGCAACCACGGTCGTCGCATCGAGGCCGCGCTCAAGCCCGGCGACAAGGTGCTCGTGCAGGTCACGAAGGACCCGGTCGGCCACAAGGGTGCCCGTCTGACCAGCCAGGTCTCGCTGCCCGGCCGCTACCTCGTGTACGTGCCGAACGGCTCGATGAACGGCATCTCGCGCAAGCTCCCGGACACCGAGCGCGCACGCCTCAAGAAGATCCTCAAGGAGGTCCTCCCCGAGCACGCCGGCGTCATCGTCCGCACCGCTGCGGAGGGCGCCACCGAGGAGCAGCTGACCCGCGACGTCCAGCGCCTCACCAGCCAGTGGGAGGCCATCCAGAAGAAGGTCGCGAACGGCCAGGCGCCGGTCATGCTCCACTCGGAGCCCGACCTGCTCGTGAAGATCGTCCGCGACGTCTTCAACGAGGACTTCACGAAGCTCATCATCGACGGTTCCGCCGCGCGCGAGACGATCGACGAGTACCTCACCGCGGTCGCGCCCGACCTCAAGGACCGCGTCGAGATCTACGACGGACCGGACTCCTTCGAGGAGTACCGCCTCAACGAGCAGATCGAGAAGGCCCTCGACCGCAAGGTCTGGCTGCCCTCCGGTGGTTCGCTCGTGATCGACCGCACCGAGGCCATGACGGTCGTCGACGTCAACACGGGGAAGTTCGTCGGGTCCGGCGGCAACCTCGAGGAGACGGTCACGAAGAACAACCTCGAGGCCGCCGAGGAGATCGTCCGGCAGCTCCGCCTGCGCGACATCGGCGGCATCATCGTCGTCGACTTCATCGACATGGTCCTCGAGTCCAACCGCGACCTCGTGCTGCGCCGACTCGTCGAGTGCCTGAGCCGCGACCGCACGAAGCACCAGGTCGCCGAGGTCACCTCGCTCGGCCTCGTGCAGATGACCCGCAAGAAGATCGGCGTCGGGCTCCGCGAGTCCCTCGACGAGGTCAACGCGAAGGTCAACGACAACAACGCGGACCCCGGCCCCTCGAAGGGTCGCCGCAAGGGTCGTGGCAACGGGAACGGCTCGACCGGCAACGGTGGGAACAGCGGCGGCAACGGGTCGAACGGCACCGGCGGCTCCGGGTCGTCGCACGGCTCCTCGACGCAGGCGCACCAGATCACGGACGACGTGAAGAACGCGCTGTCGCGCATCGCGGCGTCGACCATCCCGCACGAGGAGCACGAGGGCGCAGCCACGCCGGCGTCGGCCTCGTCCGCGGTGTCGGCCGACTCGGTGCCGTCGGTTCCCTCGGCGCCCGCTGCCCCGGAGCCGGGCGAGTCGTCCGCGCAGGAGCACGGCGAGCAGGCCTCCGGGTCGAAGCGTCGTCGTCGCCGTGGTGGCCGTGGTGCGGGCGCGCCGGACGCGAACCCCACCGCCGAGGTCGCAGCCCAGCCCGCCGACGAGCCCGCCGCGCCGTCGTCCGCGTCCGAGCCGGCTGCTGCTGCCGCAGCTCCGGAGGTCGTGCCCGCCGCCGCTGCCGAGTCCGCGGAGCCCGCCAAGGCACCGACCCGTCGCCGGGTCAGCTCGAGCGCGCCGGTGACCCCGACGGAGACCTCCGTCGCGATCCTCGACATCCCGATCGCCGCCACGAAGCGTGCACCGCGCACGGTCAGCGGAGACGCCGAGTCCCTGCTCGACTCCGTCCTGCAGGCGCTCCCGGAGCCGAAGCAGCCGGGGCAGGGCCGTTCGCGGTCGCGCCGTGTCTCGTCGCCGAGCATCAGCGCGCCGGCGACCGCCGAGGGTGACACCACCGACGACGGCGCAGTGATCCTGGGGAACTGACGATGTCGAACCCGGGCGACCCGCAGCGGTCGCAGCAGGACCGCGGGTACTACGGTGCGGGCTGGTCCCAGCCCGCACCGTCCCAGCCGGCACCGTCCCAGCCCGCGCCGCCGTCGCAGCCCGGCGGGCCGTACGCGGCCGGGTCGTACGCTCCCGGGCCGTACCAGCCGCCGCGGCCGCCCCGGCAGCAGGCCGACCCGCGGAGGGCCTGGGCGCCGGGTGCCTCGGTCACGAACACGGCCGGGGCGCTCATCGCCGTCGTGTCGCTCGTGCTCGTCGAGTTCGTCTCCGGCATGATCGGGCTGATCGGGACCTCGCTCGTGGTGCACCCGTTCTCGACCTACGGCACCGGGAACAGCCTGGTGAGCGGGTTCGTCACCGGGGTCTTCCTCGCGCCGTTCCCGTTCTACGCCGGGGCCTTCCTGGCACTCGCGTTCCTGACGCCGATCGCCCGCCGGAGCCCGCTGCCCACCGTGCTGCTCCGCGCCGTCCTCGCCGGGGCAGCCGGCACCGTCGCGCTCGCCCTCGTCGGGGTCTTCACGGGGTCGGTCGGGGCGATCCGGTCCGGGGGAGCGCGTCTCGTGATCGACGTCTTCACGACCCCGCTGCAGAACGGCGTCCCGTTCACCGTGATGCTCCTCGCCACGTCGACCGCGGCGTGGCTGTGGCTCGGGCGTCCGCGTGGCGGTCGTCGTGCGCCGGGAGCTCCTGGGACGCCGGGCACGGTGCGACCCGCCGACGCCGTGCCGCCCGCGACCGTGCAGCCCCCGGCACCGCAGCACGGCGTGCCGCAGCAGCCGTCGGTGCCGCCTGCGCCGCCGTACGGCGGCCAGCAGCCCCCGGCCAACCCCTGGGGTGGTCCGGCGCCGCGCTGAGTCGTCAGCGGCGCGCCAGCGCGGCCCGCCCGCGCGCGCCGGGCTCACGGTGCGAGGTGTGCTGTGCTCACTGTGCGAGGTTCCGCGCGCGGTGCGAGGCTCCGACCCTCGCACCGTGGGCGGGACCTCCCACCATGCGCAGCCGGCCCCGCACCGTGCGAGGTGCGTGACGAGTCGGAGCGTCGCCGCGCCTCCAGGCCCTGGTGTCGAGCGCGCGTCAGAGCGCGCGCTTGTCGCGCTGCGCGACCCGCAGCCCGCTCGCGATGAGCCGCAGGACCAGCTCGCGACCGGTGACCGCCGAGGCGCCGGCGGCGACGAGTTCGTCGTACCGGGCGAGGGGCACGTCGTAGTGGTCGTGGTCGAACGCCCGGCGCGGGATCCTGGCCAGTTCGGCGAACGCGTGCAGCTCGTCGTAGGATGAGTCACTGACGAGGTGCGACCACAGAGTGTCGTGAGCGGGCCACGTCGGCGGGTCGATCAACACGGTCACACGGCAATCGTACGTGTGTCGCCGTTTGACCGGACCTGGGGGCATCGAGTATTCTCGATCCCTGGTGTCAGCGGGCCGTTCTGCCTGCGTCGCCGATCGGGCCCGGCCTCCGGGAGCCGCTCGTGCAGAAGTGGGCACCCGAGACTTCCCTCAAGCAGAAATACGTAAGGATTTCCACGTGGTTTACGCAGTAGTGCGCGCCGGCGGCCGTCAGGAAAAGGTCGAGGTCGGGACGATCATCACCCTCGACCGCGCCAAGGCAGACGACAAGGGCAACATCGACCTCGCCCCGGTGCTCCTCGTGGACGGTGACAAGATCACGTCGGCGGCTTCCGAGCTCGCCAAGGTGACCGTCACCGCCGAGGTGCTCGAGGACCTCCGTGGTCCGAAGGTCGTCATCCAGAAGTTCAAGAACAAGACCGGGTACAAGAAGCGCCAGGGTTTCCGCGCTGAGCTCACCCGTGTCAAGATCACCTCGATCGCGTAAGGCGGGAGTAGAAGATGGCACACAAGAAGGGTGCGAGCTCCACTCGCAACGGTCGTGACTCGAACGCACAGCGCCTCGGCGTGAAGCGCTTCGGTGGCGAGGTCGTCAACGCCGGCGAGATCATCCTCCGCCAGCGTGGCACCCACTTCCACCCGGGCGCCAACGTCGGCCGCGGTGGCGACGACACGCTGTTCGCCCTCTCGGCCGGTTCGGTCGAGTTCGGCACCAAGGGCGGCCGCAAGGTCGTCAACATCGTCAACGCGTAACACCACCGACGATCTGACTCTGCGGGAGGGGCGGGCCACGTGCCCGCCCCTCCCGTTCTCTTTTCTGCAACACCTAGGAGTGGACCCATGGCGACCTTCGTCGACCGCGTGACCCTGCACCTCACCGCGGGGAACGGCGGCAACGGCTGCGTGTCGGTCCGCCGTGAGAAGTTCAAGCCGCTCGCCGGCCCGGACGGCGGCAACGGCGGTGACGGTGGCGACATCGTCCTCGTCGCCGACCCGCAGGTGACGACCCTGCTCGGGTACCACCGTTCGCCGCACCGTTCCTCGAAGAACGGGCAGCCCGGCATGGGCGACATGCGCAGCGGCATCAGCGGGGAGACCCTCGAGCTGCCCCTGCCGATCGGCACCGTGGTGCACGACGAGAACGGCGAGGTGATCGCCGACATGACCGAACCGGGCATGCGCGTCGTCATCGCCCCCGGCGGTCAGGGCGGTCTCGGCAACGCCGCGCTCTCGACGACGAAGCGCAAGGCGCCCGGGTTCGCGCTCCTCGGGACCGAGGGGTGGTCGGGTGACGTCAGCCTCGAGCTGAAGACGATCGCCGACGTCGCACTCGTCGGGTTCCCCAGCGCCGGCAAGTCCTCGCTCATCGCCGCGATCTCCGCCGCGAAGCCGAAGATCGCCGACTACCCGTTCACGACCCTCACGCCGAACCTCGGCGTCGTCGAGTCCGGTTCCACCCGCTTCACCGTCGCCGACGTCCCCGGCCTGATCGAGGGTGCGTCGGAGGGCAAGGGGCTCGGTCTCGAGTTCCTGCGCCACGTCGAGCGGTGCGAGGCGCTGCTGCACGTCATCGACTGCGCCACGCTCGACCCGGGCCGCGACCCGATCACCGACCTCGACGTCATCCTCGGCGAGCTCGAGCGCTACCCGGTCCCGGAGGGCCAGGTGCCGCTGCTCGAGCGTCCGCAGATGATCGCGCTCAACAAGGTCGACGTCCCAGAGGCCGCTGAGCTGGCGGAGTTCGTCACAGCCGAGCTCGAGGGCCGTGGGTACCGCGTCTTCCCGATCTCCACCGCGTCCCGCAAGGGACTGCGCGAGCTGACGTTCGCGCTGGCCGACGTCGTCTCCGCCGCGCGTGCGACCAAGGCCGCCGAGCCGGCGCCGGAGCGGATCGTCCTCCGTCCCAAGGCCGTCGACGACAAGCCGTTCACGATCCGCGCCGAGGGCGGCGAGGAGCACCGCTTCTACCGCATCCGTGGCGCGAAGCCGGAGCGCTGGGTCCAGCAGACCGACTTCACCAACGAAGAGGCGATCGGGTACCTCGCCGACCGCCTGGCGAAGCTCGGCGTCGAGGACGGCCTGTTCAAGGCCGGTGCCGTCGCCGGGTCCACCGTCGTCATCGGTGGTGACGGCGGCACGGTCTTCGACTGGGAGCCGACGCTCACCTCGACCGCCGAGCTCATCACGAGTGCCCGTGGTACCGACGCCCGCATCGGGGCGACCTCGCGCCCGACCCGCAACGAGCGTCGCGAGGAGTACTTCGAGCGCATGGACGCCAAGGCGGCCGCGCGTGCCGAGCTCGAGCAGGAGCGCATCGCCGGGCTCTGGGCGGAGGACGGGGACCTGTCTCCCGCCGCATCCGACAAGGACGACGAGGACTGACCGCAGCATGACCGACACGACCGCTCGCACCGACCTCGGACCCGTCACCCGGCGCGAGGACATCCCACGTGCCAGGCGGATCGTGGTCAAGGTCGGGTCGTCGTCGGTCAGCGGTGAGAACACCGGGCAGATCGCGCCGCTGGTCGACGCCCTCGCAGCCGCCCACGCCCGGGGGACCGAGGTCGTGCTCGTGTCGTCCGGTGCCATCGCGACGGGGTTCCCGTTCCTCGGCCTCGAGGGGCGCCCGGACGACCTCGCCACCCAGCAGGCGGCCGCGGCCACCGGGCAGAACGTCCTGATGTTCCGGTACCAGAAGGAACTCGACCGGCACGGGGTGGTGGCGGCGCAGATCCTCCTGACCGCCGGGGACCTGCAGAACCCGACGCACCGGGTGAACGCGCAGCGTGCGATCGACCGGCTCCTCGCGCTGCGGGTACTGCCGATCGTCAACGAGAACGACACCGTGGCGACCCACGAGATCCGCTTCGGCGACAACGACCGGCTGGCGGCCCTGGTGGCACGGCTGCTCGGGGCCGACGCCCTCGTGCTGCTCTCCGACGTCGAGTCGCTCTACACGCGGCCGCCGGAGCAGCCCGGTGCTGCACCGATCACCCACGTGCCGTTCGGTGACGAGCTCGCCGGGGTCACCTTCGGGTCGATCGGCGCCGCCGGCGTGGGGACCGGGGGAGCGGGGACGAAGGTCGCTGCCGCCCGGCTCGCCGCCGAGGCGGGGACGTCGGTGCTCGTGACCGCGACGGCGCTCGTCCAGCAGGCGCTCGCGGGCCAGCAGGTGGGCACCTGGTTCGAGGCGGCGCCCCGCGCCTGACCGGTTCGCGTCCGGCTGGGCGCGCTGGTCGGCGCACGGGTGCCGAGGTCGCTCGATGTGTCGCTGCACGCGACGGCTCGCGGCGTGTCGTGCGACTTCGTCGCGTCTCCGGACTGGAGGCGCGGGTCGACCCCGGCGTTCGGCGCGCCCTGGTGCGGTCGGCGAGCGGGCGATATGCGTCCCGCTCGGCGCAGATCGGTGACCGTTCGCGCCCGCTCGGGGACGGGCGGCCGATCCCTCCACAGGAGGCGTGCCTCCAGGCCGAGTCCACAGGTCGACCCGACCGCCGTCATGCGGGCAGGGCCCGCGCCTAGAATCGAGCCATGTCGCTGACCGCACCCGCACCGACCCTGACCGACAAGCTCGTCGCGGCCCGCGACGCGTCGTCGGCACTCGCCACGGCGACGACCGCGGTGAAGGACGCAGCGCTCCTCGCGATCGCCGCCGCGGTGCGCGCGGCCACCGACGAGATCGTCGCCGCGAACCACGGCGACCTCGTCGCCGGGGAAGAGGACGGCCTGTCCGGGGGACTCCTCGACCGGCTGCGGCTCGACCCGGCCCGGATCGAGGCACTCGCGGCCGCGGTGGAGCACGTCGTCGGGCTGACCGACCCGGTCGGGGAACACGTCCGCGGGTCGCGCCTGGCCAACGGCCTGCAGCTCACGCAGGTGCGGGTGCCCTTCGGGGTCGTCGGCGCCATCTACGAGGCACGTCCGAACGTCACCGTCGACATCGCCAGCCTCGCGCTGAAGAGCGGCAACGCCGTCGTCCTGCGCGGGGGATCGGCTGCGCAGCGCACCAATGCCGTGCTCGTCGCGCGCCTGCAGGACGCCGTCGCCTCGGTGGGGCTGCCGCGGGAACTCGTGCAGACCATCGACGAGTTCGGCCGTGCCGGGGCGACCGAGCTGATGCGGGCTCGCGGGCTGGTCGACGTGCTCATCCCGCGCGGCAGCGCCTCCCTGATCCAGACGGTCGTCACCGAGTCCCAGGTGCCCGTGATCGAGACCGGCGCCGGCGTGGTGCACGTGTTCCTCGACGAGTCCGCACCGCTCCAGCGGTCGGTCGACATCGTGCTCAACAGCAAGGTGCAGCGCCCGAGCGTGTGCAACGCCCTCGAGACGCTCCTGGTGCACGAGCGCGCAGCCGAGCGTCTCCTGCCGGCTCTCGCCGACCGGCTCCGGGCCGCCGGGGTCACCCTGCGCGGCGACGACGCCACGCGCGTGATCGTCCCCGGGGTGCTCCGCGCGACGGACGCCGACTGGGCGACGGAGTCGATGGACCTCGACCTCTCCATCCGTGTCGTACCGGACGTCGACGCGGCGATGGCGCACATCGCCCGGTGGTCGACCCACCACACCGAGTCGATCGTGACCAACGACGTCGACACGGCCGAGCGCTTCATCGCAGAGGTCGACTCCGCCGTCGTGATGGCGAACGCGTCGACGCGGTTCACCGACGGCGGCGAGTTCGGGTTCGGCGCCGAGGTCGGGATCTCCACGCAGAAGTTGCACGCCCGTGGGCCGATGGGACTACCAGAGCTCACGAGCACCAAGTGGATCGTGCGCGGGCAGGGCCAGATCCGCGGCTAGACTGAACGCCGACTTCCCCCGACCGAACGGAGCATCGGACACATGACCTTCCTCGCAGAAGCCGCTGAGCACGCCTCGGGCGTTCCCGCGTACGTCTTCCCGCTCGTCGGTGCGCTCTTCTTCGCGTTCCTCGGCTTCGTGACCTGGAGCTTCCGCGACGTGGCCTACCGTCACTCCCAGAAGTTCGAGGCCACCCGCCACCACGAGACGGGTGTCGACGAGTTCGGTCACACCAAGATCTGACCTGCCACTCCATGCTCGAGAGCACGGGCCGCCCTCGCATCGGTGTGATGGGTGGCACCTTCGACCCGATCCACCACGGTCACCTCGTGGCTGCGTCGGAGGTCGCCCGTGCCTTCGACCTCGACGAAGTGGTCTTCGTCCCCACCGGTCAGCCGTACATGAAGTCCGACGTGACCGACGCCGAGCACCGGTACCTCATGACGGTCATCGCGACCGCGTCCAACCCGATGTTCACGGTCAGCCGCGTCGACATCGACCGTCCGGGGCCGACCTACACGGTCGACACGCTCCGTGACCTGCACGACCAGCGGCCGGATGCGCAGCTCGTCTTCATCTCCGGCGCAGACGCCGTCCAGCAGATTGTCGACTGGAAAGACCATGATGGTCTCTGGGACCTCGCGCACTTCGTCGCCGTGACGCGTCCGGGACACGCCTTGAGCATCACCGGATTGCCCGAACGGGACGTAAGCTTGCTCGAAGTTCCCGCGCTGGCCATATCGTCGACCGATTGCCGCGACCGGGTGAGACGCGGTTTCCCCGTGTGGTACTTGGTCCCCGACGGTGTCGTCCAGTACATCTCCAAGCACCATCTGTATCGGAGCGTTGCATGAGTTCGTCCGACGCGCAGCCGCCACTGTCGCGGCGCCAGGCGCGCGAGCGTGAGCGTGCCGCCGCAGCCGGCGCGCAGCCCGTGACGCCGCCGCCGACCGTCGCGGCCCCGGCGGAACAGCCGGAGACCCGCCACCGTCCCGGATCACACGTCGCGCCCGCACCGGGCGCGCCCGCGCAGTCCGCCGCACCGTCGGCTGCGCCCTCGTCGGCGGCCAGCGGGCCGACATCGGCCAGCGCCCCGACGTCGGCGTCCGCGGCACCCGCGGGTGTCCCGGCGATGCCCCCGGCGTCCGCGACCGAGATCGTCCCCGGCTCCGGCGGCCTGACCCGACGGCAGATCCGCCTGATGCGCGAGGCCGACGGCGGAGCAGTCCAGCCGGTCCCGCTGCAGAACCCGACGCCGCAGTCGTCCGACCGCACCGTGCAGGACGTGCTCGGCTCCGTCGACGCACTGCAGGAGACGCCCCGCTCGGCCGCGGCGGAGCAGTCCGAGCCCGCGTCCCCCGTGTCGGACGACGCCGCGCAGGAGCCCGCCGCCGAGACGGTCGTGCTGGACCAGGCCGCTGTCGCCCAGGCCACCGAGGCCGACGGTTCGCCCGACGCCATCGAGCCGCTCGAGACCGCCGTCGCCAACAGCGAGGAACCACGTCGGCACCGCTCGACGTGGGCGCCGCACGACGCACCCGAGGACGCGACCGGGGCCGGTGTCCCCGACGTCACCCCGTCGTCGCCGGCACGTGTCCCTGCGGTCGAGCCCTCCACGCCGGCGGTCTTCCCGCTGTCGCTGGACGACGACGACACGAACGAAGTCCCCGTCCAGGCCGTCCCCACGTCCGCGCCGCGTTCCGCCGGGAGCGACGACGAGGCCACGGATCCGGCACCCCGTGTGCCCGCCTCGTTCCAGCGTCCGTCCGAGCCGAAGCCCCTGACGACGGCGTTCGAGCCGCCGGTCGGCCACTGGTCGCAGCAGGCGCACGACTCGAACGACACCGAGATCCACGACGAGGAGACCGGCACCCGTCGCGTCGCCGTGACGAACACGAACGCGATCATCCTGCCGAACTCGGCCCTCGCCGACCCGACCGGGGCGCTGAACGCCACGGGCGAGGTCATCCTCACCGGCTCAATCGATCTGCCGGCGTCGTTGTCCTCGACGGGATCGCACCGGCCGATCGACGGCGCCGAGGTGGACCGCCTCCTCGAGCAGCACGACGAGCAGCCCGAGACGGACGCCAGCCCGGTCCGAGCCAGCCGCGCGGTGTCGAGCCACACCTCGACACGTCAGGTCGTCCTCGCCGCCGCCAAGCCCAAGGAATCGCGCACGCCGCTCATCCTCGGTGTGACGGTCGGGGCGGTCGGTGTGGCCGCAGCCGCGGTGATCATCGTCGCCCTCGTCACCACCCACACGTTCTGACACACGGGTCCGATCAGCGCCCCGTCGGCCGCGGCCTGGCCGCCGTCGGCGGGGTGGCTTATGATCGGGACCCATCAAGCGATCCGGACACTCCCGGGTCGACGACCGGAAGGAATCCGTGACCGCCTCCTCACGCGCACTGGAACTCGTGCAGACAGCCGCCCTCGCGGCCGACGCCAAGCAGGCCGAAGACCTCGTCGCCCTCGACGTGACCGGGCCGCTGCAGCTCACTGACGTGTTCCTGCTCGCGACCGGCCGGAACGAGCGCAACGTGCTCGCCATCGCGGACGAGATCGAAGAGCGCCTCCTCGAAGCTGGGGCCAAGCCGCTCCGCCGCGAAGGCCGGAGCGAGGGCCGCTGGGTCCTCATCGACTTCGGTGACATCGTCGTGCACGTCTTCCACGAAGAAGACCGCCAGTACTACTCGCTCGAGCGCCTCTGGTCGGACTGCCCGACCATCCCGCTCGAGCTGCCGGTGGACCACACCGCCTGATCGCGACGCGCCCGGGTGGCGGCGACGATTTCGTCACCCGGCGTTCGCATGGTGTACGCTTCTATGGTGCCTCCGGGGAACTGGCCGGTACGAAAGCAACACGATCTGGGTCTGTGGCGCAGCTGGTAGCGCACCTGCATGGCATGCAGGGGGTCAGGGGTTCGAGTCCCCTCAGATCCACCCATTGAACCCCGTAGCCTCGCGCTACGGGGTTCTTCTCGTCGGTGCTGACGACGTTCTCGGGGGAGATGGCATGAGCGGCCAGGGGGTGGATCCGCACACGGTGGCGGTGTTGACGCGACGGAACGTCGATGAGCCGTTCCGTGATCGCACGCACGAGACCGTCGGCTGGTCGCGGAACACGACGGGTGTCGAGATCGAGTTCTCCTCCCGCACGGGCGCGACACGGTACGCGTACCGCGGTACCGACAAGGCCATCGTGATGGAGCACCCCTTCCCGGTCTCCATCCCGAGCGGTTCCGTCGTCGAGGTGGACGGGGACGTCTGGGACACGGTCACGGGACTCCTCGGGTTCGCCGGACCCGACGGGCCGTGGACCCGAGTGTTCTACGACACCCGGTCAGGACCGAGCTTCCGGACCTACCCGGGCGCTCGGGTCCGGCTCGTACCGGACGCAGGGCGTGCGCCACGCGCGGCGGCGGTGCTCCGCTACTGGCGACAGATCGTCGAACGGCTCCCGGTGACCGACGGCCGCCGTCATCCGTTGGCGATCGGTTGGGACTCGCTCGGCCGGATCGATCCCGAGTCCGCACTCGCGACCTACCTCACCGGGGACGAGGTGTCGGCAGCGTCGGACGGTCGCCGAGCGATCTTCCCGTTCTCGTCGAACCTCAGTCAGCGAGCGGCCCTGACGACCGCGCTCGAGTTCCCCGTCTCGGTGATCGACGGTCCACCGGGCACCGGGAAGACGCAGACGATCCTGAACCTCGTGGCCTCGCTCGTCGCGGCGGACCCCTCGGTCAGCATCGGCGTCGTCTCATCGAACAACGCTGCGGTCGACAACGTCGGTCAGAAGCTCGACGCGCTCGGCTACGGCTTCGTCACCGCAGCGCTCGGCAACGCCCAGCGGCGCGACGCGTTCTTCGCGCAGCAGCCAGCGCGCGGCGCCGCGGTGTCGCGTTTCCTGGAAGCGGCCAGGGGTGACGATCCGGACGAAGCCGCTCGCGCCGCCGACCGGTTGGACGAGCTGGACAGCGAGATCGCGATCCTCCAGGAATCGGAGCGGCTGCTCGCGAAGACGCGGCAGGACCTCGACGCGCACCGCCTGGAGCAGCGCCACTTCCTGCAGTACCTCGCCGGTCACGAGGCCACCGACCTCGACGGGATGCCGCTCCTCCGCAAGAGCTCGGACCGCATCATCGACTTCATCGCGGAGACCAGTGGCGTCCCGCACCCCGAGCCGTGGCCGCTCCGCTGGTTGACGCGTCTCCGCCAGCGCGTGCGGTACGGATCGCTCGCTGGAGTCGACCCGTCCGACTCCGGCACGGTGCTCGCGCTCCAACGCAGGTACTACGAGCAACGCATCGCGGAACTCGAAGCCGAGTCGCTGGAGCTGGAACACCGGCTGGAACGCGCCGACCTCACCGGACTCACGGAGGAGCAGCAGCGGCTCTCCGTCGTGGTGTTGCGGCGTGCGCTCGTGGCGAGGTACGCGGATCGTCCACGAAGAAGCCACGAGGAACGCGGGTACCGCACGGACTTCTCGCGGTTCACCGCCGACCACCCGGTCATCCTCAGTACCTGCCACTCGTTGCGTCGCAGCATCGCACCGGGGGCGTTGCTCGACGTGCTGATCGTCGACGAGGCTTCACAGGTGGACCTCCTGGCCGGTGCCCTCGCGCTCGCTGCAGCGAGGCGGGTCGTGGTCGTCGGAGACCTCGCACAGCTCTCCCACATACCCGAGGCGAGCGCCGCCGCTGCCGTCGGACCCGCGCCGATCGATGCCTACGACTACGGCACGCACAGTCTCCTGTCGTCCCTCGTGGCGCTCCACGGCGATCGACTCCCCAGGACGATGCTCCGCGAGCACTACCGGTGCGACCCAGCGATCATCGGGTTCTGCAACGAGAAGTTCTACGACGGCCAGCTCATCCCGTTCACGACCGGGCGCTCGGCGCGGCCGGTCGTGGTCCACACCACCGCTCTGGGGAACCACATGCGGCAGCACCGTTCCGGAGGGCGGTCCAACCAGCGGGAGATCGACGTCATCGAGCGTGAGGTCATCCCGCAGCACTGCGCCGACGTGGCTCGGAACGAGATCGGGGTCACCTCGCCGTACCGCCGACAGGTGGAGAAGATCGGCGACGTCCTCGTGCAGGAGCTCGTCGAGATCGAGGCCGACACGGTGCACCGTTTCCAGGGGCGGGAGAAGCAGGTCGTCGTGATGAGCACGGTCCTCGACGAGACCTGGCGTGGACGGACGGGTACGGCGTTCGTCGACGATCCCCGGCTCGTCAACGTCGCCGTCTCCCGAGCGGTGGAGCAGTTCATCCTCGTCACCGACCACGAGATGCTCCCGACGAGTCGCCATCTCCGCGATCTCGTGGAGTACATGCGATACCACGATCCCGGCAACGAGCCGCTCCGCAGTGGTGTCGTCTCGGTGTTCGATCTCCTGTACCGGAGGTTCTCGGAGCGGCTCCTCGCGTTGTCCGGCCGCCTCAGGGGTGAGTTGCGTTTCCTGTCCGAGGACATCATCTGGACCGTGCTCCGCGAGGTACTCGACGAGGCGCCGTACACCGATCTCGTCGTCGTGCCGCAGGTGCTGGTGCAGAACGTGCTCCCGGACACCGACCGGCTCACCATGGCGCAGGCGACCTACGTCCGCAACCGATGCTCACTCGACTTCGTGGTGTACCGGCGCATCGGACGGATCCCGGTCCTCGCGGTCGAGGTGAACGGGTTCGCGTTCCACGAGGACAAGCCCGACCAGGCACGGAAGGACCTCCTCAAGCAGCAGATCCTCGAGGAGTACGGCCTCCCGCTGTTGTCGCTCGCGACCACGGAGAGCGACGAACCCGCGCGGATCCGTCGGGCACTCGACGCCGCAACGGGCGCGGCCGTCCCGATACGCTGAGCGCATGAGCAGCGACGCCCCCCTCTCCGGTTCCGCCCTGACGATCACCGCCGGTGGCTACACGGCCGAGCTCGCCTCGGTGGGGGCGACGCTGCGGACGCTCCGGTACGAGGGCCGCGACCTCGTCGTGCCGTTCGACGCCGACGAGGTCCGCCCCGCCTTCCGCGGGGCCGTCCTCGCCCCGTGGCCGAACCGGGTCGTCGACGGCACGTACTCCTTCGGTGGCTCGGACCACGAGCTCGCGCTCACCGAACCCACCCGCCACCACGCCCTGCACGGCCTCGTCGCCTGGACCGACTTCCGGACCGTCGCGCACGATCCCGACCGCGCCGTCCTCGCCACGACGATCCCCGCCCAGTCCGGGTACCCGTTCCGCGTCGAGGTCCTGGTCGAGTACCGCCTCGATGCCGAGGGGCTGCACACGACGATCACCGGCACGAACACGGGGCCCGACGCGGCACCGTGGGGGACCGGCCCGCACCCGTACCTCGTCGGCGGCGAGGGACGTGTCGACGACTGGACCCTGACGCTCCCGGCCGCCGAGGTGCTCGAGGTCACCGAGGACCGCCTCATCCCGACCGGCCTCGCGCCGGTGCACGACGAGTTCGACCTGCGGAGCCCGACGCTGATCGGGGAGCGGTTCATCGACCACGCGTACACGGGGTTCGACCGCGACGCCGACGGCACCGCGACGATCGTCCTCACCGCGGCCGACGGGAACGGTGTCCGGGCGTCGTTCGGTCCGGAGTGCCCGTGGGTGCAGGTCCACACCGCCGACCACGTGATCCCCGAGTACCACCGTGCCGGCCTCGCGGTGGAGCCGATGACCTGTGCGCCGGACGCGTTCAACGCCGGCGTCGACGCCGGGCTCGTCGTGCTCGCCCCGGGCGCCTCGCACGCCGCGTCGTGGACGATCGCCGCGGTCTGACGGCGGACCCTGCCGTCCGCGTCACGGTCCGCGCCTTCCCGACCGTCCCGGACCTCGGGGCGTTGGCGGCGGCCGCGGACGGCGACGTCGTCTGGCTCGACTCCTCGCTCCCGCCGGAGGCTCCGGTGGCGGCGCACGCCCGAGCGCGATGGTCGGTCCTCGCGCTGACCGACGGCCCGTTCGCCGCCCGGTTCCGGCACGAGGCCCACCGCGCCGACGTGGAGGTGTCCCCGGCATCGCGCCGGTGGTTCGGCCCGTCCCGGCACGACGACACCCCCGCGTTCGCGGTCCTCGACGCCCTGCTCGGGCGCACCCCGGCAGTGTCGGAACCGATCGCCGGGTGCGGCTTCGCGCTCGGCTGGGTCGGGTTCCTCGGCTACGAGCTCGGTCGCGAGTCCGGTGGCGCCGACCGCACGGCCGACGGGCACGCGGACGCCGACCTGCGGTTCACGGACCGCGCGGTCGTCGTCGACGCGGGCGGAGCAGCGTGGGCGCTCGCCCTGGTGGCCGACGCGGAACCGGCGGCCAGCGCGGCGAACCGCGCATGGCTCGAGACGGTGACCGGCGGGCGGACGTGGGCCGACGTCGACGACGTGCCCCCGCGCCTCCCGGCCGGTGCAGTGGCGACCGGACGCGTCACGCGGGCCGCCTACGAGACGGCGGTGGACGCGTGCCGCGCGGAGATCCGCGACGGCAACGCGTTCCAGGTCTGCCTCACCACCGCCTTCGGGCTGGTTCCGGCACCCGGTCTGGGCCCACGCCGCCGGTTCCGGGGCGACGCGCCAGCGGCGGGCCGGCCGTGCCGGTGGGGAGAGGCGCGGTGCCAGTCCGGTACGGACCCGTACCTCTCCGAGTACCTGCGGCTGCGTGCGCTCGACCCCGTCCCGTTCGGTGCGTACCTGCGGCTCGGCCCGCTGCGCGTGGCGAGCCGGTCGCCGGAGCGGTTCCTGCGGATCGAGGCCTCCGGGGCGGTGGCCGCGGAACCGATCAAGGGGACGCGGCGGCGGCGTGGCGACCCGGAGGAGGACGCGGCAGCGCGTGCGGAACTCGCGGCGAGCGTGAAGGACCGCGCGGAGAACGTGATGATCGTCGACCTGCTGCGGAACGACCTGCTGCGGACGGCCGTGCCGGGGTCGGTGCACGTCGACCGGCTCTGCGACGTCGAGACGTACGCGAGCGTGCACCAGATGGTGTCGACGATCGGTGCGGTGCTGCCGGACGGTGCCTCGCGGGCGGCTGTCGTGCGCGCGGCGTTCCCGCCTGGGTCGATGACCGGCGCCCCGAAGATCAGTGCGATGGCGATCGCGGACCGGCTCGAGGGTGCGCCCCGGGGCGTGTACTCGGGCGTGATCGGGTACTTCTCCGCCAGCGGTGCGGTCGATCTGTCGGTGGCGATCCGCACACTGGTGACGGTGGTCGACGACGCCGGCACGGTGCGGTCGCGGACGTTCGGGGCCGGCGGCGCGGTGACGTGGTCGTCGGTGGCGGCGGACGAGGCGGACGAGGTCGAGACGAAGACCCGGTCGGTGTTGTCCGGGCTGGGGGCCGTCGCGCGCTGGTAGGGGTCGTCGATCTGCGCCGGGATCCTGCCACCACGGCGTGTCGAACGTGTGTTCGGGCTGGTTGTCCACAGGATGTCGGTCCTCGTTGACATCATCGAACACATGTTCGAATATGAGGGCATGCAGACGGCGGCGGCACTCCAGCCGTCCGGGGCTCCACGGGAGTCGACCGGACGGTCCGGTGCTGCCCGACCGGTGCGTCGCGTCGACCACCTCGGGGATGCCCGGGCGGCGCTCGAGCGCATCACCTCGTTGCGCTCGCGGGTCGCCGAGATGGAGTCCACGCGCGTCGACACCGAGGGACTGCCGACCGCCGAGGCACTCGCGCCCCTGCTGCCGGGCGGGTCGATCCGGGTCGGGGGCGCCTACGCGGTGCACGAGTCGGTGCTCCTCGCGATGACGATGCTCCAGGCCGCCTCGGCCGCCGGGGCCTGGTGCGCGGTGGTGGGTGTGCCGTCCTTCGGGGTCGAAGCGGCCGCAGCCGCGGGGATCGACCTCGAGCGGCTCGTGCTCGTGCCGGACCCGGGCGACCAGTGGCTCACCGTCACCGCCGCCCTGGCGGACGTGGCGCAGATCGTCCTCACCCGTCCGCTCGGTCGGGTCGTGCCGGGCGACGTCTCCCGGTTGTCGGCACGGCTGCGGCAGCGTGGCGGAGCGCTGGTGGCGCTCGGGTCCTGGCCGGGGGCGGACGTCACGCTGCGGGTGACCCGGTCCGAGTGGAGCGGCATCGGGGACGGCCACGGCTTCCTGACCGAGCGACGGGTCACGGTGTCGGCGTCCGGGCGCGCGGGGGCGGTCCGGCCGGTCGACGCCGAGCTCCTGCTGCCCGCGGCGGACGGCACGGTGCGGGCAGCGGTCCCCGCCGCGGCTGCGGGCGCCGGCTCGGACACCGGGCACGTGCTCCGCCCCGTGGCGGTGGCGTCGTGAGCCCCCGTCGGGGTGTCCGGACGCGCACAGCGGGTGTGCCCGATGCGCGGGCGGTCCGTGCCGACGCGATCGTCCGCGGGGGAGCCCTGCCCGAGCCGCCCCCGACCCGGACGATCGTGCTGTGGTGCCCGGACTGGCCGGTGATCGCCGCCGCCCGTGCCGCCGGGTCGCCGCCGGACCACCCGTTCGCACTCGTGGTGAAGGGGCAGGTGTACGCCAGCTCCGCGAGTGCCCGGCAGCACGGGGTCGTGCGGGGCCTCCGCGTGCGAGAGGCCCAGGCGCGCTGCCCGGAGCTCGTCGTGCAGCCCTACGACGACGCCCTCGACCACCGGGCGTTCGAACCGGTCATCCGTGCGGTCGAGGCTGCCGTCCCCGGTGTCGAGGTCGTGCGCCCCGGCACCCTCGCACTGCGCTCCCGGGGGCCAGCGCGCTACTACGGCGGTGAGCGTGCCGCGGCGGCGACCCTCGCGGGCATCGCGGCGGACCACGGCGCCCCCGGGGTCCGGGCCGGGATCGCCGACACCCCGTTCGCCGCCGAACAGGCCGCACGCGCCCGACCCGTCCGACCCGGGGAGCGCGTCCGGATCGTGCCCGTGGACGGCTCGGCACCGTTCCTGGCCGGGCTGCAGCTCGGGGTGCTCGGCGACGCCGACCTCGCGATGCTGCTCGGGCGCCTCGGCATCACGACCCTCGGGGAGTTCGCCGCGCTCGGTGACGAACAGGTGCGCGACCGGTTCGGCGTGGCCGGGGCGTTCCTGCACCGGCTCGCGGGCGGGCGTGACCCCCGTGCGGTCGCGGCGCGGGACGTCCCGCCGGAGCTCCGGGTCGAGGCAGCATTCGAGCCCCCGCTCGACCGGGCCGACCAGATCGCGTTCGCGTTCCGGCGCTCGGCCGACGACTTCGCCGCCCGGCTGCGGGCCGCCGGGCTCGTCGCCACGACGATCCGGGTCGGCATCGTCGACGAGCGGGACATCCTGCTCGAACGCACGTGGGTGCACCCGCGGTGGTTCGACGCCGCCGACGTGGTCGACCGGGTCCGCTGGCAGCTCGCCGGCGGGGTGGACCCCACCGGGCTCGAGGCGCCCGTCGTCTCGGTGGTCCTCGAACCCGTCGCCGTGGACGACGTGGCGAACCACGAGCGCGGACTCTGGGGGACCGGCCCGGACGAACGGGTCCACCACGGGCTCGCCCGCGTGCAGGGGCTCGTCGGGCACGACGGGGTCGTCACGCCGCGCATCGGTGGCGGACGCACCCTGGCGGAGCGTGTCGTGCTCGTGCCGTGGGGGGACGCCCCCGTCGGCGGTGAGCGCGCCCTGGCGACCGTGCGGGACCGGCCGTGGCCCGGCAAACTGCCCGGACCGCCGCCGGCGACCGTGCTCGACCGACCCCGACCGGTCGACGTGGTGGCTGCCGACGGCGGCACCGTCGACGTCGACGACCGCGGTGCCCTGACCGGGACACCCGAGCGCTTCCGTGCCGAGGGGGAGCGCGGCGGGCGGTTCGACCCCGTGACGGCGTGGGCCGGGCCCTGGCCGCTCGTCGTCCGCTGGTGGGAGTCCGGCGGCCGACGCCTGCACCGGTTGCAGCTCGTCGACGCCGAGGGGCGTGCGTGGTACCTGGTGTTCGCCGACCACCGGTGGTGGGCCGAGGCGGTGGCGACGTGACGCGCGCGAGTGGGGAGCACTGATGGGCTACAGCAACCCGCCGATCCCGTGGTCGCAGTTCGAACGCGCCCTGTCCGACAAGCGGAGTCCCGGCACCACGCACGACGGCGACGGCGGCGACAGTCCGGCGTGGTCGCGGAAACGCTCGCGGTACGAGGCCCCGAGCGGTCTCGAGGACACGGGCAACGTGCCGGTCGTGCCGTACGCCGAGCTGCACGCGCACTCCACCTTCAGCTTCCTCGACGGCGCGAGCGGGCCGGAGCACCTCTTCGAAGAGGCCGCGCGGCTGCACCTGCACGGCCTCGCCCTCACCGACCACGACGGCTTCTACGGCGCTGCCCGGATGGCCGAGGTCGCCGAGGCGTACCCGACCGTGGCGACCGTGTACGGCACCGAGCTGTCCCTCGGGTTGACCGAACCGCAGAACGGCGTGCCCGACCCAGAGGGCACGCACCTGCTGCTGCTCGCGGACGGCCAGGACGGCTACCACCGGCTCGCCGGCGCCGTGACGAGCGCCCACCTGGCGGCCGGAGCCGAGAAGGGGCGGCCGCGGTACGACCTCGACGACCTCGCTGCACGGTCCGACGGCCACTGGCGGGTCCTCACCGGCTGCCGGAAGGGCGCCGTCCGACAGGCGCTCGAGCGCGGCGGCGAGACCGCTGCCGAAGCCGCCCTGCGCGCGCTGCTCGACCGGTTCGGCACGGCCGGCGTCGTCGTCGAGCTCATCGACCACGGCGACCCGATGGACACCGCCAGGAACGACGCCCTCGCTGCGCTCGCCACGAAGCACGGCCTGCCGACCGTCGCCACGGGGAACGTGCACTACGCCACCCCCGACCGGTTCCCCGTGGCGACGGCGCTCGCCGCGGTCCGGGCGCGGCGCAGCCTCGACGAGATCGACGGCTGGTTGCCGGCCGCCCCCACGGCGTACCTGCGTTCCGGGGCCGAGATGGCCAGACGGTTCGCGCGCTACCCGGGGGCCGTCCAGCACAGCGTGGAGCTCGCCGACGAGCTGGGGTTCCGGTTGAAGACGGTCAAGCCCGGACTGCCGGACATCGACGTCCCCGAGGGGCACACCACGATGTCCTGGCTGCGGGAGCTCACGTGGCGCGGTGCCCGTCGGTTCTACCCGGGCAGCGCGGACGGGGTCGACCCGCAGAAACGGGAGCGCATCGAACGCGAGCTCTCGGTGATCCAGGACAAGGACTTCCCGGGGTACTTCCTCATCGTGCGGGACATGGTGCAGTACGCCCGCGACCGCGGGATCCTCTGCCAGGGGCGGGGCTCCGCGGCGAACTCGGCGGTCTGCTACCTGCTCGAGATCACCGCGGTGGACTCGATCCGGTACGGGCTGCCGTTCGAGCGGTTCCTGTCGGCGATGCGCGACGAGGAACCCGACATCGACGTCGACTTCGACTCCGACCGGCGCGAAGAGGTCATCCAGTACGTGTACGAGAAGTACGGCCGGTTCAACGCCGCCCAGGTCGCGAACGTCATCACCTACCGACCCAAGGGCGCCGTGCGGGACATGGCGAAGGCGCTCGGGCACAGCCCCGGGCAGCAGGACGCCTGGTCGAAGCAGGTCGAGCGCTGGGGCTCGGTGACCGAGAGCCAGGACCACGACATCCCGGACACCGTGGTGGACATGGCGCAGCAGGTGCTCGGGTTCCCGCGGCACCTCGGCATCCACTCCGGCGGCATGGTGCTCACCGACCGGCCCGTGGGCGAGGTCGTGCCGATCGAGCACGCCCGGATGGACGGCCGGACCGTGCTGCAGTGGGACAAGGACGACTGCGCGTACATGGGGCTCGTGAAGTTCGACATGCTCGGGCTCGGCATGCTCGCGGCGCTGCAGTACTCGTTCGACCTCGCCGACGAGCACTGCGGGGAACGCTGGGACATGCACTCGATCCCGAAGGAGGAACAGGGCGTCTACGACCAGCTCTGCCGCGCGGACACCATCGGCGTGTTCCAGGTGGAGTCCCGCGCTCAGATGGGCACGCTGCCCCGTCTGCTGCCCCGGCGGTTCTACGACCTCGTGATCGAGGTCGCCCTGGTGCGTCCCGGGCCGATCCAGGGCGGCGCGGTGCACCCGTACATCCGCCGTCGCACGGGCGAGGAACCGATCACCTACATCCACCCGTCGCTCGAACCCGTGCTCGAGCGGACCCTCGGCGTGCCGCTGTTCCAGGAGCAGCTCATGCAGATGGCGATCGCGGTGGGCGGCTGCTCGGGGGACGACGCCGACCTGCTCCGACGGGCGATGGGGTCGAAGCGCGGGCACGAGAAGATCGACCGGCTGCGCGAGAAGCTCTACGCGGGGATGGCGGCGAACGACATCCACGGCGAGGACGCCGACGCCATCTACGCGAAGATCCAGGCGTTCGCGAACTTCGGCTTCGCGGAGAGCCACTCGATCAGCTTCGCGCTCATCGTCTACGCGAGCGCGTGGATGCGGTTGCACTACCCGGGCGCGTTCCTGGCAGCGCTGCTCCGCGCCCAGCCGATGGGGTTCTACTCGCCGCAGACGCTCGTCGCCGACGCCCGACGGCACGGGGTGCGGGTGCTGCGGCCCGACATCCTGCGGTCCGGCGTGGACGCCACGCTCGAGCCGTTGCCCGATGGTGAGCGTGCGACCGCACCCAGCGACGCGGACGCCTGCCTGGCCGAGGAACAGCCACCGGTGCTGCCGTTCGACAAGGCCGCACCCGACGACACGGCACGGCACCGACGCGACGGCGCCTTCGCGGTCCGGCTCGGCCTGGCCGAGGTCTCGTCGCTGGGACGGAAGAGCGCCGAGAAGATCGTGGCCGAACGCGACGCCCACGGACCGTTCACCGACATGTCCGACCTGGCGCGTCGGGTCGGCCTGACCACGGCCCAGCTCGAGGCGCTCGCCGCCGCCGACGCCTTCGCCGCGCTCGGGGTGGACCGCCGCGGGGGCATGTGGTCCGCCGCCCAGGCCGCTGCAGAGCGTCCGGACCAGTTGCCGGACACCCAGGTCACGGTGCAGCCGCCGCTGTTCGGGCAGATGACGAGCGGCGACGTCCTCATCGCGGACATGTGGTCCACGGGGATGACGACCGACGACCACCCCGTGCGGCACGTCCGTGCCGGGCTGGTCGCCCGCGGGGTGCTCAGCGTGCAGGACACCGCGACGGCGGAGACCGGGCGGCGGGTGGAGGTCGGTGGGATCGTGACGCACCGGCAGCGACCGGCGACCGCCTCGGGCATCACGTTCATGAACGTCGAGGACGAGACCGGGCTGGTGAACGTGATCTGCAGCGTCGGGGTGTGGGGGCGCTACCGGCGGGTGGCGCGTGAGGCTCCGGCGGTCGTCATCCGGGGGATCCTCGAACGGTCACCCGACGGGGTCGTGAACCTGGTGGCGGACCGGATCGAGCACCTGTCCCTGTCGGTCCGCACGCGGTCGCGGGACTTCCAGTGATCGCCGTGGCGTCAGGAGACCGCCGGGATGCGGACGGTGACCTCGAGCCCACCGGAGCGGACGTTGCGGAGGGACGCGGTGCCTCCGGCCCGTTCCGCGACCGCTCGGACGATCGCGAGCCCGAGACCGGACCCGCCGGGCAGCGGGATGCCGCCGGTGGCCGGGTCGGGGTTCGGGCGTGACTTCCGGGCTTCGTCCGGGCGGGTGAACCGGTCGAACGCGACGGGGATGAACGACTCCGGAACGCCAGGGCCGTCGTCGGTGACCTGCAGGATGCCCTCGTCGCCGGTGCTCCGCCACGACACGAAGATGCCGCCCCCGCGGGGGAGTGCCGACACGGCGTTGCCGGCGATGTTCGTGACGAGCTGCGCCATCCCACCGGTGTCGAGTCGGTACCGCGGCTCGACGGTGCCTCCGCCGATGCCCGGCCCGGAACCGCCGACGGCGACGGGTGACTCGAGGTCGAAGTCGACGGTGATGTCCTTCGCCGAGGCGATCAGCCGGACCCGGTCGACGGCGGACATGACCTCGTCGCCGAGGTCGGACCACCCGGTGAGCGTCTGCTGCTGACCGTCCTGGTCACGGCGCTCCGACTCCTCGATCCGGGACAGCGCGAGCAGGTCGTTCGCCAGACGGGACAGCCTCGCGACGCTGAGCTTCGCCCGTTCGATGTGCGCGGCCAGCGCTGCGGCGTCGTCGCCGTCGAGCGAGGCCAGGTCGAGCTGGGTCGTCAGGATGGCCAGGGGGGTGCGGAGCTCGTGGCTGGCGTCCGAGACCATCTGGCGCTCGCGTTCGGTCGCCTGGCGGGTGCGGGCGAGGAACGCGTTGAGCGTGGTGGCGAGGGACGCCAGCTCGTCCTGCGCCGGGCCGACCGGCAGTTCCGCGCGTTCGGGTGCGACGGAGAGCCGTTCTGCCTCGCGCCGCATCCGGTTCACCGGGCGCAGGGCCGCGGTGGCGAGCGCCCACGACGCGATGCCGAACGCCACGAGGATGGCCAGGCCCGTGAGCGAGAGCGTCGAGGTGAGGTCGTCGACGACGATCGCCTCGGCCTGCGAGTTGCGGGCCGCGACGACGGTCCAGCGTCCGGCCTGGTTCACCGGGTGCTCCACGACGACGCGGTACTCCGATCCGGACACCCGGATGAGCGAGGTGCCGGCCTTCGTCGACGTCAGGCTGCCGAGTGCCCGCTCGACCCGTGGCGGCATGGTGGACAGCGCGATGTCGCCCGACGGGGAGACGACCGCGACGAGCTGTGCGTTGCCGGGCGGGGACAGGTCGGGGTCGCTGTCGACCTCGAGCGTCGCGACGTACGGGTCGGCGTCCGCGTCGAGCAGGGTGCGCGTGGCACTCGCGACGACGCTGACCACCTGGAACCGCATGACGAGCACGAGGAGCACGATGACGACCGCGGCGATCGCGGTGGAGCCGATGGTGATGCGCGAACGGAGCGAGAGCATCCGCAGCGGACGGATCAGACCACGCCTCGGGGTGTCCGATCCGGAGGTGGGGAGGGGCTCGGTCACGCCCCGAGCAGGTCGAGCCGGTAGCCGCGGCCGCGCACGGTGGAGATCGCGACGGTGGCCTCGTGCGAGGTCAGCTTCTTCCGGAGGTACGAGATGTACTGCTCGACGACGTTCGGGTCGACGTGCTGCGAGCCGTCCCAGACCTCCTCGAGGATCTTCGGGCGGTCGACCACGGTGCCGACCGAGCGCGCGAGCAGCCGCAGCAGGGCGAACTCGGTGGGGCTCACGGCGACCCGCTGGCCCTTGATGGTGATGCGGCGGGCCTCCGAGTCGATGCCGACGTCGCCGACCTCGATGGTGCGCGGAGCGCCGGCGGACTCGCGGCGGCCGAGGGCGCGCAGGCGAGCGGTGAGCTCGGCGAAGGCGAAGGGCTTCGTGAGGTAGTCGTCGGCGCCCGCGTCGAGGCCGAACACCCGGTCGTCGACGGCGTCGCGGGCGGTCACCAACAGGATCCGCACGGGGTCCTCGCGCTCACGGATGCGTCGGGCGAGCTCGAAGCCGGACATGCCGGGCATCATGACGTCGACGACGGCGAGCTCGAAGGCCTGCTCACCGAGCGCGATGAGCGCTTCGACGCCGTTCTCGACCGCTGTGACGCGGTACCCCTCTGCCGCGAGCCCACGCTCCATGAGCGCACGCATCTCGTCATCGTCCTCGACCACCAACAGGCGCATAGCGACCTCCTCGGACCCATCGTGGCATCGAACCGGGCGAGCGGGGGCGTTCCTCCACCGAAGTCGCTGAATCTCGTCACAGCGAACGGGCAGAACGGTCTGTCCCTCGTTCGTGGGACGTGAGGACTTCTTGGGTCCTTGCTAGGCTCGCGCTCCGGACGGCGCGTACCCGACGCTGCGTCCGATGGGGGCACCATGAACGACTCGCCGGACCACCCGGCCCTCGTCCGTCTGCGTGCCGAGCTCGACGCTGCCTGGAAGGGCATGGGCGTGCTCGGCGACATGGAGGACGTCAGCCGCGACCGCGTCGTCGCCGAACTGCGCGCTGCGGTACCCGACGTCGCCAGTCGCGCCGCACGCGCTGCAGGGACCGACGCCGTCGTCGCGGAGATCAACCGGTTCGCGGCGGCCGAGGTCGTGTCGAGCGACGCCGCGGTCCCGACGGCGACGATCTGGGACGACATCGTGCACTCGGCGACCGAGGCCGCGAGCGCCGCGCGCTGACGCCTGGTTCTCGTTCCGCCTCGACGGTGGTGGGTCGTTTCGCGCGTGCCTGGCGGATTCGGGCGTACCAGGCCGTTTCTTTCGACCAGGTACGCGCGATTCCGCTTCCTCTTGTGGGCGGTATGGGAAGGAACGCGCGTCAGTCGTCCTCGCCGAGCAGCTCCTCGCGGACGCGCCGGATGTCCTCCAGGAGCGCCCCGATGAGCACCCAGTGCCGCGAGTTCGGCCGGATCACCTCGAGCGGCGCGGTGAGGGCGGGCTCCGCAGCGGACGCACCCGGCTCGACCCCCGCGACCACCGGCGCCTGGACCGGAGAGTCCGCGACCCGCGCACCGAGCGCCCGGACGTCGGCCGCGATCCGTGCCACCTCGGTCGCGATGCTGCCCACCACCGGGTCCGCCCGGAGGTCCGGCGCGGTGTTGTCCTGGATCGCCCGCGTCATGCCGGTGACGCGCGTGACGAGGACGCGCAGGTGCTCGGTGACGACGATGTCCTCGTCGAGGATGGTCCGGTGCCGGCCGCCGCGCGGGTTCATCGTGAGGGACTCCCGGGCTGCGGTGAGCGATGCCTCGGCGCGGACGTGCTGCTGCCGGAGCGCTCTGGCCTGCAGCAGGGCCTCGTGCCAGCGGTCGTGGTCCCACCCCTCGGTGAGGCCGATCGCGACCCGTTCGAACGCGGCGGCGGTGTCGCGGGCGAGCCGGGCGACGGCGAGGTGGGCGGGGCCGAGCAGCACCGGTGGCACGATCACGGCGTTCACGATGAGGGCGACGATCGCGCCGAGCACGGTCTCGAGGATCCGGTCCGCCGAGTAGTTCGGCGTCACCACCCCGGCGGTGAGCACGAGCATCCCGCTGATGCCGACCTGCGTCGCCGAGGTCGGGGTGAGCCGGAGCGCCCACGCGATGAGGATCGCGAGCACGATGACGAGCAGGACGACCCACACGGAGTCGCCGAGCAGCAGGTGGAACCCGGTCGCGAGGACGACGCCGAGGACGACGCCGGCGCTGCGTTCGAGCCCCTTCACGAACGACTGGTTGATGCTCGGCTGGACGACGAGCAGCGCGGCGATCGCGGCGAAGGTCGGGAACGGTCCGTCGATGAGCACCCGGCAGAGCAGCACGGCCGCGACGACCGCGACCGCGGTCTTGACGACCTGCAGGAACGGCGTGCGACTGGAGCTGCGGAGACGCGCGACCGGGTTCACGTCGACCACGCTAGCCACGGTCCGCACGCCGAGCCGTGCACGAACGCGACGAAACCCGCCCCGTCCGGTTGACTGGTCTCGTGTGGCCCAACCATGAGCGCGTCATCCCGCAGGCCTTCGCCGGCTCCGGGACCTCCGTGGTGGCCGCACGCGCCCACTCCGTCGAACCGTCCGGGAACGGCTACCTCTACGGGTACGAGGTGGACACCGTCGACCGCAACGGTCAGCGTGCCACCGTCCTGACCTACGTCGACACCGGCGGGACCCACGACCAGAACAGTGCGATCGTCACCGATCCGGCCACGGGGGAGCCCGTCTCGGTGTGGGCCTACCCGAACGACCCCGGCCTGCCGGTGCTGCCGCAGGTGACGTACCGCGACGCCGTCGCCGAGCTCCTGACCACGCTCGGCATGCCCGTGACCGACCCGACCCTGACCGTCGCGGCGTACCGGCCGGGCAAGCGCGCGGTGGTCCGGGTGGACGCCGCAGAGGGCACCGTGTTCCTCAAGGTCGTCCGGCCGCACCGCGTCGGCCCGATCGAGAAGTCGCACGAGCAGTTCGTCGCAGCCGGGCTGCCGGTCCCACGGGTCCTGTCGAGCCGCGGGGACGGTCTCCTCGTGCTCGAACGCATCCGGGGCGTGCCGGCCGGCAGCCGGATCCTCGAGATCGCCGACGACCCGCGGTTCGTGGCGTCCCTCGCGGCGCTCACCGGGCGGATCGCGACGGTGCCGATGACGCAGCAGGCGCGTGCGGACGCGATGGACCACGCCGACTGGCACCGCCGGACCCTGATCGCCGCGCTGCCGCAGGACGCCGAGGAGATCGACGGCCTCTACGACGCGATCGGTCGGCGGTCGATCGGCTGGGCGACGGCGACGAAGCAGGTCGTGCACGGCGACCTGCACCTCGAGCAGGTGTTCGTCGACGAGGACGAGCCGTGGCGCATCTCCGGCCTGCTCGACATCGACACCGCGGGTTGGGGCTTCCCGGTCCGGGACATCGGCGCCGTGGTCGCGCACCTCGTCGTCACCGGGCTGTGGCACCGGTCGCGCGGCGACGCGGAGCGCGGCGCCGCGGCCGAGCGACTCGCCGACGCGGTCGCCCGCGACTGGGTCGCGCGGAACCCCGAGCAGGCGGACCGCATCGGCCCGGCGATCGGCGCGCAGCTCCTCGCGCACGCGGGCGGACAGGCGACGACCGGATCCGCGAACGGCATCCAGACCGCGGAGCAGCTCCTGGCTGCGACGCAGGCCGCCCTCGCCGAGGCCACTCCCGTCGTCCCGTCGGACGGACTCGTCCGACCGCGGTCCGCACCGTCGCTCTGAGGTCGCAGGACACGCCGCATCTGCGGCATCGAGGTCGCGCAGACGGCCGCAGGGCGGCCTCGGCTGCGACAGATCGTGCGACCTGGAGCGGTGACCCATGCGGACGGGAGGCGCGTGGCGGGGCCGAGCCGCGCCTCTCCCCACCGGCACGGCCGGCACGCCGCTGGCGCGTCGCGCCGGTACCGGCGTCGTGTGCCCAGTCCGACACGTGGTGGGGAGACGGACTGGAGGCGCGACGCGCGCGGGTGTCGTCGAGTCGCCTCCGTCGGTGGTCGGGGAGTAAACTGAGCACGCACGCACCGCGTTCCCGCGTGCCGCGTCGATTCCGGACGCTGCAGTCGGTCACTTGACCGACGTGGGAACCGGATCCGTGGTCGTCCCGAGGGGGCGTCACGTGCGTGTGACGGCGCCGGATCCCGGCGCGGACCGTCGCATCCGGCTCCACCCGGTGGCCGTGACGGAACGCCGCGTCAGGAACCGGCACAGGACTTCCGCCCGCGGGCGGCTCGCCCGCGATGAACGGGCGGAACAGGAGGAGCGTTGGCTCGATCAGGCACCCGGCGAGCAGCCGGCGGGACGCGGACCGCGTCGCGTCGCACCCGGCCGCTCGACAACGACGGCGTCATCCCCGTCCTCGCCCGCGCCGTGCGCGAGGTCGAGGCGGCGGCGCAGCGCGGACCGCTCAAGGCGTCGAACCGTTCGAAGTTCCAGGCGGTCGCCCTGCTCATGCGCGAGGAACGCGCACGGGTCAAGGCCGACACGGAGCTCACCGACGCGCAGCGCGCGGAGCAGCTCAAGCGGCTCGACGGTGTGGCGACGATCCTCGCGAAGACCGCGGCCCGGGACACGAGCGTCATCCAGCTCCTGACCGAGGAAGCCTCGGTCAGTGAGACCACCCGCACGGTCAAGCGCGACATGATGATCGCGGGCGGCATGGAACTGCAGCCCGAGGAACTCGTCATCGCGGCCGAGCCGTCCCCGACGGTCGAGAGCCCGGTGCGAGCGGTCGTCCCGCAGGCGGTCGTGCAGCGCCAGCTCGCGAACCCGTTCCTGCCGCCGGACTTCGCCCTCGCCGACCAGCCCGTCGCACACCCGCGTCGCCTGGCGAACTGGGAGCTGTTCGGACCGCTGTTCAAGTCGTTCGAGTACGGCGCGGGCGGGGGAGCGGCGACGATGCCGCTGCCGGAGCCCGCGACGCTGCACTCGAAGTCCGGCACCACGCTGATGAAGCACCAGGCCGAGCTCATCGCCGCCGCTGCGCAGGGACACCGCACGTTCCTGCTCGCCGACGAACCGGGCCTCGGCAAGACCGCGCAGTCGCTGCTCGCCGCCGACGCTGCGAACGCGTTCCCGCTCCTGGTCGTCGTCCCCAACGTCGTCAAGACGAACTGGGCGCGCGAAGCGTCCCGCTGGGTCCCGAACCGCACCTCGACGGTCATCCACGGTGACGGCGACGACCTCGACGGGTTCGCGGACATCGTGATCGTGAACTACGAGATCCTCGACCGGCACGCCGGCTGGCTCGGGGCCTTCGGGTTCAAGGGCATGGTCGTCGACGAGGCGCACTTCATCAAGAACAAGGACTCGCAGCGCTCGAAGTTCGTGCTGCAGCTCGCCGAGAAGATCCGGCAGCGCACCGCGCACCCGCTGCTCATGGCGCTGACGGGGACGCCGCTGATCAACTCGGTCGAGGACTTCCGCACCATCTGGGAGTACCTCGGCTGGATCGACGACAAGAAGCCCCGCGCGAAGCTCATGAACGAGCTCGAGGAGATCGGCCTCACCCCGGCCGACCCCGGCTTCTTCGTCGAGGCGCGCAAGGCGGTCATCGACCAGGGCATCGTCCGACGCCGCAAGGTCGACGTCGCCGCGGACATCCCGGCCCGCCGGATCGCCGACATCCCCGTCGAACTCGACGACGAGGTCGGTCGCTCCATCCGCGACGCCGAACGCGAGCTCACCGCGAAGCTCGTCAAGCGGTACCACCAGGCGCTCGACGCCCGCACCGGACAGGACCCGGTCGTCGGCATCGACCACAAGCTCGTCCGCCAGGTCGCCCGCTGGGAGCTCGAGGACCAGGACGCCTCGTCCACCGGGGAGAACGTGTTCTCCATGGTCCGGCGGATCGGCCGCGCCAAGGCGCAGCTCGCGGCGGACTACGCGGCGCAGCTCGCGTCGAACGTCGGCAAGGTCGTGTTCTTCGCGAAGCACCTCGACGTCATGGACCAGGCGGAGGAGGTCTTCGCACGCCGGGGCCTGCGCACCGCCACCGTCCGCGGCGACCAGACGCCGGCGCAGCGCACGGCCGAGATCGACTCGTTCGTGAACGACCCCGACGTCGCCGTCATCGTCTGCTCGCTCACCGCCGCGGGCGTCGGCCTGAACCTGCAGGTGTCGTCGAACGTCGTGCTCGCCGAGCTGTCGTGGACGAGCGCCGAGCAGACCCAGGCCATCGACCGCGTGCACCGCATCGGGCAGGAAGAGCCCGTCACCGCGTGGCGCATCATCGCGGCGCAGACGATCGACACGAAGATCGCGGAGCTCATCGACTCGAAGGCGTCCCTCGCGGCCCGGGCCCTGGACGGCTCGGACGAAGAGGTCGTCGACTCTGGTGACATCCAGCTCGACGCGATGGCGGCACTGCTGACCGAGGCGCTGGAGCGCGGCGGCCGGTAGGGGCTGTTCCGGCTCGCTGGCGCCGGCGGTGGCGCTGGCGCGCACCTTGCACAACCAAAACCCGCTCGAACCGTGGAAATGCGTGGTTCGAGCGGGTTCTGGTTGTGCGGGTCTGGGCGCCGCGGGGGCGCGATGCGTCAGATGCGCGACTGGACCTCGGCGAGCGAGGGGTTCGTCGCCGTGCTGCCGTCCGGGAACACGAGCGTCGGCACGGTCTGGTTGCCGCCGTTGACCTCGGCGACGAGCTCGGCCGTCCCTGGGGTCTGCTCGATGTCCACCTCGGTGTAGGGGACGCCGGCCTTCGATATCTGGTTCTTCAGGCGTGCGCAGTAGCCGCACCAGGTGGTGGTGAACATCGTGACGGCGCCGGCCTCCGGCACGAACGCGTCGCGGGTGATCGTCTCGCTCATGGGCCCAGGGTAACTCGCCCGCCTGGAGGCCTTGCGCCGCTTGTTCTACATAGGTAGGTTGAGGGCATGGAACCGATCCACCGCGTGACCGCACCCACGCTCGACGTGCTCGACGCCTTGCTCTCGAGCGACGGCGCCGTGTGGGGACTGCTCGTCATCAAGGCGACCGGGCGGCAGGCGGGTACCGTCTACCCGATCCTCGAGCGCCTCGAGCGCCAGGGGTGGATCCGGTCGTCGTGGGACGACGATGCGGACCGCCCCGGCCCACGTCGTCGTCTCTACGAGTTCACGGCCGAGGGCGCCGAGGCCGCCCGGGAACTCGTCGACGCACGCCGGTCAGCAGCGGACGCGGCGGAACGTGCCGCCCGTGCCGGACGCCCGAGCGGCCGGACGGTGACCTCGTGACCGCGCTCGACCGCGTCCTCGTCGGGGCGGCCGTCGCCGTCTCGCCCGCCGCTCACCGGGACGCTCGTCGGGAGCAGTGGCTCGCCGACGTCCGGGACGCCCGGGAACTCGACCTCTCACCGACCGCGCTCGCGTTCGGTGCACTCACCACGGCGCTCTTCCACCGACGCGCCGGACACCGATCCACATGGGGGGAATCCATGACCGCAGCACCGATCCACGTCCGTGCCACACGGCACACCATCCCGACGATCCCGGTCCTGGTGGGTCTGGCCGTCGTGTCCTTCGTCGTCTCGTCCGTCGTGTTGTCCCTGCTCCAGCGCTACAACGGCCTCGCTGCGGCACTGCCGCTCTTCACGCTGGTCGGCATCGGCCTGGCACTGGTGCCGGGTGCTTGCGTCGCCGCTGCGGTCCTGCTGGCCGCCAGGGTGCCGCTCCGACGTCGCGTCATCGGAGCGGTCGCAGCCATGGCCGTCGCGTGCGCGTGGTGGGCGCTGGTCAACGGATCGCTCAACCTGCCGGTCTGGCCCGGCCTCACCCTCGGACTCATCGCCGCCGCTTGGCTCGCGGTGTGGCTCGTGACCGTCGGGCGGCCACGCTGGACCCTGACGCTCCTGGTCCTCCCGGTGATCGCGTCGGTCATCACGTTCCCGCTGACGAACGCCGTCATGAGCAGCGGGCTCTCGTACTCGGTGATGACCTTCGTCTCCTGGACCGGGCAGCTCGTCCCGTTCCTCGTAGCCATCTTCGCAGCGATCGTGGCCAGCCGGTTCTCCACAGATGCACCCGCACTGGTCGAGCCGCACGGGGAAGCACTGGTAGACAAGAGCGCGTGAGTGACACGCACCTCGAGATCGAGCGCACCTACGACCTGCCCGAGGGTGGTTCCCTCCCCGACCTGATCGGCGTCGGCGGCATCCTCCGCACCGACCACCAGGAACCGTTCGAACTCGACGCGACCTACTGGGACACCGAACGGTACGACCTCGTCGCCGCCCGGGTGACGGTTCGTCGCCGCACGGGTGGCCCCGACGCCGGCTGGCACATCAAGCGCGCGGCATCGGACACCGTCCGGCACGAGCAGCACTTCCCGCTCACCGACGACGCCGACGCCGTGCCGGACGAGGTCCTCGCCGCACTCTTCACCGAACGCCGCGGCCGTGGCCTGCGTCCGGTCGTCCGGATCACCACCACCCGCACCGTCACGCGCCTGCTCGACGAGGACGGCGACCAGGTCGCCGAACTCGCCGACGACCAGGTCGCCGCGCAGCGACTCGACGACGACGCCCCGGAGACCGCGCGTACCTGGCGCGAGGTCGAGGTCGAGACCATGGAGGGCGTCGACCCGCAGGTCGCGCACGAGCTCTTCGCCGCGCTCGACGGACGCTTCGCGGCCGTCGGCGCCGGCCCCGCCGCCGTGTCGTCCAAGCTGGCACGCGGGCTGGCCGGCGCACCGGCACCGCGCCTCCAGTCCGCCGACAAGCCCGAGAAGGGCACCGCGGCACGCGCGCTCGTGAAGCGACTCCGGAAGCTGCGTTCCACGCTGCTCGACCAGGAGGCACTGCTCCGGTCCGGCGGGCAGGCGGACCTCCGCGAGACGGCGGCCGTCGCGCTCGGGATCGCAGCGGTGATCGGGTCCTACCGGCCGGCGTTCCCGCCGACCGATGACGTCGACCGCGCGGCCGAGGCCGCCGAGGGGCTCGCCGCGGTGACGGCGCGTGCCGCACTGGCCGAGTACCTCGTCGAGGGGCTGCCCCGTGCGTCGACCCCGGCACAGGACGCCCTCGTCGACTCGATGACGCGCGAGCGCATCCTCGCCGCCACACGGGAGCGCCGTGCCGTCGCCGTGCGGGACGTCGTCGCCTTCCTGCACGGCGAACCGTTCCTCGAGCTGCTCGACGTGCTCGACGACGCCGTCGAACGGCCCGAGCCGACCGCCTGGGCACTCCGGTCGCCGAAGAAGGTCGCGCAGGACGTCTCGGCGGTCGAGAAGCCTCGTGTCCGCGAACTCGTCCAGGACGCGGTCGGGGACGACGACGACTCGTCCGCGGTGCTCGACCGCGAGGCGACCGCGCGCGAAGCGACCGAACAGGCCTGGCGCGCCGCGACCCGTGCTCGGATGGCCATGGACGTCCTCGGAGACGACGCCTTCCCGCACGCGCTGTGGAAGCGCATCGGCGACGCGGCGGACGTGCTCACCGAGCGCGTGCGCTCACTGCACGCGCTCGACGTGCTCCGGGTGCACTCGGGCATCGCCGAACGTGGTGGCGAGGGCACGTTCGGGTACGGCGTCCTCGCGGGCGATCGGGTGCGGTTGGCCGAGGAGTCCTACGACGAGGCGGTGCACGCGCTCAACCGCGTGTGAGCGTGCGAGGCGCCGGGTGGGCGGGCGTCGCGTCGTGCACTTCGTGAGCAGGAACGGTCGGGTGGCCGCAGTGGACCCGACCGTTCCTGCTCACGAAACGTGGCGCGAGGCGTGCGCCGGGCGCCCGCTCGTCAGGCGGACTCGTCCGCCAGCCCCAGGACGTCGAGCAGCCACGCGAGCTCGAACGCCCGTTCCTTCCACGAGTCGTACCGACCGCTGACGCCACCGTGTCCGGCGGCCATCTCGGTCTTGAGCAGGACGGGCGCTCCGACCTCTCGCAGCTTCGCCGTCCACTTCGCGGGCTCGACGTAGAGCACGCGGGTGTCGTTGATCGAGGTCACCGCGAGGATCTTCGGGTACTGCGCGTCGGGCCGGACGTTCTCGTACGGGGTGTACTCGCTCATGTAGCGGTAGACCTCGGCGTCGTGCAGCGGATCGCCCCACTCGTCCCACTCGATGACGGTGAGGGGGAGGTCCGGGTCGAGGATGCTGGTCAGCGCGTCGACGAAGGGCACCGCGGCGAGGATGCCCGCGAACCGTTCGGGAGCGAGGTTCGCCACCGCACCCATGAGGAGTCCACCGGCGCTGCCGCCCTCGGCCACGAGTTGCTCGGCGCTGGTCCGACCGGAGTCGATCAGGTGCTCGGCGACCGCCACGAAGTCGGTGAAGGTGTTCTTCTTCGTGAGGGTCTTGCCGTTCTCGTACCAGTGCCGGCCCATCTCGCCACCACCGCGGACGTGCGCCACCGCGAAGACCACGCCGCGGTCGAGCATCGAGAGGCGCATCACGCTGAACCCCGGGTCGATCGAGTGCTCGTACGACCCGTAGCCGTACAGGTGCAGGGGTGCCGGGCGGTCCGTGTCGACGGCGTCACGACGCCAGACGAGCGAGATCGGCACGCGCGTGCCGTCCGACGCGGTCGCCCAGTCGCGCTCCTGCACGTAGTCGGCGGGGTCGTAGCCACCGAGGACGGGCTGACGCTTCAGGACGGTGACCTCACCGGTCGCGAGGTCGAGGTCGCTGATCTCGGACGGCGTGACGAACGAGGTGAAGCCGATGCGGAGCGTCGGCTGGTCCCACTCGGGGTTCCCACCGAGCCCTGCGGAGAACAGGGCTTCGTCGAAGGGGACCTCGTGTGCGTCACCGTAGCCGTCGCCCTCGATCGGGATGATCGCGACGCGGGGGAGGGCCTCGGACCGGTACTCGAGCGCGAGGTGCCCGGCGAACGCGTCCACCGACTCGATCCGACGCTCGGTGTGGTGCGCGACGACCACACGACGGTCCCGCTCGGACATCGGGTCGTCGGCCGGGACGTCGACGAGTTCGAAGTTCTCGGCGCCGTCGTTGTGGAGCACGAGGAATCGGTCGCTGCCGCCGACGATCGCGTGCTCGATCTCGTACTCGACGCCCTCACGCCGCGGCCACACGACCTGGAACTCGCCGGTCGGGTCGGCGGCGTCGAGCACGAGGGCCTCGGAGGTGATCTTCGACCCGAGCTCGATCACGATGTACTGCGACGAGCGGGTGACCCCCACGCCGACCCAGTAGCGGTCGTCGGGCTCCTCGAACACGACGACGTCCTCGGCGGCGGTGCTGCCGACGGTGTGCCGCCAGATCCGGTCCGGTCGCCAGGAGTCGTCGACGGTCGGGTAGAACACGTAGCGACCCGACGGGTCGAAGGTCGCGCCGGCACCCGTGTTCGGGATCTCGTCGCCGAGGTCGGCGCCGGTCGTCAGGTCACGCACGTGCAGGGTGTACCGCTCGTCACCCTCGACGTCGATGCCGTACACCAGCCGGGTGCCGTCGTCGCTGATGTCGTAGGTGCCGAGCGAGAAGAAGTCGTGCCCGTCGGCGAGCGCGTTGCCGTCGAGGACCACGTGTTCGCCGGGCAGCGTGGCCTCGCCCTCGAGCACCGTCGGCGGCGTCCAGTCGTCGGGCCCGGTGATCGGCGCACGGCAGTGGACGCCGTACTGGCTGCCCTCGGACGTCCGCGTGAAGTACCACCAGTCGCCCATCCGCACCGGGACGGAGAGATCGGTCTCCTGCACGCGGTCCTTGACCTCGGTGAAGATCCGGTCGCGCAGGGCACCGAGGTGCGCGGTCGCCGCGTCGGTGTAGGCGTTCTCGGCCTCGAGGTAGGCCAGGGTGTCGGGTGATTCCTTGTCCCGCAACCACTCGTAGTCGTCGACGAAGTCGATGCCGTGGTGGGTCCGTGTCACGGGCCGCTTGGCGGCGGTGGGCGGGGTGGCCTGGGCGTGCTCGCTGCTCACCACCCCACCCTATTCGCCCGCTGCAGGACGGCGGCCCGGACGCGATCGCCGAAGGCCGCGAGCTCGTCCACCATCTCGACGAACACCCACGCGCGGTTGCGCCGGCGTTCGGTGACGGCGCGGAGCACGCCGCGCCGGCACAGGTCCTCGGCGACGGTGTCGACCGCCGCGTCGTCGTGCAGCCCGACCGCCCTGAGGCCGTCCGCCAGGTGCTCCTCGGTCAGGACCGGATCGCCTCCGGTGACGGAGCGGACCGTCGGGTCCAGCCCGTCGGATGCCTCGGCGAGGAGCAGCGCGGTGAGGGTGGCCTCGTCGCAGACGGTCCCGACGGCGATCGCGAGGTCGCGGACCCACCCGTCGACCCGGCCGTCCCGGTACCGCTCGAGGTGCCAGAAGTACCGGTCCTGCTCGGCGACCAGTGCCGTGGCGATCGGCAGGGTCAGCACCCGGGTGAGCCCGCGCCGACGGAGGACCGCGCCGACCAGGGCCCGCCCGATCCGCCCGTTGCCGTCGGTGAAGGGGTGGATCGACTCGAACTGCGCATGCCCGATGGCGGCCTGCGCGAGGGGGTGCAGGTCGTCCCGGTGGAGGAACGCGAACAGGTCGTCCATGAGCGCCGGGACGAGTTCCGGTGGTGGCGGGACGTGGCGAGCGAGCCGGGGTGTCGCACCCCCGCCGACCCAGTTCTGCACATCGCGGTACCGGCCGGCGTACCGACCGTCGACCGGATCGTCCCGCATGAGCGCGCGGTGGGCGTCGAGCACCGCCGTCGGCGTGATGGTGCCCGAGCCGGCCGACGAGACCAGCCGCTGGATGGCGTCCCCGGCGCGCACCACCGCCGCTGCGCTCGTGTTCGCTCGGACGCCCACCACCGCACGGGCGACGTCGTCGAGGCTGGCCGGTTCCTGCTCGATGCGGGAGGACGCGACCGCCTCGGTCCGGTCGAGCGCCCCGCCGAGCGCGACGAGGTCCGCTCCGTGGTGCGTGTCGAGGTCCGTGAGCGCCCTGGCCGCGCGGTCGAGCAGCGCCTCGGTGTCCCGGTCGGGGATCCACGTGGCCGCGGCGATGAACGGCGGGATCGAGGTGCTGATCGAGGTCGTCCGTCGATCGGGGAGGGGGAGGCGGACGCTGCTGCGCCACGGCACGGTCCGTGTGGTGTGTGCGGGCCAGGGGTGCTCGGCGATCAGCATGCTTCCTTCGGGGATGGCGTGGGCGTCGTCCGGTGACGGTACGAGAACGAAGCGCATGCGCGCCAGGAATCGGCATGTTGTATGCATGACGGGGATGTCGGCCCACCTCGATACCGTGGTGACATGAGCAACTCCTTCGTCGTCACGAACGCGCACGTGGTCCCCGTCTCCGCCCCCGAGTTCGACGGCACGGTCGTCGTCCAGGACGGCACCATCACCGCTCTCGGCCCGGACGTCACGCCGCCGCCCGGGGTCGAGGTCGTCGACGCCGCCGGCGCGTGGCTCGTGCCCGGCTTCGTCGAGGCGCACGGCCACGTCGGCATCCACGAGGAGGCCAACGGCGAGGCGGGCAACGACACGAACGAGATGACCGGCCCGAACATGGCCGGCGTCCGTGCGATCGACGCGATCGACATCGACGACGAGGGCTTCCGCGACGCCCTCGCCGGCGGCATCACCTCGATCGTCGTCAAGCCCGGCTCCGGCAACCCGATCGGCGGCCAGAGCGTCGCGATCAAGACGTGGGGCGGCCGCACGATCGACGAGCAGCTCATCTCCGACTCGGTGAGCATCAAGAGCGCCCTCGGCGAGAACCCGAAGCGCGTCTACGGCGGCAAGGGGCAGACGCCGTCCACCCGCCTCGGCGTCGCCAAGATCATCCGCGACGCCTTCGTCGAGGCCCAGAACTACCGTGCCGCCCGTGACGCCGCCGCCGCGAAGGACGAGCCGTTCGCCCGCGACCTCACGAAGGAGACGCTCGTCCGCGTCCTCGACGGCGAGCTCGTGTGGGACCAGCACACCCACCGACACGACGACATCGCCACCGCGATCCGCCTGTCCGAGGAGTTCGGCTACCGCCTCGTCGTGAACCACGGCACCGAGGCCCACAAGATCGCGGACGTCCTCGCCGAGAAGGACATCCCGGTCATCTACGGGCCGCTCTTCACCAGCCGCTCGAAGGTCGAGCTCCGCGACCGCGGGATCCCGAACCTGGCCACGATCGCCGCCGCCGGCGTCCGCGTCGCGATCACCACGGACGCCCCCGTCGTGCCGATCAACATGCTCGTCGACCAGGCAACCGCCGCGGTCAAGGAAGGCCTGCCTCGTCAGACCGCGCTCGAGGCACTCACCACGAACCCGGCCGAGTTCCTCGGGTTCGGCGACCGCGTGGGTCGTCTCGCCGAGGGCTACGACGCCGACCTCGTCCTCTGGGACGGCGACCCGCTCGACGCCACCAGCCGCGCGACGCGCGTCTGGATCGACGGCAAGTCCGTCTTCGCGTGGGCCGACGGCACCGGCGTCACCACGCCGCGCTGGTAGCGACTGCCCGGCCGGGAGGCACGGATCGCGACGTGCGCGCACGTCCCGCCCCGCGCCTCCGGGCCAGTACCGCGCCTCGTCTCACTGAGACGAGACGCCGCCCTCGGCGCGGGGCGCCGCTCCGGCCGCGAGACACCGCCGATTCCGGCGGTGTCTCGCGGCTCCCGGGGTGTCTCGCGGCAGATGCTGCGTCTCGTCTCGACGAGACGAGACGCCTCGACACGCAGCGAGACGCCGCGAGACGGGCCGCGCCGCACCGCGGCCCGCGCGCTCAGACCTCGCGCGCCAGCAGGAAGTCGTTGATGCGCGTCGTGAGCTCCACGTCGACGGACCAGGGCGTCCCGTTCACCGAACGAATCGGGGCCGCCTGCCGCACGCTCGACACGAGCCACGCGGCGTCCGCAGCGTGGAAGTCGTCGAGCGTGACGAGCTCGTAGGCGGTCTCGATGCCCGCTTCCTCGGCGAACCGGAACACGTCCGCCTGCGTGGTCCCGGCGAGGATCCCGATGTCGGTGCGCGGCGTCACGAGCCGACCGCCGACCGACAGGATCAGGTTGGCGCGCGTGCCCTCGAGCACGTAGCCGTCCGTCGAGACGAAGACGGCGTCGTCCGCACCGCGTCGGACCGCCTCGCGCAGCGCCGCCATGTTCACGCCGTACGACAGGGTCTTCGCCCCCTGCAGCAGCCACGGCGACGTGCGCTCGACGTCGTGCCGGTAGCCGCGGTCCAGCGTGACGACGGAGATGCCCTCGGTGCGGGCGGCGGTCGAGTCGGGGGAGGGGGCGCCGTACACCCAGCCGGTCGGGCGGTCCGTGCCCTCGACACCGCGGGTGAGGACGGTCTTGACGAAGGCCTCGCGGACCGGGTCGACCCGGGCGCAGACCGCTTCGATCGCCTGCCGCCACGCGTCGACGTCCGGCGCGGGCAGGTCGAGCATCGCCGCCGAGCGGCCGAACCGCGCGAGGTGGGCTTCGAGGGCCTGCGGGTGTCCGTCGACCACGGTGATGGTCTCGAAGACGCCGTCCCCGCGGGTGATGCCGAGGTCCTGCACCTGGATGTGCTCCTCGAGCGGCTTCGCCCAGGTGAAGGCGTCCGCGGCGGGGTCGTGCGGTGCAGCGTCGCGCGAGGGCTGGTTCAGGACGGCGAGGACGGTTTCGGTCATGCCTCCATCCAACCGCAGCCCGGTCGGGAACGACCTAGCCGGCCTCGGGCAGGGCGCCCAGGAGCTTCCACACCGCCGGCGTCAGCTCCGGGTGCTGCAGGGCGATCCGGCGCAGGCGGTGGTACTCCTCGCCGAGGCGGGTGCCCTGACCGGACGCCGGGTGCATGGACCACTGCGCGTTCCGCTGCCCGATCGCGGCGTCGAGCTCGACGGCGTCCGCGCGGAGGATGAGCACGACCTGCTCGTCGACGGTGGGGAGCGTCGGCATGAACTCCCACGGGTCCTCGCCCTGGCGGCTGCGGTGCTCGACGAGCATCGAGATCTCCTCGGCGGCCTCGGCACGCAGCACTTCGAGGCTGCGCCCCGCCCTGCGGGACTCAGCCATGATGCCCCCGCAGCACGCCTGCCATGGAAAAAGCCTACGCCAGAACTTCGGCCAGACTTGACGCGTGAACCCGCGCGACGCGAGCAAGTCCCAGCACCCCGCCGTGGTCGTCGTCTACCTGGTACGCGACGGCGCCGAGGGCCCCGAGGTGCTCCTCGGCGAGAAGCGGCGCGGCCTCGGCACGGGCCGCCTCGTCGGCCCCGGCGGCAAGCGGGAGCCGGGGGAGTCCGCGGTCGAGACCGCGGTGCGCGAGGTCGCCGAAGAGGTCGGCTTGCGGATCGAGGTGGACGACCTGGAGGCGCGGGGCACGTTGGACTACAGGTTCCCGTACCGTCCGTCCTGGTCCCAGGTCTCGGACGTCTTCGTCTGCCGCCGCTGGCAGGGCAGCCCGTCGGGCAGCGACGAACTCGAACCCCGGTGGATCCCGGTCGACGCCGTGCCGTACGACGCGATGTGGGACGACGCGAAGTACTGGCTGCCGGGGGTGCTCGGCGGGGGATCGGTCCGGGCCCGCTTCACGTTCGCCGAGGACGACGCGACGGTGTCGGGCTACACCGGTACCGGGCTCGAACCGCCGGCCTAGCGAGTCTGGGTGCGGGTGCTCCCGGTGCGGGCTTCCTCCGCAGCGGCCATCACCTCGGCGTCACCGCTGCGGCCACCGAGCGGGCGGACGAAGAAGTCGATGATGCCGAACACGATCGCGCCGACCATGGCGAACATCGCCCAGCCGACGAACAGGCCCGCGACGTTCCGGCCGTCGGCGGGTGCGAGGAACACGCTCGCCGCGTAGAAGCCGACCGTCAGCACGAGGAACACGACGACGACGGTGACGAGGACGCGGTGCCAGGCGATGCGGGGGTTCATGTCCCCAGGATACTCGCGGCCCGACACGTCACCGCTCGCGGGGGGGGGCGACGATGCACGTGCATCGTGCGACGTCACGCCGGTCGATCGACGCGTGCGGTGTCGGAGGATGCGCCCGCACCCGATGCGTTCGTACCGTTCGACACCAGGCTCGTCGATCGACGCGTGCGGTGTCGGACACCGGGCGTCACCGGCCCGCCGCCCGCCCGGGCGTCACCGGACCGCGGGTCGCCCGCGGCGTCACCGGTCTGCGTGCCGACCGTGGGGACGGCCGTCGTCCGCGTCGCGACCCGACGCGTCGGACCGGACGGGGGCCCTGGAACCGTCCACGCGGGGGACGGGCCGGGTCCGCGGGCCGGTCCCCGCGCCTCCCCCCACGTGCTCGGCCGTCACGTCGCTCCGCAGGCTCCGTGACGCGCCGGAACCGGCCCGTGTGGGACCGGACCGTTGCGCCGGACCGGTGCGGTCCGTGCCACGCACCACGGGGATGCGCCCGGTCGGCGTGGTCTCGGTCTCGAGGCCGTCGCGCCCGCCCATGAAGACGTCGCCGTTCGCGCGGTCGTCCTCCCAGTCGGCGTCGCGCAGCACGCTGAGGGTGCCGGTCTCCGTCGAGGTCAGCCCGTGGCGCTCGAGCTCGGCGTCGCGCTGGGTGCCGAGGAACTCGCGGTTGGCGGTCTGGGCGTCCTGGAACATCGTGGTGCGACCGGTGACGATGGCGCGGATGCGGCGACGCTCCCACCACATCTTGCCGAAGTACATGAGCACGAGTCCGGCACCGGCGTAGCAGGCCATCGTGATGAGGCCACGCGAGTACGACGGGCCGACGCCGTAGATCTGGTGCTTGATCATGTCGACCATGCTCGAGCCGACGACGACGTTGTTGAGCCACGCGAAGGGCTCCGGCATGAACCACTTCGGGTACGCGCCGCCGGACGAGGGCATCGACAGGAAGACGAAGCAGATCATGGCCGGCGCGGCGATGAACCGGCCGACGAAGTAGCTCAGGCCGTTGACCGCCAGGCCGATCGCGACGATCCAGCCCCACGCGATCAGGACGAGTTCGATCCAGTGCCCGTGGATCGCACCGACGACCGGGCCGGCGAGCGTGTTCGTGATGAGCGAGATGACGAGGCCGCCGACGACGATGACCGCCATGCGCGTGCGGTGTCGGAGCGGGCCGCCCATGATGCCGATGAACATCGCGACCATGTAGCCGCCGATGCACCACGCGAGCATGACGTACATGGCGACGGTGCCGTACTCGTCCCAGGCGGGGAGCGGCGCGAGCTCGGTGACGGTCGGCGCCGCCACCCCGATGCCGGTCAGGACCGTGCTGAGGGCGACCGGGACGAGCGAGGCGACCTGGAACTGGTGCGCCGTCGCCTTGAAGACCTCGTTCGTCGACGGGTCGTACGCCACGGCCATCGTGCCGGCGAGGACGTCGCGCTTCGCCTGGGCGAGGGAGTCGTAGGTGTGGAAGACGTACTCGCCGGGCAGCGCCTTCTGCATGGCGGCGACGAGCGTCGGGTCGCTGCCGACCAGGGCGATGGGGACGTCGTGCGGGTGCGGGGCGTGGAAGGCGAAGACGTAGCAGAGGCAGAAGCCGACGATGAAGAAGAGCGGCATCCAGAGCTGCAGGCCGATCAGCTGCAGCGACGGGTGGAGCGTGCCGAACCAGCGCCGGTAGCGGCTGATCCGCTGCGGCTCCGGGACGGGCGCCTGCCGGACGCGTCCGCTGCCTCCGCCGCCGGTGCGGCTCGGGCGGGTGCCGGCGACCGGGGCGCCGCGGCGGGGTCTTGACCCACCGCGGGTGGAGGGACGCGTCGCGCGCTGCTTCGGAGCGGAGTTCTGCCTCGGCCCACCGTCACGATCCGGGAGGTCGTTGTTCCTGGGGACGTCGTTCCGCGGCGTGCTCACTCGGCGTTGCGCTCCTGTTCTGGGTCGGGCCGCCAGGATACGCCCGGAGGGCCGCTCACGCGCTGGGGCGTCGTCGCGGCCGGCCGCCGCTGGCCGTCGCGGCCGGCCTCTCGCTCAGGACCGGCTGCGGGAGGCCTGCGCCGAGTCCATCGCGAGCTCCTCCGCATCGAGCGTCACGAGCACCCGACGCATGACCTCCTCGTCGAGGTTCCCCTTCTCGCGTTCCTCGAGCACGATCTCCCGACGCCGGTCGAGCATCTCCCGCCGGATGTCTTGGATCTGCGAGCCACGGAGGCGCATCGGGGCGTTCCGCTCCTCGTCCTCCTCTTCCTCGGCGTCGCGCCGGAACGTCTCGGCCTGCCGTTCGAGGCGGGCCTTCAGCCGGTTCACCACGGAGTCCACCGCCTGGTCGCCGTACTGCGCCGACCAGTGCGCGCGCCGCTGCTCGAGCATGTCGATCGCCGCCTCGGTCGTGCGCTGGTTGAGGCGCATCTCGCTGCGGATGTCCTCCTCTCCCTCGGCGGGGTCCTGCACCTTGAGCGATCGGATCACGAACGGCAGCGTCAGTCCTTGCAGCAGGAGCGTGCCGACGGTCACGATGAACGCGATGACGAAGATGGTGTCCTGCGCCTTGATGTCGACGGGGTTCGCGACGACGGACACCGCAGCGGCGAGGGTGACCACGCCGCGCATGCCGGTCCACGAGATGACCGTGAGCTCCCGCCAGTTGAGCTTCGGCTCGGCCGTTCCGCGCATCCACCGCAGCGACGGGTGCCCGCGGGACAACCGCACGCGCAACGGTCGGAACCAGCGGCCGTTGAACCGGTTCCGGACGTACGACTCGAAGACGAACAGGGGCCGTACGAGGATCACCACCACCAGGACGACGGCGGCGGCGGTGAGGGTCTGCGCGAGGCTGCGCTCGCTCTCGACGAGGTCCTGCACGACGGTGTTGAGCTGCAGACCGATGAGAGCGAAGACGAACCCCTCGAGGATGACGTCGATGCTCGTCCACAGCGGGCGCTCCTGCAGGCGGGTGGCGTAGCCCTCCTTCGGCGAGTTGTAGCCGATGTACAGCCCGGCGGTGACGACCGCGATGACGCCGGAGCCGGAGAGGTGCTCGGCCAGGATGTACGCGACGAACGGCAGCAGGATGCTCATGATCGTCTCGACCACGGGGTCGTTGATCCGCATCCGGATCCAGTGCACCGCGACGCCGAGGACGATGCCGACGGCCAGGCCGACGCCGATCGCGAGGCCGAAGATCCCGAGGTCCTGCCAGATCGTCAGCGAGGTGCCGGCGGCGATCAGCGTGAACACCCGCACGAGCGTGAGCGACGCCGCGTCGTTGATGAGGCTCTCACCGGACAGCACCGTCATCACCCGTCGGGGGAGCCCGAGCTTCCGGCCGATCGCGGCGGCGGACACGGCGTCCGGCGGGGCGACGATCGCGCCGAGCAGGATCGCCGCGGGCCAGTCCATGTCCGGGATGATGATGTACGCCGCGAGGCCGACCGCGAGTGCGGTGATGATCACGAGGAAGATGCCGAGTCGGCGGATCTGCTTGATGGACTGCCGGAAGCTCTGCCACGACACGTCGAGCGCCGCCGAGTAGAGCAGCGGCGGCAGGATCAGCGTCAGGATGACCTCGGAGTCGATCTCGATCGGCGGGAGTCCGGGCAGGAACGACGCCGCGAGTGCGACCGCGGTCACGAGCAGTGGAGCGGGCAGCCCCTTCGCCCGTGCGAACCCGGTCACCGCGAGCGATCCGACCAACAGGATGAGGAGCTCGACGGTGTCCATGGCGTCCATTCTCCCATCGGAATGGTTCCGAACCTGAACGACTCCGAAGGCGACATGAACGGCAGGTGTCCGGGAGGGTTTGCCCTGGAGGTGCCTGATGGGGAACACTGGCCCGCGGTGGACATCACACTCATAGTCGTCCTGGTCATCGCGTTGGCCCTCTTCTTCGACTTCACAAACGGTTTTCACGACACCGCCAACGCGATGGCGACACCGATCGCCACCGGGGCCATGAAGCCCAAGGTGGCGGTCACGGTCGCCGCGGTGCTCAACCTCGTCGGTGCGTTCCTCAGCACCGCCGTCGCGACGTCGATCTCGCACGGCCTGATCAACGAGGGGCCCGGTGGCGTCGCGATCTCGCCCGAGATGATCTTCGCGGGCCTCATCGGCGCGGTCGTCTGGAACATGATCACGTGGCTGCGCGGGCTGCCGTCGTCGTCCTCGCACGCGCTGTTCGGCGGGCTCATCGGTGCCGCGATCGTGGGTGCCGGGTTCAACGCCGTGAACTACGCGGCCCTGCTGACCGTGGTGATCATCCCCGCCTTCCTGTCGCCGGTCATCGCGGCGCTGGTGTCCTTCCTGTCGACGCGCATCGCCTACCGGATCACGAAGCGCCCGGTGTTCCCGAACGAGCGCGGCGGCTTCCGGATCGGCCAGATCTTCACGAGCTCGATGGTGTCCCTGGCGCACGGCACGAACGACGCGCAGAAGACGATGGGCGTCATCACGCTCACGCTCATCGCCTCGGGGGCGCAGTCGTCGAACCAGGGCGTGCAGTTCTGGGTCGTCGTCGCCTGTGCGCTGGCGATCGCCCTCGGCACCTACACCGGTGGCTGGCGCATCATCCGGACCCTCGGCTCGGGCATCACCGAGATCCGGGCGACGCAGGGCTTCGCGGCCGAGGCGTCCACCGCCGCGACGATCCTGGCGTCGAGCCACCTCGGCTTCGCGCTCTCGACCACGCAGGTGTCCTCCGGCTCGATCATCGGTGCCGGGCTCGGTCGCCGCGGTTCGAAGATCCAGTGGTCGACGGCCGGCAAGATCGTCATCGCCTGGTTCATCACCCTGCCGGCAGCGGCAGCGGTCGGCGCGGTGGCCTCGGGCATCGCGCGTCTCGGAGTGACCGGTCTGGTCATCGACGCGCTCGTCGGTGCCGCAGTGATCCTCGGCCTGTACCTCTGGTCGCTCCGGAAGCCGCACGAGCAGGCCGCCGCGATCGAGGTCGACGTCGCCGCGAACGCGGTCTTCACCCGCAAGGAACTCCGCGACCTGCAGCGCAAGAAGCGCGCCGAGACCGTCGCCGCACGCCGTGCCGAGCTGAGCCGGGAGCGCACGCTCCGCCGGATGGCCGGCCGCAAGGGAGGTCGTCGCTGATGGGCATCGACTGGTTCGCCTTCCTGACCGTCGCGATCGTGTCGCTGATCGGCGCGTGCTTCGTGGTCACCGTGTACTCGATCGGCCTGCGGTTCTGGAGCGCCGCCGACACCCGCGCCGGCAAGTTCACCGTGAAGGACGACGGCACGATCGGCCCGGCCACCGTCGGGTTCCCGCACCCCTCGAACGTCACGGCCGCGGTGCGCTGGTTCCGGACGCTGTCCATCGCCTGCTTCGTCGTCTCCGGCGCAGCCGTGCTCTACGGCATCTACCTGATCGTCCCGCAGTTCCACTGACCGTGGTGCGCGCCCTGGGCGCGACCCCCTGACGGCCTGGAGGCGCGGTGCCGGCCCGCACCGCGCCTCCAGGCCGTCACTGCGTGCGTCCACGGCGCGACCCGCGTCGTCCACGCAGGTCGCGACGCGCCCGCGCACGCGGGGGCCCGGACCCGACCGGCTGGACGGGCTACCCTCGTGGGCGTGACCGGCAACGAAGCAGCACAGACCCACGAACGCGCCCAGACCCGTACGGAGACCGACTCGCTCGGCTCGAGGGAGGTCCCGGCGGATGCGTACTGGGGCATCAACACCCTCCGCGCGCTGGAGAACTTCCCGATCACCTCGGTGCCGATCGCGGTGTACCCGGACCTCATCGAGGCCCTCGCCACCGTGAAGCAGGCCGCCGCCCGGGCGAACAAGGCGATCGGGGTGCTCGACGCCGAGCGTGCCGACGCCATCGACCGCGCTGCGCAGGAGGTCCGCGACGGCGCCCTGCGCGACCAGTTCGTCGTCGACGTGGTGCAGGGCGGTGCTGGTACCAGCACGAACATGAACACGAACGAGGTGCTCGCGAACCGGGCCCTCGAGCTCCTCGGCCGCGAGAAGGGCGACTACGGGTACCTGCACCCGATCGACCACGTCAACCGCAGCCAGTCCACGAACGACACGTACCCGACGAGCGTGAAGCTCGCGATGATCTTCGGCGTGCAGCGGCTCACGGAGCAGCTGTCGCTCCTGTCCGACGCGTTCGCCGAGCGGGGGCGCGCCTTCGCCGACGTCCTGAAGATCGGCCGCACGCAGCTGCAGGACGCCGTACCGATGACCCTCGGCCAGGAGTTCACCGGCTTCTCGCACACCATCCAGGAGGACGTCGTCCTGCTCCGCACGGTGATGCCGCTGCTGGCGGAGACGAACCTCGGCGCGACGGCGATCGGCACGGGCATCACGGCGGACCCGCAGTACCGCGACGAGGTCCGTCGGCAGCTGCAGGTCGCGAGCGGCCTCGACATCGTCACGGCTCCAGACCTCATCGAGGCCACGAGCGACGCCGGCGCCTTCATGACCCTGTCCGGCACCGTGAAGCGCAGCGCCGCGAAGCTCTCGAAGATCTGCAACGACCTGCGGCTCCTCGCGTCGGGACCGCAGGCGGGGCTCGGCGAGATCACCCTGCCGGCTCGCCAGGCGGGTTCGTCGATCATGCCCGGCAAGGTCAACCCGGTGATCCCCGAGGTGGTGAACCAGATCGCGTTCGCCGTCGCCGGTGCGGACACCACCGTGACCATGGCGGCCGAGGGCGGGCAGCTGCAGCTCAACGCCTTCGAGCCGATCATCGCGCACTCGATCATGCAGTCCCTGCAGTGGATGGCGAACGGCTGCGCGACGCTCCGGGACCACTGCGTCGTCGGCATCGAGGCGAACGAGGCGAAGCTCGCGGCGCAGGTCGACACGAACGTCGGCGTCGTCACGGCGCTCACGCCGTACATCGGGTACGCGGCGGCGGCGTCGATCGCGCACACGGCGCTGACGACCTCGACGCCGATCGCCACGCTCGTCATCGCGGCGGGGCTGATGGAGGAGGACCAGGTGCAGCGGGTCCTCAGCCCGGCACGGCTGTCCGGGATCGAGCTCGCGACGGGGGCGATCCCGGTGGTCACCGAGGAGATGCTCGACGCCGCGGCGCGGGAGACCCGGCGCGACTGACGGCGCGCGCCTCGCACCGTGCGCGGTCGCGTGCGAGGTCGCACCGTGCGAGGCGCCTACGGTGCGAGGTTCCGACCAGCGTGCGGGGCCGCGCGGGTCCCACACTGCGCGGAACCTCGCACACTGCGGATGCGGGCCTCGCACCGTGCGATGCGCAGCGCGGCGCGGCGCGGCGCGGCGTGCGGGGCGCGCTACGGCAGCGGGGACTCGCCGGCCCGCACCTGCTGGGACATCTCCCGTAGGTGCTCGCGCTGCTCGTCCGGCTCCGGCGACGCGCCCTCGTCGATGCGCTGCATGGCGGCGGTCCGGACGTGGTGGGCGGCCGCGATGTCCGCGTCCCGCCACCGCGCGAGCGTGAAGTTCCTCGTGACGTCGCGGAGGGGCAGCCGGATCGACTCGTCCGCCTCGATGCCGGCGAGCAGCTGGCGCATCCGGATCACCTCGGAGTCGAGCTCCCCGCCGACGACGAGCACGAAGTTCGAGATGTACAGGTACACGAGCAGCAGGATCGCGCCGCCGAGCCATCCGTAGGCCTTGTTGCCGCCGCCGATCGTCTCGACGTAGATCGCGAACCCGAGCGTCGCCATCGCCCAGGTCACGATCGCGAACCCGGCACCCGCGGACACCCATCGCAACTGCGGCGTCTTCACGTTCGGCGTCGCGTAGTAGAGCGTCGCCACCATCACCACGAGGTCCGCCGCGAGGACCGGCCACTTCGCGACGTTCCACAGGTCGTCGATCCACGGCGCCCACCCGAGCTGTCGGATCACCGCCGCGGAGATCGTCGGCGTCCCGAGCAGGATGACGATCGCGATCGCACCGCCGACCATCACGAGCAGCGTGACGAGGAGCATCATGCTGCGGAACTTCCAGATCCGCCGGCCCTCCTCGACCTCGTACGCCGTGTTCATCGCCCGGCCGAACGCGGTGGCGTACCCGGACAGCGACCAGAGCGTCAGGACGACCCCGGTGGAGAACCCGAGCCAGGGGTTGTCGAGCGTCAGCAGCTGTCGGAGCGGGGTCTCGAGGTGCTCGGCGGTCTCGGGGCGCACGATGAAGCCGAGCACCTCGATGATGTCCGACAGGCTGTCGCCCTGCCGGTCGACCACCGACAACGCCGACACCACCGTGAGCGCGGTGGGGAACACCGTCAGCAGGGCGAAGAACGTCAGGGAGGCGGCTGCGTCGACGACGCGGTGCCGGATCACCGAGTGGTAGGTGCGCCGGACGACGGCGCGGACTCCCGTCCGCTGGAGGTCGCGCGATGCGCTGTCCGGCATGCGTTGTACGGTACCCGACACGTGACGGCCTGGAGGCGCGGGGCGGCGCCGCCACGCGCCTCCAGGCCGGTGGGTGGTCCGGTCCGGCGGCCGCTGCCGAGACTCGGCCTGGGCGACGGATCACGCGCTCCGAGGCCCGAGGACGGTCGCTGCGGCCGAGTCTCGGCGCAGCGGGCCCGAGTCTCGGCTGAGCGGGACCGAATCTCGGGCGTCAGTTGGCGTGGGGGTGCAGCGCGTCGTAGCGGCGGAAGCTCGGCACCAGGCGGAGGAGCAGCGCGACGAGGCCGATGATGAGCACACCGCCGATGATCGGCGGGTACGCGATGCCCGCCGCGACGACGAGGCCCGCGTACAGGTCACCGAGCCGCGGGCCACCCGTGACCACCACGATGAAGATGCCCTGCAGGCGCCCACGCATCCCGTCCGGCGACGCCGCCTGCAGGATCGTGTTGCGGAACACCGAGCTGACGTTGTCCGCACCGCCGGCCGCTGCGAGGAACAGCGCGGCGAGCCCGAGCGCGGGCAGGATGCCGACCGAGAACGCCTCGCCGGACCGGCCGCCGAGCACGCCGGCGAGGGCGATGACGACGCCGAAGGCCGCGATCGCCCCGCCGTACGCCGTGATGGCCCAGCCGACGGCCTCGCCCTGGCGGCGGACGTGCCCGAGCGGGCCGGAGAAGACGCTCGAGAGCAGGGCCCCGATCGCGTACGCGGCGGTCAGCGTGCCGACCGTGATCGACCCGCCACCGATCACCAGGGCGCCGATCGCGGGGAACAGGACGCGCGGCTGCCCGAACGTCATCGCGCAGATGTCGAGGACGAACGTCATGGTGATGTTGCGGGACCGGCGGAGGAACCGTGCGCCCTCGACCAGGGAGCTGAGCCCCGGTCGGAGCGCACCGTGGTCGGCGGGCATCCTCGGCAGGGTGAAGACGCCGAGGAAGGCGAACGTGAACAGGACGACGTCGATCGTGTACGTCGGTGCGAACCCGACCGCGGCGATGAGCACACCGGCGACCGCCGGACCGACGGTGACCTGGAACCCGGCCGCGATCCCGCCGAGGGCGCTCGCCGCGGGCAGCAGGTCGGTGCCGACCAGGCGCGGCACGATCGCCGAGCGTGCGGCGTTGCTGACGGTCGCGGCGACCGCGTTCACGGTCGCGAGCACGTAGAGCAGCGCGACGCTGTGCAGCCCGAGCCAGGCGTGCGTGGCGATCAACGCGACCGCGGCCCAGGCGATGATCGAGGAGACGACCGCGACGGTGCGCCGGTCGAAGGCGTCCGCGAGCATGCCGCCGTACAGTCCGGCGACGATCATCGGCAGCAGGGCGATGACGCCGACGAGCGCCACGGCGAAGGTCGAGTGGGTGATCTCGTAGACCTCGAGGCCGACGGCCACGGTGGTCATCTGCGTACCGATGCCGGCGATGGCGGTGCCGGCCCAGAGTCGGGCGAAGGCGGGGGACCGGCGGAGCGGGGTGAGGTCGGCGAGGATGCGGCGTCGCGGCGGTGCGGGAGTCGATGGTGTCACGGTGGAACCATTCTGGGGGCTGTCCGCCGTCTCTGGTTGACTTGCGGCATGACTGACCTGAACAGCAAGCCCGAGTTCGACGCCCCAGAGGGCCCGGCCCCCACCGAGCTCGTCGTCACCGACATCGTCGAGGGCTCCGGCGACGTGGCGTCCGCCGGCTCGACCGTCAAGGTCCACTACGCCGGCGTCGAGTACGAGACGGGCGAGGAGTTCGACAGCTCCTGGAACCGCGGCGAGCCGATCGACTTCCCCCTCGCGGCCCTGGTGCGCGGCTGGCAGGAGGGCATCCCCGGCATGAAGGTCGGCGGGCGCCGCAAGCTCGTCGTCCCGCCGGAGCTCGCCTACGGTCCCGCCGGCGGCGGACACTTCCTCTCCGGCAAGACCCTGATCTTCGTGATCGACCTGCTCGGAGTCCGCTGATGCAGGTCGGTGCCCCGACGATCGAGCTGAACGACGGCCACCGGTTCCCCGAGCTCGGTCTCGGCACCTACGGCCTGAACGGCGACGAGGGCGCTGCGGCGATCGGCACCGCGATCTCGGGCGGCTACCGGCTGCTCGACACGGCGCTGAACTACGGCAACGAGGACGCCGTCGGCCGGGCCGTCCGCGAGTCGGAGGTGGCGCGTGAGGACCTCGTCGTCACGTCGAAGCTCCCGGGCCGCCACCACGGCTACGACGAGGCGCACCGGTCGATCGACGAGACCCTCGGGAACCTCGGCCTCGACCACGTCGACCTGTACCTCATCCACTGGCCGAACCCGTCGGTGGACAAGTTCGTCGACACCTGGAAGGCGTTCGTCGACCTCCGTGACAGCGGCAAGGTCCGCTCGATCGGCGTCTCGAACTTCACGCCGGAGCACCTCCGTCGCATCGTGGACGCCACCGGGGTCGCGCCCGCCGTGAACCAGGTCGAGCTGCACCCGTACTTCCCGCAGGCCGCACTGCGGAAGGTCCACCAGGAGCTCGGGATCGTCACCGAGAGCTGGAGCCCCCTCGCGAAGCGGTCGGAGCTCCTCACCGAGCAGCCGATCGTCGACGCGGCCGCCGCGCACGGGGTCGCCCCTGGTCAGGTCGTGCTCCGGTGGCACGTCCAGATCGGTGCCGTCCCGGTGCCGAAGTCGGGCGACGCGGCACGGCAGCGCGAGAACCTCGACGTCTTCGGCTTCGAGCTGACCGACGCCGAGGTCGCGGCGATCTCCGCGCTCGAGCGCGGCCGCCTCTGGGACGGCGACCCGGACACGCACGAAGAGATGTAGACGCTTCGCGTCTGACGGACGGGAGGCGCGGTGCCGGCTGGCACCGCGCCTCCCGTCCGTCAGTCCGTGATGTCGGTCGTGCGGGACTACACTGGACACCCCTCTTTCCCGAAGGGTTGTGTGTGTCTGAACCGACCGAGATCGACCGCGAGCGTGGCTACGTGGACGGGCTCTTCGCCCGACTCGACGAGCTGACCGCCGAGGCCGAACAGCGACTCGCCGAGACCCGCCGTCAGGCGGTCGGCGGGAACCACCAGAGCCGCAGCGAGCGCGATGCCTACGCACGGCTCTACGAGGACACCATGGCGACGCTCGAGCGCGTGGGGGACCGGCTGGTCTTCGGGCGGCTCGAGGTCTCCGAGCCCGACAGCGACGAGGACGCCTTCCGGTACATCGGCCGCGTCGGGCTGCGCGACCGCGAGCACCGGCCGCTCCTGCTCGACTGGCGCGTCCCGGGTGCCAGCGCCTTCTACCAGGCGACCGCCGCGCACCCGATGGGCATGCGTGCGCGCCGGCACCTGACCCTCGACGGGCGCAGGGTGGTCGGCATCGAGGACGAGGTCTTCGACGCCACCCTGTACGACGACGAACGCACGCACCTGCAGGGCGAGGGCGCACTGCTCGCGGCCGTCACCGCCGAGCGCACCGGTCGGATGACGGACATCGTCGCGACCATCCAGGGCGAACAGGACCGGATCATCCGCTCCCCGCTCGAGGGCGTCCTCATCGTGCAGGGCGGACCCGGCACGGGCAAGACCGCCGTCGCGCTGCACCGGGCCGCGTACCTGCTGTACTCCTACCGCGAGCGGCTGCGGGGCTCCGGCGTGCTCATGGTCGGTCCGTCCCCGGCGTTCCTGACCTACATCGAGCAGGTGCTGCCGTCCCTCGGCGAGACCGGTGTGGTGATGGCCTCCCTCGGGTCGCTCTACCCCAGCGTGCACGCCACGAAGCACGATCAGCGCGACGTCGCCGCGGTGAAGGGCTCGGCCGAGATGGCCCAGCTGTTCCGCCGTGCCGTGCGGTCGCGGCAGGTCGTCCCCACCGAGTCCGTCACGCTCGACGTCGAGGGCGAACGGCTCGTGGTGCCGCCCGAGCTCGTCGCCGACGCGATGAAGCGTGCGCAGGACCGCGGCAAGCCGCACAACGTCGCCCGGGTCACGTTCAACAAGATCGCGCTCGACTCGATGACCCGCCTGCTCGCCGACCAGCTCCGGGCCCGCGGCACCGCGGTCGACGAGGCGGACGAGAAGGTCCTGCGCGAGGACATCCGCTCGTCGTACGACGCCCGCGTGCTGCTCAACACCGCGTGGCTGCCGCTGCCGCCGGACAAGTTCCTCGAGGACCTCTACGCCCGGCCGAACTGGCTCGCGTCGCTCACCCCGCACTGGACCCCGGAGCGCCGCGCCCTGCTGCTGCGGGCGCGTGGGACCGCGTTCACGGTGGAGGACGTCCCGCTCCTCGACGAGGCCGCCGAGCTCCTCGGCCCGTTCGACCCGACCGGCGGCGCGGCGAAGCGTGCGGCGAAGGCGAGCCGGAACCGCGACATCGAGAACGCCCGTCAGGCGATCGAGAACATGGGCGTCGAGGGCATCGTCACCGCCGAGCAGGTCGCCGGCTCCTTCGCCGAGGGCGGGGACGCCCGGAGCACCGCCGAGCGCGCAGCCGAGGACCGCGAGTGGACGTACGGGCACATCGTCGTCGACGAGGCGCAGGAGCTCTCCCCGATGCAGTGGCGGGTGCTGGCCCGTCGGAACCCGCTGCGGTCGTTCACGATCGTCGGCGACATGGCCCAGGGCTCGTCGCCCGGTGCCGCGCGCACCTGGGACGACGTCATCGGCGCCCTCGCTCGCCGTCGCCGGGGCCGTGCGCCGCAGGTGCCGATCGCGCACCGTGTCGAGGAACTCACGGTGAACTACCGCACGCCGCGCTCCATCGTGCAGGCCGCGGGGGAGTTCGCCGACGCGGCCGGGCTCTCGGTGACCCGGAACGAGGCCGTGCGCGACGGCGACCCGGTGGTGCGGCTGCAGACGGCACGTGCCGACCTGCTCGACACGGTCGCGTCGGTCGTCGACTCCGAGCGGGACCACATCGGCGCCGGCACCATCGGCGTCATCGTGCCCGAGGCAGAGGTCGACGTCGTGCGGCAGCGCCTCGCCCGCACCGAGGCGGACGTCCGGTCGCTCGGGTCGCCGCGGCCCGGGTCGGTGACGGTGCTGACCGGTGCCGACGCCAAGGGCCTCGAGTTCGACGGCGTGCTGCTCGTCGACCCGGAGCGGGTCGGGGCGGACGCGGCCCGGGCCGCCGCCGCGGTCTACGTCGCGATGACGCGTCCGACGCGGCGGCTGACGGTCGTCGACGTCGCGTGAGCGCCGGCTGCGTCACGTCGTCAGCGGCGGACGGGAGGCGCGTGGCGCGTCCCGTCAGGTCGGGGTGCCCTCGGCACGCACGCGCGTGACCAGGTCCGCCCACGGGCCGTCGAGGCGGGTGCCGGGGATCGTGACGGTCGTCCGCTCGACGGTGATCGTCCACGTGTAGTCGTCGCGGACGCCCGGCGCCGGATCGCTCGGGGCGTCGCGGGGCAGCGCACCGACGAGGTCGGACCACCCCGACGGGTCGTCGCAGGCGTCGGTGTCGACCCGCCAGCCCCGTGCGAGGCCCGCGAGGCCCCCGGTACGGCGGACGTCGATGCGCATGCCCCGACCGTACGCCCGGCGCCCGGGTCAGTCGAGCACGCCCACCGACCGCCAGGCGTCCTGCACCGCGGTGTGCTGCGACGAGTCCGCACCGAACCGGGCAGCGGCTGCGTCGACCGTCACGGTCGCGAACCCGGCGAAGTCGATCGACGCGGTGACGACGTCGGAGGTCAGGGCGTCCCACCAGACGGCTCCGGCCCCGTCCCACGCGTTGCCGCCGATCGCGGTCGCGGCCAGGAAGAACGCGTGGTTCGGGATGCCCGAGTTCGTGTGCACCCCGCCGGCGTCCTCGGTGGTGTCGACGTACCCGGCCATCGTCGCGGGTTGCGGGTCCTTGCCGAGCACCGGGTCGTCGTAGGCGGTGCCTGGGGCGCGCATCGAGCGCAGGGCGACCCCGTGCACGGCGGCCGTGAAGAGCCCTTCGCCGATCAGCCACGAGGCCTGGTCGGCGGTCTGGTGTGCGGCGTACTGGGCCACGAGGGAACCGAAGACGTCGCTGATCGACTCGTTCAGCGCGCCCGACTGCCCCTGGTACGTCAGGTCTGCGGTGTACTGCGTGACGCCGTGGGCGAGCTCGTGGCCGATGACGTCGACGGCGATCGTGAAGCGGTTGAAGACCTCGCCGTCGCCGTCGCCGAACACCATGCGGCTGCCGTCCCAGTAGGCGTTGTCGTAGTCCTGCCCGTAGTGCACCGTGGCGTCGAGGGGGAGTCCGGCACCGTCGATCGACACCCGGCCGAAGACGTCGAGCCAGAACGCGTGCGTTGCCCCGAGGCCGGTGTACGCCTCGTCCACCGCGGCGTCGCCGGAGTCCGGGTCGCCCTCGTGCCGGACGGGGGTGCCGGGCAGCGTCGTGCTGCCGTGCGCATCGGAGATCGTGCGCTGCGGTGACCGGTCGACCGTGCCGCTGACGCCCTGCGGGCGGGCACGGTGCTCGTGCTTCGGGCGCTGCACGGTGTCGAGCGATGCGAGGGCGGTCCGGGCGGCCGAGGCCGCGCGGGGGAACGCGCGGGCGTCGGCGACGGCGCGGAGCAGGTACGGCGGGACGACGGATCGGACACGGTCGGTCGGGGTCATGGCGTCATGCAACCACCGGGCACCGACAGGGACGGTCAGCGCTTGCGGTTCTCCACCAGCCCGAGCGCGTACGACTCCCACCACTGCCCGGCAGCGGGTCCGCCGTTGCACGTGCCGTCGCTGAGGCCAGGGGTCTTCACCCAGAGCAGCGCGTCCAGCCGCGTGGAGCCCCGCGTGACGTGCGGCGCCTGCCCGAGCCCGGCGCCGTCCGGGTTGCACCACGTGCCGCGCCACCCCTGACCGTTGCGCGAGACGTCGATCACGAAGTGCGGGTCGTCGCCGATCGCGTCGGCGAGCTGGTCGGCGTAGGCGCGCTCCTGGTCGACGCGGTAGAAGTTCGACACGTTCGTGAAGAAGCCCTGCGTCCGGTCGACCCCGGCCGCGCGGAGCCACTTCGCCATCGTGGCGGTCGGCACCCGGTTCTCGTTCCCGCCGTCCAGGTACACGGTGAGGCCGTGCCCGGTGAGTTCGTCGACGGCCTTCCGGAGCAGGGGCAGCCGGTCCTGCTCGAGGCGCTTGCACACCTGGATCTGGGCGATGGCGTCGGGCTCCACGAGGACGACCGCCCTGGAGCCCGCCATCGCCCGCACGGCGGACCGGACCCACGGCAGGTACTCGTCGGCCTGTGTCCCGCCCTTCGAGTAGCTGCCGCAGTCGCGGTCGGGCACGTTGTAGAGGACGAACACCGGGGTCTTCCGCTGGGCCTCGGCACTCCGCACCACCTCGCGGATCGTCTGCCGGGTCTCCGTGACCGAGGTGTTCGTGAGCCAGGTCGCGATCGGCTGGTCGGCGATGACGGCGATCTTGGCGGCCGTCGCGTCGTCCCCGTCGGCCCGCGCCTGGGACTCGCGCTTGCCCGGTTGGTTCTCGTCCGCCGGTTGCCGGGCGAGGCCTCCGGGGAACGCCCCCGAGGCGGACTTCCGTTCGGCGACGTGCCGGCCGTCGGTTCCGGATCCGCGGGGCAGGACGAGCACGAGCGTCGTGACGAGGGCCGCCACGACCACCGCCGCGATCCCGATCCACGTCCACTGACGACGGGCGGAACTGCGACGTGCACGGGTTCCCTCGACACTCGGCATACGCCCATGCTCGCAGGTGGGGAGGGGGAACGCCCAGCCACACCGGGCGTTCCCCCAGGCGTGGCGCTGGTTCCTGTCAGGACCATCCCGCAGACTGGCGGGATGTTCCGGAAGCTCCTCCTCCTCGCCCTGACCGCGGCGTACGCCTGGGTGATCTGGCGGATGACACTGACACCGCAGGTGTTCACGTCGGCGCAGAACTCCCTCGTCCTGCACGCGATCGCCTGGGTCCAGCAGCTCCCGCACGGCACGTGGTTCACCTACGAGCGCACCGAGTTCCTCGCGAACATCGCCATGTTCGTCCCCGTCGGGATGCTCGCCGCGCTCTGGCTCCCGCGTCGCTGGTGGATCCTCGGCGCCGTCGTCGCGGTCGTGCTCTCCACCGGCATCGAGTTCGCGCAGGCGACCTACCTGCCGTACCGCGTGGCCGACCCGCGCGACGTGCTCTCGAACGGCCTCGGCGGCCTGCTCGGTGCGACGCTCGTCGGACTCTTCCGCAGCCTGTTGCCCGCGCCGCGACGCCGCCGACTGCGTGCTCGGACCGCCTGACACTCTGGTAGTCTTGGGCGGTTGCCGTCGAACGGCCGCGGACAAAGAGCGCTCGTGCATTCGGTACGGGCACCGCGCAACGGACAGGAAGGGGATCATCCATGGCACTTGACGCGAAGGTCAAGCAGGAGATCATCGAAGAGTACGCGACCCACCCGGGCGACACCGGATCCCCCGAGGTCCAGGTCGCCGTTCTGACTCGTCGCATCAACGACCTGAACGAGCACCTCAAGGAGCACAAGCACGACCACCACTCGCGTCGTGGTCTGCTGCTCATGGTCGGTCAGCGTCGCCGTCTCCTCGGCTACCTCTCCGACGTCGACATCGCCCGCTACCGTGCGCTCATCGAGCGCCTCGGCCTGCGTCGCTAGTCGACCGACCCACGCTTGACCGGACGCCCCGGTCCTCCTCGTGAGGACCGGGGCGTTCCACCGTTCCGCGCGGGATCGCGCGGGAATGGTTGCACCAGGACCTCGGTTGAGTACGATATTCATGCAAACGCATCGAAAGTCGGGACTCACCATGACCACCATCGCCGTCGTCTCCGCCGGGCTCTCCGAGCCCAGCTCCACCCGCCTGCTCGCCGACCGCCTGGCCGAGGCGACCGTCGCGTCGCTCGCCACCCCGGGTCGCGACGGACAGCCTGGAGGCGCGGTGACGGTCCTGCACGTCGACCTGCGTCCGCTGGCGCACGAGATCACCGACGCGATGCTCACCCGGTTCGCGGCCCCGGCGCTGTCCGCCGCCATGGCGGCCGTCGTCGAGGCCGACGCCGTGGTGTTCGTCACGCCCGTCTTCACCGCCGGGGTGAGCGGGCTGGCGAAGTCCTTCCTGGACGTGCTCGACAAGGACGCACTCGCCGACATGCCCGTCCTCCTCGGAGCGACCGGCGGGACCGCACGGCACTCGCTCGCGATCGAGCACGGCCTGCGCCCGGTCTTCGCCTACCTCCGTGCCGCCGTGGTGCCGACCGGCGTCTTCGCCGCGACGGACGACTGGGGGAGCGCGGGCGACTCCGCCGCCCTGGACGGACGCATCCGCCGGGCGGGAGACGACCTGGCCTGGGCGATCCGTGCCTCCAGGCGGACCCCGCAGGAAGCCGACGCGCTCCCCGCGACGGCGGACTTCGCGTCCCTGCTCGGTGGCCTCGGCCACTGACCCAGTCTCTTAGACGGCCCACAGGGGTCGCCGGGGCCGGGTGCAGCCCACACCTGGGTCGTTCACCGGCGCGCTCGGGAACCTCGTCATGACGACGAGGAGGACCGATGGACACCAGCGGGAACGGCAGGCGAGGCGGCCTGACCACGAGTGCGCTCGTGAGCGTGGGCGGGGTGATCGTCGCAGCGGTCACGGGCGTGGGACTGTGGTTCGGGCACGAGCAGGCCTCGACGACCGAGGGCTCCACCTCCGAGACGCAGACCTCGACCGACACGCAGTCGTCGACCGACACCGGGACGTCGACCGACACCGGGACGTCGACCGACCAGGGCGTGACGCAGGGCGGCAGCAGCGCCGGCGACTCGGACGCCACGACGACGGGATCGTGACCGTGCGCGCCGCGGCCGAGTGGGAGCTCTGGACCACCACCGCCCGCGTCGTCCTGGACCACCGGGACCGACGCCACCTCGCGGCCGCCGAGGCCTGCGTCCGCGAGGTCACCGCCGCCGTCGACGCTGCGTGCAGCCGCTTCCGGCACGACTCCGAACTGGTCTCCCGCTCCGCCGAGCTCGTCCGCGGCGCCGAGGTCTCGCCGCTCCTGGCCTCGCTCGTGCACCAGGCGATCGACGCGGCCCGGATCTCCGACGGCGACGTCGACCCGACGCTCGGCGCCAGCATGGTCTCCCTCGGCTACGACGCCGCGTTCGCCGACGCGCCGCCCGTGCCCACACCCGAGGCGGTCGCCCGCGAGCTCGACGGCCGTCCCGCCTGGCAGCGGGTGCTGCTCACCGGCACCTTCCTCCGTGTGCCCGAGGGCGTCACGCTCGACCTCGGTGCCACCGCGAAGGCCGCGGCGGCCGACATGGCCGCGGCGAGCATCACCGCCCGGCTCGGCATCGGCGCGCTCGTCTCGCTCGGCGGGGACGTCGCCACCGCCGGCCCGGAGCCGTCCGGCGGGTGGCAGGTGCGGGTGCAGGACCTCGATGACGACCCGGCCGACCGGGTGCGGATCGCCGCCGGCTGGTCGGTCGCGACCTCGAGCACGCAGAAGCGCCGGTGGGACCAGGACGGGCACGCCCGGCACCACATCCTCGACCCGCGGTGGGGGCTGCCGGCCGAACCGGTCTGGCGCTCGGTCACGGTCGTCGCGCCGTCGTGCGTGTCGGCGAACACCCTGACGACCGCGGCCGTGGTGCGTGGGCACGGTGCGGTCGCGGTGCTCCGGCAGAGCGGTCGAGCGGCACGGTTGGTCGCGGCGGACGGCTCGGTCGTCCGGGTCGGCGGCTGGCCGGATGAGGACGCCCGCGCCGCCTGAGGTGCGCTGGTCAGTACCAGTGCGGGTTGACGCTCATCTCGTGGTTCCACGCCCCGCACGGCGAGCCGTAGGCGTCGTGGATGTACGCCAGGCCCCAGTTGATCTGCGTCGCCGCGTTCGTCCGCCAGTCCGCGCCGGCCACCGACATCTTGTTCGCCGGCAGCGACTGGGGGATGCCGTACGCCCCGCTCGACGCGTTCAGGGCGTTCGCACGCCAGCCGGACTCCTGCGTCCACAGCGAGACGAGGCACGAGAACTGGTCGGAGCCCCAGCCGTACGAGCCGATCGCGCTCCGGGCGTAGGCCTGTGCCGCGGCCGGGTCGACCACCACGCCGCTCGTGCTCGGGGAGGACGACCCCGAGCCGCCGCTCGTCACGGGGACGGCCGTGTTCGTCGCTGCTGCCGCCTCCGCCGCTGCCTGTCGCTTCCGCTGCTGCTCGGCCTTCTGCGCCGCCACCTGCACGCCGAGCTGGTAGCGCTGCTCCGTCGAAGCGGTGGTGTTCTTCAGCGACGCGAGCTGCGCGTACAGCTCGTCGCTGTGCTCCTGCGTGTCGGCGACGGCGGCCTTCGCGACGGCCTCCGCCGACTTCGCGGCGCTCGCCTTCGTCTCGGCGGCGTCGGCCAGGTCGGCGCGTTCGTCCTCGGCGCGGGTCGCCTGGTCGTGCAGCGACGACGCGGTCTTCGCGGCGACGGACGCGTCGTCCATCACGCCGGCCCACGTCGACGACAGCTGGTCGAGCGCGCCGAGCTGGTAGAGCAGCTGGTCGGGGTTCTTCGCCGTCGCGATGCGGGTGGTCATCTCGTTCGAGCTGCCGTCGCGGTACAGGTTGGCCGCCAGCTGACCGGCGCGCTGCTGCGCGCGGTCGGCGGTCTTCGCCGCCTGGTCGGCCTGGGCCTGGAGGCTCGTGGCGGCCTGGGTGGCGGAGGCCAGGTCCGCCTCGGCCCGGTCCGCCTTCTCGGATGCGTCGAGCGCCGCCTGCGACTTCGCCGCGGCAGCCGCCTGCGCCGCCTCGAGCGCGGCCTGCACGCGGGAGACCTCGGCCTTCTTGGACGCTTCGTTGCCCTTCGCGCGCTCGACGTCCTGCCAGCTCGGGTACTCCGTCGCGGTCGCCGGGACAGCGGTGACGACGGGGGCGACGAGCGCGCCGACGACCACTGCGGCCGCGACGAACAAGCCCCGGGAGGGGGTGAGGCGCATGGCAGCAGGCTACCGAGGACACGCCCGTTCGCCGTGAGCCTCGCCGCCGATTCCCTGCGGACTGGTAAAGTCCATCACGTCCGGGGACCGTTTCCCCGGGCGTCAGACAAACACTGCGCAGGCCGGGCACGGAGCTGGTCATCGGTGGTGGCTCGCGGGCCGGACGGTTTCCCGAGTGCTTCTACTGCTGGCCAGACATGCGTCCCGATCCCTTCGGCGCGCACGCACCATCGGGTGCCGTGGCCCCAGCCTGCCGAACACTTCAAGGAGGCACCCTTTTGGAGGGTCCCGAGATCAAGTTCGCCGAGGCCGTTCTCGACAACGGCAAGTACGGCAAGCGCACCGTCCGGTTCGAGACCGGTCGGCTCGCACAGCAGGCACAGGGCGCGGTCGCCGCGTACCTCGACGAGGACACCATGCTCCTCTCGGCCACCAGTGCCGGCAAGCACCCGCGTGAAGGATTCGACTTCTTCCCGCTGACCGTCGACGTCGAGGAGCGCTCGTACGCCGCCGGCAAGATCCCCGGTTCGTTCTTCCGTCGCGAAGGCCGTCCCAGCACCGAGGCGATCCTCGTCTGCCGACTCATCGACCGGCCGCTGCGCCCGTCGTTCGTCGACGGCCTCCGCAACGAGGTCCAGATCGTCATCACCGTCCTGAGCATCGCTCCGGACGAGTTCTACGACGCGCTCGCGATCAACGCCGCGTCCGCGTCGACGCAGATCTCCGGTCTGCCGTTCTCCGGCCCGATCGCCGGTGTGCGCCTCGCGCTCATCGGTGACCAGTGGGTCGCGTTCCCGAAGGCGTCGCAGCTCGCCGAGGCCGTCTTCGACCTCACCGTCGCGGGCCGTGTCGTCACGGACGAGGCCGGCAACGAGGACGTCGCGATCATGATGGTCGAGGCCGAGGCCACCGAGCACAGCTGGGACCTCATCCAGGGCGGCGCCACCAAGCCCGACGAGGCCGTCGTCGCGCAGGGCCTCGAGGCAGCGAAGCCGTTCCTCAAGCAGCTCGTCGAGGCGCAGGCGAAGATGGCCGCCCAGTCGGCCAAGGAGATCCAGGACTACCCGGTCTTCCCGCCGTACGCCCCCGAGGTCTACGACGCGGTCGAGGCCATCGCGCTGTCCGAGCTCGGCGACGTCTACAAGATCGCCGGCAAGCTCGAGCGTCAGGACGCCGACGACGCCCTGAAGGCCCGCGTCAAGGAGGCCATCGCCGCGAAGGTGTCGGCAGGTGAGCTCCCCGAGAGCGCCAACGGCCAGGTCAGCGGTGCCTACAAGTCGGTCACGAAGAAGGTCGTCCGCGGCCGCATCCTGACCGAGCAGGTCCGCATGGACGGTCGCGGCCTCGCCGACATCCGTCCGCTCGACGCCGAGGTCGCCGTGATCCCGCGCGTCCACGGTTCGGCGATCTTCCAGCGCGGCGAGACCCAGATCCTGGGCGTCACCACGCTGAACATGCTCAAGATGGAGCAGCAGATCGACTCGCTGTCGCCCGTCACCAAGAAGCGCTACCTGCACCACTACAACTTCCCGCCGTACTCGACGGGTGAGACCGGTCGTGTCGGTTCGCCGAAGCGTCGCGAGATCGGGCACGGCTTCCTGGCCGAGCGCGCCCTCGTGCCGGTGCTGCCGTCGCGCGAGGAGTTCCCCTACGCCATCCGTCAGGTGTCCGAGGCCCTCGGCTCCAACGGTTCGACGTCGATGGGTTCCGTCTGTGCCTCCACCCTGTCGCTCCTCAACGCCGGTGTGCCCCTCAAGGCCCCGGTCGCGGGCATCGCGATGGGCCTCGTCTCCGACACCGTCGACGGCCAGACCCGCTACGCGGCGCTGACCGACATCCTCGGTGCGGAAGACGCGCTCGGTGACATGGACTTCAAGGTCGCCGGCACCTCGGACTTCGTCACGGCCATCCAGCTGGACACGAAGCTCGACGGCATCCCCTCGTCGGTCCTCGACGCCGCCCTCAAGCAGGCCAAGGAAGCGCGCTCCGCGATCCTCGGTGTGCTGAACGAGGCGATCGACGCCCCCGACGAGATGGCCGACACCGCGCCGCGCGTCATCTCCGTGCAGATCCCCGTCGACAAGATCGGCGAGCTGATCGGCCCGAAGGGCAAGACGATCAACGGCATCCAGGACGAGACCGGCGCCGACATCTCGATCGAGGACGACGGCACCGTCTACATCGGCGCCGTCGACGGTCCGTCGGCCGAGGCTGCCCGTGCCCAGGTGAACGCGATCGCGAACCCGACGAACCCGGAGATCGGGGACCAGTTCCTCGGCACGGTCGTCAAGATCGCGACGTTCGGTGCCTTCGTGTCGCTGCTCCCGGGCCGCGACGGTCTGCTCCACGTCTCCGAGGTGCGCAAGCTCGCCGGTGGCAAGCGTGTGGAGAACGTCGAGGACGTCCTCGGCGTCGGCCAGAAGATCCTGGTCGAGGTCACCAAGGTGGACGACCGCGGCAAGCTCTCGCTCGCGCCGGTCGTGGCCGAGGAGTCGGACACCGACTCCAGCGGTGCCCGCGAGGAGTCGACGGACGCCACCGTCTGATCTACCTGGCACACGAACGGCCGCCGTCCCTTCCGGGGCGGCGGCCGTTCGCCGTTCGCGGGCGCGGGGCGCCGGAGCGCCGACTGTGCCGAGACTCGCGCTGAGCGGCAGTTCTCGGGCGCCGGGGCCCGAGGACTGTCGCTGACGCCGAGTCTCGGCGCCGGGCGCGCCGGTCAGGCGGCGGGGGTCTCCTGCGTGCCGACGAGCTGGGCACGGCCGAGCAGGTGCTCCCGCAGCACGAACCCCACCACGGCGGGCGTCGCGTCCGCGGGGGCCTCGAGGACGGGGACGTCGAGCGCGCTCAGCGTGAAGAAGTACCGGTGCGGTCCGTGTCCGGCGGGCGGGGCGGCACCGAGGAAGGTGTCGGTGCCGAACTCGTTCCGACGGCGGAGCGCCTCGGCGGGCAGCAGCGCGTCGTCGGTGCCGGCACCGGCGGGCAGTCCGGTCGCGCTCGCCGGGATGTCCGTCAGGCTCCAGTGCCAGAAGCCCGAGCCGGTCGGGGCGTCGGGGTCGTAGACGGTGAGCACGAAGCTCTGCGTGCCCTCGGGCGCACCGGACCACTCGAGCGCGGGGGAGCGGTCCTCGCCGCCGGCGTCTCCGCCGCGGGCCCACTCGGGCAGGACGTCGCCGTCGGAGAAGTCGGGGCTGGTCAGGGTGAACGAGGGGACCTCGGGGAGGTTCCAGTTGGGGTCGTTGGCCATGCGACCAGCCAACACCCGCCGCCTCGGTTCACGCTCGGTGCGCGAGCGCGACACGCTGCCGTGCGGCAGCGCGGTCCATCCCGGCAGAGCGACAGATGCACGCCGAGATCCGGCGGCAGCCTGTCGCTTTCGCGGCGGACCGGCGAGGGCCGGCCGGCGTGGTCGCGGTGCGGACGGGCGGACTGGAGGCGCGGGGCGGGGCCGACCCGTGCCTCCAGGCCGTCGGGCGGTCGCCTTCGCGGACGCGACCCGCGTCAGGCGGCGAGCACGCGTTCGACGACGCGGCCGAGGGCCGCCGTCGCGGCGATCGCGTCACCGGCGTACGCGCCGGACATGGCGCCGTCGCGCGCGAGCATCAGCTCGTCCGCGCCGTCGCCGGGCAGGGCGTGCCCGGCATCCTGCAGCAGGTCGGCCAGACGCTCGGTGTACCAGTCGCGGTGCATCGCGACGACCTCGCGCACGGGGTCGCGGGGGTCGTGGTACTCGGCGGCGGCGTTGAGGAACGCGCAGCCGCGGAAGTCGGGGTCGTTGACCTCGTCGGCGAGGGCGGCGACCCACGCGCGGACGGCCAGCTCGGGGGAGCCGGCCTCGGCGATGAGCTGCTCCATCCGCTGCTGCACGCGCTCGTGCTGCGTCCGGATGTAGGCGAGGATCAGGTTGTCCTTGGACCCGTAGTGCTTGTAGAACGTCGCCTTCGTGACGCTCGCCTCGGAGATGAGACGGTCGACGCCCACGCTGTGGATGCCCTCTTCGTAGAAGAGTCGCGTGGCGGTCTCGAGGACGCGGACCTTCGCGCCGCCGGAGCGGGGAGCCGGGGGGACGCTCGACCCGTCCGACGACGCGAGGTTCGTGCTCGGGCCAAGGAGACGCTGGACGGCCGGTTGGGGGGAATCGACCGTCACAGCGTGGCTCCTTGGACTCATCGGCTCCGCGACTGAGTGGGGGGACTCGTACGTCGCGCAGGACTGATGTCCCGAGCCACCGGATCGAAATCTAGGGGGGCTTTCGATCCGGTAGAAGAACTGTACCACAAGGAGGACAGACAGACGAGTCTTTCTATCCTCCTCGGATGTACCCCACTTCGAGTGACACGGTGTGCGCCTGTCGAAACTGGGCGACGGGCACTCCGGGGTCAGTAGGCTCGTCTGCGATGAACCACCCAGTGCCGTTGCCGCTCGAGGCCCCGGACACGTCGTTCCTGACGTCCGGGGGCGCCTTCGTCCGCCGATCCGTCCTGCCCTCGGGCGTTCGGGTCCTGACCGAGGCCATGCCCGGAGCGAGTTCGACGAGCCTCGGGTTCTGGGTCGGGGTCGGCTCCCGGGACGAACGGGCCGGTCAGTACGGCTCGACCCACTTCCTCGAGCACCTGCTGTTCAAGGGCACCGCGAAGCGTTCGGCCCTCGACATCGCGATCGCGTTCGACTCGGTCGGCGGTGAGCACAACGCCGCCACCGCGAAGGAGTACACCTGCTACTACTCGCGGGTGCGGGACGCCGACGTCCCGATGGCGATCGAGGTCATCGGTGACATGGTCACCGGTTCCGTGCTCGAGTCCGCGGCGTTCGACGTCGAGCGCGGCGTGATCCTCGAAGAGCTCGCGATGGCCGCGGACGACCCGGCCGACGTCGCGGGCGAGGCCTTCTTCGCCGCCGCGTTCGACGGGCACGCCCTCGGCCGGCCGATCGGCGGCACTCCGGAGAGCATCCGTGCGGTCGGGCGTGACGAGGTCCTGGCGCACTACCGCGAGCACTACGCCCCGAACGGCATCGTCGTGACCGCCGCCGGTGCGATCGACCACGACCGCTTCTGCGAACTGGTCGAGGCCGTGTTCCAGGGCGCGCCGAAGGCCTCCCCGCTCGCCCGACGGACCCCGCAGCCCGTGGCCGACCCGGCGATCCCGAAGCTCTCGGTCGTGCACCGTCCGACCGAGCAGGTGAGCATGCTGCGCGGTTCGCAGGGGCTCGACCTCCGCGACGAGCGACGGCCGGTCCTCAGCGTGCTCAACGCCGTGCTCGGCGGCGGCATGAGCTCCCGTCTCTTCCAAGAGGTCCGCGAGCGCCGTGGCCTCGCCTACGCGGTGAGCTCGTTCGCGCCCGCCTACCTGGACAACGGTGCGTTCGGCGTCTACGCCGGCTGCGCCCCCGACAACGTCGCCGGGGTCATCGAGATCGTCGACGCCGAGTTCCGCCGGATGGTCGACGACGGCATCACCACCGACGAACTCCGCCGCGCGAAGGGGCAGATCGAGGGGGCGCTCACGCTCTCGCTCGAGGACTCCGACGCCCGGATGACCCGACTCGGTCGGTCGGAGCTCGGCACGGGGGAGTTCACCGACCTCGCCACCGCCCTCGAGCGGGTGGACCGGGTCACCACGGGCGACGTCCTCGAACTGGCGCGCGACCTCCTGACCCGCCCGACGATCACCTCCGTGGTCGGTGCGGTGCAGCAGGACGAGCTCGCGGCCGCGATCGGGATCGGCGGTTGAGCACCGACATGTCGCACTACCTCTACCTCGTCCGGCACGGCGAGCACCAGGACGCGGAACACGGGCTGCGTGACGGCAAGCTCTCGGAGCGCGGCAAGCGGCAGGCGATGCTCGTCGCCGACCGGCTCGGTGGCGTGCCGTTCGACGGCGTCTACCACTCGCCGCTCGAGGCCCCGAGCGAGACCGCCTCGTTCCTGTCGCAGCGACTCCCGGCGATCCAGCCCGAGCCCTCGACGCTGCTGTTCGACTGCATCCCCTCCGGGCCGACGCCGGACATGCCGCACGCCTACCAGGGCTGGTACGGCGGCATCACGGAAGAGGAGATCGTCGCCGGGCAGGCCCAGATGGGCGACGCCGTGGCCGAGTGGTTCACGCCCGCGCGCGAGGACCGGCACGACCTCCTCATCACGCACAACGCCGTGATCGGCTGGTTCGTGCGCGAGGCGTTCCAGGCACCGGAGTGGCGGTGGATGGGGACGAACGTCGCCCACACCGCGCTGACGATCATCCGCATCCGGTCGGCCAAGCCCGCCGAGGTGGTGGCGCTGAACGACCTGGCGCACCTGCCGGTCGAGCTGCGGACCGGACTGCCGGTCGACCAGCCGGTCTAGCCGCGGACGGGCTTGCGGTACCAGGCGGTGGCGTTCGGGTTGTCGTTGAACGGCTGGACCCGCGCGTAGCCCCGGCCCCGGTACATCGCGCCCGCGGCGACGAGCGAGTCGTTCGTGTCGAGGACGATCGCGGTCGCCCCGAGCCCCGACGCGGCGGCTTCGAGCGTGTCCATCAGTGCCGTCGCGACCCCCTTCCCGCGGCCCGCGGGCGTCACGAACACGTGCTTGACCTCGAACCGGACGTCGGCGCCGTCGTCCGCGATGCGCCGGAGCCCGCCGCACCCGACCGCGAGGCCCTCGTCGTAGGCGACGGCGAACACTCCGTTCGGTGGCGTGAACTCGGCCGCCGGGGTGCGCTTCCGCGAGTAGGTGCCCTGCTCGCTCGGGAACGTCGCCTCGCGCTCGTCGAGGTACGCGTCGAGCAGCTCGTCGACCTCGGGGATGTCTGCCGGCACGGTCCTGACCTCGAGCGTCATGCGTCGATCCTAGGATGGTGGACATGGTCACTCCCGTCGCCGTCGTCGGCGCCACCGGTCGTCTCGGGGGCCTCGTGGCCGCCGTGGTCGAGGAACTGCCCGAGTTCGAGCTCGTCGCGAGCCTGTCGTCGAAGGACGGCGCGCACGAAGCCGGTCCGTCGGTGTTCGGGGGAGCGGCCGTCGTCGTCGACGTGACCGTCCCCGCGCTGAGCCCCGCCATCGTGGACACCGCCCTCGCGAGCGGCGCGAACGTGCTGGTCGGCACCTCGGGCTGGTCCGGCGACCGACTCGCGAAGCTCCGCGCCGGACTCGAGTCGCGTCCCGAGCAGGGTGTCTTCGTGGTGCCGAACTTCTCGATCGGCTCGGTGCTCGGCACACACCTCGCGACGATCGCCGCGCCGTGGTTCCCCTCGGTCGAGATCGTCGAGACCCACCACGCCGGCAAGATCGACTCCCCGTCCGGCACCGCGGTGCGCACCGCCGAGCTCATCGCCGACGCCCGGCGCGAGGTCGGTCCGGTCGAGGCGCCGCACGTCGACCAGCGCGCCCGCGGGCAGCAGGTCGCGAGCATCCCGATCCACTCGCTGCGACTGCCCGGCGTGAAGGCCGTGCAGGACGTCCTGCTGAGCGGCCCCGGCGAGACACTGACGATCCGGCACGACACGAACGACGACGTCGCCTACGTGGCGGGCATCCGCGCGGCGCTGTCCGCCGTCGGTTCGATGCGGGGCCTGACGGTCGGCCTCGGCAGCGTCCTCGGCATCGGCTGACCCGCCGTGCGCCTGACCCGGTCGCTCCGTTCGCCGTTCTGGGGTGCCGCCCTGATGGCGGTGCTGCTGGCGCTCTACATCGTGCTCGTCGGGCAGCGCGCGGTGGCGTTCATCGCGACCGGGATCCCGATCGGCATCGGCATCGGCATCGCCCTGTTCGTCGTCGCGGCGATCGGCGCGCTGCTGCTCGTCCTGGAGTTCCGCTTCGGGCTCCGCATCACCCGGCTCGGCGCGCGACTCGAACGCGAGGGCGCGGCGCCGGCGGACGTGGTCCCCGTGCGACCCTCGGGTCGACCAACGCGCGAGGCCGCCGACGAGCTCTTCCCTGCGTACAAGGCCGCCGTCGAGACCGACCCGACGGACTGGCGTGGGTGGTACCGCCTCGGCGTCGTCTACGACGCCGCCGGTGACCGCAAGCGGGCGCGTGCCGCGATGCGCGAAGCGCTCACCAGGGCACGCAGTTGACGGACGGGCGCGGCTCGCTCAGCGGTGGCGCGCCAGCGCCACGCGAGCCGCGCCGACCGAGCCTGCGAGGGAGGACGGTGCCAGCTGGCACCGCGCCTCCAGGCCGGTCCGTCGGTGCGTCAGAACGCGGCGTCGACCGCGTCCTCGGCACGCGCGTAGCGGAACGCGTAACCGGACTCGAGGAGCTTCGTCGGCACCATCTGCTGGCTCGACAGGAGCATCTCGTCCGCCGCCTGCTGCAGGAGCAGCCGCAGCGCGAACTCCGGGATCCGGAACAGGTAGGGCCGGTGCAGGTCCTCGGCGACGCGCTTCGTGATGCGGTCGGCCACGGCGGCCTCGGGCCCGGCGAGGTTCACCGGTCCGGTCACGGCGGCGGCGTCCGGGCTCGTCGCGAGGTGCACGATCGCGCCGACCTCGTCCTCGAGTGCGATCCACGGCCAGTGCTGCCCGCCGGTGCCGAGGCGTCCGCCGAGTCCCGCTTTGGTGAGCGGGACGAGGGGTGCGAGCGCGCCGCCGCCCTTCCCGACGACGATGCCGGTGCGCAGGGTGACGACGCGGACACCCTCTGGTGCGGCGTTCGCGGCCGCCTCCCACGCGGTGCAGACGTCGGCGAGGAACCCGGAGCCCGCGGCGGCGTCGTCCTGCAGGACGTCGGCGGGACGGTCGCCGTAGACGCCCGAGGCCGAACCGGACAGGAACAGCGGCGGCGGGGTCGTGGCGTGGCGCATCGCCTCGACGAGGGTCTCGGTGGCCGTCACCCGCGAGCGGAGGATCTCCTGCTTGTACGTCTCGGTCCACGGGAGCTTGCCGATGTTCGCCCCGGCGAGGTTGATCACCACGTCGGCGCCGTCGAGGATCGCCGGGTCGAGCTTCCGACTGCCGGGGGACCAGCGGAACTCGGTCGCCGTGTGCGGCTCACGCCGGACGAGGGTCGTCACGTGGTGTCCCGCCTCGCGCAGCGCGCGGACGAGCGGGGTCCCGATGAAGCCGGACGCACCGGCGACCAGGATCGAGAGCGGCTCTGTCGTCATGACGCTCACGCTACTCAGCTGCCCGTGGATGTCCCCGGCTCGTCGTAGGCTTCCTGGTGTGACCGAGACCGTGCTGCCCGACGCCTCCGTTCCGACCCCGTACGAGGACCTGCTCCGTCGCGTCCTCACCGAGGGGACCCCGAAGGGCGACCGCACCGGTACCGGTACCCGCAGTCTGTTCGGCGCACAGCTCCGCTACGACCTGTCGAAGGGCTTCCCGCTCGTCACGACGAAGCGCGTGCACTTCAAGTCGGTGGCGTACGAGCTGCTCTGGTTCCTCCGTGGCGACGGCAACGCCCGCTGGCTGCAGGACCACGGCGTCCGGATCTGGAACGAGTGGGCGGGCGAGGACGGCGACCTCGGCCCGGTCTACGGCGTGCAGTGGCGCTCGTGGCCGACGCCGTCGGGGGAGCACGTCGACCAGATCGCCCAGGTCATCGAGCAGATCAAGGCCAACCCCGACTCCCGCCGCCTGATCGTCTCGGCGTGGAACGTCGCGGACATCCCGGAGATGGCGCTCGCCCCGTGCCACGCGTTCTTCCAGTTCTACGTGGTGGACGGCAAGCTCTCGTGTCAGCTGTACCAGCGCAGCGCGGACATGTTCCTCGGCGTCCCGTTCAACATCGCCTCGTACGCACTGCTCACCCACATGATCGCGGCGCAGACCGGGCTCGAGGTCGGCGAGTTCGTGTGGACCGGCGGTGACTGCCACGTCTACGACAACCACGTCGAGCAGGTCGAGGAGCAGCTGTCCCGCACCGGGTACGCGCTCCCGACGCTCGAGCTCGCCCCGCGCGGCTCGATCGACGACTACGAGTACGAGGACTTCACCGTCGTCGGCTACCACCACCACCCCGCGATCAAGGCCGCGGTCGCCGTCTGATGTCGGCCGGTTGGACCGAGCCCGTGCGCGGGATCGGCATGGTCTGGGCGCGCTCGACGAACGGCGTGATCGGCGCCGACGGTGGGATGCCGTGGCAGGTGCCGGAGGACCTCGCGCACTTCCGGCAGGTGACCGGGGACGCGACCGTCGTGATGGGCCGCCGGACCTGGGACTCGCTGCCGAAGCGCTTCCGTCCCCTGCCCGGGCGCCGGAACGTCGTGCTCACCCGTGACGAGGCGTGGGCCGGGACGGACGAGGCCGCCGGCGCCGAGGTGGTGCACGACCTCGCGACCGCGCTCGACACCGACGAACCCGTGTGGATCATCGGCGGGGGGCAGGTGTACGCCGCGGGGGTACCCTTCGCCGACCGGGTGTCCGAGACGGTGATCGACGTCGAGGTCCCCGGTGACACGGTCGCGCCGGCGCTCGCCGAGGCGGACGGTTGGTCTCTCGTCGACGAGGGGCCGTGGCAGGAGTCCCGCGCCGACGGCACGCGCTACCGCTTCCTCGAGTGGCGCCGGCGCGCGTAGCGGCGGGCGGGCGGCGCGGCGCGGCCGCGGGCGGCCGCGCCGCGGGCGGGCGGCCGCGCCGCGGTTCGCGGCGGCCCCGCATAACCAAAATCACCGCGCACCACGGGTTTGCGCGGTTCGAGTCGACTTTGGTTGTGCGGCGAACGCCGCCGGGTGCACGCAACCGACGGCCGGGCCGCAGCGTCCGAGGCGGGGGTGATCCGCGCCTCTCCCACCGGCACGGCCGGCTCGCCGCTGGCGCGTCGATCCGGAACCGGCGGCGGGGCCCAGCCGGGTGACCGTCCGGGCGGACGGCCGCCCTCGCCCGCATCCCCGGTACGCTGGTGCCCGTGTCCCCGCGTGAGAATCCCTTCGGTCAGGTCCTCGTCGCCCTCGTGACCCCGTTCACGGCTGACGGCGAGGTCGACTGGCCCGGCGTCGAGCAGCACATCGACGACTGCATCACCGCCGGCGCCGACGGCATCGTCGTGACCGGCACGACCGGCGAGACGAGCACCCTCACCGACCCGGAGAAGCTCCGGCTGGTCGAGGTCGGCAAGTCGGTCGCCGCGGGCCGCGCGAAGATCATCACGGGCGGCGGCTCGAACGAGACCGCGCACGCCATCCACCTGTACAAGCAGAGCGAGAAGGCCGGCGCGGACGGCGTGATGATCGTCACGCCGTACTACAACAAGCCGACCCAGTCGGGTGTGCTCACGCACTTCCGGATGATCGCCGACGCCACCGACCTGCCGGTGATCCTGTACGACATCCCCGGCCGCACCGGCATCCCGATCACGTACGAGACGATCGTGCGGGCGTCGCACCACCCGAACATCCTCGCCGTGAAGGACGCCAAGGGCGACTTCGCCGAGGTCTCCCGGGTGCTCAACAACACCGACCTCATGTACTTCTCCGGCGACGACACGAACGTGCTCCCGCACCTGTCGATCGGCGCCACGGGCCTCATCGGCGTGACCGCGAACATCACGAGCACGCCGTACCGCACCATCATCGACGCGGTGAACCGGGGCGACCTGGCGACCGCGACCGCCGAGCACAAGCGCGTCGAGCCGCTCGTCCGTGCCGTCATGACGCACGTGCCGGGCACCGTCGCGGCGAAGTACATCCTGCACGGGCTCGGCCGCATCGGCAGCCCGCGCGTCCGACTGCCGCTCGTCGGCCCCGAGGACTCCGAGGCGTACGCCATCGAGACCTCGCTCGAAGCCGTCCGGGACATCCCGGGCGCCGACTTCTCCAACTTCCGCCCCGACCGCAACGCGGCGGCCGGCGGTGCTCTTCCGAAGGTGCCAGGCACCACCCGCTAGCGAACACCGCGGCGCGCAGGACGCGCGTCGCCCGAATCCGTAGGACCGAATGCCCACACAGATCTCCGAACCGCAGCCCCTCGAAGCCGGCACCCTCCGCGTGATCCCCATCGGGGGACTCGGCGAGATCGGTCGCAACATGACCGTCTACGAGTACGAGGGCAAGCTCCTCGTCGTGGACGCCGGCGTGCTCTTCCCCGAGGAGCACCAGCCCGGGGTCGACCTGATCCTGCCGGACTTCGCGCCGATCCGGGACCGCCTCGACGACGTCCTCGGGGTCGTGCTGACGCACGGTCACGAGGACCACATCGGCGCCGTCCCGTACCTCCTGAAGCTCCGCGACGACATCCCGCTGATCGGCTCCACGCTGACGCTGGCCCTCGTCGAGGCGAAGCTCAAGGAACACCGGATCAAGCCGTACACGCTCGTCGTGCAGGAGGACCAGACCGAGCAGCTCGGCCCGTTCCACCTCGAGTTCGTCGCCGTGAACCACTCCATCCCGGACGCCCTCGCCGTGTCGATCACGACCCCCGCCGGTCGGGTCCTGCACACGGGCGACTTCAAGATGGACCAGCTCCCGCTCGACGACCGGATCACGGACCTCCGTGCCTTCGCCCGCCTCGGCGAGCAGGGCGTGGACCTGTTCCTGCCGGACTCGACGAACGCCGACGTGCCGGGCTTCACCGCCCCCGAGCGCGACATCGGCCCGGTTCTCGAGAACATCATCACGCGCGCCCGCAAGAAGGTCGTCGTGGCGAGCTTCTCGTCCCACGTGCACCGTGTGCAGCAGGTCCTCGACGCCGCCGCCGCAGCGAACCGCAAGGTCGCGTTCATGGGCCGCTCGATGATCCGCAACATGACCATCGCCGCCGACCTCGGCTACCTCCGGGTGCCCGAGAACGTGCTCATCGACACGAAGAAGGCGAAGAACGTCCCCGACGACCAGATCGTCTACATGTCGACCGGGTCGCAGGGCGAGCCGATGGCCGTCCTGGCGCGCATGGCGAACCTCGAGCACCAGATCGAGATCGGCGAGGGCGACACCGTCATCCTCGCGTCGTCGCTGATCCCGGGCAACGAGAACGCCGTCTACCGGGTCATCGACGGGCTGACGAAGCTCGGCGCGAAGGTCGTGCACAAGGGCAACGCGAAGGTGCACGTCTCCGGGCACGCGTCCGCCGGCGAGCTCCTCTACTGCTACAACATCCTGCGTCCGCGGAACGTCCTGCCGGTCCACGGCGAGCACCGCCACCTGTACGCGAGCGCCGACCTGGCGATCCAGACGGGTGTGCCGCCGCGCAACGTGATCCTCGGGCAGGACGGCATCGTCGTCGACCTGAAGGACGGCGTCGCCACGGTGGCCGGACAGCTCGACATCGGGTACGTGTACGTCGACGGCTCGACCGTGGGCGAGATCACCGACGCCGACCTCAAGGACCGCCGCGTCCTGGCCGAAGAGGGCTTCATCTCCATCTTCACCGCGGTCGACTTCACCACGGGCCAGTGCGTCGTCGGCCCGGAGATCCAGTCGCGGGGCTTCGCCGAGGACGAGTCCGTCTTCGACGAGGTCCGCCCGCAGATCGCCAAGGCCCTCGCCGAGGCGGCCGCGAACGGCACCCGCGACGGCCACGCCTTCCAGCAGGTCGTGCGCCGGACCGTGGGGCGCTGGGTGAACACGAAGCACCGTCGCCGACCGATGATCGTCCCGGTGGTCATCGAGGCGTAGGGCGCCGCGCCTGCCGCACTGCGGCAGGGGACCGGACTGGAGGCCCGGTGCACGTTCCTGACGGACGTGCACCGGGCCTCCAGTCGCGTTCCGGGCACGTGGCGCGTCCGTCACGGACGCGGCGGGCCTCCCTTGGTTTGTCCTGGGAGGGCATTAGGGTGCTGCCCATGGCCGGAGGCACCAAGTCGACCACGCGCTCGCGCGCGTCCTCGTCGTCCCGTGGAAGCGGGACGCGCGGTCCGTCGCGCACCCAGGCCACGACGAAGAAGCTCCCGCAGGCGGCACCGACACCGGTCTTCCGCGAGCAGAACCCGCTCGTGACCTTCTGGCTCGCGATGGCGCACGGCGTCGGCGCGATGTTCCGCCTGCTCGGCAAGGAGACCCTCGAGAAGGACCAGCGTCGCGACGGGTTCCCGTTCCTGCTGTTCGTCCTGGCGATCGCCGGAGCGGTGGTCGAGTGGCTCAACCCGACGAACTCCGTCTCGGTGGCGCTCGACGCCTACACGTTCGGCGGGCTGTTCGGACGGCTGGCCTTCGCGCTCCCCGTCATCATGGTCGTCTTCGCCGGCTGGCTCTTCCGGCACCCGGCGTCGGTGCACGACAACACCCGCATCGGGATCGGCCTCGGGCTGCTGCTCGTGTCGATCGCCTCGCTCTGCCACGTCTTCGGCGGCCAGCCGAGCGCTCCGGACGGCATGCCCGCGCTCGCGGCGGCAGGTGGGGTGATCGGCTGGGTCGTCATCGGGTGGCTCGTCACCATCGCGACCGCGTGGGTGGCGGTCCCGGTGGCGATCGTGCTGCTCGTCCTCTCGCTCTTCATCATCACGAAGACGCCGCCGAACAAGCTCGGCCGACGGCTGCACGAGCTGTACGCGTACCTCTTCGGTGCGCCGGCGCCCGCCGCCGAGCCCGAGGAAGCCGTGGCCGAGGCGCCGGCGCCGCGCGCGAAGACGTCGAAGCGCGGGAAGAAGGGCGACACCGACTTCCAGTTGTTCGACGACCTCGGCTTCGACGAGGACCGGGCCGCCGCCGACGGCGACGAGGCCGAGGGCGGCACCGTCCCCTGGTGGCGCCGCAACAAGTCCGGGCGCGAAGAGGACCCGGCCTACGACAGCCCGGTGATCACCGGCGCGACGTCGACCGTCCCCGAGGTCCCCGCGTCGGGCGCCGCGAACCCGAACGCCGGTGCCGCTGCCGGGCTCGTCGACCACACGCCGGCCGAGCCCGCGTCCGTGAACCTCAACGACTCCGTCGAGCAGGACCTGCAGGACGCCGAGCAGGCGCTCCGCGACTTCGGGACGCCCGTCCCGGAGCGTCCCGCGGCGACCGAGGTGGTGCGTCCTGACGCCGCCGTGTCCCCGGTGGTCTCCCCGTCCCTCCCGGCCGACGACGTCCCCGAGGCCGCCGACGACGGTCTCCCGCCCGTCGCCGCTGCCGACGAGGACCCGTCCGCGCCCTACCGACTTCCGGCCGCGACCACCCTGAGCTCCGGCTCGCCGTCGGTCGCCCGCAGCCAGGCGAACGACGACATCGTCGCCGCGATCACCGGGGTCCTCACCGAGTTCAAGGTCGACGCGAAGGTCACCGGCTTCTCGCGCGGTCCGACGGTCACGCGCTACGAGATCGAGCTCGGCCCCGGCGTCAAGGTCGAGCGCGTGACGGCGCTCTCGAAGAACCTGTCCTACGCGGTCGCCTCGAACGAGGTCCGCATCCTGTCGCCGATCCCCGGCAAGAGCGCCATCGGCGTCGAGATCCCGAACACCGACCGCGAGACGGTGTCGCTCGGAGACGTGCTCCGGTCGAACGCGGCACGCAAGTCGAAGCACCCGATGACGATCGGCGTCGGCAAGGACGTCGAGGGTGGGTTCGTCGTGGCGAACCTGGCGAAGATGCCGCACCTGCTCGTCGCCGGCTCCACCGGTTCCGGCAAGTCGGTGTTCATCAACTCGATGATCACGTCGCTCCTGATGCGTGCGAAGCCGTCCGAGGTCCGCATGGTCCTCGTCGACCCGAAGCGCGTGGAGCTCTCGATCTACGCGGGCGTCCCGCACCTCATCACGCCCATCATCACGAACCCGAAGAAGGCCGCCGAGGCGCTGCAGTGGGTCGTGAAGGAGATGGACATGCGGTACGACGACCTCGCGTCGTTCGGGTTCCGTCACGTCGACGACTTCAACAAGGCGATCGAGAACAACGAGATCGTGCTGCCGGCCGGCAGCGAGCGGAAGCTCAAGCCGTACCCGTACCTGCTCGTCGTGGTGGACGAGCTCGCAGACCTCATGCTCGTCGCCCCGCGCGACGTCGAGGAGTCGATCGTCCGCATCACCCAGCTCGCCCGCGCCGCCGGCATCCACCTCGTGCTCGCGACGCAGCGCCCCTCGGTCGACGTCATCACCGGTCTGATCAAGGCGAACGTCCCGTCGCGCATCGCGTTCGCCGTCACGAGCGTCACCGACTCCCGCGTCATCCTCGACCAGCCCGGTGCCGACAAGCTCATCGGGCAGGGCGACGCGCTCTTCCTGCCGATGGGGTCGTCGAAGTCGCTCCGCGTGCAGGGTGCCTGGGTGAACGAGAGCGAGGTCGCCGAGGTCGTCCAGCACGTCACGCGCCAGGCCCGCCCGGAGTACCGCCAGGACGTCCAGGCCGTGGTCGAGCGCAAGGAGATCGACGCGGACATCGGCGACGACCTCGAGCTGCTGCTCGCCGCCGTCGAACAGGTCGTGTCGACCCAGTTCGGCTCCACGTCGATGCTCCAGCGCAAGCTCCGCGTGGGCTTCGCCAAGGCCGGTCGCCTCATGGACCTGATGGAGTCGCGCGACATCGTCGGTCCGTCCGAGGGGTCCAAGGCCCGCGACGTGCTCGTGACGGCCGACCAGCTGCCGTCGGTGCTCGCGAAGCTCCGGGGCGAGGAACCACCCGCTGCGGCAGCGCCCGCAGCCGGTGCCGGGCTCGTCGGCACGACCGCCGCGCCGAGTGCGCCCGCGTCCGCGCCGTCCGACGACGGCGACCGCTACGGAGTCGACCCGGTGGGGGACATGACGCGCGGGTACGATGAAACCGACGACGAGCCCGATGAGGACGCGTGGGGACTGACGGGCAGGGAGTGACGGCGATGACCGCCTCGAACGGTACGGACACGACGCACGGCGCGAAGTTCCCGTGGCGCGGACGACTCATCCGCAAGGGCCCCGGCCCAGCGTCGACGGGCAACGTCGCGAACGTCATCACGGTCGTCCGGATCATGATGGCCCCGCTGTTCTTCGTGCTGCTCCTGACGGACGCCGGAGCCGACGGGCCGCTGCGGATCTGGGCGGCGATCACGTTCGTCGTGGCGATCGTCACCGACAGCGCCGACGGCATCATCGCCCGACGCCAGAACCTCGTCACGGACTTCGGCAAGCTCGTCGACCCGATCGCCGACAAGGTGCTCATCGGCGGCGCCCTCGTGGCCCTGTCGATCCTCGGCGAACTGCCCTGGTACGTGACCGTGCTCATCATGGTGCGCGAGATCGGCATCACGGTGTTCCGGTTCGCCGTGCTCTCCGACCGGGTGATCCCGGCGAGCCGGGGCGGCAAGATCAAGACCGTGCTGCAGGCCGTGGCGCTCACCGCGGCGCTGTTCCCGTGGTGGAACCTCGTCGGGGACTGGGCGCACTGGGTCAACGGCATCCTGATGACCGCGGCGTTCCTCGCAACCGTCCTGAGCGGCATCGACTACCTCTGGCAGGCCTGGAAGCACAACCGGACCGCGGCGTGACCGTCGGGTCCGCCGCGGCGACACTGATCGCCGAGCTGACCGCACGCGGGGAGACCGTCGCGGTCGCCGAGTCCCTGACCGGCGGACTCGTCGTGGCGACCCTGGTCGGCGTCCCCGGTGCGAGTGCGGTCGTCCGCGGCGGCGTCGTGGCCTACGCGACCCCCGTCAAGCACACCGTCCTCGGCGTCTCGGACGCGTTGCTCGCCAGCAACGGCGCCGTCGATCCCGAGGTCGCCCGGCAGATGGCCACGGGCGTCCGGACGGCCCTCGCGGTCGACGGGGCGCCCGCGACCTGGGGGATCAGCACCACCGGCGTCGCCGGCCCCGACCCGCAGGACGGCAAGCCCGTCGGCACGGTGTTCGTCGGGATCGCGTCCGAGGACGGTGCCACGGCGTACGAACTCCACCTCGACGGTGACCGTGAGGCAATCCGCCAGGCGTCCGTCTCCGAACTCCTGGCACGGATGTCGTCCACGATCCGGGGCCGGGAATAGGTCCCGTTTCCACTGGGTTACATCTCACGCAATCTCCAGCGGTACAGCAGCCGGCCTCGCTAGCATGCTGCAACCGGCAACGCTACAGTTGCTCAACCCGAACTCGGCCATCCGGACCGAGCGGGCGCGGAGACGACAGAGAGGAGGAGATCTCATGGTTCTCGTTCGTCAGGAAATCGGCGACGTTCTGCGGGACTTCCGCTTGCAGAAGGGCCGGACCCTCCGTCAGGTCGCGTCCAAGGCCAGCGTGGCTCTCGGGTACCTCAGTGAGGTCGAGCGCGGTCAGAAGGAGGCCAGCTCGGAGATCCTCGCATCCGTCGCGGATGCGCTGGACACCCCCATCTCCACGATCATGCGCGAGGTGGGCGACCGTCTCGCGATCGTCGAGGGGCTCACCCCCGTGCCGGACACGCTCCCGGACGATCTCGTCGCCGAGTTCGACAACGACCTCGCGGTGCGCTGACCCGCACCGCCCCACGACGCCCCCGCTGGTCCGCCAGCGGGGGCGTTCGTGCGTCCGGTGGGCGCGTGCCGATTACGCTGGAACGATGCGTGTGAGTGAGTTCTGGCGAGCGGTCGACCAGGTGTTCGGCGATGCGTACGGCGCGGTCGTCAGCCGGGACGTGGTGCTCGAGGAGCTCGGCGGGCGGTCCGCGGCGGACGCCCTCGCGGCGGGGATCGACGCGCGCCGGGTGTGGGAAGCGCTCTGCGACTCCCAGGACGTCCCGCTCGACAAGCGGCACGGCAAGGGCCTTGCCGAACCCCGGGACTGATCCGAACACGTGTTCGGCGTGTTGCTCGAACGCGTGTTCGATCGGTGGTACTTTCCTCCACATCGGCGCTGTACGAGGACCTCGTCCACAGATCGCGCGGCCGGCGGCAGTGATGTCGGTGGCCCGCCCTAGGTTCGAGGTCATCGGGAACAGCCCGAAGCCTTGTCGCTGAGACACCGGCCCTGCACCACCGGCCGGGGTGGACGCGACAGCCTACAGGCGGCCGACACCGAGCACGAAGGAGCACCCCATGCCATCACCCCAGGACCGCGAGAAGGCCCTCGAGACCGCCCTCGCACAGATCGACCGGCAGTTCGGCAAGGGCACGGTCATGCGCCTCGGCTCGGACGAGCGCGCGCCCGTCGCCACCATCCCCACCGGTTCGGTCGCGCTCGACGTCGCGCTCGGGATCGGTGGTCTGCCGCGTGGCCGCATCATCGAGATCTACGGCCCGGAGTCGTCGGGTAAGACCACGCTGACGCTGCACGCCATCGCCAACGCCCAGCGCGCCGGCGGCATCGCGGCGTTCATCGACGCGGAGCACGCGCTCGACCCCGAGTACGCCAAGAAGCTCGGCGTCGACATCGACGCCCTCCTCGTCTCCCAGCCCGACACCGGTGAGCAGGCGCTCGAGATCGCCGACATGCTCGTCCGTTCCGGCTCCATCGACCTCGTCGTCATCGACTCCGTCGCGGCGCTCGTGCCCCGCGCCGAGATCGAGGGCGAGATGGGCGACTCGCACGTCGGTCTCCAGGCGCGCCTCATGTCGCAGGCGCTCCGCAAGCTCGCCGGTGGGCTCAACCAGACCCAGACCACGATGATCTTCATCAACCAGCTGCGCGAGAAGATCGGCGTGTTCTTCGGCAGCCCGGAGACCACGGCCGGTGGTAAGGCGCTCAAGTTCTACGCCTCGGTCCGCCTCGACATCCGACGCATCGAGACGCTCAAGAGCGGCACCGACGCAGTCGGCAACCGCACGCGCGTCAAGGTCGTCAAGAACAAGATGGCGCCGCCCTTCAAGCAGGCCGAGTTCGACATCCTGTACGGCACGGGCATCTCGCGGGAGGGCTCGTTGCTCGACTTCGGTGTCGACCACGGCATCGTCAAGAAGTCGGGCGCCTGGTACACGTACGACGGCGACCAGCTCGGACAGGGCAAGGAGAACTCGCGGTCGTTCCTCATCCAGAACCCGGAGATCGCCGCCGAGATCGAAGGCAAGATCCTCGCGAAGCTCGGTGTCGGCGGCGCGTCCGTCGAAGCGGCTGACGCACCGGTCGAGTCGATCGCGCCGAAGATCGCGGAGCGCAAGGGCGCGTGACGACCGACCACGACGACGACGCGGACCTCGCACCGGTCACCGACCTGTTCGGTGCGAGGTCCCGTCGCGCCGCTCCTCGTCCGGCTCCCGAGACGGACGCTCCCGGTCCCGACACGGACGCTCCTGTCCTCGACACGGACGCCGACGCGCCGGTCCCGCTCCCGATCCAGGGTGCGCGGGCCGAGTGGCTCCAGCCGGTGGTGGGGGACGGCTCCGGACGCAGTGCCCGTGCCGAACAGGACGGGTACGACGAGGACCACACCGCCGACGCCACCACCGCCTCGGTGTTCGCGATCGACGGCGGTGCCGAGATCGACCCGGCCGACGCACCCCGGCCGATCGACGAGCAGCGCGCCGACGCCGAGCGGCTCAGCATGCGGGCACTCGGGCGCAAGGGTGTGAGCGAGTCCGAGCTCCGGACCATGCTGACGAAGAACGACCTCGACCCCGAGGTCGTCGAGCACGAGGTCGAGCGGCTCACGCGGGTGGGACTGCTGGACGACGTCGCGCTGGCGACCGACCTCGTCGACCGGCTGCACGACCGGAAGGGCCTCGGCCGGCAGGGCGTCGTGGCGGAACTCCGTCGTCGCGGGATCGACCAGGCAGCGATCGACGCCGCGCTCGAGGCAGCGGCCGACGACGAAGACGACGAGTTCGTCCGCGCGATCGAGCTCGCCGAGAAGCGGGCGGGACAGCTCCGCGGGCTGGATCGTGCAACGGCGGAACGCCGGCTCTCGGGGTTCCTGATGCGCAAGGGCTACAACGGTGGAGTCGTCCGCATCGCCGTGGAACGTGCGCTGGACGGCGGTGGCCGGGGTCCCCGCGGCCCGCGCGGCTCGGTCCGCTTCGAGTAGCCGGGGCGCGCTCCGGCGGAATTACACTGGGATGACCATGGCCACCGTCGCAGCGCGCCCCCGCACCTACGAAGTCCGCACCTACGGGTGCCAGATGAACGTGCACGACTCCGAGCGACTGAGCGGCTCGCTCCAGGCCGCCGGCTACGTCGCCGCCGACGGTGACCAGGCCGACGTGGTCGTGATCAACACGTGCGCCGTGCGGGAGAACGCCGACAACCGGCTGTACGGGAACCTCGGGCAGCTCGCGGGCATCAAGCGCGACCACCCCGGCATGCAGATCGCGGTCGGCGGGTGCCTGGCGCAGAAGGACAAGAACGTCATCCTCGAGAAGGCCCCCTGGGTCGATGTCGTGTTCGGCACGCACAACATGGGGTCGCTGCCGACCCTCCTCGAGCGGGCGCGGCACAACGACGAGGCGCAGATCGAGATCCTCGAGGCGCTCGACGTCTTCCCGTCGACCCTCCCGACGAAGCGCGACTCGACGCACAGCGTGTGGGTGTCCATCTCCGTCGGGTGCAACAACACGTGCACGTTCTGCATCGTCCCGTCGCTCCGCGGCAAGGAGAAGGACCGCCGCCCCGGTGACGTCCTCGCCGAGATCCAGGCGCTCGTCGACGACGGCGCGATCGAGGTCACCCTGCTCGGCCAGAACGTCAACTCCTACGGCGTCGAGTTCGGCGACCGGCAGGCGTTCGGCAAGCTCCTGCGGGCCACCGGGCAGATCGAGGGCCTGGAGCGCGTCCGGTTCACCAGCCCGCACCCGGCGGCCTTCACCGACGACGTCATCGACGCGATGGCCGAGACCCCGAACGTGATGCCGCAGCTGCACATGCCGCTGCAGTCCGGCTCCGACCGCATCCTCAAGGCGATGCGCCGCAGCTACCGGAGCGAGCGCTTCCTCGGCATCCTCGACCGGGTCCGCGCGAAGATCCCGCACGCGGCCATCTCGACGGACATCATCGTGGGGTTCCCCGGCGAGACCGAGCAGGACTTCGAGGACACCCTGCGCGTCGTCGAACAGGCCCGGTTCGCCTCGGCGTTCACGTTCCAGTACTCGATCCGCCCCGGCACCCCCGCGGCCACGATGGACGACCAGCTCCCGAAGCAGGTCGTGCAGGAGCGCTACGAGCGCCTCGTGGCCCTGCAGGAGCGCATCACGGCGGAGGAGAACGCCGCCCAGGTCGGCCGGAGCGTCGAGGTGCTCGTCGCGACGGGCGAGGGCAAGAAGGACGACTCGACGCACCGGCTGTCCGGTCGCGCCGAGGACTCGCGCCTCGTGCACTTCGCCGTGCCCGCAGGCTCCGCCGTGCCGCGCCCCGGGGACGTCGTGACGGTCGAGGTCACCCGGTCCGCACCGCACTTCCTCATCGCCGACAACGACGGGCCGCTGTCGATCCGTCGAACCCGTGCGGGCGACGCCTGGGACCGCGCGCAGGCGGAGAGCTGCGGCGTGCCCACACCGGCAGCACCCGCCGACGGCCCGCGCGCGGTGTCGCTCGGCCTGCCCACGCTCCGTGTCGGCCGCTGACCCCGAGCTCGTCGACGCCGACCTGATCGCCGTCGTCGGCGCCACCGGTACCGGCAAGTCCGACCTCGGCATCGCCATCGCAGAGCGGCTGCAGGCGTCCGGACGCCCGGCGGAGATCGTCAACGCCGACGCCATGCAGCTGTACCGCGGCATGGACATCGGCACCGCGAAGCTCACCGTCGAGGAACGCCGTGGCATCCCGCACCACCAGCTCGACGTGCTCGACGTCACCGACGAGGCGAGCGTCGCCGCGTACCAACGCGACGCCCGCGCCGAGATCGACGCGATCCACGGGCGCGGCGGCGTCGCGGTCCTCGTCGGCGGGAGCGGGCTGTACGTGTCGGCCGTCCTCTTCGACCTCGCGTTCCCCGGCACCGATCCCGAACTCCGCGCGCAGCTCGAACGGGAGCACGACGAGCTCGGCCCGGGCATCCTGCTCGAGCGGCTCCGGACCCTCGACCCGACTGCCGCAGCGACGATCGACGCACGCAACCCACGGCGGTTGATCCGGGCACTCGAGATCGCGAGCCGATCCGAGGTCGTCACCCCGAGCCTCCCGTCCGCGCCCCGCGCCTGGCGACCAGCACGGATCCTGCACCTGCACCGCGAACGCGCGCAGCTCGTCGAGGCACTGCACGAGCGCGCCGCGCGCATGTTCGCCGAGGGCCTGGTGGACGAGGTCGACGCGTTGCGCGAACGAGGTCTGGAACGCGGGAAGACGGCGCGGGCAGCGATCGGGTACTCCCAGGCGCTCGAGGTGCTGCGGGGGGAGTCGACCGTCGAGCACGCGGTCGAGGCCACGGGCATCGCCACGCGCAAGTACGCCCGGCGCCAGGTGTCGTGGTTCCGCCGGTACGCCGACGCCGAGGTGCTCGACGTCACCGGGGCCGACCGGACGGCGCTCACCGAGACGGCCCGTAGGATCGTCCCGTGACCGAGCTGCACTTCACCAAGGGCCAGGGGACCGGCAACGACTTCGTCCTGTTCGCCGACCCCGACGCCACGGTCGACCTGACCCCCGACCGGATCCGCGCGATCGCGGACCGGCGCTTCGGCGTGGGCGGTGACGGCGTCATCCGCGCGGTCCGGTCCGAGTCGCTGGCGGAGGGGCAGGCGCTCCTCGCCGAGGACCCGGCCGCCACCTGGTTCATGGACTACCACAACGCCGACGGCACCGTCGCGGAGATGTGCGGCAACGGGATCCGCGTGTTCGCGCGGTACCTCACCGAGTCCGGGCTCGTCGAGCTCGCGCCGGGGGAGACCCTGACGGTCGGTAGCCGCAAGGGCCTGGTCGACATCCAGCGCACCTCGAACGGGTTCGCCGCCGACCTCGGTCGCTGGGGCCTGGGCATCGAGGGCGGCGGGTCGGACGACGTCCTCGTCCGCGCGAAGAACCTCGACCGCGCGCGCCCCGGCCTCGGCATCGACGTGGGCAACCCGCACGTCGTCGTGGCACTCGCGACGGACGACGAGCTCGCGGACGTCGACCTCACCTACGTGCCGGTGCTCGACCCGGCACCCGCTGCGGGCGCCAACGTCGAGTTCGTCCTGCCCGGTGACCCGCTCGTCCAGGACGGCGTCGGCCAGATCACGATGCGCGTGCACGAACGCGGCAGCGGCGAGACCCTGTCCTGCGGCACCGGGGCCGTCGCCGCCGCGCTGGCGACGCGGTACTGGGCCGGCAACGGGGCACCAGACACGTGGCGCGTGCGCGTCCCCGGCGGGGTCGTCACGGTGCGCATGTTCGCTGCGGAGGACGGCGAGCACGTCTCGCTGTCCGGTCCGGCGGAACTCGTCTTCTCGGGTGACCTGACGGTCTGACCCGACCACGGCCGTCGGCCTGGAGGCACGGATCACCGTGCCGACGTCGGTGACGCTGGTCGTGCCTCCAGTCCGGATCGCGCGCAGGCGGCCGCGTCGTGCGCGAGACGCTGCGCGGGGCGCTGCGTGCTGCGCGAGACGCCGCGTCGTGCGCGAGACGCCGCGTCGTGCGCGAGACGCCGCCGGATCCGGCGGTGTCTCGCTGCCGCGCCGGTGTCTCGCGGCCGTGCCGGTGTGTCCGCCTGCCGAGACGCCGCCGGACGGGTGTGCCCGGCGCTACTCCGAGGCGGGCGACTCGGCGGTGCGGTGCACCCGCAGCACGCGGAAGCCCTTGTCCGTCGTCGCCCGAGCCACGTGGAAGCCGGTGTCGAGGGTGTCGTGGAGCCAGCGCTGCAGCGAGTCGCCGCCGAGGTCCTTCGACACGACGAGCCAGGCGTCCCCGCCGACCTCGAGCCGCGGCAACCACGTCAGCAGGATCTGGTGGAGCTCGTCCTTGCCGACGCGGATCGGCGGATTCGACCAGATCGTCCGGAAGCGCAGGTCTGCCGGGACGTCGTCGGGCAGCGCGACGGACACGTTGTCGGTGCCGGCAGCCGCTGCGTTCGCGCGCGCGAGCCCGAGCACCCGCTCGTTGACGTCGACGCCCCAGACCTGTGCGTCGGGCGACTCGAGGGCCATCGTGATCGCGATCGGACCCCAGCCGCAGCCGACGTCGAGCAGTGCGCCGTCGTGCGCGGGCGGCGGCACGGAACCGAGCAGGACCCGGGTGCCGCGGTCGAGGCCGTCCGGGCTGAAGACCCCTGCCGCGGTGGTGAGCGTGAGCGCCCGGCCGGCGAGCGTGACCTGGATCTGACGTTCACGGGCGTCCGACGTGGGGCTCGCGGAGAAGTAGTGGTCGTTCGCCATGGATGAACCGTACCGGGAACCCCGTGTGTCCCGGGCCGTGCGGAGGTACCCTGTGCACAGGATGACGGATACCCACCAGAACGACCAGATCAACGACGACAGCGCTGCCGGTGTCGTCGAACGGGTCCTGCTCAACGCGGATTCCCGAGCGGCCTCGTCCGTGTTCGCACCGGCGCAGGCGATCCAGACCCGATCGGTCGACGACCGCGGCTGGAACGGCGACGGCGAGCAGTACGACCGCGAGGACCGCGCGGCCCTCCGACGCGTCGCCGGCCTCTCCACCGAACTCGAGGACGTCACCGAGGTCGAGTACCGGCAACTCCGGCTCGAGCAGGTCGTCCTGATCGGCGTCTACCCGCACGGCGACGCCTCCGACGCCGAGAACTCCCTGCGCGAACTCGCCGCCCTCGCCGAGACCGCGGGCGCCGTGGTCCTCGACGGGCTGCTGCAGCGCCGACCGAACCCGGACCCCTCGACGTACCTCGGCAAGGGCAAGGCCGAGGAGCTGGCGATGGTCGTCAAGGCCACCGGAGCCGACACGGTCATCGCGGACACCGAACTCGCGCCGTCCCAGCGTCGTGCGCTCGAGGACGTGGTCAAGGTCAAGGTGATCGACCGCACGGCCGTGATCCTCGACATCTTCAGCCAGCACGCCAAGAGCCGCGAGGGCAAGGCGCAGGTCGAACTGGCCCAGCTCGAGTACCTCCTGCCGCGACTCCGCGGTTGGGGTGAGTCGATGTCCCGGCAGGCCGGTGGTCAGGTGTCCGGCGGTGCCGGCATGGGCTCCCGTGGTCCCGGTGAGACGAAGATCGAGCTCGACCGACGCCGCATCCACACCCGGATGTCGAAGCTCCGTCGGCAGATCGCGGGCTTCCGTCCCGCACGAGAGGCCAAACGGGCCGATCGGCACCGCAACGACGTGCCGAGCGTCGCGATCGCCGGCTACACGAACGCCGGCAAGTCCTCGCTGCTGAACCGGCTGACGAGCGCGGGCGTGCTCGTGCAGAACCAGCTCTTCGCGACACTGGACGCCACGGTGCGCCGCACCGAGAGCGCCAAGGGCCGCGAGTTCACCTTCGTCGACACCGTCGGTTTCGTGCGCAACCTGCCGCACCAGCTCGTCGAGGCCTTCCGCTCCACGCTGGAGGAGGTCGGCGAGGCGGACGTCATCGTGCACGTCGTCGACGGCTCGCACCCGGACCCGGCCGCGCAGCTGGCGACCGTGCGCGAGGTCATCGGCGACGTCGGTGCCCGCGAGATCCCGGAGATCGTCGCGTTCAACAAGGCGGACCTGATCGACGAGTCGCAGCGGCTCGTGCTGGTCGGTCTCGTGCCGGACGCCGTGTTCGTCTCGGCACGCACCGGCGAGGGCATCCAGGACCTGCTCGAGGCGATCGAGTCCCGCCTGCCGGAGCCCGACGTGGCCCTGACCGTGGTGATCCCGTACGACCGGGGGGACCTCGTGTCCTCCCTGCACGACGCCGGAGCGGTGGAGTCCGTCGACTACGTCGAGGACGGCACCCGGCTCGACGTCCGGGTGTTCCGGCGCCAGGTCGCGGAGCTCGACCCGTTCGTGGTCGCGCCCGTCGCGTCCGCCTAGCGGCCGGTCACGACCCGGACAGGAGGCGCGGCTCGGCTCCGCCGGACACCCTTCGGTCGGCAGGACGCCTCCGAACACACGAAACGCCGCCGGATCCGGCGGCGTTTCGCTGTGCGTGCGGCGTCTCGGGTGAGCGACGGCGTCACGCCGGTCAGATCGAGCGGAGGACCGCGACGACCTTGCCGAGCACGGTGGCCGCGTCGCCGAGGATCGGTTCGAACGCGGTGTTGCGGGGGAGCAGCCACGTGTGGCCGTCGCGCTGGCGGAAGACCTTGACGGTCGCTTCCTCGTCGAGCATCGCGGCGACGATGTCCCCGTTCTCGGCGGTCTGCTGCGAGCGGACGACGACCCAGTCGCCGTCGCAGATCGCGGCGTCGATCATCGACTCGCCCACGACCTTGAGCATGAAGAGGTCGCCCGTCCCGACGAGCTGACGGGGGAGCGGCACGATCTCGTCGACGTGCTGCTCGGCCGTGATCGGGACACCGGCGGCGATGCGGCCGACGAGCGGCACGAGCGTGGTGGCGTCGACGTCGGGGCCGTCGACGTCCGGCGTCGGCTCGTCGACGAGGACCTCGAGCGCACGGGGCCGGTTCGGGTCGCGGCGGATCCAGCCGCCGAGCTCGAGCTGCCCGAGCTGGTGGGAGACGCTGGAGAGCGAGGACAGACCGGCGGCGTCGCCGATCTCGCGCATGCTCGGCGGGTACCCCCGGCTGGCGATCGACGCACGGATCGCGTCGAGGATCGCCTGCTGCTTCGCCGTCAGCGGCTTCTGGACCCGCAGTTCGTCCGCCACGTCGTCTCGCCCTTCGTCGGTGCTGGGACGGCGCCCGCGGGAATGTCGGTGGTCCCCGTTTGACTTGTCCCAGTCGATCGAAACAGTATCCGACCGGCCCACGCCGAACAAACACCTGTTCGAGCGTGTCGAAAGAAAACTCCCCAGAAATCTCCGAACAGGACTTGTGCGACCTCGCATTCGAAACTATGTTCGGTACAGGACTTCGGTTCACCCGAACGGGAAGGCAAGAACGACATGAGCACCATCGCCATCGCTGACATCCAGCGCCACACGGCGCCCGCCGTGCGTACGCGCCTGCGCCTCACGCGCCGCGGGCGGTTCGTCATCACGACGCTCGCCGCGATCCCGGTCCTCCTGGTCGTCGCCCTCGCGGTGCTGAACGGCGGGCAGGCTTCCGCCGGCAACACGCAGGCGAACGTCCACTTCGACACCGTCACGATCCAGCCGGGCGAGACGCTCTGGCAGCTGGCGGAGGAGACCGCACCCAACGCCGACCCGCGCGACTTCGTGCAGGACGTCATCAGCCTCAACGCGCTCGACGGAGCGGGGCTGCAGGCCGGCGAGCAGATCGCCATCCCGGCGCAGTACACCTCCGCGAAGTAGCGAGCGGTCGTCGCGGGCCTGCGCACCGTCCGGACGGCCGGTCTCCTTCGTGCCCGTGCGGCCTACGATGGATCGGTGGCATTCACGCTCGAAGACCTCCCGATCCGAGACGACCTGCGCGGGCAGAGCCCGTACGGTGCTCCGCAGAAGCACGTCCGCGTGCAGCTCAACGTCAACGAGAACACGCATCCCGTTCCGGCTGACGTGGCGGAGGACATCGTCGAGTCGATCCGGCAGGCCCTCACGACCGTGAACCGCTACCCCGACCGAGAGTTCACGGAGCTCCGGCAGTCCCTGGCGGACTACCTCCAGCGCGGGCTCGGGCCGGACGGGCGGATCGGCACCGGCCAGACCATCAGTGCCGAGCAGATCTGGGCGGCGAACGGCTCGAACGAGGTCCTGCAGCAGCTGCTCCAGGCGTTCGGCGGCCCCGGGCGCACGGTGCTCGGGTTCCCGCCCACGTACTCGATGCACTCGATCCTCGCCTCCGGGACGGGGACGACCTGGATCCCGGCGCAGCGTGACGACGAGTTCCGCATCTCGCCCGAGACCGTCGTGGCGGCGATCCGCGAGCACCAGCCCGACATCGTGTTCCTGTGCGGGCCGAACAACCCCACGGGCACGCCGCTGCCGCTCGAGACGATCGAGGCCGCGTACGCCGCCACCGACGGCATCGTGATGGTGGACGAGGCCTACGCCGAGTTCATGCCGGCCGACGTACCGAGCGCCCTCACCCTGCTGCCCGGTCGGGAGCGCCTCGTCGTGTCCCGCACCATGAGCAAGGCGTTCGCGTTCGCCGGTGCCCGCGTCGGGTACATGGCCGCGCACCCCGCCGTGATCGACGCGATCCGGCTGGTCCGCCTGCCGTACCACCTGTCCGCACTGACCCAGGCGGCAGCGGTCGCAGCACTCCGGCACGCCCCGGAGATGCTCGCGATGGTCGACGACATCAAGCAGCAGCGCGACCGCATGGTCACGGAGCTGCAGGCGATGGGCTACCGCACGTACGAGACCTGGTCGAACTTCGTCCTCTTCGGCGGTGTGGCGGACCCGCACGCGGCGTTCGAGGCACTGCTGGACCAGGACGTCATCGTGCGCGACCTCGGTATCCCGAACCACCTTCGGGTGAGTGCGGGCACCGAAGAGGAGACGACCGCGTTCCTCGACGCCATGCGCCGCGTCGCCGCCGACCAGCCGCCGGTTAGGGTTGCAGCATGACCGCGCGCACCGCCACGATCAGCCGGAGCACGAGCGAATCGAGCATCGAACTCGAGCTCGACCTCGACGGCACCGGCACGTCCGACATCTCGACGAGCGTGCCGTTCTTCGACCACATGCTGACGGCGTTCAGCAAGCACTCCCTGATCGACCTCCGCGTGCGGTCGACGGGGGACACCCACATCGACGTGCACCACACGGTCGAGGACACCGGCATCGTGCTCGGCCAGGCGCTCACGCAGGCCCTGGGCGACCGCTCCGGCATCGGCCGGTACGGCGACGCCCTCGTGCCCCTCGACGAGGCACTGGCGCAGGCGGTCGTGGACGTCTCGGGCCGCCCGTTCCTCGTGCACACGGGGGAGCCCGCCGGCTTCGAGTTCCACCGCATCGGCGGCCACTTCACCGGCTCGATGGTCCGCCACGTGTTCGAGGCGATCACCTTCAACGCCGGGATCACCGTGCACGTGCGGCTCCTCGAGGGCCGTGACCCGCACCACATCGCCGAGGCCGAGTTCAAGGCGTTCGCTCGTGCGATGCGCAAGGCGGTCGAGCTCGACCCGCGCGTCGACGGCATCCCGTCCACCAAGGGGAAGCTGTGACGGGCGCGCGGCCGAACGTCGTCGTCCTCGACTACGGATCCGGCAACGTCCACTCCGCGGCCAAGGCGCTCGAGCGCGCGGGTGCCGACGTCACACTCACGTCGGACAAGCAGGCGGCGCTCGAGGCCGACGGACTGCTCGTCCCCGGTGTCGGTGCCTTCGCCGCCGTGATCGACCAGCTCGAGGGCGTGCGGGGCGGCGAGATCGTCGACCACCGGCTCGCGGGTGGTCGTCCGGTGCTCGGCATCTGCGTCGGCATGCAGGTGCTGTTCTCGCGCGGCATCGAGCGCGGCGTCGACGTCGAGGGGCTCGGTCAGTGGCCGGGCACGGTCGAGGAGATCCAGGCCGAGGTCCTGCCGCACATGGGTTGGAACACGGTCGAGGCCCCCGCGGACTCGGTGCTGTTCGACGGCCTCCACGACGAGCGCTTCTACTTCGTGCACTCCTACGGTGTCACCGAGTTCCCGCTCGAGGCGTACGGGCCGTTCCGTGCGCCCCGCCTGACCTGGGCCGAGCACGGTCAGCGGTTCGTCGCCGCGGTCGAGAACGGCCCGCTCACCGCCACCCAGTTCCACCCCGAGAAGTCGGGGGAGCCCGGCATCCGGCTGCTCCGCAACTGGGTCGACTCGCTCTGAACCCGGGCGCCGACGCGCCGAAGACACCCGGACGCCGACGCACCGAAGACACCCGGACGCCGACGCACCGAAGACACCACCGCAACCAGAACAGGACCATGACCGACCTCATCGCCACCCCGCCCCTCGTCCTGCTGCCCGCCGTGGACGTCGTCGACGGCCAGGCGGTGCGCCTCACCCAGGGGGAGGCCGGCAGCGAGACCGCGTACGGCGACCCGGTGTCGGCCGCCCGCACGTGGCGCGACCAGGGCGCCGAGTGGATCCACCTCGTCGACCTCGACGCCGCGTTCGGTCGGGGCGACAACCGCAGGGTCATCGCCCACGCCATCCGTGAGGTCGAGGGCGTCGCCGTCGAGCTCTCCGGCGGCATCCGCGACGACGCCTCGCTCGAGGCCGCCCTCGCGACCGGCGCCGCACGCGTCAACCTCGGCACGGCCGCGCTCGAGAACCCCGAGTGGGCCGCCCGCGTGATCCGGACGTACGGCGAGCAGATCGCCGTCGGGCTGGACGTCCGCGGCACCACCCTCGCGAGCCGCGGGTGGACCGAGGACGCCGGTGACCTGTGGGAGGTCCTCGACCGACTCGAGGAAGCCGGCTGCGCCCGCTACGTGGTGACCGACGTGACGAAGGACGGCACGCTGCAGGGCCCGAACGTCGACCTGCTCCGCGAGGTCTGCGACCGCACCGACCAGCCCGTCGTCGCCTCCGGCGGCATCTCCACGCTCGACGACCTGCGGGCGCTGCGCGAGCTCGTGCCGCACGGCCTCGAGGGCGCGATCATCGGCAAGGCGCTCTACTCGGGGGCCTTCACGCTCCCGGCCGCCCTCGACATCGCCGCGGAGTAACCGCGTGGCGGGCATCTCGAACGGCCGCGGCACCGGACCCGACGCACCGGCCGGCGGGGCACACCCGGACGACGCGCACACCCCGGGCGGCGCGGCCGACTCCGCGGGTGTCGCGTGGGCCGGCCGGACGTTCGAGCAGCACGACACGACGTTCGACGACGACGACGGCCTCGCCGACCCGGCGCTCGTCGCGGCGATCACGGCGCTGCCCGACGGCGGGTCGCAGCGGGCGATCGTCGACGCCCTGCGTACCGCGCGCCTGCTCATCCCGCTCGTCGCCGAGGCCGGGGACGTCGGACACACCGACGCCGGGAAGCTCGTCGACAAGACCCAGGAACTGTCGATCGTCACGGTCGCCGGGCCGGACGGGCGCAGCGTGATGCCGGCGTTCACCTCGGTGGCGGCGATGCGTGCGTGGGACGCCGACGCCCGGCCGGTGCCGGTCGAGTCGCGTCGGGTCGCGATGGCGGCGGCGAGCGAGGCGACCCAGCTCGTCGTGCTCGACCCGACCTCGTCGACCGAGTTCGTCCTCCGACGCCCGGCCGTCTGGGCGCTCGGGCAGGACCTCCCGTGGGCACCGTGCTTCGAGGACCCGGAGGTCGGCCGGGCCTTCGCGGAGTCCGTCGTCGGCGAGGCTGCGGTGGCACGGGTCGAGCTGGCACCGGGGGACCCGCTCGGGCGGTTCGCCGGGGCCGAGCTGACGGTGGGCCTCGCGCTCCACCCCGGGCTCGACCAGGCGAAGGTGCAGGAGCTCGTCGGTCGGCTGCAGCAGCGCTGGACGGCGGACGCCGTCATCGCGGAACGCGTGGACAGCATGCGGGTGGCGCTCCGCCCAGCGTGATCCGCGCCTCCAGTCCGACGAGCGGCCTGCGGACGCGACGCGCACTGCCGGACGGCTTGGAGGCTCGACCCGCGTCCGTCCCGCGGCCAGCGACCCCGCGGGTCACCGCCACGGCGGTGCGGCCCGGCCCGACGGCCGGTCGCCGGTACGATGGCCGGGTGAGCACGAACCCGACGACCACCCCCGGAACCGGCGAGACCACCTTCGGTCCGACCGGACGGCCCGTCCGGCAGTTCGCGGTGCCCGAGGAACTCGACGGTCACGGCCCCGCTCGCATCATCGCGCTCTGCAACCAGAAGGGCGGCGTCGGCAAGACCACGACGTCCATCAACCTCGGTGCGGCGCTGGCGGAGTACGGCCGCAAGGTCCTCGCCGTCGACTTCGACCCGCAGGGCGCGCTGTCCGCGGGCCTCGGCGTGCGGACCCACGACATCCCCACCGTGTACGACCTGCTGATGGGGTCGATCAAGGACCCGAACCAGGTCATCCAGCCGACGAACACGCCGTACCTCGACGTCATCCCCGCGAACATCGACCTGTCCGCGGCCGAGGTGCACCTCGTCAACGAGGTCGCGCGGGAACAGATCCTCGCGAGCGTGCTGCGGAAGGTCGCGAACGACTACGACGTGATCCTGGTGGACTGCCAGCCGTCGCTCGGGCTGCTCACCGTGAACGCCCTCACCGCGGCGCACGGTGTGCTCATCCCGCTCGAGTGCGAGTTCTTCGCACTGCGCGGGGTCGCCCTGCTCATCGAGACGATCGACAAGGTCCGCGACCGGCTCAACCCGGCGCTGACGCTCGACGGCATCCTCGCGACGATGTACGACTCCCGCACCCTGCACTCGCGCGAGGTCATGGAGCGCGTCGTGGACACGTTCGACGACCGCGTGCTCGACACCGTCATCGGCCGCACGGTGAAGTTCCCGGACGCCACGGTCTCCGCCCGTCCGATCACGCAGACCGCTCCGGACCACGCCGCCGCGCACGCGTACCGGCAGCTCGCCAGGGAGCTCGTCGAGCGTGGCGCCGTCGCCTGACGACGCCGTCGTCCAGCAGCCGACCGACCCGGCTGCGGCCCCCGCCGGCACACAGACCGCGCCCGGCTTCCGGGTCCGGCTCCGCAACTTCGACGGCCCGTTCGACCTGCTGCTGTCGCTCATCACGAAGCACGAGCTCGACATCACCGAGGTCTCGCTCGGTGCGGTGACGGGGGAGTTCATCGAGTACGTCCGGCTGGCCGAGTCGGCGGACGAACTCGACGAGGCCAGTGAGTTCCTGGTCGTCGCGGCGACCCTGCTCGACCTGAAGATCGCCGGGCTCCTGCCGCAGGGCGAACTCGTCGACGCCGAGGACGTCGCCCTGCTCGAGGCCCGCGACCTGCTGTTCGCCCGGCTGCTGCAGTACCGGGCGTTCAAGCAGGCCGCCGACTGGTTCGGTTCCCGCTGGCTGACCGAGTCCCGCCGGCACGTCCGGAGCGTCCGACTCGAGGAACGGTTCCGCGCCCGGACCCCGGAACTCGTGTGGACCCTGTCGGTGCAGGACTTCGCCGCGCTCGCGACCCTGGCGTTCGCGCCGCGGGAGCTCCCCACCGTCGGACTCGACCACCTGCACGCCCCGCTCGTGAGCATCCGCGAGCAGGCCGCCATCGTCGTCTCGATCCTCCGGACCCGCGCCGACGAGGACGTCTCGTTCCGCGAACTGGTCGCCGGCGTCTCGGAGACGGGTATCGTGGTGGCTCGCTTCCTCGCGATCCTGGAGCTGTACCGGAACGCGTCCATCTCGTTCGAACAGTTCGAACCGCTCGGGGAGCTGACGCTGCGCTGGACCGCCGAGGACTGGTCCGACGAGAGCCTCGCCAACCTGGGAGCCGACTATGACGGATGACGTGCACGACGCGTCCAGCGCCGAACCCGGCGGTGCCGACGAGATGGCCGACGCTCGCGCGATCGAGCAGGAGATCCATGCTCGCGCCGCGCACGCGGTCCCGATCGACCGGCAGCTCGAGGCGATCCTGATGATCGCGGACGAACCCCAGTCGCTCGTGTCGCTCGGCGCGGCCGTCGGCGCTCCCGTGCCCGCCGTCCGGCAGGCGATCGAGCGCCTCGTGGCGGACTTCGACGGCGTCGACGGCACCATCCGCCGTGGGTTCGAACTCCGCGAGGTCGGCGGCGGCTGGCGCTTCTACGTCCGGCAGGACCTCGACGACGTCGTCGAGCAGTTCGTCGAGGCCGAGCGCCCCTCCCGCCTGTCGCAGGCCGCCCTCGAGACCCTGGCGGTCGTCGCCTACAAGCAGCCGATCACCCGGTCGCAGATCGCCTCGATCCGCGCCGTGAACGTCGACGGCGTCGTCCGGACCCTCGTCGCCCGCGGGCTCATCGAGGAGTCCTTCACCGACGCCGAGACCGGCGCAATCAACTACGTCACGTCCGACCTGCTCCTGCAGCAGCTCGGCATCAACTCGCTCGACGAGCTGCCGCTCATCTCGCCCCTCCTGGACGACGGTGCCGCTGGCTTCGAGCAGAACGAAGGGATCCCCGATGGCCGCGTATGAGGAAGAACGACGAGGCGGCCCACGGGGCGGCGCGGGTCGCCGGGGCGGCGCGGGTCGCCGGGACGGCGCGGGTCGCCGGGACGGAGCGGGTCGCCGGGACGGTTCGGGTCGGCCTGGAGGCGCGTCACGCGACCGCAACGCCGACTCCGGCCGTGCAGGTGGCCGGTTCGAGGGCGCTGGTCGCGACGATCGCGGTGGGTACCGCGGTCGTGACGAGCGTCCGTCGGGCGGTGGCGGGTACCGCGGCCGTGACGAGCGTCCGGCATCCGGTGGCGGGTACCGCGGTCGCGACGACCGTGCGGGTTCCGGTCGCCGGGACGACGACCGTGGTGGCTACCGCGGTCGTGACGAGCGTCCCGCCTCCGGTGGTGGGTACCGGGGTCGCGACGACCGCCGTGAGGCCCCGCGCCGGGACGACGACCGTGGTGGGTACCGCGGCCGTGACGACCGCCCTGCCTCCGGTGGCTACCGCGGCCGTGACGACCGCCCCGCTTCCGGTGAGTACCGCGGCCGTGACGACCGTGGGGGAGACCGTGGCCGGTTCGTCGGCCGTGACGACGACCGCCGTGGCGGCGACCGCGGCGGGTTCAACCGCCGCGAGGACGACCGCGGTGGGTACCGCGGCCGTGACGAGCGCCCCGCCTCCGGTGGGTACCGCGGCCGTGACGAGCGCCCCGCCTCCGGTGGGTACCGCGGCCGTGACGAGCGCCCCGCCTCCGGTGGGTACCGGGGTCGCGACGACCGTCCCTCGACCGGCGGGTACCGCGGTCGTGACGACCGCCGTGACGCCCCGCGCCGTGACGACGACCGCGGTGGGTACCGCGGTCGTGACGACCGCCGTGACGCCCCGCGCCGTGACGACGACCGCGGTGGGTACCGTGGCCGTGACGACCGTCGCGACGACCGGCGCCCTGCCCCGCGCCGCGACGACGACCGCCGCCGTGACCCGGCCCGCGAGGACCGCCGCGCTCCCGACGGCCGACCGAGCACGGTGTGGCACAACGGCCGCCGCTACGTCGGTGGCACCACGACGGCCCGCAACGGCGACCGTCCGCGGAGCAGCGGCCCCCGCGGCACCGACCGCCGCACCACCCCGCGACCCGAGGGCGCCCGCGACCAGCAGGGCCAGCCGCTCGAGGGCACGCCCGAGCGCCCGATCATCCCGGACTGGGACGCTGCGGACGGGACGGCGACCGCCGGGGCCGCACCGCGCCTCCAGGCTGATGGTGAGCGCCTGCAGAAGGTGATCGCCGCTGCGGGCGTGGCATCTCGCCGCGTCGCGGAGAACCTGATCGTCGAGGGCCGCGTGACGGTCAACGGCGAGGTCGTCGACGCACTCGGCCGCCGGGTCGACCCCGAGACCGACCAGATCGCGGTGGACGGCGTCCCGGTGCAGATCGACAGCTCGCGCCGCTACGTGCTGCTGAACAAGCCGACCGGCATGGTGTCGAGCCTGCAGGACGAGCGCGGTCGCCGTGACCTGTCCGAGTACGTCGACCGGTACGAGGAGCGCCTGTTCAACGTCGGCCGCCTCGACACCGAGACGTCCGGCCTGCTGGTGCTGACCAACGACGGCGACCTGGCGCACGTGCTCGCGCACCCGTCGTTCGGGGTGACGAAGACGTACATCGCGAAGGTGCGCGGCAACGTGAACCCGGCGACGGTCCAGCGGCTGCTCGACGGTGTGGAGCTCGAGGACGGGCCGATCGCCGCCGACAAGGTGCGACTGCTCGAGTCGTCGCGCGGGGAGTCGCTCGTCGAGATCACGCTGCACTCCGGCCGCAACCGGATCGTCCGCCGCATGCTCGACGAGGTCGACCACCCCGTGCTGGAACTCGTCCGACGGTCGTTCGGGCCGCTGCACCTCGGGTCGCTCCCGATCGGCAAGACCCGGGAGCTCTCGACCGTCGAGCTCGGCAAGCTCCTCCGCATCGCACGCGAGGCGAAGGGTTCTGCACAGGGCGCCGACGACGGGGAGTCCTCGGACTGACGATCGGTAGGCTTGCCGGGTGACCGACGCCCCCGCCCCGCACGACGCCCCGGACATCGACCGGCGGCTGCGCGGACCCGTGCGGGTCGTCGGTGCCGGCCTGCTCGGTGCGTCGATCGGCCTGGCGCTCCGCGAGAAGGGCGTGGACGTCGTCCTCGACGACGTCTCGCCCGCAGCCCTCGCGCTCGCCGTCGACTACGGCGCCGGCCGTCGCCCGGCTCCCGGTGACGGTCCGGAACTCGTGGTGGTGGCGGTTCCCCCGGACGTCGTGGCAGCGGTCGTCGAGCGCGAGCTCGCGGCGTTCCCGGACGCGGTGGTGACGGACGTGGCGAGCGTGAAGTCAGGGCCGCTCGCGTCGCTCAGGGCAGCGGGCGCCGACGTCTCGCGGTACATCGGGTCGCATCCGATGGCCGGACGCGAGCGCAGCGGTCCGACGGCAGCGCGTGCCGACCTGTTCCTCGGGCAGCCGTGGGTGATCGCCGGACACGACGACATCTCGTACCAGCGTGCCGCCGTGGTGGAGGACCTGGCGCTCGACGTCGGCGCGACGGTCGTCCCGATGGACCCGGAGTCGCACGACCTCGCGGTCGCCTACGTCTCGCACACGCCGCAGCTCGTCTCGACGCTCATGGCTGCCCGGCTCCGGGATGCCCCCGCGGGCTCGCTCGGCCTCGCCGGTGGTGGTGTCCGCGACGTCACGCGCATCGCCGCGAGCGACCCGGGCCTGTGGGTGCAGATCATCGGCGCGAACGCGTCGCGCATCCGGCCGGTGCTCGCGGACCTCCGCGACGACCTCGACCGTGTCCTCACGGCGCTCGACGACCCAGCCGGGTCCGGTTCGCCCCGCGCCATCGCCGAGACCATCGCCGCGGGCAACCGCGGTGTCGAACGGCTGCCGGGCAAGCACGGCACCACCAAGCGCTTCGCCCAGGTGGTCGTCCTCGTCGACGACACCCCCGGGCAGATCGCCGCGCTCCTCACGTTCATCGGGGAGATCGGCATCAACCTCGAGGACATGCGCCTCGAGCACTCACCGGGCGCGCAGATCGGCATCGTCGAGGTGTCGGTCGTGCCCGAGCAGGAACAGCGACTCGTCGAGGAACTCGAGGGGCGCGGATGGAGGATCGCAGCAGCATGGGCCTGAACGAAACGCACGCAGCCGCCGAGTCCGGTGTGACCGGTGGTCCGGACGGACCCGACACGGGGCTGCCCACGCCCGACGACCAGCCGGGCCCGATCGGCGGTGCCGGTGGCGGGCTCGACGGGCAGGGCGGCGGCGAGCCGGGCTCCACGAGCGCACCGATCCCCGCAGGACTGCCGGACGGCGCCTTCGTCGCGAAGTTCGTCATCGCGGTCGACGGTCCGGCGGGCAGCGGCAAGTCGAGCGTGTCCCGGGCCGCGGCCCGCGCGCTCGGGTTCGGCTACCAGGACACCGGGGCCGCCTACCGGGCGCTGGCGTGGCACGCCCTGCAGGAACAGGTCGACCTCGACGACGCCGCGGCGATCCTGGCGAGCTGGGACACCTTCGACTACGCGATCGGCACCGACCCCGACGCCTACTTCGTCCGGGTGAACGGCACCGACGTCACCGACGCGATCCGCACCCCGGAGGTCACGGCTGCGGTGGCCCACATCGCGAAGCTGCCGGAGGTCCGTCAGCGGCTCGTGCAGCTCTTCCGGAACGTGATGCGCAAGGCCGAGGGGCGCGGCATCATCACCGAGGGACGAGACATCACGACCGTCGTCGCACCCGACGCCGAGGTCCGGATCCTGCTGACGGCCGACGAGTCCGTTAGAATGGCCCGGCGCTCGGCTGAGGTCACCACCCAGTCGGCCGCCGAGACCTCCGCCGCACTCGCTCGTCGCGACGCGGCGGACGCGAAGGTCGTCGACTTCATGAACGCCGCCGACGGCGTCACGACGCTCGACTCCACCGACCTCGACTTCGACCAGACCGTGCAGGCGGTCGTCGACCTGGCCCGCGCGGCCGGGCACTGACCACCAGGGCCACGCGCGGCCACGCACTGACAACACGCGGCCGAACGGTCGCCGGCAAGGACACCCACATGGCGCAGCTGGACAACCCAGACCACGACGACTTCCCCGAGTACGACGACGCGCTCGGCGAGCGGCTCGCCGGGCTCGACGAGGCCGAGGCCGAGCAGCGGGCGACCGCGCTCCGCGCCGGGCTCGAGGACTACGAGCTCGACGAGGAAGACGTCGCCCTGCTCGAAGCGGGCGAGATCGGCCCCGACGGAACCTACCTGCTGCCGGCGCTGCCGGTGCTCGCGATCGTGGGGCGACCGAACGTCGGCAAGTCGCAGCTCGTGAACCGCATCCTCGGTCGCCGCGAAGCGGTCGTGCAGGACACCCCCGGCGTGACGCGTGACCGCGTCTCGTACAAGGCGGAGTGGAACGACAAGCGCTTCACACTCGTCGACACCGGCGGGTGGGAGCCCGACGCGAAGGGCATCAACGCCTCCGTCGCCGCCCAGGCCGAGGTCGCGATCGACCTCGCCGACGCGGTGCTCTTCGTCGTGGACGTCACCGTCGGCATCACCGCGACCGACGAGCACGTCGTGAAGATGCTGCGCGGCACCGACCGTCCGGTCATCGTCGTCGCGAACAAGTCCGACGACGACCGCCGAGACCTCGACGCCTACGAGCTCTGGAACCTCGGTCTCGGTGAGCCGCACCCGGTGTCGGCCCTGCACGGTCGCGGCGTCGCGGACCTCCTCGACCTCATCATCACAACACTCCCCGACACCTCGGCCGTCGCCAAGCAAGAGGTCGGCGGGCCCCGTCGCGTCGCGATCCTCGGCCGTCCGAACGTCGGCAAGAGCTCGCTCCTCAACAAGGCCGCCGGTGAAGAGCGCGTCGTCGTCAATGAGTTGTCGGGCACGACTCGCGACCCGGTGGACGAGCAGATCGAACTCGGCGGCCGCGTGTGGCGCTTCGTCGACACCGCCGGCATCCGGAAGCGCGTGCACCTGCAGCAGGGCGCGGACTTCTACGCCTCGCTCCGCACCACCGCCGCGCTCGAGAAGGCCGAGGTCGCCGTGGTCGTCCTCGACGTCACCGAGCCGATCTCCGTGCAGGACCTCCGCATCATCGACCTCGTCCTCGAGTCCGGTCGTGCCCTGGTCCTCGCGTACAACAAGTGGGACCTGCTCGACGACGACCGCCGCCGCTACCTCGAGCGCGAGATCGAGCAGGACCTCGCGCACGTGTCGTGGGCCCCGCGCGTGAACATCTCGGCGCGGACCGGTCGTCACCTCGAGAAGCTCGTACCGGCCCTCGAGACCGCGCTCGACTCGTGGGACACCCGTATCCCGACGGGCAAGGTCAACGCCTTCATCGCCGAACTCGTGCAGGAGCACCCGCACCCGGTCCGCGGTGGCAAGCAGCCGCGCATCCTGTTCGGGACGCAGGCCTCGAGCCAGCCGCCGACGTTCGTGCTCTTCACGACGGGCTTCCTCGACCCGCAGTACCGACGGTTCATCACCCGGCGTCTGCGCGAGGTCTGGGGCTTCTCGGGAACGCCGATCAACGTCAACATGCGCGTGCGCGAGCGCCGCAAGCGCTGAGGACCACCGGGGGATCGGGCATGACGTGGGCGAGACGACGATGGCTGTTCGCAGCGGTCGTCGTGCTCGCCCTCGTCGCGCTGGTGCTGGCCTGGACGACGCTGCAGACCGAGCGCCGGACCGAGGCCGCGCGACCCGTGGCGACCTCGACCTCCGCTGCCGTCGACGGGCAGGGCGTCGTCGGCGGTGGACTCGCGACGCCCTCGAACACCCTCGGCGCGCCCGTCCCCGAGCCGGACTCCGGGTCGCAGTCGGACACCGACGGGTCACCGATCGCTCCGTGGTGGCAGCGGGTCCCGCCCGTGTCCGGCACGCTGCTCCCGATCAACCGGTACGCCGGGGGGACGGTCCGGATCGAGGACATCCCCGATGTCGGCCTGGTGATCACCTTCGACGACCTCGAAGTCGCGACTCCCGGCACGCCGCCGCGCACGCTCCGCGTGTTGCTGTCCTCGAAGCCCGTGATCGGTGCGAAGCGGGGTTTCTGGGCCGACGACGGCTCACCGGTCGTGGTCGGGGACATCCCGGCCGACACCCCGTCGCAGTCCCTCGTCCTCGCCGACCCGCACGTGCTCCCGCCCGAGGTCCGCTCGCTGATCCTGTTCGACGCCGACACCGGGGAACTGCTGGGCGGCGCATCGCTCATCCCGACGGACTGACCCGCCAGGAGGCGCGGTGCACGATCGTCCCCGTCGGATGCGGCACCATGGACTCGTGTCAATCCCCGCCCTCGCCGACCGCCTGTGGTGCCGCCTGCGGCTCGACCGGTTGGCCGGTGGCCGCCAGGCCGGGTACGTCATCCGCGAGGACATGCTCGAGCACCCGGACACCGTGCGCTCGTTCCGGTGGATCCGCTGGTTGCTCGTCGCCGAGACCGTCGTCGGGCTCACCGCGATCGTCGTCGCCGTGCTGCTGACGCACGCCGGACAGACGGTGCCGTGGGCGGTGTGGTTCCGGGCGACGGTCGTGCTGCTCATCACCCTGACGTTGTACGTGTTCGCGTGGCGGGCGCAGCTCGGGTACTACTGGGCGTACCAGCGGTTGCGGTTGTTCAGCCGGATCTTCCCGGTCGTGACGCTCGTGATCGCCGCGATCCCCGGGCTCTACCCGTTCTGGATGGTGATCGAGCAGATCGTGTTCTCGCTGCTCATGATCGGCATCGGTGACGTGCTCACCTCGGATCACATGCGGGCGACGTTCCCGAAGCCCGCCCGGCGCTAGCGGTCGGGCGCGGACTCGGAACGACTTCGTCGATGTCGTACGACGTCGACATCGTCGTTCCGAGTCGGACGCCACCGCCACCGCCACTCCCGGCCTGATCCTGGCCCTCGTGGTCCCAGGGTCGGACGGGGCCTGCCCCACGACCGGTGACCGGAGCATCGTGGTGGACATGACCGACACGACACTCCCCGGCGGCACCTACCGCCTCGCCGACGACCTCGAGCTCACCCGCGTCGGGTACGGCGCCATGCAGCTCGCCGGCCCGGGTGTCTTCGGACCGCCCACCGACCGAGCCGAGGCGATCCGCGTCCTCCGCACCGTGGTCGAACTCGGCATCACGCACATCGACACGGCAGACTTCTACGGCCCGCACGTCACGAACCAGGTCATCCACGAGGCACTGCATCCGTACGCAGACGGACTCCACATCGTCACGAAGGTCGGCGCGCGTCGCGATGCCGAGGGTGGGTGGCCGCACGCCCGAGAACCCCACGAGCTCGTCGAGCAGGTGCACGACAACCTCCGCAACCTCGGGCTCGAGCAGCTCGACGTCGTGAACCTCCGCGTGGGCGGCTTCGACGCGCCCGAGCCGGGCAGCCTCGCACCGCAGTTCGAGGCGCTCGCCCAACTGCAGCAGCAGGGGCTCATCAAGCACCTGGGGCTGTCGACCGTGAACGCCGAGCAGCTCGCCGAGGCCCAGTCGATCGCCCCGGTCGTGTGCGTGCAGAACATGTACAACGTGGCCCGTCGCGAGGACGAGGCGCTCGTCGACCTGACGGCGGCGCAGGGCATCGCCTACGTGCCGTACTTCCCGCTCGGGGGCTTCTCGCCGCTGCAGTCCGGTGCACTCGACGCCGTCGCCGAGCGACTCGGGGTGTCACGGCTGACCGTGGCGCTGTCGTGGCTCCTGCAGCGGTCACCGAACATGCTGCTCATCCCGGGTACCTCGTCGGTGGCGCACCTCCGCGACAACGTCGCGTCGGCCGGCTTCGCGTTGCCGGCGGATGCGGTGGCCGAACTGGACGCGATCGGCGCTGCCTGACGCGGGAGCACCACCTGTTCGACACCGCACGAGTCGATCGACGCGTGCGGTGTCGAACAGGCCGTGCGACGCGGGTCAGGCGACCGAGTGGCCCCGGGTCAGGCGACCGTGGCGAGCGCGAACGGCAGCACGGCCGAGGCTCCGGCACGTCGGAGCTCCCGGCCCGCCACGGTCATCGACCACCGGCTGTCCACGAGGTCGTCGACGAGCAGCACCGGCCCCTCGTGCGACTGCAGCGCGGCGGCGAGCTCGGGATCGACCACGAAGGTGTCCCACACGCCCGACAACCGGTAGGCGCTGTTCGTCGCGCCGTCGCCTCGGGGCGTTCCGCCGCTCCGGCCGAGCGTCCCGAGGAACTGCAGCCGCCCGATCGACGACAACGCCTGCGCCAACGACCCGACGAGCTCCGGCCGTGACCGGGACGACATCGCCACGACCCCGGTCGGCCGGTTCTCCCACGGCCAGTCCTTGAGCGCACGGACGCAGCCGTCGACGAGCTCGCGGGAGATCGGGGCGTCGGCGGTGGTCGATGCGAAGAGCGCCCGCAGGGGGCCGCCCCACCCGAGGTCGGTCAGGCGGGCGACGGCCCGGCCGGGCTGCACGAGCTCGCCGGGGCCGATCTTCCCGCGGACGGGAACGCCGAGCGCCGACATGCCCGAGGGCCACTGCGCCCGCGGAGCGATCTCGACGCCCACCTTGTCCAGCGCAGCGGCCGCCCCCGACGAGACGGAGTCGGAGACGGCGGTCGGGAACCACGCGCCCGCGCAGTTGTCGCACCGACCGCAGGGTTCGGCCGATGGGTCGTCGAGGTCCTGCTGCAGGAGCTGCATGCGGCACTGCGAGGTCGTCTCGTAGTCGAGCATCGACGCGGCCTCGGCAGCGCGCGCCGCGGCGACGCGCTCGTAGCGTGGCGCGTCGTACTCCCACGGCTGCCCGGTCGACACCCAGCCACCGGTGACGCGGCGCACGGCACCGTCGACGTCGAGCACCTTGAGCAGGAGCTCGAGGGTGGACCGCTTGATGTCGACGAGGCCTTCGAGTGCGACGGTCGACATGGCGGTGTCGGTGGACAGGGCGCCGAGCACGGCGGAGGCCCGGGCCTCGGTCGGCATCGAGGCGCTTGCGAAGTACTGCCAGATCTCGCGGTCTTCACGCCCGGGCAGCAGGAGCACGTCGGCGTTGTCGGTGGCACGCCCCGCACGGCCGATCTGCTGGTAGTACGCGACGGGGGAGGACGGCGCGCCGACGTGGACGACGAACCCGAGGTCGGGCTTGTCGAACCCCATCCCGAGCGCACTCGTCGCGACGAGGGCCTTCAGTTCGTTGCCCTTGAGCTGCTGTTCGAGTTGCTCGCGTTCCTCGGTGTCGGTGCGACCGGTGTACGCGCGGACGGCGTACCCGTTCTCGCGCAGGAGCCGAGCGATGTCCTCGGCCGCCGAGACGGTGAGCGTGTAGACGATGCCGCTGCCGGGCAGGTCACCGAGGTGCGCCAGCAACCACCCGAGGCGCTGCCGGGCATCGGGCAACGTGAGGACGCCGAGCCGGAGCGACGCCCGCGCCAGCGAGCCGCGGATCGTGAAGACCGGGTCGGCCGGGCCTGCGGTGAGCTGCTCGGCGACGTCCTCGACCACGCGTTCGTTCGCCGTCGCGGTGGTCGCCAGGACGGGCACGCCGTGGGGGAGGGACCGGATGAGTTCGGCGAGCCGACGGTAGTCCGGTCGGAAGTCGTGGCCCCAGTCGGAGATGCAGTGTGCCTCGTCGACGACGAGCATCCCCATCCGGGCGATGAGCGTCGGCATCTGCTCGTCGCGGAACTTCGGGTTGTTGAGCCGTTCGGGGGAGACGAGCAGCACGTCGACCTCGTCGCGGGCGAGTGCCGCCTGGGTCTCGCCCCACTCGTGTGCGTTCGCGGAGTTGATCGACACCGCGCGGACGCCGGCACGCGCCGCCGCGGCGACCTGGTCGCGCATGAGGGCGAGCAGCGGGGACACGAGCACCGTCGGGCCGCCCCCACGCCGACGCAGTAGCAGCGTCGCGAGGAAGTACACGGCGGACTTGCCCCATCCGGTGCGCTGCACGACGAGGGCACGCTGCCGGTGTTCGACGAGGGCGGAGATCGCCTCGAGCTGACCGGGGTGGAAGACCGCGTCGGGCCGCCCCGTGAGCGCAGCGAGCGCCTGCTGTGCCTCGGCGGCGATGTCTGCAGAGGGCAGGGCGGTGGTTTCCATGCCCCCATGCTGTCAGCACCGACCGACGAAACGCGGGTCGCGCCTCCAGGCTGTGGAAAACCCCTACTGGTACGTGATCAGCGACGGCGTCGGCGACACGTCCGCCATCGTCTGCTGTGGCGACAGCATCGGCTGGTCTTCGTCGTAGAAGTTCTTCCAGCCCCAGTGCACGCCCTCCGGCGCACCGTCGTGCAGCGCCTTCCACGTCGCCTGCTTGTCGGGCTGCGACCCCTGCCCGTCGACGTGGATGAGCATGTCCAGCTCGGGGTGCGACTCGAGCGCCGAACGGTCCTGGACCATCGACAGCCGGAACTGGTGCAGCACGAACGCCTTCGGCGGCAGCCCCTTCGACCGCACGAGCGACGCCAGCCACGACGAGACCTCGTTCACCTCGGACGCCGTGACGCTGCCGATCTGCTTGAGGGGGACCTGGTCCTTCGTCAGTCGCCACTCCGGGTCGAGCGCGAGCCACACCCCGGGCTTCGCGAGCAGGGACTCGTACCGCTTCGCCTGCGACAGGAAGTCCGAGCGCCCCGGCTGCAGGTCGAGGATCACCGGCATCCCGGCATCGTGCGCGGCATCGACGTACGGTTCGAGGGTCTTCACCGGCAGCTCGGTCGAGTAGTCCCCGTCCGCGCCGGCGTCCCCGGCCGCGACGGTCGCGATGACCTCCATCGCGGGCGTGATCGGCGTGCTGCTCAACCCGCGGTACCCGGCCGCGACGGACTTCGCCCGCGCCACGGTCGCCTCGGGGTCCTGCTCACCGAGCACACCGAGTGCCGGTGCCCCCGGCGCGCCGTACAGGGCCACGTACCGGTGGCCGTCGAACGGTCGTTGGCCGCCGTTCGGCAGCTGCCAGCCGTTCTCCGCCGCACGGACGGCCCACTCCGGGTCACCGAGCGCGTCGAACGCGGCACCGGCGAGCACCGTCGGGTGGTCGCGCTCCTCGTGCAGCGCACGGACAACGCCGGACGCCGCCGCCGGGTCGGTCACCCCGTCCGGCATCACCACGACGCGGGCCCCTGCCGCCTTCGCCGTCGCCACGACGGCGGCGTCGGCACTCGCGTCCGCCACGACGACGGTGGCGTGCCTGGAGGCGCGGGTCGACTCCGGCGCGTCGCCCCGGTCCGGTGCGTCCCGCTCCGGGACGTCGGTGTCGACCGACACGTCGCCCTCGGCCTGGTACCAGTCGGCGCCGAGCCGGTGCAGCTCGCGGCCGACAGGAGCGTCGTCCTCCCCGGCGAGCAGGACGGGGACGTGCGCGGCCTCGGCGGCGCTCGCCGCGGCGCGGACCGCTGCCGCGTCGTCGGCCGGCGCGACGACCGCGCCGGGCGCGGTCGCGAACAGGGCACGGCTGACCCGGACGGAGCGTTCCGCGGCGTCGGACTGCGCGGCCACCGTCACGGTGTCGGCGGTCGCCTTCGCGAGGGTCGGGCGCGCCGGCGTGTGCTGGTCCGCCGTGCAGCCGGCGGCCCCGAGCAGCAATCCGGTGGCGGCGAGTGCGAGGAGGACACGGGAGGTGGGACCGGAACGCATCGGGCCACCCTACGAGTCGTCCGGAGAGGTCCCTGGGAATCCGACGGGTGTCGTCTCGTAGAAGGGATGCATGCCCGACGACGACCGCCCGCTCATCGGCGCGGTGCAGCCGCCCGACGTGCACTGCATGACGCTGAACGTCCGCCGTCGCGTGCCGCGCCCGGCCGGACACCCCGACGCGTGGGAACGACGGCGGGACGCGGTGGTCGCGCTCGTCACCTCCGAAGCGCCCACCGTCCTCGCCGTCCAGGAGGCACTGCCCGCGCAGTCAGTGGACCTCACGGCCGCCCTCGGGTCGCGTTGGGAACCCGTCCTCGTCGGGCGCGGACCGCGCGGGGGCGGGGAGCAGGTGGGCCTGTTCCTGGGCCGGTCGAGACTCGAGGTCGTCGAGCGACGGTCGTGGGCGCTGTCGCGGACGCCGCACCGACCCGGCTCCCGGAGCTGGGCCACCGCGTTCCCGCGACACGTCGTCGGCGCCGTCGTCCGCGACCGTGCCACGGGCGTGTCCTTCACCGCCCTCGCCACCCACCTCGACGTGGTCTCGCCGTGGGCAAGGCTGCGGTCCGCCGAACTGCTCGGGCGACTCGTCCGGGAACGCGGCCTGCCCGCCGTCGTGATGGCGGACTGGAACTGCGGGGTGGGCTCCGCCCCCTGGCGAGCCCTGGCGGAGGCAGGTGTCGTCGACAGCTGGGGTCGCGCCTCCAGGCCGGTGACCGAGCCGTACGGGACGTACCCGCACTACGCGACGCCGCGTGTCGGGGACCGGCGCATCGACGGCGTCCTCGTGACGGCGGAAGCGACCGTCGAACGAGTCGCCGTGTCGGACCGGAAGCCGGGTGAGGTGTGGCCGTCGGACCACGCGGCCGTGCACGCGGTCGTGCGGTGGGCGTCGTGATCCGCACGCTCGGGCCGACGTTCCTGCGGCCGCGGTTCCTCGTGGCGGACGTGGTGCGCGGGCTGACGCTCGTGAGCCTCGTCGTCGCGACCATCGGGTGGGGCGGGACCGCGTTCCCGGTGATGGCGCTGTGCCTGCTCGGGGTCGTTGTGCCGCGGATGCTCGGGCTGCGGCCGGCGTTCGACGTGCTCGTGTGCGTGCTCGTCCTCGTCGCCGGGTGGTCGAGCGTGCTGGAGTGGTACACCTCGGTGTTCCTGTGGGACAAGCTCGTGCACGTGCTGCTGACCGGGCTGCTCGCGGCGGTGGCCTCCGTGATCGCCGCCGACCTGCGGGTCGTGCGTCCCGCGACGGACTCGCCGCTCGGGGTCGTCGTCGTGGTGACGACGGTCGCGGCGTTCGGCATCGGAGCCGTGTGGGAGATCGGGGAGTGGGCGGGGCACACGTACGTGGACTCGGCGATCTTCGTCGGGTACGTCGACACGATCGGGGACCTGGCGGCGGACGGGCTCGGGGGAGCGCTCGCCGGGTTCGGGTTGCCGTGGTTGGCGGCGGAGCGGACGGTGGTGCAGCCGACTCGCCGTGGCGCGGACAGGGGCTGACGTCCGCTATGCTGGTCGGGTTGCTCCGCGCTCCGGTCGGACGCGGGCGACGTGAGCTCCTCGGGGCTCGCGGGCTGTGGCGCAGCTTGGTAGCGCACTTGACTGGGGGTCAAGGGGTCGCAGGTTCAAATCCTGTCAGCCCGACCGAGAAGCCCCGATGGAACGCAGGTTTCATCGGGGCTTTCTTCTTTGGTCGCATGGAATCCCCTCCAAGCCCCCTCCGCCACACGGCAAAAGATGAAGCGCTGTCGCTTGTTCTCTGGATACGATCCGAGCAATCACTCCGGAGGAGCCACCAGATGACCACGTCCGAACCCACGCCGACGCCGACGCCGACGCCGCCGAAGCCTAAGCAGACTCGACTATCGCAGACGGACGTTCCGAGCTACTCGTTGGACCAGGCGCTGCGGGTCGTCCAGGCGATTGCGGACAACTACGCCTACAGCCCCACGCGTCCCATCCACGTTGCGAGTGCGATGAACATGACACCTTCGTCGGGCGGCTTCCGGGGGATGACAGGAGCGGCGGTCGCATACGGACTTACCACGGGGGCATCGAACGCTCCCGAGATCGGTCTGACTCCTGTCGGGTTGCGCATCGTTCGACCAACGTCAGAGGGTGACGACCTCGCTGCGAAGCGTGAAGCCGTTCTCAAGCCGCGTGTCATCGGCGAGTTTCTCAGGCAGTACGACAACGCAGCTCTTCCCTCGGATGCGATCGCTCGCAACGTCCTTCTTGAGATGGGTGTGCCTGGGGACAAGGTTGAGTCCGTGCTGGCTCTCATTGTGGACAGTGCAGCGGCCGTGGGATTCCTCCACGACAATAAGGGCAAGAACTATGTAGACCTGTCGGGGACCGTCTCGAAGCAGCCCGATCCATCGGATTCTTACCAGGGCTCGACTTCTAACCCTGTGTCCCCTACCGTGCAGCCTCCTTCCCCAGTCAGCGCCCCTGCTGCTCCTCTTGTAACTTCGCCTACCGTGACACTGTCGCCGGGAGTTCACATCAACATTGAGATCCATATAGCAGCAGATGCAACGAGTACCACCGTCGAAGACATCTTCAAGAATATGCGACGGTACGTGCTCAAGCCTGACACTGAGCAGGAAGATGAGCGCGACTAGCGGCGAGCCGTCGCCAGATTATTTGCGGCGCTTACGCGAGTTTCAGATACAGGTCCGACAACGACCTAAGACGAATACTGTCGTTGTGCCCGCGCGCGCTCCATTCTCTGGCCGCGACGCAGTCGTGATGGAGAGGCTCAGACGTCTGTCCGAGTCGCTCGCGCAATCTCTGGAGCAGTCCCTTCGGGACTTGAATGACCCGACGCGGCTCAGCTACATAGGTCCAGCCGGCGAGCTCCGCGAGGTCATGCGTGCCGCAATACAGCAGCTGGCGCCCGACGCGGAGATCCGGAAGCAGCCCTGGTACAAGGGCGTTCCCGCATCGAACGGAAAATCAACGAATCCTAGTCAGGCGGAGCGAGCCAGGTATGCTGCCCAGGTGCGCGGCGGTAATCCCGAACAGGTCAAAGAACTAGACGGAATAGTTGAAGGCTCCATCGGCCGTATCAGTCGTGACACCTACACGGTTAGCAGCAAATCGTTCCATTCTGGTGCAGCCCAAGAGCAGGTCAGGAAGCTCACCGGATGGATCTTTGCGATCCTCGACGAAGTCTTGCCTGAGTAGGTCATCGTTATCTGTTCGCGTGGTCGACCACGCGCTGGTGCCCTGGGGCACATGCGACCGTGAGACGAATGCTGAGAACAGTGCGCGCTGCGTGGCGTAGTACTTTTTGCGCAGGTGCGCATAGTCCTTGTCGGTGATCGCGACGGAAGCGTGGCCCCTCAACCGGGACAGCTCAAACATGTCGAATGCGCCGGACTCCAAGATAAGTGTGGCGAACGTGTGCCGCAGCTCGTGCAGCTTGAGCGTGGGTAGGCCGATGCTCTTCGCCGCGGGCGTGAACGTGTACCGGTAGAAGCCCTTGGGATCGAACGGCCGGTCGTAGGTCAGGATCGGGTGCCCCTTGACCTTGACCTTGCCCGGCCAGAGGCCCGCTTCCGGGTCGCTGCGGTTCGGGTGATGCGCGAGGTAGTCCCGCAGCTCGCTCACGACTGAGTCAACGAGGATCGGCACCTCGCGCTTACTGTTCGCCGTCTTCGGCACTCCGACCACGTATCCGGCGGAGGTGTGCGTCATGTTCAGATGCACCCGGACCTCCTTGTGCAGGAGGTCGACATCGCGGACACGGAGCGCGGCCAGCTCTCCGGCCCGAAGTCCGGTGTAGGCCGCGAGGCGGACCATCAGTCCGTAGGGCGGCTGTGCGTCGAGCGTTGCTGCAAGGCGTTCCACCTCAGCCGGCGAGAGGAAGCGCGCCTCCAGGGTGTCCGAGCGGGGATTGTCCACGGCAACGCAGGGGTTGTACGTGATGAGCCGCTGCCTCATGGCGTAGGAGAACACCTTGGCGAGCGCCTTGTACGTGCCGAGCACCGAAGTCTCGGAGCGTGCCTCACCGTTGGCCTTCGGCTTGGCGCGCAGCTGTGCGATGAACTGCTGTACGTCGGCGGCGGTGATCGTTGAGACGCGCCGTCCGCCGAGTGCCGGGTAGGTGTGGACCCGATAGGCAACCTCATAGGCGTCCATCGTCTTCTGCTTCCGGTTCGGCCGGTCAGCGTTCGCCTCCTCCGCCACTTGGCGCAGGGTCTTGGTGTTCTTGACCAGTTGCGCGGTGCTGTTGCCCGCGTGCTGCTCGTTCTCGACCGTCAGGGCGAATCGCTCGGCCTAGCGCTTGGCTGTGCTGACCGCTGGCGGAACTTGCCGCCGTCTCGTCGACGAACCTCGTAGCTGCGGCCGGTCTTGCGCTCTACCTCTCGCACGTGCGCCATCAGCGGGGCTCCGCAGTGCGCTTGAGGATGCGGGAGACGGTGGTCGCGTGCCACGCCTGGCCGCCGTGCGCGGTGGGTACCGCTTCCTCATTCAGCTGCGCCGCGACCCGGGCAACCGAGAGGCCGAGGGTACGCAGCTCGAATATGCGCTGCTCTGCTTCCTTGCTCAGTGACCGAGGACGGCCGACCCGCACGCCGCGTGCCTGCGCCGCCTGCAACGCGAGCGAGGTGCGCTCGCCGATGACGCGACGTTCCCATTGGCGACCGCATGACATTCGCGACCAGCTCGCCGCCGCTGGTGGTGTCCACGCCGACGTCGAGCGCATTGACCGCCCAGCGCAGCTTCCGGGCCAGGGCGAGCAGACCCGCGAAGTCCTGCACCGACTGGCTGAGGCGGTCGAGCTTGGACACGACGAGGGCGTGGAAAACGTCTGCAAACGAACTCGAAGTCTCTGACGAAGCCGCAGAACCCATCCCGCAACCACGGATCACGACCGCGGAGCAAGGTTTCGGCGCAGAGTTGATCTTCAAGGACGTCCCCCGCATTCTCGTTACCGATTCGCCTCTCCAGTGTGGTGAGCGATGGATCGAAGCGCATGATCGATGTTCTTGAGGTGCGTAACGGGTTTGCCACTCAAACCGTTGTTGACCGAACCCGTCGACGGCGCGGGGGTGATCCTCGGCCACAGCACCAGGTTGTAGCGAAGGCGGGTCGTGTACTTCCGGGCCTGGATCCCCGCACCATCCCAGTAGTACGAGGCCAGGACCTCGCCGATTTGTGGGGCACCCATCGCTCCGCGCTTGTTCGACTTCGTTGTCTCTGGCAGGTGCCAGAGGAACCGCATGCGGCCTCGGGGAGACAGGTCGAACGGGGTGGCGAAGAACTCTTGCAACCCGGGGCCGACGTGGTCGTCGTCGTTCGACTGGGGGCCGAACTCGGCGTCGACGAGCGTAATCCGAATGTCTCGAGCCGTCGTTTGCCCGGTGTTCTCGATCACCAGGTCGATTGCGCCATGCCCGGTGAGGCCAGGAACGACGTTCATCGTGATGTACGGCCGCGTCCGGTCTTCACTGTCCTGCGCGGCCTGCTCAGAGCTCAGGCGCAGCTGAACGGCTGTGAGTCGCACCTGCCTGTACGTGAAGTAGATCGCGATGATCGCGACGGCGACGCCCACCGCGGTCGCTATCGCGCCGAACCAGGCCGGTGCGACGGTGGCGTCGGTTGCCGCCGTGTTCGCGGGATGCGGCGAAGCGCTCAGTGGGTATCGAATCATCAACGCCATAATCATGGTCATAGTCACCAAGTCTCCCGCCTCCGCAGCGCTGCACCGGTTTTCAATGGATCTCTCGACTTCATCAGCTTCTGGTGTGGACAACGGTGGTCCGACTGTCAGGATGCATCCATGGGAACCTCACCGCGCGCGGCCCTCTGGGAGCCGCTAGGAGAACTCGCCGGTGCTGTGCGGTCGCGACAGCCTGACTTGCACAAGGACATAATGAACTTACGTGAACGACTCGACGACGACGATGTGCCGCATGCGGTCTACGCGGCGGATGCCCGAGCGCTGGCAGACCGTGCTAAAGACGCGGGAACGCAGGTGAACTTCGTCCGGAACAGGGCGTCGCTACTCGACTAGGGCACGATCGGCCGAGCTGCACGTTGAACGCTGCAGTCCTCCCTAGATGTTTCGCGGCATGTTCACCCGCGTCCGATCTGCCGACCAAGCTCGCGCCTGCCCAGAACGTAGGAGGGTCAGACGCCTTGATGCCACTCCACGCTGGGTGAACGCTGCCCTGGTCCGGTGACGACGATGAACCGGAGGCGCGGTGCCAGCTGGCACCGCGCCTCCAGTCCGATGATCCGACGCCGCTCTCACACCGCCCGCTCCGGCGCCCACCCCAGCTCCGGCCCGAGCCGCTCCGCCATGTCCGTGATGATCTGCGCGTAGTCCTCCGGCTCGAAGGCGAACGGCAGGGCGAAGGCGACCTCGGTGACCGCCTGGTACCCGGCATCGGCGCGCAACCGGTCCGCGATCTCCGCGGAGGACCCGACGAGGTCGGCGGCGAAGAGCATGCCCGCCGGCCCCAACGGCACGCCGACCCGCCCGGAGCGCCCGTCGGCGTACGCGCGGTAGCGAGCCTCCTGCTCCCGCGTCGCGGTGTCGGTCGGGATGACGACCAGGCCCTGCGAGACCCGGGCGGCGCCGGGGTCGGGGTGGGCCGCGAGGTACGCGTCGATCTGTGCCCGCTGGTTCGTGGCGAAGTCGGTGCCGTCCTCGCTGCGCGTGACGCTCGAGGTCAGCAGGTGGAAGCCGTTCTCGCCGGCCCACACCGCGGACCTGGTGCTGCCGGTGCCGTACCAGATGCGGTCGACGAGGCCGGGGCTGTGCGGCTGGACGGTGCTCGCGAACTCCTCGATGCCGCGCCGCTCGACGGCGAGGGTGATTGGGTCGCCGCGCACGAGGTCGCGGAACCGCAGCAGACGGTCGTTCCCGAGGTCCTCCTGGTCGGCGGTGTCGGGGTAGAGCGCCTCGCGGTACAGGTCGTAGTGCATCGGGGTGCCGACCGAGAAGCCGGGGTTCAGCCGTCCGCCCAACAGCACGTCGACGGTGCTGAGGTCCTCGGCGAGCCGGAAGGGGTTCTCCGCTCCGATCGGCGTGACCGCGGTGCCGAGGTCGATCCGCGACGTCCGCTGCGAGGCGGCTGCCATCACCGCCACAGGGGAGGAGATGCCGTGCTGCAGGTGTCGGTGCCGGAGCCAGGCGCTGTCGAAGCCGAGTGCCTCGGCGCGCTCGATGACCCGCAGCGTGTCCTCGTGGCCCGCGGACGGCCGGGCGGGGTCGAACGACCCGATGGTCAGGAAGCCGAGCCGTTCCAGGGGAGTTCCGTCGAGGGGCATGCCCCGATCGTGCCAGACCGGCAGCAGACGGGCTGCAGACGGCGCGCGCGGGCTGCACCGGGGTCCCCCGAACCGCGGACCGACGCAAACCGGACTGCCAGGCAAACACGCATCTTCGGCCCCTAGGGTCGCGACAAGCGCAGATGCGTGAACTCCCTCGTACCGGTTGAAGGACCGATCCGTAACGGAAGGTCGGTCCTGATGACCACCACTCCGCTCGCGCCGGGTTACACCCGCACTCGTCCCGGATCGGGGAGCCGCAACGGCACCTCGACCTACTCCTCGCTCCTGGCGCAGGTGAAGGAGAACGGCCTCCTGCGCCGTCGCACCGGGTTCTACTGGTCGCTGTTCGGCAGCCTGATCGGGACCCTGGCGCTCGCCTGGGTCGCGTTCGCGTTCCTCGGCGACTCCTGGTTCCAGCTCATCGTCGCCGGAGCCCTCGGCGTCCTCTTCACGCAGTTCGCGTTCCTCTCGCACGAGGCCGCGCACCGGCAGGTCTTCGCTTCGCAGCGGTGGAACGACCACGCCGGCCGCTACATCGGCACGTTCCTGGTGGGCCTCAGCTACTCGTGGTGGATGAACAAGCACACCCGCCACCACGGCAACCCGAACACCGTGGGCAAAGACCCGGACATCGCGCCGGACGGCATCCGGTTCCTGCCGGAGGACGCCGCGGCCGTCAAGGGCCCGCTCATGACGACGTTCATGCGCTTCCAGGGCTGGCTGTTCTTCCCGCTGCTCACGCTCGAGGGCCTCAACCTGCACCGCTACGCGGTCATGTCGATCGTCACCGGCAACGGCACGAAGGCCGACGTCAAGCACCGCTTCATCGAGGCCGGTCTGCTCGTCGCCCGCTTCGGCATCTACCTGACGATCGTGTTCTGGTTCCTGCCGTTCGGCATGGCGTGCGCGTTCCTCGGGGTGCAGCTCGCCGTCTTCGGCGTGATGATGGGTGCCTCGTTCGCCCCGAACCACAAGGGCATGCCGACGATCGCGCACGACGCGAAGGTCGACTTCTTCTCCCGCCAGGTCCGCACCTCCCGCAACATCCGCGGCGGCTGGTGGGTCTCGTTCCTGATGGGCGGCCTGAACTACCAGGTCGAGCACCACCTGTTCCCGTCGATGCCGCGTCCGGCCCTGAAGCAGGCGCGCCTGCTCGTCCGGGACCACTGCGACACGCTCGACGTGCCCTACACCGAGACCACGCTGCTGCGCTCCTACGGCATCGTCGTCCGGTACCTCAACCGCGTCGGGCTCGCCGCACGTGACCCGTTCGCCTGCCCGATGGTCGCGCAACTGCGCATCCACTAGGGGCGGGGAACATGCCCACCGGAACCGTGAAGTGGTTCGACAGCAGCAAGGGGTTCGGCTTCATCACCCCGGACGACGGGTCCCAGGACCTGTTCGCCCACTTCTCCAGCATTGTCGTCACGCAGGGGCTCCGATCCCTCGAGGGATCAGAGCACGTGCGCTACGAGGTCGGGCCCGGCAAGAAGGGTCCGCAGGCGGACAAGATCTCGGTGATCCGCGGCTGACGCAGGCCGACGGATGACGGACGTCACCACGTGACGGACGGGAGGCACGGTGCCAGCTGGCACCGTGCCTCCCGTCCGTCATGCGGCGACATCAGGTCGGCGGCCGATCGTCCAATAGGCTCTTTGTCGGCCTCGGAGTTCTCGCGGCCGGCGATTGCCGGCAGGGAGCGCGCCGCATCGACAATCCGTGGGGGATCGATTGGAAGCAGTAGCCGTGTTCTTGGTGACGGCCGGGGCATTCGCCGGGGCGGGATGCTTGGTACTCGGAGTCACGGAGTTAGCGAGCATCCGTTCGATCCGCCCTCCGGCCGAGCAGACGTTCTCCCGCATCCGCGGAACGACGCTTCAGTATCAAACGGTGTTCCTGCCTGCTGTCGGCGCGCTCATCTCGGGGTTGTTCGTCAGCCTGTCTGCATCGTTCTTCTACGCCGGCGTGACGGGGCAAAGCGAGCCCTGGCAGGAAATGGTGGGGCTCGCTCTGTTCGTGGTCGCGTTCGTGGCGCTCGTCATCACGTTGAGATCGGCGCTAAAGAACGCAGGCGACCCCGCTGACATGGCTCGCGACCCGTTCACGATCCGTGCCGCAGCCGATGAGTACGCTTCCGCGCCGCGACGTGCCCTGCTCGAGCCCGGATTGTTGAGGTCCCAACTCGAGGAGTGGGAAGGCAACATCGTGGCCCGCTCGCTTGGTCTCGCGGGAAGCGCGCAGAGCCCCTTGCTCAGGCGCCACCTCGACGCTGCTGCTGCTGCGAACGGTGTCGGAGCGGCCCTGCCGCTGTCGCTGAAGCTGTACTTCGCGGCGTGTCGGCGCTTCCCGATCCGCCTCGGATGGTCGGTCATCGGCGGCGGTGCTTTCGTCGTCGGAGCTGTCCTGGTGGTCATCGCGGAACTGGATGCGGGATGGATGGCATCCTGGCGGACATGGGCGGGGTTGGCTGTGCTCGCGTTGATATCCGGAGCTGTGATGGCGCTCGTTGTCGCCTTCTACGGTTGGGCCCGAGGCAACCGTGCGCGGCTGTGGCACGCCATCTACCTGAGGGCGCTCCTCGACGCGCGGCGCGCCGTCGGGCGCGCTGACGCTGCCAATGTCGACTTGGGACGCGACAGAGCGCGCACGCTTCGCATCCTCGACCGCGCGGACGCTTTCTTCGAGACACTCGAACCGCGGGACCGAGTCGAGCCTCGCGTTCTGCTCCAGGTCGGTCCGTTCCAGCTCGTCCTCGTAGAGAAGGGTGAAGACACCGCGTCTCCCGGACGGTGATCCGTGCAAGATGCACGGATCACCGGGACTCGTTCGCCGGTGTTCAGGGCGTCAGGACGATCCGTCCGAACACCTCGCCGTCGTCCATCCGGCGGTGCGCCGCCGCCGCGTCCGCGAGCGGCAGGACGTCGTCGACGACCGCCGTCAGCGTGCCGGCCGCGGCCGACCGGAACAGCTCGGCCCGCTCCGCGGCCAGCGCGTCGCGCGGCACGGAGTCGAGGCTGAACGTCGCGAAGGACCGCGACTGCTGGAACGCCGCGAGCAGCCGGCCGCCGAAGTCCGCCGGCGGCATCCCGGCCACTGCGCCGACCAGCACGAGCCGGCCGTTCGGGGCGAGCCGGTCGAGGAAGTCCGGCATCGCCGGACCGCCGACGATGTCGAGCACGAGATCGTACGACGACGGCCCGTCGCCCTGCCCCTGCCGGTCGAGGACGTGGGTCGCGCCGAGCGCACGGAGCCGATCCCCGCGGACGGGCGATCCCGCCGTCACCGCGACGGCCGACGCCCCGAGCCGCACCGCGAGTTCGACGGCGGCGATGCCGATGCTGCCGGCGGCGCCGCGGACCAGGACCCGCTCGCCGGCCGCGAGGTGCCCGTGCCCGAGTGCGAACCGGGCCACCGGCGCGGCGGACCCGAGCGCGACCGCGTCGATCGCGCTGAACCCGTCCTCGAGCGGTGTGAGGTCACCGACCGCCGCGACGACCTGCTCGGCGTACGCGCCCCCGACGCCCGTGAACGCCCACACCCGGCGGCCGAGCCACGCCCGGTCGACGTCCTCCGCGACGGCGACGACCGTCCCCGCCGCCTCGCTGCCGGGGACGTACCCGGGCTCGATGCCGGCGCGTCCGATGGTGCCGCGGCGGATCACGGCGTCGACGCCGCCGACGCCGATCGTCTCGGCCGCGATGACGACCTGGCCGGGGCCCGGGACGGGATCGGGGAGGTCGGTCGGGACGAGGCCCTCCGGGGGTCCGAACCGTTCGATCGTGACGGCGCGCATGACTGCTCCTTCGACGTCCCGGGGGTCGGACCAGGACGGAGCGACGCTAACGGACGCCTGCGTCCACTTGGCTAGAGTGAGAGCGATGCACAACGATCTGTCTCACCTCCGCGCCGACGCGCAGGAGAACCGCGACCGCCTGCTGCAGGCGGCCCGCGACCTGTTCGGTGCGCGCGGCCTCGACGTCACGATGCGCGAGGTCGCCCGACACGCCGGGGTCGGACCCGCCACGCTCTACCGGCGCTTCCCGACCAGGCAGGACCTCGTCGACGCGGCCTTCGAGGACGAACTCGACCTGTGCCGCACCATCGTCCTCGAGGGAGCCGCGCACCCCGACCCCTGGCACGGACTGCGCTCCGTCGTCGAGCGGACCGTCGAGCTGAACGCCCGCAACCAGGGGTTCGTCGACGCGCTCGTCGCCGCGGGGCAGGTGTCCGACCGGCTCACCCGGCACCGTGCCGAGCTCCTGCACGCGATGGCAGGGCTCGCGGTCCGCGCGAAGGCGGCGGGGCAGCTCCGGGCGGACTTCGTCGTCGACGACCTGTTGCTCGTGCTGCTGGCCGCGCGAGGGCTCCACGGCGACGACCCGGGCGAGCGGCTCGTCGCCGCCCGGCGGTTCGCGGCGCTCGCGCTCGACTCGTTCCGGGCATCGGCCACGAACGAGCGCTTGCCCGGGCCGGCCCGTGTCGCGGGCGCGGCGATCCGCGTCGCGGTCTGACGCGGGTGGCGCGTGTCCGCGACGCCGAGTCTCGGCCGGGGCGACGTTCCTCGCGTTCGCGGACGCGAGATCGGTCGCCCGGCGCGAGTCTCGCGCGCTCCGCGTTGCCGGGCGCAACCGCCTGACGGCCTGGAGGCGCGGTGCCGGCCCGCCCCGCGCCTCCAGGCCGGTGGTGGTGTGGCCGTGACGTTCCTTCCCAGAGCGCCCACGATGGAAAGCGGAAGCGGGCGTACCTGGTCGAAACTTCTTGGCAAGGACGCCCGGTTCCGCCGAGTATGCCCGGAACGACCAGGGGGACAGACCGCCCCGCACACCCTCGGACTGGGTACCGGCGCACCCTCGTACTGGGGACGGAGCGGCCCGGATCCGCGTCCCTGCGCCGATTAGCGTTCACGGCGAACGGCCGACACCCGGTCGTTCCGGCGCCTCGGGACGGGCGCCGCGGGTCACCGAGGGAGTGACAGCGCATGCAGCAGCGCTCGACGGTGCGGGTGACGGTCGCGGCCGTCCTCCTCAGCGCCATGATCATCGCCGTACCGGTGGGGCAGGGCTCCACCGCCGAGGCCGCCGCCGGGGCACCCGTCGGCAACATCGGCAAGTTCAAGCAACGGGTCATCGAGAACTTCGGCACCACGGCCGTCGCGGCCAAGGGGAAGTTCGCGAAGACCTACGCGAAGAACTGGCAGCCGTACCCGGACGGGACGGGCGGCATGTACTTCTCCGGGTCGCAGATCAGCGGCCACGACGGTGTGATGGACGTCCTGCTCGACGGGAAGAAGGGCGCGGCCGGGACGTTCGGCACCGCCCAGGAGGCCTGGACCCACGTCGGCGGGAAGTTCACCGTCCGGGCCCGGGCGACCGGCGGCGACGGGAACGGTGCGGCGTTCATGCTCTGGCCGAACTCGAACCGCTGGGCCGACGGCGAGATCGACTACCCGGAGGGCAACTTCGAGGCGTCGCCGATGGTGTTCCAGCACTCGATGACCCCCGGCCGCGAGATGAACACCACCGAGCACTGGACGGGTGTCTCGTGGCGGGCCTGGCACACCTACTCGATCGAGTGGATCCCGGGGAAGTCGGTGACCTACCAGCTCGACGGCAAGGTCATCAAGACGATCACGCGGGACGTCCCGACGACCGGGCACCGGTACATGTTCCAGGTCGGGAACTGGGGCAAGCAGGGGCACCTCTACATCGACTGGTTCACGACGTACGACTACGTGAAGTAACCCCGGTCGAGCGCCGTCAGTTGATGATCTCGCCCCGCTCGTCGGCCCGCAGCACGGCGAGCCGGTCGCGCCACGCCTGCAGGGCCTCTGGCGTCAGCCGCGGCCAGTCGAGCACCTCGGCGACCACCCGCAGCGGCTCGGCACTGCGGTACGAGCGCGTCGGGTTGCCGGGGAACTTCTTGTCGGTGACGTTCGGGTCGTCCTCGTACGGGCCGGTCGGCTCGACCTCGTAGACGCGGGGGAGCCCGTCGCCCGCCGCGAGCTCGGCGGCGAGCCCGGCACCGTCGCGGAGCGCGGTGAAGTACACGTGGTTCATCACGACCTCGGGCCGATAGTTCGACCGGAAACCGGCGGTCAGCAGGTCTCCCACACGGAGGTCCGCCTTCGTCCCGTGGAAGAAGGGCCCGTCGTCCAGCGCGTCGCTCACGGCGACAGGCTAGCGCTGCCGATCGTGCGCTGCACCGTGCGGATGTGCTCGCCGAGGTCGCCCCGGCTCGCGCGTACGCTGCCCGCATGACGTGGCAGACCGACCTCCTCGAGCGGATCCGCGCGCAGGTGCCCGCCGGCAGCACGGTCGAGCCGTACGGTTCGGTGACCGAGCCCGGCACGCTCGACGGCTGGAGTGACGTGGACGTGACGCTCACCCTCACGGCGGACGTCGATGCCGACGCGCTGCTCGACGGCACGCCGTGGGCGTGGCAGGAGCACGAGACCGAGACCACGCAGACCGTCCGGCTCGTGCTCGTCGACGGGCGGCGGGTCGACCTGACCGTGCTGGGGGAGCACGTCCGGCTGCCGACACCGCCGGCGGACGACAGCGTGCGGTTCGACGCCGCGCTCGCGGCGGTCCGGTTCGGCCGTCGGAACGACCTGATCGGGATGCACCTGGTGCTCGGCATCGTCCGGACCCTGGTCGACGTGATGGTCGCGATCGACGCCGAGACCGGCACGGACCACCACCGGTCCGGATCACCCCTGGACGCCCGCGCGTCGGAGGCGCAGGCGCTGCTCGCGGAGCCGCTCGGTCCCGACCTCGCACTGCGGGCAGCCGAGTTCGCGGGACGCTGCCGGACGGAGATCGACCCCGGCCACCGTGCGGACTGGTCCGGTCTCCGTGCCGTGATCGCGCTGGGCGCGGGCGGCTGACGGACCGGACGGATCGGGTCCGTCGCGGGGTGCACGGCATCTCCCCCTCAGGGCGGACGCGGCCGGCGGTGCCGCTCCCGTAGCGTGGCCGCCGTGATCGAAGTCGAGCACCTCACCAAACAGTACGGTCCGAAGACCGCCGTCGACGACGTCTCGTTCGTCGTGCGGCCGGGCAGCGTGACCGGCTTCCTGGGCCCGAACGGTGCCGGGAAGTCCACCACGATGCGCATGATCATGGGGCTCGACCGCCCCACCGCGGGACGGGCGACGGTGAACGGTCAGCCGTACCGGAGCTTCCGCGACCCGCTCCGGCAGGTCGGGGCGCTGCTCGAGGCGAAGGCTGTGCACCAGGGTCGGAGCGCGTACAACCACCTGCTCTCCCTCGCCGCGACCCACGGCATCCCGAAGTCCCGCGTGCACGAGGTCATCGACATGACCGGCCTGGAGTCGGTCGCCAAGAAGCGCGTCGGCGGCTTCTCCCTCGGCATGGGCCAGCGGCTCGGCATCGCGGCGGCACTCCTCGGCGACCCGAAGACCCTCATCCTCGACGAGCCGGTGAACGGCCTCGACCCGGACGGCGTGCTCTGGGTCCGGCAGCTCGCCCGACGGATGGCCGCCGACGGTCGAACCGTGTTCCTGTCGAGCCACCTCATGAGTGAGATGGCGCAGACGGCGGACCGCGTGGTCGTCCTCGGCCGTGGCCGGGTGCTCGCGGACGCCCCGATCCAGGAGTTCGTGGCCGGCGGCACGGCGAACGGCGGCGGCACTCGTGTCGTCGTCCGGACGCCCGCGCCGGACCAGTTGTTCCAGGCGATCGGCCCGAACGCGTCGATCACCCCGCGCGAGGACGGCACCTTCCTGGTCGTCGGTCCGGACGCCGTGACGGTCGGGAACATCGCCGCGCAGGTCGGCGTCCCGCTGCACGAGCTCACCCCGGTGGGCGCCAGCCTCGAGGAGGCCTACATGGCCCTCACCCGTGACGACGTCGAGTACCGATCGGAGGGCACCCGATGACCGCCACCGCCACCGCCCTGCCCGACACCGTCCGGCTCGGGTTCGGCCGCCTGATCCGCAGCGAGTGGATCAAGCTCCGCAGCATCCGGTCCACCTGGTGGTGCTACGCCATCCTCGTCGCCGTGACGGTCGGGATGGCGGCACTGCTCGGCGGCGCCGTCGGCGCGCCGGGCAGTGCCGTCCCGCAGGACGCCCTGAACGGCAGCTTCGTGAGCATCAACACCGCCAGCGTCAGCCTGACCGCGCTCGTGGTCGGCGTGCTCGGCGTGCTGATCATCACGGGCGAGTACGGCACAGGCCAGGTGCGCTCGACGTTCACGGCCGACCCGGGCCGGACCGGTGTGATCCTGGCGAAGGCGACCGTCCTCGCGGTGACGACGTTCGTCGTGAGCATCGTCTCCACCTGGATCGGCGTGCTCCTGTCCACCGCGCTGCAGTCGGCGAAGGGTGCCGACGTCGCGATCGGCGACCCGTCGGTCTTCCTGCCGATCCTCGGCTCGTCGGTGTACGTGACGCTCCTCGCCCTGCTGGCGTACGGCATCGGGCTGCTCCTGCGATCGAGTGCCGGTGGCATCGCCGTGACCGTCGGCATCCTCCTGGTGCTCCCCATCGTCCTGTCGGGCATCGGCAACCTGATGCGTCAGCAGTGGGTGCTCGACATCGCGAAGTTCCTGCCCGACCAGGCGGGGATGCAGCTCTACACGTACTCCTACACGGGCGCGCAGCAGGACGGTGTCGTGCTGAACGGCTGGGGCGGGTTCGCCGTCCTCGTGGCCGAGGTCGTGGTGATCGGTGCGCTCGCCCTGTCGGTCGCGAGCCGACGCGACGTCTGACGCGACCGCGATGCGGACTGGAGGCGCGGTGCCAGCTGGCACCGTCCCTCCCGTCACGGCCGTCGTGCCGCTGGCGCGTCACGCCGGTACCGGCGGGTGGGGCCCACCTCCCGTCCGTCACTGGGTCACGGTTCGCAGGATCTCGTACCGGTGCATGGTGACGCCGTTGTCGAAGCGGCGCTGCTCCAGCAGCTCGAGCTGCAGTGGCTGCCGGATCGCGTCGGCGGGGGAGTCGAACAGCGGTCGGCCGGCTCCGAGGACTGCCGGGTGCGTGAAGAGCAGGAGCTCGTCGAGGAGGCCCGCGGCGAGCAGTTGCGTGGCGAGGTCCGCACCGCCGACGCCGATGTCGCCCTCGGACTCCTGGCGGAGCTCGGCGAGCCGGGGGATCGCGTCGTCGCCGTAGATCGTCGTGTTGTGGTCGGCCGCGGTGCGGGAGCGTGACACGAGGATCTTCGGCTGCTCGGTCCAGATCTCGCCGTACTCGCGCAGGTAGTCAGGCAGTGACTCGTCGGTCCGGGCGTCGGGCCAGAACGGGTCCATCATGTCGTGGATCACGCGGCCCTCGACGCCCATCGTCATCGCCTTCGCCAGTTCGTTGAAGAAGCGGTGCAGTTGCTCGTCGATGCGGATCCAGTCGGGTGCGCCGCGGTCGCCCGCCGGCGCCGGACGGCCCTCGATGAAGCCGTCGAGCGAGATGTTCATCCAGTACACGAACCGTGCGGGCATCGCTGACTCCTTCGTCTGGCGGTGGCGCCGAGCATACGCGCGCGGGGCGGGCGCGTGCGGGCGGACGAGTGCTCCCTACGCGGGGTCGGGCTCGGTGAGCGCTGCGGCGTAGGCGCGGACCGAGCGGTTGTAGCGGGGGAGGGTGGGCTCGACGGCCTCGATCGCGACGCGCAGGGCCTCGTCGTACCGACCGGCGCTGTGCAGGGCGAGCGCGAGGAACACCCGCGGGGCAGCACCCGTCGACGGGTGGGTGGGCGCGGCCCGGAGCATCGCGATCGCCTCGTCGACCCGGTCCAGGTTCCGGAGCGTCGACGCGTGCTGCACCACGAGCTGCGCCGCGCGGGCGGGGTCGACCTCCGCGAGGCCGGCGGCGGTCGCGGCGGTGTAGTGGACGTCGGCCTCGGCCTCGTGGCCGGCGGAGTCGAGCGAGCCGCCGAGTTCGAACGCGCCGAGGGCGGGGTGCGGGGCGGCCGCGGCGAGCTCGTGCATGCGGTCGATGCGCGTGGTGTCGTCGATCGTGTCGTCGGCCCAGAGTGCGGCGACGCGGGCTTCCCAGTCGGTGTCGGTCATCCGGACACCGTAGCGGTCGGTCGGTCGGCTCCACGTCCAGGGCAGTTCGGGGGCGGCGAGCGGAAAGCGCTTCTTCCCAGTGCGCACCCCGTGGAAAGCGCTTGCGGCAAACTCTTGTACAACGTCGTAATCGCGGTTACGGTGGGCCGCGTTGGCCAGCAGGACCGTCAAGGGAGATGGATACCGTGAAGGACACGACCACAGCGTCGCGGGGGACCGCATGAGCGCGATCAGCGAGCTCCGCGCGCTCCGCGGCTCAGGTGACCGCAGAGCGCAGAACAAGGACAACGTCGCGGCGGCGATCTTCCTCGCCCCCTGGCTCATCGGGCTCGTGGCGATCACGCTCGGGCCGGTGCTCGCGTCGCTGTACCTGGCGTTCACCAACTACAACCTGCTGCAGACGCCCTCGTTCACCGGCATGGCGAACATCGAGCGGATGCTGCAGGATTCCAACCTCGGGAGCTCGCTCACCGTCACGCTCGTGTACACCGTCATCTCGGTACCGTTGCAGCTGGCCGTCGCACTGGCGATCGCGGTGCTGCTCGATCGTGGGTTGCGGGGGCTGTCCTTCTACCGCTCCGTTCTGTACCTGCCCTCGTTGCTCGGCAGCAGCGTGGCGATCGCGGTGCTCTGGCGTCTGGTGTTCGGGGGCGACGGCCTGCTCAACGCGTTCCTCGCGATGTTCGGGATCACCGGGCCGTCCTGGATCGGATCACCGAACACGGCGCTCGGCACGCTCATCCTGTTGCACGTCTGGACCTTCGGGGCGCCGATGGTGATCTTCCTCGCCGGCCTCCGGCAGATCCCGCGCATGTACTACGAGGCGGCCTCGACCGACGGTGCCGGGAGCTGGCGACAGTTCCGGTCGATCACGTTGCCGCTCCTCAGCCCCATCGTGTTCTTCAACCTCGTCCTCGGGATCATCGGGGCCTTCCAGTCGTTCACGCAGGCCTACGTGATCTCCAACGGTTCCGGCGGCCCGACGAACTCGACGCTCTTCATCACGCTCTACCTCTACCAGAAGGCGTTCGGCAGCCTGCAGATGGGCTACGCATCAGCGATCGCGTGGCTCCTCCTGCTCATCGTCGGCGCCGCCACCGCGCTCAACTTCTGGGCCTCGAAGTACTGGGTCTTCTACGATGACTGATTCCACGACCGCACTCCGTCCCAACGAGGCCGCGACGTCCGCAGAGGCGCCCGCGGCCCGGGCACCGCACCCGACGGCGCCAGGGGGTCGCACCGGCCGGCAACGGCTGGTGAGCGTGGGCAAGCACGCACTGCTCATCCTGCTGAGCCTCGTCATGCTCTACCCCGTGCTGTGGATGGTGGTCAGCTCCCTCCGCCCCGACGGTCACATCTTCGACAACCCCGGACTCGTCCTCGACACGTTCGCTGCGAAGAACTACACGACCGGATGGAGCGCACTGCAACGGCCGTTCGGCGTGTACCTGCTGAACTCGGCGGTCATCGTCGTCGGCGCGATCATCGGCAACCTCATCAGTTGCTCGCTCGCCGCGTACGCATTCGCCCGACTGAGCTTCCGGTACAAGCGGATCGCCTTCGCAGCCATGCTCGTGACGATGATGCTCCCCATCCAGGTGTTGATCATCCCGCAGTACGTCATCTACTCGCAGCTCGGCTGGATCAACACGTTCCTGCCCCTCATCGTGCCGAAGTTCCTCGCCACCGACGGATTCTTCGTGTTCCTCATGGTGCAGTTCATCCGCGGGATACCCCGGGAGCTCGACGAAGCTGCGCGCATCGACGGCGCCGGGCACGCGCGGATCTTCTTCCAGCTCATCCTCCCGCTGATGAAGCCCGCGCTCGCGACCGCCGCTATCTTCACCTTCATCTGGACGTGGAACGACTTCTTCAGCCAGCTCGTCTTCGTCACCGAGCCGGACAAGTACACCGCGTCCGTCGCGTTGCGGCAGTTCATCGACCCGACCGGGCAGTCCGACTTCGGCGCCCTGTTCGCGATGAGCGTCGTGACGCTCGTGCCGGTCTTCCTCGCCTTCCTGTTCGGTCAGCGGTTCCTCCTCCGGGGCATCGCCACCACCGGCGGCAAGTGATCCGGCGTCAGCGACGACGTCGGCCTTGCCCCATCTCCATCACGCACACACGTTAGGAATCTCATGAAGCACCAGCCAGCAGCTCGGTTGCGAGCGAGGATCATCGGCGCCGTCGCGATCGCGGCCGCGTCCGCGCTCGCGGTCAGCGGATGCGCGACCGGCAACGGCGGCGGCAACGCCGAGTTGAGCAAGGACCCCGTCACGATCTCCCTCAACTGGTGGGGCGCCGGCGCGCGGGTCGAGTCCACGGAGGCCGCGGTGAAGCTCTTCGAGAAGGAGCACCCGAACATCACGGTCAAGATGCAGTCCACGGACTGGGGGAGCTACTGGGACAAGCTCGCGACGACGGTCGCCGGCGGCAACCCTCCGGACGTCATGCAGTTCGACCAGGTCTACGTCGCCTCGTACGCCCAGCGCGGAGCGATCGCCGACCTGGGCCAGTACGACAAGTTCCTCACGACCTCGGACCTCTCGAAGAACGTCCGTGCCACCGGCGAGTACCAAGGGAAACTGTACGCCGTGCCGATCGGCCTCAACTCGATGGGCGTCGCGATCAACAAGTCCGTCTTCGAGCAGTACGGTGTCCCGGTGCCGGACGAGTCCTGGACCTGGGACGACCTGAACGCCACGGCGAAGGAACTCACCGAGAAGTCGGACGGCAAGGTCAAGGGACTCGATCCGTTCGGTGGTGACACCCCCTCGCTGACACTGTGGGCCCGACAGCACGGCAACCAGCTGTTCGACAAGAACGGCAAGGTCGTGCTCAAGCAGTCCGTGCTCGCCGACTACTGGAAGTACGCGCTCGGGCAGATCAAGGACGGCGTGACCCCGAGCGCGTCGCAGCTGGCCGAGGGCACCAACGCGGCGCTGGACCAGTCCGACATCGCAACGGGAAAGGTCGGGATGACCTTCATCCCGTCCAATCTCAGCGCCTACCAGGCAGCTGCACCGTCGCAGAAGCTCGACATGCTGCCCTTCCCGGCGGCGAAGGACGCGGACAAGGGCTGGCAGTACCTGAAGTCCTCGATGTACTGGTCGATCTCCAGCAAGTCGAAGCACCCCGCCGAAGCAGCTGAGCTCATCGACTTCCTGACGACGAACACGAAGGCCGGCACCCTGTTCGGCGCCGAGCGCGGGCTGCCCGCCAACCCGGCGTTCCAGAAGGCCATCGCGCCGGACCTCAGCCCGTCCGACACGATCGTCATGGACTACATCAAGAAGGTCACCGCCGAGTCCGGCGAGCCGGCTCCGATCACCCCGGTCGGCGGGCAGGACGCCGACACCCTGCTCGCTCAGATCTGGCAGAACGTGCAGTTCGGCAAGACGACGCCCGAGGACGGTGCCGCGCAGTACATCTCGCAGCTGAAGAAGGCCCTCAGCGACGCAGGCTGACGGTCAGGGCGGAACGGCAGGGCACGCGCGGGTGCGGCCCTGCCGTTCTGCGGTCGTCAGCGGCCGTCCTCGATCGTCGCGCGGAACGACCGGATGAGGGGGACCCCCGGGCGGACGAGCGCCGGCTCGCTCCAGGCCAGGGCGGACCCGACCGCGGGGTACTCCGCGGCGCGGACGAACCACGGGTCGCGGTGGTCCAGTGCCTCGAGGCGGATCGTCGCGGGTCCTCCGTCGAACACGGCCGACCACTCGACCCACGGCGCGACCGACCCGTGCACGGCGTCCTCGCCGGTTGCGTCCGCCGTTCGCACGGTGATGTCCACGCACGGTGGGAAGCGCCAGAAGAACCCGCCGTAGCCCGCACCGACGCGGCCGTTGCTGCCCGGGCCGCCGAGGTGCACGACGGCGTCACCCGGTGTCCGGAACGACGACGACCACGTCAGTTCCCAGCCCCGGTCGACGGCGCGCCAGGCCAGCGAACGGTCCTCGTGGAGCGCGACCGCGCGATCGGGGCCGCGCCAGACGACCTCCTGCTGGAGCGTGTGTCCGTGGAGCTCGGCGTGCGGCACGTCCGCGCTGCCGTGGTCGTCGCGCCAGACGTAGCCCTCGCCGTGCACGTACGTCCGCCCGCCCCAGTAGTTCATCCCGTCGAGGTCCGGGATCGCGAACCCGACACCGCAGTGCCAGTCGTGGTCCGGCGGGTGGTGGGCGCTCACCGTCGTGCCGCCGAGCGTCAGCACGGGGTGCAGGTAGGGGCGCGGGGACGACGTCGCGATGGTCCCCGCGCCGTCGAGCACCGTCGCGACCGGGGTGCCGTCGACGACGAGCTCCTGCAGGACCTCGTCGCGGACGGTGTGCGCCCACGGAGCACCGACCTCGGAGAACAGGGCGCGTTGGTCGGCAGCTCGGTCGACGATCGCCTCGACGTCCGCGACGAGGGGCCGGCGCTCGGGGCCCTCGCCCTCCCACGTCACCCAGGGATGGTCGATCTGCACCGGCTCGGTCGCGCGGACGGCCTCGAGTACCTCGACGAAAGCGCCGGTCGATTCCAGCGGCACCAGGAGATCGTCGCCGCGGGAACGGTGGGCGAGCAGGTTCTCGAGCAGGTCCGTCCGACCGAGGTCCCGCGTGACCCCGTCGACGGTGACCTCGTCGGTCGTGTAGCCGAGCGTCGCCGCGCCCGTCGTGCCGCGGACCCGCACGGAGGGCCGGACCTCGGACGGTGCGCAGAGGGTGAGCGCCGCGGTCGCCTCGAGCCCCGCCGTCGTCGTGACCCGGACGGCCGAGGTGTCGTCGCCCTCGATCGCGTTCGCCCGGTACAGCTCGACCTCGACACGGGCGACCTGGTCGGCACGGCGGCACCCGACGAGTGCCAGTGCGGTGGCCACGGCGTGCGCGAGCGGGTTCGTGACGACGCCGTCCAGGACGTCCACCCCACCGACCCGTCGACGTCCTGCCCACGCGGAGCGGTCCCAGTACGCCTGGTTCCGGGTCCAGGTCCCGACGGCGGCGGCGGAGCGGACGGCCCCGACGAGCTCGCCGGCGCGGAACGCCGGTATCGCGTGCGACCCCAGGCTCTGGAACCCGACCTGCACCACGCGACCGGAGCGGTCCGCGGCGCCGAGCAGGGTCGCGAGTGCCGCGCGCGTCGTCACCGGTGGCTTCTCGAGCAGGACGTCCGCCCCGGTTTCCAGAGCAGCGAGCGCCAGCGGCAGGTGCGCGCCGATCGGAGCGGCGACGACCACGACGTCGACCGACCCGAGAGCAGCAGCGGCGGCGACGTCGGCAACCACCGGCACACCGCCGTCGGCCTCGGTGCCGAGGGTCGGGTCGACGACCGCGGTGAGTTCGCACGCACCAGCCGCGACGAGTCGGTCGATGTTCGCTCGGTGGTGCTGGCCGAAGCCTCGCGCGCCGACGAGCACGACGGCGGGCACCCGCTTCGTGTGGTCCATGCCGGTCACGCTAGCAAGCGCTTTCCAGATCAGCCATCCCGCAGTGGTGTCTCACCGTTGTGACCGCCACGGGCGGGGCGGAGGCGGGCCGCGCCTCCAGTCCGCTCGGTATCCTCGCCACGGGCCGCGTGGTGCGCGGACGGAACGAAAGGCGCGGCATGCCGGAGCGGAACAGCGTCACCTTGGCGGACGTGGCCAAGCGGGCGGGCGTGTCGCTCGCGACCGCGTCGCGCGCGCTGAACGGCAGCGCGCGGACGGTGCGGCAGGATTCGCTCGACAGGGTGCACGCGGCGGCACTCGAGCTCCGCTACAGCGCGAACCTCCAGGCGCAGGCGGTCGCCCGCGGGACGACGACCACGCTCGCCCTCGTCGTCGGGGACATCGCCGACCCGTACTTCGCCGGGATCGCGGCCGGGGCCATCCGCGCAGCCCACGAGGCTGGGCTCGTCGTGACGATCACGTCGACCGAGGGGGACCCGGCGCGCGAGGCCGCGGTGCTGGGCGTCGTGTCGGGGTTGCGTCCGCGGGCGGTCGTGCTCGCAGTGAGTCGACGGCTCGGTGCTTCCGACGAGGTCGCGGCCGCCGTGTCCGGGCTCGTCGCCGCGGGGGCGGGGGTGTCGGCGCTCGTGTCCGACCTCGTCGGTGCCGACGCGGATACCGAGGGTGTTGAGGGCATCGGGGGTGTGGAGGGCATCCGAGGTGTGCAGCCCCTCGTGATCCGGAACCGCAGCGGTGCCGCCGCGCTCGCCGGGGCGCTCGTCGAACAGGGTCACGAGTCGTTCGCACTGCTGGCGGGCGACCCGCAGCTCGTCACCGCCCGCGCCCGGGTGGACGGGTTCGTGGCCGGGCTGGCGGCACACGGCGTCGGGGTTCCCGACGGAGCGATCGTGTCGTCGGAGTTCTCGCGGGACGGCGGGTACCGGGCGATGTCGTCGCTGCTCGATGCTGCCGCCGCCGGTGGTCCTGCGTTGCCGCGGTGCGTGTTCGCCGTCACGGACCTGATGGCGGTCGGCGCACTCGCGGCGATCCGCGACCGCGGGCTCGTGCCGGGGGCAGACGTCGGCGTAGCGGGGTTCGACGACGTCCGAATGCTGGCCGACGTCGTGCCGGCGCTGAGCACGGTGCGGTTGCCCCTCGAGGAGATCGGGGCGCGGGCTGTGCGGCGGGCCCTCGGGGTGGAGGCCGACGGGGGCGTCGATGGCGAGGTCGTGCTGCGCGCGAGCACTGCGCGGTAGGCCGCCCGGGTCTGGGGGCGCTCCCCGCCCGGATCGTGAGCAGAAATGGTCGGGTGCCGTGTCGGCACCCGACCTCTTGTGCTCACGAAGTGGCCCGCGGCGCCCAAGCCCCGAACGCACACGACCGAACATGCGCGTGCGGTCGACGACACCCGTGGTGTACCGTTCTGGTAAGCGCTTTCCCGTTCGCTGGGAAGCGGGCCACAGCGAGCAAGGGAGCACGCGTTGACCACGCGCACCATCGGCATCATCATGAACGGCGTCACCGGACGCATGGGCTACCGCCAGCACCTCGTGCGGTCGATCCTGGCCATCCGCGACGACGGCGGGCTCCTCCTTCCGGACGGCACGAGGCTGCAGGTCGAACCGATCCTGGTCGGCCGGAACGCCGCGACGCTCGAGGAGATCGCCACGCGCCACGGCATCGAGCACTGGACGACCGACCTCGACGCCGCCCTCGCCGACCCGCGCTGGGACGTCTTCGCCGACTTCGCCGTGACGAGCGCCCGAGCCGGTGCCCTGCGGAAGGCGATCGCCGCCGGCAAGGCGATCTACACCGAGAAGCCGACGGCGGAGACCTCCGTCGAGGCCCTCGAGCTCGCCGGACTCGCGGCCGCCGCCGGTGTCCCGAACGGCGTCGTGCACGACAAGCTCTACCTGCCCGGCCTCCGGAAGCTCCGCCGCCTGATCGACTCCGGGTTCTTCGGGAAGGTCCTCAGCGTCCGGGGGGAGTTCGGCTACTGGGTGTTCGAGGGGGACTGGCAGAGCGCGCAGCGGCCGAGCTGGAACTACCGGAAGCAGGACGGCGGCGGCATCGTCGTCGACATGTTCCCGCACTGGAACTACGTCCTCGAGCAGCTGTTCGGCCGGGTGGAGTCGCTGTACGCCCGCGCGGTGACGCACATCGAGGAGCGCACCGACGAGCAGGGCTCGGCGTACGAGGCGACCGCCGACGACGCGGCCTACGGCGTGTTCGACCTCGCCGGTGGCATCACGGCGCAGATCAACTCGTCGTGGGCGGTCCGCGTCGACCGTGACGAACTCGTCGAGTTCCAGGTGGACGGCACGGACGGCAGCGCCGTGGCGGGCCTGTTCGGGTGCCGGATCCAGCCGCGGACGGCGACACCGAAGCCGGTGTGGAACCCGGACCTCAAGGACGAGCGGGACTACCGCGGGCAGTGGCTCGAGGTCCCCGACAACGAGGAGTTCGGCAACGGCTTCCGGGCACAGTGGGAGGACTTCCTGCGCGACCTCGTCGCCGGTCGCCCGCACCCGTACGACCTGCTGTCGGGTGCCCGCGGCGTGGCGCTCGCGGAGGCCGGTCTGCGGTCGAGCGCCGAGGGTCGACGCATCGACCTGCCGGAGCTGGCGCTGCCCACCGGAGCCGAGCCGCGCCTCCAAGGGGACAGCGTCGACAGCGCCGCCCGCGCCGACGTCCCAGAAGTCGTGCAGCGAACCGAGACCGTCGGGGCACGCGCATGACCACCCTGACCCTCCTCGCCCCCGACGGCACGACCAGCCGCGTCGACCTGCGCGAGCCGGCCGTGACGGCCGCGGCGAAGCCGACCGCGCCGCTCACCGAGCGCGTCGTGTACGCCGCAGCGCACGTCGTCCCGCGCGTCGCGGCCGACAACACCCCGGGCGGCCCGGCCGACCTGGACTGGGACGCCACCCTGGCGTTCCGGCACCACCTCTGGTCGTGGGGCCTCGGCGTGGCGGACGCGATGGACACCGCGCAGCGGAACATGGGGCTCGACCCGGCGGCCACCCGCGAGCTCGTGACGCGCAGCGCCCGCGAGGCACAGTCCGTCGGCGGCCGCATCGTCGTCGGCGTGAACACCGACGACCTCCCGGACCAGGTCGCCACCGAGCAGGAGATCGTCGACGCGTACGTCGCCCAGCTCCACCACGCCGAGGACGCCGGCGCGGGGGCCGTGCTCATGGCGAGCCGACACCTGGCCCGCCTGGCCGGCGGGGATCCCGCCACCTACCGCCGCGTCTACCGCGAGGTCATCGAACGTGCGGGTGCGCCGGTCGTCCTGCACTGGCTGGGGGAGGCGTTCGATCCCGCCCTCGCCGGCTACTTCGGCGGCCAGCAGGGCCCCGACACCGTGCTCGACATCATGGGCGACGCTGGGTCGAAGGTCGCCGGCATCAAGATGAGCCTGCTCGACGCCCGTGCCGAGGTCGCCCTCCGCTCCCAGCTGCCCGCGGGCGTCCGGATGTTCACGGGCGACGACTTCCACTACGTCGATCTCATCGCCGGGACCGAGCGGAACCACTCCGACGCCCTGCTCGGGGCGTTCGCCGCGGTGGCGCCGATCGCCTCCGCCGCGGTCCGGGCCCTCCCCGACGAGATCGCCTACCGCGCCCTCCTCGGCCCCACCGAGGCCCTGTCCCGCCACGTCTTCAGCACCCCGACCTGGCACTACAAGACCGGCATCGCGTTCCTTGCGTGGCTCAACGGCCACCAGCCCGCCTTCGCCATGGTCGGCGGCCAGCACGCCGGCCGCTCCCTGCCGCACCTGTCCGAGACAGTGCGGCTCGCGAACGCCTGCGGCGCGCTCGAGGACCCGTCGCTCGCGGCGTCGCGCTGGCACGACCTGCTCGCGGTGGCAGGGGTGTCGGTGTCTGCCGGGAGGCGCGGCTCGGCCCCCGCCGACCGCCCGCTCTCCGGGGTGGTCGCGTGAGTACGTCCGCTGTGCGGCCCATGCGGACCGGTGCGGCCCCTGGCTCCGTACACCCGCATCCGCGGCTCTCGATCAACCAGGCGACGATCAAGTACGCCTCGCTGCGGAACGCCCTCGACACCGTCCGCGCCGCGGGTGTCCAGGCGATCGGAACGTGGCGGGAACCCGTCGGCGAGGTCGGGCTGTCCGAGGCCGTGCGGATGGTCGCCGACTCCGGACTCCGCGTGTCCTCACACTGCCGCGGCGGCTTCTTCACCCTCCCACCGGGCACCGAACGGCAGCGCGCACTCGATGACAACCGGCGGGCGATCGACGAGACGGCGGCGTTGGCGGCAGCTGGTGCTCCCGGTTCCGCACCGGTGCTCGTGCTCGTCGCCGGCGGACTGCCCGAGGGATCCCGCGACCTGGTCGGCGCCCGCGGCCGTGTCGCCGACGCCCTCGCCGACCTCGTCCCGCACGCGCTCGACGTCGGCGTGCAGCTCGCCGTCGAACCGCTGCACCCGATGTACGCCGCCGACCGGGCCGTCGTGTCGACCCTCGCGCAGGCCCTCGACCTCGCAGCGCCGTTCCCGGCCGCTGCCGTCGGGGTGGTCGTGGACACGTTCCACGTCTGGTGGGACCCGGCACTCGCAGCGTCGGTGGCCCGCGCGGGCGCTGCGGGTCGGATCGCGAGCTACCAGGTGTGCGACTGGCTCACCCCGATCGCCGCTGACCCGCTGCTGTCCCGCGGTGTGATGGGCGACGGGCACATCGACTTCGGGCCGGTGACCGCTTCCGTGACCGCCGCCGGCTACACGGGTGACGTCGAGGTGGAGATCTTCAACCAGGCGGTGTGGGACGCCCCGGCGGCGGACGTCGTCGACCGTGTCGTCCGGGCGTTCGAGTCCGAGGTGCCCCTGCCCCGCTGAGGTCCGCCGACCTCGCACCGTGCGGGTCAGCCTCGGCGGGCGAGCACCACGCTGTCGAGCACCTCGTGCGGCGCACCCTCGGGCGTCGTCGCCGTGCGCGGCCGGAGCTCGGCGGCGAGGACCTCCCACGAGTCGTCGAGGTCGAGCGCTGCGAGGTCCTGCTCGGGCGTCGGGAACCGGTACGCCCGCAGTTCCTCGGGCAGGTCGCCGTGCGGCGGTGCGGCGTGGGCCGTCACGAGGAGGTGCCCGCCGGACGCCACGAACCCGGCGGCCCGGCGCAGGATCGCCTCCCGTGGGATCTGCACCGGCCACGACTGCAGGAACGAGGCCGTCACCAGGTCGAACCGTGCCGCGGTGTCCCACGCGTCCAGGTCCGCCGCGACGAACGCCGTGCGGTCCTCCACCCCCGCGGCGACCGCGGCCCGGGAGCCGCGCGTGATCGCCGTCACGGACAGGTCCACCCCGGTCGCGTCCCACCCCTGCCGGGCGAGCCACACCACGTCGCCGCCCTCCCCGCACCCGAGGTCGAGCGCCCGCCCCGTCGGCAGTGCGCCGGCGACGTCGGCGAGCACTGCGTTCACCCGGCCCGACCAGATGCCGTCGCGCTCGGCGTAACGGGCCTCCCACCAGGCGCGGGCGGTCGTGTCGGTCGGCTCCTGGTGCGTGTGCATGCCGCCACTCCACCGCATCCCGCGCTCGCCGGACAAGCACCGTTGCCGAACCGGCAACGCCGCGGCTCGCGGGGTGAACGGCGGGGTGGACCGGGGGACACGTCCCGATCGGCAGCGTGCGGCCGATCGCCTTCCCGGCCCGTCGGCACCAGGGGGACGACTGTCCCCCGTTCGAGGGGCACACTGCCAGGTCCACGTAACCGGCCGGTCACTCGCGGTGCACGAGGAACCGTCAGCATCGAACGATCACCGCACGGCACCGCCGCACCGCACCGTACCTGCACCACTGCAACGCCATTCGTCACGCCTGAACCAGGGGAAGGCCCGACATGACGTCCACGGACACGGTGGTCGACGCGCGCAACGCGTCGACCACGAAGAGCACGGATCAGGAGTCCCGGCCCCCGGTGGCCCTGGCGGAGTCGCCGTACCTCCCCGCCCCGCCCACCGACCGCGAGAAGTACTGGTACATGGGCGCGCAGCACCGTTGGATGCTCTTCGCCCAGGCCGCCGCGTTCGCCCTCATCGCGTCGAGCATCTGGCGCTTCTCGACGTCCGCTCCGGGGCTGCTGCTGTTCCTCATCCCGACGACGCTGTACTGCCTGACGCTGTGCATCTCGCTCGCCACGAGCTCCCGGCGCAAGCGCTTCGGCAAGCGCGACCACATCGAGCGCGTCCAGGGGTGGCAACCGGCCAGGTACCCGACCGTCGACGTGTTCCTGCCCACGGCGGGGGAGCCGATCGCGATCCTCGAGAACACCTACCACTGGGTGGCGCAGCTCCGCTGGCCGACGACCCTGACGGTGTACGTGCTCGACGACGGGGACCGGCCCGAGGTGGCCGAGCTCGCCCGTCGGCACGGGTTCCGGTACGAGGTTCGACCGAACCGCGGCCACCTGAAGAAGGCCGGCAACCTCCGGTACGGCTACGAGCAGTCGGACGGGGACCTCATCGCCGTGTTCGACGCCGACTTCGCGCCGCGTGCCGACTACCTGCAGGAGCTGGTCCCGTACTTCGACGACCAGACGCTCGGCATCGTGCAGTCGCCGCAGTTCTTCGACGCGCAGAAGGGCATGCACTGGCTGCAACGGACCGCCGGCGCGACGCAGGAGCTCTTCTACCGCTGGATCCAGCCCGCCCGCGACCGCTCGAACGCCGCGATCTGCGTCGGCACGTGCGCGATCTACCGTCGGGCGGCCCTCGAGCAGGCCGGAGGCTTCGCCCAGATCGGGCACTCGGAGGACGTCCACACGGGCGTGAACCTCATGCGCGTCGGGTTCCTGGTGCGCTACGTGCCGATCATCGTGTCGAAGGGCATGTGCCCCGACGACCTCGCCTCGTTCCTCAACCAGCAGTACCGCTGGTGCACGGGCTCGATGTCGCTCCTCGCCGACACGACCTTCCACGAGAACCCGCACATCAGCCTGCGGCAGCGGATGTGCTTCTGGTCGGGCTTCCTCTACTACATCTCCACCGCGGTGAACGTGTTCCTGTCGCCCCTGCCCGGACTCGTGATGCTGTTCGGGTTGCCGCAGTGGATCATGCCGCAGAACTCGGTGTGGCTCCTCGGCGCGATGGTGATGTGGTTCGTGGTCGTCCCGATCATGTACAAGTCCCGCTGGCGCATCGACGTCCTCCGGATCCAGACGCTGTACTCCTTCGCCCACGCGGTCGCGATCGTGCACGTCCTCACCGGCACGACCCGGGAGTGGGTGCCGACCGGCGCCGCGAAGAAGATCACCACACCGCTCGGTACGCAGATCGCCAGGGTGATGCGGATCACCGTCACCGTCTCGCTCCTCGTCACGTGGACGGGACTCGCCTGGGCCACCGTCCGGTACGGGTTCGACATGCTCTGGGCGATGTGGATCCTCGCCGCGATCCACGCCTACGTGCAGGTCCCGATGCTGTTCCTGACGGTCCCCGCTGCGCCCAAGCGGGTCCGGCGCTCGCCGGTGGTGACCCCGTCGACACCGGTCGGCTCCCTGCCGGAGCCGAGCCGCGCCTCCAGTCCGACGCCTCCTGCGTTCGGTGAGCGGCTGGACCCGGTCGCGCTCCCCGCGACCGCCGCCCCCGTCGAGGAACCGGTGCAGGCCGAGCGTCCGCAGGCCGCCGGGCCGCGCCGTTTCCGGCCGGACATCCAGGGGCTGCGAGCGATCGCTGTGCTGCTCGTGGTCGTCTACCACGCGGGAGCGCCCGTCCTGACGGGCGGGTACGTCGGGGTCGACGTCTTCTTCGCAATCTCGGGCTTCCTCATCACGGGGCAGCTCCTGCGCGAGGTCGAGCGGAACGGCCGCATCGACTTCGGGTCCTTCTACGCCGGTCGCATCCGACGGCTGCTCCCCACGGCGCTCCTCGTGATCGGGGTCACGGTGGTCGCGACGCGGGTGTTCGACTCGATCCTCCGGGCGTCGAACGTCGCGTGGGACGGTGTCGCGGCGACGTTCTTCGCGCTGAACTACCGGCTCGCCGCACAGGGCGTCGACTACCAGGCGGCGGACGGCCCGGCCTCGCCGCTCGAGCACTTCTGGTCGCTCGGTGTCGAGGAGCAGTTCTACCTGCTCTGGCCGCTCGTCCTCACCCTGGCGATCGTGCTCTGGAAGCGCCACCGTCGCCTGGCGATGACCGCGGTCGTCGCGCTCGTGTTCGGCGGGTCGATGTGGGCGTCCGTCACGATCACGGCACACGACTCACCGCTGGCGTACTTCTCGATGCAGACCCGCGCGTGGGAGCTCGCCGCCGGGGCGGTCCTGGCGCTCGGCGCCCGGTACGTCGCACGGATCCCGGGCGTGCTGCAGATCGCACTCACCTGGCTCGGCCTCGGCGCGATCCTGGCGAGCGCGTTCCTGTACTCCGACGAGACGCCGTTCCCCGGCACCGCCGCGCTCCTGCCGGTCCTCGGTGCCTGCGCGGTCATCGCCGGCGGTGGCGTCCACCGGCGCGGGTCCGTCGAGACCGTCCTCCAGCTGAAGCCGTTCCAGGCGATCGGCAAGGTGTCCTACGGGTGGTACCTCTGGCACTGGCCGATGGTCGTGCTCGTCCCCGTGATGGTGAACCGCGACCTCGGCTGGCTCGAGAAGCTCGAGGTGATGGCGGTCGCCCTCTGGGTCGCCACCATCACGTACCACCTCATCGAGTCGCCGTCGGCGCGTGCCCGGTGGAAGCGCATCCGGTGGGCGGCGGTCGGAGCGGGGGCCGCGGCGGTGACCACGGCGACCGCGGTGGTGGTCGTGTTCTCGGTGCCGGCGCTCGTCGGCAGCGGTGGGACCGTGCAGGCGGCGCAGCTCGACCAGGGGGACTCCGCCGAGATCCAGACCACGATCCAGTCCGCGCTGCAGACCTCGGACGTGCCGGCGAACCTGACCCCGAGCCTCACCGCGGCGGCCGACGACCAGCCGGACTCCACGGACAACGGCTGCCACGCGGGCTACCTGCAGATCGAGCAGAAGGCGTGCGTGTACGGCGAGCCGACCGGCTCCCGCACCGTGGTGCTGTGGGGCGACTCGCACGCGCAGCAGTGGTTGCCCGCGTTCGACGCGGCCGGGAAGTCCGAGGGCTGGAAGGTCGTCGCCTGGACGAAGGCCGCCTGCCCGGTCGCCCAGGACGTCGAGCTGTTCAACTCCTCGCTGAAGCGGACCTACACGGAGTGCCCGGAGTGGCGGGACGCGTCCATGCGGCGCATCGAGGCCCTCGCCCCGGACCTCGTGGTGATGGCGCAGTCGGACAACGTGCCCGGCAAGCAGGTGTCGAACACCACGTGGGCGGACGGCACGGCCGAGACCGCGGCCACGATGCAGGCGGCGGGTCTCAGGACCGTGTACATGCTCGACACCCCGGTACCCGAGGGCGACGCCGTGTCCTGCGTGGCCGAGCACCTCGACACCGTGGGGGAGTGCAACCAGTCCGAGCAGCGCGCCTACGCGGTGTCCGGGCGGCACGAGGACGTCGCCGACACCGTGCGGGCGGCCGGGGTCCCGACCGTGGAGCCGCGCGACTGGTTCTGCACCGAGGACGGGTGCCCGGTGGTGGTGCAGGACAAGCTCGTGTACCGCGACCAGACGCACATGTCGACGGCGTACTCGCGGTGGCTCGAGCCGCTCGTGGCGCCGTTGCTGCGCACGTAGGCGCGGGCGCCTGCGGTCGGCGGTCGGCCACCGGCGGTCCGCCGGGGCGCGGCGGCGTTCGCAAAAGCGACAGTGTGCCGCCGACCTCCGGCGGCACACTGTCGCTCTGCCGGGTGCGACGGCGGGACATCCCGGCAGCGTGTCGCTTTCGCGGGACGCGGGACCTGGGACGCGGGACGCGGACGCGGGGCGCGTGCCGCCGACGACCGCCCGCTCCGCGCTCAGTCCGCCGGACCGGCGTGCTCGATGCGGGCGCTCGCCGTGGCCATGTGGTCGTCCATCGCCCGCTGCACGGCGAGGACGTCCCCGGCCCGGAGCGCGTCGAGGATCGCCCGGTGTTCCTCGTACGCCGCCTCGGTCGCCTTGCGGGTGCGGACCCGGCGGCCGACCCACACGCTGAGCATCGACCGGAGGCTCTGCAGCAGGTCGGCGAGCACGTCGTTCCCGGCGGAGCGCGCGAGCAGCACGTGGAACCGGACGTCGGCGTCGATGAAGGCGTCCGGGTCGTCGAGCGTCTCGTGCTGCCGGTCGATGTACGTCTGGAGCTCCTCGAGCTGCGCGGGTGTCGCGCGCTGAGCGGCGAGGATCGCGGCCGTCCGCTCGAGCGAGGACCGGATCTCGAGCAGCTCCCGCGTCCGGTTCGACGCGAGCATGAGCCCCCACGACAGGGTCGTCGGCAGCAGGTCCGAGGTGCCGCCCTGCAGGTACGTGCCCGAGCCGGGCCGGATCTGCACGATGCCGAGGATCTCGAGGGCGGCGAGGGCCTCGCGCACGGCGGACCGGCCGACCCCGAGCCGTTCGGCCAGGAGCCGCTCCGAGGGCAGCCGCGAGCCGGGGGCCAGCTCGCCCGCGGTGAGCAGGGAGACGAGCTGACGGGCGACCTCGGAGGCGGGCGACCCCGCTGGCACCGACTCGAGTTCGAGGCGGATGTTGAGCGGGTCGTCCGGGCTGAACGCGGGCATGCAGTGAGCGTACCGTTCGGTCAACCGGTTCGGGCCTCGGTCGTTTGGTCAACCGGTTGACAAGTTGCGGACGACCGCGCACACTGGTCCGTGCGCACCGATGCGCCACCTCCGTGCCCGGCGCAGCAGCCCCGCGGAGCACCACCCCACCGAGCAGGAGTCATCGTGGACATCCCCGCCACGCGAGGCATCCCCACCTCGGTCGTCGAGAAGACGGCCATCCGCAAGATCGCGATCCGCATCGTGCCCTTCGTGGCACTGATGTTCTTCATCAACTTCCTGGACCGGACCGCGATCTCCTTCGCGGCCCCGAACGGCATGGAGGCGGACCTCGGTCTGACCGCCGCCCAGTTCGGCTTCGCGTCCGGCGTGTTCTTCATCGGCTACCTCGTGCTCGAGGTCCCGTCCAACCTGGCACTCCACAAGTTCGGCGCCCGGGTCTGGCTCGCCCGCATCATGATCACGTGGGGCATCGTCTCGCTGCTCTTCACGTGGGTGCAGAACTACCCGCAGCTCGTCGGCCTGCGCTTCCTGCTCGGCATCGCCGAGGCCGGTTTCTTCCCCGGCGCGATCCTGTTCCTCTCCACCTGGGTCCCGGCACGCCACCGCGGCAAGATGCTCGCGCTCTTCTACCTGGCGCAGCCCCTCACCAGCGTCATCGGGTCGCCGCTCGCCGGTTGGCTGATGACCCACGAGGGCCTGCTCGGCGGCCTGGCCGGCTGGCGCTTCATGTTCCTCTGCGTCTCGATCCCGGCGATCATCGTCGGCATCCTGTGCCTGTTCGTGCTCAAGGACAAGCCGTCCCAGGCGAAGTGGCTCGACGAGGACGAGAAGCTGTGGCTCGAGGGCGCCCTCGCGAAGGAGAACAGCCAGAAGGAGGGGAACGCGCACGGCAAGGGGGGTCTGCGCGCCGCCTTCGGTTCCGGTCGTGTCTGGATGCTGGCCGCCGTGTACTTCGGCTTCATCTACGGCCTGTACGCCCTGAGCTTCTTCCTGCCGACGATCATCGACGGCTTCCAGGAGCAGTTCGGCACGACGTTCGACCTGTTCCAGAAGGGCCTCATCACGGCGATCCCGTACGTGCCCGCCGCCGTGGTCCTCTACTTCTGGTCGCGTGACGCGTTCCGCCGCGGTGTCCGGGTCTGGCACATCGCGGTCCCGGCGCTCGTCGGTGGTCTGAGCATCCCGGTCGCGCTCTACATGAGCAGCCCGGCCGCCACGGTCGCCGTCATCGCGGTCACCGCGTGCTCGATCTTCGCCGCGCTGCCGAACTTCTGGACCGTGCCGACGCAGTTCCTCACCGGCGCCGCGGCGGCAGCGGGCGTCGCGCTCATCAACACCGTCGGCAACCTCGGCGGCTTCGCGGCCCCGTACATCACCGGCGCCGTGAGCGAGTGGACCGGCGGCTACCAGGTCCCGATGTTCATCGTCGGCTTCTTCATGGTGCTGTCGAGCGTCCTGATGTTCACCCTCGCCCGGAACACGAAGCAGCACGAAGCGGCCGAACCGCAGCTGACCGCCCAGGAGACCCACGCATGACCCGCCTGTTCAACGACCCCGCCGACTTCGCGGACGAGATGGTCGACGGCTTCGTCGCCGCGAACCGGGCCCGGGTGCGGAAGGTCCACGGCGGTGTCGCCCGCGCCACGACCAGCCCCGAGGGCACCGTCGCGCTCGTCGTCGGCGGTGGCTCCGGCCACTACCCGGCGTTCGGCGGCCTCGTCGGGCACGGACTCGCGGCCGGTGCGGCGATGGGCAACCTGTTCGCCAGCCCGAGCGCGCAGCAGGTCACCGCGGTCGCGAAGGCGTCCGAGCACGGTGGCGGCGTGCTGCTCAGCTACGGCAACTACGCCGGCGACGTGCTCAACTTCGACGCAGCGGCGCGCACCCTGACCGCGACGGGCATCGACGTCCGCACGGTCCGCGTGACCGACGACGTCGCGAGTGCCCCGAGCGCCGAGGCCCACAAGCGCCGCGGCATCGCGGGGGACCTCTGCGTCTTCAAGGTCGCCGGTGCCGCCGCCGAGCAGGGCCGCAGCCTCGACGAGGTCACGGCCGTCGCCACCCGTGCGAACGACCGCACCCGCAGCTTCGGCGTCGCCTTCTCCGGGTGCTCGCTCCCCGGTGCGGACGAGCCCCTCTTCACCGTCCCCGAGGGCCGCATGGCGATCGGCATGGGCATCCACGGCGAGCGGGGCATCGACGAAGCCGACGTGCCGACCGCCGACGGACTCGCGGAGCTGCTCGTCGAGAAGCTGCTCACCGAGCTCCCGTCCGGTGTCGCGGTCGACGGGGCACGCGTCGTCCCGATCCTCAACGGCCTCGGTTCCGTCAAGTACGAGGAGCTCTTCGTCGTCTTCGACGCCGTGCAGCGCAGACTGACCGCGGCCGGCGTCGTCGTCGTCGAGCCCGAGGTCGGGGAACTCGTCACGAGCTTCGACATGGCCGGGGTCTCCCTCACCCTCTTCTGGCTCGACGACGAACTCGAGCAGCTCTGGGCGGCGCCCGCCGATGCCCCCGCCTACCGCAAGGGAGGCGCCGTGCCGCAGGAGCGCGTCCCGGCCGACGTCCTCGAACAGGGCGAAGCGGCACCGGTCACGGTGGGCTCGGAGGAGTCGCGGGCCAGCGCCACGACGGTCGCCACCGCGATCGAGGCGATCAAGACCACCATCGACGCCCACGCCGACGAGCTCGGCCGGATCGACGCGGTCGCCGGTGACGGCGACCACGGCATCGGCATGCAGCGCGGGTCCACCGCCGCCGATGCGGCCGCGCAGGACGCCGCCGCGCGCGGCGCCGGTGCCGGCTCCGTCCTCGCCGTCGCCGGCGATGCGTGGTCCGACAAGGCCGGCGGCACGTCCGGTGCGATCTGGGGAGCCGCCCTGGAGGCACTGGGTCGCGTCCTCGGGGACGACCAGCGTCCGTCGGCTGCCACCGTCGCGCAGGCCGTCGGTGCGGCCACCGAGGCCGTCCTCGCCTTCGGGGCCGTCCCGGGTGACAAGACCATGGTCGACGCGCTCGTCCCGTTCGACGAGGTGCTCACCGCCCGCACAGCGGCCGGCGACGACCTCGTCACCGCCTGGTCCGCCGCGTCGGCCGCCGCCACGACCGCGGCCGACGCCACCGCCGACCTGCTGCCGCGGATGGGTCGTGCCCGCACCCACGGCGAGGACGCGGTCGGCACCCCGGACGCCGGCGCGATCTCGTTCGCCCTCATCACCGCCGCGGTCCTCGCAACGCTCGCAGCGAAGCCCGACACGACCGAGAAGTAAGGAAGCCCCCCCCCCCCATGACCGAGCAGCAGTTCCGCATCGTCGTCGGCTCGGACGACGCCGGGTTCGACCACAAGGAGATCATCAAGGCCGACCTCGCGAAGGACCCGCGCGTCGTCAGCGTCACCGACGTGGGCGTCGACGCGGACGGGCACACCGCCTACCCGCACGTGGCCGTCGACGCCGCACGCCTCGTCGCGAACGGCGAGGCGGACCGCGCGATCCTGATCTGCGGCACCGGCCTCGGCGTCGCGATCGCCGCGAACAAGGTCCCGGGCATCCGTGCCGTCACCGCGCACGACTCGTTCAGCGTCGAGCGCTCGATCCTCAGCAACGACGCCCAGGTGCTCTGCATGGGCCAGCGCGTCGTCGGCGTCGAGGTCGCCCGGCGCATGGCGAAGGAGTGGCTCGGCTACACCTTCGACCCGACGAGCGCCAGCGCCGAGAAGGTCGACGCGATCTGCAGCTACGACGGCTCCGCCCCGGTCGGGACCGACGCTCGATGACCGGCACCACGGCGGCCGCCCCGATCACGATCGGGGTGTCGTTGAAGATGTACTTCTCCCACGCCCGGACGCTCGCGTGGGCGGCCGCCGTGGCCGACATCGCCCGGACGCACCCCGCGGTGCGGTCCGGCGCCGTCGAGCTCTTCGTCATCCCGACGTTCCCCGCGCTCGTCCCGGTCCGCGACGTGATCGGTGATGCCCCCGTGACGCTCGGCGCCCAGGACCTGGCGTGGGCGGACAGCGGTGCCTACACCGGCGAGGTGTCCGGTGCCGAGCTGCGCGAGATCGGGGTCGACGTCGTCGAGATCGCCCACGCGGAACGACGGTCCCTGTTCCGCGAGACGGACGACGACGTCGCGGGGAAGGTGCACGCCGCCTTCCGCAACCACCTGCGTCCGCTCATCTGCGTCGGCGAGGCGAGTCGTGCCTCCAGTCAGACCGCCGTCGACGAGGTGACCGCGCAACTCGACCGGTTCCTGGCGACCGCGACCGCGGACGGCCTCGCCGGCCCGGTCATCGCGGCCTACGAGCCCGTCTGGGCCATCGGCGCGCCGGCTCCGGCGCCCGACGACCACATCGTCGCGGTGCTCGCCGGCATCGAGCAGTTCCTCGCCACGCGACCCGAACTGCAGGGCAGCACCGCGATCTACGGCGGCAGCGCCGGACCCGGCCTGCTCACCCGCGGGCAGGGGCGCATCGGCGGGCTGTTCCTCGGCCGGTTCGCGCACGACCCGGAGGCGATCCGCACGATCCTCGACGAAGCGGCACGGCTGGGGGCGACCGCATGACCACCCTGCTCGGCCTCTCCACGTACGCCTACTCCTGGCGGATGTCCGACCGTGTGCCGTCGCCGATGTCCCTCGACGACGCGCTCCGTGACGCGGCAGCGCACGACGGCGTCGACCTCTTCCAGATCTGCGACCACCTGCCGCTCGACACCGCGTCCGACGACCGGCTGGCCGCGATCCGAGCACTCGCCGACGAGCTCGGGCTCGTGCTCGAGGTCGGCACCCGCGGCACGGACCCGGCGCACCTCGCGCGGTACCTGCACGTCGCGCAGGTGCTCGGCGCGACCCTCGTCCGGTCGATGTGGACGAGCGGCGACGACCAGCCCGACGCCACCGAGACCGAACGTCGCCTGCGCCAGGCGCTGCCCGCCTACGAGGCCGCCGGGGTCACGCTCGCGCTGGAGACCTACGAGGTGGTGGCGACCGCCGACCTCGTGGCCGTGGTCCGTGCGCTCGGGTCCGACCACCTCGGCGTCTGCCTCGACCCGGCGAACACCGTCGCGCGACTCGAGCAGCCCGCCGACGTCGTCGCGATGACGGCTCCGCACGTCGTCAACTGGCACGTCAAGGACTCCGGGTTCACCCGTTCGCCGGGCTGGGTCGGGTTCCAGTACACCGGCGTCCGCACGGGCACCGGCGTCCTGGACTACGACGCCGTCCACACCGCGATCGACCCCGACACACGGGGCATCAACCGCGTCATCGAGTTCTGGCTGCCCTGGCAGGACACGTCCGTCGGCAACACCGACGACGCCGCGGAGACCACCACCCGCATCGAAGCGGCGTGGACCGAACACACCATCGAGTACATCAGGAGCAAGGAATCATGACCGACACCGCCACCACCACCCACACCGTCGCTGCCGGATCCGGCACGGCCGACGTCACCGTCGCCGTGATCGGTGCCGGCGGCAAGATGGGCACCCGTGTCTCGAACAACTTCGCGAAGAGCGAGTACACGACGCTGTACAGCGAGGCCTCGCCCGCCGGTCAGGAGCGCATCGAGGCCCTCGGCCGGTCGCTCACCGACAGCGTCGAGGCCGCCAAGGTCGCCGACGTCGTGATCCTCGCCGTGCCCGACGTCCTGCTCGGCAGCATCTCCGAGCAGCTCGTGCCCGTCATGAAGTCGGGTGCCAGCATCCTGACCCTCGACCCGGCCGCCGCCTACGCGGGCCTGCTCGCCAAGCGTGAGGACATCCACTACGCCGTGGCGCACCCGTGCCACCCGTCGGTGTTCCTCGAGCGCACCACCAAGGAGGAGTGGGACGACACCTTCGGCGGCATCGCCGCTCCGCAGGAGGTCATCGCGGCCTTCGACGCGTCCGAGTCGCTCGGTGACCAGGACGACAGCGCCAAGGCCGTCGCCGAGGCCGTCATCACGACCATGTACGCGCCCGTCATCCAGGTGCACTGGGTCACGGTGAAGCAGCTCGCCGTGCTCGAGCCGACGCTCGTCGAGACCATCGCCTGCATGATCGGCGACTTCCTCAACGATGCCCTCGAGGAGACCGTCACCGGTGTCGGCGTGCCCCGCGAGGCCGCCCGCGCCATGCTCTACGGCCACACCTGGATCGCCCTGACGAACGGCCTGCGCGGCTCGAACCCGTTCTCCGACGCCTGCCACATCGCGATGGGCTACGGCCGCGAGAAGCTCATCAAGGAGGACTGGAAGCAGGTCTTCGACGACAGCGAGCTCGACTCGGTCATCGCCAAGATGCTGAAGATCGACGCCGTCAAGCGCTGATCGGCCCCATGGACCGGAACGCCCCGCCGACCCCCTTCCGGCGGGGCGTTCCTCGTGGGCCCCACGCCTCGGCGAGCGTGATCGTGGCGACGCCGGGCACCGTGAGTGCCTCCACCGCGGCGGCGAACCACGCTGCTGCGGCCGCCGAGTGCTGCTCCGGATCCGTCGCGTCCGGCACGGACTCCGGCCCGTGGCCCGCGTCGACGGACGGGTCCGTCACGACGCGACGCGGTGACGTCGCCACCGCGTTGAACCGCGGCCGCAGGGTCACCGGTCCGACGTGGAGCGGCCTGCCGGCGGCCAGCCTGGAGGCACTGCTCACCACCCAGCGCTGCATCCGCACCGACTCGGTCACCTGGGCACGGGACCGGTCGTGCATCTGCGGCGTCACGCTGAACGTCAGCGGGCCGTCCCAGTCGCGGAAGAGGTCGATCGTCCGGTTCAGCTCGGTGAAGTGCGCACGCGTGCCGGCCACCACGCCGAGGTCGTCGCCGTGCGCCGCCACCGCCGCGCGGAGTGCCCGTTGGAGCGCGGGGGTCGTGACGTGGGTCGCCGGGTCGAACGCGCCGACCCGGACGACCGGCCCGGACGCCAGCACGTCGTCGATCGCCGCGCGCAGCAGAACCGGGTCGTCGGTCACGAACCGGACGTCGAGCGGAGCACCACCGGCGTCCCGTCGCGCCGAGGCGAGGACCGCGGCGACGTTCGGGTCGCCGAGGACGGGTTCGACGAGGATCGGCACCCCGTCTGCGAACGCGTGGTCGTCCGGACGCGCAGCGGCCGGGGCCGACGCGGCGAGCAGCTGGATCGTCGGCGGGGTGCCCGCGGGGGTGGCGGCCGAGCCGTCGAGCAGGGCGAGGTCCGTGGCGGGGGAGGCCGTGCCTCCAGGCCGTGGCGTGCCCGACGGGCCGCAGGCGAGCGTCACGGACTGGTGGATCGCGGTGCCGGCGTCGAGCGCGACGGGGAACGGCTCGGACAGCGGCGTCGAGTACGTCTTGAACGAGGCGTCGGTCCAGTTGCGCTGGTCCTCCATCTCGAAGCCGTCGCCCGCCAGGGAGACGTCGACGTCGATGCCGTCGACCGTCCACGCGTACCCGACGACGTCCGTGGCCGGCTGGTGCGGCGCGATCCAGACCGGGAAGGTGCCCTCGGTCGGTGGCGCGGTCGTGTGCCGGGTGGTGAACGGCGTCCCCACGAGGGTCGGCGGGTGCAGGACGACCAGGCCGATGCGGTTGCGGCGGAACGCGGTGGTCGTCGTGGCGACGGCGTCGACGTGCACCGTGCCGCCGTCCAGGGCGACGTCGAGCCGGTAGTCCAGCACGGGGTCGCCGTCGTACCCGCTCGTCGCGTCGATGCGGACGTGGGCGCTCGGGACGTCGTCGTGCACCTCGACGCTCCGGCGCACCACGGTGTCGTCGGCGGTGCGCCAGTCGTGGTCGCGGGTGACGAACCGGATCGCGCGCAGGACCGTCACCCCGCGGTGGGTCAGGTCGGCGATCTCGGCGCCCCGCAGCACGAACCGCCACGGTCCGACCTCGACGACGTCCTCCGGGTCGGGGGCTCGGTCCCAGGTGTCGTCGTCGGTCACGGTCTCTTGCTACCAGTCGGTCAACCGGTTGCGCAATGATGGGGTTCGTGGAGCAAGGGTGCTCCGAGGACGGAGCGCACGCATGACCGCACGACTGACCGGCCGGACCGCACTGGTGACCGGTGCCGGGGCGGGGATCGGCCGCGCGATCGCGGACCGCTTCGTCGCCGAGGGGGCACGCGTCGTCTACGCCGACCGGGACGCAGTCGCAGCGGCCGGTGCGGCGGGCGCTGCGGGGGACAGGGCGATCGCCCTCACCGTGGACATCGCCGACGAGCCCAGCGTCGCGGCCGGGTTCGCCGACCTCGCCTCCCGCGGAGCCACCCCCGACGTCGTCGTCGCCAACGCCGGCGTGCAGCTCTTCGGCCACGACGCCAAGGTCGCGGACGTGTCCCTCGAGACCTGGAACCGGACCGTGTCGGTCAACCTCACGGGCACCTTCCTGACGATCAAGCACGCCGTGCGGGCCATGCTCGCCGGTGGTGGCGGGTCGATCATCGCGACGGGGTCCCCGACCGGGCTCAACGGCGAGGGAGCCGACTTCGCCGCGTACTCGTCGACGAAGGGCGGCATCCACGCCCTCGTCCGGGCGACGGCGATGGCGTACGCGCGGGACGGCATCCGGGTGAACACCGTGGTGCCCGGCTACACCGAGACGTCACTCGTGTCGACGATCTCGGGCGACCCCGCGGCGCGTGCGGCGATCGTGTCCCGGACGCCGCTCGGCCGCCCCGGGACGCCCGACGACGTCACCGGGATCATGGTGTACCTGGCGAGCGACGAGTCGGCGTACGCGACGGGCGCGGTGTTCCGCGTCGACGGCGGCATGACGAGCCTGTAGGGCCGGGCCGGGCCGGGCCGGGCCGGGCCTGGCCGGGCCGGCGGGCCGGGCCGGGCGGACCAGCGGGGCGGCGGGGCGGCGGTCGCCGGTTCCGCCAAAGCGACAGATTCCCGCCGCCATCCGGCGGCACTCCTTCGCTTTCGCGACAGTGACCACGCGGCTTCCGAGCAGCGTGTCGCTCTTGCAGGATGGACCGACCACCGGGCTGGAGGCACGGGTCGGCCCCGCCACGCGCCTCCAGGCCGGCACATGGTGAGCCGCGGGCCGCGGCGGCCCGCAGCGCTACGCGGCCTCGCGTGCCGCGAGCAGCGCCCCGAGCGCCGCAGCGCCGCGCTCGGCGTCGGGCACCGTCACCATCCGGGCGCCCCCACCACGCAGCCGCGCGACGAGCCCCGGCCCGGAACGCACCACGTACGCGACACCGCGCCCCGAGATCCGGTAACCCCACCCGCCCCACTGCCCGGGCGAGACGTTCTCGTACCCGCACGACTCGATGCGGTCGAGCGGCACGCGCATGAGCGGGATCCGGGTCCAGGTCGAGGTGAGCCGCATCCCGCGCCGGTCGACGGTGACCTCGACGCGGGCGAGGACGAGCACCGAGAGCCCGGCGAGCAGGAGCAGCGCACCGGTGAACACCGCGACGCCGACGTCCTCCGTCGCCGTGAGCCACGTCGCCCAGGCCCCGGCGAGCACCACGAACGCGCCGACCGCGGCGAACCACCGGCTGCCGATCCGTGCCCGCCACGCGACCCGGGCGTCCGGCGCCACGTCGAGCGGCTCGACGTCGTGCGCGGGCACCGGGGGAGCGGACCGGACGAGCGCGAGCGCCGGCGGCAGGGCCGCGGCGACCGCCACCACGAGGTACACGATCGTCCACCACCACGGCATCGTCGGGTCGCCGGCCGCGTTCGACAGGGCGATCACGATCCACACGCTGACGAGGACGCCCGCGAGCAGGTCCAGGACGAGGGTCAGCATCGCGGCGGTGCGCCGGTCGCGGAACCGCAGCGCGGCCACCGCGAGGACGACCGCGCCGACCGCGACCACCGCCGTGATCCAGAAGAACACCCACGGGGACCCCCACCCGTTCGGCGTGCCGCTGCCGTCGAAGTGCGTCGCGACCCGGCCCGGCAACCTCGGGCCCACGGTCACGGCCACCACGCCGAGCGCTGCTGCCACCACCAGGGGCGGCGCCACCACCGCCACCCGCGCCCCGGTCCCCATCGATCGTGTCGTCATCGTGCCCCCTTGATCATCGTGTACAGGTCGTCGAGCGGCACCCCGAGGGTCTCCGCCTGGTCACGGAGTTCCACGACGAGCGCCCGCAGCCGGTCGAAGGACGCGTTGCCGGACCGGAGCACGGTCGCACCCCGGCCACGGCGGAGTTCGATGAGTCCGTCGTCCTGCAGCTGGGCGTAGGCGCGGAGCACCGTGTGCATGTTCACGTCGACGGCGGCGGCGAGGTCCCGCGCGGACGGCAGGCGCTCGCCGCTCCGGAGCTCACCGCGGGCGATGGCGTACCGGACCTGGGCGGCGACCTGCTCGGCGAGCGATGCCTTCGCGGCCGGGTCGACGGTGATCAACATGTTCGCATTGTATGCGAACAATGCGCTGGCGTCCGGATAGCGCGGACTGGGTGCCCGCTCCGCGCCGGTGTCCGGGATGCGCGTACCGTCACGAACAACGACGATCTCGCTCTGCGTCCCAGAGGCGCTCCCGTGGCACCTCCGTGACCCCGAGGACCGTCCTGGACGTCCGGCCCACTCGCGGGCCGGCGCGGAACCAGCGGTCTCGAACAGGGAGCACGGCATGACCACGTACGAATCGAACGACGACGTCCAGCCGGTCCGGGTGACCACCTACCGGCACCTCCGGAAGGCGACGCGGCGCGGATGGGCCGTACCGGTCGAGTCCGAGCCCTCGCTGGCCGACCTCATGAGCAACGGCGCACAGCCCCTCACGCGTGGCCGTCGGGTCGGCGGAGCGGAGCGCACGTGAGCGCCGCGGCCGCCGGACCCGACGACGGCCCACTCTCCGACGTGCCGACCGAGGAACTGCGCCAGACCGTGGTCCGCGAGACCGTCCGCAGCGGCACCGACCCCGACGAGGCGGTCGCGTTCTACCGTGGCGTCTACGACAGCCCCGACTTCGCCGTCGCCCTCGACGACACCGGCTTCGGCTTCCGGTACCGGGCCACCGGCGACGGCCGCGTGAGCCTCCGCACCTCGTCCGTGTCCGCCCGCCGTGCCGGACTGCTCGCCCCGCAGCGGCAGTACCTGCTCGCATGGTCGGTGGAGGGGAACGTCACGATCGACGTCGATCGCGACGACCCCGTCGGCCTGCACGCCGGAGTGCCGGTCATGCTGCCGGCCGGTCGCCCGTTCCGGGTGGCCGCCGACCCGGGGACGGTCCACTTCGTGCACTTCGACGCCGACTTCCTCGAGGCAGTGGCGGTCGTCGGCACCGAGTCCGCCCCGATGCCGCTCGGCTTCCCGGTGGCGGTGTCCCCGGAACGCCTCGCTCCCTTGCACTCGGTCCTCCGCGAGATCGCACGCCCGATGCTCGACGTCGACGTGGCCGACGGCGACCGCGCGGTGCTCGACCTCCGGCTCGCCGAGGCTGCCCTCGACGCGTTCCGACCGGCCCCGGACGAGCTCGACCTCGGGGTCCCTGTCGGCACCCTGGCCCGCGCGAAGGCCTACATGTACGCGCACTTCGACCGGTCACTCGCCGCGACCGACATCGCCGCCGCGGCCAAGGTCAGCGTCCGCACCCTGCAGGAGGCGTTCCAACGGCAGGAGGGCAGCACCCCGATGGGCTACCTGCGCGACCTCCGGCTCGAGAAGGCGCGCCTCGGCCTGCAGCTCGCGGATGCCCATGAGACGTTGGTCTCGGCCGTCGCGCAGTCCTGCGGGTTCCGGCACATGGGCCGGTTCTCGGGCGCATACTTCGCGACGTACGGCGAGTACCCGGGCGACACGCTCCGCGGTCGCCGCCGGGTCGTCGCCGTCGCCGACCGCCCGGAGCGGACCGACCCGCCGGCGTTCGTGCTCGGCTGACCACCGGTCCTGAGTCGACCATCAGGACGGCCTGGAGGCACGGGGCGCGTCCCGTGGTCCCGCCCAGCCCGTACCGTGGTCGCGCGGATATCGTCGGGTGATGCAGCCAGAGACGTGTCCGGCCGCGACCGCGGCCGGCGCCGAGGTCGCCACCCGCGGCGTCGGCGCACCGGTCCTCGTCGTGCACGGGACACCCGGCGGCATCGACGTGGCAGAGATCATGGCGCGGTTCCTGCCGTCGGCGGACTTCCGCGTCGTCACGCTCTCGCGACCCGGGTACCTCCGGACCTCGCTGCCCTCGGCCGCGCCGACGCTCGACGACGAGGCCGACCTGTACGCCGCCGTGCTCGACGACCTCGGCATCGACCGGGTCGGCGTGCTCGCCTGGTCGGGTGGCGGACCGGCCGCCTACCGGTTCGCCGTCCGGCACCCGGACCGGGTCCGGTCCCTGGTGGTGGCCGCCGGGCTGACCGGCCCCTGGGCGCCGCCGGAGGTCTCCGCGCCGGAGCGGTTCGTCGGCGGCACGGCGTTCGGGGCGTCGCTCGCGCGCGCTGCCGCTCGGCTGCTCCCGAGGGTCGTGGTGCGTCTGGCGGTGGGCGGTGTGAGCTCGCTGCGCGGGGCGGCCCTGCGGGACCACGTCGCCGGCGTCCTGCACGACCCCGTCCGTCGGGCGTTCGTGCTCGACCTCGCCCGGACCGGCAACACCTCGGGGCCGCACCGCGACGGCTGGGACACCGACGTCCGGAACCTCGGGGCGATCGACGATCTCGGTCTCACGGCGGTGCGCGCCCCGACGCTCCTCGTGCACGGCGACGCGGACACCGACGTGCTCCCGTCGCACAGTGCCCGGGCGGCGGCCGAGGTCCCCGGAGCCGAACTCGCCGTCCTGCCCGGCGGCACGCACTTCGCGCTCTGGGACCACCCGGAGGCGGGGGCCGTGCAAGCCCGCGTGCGCGAGCACCTCCGTCAGGCCTGACCGAGGGCGCCTCCGAGCGCACCGCCGAGCGAACCTCCGAGCGCACCTTCGAGCGCACCTCCGAGCGCACCGAGCAGCGCGTCCAACGCCCGGTCGAGCTCCGGCAGGGTCAGCCCGCCGTACCCCAGCACGACGCCGTCCGGAGCGCTGCCCGGGGCCACCTCGTACTCCGCGAGTGCACTGACGAGCACGCCGGCCCGCGCAGTCCGTGCCAGCACGGCCCGCGCGGTTGCCGGAGCCGACCACGTCACCACCGCGTGCAGTCCGCCGTTCAGGGCACGTGCCTCCAGGCCGGGGACCCCGTCGAGACGCGACGCGATCAGCTCACGTCGGTGCGTGTAGTCCCGCCGGACCCGGCCGAGGTGCCGGCGGAGCGCGCCGGTCCGGAGCAGGTGCGCGAGCGCGACCTGCACGGGTTCCGCGACCACCGGCCCGCGCGCCACCCGCGCGGCCGCGACGGCGTCCGGCACGGCGCCGGGCGGCAGGACGAGGTAGCTGCAGCGCAGCCGCGGGTCGAGCGTCTTCGAGAACCCGCCGACGTGCAGCACGACGCCGGCGGTGTCGAGCGCGGCCAGCGCGGGGACGGGGGAGCCGCGGTGCCGGAACTCCGAGTCGTAGTCGTCCTCGACCACGGTCGTCGCCGTGTCGACGGCCCAGGACAGCAGCCGCTGCCGCCGGGCGACCGGCATCACGGAGCCGAGCGGGTACTGGTGCGTGGGGGTGACGACGACGGCGTCGACCGGCGGGAGCGCACGCAGGGCGTCGACGTCGAGGCCGTCGTCGTCCACCGGGACCCCGACGAGTTCTGCCCCGGCGCTCGTCATCGCCCGGCGTCCGGAGCGGTAGCCGGGGTCCTCGACGGCGATCCGCGGGGTGCGGCCCAGGTGGTTGCGGAGCGCCTCGACCACGAGCGACAGTGCTTCGGATGTCCCAGCCGTGACGAGCACGCGGGAGACGTCCGGCGCGAACCCGCGGCGCAACCCGAGCTGCGCGGCGATCTGCGCGCGGAGCTCGGGCAGGCCGGCGGGATCGGACAGCGCGTTGCGGAGCGGGGCGTCGGCAGCGGCACGCCAGGCCGCACGCCAGTCCCGGGTGGCGATCGCGGTCACGGCGGGGATGCCGGGCCGTGCGTCGAGCAGCTGAACGGGCACCGACGCGTCCCGAGCCGGCGACCGTGGCACGCGACCGGTCGTCGCCGCGGTGACCGGCGTCCCCGGTACTCCCGGAGCGACGCGTGCCGCAGCCCCCTGCCGCGTGCGGATCCACCCCTCGCCGTCGAGTTGCTCGTAGGCGGAGACCACCGTGCCGCGCGCCACCCCGAGCTCCGCCGCGAGCGCCCGGGTCGACGGCAGTGCGTCCCCGGCCGCGAGCGTGCCGTCCTGCACCATCGCGCGCACCCGTGCCACGACACCCGCCGTCTTGCCCGCACCCGACTGGTCCACCGGAGTACCGCCCATCTGGTCCACGAACCGGACCACTCGCGAACCTAGCGTGGCACGCATGCGCACCACGAGCCTCCCGTCCGACGCCCCCGCCAGCCCCTCGCTCACCGTCCGCCGCCTGCGCGACCGGCAGTCCCACGACCCCGTCGACCTGCGGGCGATCCTCGACGAGGCGATCGTCGCCCACGTCGGCTTCGTGCGCGGCGGCCACCCGCTCGTCCTGCCGTTCCTGTGCGGCGTCGGTGACCTGGGTGACGGCGCCGTGCTGCTGCTGCACGGCTCCACCGGCGGCGGGCTCTTCCTCGACGCCGGCGCGGTGGGCGTCCCCGTCGCCGCCACCGTCACCCACGTCGACGGGCTCGTCTTCGCCCGCTCGACCTTCGACAGCTCGGCGAACTACCGCAGCGCGATGATCGTCGGCAACGCCACGGTCGTCCCGGACGGCCTCCGAGCCGAGGCGCTCCGGCAGGTCGCCGACCACCTCATGCCCGGCCGTCGCGACGAGGTGCGCGAGATGACCGCCAAGGAGGTCCGCGCCACGCAGGTCCTGCAGCTCTCGCTCGACCGCGCGAGCGTGAAGATCCGTGCGGCCGGTGTCGGCGAGGCCGTCGACGACGGCGAGGACCATGCGGTCTGGGCGGGCGTGCTCCCGCTCGCCGTCCGTGCCGGTGCGCCGCTGGCGGGGGACATCTCGGGGGACAGCCCGGTCGACGGGTCGGTGCGTGCGACGGCGGCCCGCCTCGACGAGCTGGCGACGGGCCGGGAGGCGCGGATCGCCGCTGCCATGCGGCCCACGCCCGCCTGACGGCCGGTCCGGCGCGGGGCGCGAGGGGGCTGACGGGCCCTCGAGGCCGCATCCGAGCGGGCTGCGAGGAACGGCCCAGGCTGTGACGACCCGCAGGAACGCGCCGGGACTGCCCAGCCGGGTTCAGGTTCGTGACCAATACGTTATCCAACCGAGTCGCCTCGTTCCCTGCTCGGGTCGGCTCGTGAAGACCCGGAAGGAACCATGGGACGCCACGCACTCCCCGCAGCACCCGACGCTGCAGTCAGCGCTGCCGCTGATCGCCCGTCCGTCGCCGATCCCGGTGCGCTGCGTCGTCCGCGTGGTCGCCGTTCCGCGTTCGGCCCGGCCGTGGCCCGGTCGACGTTCGTGGAGCACACCAAGCCGGCCCGTTCCGTGTCGCTGTCCCAGCACCGCCCGGTCGCGTCGACCGCGGTGGCCGGGGCCGCCGTCCTGAGCCGGTCCGCCGCGCTCCGTGCCGAGCGAGCGGCCGACCCGCGACACGTGCGCCGTGCCGCGAACGCCAAGCGCGCGGCGATCCTCCTCGCGCCGGCACTCGCCGTGACCTCGAGCCTGACGCTGTCCGTACCGGCGAACGCGGCCACCCCCTCGACCGACGCGCACCACGGCACCACGACGTCGCAGCAGGCGCAGGAGTACACGGTCGCCCGCGACGTCCAGGTCCCGGTCGTGTCGACCGACGGCATGACGACCACCACGACGGTCGTGTCCTACCCGACGATCGTGACGAAGTTCGGCGTCAGCACCCAGCAGGCCGAGGACGCCATCTCGAAGGTGCTCTCCGCCGGCGGGGACCGCGCGACGATCGTGTCGACGGCGCTGCAGTACATGGGCGACCCGTACGTCGAGGGCGGTGCGAGCCACCAGGGCATCGACTGCTCCGGCCTGACGATGGTGGCGTACGCGGCCGTCGGCATCCCGCTGGTGCACTACGTCCCGACGCAGGACGCCGCGGCGACGACGATCCCGGAGTCCGAGGCGAAGGCCGGCGACCTCGTCGTGTACGACAACGAGGACCACGTGGGCATCTTCCTCGGCGACGGCCTCGTGCTGCAGGCCCCGCACCCCGGTGACCCGGTGGACATCGTCCCGATGTACTCGGCCGCCCACCACTTCGCGCGGGTCCTGCCGGCGGGGGCCTGACGGGATCACGTATCCTGGAGTGATGGCCTCCGACACACGCACCCCGTTCGAACAGCAGCAGTCTGCTCGTCCGCAGGTGCGTCCGCGCACCGAGGGCTGGACACAGGCACAGGACTCCGAGGGCCGGCCCCTCCTGCAGTTCGCCTCGCCGAAGCGCGGCAAGCCGCCGGTGCACCTCGCTGACATGACGGTGGCGGAGCGCGAGGCCGCCGTCGTCGCTCTGGGGCTTCCGAAGTTCCGCGCGAAGCAACTGTCGACGCACTACTTCACGCACTACTCGTCCGATCCGGACACCATGACGGACCTGCCGGCAGCCCAGCGCGAGGAGCTCGTCGCGGGCATGCTCCCGCCGCTCCTCACCGAGACCCGTCGACTCGCGACGGACAAGGGCGACACGATCAAGTTCCTCTGGAAGCTGCACGACGGTGCGCTGGTCGAGTCGGTCCTCATGCGCTACCCCGGCCGGATCACCCTCTGCGTCTCGTCACAGGCGGGTTGCGGCATGAACTGCCCGTTCTGCGCGACGGGGCAGGCCGGCCTCACCCGGAACATGTCCACGGCCGAGATCATCGAGCAGATCGTCCGGGCCAACGCCGCCATCGCCGCGGGGGAACTCGGCGGTGACCCGCGCAAGGGCGGGAAGGACCGCGTCGACGCCGAGCGCGTCACGAACATCGTCTTCATGGGCATGGGGGAGCCGCTCGCGAACTACAAGCGGGTGATGGACGCCGTCCGGACCATGGTGGCGCCGCAGCCGCACGGGCTCGGCATGAGCGCCCGCGGCATCACGGTGTCCACGGTCGGTCTCGTCCCGGCGATCAGGAAGCTCGCCGACGAGAACATCCCCATCACGTTCGCCCTGTCGCTGCACGCACCGGACGACGAGCTCCGTGACGAGCTCATCCCGGTGAACTCGCGGTGGAAGGCCGACGAGGCGATCGACGCCGCGTACGAGTACTACGCGAAGACCGGCCGTCGGGTCTCGATCGAGTACGCGCTCATCAAGGACATGAACGACCACGCGTGGCGGGCGGACCTGCTCGCCGAGAAGCTCAACAAGCGCGGCAAGGGGTGGGTGCACGTCAACCCGATCCCGCTCAACCCGACGCCCGGCTCGGTGTGGACGTCGTCCGAGGTGCACGTGCAGGACGAGTTCGTCCGCCGCCTCAACGCCGCCGGCATCCCGACGACCCTGCGCGACACCCGCGGCAAGGAGATCGACGGGGCGTGCGGACAGTTGGCCGCTGCCGAGTAGGTCGGTTCGGTTCGTTCGTCGGGAGGCACGGTGCGGGTTCGCACCGTGCCTCTCGTCGTTCCCGGGTCGGGCCGGCCGGTGCGCGGCGCGGGCGCATGGTGTGAGGTTCCGCGCACGGTGGCACGCTCACGGGGTCGCACACTGGCCGGAACCTCGCACGATCCGCGTGGTTCCGGGCCTCGAGCAGCCGACACGCCCGGGATGTGGGCCGGGTTGGTGCTGCCGTTCACCTCTGCGTAAAGTAATCACTCGTTGCCGCTGAGGCGGAGAACGGAACGGCCGAGACGGTCACTTGGTCACAGACCCGGAGATCTTGTCCGCCACGGTTCTTCCCCGGGCAACGAAAACCTAAAGCCTCTCTGGCGACGCTCGCTTCTGCGAGTCGAGTGGGGAGTGCGTCTGGTCCTTGAGAACTCAACAGCGTGCACATTGTCAATGCCAATTTATTGACCCCGTGCGTGATCAACTTCGGTTGTGATCGTCGGAGACAATTCCTTTTGGATTGAAG